>ENA-UOJP01000001-UOJP01000001.1-human-gut-metagenome-genome-assembly--contig:-C102-NODE-1-length-957919-cov-285.955546_pt1 | contig 957919 bp, 766 predicted proteins | sample MGYA00242353_ERZ723900 | MGnify/ENA metagenome assembly ERZ723900 | reverse complement strand
AGTTCTTGCAGAACTCGGTCATGTTTTTCTCTTTTCAAACTTTTGCCCTCTTACAGAATAAGAAGTCTGGCAAAACAAGAAAAAAAAGATGACAAAGAAAGTTTATACAAAGCCGGAGCTGAAAAGCGAGGCTTTCGTGCCGCAAACGCATGTGGCTGCTTGTGGAGATAGTGGAACTGTTTATAAGTTTACTTGTGATGCACCAAGAGGAACGTTGTATTATTTTAGAGATAAGCCTGCTTCTGGTTCACAACCCACTATAGGAAATCGAGGTATTCGACTAGGAAACTATCATCCATGTAGTGCATTTCATGAAGCCGAAGCCCAATCTGGTTTTTATTGGGGATATGTTGATTACAACCATAATCAGATATTTGAGAAAAGTGAATTAGTCATTGTTTGGAGAGGACAAAAGGGCTGGGAGGGTCACGCCACCAAGAACCTTGACATAAATTCTTGGGAAACTGCTAAATCCTAATCGGTAAATAAAACAGTAAATAGCAATCTTATTCATTTATTTCAATCTTGATTCCTAACGCTTAGATAAATTTATTGATTCTCATTAATAGAAATAGAGATTAAATAATATATGATCAGACTACTGGAGGAACTAAGTCAGAATATCGTTTGAGCTGCAAAGAATTAGTGTAATGAAAAGGAAAATGAAAGGATCATATTGTAGATGGTAAATCGCAATATATCAATTATTTCAAAATTCTTTCACACCGGAGTTTCTCCGGGACCCAATCACTATTTCGCTTCAAACCTTTTCTGATTTCCTTTCCTCCGAAACAGGAATCAAAAAAGAAAAAAATAGTATGAAGAAAGATTATCAAAAACCGATGCTTATTAGCGAAGAGTTCATTCCGAACGAATATGTAGCTGCATGCTATAACTTTAAAGCACTATTTCATTGTCATTATGGAGAAAACAATACAAACAATCATGGAGAACCATGCGCTACAACCTATGTAGATATTAATGGTATCCATGCTACAGGGCACGAAGGGACTATAGAAAAATGGGGTATACCTATTCTCAATATTGATTGGAATGGATTCGATTTAAGTGACGCAAAAGTAGGTGACAAGATTAGAGGCATCAAGTGGACTAGCTATGATACAGTAAATAACACTGGAGAATACAATCATCAAGGTTGGGGTGAAATCAGATCTGCTGTTGAAGAAATACCAGGTCGTCCTAACCACTCTTAAGACATTCCCCTATTTATGAAATTCGCATCAAATAACAGTATAGACTTGGACCTTAAAAGTAAAGTCTATACTGTAAACCTCTCAAATTAGGGTTCTAAAATATCTATCTTCGCTGCGAATCAAAATTTACGAATTATGCAAAGCAATGAAGACCTTGAAAGATTCTACTTTCCCTATCTTTGGGTCTATCATCGTAAAATATAGACTTGGTTGTATGCCAATAGTTAAAAATCAATCGAATTTGATAATATCTTTTTGTGAGATGCCAATTCTGGTGCCTTATAAAAAGGATATGCTCTAAATTAAGTATTAACTTTTGTTGAGCTTCAAAAAGGGAAGATAATCTATATATTTTCCATCGAGACAAATTTCGGTAACATATACGACCACGGAAGTAAATGAAATCCAATACACTAGACTCAAAAACTTTTCTTTGAAAAAAAATCATTATCCTAGTGGAATCCCTGCAAGACATAAACCCTGTGGAACGGGCATTGGTGAACAAAGCGACGGCAAACCGTACTCCGATCAATGCCACTATTGAATTGACACCGACGTGCAATTTCCGTTGTGATATGTGCTATATCCGCATGGAGAAGTCACAAGCCGAGAAAAGAGGAGGATTACGGAGCATAGAGGAATGGCTGCACATTGCCGACCAGCTACAGGAAATAGGAACGCTCTTCATCTTACTGACAGGAGGCGAGCCCCTACTCTATCCTGATTTCAAAGAATTATATATCCGGCTGAAAGAAAAAGGATTCATCCTCACCATCAATACAAACGCGACTTTGATAGATGACGAAACAGTACGTCTGTTTCAACGTTTGAAACCCCGGAGGGTGAATGTCTCGTTATATGGTGTGACCAACGGAACTTATCTCAATCTGTGCCACGCGACAAACGGTTTCGACCGTTGCCTGGAAGGACTGAAACGATTAAAAGAATATGGCATAGATACCAAACTGAACCTCACCTTGACACGACAAAATATAAAAGAACACCGGCAAATGCTGGAACTAGCTGACGAATGGGACTTACCTATGCTGACCAACAGTTACATTTCAGTCTATTCACGGCCGGGATGCGCCACCACGCTACCCCTTGATACGTGCCGCCCCGTACCGGATGAAGTGGCACATGCCGAGGTTGAGGCACTGGAACATAAATATGGCAAGGAATACACATCATACGCCACTCATGTCCTCCAGCAATTGGAACGTGGAGAATCTCCCGTACCTGCTGAAGGCATCGGACTTGCCTGCCGGGCAGGTAAAAGTTCCGCATGGATCAACTGGCAGGGCGTCATGACTCCGTGCGTCGATATGGAAACACCAGCCGTTTCGCTACTTTCCACAACCGTAAGCGATGCCTGGAAACAAATAGTAACCAAATGCGAACAACTTCCGTTCCATAAAGAATGCGCAGGTTGTACCTTACGCTCTATCTGTGATGTCTGCTATGCCAATGCCCGCAATGAAAAAGAGCAATGCGGCGGCATCGGCTACCTTTGCCGCATTGCAAAAAGTAAAAAGAAACAAATGAAAGGAAGTCTATAAAGACTTTTCTCATAAATACATATACATTCCAAGTTATGGATCATCTTCACGATGCCAACCTTTTGGAACGGGCATTGGTGGACAAAGCCAATCAGAGCCGTGTCCCGATCACTACCAACTTCGAGCTGACTCCCACCTGTACGCTCAACTGCGACATGTGCTTCATACGCACCGAACGCAGCGTGGTGGAACGGCACGGAGGTTTGTCGCCTTTGCAACAATGGCTCGACTGGGCAGAACAACTTCAAGACATGGGTACACTCTTCATCCTTCTCACCGGAGGTGAACCGATGCTCTATCCACACTTCAAGGAGCTGTACACCCGGCTGCGCGAAATGGGATTCATCCTGACTCTCAATACGAACGGCACACTCATCGACAACGAAATGGTACGCATCTTGCAGACCCACAAGCCGCGGCGGATAAACGTCACCCTGTATGGAGACAGCAGAGAAACTTACGGACGCTTGTGCCACAATCCGCAAGGATACACCCTGTGCATGGAAGCCCTGAAACGGTTGAAAAAGGCAGACATTGATGTGAAACTGAACGTAAGTATCGTACGAAAGAATGAAAAAGATTACGACGAGATCATCCGTCTGGCCCAGCATCTGGACATTCCGGCAGAAGTAAACTCATACATGTTTCCTCTCTCACGCCCCGAATGCGGAAGTCTGCGTAACATTCTAACTGAAAGACTGGATGCCGACGAGGCGGCCCGCATCGAGATGCAATATATGGAGTACAAAAAAGGGAATGACATGGCACGATACATGCACGACTTGAAATATACGCTTGCCCATGTGGAAGGAACACGAGCCTGCTCTTTGGAGTGCAGAGCTGCCAAGAGTTCATGCTGGATCAACTGGCAAGGCATCCTCACCCCCTGTGTGATGCTGGATCAACCGGCCGTTGACCTGAAAAAGATTCCGATGACAACTGCATGGCAACAACTTTTAGAAGAAGCCAAGGAACTGGTATCCCATACCGAATGCGAGGGTTGCCACCTTCGTCCCGTATGCAACGTATGCTATGCCGCCGCACACTGTGAAAAAACAATCACCGGAAGCATGGACTATCTTTGCCAGATGGCGAAAGCCAAAGAACGGATCATTACGAATTATCCCCCCGTAATACATTAAAAACTGAAGATTGTGAGACTGAATATCGGCCCGCTAACGATTGAATTGTCAGGAGTGACAGAACAGGAGATTCCTGTTAACAGCCGTTTGTTTCTCGACCATAAACCCGCTACCAAAGAAGCGGACCGGTACTATACATTCTATTTTGTCAACCGTCTGCCTTTGCCGTCCAACGACTGGCAGATCACATTCCAACGCAACGACATCGTAGTTTTCCGGAAGGAAGAACAAGAAACACGCCTGCTGGCTGTAGGAAACCTGAATGCCTGCTATGCTCTCTATCAGGAAAGAAACGAAAGAGATGCCAACATCTATTTCATCGAAGGTCTGAAAAGAGAACTGCAAACAGATACCCTGTTCATTTCCTGCCTGTGCCTGGAACGTCCTTTATCTGTCCAGGGATGTTACATACTACATTGTACTTTTCTGGATTATCGTGGGCAAGCCATCTTATTCAGTGGTCCTAGCGGCATTGGCAAATCGACGCATGCCAACCTGTGGTGCCGGCATATTCCCGGCACCCAGGTACTCAATGGCGACCGTGCCCTGCTCTGTCCACTTCCAAACGGCGACTACGAGATAACGGGATGGCCTGTATGCGGTTCCAGCGGTATCTGTCACAATGAACGCCGCCCGTTGGAGGCCATTGTATTCATCGAACAGGCATCTGATAACACCATCCGTCCCCAGACAGCCATGAAGCATTTCAAAGCTCTCTGCTCGCAGGTTACAATCAACTGGTGGAATCCAAAGCTCACCGGCAAAGCACTCGACGATCTGCAGGTTTTGACCAGACAGACAAGCATCAGCACCTATGCGTGCAACATGAATCCGGAAGCAGCCTTCACCCTGCACAGGTATCTGACCAAACTGGAAATTATCCGATAATGTGAAATACGCCCCATTATGAAGACTGTCGATACGAAAGAATACATATCCATGCTGCGTACCCTCATTGAGGAAGGAAAGCAGGTGAGCATGATCATCTCGGGCAGCAGCATGGCTCCATTCCTGATCCACGCAAGAGACCACATCTGCCTGAAAAGCCCCTCCGGTGAACTTCGGAAAGGAGATATGGTGTTCTATCAGCGAAGCAACGGTGAATATGTCATGCACCGTATTTATAATGTTAAAAATGAAGAATATTATCTTATCGGTGACGCCCAGACTGTCATCGAAGGTCCAATTCAAAGAGAACAGATTTTCGCCATCATTATCAAGGTGAAGCGAAAAGGGAAATGGATAGTTCCAGAAGATTTCCAGTGGAAATTCTTCGCCCACATATGGCCGAACATAATTCCTTTACGCAGGACCATCATTAAAACATATCGTTTTTTCAAAAGATGAAAAGAACCAAAGAATTTATCAAACGAAACATAGCCGGAGAAATCGTACTGGTTCCTTCCGGACAGACCGCCCGAGAGTTCAACGGAATGGTCACCCTGACCGAAACCGGAGAATTTATCTGGGAGCATATCGAAGAAGCAGAAAGCTTCAACCATCTAGTACTGTTGATTCTGGAGGAATACGAAGTGGATAAAGACACCGCATCGCAAGATGCCGCAGGATTTATCATGCAACTGCTGCAAGCCGGCATGATCCGTCCCACAGGTATAAACTGGTAAACAGTAATCTGTTCAATTCAGATATGACAAACAATACAATAAGAAATGTTAGAAGAGAGATTCGTTTTCTTCGCGAGAAGCGCCGGATCTGTAAAAAATGTTAGATCAGGTAAGTTCAAGACCCTATGTTATCAGCGGATAATAGAATGAACTTACATTTTATTCCCCATTACATCTGCCTGTGAAGGTCGATGTAATTTTAACTATAAATAGGATAATGCAATAATATAAAGACAATGAGACTCAATTCTAATTTAATTCTTCGCCAAGTAGGTGGAGAATATATGATTGTCAATCCGTTTTCTGAAACCATGGATATGGCACAGGTCTATTCCTTGAATGAAACAGCCGCCTGGTTATGGAAACAATTGGAAAACAAGGAATTCACGGTAGATGAAGCCGGAGCACTGCTGTGCAATGAATATGAAGTAAATAAAGATACAGCCCGAAACGATGCCAACGAGCTGTGCCGACAATGGTTAGAAACTGGGTTAGCCATAGAATAAGACAAAAAGATGATCTCAGCCCCATTACAAAAGGCTTTCATGCTTTTGCTAAGGCAAGGACTGTGGGACCGGCAGGAAGACTGTTCCGCCCTTTTTCCTCTAGATGAAAAGGAATGGAATGAAATTCACAGCATGGCAAGAAAACAAACCGTACAAGGCATTATTTACGATGGCATCCGCCTGTTGCCGACTGAAGCCGTACCTCCCCGGAAGGTATTGCTTGGCTGGATGGTGGAAGTTGACACCTTGGAACGGGTGAACCGGCAACACCGGGAAACGATTAAAGCCCTCCAACAGATTTATGTACAATCACCTTCTATCCCTTTCCTGCTGCTAAAAGGGATAGGGACAGCTGACTTCTACCCTCATCCGGAACATCGCATAGCCGGAGACATCGACCTGTGGTTCGGAAACAAGACACAAACCGAACAAGCCAACCAACGGATGGAAAAATTAGGATTACCGGTAAAAAGAGGAACCAATGGTGAGGCTTCCTGTCTGATAAACAGAGTTCTGATTGAACATCACAGCAGGCTGATAGAGTTGCACAACCCTTTCCTCCAAAAAGAAATCCGCCAATGGGAAGCGGGGGTCTTTACCAACAGCCAAGGCAAACTTCCGAGCGAAGCGAATCATCTATTACTTTCCACCCACATATTGAAGCATCTTATCAATGAAGGGATCGGACTACGACAATTGTGTGATATAGCCATGGCTTTTAACGCATTACATTCTGTTACAAACAAAAACGAATTAGAGTGTATCTGTCGCAAATGGCACATTCACCGGTGGAACCGGTTACTTTATGCCCTATTGATAAAATATCTTGGCGTGCCGGCCGACCTTTTACCATTCAGTACCAGTCTCTGTCCGGACAAGTTAATGCAAGAGATTTGGGAAAGTGGCAATTTTGGACATGGAGACGAACGTTACGGTGAACGTCCCACCGGGAAATGGGCGAACAAACGATACACGTTGAAGCGGATCTTTCACAAAATGCACTTATCGTTAGGTTATGCTTTCGACGAAACTTTCTGGTGGCTGGCCGGATTAGCCCTCTTACGTTTCAAGGAAATGATAAAAAAGAAATGAAAGAATTGCTGAAAAAATTTTTGCAGAAGCTCACACGGGAGAATCTGAGCAATACATGTCAGTTAGGATGGAAAGCTTTCAAATGGGTTATGCAGGTAACAGAAGGATACCATTGGCTCATCACCTTCTCTATCTTTTCGGGTATTTTCGGAGTGGTCATGTCATTGGTCAATGTGGCCATGTCCAAATGGATCATCGATGTAGCTACCGGAGCACAGGAAGGGAATATTTACCTGGTAGCCACAATAGTAGCCTTATCCTTCCTGCTGGGTATGGGGATAAAACTTGTATCTCCCTGGATTTTTGGCAAGATCAACATGCGCATCAGTATCCGCATGCAAAATTCGCTGTCCGACGCCCTAATGATGTGTTCATGGAAAGGAGCAGGGAAATGGCACACAGGCGACCTGCTGACCCGTATCAGCAGTGACGCTTCCGAAGTGTTGGGAATGGGAATGGGCATTCTACCCAACCTGCTGGTTACCGGCTTGCAATTGGCAAGCTCTTTTATCTACTTGTGGATTCTTGACGCGCGTTTAGCTTGGTTCATACTGGGAGTCACCCCTCTTGTTTTATTGTCAAAGATTTATTTCAGAAAGGTCCGGGAACTGAGCTGTGCCCAAAAAAAGATGAACAGCGAGATGGGTACCGTCATGCAAGAAAATCTGTCCAAACGGATTCTAGTCCGCTCGCTCGGAGCCACCAACTACCGGAAACAGAAATTACATGAAACACAAGAGAAGTTGTTCAAATTGGGAATGGAACAAATCAAATTTTCCACTTTTACGCAAGGGGTCATGGGATTTACATTTGGAGGAGGGTACTTATGTGCATTCCTTTGGGGTATTTTCCAACTGCATAACCACGAGATAACATTCGGAACAATGACAGCCTTTCTTCAACTGGTCGGACAGGTACAGGGACCTTTTTTAGGGTTAATATCCATCCCTCCCAGTCTGATACGGGGATGGACCTCCGTGGAACGGTTAATGGCCCTCTTTGAAGATGTAGAACCGGACGAACACCCGGTCTACATAGACCAACCACTGACACTGAACTTTCGGAAAGTGTCTTTTGGCTATGAAGAGGGACAGCCGGTACTCGACCGGTTTACAGCTGCCTTTCATCCGGGAAGTTCCACCGCCATAGCCGGACCTACCGGAACAGGAAAAACGACCATTATCCGGCTGATACTGGCTTTGGTTTATCCGGAAAAGGGACGCATCGATTTGACAACTGATGACGGACGGACACTCAGTGTGACCCCCGATTTACGCATCAACTTCGTCTATGTGCCCCAAGGAAATACGTTGCTGAGCGGTACCATCCGGGAGAATTTATGGCTGGGTAGTCCGGGAGCAGACGAAGAGGCTCTGCATAAAGTCATCCGGCTGGCCTGCGCTGAATTTGTGTTCAGTCTGCCGGAAGGACTAGATACCAAGATAGGGGAACATGGATATGGCTTGTCTGAAGGACAAGCCCAACGGATTGCAATAGCCCGCGCACTGTTGCGTCCCGGGCGGATCTGGCTGTTTGATGAAGCATCATCGGCACTTGACACCGAGACCACCACACACCTCATGGACAATTTGTTGCAATGGGGAAAGAATAACACATTAATATTTGTGACACACGATTCACGACTGATGGAACGATGTGACCAAGTGATTCATATAAAGGAATAAAAAACAATTAATTATAAAACAATGGATAAAACAATCAAACTGGCCTGTCTGTTGGCAATAATCATTTTTAGTTCGTGCGCTTCACGCAAAGATTTTGTCTATTTACAAGATATGGATGAACTACAGGAATATCCTATGGTTCAAAAATATGAAGCCATCATCCATAGGGATGACAGATTGAGTATTATTGTGAACAGCAAAAACCCAGAACTGTCCCTGCCTTTCAATATGTCCGGAAGCAGAAGCTATTCTGTAGAAGCAGACGGAAGCATTTCCAACAATGAAGTGGGGGTATTAAGTGATGAAAAAGAAAAAGGTTATTTAGTGGATATCAACGGGAATATAGACTTTCCTGTGCTGGGACAACTGCATGTGGAAGGACTGACCCGCCGACAATTAACCGAACTGATCAAGAAACGACTGATCAACGAAGAATTGCTGAAAGATCCTATGGTCACCGTCAATTTCCTTAACTTCAAATTTTCCGTGCTGGGAGAAGTTGGACATGTAGGAACCTTTGAAGTGAAAGGCGACCGCATCACTCTTCTGGAGGCTCTTGCCATGGCCGGAGACCTGACCCCCCGATCCCGTCTGGACCGTATCGCCGTCATCCGCGAATATGGGAACAAGCGACGAATCCTGTTCCACGACATCCGCAGTAAAGACATCTTCACATCGCCTTACTATTACCTGCAACAGAATGACATCGTTTACGTAGAACCCACCAACATGAAGGCCACCGAACAGGCCCAGAGAAAACTGAGCACGTGGAGTATGATCCTGTCCTTCATCACCACAATCACCTCACTGGTGTTGTTAACTACTAAATAAAAAAGAAACGACATGATAAGAATGAGTGAACAAAAAGATATGTCGGGAGATAAGACCTTAAGCGGGGGAGGATTCAATATCAACCCCGTTGACATCATCATGTACCTGTTGTCCAAATGGTACTGGTTTGTATTGTCGGTCAGTCTGTTCGGCGGATATGCATGGTATCAATATGCCAAACTTCCCTTTATCTATTCACGGTCAGCCACCGTCATGATAAAGGACGCCTATTCAAACAACATCGGTCGCGGGCTGGACCGTTTTAACACCTATTCATATACCAATGTATCCAATGAGATCCTGCAATTCCAGTCACACAAACTCATGCGCGATGTGGTGAACCGTCTTCACGCCAATGTATGCTACCTCATCATGGATGACTTGCGTGAGGAGGAACTTTATACGCAAGCCCCTGTCAAGGTTTCATTCCCGGAAGAAGAGGATCATCTTGATTTCAGCCTGACAGTCAGAATCCTGAACAGGAAGCAAGTCCGGTTATCCGATTTCTCGACAGACGCCACAAGTATAACGCTGACGGCCAATCTGGGTGACACTATCCAGTCGCCCGTAGGAAAAATAGTGGTCTCACCCACCTTATATTATACAGACAAGTGGTTCAACACACCGATTACGATACGCCGGCAGAGTACGGACACAATGGCCAGCCTATTCAGAAGCAACCTGAACATCAGCCAAGCTGAGAATGACGCCTCCATCCTCTACCTGTCACTCCGTGATTACTCCACCGCCCGTGCCGAAGATGTGCTCAATATGCTGATTACAGTGTATAATGAAGAGACTATCAAAGACAAGAACCAGATAGCCATCAATACCTCCAGCTTCATCAACGAGCGTCTAGTCATCATCGAAAAAGAACTGGGAGGCGTGGAAAACGAACTTCAGTCCTACAAACAGAACAATGACATCATCGATATCGGTTCAGCCGCTTCCATGTCCATGTCAGACAAACGGCAGTACAGCTCGACCACTCAGGAACTGGAATTACAGGCACGCATGGCACGCTACATCAAGAGCTACCTGGTGGACCCGTCCAAAGAAACCGAGCTTATCCCTTCAAACACCGGCATAGCCGACATCAACATTGAAACCCAGATAACGGCCTATAATGCCAACAAGTTGAAACGAGACAAACTGATAGAAGGAAGCAGCGACAAGAATCCCATCGTCCAGGAACTGAACAAGAATCTGATTGCCATGCGGCAGAATATCATCCGGGCCATCGACAATATGATTGTCAGCATCGATGTGAAACTGAACGAGGCACGAAGCAGGGCCGGAGAAGCCCAGTGGCGGGTAACCAACATACCTAGACAACAGCAGCAAATGCTTTCTATCGAACGTCAGCAACGCATCAAAGAGGAACTTTACCTCTATCTACTGAACAAACGCGAAGAAAATGCGCTGAGCCAGGCCACCACCGAAACTGACGCCCGTGTGCTCGATCCTGCTGGAGGAGGGGATGCTCCGATTTCTCCCAACGGACGCAGCATGATCATGGCAGGTGTCATGAAAGGAATCGCCCTGCCGGCCATTGTCCTGCTATTGTTCCTGTTCTTCGATACCCGTATACGCAACCGCAAGGACATCGAGGATGCTGTAACCGTTCCTTTCCTGGGCGAAATACCCAAGGATTCATCCAAAGGGAAAACAGAGAATAAAGAAACGGCACATGGCATTGCTGTCCGTGCCCAAGGGCGTGACATTGTATCGGAAGCCTTCCGCATAATACGCACCAACATGGATTTTATGCGTGTCAAGTCAAAGAACATGCAAGTCGTCACTTTCAGCTCGTTCGGACCGGGTGCCGGCAAGACATACGTATCCAGCAATCTGGCAGCCAGCTTCGCGCAAACCGACAAGAAGGTCATCCTGATTGACATGGATATCCGTAAAGGGACTTTGACTTCACATACCCGCCTCCACACAAAGGAAAAAGGAATGACCTCTTTTCTGGCAGGCAAGGCCACAACGGATGAAATCATCAAGCACAACGAGATCTGTGAAAATCTGGATTTCATTCCGGCCGGTCCCATCGCCCCCAACCCGTCAGAGCTATTGCTCAGCGAACAACTGGAAGTACTGATAACCGAACTGCGCAACCGTTATGACTATATCTTTGTCGACAATGTGCCTGTAGGAGTGGTGGCCGATGCCGCCATCACCAACCGCATAGCCGACCTGACCATCTTCGTGGTACGGGTTGGCAAACTGGACCGCCGCATGTTACCGGAAGTGGAAAAAATTTATCGCAGCGGACAACTGAACAACATGTCGTTGGTACTTAACGGGGCCATAGTAAAGACAGGCGGATACGGAGGCTATGGATATGGTTACGGCTACGGCTATGGTTATGTGGATGGTTCCGAATCATGCTGGAAACGGCTGTTCAGAAAGAAATCCTAAAATCCCCCCAAAAAAGAAGTAGGATGTTTGGTATATTCAAGTCCAAATACAATTTGATTAATTCTGGTTTAATGAAGGGTATGACCGATGTCCATTCCCATGTTCTTCCGGGAGTGGACGACGGTTCGCCCGACATAAATGCCAGTCTATCCCTGCTGCGCTATATGGAATCCATAGGGTTGCGGAAAGTGTGGCTCACCCCCCATATCATGGAAGATTATCCCACACCGAACAAGAAGCTGCGACAACAGCTCGACGTGTTGAAGGCGGCCTATTCCGGCCCGTTGGATCTACGGCTGTCTTCCGAATATATGATGGATGCCGCTTTTACAAACAAGCTGGATGGAGAAGTGCTGCCTTTGGGCAGCAGCCACCTGCTGGTCGAGACATCCTACATGTACCCTCCTCCCGGTTTGCCGGATATCCTGATGAAAGTATGGAATGCCGGTTATCAACCGGTCATCGCCCACCCGGAGCGTTACCTGTACATGGAAGAAAAAGATTACCTTCTGCTGAAAGAGAAAGGTTACAGCTTTCAACTCAATCTGATGTCACTGAGCGGTTACTATGGCCCGCACCCCAAAGTGGTCAGCGAAAAGCTGTTAAAACAAAAAATGTACGATTTTGTGGGTACGGACCTGCACCATTTGGAGCGTTACCGGCCCATGCTTGACCAATTGAGGTTGACCCGAAGACAACTCGAAGCTTTAGAAGGTCTGATTGCTAACAATGCGCGTATTTAACTGTCTGTCGGGAGGTATCCTGTGCGGTCTGACACTGCTGTTGATATTTCTCCCCTGCTTCACTCCCGAGTGGGCCGGAAATCTTATCTTCATCAGTCTATCGGCGATTCCTATATGTATAGCCGATGGGATTATTTTCGCGATTCTGCTTTGGAAACATAATCGTTGGTGGATGCTTTACTTGCTTTTGCTATTAGGTAGTTCACCTATTCTATCCGGTTACTTTCCGCTTCATTTCCTACATAGAGAAGAAGTGCCAGATTCCAATCAGCTAAAACTGGTTTGCTGGAATGCCGAAGGGTTCAGACTGAACAAAGACACCCTGGCGAAGGCCATCCATAGCATTCGTATCCTGCAGCCCGGCATCGTCTGCCTGCAGGAACGTCCCCATACCAATCTTCTGGCATGGGACACCATCCGAGCTGCTTTTCCCGATTACCCCTATTGCATCGTCAACTCGCGGGAGGATGAAATTCTTAATCTGGCCGTCTTCAGCCGCTGGCCTGTCGGAAACGTTCAAGAGTACTACTTCCCGGACAGCTACAATAAGATGCTTCAAGCGGATATCCGGATGATAGGGCAAACTTTCCGGTTATTCAACGTCCATCTGCAAACTACCGGCATGAATGAATCATCCTCAATGAAAGACAGACTCCAGACGATGCGCCACCACGCCATCCGGCGTAACCGGCAAGCCGATCTCTTGGCAAACGCCATTGCCGAGAGTCCTTATCCGGTCATCGTGTGCGGTGATTTCAACGATACACCGGCTTCGTATGTTTACCGGAAAATCAGCCGGTCACTGCAGGATTGCTTCCTCCAGGCCGGCCGGACATGGAAAGGCAGCTACCAACGCTGGGGCGATTTTTTACGAATAGATTATACGCTCTGTTCACCTGCATTCCAAGTGAATTGTTACCAACTGGTTTCCAATCCCTGGAGCGACCACAAACAGCAGCACTGTGTGCTCTATCTGGACAAACGCTACTAAAAAACAAGATTTCAAAAAATGACTAAAGAAAACTGGACAATAGAAATAAAGCCAAAGAAAAAATGGCTGGATATAGATCTGAAAGGTATATGGCGGTACCGTGACCTATACTATATGTACGTGAAACGCGACATTGTCACCGTGTACAAACAAACTATTCTGGGTCCTCTCTGGTTCCTCATCCAACCGATCTTCACTACCGTGATGTATATGTTCATATTCGGTGGCCTGGCAGGTATCTCGACGGACGGAGTACCACAGCCTTTATTCTACATGGCAGGTATCATGCTGTGGAATTATTTCAGTTCCGCGTTCAACGTATCCTCCAATGTGTTCACGGCTAATGCGGGCGTGTTCGGCAAAGTCTACTTCCCCCGTCTGGTCGTGCCGTTGTCCGGCATCACCTCCAACCTAATCAAGTTCGGAATACAATTGTTGTTGTTCATTGCCATGTATCTCTATTTTTATGTGAAAGGAGCTTCACTGCATGTCAATGCCGCCCTGCTGTTGTTTCCGTTCCTGACATTTCTGATTGCATTCCATGCCATGTCGTGGGGGTTGATCGTATCGGCGCTGACCACCAAATACCGTGACCTCACCCAGTTGGTCACCTTCGGCCTGCAACTGTTCATGTATGCCACTCCGGTCATTTATCCGCTAAACGCAGCTCCGGAAAAATACCGTGACATCATCGCGCTCAACCCGTTGACCCCCATATTCGAGACCTTTAAATACAGCTGCATGGGGTGTGGTTCACTTGATTGGGGCGGATTGGCATATAGCACTTTGTTTATGCTCTCCACCCTGTTCTGCTCAGTAGTCATCTTCAGCCGGGTGGAACGCAATTTTATGGATACAGTGTAAGCAGCAGAATTAAAAAAAGAGAATAAGAATGAACGATATAGCAATCCGGTTTGACCATGTGGGCAAACTCTACAAACTCGGTCTGGTCGGCACCGGCACACTGAGCCACGACCTCAACCGCTGGTGGAAAACGACCATTCTCCGCCAGGAAGACCCCTATCTGAAGATAGGCGAAACCAACGACCGCAGCAAGAAAGGCGCGTCGGAATATGTCTGGGCGTTGAAAGACATCACCTTCGATGTGCATCAAGGCGATGTAGTAGGCATTATCGGAAAAAACGGTGCCGGGAAGTCCACCTTGTTGAAACTTCTGTCGCGTGTCACCTCCCCTACCACCGGAGCCATCCGTGCCCGTGGCCGCATTGCCTCTCTCTTGGAAGTCGGTACCGGTTTCCATCCGGAACTGACCGGCCGTGAGAACATCTACATGAACGGCTCCATCATGGGCATGACTCGCCACGAAATCTCCCACAAGTTGGACGAGATAGTCGACTTTGCCGGTGTGAAACGCTATGTAGATACCCCCGTAAAACGCTATTCCAGCGGCATGACCGTCCGTCTGGGCTTTGCCGTAGCCGCTTTTCTGGAACCGGAAATACTGGTAGTAGATGAGGTACTTGCCGTAGGTGATGCCGAATTCCAGAAGAAAGCTATCGGCAAGATGCAGGACGTGTCGAAAGGCGAAGGGAGGACGGTGTTGTTTGTGAGTCATAATATGGGTAGTATGCAACGGCTATGTTCACGTGGAGTATTATTGGAAAATGGGAAGGTTAAATATATGGGAAGCATATCCGATACCATCCGTACTTATCAAAGTGATGAAATCATTCAAAACTCATTTGAAGGAACTGACGGAAACAAACAAATACTCTATTTGAAAAAAGCCTCTGTTTCATCCAGCGATGGAAACATATTCTACAATTCTTCTACTATTAAAATAGAATTTGAAATATGCGTAAAGAAACATATTCCTTCTTTGGTTATTGGATTTAATCTATATAGCATCTTCCAATACCCACTGGCACGAGCCGACTACAATGATGAGAACAAAAAGACATCGCTAGAACCGGGAAGTTACCACTTTACTTTCGAGATTCCTCCTTACACCCTATCCAATGGAGAATATAAAATTGTTTTTGATGTGGCGGAAAGAAATGTAAAGTGCTACACAACAAAAAAGTCGCAATTGACATTCAATGTACTTCAAGGGGAAGATTGCTTCGGTAATGTATTTGCAGAAGATATTCCCATTAAGTCTTCTCTTATCAGAGAAAATTGGTTGAAAGAAATTAAAACATATTAAATCAGCATGAAATTATCTGTCGCACTTTGCACCTATTAATGATGAAAAATATATAAAAAAACAATTAGAATTTATTCTAAATCAAACATTACCTATAGATGAAATAATTATTTGCGATGATCGATCTCAAGATAACACTATACAACTAATTAAAGAATTAAAGATACGACAAAAAATCATTCTTTCAGTTATGAACGTTCATTTATTAATCGTTTTTCAACTAATAGAAAGATAAAAAAGTCACAATATCCTAATTCACAATATAGTATTTTTCATGTCGCTGAGTTTTTATAATAAATGGAATAAACTTCAACCATCTATACTTTTGGGAGATTGGACATATGAATTCATAATTAAGGAAAGATTAAAAAGGAAACCATATTGAAGATACAAATTTCTCACACTTATTTCAAATTATAAAAAATGACAAAAGATCTCGTATCGATTGGAATACCTGCATACAAAGCTACATATTTAAAAGAAGCCATTGACTCTGTTTTAAATCAAACTTACACAAAGTTCGAACTGATCATAGTCAATGACAAATCTCCTGAGAACATAGAGGAAATTATTTCTACATATAACGACAAACGTATCAGATACTATAAAAATGAGGACAATTTAGGGAAAACCTCCATTGTCCTAAATTGGAACAAATGTCTTTCCTATGCTAATGGTGATTTTTTTGTACTACTATGCGATGATGACATTATGCTACCGAATTTCATTGCAACGATGCTTGGTTTAGTTAAAAGCCATCCACAATGCAATGTCTTTAAAACAAGAACGCTCCTTATTGACAGTAAAACCAATACAAACATAGGAAAATCTCCCTTGTTTCCTAAATATGAAACATTTGCTGATTTCCTTTCAAATACTATTATTGGAAAAAGAAAACATACAATATCGGAATTTTTTTATAGGACACAACATATTCAACAATTAGGAGGGTATCAAATTTATCCGGCAGGTTATTATGCTGATGATGCTTCCATCTTACTTTTCTGCAACAACAATGGAATTGCATCAACAGAAGAAAGCCTAATAGTTTATAGAAAAAGTGAAAATAACATTTCTTCAAGCTCATGTTGGAATGTAGAAAAATCCAAAGCTGCTTTAAAGTATTATCAATGGATTATTGATGAATTCCCCATGAAACAACAAGATGAGCAAATAATACAACAAAGACTTGATTTTGATTTGTATACTTATTTTTCAGCAGCATTAAATATTCATCAATCTATCCAAATATTAAATTGTATTCCAGTCAACATTTGGAATTGGAAAAAGAAATTATTATGTCTTTACAAGTTCATATTAAATTCTTATGCAAAGCAAATTAAATAATCTTCTTTTCCTCATCGAATCCCTATCTGGCGGTGGGGCAGAAAAGGTATTGACCACCTTGTTGCAACATCTCGACTCGAACAAATTTGATGTCACACTATGTTGCATCGTAGATTGCGGGAAATATGTAAACGATGTAAAGCCATACGTTCACTATACTTCTATATTGCCCAATCCAGAACAAATAAAAGGAATAAGGAAACTGATTTATCAACTCAAATACAAATTAATCTATTCGTGGCTTCCGTTACGATTGGTTTACAAATGGTTTGTTCCACATCATGCAGACGTGGAGATCGCTTTTGTGGAAGGATTTGCAACTAAACTATTGGCACATTCTACTAATAAACAGGCCAAAAAGATCGCTTGGGTACACACTGATTTTGAAAAACATCATTGGACTAATGTTATATTTAAGAATAAACAGAATGAAGAACAGACATATAGCCGATATCACCAAATTGTCACAGTTTCTGTTACTGTCCAAAAAGCCTTTATAAAAGCTTTCCCTTTAGTAAAAAGTTTAGTAAAAATCATTTATAACCCTATAGATCACGAAGACATTATAAAAAAAGGAAAGCAATACGAACCTTTGCCTTCCAAAAGCAAAATACGATTAATCAGCATTGGCAGACTGACCAAAGTTAAAGCATACAGCCGGTTGCTCCACATCGCTTTACGTTTGAAGCAATCCGGATACGCTTTCGAACTATGGATATTGGGAGATGGTGAAGAACGTGAAATGCTTCAACATTATATCTGCAAAAAACAGTTGGAAGATTGTGTTACTCTATGGGGATTCCAAACAAATCCATACGCCTTTATGACACAATCCGACTTGTTTGTCTGTTCTTCAATCAGCGAAGGGTATAGTACTGCGGTAACTGAAGCACTTATTTTGGGGCTTCCGGTTGTGACCACTGATTGCTCCGGTATGAATGAACTTCTGCAAGGAGAAAAGTATGGCATCATTACAGAGAATTCGGAAGCGACCTTGTTTGAAGGTATTAAACAACTACTCGACCATCCAGAGCAATTGTCACATTACAAAGAGAAGGTAATCAAACGAGGGAAGGAATTTACTTTGGAAGTATTGATGAAACCAATTGAAACATTATTAACTCGATGAAAAAAAAGATCCTTTTCTTTACTAACGGACTTTATGGTGGAGGAGCTGAACAAATTCTGCTGACGCTATTAACTCATATTGATTATACATTGTTCAACATTACATTATATAGTCTGACCAAAGATGATGTAACAAAAGAGTATCCCGAGCAAATTCATTACAACTACATCTTCCATCCAATTAGCGACCAAGACAATTGCTGGAGACGAATAACTAAAAAGATCATTAATAAATTCAAACACCTAATCTATCATCACTTTTCTGCCAAATTGTTTTACGCTCTTTTTGTCAAAGGGAATTACGACACCGAAGTAGCCTTTATTGAAGGATATGCCACCCGAATCGTTTCTGGATCTAACAACAAGCGATCTAAAAAGATCGCTTGGGTACATACTGATTTAAAAAACAATCATTGGACAACTATAGCATACAGAAGCTGTCAAGAAGAACAAGAGTCCTATCAACAATTCGACGAGGTTACTTCTGTCTCTTTGGATGTAAAAACAAGTTTCGACCTATTGTTTTCCCATCCCAACAGCACAGTCACTTACAATCCTATTGATGAAAACAAAATAAAACTACTAGCAGACAAATCTATCAATCCAATTTGCTGGTTAGAACAAGGATTGATAATGGTCACTATGGGAAGATTAGTACCACAAAAAGGTTACGACCGATTGCTTCCTATCATCAAAAGATTAAAAGACGAAGGTTTTCGTTTCTCACTAAATATTTTGGGAGAAGGAACCGACAGGGAAAAATTGGAACAGTACATCAAGCAACACCATTTAGAAACATGTGTCCGACTAAGCGGATTTCACACCAACCCCTATCCTTACTTGGCAAAAGCCGATTTATTTGTCTGTTCATCGCGGGCAGAAGGATATAGTACAGTAATCACAGAAGCATTAATTTTAGGCTTGCCCATTATTACAACTCGCTGTGCTGGTATGCAAGAATTATTAGGAGAAAATGGTGAGTTTGGACTTATCGTTGACAACAATGGCACATCGCTATACGAAGGACTTAAAACCCTATTGTCAAGTAATACCTGCTTAATGCATTACAAACAAAAATCTCAAGAAAAAGGTAGACAATTTGCTCTAAAGAATTTAGAACAAAAAGTCTACGAGAAATTGTAGTAAAAAGAACAAAAAACTCATTCTATCGGATTCGTACGATGATTTCTATCATAATACCTGTATATAACGTAAAACTCTACTTAGACAATTGTATTCAATCGGTTATCCAACAAAGCTATACAGATTTTGAATGTATCTTAGTGGATGATGGTTCTACGGATGGTAGTAGTGAAATATGTGACCAATGGGCAGAAAAAGATAACCGGATTATAATTGTCCATCAACCCAATGGAGGAGTATCATCCGCTCGAAACAAAGGATTGGAACAAGCAAAGGGAGAATATATCTGTTTTATTGATAGCGATGACTGGGTAGATGTTGATTATCTTTCGGCAATGATAAACAATTTGAAAGAGAAAGAAACTGATTTGATAATATGTGGATTGACTCAGGAATTCAAAGACGGGAATTGCATAGATTATATACCTCAACAGTCACTAAATTTCGAGTTAGGCTGCAATCATACAAACTATTTTGTAATGCTGAATGAACAGAACTTATTGTACGGACCAATTGTGAAACTATACAAAAACAACATCATACAGCATCATCAAATTTTGTTTGACCCACAAGTTTCATACGGTGAAGACCTTTTATTCAACTACCAATATTTGGAATATGCACACACCATTGCGTGCATAAACGAAAGTCATTATCATTATCGCATATTAGGTAGCGGAACCTTATCTAGTAAGTTTCGTCCCAAACAATTTGATACAGACTATCAACAATGGAAGATATTACAGTCTTTTTATCAAAGACATCATTTATGGTCATCAACGGCTCAGACTTATCTGTACAAACGACTGTGGGGTATTCTATACGATGGAATTTTTCTCTATCCACGTCTGCAAAATAAAAAAATCTCTTATCTACGAACTATTCTTGCGATACCGGAAATAAAAAAATTGAAAGATTTTACACAATGCTTTTCGTGCAGCAATTGGATCAAGCAGTCCATTCTGTATCGGTTATATCCTATATTCTATATTTATTTTTCAATCATTGCCAAAAGATGAAACTTTTATTATATCCTCACGGAGGTAGTGGCAACCACGGATGTGAAGCTATTGTACGTTCGACACTAAAAATGATACCGACAGCTACTCTATTTTCCAGCAACCCGGATGAAGACAAAAGATACGGTCTGGACGCCATCTGTACTCTTCGGGCAGCACAAGCACCAATGTCTCATCTCAGTTTGGCGTACTGGAAAGCCTTTATACGTTATCGCTTCGGAGACAAAGAAGCGTTCGACCGTACCAGTTTTCGCTCTATTTTTCAAGAAGCCAACTCAGATAGTTATGCTTTGTCTATCGGTGGGGACAATTATTGCTACGGAGTGCCTGTTTTCATTTATTTGGTCAACAAACAGCTTCGAAAACAAGGGATAAAGACTATCTTGTGGGGATGTTCCGTTGAGCCGGAAGTTCTAAAAGGCGATATACTGAATGATTTACGTTCCTACACCCATATCTTTGCCCGTGAAAGCATCACGTATGAAGCCATGAAAGAAAAAGGGATACAACAACTCTCTCTCTTTCCTGATCCGGCTTTTCAGCTTAACCGTACAGACCTTACTTTACCCGAGGGTTTTGCAGAAGGTAATACGGTAGGCATTAACGTCAGTCCTATGATTATAAAACACGAAAAGGCGAAAGGGATGACACTTCTGAACTATCGACAATTAATTCGTTATATTATTGCCACCACGGATATGCAAATTGCATTGATTCCTCATGTAGTATGGAACTATAACGACGATCGGATCCCATTGCAATTCCTCTACAACGAATTCAAAGGGACCGGTCGTGTCGTTCTTATCGAAGATCATAACGCCGAGGAACTAAAAGGTTTCATCTCCCGTTGCCGTTTTTTGGTAGCCTCACGCACACACGCTTCCATTGCAGCCTACTCCACTCAAATACCTACTTTGGTGATGGGTTATTCGGTAAAGGCACGTGGCATAGCCCGCGACCTGTTTGGTAACGAAGAGCATTATGTCTTGCCCGTGCAGTCTCTGCAACAGGGAAACGACCTGCTCAAAGCATTTCAATGGTTGCAAACACACGAGGACGAGATTAGAAAACACTACCGTACATTCATGCCGGGATACTTATCCAAGACATTCCAAGCCGGACAATTGCTTCAAACATTATGATTCTAATGGTTTACATACTCACCTTAATAGGGACAATAGCCCTTATATTCTTTTCCGTTGATTGGACTATTGAACTATACAAATGGCAAAGTCGCATCCACATTGGTAGATGGACAGACCGCAAAGCATGGCAGCAAGCTGTTGAAAAAAAGGCACGCCAATGGCTATACAAAAGCCCTACCGTACAGATTACGGATCAAGATCGGTTAGTCCTTTGGGATATGCTAAAAGGGAACTATCGTTCCACCACCATACAAAGCTGGCAGGATGCCGGACTCCTTTTATCCTTGCCCGAACAGGACGCCCAAGAGTATGTCAAACGCCACCCCTCGCTATTCATAAAAGAAAATTGGCAGATAGACCAATCGCTATTGGCGTATGTCTTAAAAAAGAAAGATGCACTTTATATGGAAACAGAAAAAGAGATTAAAGAACACTTTATATCTTATCAACAAACTGAACAGACTATACCTTATCGGAAAACATTACCTCACATTCGCTTTGTCGATACCATCGGATTGGTTTGTCCCTTTTTACACCAATGCGATTTCAGTGATTTAGCCATCCGACAAATTGAAGAATACGATCATTGCTTATGGGAAGAAGTATTTCCCCCACATGCATACGACTTAGCCTCACATAAGCCCTTGGGAGTATTTGATTGGGCACGCGGATGGGGATGGTATGTCTTAGGACTTATCGAAACTGCCGATTTACCTGGAAACAAGAAACGAATACTAAACTTGAGTAACCATCTGCTGCCTTTTCAGAAAGCAGATGGAGGATTCAGTTGTTTGGTATTCAATCCTAACGAACGATTTGAATCTTCGGGCAGCGCCTTGTTTGGATTGTTGTTCGTTCATGCGTACCGAGTGTCTGGTGATGAACGTTACTTGAATGCCGCAATAAAAATTGAAAAAGCACTTATGAAGGCTACCCGTCGAGATGGCACGATAGATTTTGCACAGGGAGATACCAAAGGCATTGGTTCTTATTCACAAATATTTGATCGAATGCCTTTTGCACAAGGAATGGGACTGTATTTATCTAAAACATTAGATATATATGAAAAAACTATTGGTTGACATTTGGAATTGTTTATTCGACTGTTACTTGACAGTTCGAAATTCACTCTATCTCTTTATGGATATTCCATATCGAAAAGTTGTAATAGCTCCTCACGTTGTATCCATTGAAGAAACCATCCGATACATCATCCAATCGCATTGTTCGGTCAGCCGTTTAGGAGATGGCGAAATAAAGATAGCTAATGGAAAGGCACTCGCTTTCCAAACCCAACAACCGTTACTACAACAAAAAATGCAAGAGGTACTGTCGGTACCTATTTCCAATCACATCGTATGCCTGCCGGATATATTTACAGACTTAAGCCTCTACAATATAGAAGCGCGCAACCACTGGAAACTTCATTTGGCATTTTACAGGAAATCGTGGTACAAGTATATCAATCGTAAAAGAATATTTCATAATGCTTTCATCAGCCGTTGTTACATGATGTTTGCCGACAAAACACAGTGTGCCTTTTATTTTAAACTCATACAACAAATCTGGGCAGACAAAGACATTCTGCTCATTGAAGGCGAAAAAAGTCGATTAGGTGTCGGTAATGATTTGTTTGACAATGTCAAATCTATTCGACGGATATTAGCACCCAATACAAACGCCTTTGATCACTATGATGCCATTATGAAAATAGTTCAGAAATATTCTCCTAATGAATATCTCATTCTTCTGGCTTTAGGCCCTACTGCCACAGTCATGGCTTACAACCTTGCCCAAAAAGGATACCAAGCCATTGACATCGGTCATATCGACATCGAATACGAGTGGTACAGAATGGGAGCGAGCCACAAAGTACCCATTCCAAGCAAATATGTCAATGAAGCCGATGCAGGTGTAGGAGTGGGCGACATCCATGATGAAAAATATAAAAAAGAAATTATATGCCGGTTTTAAGTATCATCGTACCTGTATATAATGTTGCAACTTATCTACGAGAAGGATTGGATTCCATACTTAGGCAAGAAGTTCAAGACATAGAAGTGATTTGTGTTGACGATTGTTCATCTGACTCATCGCCCGACATTCTGAAAGAATACCAGGCAAAGGACAACAGAATACAATTTATTCGTCAATCAGAAAACAAAGGTCCAAGTGCCACTCGAAACATCGGCATAAAATATGCTAAAGGAAAATATATTGCTTTTTTCGATCCAGATGATAAAGTGGAAAATAATCTATATGCCGAATTAATTCATGCTATTGAGGATAAAAAAACCGATTTGGCTTTATGTGGTTATTCTACATTCCCCACTCATCAGATACACATACCGAATTTCAAACCATACCATGCCATGCAACCTATGGACTTTATTCAAAAGAATCCAAGAATAGAAATGAATAACGATTTATGTTATACTTGGAGGTTTGTATTCAAACGTAATTTTCTTATCAATAAAAAAATAAGGTTCATTAAAAACCTGCATGTCGGAGAAGATACAGTTTTTAATTATGAATGCGTCCTACAGGCGTCTTCAATCATAATGATTCCAAAGGCATTATATCAATATCGTATCAATAATGCAGGTAGTTTGATGAGGCTGCGTTATAAGCCCTATTTAACAAACAATCTACAAAAATTGGTTGATGAAAAGAAAAGACTTATCAGAAAATACAATATTGAACATTACATCCCCATAACAACTGACTTGTCTGAAAAAATCATCCTGCGTTATTTGCCGATGCTTTTCAACAATCTATATAATAATTCTAATCAACCGGACAAGAAGCAGGGCATTCAACAAATTTTATCAATGACTATGATACGAGATTCCTTCCGTATTATAGGTTTTCGCAACATTTATCCTTCATGGAAAGAATACTTATTCTATCTGGCCATGAAGTTCAAATTTACACGATTGGTTTGTTATGAATACAACAAGATATTTACACCAGAAAAAAGAGTATAATAAATGTCAATTTATTGAGGCCCACTATATATTAAACAGCTTACACAAGCCTTCTGTAGTCTTTATGGTATTAGGGACATTATGCTCCTATACATACAGGAACAAGTACCTTCACGAAGGTTCGGAGCGATGATAGTCGAGGAGGAAAATTCATGTTTCCTACGTGAACCAAAGTAAGATATGTTCGTGGACCAAGTTAAGTATCTTACTCGGCCAAGTAAGATATATTACTTGCCCTACGAAGATATGTTCCTTTTTAGCAGAGCATTTTTATTGTCTTTTCCACTAAAGCTCTTATACTAATGAGGGAAAAGGTATGGCTATTCAATTCCACCAAGAGATGAAAGACAGAGATTATCCCACAAAGGAGCCGGTGAGGAATCCCCAGCAAAGCAATGAACAAGCGAATCCAATGGGACAACTGGAAAAAGAAAATCCGTTTCCGGATCCTATAGGATTGACTCCGAGACAGCGATCCGCTCTGCTGCGGCGCCACGCGCTTCATCAGAAATACGACAAGGCTGTTGCCCTTTATGCGGAGACAGACATGCCACTGAAAACGATAGCTACGGAATGTCACGTCTCAGCGGGAGGACTCGGCAGTTACTTGCGCCGCTACTGGCGCGAATTGGTATTACACCGCCATCGCATACCTTTGGAAGGAGAAAATCCCCATGCCGTCAAGATCATGTCCGAGGGAAAGCCCAATGTGGTGTCGCATGCCAGATATAAAAAGGCTATAGATGCATGCTTGTCTCTGGAGGATATCGAATTGAATGTGTCGCAGATAGCCCGCAAACATGGAGTGGAGGGAACGGGACTAGCCAACTTCATGCGCATCCATGAACCGGAAGTCATTCCTTGGCGCGAGAAAGTACGCCACTGGTTGGGCATAAATGACAACACCCATCGTGGGGCGACCCCGGCTTGCACCAAACAATACGCCGAAGCAGTGGAGCTTTATAAAAAGACAGACATGACGATCCCTGAAATAGCCGGGGCATGCCATGTCTCACCAAGCGGTTTCAAACAGCATCTGAGGTTCTATCACAAAAATATACTGGAACAAAAGAGAAAGAAACGTTCGGAAGCACAGGCCAGACCAGAGAAGAAGAGAGGCGAACTATCCGGCAACGGAAGGACCTACAAACCCTCTCTCCGTACAGAAGATAAATATGCGAAAGCCTTGTCTCTTTATAAGGACACGGCTCTCACGCTAAAAGAAATCGCAGAAAGAACACACGTCACAGCGGAAGGACTTCGTTCTTATCTGCACAAATGGCATATCGACTTAGTGAGGGAACGGGCAGGACTTTCCGGCAAGGCAGAAGGGGGTCTTGATTTGCGGAAATCGAAAAAGCGGATGAAAACCGTAGCCGCCAAATACGAGAAAGCCATCGGAAGCCTGAGAAAACACCCCCGCCCGATAGCCCACGCCGCCAAAGAGTTCGGGCTCCATCCCGAGACATTCAGAGAGTACCTGCACAAACATGAACCGGAGTTGGCAAACCGACAGGGTATGGTACAGACCTCTGAGGGGAAACGGATGTCCAGACAAAGCAAAGAAAAATATGCTGAAGCGATCCGCCTGTATGGGACGACCACCGAAACACTGAAAGACATTGCCACCCGGCTGGGATTGACATACAACAGTATAGGGGGATATATCCGCCGAAACCATCCAGAGGTGATCAATGCACACTCTACATTATTAATAGAGAAAGATGAAAAATCAGTCATCACATCAAAATAGACAGCCAATCAAACATGGCACAACGCCTCCCCGTATTTTCATCGCCATCCAATACCTGGAGATAGGCGGGGCAGAACGCTCGCTGATCGGCTTGCTCAATGCCCTAGACTATTCGCGTTGCCAAGTGGATCTGTTTGTCTACCGGCATAGCGGGGAATTTATGAACCTCATACCCAAGGAAGTGAATCTTCTGCCCGAAGTAAAAAAGTACACCACCCTCACCCGCCCTATCCGGAAAATTATCCGCGAAGGGTATTGGGACATTGCTGCCGGGCGCATCGCAGCACACCTTTTGGACTGGTGTTACAGGAAACGGAGGAAGGCAAAAGAAAGTCAGGCCATATTTCAATATGTAGCAGACTGTACTACTCCATTCCTGCCCTCCATCAACGAAGGCCGGACGTATGACCTGGCCATCAGTTTCCTTACACCGCACAACATTGTGCGCGACAAAGTAAAGGCACAGCAAAAATGGGCATGGATTCATACCGACTATTCCTTTATTGACATCAATACCCGCCGGGAATTGCCGGTATGGGGAGCTTTCGGCCGCATCATCTCCATTTCTGAATCGGTTTCCAAAGGTTTTCTTTCAAAATTCCCTTCATTAGAATGCAAGTTGATACTGATGGAAAATATCCTGTCCGAAACTTTTATACGTGAACAGGCGGAACTGCCCTTCGACACTTCTTTCCTACAAGCATTCGAAGGACGAGAAGGACAAACAAAACATCCTGTTCTGCTCTGTACCGTAGGACGGTTCTCTTATCCTAAAGCCATCGACCGGGCAGTGTACATCTGCCGTCAATTGGTGCAACAGGGCATTGACGTTTGTTGGTATGTCGTAGGGTATGGCGGAGATAAACCGTTGATACGGAAAGCGATTGCGGAAACGGGGATGGAAAAACATTTCGTTTTGGCTGGCAAGCAAATGAATCCCTACCCTTACATCAAGGCATGTGACATTTATGTACAGCCTTCGCGTTACGAAGGCAAAGCAGTAACGGTGCGTGAAGCGCAGATATTGGGAAAACCGGTGGTCATTACCCGTTTTCCTACCTCCTCAAGCCAACTGGAAGAAGGGGTGGACGGCATTATCATCCCAAACAATGTGGAAGGAGCGGCTGAAGGATTGGCACAGTTCATTGCCGACAAACGACAACAAGAAGCCATCAAGGCACAACTACGAATCCGCCATTATGGGAACGAAAAAGAAGTCGGTAAAATTTATTCAGCAATAGAAGGATAAAAAGAGGAAACACATGATCCCGAGAACAATACACTATTGTTGGTTTGGAGATAAGGAAAAGCCTGCTGAAGTACTCCGCATGATAGCGAACTGGCAGAAACATTGTCCCGGTTACGAAATAAAGGAGTGGAACGAAAATAACTTCGACATCCGTCTGAACCGCTATTGCGAAGAGGCATACGCTACCAAGAAATGGGCTTTTGTGAGCGATGTGGCACGTTTGTGGGCATTGGTACACGAAGGAGGTGTCTATATGGACACGGATGTAGAATTGGTACGTCCCTTGGATAGGTTACTGACGAATAAGGCCTTTTTAGGATTCGAAGGAACTCAATGGGTAGGAACGAACCTGATAGGAGCAGAACCCTCCCACTCTTTCTTCATTGAATTATTAAAGTCATACGATCATCGCTGTTTCATCACCCCGGATGGGAAACCGGACCAGACCACCAACGTAGAAGAGCTGACCCGCAAACTGGAAAAGGTTTACGGATTCAGAAAGGACGGCAGTTTTCAGCAGCTCGGAGACATCACTCTCTATCCTACGGATTATTTCTGTCCGTATGATTACATCGACGGGCAGTTACACCGCACCGAAAATACATATTCCATCCATTGGTATAGCCAGACATGGATCAAACGAAGCCGATGGATAAACAAGCTCAGCCAATGGATGCATCGGCTGACAGGAAATCGAATGAAATAAATGTCACAATGGAAGAACCTATCAGAATATTGATGCTTTTCACCATCATGAACCGGGGAGGTGCCGAAACGATGGTCATGAACTACTACCGTCACATAGACCGCAACCGGGTTCAGTTTGATTTCATGGTACACCGGCAGGAACGGGGCGCATACGATGATGAAATAGAGGCAATGGGTGGCAAGATCTACCGTATGATCCCCCTCCATCCGTTCACCTTCAATACATACAGAAAACAAATTTCCGACTTTTTCGACCAACATCCGGAGTATCGGATTATCCATGGGCATTGTTCGGAATCGGGATATTTCGTTTACCGGGAAGCAGCAGGGCGAAGAGTACCCGTAATTATTGCGCACGCACACAACGCACACGCTTTATTCGATACTAAATGGCTTTTCCGCACCTATTTCAAGCATACCATGCGCCCTTACCTGACCCAAGGGTTTACCTGTGGGAAAGAAGCCGCCCGATGGTTGTTTGGAAACGAGTTGGGGAAAAAAGCGATTTTGCAACGCAATGCCATCGACACGTTCCTATACAGGTTTGATGAAGCGGTGCGGCTGGAGGTTCGTCAAGAACTTCACTTGTCCAAAGATGTTACGGTCGTGGGACACGTCGGACGTTTCAACCGACAGAAGAACCATGAGTTCCTCTTGGAGGTGTTTCATAAATATGTGCAGGAGTTTAATCCCACAGCACACCTGCTGCTGGTTGGTACGGGGGAATTGCAAAAAGCCATTCAAAAAAAGGTACAACAGTTCCGTTTGACAGACCAAGTACATTTGTTGGGGGGACGTCCGGATGTAAACCGCCTGTTGCAAGCGATGGATCTGTTTTTGTTCCCCTCTTTTATGGAAGGCCTTTCCGTTTCTATGGTTGAGGCGCAATGTGCCGGCCTGCCCTGCGTTGTGTCCGATCGCATTCCCCGCGAAGCGGCTTTGACCGACCAAGTCTCCTTCCTCTCATTGGAAACAGCTCCTCGACAATGGGCATGCGAAATAGAGAGAGTGCGCTGTATGGCAAGCCGACGCACTGGTTATTACCAACAAATAGCCGATGCCGGTTACGACATTGTGAAAAACGCCGAATGGCTTCAGAATTATTATTTAGGACAATGGAACAAAACAAGATAGAAACAGATAAGAAGACGCTGACCATCTTCACGCCGACATATAACCGTGCCTATACTCTGCATTTAGGTTACGAAGCCCTGTCACGGCAGACCTGCAAAGATTTCATCTGGCTGATTGTGGATGACGGTTCGACCGACGATACCCTTGAATGGGTGGAAAAATGGATAGCAGAGAGGAAAATAGACATCCGCTACCATTATCAGGAGAACCAAGGAATGCATGCTGCACACAATACGGCTTATCGGTTGATCGACACAGAGTTGAACACTTGCGTCGACTCGGATGATTATATGCCCGATGATGCAGTGGAGAAGATTATCACATTCTGGAACGCACACGGTTCAAAAGAAGTAGCAGGAATCATCGGACTGGATGCTGATTTCCAAGGAAATTTAATCGGTACGCCTTTTCCTTATGAATGCAGGCGGACTACTTTAGGCGGATTCTATGCACAAGGCGGGCGGGGAGACAAAAAACTGGTGTATCGCACGGATGTCATCAAACAATATCCCGAATATCCCATTTTTGAAGGAGAGAAATATGTATCACTCGGTTATAAATACCAATTGATAGATCAGGATTACCCTTTACTGGCCTTGAACGAAGTGTTGGTAAACGTAGAATACCGCCCCGACGGTTCAAGCTTGAACATGTACCGCCAATACATACGTAACCCGCGAGGCTTTGCTTTTATCCGCAAAAGTTCCATGCAACTGGCTCCTACCTCACAACGACGTTTCATCGAAGCGATGCACTATGTGGCAGACAGTTTGTTGGCACGAAATCCCCATTTTCTATCGGAGTCACCACGCAAATGGCTGACCCTATCCGCTTTGCTTCCGGGAATAACCTGGTATGGATATATACGGTATAAAGCACGAAAATTATCATGATCAGTATCATTGTACCGGTTTATAATACAGCCCCTTACCTGCCCCAATGTCTGGATTCGTTAGTGAACCAGACTTATCGGGACATTGAGATTATTTGTGTAAATGACGGATCGACGGATAATTCACCGGATATTCTGAAAGCATACGCGGAAAGGGACAGCCGGATCCTTGTTATCCATCAGGAGAACCTAGGACTATCAGGCGCTCGTAACAAAGGTCTGGAGAGTGCCCGTGGAGAATGGGTGATGTTTGTGGACAGCGATGACTGGATAGGAACAGACTGCTGCAAAACACTTCTTTCACACACCGACAAACAAACGGATGTCTGTCTTTTCTCTTACATTCGTGAATTTGCCAACCAGTCCTTTCCTCAATATCTGTTCAGCGACAAAAAGATGGTTTATCAAGGATCTTCAATCCACTGGCTCTATGCGCGACTTATAGCTCCTAACGATCAAGAATTGCGTTTGCCCGGAAAGATAGACAGTTTGTCTACAGCTTGGGGAAAACTATATAAGACATCACTCATCAAAGAACATGGCCTTCGGTTTGTTCCTGTCAGACAAATCGGTACAGAGGACTTACTCTTCAATGTGTATTATTTCACTTGGGTAAAAAAAGCCATCTATCTGCCTGACTTGTTCTACCATTATCGAAAAAACAACATCACCTCGCTAACCAAACTGTATAAACCCCATCTGACTGAACAGTGGAACCTGTTATTCCGGTTAATAGAAGAATGGATAACTCCCTTACACCGGGAAGACCTTGAAAAGGCTTTAACATATCGCCGGGCATTAAGCCTGATAGGACAAGGATTGAACATCACCTTTTCACCGGTCAGCTTCATGAAACAACACGGTGCATTGTCCGCAATTTTGAGTTCACATGAATATAGGACAAGTATCCGGCAGTTACCGATGAACTATTTTCCGATACACTGGAGGCTATTTTTTGAAATGGCACGATTCCGGTCTACCACAGGAGTCTTGTGCCTATTGAAACTTATAAAATTTATTATAGAACGATGAAAATAGCATATTGTACAGATAGTATTTGCTATGCAGGAGGGATTCAAAGAGTCACAATAGCCAAAGCAAATAAATTAGCTCTAAAGAATGAGGTTTGGATTATTGTGACCGACAATAAAGACAAACCAGTATTCCCCCTTTCCACTAAGGTACATTTGGTAAATTGTGACATAAATTATTTTGAAGATGACTGGAAATCCCGTTTTTATATATTGAAAGGTATTATCTATAAAAGGAAACAACATAAAAAACGGTTGAAAGAGATACTGAACCAAATACAGCCGGATATTGTCATATCTACCGGAACAAGTGAGAAAAACTTTTTACCTTACCTGTCGGTCAGCTCCCATCCGGTTTTTATCAGAGAGATACATAGCAATAAAAATTACAGGTCATTACATGCCCAAAGTGTATTCGACAAACTCCTTGCCATTTTGGGAGACTTCATTGATTATCGCATACACCTTAAAAAATATGACCGAACGGTGGTACTTACAAAAGAAGATAAAGTTGTCCATTGGGGAAAAAATACAGAAGTGGATGTGTGTGTCATTCCTAATCCTATTATTTCATTTGGTTCGAAAAAAGCTTCATTAATAAATAAAAAAGTAATTGCTGTAGGAAGATTGGCATTTCCTAAAAATTTCAGCTCGTTAATTTCCGCATGGAAGTATGTAATAGAAAGGCATGCTGACTGGACTTTAGAAATATGGGGTGAAGGAGAATTAAGAACTGAATTGGAAGAACAAATAAGAAACAATCAATTGACAAACAATATTTTCTTAAAAGGATATACTTATGATATATTTTCCCCATTATATGAAGCGTCAATTTTCACATTAACTTCGCTTTTTGAAGGTCTCCCATTGGTTATCATCGAAGCCATGTCTTGTGGAGTTCCTGTCGTCTCATACGCTTGCCCCTGCGGACCGCAGGACATCATAGCCGACGGGCATGATGGATTTCTCGTACCCGTTAATAACGAGAAGGTATTGGCTGACAGAATCTGCCGGTTGATAGAGGATAAAGAACTTCGTAAGGAAATGGGAAAAGCCGCCCGTTTGAAAGCAGAACAGTATGATATAAAAAATATCATCCCTATGTGGATGGAATTATTTAATCAGCTTATCAACGAAAAAAGAAAATGAAAAAAGATATAGAAACGGATTTAATAAGCGTCATCGTTCCTATTTTTAATGTAGAAGCCTATCTCCGCCCATGCATCGAAAGCATATTGGCATCAACTTATACAACCTTGCAAATCATATTAGTGAATGACGGTTCCACCGACCATTCCGGAGAAATTTGCGATGAATATACCCGGAAAGACACCCGCATTGAAGTGATTCATCAGAAAAACGCAGGATTGTCTCCGGCTAGAAATAGCGGGATGAAAGCTGCCAAAGGAAAATACATCTCTTTCATTGACGGTGATGATTATATCCATCCGCAAATGTATGAAGTGCTGTTGGAAGCATTACAGGAAGGTAATTATAGCTTTTCCATGATTTTAGGAAAACAGGTATATGACAATGACAAATCTTATTCAATTCCTTCCGCTTACACAAAAAGCATTCTTACACAAGAAATAATGATAAAAAGTTTATTCAACCATATCCACCCACAGCAAGGAATAAAAGAAGTTCAAGCGCAAGTAGTATGGAACAAACTTTATAAACGGGAGTTGTTGGATAATGAGTTTTTCCAAGAGACCGGTACAGAAGATACTGAGTTCAACTGCCGGATCTATCAAAAATCTTGTCAAGCTGTCATAATAGATATCCCCATGTACTACTGGGTACAACGACCTACGAGTATCACACATCAAAAGGTAAATCCCCGTTACATAGACCGTGCCGATTCCTACTATCTCTGCTTGCAAAACATTCCAAAAGAAAATACAGTTTACCGGGGATGTTGTTTGGAAAAGCTTTTCAAGATGATAATCAACGTGAGGTATCATGCGTCAAACACGCCTTACCGGCATCTGGCACACCTTACAGCGAAAAGACTAAAAAAGCAAACAGCCAACGAGTTCCTGAAAAACAGACATATCCCCTTTCATATAAAACTTTCACTCCTCAGTTTCTATTACATTCCGCCCCTGTACAGCGGATTCATGAAACTGTGCGAGACAAAAGCACGAAAAAAATAACATAACGAAAAAACATCCATAAATATGATAGACTTTATCCCCGTAAGTGAATATGCCCATTATTTCGATGTCACCGTATTGTGCATGGTACTGACAGCCGTATGGCAGTGCCACACAGGAAGCGTATTGAAAAAAGAGACCGTGTCGCTCAACGCCATGTGGGGCGTATTATTTACACTAATCCTGATCTTGTATATGGGGCTACGTCCTGTCAGCGTTTATTTCGGAGACACGGTAAACTACGCCAAAGGATTTTATACTGCAGCCAATTCATGCGATCCCTTTTCCTGGCAATGGGAAGGCGAATGGTTGTTTCACAACCTTATGCAATGGTTTGCCAAATACAGCGACATCCATACTTTTTTTCTGTTATGTGCCACTGTCTATATCGGTTCATTGTGGCTGGCCATGCAACGTATCTTCAAAGAGTATTACTATATTCCTTTTTTAGTCATACTCAGCATGTTTACTTTCTGGAGTTACGGAGTAAATGGCATCCGGAATGGCATGGGAGCCTCCTTGTTCATCTTGGCAATGACGTATGTCAACCGTCCACCTGTAATGATCGGGTTATGCGTGTTGGCAGCCGGAATCCACAAATCCATTTATCTGATGGTTGGAGCAGGCACACTGACCTGGTTCATCAAAAACAGCTATTGGTATCTGGCAGGATGGGGGGCATGTGTAGGCGTATCGTATGCCGTAGGCGGACGTATCCAAGCATATTTGGCGGCAACAAATCTAATGGGGGGAGACAACCGCTTTTCCGGCTATCTGACAGGTGACAACATGGTGGGCGAGATCGTCCAGATGAGTATGACTTTCCGCTGGGACTTTCTGTTATATAGTGCCATGGGGGTAGCAGTGGGTTACTATTTCATCTTCCGCCGCAACTTCAAGGACGAATATTACCATTGGATATATAATACGTTCCTCGTCACCAACGCTTTCTGGGTGCTGGTGATCCGTGCCGCCTATTCCAACCGTTTCGCCCAGATTTCGTGGTTCATCATGCCGGTGGTGTTGATTTATCCGTTCATGAAGGAACGTTTTTGGGTGAACCATGAAAAGATGTTGGGCTACGCGCTGTTAACGTTCTATGCGTTTACGTTTTATTTTAATATTTGGAAATAAATTAATACATTCATATAACCATGATTTCAATTATCATCCCAATTTGCAACACCGAACAATACATAGCACAATATATTCGGATGACTGGCTGGTGAATAAAAAAAAAAATACTTACAACAATATACGAAACGGCAGAAAAAACTGGAGTAGACTATGTGGAAATGGGAATGCAACGAGTCATGGATCGCTATGGGGTGGTAAAAAAACGGGACTCAGTCCTGTTAACGGACTAATACAACAACCAAAACTATTTAACAAATACTATATTTCTTTTTTTGGAATCAACATTTTATCCGTTAATATGTGGGGAAAACTCTATCGAAAATCTTCATTAAATGCAGCCAATATACAGCCAACAGGTATCACTACAGGGGAAGACCTTGCCTTTAATCTCCAATTATTTCCATATTTATCTAAAATTTACATACTCAAAGAATGTGGATATAACTATCGATTCGGTGGTATGACAACTCGATATAACACCTGTTTGTTGCCTGATTTGAAAAAACTTTATTACATAAAAAAGGCTTTAATTGACAAATATCAATATCATAAGGTTTCTGATTATATCCGAATAGAACTGAAAAATGTGCTAAAATCAGATATTTGCCAAATGATAGCTTTTAAAGTCAGGTCTCCTAAAGAAATAAAAAACAGAATCTCGGAAGAGTTAAAGGACCCTATATACAAGGATATCATGCAAGTACAAAATCATCCTGCATTTTTAGAAGATCCTTTTATAAAAGCAATTGCCGCCTACGATTCCAACATGCGATATGATCTATGTAAGAAACAAGTTAAAAAAGAAATTCCAATTAGATTACTTAAAAAAATAATTTCATTCATTCTTATACATATATAAAAAATCTCATGTTTATTTCACTTGCTATCAATCCAACAACCTATATCGTTATTTTTCTTCTCTTAGGGGTGGTCCTAAAATCTAAACGATGGAAAAGGCTCTGTCTCACTTTGTCAGCCTTGCTTTTTCTCTTATTCTCCAACGGTGCACTCTATCAATGGATTGCCGAACAATGGTACAAGGAATATGACCGCCCCCTACCTGAAAGGAAACAATATACATACGGCATCGTGCTGGGCGGCTACAGCTATTGGGACTGGAAACGAAGCCGACCCGAATTTAGCGAGATTGCCGACCGGTTATTAGAAGGCATCCGGCTGTACAAGCATGGACGCATCCGGAAACTGGTGTTAGCTTCAGACGGTTCGATCATCGAAAGCAAAGACGGAAAAGGTTTGCAAGGAAATGCCGCGGACATGAAACAATATCTGGCAGATTTGGGCATGCCGTTGGAAGATGTCATCTTGGAAACCCGCGCAAACAACACGTGGGAAAACGCAACGTTCACGTTAGAGCTGATCGGTAACAGTATGAAAACGGAATCGACCCTGCTGATTACCTCCGCGACCCACATGCGCAGGTCGCTATGGACCTTCCATGCAGCGGGGCTGAATCCGGACACATATATCACCGATACGTTTCCCGAAATAAAGGGGGAAAAAACGAATTTCCTGCCATCTTGGCACGTCTTGGCTTCCTGGCCAGAACTAACGCACGAATGGGTGGGGTATCTTTATTATCGTTTACGACACAAACCATCTGTATGAAACCCAAAGTAATACGCATATCCACCGTTCCCCTTTCGCTCCATCTCCTGCTGCAAGGACAGTTGAAGATGTTGGCAGAAACTTATGAAGTATTAGCTGTCTCTTCGTCCGGAGAGGAATTACACAAAGTAGCGGAAAGAGAAGGCGTCAGAACTTGCGCTATCCCGATGGAGCGCCACATTGCCCCTTTGAAAGACTTGATTGCACTGATCAGGCTCATCATCCTGTTCCGCAAAGAAAAACCGCAGATAGTCCACTCGCTGACACCCAAGGCGGGGCTGTTGGCCATGATGGCTGCCCGAATATGCAGGGTTCCCATCCGGATCCACACTTTCACAGGACTAGTATTCCCTTCAACTACAGGTTGGAAACAGCAGTTATTAATTGCTACAGACAAACTCACTTGTGCCTGTGCGACCTACCTCAATCCGGAAGGGAAAGGTGTGAGGAGAGATCTGGAACGTTTCCATATCACCAGCCGGGCATTGCATCTTATCGGAAACGGTAACATCAACGGAATTGACCTTGCTTATTTTGACCGGACACCGGAGGTAATGAGACAAGCGGAAATCTATCGCCGGAACCCCTGTTTCACTTTTTGCTTCGTCGGACGATTGGTGCGGGATAAAGGTATCAACGAACTGGTTTCAGCTTTTGTCCGCCTACAACAGGAATTTACAAACTGTCGTCTTTGCCTAGTGGGAGACTTTGAAGCGGAACTGGATCCGGTAACTCCTGAAACAGCAGAACATATACACAAACATCCCGCCATAAAATTTATGGGATGGCAAGAGGATATCCGCCCTTTTTTAGCCGCTGCGGATGCCTTCGTATTCCCCAGTTACCGGGAAGGATTCCCCAATGTAATATTACAAGCCGGAGCGATGGGATTACCTTGCATCGTAACGAACATCAACGGATGTAACGAAATCATTGAAAACGGAAAGAACGGTATCATTATTCCTCCTCATGACAGCGAATACCTATATCGCACCATGTGCGGATTTCTCTCTTCTCCACGGCTCGTAGAACAATTGGCCTCGGCTGCCCGCCCACAGATTGTTCAAAAATACGACCGCCGGACGCTATGGGAAGCCTTACGAAAGGTCTATCAAGAACAGATTTCAAATCTAACAAAATAAAGACTGACAATATGTATTTATACGGAGCCGGCGGACACGCCAAAGTGATCATGGATATACTGAAAGAAAACAGCACTGAACTGACGGGCATCATAGATGATAATCCCCACATACAGGAATGGATGGAATATCATGTTCTTTCCTACGATCCAAAACGAATGTTCCCGATACTTATCAGTATCGGAAACAACAGCATCCGAAAAAATATAGCGGAACAATTGTATAAAAAAAACGCTGTATTCGGTACGGTCATCTCTATCCATGCCATTGTCTCCCCCTATACAAAAATAGGAGAAGGCAGTGTTGTCATGCAAGGAAGTATATTGCAAAGTTGCTGCCAAACAGGTAAACATTGCATTGTCAACACTGGCGCCGCTATTGATCATGAATGTATATTGGAAGACTATGTACATGTCTCGCCACACGCCACATTATGTGGCAATGTGGAAGTGGGGGAAGGCTCATGGATAGGTGCCGGAGCAGTGATCAACCCCGGAGTTAAAATAGGCAAATGGACCATTATCGGATCAGGATCAGTAGTGTGCAAAGACATACCTGACGGAGTGACAGCCTGTGGTTCACCGTGCCGGATTATAAAAAATAATCCACAACCATGAAGAAGAGCAGATATACCCGTTATTTCAAATATCCGCTGGACTGTCTTATAGCCGCCTTTCTGATATTATTGACCTCTCCTGTCCTATTGTCAACCATCTTGTTACTTGCCATAGCCAACAGGGGTAGCGGCATTTTTTTCCTTCAGGAACGTCCGGGAAAGAACGGAAAAATATTCAGGATCATCAAGTTTAAAACCATGAATGACCGGAAAGACTGTCGCGGAAACTTTTTACCCGACAGCTTACGAATGACCCCCATAGGGAAAATAGTCCGTGCCACCTCCGTTGACGAACTGCCTCAACTTTTCAACGTATTGAAAGGAGACATGGCTCTGATCGGCCCCCGTCCATTATTGGTACAATACCTGCCTCTATACAATGAAGAGCAAGCAAGAAGACATGAAGTGCGCCCCGGCATCACTGGATGGGCACAAGTAAATGGAAGAAACGCAATCAGCTGGAAAAAGAAATTCGAACTGGATATCTGGTACGTAGACCATGTTTGCTTCATGACAGACATGATGATATTTTACAAAACACTCAAATGCGTTATCAGCCGCAAAGGCATATCCCAAAAGGGAGAGGCAACCACGAAACCATTTGACGGAAACAATTAGGGAGGAGTTGAATTTTAATGGGACTTTTTATCCGTAAGGAATGTGTAAGAGACTTTGGAATCAGACTCGCCCTAAAAAGATCTTATTCGTATCCCTAAACCTTTCCTGCCGTATGGTTAAGGTCTTTTTTCCTGTTTGTTTTATCTCCACAAGTCTTTGGAGTTATCTCCATAAGCTTTGGAGTTAACTCCAAAGCTTATGGAGATAGAAAGTATCCGTATAAAAAGGTTTAATCTGGAGAAAGAAAAGACTTAGGCTATAAGAATGGAATGTGATATGCATTCATTTTATTCCGCCGGTGGGGTTGTTACTTTTTTAAGAATCTCTGTCCCTTGGATTTCATGGTAACGGAAAGATTAAACTTATTGAAAAGCTCTTGTCGGCTCCTTTCACACAACTCTGTATGTGTGTATAAATCTAAAGAAAGGTATGGACGGGGAAAATCCCTATCCACACTTCATTTCTACTGCCCCCCCAATTAACATCTACATGTTTACATGGAGCAGGTAAACTAGCGTAATAAACATAAAATCAGAGAATTACTTTGATATAACTCCCTGACCTTCTAGTGATCCGCTTGGGTTATGAACCAAGCGTTATTTCTTCCTCAATATCAGTGCTTTCAGAAATTTCGGCTTTGCATCCGTCACGCTTTAGTCCTTAAAAACTGTCTGCTGTTGTCCGGTGTCTGTCTGCCAACATCTTGGGTTCAAATGTACGCATTATTTTTGGATTATGCAAACCGTTGAGAATAAACATTCTAAGGTTAGTGCAAGGTGCAAGCTATATATATAGATATATACTTGCACCTTGCACTAAATTTTAATACTTGTTTTTCCTCCTGTTATCCATTATCGTTTCAAAGTTTTCTTGCCCCCATTGCTTTAGATGTTCCAAATGAGGGATTAAGGTTTTTCCAAATTCAGATACATAATATTCCACTTTGGGTGGCACTGAAGGGTATATTTTTCTACTCACTAATCCGTCCGTTACCAATGAACGCAAAACGGTAGAGAGCATTTTTTCCGATATAGAGGGGATTGTTTTATATAGTTCATTGAAACGTATTACCCCATTCTCGTGTAGCTTCAACAAGACAACTAAAGCCCACTTGTCGCCTAACCATTCCAATATAGGGGATGCAGAACAGTATTCATAATCTAACTTTTTTCGCATTTTTTTCGTTCTTAAAATCATTGATATTGAGAAAAACTAACCCAAACGTAAGTGGCTGACAGATAGTATAGTTCTTCTTTATTCAAAAAGAACGTCCTAACTTCGCAACACAAAAATAAGGAAAATAACCGATTCCAAGTGCTTAATTGATAATTATATGGAACTATTACATTTTACAGGACAAGTGTGGCGACCGCCTTACGAGGCAAGTTCTCAACTATTACAGGTTACAGCCGGATGCACACATAGCAAGTGCAAATTTTGTAGCTTATATCACGGAACAAAGTTTCGTCTATCTCCTATTGCAGAGGTAGAGGAAGATTTGAAAGTGATACAAGACTATCAACCAAGGGCACGGCGAGTATTTTTAACCGGAGCTAATCCTTTTGCTTTAAGCTATAACAGACTATTAGATTTAGGTCTTCTAATCAGGAAATATCTTCGCTATTGTGAAAGCATTGGTATGTTTTCCCGAATTTCAGATATTAAATCGAAAACCGTAGAAGAATTACAAAACCTGCGTCATTTAGGTTTCGACAGTATCAGTATCGGAACAGAGTCGGGCGATGATAATACATTGGCTATGATGAATAAGGGATATACAGCCAATGATATTATTGAGCAATGTAAAAAACTGGAAGAAGCAAATATCAGATACAATTTCGTGTACCTGACAGGTCTTGCAGGAAGAAATAAAGGAGAACAAAATGCTGTTAATACAGCTAATGTCTTTAACCAACTACACCCGTTTACCATAAATTTTGTATCATTGACCGTATTTCCTGAATCAGAATTATATCAGGAAATACAATGTGGAAATTTTGTAGAAGCAACCGAACATGAAAGGTTATTGGAACTAAGGACATTCATTTCAAATCTTTGTATAGAAACAACCCTGTTGGGAAATACGGTATCAAATACAGTCCCATTTGTTGGAATGATACCCAATGATAAAGTTAGAATACTCAATGAATTGGATTCTGCCATAAAAAATGCTGGTGAAGATGAATTAAGACTATATCGGGATAGTATTGTATCTCTATAAATAACTACTACATGAAAGAGAAGATTTGTGACATATTATCTGAAATAGACTTAGAGATTGACGAAATCGACCTCTACGGCTATGATATTATCGAAACTTCTCTTTCAATGGTACATAGATTGCAAACTGTTCTTAGTGATTTAAGAACGAAAATACAAACCTATGTATTTCCAACAAAAGAGGATGAAATATTATTTTTCAAGGTACAAAAACCGGAAATACTTGGGCGGCTGCTATTTTTCTATAAGATATACAGGATTGAAACACAATGCCCTAATGGAAGCGATGAAGTTATTAAAGGGTATATTAGTCGGGAACTGGATAACTTGACCTACTTCTTTAACCGTAATCTGGACTTTTACCAATATTATCGCTCTCATTCAATATTGTATGATGAATATTATTTTGTCCGTGGAAAGTCTGATTTACGCCTATGTACCGATAGCGCACAATTCGATAAAGACCCGAATTTCTCAACCGGATATGATTATAAGGTGGCTAAAATAATAGCCAATGAAATGCTGCGTATCTATCTGAACAAAAGACTGGTAAAACTGGAAACCAATACCCAAGTAGAAGACAACCTGCAAAAGTGTCTGAAATATCCTTTTCGTTTCACGGGTAAAAAAGTCTTTTTAATAGAATTGGGGTATTCCCTTGTTTCTTCGGGTGACATTAACAATGGGAACGTGGAAATAAAAGAAATGATGAACTTCCTCGGTACGGTGTTCCAAGTGGAGTTAGGCGATTATTATGCTGCCTATATTGCCATGAAAGAACGGAAGAAAGACCGGACGGCATATCTTAGCCGTTTGCAAGAAAGCTTAGTCAAACGAATGGATGAAGATGATAGTAAATGACAGGTTTCTATTTTTCTTTTCGCCAGTGTTATATTGTTTTCATTCAATCCAACCTGCCATATTGAAATCTTGCTTTCAATCAATCCAGCCATCAATATTTCAATAAAACAAGATTGCAGGATTGCAAAATAAACTCATCGGTCGGGGAACGCCCAGCGGCAAGGGGCGGGACCACCCGTCCCGACGAGCGAAAATCTTTAGTTAGTGAATATCTTTCTTTAATTGGCAACACGACTTCGGAGTGAATTTGCCCAAGGTGTTTTGCGGCACGGAAAACAGATTTGTGTGCCACAAATCACACCTTGCTGTTATCTGGCGATAACACGATTTCAACGACTGGCAGTCCGGTGTGGAATGTCCAACTTTTGAGCCAACATTTCCATGTCACTGCTTACCTTCAAATCAGTAATCCTCGCATAGATTTGAGTAGTCCTGATGTTGGTATGACCTAAAATCTTAGATACCGTTTCAATGGGAACACCGTTTGCGAGCAACACCGAAGTGGCACACGAATGCCGGGCAACATGGTAGGTCAAAGTCTTTTCAATGCCACAGATGGCTGCGATTTCTTTCAAGTAATCATTCATTTTCTGATTGCTGATAATGGGTAAAATCTTACCGTTCGGTAACTGGTCTTTGTATTTCTCCAATATGGCTTTGGGTATATCCAGTAATCGGACGGTAGATGTAACATTGGTTTTGTGCCTTTTGCGTACAATCCACAAATTTCCGTCAAATCCGGTACGAATGTCCTCCTGCCTTAACTCGCATACATCAATGTAGGAAAGTGCCGTATAACAACTGAAAATAAACAAATCACGTACCTGCTCCAGCCGTTTAGAACTAAACTCATGGTTGTAAATGGTGGTAATTTCTTCCATAGTCAGATAATCTCTATCGGTACGCTCAAACCTTACTCGATAACTACCGAAAGGGTCGGCAGTCACTAAACCCGTATTCTTGGCAAAGTTTACCACCGTGCGAAAGCGTTGTACGAACTTCATCGCCGTATTGTGGCTGCACCCGTAGCTGTTTTTGATATACAGCAAAAAGTCCTCTATGAACACCACATTAATGTCTTTAATCAGTATATCGGAAATAGAATACTTGAACTTCATGAACTCAACAAGCCGTTTCTTTGTCAGTTCGTAACGTGAATAGGTCTTGTCTGTGGTATTCATCTTTACTTTCTCCAAGTATTGTTCATTGTGCTGCTTAAAGAACTCTATTAAAGTCCGCTCCCTTGCAATCTTACCTAAAAAGGCGTTCTTTACCAGTTCTGCCGTCACATATCCGTCCTGCGTCATTAACGCATGGTAATGTTGGTGTACCGTGCTGCGAATACTCTCCAGCATGGAATTGATGTGTACGGCTTCTGTGGTTCTTCCGGAAGCCTTGCCTAACTTCACGCTCCAGTGAACCGGATTTATTTCCAGCTTGGTATTGAACTGGGCTACAACTTGGTCGATAGTGATACGTGCGATAATCGGTGCGTTGCCGTTCTTCTTTACTGCATTTCGCTTGACGAAATAGAGTAACTTGAAAGTACTTCTCATAATCTCTTTTTTTAGTTACAAAATTAAATTGATAAACTGAAAATGAGATATTTGCAGTACGGACAAATCAAGACAACAAACCGCCAATTTCAGACATTCCGTGACCTAAAATCTGAAAGGTCGGACAGGTCACGAATTGGTCACAAAAGTATGTCTTTTTGTGACCTTTCCGTGTCTTCGGTCACGGACTTTATACAAAGAAAAAACTCCTACAATACCTTGATATTGTAGGAGTTGTCTTTTCTTTGTCTGGTTTTGTCCAGCTTCTTGGTGATCCGCTTGGGGCTCGAACCCAAGACCCCAACATTAAAAGTGTTGTGCTCTACCTGCTGAGCTAGCGAATCAATCCTTTGTTATTGCTATTCTTCCGAATTGCGAGTGCAAAGGTATGGTTTATTTTTGTATTTGCAAACATTTCTAGAACTTTTTTCTAAAAAAATACATTTTATCCATTTTTCATTCATTGCGATTAAAATTTCCATGTACTTCCGTCAACAGCTTCCCCCCCACACTATTTCACAATAATCTCTTCTATAGGTTGTTTCAACTCCTTATCCAATGGATACGACTGATACTTCACTTTATCAAAATCAATCTTCTTCATATTAATACAACGAATATTGTTATTATATGCCGTTTTATAATACACTTTCCTGTTTGTCAAATCAATAGCCGAAGTCCATTGTGTAGCACTGGGAATATCAGGTGCTTTTCCTGACGCATGTTCTATACCGACAGGAATATCAAAATTATTCAGAATATGAAAACTTTGTAATATAGCGTCATACGCTGTAGGGCACGCCGAAGCTGTTGCCTTATAAAACGCTACACGAACAAAACGGGATGGAGGAGTCACATCCCCCGGAATGCCATGGAATCCAGCACCTGCGCCAAAAGGGAAAATAGTCACCCCACCCCATTGCTGTGGAGTGACAGCCCCCGGATACAAATTTACATAATTATTCAAGTTAGTCACCTGCCATGGAAAATCGGGAGAATTGGTGAGTACTCCTACCCTGTTTTCATAAAAATGAGGAACACCATCCACAAACTCCAATACCACTTGATTTCCTTTAGCATCGCCAATGCGCCAATGTACCGTAGAACTTTTACCAGGTTTATCAAGAGACACCACCTTCACCCCTTCTATAGCTGCTTTCACTTCGTCTATAGTAGCAAACTGGGAAAGCATCCAGTTCACCACCTGCAAATCCGACAAAGTAGTTGCATTTTGAGCCTCATCATATTCTTCATACTTCCCATAATGAGGAAAATAAAACAATCCAGCCGAAAGTCCTACTTCATTCAGTCCTTCAGCCACAAAGTCTTTCTGAATGATAGCCAGTCCTACCATACCATATTTAGCCCGAAATCTCAAGCCATTTACACCCGTTGGAGTATAAGATACCAATTCTTGTCCTCTGGGAACAACAACATACTCACTCGGAAGGTAACTATTCCCCCACTCTATGGTACGTGCCTGCACATATCCACCATCTTCGGCCAGGAACGAAATACCGGTACATGCCGATCCGCTTGCAATGCCAGTCAGCAACAAGGCCAAAGCTATTAAAATCTTTTTCATAACCATTTTGAATCTATTTATGATATTAAGAACAAAACATCGGATATTTTGGTTCTTGTTTTACGCAACAAAGGCAATCAAAGCCGTCAAACAATGTTCCGACACTGATTGCCATACAAATAGACAAGAATGGAAAAACGAAAGGAGTGACAAGTTCTGAATTTGATTATATTTAAAGAAAAAGGAGATGAATCTAAAAGAAACTCATCTCCTTAACCCTAAATTATTTATTCAGTAAACAATTTACCACATCTTTTTCCCGTTCTTTAGGTTGTACGGTCAAGCTAACCACTGCACCCTCTTTCAGAGTAGCTTCTACAGTGGTTTGCCCTGTAGCATGCAATTTGAAATGCACATTCCAATCTTTTGGCCACGCAGGAAACAATAAAATCTTTCCATCGGCTTCCTGCAACAGCATTTCCTGCATACCTATCATGCCACTGCCTCCCCAGTTATGATCAGGCGTCCAGTCATAGCCTGGTCCCCAAAAAGCGGGAAAACGATGAGGGCCGTTTGCCATTTTCTCTAAGGTAAGTTGTGCAGCCTCCTCTGTCATTCCCAGACAGGCTGCCCAAATATTATCTTGCTTCCACCCGGTATGGGAACGGAATTTCTGGGCATCAGGATCATATAAATAGGTATTACGAGCTATTTCCAGACCTTCCCTGCCCACTCCGTAAATACGCCAGGGAAACACGGGATAAAGTTGAGGGGTTTCAATATTATTCACCCGTTCCCAAACCTGTGCCGGAGCAATCATTTCCTTCCCATCCACTATGCGCAAAGGAATCTCAGGAATACGTGCCAGCATATCCGGTTTACGCCTATAAGTTTGTAAAACAGAGCGCAGTGCAGCAATGGTTGAGGATGGATTGTAGGCCATCTTATAAGTTTCACAAGCCGATCCTGGATAAATCACTAGTTTACCGCTACCATCCAAATCCTTACGGCCACGTTGTAACGCAAGCTGACGATAATGTTCATCAAAGAAACTAAGCGAACTTTCTATTAAAGGAGTATAACAGCTGATATCCAAACTGTCATAACGTGCTGTTTCCAATATCATCTGACAGAACTCAAGAACGGTATCCCATTCGTATTCTAACCATGCATTATATTCCAAGCCTTTATCAAAACTCGCAGGACGCTTAAAACCATACTCTGCAGGGTTAGGAAGACCAAAGTTCTCCATTTGCTCAGTGAAACAAGCGCCAGCATGTCCCCAATAGGCACGAGTACGCGCTTCGGCTGTCGGCAACAAACGCAGATAAAAGTCAAATTGTGATTTCATCAAGTCAAAGTCACCGCTTTTCAACATAGGCCAATAAACCAAACGCTGATTCTGTGCAGTCATGGTTCCTCCTCCCCATTTCCGGAAATCAGGGGTGAATTCCATTATCTGATCCACATACATAGGATCAAAAGTAAACAGTCCCCCGTTAAACTTTGTAGGCCACTGGCTATAGGCGTTACATCCCAACATATAGCGGAACAGTGTATAGTTACGGATAGCATCTCCCGCTTCACCTTCCCCCTCAATAAAGCTACGTTTCCAAAAATCATTCCACCAACGACGGGTAGCCTGTTTGTCTTTGGATACATTTATTTCCTTCTCAGTACGGGCCAATGATGCTTCCCATGCAGGAACCGTACCTTGTTCCGTATTCAAGGCAATGTGCACAGATTGCTTATATACAGGTTTTTTACTTTTATACATCCATGCCAGATATTCAGTTCCCGCATAATGCCCACGACGTGTACCGGTATAAACCAGATTATCACCGGATAACCGACCGCCAAATATTAGATTTTTCAGAGGATTATATAATTGTTCCTTAACCTCATTCATACCTTGTTGGTCTACTACCACATCAAAAATAGTCCGATCAGGATTCCGATGAAAGAAAGTAAAATTATCTTCTTCCACACAGACAGAGTCACGCTTAGTCATCAATCCATCAGGAATGACCCATTTGTAAGAGCATTGCTGCCCTTCCCCTTTACGCACCGGACGATCTTCATAACGCCAGCTTTCAAAGTTTACACGCATAGAAGTCAGTTCCTTCGTCTTCACCTCAACATGTACCACAGGATGAAACACATCCACCCAAATAATAAGAGTAGCATTATCACTACTTACGCTGACATAACCATCATTAAGATGCAGAGTCTGCCGAAAAGAAGCCGTTCCGGCAAAAGGGTTCGGAGTGAGCCTCACACGAAACCGTCCCTGCTTCAACAGACAGTTATTCTCGTCAAAAGAACCGCTACGACTAAGGTAGAACAGAACATCATCATTCTCTACCCATACATTCATACCGATATCCCCACCTCCGCAAGGCATGGACTCCGAAGCATTCCGGCTTTGAGTATTCCAAACCAAATTGGCAGGCTGTCCCCACAGAAACTGCCCGCCAATAAATACTAATAATAAAAACGTAAAGATATTCTTCATTTTTTTCTGTTTTTACCAGTCATCGGAACGGAAAGACGACACAGGTAAATCTTCACCAAACAAATCTCCTTCCACATAATTTTCGAAACCATAACGAACTGCCACCGGATGAGGTACTCTTTCGCTCTTTACAAGCATTTTACTTCTCTGTATCCACGCTTTAGCAGGATAAAAAACCCGATCTTTGCCTGCAACCTGAAAGTTATATGATTCAAAACGGTCTTTACAATTTATCCACATCGGCGCCCGATCAAAACTGACTATTACCGTATCATTCTTTACTTCCATTCCTGCATAGTAAGGACTTTCGGCCGTAACACCTTTCATTCCGTAAGTTTTTACTAATGCCAAACGCCCCAGACGTTCTCCTGCTACCCTCTTTTTACCCGGATGAATCCCCGTTTTCATTCCTGCGTCCAACAATACAGCCATACCACTATTGCCCACCCGGTGTTCTACCATAGCTTGTTGTTCGCGAAGATAAGCAGAATTTATCACATTCTTGCCAGGCTCAGTAATAATTCCATAATCATAAGGTGCAATTTGACAATAATAGAAGGGAAATTCCCCTTGCTGCCATTCTTCGCGCCACCCGCGTATCAGTGCACTGAACATATCGGCATAAGTAGAAGCCCGGTTATAGTTATCTTCCCCCTGATACCAGATAACTCCACGCATGGCTAATCCGATGAGCGGATGAAGCATACCGTTATAGAGTACAGTCGGAGTACGGTTCTTTGACTTGATATCGGCTTCCGATTGGGGAATCTTTGCTTCGGGAAATGCCTTCAACCAATCCGGATGCATCCAGGCTTCACAGGCAGAGCCTCCCCAAGAAGCCACAATCAAACCCACAGGTATATTCAACTGCTGTTGTATCATCCGACCGAAGTAATAAGCAGTAGCACTAAATTCACGCACGGTTGCCGGAACAGCTTCCTGCCAGGTTCCTACCACATCTGTTTTCGGAGTAAAAGAGGAAGCCCGCTTTACGGTGAACAGGCGGAGTTGCGGATTACGGCTGTTCATCACATCTGTATTGCTATTCTCCACCGGCTGGTTTTTAAAACCTTTCATGGGCATTTCCATATTACTTTGACCGGAGCATAACCATAATTCCCCCATCAGGATATCACGTATTTCAGTCAACTTTCCATCATCAAAAGTAATCGTGTAAGGACCTCCGGCAGAGGGGGTGGATAAAGCAAGTTTCCACGCGCCTTTTGCATCGGCAGTAATTTTATAGGTTTGTTTATCCCAACTTGTTGTAATTTTCACCGATGCATTGGGAGTAGCTGTTCCCCATAAATTGGCACGAGTCTGCTGCTGCATCACCATGCCATCTGAAAAGAAAGCGGGCAATTTCACTTCCGCATTTGCCGACAGGCAAATCAACCATGCCCAAGCAATTCCCAGTAGTAGTTTCTTATTTTTCATATTATGTGTGATTACCATTATTCTTTAGTTTTAAAAAACTCGCAAGGTCCCATCCATCCGGCAGGCAACAAATCATCTCCGGGCAGACGGAATTTTGCATTCGTCCATATCCCCTCAAAAGGCGCTTTATCCAAATCAGCCCCACGGAGCGCATTCGCCCAAGTATTCACTACCTCCACTTCCAATACATTGGTTCCGTTACGAAGCGCATCGGTAATATCCACTTCATAGGGAGCTGTCCAAGCTGTACCGCATGCAATGCTGTTGACACGTACAGTCGCCACATTGGCCACTTTTCCCAAGCGAAGAATGATTCTTCCGTCCTGTTCATTCTTCCATCTGAATAACCCTCTGTAAGTAGCATGTCCGGCATAATATCTTATTTTTTCATCCTCTTCCTTACTCCAGTCAAATAATGCCGGACGAGTGACAGTCTTACGCACAGAGGGGAATGTTACTGTCCATTCCTTGATCAATATGGATACAGGTTCCCTTTCGGTCCGTTCCGGAGAAACTTCTGAATATTCTTTGGGGAATACTACAAATACAGATCCATTGGCAGGCAAAGACAAAGCGACTTCGGTACGACCGTTCGCTTCTTTCCATTGTGCTGGACGAGTTATGGTTCCTGTTACCGCATTCCACAATTCAGGCGTGCGTCCCGCAATGCGGAAAGAAGCATTGAATGTACGCAAACTGTCCACCTGATTGGCTACAAAATAAATCTCATACTCTTCCCCACTCCGATGAGTATATGCCACATCAGCAGGAAGAAGTACATCCCGTTCCACACCGAAAGAAGAAAAATCATCTTCCCGATAAGGCAATTTCGGAATAATGACACCTGCCACACGGAGTTCCTCTACTTTTGCCTGTGCCTCAGGAGACAACGGCAGGTTATCAGGATTCATAGGACGGGCTGTAGGAAGCACCAATACTTTATAAGAAGCTCCTCCCGGAAGTACCATTCTTCCATTCTCCGCTTTTGCCAAACGTAACAGAGCATCTTTGTTGAAAGAATCGTAGGCATAGCCACGCATCGGGTTCACCCAGTCTTCGGGATCGGCCATGTTTGCCGAATGGGTAACACCGACAGGACGCACACGGGTAGGTTGACCTTCATTAGCCAGCCGAATCCGTTCGCTTTCCACCCGTTCGGCTCCATAGATACCGGGAAGCATCGAAACTAACCGTTCGGGTAAAATGGAACGTCGTGGCATTTCTTCACCGGTAAAGACGGCGATATCAGCCACCGGATGACCGTATTGCAACAAAGTCTGGCAACGGGTGATGTAATCTACAAAAGATTTTCCTTCCTCCCACCAGGTCTGGTCGCGCTGGAAGAAGAGTCCGATGCCGTCCAATGTCATACCAGGTCGGTGGTTCATCCAGGGATTATGGGTATAGACATGAAAAAAGAGCTTATTAATACCCAGTGCATAGTTACGGTCCAGCAAAGGTTTCAGCATGGCAGGGTCTTCATCCCATACGCCACGAATTTCAGTAAAGCCTTCGGCCTGGATAATATTCTTTCCATAAATATGCGCACCGCTGATGGCATCCAGCATATCATTGGGTTTATCATGCGTAGGACTGTTCAACCAAAATTCCCCCATAGGCAAATCCACTTTCTGATAATGCATCAATCCGTCACTGACCATAGTAGGAGCTACGCACTCGGCAGAAAAACGACAATCATATTGACGGGCACAATCAGCCAATACGGTGTAGAACACATCAGTCACCAGTTCTCCGATGGTGGTACGGACATCCCGCAATATCTGCTCACTGCGAGCGGCGCTTTCCATCGGAATACCTGCCAGCAAAGGAAGATAAGGCATCAAATCATATCCACGACGTTTCTTAAATTCCGCCGCGAAGTTATCACTCCAGTTCTGACTGCCACACTCCCAACTGTCTACGTGCATATATTTCAACACACGGCGTGCCACGGCTTCATCCGTCTTTTTGAACATTTCCGCAAACCAGTTCGAGAACTGTTTCTGAACAGCCTTGGTACTGAACTTGTCGCATTCCAATCCTTTACCACCTCCGGCAGTAGCATTTACATGTCCGGTTGCCGTATGTCCCATGCGGAGAATACGCCATTTACCTTCGGGTAAACGGGCGGTCAGCCTGCCCTGATACAAAGGGAGATTGATCAATTCATCCGGCTGCACACATGCCGCATCAGGTATTTCCGTCGAAGTAGTAGCAGTAGCTACACGCCACACCAGTCCTGCTTTTCCCTCCCATTGATGAATACGTGGAGCCGTATGAAGGACTATATCATTGATTTTCAAATTCGGTTTCCATTTGGCTGCATCCAAATCTTCACTACCCGGTTCACTTCCCACGGGAGTCCACTCAAAACGGAAGTAACGGGCGGTAACAGGAGGGATAGCATGAGTGGACTGGAAATCCGTATTCTGCCATCCCTGCCGGGCAGGAACCAGTTGCTTCACTGTTTTGAATGTCCGTCCATCCTCACTGGCCAATACTTTCAGGCGATGTGCCTGGTAGTTATTTCCTCCCAAAATAATTTCCACATTACTGCAAGTCACAGGTTCTGCATATTCATACTGAATCCAACAAGGATAAGAGGAACGGAAAACTCCTTTTTCATCTCTGTTCACAGCTTTGGATTCATCTTTAATAACGGCCGATTTCAAATTGCCGAAAGTTACCTTCGGCTTCAATGAAGTATCCTCAGGCTGACGCTCCAATGGAATGGCGTAGGTAACGATATCTTCATAATAGCCATCCAGTGCTTCGGGCATGGGCAAAGTCAAATTACGAATATTCCCACCGTTCACTATAGTATCACTCCATACCACTTTTTGCATCGACTCTTCGGAAGTTATCCAAGGACCTCCCGCCAAGGCAAAGCCATCACAGATATGCATTCCCAACTGCATGCCTAGCCTATCAGCCTCTCTCATACTATGAGTGACCATACGCCACCATTCAGGGGTAAGCTGCTGGGCTTTTCCCTCGTATTGAGGTCCTTGCTCTACTCCCTTAATAGGCATCAGATAGGCCCCACCCAAACCTATACGATGCATGGCCTCCAAATCTGCAGTAATCCCTTCGGGAGTTACAGCGCCAAACATCCAATACCAGAAAGTCCAAGGACGAGCTTCCTGTACGGGTGAATTTACAAACTGTTGCCGTAAAGCGGATTGTGCTATCATCGGTTGGAATCCGGTTACCAGCAATATGGATACAAACAGATGTTTTATCTTCATAAGTTATTTATTCTATATTTAATAATAAACGAACAAAGTTGTAATTTGTACTCAATTTCTCAAATATAGAGAGTTCAAGTCAAATAAAAAAGAAAAGGGAAGAATAAACAAAGTTTCTCTTCCCTTTACAATCTATTTTTTCACTGTTATTCAAATTTTAACGTGATACCTCCTCCATATTCTCCATCAGCCCAAAATGCTTGTGAAGACGGACCTATCAAATCTGTCGTATTCACTTTATTACGAACCGGAGGAATTACTTTCATCAGACTGATACCGGTAACAGGGAAAGTATAAAGCAAGCCGTCACGACCGTCGCGAGGCTGATAAACCCCTACATAATTCTGAGGAGTACGGTTACAAATACTTATCATTCCTTCCTGTGTTTCCAAAGTCATCCATTGCACATTAGCGAAGTACCCTTTAAATTCGGGATAAGTAAAACTTTCAGCAGGAATGGGATCATTATACTCATTTTCCCATACGCCCAACTGCGGGCCATGCAGACGGTTCTGCCATACACGGTAAGGGCCGTCACCTACCCAACGCTTGCTCAACACTTTATCTTCCGGATAATCAAACATCACCCCCATCAAATCCACAACACCACTAAAGTTGTATGTAAAGTCTATAGCAGCGGTACCGTCAGGGGAGATAGTCCATACAGCCTGATCAAAACATCCCAGTTTGTAGTTAGCGGTAACTACTACGTTATTGCCTTCTTCACGCACGCTAAAGCCCGTGAAACAACCAGCATCCTCAAATGTTGTATATTGGGTTTTCTTCTTTTCAGCCTCTTTGTCATCATGGTTGTAAAACTGGTCCATAGAACGGTCCGAACGCTTCGCAGCAATAAAACGAGGTCCATTTGTCAGGCTGATGGTACGGCTTCCAATCTTCACCCCTTTCAGTTGTCCGTCTTTCTGAGAGAAAGTAAATGTACGTCCTCCAGCATCAACCGTCAATGCATCGGCAGTTTCTTTATAAGAAGGCTTGTTTCCGGCAGAAACCTGTTGCAATCCGGCAATGTCTTCCAGTTTATAGCTCCATGTAAAAAGGTCATTCCCATTTTTATCCGTAACGGTCAGCAGTAGAGCATTGGCTCCCTTCATAGCCGCAGGAATAGTCAGTGTACCCACACCGTGAGCAGGAATGTCGGGACAGTTCACCTCTCCCTGTTTCATCACTTTCATTCCCCCCTTATCGGTCACAGAAGGCAATTGTACATATTTATAGGTGAAACGGCAAGTATTCGCATTCAAAAAATCGTACCGGTTCTCTATTCTCAGTTTGCCGTCAAACTGACTGTCAAGGCTATCAACCCTGATTTGAATAGGACACCACACCTGCTTGATGGTAAAATAACTTCCCTCTTTTTCGTGGTGCGGTCCTACAATACCATCAGCTCCATAATTGCCGCAGTTGTCAATGAATCCATTCATATCCACACGCTTCACGCCCTCGTCAGCCAGCACCCAAAGAAAACCTCCGGCACAACGAGGATGTTTACGCATCATTTCCCAATAATCATACAATCCTGCTCCATGGCCCCCATCATACAACCCGTGCAAGAATTCGGTCGGCATAAATATTTCTGGCAGACGCATATAGTTCTGGCTTTCTCCATAAGAACGATAGTGCATAGTTTCATATCCGCTGAAGTTGCCTTGCGGATGAAGCACCGGACGTTTCTGAGGATCATATTTATGAAATTCACCATCCAATTCAGTATTCCAGCCTTTTTCATTACCATTGCTCCACCAGATAATACACGGATGGTTTACATCACGGGTAATCATTTCTTTTACCAGCTTCTGCCCGTTGATAGTTTCGTGCTTGCCATGCCAGCCACTCAATTCATCCATTACATAAAGTCCCAAAGAGTCACAAGCTTCAAAGAATTCGGGATCAGCAGGATAATGACTTAGACGAACAGCATTCATGTTCATGCTTTTGATAAGCAATACATCTTCAATATTCTTTGCCTTGCTCAGTGTACGTCCGCTTTCAGGACGGAAGCTATGCCGGTTCACTCCTTTAATCATCACACGCTGACCATTGATATACAATCCGTCACTTTCACGTGTCTCAATCGTACGGAAACCAAATTTCTGATTTTCAACATGCAGGGTTTTACCGGCTTTATCAAGCAAAGTAAACGTAGCCTGATACATAGTTGGAGTTTCAGCTGTCCATAATTCAGGAGATTTTACAGTGAAATTAATCGAAGCATGATCGCTACCTGTACGGACATCCGAAGTATTTTCGGCCACTTTTTTCCCTTTAACATCTGTTATGACAGTATGTACCCTAGCACCTTCTACTGCCATATTCAGAAAACAATCAGCATAGAAATTCCCATCCGCCTTCGCATCTATTGCCAGACGATCGATATTTTGAGCTGGTTTCGCCACGATAAACACAGGACGGAAAATACCTCCGAAATTCCAATAATCAGCACGGCGTTCTGCCAAATTAACCCCTGCATTCGCACTTTCCTTGCTTACAGTTACTTCAAGTACATTCTTTTTTTTCGATCCGAAGAATACCCGGTCACTCACATTATAAATAAAGCGGTAAAAAGCTCCCTGATGCATGGAGCCAGCTTTACGACCATTTATCTTTACCTGCGTATCAGTCATAGAGCCTTCAAATACCAGCTCTATCTGTTTACCATTCCATTCGGCAGGCAACTCAAATTCATATTTATACAAACCTTGTTCATCAGCTACTCCTTCAGGAAAAGCCTTACCATAGAATTTCATACCATACTGATAAGTACCGAATCCTTGCAGCTCCCAACAAGAAGGTACTCCGATTTTCGTCCATTTTCCGGAATTATTACCACCGGTACACATGAAATCCCATTGTACCATATCATCACAGCCACGTCCTGACAAGTATTGGCGTTCTGTTTTTACGGAAGATTGCGCCAACAAACCTGCCGATAAAGCAAGGAGTGATAAAAAAGTTGTTGTTCTTTTCATTTTGATATTTGATTTTTAATTTAATTCTATTTTTCCGACTGCTTCCCGAAAAGATGTGTCGCTCATTCACACCTTTTGCCATATGTCATTTAATAAGACTGAAACGTACCCGCAAAGTATGAGGTTTCTGCTTATCAATGGCATACTTCTTCAGCACTCCCGGACCACAACTACTGTTTCCTAAACCTAAAACCGCAGCATCCAGGCTGAGAATAATCTCCTTTCGTGGTTTCAAGTCACAATCATGAGTTGCTTTATAAATATCATCCACAGTATAATATAAGGCCGAAAATGAAAATGGCCGGTCTATGGCTGTCACACGGATACCTTTCCCTTCTTTATTGGTAAGGGTCACCTCTGTGACATCCTCGTGATTGCCACTGTCCTGAGGACGGGGGTAATGTGTATATTGACTGCTCACCTTGCTGCTCCATCTGCCTATCAAACAGGACGTCTTACGGTCGGGATAATTTTCCCACGGGCCACGACCGTACCAGGAAAGATTCTCGTATTCTTCTCCCAATACAAATGCACTACCCAGACGAGGCAATTCCGGCAATTCTCCTTGTGGCAGATAAGTCTGTTCCAAATCCACCGTTCCATCCACATATATTTTATAATGGGAAGAGACACGGATGCTACCTTTGGCATAACGATATTTCACAACCGATTTCCTCGATACGGTGCCATTCGTTTCCTGAGTTTCCGTTTCGGGAGTAATCACCTCTACTTGAGGAGCATCCAATCTCTGATTCTTCCAATCCTTGGCCAACCAGTTACCGAAACTTTTATCATTATCCGTCGGAGCACGGAAAGCCTGAAAATAACTATCTTTCCATAAATCCAAAACAGAAAACTTATTTTTACGTTTACCCGGTTGTACACCGTTAGCCACCGCCATCAAATGATCATTCAAGGCAAACTGTTCCTTTAAAATCTCATGCCCGGCTTTCGCCCATAAAGCATCTTCTTTCAATACTATACTTACATTCAATCGAACATCAGCCTGCTTATTAATCTTGACATCGGGCAAAGCCATCGTTCCCGTTTCACCGGGTGCCACCAATGGAAGCGCCAGTTCCCCTTGTTCCATCTTCTTCCCATTCTCTATCAAAGTCCACAGACAGCGATATCCTTCCAGACCAATGTGGTGATTGCGGTTCGTAACTCTTAATCCTTTGGGCAAAACATCTTGTTCTTTTACTAAAAGATCTTGTTCTTTTGGAAAAACCTGAAGATCTTTTTCCATTTCCAATTTAACCGGGGCATATACTTTCTTCACCTCCCAATATTTGGGCGTAGTTTCGCGGTCACTCATCACCACACCATTAAAACAAAAAGCCTTTAAATTAGGCTGATCACCAAAATCACCGCCATACGCCACCATCTGGCGGCCATCCGGCAATATCTTATAAATACCTTGATCCACCCAGTCCCATATAAAGCCGCCCAGCATACGTGAGTTACTATAAATCTCATCCCAATATTCCTTGAAATTACCTAAAGCATTTCCCATGCAATGTGCATATTCGCTGGTCATCACAGGACGGTTATCATTCGTGCGTTCCGCTATTTCCAACAGGCGTTCCCAACGTGCGTTCTCCGCCCGTTCCTTGTCTTCCCCTTCGGGAATGCCGGGATTCAGATACTCCTGTTTCACACGGGTATAGAAACGGCTGATTACATCCACCGTTTTCGGATCGGGTTCTCCGTTCACTCCCTGAGCTCCTTCATAGTGTACGGGACGTGTAGGATCAAAATCATGTAGCCAAGCCGAAATAGCAGCAAAATTAGGTCCGTAACCACTTTCATTTCCCATGCTCCACATCACTACCGAAGGATGATTTTTATCGCGTTCCGCCATACGTACCGCACGATCCAGAAAAGCGGCGTACCAATCGGGTGTACTGGCCAATGTTCCACGCAATCCGTGCTCTTCTATATCCGCCTCATCCATCACATACAGTCCCAAGCTGTCACACAGTTCGTACCAACGGCTCACATTGGGATAGTGACTGGTACGGACTGCATTCACATTGGCTTGTTTCATCAATAATATATCCTGCAACATTCTCTCCTCACTCATCACGCGTGCCGTATACGGATCGTGTTCATGACGGTTTACCCCACGAAAGCGGACAGAATTACCGTTAACCAACATTTGTCCGTCTTTTATTTCAATACAACGAAAACCTACCGGCTGTTCCACTTGCTCTATGGTCTGTCCGTTTACATTCTGTAAACGAAGCTCCAACTTATATAAATAAGGAGTTTCGGCTGTCCAACGTTGTGGAGATTTTATAACGGCGGACATACGTCCCATCTTACGTGGACCACGTTGCGGATACCATTCATTCATCCGTGCCGCCTTATGCTCCAAATCCAAGATATCTTCCACATTGCCAACCATATTCACTATTTCTCTTCCATCCGCATCCTTCAGCACTGCCTGCAACGTATAGCCTTTACCGTCCATTCCCTGATAAACGCTGAACTGCGGATCAATCAGCAGTCTGAAATCTTGATAATTCCCCTGAACAGCAGGGAGGGTACGCACTACATAGTCACGGATACGGATATCTGGAGTATGCACCAAATGAATACTGCGATGAATACCTCCAAAACGCCAAAAATCCTGATCTTCCAAATAAGATCCGTCACTATACCGATAAACCTCTAAAGCTATTTGGTTCTCTCCCGGTTTCAACCAACGGGTGATATTGAACTCACTAGGTTCCATACTTCCCTGGCTATACCCTATACGTTCACCGTTTATCCATACATAAAAAGCGCTCATCACTCCTTCAAAACGAAGAAAAGTCTGCCCATCCGCTTTCCACCCAGCCGGTAAAATAAAAGTACGCCGGTATTGTCCCACCGGATTACGTTCCTTGTAGGTGGTATACGAAGCTTTAGGCTCCCCCATTACCCGTGGAGGATCTATTTTAAACGGATATCCTGCCGATACATAAATAGGTGTTCCGTATCCGTTGATTTCCCAATTGGCAGGAACCGGAAAACTTTTCCAATCCTCGTCATTAAAGTCCGTACGGTAGAAATCCGCTATCCGTTCGGAAGGCACAGGAGTCCACCGGAATTTCCACATCCCGTCCAGACTCATCGAACAATCCCCCTTCTGCTTGGCAAAAGGCACAAAAGCAGCCCTTGCCGGTTCCCGATTAATCTGTAATACATGATGATTCTCCCAATCATGTATTTGTTGGGCCTGTAAGGATACCGTCATCCATCCGCACAGTAACAATCCATATATTCTCATATTTTTGCTCTTTCTTTTCAAATGAAGACGGACGAAATATGATTTTGTACCATATAAATTGTAAAAAGAAAACCCTTCTCTCCGATATCATCATCGAAAAGAAGGGCAAACTTAACATGGACAAAACAATTATCTAGGATTTTGAACTATATTCGGATTAGCATCAATTTCAGTTTGTGGAATAGGAAGTGCCACCCTAGGGTCTGAAGGAGTAATGACACGAGCATCTTCAGGCATAGTCAGATGCCAGCCTCCTGAACGGTCCACTGACTTGCCATTACGCATATAATCAAAGAAAGCATGACCTTCACCTACCAGTTCTTTACGTCTTTCTTTCAAAATGCGCTCCAAGCTGAGATCAGCAGATGTTACGGATTTCGCTGGATTGGCACGGGTAACTATCGCATTCAGATATGTCAATGCTTTTTCCGTATTGCCGATTTTAAAAGCAGCTTCCGCAGCATTCAAATAGACCTCGGATAAACGGAGAATACAAAGATCATTATCCTGTGGATTGACTGTAGAAACAGCATCGGTCACACTGCCCGATTTCCCCGGATATTTAATCAGATATTTCGGTTGACCTTTGGCAGCTACGGGCAATGTATCTGCAACTGCATTTTCCGGCAAATGAGGAAATACATGGCGCACATCTTCAGGGTCTTCATTCAGCAAATCCAAATAAACCTTTGTCAGAATCAGGTTATTCCAATCTTTCACATTATCGGCATACACCATCGGCGCCCCTTCTCCTCCCGAACCGCCTGAAGGTTCAGACATCGTAAAATAGAATTCAAACAAAGACTCTGAGTTGAAGTCTTTTCCCCATACAGAAGGATATTCATCATGAGTAAAAAGCCGGTAAATTCCCCCATTGTCATTGATTACTTCTTCTGCACATTTCAATGCATTTTCATTGTCATTCATATACAGATACACCCGGGAAAGTAAAGCTTTCACACTCCAATAATTCATATAGGCATCATGTTTTTCTTTTGTCAGTCCTCCCAACGCATCGTTCAAGTCCTTTAGCACTTGTTCGTAACATTGTGCCACTGTGTTACGTTCCGGAGCATGATCCTCCAAGGTGGTCTGAATCTCAATAGGAACTCCCAAAGAAGCCCCATTATCCAAAGTATAAGGCATACCAAATAAACGGGTCAGATCAAATAAAGCCAGTCCTCTCATTGCCAGTGCCTCCGATTTAATCCGTGCCACTTCTTCCGGCTTGGCATTCCCCGCATTCCCCGCATCCAACTTTTCTATCAGACTGTTAGCCTGATGGATCACTTTATAGGGTTGGTTCCAGACAAGGGTTATATTAAAATTATCATCCGCCGTAACATCAAAGAAATAGTAAGGAGAAACCCTGCGGCCTGCTCCTTTATTAATACGTGCCTGCACATCTTCTCCACGACAATCAGCATAATAAAGATAATTATCACCATAATAACTATGTGCGGATGCTAATCGGTATATACCATTCAATGCCACCTGTGCATCATCTATATTTTTAATGGCATCATCACTAGGAACTGCCGTAGAAGGATCTGTATTCAGCCAATCAGCAGTACACGAAACAAACATCAATGATACAGCCGCAACAATCGATAAATATATTTTTTTCATTTCGTTCTAATTTAAAGGAAATTCATTAAAAAGAGACTTCTATTCCAAAACTGTAAGTACGCATAGGAGGTGTTTCACAAAATACTTCACCGGAAACAGGCACTTCCGGATCATACTGGTCCCACTTTGCCCACGTCAACAAGTTACTGCCTGAGAAATACAATCTTGCTTTACTGACACCCAGTTTGGTCAACCACTGATCTGGCAATGTAAAGCCCAAAGTCAAGTTCTTTACACGTAAATGATCCGTGCTATGTACATAACGGGATGAATTCTGCGGTCCTGCTGCTTGGCCAAGTACAAATCGGGGTACATCTGTCACATCACCCGGCTTTTGCCAACGATCCAATTCATAAATGGGCAAGTTATAGTTCTGCTCTTTTGCACCGTCGGTTTCATTATAAGTTCCGGTTTTGTCAAAAGAATATCCTCCTAAAGAATAAGTCAATGTCAATGCTAAATCAAACCATTTGTAATTCACGATATTGGTAAAACCTCCTGAAATTTTCGGATCCACAGACTTATAAGGAATTGCCTGTGCTGCAGAAGCGTCAGTAGTAACTGCTTTGTCATAATTGCCATTTGCATCCTGTGTATTCATATAGTACAAAGCTTTTCCTGTTTGAGGATCAACCCCCGCATATTCTTTCACATAGAAGGTAGAATACGGCAACCCCACTTTATGGATAAACCAGCTTCCCTCGATAGACTGTTCCAATTTACCATCCAATGATACAATCTTATTTTTATTGTGGGTCATATTCAAAACAGAAGTCCAATTAAAGTTGCTACCGGCAAAGTTTATGGTACGCAGTTCCAGTTCCCAACCTCTATTATTCAGTTGTCCCAAATTCCCCAAATAATTTTGGAAACCGGTAGTGCTACTGATAGGACGATTGTAAAGCAAATCTTTCGTATCGCGATTATAATATTCCAAGCTGACAAAAATACGATTGATAAATGCCAGGTCGAGTCCCAAATTCAAGTTATAGTTCTTTTCCCATTTAAGGTTCGGGTTCGGTAATGCCGATTCATAAGATCCACCGCCTCCCATATAATTCTGCCCGTAGGAATAAAGTCCCATATATCCGTAAAGAGCACCCGGTTGATTACCATTCACACCATACGAGGCACGTATCTTTAAATCACTCAGCACACTCTTTATAGATTGCATAAATTTTTCCGCACCTACATTCCACATACCGGATACAGACCAAAAATTTCCCCAACGGTTCTCGGGTGACAGGCGTGAACTGCCGTCACGACGAAAGCTACCAGCAATATAGTAACGGTCATCATAATCATAGTTGATACGGGATACATAAGAAATCATTCTTGAATCCTGAGTAGAAGACACAAAGCTGTTCAATGATGCTGCATTATCCGGTTCCACCAAATAATCTGAAGGAAGTTTGGATTTATCCCCCATTGCTTTGTCAGTCTGATAATTTTCAATTTCATAAGCTATCAATGCGTCCACATGGTGCAACTGTGCTATAGTCGTATTGTATCCCAATGAAGTGGAAGAAATCAATTTACTATATTCTATAAATCCCTTTGCCGTCTGTGCATCACTACCACTTTTAGCTCCGGCTCCACTCAACGGATTCCAATAACGGGAATCTTTCTGAATATTATAATCATAGCTAAGCGTTTCTTTTAATTTCAACCCTTTGATAATATCTATCGAAGCATAGCCTGTAGAAAACATACGTGTCATGCGGGTACGGTTATAATCTGTACGGATATCACGCAACGGATTCACATTGCTACTGGGATATGACCCTACATAATTCCCTTCAGCGTCACGTACCGGAAAAGACGGAGTGGTGTTCAAAGCCACACAAAGGAAAGGATTAATAGATGATCCACGCTCCTCATTCATTTCCTGATTCAATTGAGAGAACATCACATTGGCACCCACTTCCCCACGGGAACCTACCTTCTGGGTTACATTCAAACGCGCTGTATATCTATCTAGATTAGAATTTTCCACCAAACCCTCCTGACGGTTAAAACCCAATGAAGAATAGAACGTAGTCTTGTCATTACCTCCCGATACGGACGCTTCATAACTTTGATGATGTGCCGTACGCATTAATTCCTTTCTCCAGTCAGTATATCCCAGTTCCGGAATGGAGGCATAATCATTGATATGTAAATCAGCATACTCTGTGGGCGACGCCAATCCCGCCTCCGGATTCTTGGCTATCTCATCTTGCTGAAAGTTCATCAAACCTTCATAAATTAGCTCTCTACGCTGCTCCCCATTCAACGTTGGACGGAATTCCACAGCAGCATTAGAAAAGCCACCATCAATTTTTAATGTAGCCTTAGCACGTCCCTTTGTACCTTTTTTAGTGGTTATCAGAATCACACCGTTTGCCGCACGTGAACCATATAAAGAAGCCGCCGCCGCATCCTTTATGACTGTTATATTTTCAATATCCGAAGGGTTCAGCGTACTCATTATATTCGTTTTAGAATTATTCATGTAAGCGGCATCTGCCGAGCCACCACTCAAGCTTCCGGAAGTCACCGGTACTCCGTCAATGACAAACAAAGGTTCTTTCGATGCATTGAATGACCCCATACCGCGAATACGTATACTTTGATTAGCACCCGGCTGACCGGAATTTCCCGAAATGGACACACCCGGAGTCATACCCTGCAACTTCTGTTCTACCGATACAACCGGAACGTTCTTCAACAAGTCCCCCCGTAATGTATTTGCCGAACCGGTAAATGAGGATTTGGAAAAATTACCATAGCCTGTCACCACAACCTCGTCCAATCGTTGTGTATCCGGACGTAAAGATACATTCAGTACCCCATTGGCAGGTATCTTCGCCGTTAGTGTACTCATACCTAAAAACTCAATCACTAATGTTTTGTCTTTGTTGGGAACTTCCAGAGAGAAATTGCCATCTATATCTGTCACCACACCGATAGATGTACCGGGTATTTTGACAGTAGCTCCAATTAATGGTTCTTTATCCTCTGCTGAGAGAACACGTCCTTTCACTGTTCTATTCTGAGCTTGCACGTACAAACCGAATAAACAAGCCAAAATGAAAAAAACATACCTAGATTTATTCATGATTTATATTTATATAATTATATAATAATTTATCATGTTCCGGTCAAAAGATATGCCAACAACAATAACCGCCCGTCAAATCACTGTATATTAACTAAATAAGCAAACAGAACATCTGTAAAACTGTAGAATAAATCCACATGAATGTAGAATTTGTCCACACAAAAAAAGGGTGTGATACCACACCCTCTCATTTAATAATTATTTAAAATTAATTTTTAGTATATCCCGGATTCTGCTCCATATCAGGACTAAATGTAAACTGGTCTGTTGGAATCGGTAAAACACATTTATAATAATCCCAGTCTATTTCCTCCACGATACCCGGTAAATGATATCCTCCCTTACGAACAATGGTCTTTCCATTTCTCAACATATCAAAGAAACGATGCCCCTCACCTATCAATTCTTTACTTCTTTCTTCCAACACCCTATCCAATGTATATTCAGCCGCCGTTACTTCTTTTACAGGATTAGCACGCTGCACAATTGCATTCAGATAATTCAAACCCTTTACGGCAGATGCCCCACCTATTTTCACTCCGGCTTCCGCCGCATTCAAATAGACTTCAGACAAACGGAAAATAACATAATTATTTTCAAAAGATGGAGTCGTAGCATCTGTTCCCGGCCATTTTTTCAACCACCATACATCATTTTTATTATAAACATTCTTTTCCAGCAACAGACAGCGAATATCATCCGGATCACTCAATAACTCATCCACAAATTTCTGAGTAGCAAAAATCTCACGATACCCATTCCAATGCATTAGATATGCCAATGAACTTCGTCCTCCATTATCATCTGTACTATTAGCAATTTCAAATAATGATTCCGTACCAAACGTATTTTTCAGATCCCATGCCGGAATATATTCATCACGTGTATAAAGACGGTACATTCCATTTCCTTCCACTTCTTCAATCAAGTTGCTTGCCATTTGAAACGCCTTCTCGTTATCATCATGATACAGATAAATACGAGACAGCAATGCTCTTGCAGCATACGCATTCATCCGGCTGTTATTTTTAGAAGTACTCATTAAAGGTATAGCCTCCTCCAATGTATTGATTATGAACTCATAATCCTTTGCTACAGTGCTGCGTGGCGGATTTTCATCTAATGTAATTGCATGATCTACAATTGGAGCTCCCCAACCGGCCCCTTTATCCTTAGTATAAGGATAACCGAAACAACGGGTCAAGTCAAACTGGCAAAGTGCCATGATAGTCATCGCCTCACCTTTTAATTCCTTTAATCTTTGCTCTGAACCTTGCACTTTTCCATCATCAATCGCATTGATCACATTCCATGCATTACGGATAATATAAAAAGGACGTCCCCATAAATATCCGGCATTTAAGCTTGTAGAGCGATGATCATATAAATAACACCGGTTACAAGTTCTCCCGCTATTATAAGAACTCTGCATATCATCCCCTTTCATATCCCCATAAAAAAACATGGTTCCGCCATAATAGCCATAGCTGGACATCAAATCATACAATCCATTCACAGCATTATCTATATCCTGCTCTGTACTCAGTGCCAAATCCGTAGAAACGCTATCACCAGGATGAGTGGTTAAAAAATCATCCCCGCACGATACGGCCAATAAAGAAATCAAGCCTAATATAATTATATTTTTTTTCATAAACAGTTCGGTGTTAATTGATTAGAATTTAAGTTCAAGTCCAAATGCGAATGTTTTAAGAGGAGGAGTAAAATAACTTACAATTCCATTCAACTCCGGATCATATTGATCGTATGCAGCCCATGTCAACAAGTTGGTACCCGAAAAATAAATACGGGCAGAATTAATACCTATGGTTCTTAACCAAGACTGAGGAGCAGAAACGCCAACAATCAAACTTTTCAAGCGCAAATGATCTGTACTATGAATACCACGTGATGAGTTCCACCAGCCACCATACTCTTGTCCATACACATATCGGGGAACATCTGTTATATCTCCCGGCTGTTTCCAACGGCGGCGTAACTCTGTACTCTTATTGTATTGTGCCGTATAGCCGTCATCTTGCAAAGCATACATGGCACCATCGTAAGAATATCCACCTAAATGAAACGACAAATTAAAAGATAAATCAATAAACTTATAATTAAACGTATTCATCAATCCACCGGTTAATTTAGGATATATATCTTTCAACTCCACACGGTCGGCATCATTGGGATCATACACAATATTCCTGCTTCTATTGCCATTTTCGTCTTCTTTATTGTCATAATACATCGGGCGTCCGTCATTAGGATCCACTCCGGCATATTCTCTCAAATAAATTGTCGCATACGAACAGCCTTCCTTTCTGATATAATTTCCATCTATAAATTCCGGAAGATCCGCCAGTTTTACAATCTTATTTTTATTATGTGACAAGTTTAAAGAAGTTGTCCAACTAAAATCTTTGGTTTGAATATTACTTGAGCGTACTTCTATTTCAAAACCGGTATTTTTCATTTCACCCACATTCGTAAGAATACTGCCAAAACCACTAATAGAATTCAATTGCTTACTCATCAATAAATCCTTAGTCGTTCTGGTATACCAATCGAAAGTCAAATTAACCCGTCTGAACAGACTTAAATCAACCCCCAGATTCAATGCATAGTTCTTTTCCCAAGTCAAATCAGGATTAGCAATAGCATCTTCCCACGGAGCAGGTTTCCCATTATAAAATGCTCCGGTAGTATAAGTTCCATGATAACCATAATAACCGGTCGGCAGATTACCGTTCACACCATACGATGCTCTTAATTTCATATCCGACACAACATTCTCCCACGGTTTCATGAAGTTTTCCTGAGAGAGTCTCCATGAAGCGGAAACAGCCCAAAAGTTTCCCCAACGGGTATCAGGTGCCAATCGGGAAGAGCCATCACGACGGAAACTGAAACCTGCATAATATTTATCATTATATCCATAATTCAAGCTTCCCACATACGACACCATAGCATCTTCCTGCCTTGTATTAGTAAGATCAGCAGGTTTGGCACCATTATCCAACGACGGATTAAGTGTTTGCCCGTAAACCTGTTTCTCACCATACATATCCTCATAATCGTACTTCATAACCTCATACGCTAAGACCGCATTAATGTTATGTTTACCAAACGTTTTATTATATGCCAGATTCGTTTGTGAAGTATAACTCATTCTCTCAATCATCATCATCTGTCCGGATCCCTGTGTAGCTTCCCCATCTTTACCGTCAGGCGAGTAAAAGAAAAAGTCTTTATTTAAAGAATAGTCTACTGTAAAGATAGTAGATAACTTCAACCCGTCCAAGATATGATAGGCAGCCTTGGCAGATGCCATTGTACGTGCCAGACGTGCATAATTTGAATCTACAGAATTCTCATACAGCGGGTTAATGCCTCCATTATTCTGGAAACCCGTATGATAGCTGCCATCCTCATTATAAATAGGTATAGAAGGGGTCAATTGATATTTTGAAGAATAAAGCGCACTGGCATAATACTGTCCCTCCGGCGTATGTTTATTACGAGTCCATGAAAAGGTAGCATTCATTCCATACTCAAATTTATTCCATTTACTGTTTGCATCAATACGACCGGTAAAACGTTCCATTCCTGAATTTATGCTTATACCTGTCTGATTGGTATATCCTAACGTACCAATAAAATTCGACTTTTCATTACCTCCGCTTACAGACAAACTATAGTCTTGCTGATGTCCTTTTTTCAATAAAGCATCTTCCCAATCAGCATATCCGTTGACCGGGCGTGCCGCATAATTGTCAATTTGTCCATCCGCATAAGCCTTTGCCTCGGCTTCCGAGTCCCCCTGATTCAAACGATAATTAACAAATCCCTCATAAATCAATTCCCTACGCTCTTCACCACCCATTATCGGACGATAATTGTAAGCAATATCCGTAATACCGTAAGTAGCCTGCATACTCACTCTCATTTTACCTTCCTTACCTTTTTTAGTAGTAATAAGGATTACACCGTTAGATCCTTTTGCTCCATATAATGAAGCAGAAGCGGCATCTTTCAATACGGTTATACTTTCAATATCCGCAGGATTTAATGTCTCGATCAAACCAAGTCCTCCCGCGCTGGCATTGGCACTTAGACCACTCATATCCCTAGACGCTACCGGCACACCGTCCAATACATAAAGAGGTTCTGTAGAAGCATTCATAGAAGCAATTCCACGCACCCGCACTGTAGCTTTAGAACCCGGCTGGGAAGAACTGGCTACTGAACTTAACCCCGGAATATTAGCCTCCATCATCTGTGCTACAGACACAACAGGCAATGACTCCAATTTATCCGTATTCAAAACAGAAGCAGACCCCGTATAAGTAGCCTTCTTAAAATCACCATAACCAGTCACTACCACTTCATCCATCAACTGAGAATCCTCCTTCAGCATCACTCTTATTTGCCCGTTAGCAGGCACTTTCACCTCCGCCGATTTCATACCGATGTAACTGATTACGATAATATCACCCTGTTTAGCATCAAGAGCGAAATTACCTTCAATATCGGTAATCATACCGGTATTGGTTCCCTTGATAATTACGGACGCCCCGATTAAAGGCATTCCGTTAGCATCCTGCACATTACCTGAAACATGTTTTTTCTGCTGTACGCTTTCCACACGATCTGAAACCGGAGAAGATAGTGCATGGTTTTCCACTGCGAGCACGGAGCTCAATCCTGTAATAGACATTGCCGAATAGGCAACTACAAACAAACATCTGCATTTGTCTGTAATTCGAGTGTGTGTGTCTTTATTCCTCATAAAATTGAGTATATTTATAAATACCATATATGAGTTCAGCTTATTCATACATATTCCAATCGTCATTCTGTCACCGAATAAGCCTAATCTTTCTCCGTATTATATTAAGGTTGTGACAAATATATAAATTAAAATCTATAAAAGAAACAAAATGAATATTTTTTTCTCCTCATATCGATAAATAAAAATACAACATTCATCCAAATAAAAAATGTGCCAAAAGTATTTACTACCTTTGGCACATACCCACCCGGCTGTTTGATATATCAATAAACTGCCGAAGCGATCACTTGTATAAACAAAATAAGGAACACCATTGCAATCGGATACACCGTAGCGTATGCAACACTCGGAATATTACTATCTACCATGGAATCGGCTGCCGCAAGACCGGGCGTACTGGTCATACCACCAGTGATGGTGCCCAGCAAATCCAACAAACTGATTTTAAAGACCAACCTGCCAACCACAACAGCAACCAGCATAGGCACAACAGTAATGGCCGCCCCCACTCCGAACAATAACAATCCGCTCTCCTGAAAAGTAGCCACCAGATTCTTACCGGCAGAAGTACCGACCTCAGCCAAAAACAGCAATAAGCCCAACTGACGTAACAACTGATTGGCAGGACCGGACATAGACCACAATATGGGTCCTGTCTTTCCCACGGCACTCAGCAACAATGCCACCATCAATACTCCTCCGGTCAATCCGGGTGAAAATGAAACGCTGTCTGAAAATGAAATATTTATTTTACCGAACAATACACCTAATACAATCCCCATAGCTATCGGGAAGAAATCAGTATCAGACAACTGTTTGGCATTATTCCCCAACAAACGAGCAACGCCTCTGAGTCCTTCCCGTTCACCGACCACCATCAACTTATCACCGAATTTCAAGGCCAAATCCGGAGAAGGTGACAAGTCTATGCCGCTTCGACGGATACGGGTTACCGTACAACCAAAGTTACGTTGTAAATTCAGATCTCCCAATTGCTTGTTTATCATATCTTTCTTTGTCAGCAATAAAGATTCAATCTCCTGTGTCTGGTCCAGAGGCAATTCGCCTTCCTCCCGTTCTCCAACCAATACGGCAAACTGATTCAGCGCTTCCTCACTTCCCACCGCCTGCACATAGTCCCCTTCCAGCAACATGGTATTCGCTTTAGGCATCAATATAGAATCCTCATGCTTTACCCGCGAAATAACGGCTCCCGTCATGGCACGCGCATTTATTTGCGCCAAAGTACGTCCGAATACCGCTTGATTGGTCACTCTGAAAATGCAAGTTGTCAGTTCCGGAAAACCGCTGCGCCGTTCCAGTTCCAACCTGCGCGCTTCTTTATCCAGATCCACCCGCATAATCTTGGGTAACAGCTTCACAAACAAAATCACCCCTATCACTCCAAACGGGTAAGCAATACCGTATGCAATGGAAGCCAACGGTGAATTTGTACTGTCTATAGCTACCGCCAGACCAGGCGTACTGGTCAATGCCCCTGCTATCAATCCCACCACACTGGGCGTATCAATGTCAAAAGCATACTTCAGTCCTACCGCCGTCAGACAGGCAGAGCAAATAATAAGCATAGTAATAAGAATCAGTGTCTTTCCTTTACTCCTGAAAGAATCAAAAAATCCGGGACCGGCCTGAATACCGATGGTAAAGATAAAGAGCACCAAACCGAAGTTCCCCAATTCTTTAGGAATGATCACACCGAAATGTCCGAAAAGCAAGGCAATGAAGATAACGGCCGACACATCCAGCGACAAGCCCTTTATCTTAATCCTCCCTAGCATAAAACCCAACGCTACAATAAGAAAGAGCGAGAAATAAGAAGAATGCAGTAAATCAATTAACATATTTTTAAGAGGTTAGTTTCAGAGCACAAAGATAGTAAAAAATGCCAAATGCTGAAACCTTCCCCTTATGATTCCATTTTATATTTTCAGATCGCCCATTTAATGATACATATAGATTTCAGATCTCCTCTTTCGGTGGTCTGATAAAACATTCATTTAATATCAGAACTTCATTATATCCCAAGACTTTAACCTTATGAGTATATAAACATTCCAACAAATCATCTTGGGTATTCTGAAAAGCAGTAAACGGTGCCCTATGGGAATGTTCAGGTATAGATATATTTAAGTAAATCCGATGTGATTTATAATCTACAATATTCAATTCCACCAATTTGTTCAATGTTTCATACAATTGTTTAAAAGCATCTCCTGCATTCCTCTCTATGTTCTTTTCCAAACAATATTTAAGTTCAACCAAGCAAACCCATCCCTTACTGCTTGCCCTACTGGAAACAAACATACATTCACACTGATCAGAACCTTTCAACACAGCCGGATTCTCCTCAAAATTCACTGCCCAATAAGTCGTTTTTCTTGGATTAATCAAATGAAAAGAAGCTATATCATCAGGATCTTCTTCCTTTATACATACTTTCCGTTTACCGGCTGTCGCTTGTGTATAATCCATGACATAGGCGTCACCTGTCATCTCATTATATCTTGTAAAAGCTTCAATCCTCATCACAATAATCCATTAAGGCAGCAAAGTCTGTCATGATATTCTTCATTATCCGATCAAAATAGTTATTGCGAATCAATCCTCTTTCATCTTGAATAGTATAGTTCGGATTCTCTTTATAAGGAAAAAATTTTCCATTTTTAATCTCCCATACAGAAACATCCTCCGGCTTGACAAACGAATCCTTCATCTTTTGTAATCCCTCCTCTTCTTCCGGTATATTTTCTTGTACCAAAGCCCCCAGCATGCAATTATTCAGTGCATAAAGCAGATAAGGGCTGTGGGTAGTCATCAGTAAATGATCCCGTCCGCTATTGATCATCTCCAACAGATCATAGATAAGATCTTTTTGAGTTTCGGGAAACAAATTCAACTCCGGCTCTTCCACTATAATGTTGGAGTAATGAGGATGAGAAATATTCTCTTCAAGTTCCAAAACGGTTTCCAACAAATTATCCAAAGAATCATTACCCGCTTTTTTCAAGGTCTTTGCTGTTCCTAATATCTTTTTGAACCCTGGAGAAAGCTTTGCTTCTTTTACTGCCTGATTCAAGAATTCCTCATCCATAACAACATTCATTTGTTTGGAAAACATTTTAATATACTCCCTGGACAATGCCCCTTCTATTCTGTCTTTCTTTTCAAAAGAAATATCTTCCTGATGATCATATATCCAATGGGTTAAATAATATACATAAACATACAACGGCACAACCGACTGCAACCCGCTGGAAGCCTCCTCCAATCCTATTTCTTTTCCATCTTCCAGCACAATCATATCCTTTTGGGATGATTCGTCATAATAATACTTCAATTTCAGTTTCAGCAAATCGACAGCATTTTTCTTTTGGAACTTTTGATGAACTTCCAACCAGTCAAAAATAAAGCTTCTTGTATTATATTCAGGCATCTTCAATGACGCAATATTGGGTAACGTAACAGCATTTCTTTCAGCGGGTATATAAGCGACTTTGCCAATTTTGCACCTTTCAAACCCGTCTTTTAATTTAGCGAAGCACATATCTTTTGTATAACAAAAATCAATAGCATCACCCACAAAGAATATAGCATATCCTTCATTCAGATAGTTTTTCAATTTATGAAACTCTAGCAACTGTTTTTCCACAAAGCTCCAACTTACATAATCAGTGTTACGACGCATCAGCACATCCTTTTCCAACCATAGACAGAAACTGATAACCTTAGCTATTGTACTTTTCCCACTGCTTTGCGGACCAATCAGCATGTTCACTTTATTCAAAGTAAAATCAACATGCTCTATCGGACCTATCTTATCTATTATAAATTTTGGCATAAACTCTGTTCTGACGAATTCAAACTTTTTAAGAGAACAAAGATAAACTATTTATTCCTACCGGCAAATAAAAAAATACTTTATTGCACATCCAGCGCATCCAATGCCAGTCCCTCCATATCCGGTGCGGAAAGCACCACCTTATAATAGCCTGCATTGATATACGTACCCGTCGTTGTACTCAGCATACGCCACTTTCCGGGAGTTTCGGCAAAAGTCAGATTATCTTCCTTCAGTACCACCCCTTTGGAATCAATGAACTGCATACGCACCTTCATAGGCTTCCCTGTAACATTCATGTATTTAAAACGAAGAGCATAGACTTGTGCCAGACCGGTAGAAATGTTCCAAGTAATACTGCTTTGTGTACCTTTACCAAAGAAAACCCCGGTTTGTTTCTTAACCTCTTTCTTTATGAACTTACCTTTCAGCACAGCATCCTCCGCTTGATAAGTCACATTGGCACGGGCGTTTTTATCTTCAGGCAATAATTCTTTGGGAGTCTTTTCCATCACCTCCTTGTCTTGTGCAGCCCAGCTGAAGCTATGGGCAGAAAAAGAGCGAACGGAATCCAAGTCGCCTTTACAAGCTATCGCAATGCCACAAATCAAAGCTTGCCCCGCTTTCACCTCCGGAAAATTAATCTTCAAGACTCCCCCTTTCACGATAGCATTCACCACCTTTTTGCAAGCGCCGTCATGACCCGCTTCAGCCCATACATCCAAGTCGTCCAGAAGTACTTTATCATTTACCGCTACATCAAAAATACGCAAGCCTTCACAATCCGTCTGTACGCCGCCTCCTGTACCATGCCAGGGTTCTGTAAAATAAAGTTCCACACGATACTCGCCATCCGGAACGGGAAAGCGGAAGTTCAGCTTATGGCGTCCGAAGCGGAAAGTCTGGAACAGTTCCCAGTCCCTAGTGCCATGAATGGGATCATTCGTGGTACGCTGGCTCGCCTGATAAGGGCTCAACAACTGTACACTATCCGACGGATGAACAAACGATTCCGCCCACGAATGAGAATAACGGCTGTTATCCTGCGCCCAGACCTGACCATACGTATCCGTATAAGCGTCTCCTCCGCAATTCAAACGATAAAGATACGTATATCCCTCAGCTCCTTTCAACAAATCAGTTCCGTTCAACCGGTCGGCAGCAACAGGCACTATAGCAGAACCACGGTAAAGAGCCTCAAAATGAGGAGCTTTTTCCAGACCGTTCAGCACCAGCACATCTTCCGCTGCCGGTTTTCCTTTAAAGTACCCCACAGCACGAAGCACATTGTAACGGATATCGCGGTTTTCCCACATGAAATGAGTCCCCACCCCATGATTCAATTTCCGTCCCAAGTATTCAGCATCCACCGCATCATTGTACAGCAACACACTGTCACAATTGCTGTACGCCTCAATGGTAGCCCGTCTGCGGCCTGTCGCAAAACGGTCCTCCCATGTATGAGATGCCAGATAAACCATCGGATCTTCGGAAGCCGGCACATAGTTCGCGCGATACATATAATATACATCCAGCGGCTCCTCCCACGGAGTCACCAATCCTTTATAATTAAATGGTCCCACCTTATCTATCCGGCGATACGCTTCATCCGGCTGGCGGCGTCCCGGATTATCATGACTGCTGAATATCCATTGGAATTGTCCGCACACACTGTCCTTTGCCTGTTCCGCCAGTCGTATCTTGGTTTCCATCAGCTGGCACATACGCTCCTCGCTCCATACACCATTCACATCAAAAGCTGCCGGTTCCGTATGCAATCCGATGCTGCGCCATGCCCCATATTCACCGTTCAACAACTGATTCTTCTGTGACAATTCACGGCCATACTTATTCACATCACCACCATAGGTTCCACTCCAGTTCTGAATAACATTCCAATCTGTCCCATCACCACCGTTACACGTAGTAATCACACGCATGGTACGGGCCGTAGGATCCATTTCCCGGATAATCTCACTACACTCCTCGGCAAACTCCTTAGGCAGCGTGCTTTCGTTCTGCAATCCCCACATCACCACACTGGGCGAGTTACGACGCTCTTTCACCCACTGGCGGAGCAGTTTCTTGAAATTCTCACGAAACTCCGGAGTATCATACCACACGTGGGCCGAAAACTGAGTCCACCACAAGACTCCTTCCTTGTCCCAATATTTCTGATAATCCAGGTGATGGGGCTGGTGAGCGTCACGGAAAGCGTTGAAACCCGCCGCACGGATCTGTTTCACACGGGCTGCCACCTGCTCACGGCTGAAAGCATGGCTTTGTCCGAACTGATGTTCATATTCACACACTCCATTGATAAAGACAGGCTGTCCGTTCAGATAGAACCGTCCGTCACCATCCTCCCGTTTCACCGGCCAACTGATGGTACGGATACCAAAGGGTGTACTAATCTCATCCGTAGTACTCTTACCACGCTTTATCATACTGGCCAGTTTATACAAATAAGGATTCTCCGTACTCCATAAAACAGGATTCTGCATTAGCGATTGTTGCTTCACCACCTTCCTTTCACCCGGCTGCAAAGTCACCTTCTCCGTCAGGCGGAACACCTGCTTGCCATCCGCATTACTGAATTTATTAACCACTTCCACCGTCTCAGCAGTCTTTCCGTAATTTTTCACCTCCGTTTCCACAAAGACAGTTCCCGCCTTATCATCATTCCAGATATGCACTCCGAAAGGCTCAATGCGGATCTCATCCGTAGCCTCCAGCACCACGGGACGGAAAATTCCCAAAGGCTGGGAACCTTCGCTGAATCCCCATTCCGAGGAACAGCCACCGCACACCCAAGGCATGTCGGCTATCATTTCAGGATGTTCCGCTTTCACTACCAGCTTATTCTCTCCCAGCTTCAACGCATCCGTCACATCCAATGTCAGCGTAGTACGCCCTACGGGATGACGGCCGAAATCCTTTCCATTCAACGTTATAGTGGCATACGTCCCCACTCCCTCAAAACGAAGAAAATAACGTTTTCCGAATGAAGAGTTGGAAATTAGAAACTGAGAATCATCCAATGTGAAGGTCTTTTCGTATATGGCAGTACCGTGCAAATTACCATGTGTCAGTTGGCGGTAGCCATAATAATCATCCCAGTTATGAGGAATATTTACTTCTATTGCCTTTTGAGCAAACAACCCTTTCAGATGAGTTGCTTCCGTCAGCCATGTTTTCCATCCTTTATCCAATTCCATCACCATCCGGCGATTCTTCACCTCCCGTTCCGGGAAATGCACTTGTGAACGTCCCATCGGTTTGCTGGTAGCAATGGCTATACCACGTTGTTCCGCGTCATTCACGGCACAATAGAAATGATACACCACCCCATTGTATTTCACCACATAACTCTTATGAGCGAACAATTCATCATAGTCTTTAGAAGGGATAATCAAATCCGCCCCTTTCCAATCCGTCCAATGTACTAGGTCATAACTGGCAGCAAATGTATTAAATGCCTTGTATTTGCGGCTCGGTTCAAAAGCCGAGAAATAGAACATGACATACACATCGCCCATTTTCTGGATATGCGCATCCCCCGTAATGGTTCCGTCCGCTTCGTGTGCAAAGACCGGATTGCCCGGATATCGTTTCCATTTCTTCATATCTTTGGACAAGGCGATACCCACCCGTTCCGCTTTCAAATCCGTTTCCGGATGCCGTCCTGCCGCGTTATAGAACATGACGAAAGGTGCGCCCAATGTTTTCTCCTTATCCCAATAGACCACACTCTTATATTGAGTCAGCTTTTCCCACCATTGCGCGTCTTTATCATGGATACTCATCACGGGCTGGTCCTGTGCCTGCCATTCATGGGCGGAACCCAAAGGCCGGTCTGTCCAGGCCAAACCAATATACAGCGGCTTGTTCACCGATTCATATCCGGTCCCTTCCCCACCCAGATAAGTCATCCAATGCTTGCCTTTATACGTCTGCAGGGCATAGCTTCCTCCCCACTCCATATCCGGCAATGCAGGGAAACCACCACGCTGGTTGCAATCCCAGAATCCGTCACGATAAGACAAGACACGTCCCAATGTACGCCATTCCAACAGATTATCACTTTCGGCTATCCATGTCTCGTATCCACGTCCGTCCAGTCCGCTCTTACCATTATAAACCACGTAGGTCATATACCACTTATCCCCTTCGCGGAACACGGTAGGGCAGTCTATTTTATGCTTGTTGTCGGCCGGAGCTACAGCCAGCCCATATTTATAAGGAGTCTTGGCTTCCTCATAAATCTGCTCCATGCGCGATTGCGGAACTTCACGTTGGGCGTATGTTCCCAATGACAACAGTGAAAATGCCAGTATCAATATCTTCTTCATAATTATCTTTTTATCTATTGGCAAGACGGACAAAAGAAGAAAATGTACCCATTCAGAAAACTTTTATCTCATTCTCTATTTTTACCATCACATAGCAGGGGTCAGCTCAACATTCAATCCCAAAGCAGAAGCAATACGATAAAAAGTAGAAACCTTAGGCTCTGTTTTTCCTGTTTCCACACGGGAAATATAAGACTTATTAGTCCCTATCTTTTCGGCAAGTTCCGCCTGTGTCATATTTGCTTTCTTCCTTGCCTCTTCAATTATTTGCCCGGTAAAGAAAGCATTCATTGAACAATATAACAATATGCCCTTCATCATAACAGAAGAAAATCCTATAGATATTACCTTGCCACTCTATTCTTAACTCATACAGACCCTCTTTAAGAAACTTCACATACTTTGCCGGTAGTCTATCTTGAGTCTTTAATAAGAGTAATCCATATAGGACTTTTTCTTGCGTACCTTTATCCAGAGCATCAAAAAAATCTTTAATAGTAGTTTTCGTATGTTATTATCTTTCTGCTCATACGACAAAAATAAAAAAAAGTTTATCAGTTAAGCAACTTTTCCTTATAAAAATCTTAGAACTATGTACAAAAATAGCGTAAAATTCTCAAGATATACTTGAAAATTTTACGCTATACTACGATTCCAGCCTCTGGAACTACGGCTACTAATAGAACATCCAGTCCATCGTTTCCTCCGCACCGGCCAGTCCCGCATTACGCGGAGTTACCTGTGCGTCTGTAAATCCCAACACCATCGTATATCCTTTCGGCAGCAACAAGGTATGCTTTCCAGCCTCAAAATGATATGCATGTACATTCGCCAGCGGCATACCCGCTATGCGTACGGCATTGGTCAGTTTCGGTTCCGCCTGACCGTAATCATTAGCAGAAGCGTCCGTTTCCAGTATCGGAGCTTTCGCATACTTCTTCTGGTCATCACGAAAATAACCTACCAACAAGTTCACCGGAGCAGCCGCTTCAAACTCTATTGTCGTACCTTCCTTGCGCTGCACATCCCCGTTCATTCTATAAGCAGTCAGCCCTTCCAGCTCGGCGGCCAGCGCATCCACCTTGCCCGGTACATTGGAGAACAGGTTTGCCCCCGTCGCCAGTTTCACCGGAGCCAGTCCGTTCAGAATCTTCACATTTGCGGCGGACAAAGGTTTTATCTCAGCTGCACTTTCCGTCACCTTACCTGCCGCCCTATCTTTCAGCAACTGCAAGTTCGCCTTGAAATTAGCCAGCTCATTTTCATAATGCACCAGCATCTCTTTCCAGGTCTTGTTCTTGCCACCGTCACCACCGATAGGAATACGGCGTTGCGCGGTCTGCATACTGTTGGCATAATAATAAGTACTATCCGTCAATGCCACCAGCTTGCGGTAATGATCCAGACTTTGTTCCATCAATGGAATAGCGGCATCCAGTTCATTCAGATCCTTTCCCCACTGGTAGTTTAAGACACGCTGCGCAGCTTTCACTTTCAGGTTAAAGGCATAAGCAAATTCACGATAGCAATGCATGTCATTCCGCAAACGTCCGAACTCCTCTTTATTACGAGTCACCGCTGCGGCAACCTTATCAATGGCCGCCACCGCCTTGTCACCGTGTTCCACCACCTGCGCCACAATATCCAACGGCAATTCGCCCACATGTGGTTGTTTTTTCCATTCTTTCTCCACATATTCTATCAGCTTCTCGCCCTCCGGCCCGCAACTCTCATAAAATCCCGGATAGATAGTATATTTATAAGGATTCACCAACTGACTCATAAACATACCCAGCAACAAAGTCTGCCGGTTCCCTTCCGTGATGCCGAAACGGCGGAGCAACTTCGGAGCAATCTCTCCACTCTGCTCATATGCCTCCAGAATATCTCCAGCTTCGGCAGAAGTCGTACCATAATAATCACCCAACTGCTTGTCCCAATATTCCACTTCAGATGAACGGTCCCGATGACAGTTCCATGCATAGCGTCCCCAGGTTTTGTACCATATCCAGTCACGGTCCAGCTGATACTCCCGTTTGCCATCCGGCAACTTATCAGCCGTGTACGGCCAGTCCCAATAAGAAGCCTGCGGATACAGATGCAGGGCATTTGCTCCATGTACATTGTGCATGGCATTCACCGCTTTCTGTACAAAGTCGGGAGATCCCCAACGCCACGGTTCCAAGTTTGCCAGAATATGCACATTACTGATATGAATACTTCCCAAAGCACTCAGATCCGAATGTATCTTGGACCAAGGACCTCGCGGTTCGTAAGTAGTCAGTGACTCACCATTGTATTTATGCATGGTATAGAGGTTCTTGTATAACGGCAGCGCGGCATCCATCACCATCTTGCAGTCCGTATCGTGCGCACGCAGCAAGATGGGCGGCTCATCCGTACGCCCCAGTGCCTTCAACCCGTCCTTCACTCCCGGAATAATGGTTTTGGTAAACCACTCCACATCATCCTCGTAGGTATCCATCGCTTCCCCCAAGCATACCAGCAAACCCACATTGGGATATTTTTCTATAAACGCGGCCACCGACTTACGTGTATAATCACTGATCAGCGGAGTAATAGGACGGTTACGATCCTGTGTTTTCAACCCGTAATGCTCGGCAAAAGGCTTGCTTAACAATATATTATAAAACATCTGGATCACAAAGATACCTCTCTTGTCCGCTTCGGCAGTCAGGAACGAGAACATTTCCTCATTTTTCTTGAAAGTTTCCTCATCCACTTCTACGGCAAAAGGGTACTCTTCCAGCTTCACCAAGGAAGCAAACGGATGCCCGTTCCACAGATACAAGGAATTCATACGGTTTTCCACCAGCATATCCAGATATTTTATCCATTGTTCCTTATCATAAAACCAAGGGAAGCTCTCCGGCGTATAGGGATACTCATACACCCCTCTTCCGGGCAGGTATTCCATTTTCTGAATCCCTACACAACCTCCGCGAAGCACCATTTCGGGAGCATCCGTCAGTTGTGCCGGAAACTTCAAATCCTTGTATTGTCCTACATGATCTATCAATTCACGACAGCCGTAAATCACACCGTTTCCGTCGTTTCCTGTCACTGTAGTCATGTTTCCACGGGTAGAAATGGTAAATCCCTCCTTTTTCAGTCCGGCTGTATCAGTAGCCTGTTCCAGACGGATGCAGACCTCATCTTTATCTATACCAGCAGTATCCGACAACATAACAGACGAATACCCCGCATCTTCCAGCGCTTTTTTCAAATGTTCTCCAGCAAACAGCACCCGGTTCGACGCTTCCTGCGGCATCACAATATTCACATTGGGTTTCTCGCACCCCCATAACACGCACATACATGCGACAAGTGTTCCTAGCCTGATATTTTTCATTCTTTTCATATAAATTATTTACAGTTAGACGAAAAAAACAACAAGACGTACTCACAAGACCTCCGCCAATCGTCAAAAAGCGAGGAAAAAGCACAAGCTATCACAAAAAGAAATAAAACGATGAACAAATAAACTCATCCGGACTTTTAAGATTAACTCAGAGAATGCGCATTTAAACTGAGAAATATACAGTATCTAAATTTTAAAAATGAAAGAACAATGAAAGAAAAATCTAACCTGACCCTATTTATGGAACAACTTATCCGGTCGCTAAAAGAAGAAGAGCGTTTCAGTACCGCCCACATCTACCAAAGCACATTGAACGCCTTCATGCTCTTCTGCAAGACCGACACCATCCGGTTCAACCAGATGGAACGTTCATACCTGAAACAATTTGAGAACCACCTGCGTAACAAGGGATGCACCTGGAACACTGTTTCCACTTATATGCGTACCTTGCGAAGCATCTACAACAAAGCCGTGGACGATGGTCTGACAGAAGAAAAGCCCCGTCTTTTCCGTCACGTATATACTGGTGTAAAAGCCAATACCAAACGCGCCCTCGATGCCAAAGACATGAGCAAATTATTAAGTGCCTCCCTTCCACGCCCCTTGCCGCAAAGTATGGAAGAGAGCCGGGCATGGATTACCCTAATGTTCCTGTTACGCGGGATGCCCTTTGTGGATCTGGCACACCTGCGCAAAACAGACCTGCAAGATTCCGTTATCTCCTACCGCCGCCACAAAACAGGAACCCTGCTCACCGTAGAGATTCCTCCCGCTGCCATGAACCTTATCAAACGGTATCAAAATACAGATTCCAACTCCCCCTACCTGCTTCCCATTCTCAGTGGAAACCGGAAAAGCGAAGAAGAATATGCAGAATACCAACATGCCTTGCGGAAACTGAACTATGACCTGAAACAACTGGCGGTATACTGCGGAATCAAACTCAATGTCAGTTCCTACACCAGCCGCCACACTTGGGCCACTTTGGCTAAATACTGCCACTTTTCGGAACAATTGATTTGTGATGCCCTAGGGCACTCCTCCACAAAGGTGACCGAAACCTATTTGAAAAGTTTTAAAAACGATGAATTAGACAAAGCAAATAAAGTAATAATTAATCACATTAACATTTCTATATAATCAATTTTAAAACTTCACATTACATTATAAAACAGTAAATTACAAGACTGTTACTTTAGAAGTAACGGAACAGATTTTGGAAGCAAAAGTATACAAACTTTAGATACAGTGCAAGATTTCTACACTTTTTTTTCGTTTTTATTTCAAAAAAATTTTTTATTCCGCATATAGCCCTCCCTGCCCATACTCTGATCGTCAATATGAGTTAAGCTACATTCCCAGTCTTTTATCTTCTCTAACAGCCACTAAATCTTTATTTTACTGCTGTTTTCATGTTTTTTTCCCTCCCTCCTTCCCTTCCGTTACTTCTAAAGTAACAGAAAAAAAACAAAACAAAAATATTGACAATGCGACATTCTTACTTATTTATAATAGCAATCATGCTAGCAGTTATAACTCCGCGTATAGCCTCGGCTCAAAGTATCGCTGTAAAAAGCAATGTTCTTTATGACCTTACCGGCACTTTCAACCTGGGAGGAGAAATAAGGTGTGATGACACCCATTCATTCAATCTGAGCGTCAACTATAATCCCTGGAATCTGGGAGAAAACAAAAAAATGAAACATATTCTGATCCAGCCCGAATATCGTTGGTGGCTCAATGAAACATTCATAGGAAGTTTTTTCGGGGTGCAAGCCCATTTCGCCCAATACAATTTCGGTGGAACCACTCCTTTTACAACAGTAAAGAACAACCGTTATCAGGGTAATCTGATAGGTTGCGGCATTACCTATGGACACCAATGGTTGCTCAGCACATTCTGGAGTCTTGAAGCAAGCATATCTGTCGGATACGCCCATCTCACCTATGATAAATACGGTCCCGCCAAAGGAGACGCACTTATTAAGAAATCCCACTCCAACTATGTCGGACCTACCCAGCTAGGCATATCATTCATTTATTTCATTCAATAAATATAAAAGCAAATATACCCTATCAGTCATGAAACTCAAGACAAATATACTATTCAGTCTTTTATTATGCGGCACCTTTGCCACTGCACAAAACCTGAAACTTGATATCCTGCCTCCCTCCGTTACTCTCGGACAGGACTCTGCCATAGTGTCCATGAAAATGACTCTCAATGTTCCCCAGATGGACACCAAAAGCCATATCCGTCTCACCCCTGTCCTCACAGACGGAACCCACACTGCAGAATTACCTCAAATTCTGCTCAACGGAGAACGTGCACATCGGCTATACCGCCGCACCCTGGCGCTCAACAAACGAAGAGGCAAAGCGAATGTAACTCCCGTATTTACCGCTATCCCCTTGACAGACAGCGATCAGACTATCCACTACCGTGCTTCCCTCCCGGCAGCCGACTGGGTACAGTTCGCCACATTGAACCTCAAGAAGGAAGTCATCAACGGCAACGGAGAGAAAGTACAAAGTGAAAATATCCCCATTCCGGACAAAGCAACCCATATAGCAAAAGTAACAGATAATTTCGTTCCCCAACAGGACAGGAACCGGGAAGCTCCTATGGCAGCAGCCTCACCCTCTGCCCCCGTTGTTCCGGAACACCGTCCTGTTTCCCCTGCCCCGTCTGCACCATCTGCCAAACCATATTTCAAAGGAAGCTATGTATCTCCCGAAAGTGACGCAACCGATGAACGCAACCAGAAAGAGCTGAACTTCAGTCTGGACGAAGCGCGTGTCATAGCCGAAATCAATCCGCAGATGCTTTCGTTACGCGAGCTTTACACCGTAGCCATCAGCTACAAGAACATTCCGGAACAGTTCTACAAAATCATAGATATTAGTGTCAAGATATATCCGGCAAGCCCCGTTGCCAACCTCAACGCCGCTGCTGCCGCCATCGAACGGGGCAACACACAGGCAGCCGGCCGCTATCTGCAAATGGCTTCCCATGAAACGCTTGCCTACAAGAACTGCCGTGGCGCCTACGAACTGTTGTGCAACAACACCTACGAAGGCATCCGCCTGCTGAAAGCAGCCAAAGCCGAAGGCTCGGAAGAAGCCACCTATAACCTGAAAATATTCTTTGAATCCAATCAAACCAATATACAATAAAATATGAAAACCCGGTATATCCTTTCTTGTCTTCTGCTCGGCGGCGCCCTTTCCGTTTCCGCACAGAAAATGGCTGTCAAAAGCAACCTGCTTTCCGCCGCCAACGGTGCGCTAAATGCCGGTGTGGAATATGCCTTCGGCTCCAAATCCACATTCGATTTGTCCGGCAGCATACGTCCGTGGAAACGCTCGGAAGGATATGTCAACAAATATTGGCTCATACAACCTGAATACCGCTACTGGACTTGCCAGAAATTCAACGGCAGTTTTTGGGGAGCCTATCTCAACGGAGCGCAGTTCAACGTAGGAGGGAAAAAGATGCCTTTCGGGCTCTTCCCCTGGCTGAAAGAGCACCGATATGCAGGCTGGCTGGCCGGTGGAGGCATAAGTTATGGATACCACATCATGCTCAACCGCCACTGGAATATAGAAGTTTCCGTCGGTGTAGGGTATGAATATATCGATTATAAGAAATATAAATGCCCTGACGTGTGTGCCGAATTACTGGAAAAAGGCCATTATCACTATTTCGGCCCCTCCAAAGCATCCCTGAGTATAGTTTACATATTTAACTAAAGAGCCATGAAATATTTATTCTATTTTATATCATTTATTTTTCCTACGCTTTGCTCATCAGCGCAGCCGGCAGAACGGGACAGTTCGATTTACATCGCCTCCTCGCAGCTCTACCGGATGGGAGAAAGTCTGGTAGTGTCCATGCAAGTAGACATTACCAGACAGATTCCCTCTAACGAATCAGTCATACTGGTTCCCCAGCTCAGCGACAGCCTGGACAACTTCATCCAGCTTCCCGCCATCTATGTGAACGGTCGTAAACAACATATTTTCTTCCAACGTGAAACCGGCCGGCAGGAAAAAGACTATGAAGAGTTACGCCGCCGCAATGACCGGAAACAAAGCGTACACTACTTACGCAGCATCCCCTTCACTCACTGGATGAAACATGCCTCCTTGCATCTCATCGAAAAAGAATGCGGATGCGGAGTCCCCCGCCATACAGACTCCACCTATCTGACCCGCCTGAATATGCTTCCCGATATCCATCCGCACGTAGCGTTTATCACTCCGCAGATGGAAGAAAGGAAATTGCGTGAAGAAAGCGGACGTGCCTATCTGGACTTCCCGCTCAACGAAACAATTATCTATCCCGAATACAGAAACAATCCGGCCGAACTGGCAAAGATAAAACGCAGTATCGACTTGATAAAAAACGATACCAATGTAGTCATTTCACATATTGACATTCATGGATACGCCTCTCCCGAAGGTCCCTACTCAAACAACGAACGTCTGGCACGGGAACGGACCCAGACCCTGAAAGACTATGTATGCAGCCAATATTCTTTCAATGATACATTGTTTACCACCCATTACACCCCCGAAGACTGGGACGGATTTATCAAGTTGCTGACCGATACCGTTATTTCCCATCGCGAGGAACTGTTACATATTGCGGAGAGCAAAAACAGCCCCGATGAGAAAGAACGGAAAATACGGAAACGTTATCCCGAAGAGTTCCGTTTCATCCTGCAACACTGGTTCCCGGGTCTCCGTCATTCAGACTACACCATCCACTATGTGGTACGTCCGTTTACGGTAGAGCAGGCCAAGCAGGTTTTCGAAAGCAACCCCAAGAATCTGAGTATTGAAGAGATGTTCCGCATAGCCCAGACCTACCCTGCCGGCAGTCCGGAATACAATAAGATTTTCATGACGGCCGTTCTGCTTAATCCGGAACATCCCGTTGCCAATCTCAATGCAGCTTGCATCCTGCTCTCACAGGGAGATACAAAAGGCGCCTCACTCTATTTGGACAAAGCCGGTGAGACTCCCGAAAAGACCCTTTTGCAAGGTATCATGCAAATGCTGAATGGGAATTATACCGAAGCAGAAAACCTGCTGCGTAAAGCGAAAGAAGCAGGACTGCCCCAAGCAGATGAAAACCTGAAGATATTACATGAGATTTACTAATCACATTTTTTTACTAAAACATTTTTACATTATGAACAAAAAATTATTATTATCCTTCGCTCTTGCAGCTGCAATGGCAGGATGTATTAATGATGCAGATGTCCCCTCAGGAAATGGAGACAATCCGATTTCCGGAGCCAAAGGAGGCAACATGGAGATTTCATTTGTAGTCCCTAACTCTTCTAACGGCAGCCGTGCCGCTTCCGCCGAAGACTCTGGAGTCTATGAAGACGGTACTGCCGAAGAATACAAAGTGAGCAATGTGAAACTCTATCTGTTTGATTCTTCCAGCAAGAATTTGGTTACTACCCTCGACGTAGATCAAAATGAATTGGGTATCTCCAGCAAAGAGAACAGCCAAGAAGGACAAACCATCATCTATTCTTGCAACAAGGAAATCATATTGGAACCGGGCAACTATGACATCCTTGCCGTAGCAAACGGTACACAAAACCTTGACATCGAAAAAGAAATAGGCCAGGAATCAACATTATTGGGACAGATTGACGCCACCACTTATGGAAACGGTATGATAACCAGCGTACCCGGAAAGGGATTCATCATGTCCAACCGTGGCTCGGCCAATCTGAACATTGCCGTAGAATCTCCCGAAAAGAGCGACACCAGAGCACACGTCAGAATCAATTTGGAACGTGCCGTTGCCAAACTGATGGTTAGAAATGACAGCAAGGAAATCTACACGTTGAAGAATCCTAAGGGAGTGACTTACGCCACAGTCCGGCTGAACAACTACAAATTCATCAATCTGGCAAACAAGTTCTACACTTTCCGTCATGTCGCTACACTGGATGCCGCATCTGAAACTCCTTCCGCTCCGTCATCTTACAGCGTGGAAGCAGGAAATTTCGGTAACATAGCCGACAACAACGGTTATCTTATCGATCCCTATTTCTTCGACAAGACCGTAGCAGGAGCTACTACCAGTTTCACAGGCGGTTCATTCTACACTAACCACCTGTCAAAACAAACAGACAGCAATTGGTCCGGTCTGGCCGATGCAGGAAAGTACGTTTCCATGTATTGTCTTGAAAACTGTATGTTCCGTCCGGCACAGAACACGGTGTACACCACCGGCATCATGCTGAAAGGTACATTCACTCCGGAAGCCTCACAGACCATCGGCACTGACGGCCAGCCGGTAGAAGACCCGCTCGTATTCAAGACACTGTATTATTTCAACTATAAATTCTACACCACGCTGGCGGCTGTGGGTGAACATGGTGATGCCAATATTGATGGTTTGACAGAAGCATCCAGCGATGCAGACCTGGCAGCCAAGCAGATTACCCGTTTCACCAAGAATGAAGGTAATTTCTCCACCTTCTACAACTATTGGATCAAACATCTTGATAACGGCGATCCTACCACAATGGGCGTAATGGAATTCGGTATTGTACGTAACAATATTTATTCTGTCAATATTACCAGCATCAAGAACCTGGGTCCCGGCACTCCGGATACCAAACCCGATCCGGACGAATACAAAGCATACTTGGACGTAGAATTCGGAGTATATCCGTGGATTGTCCGTGACCAAGATGCCGACCTTGAATAAAACAGTCTCAAAATAGAAAAACAATGAGTAAAACTGCTACTATCCTCTTCGCCCTATGTACTCTTTTCTGTAGTGCATGTTCCTGGGTAGACGATGACCAATCCGATTGTCCCACAGGCTGTTGGTTAAAGTTATCCTATACCTATAATATGCTGAATGTAGATGCCGTGACCACCCAGGTAAAAGATGTCACGCTATTTATTCTCGATCAGGAAGGAAACTATATAGACCGGGAGGAAGTAGACAGTCTTACATTCCATCAAAATGAATGTATAATCCAAGTCCCCTCCCTGCCTCAGGGAGATTACACCTTTCTGGTTTGGGCAGGTTTGTCGGACTCGCATTATCAACATACTCCCACTTCACTGACACTATTACGCAATGAGGCGGGAGAACAATCCGAAAAACTTTCATCTCTATTCCACGGGCGGCTGGACAACGTGCATATCAGCGGCGAATATCAGGTTTTGGCTCTCTCTCTTACTAAAAACACGAATATTCTGAGCTGCATATTGCAAAGTCAGTCGGCCGTCCCGCTGGATACAGATGATTTCCGTCTGGAACTGACTGCCGGCAACGGATGCATGGATCATTGGAACACTCCGATAGACTCCGTTTCCACCTGTTATCTCCCCTTTATGCAAGAAAGCGCCAATTTGGAAGACATACAGGTAGTACATGCCGGAATGAATACATTGAGACTGATGGAAAATGACGATACCCGTCTACGGTTAATCTATCAACCTAGTGGAAAAGAGATTTTCGATATTCCGCTTACACAATATCTGCTCCTGTCACGTAATGTCGAGACAACCTATATGCCTCCACAAGAATATCTTGACAGGCAAGACCGCTATAATCTGATATTTTTTCTTGACTCAACAAATGATCCGCAGCAACCTTATATATGTTTACAAATGAAAGTAAACGGATGGATGATACGTATAAATAATGCAGAATTAGATAAATAACCTTTCTAATTCGAACATTTCAACCTATATTCGATTCCGTTAAGAAAACAACTTATTTTGTAAAATCTATAAAACGGAACATTATGAGAAATAAAAAAAAATTCAACGAGTTTATGAACAAAACGATTGATGAACTGAAAGACGAGAAACGTTATGGTACGGCTCACATTTATCAAAGCACCTTGAACGCATTCAGTGAATTTTGTGGATGTGAGGTTATTTACTTTCACCAGCTCAACAGAGCCAATCTGAAAGAATTTGAAACCTACCTGCGTGACAAGCAACTAAGTTGGAATACTGTTTCCACCTATATGCGGACATTGCGTGCAACTTATAACAAAGCAGTGGATAAAAAAATAATAACCGAGAATTCCCGTTTATTTCATCATGTCTACACCGGCGTGAAAAACGATATAAAACGCGCATTGGAAGTAGAAGAGATAAACAAGTTACTAAACGAGGTTCCTCTAAAGAAACTACCGGAAGATTTGATACGATGCAGAGTTTGGGCTAATTTAATGTTTCAATTACGCGGAATGCCCTTTGTTGATCTGGCCCATCTTCACAAAAGCGACTTGAAAGGCAACACACTTTCTTATCGCCGATATAAAACAGGTGGGCAAATGATTGTTGATATTCCGATAACAGCAATGAAGCTGATAAACAAATATCAAAATACCAATCAGGACTCTCCCTACCTTTTTCCCATCCTCAGTGGAACAAAAACCGGAGAGGATCTATATACAGAGTATCAGCAGGCACTACGAACCATGAATTACAATTTAGGCAGATTGGCGAAAAAATGCGGAGTGGCAACCAAGGTCAGTTCATACACTACGCGCCATACCTGGGCCACCCTTGCCAAATATTGTAATTTCTCCGAACAATTAATATGTGAGGCTTTTGGACACTCGTCAGTGAAAGTTACAGAAACATATTTGAAAAATTTCAAGAATGAAGAGATAAAGAAAGCTAATGATGCGATAATTCTATACGTTTCAAATAATGGGAAAAAGAGAGTATAAATATATAAAATTCTAATTATCAATAGATTTATATTGTGTTACTTCGTAAGTAACAGATCTTATTTGGAGGGCAAAAATAGACAATTAACTGATAGCAAACAAATAAAGGCACAGCTTTTTTCTAGATTTTAATTAAAAAGGTTATATAATAGATAAAAAGTAATAATAATATGAACAATTATCAAATCGAAGGAGAACAAAGAAATACAACAACACACATTGCGCTTTTTACTATTAACGCAATGCAATAAATTCACTATATTTCACATAGTTATCTCTTATATATATTTATAAAACGACAGAATATTAATTATACAACTAATCCATTAATTCACGTTCTGTTACTTACGAAGTAACAGAAGGATATTAAAAAGAAAAAAAGTGACATATTTAAAACACACCTTTTAAAAACATAATATAGATCTGACATCTAAAAAATTTAACCTATGATACAAGTTCAGAGATTTAATAAAGCACTTAAATTAGCAGTCATTCTAGGAGATTTAGTCATTCTGAATGTACTTTTCATCTCATTTAATTCAATATGGAACGAGTTGTTTGGGGAGAGGGCCTACAGTGGCACTTTACCCCAAATTCTAACTCTATTCAGCGTATGCTATTTTGCGTGCACTATCTCAGGAGGTGTCATATTACATCGACGAAGAGCCCGTGCCGATCAAATTGTATTCCGGGCACTCCGTAACGTTTTTTATTTCTCCCTATTGTCAACAAGCTTAATTGTACTATCAGAACTTGAAATATACTCCAATCGCTTTTTTGTCTATTATTTCATTCTACTTTTCCTCTGCATCACTTTCTATCGTCTGCTTTTCCGTTTCTGCATACAGCTATACAGAAGCCGCGGAGGTAATTTCCGTACCGTCCTTTATTTGGGAAGCACCGAAAATATAGCCGAACTTTATCATGAAATGACCTCCGACGCCACTACCGGATACCGGGTACTGGGATACTTCGACACAACCCCCAATGCCAAGTTCCCTGCCAGTTGTACTTATTTGGGAAAGCCGGAGCAAACCATTGATTACCTGACAAAAAACAAAGTGAACCAACTTTATTGTTGCCTGCCCTCAGCATTAAGCGAATGTATCGTGCCGGTCATTAATTATTGCGAAAACAACCTGATACATTTCTACAGTGTGCCCAATGTGCGCAACTACCTGCGCCACCGTATGTACTTTGAAATGATAGGCAGTGTCCCTATTCTCAGCATCCGCAAGGAACCTTTGGGAAAAATAGAAAACAGGCTGATAAAACGTATATTCGATGTAGCCTTCTCATTACTCTTTTTATGCACATTGTTCCCCATTATATTCCTTATTGTAGGAGTGACCATTAAAATCACTTCTCCGGGCCCCATATTCTTCCGTCAGAAACGTAATGGATTGAATAATAAAGAATTCTGGTGTTATAAATTCCGTTCCATGAAAGTGAACAAGGAATCGGACACCTTACAGGCCACCCTCAATGATCCTAGAAAAACCAAATTCGGCGATTTCATGCGCCGGACCAATATTGACGAACTTCCGCAATTCATCAATGTATTGCTGGGAGATATGTCCATTGTAGGACCACGCCCTCACATGTTGAAACACACGGAAGAATATTCCAAGATAATCAATAAATACATGGTCCGCCATTTCATCAAACCCGGTATCACGGGATGGGCGCAAGTGACCGGTTTCCGTGGCGAAACCCGTGAGCTGGAAGACATGGAAGGACGTGTGAAAGCCGATATATGGTATATGGAGCACTGGTCTTTCCTGCTCGACCTTTATATCATGTACAAAACCGTGGCAAATGTGCTACGCAAAGACAAGCAAGCTTATTAAGTTCAAAATAGAGAATTAAAATTAATAGAGAGCCAAAAAATGAGAAGATTGAAACTTACCCTATTCGCGCTGGTTTCACTACTACTATGTAGTTGCAGCGCCTACAAAAAAGTACCTTACCTGCAAGGGTCCGAGTATCTGGACATGGCAAATGTCAAAACACCCTTGTATGATGCACACATCATGCCTAAAGATTTGCTGACTATCACGGTGAATACCAGCGATCCCGATGCCGCCATTCCCTTTAATCTGACGGTAGCCACCCCTATCACGGCAAACAGCAAAAACCTTACCAGCCAACCATCTTTACAACAGTATCTGGTAGACAATAACGGAAACATTGATTTCCCTGTTTTGGGAACACTGCACATCGGCGGCCTTACCAAAAGCCAGGCGGAAAATATGATAAAGGAGAAACTGAAGACCTATATCAAAGAAGACCCTATTGTAAATGTACGCATGGCAAACTACAAAATCTCTGTGATGGGAGAAGTTGCCAGCCCCGGTACATTCACCATCACCAATGAAAAAGTAAATATCATGGAAGCACTGGCTATGGCAGGGGACATGACCGTATACGGACAACGCGACAAAGTGAAACTGATCCGTGAAGACGCGCAAGGCAACCGCCAGGTTATCCCGCTGAACCTGAACGATGCCGACATCATCGTATCTCCTTACTACTACCTCCAGCAGAATGATGTAGTGTATGTCACTCCCAATAAGACCAAAGCCAAAAATGCAGGAATCAGCAACAGTACTACAATCTGGTTCTCTGTAGTGGGAACCCTTGTCTCACTCGTCAGCCTGATAGTAACCATTGCCAAATAAACAGAATTATGAAAGAAGATTTATACGACGACCTCTATCTGGAAGAAAAAGAAGAAAAGACTGATTTTAAAGCGGTTCTTTTTAAATATACCATTCATTGGCCTTGGTTCGTGGCATGCATTCTGTTATGCATGGCAGGAGCCTGGCTTTATTTGCGTTACACCCCGCCGGTATACAACATCTCGGCGTCCGTCATCATCAAAGACAATGACAAAAACAGCAAAGCAAGCAGCGGCATGGCCGACTTGGAAGACTTGGGATTTTATTCTTCCATCAACAATTTTGACAATGAGGTAGAAATCCTGCAATCGCGCACGCTTATCAAGAAAGTAGTGGAAGAACTGGATCTTTACATCAGCTATGCGGCAAAAAGTAGTTTTCATGATATAGAACTTTACAAAAGTTCCCCTGTCAAAGTATGGATTACCCCTGAAGAAGCTCAGAAACTCCCTGCTCCGGCATATATCAACCTGACTTTGCAACCGGGCAATAAACTGAATGTGAAGATCACAATAGGAGAACAGGAATACAGCAAGCAATTCGACAAACTGCCTGCCTTGCTGACCACTCCGTCGGGGACTTTCAGCTTCACCCCGGCTGATTCGACAATCGCAAAAAGCGAGCAAAAAATCATGGCTACCGTTTCTTCCCCCCGCAGTGTGGCCGACAGCTACCGGGGAGCATTGAGTATAGAGCCTACTTCCAAATCCACCACTATAGCACAGATCTCTGTAAAGAGCACGCATACGCAACGTGGTATGGATTTTATCAACAAACTGGTGGAAATCTACAACCGGGATGCCAACGACGATAAAAACGAAGTGGCTACCAAGACCGCAGAATTTATTGATGAACGTATTAATATCATCAACGGTGAACTGGGAACTACGGAACAAGAACTGGAAACCTTCAAGCGCGATGCCGGGCTGACCGACTTGAAAAGCGACGCCCAACTGGCATTGAGTGAAAACTCGGAATACGAAAAAAAACGTGCTGAAAACAGCACCCAGCTCCGGCTGGTACAATTCCTGGCCAGCTATGCCAACAATCCGGATCATGCCTACGAAGTACTTCCTGTCAATGTAGGCCTGACAGATACCGGACTGACCGAACTGATCAACCGCTACAATGAGATGCTGCTGGAACGCAAGCGCCTGCTCCGCTCCTCTCAGGAAAACAACCCGGTGGTAGTCAATCTGGATGCCAGCATCCGCGCCATGCGCAGCAATGTACTGACCACCATCAACAGCGTGCAAAGAGGCTTGGCCATCACCCAGGCGGATCTGGAACGCCAGGCAGGCAAATATGCCGGACGCATCACCAATGCTCCGGGACAGGAACGCCAGCTAGTCAGCATCTCGCGCCAACAGGAAATCAAAGCAGGACTTTACCTGATGCTGCTGCAAAAGCGTGAAGAAAATGCCATCACTCTGGCATCTACCGCCAACAATGCCCGCATAGTAGACGAAGCGCTGGCAGATGCCATCCCCGTATCTCCCAAAGGAAAGATGATTTATCTGGTAGCACTGATTCTAGGTGTCGCTCTGCCGGTTGCCGTGATCTATATCATCGAGCTTTTTAAATACAAGATAGAAGGACGTGCCGATGTGGAAAAAATCACATCCCTTCCTATAGTCGGTGACGTACCTTTCTCTGAAAATAAATCTTCGGAGGGAGCCATTGTAGTACACGAAAACCAAAACGACCTGATGGCCGAAACTTTCCGTAATGTACGCACCAATGTACTTTATATGATGAAGAGTAACGAGAAAGTTATATTGGTTACCTCCACCACTACAGGAGAAGGCAAAACCTTTATCGCTTCCAATCTGGCTGTCAGTCTGGCTTTATTAGGAAAGAAAATCGTGATTGTGGGGCTTGACATCCGCAAGCCGGGTCTGAACAAAGCTTTCCAATTGTCACGCAAGGAACAAGGCATCAGCCAGTTCCTCGCTAATCCGGAACATACCGACCTGATGTCGCTGGTACAAGTTTCAAACATCAATCCTAACTTGTCCATTCTGCCCGGAGGTCCTATCCCTCCCAACCCGACCGAATTGGTGGCACGTGAATCTTTGCCTCAGGCTATCGACATACTGAAAAAGCATTTTGACTATATCATTCTGGATACCGCCCCCATCGGCATGGTGACCGACACCCAACTGATTTCGCGAGTAGCCAATGCCAGCATCTATGTGTGCCGGGCAGACTACACCCACAAGGCAGATTATACTTTAATCAACGAACTGGGCGAACAGAAAAAACTGCCCAACCTATGTACCATTATCAACGGACTGGACATGAAGAAAAAAAAGTACGGATATTACTATGGATACGGCAAGTATGGCAAGTATTACGGATATGGTAAAAAATACGGTTACGGCTATGGATACGGCGCAGAAAATGTAAACAAAAAGTAATTTCAAAATTAATTACACAATAAAATAAGACTAATCCTCTTTCTAGAACGTTAATATTTTAACAAATTCAGAAGAGAATTAGTCTTATTATGTTTTAATATATAAATATTATTTACTATACTTTTCTTTTGAAACATCAAAACAGGGACACTGTTTCACCCATTCCTCAGGCTCTATCTCACCATTTCCGTTCAAATCCGGACTTAAATCCCGATGACCGCAAACTTTGCAACCGGGATAATCCACCAGCAACGCCCTGACCAGTACACGCAATGAATGTTTCTGCCACACCGTCCGCGTATCCGCCGGCCTGCCCCGCTCGCTGACTCCCCCCTCATAGCATATCCCGATACTCTGCGCATTATACCCACGCGCATGCGCCCCGATTTTCTCTATGGGACGGGTTGTTTTTATATCCCCGTTCTTACGGATATAAAAATGATATCCGGGTCCGTTCATTCCACGCCTGCGGTGGCACACCTCCAAATCCTGTTCGGTAAAGTCCCTGTCCGCCTTTGTGGCGGAACAGTGGACAACAATCAGATTAATCACTCTCATCCTCCTATGCACGAGCTTATTCCTACTACACCCGCAATAGCCGTAGCTACTGCAATCACCACTTTCAAAATAGTGCTCCAAACAGATTTACCTTTCATTCTACAGTTTTTTTTTAAATTAAACACTTGTCCGCCACCTACTTAAGCAGGTTTTTGCTCCTCCTTCGTTTTCACCGGCAATTTATCCACTTTCGTATATTTCAGTGCTGCCAGAATACCGCTTAGCGCAATACCCGGACGGAAATTGATACGCGCTTTTCTAATCATCGACACATCATACGTATCCTCCGTTTCCGCACCTCTTCCGCTCAAACCTATCTGGAAAGTGCCCAGATCGGCAAGCCTTACAATCTCACCCCCTTCCAGAGCCTCCATAATCACATCCTCCAAAGCAACAAGCACAGCCATTACATCCGCACGCGTCACCGTACAGGTCTTCTGAATACGATCCGCCATTTCGCGAATCTCTACATGGCCATTGGCCTGAGCTTGTGCATAAAACTTAGGCACCGCATCCTGATCAAGCGGATTATTACGCTTTACTACCGAATAAGAAACTGTTCTTCCCATACTTTTAAAATTAAAAATTAAAACTTTTAAATTAAGAAACACACTGACAATCAACTGTTAATCACTAAGCCGGCTATGATTGACTTTTGATTACACTACAAAGATACGATGAAGCGGAAGCCCTGTGTCGACATTGGTAGAGAGCCGTAGAACATTGTCGAGAAATGTCGAGAATAACTTACAGGCAGAGTAGGAAAACAAGGACATTTTGTGTATCTTTACTCTATAATCAAAACAGATAAAAGAACATGAACCAAGAAGAAAAAGCATTCATTATCAGAGCGTATGACAAAGCGGAACTGGCAGAATTATATAGCCCCGGACGGACCGCTGCGGCAGCCCTGCAAACCCTATATCGCTGGATGCGGAGAAATATGCTGCTGCAGGAAGAATTAAACGAAGCGGGCTACAACAAATTCCGCCACAGCTTTCTGAAGCATGAAGTGGCAATCATAGTGAGGCATCTGGGAGAACCTTAGGACATACGCTTCCCAAAGGACCTGTTGTTTACTTCGAAAGACCTTGTTGTTTTTTTAAAATCCCCTGTTGTTTTACCGGAAAGGTCCTGTTGTTTTTTGAAAACAACAGGACCTTTTTTACCAGTATTTTAGGCTCACAAGGCTCAGGGCTCACTTAGGCGGTAATTTAGGCCAAGACTTACCGGTCTTTCTATACTTACCATCCTCTTTCTCAACGATTTGATAATACACCAAACGCAACAAATAACGTTTCACGGATGCTGTAGGCAACCCTGCTTCATTGGCAGCCGCCATCAGCTCCGAATATGTAAACTCACGCGGCATTATTCTCAAGATGGGACGCAGTTTGAAAAAAGCCTTTACCGGCCTGATTCTTCCGGCAGTATCATCCATGGAAGTGGAAAGCAGCAAACTGTGTTCCAGCAACACATCCACTATCTGCATGGCCGTACGGAAATCCTCATCCGAACATTTCCACTCCGATGTATTCCATTGCGGCTCGCACTTACGCAATGCAGTCAGCACCATGGCAATACGAGACATCATCAGTCCGTGGCGCAGCACAATAGCACCCGGAGAATCATCATCTTCCGCCACTACCTCACGCAGATACGTTCTGAAACGCTCCGTATGCTCTTTCCATTGTTCCTCGGTGAAAATCACCTCGGTAGACGATCCGGAGAGAAAGATAAACATACGCAGCAGCTCCTCGCCCATCCCTTTGAAATAAGCGCGCATATCCAGCCGGACTTTGCCGGGATTGGCAGACTTATACTCCCAGGGGGCCTGTCCCACATAGAAAGCCACACGGCTGTACATTCCATTCTCCAGCGAAGAAATAAATTTATGCAACTGGGCGGGAGTACCCGAAGCACATAATGCCAGATGAGGATCACTCACAATAACAAGCCGGTGATCCGTCTTGAAATAAGAAGACACCTCCTCGTGCTGGGAGGCGGCACGCATCACATCATCATGTTTTCCATACTCCTGGTGCATGGCAGAACTTATCATATCCAGCTCGGAGGCATTCATCACCAAGCCGACCGATCCACCCGCCTCCAAAGCCAATATCAACTGGCTTTTCGAAATATTGGGAGCCACCTTCAGGATGCGTTCCACCGGCATCTCCGGGCATTGGTCCAAATCGGGAACCCTCTTTTCCTGAGCGGCAAGCCGTTCCTCCAGATTCCACTTCAGCAATTTCTGCCGGTACTCACGCTCATCCTTCCTGTTCAGTTCATCGTAATACCCCTGAATGGCTGCGGGCAGAATTGCCGCCAATTGCATCACCCCTTTTCCTCTGCCCGAACCGGCTAAAGCCACCAGGTAGAGATCGGCGGAATAAACCATTCCTCCATAATTCATCCTCACCCCCGGCAGACAACCGCTGATGTTGGTAATCATGGAGAGCAACAGAATATCCCTCTCGCGCTTGTTACGGACGTGTGTCAAACCACGCTTCAAAAAGTCGGGCAAACGGTCGAACAGTTCATCCGGAAGACACGGAACATTGCGGCGCAATTTGTCAGCCTCAAGTTTCTCTATTTCAGCCTCTTCACCCTCTTCGCCGGAATCAGAATACCGCCTAAGTGAGCCTTGAGCCTTGTGAGCCCTGGAAGCAGGTGTTTCGGAACCCTTGTTCATGTCGGCATACCGGTATCCGGAGTCTATGCGCGGAGGTATATCCCCGGCGGCACACCCCATACCCGCCAGCCTTTCCACCGCCAGCGTTTTCAGCCGGACCAACTCTTCTTCCCCCACTCCTTTATAGCGGGCGATACGTCCCAGCTTCAACAAAAACTCATTCTTTTTGCCATCCACAAAGGGATTCTGCGCCAGGAACTCGTTGAAGAATGTGTGCAGCATGCCCGAAGCCGCAACGAGAGGCTTGGATGCACTTGCCGGGGTCTTCACTTTCAACTCTGCCAGAATCTCCCCCACCCTGTCGGGATGCTCCGTCACAAAGCGGCGCCAGGGAAAAACTTCGGTATCCGGACGAAAAAAAGCTTCCGGATCATACGACGCAAAGCAAGGACGGGTGGGATTTTTGCAACTCATGTCACAGGGAAAGGCAAGAAGCTGCGCCACGTGCCATGCCACCAACGCGTATGCCAGACGATACTCGTCCACACTCTCTGCTTCCACACGCACCACCAGCTTCAGCCCGTCGTACGAAACGCTGCGCCATGCCGCCTTCACCCAAGGAGTGTCCTTCAAGACCTGCAAAAACTCAGACACACGGCCGTTACATTTATCCACATCCAGCATGGCGTCCCCGCTCCACTGCTTCAGATTAGTTTCGGCATGGCTCCCTTCGCAACGCCCGGCTATCACCAGCGCGGCCAGTTTTCTCTTTAATTTTTTGGCCTCTGTCTCCCTGCCCGAAGCCTTCAGGCGCTGATACTCTTCCACTTGCGCTTTCCAACGTTCGCCACGCAGAAGTTCCACAAACTCTTTCAATGTCATATCCACGGCATGTTCATCGAACACCGAGAAATAGAAAGAGCATAAATCGGTATAAACCATTCATGTATGAATTTAAATTATCAAAAGGAGGGCATTTCCCTCCACCATGAAAACAAAAGTATATTGCAAACCCATACAATCAAAAGTTAAAATTGTACACTAACCAAACATAAAGTATTGATTTACAACCCCCATTCATTACACAAGTGTACAAATAACCGGGAGACTTCCTTTTAGTGTTTTTTTACATTTTATTCCTTATTTCCTTTCTTTCCTCTTTTTCTTCTCTTTCCGTTCTTTCTTCTTCTTTTCCTCCTTTTTCCGCATAAACTCGTTTATATCAGCCAGTGTATCCTTACACATGTGTTTCAAAACCCTCATTTCCTCATCGGTGTATCCTTCACCGGACAGGCGATATTTCACCATTACTATCTCCAGTTCCTGAAAGAACTGCAATCTGCCATTATTTTTCTTATAAATCTTGATTTTTCCATGATGTTAATATGATTTAAAATATAAAAAGTACAAAAGTAGGAATAAATGTATTATTCTTGTTAATTTTTTCATTTTTTGCGAACAAATAGCTTGTTATCGTAAAATATTGTCTATATTTGCATCAGAATTTAACGACAAGCTTACCTGGGAATGACACAGGTAACAGCGTAGCGTGCTTAAGAGGCATCATTTCTTTCAATTTTTAGAACATCTAACATTACTTTTCCTTCCTCCGAATATGAAAAAATGGCTAGTGGCGTATGTCCGCCTTCACCACGAAAAGAAGACGGCCGAACGGCTGACTGCAATGAATATAGAAAACTTCCTGCCTGTACAAGAAGAAATCCGCCAATGGACTTACCGGAAAAAGAAAATAGAACGGGTGGTTATCCCTATGATGATTTTTGTCCATGTGGATGCGGCGGAACGTTCGCAGGTGCTCACACTGTCGGCCATCAGCCGGTATATGGTGCTGCATGGCGAACATACTCCGGCGGTGATTCCGGACGAGCAAATGGAACGGTTCAAATTTATGCTGGATTATTCGGACGAGGCGGTGGAGATGTGTGCCGCACCATTGGTTCCGGGAGAATTGATACGAGTGGTCAAAGGTCCGCTAAAGGGACTGGAAGGAGAATTGGTGGAAGTGGATGGAAAGGCGAAAGTGGTGGTGAGACTGGATTTGTTGGGATGTGCGGGGGTTGATATGCCGGTGGGGTTTGTGGAGAAGATGAAATAAGGATGGTGGACGCTAGGAAATGTGGAGGGGAATTTGTAATCTTATAAAAATAGACTCTTAGATTATTAAAATGGATACTATTTCAACAAGATATCTAACCATCAACCACAAACGCTTAAAGTTAAAAGAAAAAAGAGATTGGAAGAAAATCAAACTTACTGAGGCATATTAAACAAACATACATGTTAACAAACTTGCCGAAGAAATAAAATACATAATTATATGAAAGGAATTGTCCTAGCAGGTGGATCAGGCACACGCCTCTATCCTATAACCAAAGGAGTCAGTAAACAACTGCTTCCCATCTTTGATAAACCAATGATTTATTATCCAATCTCTGTTTTAATGTTAGCAGGGATTCGTGAAATTCTTATCATCTCAACTCCTTTCGACCTACCAAGTTTCAAACGCTTGCTAGGAAACGGTTCAGACTACGGAGTTCATTTTGAATATGCTGAACAACCATCTCCAGACGGTTTGGCCCAAGCATTCATTATCGGAGAAAAGTTCATTGGCAATGACTCTGTTTGCTTAATTTTAGGAGATAACATTTTTTACGGACAAAGTTTCACTCGAATGTTGAAAGAAGCTGTTCGTACTGCCGAAGAAGAAAACAAAGCTACTGTATTTGGATATTGGGTAAATGATCCAGAACGATATGGTGTTGCAGAATTTGACAATCAAGGCAATGTGCTCAGTATCGAGGAAAAACCTGCACAACCTAAATCCAATTATGCAGTAGTCGGACTTTACTTTTATCCCAACAAAGTAGTAAATATAGCAAAGAATATCAAGCCATCCGCACGTGGAGAATTAGAAATCACGACTGTAAACCAATACTTTTTATCGGAAAAAGAACTGAAAGTTCAATTACTAGGTCGTGGATTCGCATGGCTGGATACAGGTACACACGACTCACTTTCAGAGGCTTCAACTTTCATCGAAGTAATAGAAAAACGACAAGGATTAAAAGTTGCTTGTTTAGAGGGGATTGCTCTTCGGAAAGGGTGGATAGACGCAAATAAAATGTATGAATTAGCCAAGCCTATGATGAAAAACCAATACGGACAGTATCTATTAAAAGTCATCAAAGAATTAGGATTAGAGCAATGAAAATTATCGAAACAGCAATAGAAGACGTAGTAATAATTGAGCCTCGTCTTTTTAAGGATGAAAGAGGTTATTTTTTCGAATCTTTCTCACAAAGAGAGTTTGAAGAAAAAATTCGTAAAATCTCTTTTGTACAAGACAATGAGAGTAAATCTTCTTATGGAGTGTTACGCGGACTCCATTTTCAGAAACCACCATATGCACAAAGCAAGCTTGTTCGCGTCATTAAAGGTGCTGTACTTGATGTTGCCGTTGACATCCGCAAAGGCTCTCCCACTTTTGGGAAACATGTTGCAGTAGAATTAACAGAAGAAAATCATCTTCAACTTTTCATACCCCGTGGATTTGCGCATGGTTTCAGTGTACTGTCACAAGAAGTTATCTTCCAATACAAATGTGACAATTTCTATGCACCACAAAGTGAAGGGGCATTAGCATGGGATGATTCTGATTTAAATATAAATTGGAGAATACCGACCAATCAAATCATTCTTTCTGAAAAAGACAAGCATCATGAAAAATTAAAGGATGCTTCATGGCTATTCGATTACAACACAAATCTATACTAACAGAATATGAACGTTTTAGTTACCGGAGCCAACGGACAACTTGGCAATGAGATGCGCCTAATGGCACAAAACAGTTCTCATCATTATATATTCACAGATGTAGAAGAATTAGACATTACAGATTTCAATGCTATTCTACAAACTGTTAAAGAAAAAGAGATTCAAATCATTGTAAACTGTGCCGCTTATACAAACGTAGACAAGGCAGAAAATGATTTTGATATAGCTAATGCCCTAAACAATATAGCCGTAGGACGATTAGCCAATGTCGCAAAAGCTCAAAATGCAACTCTCATTCATATCTCTACAGACTACGTATTTAACGGGAATAATCATATCCCTTATACAGAGGATGATATAACAGATCCTATCGGAGTATATGGAAAGACTAAATTAGCCGGTGAAGAAACAATAAAAAAAGTGGGATGTAATTATATCATATTACGAACCGCATGGCTTTATTCTAAATGGGGGAATAATTTTGTAAAAACAATGCAAAAACTTACCCTAGAGAAAGATATCCTATCTGTTATTTTCGATCAAATAGGCAGCCCAACTTACGCAAAAGATCTAGCTCATGCCATCTCATTAATCATTGAGCGCAACATGTTAAATCAACAAGGGATCTACCATTATAGCAATGAAGGAGTATGCTCATGGTTTGATTTTGCAAAAGAAATATGTGAGTTAAGCGGACATAACTGCAATATAACTCCCATACATAGCCAAGATTACCCAAGCAAAGTAACACGTCCGCATTATTCAGTTTTAGACAAAGCAAAATTCAAAGAAACTTTCGGTATTCCTGTTCCTTATTGGAAAGATTCTTTAAAAAAATGTATCAATGAACTAAAAGAAATGCAATTATGAATTTTAAAAGAAATATTTTAATAACTGGTGGAGCCGGCTTTATAGGCTCACATGTAGTAAGGTTATTCGTCAACCAATATCCCGAATACCACATTATCAACTTGGATAAATTAACCTATGCCGGGAATTTAGCCAATCTAAAAGACATAGAAAACGCAGCCAATTATACGTTTATTAAAGCTGACATCTGTGATTTTAATAAAATAATGGATATCTTTAAACAATATCAGATTGACGGGGTTATTCATTTAGCAGCCGAAAGTCATGTAGACCGCAGCATTAAAGATCCATTTACATTTGCTCAAACAAACATAATGGGAACTCTTTCCTTATTACAAGCAGCCAAATTAACTTGGGAATCTCTTCCTGAAAAATTTGAAAACAAGCGGTTTTACCATATTTCAACAGACGAAGTATATGGAGCATTGAAATTTGACGGCACTCTATTTACAGAAGAAACAAAATATCAACCTCACAGCCCATATTCTGCCAGCAAAGCCAGCAGTGACCATTTCGTTCGTGCTTTTCACGATACATACGGTATGCCTACCATTGTAACTAACTGTTCTAACAATTATGGTCCATACCAATTCCCAGAAAAGTTAATCCCCCTATTCATCAACAACATTCGTCAAGGCAAGGAATTACCTGTATACGGTAAAGGGGAAAATGTACGTGACTGGCTATATGTAGAAGACCATGCTCGTGCCATTGATATCATTTTCCATAAAGGAAAAATTGCAGACACATATAATATCGGCGGTTTTAATGAATGGAAAAATATTGATTTAATTAAAGTTATTATCCAAACCGTAGACCGTCTATTAGGTAATCCTGAAGGATATTCTTTAAGACTGATTACTTATGTGACAGACAGGAAAGGACATGATTTAAGATATGCTATTGATTCCAATAAACTTAAGAAAGAACTTGGCTGGGAACCCAGTTTGCAATTTGAAGAAGGCATTGAAAAAACTGTAAAATGGTATTTGGATAATCAAGAGTGGATGGAGAATGTAACCTCCGGAGAGTATCAAAAAAAATAATAAAATATATAATACCAACCAGCCATTTGCAAAAGGTCAATCACTAAAATATTACTATATCAATATTTCAACACTAATTAATTAATCAATCATTATGAAAACTAATATCAAAATAGCCGTAGCCGGAACTGGCTATGTTGGACTTTCTATTGCTACATTACTAGCACAGCATAATCAAGTTATTGCCGTAGATATTCTCCCCGAAAAAGTAGCACTCATCAATAAAAGAATATCACCAATTGCTGACAAAGAAATAGAAGATTTTTTTACAAACAAGCAACTTAACTTAAATGCTACACTTAATGCACAAGAGGCTTACAAAGATGCAGATTTTGTAATTATTGCTACTCCTACAAATTATGATGCCCAAAAAAACTTCTTCGACACCTCTGCTGTTGAAACAGTTATAAAAACTGTTATTCAATACAACCACAATGCAATCATGGTCATTAAAAGCACTATTCCAGTAGGTTACACCAATAGCATACGAAAAAAATTCAATATAAAGAATATTATATTTTCACCAGAATTTCTACGTGAAAGCCGTGCTCTTTATGATAACCTTTACCCTAGTCGTATTATAGTTGGTACAGATATGAATAACGAATCTTTAATAAAAGCCGCTCACATCTTTGCAAAGCTATTACAAGAAAGTGCTATCAAAAAAAATATAGACACCTTATTTATGGGATTTACTGAAGCTGAAGCCGTAAAGCTTTTCGCCAACACTTACTTAGCTTTACGCGTTAGTTACTTCAATGAACTTGACACATACGCTGAAATAAAAAAATTAAACACAAAAGATATTATCAATGGGGTATGCCTTGACCCCCGTATTGGAATGCAATATAATAATCCTTCTTTTGGATATGGTGGCTATTGCTTACCTAAAGATACCAAACAACTACTGGCAAATTATGCAGACGTTCCTGAAAATTTAATTCAAGCCATTGTAGAAAGTAATCGAACTCGAAAAGACTTTATTGCAGATAGAGTTTTAAAACAAGCGGGTTATTATGATTACTATAACCGAGGAGATTTCAACCCTAATGAAGAAAAACAATGTGTGATAGGTGTGTATCGCTTAACAATGAAAAGTAATTCAGATAATTTCCGCCAAAGTTCTATTCAAGGAGTCATGAAACGCATTAAAGCGAAAGGAGCAAAAGTTATTATTTATGAACCCACGCTTGAAAATGGAAGTACTTTTTTTGGAAGCAAAGTAATAAATAATCTCACAAACTTTAAAACTCAATGTAATGCAATTATAGCAAACAGATATGAAGCATTAGACTTAGATGATGTAAAAGAAAAAGTATATACAAGAGACTTGTTTAGAAGAGATTAAAAATATTATTTATATAAATGTAAAATCTTAAAAAATCATTTTTTCGTAAGCTAATACCCCCTAATCAATTTAAAACATATTAATGGACGAAAAAAATCGAACCTATAAAATTAGCAATAATATTATACTTTTATATTTAAGAACTGGACTTACAACCCTTCTTGCGTTATATAGTAGTCGGATCATTCTTAAAAATTTAGGGATTCAAGACTTTGGAATATATAATGTTGTTGGAGGAATTATTACAATGTTTTCGTTTTTAAACACATCATTATCTGTATGTACACAACGATACATTAATATTGCTATAGGAAAAAACGAACCTCACAAACTGTCTTTAATATTCAGTCAAAGTTTAATAATACAATTTTTGATAGCTACGATAATCTTGATTTTAGGAGAATCAATAGGATTATGGTTTTTGCAAAATAAAATGACAATACCCATTAACAAATGTATTGATGCTTTTTGGGTATATCAATGTTCTATTATATCATTCATTATCATCATCCTTAGTTCTCCTTATAATGCCTTAATTATAGCCTACGAAAAAATGGGGACCTTTGCATATATATCTATAGTAGAAGCTATATTAAAGCTTATAGCATGTTACATACTTATATTTATTAATGAACACAGATTAATTTATTACGCCATATTTATTTTAATAATTCAATTAATAATTAGATTTATATATAAAAAATTTTGCGATAAGAACTTTAGATATATCACATTTATATTCAAACCAAATATAAAAATAATAAAAGAAATGAGCCAATTTATTGGCTGGAATATATTAGGAGACATTGCATACATATTTAGTAATCAAGGATTAAATATTCTATTAAATTTATTTGGAGGTCCCATGGTTAATGCTGCTAGAGGAATTGCTTTTCAAATACAAAATGCATTAATGGGGCTCTTCCGTAATGCATTAATAGCCATCACTCCACAAATAACACAAAGTTATACTAAACAAGATTTTAACTATATGCATAAACTGATATTCAGTGGTAGTAAATTCATCTTCATGTCTATATTCATTATAGCATTTCCCATTCTATTATATATAGATCAAGTACTATACTTATGGTTAGGTCAGGTTCCTCCATATAGTACAACCTTTTGTCGAATTATGTTAATCACATCAATAATAAATGCAACCTCTTATCCATTAACTAGTAGCATTCAAGCAACTGGAAAAATACAAAAAATACAAAAAATAGAAAGTAGTATATTATTGCTACTACTTCCTCTTTCATATATATCTTTACAGCTAAAAAGTCCTTTTTATTATACATTCATAATTCATTCAATTTTAGTCTTAGCTATTTATATATGCAAAATATACTTTATACTACCTCAAATCAATCTAAAAAAAACAATTTACTTCAAGGAAGTAATTGAAAAAATAGTACTATCTAGTATAATAGGAACAACCATTCCTCTCATACTATATTTAAAATTCTCTAATACAATAACAACACAAGTTATTACAATTATTACAAGCATTTTATCAATTAGTATAAGTTTCTTTTTTGTAGGGATGAGGATTGATGAAAAAAAAATCATATCAACCAGATTTTACAAAATGATCGAACATAAGTTCTAACAAAATAATGGATTTATAAAATTTTATTTAGCAATATTTCAACTTATGAATATCTTAAAAAAAGGACTATATCTAACAGGAAGAATATGTTCATATATATATTTTCCACAATATTCATTTTACATTAGGATGATAAAAAGTATAGTTTATACAGGTTGGAGAAAAAGAACATTTAAACATTTTGAAGCATTTATCAATTATCCAATAAGTATTATTGGTTCCCAATATATATCAATAGGCAAAGGATCAATTATAGGCAAAGGATCAATTATACAAGCATGGAAAAAGTTCAACAAGCAAACATGTAATCCTTCTATTGTTATTGGAAACAATGTTACTATAGGACAATATACACATATAACTGCTATTAATACAATCAAAATAGATGATGGCGTATTAACAGGGCGTCGAGTACTTATTTCAGATAATTCACATGGAAGTCTAGAAGACTCTACACAAAATATTCCTCCTATAAATCGTCCCCTAATATCAAAAGGGGGAATTCATATATGCAAAAATGTATGGATAGGAAATAATGTAGTTATTTTATCAGGAGTTACAATTGGAGAAGGAGCTATAATTGGAGCAAATGCTGTTGTCACTAAAGATATAAAACCTTATACCGTTGTTGCAGGAGTTCCTGCAAAAGTAATTTCAAATAATTAAGATAGTTATGGCAAGATTCATCGCATTTTATTTACCTCAATTCCATCCTACACCTGAAAATGATCAATGGTGGGGAAAAGGATTTACAGAATGGACCAATGTAGCAAAAGCAAAAAAGCTATACAAAGGACATTATCAACCTAAAATTCCAATGGATTTAGGTTTCTATGATTTACGATTACCAGAAAGCAAAATTGCTCAAGCTGAATTAGCCAAACAATATGGAATAGAAGCTTTTTGTTATTGGCATTACTGGTTCGGAAATGGAAAAAGATTACTGCAACGTCCATTTGAAGAAACTGTTTTTACTGGAAAACCAAACTTCCCTTTTTGTTTAGCATGGGCAAACCATTCATGGGCAAAAAAACAATTCGATAAAAATGGTACACAAGAAATATTAATGCAGCAAACTTACCCTGGCGAAAAAGATTTTATAGACCATTTTAATACTATGCTTCCTGCTTTTAAGGATAAAAGGTATGTAAAAGTTCATGGAAAGTTACTATTTATAGTTTATAATCCTTTAGATGACCCTTCCTTAAAACTTTTTATAGAAATATGGCAAAAACTAGCTAAACAAAATGGATTAAACGGCTTCTACTTTGTAGGAAAAACTGATAAAGGACGATTAAGAAAAGAAATATTAGGTTATGGATATGATGCAACCTATAATGACGCAGTATTGAATATACACCATCATCAAAAACTATTTTATAAAATATATTTAGAATTAAGAGGGCGCTTTTTACATTATCCCAAAGTTTTCAAATATAAAGATGCTATAAAATACATGATTGGTGATGAAGAACGACAAGAAAACGCATTTCCTGTTATAGCACCTAATTGGGATCATACACCACGATCTGGTTCTAATGGTATTCTCCTAAAAAATTGTGAACCTAAGTATTTTAAACAATTAGTAAAAAAAGCTATCAATTTAACAAAGCATAAATCTTCTGATAATCAATTGATATTTATTAAAGCTTGGAATGAATGGGGAGAAGGGAATTATATGGAACCTGACTTAAAATACAAAAGAGGTATGCTTGAAGCCTTAAAATCAGCAATAGATGAAGAAAAATAAGATTTATGTTTAAACAACTAAATATAGATAGTATCATAAAAATGATACTACAAATCAAATGGTACATTTTATTATCAATTTGTCTATTTTCCAATTTGTACCCAGATATACCAGCACTATTTTACTACATCCTTTGGGGTGGCTTTACATATGCTATTTTAACAATGCACACAGCGAATGCAGGGATAAGAACAAAGTTAACAAATGGATTAATTTTAATCATAATATTTTCCACTACTATTAACTTAGCGATTTTAGATTATCGCTGGATAATGATGTGTATTGTTTTATATATAACTTTATGTAAAACGTCACACAATTTTTTTAAATTCAAAGAATACTTTCTATTTATAAGTTTATTTGGTTACATAATTACTGGAGTATTAAATAATTATGCACATATTAAAAATATAAACTACTATCTATATTCAAATAAACATATAGGTGAAGAATTTACAATTGATTTTTCTGGCTTTACAAATAATCCAATGTGGCTCAGTGCAGCTTGTGGTATTGGCATTATTTTTCTAACATATTGGACTAATTTTTTATGGAATAAAAAAAAGAAAATTTGGAGTGTACTTTGCTTACCAATCATATTTTTAACATTACAAACATTAATATGGGGGGGATCACGTTCTGCTCTAGGTTTAAGCATTTTATCATCAGCATTATTTATATGGATTTCAAATAAAAATTTAGGAAAAATATTTTTCATATCCAGCACTTTTATAATATTAGCAGCCTTTATTACTCCAATATTAATGTCTGATTCCGATAAAATGAAATCAAAAATTGAATACCAAAAAGCAACAGGAGGAACTTCTCGTGATGCGCTATGGAAGGCACGTTTAATAGAATTTGAATCATCTCCAATATGGGGAATTGGTTTTGGCGTTACAGGTATTGGCAATAACGCTATATCAGGACGTGCAGAAACAGGCTCAGGTTGGTTAACAATTCTTTCCCAAACAGGAATTATCGGATTTATTTTAACACTACTATTAGTAAGTCGAGCTATTCTACCAATAAAAATTTTACAAAAAAATCCACGAATGGCACTATATACTTCAATACTTGCATTTCTTGGTTTACATACTCTTTTTGAAGCATATATTTTTCAATCTGGTTGGTATTTATGTTTTGTTTTTTGGTTGATAGTTGGTATTCTTGATGATTATAAAACATATTATAAAATCAGAGTTAAAATAAATAACTCTAAATATTATAACTATAGAAAAAAACATTTAGCAATACCACCCACTAACAAAACAGTTGACCAATTACAATAATCTTTCCAATCATATATAAATCTTTAATTTATGATAAAGAGAATTCGTTTCTTATTATTGATAATTATTTTTTTATTTTTAATTACTGAATTATTCCTTCGTATAGTCCTTGGCTTTTGTGACGCTCTTCTATATCAATCCAGTGAAAAATATGAATATATAGCTCAACCTAATCAGAAGCATTATCGCTTCAAAGCACATATATATTATAACTCATTTTCACAACGGAACGAAGAGCCAGACACAACAAAAATTCATGTTTTAGGTCTTGGTGACTCTGTTATATTTGGCGGAACATGGATGGATCAAAAATCTATAGCTACAACCCTATTCACAGAAGAAACAGGAATGCAAATGCTTAATATTTCTGCTGGAAGTTGGGGCCCAGATAATTGCGCTGCATATTTACAAGAATATGGAGTATTTGAAGCCCAAGCCATGATTCTAGTATGTAGCAGTCATGATGCTTATGACTGTATGTCATTTACACCTGTTGTAGGAATATACCCTACATATCCCAAAGAACAATATAAACTTGCAATATGGGAAGCAACAGAACGTTACTTTTATCCCTATATAAAGAAATTATTTCTTCCCCAAAAACAAAAATTAGACCCTGATACCCAAGTTATAGTAAACACTTCTAATACACAAATTATTAAAAAATCAAACTTCTTCAATCCTGGTTTCGAAGCCCTAATGAATATAGCCAATTCCAAGCAAATTCCTTTCGCTATTTATCTTCATGCAGAAAAAACAGAATTAGAAAAAGGAGAATATAATGAAATGGGACAAGAGATTATAAAATGGGCTCATTCTAACAATATTTATTTAATACAAGGTATCAAAACAGAGAACAATGAAATGTACCATGACATAATACACTTTAATAAAAAAGGACAAAGACATTTAGCTAATCAATTAAAAGAAATAGCTAATCGCTTAATAAAAAATAGAAACTAATTTTTCAATAAAGTTTTATAGCAATAATGAAAATATGCATTACTGGTGACTTTTATCCCATAAATATAGGCAAAGATTCTTTTACAAACATAGAATCATTATTAGATACCTTTGATTATCGTATTGTTAACTTCGAATGTGCTCTATGCAAAAAAAAAGAAATTGCAATTTCCAAAGAAGGACCATCTTTAAGCTGTAATTTAGCCCAATTCTATCATCTAAAAACAATTAAAGCCAATATGATTACATTAGCAAACAATCATATTTTTGATTATGGGACACAAGGACTAAAAAACATATTAGATGAAAGTAAAGCTATCGGGATTCAAACAGTTGGAGCAGGGCTAGACGCTGATTCAAAAACAAATATTGCATATATTTACGAAGAGAATAACAGCCCTATTGCTATTATAAATTGTTGTGAAAGTGAATTTTCTGTAACAGATGAAAAATTGCCAGGAGCAAATCCTTTAGATGAAATTGAAATTTATAATAACATACATAAAGCTAAAAAAAAAGCAAAAGCTATAATAGTAATAGTACATGGAGGACACGAATATTATCAACTACCAAGTCCTAGAATACAAAAAACATTCAGATTTTTTATTGATTCAGGAGCTGATATTGTTGTAGCCCATCATCCTCATTGCTATAGTGGCTATGAACACTACAAAAATGGATATATATTTTATAGTTTAGGAAATTTTTTCTTTAATAACAATTCTTCTAAACGTACTATTTGGAATGACGGTTTTCTCATTGAACTGGATATTACATTAAATAATAAATCTATAAATTATAAATTACACCCATATATTCAATGTCATGGAAATAACAAAATTCTATTAATGAACAACGAAGAAAAAGAAATATTCTATTCTCATATAAAAAAATTAAATGCAATCATAAAAGACAAACAATTGCTATTAAACAGTTTTCAAGACTATGCTCATAAACAAGAAAAGAATGCTTTAGCTAGAATACTTCCTTATAATAACCATTACCTTCAAGCCCTTTTTAAACGTAGCTTTCTTCCTTCTCTATTATCTAAAAAAGCTATTATATCACATCTCAATGCTATACGATGTGAATCTCACAAAGATTTACTAATTCATGCTTTATACAAAATCTATAAAAATGGAGAAAATTAACAATTACATATTTTGGATGAAAAATAAAATATTTCGTCCAACTGCTATTAAACTCTATAAAGAAGCTCTTCACAACGAAAAGTTATCCATAAAAGAATTAAACAAAGTAAATTGGGAGAAAAGAGTAAAAATTGTGGAATTTGCATATAACAATATTCCTTTTTATAAGGAATATTATGATGCCAATAAATTTCATCCTAATATGCTTAAAAAAGAAGAAGATTGGAATTTAGTTCCAATCTTAGAAAAATCTTATGTACGTAAAAGACGAGAAGACTTAATCAATCCCAAAGCCCCTCAAAAATATTTCGTAGAAAGTACAACTGGAGGAAGCACGGGAACCCCAATGAAAGTATTTTGGGATAAACGATTTAAAATAGAAATAACGGGGTGGCGTGCATTTACATGGTGGAAAGTTTCACCTGCAGATAACATAGGTATCATCCACCGCCGTGTTCCCAAAAGTTTTTGGAATCAATTAAAAAACAGAGCTATATGGTGGCCAACACAAAGAATTTATCTCAATGCAGTTTCAATGACTGACAATGAGATAGAAGATTTTGTAAAACAAATAAATAAAAGAAAAATAGTATGGCTTCAAGGATATGTTGGTGCTTTAGAAAGAATTGCTGATTATATAATCAAGCATAATATAAAAATCACTTCTCTCCAATTAATATGGTCTACCTCAGCTCCTTTACTACAAAATGTAAGAGCTAAATTAGAACAAGCATTTCAATGCAAAATAATGAATCAATATGGCAGTAATGAAGTTTCTAACATAGCACAACAATGCCCATATAGTCCTCACCTTCACATACATCATGATTTCGTACATGTAGACATCGTTAATTCCAACGGAAAGATTGTAATAGATGAAGAAGGAGAAATACTTGTCACTAACCTTACCAGCTATGTCTTCCCTTTAATAAAATACCGCTTAGGAGATAGAGGAACCAAATTAAGTGAAACATGCAATTGTGGATGTAATCTACCATTAATGAAGGAAGTTAAAGGACGTATTTCAGATGCTATTTATACACCAAATGGTTTATATGTAGATGGAAATTATCTTAATTCTGTTTTTGATAATTACTACCAATACTTTGACCAATTTCAAATATATCAAAAGAAAGATTATAGTATAACTGTATACATTAAAATTAAGCAACCTAAAGCAGATAATATAAATCAAATTATTGAAAAAATTAAATCAAAATTGGACAATGATGTAAGATATCAAGTTCCAATATCAATAGAAGAAGTAAACAATATAAAAGACGATAAAGGAAAAATAAGATATATTATTAGCGAACTATCTTCTGATATTAAATTTTGAAAAGTATTATTATGAATATAGCAATAATTCAACCAGTCATACCTACTTATCGAGAAGATTTTTATAGAGAATTACAAAAATTTTGCAAAGTAGATATTTATGTTTACAAAAATTGTAATTTAGTCCAAAAAGAGAATACAGAAATAAGTTCTTTTAATGTAAAAAAAATAAATAACATACAGATAAAAGGAATTGTTTGTTATGACCCTAAACCATTTTTGTCTAAAAAATATGATATATTAGTTTTAATGTTAACCCTTAACCATCCTATTACAGCCTTATTGTTAATGACAAAATGGTTACACCATAAAAAAATTATCGTATGGGGACAAGGAATCTCAGTCAAACGATATTTAAAGGAAGAAAAAAAGCCTGATTTAAAACTTCTTTGGCAAATAAAAAGAGCAGATGGAGTATGGTTCTATATGGAAAAAGAATATAATCAATGGAAACATTTTTTTCCTAATAAACCGATGAAGTCGCTCAATAATACTATCTCAAGTGCAAATGATATCACAAATATAGATACTCGATCAAACAAAAATATTTTACGAAAAAAATATAATATAAAACAAGATAGAATTCTTATCTTCTGCGCACGTTTTGAATCTTATTATCGCAGAATTGATTTACTCATCCAAACGATAAAACAACTAGATACTAATAATTATGGCTTTATTATTATTGGAGCAGGTAAAAATAAACCAGACTTCTCCCAATATGGTAATGTATATGATTTTGGAGCCGTTTATGACAGAACTATCAAAAATGAATTATTTACTATTGCTGATCTTTATTTTCAACCAGGATGGGTCGGTCTAAGTATTGTTGAAGCTATGGCATATGCAAAACCAATCTGCACATTCGCACGAAGTGAAAAAACACTTCAATGTGTAGAATATTCTTATATTGAAGACGGTAAAAATGGTTTCATTTTTAAGAATATGAATGACTGTATACAAAAAATCACTAAAACAAGCATAGAAGATATACATAAAATGGGAGAAAATGCTCGATTATTAGTAAAATTAAAACTTACTCCTGAAAAAATGGCTTCCAATGCTTGGATGGTTCTAAAACAAGTATATAAATAATACATAAAACACAAATGAAAGTATTACATAGTGGAACTCTTGCAGCAACAGCTGGTGGCCCTGCAATGAGTACTTATCTTACCTTATACGGATTAAGGCAATGCGGAATAAATGCCGAAATAATCCAATTTCCTCTTGCACATGGTGATAGTTTAAGAGGCACAAAAGTTCCCATACATTACACTGCACCACCTATTATACCTAAACTGAATTACTCTTTATCGTTCAAGAAAGATATAAAATCTCTCGGTCATTTTGACATCTATCACGCCCAAGGAATATGGCAATATCCAACTTATGCTCTAATTGACACAGCTCGTCAGAAAAAAAGACCTTACATTATCACACCTAGGGGAATGCTTTATCCACAAGATATCATAAAATCCAACAAATTGTTTAAAAAGATATCTTTAAAAATAAGATTATTAAGTGATTTAAATAAAGCAGCATGCATTCAAGTTACATGTAAAGACGAAATGACACATTGCCGAAATCTAGGAATAAATTCTCCTATTGCAATAATTCCTAACCCAATTGAAATTAAAGAGTATACAAAAATTAAAAAAGACAATACTTTTCGACTAGGATATTTAGGAAGGTTGTCTCCACGAAAGAATGTAGAAAGTTTAATTTATGCTTTCGCAGAACTAAGAAAAGAAACTGAAAATGCAGAATTACTAATTATAGGAAGTGGAGATAAACAATATGAATCTTTTTTAAAAAAAGAAGTTAAACGATTAAATCTGCACAATGTTCATTTTACAGGTTTTTTATCAGGAAAAGAAAAAGACGAAGCAATAGCCTCTATATCTGTATTGGTAATGCCTAGTGAATTTGAAAATTTAGGGAATGTTATATTAGAAGGACTTGTACGTAAAATACCTTGTATTGCAACCTATGGCTCCCCATGGGAAGAGCTAAATACTCATCATTGTGGCTGGTGGATAGAATACAGTTCTGAAGCCATAAAAGAAGCCATAAAAGAAGCTATTAGCACCCCGAATGAAGAGTTAAAAGTTATGGGAGAAAGAGGTAAAAAACTAATGGAAAATAATTATTCGATAGAAGCCGTTGCATCCAAAATGAAACAATTATATGAATGGATTCTAGGATACAGCCCAAAACCTGAATTTGTTTATGAATAAGAATAAATTAGTAAATATCCATGGAACTCAACATAGCAGAAAACCGCAATCATCTGAACTACTCCAAATGGATTTACGTAAAACGTATACTGTGGACATTCGGAAAATTCTTTTTCTGTAATTCTCCCCGTATAGCTTTCGGATATAGAAACACGATACTACGCCTATTCGGAGCTAAAATAGGAAAACATGTCCATATCTACTCCTCCACCGTTATCTGGTTTCCATGGAATCTGGAAATAGGCGATTGGAGTGCCATTGGAGAAGAAACCCTAATCTATAATTTAGGTAAAGTAACAATAGGAGAAAAAGCTACTGTCAGCCATCGGGTTCATGTATGTGCAGGCACACATGACTATACCGATCCGGCTCTTCCCCTACTACGTCCCGAAATTCGTATAGGCAATCAAGCATGGATTTGTGCTAATACATTCATCGGTCCTGATATAGAGATTGGGGAAGGTGCTGTGATAGGCGCAGGTACAGTAATGGTGAAAGATGCAGAACCATGGGGAGTTTATGCAGGAAATCCGGCTAAATATATAAAGAAAAGAATACTGAAACATTAATCGAATATGTCTGTTCACAAGCCAAAAATATGTCTTGCCTGCTCAGCAGGAGGACATTTAAGAGAGTTACAATTAGCTATTGGAGATATCCCCAATAATTGGAATTGTTATTGGCTCACTTTAAAAACAACTTCTACAAAAGCATTCATGAAAGACAAAGAACATGTGTTCCTAGTAAATTTTCAACCTGCTAAAAAATGGAGTTTAATCATAAATTGCATACAGGCTATATTTTGGGTATTAATAAAACGCCCAAATGTAATCATAACAACGGGAGCAGGAGTAGCTGTACCTACTGTTTTCTTTGCAAAAAAGCTACTAAAATCCAAAGTAATCTTTATCAACTCAGCCGCAGATGTAACGCATGCATCCAAAACTCCTATATGGATAGAAAAATATGCAGATCTATTTCTCGTTCAATGGGAAGAAATGAAAACTATATTTCCTAACGCTATTTGTTGTGGTGTATTATGATATTTGCTAGTTTAGGTACAATGGACATGGCTTTTGTTCGCATGGCCAAAGCCATAGACGAGTGGGCTGCTACCACTCAAGAAGAAGTGATAGTACAGACAGGATATACTACTTTTAATTATCGCCATGCAAAAGCTTTTGACTTCTGTACTAAAGATGAAATGCAGCAATATATTAAGTCAGCAAATATTCTAATATTGCAAGGTGGATGGGGAGCAATATCTGAAGCTATGGAACAAAAAAAAAGAATTGTAGTTATTCCCCGGCACGACAAAACAGAACATATTCACGACCAGTTTCAACTTATTAGGAAACTGGATAAACTGGGATGTGTAATCGGTGTTTTTGATGAAAAAGATTTACCACAAAAAATAAAAGAAGCCTATTCTTTTGACTTCCAACAAATAAAAAAAGGAAATGCTGAAAAGCTGATTAATCAAAAATTAAAAGAATGGTTTTCTTCCATCTAAATTTTTAATCCAATATAAGATCTATGAAAGTTTCAATTATCACCTCCTGCTATAACCGGGAAGCCACCATCCGTGGAGCAATAGAAAGTGTGCTGGAACAAGATTATCCCTACGTAGAATACATTGTGGTGGACGGAGCTTCGAAAGATAACTCGCTGGCTGTCATCAATGAATATAAAAACGGGATAGATACAATTATTTCCGAACCGGATAAAGGTATGTATGAAGCGATTAACAAAGGAATACGTGCAGCAACAGGAGATATTATCGGTCTGATTCACTCCGACGATTTCCTGTTCTCATCTCACACCATCTCCGACATAGTGAAAACATTCGAGGAACAAGATGCGGATATGATATATGGCAACGGAGTCTTTGTAGATTATGACGACACCAACCAGATGATACGAAACTGGATAAGCGGACGGTACAGTAAAGAGAATGTAAAAAACGGATGGCTCCCACTCCACCCCACTGTCTATATAAAGAAGGAGTGCATGGATAAATGGGGACTTTACGACGAAAGTTATAAGATAGCCGCCGACTCGGATTTGCTGGTGCGCTATCTGTATGAAGCCAACCTGAAAGTATATTACCTGAACAAATACATCGTGAAAATGAGAATGGGGGGACTTTCTACTGATGCAGGAAAAAGCAAACTGAAATGGGCGGAGGACTTGAGAATGTATAAAAGTCACGGAATAAAACCCATCTCGGCGCTGAAAGGCAAAATTCTTTCAAAGATTCCACAGTTCATTGAAGCCAGACTGCCGTGGAGTGAAATACCGGAAGCAGAGGAAGAAAGCCTGATACAACCTGCCGCCGCAAATAAAAAAGAATGAAAATACGTTTACTAGTTCTAACCTTGCTGATTATCGGAGTTCATCAGCATATACAAGCACAATATATGCTGGGAACTACCGGTATGATGAATATTCCTACCGCCGACAGGCAGAAGCCGGGAACAGTGATGTTGGGAGGAAATTATCTGCCCCAACAGATGATGCCTGCACGATTCGACTACAACACAGGAAATTACTTTGTGAGCATCAGTTTCTTTTCCTTTCTGGAGCTTGCCTATCGGGAAACTTTAATAAAAGGGGACTATATATCATCCAAGCCTAAATACAATCAGCAGGATCGTTCCTACTCCATCCGGCTGTGTGTGTGGAAAGAAGGAAAGTTTCTGCCGGGAATAGCACTGGGAGCCAATGATCCGATAGCGGATAAAGGAGCCAACACTTTTCAATCTTACTATGGAGTGATAACGAAAGGATTCCATCTGGGAGGAGAGCATTATCTCTCGGCTTCTTTGGGATATTATCTGGAAGGCGGGAAGAACAGTAATACCAAATGGTTCGGCAATAAATACAAAGGTGTATTCGGAGGAATAAGCTATATACCCGCTTTCTGCAAAGAGTTGAAGATGATGGCCGAATATGACTCGGACGGGGTGAATGTGGGAGCAGCTGTCAGGCTGTGGAAACATTTGTCCATGCATGCTTTTACCCACGATTTTACTTGCGTATCGGGTGGTATACGCTATGAGTGCACCCTAATACATTGACGCAATGAGCAAATATTTAATAGCAATCCTCCTTTCGGCATGGAGCATCTCCCTCCGGGCACAAGTGGCCGAAAAACTACAGCAACTGGGAATGGAGAACATACAAACGGTAACGGAGGTGAACGGCAACACAACGATTGCTTTTGAAGACAATGTATATAGAGGTACTTACCGGGGAATAGGCAAAGCCATCGAAGCAGCCATGGAAGGAATGTACGGGGGAAATCTGCAAATGGTGGTGTTGGAGCACAGTATCCCCCAGCTATGCATTACGCTGAGCGATAAGGTGATAACCGAATATAAAGAGAAACAGATTACCATAGGGGAAGTGTACCGACAGATGGGAATCAGTTATGATACCGATGAAGCGATGGAGGTACTGAAAAAGACACACCGGACACTCAATTCATCGGCAGGGAAAGTAGACATTGTGGTCTATCCGGAAGTAAAACTGGAAAACTCCAGCTTTGACCGACTTTATACTTACTATGTCAACATGGCTCCTGCCGTAGAGATGGCTTTATGGAAAGGGGCGGAACTGACAGCGCAAGTGGTATTCCCGGTAGCGACCAACCTAAAAGGACAGTATAAGAAGATACGTCCCGGAGTGATTGCACTGTCGCAAGAGTTTTGCTTCGGCAAAGGATTTTTGGGGCGAGTAACCGCAGGAAACTTTACCAACAACCGCATGGGGGCACAAGCGGAGATGAAATACCGCACAGCGAATGGCAGACTGGAACTGGGAGCTGTGGCAGGAGCTACTGTGCAATCAGTGCTGACCGATGACGAAGGATGGTATATCAGCCGGAAACTGCGGATGAATGCCGCACTGAAAGCATCTGTGTATGAACCTCGCTTCAATTTGCAATTTGATTTGCAAGCTGCACGTTATCTATATGGGGATTATGGAGTAAGAGGCGACTGCACCCGCCATTTCGGAGAATATGCCATCGGCGTGTATGGAATGTATACTGATGGGGAAATAAACGGAGGATTCCATTTTGCCATCCCTCTGCCCGGCAAGAAGTGGAGCCGTAACCGGGGGGTGCGTGTCAGGCAAGCGGATTATTTTGCCATGGAATACAGTATGGAATCCTGGGGCAGATATGCGGATGAAAAAATGGGGGAAACTTATCGCACCCGACCTGATGAGAACCGGAGTAACCGGTTTTTCCAACCGGAATATATACGCTATTTTCTGATAAAGGAAGCAAATAAATAGATTACTAATTTTTAAAAACGAAGAAAAATGAGAACAAGCAAGTTTTTTAAAACAGGTTTGCTACTGTTTGTAGCAAGTTTGGGGTTAATAAGCTGCGGGGATGACGACAAAGAACCGGAAATTGTAGTTGACCCTGTAAGCGAAAATGTGGAATATTACATTGAAGGTAAAGTAGTAGCGGATAATGCCGCACTGGACGGAGTCAGCGTAACAGCGGGAGAGGCTACCGCAACCACAGACGAAAACGGTCAATATTCACTGACGGTAAAAGATAAGAAAACTTATACGGTGAGCTTTGCCAAGGAGGGATATAGAACTGTTTCTGACGCATCAGTAGAAATAGCTAACAACGCTACCAACAGAAGTCTAGTAACACTGAACGTGACTATGAGCAAGGAAGGCGTGGCTGTATCTGTTGATCCTGAAAGTGATAAAGTGATTACAGAAAAAGGAGAAGGGGAAACAGAAGATGCCCTGACCGTCTTGACTATTCCCGCCGGTGCCGTATCAACCGCTACCGATGTAACTCTTACTCCGTATCTGGAAGCTGTTGCAACCGATGTGACTCCGGGCAGCAAAGAAGAAGCGATTCCCATGACTAATATTGCTATCAGTTCCAGCCAGGATGCAGCCCTAAATCAGGATGTTACCTTGTCTGTAGCCAATGCTAGTTCCAGCGATTATTATTTTGACGAAGTAGAGGTATACGAAAAGACTAACGCACGTGCTATCGGTGACTGGAAGAAATATGCCGACGCCGCTTTTGATAAAGCGACCAACAACTACATAGCTGCCATCAAAAAGGGAAGTTCACTGAATAAGGATTATTCTATCCGTGTAAAGAGTGAAAAGAATGTCAGCGAAACCAAGAACGATGAAATATTGAAAGAAGACAGCTACAGTAACGCAGGAAATATGAGCGCTACTACTTATGATATTCCTTATACTGCCAAATTAGGATGGGAAATATCTGCATCCGGACTGGATGAAGGCGCTCTTTCATTGGTGAAAGCTGCCATAGCTGCACAAGAAGGTGGATCGGAAGGTGTATACACCGTAAACAAGACCTTTACAGCCCACGTAAGCGGTGACTATATTCTGTATTTCTCTTGCAAAGCCAAATATGTAGAAAAAGAGTACACTTTCTCTATTGCCGGTAAAAAGGTTACTGTAAAAGTTAAACATTATCTGGGAGTGGAATTTGTTTATACTAACCAAAGTTCAAGTATGCATGGTGGTGGCTCTATAGGCTAAAACAGTCTTTTCAATTAATACAAAATATGAGTAAAAAAGTAGCATTGATTTCAGGTATCACAGGTCAGGACGGTTCGTTCCTGGCCGAGTTCCTGATAGAAAAAGGATACGAAGTACATGGTATCCTGAGACGTTCTTCTTCATTCAACACCGCACGTATAGAACATCTGTATCTGGACGAATGGGTGCGGGATATGAAGCAGAACCGACTGGTGAACCTGCATTGGGGGGATATGACGGACAGCAGCTCACTGATACGCATCATACAGTCTGTACAACCTGACGAGATTTATAATCTGGCCGCACAAAGCCATGTAAAAGTAAGCTTCGATGTGCCCGAATACACAGCGGAAGCGGATGCGGTAGGTACGCTGCGTATGCTGGAGGCGGTACGTATATTGGGACTGGAAAAGAAAACCAAGATTTATCAGGCATCTACTTCGGAACTTTTCGGACTGGTACAGGAAGTTCCTCAGAAAGAGACAACTCCTTTCTATCCCCGTTCTCCATACGGAGTAGCCAAGCAATATGGTTTCTGGATAACCAAGAATTACCGCGAAAGCTATGGCATGTTTGCCGTAAACGGCATTTTGTTCAATCACGAAAGTGAACGCCGGGGCGAAACTTTTGTTACCCGGAAAATTACCCTGGCGGCAGCACGCATCGCACAAGGATTCCAAGATAAACTGTACTTGGGGAATCTGAATTCCCTGCGCGACTGGGGATACGCCAAAGACTATGTGGAATGTATGTGGCTGATTCTGCAACACGATACGCCCGAAGACTTTGTTATCGCCACCGGAGAATATCACACTGTACGCGAATTTGCCACCCTTGCTTTCAAGGAAGTGGGCATCGACTTGCACTGGGAAGGTGAAGGTGTGAACGAGAAGGGTATTGACACAGCTACAGGCAAGGTGCTGGTAGAGGTGGATCCCAAATATTTCCGCCCGGCAGAGGTGGAACAATTACTGGGAGATCCTACCAAAGCCAAAACGTTACTGGGATGGAATCCCCGCAAGACTTCATTTGAGGAACTGGTGGGAATCATGGTGAAACACGATATGAAATTCGTGAAGAAACTCCATCTTAAAGCAAGCTGTTAAATCATTAGTTAAAATTTCAATGGAGAAATCAGCCAAAATTTATATAGCAGGGCACCACGGACTCGTGGGCTCCGCTATTTGGCGTAACCTGCAAGAAAAGGGCTACACCAACCTGACCGGCAGAAGTCACAAGGAACTGGACTTACTGGACGGGGTTGCCGTAAAGGACTTCTTTGACCAAGAAAGACCGGACTATGTAATCCTTGCCGCCGCCCACGTGGGAGGTATCATGGCAAACAGTACATACAGGGCGGACTTTATCTATAAGAACCTGCAAATACAACAGAACGTGATAGGAGAAAGCTTCCGTCACGGAGTGAAGAAATTATTGTTTCTGGGAAGTACCTGCATTTATCCCAGAGACGCACAACAGCCTATGAAGGAGGATGCTCTCCTCACCTCCCCGCTGGAATATACGAATGAGCCATACGCCATCGCCAAAATAGCGGGTCTGAAAATGTGCGAGAGTTTCAACTTGCAATATGGTACTAACTATATCGCTGTTATGCCTACGAATCTGTACGGTCCCAATGATAATTTCAATCTGGAACGCAGCCATGTGCTGCCTGCCATGATCCGGAAAATACATCTTGCCAAATGCTTGAACGAAGATAACTGGGAGAACATACGCTATGATCTGGACATGCGTCCGGTGGAAGGTATAAACGGAGAGAGCAGAACAGAGGAGATATTGGCTATCCTGAAAAGCTACGGTATCAGCAAGGACGGGGTGGAACTGTGGGGAACAGGCACGCCACTGCGCGAATTCTTATGGAGTGAGGAAATGGCGGATGCCAGTGTGTTCATCATGGAGCATGTGGACTTTAAAGATACTTACCGTCCCGGCACAAAAGAGATACGCAACTGCCACATCAACATCGGTACGGGAAAAGAAATCTCCATCGCCGGCCTGGCTCATCTGATAGTAAAGGAGACGGGATATAAAGGCAACATTACATTCAATCCGGAGAAACCGGACGGCACCATGCGCAAACTGACTGATGTGACCAAATTGCACGAATTGGGATGGCATCACAAAATAGACATAGAGGAAGGGGTGCACAAGATGTACCAATGGTATCTGGAATATAAAAAGAAATAAAGAACATACGCGTTATGGAAACTCATATCGTTATCATGGCAGGCGGCATAGGAAGCCGCTTCTGGCCCATGAGTACGCCGGAATGTCCCAAACAGTTCATTGATGTGACGGGATGTGGCAAAAGCCTGATCCAACTAACAGTGGAACGCTTTCAAGGGTTGTGCATTCCGGATAATATATGGATAGTGACTTCGGAAAAGTATAAGGAGACAGTAAGGAAACAATTGCCATCTGTGCCGCCTCATCATATACTGACGGAGCCGGTTGCACGTAACACGGCACCCTGCATCACATACGCTTGCTGGAAAATCAAAAAACACCACCCTCACGCCAATATTGTAGTGACTCCTGCGGATGCATTGGTTATCAATACGGATGAATTCCGCCGGGCGATAGCCAAGGCACTGCTGATGACAGATCAAAGCAAGGCCATTGTAACCATAGGTATCAAACCTTGCCGCCCGGAAACGGGATACGGATATATAGCCGCAGGAGAAGAGGTGGATCAGGATATAAGGAAAGTGGATGAATTCAAAGAGAAACCGGATTTGAAAACGGCACAGCAATATGTGGACGCCGGGAATTATTTCTGGAATGCAGGGATTTTTGTATGGAATGTAAAAACCATAGAAGAGGCTATACGCCGTTATGCACCGAGCATCGCCGAGGTGTTCGACAGGATTTATCCGGAGTTCTATACCGAAAGGGAAAAAGAAACCATAGAAGAGCTGTTCCCTACTTGTGAAAGTATATCCATAGATTATGCCGTAATGGAAAAAGCGGAACGGATTTATGTATTGCCGGCAGAGTTCGGATGGTCTGATCTGGGCAGTTGGGGCTCATTACATTCCTTGCTGCCCAAAGATAACCGGAACAATGCCATCGTAGGCGAAAATATCCGATTGTATGAATGTAATAACTGCATTGTACACACACCGCATTTAAAACAAGCGGTAATACAAGGACTGGACGGATATATCATAGCCGAGAAAGAGGGAACCCTGCTGATATGCAAACTGGCAGAGGAGCAGCGTATTAAAGAATTTTCGAAAGCATAAGGAATGATTATAGCAGTTGATTTTGACGGCACAATAGTGGAGCATAAATATCCCGAAATAGGCAGGGAACTACCCTTTGCCATAGAAACGCTGAAAAAACTACAACAGGAACGACACCGCCTTATTCTGTGGAGTGTACGGGAAGGTAAATTATTACAGGAGGCCGTGGATTTCTGCCGGGAGCGTGGATTGGAATTTTATGCCGTAAACAGCAATTATGCGGAAGAAACCCTGGAAAGTGATCATTATTCCAGAAAACTGAAGGCGGATTTGTTTATTGATGACCGCAATCTGGGAGGACTGCCCGAATGGGGGATGATTTACAGAATGATCCATGACAAATGGGGATACGAAGATATTTATCAAAGTTCAGATAATAAAGAAGAGAATAAAAAGCGAAGCTTTTGGAAGATACTTTTTTCCAAGATGTAGAATCCCCGCTTCCGAATGTAGTGATACAGGGGGAAGCCCATAAGAAAACTAATGTTAGATCAGAGGTAAGTACTGTTATCAGCGGATAACGGAAACTTACGAAGTAGTGTTGGTGATACCCGCCTGGGAAGGTAGGTATCACCTTTTTTTGATCTATACCATTAGTATTTGAATACTTGTTCTTTTCCGGGTTCTATGGTCATGGCTTTCATTCCTTTCCGGGTTGGAATGTTCAGTATTCCCTTTCCGCCGTCGGACTTGATACAGATTACTTTCTTATCCATATAGATATGGATATTGCCGTATGGAGTAGGTACTGTTCCTTCCATCCATTTCAACCCGCCCAGACAAGGGGTGACGGAGTATTCCTCGTAACCGGGTTTGGTGGGTTTTACTCCCAGATAGTATTTGCCCAACAAATAGATGGGGCTGGCTCCCCATGCATGGCAGAGGCTCTTGCCGTATGGACGTCCGTACATGGCCAAATGCTGGGTACCTGTTTCTTCGGGATTGTATTTCTCCCAAAAACTGGTAGCTCCTTCTTTCAACATACCGCCCCAATAGGCTTTCATTTCTTTCACTACCGATTCTTGTTCGCCCAAGGCGCACAGCGCTTCCAGTTCATAGAAACGCATATAAGGAGTGGTGATTTTCAAAATACTGTCATTCTGCAATACGGAGTGTTTGATGGCCTGCTGTTTATCGGCATTCAGATAATTGAAGAAAACAGAGAACATATTGGCGTAACGGGTAACGGACTCACTCTGCTTTCCCTGAATACGGTTGTGTACCATCGCTTGTTTCTGCTCATTCCAGAAAGCGGGTTCCAGCTTGGAACGTAAAGCGGAAGCCAGTTTCTCATACTTGGTTTTGTCTGCCGTATTGCCGGCCAGACTGGCACAAAGCGCCATGGTTTCCAAACTTTTGCAGAACAAGACTTGCTCAAAGGAGAGTTCGCCCTTCTTGTCCAGATAACCGTCTGCCCAGTCTACGAATACCCAGTCACCGGTCATACCTTCCACCATACCGTTGGCGTTGGTACGTCCCAATACATAGTCCATCATGCTTTGCATACGCGGATAGAGTTGGGTTACAAAATCTTTGTCACCAGAATACATATAATAATCGTAAATACTGAGAAACCAATAGAAGGTGTAGTCCATAATGGTATTGCTGTGGCTGGTCACAGGGTCTTTTCCACGAAGCAGCCAAATGGTACGTTTCACGGTTTCATTATCGAAGAACAGATAGTAGTTCATCAGATAACTCTGGATGGCATCGCCACTCCATACCCAACGGTCGCGCTTGATGCCGTCGATAAAGAATTCACGGGTAGTAAGGTGCATGGTGTACGCTCCTACTTCCCAAATGCGGTTCAGCTCTTCGTCATTACATTTGAATGAGCCCCGGTACTCTTCGGGCAGGTATTCGTATTGCATGGAAACGTCCTGCATCGTTACTCCCGGATCGCAAGTGACATAGACATAACGGAAAGCCTTGCTATTGTCTAAAGTATATTCATCGTATAGTTTCCGTGTATTCCGGATGGCCAGATCGGTTATTTGCCCCGGCTCTGCCAGCAATTTGTCCAATGTTTCGCAATATTCCGTATCCAAGGCTTCTTCAGGACTTTCACCGTAATAGATATGGATCGTTCCTTTTCCCTTTACATCTTTCAGAGTGATATAACCAAAGGTTTCTTTTCCGAAGTCGTACAATACCCCCTCTTTCCGGGGAGTGGAGGAAACTGCTTTCATCGGTTTTCTAACCAATGAAAACTTGGAAGGCAGTTGGGTGGCTCCGTCAAAGTTCCAACACCCTGCATCCATATAAACGGTAGCAGAAGTATCACTGGCTTTTCCGCTTTCGTCTATCCATTCTTTATCCTCGTAGGTTACTTTCCAAGTTTTGTCCGTATTTACGGTTTTTCCTTTCACATAAATAGTGGGGGGAGTGGACTGATTCCACACTTTGATGTTCAGACTGTGTTTTCCTGCGGGGAGTTTCAAGGTGGAGGGCATACCGAATTGCAGTTTGCCATCCAATTTCACATTGTATTTTCCTTCGGCGGCAATGAAGATCTCTTCAGGTTCCGCCAGGTCCAATTTCTTGCTGAATTCCACTACCACATAATGGCTGTCTGTTTTCCAGAAGGGAGGGAAAAAAGCACCGCGTTCCGTACGGCGGTTGTTCATCTGGTTGCCCAGCCATATTTCATAATCACCCGGATACCAGATCCAGGTCTGGGCGGAGGCGGCAGCACTCAATGCAAGTGCTCCGACTAAAGTGGCAAGTCTGTTTTTCATAATGGTATCACGTTTTATTTTTCCTTCAAATAGCTATATTCCTTTGTCAGTCCGGCATTTGCCTTGATACTGTCGTTCACCATCGGACCATTGTTTTCCCATGTATTACCCGGACCATTGGCGTTCTTCAGAAACTTCTCTCCTTCCGTCCAGTTGTCCTTGACGGTGATAAATGAAGATCCTTCGTCGGTGTAAAGATAGAACCAATGATTGGGATCGTGTGCATAACCGGGTGAAAAAATGTTAGAAACGCAATTTTCCGTAATCCAGCTATGAGGTTGTGAACCTAATGTATAAATACCGGCTACATCATACATGTGCTTGGCATAGTGATGAATCAGATTGGCGTGCACGCGGTTATTGCGCATACAGTTTACTGTACGTGTCCATCCCCATCCCAAACTGATGCCCGAATAGGATACATCACTGATTTCATTGTGTTCGATATTGATATCACTTACATAACCGGCGCAAATGCCCAAGGTACCCCAGTCTTCATTGGTCACATCATTGATATAATTGTTGGAAATGGTCAGTCCGGTACAGACCTCACGACGGTCGGCAGGATCGTATGGAAGATGTGTTTCGTGAGCGGCAGGACTGAAACTACCCGCCACAATACCGTTTCCGGCAATATCACGGAAAAGACAACCGTTTATACGTCCTCCACCGGTGGCCCATTCATAATCAATACCTGTAGAGCCCAAATGCTGGAAACGGCACTTCTCGAAATCAATATCCTGGGCAGCCTTGACTACGACTGCCGATGCCGGACGTCCCAACCAACCTTGATTATCCAGCTTATGATTGTTCTTACGAATCATAGAAGGACGGATTTTATACCCGTCTGTCATGTACATACCTGCCTGAAGAGGAACATGACCTTGCAAAGAGGGACGCATCCAGGTGGTATATTGGAAAGTAACATTGTCAAAACGAATGTGCTTTACCGGACGGTCTATAGTTCCTTCCACCCATACCAACGTTTCGATGCCGGGAACTACGGCTTTGCTTATCTTCTCTCCTTTCCGAGGATAATAATATATTTTACGGCTTTCAATGTCATGATACCACTCGCCGGGTTCATCCAGCAATTCCATGGCATTGGTCAGATAGAAAGCCGAGTTGTGACCATCCTTAGTCACCATAGGACGCGGCCACGGATGTTCAAACTGGATGCGGCTTTCAGGATTATGGAAACGCACGGCGGCACTGTCTCCCTGTATTTCGACCGACTTGATACGGAGATTTGCCACACACCACATTTCATGAAGGACCATTTCGGCATATCGGGCCTTCTGTATTTTCTTTACAGCAGCGGCAGGTACCCACAGTATTTCGTTTTGGGGATCGTTGTTGATGATGCGATACATCTTTTCAAAGTCTGCCACATCCCTTGCACGAACAGCCTTTTGTCCATTGATCCACAGTTGCCGGAAATCCAGCGGACGTCCGTTAAACATAGGGACATCGGCTACCCACAACTTTCCTTGCTTCTTCCAGTTTCTGATTTCCACCCCACCATTCAGAATGGCATTTCCATCCGAAGTGATGACTGTAGGTGAAGCTTCCGTCCCGCTGTCCTCGGGACGAATAAAGACAGGTTCGTACAGATGGTAATCACCTGCCTCCATATGAATGGTGATGCCACCTTTTAGACTCTCATCATTAAGACGACGAAGTTCCCTTGCCTGACGCAATGCGGCTGTAAGGGTGGCCTTCGGAGAGTCTTTGGTACCCGGATTCCGGTCATTACCTTTCGGAGATACGAACAAATCGGCTGCTGATAGTGTACAAGCTATCAGCAGCGCAGTAGTGGTTATGAATATTTTTTTCATTTGTAAATCATTAGGAGTAAGTGGTTAGTGATTAGTCCGCGCCAAAGGCATCCATACCGTCATTTCAGCCTTTCCGCGATTTCCCCATGCATAATAAGGAATCAGACGGATATTGACCGGTTTGTCGGCCTTTCCTACCTCGCGGTACAATGTATCTTTCCACGATACCTCATCAACCAGACGGGCAGTACCATCCAACGCGACAATCGGACTGCCTTCAATGATTATTTTTTTCGGGGTCAACCGGATATCGGCAGGTATCAGCACATTATCTATCTTATGTCCGCCTTCTATATCCATACTTTCCAAACAATATACCAACGGGCCACGTTTTACCACTACCTGGTTACGGATTTCTTCGGCCAACGGATTTGCTTCCAGCAATTTTACAGGCATATCCATCACCCATTCCACACAGTCCCCTTTCTTCCAGATGCGGTTTACCTCGGCGTATGTATTCGCTTTCCAAGTTCCTTGCACCGGTTCACCATTTACCTTCAAAGTTGCTTTCTCGCACCAGTCCGGAACACGGAGGAACAAAGAGAATGCTTTCTTTTTTGATGGTTTCGGAGCTTCGGTAACAGTCAGCTTCACAGCACCTTCCCACGGATACTCCGTTTCTTGCATCAGCCCGATCTTTCCCGTTTCCTTCAAAGTTGTAGCCAGTGTATTCGCTCCATACAAATTGCAATATACCGCATTCGGAGTCACCGTATAAGCATAGTTCTGGGCTTGACAAACGGTGCGCAGCGTATTAGGCGGACAACAGAAGCAGCTGATATACTCGGTACGTTCTTTAGGCCAGCGAAGTGTGTATGGCAAATCCGCACTGATGCGCAACGGGTTGGTATAGAAATATTTCTTTCCATCCAGACTGACACCACTCAACACACTGTTATAGAGGGCAGTTTCCACAATATCCGCATATTTGGCATCGCCCGTCACTTCCAGCATACGCCAGTTGAAAAGCATATTGCCGATATTGGCGCAGGTCTCGTTATGCGCCGTACTATTAGGCAACTGATAAGGACGGCCATAGCTTTGGTGTACTTTCTGAATACTGTCCGGCTCATAGCAGGTACCATCCGGCGAAGTACCGTCATACAGCGCACCGCACGCTCCTGTAACATACATCTTGCGGGTCACAATGTCTTTCCAGATGCTGGTCAGGTTTTTCATCAGTTGGTCTTCTCCTGTTTCGGCATACACATCGGTCACACCGGCATACAGGTAATTGGAACGCACGGCATGTCCCATCGCATTGTATTGCTGACGGAACGGAATACGGTCCTGATTATCATCGGTGCCATTTTCCACCATTCCACGGATATCAATCAGATTCTTGGAAAGTTCCAGATAACGGGGATTCCCTGTAGCACGGTACATTTCCACCACGCCCATATAATGGGAGGGACAAATAGCATTTCTTGCCAGTTCCGCAGAAGCGGTTTCATAAAAATGACAGAGGAAGTCCGTCGCTTTTACGGCAGCATCGAATAAAGTAGTCTTTCCGGTGGCACGGCGATGAATAATACCTGCCATCATCAGATGTCCCAAATTGTAGGTTTCAAAATTCAGACGATTGGCAAATGCACCTTTCTCGTCCTCACCGCCTACTTTGGTACCAATTACCGTCTGTTGCTGTTTTTCCGAATGAGTGTCAATCCCCTTATTCTTTTCCTCAATGATGACAGGGGTATGGATGTAACCGTCCGCACGCTGGGCTTTCACCACATGTTCAATGAAGTGGTCCATCAGTTTATCCAATTCGGGATCTTTCGTGACGGCATACACGGAAGCCACTCCCTCCATCCATTTATACATATCACCATCATGAAAGGGAGGTCCCCAATGTTCGCCTTCGCAAACACCGGCAGCTATTTCAAAGTTACGGAAACCATGCGAAACATCGGGATTGTTCCATGTATCCCACATATTTTGCAAGGAGGTATGGCTATATACATTGAAACGGTCGCCCCAAAAGCCATCTGTCCAATGCACAGCACCTAATTCCGTATTGGCCATCTTGGCAAAACGACTTTGGCTCATATCCGTCAGCCCGCCCGATTGGGCAAATGCTCCCGTAGTTACTCCGGAAGCCAGTAAAAGTAGTAGTCTAATGCTCTTCATAATAATCTGTCACTTATTCTTTTCTTTATAAAGAGAGGACGATAATAAGAAACGTTTGTACTCTATTTATAATTATTTCATATTCTGTATCTTTAGAAAGAGCTTTCATTGGCAGATAATGAAAGTCTGTTTTCAAAAAACGGGTTTCTGATTTTTATTTCAGACACCCGTTTTTTTCAAGTTCTCCAATACTTTCTATCAAAGAACTCCTTTATCCACAATCGTATTATTTCAGTTTGCTCAAATCCAACTCTTTATAAGCCACACGCTGACGGCGCCAGGTATATACGGCATGGAGTTTGCCATCCTTGCCCTGAATGATGGACGGATAAGAATATTGGCTGATAGGGCTGTCTTCCAATGTCATTACATTCTTCCAGTGAATACCATCATCCGAAACTGCCACACACAACGGTGTACGTGGCCCTTTCGGAGTGCCCGGCAATGTACTGAAATCATTATAAATCAATACGTGACGACCATCTTTCATTGTTACGGCATCCGTACCCGAATTATTATTGGGAACATCAAGCAAGGTAACTTTACTCCATGTTTCACCGTTGTCACTGCTCCATGAAGTAGCAATCTGTGCGTTACGTGTACGGCAAAGCACCTGCAAACGCCCATCCTTATGACGCAAAATGCTGGGCTGGATAGCATAAATAGGCTTCTCACCTTCTCCTTTTATGGCTTCACCGCCTTCCTGATCGTCTACATTGGCTGCATTTGCCTTACGCAAAGCAGTAGGCACACTCATTTCCGCCTCTACAGGACCTACCATCTTCCAAGTCTTTCCTTTATCATCCGAAATTTCAAAATGGATACGCCATCCTCCATCACCTTCTGTACTGGAAGGACAAATAATACGGCCATCCACATACTCCGGCTTATTTTTAATAGGACCTAAGAAACCTTTTGGCAACGGTTCACGTTGGCTCCAAGTTTTTCCACCATCTTTAGAACGTACCAGCCAACCACTCCAATCGGCTACTTTCAATCCTATTTTATAGAACAGGATTAAATCTCCGCCGGGTATTTGGAAAAGCACAGGATTCCAACAAGCCTTGCGGCGTGCCCGGGACTTATCCCCTTTAAACGTAGAAGCCACGGGGCCGGCATCCGCCGGAGTGGATTCTGCTGTAATGCCCGCCAAAACAGCCTGCGGATCATCCAGACTAAACACCCCGTCGGCAGCCAGATAAGGTGCGCTCCATTCCGTCGCACCCTTCGGCTTGCGACATACCCAGATACAACAATCCGGATTACGCTCTTTAGTACCTCCAAAGAAAGAAGCTACCAGGTCTCCGTTCTTCAATTCCACAATAGTAGCGCCATGACATTCGGGAAAAGAAGCTTGCTCGTATAAAAACTGATCTTCCACGATACCTACACGGTTTTTACCTAAAGATGGATCCATACTAACCGAAAAATGATAGTTTCCCGAAGGAACACTCCATACGGTAGAGTTGCCTTCCCGACGTACAAAGGTAACGTCCTTATCCTTTACCGCCTTCTCGTCCAAGGTAGGAAGATAAACCAATGCAGTAGTATTACAAGGAATCGTGATATCCCATTCCAGATGCGTAAGAGTTTTCTTCCAATTACTAATCATCTTACCATATAAAGTGTTATGCGAAGCTTTGACATAACTCAACTCTTGGATGGAAAAATCCGGTTTAAAGATGATTTGTTTGTAAGCGGGCTGTGCCGGATTAAATCCGGCTAAATCACGGAAATACCAAGTCAATAGATCACCCAATATCATCACATGGTTACAACTGTTCATCCAACGATTGGCGGTATCACCGTTCCACAATTCCCAAATGGCAGTAGCTCCCTTTTCTATCATATAGCCATAACTGGGATAAGTTTTGTTGCTTGCCAACAAGAAAGCAACATCGCCACGCCCCATACGGGTAAGCTCACGCATCATCCAATTCATACCTATCACCCCACTGCTGATGTGACCTTTATTCCGGGTAATAATGCCTGTTATTACATTTTTTTCCACTTCTTCCCTATAGGCTTCAGGCACCATATCGAAAGCCAGTGGCAGGATATTAGCCGTCACTGTATTGTTACCATAGAATATGCTGTCGGGATAAAGAACATGGGGCATTTGTACCGGAGAAGTTCCCTTCTTAACTGTAAGGAAACGGGCATTGAAGCAGTCTTTAATTTTTGCTGCATCCTTCTCGAATTCCTTCGCCTCATCTTCCAAACCTTGCAAACGGGCGAACTTGGCCAGCATTTGCGATACCTTATAATAGTAGGCTGTAGCAATCAGCGCTCCATCCGTCTTGCGGGCAGGGTCCTGACTGTGAATCAATTCCGGTGATTCGGGAGGCATACACCAGTCACCGTATTTATCGGCGTTAATCACTCCATCCTCTGTAGTGAACTCACTGCGTATATGGTGCATCCATTTCTTGATAGCGGCATAATTTTTACGAATAGGTTCGATATTGCCGAACTGTTCATAAACCATATCACAGATTACCGGAAATGTGGATGACCACGTCATTTCCGATGTATAATAATTGTAATAAGCCGGACAAATATCAGGAATACAACCGTCTTCACGCTGCGCTTCACGGATGTCATCCGCCCATTTGGCATAGGTGTTTCCATTATTGAACATGAAACTTTCCCCCCACGTTCCCATAGCATGGTCGCCCAGCCAGGGCTGGCGCTCGTCACGCTGGGGACAATCCAAAGGCACTCCTTTATAATTACTGGAAATCCCCCACCAGGCATTCCGATAAACCCGATTCATGATATCATTGGAACATTCGAAAGTACCGTTATCTTCCAAGTCATCATATACTACTTCAGCAACCAAATCTTCCGCTTTCAGATTTTTATAACCTGTCACTTCTACATATTGGAATCCATGATAAGAAAAACGAGAACTCCAGGAAGTGTTGCTTTCTTTACCGTTGCAGATATAATAATCCGTACTCTGGCTATGGCGGAGATTTTCCACATCCAGTTCCGTACCGTCATTCTTTACCCGTTCGGCATAACGTATGCAAATCGTATCTCCCGCAGCGGCTTTCGCTATGTTAATACGCACCCATCCTGCCATATTCTGACCGAAATCAATCATATAACGGTTACCATATTGCTTGAAGACAGCCGGCTTCAGCGTTTTCATCACTTTCATGTTGGGAGCGGTATTGCCACGAAGTGTACCATACGGCAATGAAACACGTTGCGCTTTCAGCCATTTGGAATCATCATAACCGGGCTGTGTCCAGTTTCCCAATTCCATACGGGCATCGTAAATTTCACCATCGTATTCATTATTGCTACGTATAGGCCCTTGAGCCGTCAAACGCCATTTCTCATCACTGTTGATGCGCTGTATACTGCCGTCGGTATATTCTATAATCAGATTCAAACGTAACTTGGGGTAACCAAAAGTAGGAATCTTATAAGGTTTGTAATTTTGACGCATAGTGTAGAAACGTCCGTTGCCCAGGGTCACTCCGATGGCATTGTCGGCATTTCCTCCGGCAACCTGTTTAGTGACATCAAAAGAATTGTAAAGCACAGTACGACGATAATCACTTGAAGCCGGCGCCAATACCTGATCACCTATCCGCTGACCGTTAATGAACAGTTCGTACATTCCCAAACCACACAAATGAAGGGTAGCATACTTTATCTCCTTGGCTTGCGTTTTAAATTCCGTGCGTAAATAACGAGAGCTCAAACGGCTGTGTGAATCTTCCCGATCCCATGCAAACGCAGCGTCCCAACCTATCCATCGTCCTTTCCAATGAATCTCACCTAAAGGTCCCATCCCCCATCGGGCAGGCTCGCTCCATTCTGTCTCACCTCGATTGGTATAGCTTCTCACTTTCCAGTAAACACGCTGATTGCTTTTCAAACGCTTCCCTTGATAAGGAATCCATACGGACGCATCGGATTCCACTTTTCCGGAATCCCACAAATCCCCTTTATCCTGTGCTAAAAGTTCAGGAGAAGAGGCAACCAAAATCCGGTAGGCGGTCTGCATCACATTTCTTTGAGAAGATTCCAGCCGCCAGCTCATACGAGGGACAGCAGTATCCAGCCCCATGGGATCTACCATCTGCTCGGTACGCAGGCCGGTAACCGAAACATCCGCTGCTTTCAACCACAACGGAAGTGCCAAAAGAATGATTAATAATACTTGTTTTTTCATGATATGCATATTTCTTACTTATTCCATTTCTGTATGGCATCCGGCAAGGCTGTCCAAGCTTTCTGCACATAATCCTTTGCAGAATCCACAACAATCAGAACCTGATCATTACCGCTCAGATAACCGCTATCATGCTGGAAAGAAGTGACTTTACTGTCAAACTCACCGATATATTCCAACTTACCGTCCTTTGCGCTATACCACCATGCATTCTTTTTCGCACCGCTGATTTTGCTCAAATCGATCTGCATAGGACGTCCTGAGTAATTGTAAACCAACAAATAGTCATTTCCACGGGTAGCGATGGCACGGTCATAGCGTTCGCCGTTAGTTCCCGCAATAACACTCTGATCGGGCACACGTTCAAAGAAAGGAAAAGTCAACATCAAGTTCTTCAGATATTTCATCTGATTGAAGCCGGGATCTTCCAAAGCATCCCACCATGCTTTCTTGCGTCCGTCGGCACCAAAAGAGGCTCCATATCCCGGACGGATAAATTGCATGATATCATTATGACCGTATGAGTGCCCGAATGATCCGGCGAATACCGACCAATAGGCATAACGACGCACATCGTGCTGATTCCAACGGGTTTCATTGGGATCATGCAGTCCCTGTGGAATGTCTTCATAAATAGGTTCATCATCAATTACCGGTTTCAACGGAGTCTTTGCCTGACTGGCTTCCACAAAACGCCAGTTATCTTCTTCCGTATTCTCTTCGATAGGATAGTCACCATCACCATTACGCTGCCCGTAACGACGGTGTCCGCTTTGGAACATATTGAAATCCAGCCATTCGCGGTCATTAAACCAAGTAGCCGACGTGGTACGTCCACGCGGATGGAAAGTCATCAGATGACCTTTGTCTATGCTACGGATACTGTTTGCCAACGCATCCCATACCTCCGTCTTATTATCACCACGGATATCCCCTCCTATCATCCAAATAATATTCGGCTCATCCTTGTAACGTTCCGCAAGAAATTTACCGTATGCCACGGCTTCTTTTTCATTCATCAACCCTTGTTCCACGGGAGTTCCCCAAATACATACCATCCCTATATAGATGCCCCGTGAAGCAGCACTTTTAATAATATAGTCCATGTGGTCCCAATATCCATAAATCCCTTTGCGGTTGATATCCTTGAAATTAAAACCGTCTATCATGGAATACTGACCGTAAATATTCATGGAAGGCACACCGTTCAATACCTGCACCTGCACCATGTTATATCCGGCATCCTTGCACTTATTCAGATAGTAAGAAACCTCGTCACGATTCAAGCGTTGCGGCATCAGCCATCCAGTTTCACCCAACCAGAAGAAAGGTACTCCATTTTCATGCTTCAGGTAGCGTCCCTCCTCGGACACCACCAGTTTGCCATTCTTCCAGGGAATATACGTTTTCGCTTTCTGCGCCGGCAAGGAAGTAGAGTAACATAGCAATAAAGCCAATAAGGAAAGTAATGCGTGTCTGTTCATCATTGTATTTTCAAATTCGTTTATTAATTAATTAACAATCTCTAAACAAGAGCTTTTATCAAAACAACAAGGTGTTAAAAAAAGGTCCTTATGTTTTTTAAAAAAGGCGGTTATCTTTTTTAAAAAGCTCTTGATCTTATGAGAAAAGATGAAGACTTTTTTGACAAATGTCCTCATCTTTCTCAGATTATTCCTACTACTTCATTTTCTCATATTCAATAGCCGCCAAAATAAAGGAACCTACTGACTTCGGATCATTCTCTATTACCGGCTCACCTATATAATAAGCAAAACTTCCATCCCGGTTTCCTTTACCGCCTAATCCGGCAACAGCACAACAGTTGGTAATAGTGTACGAACCATCAGGTTCTTCTTTAATGAATTGTTTGATCAGGCCATTAAAACCACGTTCTGCAGCCATCTTATATTCCGAAGAAATATATCCTTTATTCACTGCTTTACACAAGAAATACACAAAAAGCGATGAAGCAGAAGATTCCAAATAGTTTCCTTTACGGTTATTTTGGTCAGTCACCTGCCACCATACCCCTGTTTCAGGATCTTGATATTTTACAATACCTTCGGCCAACATATTTATGATCGTCATTATACTGTCACGTCCTTCGAACTGCGCCGGCATATAATCCAATACATCCACCACAGCAGCGGCATACCAGCCTATACTGCGGCTCCAGAAATTGGGTGAGCATCCGGTTTCCTTATTTGCCCAATTTTGTGTCTTGCTCTCATCCCAACCATGATAAAACAAACCGGTTTTAGGATCATACGTTTTACGGGCAATCAGCATTATTTGATTCACAATATCGGCATTGACCGTAGTATCCTTGAATACGTTACCATATTGAGCCAAATAAGGAGAAGCCATGAATATACCATCCAGCCACATTTGATGCGGATATATCAGTTTGTGCCAGAAACCACCTTCACTGGTACGGGGCTGTTCGGTCAGTTGTTTACGAAGAGTATCCATCGCCACCTTATAACGCCCGTCTCCCGTCTTTTCATAAAAATCGAATAAAATCTTTCCGGCATTGATATTATCAATATTAAAAGAAAGATATTTCATGGTCTTTATCTTACCGTCAGTGTCTATCAGACTGTCTGCATATATTTTTGCATAATTATAATAGGCTGTGTCACCGGTGTGTTTCCATTCCTCCAACATGGATTTCACCACCAGTCCGTGCGTATAGCCCCAACGAGGCTTTTTCGCTTTTTCTATCATCCAAGGCTCAGGGAAACGTTGCATTTCCGACTGAGCCATACGTTCGCTCCATTTGATTTCTTCGGTCTGTTTAGGAGTGGCAGTACATGCACACATTCCACCTACCAGCAACAATGAGCAAATAATGTTTAATCCTGTTCTTTTCATATTTCTTCTTTTTACTATTTTTCATCCTTACAATCAGTGCAAGAATCATCACTTACCTAAGAATATATATTCTTCATCTGCTTTGGTTTCCAGATCATAAAGATAAGTTTTTTTCAACTCAACTTTATTCAATTTCGCTTCTTTATTTATAATCGGTTGCAAGATTTCGGGTATGGCATACAATTTATTCGGATTCTCCCCTTTTGCCTTTCTCAGCCCTTTGCCTGCCAGCGGATTTAAAGAACGCAAACGACAGTTCCCCCCATTACGGGATTTCACCACCAACCGGCTCACTTTACCATTCTTCCAACTCAAATCCAATTCAAAACCTCCACGAGCTATAATCCCGTTCACGCTTCCTTCTTTCCATTGCGCCGGCAATGCGGGAAGTAAATAAATAAAACCATCGTGGCTCTGCATCAGCATTTCTACGATACCCGCTGTACAACCAAAATTACCGTCAATCTGAAAAGGTGGATGGGCATCAAACAAATTAGGATAAGTTCCTCCTTTTTTCTTCTCGTTACGTACGAGAGTCAACTGATCGGTTATCAGTTTATAAGCATGATCACCATCCAACAGACGAGCCCACAAACATACCTTCCATCCCATACTCCATCCGGTAGACGGATCGCCACGATGGATCAGCGAAGTACGTGCCGCATCAAACAATTCGGGAGTACGGTAAGGAGAAATCTGATTACTGGGGAACAAACCATAAAGGTGTGACACATGACGGTGCACATCCTGCGGATTGTCCCAATCTGTCATCCATTCCTGCAATTGCCCCCAACGTCCTATCTGCATGGGTGCCATTTCCTTTAAACGCTGTTCCAAATGGGTGGCAAATTCAGCATCCGTACCCAATAATCGGGCGGTAGTGATTATCTGATTCCATAAATCGAATATCAGTTGGTTATCCAAAGTACACCCGGCAGCCGTAGTCGCTTTTCCATTACTGCCCGCATGAGTATTCTCCGGAGAATTGCTCGGGCATACCACCAACCAGTTATGTAACGGTTCCTTCACCATTATTTCATCAAAAAACTTACCGGCTTCTTTCATGATAGGATAAGCCGAACGGAGAAACTCCATATCGCCTGTATAAAGATAACGTTCCCACAAATGACGGCACAGCCAAGCTCCACCCGTAGGCCATAATCCCGACGGAGCCTTGTCTATAGCTCCGGTAACACGCCATATATCCGTATTGTGATGCAATACCCAACCATCCGCCCCATACATAATCTTTGCTGACTCACGCCCTGTTTCACTCACTTCACGAATCAGCTGTATCAAAGGCTCGTGCAATTCGCTAAGATTCGTCACTTCGGCCGGCCAATAGTTCATTTCAACATTGATATTACAAGTATATTTACTATCCCAGGAAGGAAATAATTTATCATTCCAAATGCCTTGCAAATTAGCAGGCTGCCCACCCGGCTGTGAAGAACAAATCAACAGATAGCGGCCGAAACGGAAATAAGTAGCTACCAGAAAATCATCCTTCGTTTCCTTGAAATTCTGCACACGCATATCAGTGGTTACCCCTGCATATTTGTCTATACCTAAATCCAAAGAGACACGGTCCATATATTGCTTGAAAAAATCAACATGTGCCTTACGTGATGTCACATAATCCTTACTTACAGCCCGGCGCAGATAGTTCTTCGCACGCTCCACTTGGTTACCTGTTATATCCTTATAATTAGTAAAGTTGGTAGCAATGGAAATATAAATCACAGCCTCATCCGCCCCTTCTATACTCAAGACTCCGTCACGACAAGCCTGGGTCCCTCCTTGACTACGTGCAGTCATACGTCCCTGAAATTCGACTTTCCCTTTTAGCCCCTCATGCCAAGAAGATACGCCCGAAAGGGTAACCTCCTCCCCTTCCGTCGAGACCATCACATCCTGATGCGGAGTAGTAAGATTGGCATTACAAGTAATCTTTCCGGGTTGGCTGGCAGTAAGACGCACCATAACTACCTGATCAGCAAACGAAGTCAATGTTTCACGCTGATAAGTCACCCCGTCCACCTTATAACGTACAATGGTACGAGCTGAGTCCAGGCTCAGTTCCCTATAGTAATCGGAATAACGTGTATGCCCCGGAAAAGAAATATGCAGATCGCCAAACGATTGATAGGGCATACCACTATTGGTTTTCGCCATTATTTTCTCAGTAGCCAATGTTTGTGCTTCAAGATATTTTCCTTCGAACACCAACTGGCGCACTTTGGGAATATATTCCAACGCATTGGGATTAGCATTATTATTGGGACGTCCTGCCCAAATAGTTTCTTCATTCAACTGGATATGCTCCACACCGGGATTGCCGAATACCATCGCTCCCAACCGCCCGTTACCCAGCGGAAGTGCTTCAGTCCAAACTTGAGCGGGTTCATCATACCACAGTTTATATTCTTGTGCGGCAGCCTGCAAGTAAGAACTTGCCCATAACAGCCCCCCCACTATCCATTTTATTTTCATATTGATCTCTAGCTTTTATTAAAGGGAGACGAAAAATAAAGACGGATGTACTCTGTGGAAAGAAATAAAAAAGTAAATATCATGAAAAAACTTTCCCTAGTACCTCAACAAATCCGGCTTCTCTATTGTTATTAAAATAAAACCATCTTATAAAATTAGAACTATATGAAAATAGCAGAGATTAAAGGAAGAGAGATTTTGGACTCACGTGGTAATCCCACTGTGGAAGTGGATGTTATATTGGAATCAGGGATTATGGGCCGTGCCTCTGTCCCATCGGGTGCGTCAACCGGTGAACATGAGGCTTTGGAATTACGTGATGGCGACAAGACCCGTTACGGAGGCAAAGGCGTATTAAAAGCTGTAGAAAATATAAATACTCTTATCGCTCCGGCATTGAAAGGAATGGACTCTATGGACCAACGTGGTATTGACAAAGCCATGCTTGATCTGGATGGAACTCCAACTAAATCAAAACTGGGCGCAAATGCTATTTTGGGCGTATCCCTAGCCGTGGCAAAAGCTGCAGCCAATTATTTGGATATTCCTCTTTACAGATATATTGGCGGAACAAACACCTATATCATGCCTGTTCCAATGATGAATATCATTAATGGAGGCTCACACAGCGATGCCCCTATCGCTTTTCAAGAATTTATGATTCGTCCTGTCGGTGCTAAAACATTCCGTGAGGCCTTGCGGATGGGCGCAGAAGTATTCCATGCTTTAAAAGAGGTATTGAAAAAACGCGGACTAAGTACAGCCGTAGGAGACGAAGGTGGTTTTGCCCCTGCGTTGGATGGCACCGAAGATGCTTTGAATTGTATCCTTGCCGCTATCGAAGCTGCCGGATATGAACCGTTTAAACATATCACCATCGGCTTGGATTGTGCTTCTTCCGAATTCTATCATGACGGCATCTATGACTATACCAAGTTTGAAGGCCCAAAAGGGGAAAAGCGCAGTGCCGCCGAACAGGTTGCTTATCTGGAAAAATTGAGTTGGGACTACCCCATTGATTCGATAGAGGATGGTATGGCAGAAAACGACTGGGAAGGATGGCGCATGCTGACCGAGCGTCTGGGCAATCGCTGCCAGCTGGTAGGTGATGACCTGTTCGTTACCAATGTGAAGTTCCTGGAAAAAGGAATCAGTGAAGGTTGTGCAAACTCTATCCTAGTAAAAGTAAATCAGATCGGTTCGCTGACCGAAACTCTGGATGCTATTGAGATGGCTCAACGTAACGGCTATACCACTGTGACCAGCCACCGTTCCGGTGAAACGGAAGATGCTACCATTGCGGACATCGCCGTAGCCACCAATAGCGGACAGATTAAAACCGGTTCACTGAGCCGTAGCGACCGTATGGCGAAATACAACCAGTTGCTCCGCATTGAAGAAGAATTGGGCAACCGTGCCGTATATGGATATAAAAAAATAGCACGCAATTTTAAAGCGTAAGCGGTTTGTATCCCCAATTCCATAAACGAAGAATGCCTCAAGACGGATCGTGATGATTCCGGCTTGAGGCATATTTTTGCACTATTATTTAATCACAACAGGGTTACAATGTTTTTCCTCCCATTCCTCCACCGTCATGGTTTCCGATGAAAAACTGATACCAATTCCCGTAACTTTGCACGTATCTGTCAGATAAGGCTTAGCATATCCTTTGTCCTCTATCTGCTGTAAAGCTTCAGCAGCCATACTATCCAGTTTAAGCTCAAATATATATACATAATCCTTTGTTTCCAATATACAGTCCACTCTTCCTCTTGCCCGAGTTTTTTCCACATGCAATTGACAATATAGCTTTCTGCCGCCTCAGCTGTCTTTATCGAGCCGTGAAAATCATACGGTATTTCAGACCTTACACAGCCGGCATTCCACAACACAAGAATATTTTTCTTTCAATCCCTCCAAATTCATCCCCGTAAAATAATCCTCTATAAACTCCCATCGCTGCTCGTCACTTAACTTCGTATTGCCAAAGAACAGCCGGAACAACTCTATCTGTTCCTGGAATATTTTCTCATTATTCTCCAGCACACGGTTCTGATAGCCCTCCGAGGCAGCTTCCTTTTTCAATATCTCCGCATCACGAACACGCACTCCAACAGAAGGAACACCCCCCTCTACGGTAAAGTCCACCACATTGAGCATAGACAGCAAGTTGAGCAACATATTGAGATCGGAGAACGGAGTGACATAGAACAACAGCCGGTCTCCTTTCTTTCCTGTAATACGCTGGGCACACAACTTCTGGTAACGGGACAATAACAAATCAAAACCACGGGTAACGGTAAACATCAGTTTGTCTTCATCTTTCTTCTTGGCACTGGTGATGTAACTCACACTTCTGCCCTCCTCTACCCTGGACTCCAGTAACGAAGTGATAAAACGCTTGGCAGAAGGAACATCCATATCATACGCCGCAAAAATACTACGCAAATCGTCCTCCTCGAACTTTCCTTTATTACCATACAGACTCACCGTCAACAAATCTTTCAAACTCTTCAAGAGACTTGCCAGCTTGGAGCAGATATCCGCTGCACTCTCTTTTAACAAGACATCATGCTTACCCACAGCTGCCGCACGAACTCCCTCAAAGAGATTTCCATTGTATAAATCGCGCTTAAACTCACGATACCCCATCTCCGAGAAACAATTTTCCCACAAAGATTCAAAAGCCACCTTGTAGACTCCTTCAACCCCTTCCACGGGAACCATATACTGCTTGTATTTTTTACGGAAAGCGGCATCACCCGTCTTTTCCTGTACATAGCCATCGGCAAACAGAGTCTGTGAATTGATTTCAACAGGAGAACCGCCATGCCGGAAACTCAGATCCTCTTCTATCCATAACAAAGCCGTCTTGATGACTTGCTCCAAATCCGATTCATATTCCAGCTTGTTCTTTTTACGAGGCAGCCTCACTGCAAATTCAAAATCGGATAAAGACATCTGCATTTCATCACTACAGCCTTTCATCAGATATATTTCCCATACTTTCTTCAGAATCATCCCCAACTGTTCCTGGGAGATGGCACCTGCAGAATGCAGGCGTTTCATATAATAAAAGTCGCGTTCATTAAAGTCCGTCGCTGCCACACCAGAAATGTTCTTATCACGGGCTGCACGGCCAATCTCCTGAATATAATCGACAAAGGTACCGGATGGAGCCACATGATACACACGGTCAATATCGCTGATATCCACCCCCATGCCAAAAGCTTTCGTAGCAACGATTATTTTTTTCTCACCCTCCTTAAAAGCTTGTATAATTTCGGCTTTTTGCTCTTTATCCTTTTTACCATAATAAGATGCCACCCAATGCCAGTTAGCCGGATACACCCAAGTCTTCAGTTTCATATCTATACCTCCGGCAAAAGGATAATAAATAATAGTCTTATGCCCGTCCAGAAAATCCTCCACCCGGGCGGCAACAGTACGTTGCTTGGCCTTATCGTAGGTCTCTCCCTCCTCTATGGTCATGGCGGTAATGTCAAAGCCAATATTTTCACGCTTCACCGTGCCCACGTACAAGGCACACGGAGCAAGATGCAACGACCGGATGGTATCAAAAATCATATCGTTCCCACCTTTGGGATTCCACACAGCAGTGGCTGTCAATGCAAAAACAGGGAATACATATCCCAACGCATTCTTTAAAGCTTCCAGATGACGCCCTAGAAACCAATAATCCACCCGGAACTCTTTACCCCAAGTAGTCACGGTATGAGCCTCGTCAACTACTACCAATCCAATGCGGCGTTCACCTACGAAATAACTAATATCATACGCCAACAATAATTCAGGGGAAAGATAAAAAAGATCAACCTCCCCGTCACGGACACGACGATATACTTCGTTCTTTTGTTCAGGTGAAAGATCGGACGAAGCATACGCCACACGTTCATATCCTAACTCCTGCAACGCCTCAACCTGGTCCACTATCAATGCTTTCAGCGGAGAAACCACAAGAGTAAGAAGCTTATATTCATTACCCAGATAAATGGCAGGGAGCTGAAACAACAATGATTTTCCAGCTCCGGTCGGAGCAGTCAGGAGCAAATTATGAACAGACGAATCACCCTTGATCCCTTTTTCAGCTTCCATGATGACTTCCTCAATTAATTGCCCTTGAGACAATTGCAATTTTTCCTTACCTTTGAACAAGTCATCATAAACTTCTAAATTACGGAAATCTTCATATCCGTACACTTCCTGCAAAAGAACCTTTACCGCTTCACGGCATTTAGACGGCAATACTCTTGCCGCAATCTGTGACTCTATCATACAAAAGAACTCTTAAATAACGGTTGTACCAACCTTAAAACTAATATCAGCGCAAATATAATAAAAAAGCGAGAAGAATGAAGATTTCTTCGTCCTTCTCGCTTTTCTGAGCCTCTTGTCGGATTCGAACCAACGACCCCGAGATTACAAATCACGTGCTCTGGCCAACTGAGCTAAAGAGGCGGGTGGGTAAGCTTACTATATCGCGCCGCTACAACCAACTACCTTTGCTGCGATCAAGCCCTGGAGGATTCATCAGGAGCTGGCCGTATAGGACTTACCCATTTTTGTTTTGCGAGTGCAAAGGTAGACATTATTTTCAAAACTACAATACTTTCGAATACTTTTTTTTGATTTTAGCAGAAAAAATACATTTTTCACCCATAACTATAGGACGGATTCCCGTAAAAGAAGTACTTTTGTGCACTTATTAATAAAGAATGACGAATTATAAACCGACTTTGCAGGAATGCGCCATGCGCTATGGTACGGGCATGGGTCTTTTATGGGCCTTCAAATTCATGCTCTTCCCACTAGGATTGAGAATACCTTTCCTACAATTACTTTTTATAGTCTTAACTATAGGAGTACCCTTTTTAGGATACATATTTGCCAAAAAGTTCAGAGAACGGCATTGTGGCGGAAGCATCACTTTTTCACGTGCGTTTCTATTCACTACCTTTATGTATATGTTCGCCTCTCTATTTGTAGCGGTAGTGCATTACATCTACTTCCGCTATATAGATGGCGGGTTCGTATTCGAGGCATACCGCTCCATCTTAAATCAGTTCAAAGAAACTGCCGGACCCGAACTGACAACCTCACTAAACCAATTTGAAGAAGCGATAGATTTACTGTCGGGACTTACCCCGCTGGAAATGACATTTCAACTGATATCACAAAATATGTTTTACGGGATGCTAATGGCTATCCCTACGGCATTGATCGTGATGCGTAAAAAGAAAAATGAATAAAAGATGGATATATCTGTAGTTATTCCTTTGTATAACGAAGAAGAATCTTTGCCGGAACTATTCGCATGGATTCAACGTGTAATGGATGCCAACCACTTCAACTATGAAGTTATTTTTGTCAATGACGGCAGCACCGACCACTCCTGGCAAGTGATTGAGAAACTACGCTCGGAATCGGACAACGTAAAAGGTATTAAATTCCGCCGGAACTACGGCAAGTCCCCTGCTTTGTATTGTGGTTTTGAAAAGGCGCAAGGTGATGTGGTGATTACAATGGATGCCGACTTGCAGGACAGCCCGGACGAAATACCGGAATTATACAGAATGATTACAGAAGACGGCTACGACTTAGTATCAGGATACAAGCAAAAACGCTATGACCCGTTATCAAAAACCATTCCGACCAAACTATTCAACGCCACAGCACGTGCCGTCTCAGGCATCAAGAATCTGCATGACTTTAACTGCGGACTAAAAGCTTATCGTCGTGATGTTGTAAAGAACATCGAAGTATACGGTGAAATGCACCGCTATATCCCCTATCTGGCAAAGAATGCAGGTTTTCCTAAGATAGCCGAGAAGGTAGTACACCATCAGGCACGGAAATTCGGTAAAACAAAATTTGGCGGATTAAACCGTTTCTTCAATGGTTATCTAGACCTCATCACTCTGTGGTTTTTATCCAAATTCGGTATCAAGCCGATGCACTTCTTCGGGTTTATGGGATCATTGATGTTTATTCTTGGTTTCATTTCCGTCATTATCATCGGAGCAAACAAGCTATATGCCTTGTCACATGGTTTACCTTATATATTAATTACTGATTCTCCTTACTTCTATCTGGCCCTAACTTTGATGATTTTGGGAACCCAACTGTTTCTGGCAGGATTCATAGGAGAACTGATAGCCCGGAATGCTCCTGAACGCAATAATTATAAAATAGAGAAAGAGTTTTAAAATGAAGAGACTACCAGCCATTATCTTATTGCTCCTGATTACCGTAAGCACCTTGATGCAAAGCTGTGGGGAAAGCGATTGTCCGCTTACCACCAATTCCTTTGCCCATTTCGACTTTCTGGATGCAGAAACACACCAAGCTGTGAAATTCAGTCCAGCTTTTGACGTCACTGGATTTATCACTACCGATGTGATTGTACGTGACACACTGGAAGATGGAACTATTAAGGAAACTGTAGTAAAAGACTCATTGATGAATGACACGATATTCAATAAAGCGGAAAGCAGTATGAGCCTGCCTTTGAGTTATACATCAAAAACTACCTACGTATTGCATTATACGGAAAAGATGCGTGACACCATCATACTCATTCACCAGAATATCCCCTACTTGCAGAATATAGAATGTGGCACCATGATGTTTTATAAAGTGGAAGACATTAAATACACCACTTATAACTTAAAATCTATCGAGACTGTAAATCCGGACATCAATAATGAAGAAAAAAAGAATTTCAACATATATTACGTTGTTAATGCTACTGAGTAGTATGCTATTGTACAGCCCCACACTGGCGGCACAAGAAAAAAAAACAACCATAGAGGAAGAAAAGGTACCCTTCTATCAGGGAACTACTATCGGTATAGATATATTTGGCCTGGGAAGCAAAATTTTTGGAGGTGACATTACAAGTACAGAAATCAGCGTAGAGGTCAATTTGAAAAACCGTTATGTCCCCGTAGCTGAAATTGGATATGGAACCACCGACACTACTGATGACGGTACCAATATACATTATAAAGCCTCAGCTCCCTATTTCCGTATAGGTATGAACTACAACTTCTTTTTCAAGAAGCCCTATCTGCCTGGTTTTCTGTATGGAGGCATACGTTACGGATTCACCTCTTTTTCATACGATGTAGATGCTCCGACAATGAAAGACCCTACATGGGGATTTCCGGAAATCCCCTTCAGTTATGAGGGAGTTAAAACCACAGTAACCTGGGCCGAACTGCTGGCAGGAATAAAGGTAAATGTATACAAGAATTTCTATATGGGCTGGTCACTGCGCTACCGCATACGCATGAACATGAAAAAGACGGAACACACCGAGCCTTGGTATATTCCCGGTTTCGGAAAGAACAACTCGACTAACTTAGGAGTAACATACAGTTTAATATACAAATTACCATTTTAACTAATGACAACTTTAGAAATATGGCTCCTTGCCATCAGCCTTGCTATGGACTGTTTCACTGTTTCCATAACAAGCGGAATTATCATGCGTCGCATTTGCTGGCGCACTTTTTTTATTATGGCATTCTTCTTCGGTCTTTTCCAGGCCGTCATGCCGCTTATCGGTTGGTTTGCCGCCAGCCGCTTCAGCCACCTGATAGAGGATTACGACCATTGGATCGCTTTTGGGTTATTGGCATTCCTGGGAGGGCGTATGATTAAAGAGAGTTTCAGCAATGAAGACAAATGCTGCTTCGACCCCACTAAATTAAAAGTGGTTGTTACGCTGGCTATAGCAACCAGCATTGATGCGTTGACCATCGGTATATCATTTGCTTTTGTAGGAATGAACTCTTTCACTTCCATTCTTTCTCCCATTGTCATCATCGGCTTTACCTCTTTTGTTATCTCAACATTAGGAAGTCTGATAGGTGTATTTTGCGGCAAGCGTTTCAACCTGCGCATGGAATTATGGGGAGGTTTGGTTCTGATTATTATCGGTGTTAAAATCTTAATAGAACATTTATTTCTTTCTTAACTAAAATACAGGTATGAATAAAAAAAAATTAGCATGGCAATTGCCGTTTCTAGCAATTCTGATAATAGGAACAATTATTATTCTAAAAAAGCAAGCACCTTTCCGTACGGATGAAGGCTTTGTATTCGGTACTGTATACAAAATCACCTACCAGTCCGAAGATAATCTGAAAGAAGAAATAGAAACCGAACTGAAGAAAGTGGACTACTCCCTCTCTCCTTTCAATCCGAATTCTGTAATCACCCGCGTAAACCACAATGAAAAGACAGAAGTTGACAGTTTTTTCGTACATGTATTCCATCTCGCAAAAAAAATATCCGATGAAACCCATGGAGCCTTTGATATCACTGTCGCACCTTTGGTAAATGCATGGGGATTTGGATTCAAAAAATCTACAGGAGTGGATTCACTGATAGTGGACAGCTTACGCCCAATGATAGGATATCAAAAAATAGACTTACAGAACAACCGGATAATAAAAAAAGACCCTCGTATAATGCTGGATTGCAGCGCTATCGCCAAGGGATTCGGAGTAGATGCAGTAGCAAGGCTATTAGAACGTAAAGGGATAAAAAACTACATGGTAGACATCGGTGGTGAAGTAGTGGTAAGAGGCAAAAATTCCAAAATGAACGCTTGGCGTATCGGCATAAACAAACCTGTAGATGACTCCTTGTCAGTAAACCAGGAGTTACAGACTGTACTTGCCATTAGTGACGTAGGTATGGCGACATCAGGAAATTATCGTAATTTCTATTACAAAGGTGGAAAGAAATATGCACATACCATAGACCCACGCACCGGATACCCAGTACAACATAGCATCCTGTCATCCACTGTCATTGCAAAAGATTGCGCCAGTGCCGATGCATACGCTACTGCTTTCATGGTGATGGGACTGGACTCAGCCAAAGCTTTTTGTGAAGCACATCCTGAACTGGATGCCTATTTTATCTGCTCGGGCGAAGGGGATAAATATGAAACTTATTTTACAGATGGGATGAAGAAATTTATCGCCAGCGAGAAATAGACATCAAAGAGGCGCATCAAAACATCGAACAACTATCATTCAAATGGAATGATACCGGAACTCACCACAGATTAATATCAATTTAACACAAAGCAGTTGGTTTCCAATAAAATATCTATGGTGAGTTCCGACATTATTATCTGCAAAGAAACAGCATATTACTGAGCTTTCTGAAACTGTTCTATCAACAAAGTCAGATTAGCCGTAAATAAACGCGCTGATATTGCTAACAAAATGATTCCGAAAAACTTACGAATAACATAAATTCCACCTTTACCCAAGAAACGTTCGATACGATCTGTCAACTTCAACACCACATAAACCCAAACCATATTCAATATCAAGGCTACAACAATGTTTACAGGAGCATACTCCGAACGAAGGGAAAGTAACGTAGTAAACGCCCCCGCACCTGCCAATAACGGAAAGACCAAGGGGACTAAAGTCGCTTCCTTGATAGGACCTTGATTCTTGAATATTTCGATATCCAAAATCATTTCCAAAGACATGAGAAAAATAACAAAAGCACCCGCCACGGCAAACGAAGCGATATCTACCTGAAATAACTTCAGCATCATATCTCCTGCATAAAAGAAACCTATCAATAAAGCAAAAGAAATGCCGGTAGCTTTATTAGCATTGACATTTCTCCCTTTCTGCTTAAGGTTCAATATAATAGGAATAGATCCGATAATATCAATGACAGCAAAAAGTACGATAAACGCACTTAAAAATTCTTGAAAATCAAATGATCCAAACATAAACTCCTCCTTTTTTGAATGCAAATATATTTATTTTTTATACAGCCCGCAAGTATTCTGCTTTTAAACATTAGGAGACGGTAAGAAACAATAAAAAAAATAAAAGTTCTCCCACCTATAAATAATAAATCTCGTTTTATCGTTACCTTTGTGTGTTAAACTATAACTTAACGAACATTAGAACTTATGGAAATAACAATGTATGATACACTTTTACAACTTCCTCTCTTCCAGGGATTATGTAAAAATGACTTCACCAATATCATAGGTAAGGTAAAGCTACATTTTCGTAAATACAACGCCGATGATATCATTGTGGAACAAGGAGCACCTTGCACTCAATTAATCTTTCTCTTAAATGGGGAGATAACCTCCCAAGCAACCGATAACCAACATTCATACTCCTTATTTGAAACTTTTGGAAGTCCTTTCGTTATAGAGCCCTATTCATTATTCGGCATGCAGACCAACTATACAGCGACTTACAAAGCACGTACAAATATTAACATAGTTACCATAGATAAGTTATTTGTATTAAATGAACTGAACAACTACGAAATCTTCCGCCTTAATTATTTAAATATTCTGAGTAATAGGGCACAAGTGGCATACGAAAAATTATGGAACAGCCACATAGGTAATACAGAAGAAAAAATACTGAATTTTTTAGTACTGCGTTCCATGAAGCCCGAAGGGAAAAAAATTCTTAAAATCAAAATGGAAGATTTGGCGAGTTTGATTGATGAGACACGAATCAATGTGTCAAAAGTACTGAATGATTTACAGGAACAGGGATTGGTACAACTTAGCAGAAAAGCAATCTCCATTCCGGCATTGGAAAAACTGACCGAAAAGAATAAATAATCAGGTAAAACCTCATAAAGATGAAAAGCACAGGCATTTCTGCTTGTGCTTTTTTATTTTTAACCTAACTATTTAATATACTTTGTTAAATAAGTAAATAGAATGAGGATAGTGATACTTTTTTTTAGCAAATTTGTAAGTCAAATAAAATAGTGCCATGACTGAAAATAAAAATCCATTTTTAAAACCCTATAACACTCCTCATGACACGGCTCCGTTCCATCTTATCAAGATAGAACATTATGAACCTGCCTTGTTGGAAGGAATGAAAGAACAAAATGAGGAAATTGATGCAATTGTCAATAATCCCGAAGCACCGACTTTCCAAAACACCATTGTTGCTCTGGAAAATTCGGGTGCGTTGCTAGACCGCGTAACTACTGTTTTCGGCAATTTGATGAGTGCCGAGACTAGTGACGAGATGCAGGAATTGGCAGAAAAAATGATGCCCTTACTGTCTGAACACAGCAACAACATCAGTTTGAATGAAAAACTGTTTGCCCGCATAAAAGCTGTATACGAGCAGAAAGACCAGTTGCAACTGAAAGGTGAAGACGCCCAACTGCTGCAAAAAACATACGACAGTTTTGTAAGAAGCGGTGCCAATCTGACCGGTGAGGCAAAAGAAAAGTTCCGCCAACTGAATACTGAATTAAGCATATTAACCTTACGTTTTTCTCAGAATCTGTTGAAAGAAACGAATAACTACGAATTGGCATTGACGAAAAAACAATTGGAAGGATTACCCGAAAGTTCATTGGAAAGTTATGCTCAAACAGCAAAGGACAAGGGAAAAGAAGGCAGCATCATTACATTGGATGCTCCCAGTTTTGTTCCTTTCATGAAATATTGTGACGACCGTTCACTGCGCAGAGAAGTCTATATGGCTTATAATACCCAATGTACACACAATAACGACTACAACAATGTGGACATCATCAAGCAATTGGTAAACATTCGCATGGAACTGGCTCATTTACTAGGCTTCTCCACTTTTGCCGAGTATAAACTGAAAAAGCGCATGGCCGAAACAAGTGATGCCGTATACAAATTGCTCAACCAATTATTGGAAGCCTACACCCCTGCCGCCCTAAAGGAAGTAGCAGAAGTAGAAGCATTGGCACGCGAAATGGAAGGCAATGATTTCCAGCTGATGCCATGGGATTGGGCCTATTATTCAGAAAAACTGAAAAATAAGAAATTCAATCTGAATGAAGAAGAGTTGCGTCCTTATTTTGAGCTTAGCCAAGTAGAGAAAGGCGTATTCGGTCTGGCTACCCGTCTGTATGGCATCACATTTAAAGAAAATAAAGAAATTCCGGTCTATCATCCCGATGTAAAAGCTTATGAAGTATTTGACAAAGACGGAAGTTTCCTGGCTGTACTTTATACAGATTTCCACCCCCGTGCCGGAAAACGTTCAGGTGCATGGATGACCAGCTATAAGGAACAGTGGATAGAAAACGGAGTCAACAGCCGCCCCCACGTATCCGTTACCATGAACTTCACCAAGCCATCGGCTGGAAAACCGGCATTGTTGACTTTCTCGGAAGTAAATACTTTTTTACACGAATTCGGACACGCCTTGCACGGAATGTTTGCCAATACCACTTATTCAACCATGAGTGGTACCAGCGTATACTGGGATTTTGTGGAGCTTCCATCACAAATTATGGAAAATTTCGCCACTGAAAAAGAATTTCTCAATACATTCGCCAGACATTATCAGACGGGAGAACCCATTCCTGCCGAACTGATTCAAAAAATTGTAGATGCATCCAATTTTAATGTGGCCTACGCCTGCCTACGTCAAATAAGTTTCGGCTTACTGGATATGGCATGGTACACCCGCCAGGAAACATTTGACGGAGATGTCCGCGCTTATGAAAAAGAAGCATGGAAAAAAGCGCAAATACTGCCCGGAGTAGAAGATACCTGCATGTCCGTACAGTTCTCACATATCATGGCGGGGGGATATTCTGCCGGATACTACAGTTATAAATGGGCGGAAGTACTGGATGCGGATGCCTTCTCCTTATTCAAGGAAAAAGGAATCTTCAACCAGGAAGTCGCTGCTTCTTTCCGGGAGAATATTCTCTCGAAAGGAGGAACGGAACATCCGATGGCCCTTTACAAACGCTTCCGTGGACAAGAACCCAGTATCCATGCCTTGCTGAAAAGAAATGGAATAATCAACTAAAAAACTAAACAATATGAAACTAAAGTCTATTCTTTATATACTGATGCTACTCCCCTTCTTATGGAGTTGCAACAATGAAGACGATGTAGAGGAAATCTTTGCAAGCGGCACATGGCATGTAGTGGATTTCTATGGTAAAGCCAATTGGGACAAACGGAACGGAGAGCCCAAATACAATGCAATGGCACACAACCCGGATAAGACTATCGCAGCCGAAGGAAGAAAAGCCTTGGATATCATTCATGGTTTCAACATTACTTTCAAAGCGGATGGCACTTTTACAGGAAGCATACAAAACGGAACCATTGAAGGCACATGGCAAGCGGATGGAAAAGACCGGACAGTAAACATAAATTTTACCAAGACTCCATCTTCAACAAGCTATAATAACGAGTTCATAGAAGCATTGAATAATGCAATATTTTATCAAGGTGACAGCAATGTTTTATTGCTAGCTCCCGAAGGGAAAAAAACTTATATTCAATTTGCACATAATAAGCAAGACTGAAATAATGGAAACGAAAGAAGAAAAACAACTCAAACTCGACAAACGATACATCCGCATGGCTAGTATTTGGGCGGAAAATTCATACTGTGAACGCCGTCAGGTAGGAGCATTAATCGTAAAAGACAAGATGATCATCTCCGACGGATATAATGGAACTCCTGCAGGATTCGAAAATGTATGCGAAGATGACAACGGAGTCACCAAGCCTTACGTGCTACACGCCGAAGCGAATGCTATCACCAAAATAGCACGAAGCAACAACAGCAGTGACGGAGCAACCATGTACGTCACCGCATCTCCTTGCATAGAATGTGCCAAACTCATCATCCAAGCAGGAATCAAACGTGTAGTTTACTCAGAAAAATACCGTTTGGAAGACGGGCTTGATTTATTGAAACGCGCAAATATTGAAGTAATCTATATCAATCCCAATGAATAATAGCAAATAAAGATATGAGCAAAAATCGAACATCCCGTTTTATGCCGGTAATCGTTGCGGTAAGCATCGTAGCCGGAATATTGATTGGAACTTTTTACGCCAACCACTTTTCAGGAAACAAATTAGGTATCATTAATACTTCATCCAACAAACTGAATGCATTATTGCGTATCATTGACGACCAATATGTAGATACAGTAAACATGGGTGAACTGGTGGAAGATGCTATGCCGCAAATTCTAGGCGAGCTGGACCCTCACTCTTCTTATATTCCGGCAAAAGACCTGGAAGCTGTAAATTCTGATTTAAAAGGGAGCTTCAGCGGAATTGGTATCCAGTTTACCATCCAGCAAGATACCATCCATGTAAACAGTGTCATCCAAGGCGGACCATCAGAAAAAGTGGGCCTAATGGCAGGAGACCGCATTATAGAAGTTGATGACAGTGCCTTTGTGGGAAAAATTGTCACCAACTATGAATCCATGAAAAGACTGAAAGGTCCCAAAGGCAGTGAGGTAAAACTTGGCGTTTTTCGTCCGGGAGAAAAAGAAACTTTACACTTCACCATTGTTCGTGGTGACATACCGGTAAAGAGTGTAGATGCCGCCTATATGTTGAATGACAAATTCGGTTACATAAAAGTAAACAAGTTTGGTGAAACAACTTATCCCGAATTATTGATTTCATTAGCCAAGCTAAATCAGGCAAACTGCGAAGGAGTGGTAATCGACTTACGCGGTAATACCGGCGGATATATGGGTGCAGCAATCCAGATGGTAAATGAATTCTTACCCAAAAACAGACTCATCGTTTATACACAGGGACGTAAGTCTCCACGTGAGAACTATACATCTAACGGAACCGGAAGTAGCCAGAAAATGCCTATTGTCGTATTGATGGACGAAGGATCGGCTTCTGCCAGCGAAATTTTTGCCGGAGCTATCCAGGACAATGACCGAGGGACAATCATCGGGCGCCGCTCTTTCGGAAAAGGGCTAGTACAACAGCCTATCGACTTCAGCGATGGTTCAGCCATCCGTCTGACAATTGCCCGTTACTATACTCCGTCAGGACGCTGTATACAAAAACCGTATGTAAAAGGTAATGACGCAAATTATGAAATGGATATCCTGACCCGTTACGAACACGGAGAATTTTTCTCACAGGACAGTATCAAACAGGATCAAAGCCAAATCTTTGAAACTTCTTTAGGCCGTCCTGTATATGGAGGTGGAGGTATTATGCCCGATATCTTTGTACCGCAGGATACTACCGGTGTGACTTCCTATTATCGTATGTCCGTTAACCGCGGACTAACCATCCAGTTTGCTTTCCAGTATACGGACAACCACCGTGCCGAAATGCAAAAATATGAAACAGAAGAAAGCCTGTTGCAATATTTGAAACATCAGAACATTTTGGAACAATTCGCCCGTTTCGCTGAAAGCAAAGGGTTAAAACGTCGCAACATATTGATGTACAAATCACAGAAACTATTTGAAACAAATTTATATGGAAACATCATTTATAATATGCTGGGCATGGAAGCTTATATAGAATACTTAAACAAGAGCGACAAAACTGTCCTCAAAGCATTGGAAGTATTGGATAAAGGTGAATCATTTCCCAAAGCTCCCGAACAACCCATAGAACCGAAAGTAAGCGATGAAGGAACTAAAAAAACAACTGCGCAAGCAGATAGCGCAAGAAAAACGCCGTCACGACATCACCGAATTAATGACAAAGTCCGCTGCTTTGCTTGAGAAACTGGAACAGCATCCCAAATTTGCATCGGCCCGTACCGTTTTGCTCTATTATTCATTGGGTGATGAAGTACAGACACATGACTTCGTTGAGAAATGGCACCGGCAGAAAACAATTTTGCTGCCGGTAGTCAAAGGAGACGAATTGGAACTCCGTATTTATGCAGGTAGACAAAACCTGAAAAACGGCGAGGCTTATCACATAGAGGAACCGACGGGAGAAGCATTTACAGCGTATGAGAAGATAGACCTCGCCATTATACCGGGTGTTTCTTTTGATGCCCAAGGCAACCGATTGGGAAGAGGAAAAGGATATTATGACAAATTACTGCCTCTTCTTCATTCCTATAATATAGGTATATGTTATAACTTCCAAGTAAGCGAAAAGCTGCCTGTCGAACCTTTCGACCGGAGAATGGATGAAGTCTGGACTGAGAATGGAATACTGAAATAGAATCTATCGTGATAAGAACTGCCCCATAAGCCACTCTTACATCACACTTCTTTCAAGTCAAGTGTGGACTTTACGAAAAAGATGAAGGAAAATCCGTAAAAATCCGCACCTGGCAGGAAGTTTTACAGGAACCTTCGGAGATAACCAAAAGAACATACAGAAGACCGCCTAGTTAACGAAAAATAATATTGACTATCACTTGTGCCCCTACCTGCTTATTCAGATTCTTCACCAATAAATCACGTCCCATCATCAACTCCTGACGGAGCACGGACGAAGTGATATGCACATAAAGTATTTGATTCTTGATATAAAGATTACTAGTATATTTGGTAATGGCAGGCCCCACAACATCTTTCCATGCTTGTATCAGACGATACTCATTCAGTGGTGCCTCCAAAGCATTCTGCCGGAAGAATTTCCGAATCATCTCCCCTATTTGTTCCGCATCATTACGTCTCATTCAGCCACTTCCTTTCTTTCAGTCACACAGCCATCTTCTACAGAAAAGACTCTGTATTCCCTTTCAATCTTTTTCAATATTTTATCCAGATGATCCCTATTGGTATCCGTAATGAAAATCTGTCCGAAACTATCCCCGGCCACTAGTTTCACAATCTGTTCCACACGGGAAGCATCCAACTTATCAAAAATATCATCCAGCAACAACAAAGGAGTGCTATTGCTCCCCGTTTTCTTCAAAAAATCAAACTGGGCCAGTTTCAAAGCGATCAGATAAGTTTTATTCTGCCCTTGTGAACCTTCCCTCTTTATAGGGAAATCACCCAACTGCATCACCAAGTCATCTTTATGAATTCCTCTCAGCGAATACCCCATTATACGGTCACGTTTGCGGCTCTCTTTTATTATATCCAGCAAATTCCCATTCATAGCATGAGATTCATACGCCAGATTCACTTTCTCCTTATCTTGCGAAATATAAGAGTAGAAAGATTGAAAAGTAGGAATAAATTCGGCTATAAACTCACTACGTTTTCTAAAAACAATCTCGCCTGCAAATGCCATCATCTCCTCCCATACCAACATCAATTCCTCATCAGGTTCCTGCTCCGACTTCAATAAGGCGTTACGCTGTGTCAGCGCTTTATTATAACGTATCAGTGCATCCAAGTATTCCTTATCATATTGAGATATCACCACATCCATAAAACGGCGGCGCTCGTCACTACCTCCCGCAATCAGTTCCGCATCAGCAGGAGAAACCATTACGAGAGGAATAAAACCGATATGATCTGATAAACGGCTGTATTCCTTTTTATTCCGCTTAAACTGTTTTTTCTGACGACGCTTCAAGCCGCAATATACCTCTTCAGGATCTCCTTGATTCGTTTCATAGAAACCCTGAATCACAAAAAAATCGCCCTCGTGACGGATATTCTGCGAGTCTATGGGATTAGTGGCACTTTTACAGAATGAAAGATAATAAACCGCATCCAGCAGGTTCGTCTTCCCCATGCCGTTCTGTCCGATAAAACAATTCATCTTTGGCGAGAATTCCAGTTCTGCCTGCTCCAGGTTTTTATAATTCAATATCGAGATGCGTTTCAGTATCATAGAACTTCTGTTTAATTGAGGATACAAAATTAGAGATAAAAACGGGAAAAACTAAAAAAATATGCCCGTAAATTTCATTAATACATAGAAATGAACTACTTTTGCTGACCGAAAAAGTAGATTCGCAAAATAATAAAAAAGTAAATATAAAAATGGCAGAACAAAAACACACTCAGGACCCATTGGATATGGAAGAAGCACTGAGTACTTCAGAAGCATTCCTTATCAAGTACAAAGGAAAAATCCTTGGAACTATTGCAGCAGTTGTGATTATCATTGCAGGTTTCATGGGATATAAGCATTTTATTTCTGAACCCAATGAAATGAAAGCATCAGAAGCTTTGTTCAAAGGAGAACAATATTTCGGAGCCGATAACTTTGAAACAGCATTGAACGGCGACAGCATTGGTTACAAAGGTTTCTTGAAAGTAGCAGATGAATTCAGCGGAACAGCTGCCGGTAATTTAGCAAATGCTTATGCAGGTATCTGCTACGCACAGTTAGGCAAATATGAAGACGCAGTGAAGTATTTAGATAAATTCAGCGCTAAAGATCAGTTGGTAAGCCCCGCTATTTTGGGAACTATCGGTAACTGCTACGCTGAGATGGGGCAATTGGACAAAGCTGCCGGAACTTTGCTGAAAGCAGCAGACAAAGCAGACAGTCAGGCATTAAGCCCTATCTATTTGATTCAGGCAGGTCAGTTGTTCGAGAAACTGGGTAAGAACAGTGAAGCTGTTAAAGCTTATACATTGGTGAAAGAAAAATACTTCAATTCTTATCAGTCAATGGACATCGACAAATATATCGAGCGTGCCTCTATCAAATAAGAAAAGAAATATACCTTGAATTATATAAAGAGGTTGTCTGCACCCACGTACAGATAACCTTTTTCTTTTATTAATCCCACTAAAAAACAAAAAATAATGGCAACAGCGTATCATAACTTATCTGATTATGACTTTAACTCGGTTCCCAATGCAGAAAACATGCGTTTCGGTATCGTAGTATCCGAATGGAACAGTAACATCACCGGTCCCTTATTGGAAGGCGCCGTAACCACCTTGAAAAAACATGGTGCAAAAGATGAAAATATTTTGGTACAAACTGTACCCGGAAGTTTTGAACTGACTTTTGGTTCCGCACAAATGATAAAAAGCGGAAAAGTAGACGCAGTGATTGCAATAGGATGTGTAGTTCGTGGTGACACTCCACACTTTGACTATGTATGTGCCGGTACTACCCAAGGCATCGCCCAACTGAATGCCGAAGGAGATATTCCTGTAATTTATGGTTTGATTACCACCAATACCATGCAACAAGCAGAAGACCGTGCCGGTGGAAAATTAGGTAATAAAGGAGATGAATGTGCAATAACTGCCATCAAAATGCTCGATTTCAAGCAAAAAGTGCAGGGAAAGCAGATTTTTTGAAAAAAAGTTCTTGTAGAATTTGCATATTCAAAAAAAAGACGTACCTTTGCATCGCAATTGAGAAACAAGCCTACTCAATAAGAGAATTGAGATAGAATCTTAAGAGCGAATGGGCAAATACCAGAGTGGCCAAATGGGGCAGACTGTAAATCTGCTGTCTTTCGACTTCGGTGGTTCGAATCCATCTTTGCCCACAAAAAATTGCGGAAGTAGCTCAGTTGATAGAGCATTAGCCTTCCAAGCTGAGGGTCGCGGGTTTGAGCCCCGTCTTCCGCTCTACAGAAGAGATGATTAAATCATCTCTTCTTTTATTTTATATCCTACCCTTCCTTCACTTACCCGATAATTATAAGAGCAGGATGTCCAAGAATTCTTGTTCGGCTCCAAGAAACCAGGTTCATCCGATATTTCATAGAGGAACACTTTTGCTTTGTCCCGTTTTTGTGACAGACCCTCTGCAAGTAATAGGTGAATCTGATAAAACTTCAAGCATAACTCCGGGAAACTCTGAGCAAAACTCGTCAAACCTATAAGGATAGTTTGAAAAAACCTTCCGGCATAAAGTGAAAAAGGGTGGAACGCTTTTTGGGAAGAAGAAAATGCAAATCCGGTTTACACGTACGTACGCATGAGGCGATGCATACATATGTATAGCTTCATGCATACGTACAGGCCGGGCTTGTCCAAAGGACAGGCCTAGCTTGTTTGACGAACATGCTTAGCTTGTTCTGTGGACAACGTCATAAGTTATCTATGAGCTATAAGATTTAAATGTATGAACTGTAAGATTAACTACTCAAGTTGCCAGCATCCGAATTGTCTTTACATGAAAAATAAAATTGTTCAATCACTATAATCAATTAGTATCCAGTAATTTGTGGTGATAAAAGGACGTAAAAGACGCTCAAGTGGTTTGACCCCGGACAAGCCCAACATGCTCCAAGGACATGCCATGCCCGTCTGGTTCCGGAAGCGAAAAGTGTATGGCATATTCACCGTCAACTACCACTTGGGCATGTCTTACCATCTTTCTACACAGTAAACCATTGAACAACAATAAGATATGGTGATGAAAGGATTTTATTCCGTTCGTAAAAACAAATGTATACATACAAATTCGTTTTCTTCTGTTTGGCAATCAATCATCACATTGCTTTATTTTACTTTCCCAATCAGTTCGATAGCCCTTGTCCGGTTTCAAGAAGCTACATTTCCTCCTACCGGAGTGTTCAGAATCTTGATACAAATTCTGCCGGATCCTGCGCCAAGTTCTATGAATTCTTGTGCCAAACATAAGTTCCTTTTATTAAAAGATAAGGATGTTTTTCCAAAACAATAAGGTCTTTTAAAAAAAGATAAGGCCCTTTTTGAAAAACGAACTTATCTTTTTACCTGTCTGCTAAACCAAAAGCTTCTTACCATAGAGTGTTCTCCAAAAATCTTCACTAAAACCGAAACAAAATGTGTTTTCTAATGTAACAAAAGACTCTAACAGATCATTTAAAAGAGCTGAATCTAAAGTACAACCCACCTTACAGCAACCGTTAAACTTTTCTGTTTCCCCAATTGTTATATCAAATATCAACAAATTAAAAAAGAAAGGATATGAGTTATGAAAACAGTAATTGACAAAGCTAATACAAGAGGGTATTTTAATCACGGATGGCTAAAAACCTACCATACATTCAGCTTTGCAGACTATTATAATCCAAGACGAATTCACTTCGGTGCTTTACGCGTACTAAATGATGATACAGTAGCTCCCGGAGAAGGTTTCGGTATGCACCCCCATAAAAATATGGAAGTGGTGTCTATCCCTTTACAAGGATATTTAAGACATGGAGACAGCGTACAGAATGAAAGTACCATTGCCCCAGGTGAAATTCAGGTAATGAGTACAGGCACAGGCATCTATCATAGCGAATACAATGCCAGTAAGACTGAAGACGCAAAATTCCTGCAAATCTGGATTATTCCCAATGTGGAGGGAACTAAACCCGAATACCATAATTATGACATTCGTCCGTTATTGAAACGTAACGAACTAGCCACCTTCATCTCACCATCTGGCAATACACCGGCGCATCTGCTACAGGACGCATGGTTCTCTATGGGCACATTGGATGCCGGACAAAGTGTGACATACCGTATGCACAAACCACGCACAGGTGTTTATATCTTCATTATAGAAGGAGAAATAAATGTAGCAGGCGAGAATCTTTCACGTCGTGACGGTATCGGTATCTGGGACATTGAAAGTGTCACAATTGAAGCTAAATCCGAAGCGCAAATACTGGCCATCGAAGTAGCCATGTAAGCTATATATTTGTGTCGCAATCATCCAAACGGAAAATTTGCGCCACAAATTCATCTTTGCTTCCTTGTTCTATACCCATCTTTCTACAAATTCTATATACCACACGGTTTACAGAACGGGACTGCACTCCCAACAAACTGGCCATCTCATCAAATGAAAGTCCCACTACAAACAGGTAACAAATATCCTTCTCTCCGTTGGTCAGAGATGGATAAAGCTTTTCCAATCGCTCGGCCCAGCGATTACGGGATATGTTCAACCAATACTCTAATTTAGTACGGTCTTCAGCAGGGGTATAATGAGGAGTTCCCTTCGTCACGATTTGCAAGTATACTTGTGCTGCCTCCACCGACTCAACCGGAAGCGAGATGTGTTTCGAACGGAAAGTGAGTTCCAACTGACGAATACGTATTTCCTTACTTTTCTTTTCCTTTTCAAGGATTTGCATCTGTTCTTGCAGATTCTTCGCCTCACCTTGATTCTCTTCTATCCTCTCTTGTAAATCATCAATCTGCTGCTGCAACATGGAAGCATCCCTTTTATAATGACTTAAAATCTCCAGTTTCTGGCGGCGAAAAAATTTCCAACTGCCCCATAGCAGTAAAGTCAATGAAAAAACAGCAGCCACTGTTATCAACAGAGTAATGCTCCATCGGCTTCGATATTCATCATTCTGACGTAATAAAGCCGTGTAATCATATCTTTTCTCGATTTTAAACAATTCAGTACGGCTTCCGGAAGTAAATAGTAATTCCAGTTCATTGATATAGCATTGCATATATTCATTAGCCTTACTTAACTTACCAGCCGCCAGCAAATCCTGGTATATAGCTTTGTACACAGAGGATCTCAAAAGTGGTCGCGAAGATTTCAATGCCCTATTACGAAGGCTGTCTACTAGTTCAGTTTTTCCTAAATGTTTATAGATAACAGCTAATTCAGCATCATACCAGTAACGGGACTCAACAGTAGTGGTATAGTCCATCGCTTTTAACAGGAACGAAGCCGCCGAATCCCATTCCTGCTTGTCTTTCTCCTTCAAGGCCCATTGATAATAGATTTTCTCTTGCGAGGTAAAGTCCATCCTATTAACCAAACCTAAAAACTTATCATAAACCAACTTGACCTCTTCATTGTACCGGGGAGTTCCCTGAGCCAGATAAAGAGGGGCAAATATATATTCTCCCCCCATTGCATTCCAAGCCGGAACTGATAGATTAAGATCCAACGCCTTTCTATAATACGACAGTGAGTGCTCATAATGAGCATACCTTCCATTGATATTCCCTAAAGCTGTATATATCAAAAAATGGATCCGCAAATCCTTAACAGTCTTTACCGCCTCCTCTGCCTGTTTATAGGCATACAAAGCTTCATTATCCTGCCCCAAGTCCTCTAAAATATATCCTTTATAAAGCAAAGCGGAAGCTTTATCATCTGCATTACCTTGTGAAGAATAATACTGTACAGCAATGTTTATCAATGAATCGGAAGATATCTTATGCCCACATCTATACATAGCTTGTGTCATCAGTAATGCATAGCACGCTTGTTCTTCTACGGAAAGTTTATCGGGAAAAGGAATGGCATTCAGTATCCGGTAGGAGGAATCCGGGGCACTCCACAAATAATATTTCCCCCATGCCAGTCTAGAAGTGCCCTTATCCTGACTGCAAGAGGAGATGATACCCAATATCACCACCATCCATACAGCCCAGCCTATAAACAAGTACTTTCTCATCATATCGCAAATGTATCACTTTTTAGCCTTCTCGCAATTTATAGACTATAAAAATAGGATTACTATCCACATTTATCTTTTTTAATTCATCCGGAACAGTAAGGGTGGATCCTTTTTCATAAAGACTCAGCTCATAAGGAATGACAACCTGCACCAAACCATCTTTCTCCATACGACCCCAAACGGGAAAGCTACGATAACTCCGTGTCCCCAACATACCAAAAAGAAGATTGGCATCAGAAAGTTTAAAAATATCTTCAGGCTGCTCACATTGCTCCGCCAGAATCTTCCCTGTTTCTTTATCAACGGAAACCACATAATGTCCTCCATCATACCTGCAACGGAAATAATAACTTCGTGGCGTCTCAAAAAGATCAGACACAAAAATATCCTTATTTCCTCCAAATTTTTGATGTAAGCTACTGAAATCAGTCGCATCCAGGCAGCGGATGATTTCTTGGTCTGAATTCTGTAAATTCAAAACACAAGCTGGCATAATTTTATGATCGGAAATTCTGAAAACAGTATCATTACATCCTGTTTTAAACAGTAATGACTGCTGCTTACCTGAATAGGTAGCTGCAATGCCTATAGTAAAACCTGCTTTCTCCGGAGGAACCAGTGGCGAAGTAAAATCATTCTTTACAGCAATAGTGTCCCCTTGCTCTGTGAATATGCCTAAGCCATAACTCCCGCTCCGAAAAGGAATATACGGAAATGCCACCGAAGCAAAACAGTCTTGTTCCACCTTACGCTGATATACTATCTGATAATCATGGTTCAAATTTTGAATAAACTCCCCCTCTAAGGTGTAGACCCCTATCTGATTAGCACTGAACAGGTAAAGACGATTATTTTCCTCATCGGCCTGTATACCTGCTAAAAAATTACTGAACTCCCCCGGTCCTTGTCCGAAAGGAATCAATGTCTTTATAAAATGACCTTTCCGGTCAAACTGAACAATCCGTTGTTCTTTTACGGGAGAAACATAGATGTATTTGCTTGTCAAAGCATATTCGGATACTCCATCCAACAAAGAAGCGGGATCATCGGTTGTTTCCAAAGGTATATATTCCACACTCTCTACCTCATCTTGCAGATTGAGCATAGAAGGATGATCTATCCCCTGTCGCAAGTCCACCGAAATTAATTCTCCGGAACCGGAATGTCCGGAGTCACAAGCTGCCATCAAAGGCAACAAGCAAAATAAATGCCATTGTTTCATAGATTCAATCAGTTTTTCAGGAAAAAAATATTTATTTCCCGAAACAAAGATATACAGGAATCCATGATTTATGAGAATAAAACAGAATAAGTTTTGCGACGACACAAATCCCTGATTATCTTTTTATTGCAGATAATCAGGGATTCATTTTGCGACAACTACAAAGTTTTTTTAGCCCATTTTTACAATTCTATTGTCAATTCCACCGGACAATGATCTGATCCCAAGATGTCAGTATGAATCTGAGCACCTCTCAATTTATCCTTCAACGAATCGGAAGTGAGAAAATAATCAATACGCCAACCCGCATTCTTCTCACGGGCTTTGAAACGATAGGACCACCATGAGTAAATTCCCTCTTGCTCCGGATAGAAATAGCGGAATGTATCCGTAAAACCTGATTCAAGCAAAGTAGTGAACTTTGCACGCTCTTCATCAGTGAAACCTGCATTTTTCCGATTCGTTTTAGGATTCTTCAAATCTATCTCCTTATGTGCTACATTCAAATCACCACACACAATTACCGGTTTTTTCTCTTCCAATTTCTTCAAATAAGCACGGAAATCATCATCCCATTTCATTCTATAATCCAAGCGTCGCAATTCTTCCTGCGAATTAGGAGTATAAACAGTTATCAGATAATACGATTCCAGTTCAAGCGTAATTACACGGCCTTCGTGATCGTGCTCTTCAATGCCTAAACCGTATGTAACGGACAATGGCTTTACTTTAGAAAAAATAGCAGTACCCGAATATCCTTTCTTTTCAGCATAATTCCAATAGGACTGATACCCTTCAAATTGTACATCCAGTTGTCCTTCTTGCATCTTTGTTTCCTGTAAACAGAAAAAATCAGCTTCCAAACGATTGAAAGCATCAGCAAAACCTTTATCGTAACAAGCTCGCAAGCCATTTACATTCCATGATATGAATTTCAACATGATTCTTTTATTATTTTTAAACTAACATATTCCAGAACAAAAGTAAGCACAAAAGCATACTTATCAAAGCAAAATATCTTAAAACAAAAAAGCGCTCTGTTTCACTGATAAAACAGAACGCCTATCCTTATTAAGGAAAATGCTCTCTTTAATTACTGTGCCGAATCACCCGGAGCAGGAGTCTCTGCAGCATCATTTGTCTGCGGAGCAGCAAAACCTGAAGGTGCATTCAACGGATTGGTAGCTCCCTCTTTCACCGCTTCTTCCATGATGATAGAAGAATCTGTATGAGCAGTAGGAACAAAATAAGCGGTAAGCACGCTACATGCTACCATAAAAGCAGCTAATCCCCATGTTAATTTCTCAATAAAATCCGTAGTCTTACGAACTCCCATAATTTGATTTGAAGAAGCAAAACTAGAAGCCAAACCACCTCCTTTTGAATTCTGAATCAGTACGACGAAACACATCAAAAGAGCTGCAAGCACAATTAATCCAATAAGTAATAAATACATTTTCTTTATTTTGATTTAGTGTTAATAATCAATTTCTCCAAAAATCTTATTTGGTCTGCAAAGTAAGCGTTTTTTTTTGGATATTTCAAATTTAATTTTTTAATAATTTCCAGAGCCTTAGAATATCTTTGCTGTTTAACGTATATTTTGGCCAATGTTTCGGTAAAATAGCTTTCATCTTCTATATCTTCCTCCGCTTCCGGTTCATCCTCTTCGGGCATTTCCTTTTTCACCGGCACTTCCTCTTTTATCCCTAATTGAGGTAATAAAGGTTCCTCTGCAGACTTTTCAATGAAATCATCTATCAGACTCTGGCCTTTCATCCGAGGAATACCATCATCGGACGGATGCTCTTCTTCATGTAATAAGAAAGAAGTATAATCGGCTGTTACATCCATAGGCAACTCCACGGCAGTAGAGTCCTCGGGTAAAGAAGACAGAAAAGCATCTATCAATGAAAGAGTACGGTCCAATCCGCCTTCCTCCTTAGGCTTCTCTTGCTTGTCAAGAGGAGAAATGATAAAACGCTCCCCTTCTATCAGATAAAAAAGAACTTTGCGATCGGCCACATACAATGCAGCCTTACGCAATTCTTCACCGAATGTTATATCATGCAGTAAAAACAGATTCTTCAGATAAAGCAACCTCACCGTCTGAAAATACGGATAACGCGCAAGCAACGTACGCAGCTCGTATAGTGTATCCCGATTTAATAATTCAGGATGGGTTATCCATTCATATAATTGCTGTTGTGTCATGACGGAAAAGGGCTCACTACCAGTTTGCCACGGTAGCATTGAATATTTGCTCTACAATTTCTTTAATCATCTGGGTTACTAATTCATCCTGTACAGCACTCAACTGCTGATTAGCGTTGTATTCTCGGCTAGCCGAGAATTGTTGACCATTCATATTCTCTGTCGGATTGGAATTGTTGACAAAGTTCACCCTAACCGTCATACGCAATTCCACCATGCTGGAATAACCGTCAGAACCAATTCCTTTATTCAAAGCATCATAATTGGTTATTTCCCCTGACAATTGCAGGTCACCTCCACGCTTGGCTTGCTTCAACCGGGTCTGCTGCATATAAATATCCTGCAATGCCGTATTGAACATGCTCTCCATCGGTCCCCACACAAAACCTGCCGAACGGTTCGGGAAGTTTTCGAACGAAATAGTCTTTACCTTAGTATAGTCTATAGACGATCCGTTAAACTTATAAGAGATGGAACAAGCAGTTACTATTCCCGCCAGTACCATCAACACACCAACTACTTTCAATTGTTTAATCCAAACCATATTCTTTTATTTTTCTATAAAGTGTGCGCTCTGAAATATTCAAATCTTTTGCCGCATTCTTTCGTTTTCCATGATGACGGTCGAGCGCCTTACGTATCATTTCTTTTTCCACTTCATCCAATGACAGTGTCGCTTCTTCCACAAATTCCTCCGTGTCCTGAATATCATCTACTACAGGATGCACGGATTTAGCGGCAGAGATAATGGTAGGTGTAGCAGGCACTACTGTAGCGACCAAATTCCGTTGAGGTTCTTGATAATAAGAAACTGCTGTAGTAGCCGGTGGCGGAACAGGTTGCGCTCCACGTTCCGACATCAAGGTGTTTACCAATTTCTTCAACTCAGTTACATCACGCCGCATATCAAACAGCACCTGATACAGAATCTCGCGCTCACTTTCAAAAGCCTTCCCCGCACTTGCTTTCACACCAAATAAAGCGGGTAAACCGGAGTTTACACGTTGTTCCGGTAAATAATTTCTCAAAATTTCCGCCGTAATGTCGCGATTGGTTTCAATAATAGATATCTGTTCTGTAATATTCTTCAACTGGCGTACATTACCGGGCCATGGGTAAGCCAACAACAAGGCTTTTGCATCTTCTGTCAGCTGAATGGCCGGCATACGGTACTTCTCAGCAAAATCCGATGCAAATTTGCGGAAAAGTAATGTTATATCATCTCCACGTTCGCGCAGAGGTGGTATCTTGATAGGCACAGTGTTCAGACGATAATATAAATCCTCGCGGAAACGGCCTTCGGCAATGGCTTCCGTCAGATTTACATTGGTAGCGGCAACAATACGTACATCCGTCTTTTGTACTTTGGATGAACCTACTTTAATGAATTCACCACTCTCGAGCACACGTAGCAGACGCGCCTGCGTAGCAAGAGGTAACTCTCCCACCTCATCCAGAAAAATAGTTCCACCATTGGCTTCGGCAAAATAACCGTTACGGTCACTGATAGCTCCTGTAAAAGCACCTTTCTCATGTCCGAAAAGTTCTGAATCTATTGTACCTTCAGGTATAGCTCCACAATTCACGGCTATATACTGTCCATGTTTCCGACGGCTGAACTGATGGATGATCTGCGGAAAATTTTCCTTTCCCACACCACTTTCACCGGTGATCAATACTGATAAATCTGTGGGCGCCACCTGAATAGCCACGTCTATGGCACGGTTCAATCCTTCAGCATTACCAATAATACCAAATCTGAGTTTAACATTTTGTATTTCTGACCTGACCATATTCATTTTATTATATGACAAAATTACAAATTCCCGAGCAGACAGCAAGTAATTATGGCAGAAAAATAAAAAATAAGGCGCGGATTTCACGGATTGATACGGTCTTTTATAAAGAGAAACCGTAAAATCCGCGCAATCCGCGCCTGAATAAAAACAGTCTGTTATAAATTAATCAATTTCCTGATCAGCTTCATAACCACCCATTTCGCGAATAGCATTCTTCAAGATAGCATACTGCTGGAAGAGATGGTTGACAGGTATTTCATTTTCTGTATAATCATGCATCGGGCTCTTCAAGAAGAAACTCAAGAAACGCTGTATACCAAAACGTCCTGCACGTGCAGCCAAGTCACTCAATAATACTAAATCCAAACATAAAGGAGCAGCCAAAATTGAATCACGGCAAAGGAAATTAATCTTAATCTGCATGGGGTAGCCCATCCATCCGAAGATATCGATATTATCCCAACCTTCCTTACTGTCATTACGAGGGGGATAGTAATTGATACGTACTTTGTGATAATAATCTGTATATAAATCAGGCTGGTCTTCGGGTACAAGAATCGACTCCAAAGTAGACAGCTTGCTGACTTCTTTAGTACGGAAGTTAGCCGGTTCGTCCAACACCAAACCATCACGATTACCTAAGATATTTGTAGAAAACCAGCCGGACAAGCCTAAGCAACGGGTTCCGATAATCGGAGCGAAGCCTGACTTAACCAATGTCTGGCCTGTTTTGAAGTCCTTACCAGCAATAGGCATCTTCGTTTTTTCAGCCAATTCCCACATAGCCGGGATATCAACTGTAGTATTAGGAGCTCCCATGATGAAAGGGCAACCTTCTGACAGCGCTGCATAAGCATAGCACATAGACGGAGCAATGTGTTCCTTATCATCCTCTTTCATCGCTTGCTCCAATGCTGCCAAGGTTCCGTGTACTTTTTCTTCAACAGGTACATAGATTTCTGTAGAAGCAGCCCAAAGAACTACGATACGGTCGCAATTATTTTCAGCTTTGAAATTGCGGATATCTTCACGCAGCTGTTCTACCATATCCCAACGATTCTTGCAATCTTTCACATTATCGCCATCCAAACGACTAGCATAGTTGTGATCGAAAGCAGCTTTCATCGGAACTATCTTTTCCAGTTCTTCCTTTACAGGAAGAATGTCTTTTTCTTGTAAAACTTCAGCATTTACAGCTGATTCATAAGCATTAGCAGGATAAACATCCCATGCACCAAAAACAATGTCGTCCAAAGTTGCCAATGGAACGATTTCTCCATAATGCAAATACTTTTTATTTTCTCCACGGCCAACACGCATTTTATCATATTGAGTCATAGATCCGACAGGTTTTGCCAGTCCCTTACGAGCCATCAGCACACCTGTCATAAAAGTTGAAGTAACAGCGCCCAATCCAACACAAAGAACGCCCAATTTACCGGTTGCCGGTTTCACATTCATTTTTTCCATTCTAATTTCTTTGTTAAAATTGCATCTCATAGCAGAGATTAAGATAATTTGTGCCAAAGTTACACCTTCTTTTGAAAACTTCCATGCTTTTTCTAGTTTTTTTTGTAGCTTTGCAACCGTTTAATATAAATAGGTATGGATGATATTTGTTGCATAGGCCACATTACATTAGATAAGATAGTAACACCCAGGAAAACGACTTATATGCCCGGCGGAACATCCTATTATTTTTCACACGGAATCAGTCATTTAAAGGATACAAAGCATTATCAGCTGGTCACAGCACTAGCGCCCAGTGAATTTAAAGCTGTAGAAGATATCCGTGCAAAAGGTATCAGAGTCACTGTTATTCCCAGTCAGCGAACAGTCTATTTCGAGAATACATACGGGGAAAATCAAGATAACCGCAGTCAGCGGGTATTAGCTAAAGCCGATCCTTTCACAGTGGAACAGCTACAGAATATAAATGCCCATATTTTTCATTTGGGAAGCCTTCTGGCAGATGATTTTTCACTGGATGTTGTAAAATATCTTTCAGAAAAAGGTATTTTGGCGGTAGATGCCCAAGGATATTTGCGCGAAGTCCGGGGTGAAAGAGTTTATCCCATAGATTGGACAGACAAGTTGGAAGCCTTAAAATATATTGATATTCTAAAGGTAAACGAACACGAAATGGAAGTGCTTACCGGTCACAAAGACATAAAACAAGCCGCTTTGCAACTTGCTGAATGGGGAGTAAAAGAGGTATTGATAACCTTGGGAAGTCTGGGTTCTGTAATTTATGCAGAAGGTAGATTTCATAAGATACCCGCCTATCCTCCTAAAGATATAGTTGATGCTACAGGATGCGGAGATACGTATGCCACAGGATATTTATATATGCGCAACAAAGGAGTATCCTATGAAAAAGCCGGTTGTTTTGCAGCAGCCATGTCGACACTGAAATTAGAAGCATCCGGTCCCTTCAGCAAAACAGAAGAAGATGTATGGGATATTATCCGGACTAGTCCTTTGAAAGCCGAGGAAATTTAAAAATAGATAGAAATCCCGATAAAGCCAGACAGCCATATCGGGATTTTTTATTTCAGTTTCCTTCTACATCGGCATACCACGAATAGAATAATACAACACAAAAAGAAACAAATGGTATAATGAATGATAAGGACATATTACTATTATCTGCCACATATCCCATCAACACAGGGCCAATAGCTCCTCCTACAGGAGACATCATTAAAAAAGAAGAGGCTCGTTTGGTTTTATTTCCCAACCCTTTCAAAGATATGGCAAAAATAGTGGGAAACATGATGGCTTCGAACACATATACCAAAAACAAAGCAACTAATGAAATTTTTCCTAAATTGCAAACGATAAGAAAAGTAGCCGCTACCGTTCCCAAAGCACAGTATAGCAAAACTCTTTCTGCACGAATTCGCTGCATAATCCAACTACCGGCAAAACGTCCGCACATAAATAGCCCGAGCCCACCGAATGAAAGCACTACTGCCGCATCACGGGCATTCATCCATCCATCGTCCACCACATAATTGATAAAGAAACTATTGATAGAAATCTCTGCTATTTCATAACTGAATAGTGCCAGTAGACCAAATAAAAATAATTTATGCGACCATAAGCCTTTTTTAACTGTCTTTCCATTCACCACATTGTCTGTATGAACAATCTCCGGAAGTTTGATACGGGAAAAGACCAGTGCCACTATCAGCACAACTACCCCCATCAGCATATAAGGATATGAAATATTCGCCTCTCCCTTCTCCGAGAACAACAATAGTCCTCCCACCAAAGGGCCGCAAATACATCCTAATCCATTAAAGGACTGGGCCAGGTTCAACCGACTGGCAGCTGTTTCCCTATCCCCTAATTCTGTCATATAAGGATTTGCAGCCGTTTCCAAAAAAACCAAGCCGCAAGCGATGACAAACAAAGAGAACAGAAAAAATTCAAATGACATCCAGTATTCGCCGGGAATAAACATCAACGACCCGATGCCGTAAAGCAATAATCCGAAAACAACTCCCCTACGATATCCATATCTGGTGATGAATAACCCTGCCGGAACAGCCATTACGAAATAACCTAAATAAAACATTACCTGCACCATTGCCGAATGAGTACGGGTAATATCCATCACCTCTTGAAAATGTTTATTCAGCACATCAAGAATAGCATGTGCAAATCCCCATAAAAAGAATAAAGAGGTTACTAAAACAAAAGGAACTAGATAGTCCCTTTTTACCAATGCATGTCTTTGTGTCTCCATACTTTTTATAATAGAACAGGCAGTTGGGCCAAATTCGTTATAATCACATCAGGAACAGATTCGTCAATGACTTCTCCTCCCCAACCTTCTCCTTTCAACCAAGCTACACGACATCCCACCGCTTTGGCAGGAACAACATCTTTTGAGAAAGAATCTCCAACCACCAGCACATTCTTTGCCACAAATCCCATAGCATCCACTCCGAGTCTGTAGATAGCGGGATCTGGTTTACGAACACCCACCACAGAGGATTCAATAATTTCATCAAAGAAATCCAGAAGTCCAAAATCCTTTAAAATGGTCTGAATATTACCATAAAAATTAGAAACCAGCACTAACTTATATTTTTTGGACAACTCTTCCACTACCGGACGTGTAACCTGCAATATATCCAATACATACTCATAACAGCTGTCTGCTACTTTCGTGGCATAAGATTGCAGTTTCAACTCATCCATAGGCAACTTTCTCTGTTCTGCCAACCATTCCATCTGAAGTTTGGCCTTAATGGAAAGTACATCATGAAAATCATGCCAAGGCTGGACAAAAGGGTATTTAGCCAACGCTCTTTCTCCAAAGACGTATGCCTCACGAAAACTCTCCTTATCCACCGGAATCTGATGTTCCACATACTTGGCCCACAATACTTCCGCCCAGTGACGGCTATTCGTATCTATCGTACCGCCGTAATCAAATATAACTCCCTGAATATCTTTCAATGCGTTCATTATCTCATGCTTTATTAGTAGGTGTACCGTTGCCGACTTTCATCAACAACACACCAATTACAATCCAAATCAATTCACGTACACGGGTTATCAATCCGGTATAAACTCCGAAAGCTCCCGGAATAGCCAGTCCTCCTACCGCTAAAGCAAAGCCCCCCTCACGAGCGCCCAATTGCATAGGCGAGAAAAAGAACAAATTAGCAAATAAAGAAGTAAATGCCATAATCAGAATACAAGCCGGAAAGCTAACATCTGTTGTCAGAATATTCAATATGAAATACACTTCCAGGCAACCTAGAATCCGAGCCATGAATTCCAGACTTAACGAGGCATAAAATGTAGACTTACGCTGTTTGTGCAGCTCTGCTATCTGACTGTCCACACGTTCCAAAGTCTCCCGTTTGTTTTCTGAAAAACGTTTGGCCCATCCTTTAATAAAAGGAATATATTGTAATAATTTTAAAGTACGGACAGCCATTCCATTCTTGTATCCTTTCATAAAAAAATAAATAGCCAAAAGAGAAACCACACCCACAACAGCCAGCATAGTCCCCATGGCAATATCTACCGGGCGTAAAGCCAAATACAAGAAAATAGAACAAAACCAAAAACAAAAATGCGAGAAAATATGCATCATCACATAAAGGATAACTGATGATGTTGCCTTACTGGCCCCGACATAAGGAGTCAGTTCCATGATACGGTAAGGTTCTCCTCCCATTAATCCTACCGGAGTAGCATAATTCAGTGCAAACCCGGAAACTGTAAGCTTATAAACTTTCCAAAATGGAATAGGCGTTCCTTTTTTTCCATCTCGGATAATAATGTACCAAGAAAGGGTATTGAACAAGTAAATGATAATCCATAACCCTACTACAGCCGGCAGCCAAATCCCTGCCCGGCGCAAGTTAGCCAACAATTCATCATACTCCATATCAAAAGTACAGAGCATTACCACGATAGCTACAATCCCAAATATCAGGAATATATTTCTATATTTACTTTTCACTTCGCCGCGTATTTATAATATAACTGTGCGCAAACCGCCTCGTGGCAATGGCGCATATATACAAATAAAGAAGTCATTACAATAATCTCGAATACAAAATACAACCAAGGTTCGCCAATCAGCAAACTGATATACAAAGCAATGGCACGTGTATTAAAAGTCAAGATATTGGTATATTTCATCAAAGGTTTGCTAGCTGCACGAAATTCGTTCCGCAACTCCTGTGGAATATTGTCCCCATACTTTTCCTTTACCAAAGCATAGAAACGCTGAAAATTAGGGGTCATTCTTTCCTGCTGACGTGTGTAATTACCATAAAAATACAAAAAAGCTTTCCACCAGAAATTTCCTTTCCAAGGTAAACTATAGAAGATCTCACGCTGTTGTTTGAAATTATCCAGCTCACTTCCATTTTTCCCTTTCAGAAAATATAAATGAATATTACGATAATAATCCGCCAATGTACATTGTTTACTATGACAAACAGTGCCCGAAAAAGCAGCCAATATCCAAATAAAAATTCCCCAATGCATCCCGTCACCAATATGAAACGGCATAGGCTGGTCCATCAGTCTGAGACAGATCGCCGCATAAATAGTAAAGAACCAAATATCACCGGCAAAGCCATCCAACATACGTCCCCACTGGGTTTTCTGCCCTGTAAGCCGTGCCAATTGGCCGTCCGCACTGTCATAATGGTTTGCCCACATCAATAGAAGTATACCAATCAGGGTATGTTTCATATCGGGGTAATAGAACATCACGCCTGCGCCTATACCTAGAATAATAGAAAAAATGGTCACGACATTGGGATGTACCTTCAATTTTTTAAACAATAGCGCCCATGCATATCCTATGGGACGATTGAAATAAATATCCAGGAACTCCTCTGTGTCCATGGATTTGAAAGAAGCCTCTATTCCTTTCTTCTCACTCTCTGTACTCATGTCTTTATTGTTTCATTTGCTTTTTAGCCCGGTTATAAATGCACTCTGCAATTTTACCTCCCGCTTCCTCACGACAACGGGCAAAGCTGGGCCAATCATTAAAATCTATAATCCGCAGTGTTCCGTCGGCTGAAACCACACAATCACCTCCGTAAATGGGTACGTTCAGCGCCTCAGCAGCTTTATCACTTTGTATTTTCAATTCCTCTACGCTAAAAGGAATCCCTTTGGCTATTCCGTTTATTTTTTCCAAACCGAACTTACTGTGCGAACAAGGAGACGGATAAAACCAATAAAAGAAATCAGTGCCGTGTACCCCATAGAATTTCACCAAGTCGCCTTGCAAGTGCTCATTGATGACCGCAACAGGAATGTCACGGTTGCGAAAATCAGCCAGAATATTCTCCACCTCTTCCTTACAAGTGGCATAAGCTACATCTTCTTTCACCATAGCATGAGAGTCTCCCCGCTTTACCCAACAAGGATAACAGTTTTCAGAATACTCGTCTGCTGTGGAAATAATAAAACTCTGCGGATGAGGAACTCCTCTTTTTATAAGTAGCTCCGTCATGGGTCTACGTACACAATTATCTATACCGTAAGCAGAGTTTATCACCAACGCACCTCCATCCTCCAAAGACTTCAAGCGGGCTATTGTTGCTTTATCACGGGCCATATCAAAAATGATATCTCCTTTGACACCCTGCTCCACGAAATCCTTCTCGGCATAAACCTCAACTTCACAGCCCAATTGTCCCAACTCTTCCACCACCTTATTAAATATGGCGGCATCATTGTCCACATGATTGGGTGAATATTCGTTTCCACGGCTTACCCCTATTATTGAAATCACATTCATTCCTTTATGTTATCTTTTAAATTACTCGTCCTTACCGGTCAGAAAGTTTTCCGCTTTCACTATATCACTGGCATGGTCTACATCCAGAATTTTTGTAAAAGGATAAGCTTTTAATTTCAAGCCGTCGGCCACTAACTGCCTCTGGAAGTTGCGCATACGGGACATACCTTTTTCCATACACCCGTGCAATGTCTTGACCGCTGTCGGAGTCAGGCAGTAAATTCCTCCCGATATATAGCGGCATCCGGAGATGGCCTCATCATGAAAGCCAGTTATGTTCAAAGCTTCATCTGTAGAAATGTAAAGCGGTTTTTCATCGTCTATGAAATCGGTCACCGCCATATATCCATCTTTGTCCGATTGTTTGAACGCTTCAATAAAAGTCGAGAATTCTTCTTCACGGAATATGGTATCTACAGTAGTCAAACAGAACTTATCGTCTTTCAAATAAGAGTTCAGTTCATAAAAACTATGCATTGAACTAGGCGTAGTTTTCACAACTACTTCCAATGGCACTGTCGCCTCCGCCTGTAGTTTTGCCAAATGCTCTTTTGTCAACGGACTTTCATTATTAATAATGATGACCACCTTATCAGCCCCGTTGCGCACAAAGATCTGTATCAGACGGTCAATCATGGCAACTCCGTTCAGTTGCACCAAAGGTTTGGGTAAAGCTACCCCTTCTTGTGAAAGTCGGGAGCCTTCACCCGCTGATATAATTGCAAATTTCATTTCTACTCTTTTTCTTGAAATTATATTTTAGACCGGTTCACCATCAATCTTCATCATCAATGGTATCTAACTTCAGTTTATCGCTATCATCCCGTTTCTCATAATACTGTTTACGCAATGGATGTGCATGGATTTCTTTTTCGACAATCCGATTACGGAAAACATCCATAGCCACATAGATAGCCTGGCGAAAAGAATCTTCCAAGGCAACCCCTTGTCCGGCAATATCATACGCAGTACCATGTGCCGGAGAAGTGCGTACAATAGGAAGTCCTGCCGTGTAATTCACTCCTTCATCCATTGCCAAAGCTTTGAAAGGAGCCAATCCCTGATCATGATACATAGCTAGAATTCCATCAAAATGAGTATAGTTGCCAGATCCCATAAAGCCATCGGCCGGATAAGGTCCGAAACACTGAATGCCTTTAGCAACCATTTCCTTCATTGCCGGAATTATGATATCACTCTCTTCCGTACCAATCAATCCCTCATCACCCGCATGAGGATTTAATGAAAACACAGCTATACGCGGACTGTCGATGCCAAAATCCTCTTTTAAAGAACGATGGAAAACAGCCAATTTTTCCATAATAAGTTCCTTGGTAATATCTTGTGCTATCTCGCGTACAGGAACATGACCAGTCACCAAAGCTACCCGGAAATCATTCTTCAGCAAAATCATTAACGCTTTCTGTCCTTCCCCCACACGCTCTTCAATATATTCTGTATGACCGGGGAAATGAAAAGTTTCCGACTGAATGGTATGCTTATTGATAGGAGCAGTTACCAAAACATCAATCATTCCCTCCCGATAGTCCTGCAAAGCTCTCTCCAACGCATCCAAAGCTGCTTTACCAGCTTCCGGTGTCGGTTTGGAGAGCTCCACCTTCAATTCGTCTTCCGTACAATTCACGATGCTCAGTTTATCCGGCTGAGCATCATCTGCAGAATTGACAATACTGAAATTTGTTTGAATATCCATTGCTTTACGATGATAAGCAGCCACTTTAGGTGATCCATAAATAATGGGTGTACAAAGTTCCAGCATGGTAGGATCCGAAAAAGTTTTGAGAATTACTTCATATCCTACTCCGTTGATATCCCCATGAGTAATACCAACTCGTATCTTGTAGTTATCTTCCATCTATATTATATATTATAATGTCTCTTCTTACTTTACCCGGCTTGTTGTATCTATTTTTTCTTCCGGAATATTACCACTAATTACAATTTCGTCAATCAAGCTTTCATTGGGCAATCTCAATGTATAAAGTGAAGCTTCCATCTGACGCATCAGATTACGTTTCAATTTATCCGGTGAATAAATAAAGGCCTCAACCACAATGACACGACCGTTAGCACGATCCACCCGTGCATGAGACACAAACGGACCTCCCATCATGTCACCTTCCATTTCCCATAATCCGCGAGCTTCTTGCGCATACTCTCCTTTTACAACAATATCTTCCACATCCACAAACATAGAGTCTGTTGCCATATACATTCCTTCGCGTTCACCCGGAATATTTGCTTTCATTACAGAATCACGTTTATGAATGAAATAATCTTTAGTAAAGGTATCCTTGTCTGTATAAGGATAAGAGTACATTACAAAATTCATATCCGCTGTAGCACGATTAGTAGAAGCCCACAAAAAATCTTTGCCTTCTTTATAGTTAGCCAGTTCTATCGGCACCCAGATATCACAATCAAAAATACTTCCTACCTTAGTGGAAATCACATCGCTATGTTTTTGTTTCAACAAAGTTATCTGACGATTCATCTCAGCTTTCACAAAGAAATCTATAATCACTTTACTGTTCTTTGCTACAAATTCCTCAAATTCGTCTTCATTAGGAGCCTGAATTGTCATAATCATCTGCGGAGACGCATAAACATCACGGGAAAACTTAAGTTTGGGCTGAGTATAAATATCTTGAATATCCACAATGATGATATTACGGAATATTTTCAGCACACGGTCAAAATGCTGAGGGTCCACATTTGATATACGAAACGAACGCTCCGCCTGGGGTAGTCCGGGCACATTGGTATCCAATACATCAAACAATGCACGTCCTGCAGGACGGTCCCATACAGGTTTATTTACTACGACCAATACTTCGTAAGGTCTACCGCTGGACGTGGGGGTAAACAAGTTCTTTTGTCCCTTCTTACAAGAAGCCAGTACCAGAACCACCAGCACCAAACTTAAATAAAATGCTATTCGTTTCATAATTATATGATATTATTGTTTAGTTTACTGTAATGTAACACCTTTCTCTTTCTGTTGTTTAGCTGTAGACAACATTCCGCAAGCGGCAAAAATATCCTCTCCTCTTGATGCACGAATGGTGGCAAATACGCCATGTTGCGTCAAATAATCACGGAAAGTTGTCATTGCTTCCATATCCACCCCTTCTAAATCAACATCAGGAATAGCATGAAACCGGATTAAGTTGACACGACACTCAATACCCCGCAAGAGTTTCACTATCTCTTTAGCATAGATCAGTGAATCGTTCACTCCTTTGAATACGATATATTCAAAAGACAGACGACGCTGTTTGCTAAAATCATAATTATGCAATATATCAATAATTTCCGTAATGGAGAAAGCTTTCTCGGCGGGCATCAAATCCCTTCGTTGCGAAGGGACCGGAGTATGCATACTGATAGCCAGATGACAATCACTTTCATTCAGAAAGCGCTCCAGTCCTTTCTTTAAACCCACAGAAGAAACAGTGATGCGTTTCGGACTCCAGCCGTAACCATATTCTGAAGTCAGGATCTCAAGCACTTTCAACACCTCGTCCAAATTGTCGAAAGGCTCTCCCATACCCATGAAAACAAGATTAGTCAGCTTTTCCCTTTCGGGGATAGAATAGATCTGGTTTAATATTTGATGGGCACTCAGATTAGCTGTAAAACCTTGCTTCCCGGTCATACAGAACTTACAATTCATCTTGCATCCCACTTGCGAGGAAACGCAAAGAGTAGCCCGGTCCTCATCGGGTATATAAACCGCTTCAATAAAATTATGAGCCGGTGTACGGAAAAGATATTTCACCGTACCGTCTACCGAACGCATTTCTTCCACCGGAGCAGATGCTCCCACCTCATACCCTTCTTTCAATGTTTCGCGATGCTTTAATGACAAATTGGTCATTTCGTCTATCGTTTCCACCTTTTTATCATACAACCAAGACGTAATCTGCTTTGCGGCAAATTTAGGCATTCCCAGATTCCTCACAATCTGTTGAATCTCATCCAATGTCCTGCCAAGTAATGCTGTTTTCGGAGTTTCCATTTATATTTAAAAGACAATTAGCGTACAAAGGTAGAGAAAAAATAAGATATATTACCTATCTTTGCCGTGAGAAATACTTTTTAACAATGAGAAAAACAATTAATTGCTTTATTCCTTATAGGGAAAGCACAGCGGCAGAACAGACAATCCATGCTCTAAAAGAAAGTAGCATAGTCAACAAAATCTATCTGCTGAACATCGAACCCAACAAGACATTATCCACCCCCGAAGGATGCGAAATATTACCTGTTGATTCACTAACCAGTTCTAAGACAATGAAGATGATTGCTGAAAAAGCAGACACACCTTATATATTGCTCTATACCAAAACTTCTGCTTTGGAACTGGCTTACAAGGCACTGGAACGCATGACGGACTTCCTGCAGGACAGAGAATGCGGCATGGTCTATGCCGACCATCATGAATGGAAAAACGGAGAAAAGAAGAAACATCCCGTCAACGACTACCAACCCGGCAGTGTGCGTGATGATTTCGACTTCGGTCCGCTACTGATATTCAACAGAACGGAATTCATCCTCGCCAGTCTCCAAATGACAGAGGAAAGAAAGTATGCCGCCCTTTATGAACTGCGTCTGTTCCTTACCCTCCATTCTCATCTGGTACATATCAACGAATATCTTTATACGGAAACAGAAAGCGACAACCGCCTGTCCGGCGAAAAGCAGTTCGACTACGTAAATCCCCGTAACAGGGAAGTACAGATAGAAATGGAAGAAGCATTCACACGATACTTGAAATCCATCAATGCCCTCCTTGAACCCATATGTGTGGAAACGGATGTAAAGAAAGGAAATTTCGAATATGAAGCCTCCGTCATCATCCCCGTGCGCAATCGCGCCCGTACCATTGACGATGCCATCCGGTCGGCACTCACACAAGAAACACGCTTTCCATTCAACATCATCGTCGTGGACAATCACTCGACAGACGGAACCACAGAAATCATCGGTCAATACAAGGACAACAAAGCGGTAATCCACCTTCAGCCCCAACGTACCGATCTGGGCATAGGGGGATGCTGGGACCTCGCAATCAACCACCCCCGGTGCGGACGCTTCGCCATACAGCTTGACAGCGATGACCTGTACAGCGACACCCATACCCTGCAAACCATCGTAGACACGTTCTACAAAGAGCAATGCGCCATGGTAATAGGAACTTACCGCATGACGGACTTCCGGCTGAACACCATCGCTCCGGGAGTGATAGACCATAGCGAGTGGACGAAAGAGAACGGACACAATAACGCATTGCGCATCAACGGTCTGGGAGCTCCGCGCGCATTCTTCACACCTATCCTGCGCGAAACAGGCGTGCCCAATGTCAGCTACGGAGAAGATTATGCCCTGGGACTCATTTTCTCGCGCCAATATAAGATAGGAAGAATCTATGATGTACTCTATCTGTGCCGCCGCTGGGAAGGGAACTCGGATGCCGCCCTGAGCATAGAGCAGACCAATGCCAACAATCACTACAAAGACAGCCTGCGCACCCGTGAACTGGGAATCCGCAAAAAATATACAGAAGAGCTGAAGAACCGGAATGAAATCAAGCGATTTATAGACAGCCAACTGGCGTGCTGGCCACTGGCACACCACAACCACGAGGCATTACAGACTGTACAGACCAAGGAACTGTCCATAAACGGCTACACGTTTGTGGTACAGTGCAATGCACAGCGTGCGGTTTCGACTACCGCCAAAGTGGATAAGGACAGCATCCAAGCACGCCCCTGTTTCCTGTGCAAGGAAAACCAGCCTAAGGAGCAGAAAGCACTGGAAACCATCACTGCAAACAGAATATGCGTTAACCCTTATCCCATATTGCCGGATCACCTCACTATCGCCCATAAAGATCACATCCCCCAACTCATGGATGAGAATATTTTCAGTTACGATGACGTCCGTGCATTCGTACAGAAATATCCGGACTACGCCCTATTCTATAATGGAGCACATTGCGGAGCCTCTGCACCGGACCATCTCCATCTTCAAGGAGTCAGAAAAACTGATGTTCCCATCATCCCGAACGTACAACAGCTGATAACCCACGCACAGACAATCGATATACGCAGCATGTATTTTCCCTACCTAGAAGAAGAGGAAGATTATCCACTAGAATGTAGCCGAATTTACCTCAACACCAAGGACTATCCCTGTCCTTTGGTAATCCTCTCAAGCAACACGCATTATGACGACTCCCTGTTATACAGCGCCCTCGCCGCTTTCCCACCGGATGAAGACGGACAAGAAGCGAAGTTCAACCTGCTGTTATGGAAGGAAGGCCATCTATACTATACGGTGGTTTTTCCCCGCAGCAAGCACCGTCCCGACTGCTACTTTGCAAAAGGCAGCGAACAGATGCTCATCAGTCCGGGAGCTTTGGACATGGCTGGCGTAATCGTCACCACCCGTCAGGAAGATTTCGACAAAATAACAGAAGAAAAAGTGGCATCCATCATAAAAGAAGTGGGAATAACAGTAGAAGAAGCCGAGAAGATACCCGGACGTTATTTTGACGAGAAAGCAAAAAGATAGAGAGAACACGAAGAGATGAAGGAATTACAGCAAGCCCATAAACAAGACGAATAACAATGAAAGAACCCGAAATAAGCGTAGGAATAGTAAACGCACAAGAAATTCATTTTTCACTGAACGGCAATTTTTTCGCTAAAGGAGAAACGGTCTGTGGTGAACAACAAGTAGCCTTCAGCGAAGGAGGTATTTTGTGGAATGGTAATCTTTACCGCGAACTGACCTTCACTCCACAAGACGAACATGCCTCGTTTTCATTATATGACGTAACCATCGGAATTAATTTCCACTGGGAACGGCAAGAAACCCAAAGTTTTATGGGAACACTGAAACTAGTGGTGGACGAAGGCAAAATCACCGCTATCAATATTCTTCCCGCCGAAGACTATTTGATAAGCGTCATCTCTTCGGAGATGAACGCCACCTCCTCTTTAGAGTTTCTGAAAGCACATGCCGTGGTATCACGCAGCTGGCTGTTTGCTCAAATAGAGAAACGCAAAGCTTTAAGTGGCAAAAATGAAGGTTTCTTTTCCTTTATCAAGACCGATACCGAATATATCCGTTGGTACGACCGGGAAGACCACACCATATTCGACGTTTGTGCAGATGATCATTGCCAACGTTATCAGGGAATAACCAAGGCATCCAGTGCTGCCGTAACTGAAGCAGTACAGGCAACCCGAGGGCAATTACTAATGTATGAACGCGGCATCTGCGATGCTCGTTTCTCTAAATGTTGCGGAGGTGCAAGTGAGGAATTCGGCTATTGCTGGGAAGATAAGAATTATCCCTATTTGTCTACCATCCGTGATACGGAAGAAGAAGAAAACCGTCCGTTACCCGATCTGACTAAAGAAGAAGAGGCAGAACGTTGGATACGTACTTCTCCCGTTTCGTTCTGTGATACCCACGATAAAAAAGTAATTTCACAAATACTGAACAATTACGATCAGGAAACCACAGATTTCTATCGTTGGAAAGTGCGTTATTCCCAGTCAGAGCTAGCCGAACTGATCCGTCAAAATACAAAATCAGATTATGGAGACATCATCGACCTGATTCCCATCCAACGTGGCAAGTCCGGACGTATCTGCAAACTGAAAATTGTAGGTTCTTTGAAAACATTGACTATCGGAAAAGAATTGGAGATACGTCGTACCCTGTCTTCGTCCCACCTATTCAGTTCAGCCTTTGTAGTAGATAAGGGAGAATTGAAAAACGGCGTCCCCGAATGGTTTCTGCTAACGGGTGCCGGTTGGGGACATGGAGTAGGCCTGTGCCAAATCGGGGCTGCCGTAATGGGGGAACGGGGATATACCTACGACGAAATTCTATTGCATTATTATAAAGGTGCAGATATCCGCCGTTTCTATTAACCGATCCACCAAGCCATGCGCCGGATAGGATTTCCATCCGGAATCTTTAAAATGAAAAAGGAATAATGAAAAACAAACATACTTCACCGTGGGCATGGATACCCACGCTATACTTTGCACAAGGGCTGCCCTACGTGGCAGTGATGACTATTTCAGTCATTATGTATAAAAGATTAGGAATCAGCAATACCGAACTGGCTTTTTATACCGGCTGGCTTAATCTGCCCTGGGTTATCAAACCTTTGTGGAGTCCTTTCATAGACCTTATCAAAACGAAACGCTGGTGGATCGTCACTATGCAACTCTTAATGGGTGCGGGACTGGCAGGCATAGCCTTCACCATCCCCACCGAACACTTTTTCCAACTTACGTTGGCAATTTTCTGGTTGTTGGCATTCAGCTCTGCCACGCATGACATTGCTGCCGATGGTTTTTACATGCTGGCACTGGACTCGCACCAGCAAGCTTTATTTGTAGGAATCCGCAGTACTTTCTATCGCATTGCGACTATTGCAGGACAAGGGTTGCTTATCATGCTTGCAGGAAGACTGGAAATTGTAACAGACAATATACCTTACGCCTGGTCCATCACCTTTTTTGTATTGGCCGGGCTTTTCCTGGGAGTGTGGATCTATCATAAGTTTATTCTTCCCCATCCGGATTCAGACCATGCAGCCAAAGAAGTTTCCGCTTCTACCCTACTCAAAGAATTTTTTGGCACTTTTGCCAGTTTCTTTCAGAAAAAGCAGGCAAGTATTGCTATTCTCTTTATGTTACTCTACCGTTTACCGGAAGCACAACTGGCAAAAATGTGTATTCCTTTCTTTATAGATCCTATTGAAGAAGGTGGTTTGGGGCTCACCACTGAGGAGATAGGTTTCGTACAAGGAACAGTCGGCATCATCGGGCTTACCCTTGGAGGTATTTTAGGAGGAATAGCCGTAGCCCGTAACGGTTTAAAACAATGGTTGTGGCCGATGGTATGGGCTATTTCCTTACCTGATTTAGTCTATGTTTACCTCAGTTATGTCCAACCCGATTCCCTATACCTTATCAATATTTGCATTTTTATAGAGCAATTCGGTTACGGATTCGGTTTCACAGCTTATATGCTTTATCTTATTTATTTTGCGGACGGAGAACATAAAACGGCACATTATGCCATTTGTACCGCATTTATGGCATTAGGCATGATGATTCCCGGAATGGCCGCCGGTTGGCTTCAGGACCAGATGGGATACAACCATTTCTTTATCTGGATTATGATATGTTGCGCTGTAACCTTTGGGGTGACGGCACTATTAAAGATTGATCCGGAATTCGGCAAAAAAAAAGATTGATGCCGATGATGAAGAATACATCTACAAACAGAGACTTTGCCCTCTTTCTCCAACAGAGTTTTTCATTTCTGCTACCACTACTGAGCTTTTATCAGAAGTAACAATCTAGATATAAGCATCTTATAGAGGTGGTGGCAGCAGTATTTTTTAGATACCCAAAAGGCTGCCACCACCTCTTATAATACTTTTCTCATCAAGACTCGAATTATTCCCACAAAAAGGAACATATATTTAGAGGAATTCTTCCTCTCCTTTTGAAAAAAGATAAGGAACTTCCGAACAATACATGCTTATCTTCTGATACATTCAACCGCATGATGTTTCGGTTTCAACTTAATGGAACAGTCTGGAACAACTCGGCATGTAGAATGAATGCAGTGTAGTTTAACGCTTTAGGTTGACTACTCTTTCATCTTACTTGTACGGATGGTTGACAGAGATAATACTTAGTTATAATATCAGTTGACTCTTTCAAGAGTTATTTCTTTGCCGGGTTGACAATCTTCCTGCAATTACTATTATCAAAAAGAATATCCTAAAATGGTGGCAGTAACATTTTCCATCCCTTCAAATATTCTGCTGCCATCACCCCTCAAAGCCTTTATTTATGAGCATTCCAGACAAAAGGTGGCAGCAGTGGCAGTAGAAAAGAAACTCTATAGAGAAAAAAAATAAATAGAAGTTCACATAGCCCCCGGAAGAAAAAATCTTTTTTAAAAGATAGAAAGACAGAAAATAATGCTATACTTGCAAACTCAAGCCAAATAAAACAGACTAGAAAGAATATGACAAGGAAGAGTTTTAACCTAAAAAATAAGATAAAGTCCTCTCAACAAAACAGTTATTATATTTGTTTCATATTCAAACAATAACATAAAAGATACATATATGAAAAAGATTATTTTATTAGTATTCGTCACCTTGTTTTGCTGCGTAGACTACTCACAAGCACAAACAACAGAAAAGAAAATGACACGTCAGGAAAAGAAAGAGGCGCAAAAAGCCATGGAACAAGCCTTGTTCGAAGAAGCCAGACAAGCTATAGAAAACAAAGCTTTCACACTGGAAGCTGACCGGGTTATATTTAAAAGAGGCAGAAATGCCTTTGTTTCTTCTAATACCAATTTTGTAATGGTAGACGACGATAGAGCATCCGTACAGGTAGCGTTTAACATTCCTGCCAGCGGCCCTAACGGATTAGGAGGTGTCACTGTAGACGGCAATGTTTCCGGTTACAAGATCAAAACCGACAAGAAAGGAACCATGTATCTGACAATGAGTGTAATGGGGGTGGGTATATCTGCTCAGGTAAGCATAACATTACCTCATGGAAGCAACAATGCCACCGTAGATATACGGCCCAACTTCAATTCCAACCGCCTGACTTTATCCGGTGAACTACTGCCGCTTGACAAGTCAAATGTATTTAAAGGAAGGTCTTTCTAATCACTTTATAGTTCATAGAACATAAGCCCCGGAAATTTTGTTAAAGCAGATTTCCAGGGTTGTTTATTTCCCATTCATTCCTCTTCACACTTTTAATTTCAGTTCTTCAAAAATACACTTCAGCAACCGGTTTTTCCGTTTCAGTAACAAATTACTACCTACTTATGCCAAAGCTTATTATGTTTGTACCGGATTTCAATAGGAAAACAACATAAAATAAAAAAGTAGGTATTATGAGAAAAGTTGTAATATTAACATTAGTAACCTTGTTTACCTGCGTAGAGTACTCACAGGCACAAACAAGAGAAAAGGAAATGACACGTCAGGAAAAAAAAGCAGCTCAGGAAGCTTTGGACAAAATGTTATTTCAGGAAGCCAAAGAGGCAATAGACAACCAAACCTTTGTACTGGAAGCGGACAGAGTTTACTTTAAATACGGAACCTCCGCTTTCGTTTCATCCAACACCAACTTTGTAGGACTGGACGGTGACAAGGCTGTAGTGCAAGTAGCATTCAATGTACCTTTCAGCGGTCCGAACGGACTAGGAGGTATTACCGTAGACGGGAATGCTTCGAACTATAAAGTAAAAACCGACAAAAAAGGTAATATTCATGTCAGTATGAACGTGATGGGAATCGGAATCTCAGCCCAAGTAAGCATTGATATACCTTATGGAAGCAACAATGCGACTGTAGATATTCTTCCGAACTTTAATTCCAGCCACATGACTTTATCCGGTCAAATATTGCCATTAAAGAAAGCCAATGTGTTTAAAGGACGCTCACTATAAACTACTTAACTAAAATAATAGGAATATGAAGAAGCTACTATTTCCACTATTCATGCTTGCCATGATAGTTACTTCGTGCGAGAAAGATCCGGATATGAATAAACTGGATAGTGACTACAGCGTTTACACCGATTATGACAACAGTGTACATTTCAATGAGTTTTCCACCTATTATCTGCCAGATAGCATTCTGGTTCCGGACAACAGCCTGAAAGCCAATTATTGGAAAGATGAAAATGCCCAAAACATTATCAGTGCAGTAGCCCATGAAATGGAACAGAAAGGCTATGTAAGGACGGAAGATAAAGAAAAAGCCAATGTAGGCATTCAGTTGTCATACGCCCAACAAAGAATACAAATAACCACAGGAGGATGGTATGGCGGCTGGTGGGATGCCGGATTCTGGGGACCTTACTGGGGAGGAGGATGGTATTATCCTTATCCGGTAACTTACAGCTATGACACAGGAACCCTGATTATGGAAATGGTTGATTTAAGACAACCTGTCGATCAGTCTAACCAAAACAAACTGCCTGTCATCTGGCATGCTTATGCGTCAGGACTGCTATACGGAAACTCCCATTTCAATATGCAGTTGACATTAAATGCCGTCAATCAGGCATTTGCACAATCTCCTTATCTGTCAAACAAACAATAAAACCGGAAAATCATGAAAACGAAAATATTAAAACACAGAGCTCCCAAACGTATCCTCATCGGAGTGTTATTAGTTCTCTTTTGTTTCACAAGTAAAGCACAGATCTGGGAAAATGTACATTTCAACGTAGACTGGCAGATGAATATGCCGTTGAACAGCAACTTTGCCGATAAATTCAGCGGATGGGGAATGAACTTTGAAGGAAAATATGATCTGACTCCCTATTGGTCTATAGGAGCTTTCCTTAATTTTCATACCAATCACCGATACGTGGACCGCCAGACCATCCCCCTCACCCCAACGGCTTCATTGACAACAGACCAGCAACAATCGGCGTTCCAACTTCCCTTTGGAATATCTGTATCCTACAAGTTACTGGATAACAGGTATGTAAAACCTTACTTCGGAGTCAAATCGGGTGCCATGTATTCTCAAAACTCCATTTACAACAATCTGGTACAATGGTATGAACGCCCGTGGGGATTCTATGTATCACCCGAATTGGGAATAGATATTCATCCGGTACCTTATCAGCGTCTGGGATTTCATGTAGCCGTATATTATAGCTACGCAACCAATCAAACCGATATCCTGACTTATTCTGAAGATGGAAGAAATAGCATGGGTGTGCGTGTAGGAGTTTGTTTTTAATCCATACTAAGCGTTTGCTCATAAAAGAGGAGATTTGGAAAGTATTCTATTTTTTTCTGAATTTCCTCTTTTTTTCATAGTTTTGTAAAATAACCCAAATCATTTTCAGCAGCGGAATGGCTATGCAAAATAAATACAATCAATTCTTCAACTTTTTCCTGTTTTCAGGTCTGGCATGTTTCTCATACCTTTCGCTGGTACTATATACCGACCTTACGCCTCAACATCAGAAAATATTAATCTCCTTTCTGGGATTTATTTCTGTGGTATTCATATTCAATCTGGTAGGCTTTAGTCTGATATTCATCAACCGATGGCTGAAAAAAAGCTATCTATTCTTTATCAAGAAGAGAAACAAACTGATCATCAATTGCATTTTGATTGCAGCTATTCTTTTCTTCATGAATTACGCTACTCTGACCATCTGTAAAGTATTGCTGGAACTGCCCTTCCCATTTGTACTAAGCAGTCCGGGCCTGCGCTTGATCATGATTATATGGTTGGTAGAAATTGTGATTGTGAGCCTAAGTATCATGAACGCTTTTTACAGGCAGCTGGTTATTCTGCATGAAAAAACAATGAAACTGGAAGAAAGTTCCATCAAAGCACAATACACGGCTTTACAAAATCAATTAAATCCACATTTCCTGTTCAATAGTTTGAATACTTTAATATCCGAAATAGAATACAATCCGGAAAACGCAGTAGTTTTTACACAAAAGCTATCGGATGTTTATCGTTATATCCTAAAAAGTCAGGAACAAGGACTTGTTACTTTACGTAATGAACTGGAATTTCTGGATTCATATATCTATCTGCATCAAGTGCGTCTGGGAAAATGTATTCAACTGGAAAACAAAATACCCCCCACGTTATTGAACAAGAAAATTCCTTCATTAACTCTACAGTTGCTTATCGAAAATGTGATAAAACATAACATCATCAATATGGAAAATCCAATGGTCATCCATTTGGATTATTCTGACAAAGATCAAACTCTTTCCGTAAGAAACAAGATCAAATTAAAAAAGAATGTTGCAAAATCAGGAATGGGACTGAAGAACTTATCTGCCCGCTATCTGCTGATTTGCAACTTGCATATCACAATTATTGACGATTCTGAATATTTCACCGTTAAAATACCTTTGCTGAATGAATAAGATAAAAGCCGCTATTATAGAAGATGAAATTCCTGCAGGACGCCTGTTACATAAAATGTTGTCAGGATTAAGGCCAGACTGGGAGATAGTTGTATTACCCGGCAGCGTAGAGGGATCTGTAAAATGGTTCCAAGAGCATCCACACCCGGATATAATCTTTCTAGATATCCAACTGACCGACGGCATTTCTTTCACTTTCATAGAACAGACCCAACCGGAAAGTATGATTATTTTTACCACCGCCTACGACGAATATGCCATACGTGCTTTTACTGTAAACAGCATAGACTATCTGCTGAAGCCAATAAACAGGGAAAGATTGGCCGAAGCCATCGAAAAGTTTGAAAGATTAACTGCCAGATATGGCAATGCCAACCTATCGAGCTCATCCAATGAATTACTGAACTTACTGAAAAATATAAGTAATCCGGAAAAAAAATACCGTACCCGCTTCCTGATATCAGGAGACGAAAAGCTGTATACCTTGCAAGTAGAAGATATAGCTTATTTCTATTCTGAAAACAAAATTACTTTTGCCGTCACAAAAGAAGGGAAAGAGCATATCATAGATTTATCGCTCGACAAACTGTCCGAACAACTAAACCCAGATATTTTTTTCCGCACCAACCGGCAAACATTGGTTAGTGTACATGCCATACAGAAAATAGAAAACTATTTTTTAGGAAAAATAATAGTACAGGTAAAACCGCCATTTAAAGATAAAATTACTGTAAGCAGAGAAAAGATAGCTGCAATGAAGCTTTGGCTCAATTATTAAAAAAGTCTGTTTATATAAAAAAGCACTAACTTATAAGTAATAGGAACAAGATTGGAATCCGTTCCTATTACTCAACCAACAGTTTTACAAAAGCTTTGCAATCACAATTGTAAAAAACAAATAGAACTTTCAGCAGGAGCCTTTAAAATTACTTTTCCACCTCCTCTCACGCTACCATCTTCTTTTATAACCGTTCCTTTATCCGGATCAATCCAAAAGACTTTATACGTTTCTCTATCTCCCATCAAATCCAAATTAATCTCATTCTTCACACAGTACCCAAGGTATCCCTTTCCGACAGCCCCCATTACCCACTGAGTATCCATATCGGTCTGTCTATCTATAGGAGAAAAAGAAGAAGCCTTCTCATAAACCGGTAATTCATCAATCGGCGGAATTTTGGCAAAAGAGCCACCCGCCATAAATATAGCCCAATTCATAGCATTACGAGGAACTCTAATTGTACTACCATTATAAACCACAGCTTTATCAGGATACTTACAGCGATATTCACGTACCGCACGATAAACACTGGCACAAGATACCGTGCCCGGATCAATCAGTCGCGCATGCTGGCGAAGAGCCAGACTTACCCCTCCCTGAGGTTCGTATAAAGTTCCATCTGCGCGATAATGCCACTGACGGATATCAATCACATCAACCATTGAAGTATGTTTTTTATCTTTCAAGACAGAATCCTGCACATCTTTTGTTGCTGTCAACGCCACTAACTGATGGTTATCACACGCATTGACCTCTTCCAACCAAAAGTTCATAAAATTCAATGGTCCGGTATATTCCAATCCAATGCTATGTACCACACCATTATTGTCATGGAACACATTTACACTCTGACGAATAAATTTACTGTGATATTCACGGATAACCGGACGAGTAATATCATAGAACTGTTCTGCCATATACACTCTCTTGTCCCCCGAAAAAACAGTCTTTTCCGCAAATCCCAACTGATTTATATTATTAGCAGAGCGCCAAGGATAATCACACCAGTGTGCTCCTTCTTCTATGATATTGTGCTGGTTATAATGATCATGTAACAAAACCAGTCCGTCTCGATCCGCCACATCTACAAATCGCTTCAAACGATTCCAATACCAAGGATTGAATTTATTCAGATCATATTTGCTTAAGCGATCCTGAGCTTCCCCCTGCCCGCTACGGCTATAAGGCATTTCATTAAAAGGAGCCCAAACTTCAGCATCAGCATGCATATTCCGCTCATGATCATTACGACGACGCTCATACCACAATCCTGTACGATGATGAAGCACATGTGCTCCCGAAAGCAATAATACTTGCGCAACACTATCTGGCTCTTCGGTATATCCCGTACCGGTGCGTCCCGGAACAAACTGACTGAGTGATCCTTTGCCCTGCCATCCTGTAGTACCGGGAATATTCTTGCGAAAATAAGTTCCGTTAATGAGAATATGATTTCCCCGCACAATCCAGCCATTTTTCACTTGTAAAGGTTCTGCCATGACCACATGCTTCTCTTTTTCAGGCCGCCAGTTCACTTCGTTTAAAAGAGGAGCATTATTCTGGGTTATCTCCAAAGGATATTTCACTATCATACTGTCTATCCATACATCCATTCGCATATCCGGTTTTAATGACTGTACAGACATCCAATGAGCGTACTCGGGAGTTGGCTTCGTAGTTTCATCAGTAGTGTACACAAATATTTTCTTTTCTTCCATTGAAGATTTACCCATACGAGCCGCCAGTTGAGCATAAAAAAAACTTTCCGGCTTGACAAAAGTATGCGACAATTCATAATGGCCATTACCAAAAGGTTGCGTCCACATTCCATAAGCCCAATTATGAGCTGTAGGAGGAGTAACACAATGAGTCTGTGAAGCTCGTCCCTGCCAGCACATAGAGTTAGCCGCCACCCAACCGGCTCCCTGATCTGCCATATCCCGATAACCCAATTGAATAATTCCTCCTGACACCGTTATTTTATCCATCAAAATACCATTAGAGAAGCCACCAGTAGATCCACTGAAACTATAAGGCCGTTCGGAATGACATTGTACAAAAGCATTAGGTCCAGGTACGGCAACCCCAACTGTAAAATCACGGTACCCCTCTTCAGAATAACAACGCTGAAAAAGAGTTAGTTGTCCCAAAGTATGAAAAGCATAACGCCTATGGTTGGCTATCTCGGACACGGGATGCAGAAATTTACAATCCTCCACAGTCACCTGCATCGCTCCCTCCAATACCATTACCGCCGAACCTGCAAAATGATGAGCCTCCACTCTTCGTACCCATCCATCTTTCACATGATTGAAGGTAATTGCCTGCCAACGATGGTTCTCATCTTTCAAATTAGTATGATCATATTCAGAATCGCAACACAAATTCTCTATTCCGACATTATTAATCCTCCCAGTCCATGAAAGAGGTAAAATATACCCACCACCATACTTGGGATCAAGGCTCATGGTCAATGGTACATCTATGGTAATACTTTCAGAGGTAACAGCAACCACAGTACGCTCCCACACCATATCATGACGACCGGGAGTCCATTTCGAGAAATTATATTCCTGTTCATTGCCCAATCTATCCGTACCAAGCACCGAAAGCCATCCGGCTGTTGATGGACGGACAATGCGTATTTTATCTCCCACCTTCAATGTTGCAGTTTGTTTCAAAGGAATAACCGTAGCATTTACAGGTACATACTGCCCGGCAATATGAATAGTGTCTTCCGTTTTCGCATTATTATAACCCAAAACACGAATCAATTCATCTTTCATCGGTCCCAATGCACGTAAAACCGTTCCTCCATTTTTATGGCATCCGCTACCACGGAGAACCACTCCGTCAGCCCGCATCAAAAGTTTACCTTTCAATTCATAGTTACCGGGAGCTAACTGAACTGCACCTCTGAAACCATCCGGTTCCATAGGAAGAGAGGCTACATAATTCAATGCCTGCTGAATAAGACCGGTTGCATCTCCATCCACGACAGGAACATATACTTTTGCATCCACCCAAGGAATGGGATACTCAGATTGGCGATAACCACAAAAAGAAAAATCAGGTATCCGATCGCCGTTAGGATACGATTTATAAACCAGTTCGTCGGTTTCAGTAATATGAACAGGTGACTGAGGAGTAGTCTTAAAATGTGCATCTATAGTTGCAAAGAGGAATACTCCGGCAAAAAGCAGAAGTGTCCGGCATAAATTGTGTTTCATAGTTTCATACCTAAAAATTCGAATACACAAAAATAGCAGCAAAACAGATACACTTTATTGAAAAATTGGTCAAAATTGGGTAGAAATCGAACACCAGACTAAAATTATAACTATTTGTACATCAAATTAAATATAGAAACAGAGTTACTAAAATAATATAAGAGCCCGACAAATAAATACGGAAAACAATGGATATCGGATAAATTTATACTATTTTTGTAAGACTAATAATCATCTTATTATCCGATATGATAGTAATAGCAGATAGTGGTTCTACCAAAACAGACTGGTGTCTGGGTAACACCAAGACAAACAGCAGGACAGTTCGAACAGGAGGTATCAACCCCTTCCACCAATCAGTTGATGAAATAAAAGAAGTGATTGCCTCCACACTAACTCCCCAGTTGGGAGACACCACTGAATTTACAACTATTTATTTCTATGGTGCAGGATGTATTCCCGAAAAAACGAATATAGTGAAAACAGCTTTGGCGCAGAACTTCCCCAAAGCAAATATCCTTGTCGAAAGTGACTTGTTAGGTGCCGCCCACGCCCTATGTGGTAAAACGGCAGGGATTGCATGTATTTTAGGAACCGGATCCAACTCTTGTTTTTATGACGGGGAAAAAATAACAGCTAATATTTCTCCGTTAGGGTATATTTTAGGAGATGAAGGTAGCGGAGCCGTATTAGGGAAACGTCTGGTAGGTGACTTCCTGAAACACCAACTTCCCGATGACATTTGCCGAGATTTCCTTAAAGAATACGATTTGACCCCAGCACTGATTTTAGATAAAGTATACCGACAGCCCTTAGCCAACCGCTTTCTGGCGGGTCTGACTCCTTTTCTTTTCGCCCACAAGCATAGACCAGAGATGCAGAATTTATTAATTTCCTGCTTCACTGATTTCTTCACCCGTAATGTAATGCAATACGAATATCATGATATTCTTGTACATTTTACAGGTTCTATTGCATTTTACTTTCAAGAAGAAGTAAAAGAAGCAGCTCTAAGACTGAATGTGTCCATCGGAAAAGTTTTAAAAAGTCCACTGGAAGGATTAAAGGATTATCATTTCGAAGTATGAATTTTATAAAAATAACCGAACAACCGTCCATACATGAGGATTTAGAACAAAAATCCGTCAGAGAGTTACTGGAAGGTATCAACGAAGAAGACCGGAAAGTAGCCTCAGCTGTTCATGCCTGCATACCACAAATTGAAAAACTAGTAAATGAAATAGTAGAACGTATGCATCAAGGAGGACGCATATTCTATTTGGGAGCCGGAACCAGTGGACGCCTAGGAGTATTGGACGCTTCTGAAATTCCAGCGACTTTCGGTATGCCTGATACCTGTGTCATAGGTATTATAGCCGGTGGTGAACAAGCTTTGAAACATCCTGTAGAAAGTGCTGAAGATAATAGTCAAAAAGGCTGGATGGAACTACAAAAGCATCACATCACAAATAAAGACATCCTGATAGGCATAGCGGCATCGGGAACAACTCCTTATGTTATAGGAGCGCTGCAAAAAGCGAGAGAACACGGAATATTAACAGCAAGCATCAGCAGCAATCCAAACTCTCCACTCTCGAATGTAGCAGATATACCCATCGAAATGATAGTCGGTCCGGAATTTATCACAGGCAGCTCGCGCATGAAGAGCGGCACAGGGCAAAAAATGATACTGAATATGATAAGTACCACCGTCATGATAAAACTAGGCAGAGTAAAAGGAAACCGGATGGTAAACATGCAACTCAGCAATCAAAAACTAGTAGACCGAGGAGTACAAATGCTAATTGACGAATTACATATTAATAAAGCAGAAGCAAAACAATTGCTGCAAGAACAGGGCTCTGTTAAAAAGGCATTTGACGCTTACAAAACAAATAATTGTATCACTAAAAACGACTGAAGTATGAAAAGTTGGAAACAAGAAGCCGTCATCCTTGCTATAGGCATGTTGGTGATGGGGTATTTTATCAAACAGGGATTGGACACTTTCTCTGGTAAAGACAGAGTAGTGAATGTGAAAGGTCTGGCAGAAATGGAGGTGCCAGCTAATAAAGTAACTTGGCCTTTAATGTATAAAGACCTGGGAAATGATCTCCCGACCTTATATAACAAAATAAATACAACCAACCAAACAATTGTCGGCTTCTTGAAACAGAAAGGAATCACTGAAAACGAAATCAGTATCAATGCACCGGAAATTATAGACATGCAAGCTGAACGTTATAATAATAATTCAGTTCCCTTCCGCTATAATGTGACCTCTGTCATCACGGTTACTTCAACTAAAGTAGATCTGGTGAGAAAGATGATCAGCGAACAAAGCGAACTCTTAAAGCAAGGTATCGCTATTACCGGTGGAGATTATCGTTACAATGTGCAATATGACTATACCGGTTTAAACGACATCAAGCCTCAAATGATAGAGGAAGCAACTAAAAACGCACGGGCGGCAGCTATTAAATTCGCCAAGGACTCGGACAGCGAACTTGGTAAGATAAAAAGAGCTTATCAGGGACAATTCAGTATCGAGGATCGTGATGCCAATACTCCTTACATCAAACGTATCCGTGTTGTAACCACCATTGATTACTCTTTGGAAGATTAAATATCCATTTGGCGAAGCATATTAAACAAAGCTTCTTTGTTCAGAGGCTTGAACAAATAACCGTTAAAGCCTCTGGACATTACTTTCCGCTTATCTTTCAGAAGTATTATTCAAATTATAGTAATTGGTCTTTTCAACCAAAAAATTCCGATCAACCCAAATTATATATGCATCCACATTATACAATATGGTATCCGAAAATTCTTTCACGGAACACACCTTATTTTTCTTCTTAACGAACTCCTTTTCCAAACTTTTCCTCTTTCTTATCTCCCATAAAAAACCTAAAAGTAGAAACAAACTAAAATGAACGCTACCATATTTTAATAGGTTAAATTTCTACAAATGTACAAACATAAATTAAAAACAACGATTATATCCCATTTAAATTTTAATCAGCAAGAAATTTCAGCAAACTTGTTTGTGTTTCAGTATTTTGTTGTATCTTTGCGCCCGAAATTAGATAAACAATATAATGTCTAACGTAATTAACTGAGAATTTTAACAATTTTATTAATGGAAAATTTAAAAAACATCACTCCTGTTGAAGATTTCAACTGGGATGCTTATGAAAACGGCGAAGCTGTAACCAGCATGAGCCACGAAGATCTTGAAAAAGCTTATGACGGTACGCTGAACAAAGTAAACGACCGCGAGGTTGTAGACGGTACTGTTATTGCAATGAACAAACGCGAAGTAGTTGTCAATATCGGCTACAAATCAGACGGTATCATTCCTTTAAATGAATTCCGTTACAATCCAGATTTGAAAACAGGTGATACTGTAGAAGTATACATTGAAAATCAGGAAGACAAGAAAGGACAGTTAATTCTGTCACACAAAAAAGCACGTGCTACTCGTTCTTGGGACCGCGTAAACGCTGCTCTTGAAAATGAAGAAATTATTAAGGGTTACATCAAGTGCCGCACTAAGGGTGGTATGATTGTGGACGTATTCGGTATCGAAGCATTCTTGCCGGGTTCTCAAATTGATGTGAAACCTATCCGCGACTACGATGTATTTGTAGGTAAGACAATGGAATTCAAAGTGGTTAAAATCAACCAGGAATTCAAAAACGTTGTTGTTTCTCACAAAGCTCTTATCGAAGCTGAACTTGAACAGCAGAAGAAAGAAATCATCGGTAAACTTGAAAAAGGACAAGTACTGGAAGGTACTGTTAAAAATATCACATCATACGGTGTATTCATCGACCTTGGTGGCGTAGACGGTTTGATTCACATCACTGACCTGTCTTGGGGCCGTGTAAGCGATCCGAAAGAAGTTGTAGAACTCGACCAGAAGTTGAACGTTGTTATCCTTGACTTCGATGACGAAAAGAAACGTATCGCTCTTGGCTTGAAACAACTGACTCCGCACCCATGGGATGCTCTTGACACTGACTTGAAGGTAGGTGACAAGGTGAAAGGTAAAGTGGTTGTTATGGCTGACTACGGTGCATTCATCGAAATCGCTCCGGGCGTAGAAGGTTTGATCCACGTATCTGAAATGTCTTGGTCACAGCACTTGCGTTCTGCTCAGGATTTCATGAAGGTAGGTGACGAAGTAGAAGCTGTTATCCTGACACTTGACCGTGACGAACGTAAGATGTCTTTGGGTATCAAACAGCTGAAACAAGATCCATGGGAAACTATCGAAGAAAAGTATCCTGTAGGTTCCAAGCACACTGCAAAAGTTCGTAACTTCACTAACTTCGGTGTATTCGTAGAAATCGAAGAAGGTGTAGACGGATTGATCCACATCTCTGACTTGTCTTGGACTAAGAAAGTGAAACATCCTTCTGAATTCACTCAGATCGGTGCAGACATCGAAGTTCAGGTATTGGAAATCGACAAAGAAAACCGTCGCTTGAGCCTTGGTCACAAACAGTTGGAAGAAAATCCTTGGGATGTATTCGAAACTGTATTTACTGTAGGTTCTGTACACGAAGGTACTATCATCGAAATGTTGGATAAGGGTGCTGTTGTAGCTCTTCCTTATGGTGTAGAAGGTTTTGCAACTCCGAAACACTTGGTAAAAGAAGATGGCTCTCAAGCCCAATTGGATGAAAAACTGTCATTCAAAGTAATTGAATTCAACAAGGATGCCAAGAGAATCATTCTGTCTCACAGCCGCATTTTCGAAGATGCTGCCAAGGCAGAAGAAAGAGCTGAAAAGAAAGCAGCTTCTAATGCAAAGAAAACAACTAAGAGAGAAGAAGCTCCTGCTATCCAAAATCAGGCAGCCTCTACCACTTTAGGCGATATCGATGCTTTGGCTGCTTTGAAAGAACAGTTGGAAAACAAAAAGAAGTAATCAGTTTACTTTAAGATAAGCCAAAAGGATGCATTTTAATAAATGCATCCTTTTTTTATGCCATTATTTCTTAAAAAGGAAAATATTCTATGGGATATCCGTAATAAAACCGTATCTTTATAGAGTAATAAAATTTCGAGTTAGTATTTCATAACGACTTCTCCCCCGTTTTCTTATTACCTCACTATTAATTCCATACACTTCCCCGTAGCAGGCCGAACTGTATATTACTAATTTAAAAAGAATCAAATGGCGAAACCTATTTCATTTACCAAACGAGATCTAGAAAAGAAAAAACAAGAAAAGCGTTTAGCAAAACAGCAAAAAAAAGAAGAAAGAAAAAGTAACGGCACATCTTCCTTTGAAGATATGATTGCCTATGTAGACGAGAACGGTATGATAACCGATACTCCTCCCACTCCTAATAATAAACCACAAGAAGTGGATATGTCCACCATTGAAGTTTCAACTCCTCGTAGAACTGGAGAACCGATAGAACTAGTACATGAAGGAAGAATAGAACACTTCAATGTATCCAAAGGATATGGATTTGTAAAAGATTTGAAGAATGCAGAGAAATACTTCTTTCATATTAGTGGACTGATAGACAATATCATAGAAAATAACATCGTGACTTTTGAACTAGAAAAAGGGTCACGTGGCATGAATGCTGTGAAAATAAAACTTAAGAAATAGTTCAATCCTATAATGCCGTTTTTACGGCATTTTTTATTTTCCATTCAAAAAAGATAGTATCTTTGTAACGATGGAGAAATTTGAAGTACATATATTAGGATGCGGGTCAGCATTGCCGACCACACGGCATTTTGCGACATCACAAGTCGTAAATATCCGTGAAAAACTATTTATGATAGACTGTGGCGAAGGAGCACAGATGCAATTACGCAAATCAAAACTGAAATTCACCCGGCTAAACCATATATTCATTTCACATTTGCACGGTGATCATTGTTTCGGACTAATGGGACTGATATCAACTTTCGGTATGCTGGGAAGGACAGCCACACTCTATATTCACTGTCACGCAGAATTAGAACGTCTTCTTACTCCGCAACTCGACTTTTTTTGCAAAGGTATGAGTTACAAAGTCGTTTTCCAAACTTTTGATCCGGGCAAAGCTGAAATAATTTATGATGACCGTTCGCTAACCATAGAAACAATTCCCTTACGTCATCGGATACCAACATGCGGATTCCTCTTTTCAGAGAAACAGCCCCCCGCCCATATTCGTCGCGACATGATTGACTTTTATGAAATCCCCGTATACGAACTCAACCGGATAAAGAATGGCGCCGATTACACATTACCGGACGGAAAAATAGTACCAAACAACAAATTGACTATCCCTTCTGCCCTTCCCCGCCGATATGCCTATTGTTCAGATACTATTTATTTGCCACGTATCATAGAACAAATATACGGAGTGGACCTGTTATTTCATGAAGCCACCTTTGCACAAAGCGAACAAGCCCGTGCGAAAGAAACCTTTCACACAACTGCTTCGCAAGCTGGAGAAATCGCCCGTACCGCAAAAGTAAAACAACTTCTTATAGGACATTTTTCAGCCCGCTACGAAGATGAAAGCATATTGTTACAGGAAGCATCGGATATTTTTCCTAACACTCTACTTGCACGGGAAACATTAAAAATTTCAATAGAATCCATTAAACCATAACATAAACCGGATATCTAATTTAAAAATAGGAACATGAACACTTATAATGAGAAAGAAATAATAGCGTTATTACAGGACCCGGCACGACAAAAAGAAGCCTTCGAATGTATTGTCAACGAATACAGCGAACAGCTATATTGGCAGATACGCCGGATGGTACTTTCTCATGAAGATGCCAATGATCTGTTACAGAATACATTTATCAAAGCATGGACTAATCTAGAGTATTTTCGTGCCGAAGCCAAAATATCGACCTGGCTTTACCGCATAGCTTTGAATGAATGCTTGACCTTTTTAAATAAACAACGTGCCACCAACCAATTATCCATAGACGACGCTGATGCAGATATGGTGAACAAACTGGAAAGTGATACATATTTTAATGGAGATGAAACTCAAATATTATTTCAAAAAGCATTACTGACGCTTCCTGAAAAACAGCGTATAGTATTCAATTTAAAATATTTTCAAGAAATGAAATATGAAGACATGTCTGAAATATTAGGAACAAGTATAGGGGCACTGAAAGCCTCCTACCACCATGCAGTGAAAAAAATAGAGAACTTTTTAAAAGAATGCCTTTAAACCTTTTTAAAAGAAATGTATCTAACAAAGAAAGGAGAACCACTATGAAGGAAGAAGATGAACTATTAAAAAAATGCGGGACAAAAAATCCATTCATGGTACCCGAAGGTTATTTCGACAACTTCTCAAAAGAGTTGATGAATAAATTGCCGGAGAAGGAACAAACTTCTACTCCGCAAGAAACAATAACTACTTGGCAACGTATCAAGCCTTGGATATATATGGCAGCTATGTTTTGTGGATTGATGTTCAGCGTCAGAGTTATTGTAGGTCCCCCTAAACAAGACACTCCTATTTTTACAGCAGCGGAAACTGAACAATTCTCAGACGAATATATTGAAACGATTTTAGATCATTCCATGATGGATGATTATACGCTCTATCAATACTTGACAGATGCAAATTCAGATATGTATAATTAAATAATAACCACATGATACAAAGACTGGCAACCTTGCTTATCACTTTATATATAAGCATTTCGCTACAGGCGCAAGACAAAAAGAAACCTGGTTTCACCAAAGAAGAATTCAGAGCTAGACAAGAAGCATATCTCACGCAAAAAGCAGAAATAACGCAAGAAGAGGCCACTAAATTCTTCCCTATCTACTTCGAATTACAAGACCGTAAAAAAACAGTAAATGATAAAGCATGGGAGCAAGCACGCAAAGGCAAAAATCCTAAAACAACCGATGCCGAATACGAACAAATTATAGAAGGTATTGTCAAAGCAAGGATTGAAGCCGATAAATTGGATTTGGAATATCTACAGCGCTTTAAAAAAATCTTATCTCCCAAGAAAATATATAAGTTACAACGTGCAGAGATTAAATTCCACCGTGATATCTTAAAAATTATGCACCAATCTCAAAAAAAATAAAAGCAACAAGAGATATTTCCAACTTTTTCCCCAAATCTATCAATCAACTTAGATTTGGGGATTTTTGTATTTAAAAAGTTCATCGGAACGACAAAATGATTAAGATGTTTCTTTTATAAAAACAAGTTAATTTTCTTGCTTGTTTAAGTTTTTATTACATTGATTAGAATATACTTTTATTTTTAAACATTTACCATCGAAAATATTTTGATTTATTATATTTTATTCCTAGGTTTGTACAAACCATAAACTCACAAATCTATTACAAACATTATGAAAAAGACACTATTACTACTATTCGTATGCTTATTCGTAGGAATAAGCCATGCACAAGCACAGGTAACAGTGAAAGGAACCGTTATCTCAAGCGAAAACAACGAACCGGTAATCGGAGCTTCCGTATTGGTAAAAGGAACAACCAATGGAACAATCACCGACATCAATGGTCAGTTCACACTTACAAACATCTCACCTACCAACAAAACAATTATTGTTTCTTTCATTGGAATGGAAACCCAAGAAGTAACCATCAAGCCGGAAATGAAAATTGTTATGACTTCAACAACAGAAGTGATGGAAGAAGTTTTGGTAGTTGCTTATGGTACTGCAAAAAAATCAGCTTTTACAGGATCTGCCAAAATGATTCATACAGAACAAATAACTAAACGTCCGGTTACTAATGTCATAGAAAGTTTATCTGGACAAGTGGCAGGCCTACAAATGACAATGACAAATGGGCAGCCTGGAGAAACTCCAAGCATTCTGATACGTGGCATCAGTTCAATGAGCGCAAAAACAGATCCCCTCATCGTATTAGACGGTATGCCATACGAAGGAGGATGGAATAACATCAATCCAGCAGATGTAGAATCTATTTCTGTACTAAAAGATGCAGCATCCACAGCTCTTTATGGTGCTCGAGGTGCTAACGGTGTCATAATTATAACAACAAAATCAGCCAAAGCAGGCGATGCAAAAATCACAGTAGACGCTAAATGGAGTGCCAATACCCGTGGTGAAATAGAATATGATTACATAAAAGATCCAAGAGAATATTATCAAGCACACTATAAAGCATTATACAATTATTATTTAAATGCCCAAGGACAAACTCCTGACCAAGCATATGTCAGCGCAAATACTAATATGATAGGAACCAACAGTCAAACCGGTGGTTTATCCTACAACGTATATTCATATCCTGAAGGAGAATATCTGATTGGTAAAAACGGTCTTCTTAATCCTAATGCAAAATTAGGACGGATAGTAAACGGTTATTATCTCACTCCCGACAAATGGGTCGATGCTGTATATCATACAGCATTACGCCAAGAATACAACGTCAATATTTCAGGCGGAAGTGATAAAGCACAAATCTATGCTTCTTTTGGATATTTAGATGAAGACGGTATAGCAGAAGGGTCTGATTATAGCCGTATCACCGGTCGTTTGAAAACCACATATCAGGCTAAACCGTGGATGAGATTTGGCGCCAACATCAGTTATACACATTCAATACAGAATTCAGCCGCTGGCGGTTTTAGCCAAGCTTTCAATACAGCTCCCATATATCCACTTTACCTACGTGATACAAATGGTAAGATCATGCAGGATAAAAATGGTGACATGTACGATTTCGGAGTATCCAACCAAGGTCCTCTAAACCGTCCTATCAACCCGAACTCTAACGGAATAAAATTAAGTCAGCTCGATACATATAACACCTCTGCAAATACTTTGAATGGAGACGCATTTATAGATATTAATTTCCTGAAAGACTTCAAATTCACATTCAATGCAGGCACTTCGATACGTGACAGCCGGTACAAAAATGCTTTAAATCCTTTTTATGGAACAGCAAATTCTTTGAATGGAAGCATCAATGTCCAGCATTGGCGTCGAACAACCCTCAACCTACAACAAATATTAAATTATAATCATAGCTTCGGATTACATAACGTTTCATTGATGGCAGGTCATGAAAGCTTTAATAACGTTTATGAAGAATTATACGCAGCCAAAAACAGTATGTTCTCTTTTTTTCAGAATCAAGAATTAAACGGTGCCATCAGTGGTACCAACGATGAGTCATCCTATAAGAGTAAATACAATACTGAAGGATATTTATTCCGAGGTATGTACGACTATGACGGCAAATATTTTTTCCAACTTTCTTACCGGCGCGATGCCTCTTCCCGCTTTCACCCGGATAATCGCTGGGGTAATTTCTACTCTGTGGGAACTGCTTGGATTCTTACCAAAGAAAAATGGTTGGATGACATTAAATGGCTCGATTTATTAAAACTAAAGTTTTCTGTAGGTCAACAGGGTAATGACAGAATAGACGATTTCTTATATGTAGATACTTACAATATCAAGAACAGCAATAATGAGTTATCATTAGGTTTTTCCAGAAAAGGAAATAAAAATATTACCTGGGAAACCAATACAAATATAAATTTAGGTATAGAATTCGAACTATTAAAAGGCAGATTAAGTGGTAGCATAGAATATTTCAATCGCAGAACAACTGATATGCTTAACCGTTTTTCTGTACCTTTATCATTAGGGTACTCAGGCTATTATGACAATATTGGTGACATGAATAACAAAGGTGTTGAAATTGATTTAAAATATCTACCAGTCAAGACTAGAAACGTAACATGGAATATTGGCTTTAATGCAACACATTATAGAAATAAGATCAGCCGTCTTGCAGAAAGTAAAAAAACAGACATTATAGATGGACATGCCGGTTATGTAAACGGTCTGTATTATTACGGAGAAGGACTTCCAATGTATACTAACTATGTTCAAAAATATGCAGGTGTGTCCGAAGAAGGCAAACCACAATGGTATTATACAGATAAGCAAACCGGTGAGATGAAAACAACAACAACCTATTCTCAAGCTGATCTATACTTATGTGGTGACGCTGTTCCAGACCTATACGGTGGTATCAATACCTCTCTTTCATTTTATGGTTTTGATTTCTCTGCACAAATAAACTACAGTATAGGAGGTCAGGCATACGACTATGGTTACCAAGCATTAATGTCACCTCCTACTTCAACTCATTTAGGATATAATGTTCACAAAGATATTTATAAAGCATGGAGCCCGGAGAATACTCAAAGTGATATTCCACAATGGCAATTCAATGACCTGTACAGTGTAAAAACATCCGACAGGTTTCTAACTAATGCATCTTCCATAAGTATTCAAAACATTCAATTAGGATATACTTTTTCAAAAAAAACACTTAGAAGTCTATATCTAACTAATCTGCGCATTTATGTGGCCTGCGACAATGTTTATTATTGGTCAAAAAGAAAAGGTTTCGATTCACGCGTAACATGGAACGGAAATAAAGATTCATCCGGAGAATATTCAGCCGTACGCGCATTCTCCGCCGGTCTAAGTTTACAATTCTAATCAACACATAAACAATCAAAAATATGAAAAAGAAATATATTACCAAACTAATGATTGCTGCATGTCTGTCATCAGCATTAAGCTTAAACAGTTGTATCGAAGAGGTATTTCCAGAAAGTAGCACAGCTACCATAGACCAAATAGGAAAATCTGACCAAGCTATCAGCGCAATGGTAAACTCAGTAGTCGCATTTATTAATGCATTTAGAAGTTACGGTCCACAATTTTATCATGATTTTGGATATAGTGGATATAATTTAATCAGAGAAAGTGCATGCGAAGACTTCTTCTGCCACGAACCCAAATTTGACTTTTTTGATACTTATGGAGTATGTAATGATTTGGGTGATGCTGATGTTGTCAATACCATTTGGTATTATAACTACAAGTTTCTGAATAATGTAAATAATGCACTGAGTGCTTTAGAAAAAGCAGATGATGCACCCGAAAACAAGTATTATAAAGGTATATGCCTATCTTATAGAGCCATGATATACATGGACTTAGTCCGAATGTATGAATATAAAAAAACAGGAGTAGAGAAATTAGATGCAGAAGCAGCCAGTAAAAATTTATATGGCATAACCGTACCCATTATTACCGATGAAACCACAGAAGAAGAAGGGCGTAATAATCCACGTGCTCCCTTCTATGCCGTATACAAATTCATATTAGATGATCTAGCCTCAGCTGAGGAGCTTTTGAGTGATTATCAACGCCCAACCAAAAACTTGCCCTGTACCCCGGTTGTCCATGGTCTGATGGCACGTATGTGGCTGGAAATGGGATCTCGTTTCGAACTTTACCCTGAAGATCTCAACACCCTAAACAACAATACAGATTTAAACATTGCATCAAAAGAAACTTGTTTCACTAAAGCAGCCGAATACGCACGCAAAGTCATTAACGAAAGCGGAGCAATGCCTCTGACCGAAAAGGAATGGTTTGGTGGAGACAGCTATACTACCGGCTTCAACAGTGTACTAACCAATTCATGGGTATGGGGATCCATCATGACTACCGAGGATGTACATAGCTATTGGCTCAACTTTGCCGGAAGCATGTGTCCTGAACAAACTTTCGGTTACGGTAACCGAAAATGGCAAGGATACAAGCTTATCGGCAAAAAATTGTTCGATCAAATACCAAATGCAGACTGGCGAAAAACAACTTGGATTGCTCCTGAAGATGCACACAAAGCTCCCGGAACTAAATATAAAACTTTGTTGACCGATGATGATTTCGCTGATATGCCTCCATATACAGGTATCAAATTCCGACCTAAAAATGGAGAAATGAACGATTATACAATCGGAGCTGCCGTTGACTATCCGTTAATGCGTATAGAGGAAATGTATTTAATCGAAGCCGAAGCAATAGGAATGAGCCAAGGATTAGCAGCCGGTATTTCTAAATTAGAAGATTTCGTAAATACATTTCGTTATAATACTTCTGTGGGTAGCTATACATGTAAAGTAAATGATCTAAAAGAGTTTCAAAAGAAGGTTGTTGAACAGAAACGTATTGAATTCTGGGGTGAAGGGATCATCTTTTGGGATTACAAACGGTTAGAGTTACAAGTTGTTCGTGGTTATCCAGGTACTAATGCTCCTATCGGATATCGATTTAATTCAATAGAAGGCTACTGTGCGCCCTGGATGAATATCTTTATCAGTCTTTATGAAAATGTATTCAACAAAGGTGCAGTTTTAAATCCTGATCCTTCACAAGCCATCAAAGAATGGGTAGAATAAAATTCATGTAAAACTTATTTTATAAAGAATGGGGAGCTGTCATAAAAAAAGACAACCCCTCATTCTTATAGAACACAATTTGATATCACCATACATTAAATTACCTAGAATAAATACAATACCCTTTATTGATTAAAACAGAAAAACAAGCAAGACAAAAATAACACACATCATAAAAAACAATTCTAACCCTACTATTTTTCTTCCTTTTTAGCCTCATTCCATATAGCATCCATTTCTTCCAAAGTCATATCCTTCAAGTTCTTTCCCTGTTTGATGGTGTGTTCCTCTAAGTAATTGAAACGACGGATAAACTTCTGGTTAGTGAGTTCCAATGCATTATCCGGATTAATCTTGTAAAGGCGGGCCGCGTTTATAAGACTGAACATTACATCACCGAATTCCGCTTCCGCCTTCTCCTTATCCATGTTCTCCACCTCAGCTTCAAACTCGCCGATCTCCTCTTTTACCTTAGTCCAAACCTGCGAACGCTCCTCCCAATCAAATCCCACGTTGCAGGCCTTGTCCTGAATGCGGTATGCCTTGATTAGCGAAGGCAAAGCAGGAGGTACTCCGCTCAAAACCATTTTGTTACCATCCTTTTCCTTCATCTTCAACTGTTCCCAGTTTTCAGTCACCTTCTCGGCAGTCTCGGCTTTCACTTCGCCAAAGACATGAGGATGACGGAAAATCAGCTTCTCACAAAGACAGTCACACACATCCTTAATATCAAAATCTCCTGTTTCACTACCTATCTTTGCATAAAAGGCCACATGCAACAACACATCACCCAACTCTTTACAGATATCCTTCTTGTCATCCTTCATCAAAGCATCACAAAGTTCGTAAGTTTCTTCAATCGTATTAGGACGTAGACTTTCATTCGTCTGTTTCCGATCCCAAGGACACTTCTCTCGCAACTCGTCTAAAATATCGAGAAAGCGGCCAAATGCTTCCATTTGTTCTTTTCTTGTATGCATAATCAGTTTATTAATATCATTTTGTAGTGCAAAAGTACATAATAATCCAACGACTTTTATTAATTTTGCACTCAATTATGCGATAATCAATTAAATAAATAAAATATAAAATGGAATTAGCAAGTAAGTACAATCCCGCTGACGTGGAAGGAAAATGGTATCAGTATTGGCTGGACAACAAACTCTTTAGTTCAAAACCCGACGGACGTGAACCTTACACAGTCGTCATTCCACCACCCAACGTAACCGGAGTACTCCATATGGGACACATGCTAAACAATACCATTCAGGATATATTAGTACGCCGTGCCCGCATGGAAGGCAAGAATGCCTGCTGGGTGCCGGGAACCGACCATGCTTCCATTGCCACAGAAGCCAAAGTGGTGAACAAACTGGCCGGACAAGGTATAAAGAAAACTGACCTTAGCCGTGACGAGTTCCTGAAACATGCCTGGGCATGGACAGAAGAACATGGAGGTATTATCCTGAAACAGCTGCGTAAACTAGGTGCATCCTGCGATTGGGACCGTACAGCATTCACCATGGACGAAGAACGTAGCGAAAGTGTTATCAAAGTATTCGTAGACCTTTACAACAAAGGTTTGATCTATCGCGGTGTACGCATGGTAAACTGGGACCCAAAAGCACTGACAGCTCTCAGTGATGAAGAAGTTATTTACAAGGAAGAACACAGCAAACTGTATTATCTCCGTTACAAAGTAGAAGATGATGCTGAAGGACGCTATGCGGTAGTTGCTACCACTCGTCCCGAAACAATTATGGGAGATACTGCCATGTGTATCAATCCCAATGACCCGAAAAACCAATGGCTGAAAGGCAAAAAGGTAATTGTACCACTGGTAAACCGTATCATTCCGGTTATCGAAGACGACTACGTAGACATTGAATTTGGTACAGGATGTCTGAAAGTAACACCTGCCCATGATGTGAATGACTATATGCTTGGCGAAAAATATAACTTGCCCAGCATTGATATCTTCAATGACAACGGAACACTGAGCGAAGCTGCCGGACTATATATAGGTATGGACCGTCTTGATGTACGTAAACAGATTGAACAAGACTTACAAGCTGCCGGATTGCTGGAAAAGGTAGAAGCTTATACCAATAAGGTAGGTTTCTCGGAACGTACCAATGTAGCCATCGAACCGAAACTGTCCATGCAGTGGTTCTTGAAGATGCAACATTTTGCAGACATGGCATTGCCTCCTGTAATGAATGATGAACTGAAATTCTATCCTACCAAATACAAGAATACCTACAAAAACTGGCTGGAAAATATCAAAGACTGGTGTATTAGCCGCCAACTTTGGTGGGGACATCGCATTCCAGCATACTTTCTGCCCGAAGGCGGTTATGTAGTAGCCGAAACAGCGGAAGAAGCTTTGAAGTTGGCACAAGAAAAAACCGGTAATGCCAATCTGAAAATGGAAGATTTACGTCAAGACGATGACTGTCTGGACACTTGGTTCTCTTCATGGCTGTGGCCCATTTCTTTATTTAACGGTATCAATAATCCTAATAATGAAGAAATAAACTACTATTATCCTACTAGCGACTTGGTTACAGGACCGGATATCATTTTCTTCTGGGTGGCACGAATGATTATGGCAGGATATGAATATAAAGGTGATATGCCGTTCAAAAACGTTTATTTTACTGGTATCGTACGCGACAAACTGGGACGTAAGATGTCAAAGTCTTTGGGTAATTCACCCGACCCGTTGGAACTAATTGACAAGTATGGTGCCGATGGCGTGCGAATGGGTATGATGCTTGCCGCTCCCGCAGGAAACGATATTTTATTTGATGATGCGTTATGTGAACAAGGACGTAACTTCAATAACAAAATATGGAATGCATTCCGCTTGGTGAAAGGTTGGGAAGTTGCCGATATTGCACAGCCCGAATATGCAAGACTGGCCACTGAATGGTTTGAATCCATGTTGGCAAAAACAGCTGCAGAAGTAGCTGACTTATTCGGCAAATATCGTTTGAGCGAAGCACTGATGGCTGTATACAAATTATTTTGGGACGAATTCTCAAGCTGGTATCTGGAAATGATCAAGCCGGCATACGGACAACCCATTGACAAAGCGACCTATGAAAAAACTTTAGGCTTCTTTGATAACTTGCTGAAGTTGCTGCATCCGTTCATGCCTTTCATTACCGAAGAGTTATGGCAACATATATATGACCGCAAAGAAGGAGAAAGCCTGATGGTCCAGCAATTGAACATTCCGACTGCTTGTAATGAGATTATCGTCAAAGAATTTGAAGTAGTGAAAGAAGTAATCGGTGGTATCCGCACTATTCGTTTACAGAAAAACATTGTACAGAAAGAAACTTTGGAGTTGCAAGTAGTAGGTGTAAATCCAGTAGCTACATTCAATCCTGTTATTACTAAATTGTGTAACCTCTCTTCTATCGAAGCCGTAGAGAATAAAGCTGACGGCTCCGGCTCATTTATGATAGGTACAACTGAATATGCCATACCATTGGGCAATTTAATCAACACAGAAGAAGAGTTGGCAAAACTGGAGGCTGATTTAAAATATCAGGAAGGCTTTTTGCAAAGTGTATTGAAAAAATTAAGCAATGAAAAATTTGTCAGCAAAGCACCAGCCAACGTTATTGATATGGAACGCAAGAAACAGGCTGATGCAGAAAGCAAAATAGCTTCTTTAAAAGAAAGTATTGCTGCTTTGAAAAAATAAAAAAATATACCGCTTTACAGAGATTGCAACATTCTATGTAAAGCGGTCATCACTTCTTTTTTAGTAAAGAGATGTGTCAAAAGTAATTCTGCTATTGTCTTGCTGCAAAGCTCGGATAGTTTTGATAATTACTTCAAATTTTGACACATCTCTTTCTTTTTTCTAATTGTCTTTCATTATTCAACGGGTATGATCTTTCCTGTTTTTCTGAGAAATTTTCAATTCTACTATAAAAGCAACTACCAAGCCCAAACCACCAAAAAGCAAGACATTTGCACCATAAATCAATGAAGTTAACTCGCTCATGCGCCAATTACGCTCTGTGAAATAATCGGGAACCGTGGTTGCACAAATAATATAACCAGTCAACAACCCTAGTCCCATACCCAGCAACAAACAGCCAAATTTCAAGGCCGAGAAAGAAATCGGAGAAGATGACATGAAAGGAGTTCCTACAGGAAGAGGCAGGCTAAGCCTGTTCCCCAACATGGAAGGATCTAACTTGTCTCCCAATTTTTCTATCATAGTAAGACGCTCTTTCTTACCAACAAAAAGTTCAAATAATTTGTAGATTCCTAATGTAATGATACCTACAACAATCCAACCGGTAATGTAACCCATAATTTATTCGTATTTAAGTTATTAATTTTGTTCCTTTGTATCCATTAGACGCTGCGTAGCCAAAGAGGTTACACTTTTGAGAAAGAAAAAAATATTTTCTCTTTTTATGTAACCTCTCTCCCAGTCCTGCGTCTAATAGACAAAATGGAAAACGACGAAACACATATTATTCATAGGATATTAAAAGGAGAAACTTCTCTCTACGAATACTTCTTGGGTAAATACAGTCAGCAAGTATTTATCCTGATTATACGCATCGTGGAGAATCAGGAGGATGCGGAAGAGTTGACCCAGGATACGTTCTTGAAAGCCTTTGAACATCTTTCGTCGTTTAAAGCAGAGAGTAGTTTCTCTACATGGATATACCGCATTGCATATAACACCGCCATATCGGCAACCAGAAAAAGAAAACAAGAGTTAATTGTTATGGACAGTGCCATGTTAATGAATATATCTGACCAGCAAATAGACGATGCCCTGAATGATGAAAGCGGGGAACGGGTAGGAAAACTCAATAAGGCCATCAAGAAACTGGATGCAGAAGAACGCGCCTTGATTTCCCTATTTTATAATGAAGAGAAAACTATCGGTGAAATCGCCCTTATCCTGGGACTGACGGAAAGCAATGCAAAAGTAAAATTGCATCGAATAAGAAAAAAATTATATATACTCATAACAGAAGCAGAATGAACGAGAAACAAAAAGATAAAGGATTAATGAAGGCTGTAAAAGAACAGCCCCAATTCCGGCTGACCTCCAATTTTACTTTCCGCACCATGCAGAAAGTAGAGGAAGCTATACTCTTACGTGAAAAGAAACAGGAGAGAAAGATGTTACTAGCTACTATTGCTGCTTCTCTATTCTTAATAATAAGCAGCAGCATCGGTCTGTATATTTATTTTGGAAAGCATCTTAAAGCAACTATGTATCATGCATTTAGTCATGTTTTAAAAATACAAATACCTCTCATTTATCTGCTATTCATCATAACTATACCCTTATTCATTATTTTTGACCGATGGATGAGAAAACAATATTTTAAACACCACTCTTGAAAAATCATTTTCCTCTCCTATGATATAAAAAAGCATCGGGAACTTTACTATCCCGATACTTCTATTATTTTATCTATTTTTCAAGCAAGTCTTTTAAAAATGCATCCAATTCTTCATCCAAACCCTTTAAAAGTTCATCATTCAGTAATAAAGTGTCTTCCTCATCTATCAATAAAAGTTCGGTTACAGTTTCCCTATCCTCATCAACTAAAACAAAAGAATAAGGCTTCATTATAGCTAACTTATCCAAAACTCCCGTATCTTTCAATGCGTTGATCTCCCCACGAAGTATACGCTCTACTATTGTATAAAAATCATCTTCACTATAATCCACCCACTCTTCAATTATGGTACGTGACAATTCTTCGTCATCATCATTAAAAATAACTAATTCACCACTGTCCTGCTTAGGTTGCAAATGGATATCGGTGACTACTGTTCTCTCTCCATCCGCTATATATTTATCAACCGCTTCCCGGAGCGAAGACGCAATAGAAGCATGTGACTGTGCACTGAATTTCATACCAAAATCAATTTTATATATTATTTATATCCAAAAGTACAAAAAAAATCTTTCTCTCAACACTTATTCTCTAAAAATTATCATCAAAACGTTTCATTTGTATTCTTAATTGGGATAGCTTACTCTCTCTTTTCTCTAACTCCAATGAATAAAAGGCTATCAATTGTTCATCCCTGCTGCCTGATTTCACCAATTTCTTCGCTTTACCCAACCATTCCTTGGCCTGTTCTACATTATCCTTTATTTCATAATATAGTGCAATATTAAAAGCCGCTTTCATCTTTTGCTGGCCTTTTCTCTTCTCATAGGCTATCTTCCACTGACTATACGCTTCATCCCAATTGTTCTCACGAAGATATACACCGGCATCACGCATTTCAATATTCCCGCCATCGTAATAAAAACGAGCCACCTCATCCCAATGTGGCAACAGATGTTCTACTGGAATAGAAGCGGCATATTCCGAAGCTTCTTTTACTATCTTCCGGTCAGAAAGAGCTGGTTCTATTTCCCAGGAAATGGTATCTTGCTTGGCAACTACAAACAAAGGTTTATCACGATTGGGAATGTATACTCTAACAATCGGAGATATAATTCCATCTACAGCATCTATAGGCATAGGAAAATCCGGATAGAACAGTACGCCGGGCTTAGTCTGAATATGAATACGATCAAAAGACAATATCATATCCACCCCCAAATCCTCGCTCAGTTTCCGTACTTCCTCATTGGTCAGAATGACATTAACCCGTGGCACTTTATCCTGTGCCCGGAATACAGAATCACAGATAATGACCTGATCGAAATAATTCACATTGGCAATATTCTCTGCCAAAGCTTCGGATGCCACTTTACCATCGCCTTCCAATTCGCTGCTCAGTATTTCATGATTATCTTTAGTTTTCAGTACAGGCATATTGTTTATCACAGCCACTTTTCTCACAGCATCTGGAAAACTGACATCGGCTGCCTGTAACTGATCAAAAGATATGGTCTGCAAACTGCTGCAGGAAGCAAGAAGCGTCCCAGCAACTAGAATTATTAATGAAACGGATCTTTTCATATTATCATTTTTTCTTAGGGAACAAAAATACGCTTATTTACGTAAGAAGTGAGTTAAAAGGAATAAAAAAAACGTCCGGGTAGTAAATTCGCCCCGGACGTTTCTATAATAATCGTTATTTATCACGCATTTTGCCCGTGACAGTTCTTGTATTTCTTACCGCTTCCGCAAGGACAAGGATCGTTACGACCTACTGTCTTCTCTGCACGAACCGGCTCACGCTTTACCTCACGAGTATCACGTTCGGCAGCAGCTTGCTGGTGAGGATCACTTAAATCCTGCTTCTCCTCTCTATACTGTTGGCGAGGAGTCTGCGGTTCGGGAGCAGCCTCACGAACTTGTTCCGGTTCTTGAACCGGGATTTGTCCGCGCATCAATACAGAGATGGTATTATTATTGATCTTATGTACCATGTTGTCAAACAAATTGACCGATTCCAACTTAAAGATCAGCAACGGGTCTTTCTGCTCATAGCTAGCATTCTGTACAGAATGTTTCAGTTCATCCAGCTCACGCAGATTTTCTTTCCAAGCATCATCAATAGTATGAAGCAGTATCGCCTTCTCAAATGATTTCACAATCTCTTTACCTTCTGTTTCATAAGCCGCTTTCAAGTTAACAGAAATATTATACAAGCGCTTGCCATCAGTAATAGGAATCATGATGTTTTCATACATATGTCCTTGCATCTCATATACCTGTTTGATAACGGGATTGGCAATCTGGGCCATACGGTCTGTCTTGCGCTTGAAGTTGTTCATTGCCGCTTCAAAGGTTTTCTCTGCAAGATCTTCTTTTCTCATCTTGTTGTACTCCTCTTCTGTGAATGGTACTTCCATTGCCAATGTCTGCAATATTTCCATCTTCACATTATCAAAGTCGCCCAATTCTACAGCATAAGCGCAACGATCCCAAATCATATTCACGATATCCATACCGATACGCTCACCCATCAAGGCATGACGACGTTTGGTATAAACAGCCACACGCTGTTTGTTCATCACATCATCATATTCCAGCAAGCGTTTACGAATACCGAAGTTATTTTCTTCCACTTTCTTCTGCGCACGTTCAATGGAATTTGAAATCATCTTGTGTTCAATCATCTCACCTTCTTTGAAGCCAAGTTTATCCATTACACTGGCAATACGATCTGAAGAGAACAAACGCATCAAATCATCTTCCAATGATACAAAGAACACAGATGAACCCGGGTCCCCTTGGCGACCGGCACGACCACGCAACTGACGGTCCACGCGACGACTTTCATGACGTTCCGTACCGATAATAGCCAAACCGCCCGCAGCTTTCACTTCCGGACTCAGCTTAATGTCGGTACCACGACCTGCCATGTTAGTAGCAATAGTCACGATACTCTTCTGACCTGCCTGTGCCACAATATCCGCCTCTCTTTGATGCAGTTTCGCATTCAACACATTATGCTCAATCTTGCGCATAGCAAGCATTTTGCTCAACATTTCAGAGATTTCCACCGAAGTGGTACCTACCAGAACAGGACGTCCTTCTTTTACCATTTCTTCAATCTCTTCGATAACAGCTTTATACTTCTCACGTTTTGTCTTATAAACGCGATCATTCATATCTTTACGGGCAATAGGACGATTCGTCGGAATAACAACGACATCCAATTTATAAATATCCCAAAGTTCTCCCGCTTCCGTTTCCGCTGTACCGGTCATACCCGACAATTTATGATACATACGGAAATAGTTCTGTAAAGTGATGGTAGCAAAAGTCTGGGTAGCAGCTTCCACCTTCACGCCTTCTTTGGCCTCAATAGCCTGATGTAAACCGTCAGAATAACGACGGCCTTCCATAATACGTCCTGTCTGTTCGTCAACAATCTTAACCTGTCCGTCGATTACAACATATTCGTCATCCTTTTCGAACATAGCATAAGCCTTCAGCAACTGGTTGATAGTGTGTACGCGTTCAGACTTGATAGCGTAATTTGTCATCAGTTCATCTTTCTTGGCCAGCTTTTCTTCTTCTGTCAGATCTGTCTCATTTTCCAAAGCAGACAATTGGGAAGTAATATCAGGCAAAACGAATAAAGTAGGATCTGCCGCATTTCCTGTAATCAGGTCGATACCTTTATCGGTCAAATCTACGCTGTTTTGCTTTTCATCAATTACGAAATACAATGGATCAGTGGCTTCAGGCATACGCTTGTTATTCTGTTCCATATAAATTTCCTCGGTCTTCAGCATACCTGCCTTAATACCTTGTTCACTTAGGAACTTGATTAATGGCTTATTTTTGGGGAGTGCCTTATGACTACGGAACAATGCCAAAAATCCCTCTTCCTGATCTTTCTTGTCATCCGATGCAATCAAGCGTTTGGCATCGGCCAAATATTGGGTAGCCAACTTTTTCTGAGCTTCAAACAGACGCTCTACTAAAGGACGAAGTTGTTCAAACAACTGATCCTCACCTTTAGGAACAGGACCGGAAATAATCAACGGAGTACGAGCATCGTCAATCAATACAGAGTCCACCTCATCGACAATAGCATAATTATGTTTACGCTGCACCAAGTCTTTTGGACTGACAGCCATATTGTCACGCAAGTAATCGAAACCGAATTCATTATTCGTGCCGAAAGTGATATCGGCCATATAAGCTCTGCGGCGCGCATCTGAATTAGGCTGGTGTTTATCAATACAGTCCACACTCAATCCATGGAACTGATACAATGGCCCCATCCATTCCGAGTCACGTTTTGACAAGTAATCATTAACAGTAACTACGTGTACACCATTACCGGTCAGTGCATTCAAAAATACAGGTAAAGTGGCCACTAACGTCTTACCTTCACCAGTAGCCATTTCGGCAATCTTGCCTTTATGTAACACTACGCCACCGAATAACTGTACATCGTAATGCACCATGCTCCATACCATGTCATTGCCACCAGCAATCCAATGGTTCTGCCAAATAGCTTTATCGTCCTCAATACGCACAAAATCTTTTCCTTGAGCAGCCAATTCACGGTCAAAATCGGTAGCGGTTACAATCAATTCCGGATTTTCAGAGAAACGGCGTGCAGTGTCTTTTACAATGGCAAAAGCCTGCGGAAGTACATCATCCAGTGCCTTTTCATATTTTTCCAGCACTTCTTTTTCCAGTTTGTCTATCTGCGCGAAGATGCCCTCACGATCTTCCAGTTCTGTAGTTTCGATAGTACCTTTCAATTCTTCTATCTTCTTTTGTTCCTCTGCAGCCGAATCAGAAATGTATTTCTTTAATTCTACTGTTTTTGCACGAAGCTCGTCATTGCTCAATTTGGCAATTTCCGGATAAACAGCCTTTACTTTATCAACCCATGGCTTGATTTCTTTCATGTCACGAGTGGCCTTATTTCCAAATAATTTGCCAATAAATTCATTAAATCCCATTGTATTTTTTTGTTTTTATTATTTTCTAATTTGATTACTTTTGAAAATGCAAAGTTACAATAAAATGCAGATTAATTTGCACTTCTCTCCTTAATATTATTTTCTGATGTCTGTCATTGGTGCCAGAACGGCTGCATTAGGAGCACGAATACGCATATAATGAGCTACGGTGGGTGCTATATTACCTATTTTTACAGGCGCATGGATTATTTCCGGTTTTATTCCGTTCCCAATGAAAATCAATGGAGCCGACGCATACGAATAGCGTTGCACCTGCGTATCAAGCGAATGTTCACGGAACACAGTCCAACCTGGTAAAACTTCTATCCACAAGTCTCCAGAACATATCGGGTTATAGTAATTCTTTATTTTATCAATGGTAGGAGTCCACGCCCCCAATTGTAAACGTTGTGAAGAATATACATCTTTCACCCCACTGAACTGTACCAAAAATTCTGCCGCACGGTTCAATATCTCGGACATATTCAGTTGTTTCTGCTCTATCAGCTTATGATTCAAATATATTTGTTGCTCAAAATGTGCCTCCACCCATTGCCCTTCACCGTAAATAGCAGCCAAATAAAGGTTTAACAGAGCAGAACAACGTTCAATATGGAATTCTCCACCCGGTATTTTATATTGAGGAGGATCAACAGGATCTGTGTCAGCATATCCTGTAGAGGTTATAAAGAATAAAGTATTGTTCAAACCAACTTTCCGGTCTATCAATTCCAATAATTCAGCAATACTGTTATCCAAGCGTACATATGTATCCTGCATTTCCATCGGGAGTTCTGCAGGAGCCTTATGATCATAATTCCCGGCATAATATGCTAGTGACAAAAAGTCCGGAACAGCATCCTTTCCAATGGAAGTATTACTCAAACAAGCATTAACCAAACGGTTTACCTCATCATTAGCATAGGGACTTGTTTTCAATTTACGGTATTTATTTTTCCGTTCATCATCGAAATTATGCTTGAACGTAACTTGTTTGTTCTCGCTAGTCAAATATTTATAGACAGTCACAGGCAAATAAGGCGCCCACGACATATTGCCGATACGGAAATCTAGTCCTTCACGGTCATTATAAGTAGTCACCCATGCAGGAAATATACCGTAATATGTGCTGCCACTCCATTTTCCTGTTTCATCATTCAACCAGAATGCACCTTTCGAAGCATGGCCGGCAGCTAACACCGCCATTTCACGTGTAGGAGCGATAGAATAAACTTCAGCTACTCCTTGTGTGGCTATTACCAACTCATCTGTCAAAGTCGACACCTTCATTTTCTGCGGAGAAGTAGACTCTGAAGTATAAATGCCCATAAAATCAGCATCGTCCACACAATTAAGGACTCGAAGAGTACTGCGGTCCATCCAGTTATCCCCCACGATTCCGTTGGTATAAGGTGTAGTACCAGAATAAATGGCCGCCACAGCTGATGACTTATCTACATTAATAAAATCATATTCGGCATTCCGATAAATCCGTCCTTCTTTCCACAACCGCTTAAAACCACGTTCACCGTATAAAGCCGAAAAAGCCTCTATATAATCAGTCCGCAATTGGTCAATAGTCAATCCGACCACTAACCTAGGGACCGCAGGAATGTTCTGTGCCTGCAACCCTGTTAATGCGATAACAGTCAAAAGAGAAGTTAAGATGCGTCCTTTCATTTATTGTTTTGTCTGTAATATAATAAAACGTGGTTTGCAGAACATATTAACAAACACAGTGCCAAAGGTAATACCGTTACGTTGAATTTTTGCTGTATAAACGGCATTATCATCATAAAAGATGTTAAGCACACTATATTTATTGTATGATAGTAGTCTTTTTTACCTTTTATAGCTCGATAAACCATAACCGGAAGATAAATTAAAGGGATAGGATTCAATAAAAGGATAAGCCAATTGGACCCTACCGTAGGATGAGTAGAAAAAAAGACCAAGAAAGTGATGACACATCCCGCCAATCCTTGTACACCGAAAAGAAGCAAATCCCAAATCCAGATTATTTTCCTGATTTTAAACTGCAACCACCCTACAAAGCAAGTAACTCCTATTAAAATAAAGACACACACCATGGGTGACAACGGAAAGCCTTCCCTAACGTCCTCTGGTTCTACATCCACTACCTTTTTTTCATGCAGAATCAAAGGACGCACGCTGTCACCTACTACTATAGTTGCTTTTTTTGCTGCCTCCAACATATAAAAAGGAGCGAACATCTGCTTACGCGTATCAATAGGCTTATCAGCTTCACTGCCCAAACACATATCAATGCCCAGCTCATCCCATTCGTGCCCTTTAGTATATTGATGGACAATATCCCGAAAAGAGAGTCTCTCTTTTCCTTCAGAATAAACAACCTTTCCTTCAATACACTTTTCTATTATATCACGCGCACGTGTAGTGCAATTATCATAGAAAAAGTTATAACGATAAACCCTATTCTTCGGCAGATAATTCTCTTCCAGCAATCTTCTGAGTTTCTGTTTTTCCGAAATAGTCAAATTCAATGTCTGCTGATAGACCGAGGAACCACGCATAGCATAACTACCTTCAAAATAAGGATAACGGGTTACGCCCAATTCATAATCAGTCTCTCCTTTGACAAAACGATAGATAAAACGGGGAGTATTAAAGCTGAACATACCATAATTAAACACCCAGTCCTCTCCACGTGCCGTATCCTCATAGCGCAATGCCGTATGCCCGAACAAAGCATATATTTCTGTACCGGGAGCACAAGTCATCAGACTCACCTTTATATTATCCTCCTGACCTCTAATCGATTGACTCAAGGAAAAGAATAACAAAATCAATGCTATAATTAATTTATTCATAAAATCCATTTTCTGTTTACCGATGCAAAAGTACACCTAAATATTAATTAATTCCTCACAAATACCATTTTTTATTGCTATTCCTATTTATTTTTTACGTTACTTTGCAGCCGAAAAAGCAAAGTTGTGAATTTAATAATCGACATAGGAAACTCAGTAGCTAAATTGGCTATATTTGACAAAGGCGAGTTAGTTGAAGTATTTCGTGGCTCCAATCATTCTTTAGATTGTCTCCCGATGCTTTGTTCTCGATACCCCTTGAAACGAGGTATCATAGCTTCTGTCATAACACTAAGCAATACTATCCGGCGCCAACTGGGAAGATTGCCTTTTAATATCATCGAATTAAGTCATGAAACCCCTGTTCCTATCACTAATTTATATAAAACGCCTCAAACACTGGGTATGGACCGTTTAGCAGCTGTGGTTGCAGCAAACTGGCTGAAGCCTGGACACGATGTACTGGTTATTGACGCAGGGACCTGTGTTACATACGATTTTATCGATGCCGACGGATCCTATCATGGGGGCAATATTTCTCCAGGAATGCGTATGCGTTTCAAAGCATTGAACATATTCACCGACAAACTCCCCAAAGTAAGCGCCAAAGGAGAAGTTCCGATGTATGGGCAATCTACAGAAACAGCTATCCGGGCAGGGGTCATTCGCGGAATGGAATTTGAAATGAGCGGGTATATCACCCATCTTCAAAAGAATTATCCGGGACTTTTGGTTTTTTTAACGGGCGGAGATGAATTTTCTTTTGATACAAAATTAAAAAGTATCATCTTTGCAGATAGATTTTTAGTATTGAAAGGTTTAAACAGAATATTAAGCTATAATGATAAACTATAAAAGACTGATTAGTGCGTCAATATTACTCACAGTCACAGGGCTAGCCGTAGCCCAAACAAGCACAAATTCTCCCTATACACGCTACGGCTTTGGTCAGTTAGCTGATCAAAATTTTGGTAACAGTAAAGCGATGGGAGGAATAGCATACGGCTTGCGAAACGGCTACCAAATCAACGCATCTAATCCGGCATCTTATACAGCCATCGATTCATTGACATTCTTGTTCGATGCAGGAATGACCCTTCAAAATGCGAACTTCAAGGATGGTAATGTAAAAACCAATGCTAAAAATTCAAGCTTTGATTATTTGGCTATGCAATTTCGCCTATGGAAAAAAATGGGGATGACAGTTGGGTTTCTTCCATTTTCCACAGTAGGTTACAGCATCTCCAAAACACATGATTTTGAGGATGTTAACAATAACGGGAAGTGGAGCGAATCTTATGATGGCGACGGAGGTTTTCATCAAGTTTTCATAGGATTAGGTTATAAAGTTTTTAATAATTTGTCTGTTGGTGCAAATTTTTCGTATCTTTATGGAGATATTACTCATCAATCCATGACAACTATTGGAGCGACAGATACACGTAGTATTAAATTAGACAAATTTTCTATCAGTGATTATAAATTAGATTTTGGTTTACAGTATACTTATAAGTTAAATAAAAAAAACACTATTAATATAGGTGCTGTTTATACCTTGGGACGTACCTTGCACGGAGATGCATATAAGTATCATCAAACAGGTGCGGAAAGTAATGGTTCTATCTATGTACAGTCACAAACTGGCGATACTATTCCGAATCCGTTTAAAATGCCACATACATTTGGTATAGGGCTTACATATGTATATGATAACCGCTTAACTATAGGGGTTGACTATACTTTACAAAAGTGGAATACAGCCGATCTAGCTTGGAGTAAGTTCAATAAAGAAAGTGTGGAAATGAATAGCCGTACAAAAATAGCTTTTGGTGCGGAATTCGTACCAAGTTATATCAGCCACAACTATCTGAAACGTATTCGTTACCGTATGGGGGCCTATTGTTCAAGTCCTTATAATAAGGTCAGCTATACTAGTCCGGACACAGGAACAACCAGTTTCCAAGACGGTGCACGCGAATATGGTGTCAGTATTGGGTTTGGACTTCCCATGTTCCAAAGTAAATCTATGCTGAACATTTCCGGGCAATACATTAAAGTCAGTCCTAAATTTAAAGGATTAATGGAAGAAAATTATTTGAGAATCAATATTGGACTTACTTTCAATGAACGTTGGTTCATGAAGTGGAAAGTTGATTAATAAAATGGAGAGAAGCAAATAAATAACAACAACTAAATTTATATACGATGAAAATGAAGATGGTAACAGCGCTGTTCGTTCTTTCCTTAGGTACGACAGCTTCTTTCGCTCAGACCGGAGCGTCAGACGGATCAAGATTCGGACATGGTGAAGACAGTATCCGATGCTTGAAAAATATCAGTATTTACACTGAGTATGTTAAGACTAACAATTTCAAGGATGCTTACACTCCTTGGATGAGTGTATTTACAGAAGCCCCCAAAGCTCAAGTAAGCACTTATACTAATGGTGCAAAAATTCTTCGTGCCTTAATAGCCGGTGAAAAAGATGCAGCTAAACAAAAACAATACTTTAACGAACTGATGAAAGTTCACGACCAACGCATCCAATATCTGGACGATTTGAACAAGTTGGTTAAAAGAGATGCTACAAAAGGCTCAATCATCGGTATGAAGGCCCATGACTACTTCACAATGGGTGGCCAAGACATGAATGAAGCATATAACATGTTCAAAGAAGCCATTGAACTTGAAAAAGAAAACTCTGACTACTTTGTATTACAAGAGTTCATGGATGCAGCTGCCCGTAAAATGAAAAGTGATGAATCATACAAAGAACAATTCATTCAAGATTATTTATTTGCATCAGGAGTTGCTGATGGAGCTTTGAAAGCCGCTACAAAGGAAAATGACAAAAAATTATTGAAAGTGGCAAAAGACAATATTGACGCATTCTTCATTAATAGTGGTGTGGCAACTTGTGATAATTTACAAGCAATTTATGCTCCGAAAGTTGAGCAAAACAAGACTAATTTGGATTATCTGAAACAGGTTATCTCTGTAATGCAGATGTTAAACTGTACAGAACAAGAAGCTTACTTTGCTGCATCTGAAGCTGCACATGCCATCGAACCGACAGCAGAAACGGCTGTAGGTTGCGGATACATGTATTATAAGAAAGGCGATATGGACAAATGTATCGACTATTTTGATCAAGCTATCAATTTAGAACAAGACCAATTAAAGAAAGCTGATTATGCATATAAAACCGCTGCCATTTTATTTAGTAAGAAACAGTTGAGCAAAGCAAAACAATATGCACTGAAAGCGATCTCGTTAGATGGCAACAACGGTAAACCTTACATTTTGATTGCTAACATGTATGCATCAAGTCCTAATTGGAGTGATGAAGCAGCATTGAACAAATGCACTTATTTTGCAGTTATCGACAAATTGCAAAAAGCAAAAAGCGTAGATCCTAGTGTTGCTGAAGAAGCAAACAAACTAATTAGTACTTATGCAGCCCATACCCCCAAAGATGCTGATTTGTTCTTCCTCAGTTTAAAGAAAGGTGACTCTGTTACAATCGGCGGATGGATTGGTGAAACAACAACTATCAGATAATTATGTCGTCTGAAAAAGAACAAAAATCACACTTTATATTCTTAAACATAACAGTTGCCGTTTGGACAACTGTTATGTTTGTTTTATTTCCAGCATGCTCAAGAGGCGAAAAGAATCTGGCAGAAGCTATTACAGAAAGAGATTCGTTGCCCAGCATGAAAACATTGGGAGTTACTACCCTTATATCCGATTCCGGTATCACCCGCTACAAAATTATCACAGAAGAATGGGAAATTTATGATAAAAAGAATCCTCCTTATTGGGCATTTGAAAAAGGAGTTTATTTGGAAAAATTTGATTCCCTATTCCATATTGATGCCAGCATAAAAGCCGATACAGCTTATTACTACGAGAAAAAGAAACTTTGGGAATTGAGAAGCAATGTGCATATCCGCAGCCAAAGAGGCGACAAATTTGACACAGATCTGCTCTTTTGGGATGAAAAGCAGGAAAGGGTCTATTCTGACAAATTTATCCGCATTGAACAAGAAGATAAAATCATTACCGGTTATGGATTTGAATCTAACCAGCAAATGACAGAATATCAAATTTATAATAACACAGGTATTTTCACTGTAGAAGATACAGCACCAGCAGACAGTACAAAAGCTGTTGCAAATAGCACTAGAACTGATTCGATACGCTAATTCACTCACTATTATGGGTATTATTATACAGATTCTTATTACAATGGCTTTTTCCGCTTTTTTTTCCGGAATGGAAATAGCCTTTGTTTCATCCAATAAATTACGTTTTGAAATGGATCGTAACAACCAAAGCATAAATTCACGTATACTTTCCATCTTCTTTCATAATCCGAACAATTTTATCTCTACCATGTTGGTAGGAAACAACATCGCTTTAGTTATTTACGGTATATTGATGGCACAAGTCATTGAACAAAACTTGTTGTCAGGATTGATAGACAACCACTTTTTATTAGTACTAATCCAAACAATTATTTCCACATTAATCATTTTGGTCACAGGAGAATTCCTACCTAAAACCTTATTTAAGATTAACCCCAATTTCACTCTGAATATTTTTGCAGTTCCCACTTACATTTGCTATGTCTTACTCTATCCCATCAGCAAGTTTGCTTCGGGAATATCCAATATATTACTTTACATTGTAGGCATTAAAACAAATAAAGAAGCTAATGAAAAAGCTTTTACTAAAGTCGACCTAGATTACTTTATTCAAAGTAGTATACAAGATGCTCAAAATGAACAAGACATAGACACCGAAGTCAAGATATTCCAAAATGCACTAGATTTTTCGAATATTAGAATTAAGGATTGTATGGTACCTAGAACCGAAATTGTTGCTATCGAATATGGAACTCCCATAGAAGAATTAAAAGCCCGCTTCATTGAAAGCGGAATAAGTAAAATTATTGTCTATAAAGAAAACATTGACAATATTATAGGTTATATACATTCCTCTGAAATGTTTCGTGAACAGACAGACTGGACTAAGAGTGTCCGCCAATTGCCTATTGCTCCTGAAACGATGGGAGCGCATAAGCTGATGAAATTATTTATGCAACAAAAGAAATCCTTAGCTGTAGTAGTCGATGAATTCGGAGGTACATCCGGCATCGTGGCGCTAGAAGATTTAGTGGAGGAAATTTTCGGCGAAATAGAAGATGAGCATGATACAACTTCTTACATTGCCAAATCCGTCGGTGACAATGAATACATCCTTTCCGGACGTCTGGAAATAGAAAAAGCCAATGAATTGTTCTCACTTGACCTACCGGAAAATGATGATTACCAAACTATCGGTGGACTCATCCTGCACCAATACCAAAGTTTCCCCAAAATACATGAAGAGATCATTTTCGATAAATTCCATTTCAAAATAATTAAAGTAACAGCAACAAGAATTGAATTAGTAAAGTTGAAAGTAATCGAATAACAGATTTTTTTCACAATAAAATAGCTTGTAAGCTGCATTTTTTGTATCTTCGTGCGCTAAATCTATGAAGTATAAAAAAACAATAAACAAAAATAGTAAAATTAAATGGCAACATTACAAACAATCAGAAGTAAAGGCCCTCTGTTGGTCGTTGTAATCGGACTTGCCCTCTTCGCATTCATTGCCGGAGACGCATGGAAGGTTCTCCAACCACATCAGGGTAAACAAGACGTAGGTGAAGTAAATGGAAAAACACTTACAGCACAAGAGTATCAAAAAATGGTAGATGAATACACAGAAGTCATAAAATTGACACAAGGTGTTTCTGCATTAAATGACGACCAACTGACTCAAGTGAAAGACCAAGTATGGCAATCTTACGTAAATAACCAATTAATCGCAGCGGAAGCTGCAAAATTGGGGTTGACCGTCAGCAAAGCTGAAGTTCAAGCAATCATCGAGGAAGGTACTAACCCATTGTTGATGCAAACCCCGTTCCGCAATCCGCAAACCGGTGCTTTCGACAAAGATATGCTGAAAAAATTCCTAGTGGATTACGCTCATCTGGACGCAAGCAAAATGCCTGCACAATATGTAGAATACTATCAAAAGATGGGAGCTTTTTGGAATTTTATTGAAAAGACTTTGATACAATCCACTTTAGCTGAAAAATATCAGAACCTGATTGCAAAATCATTGATTTCAAATCCGGTTGCAGCTGAAGATGCTTTTATATCACGTACTGAACAATCAGACGTTTTATTAGCTGCAATTCCCTATTCTTCTATCAGCGATTCAACTATTACAGTTTCAAATAGTGAAATCAAAGATCTGTATAACAAGAAAAAAGGTTCTTTTGAACAGCCTGTTGAAACTCGTAACATCAAATATATTGATGTATTGGTTACTCCATCTGACGAAGATCGCAAAGAGGTATTAAACGAAGTAACCGAATACGCTACCCAGCTAGGTACTGCTGCAGACATGAACACATTCATCCGTTCCACCGGTTCTGTAGTTCCTTTTTCTGAAATTGCAATCAACAAGACTGTATATCCTAATGATGTAGTTGCTCGTTTGGACTCTGTAACTATCAACGAAGTATATGGTCCTTACTATAACCAAGCAGATGATTCATATAATGCTTTTAAAATTATTGCCAAACAGACAGCTCCCGACTCAATCCAATATCGTCAAATTCAGGTATATGCCGAAGATGCTGCTAAAACCGCAACTTTAGCCGATAGTATTTTTAATGCACTGAAAGGTGGAGCAGACTTTACTGATATTGCAAAAAAATATGGTCAGACAGGTGAAGCGACTTGGTTGACTGCACGCAACTATGAAGGTGCTGCATTAGATGCAGACAATGCTAAATACATTAACACATTGATAAACTCTAATGTCAAAGAATTAACCAATCTTCAGATCGGACAAGCTAACGTTATTCTTCAAGTATTGGACAAAAAAGCTATGAAAGATAAATATAAAGTTGCAGTGATTAAACGTCCGGTTGAATTTAGCAAAGAAACATACAACAAAGCATACAATGATTTCAGTCAATTCGTAGCACAGAACACTACAATGGATAAAATTATTGCCAATGCAGAAGAAAGCGGATATCGCTTGTTAGAACGTGCTGATTTCCGTAGCGCAGAACACCGTGTGGGTGGTGTAAAAGGAACTCGTGAAGCGTTGAAATGGATTTTTGCAGCCAAGGAAGGTGAAGTGTCCCCATTGTATGAATGTGGTGAAAACGATCACTTGATGGTAGTTGCTCTTGAAAAGATTAATCCTGCCGGATATCGTAATATTAATCTTGTTGCCGACATGCTGAAAGCAGAAATCATCAAAGATAAAAAAGCTGAAAAACTGATAGCTGAAATGAAAAGTGCAAGCAGCATTGACCAAGTAAAAAGTATGGCAAATGCAGTTAGCGATTCTGTAAAACATATAACTTTTTCTGCTCCGGCATATGTTTCAGTAACTCGCGCTAGCGAACCAGCTTTAGGTGCTTATGCAAGTAAAGCTGAAATAAATAAGTTAACTGGTCCTATCAAAGGTAATGCAGGTGTTTACATGATTCAGGTTTACAACAAAGAAAAGAGTGCAGAAGAATTTGATGCCAAGAATGAAGAAAACAACTTGTCCAATATGGCAGGGCGTTATGCTAGCAGTTTCATCAATGACCTGTATAAGAAAGCTGATGTAAAAGACGACCGTTACTTATATTTCTAATATCAGAAAGTTATCAATAAGACAAAACAGGCTGTATCGAAAATTCGTCGATACAGCCTGTTTTGTCTTATTCCTATTTTCGCAAAAATTAAAGATGAAATAATTTATAAAATCTATTCGTTTACGTTCCGTATTCCCATTTTTATCATTATGTTTGCAACAGTAATTATGAAGTATTTTATTGCTATATGTACGTGTATCCTTTTGTTATGTAGCTTTAATAGTACAAATAAAGGAGGAATTATCCGCGAATGCCCGCCAGAAGTCATATCTTCTATATCCATGCTTTCGGATGATACGAATTCCTATCGCCAATTATCTACAGAAAAACGATATGACGCTCCTAATGTGAAACTATCCGAAGTAAATCTTTTATGTTTCACTTTACGTACTCCGATGTTTACCAAAACATCAAAACCCTTATCTACAATCAAAGTACTTTGCCATTACCGTATTCTTCTACCTGAACAAAAATTTAATAGCCTATATCCTAGCATTAATTATGTAAAATCCTCGTGTAAATACTTCATTTACACATTAGGACATATTTTGATTTAGCAGCTATTTCCTCTTACTTATTCTTGATCATTATCATTCCGGATTGAAATTATTCTATCGGCGTGTATACATATATGTGTGACACTACGATGTGAATATCACTATAACTCGGAATTTAATACTATTTTACCTACTAAATCACATTTATATTATAATGCTACACTTATTTTTATCCACATTGGCCATGATGGGGCTTACTTTCCTCATCGGTTTTTTTGTCGCTGCTATTATTAAAGGAATAGCGCTGGCAGCAGATTCTATGGATTTCTATAGCTCCCACCTATTGGAACTTCAACGTTTAAGAAAAATCAAAAAAGCACGTGCCCGTTTTATCCAATTAGTATGGAATAATTCTCCAGAAGAGATGGAAGCTCTAGGAGACAGCCGTGAAAACTGGAACCGAGGAATGAACAGCGATCTGAGAGGAAAACAGGAAGGTGGTTACTACCATGGTGTCAGTCATGGAGCATCCCAATTAAATCTGATAGATTATTACTATCCGGACACAAAGATGATCTACCTTAAGAAACGGGAGGAAATGCATAATCAGCAACAAAAAAGCACTCATGTGAAAAAGAATCTTTCAATGAATAAATAACCTGAAAATCAACAATTAGATATGGAAAATATAGATTTTGGAATACTTTTCCAAGGCATTGGTACAATGATAGAAAGCGGTTGGTTCCTTGCCTGTGCGCGCGTTTTTTTAATTCTTTTGGGATTTCTACTCATTTATCTAGGTTGGAAAGGAATATTGGAACCCATGGTCATGATTCCAATGGGACTCGGTATGATAGCCATCAATTGTGGAACATTAATCATGCCGGATGGAAATCTAGGCAATCTTTTTCTTGATCCCATGCTCTCGGATACAGACGAATTGATGAATACCATGCAAATAGATTTTCTGCAACCGGTTTACACCCTCACATTCAGTAATGGACTCATCGCTTGTTTCGTCTTCATGGGAATCGGAACCTTGCTAGATGTAGGTTTCCTGCTACAAAAACCTTTTGCTAGTTTGTTTCTGGCACTTTGCGGAGAACTAGGAACCTTTCTCACATTGCCAATTGCCAATGCACTTGGCTTATCGGCACAAGAGAGTGCTTCTGTAGCCATGGTAGGAGGTGCAGATGGTCCGATGGTACTGTTCACTTCATTGGCATTAGCCAAGCATTTGTTTGTACCGATTACCGTGGTAGCTTATCTCTATTTAGGATTGACTTACGGCGGTTATCCCTATTTGGTTAAATTACTGATTCCCAAACGTTTACGTTCCATCAAAATGACCGTAAAGAAAGCGCCGAAGAATTACGATGCCAAGGTAAAGCTTGCTTTCGCAGCGGTACTCTGCGCTGTACTCTGCTTCCTTTTTCCAGTGGCCTCTCCCCTGTTTTTCTCTCTATTTCTAGGAGTGGCTGTACGTGAATCAGGGATGAAACATATTTATGATTTTGTCAGCGGTCCATTGCTTTACGGTTCTACTTTTATGCTGGGATTATTATTAGGAGTGCTTTGCGACGCTCATCTGCTACTAGATCCTAAAATCTTAAAATTGCTGATACTAGGTATGTTGGCATTGTTACTATCAGGTATCGGAGGTATTTTAGGCGGATATATCATGTACTATATCAAGAAAGGAAATTATAATCCAGTCATTGGCATTGCTGCTGTAAGCTGCGTACCAACTACTGCCAAAGTGGCACAAAAGATTGTCAGTAAAGACAATCCTGATTCATTTATCCTAGGAGATGCACTAGGAGCCAATATATCGGGAGTTATTACTTCAGCAATTATTACAGGTATTTATATCACAATCATCCCGCTATTATGAAACAGCATGAATCCTACCTAATAAATTTCATCCACTTTTAATAATGCTATCATTTTCGCAGAGGGCAGTCCGCGTATCTGCCCTCTGCCACCACTACCAACTAAAAATAATTGGAATGGTGAATTGATTCACATAAAACTCCCGATACCATTTCTTTGAATTGAAATAATACCCCGTACTCCATCTTTCATTCACTAATTGAAGTACCCGCAATGCTTCGGCATCCATTAATGGATCAAGTCCTCTCACCAACTGAAAATCTTTCATTGAACCATCTATATCCACATTGAAACTATAAATCACCCGTCCCTGCTTTCCCGTAGCCTTCATTTCGGGAGTAATTTTCAGATGAGAATTAATAAATTGCGTCAAAGCAACAGTACCACCGGGATAAGAAGAGTATCTATAAGGCTCCCAAGTGATCTTTTCCAAATCTTCCTGTGCGCATTCCCTATATAATAAATAATGCTCCAGATCCTCTTTCCAAAAACGCATAGTTAAAAAATAATCATATGGCACAGATTTTCTGTTTTTCATAGCAGGAATCAACCGGGGAAAATTAGAAAGAATACGTATGGACTCTTTATCAAAAGCCGGATGAGTACCTTTTATCACACGGATATCCACAATTTCTCCTTTTTCATTTACCGTAAAACGGCAAATAGCGACGGCTTTATCCACTTTATCGTCAGGCCAACTCATATTTCCCATAACAAGACTACGAATATCATCAGGAAAGACAGGCATGGAATCGACAAGTTGTCCTCTGCAAGATTCCAGAACTTGCTGCTGCCGCCAAATGCGGTCACTGTAAACATCAGGATTAAAAGGAATATGAAAGACGATAGTAGTATCTATATCTCTACCCGCTTTCTTTGCAGGCTGCCATTCACGCATACCCTCAATCACATCTTCGGCCGCCTTAGCAAACAAGGGGTGAGTGGCTTCAATATATTTACAACGGACAGTCCCCAAACTATCAATGCGGAGCGTACACACAGCTTCACCTGCAATATTGGCCCTTAATAAAGAATCCGGATATACGAGCTGCCACATAGCATAATCCGTAATACCTTTTACTGTAGGATAATATGGCGGGAGATTCATGTTCTTTTGTGCATAAAAAGATAGAAAGGGAAATATGCACCCTATTAATAAAAGTGATAATCTATTATTCATGCCTAAGTCAAGTTTTCACAAAATTAGCGACTACACATGATATAAACAACACCACTAACATTAATATATATAAAAGAAAGCGGAGATACCTCATCGCATCCCCGCTTTCTACATTAAATACTAACTATTAATTATTTTCAGGACGAAGTTTACGTACGGTTACAGCAGTCTGCCACATTTCGCTTTCACGCAATGCCTTCAATTCTTCTTCCAATTTTTCACGATAATCGGGTTTAGAGTTAGAATCGATAGAAATCTGAGCCTCGTTGCCAGTCTTCACACTGTGATATAACTTTTCAACTACGGGTTTGATAGCATCGTGAAATGGGGTCATCCAATCCAATGCACCGCGCTGAGCAGTGGTAGAGCAGTTAGCATACATCCAGTCCATACCATTCTTAGCAAACAAAGGCATCAATGACTGGGTTAATTCTTCTACAGTTTCATTAAATGCTTCAGAAGGACTATGTCCGTTTTCACGCAATACTTCATACTGAGCCAACAACAATCCTTGGATAGCCCCCATTAAAGAACCGCGTTCACCTGTCAGGTCAGAAGTTGCTTCACGCTGGAAAGTCGTTTCGAATAAATAGCCTGAACCGATACCAATACCCAATGCAATAGTACGTTCATAAGCCTTACCGGTTACATCCTGATAGATAGCGTATGAAGAGTTCAAGCCACGACCTTCCAAGAACATGGTACGCAGTGAAGTACCCGAACCTTTAGGAGCTACCATGATCACATCAATATCAGTAGGAGGAACTACCCCTGTACGGTCACTCCAAGTAATGGCAAAGCCATGAGAGAAATAAAGTGCCTTGCCTTGGGTCAAGTAAGGTTTGATAGTCGGCCATACAGACATAACAGCTGCATCAGATAACAGACACATTACGATAGTCGCTTTCTGACAAGCCTCTTCAATACCAAACAGAGTTTCACCCGGAACCCATCCGTCAGCAACTGCTTTTTCATATGTTTTTCCCGGACGCTGACCAACAATTACATTGAAACCATTGTCCCGAAGATTCAAAGACTGTCCCGGTCCCTGTACACCATACCCGATCACAGCGATTGTTTCATCTTTCAATACTTCACGTGCTTTTTCCAAAGGAAATTCATCGCGGATAACTACAGTTTCTGTAACGCCGCCAAAATTCAATTGTGCCATTTTAAATTATAAATTAAAAATTAAAAATTAGATTCTAAATAAATATCACCTTACTACGAACGACAACATCTGTGCCATTCTTCTTCACCTCTATATCATATTCTTTCTCCTCCACTTCCTCGCGGTAGAAACTCAATATATCACCATAATAACTCTCAGCTACATAAGCCATCTCAAAACGTTTAATCCGTTTCTCTTTAAAAAACTCTATAGGAAACAAATCGAGAATATGTTCTATATACTTAATACTGTTCACATGACCATTAATATCAATATCGCTATATCTGGTCTGGTATTCAGAAACCGGAGCTTTCTCTGTCACCTTAATACGACCGGGCTTGCTTATAGGACATTTCTTATCGCATACATAATCAATGATACTACCTCCGTGAAGCGTAAGCAGGTCAGCAGGTTTGCGAGTTTCCATACTGATCATCGCCCATACAGAACGGGCGTATCCGACAGTCTTTCCTTCCTTGTCCAAAATTGCAAAATTACGGTCTGTAAAAAGACGATAAACATTCTCTACCCATGTCTGAATACTGAAACCCTCATATTGACAGGGCATATTCTCTAACTCTACAGCTAAACGGGAAAGTACCCATGTATAATGATTCTCATTGAGCGTAGCAATTCCGAAACCCCGGTCGGCAGCATGAAAGCCGGCACAATTCAGTAAATGATTACCCAACACACTCATGGTCAACTTTCCACTGAAATCACAGTGAAAGGGTTCTGCCACAAATCTGTATGTTCCTACTTTATTCTCACTCATCATTATTCTGTTTTTTGCTGGCGATACTTTTCCTCGCGTTGGGTCAGATATTCGTTCACACGCTCGAAACAGCTGGTAGTAATGGCCACACGTCCCGAACGGACAAACTGCAACACACATCCCAATCCGCGCAACTCCTCATAAAGAGCAGTAATTTCCTCACTCATCCCATTCTTTTCAACAATAGAGAAAACCGGATTCACTTCTACAATGCGGGCACTATAACGGCGGATAACTTTAGATGCCATAGGATTCTCCTGAAATTCAGGAGTAGAAACCTTGTACAAAGCAATCTCATGCTGATAAATCTCACTATCAGTAAAATAATGTGCCTGCAAAACATCTATTTTCTTTTCAATCTGCTTCACCACTTTTTCTATCACATCCTGGGTGGTCCAAGCAGTAATAGTATATTTATGCACCCCCTTGATGGAAGATGCAGAAACATTAAGGCTTTCGATATTAATTTGGCGGCGAGTAAACACTGCCGTAATCTGGTTCAGCAAACCGGCGATATTTTCTGAATGAACGATTAATGTATATAATGTCTTGTCCATAATTATTAAATTAGCATTCCAGTAACATCTGATTCACCGAGCCTCCCGGAGGTGTCATCGGCAACACATTTCCCTCTTCTATCACACAAGCTTCCAGCAGGAATGGCCCGTCAGTAGTCAACATTTCATGGATAGCAGCCTGCAATTCCTCACGCTTCATAACACGGCGGGCAGGAATCTCATATGCCTCGGCAATCTTCATATAATCCGGATTCAACATCGGAGTAAATGAATAACGATGACCAAAAAACATAGCTTGCCATTGACGAACATTACCCAAATAGTTATTGTTCAATAAAATAATCTTTACCGGTGCTTTTTGCTCCATGATAGTTCCCAATTCTTGAATATTCATCTGCAAACCGCCATCCCCCATAAATACGCATACAGTACGATCCGGGCGACCGAAAGTAGCGCCTATAGCAGCGGGAAGACCGAATCCCATCGTTCCCAATCCACCCGAAGTTACAATGCTACGGTTCTTACTGTATTTAAAATAACGAGCAGCCATCATTTGGTTCTGTCCTACATCTGTCACCAATACAGCCTCGTTGTTCGAAGCCTCACTTACCGCACGCACCACTTCACCCATATTCAACGCCCCGTCAACAGGATGAATTTCTTTACTGATAACATGTTCATATTCCGTCTTTTCATATTCAGTAAAGCTATCAATCCATTCGGAATGTTCATTCTTCCGGATAAGTTGCGTCAGCATAGCTAGCGTATATTTACAATTACCTAATACGGGTACATCCACTTTTACATTCTTATCTATTTCAGAATGGTCAATATCCAAATGAATCACCTTTGCCTGTTTAGCATATGTATCTAATTTTCCAGTTACACGATCGTCAAAGCGCATACCTACAGCAATCAACACATCACATTCATTAGTTTTGACATTGGGCCCCAGATTTCCATGCATACCTAACATTCCTTTGTTTAAAGGATGCGAAGTTGGTATAGCCGAAAGTCCCAGCAAAGTACAGCCACAAGGCATATCGGCTTTTTCTATAAATGCACGTAACTCATCTTGCGCATTACCTAACTCTACCCCCTGTCCTACCAACACTAATGGCCTTTGAGCATTGTTTATCAATTCGGCAGCCTCCTGAAGAGATTCCTTATCAGGATTAGGTTCTGGATCATAACTACGGATAAAATCAAGCTTCATCGGTTCATAATCCACCATCTCCACTTGTGCATTCTTGGCAAAGTCCAAAACGACAGGACCGGGACGTCCGCTTTTAGCTATATAGAAAGCACGGGCTACAGCCCAAGCTACATCTTCCGCACGACGAATTTGGTAACTCCATTTGGTAATAGGCTGAGTGATGCCCACCAGATCCACTTCCTGAAAAGCATCCGTACCTAAAAAGGAAGCTCCTACCTGCCCGGCAATCACCACGATAGGCGTGCTGTCAATCATAGCATCGGCAATGCCAGTAATGGTATTTGTCGCACCGGGCCCGCTAGTCACCAAACAGACACCAACCTCACCGGATACGCGGGCAAATCCCTGTGCTGCATGGGCAGCTCCTTGTTCATGACGGACCAATATATGGTTCAATGTATTTCTATGATGATATAAAGCATCAAAAGTAGGCATGATAGAACCTCCGGGATATCCGAAAAGAGTTTTCACTCCTTGATACTCCAAAGAACGCATCATCGCCTCTGCTCCTGTTATCTTTTCTTTTGCCATAATTGTTTAGTTGAGAATTGAGAATCAAAAAAATACGATGCCGGACAATCGACCAATGACAACAAATCTATTTTTTTTATTCTCAATTTTTAATTTCTAATTTAGTCAATGATTCTCACTCCTCCTTTATCTGCAGAACTTACCATACTAGCGTATGCCTTCAAGCTTTTAGGAACTTTACGGTCACGGGTCACCGCTGTCATCGGTCGGGCGGCCAATTCTTCGTCACTCAGTTTCACATTGATACTGCGATTCGGAATATCGATTTCAATTATATCACCATCCACTATTTTTCCGATATTACCACCCGCTGCAGCTTCGGGAGAAATATGCCCGATGCTTAATCCCGAAGTTCCTCCACTAAAACGTCCGTCGGTAATCAAAGCACATTCTTTTCCTAAATGCTTGGATTTGATATAGGAAGTAGGATAAAGCATTTCCTGCATACCGGGACCACCTTTCGGACCTTCATGAGTGATAACAACAACATCTCCGCTGACTACTTTTCCTCCTAAAATACCTTCACAAGCAGCATCCTGCGAATCAAACACCTTGGCAGGCCCCGAGAATTTCCAAATACTTTCATCCACTCCGGCCGTTTTCACTACGCAACCATCCTGTGCAATGTTCCCTTTCAAAACGGCCAAACCCCCATCTTTACTATAGGCATGTTGCAAATCGCGGATACAACCATTGGCACGATCTGTATCCAGTTCTTTATAAACAGCATTCTGAGAACCTAACTTTATATTGAATTTGTTTCCCGGAGCACTTGAATAAATACGTTTTGCTTCAGTATCCACTTCTTTCTTACATATATTATATTTTTCGACAGCTTCCGCCAATGTCAGGCCGTCCACTCGTTTCACATCAGTTTTCAGCAAACCACCCTTGGATAATTCTCCCAATATATTAAGGATACCACCGGCACGGTTCACATCCTGGATATGATATTTCTGTGTATTCGGAGCTACTTTACACAAACAAGGCACATGGCGTGAAAGCATATCAATATCATCCATCTTGAAATCTACTTCCGCCTCGTGGGCGATAGCTAAAAGATGGAGCACAGTATTGGTAGAACCACCCATTGCAATATCCAATGTCATGGCATTCAGAAAAGCGTCACGAGTAGCAATGTTGCGTGGTAACACGCTGTCATCTCCCTCCTCATAATATTTATAAGCATTCTTCACTATCAGAGCAGCCGCATCTTTAAACAACTGAGTACGGTTGGCATGAGTCGCCAAAATAGTGCCATTCCCCGGAAGCCCCAGACCAATAGCCTCATTGAGGCAATTCATGGAATTAGCCGTAAACATACCCGAACAGCAACCACAGCCAGGACACGCATTATTTTCAATTTGAGCCACATCCTCATCGCTGACCGATGCATCAGCAGATTTAATCATGGCGTCTATCAAATCAAGATGCTGGTTATTCCATTCTCCCGCTTCCATAGGACCACCCGATACAAAAACAGCCGGTATGTTCAGTCGCATGGCAGCCATCAGCATACCTGGAGTGATTTTGTCACAATTACTGATACACACCATTGCATCCGCCTTGTGAGCATTCACCATATATTCCACGCTGTCGGCAATGATATCACGACTGGGCAGTGAATACAGCATACCATCGTGTCCCATAGCTATTCCGTCATCAATGGCAATCGTATTGAATTCTGCTGCAAAACATCCCAGTTTTTCAATCTCAACTTTCACCTGCTGACCTATTTCATGCAGATGGGTATGTCCCGGAACAAACTGTGTAAACGAATTTACTATGGCTATAATGGGCTTGCCCATCATTTCTTTTTTCATGCCGTTAGCCACCCATAAAGCTCTCGCTCCTGCCATACGGCGACCCTGTGTGCTAAACGAACTGCGTAACTGATTCTTCATCTTATTCTAAATCTATAACGTCCTATACTTATTGAAAAAGCCTTCCTCACCATGTGAGAAAGGCTTCCAATTATTTCTTTATATGTACAACTACACATACACAACCTTTCTCACGCTCCTAGTGTGACCACCACGACGCGAACAATATGCAGGACTGCTAGGTTATTTAGAGTAGTAATATTCATATATCTGTTTTCTTTGTTTCTTTAACGACTGCAAAGGTAAGGCGTTTTTCGTAACAAACAAATAAAATGAAGATTTTTTTTCTTATAAATTATTATTCGTAACTAAATCGAGCTTTAAACGATCATTTTATCACAAATATACACTGTATCTTCCAACGGATAAATAAAAAAGAGAATGCATTGGTTTGCATTCTCTTTTCAGTTCATTTATTTCATTTTATAAATTTACTTATTCGCCACATCTTCCATATAGGAATCCAACCCCTTGTTTTTCAATGTAACATTCAACAACTGTACATACTTCTTGTACTGCTCATTTGTCAATGTACGTTTCATCAGTTTGAAGTTTCCATATACGGCTTCACGCAATTTTTTACCTTGTTTAGCTTCTTTTGCGTAGCTTGCGCTTTGTACTTTGTCAGCAAAATAATCAGAAATATTAGCAACTTCCTCCATCTGACGTGCATCCAAATTCAAATATTTGCTCAACTTTGCGACGTTAACATCTACCTTCCAATCTTTACCTTCTACTTTTTCTCCTGCAAAACTTGTAGCTGACATTCCTAATGCCACTACAACCAACAATACTAAACGTTTCATAATACCTAAAATTTTAATTTGTTAAACCTAAAAACAATTTATTTAGTACCTAAGAACTAAATAATACCTTTTAAAAACAATCTCGTTATCTCTTTCTCTTTACACTGCAAATATAACAACATGCTTTACGACATGTTGTCATATATCCGTTAATTAAAGCAAAAATCTATCAAGGCGAGCGGTTAATTGATTTATATCAAGGATCAAACGCAATCAAAAGCGCATTTATAGTATCATAATAACAAATTTATGTAATATAAACGTAATAACAAAGGATTAAGGGGAATTAATTCGTATCTTTGCCAACAAAAAACTTACGTAAATAGTTTATATTACATTATTATAATAAGAAAACATGGAAAATAAGTACATCACCGTAGCATACAAACTTTATGTAATGCAGGACGGCCAGAAAACATTGGTAGAAGAAGCAACTGTAGAACATCCTTTCCAATTCATATCCGGATTAGGAACCACACTGGAACGCTTTGAAACAGAAATAACAGCCTTAAAGAAGGGTGACAAATTTAAATTTGTCATTCCTACCGCAGAAGCCTACGGAGAATATATGCCCGAAGGTGTACGCACTGTATCTAAAGATATGTTCACCATTGATGGTGTTTTTGATGAAGAACGCATCTTCCCGGGAGCTGTCATTCCCTTACAGGACAATGAGGGACATCACTTCTACGCTACCGTAAGCGAAGTAACCAATGACACTGTAACTGTAGATTTGAACCATCCTCATGCAGGTAAAGATCTCACTTTTGAAGGTGAAGTAGTAGAATCCCGCACAGCCACTAATGAAGAAATTCAGGAAATGGTAAAAATGATGAGTGGAGAAGGATGCGGCTGTGGTTGTGGTGACTGCGGAGAAGGATGCGGTGATGAAGGTGGATGCGGATGCGGACATTGTCATTAATTTCGTTAAACAATAGATAAAGAAGAGGACGGAACAAAACATCCGCCCTCTTTTTATTATTGATAACGAAACAATACTGATTGGCAGCTTCAGTGTTTCTTCAAACATTTCAAAAAAAAGAACTTGAAGTTTTCAAAAAAGATCTAGTTCTTTTCTATTAAACATCTAGTTCTTTTAAAAAAAGAACTAGACCTTTTTTAAAAACGTCCGGTTCTTTTTGACTATAGGACCGGTTATCTTGATTCATAGGCGAAACAAATGCATTTAGCTGGGTAATAAACACATTTTTCTTCTATTGCAAGACACAGATAATAAGACTAAAGAATAACATAATGTAACAAAGAAGTTAAAAATGAACAGAGAGAATGCCAAACCGTTTGCCCATTCCAAACACTATCTGTATTTTTGGCAGAAATATTCTGATCAAATGAATGAGAATGTCCTTGCCAAATTGAAAATACTCGCAGAATCTGCTAAATATGATGTTTCCTGCTCTAGTAGTGGGACCGTGCGCCGTAACCAATCCGGCGCATTGGGAAACACCGTAGGCGGCTGGGGGATATGCCATAGCTTCGCCGAGGACGGTCGTTGCATATCCTTGCTGAAAATAATGCTGACCAATTATTGTATCTATGACTGTGCCTATTGTATCAATAGAAGAAGCAATGACATTCCCCGCGCCACGCTTTCGGTAAGCGAACTGGTAGACCTCACCATCGAATTCTACCGACGCAACTATATAGAAGGACTTTTCCTCAGTTCCGGCGTTGTACGCAATCCTGATTACACCATGGAAAGGTTGGTACGTGTTGCCAAAGACCTGCGGTTAGTACACAAATTCAACGGATATATTCACCTGAAAAGTATCCCCGGAGCCAGTCGCGAACTAGTCAATGAAGCCGGACTCTACGCCGACCGTCTCAGTGTAAACATAGAAATTCCCAAAGAAGAGAATCTGAAATTACTGGCTCCCGAAAAAGATCACAAAAGTGTATACCAACCCATGCGCTATATCCAGCAGGGAATACTTACCAACAAAGAAGACCGAAAAAAATTCCGCCATATTCCACGCTTCGTTCCTGCCGGACAAAGTACGCAGATGATTGTCGGTGCCACAACCGAATCAGACAAAGACATCCTTTATCTTTCTTCTTCACTCTACCAACACCCCACCATGAGGCGCGTCTACTACTCTGGATATATATCCGTAAATACATACGACAAACGGCTTCCGGCACTGAAACAGCCGCCATTGGTACGTGAGAACCGTTTGTATCAAGCCGACTGGCTGTTACGTTTCTATCAATTTAAAGTAGAAGAAATAGTCGATGACTCCTATCCTGATCTAGATTTGGAAATCGACCCCAAATTAGGTTGGGCATTACGGCATCCAGAACAATTTCCTATAGATATAAACCAGGCAGATTACGAAATGATTCTCAGAGTACCGGGTATCGGAATCAAATCGGCAAGACAAATCATCGCGTCACGCCGCTTCTCAAAACTGGGATTCTATGAACTGAAAAAAATAGGTGTAGTGATGAAAAAAGCGCAATACTTCATAACCTGCAACGAACTCCCCACCCGGACTGTTAATGAACTAACTCCGACAGGAGTACGCAGACTGTTAGTACCCAAACCCAAAAAGAAAGTGGACGAACGCCAATTAATACTAAACTTTACTGATAACGAATGATTCTGTTTATCTATGACCATACATTTGAAGGCTTGCTGACTTGCATTTTCGATGCTTACTTCCGCAAAACCTTTCCTGACTTGCTCTTGATGGAAGGCGAGCCGCTACCCTTGTTTTACAATGAAGCCATACACATAGCCACTGATGAAGAGAAAGCCGGACGCGTGTGGCGCGGATTACAGAAAAAAATCTCCAAGCATGCCCTTTTCAGCTTGACCTGCTGCTGGTTATCAGAATTACCAAAGGTGGACGAAATGCTTTTCCACTATATCCAGAAGGCCATAAACTCTCCTCATTCTATTGAGACCAACTTTGCCGATCCTGATGTGCTGGAGCTTGCGAAAATCTATAAAAGAGTAGATGGAGAACGAGTACACCTCATGCAGTTCGTCCGTTTCCAAAAAGCAGCGGACGGAACTTTCTTTGCAGCCGTAAAACCTCAATTCAACGCACTGCCACTGGCTGTGGATCATTTCAAAGACCGTTTTGCCGACCAGCGTTGGCTCATTTATGATGTGAAGCGACAATATGGGTATTACTATAATCTAACAGAGATGGAAGAAGTAACATTTGAAGATCCCCGCCAAGCACATCTGGTCACAGGAATGCTAAATGAAACATTGATGGACAACAATGAGAGATTATTTCAGGAACTTTGGAAAACATATTTCAAGTCCATTTGTATCAAAGAACGTTGGAATCCCCAAAAACACCGGCAAGATATGCCTGTCAGGTATTGGAAATATCTGACGGAGAAACAATAAACAGTTCTTCCGGATATCCCACATCTACTAAAAACAAGGCATGTCCCGGCACAGAACTACCGGCACTACAACGATCTTTATTCTCTATCACCTTCCTGAACCCATCTAAAGTCATTTTACCACGCCCCACTTCCACCAGCGTACCTACCACAGCCCTTACCATATTCCGTAAAAAACGGTCGGCTTTAATAGTAAATACCCATTCTGTTCCACTCACCCGCGTCCATTCAGCATACATAATCCGGCAATTATTCGTCTTCACATCAGTATGCAATTTACTGAAACTGGTAAAATCAGTATAATCAAACAATACACGGGCAGCCTCATTCATTTTCTCAAAATCCAATGAATTAAAAAGCCTCCAAGCATAATGACGGTTAAACGGATCTTTCCGGATAGTCACATAATACTTATAAGTACGATAAGTCGCGTCAAAACGGGCATGCGCATCATCCTTCACCCGCTTCACATCGTAAACCGCTATATCGGAAGGAAGCAAGCGATTCAATTTCTCCGTTATCTGAACACAATCCAACTCCTGGTCATAATCAAAATGCGCGACCATGAGACGTGCATGCACGCCGGCATCAGTACGTCCTGCTCCCACTACCTCTATTTCTTGACGGAGAAAAGTAGAAAAAGCACGCATTAATGTTTCCTGTACACTGTCACCATTGGGCTGAATCTGCCAACCGTGATAATTTGTCCCATCATAAGCCAAATATATGAAATACCGCATCGTAAAGCCTCTAACCAAGTGAAAATTCAATAATTCAGCGGGCTGTTATATGAAAACATCCCTGTTTCAACTCATATTTGATATAGCATTTGTCCGACTTCCGAAGATCACGGAGTACCTCGGCCAATACCAACTTCAGCGTATCCGGACTAACATCCTGCATAGGACGTCCATCCGGATCTTCCACTTTACAAAACCGACGGTAACTGACATCGAAAGTTGTCCCAAAAGCATGAGCTGAATTAGCAGAAGCATTTCCATTGCGACGACGAAGACGTTTCACATCATCTGCCGTACGAAGTACAGAAGTAACAATGATTTGATTAGGATTCAATCCTTTGCAACTCAATGAATCCAAAAAATTGGCTCCTATTGTATCCAATAACGCACTAGCTTGCGGAATCAGAAAAGGAATGGAGTGAGTCAGCGAATCCATAGCATAACGCTCACAAGGTTTTATCTGGACCAATTTACCACCCAATCCCTCTGCTTCCGAACGAGAAGCCAACGGGCGAATTCCTATTTTCTTCGCTACACTGAGATGAGTATCATTCAAATCACCGAAACTACGTTTATAGCTAATTACACCTTTTATATTATGAGGCTCATTCATCTTCATGGACATATCTTTTTCCTTGCAACCGGAAGAAACTGTCAAGGAAAACAAAAGTGACAATAGCGTGCAACATGCACCTTTCATACAATTCATAATCTAACTATCTTTTCAAATTCCTCGCAAAGATAGATTAAAATCCTTTTTCTGAAAAAGCTTATGCAAATAAATTGCCCGGAAAATAAGAACAATGAAAACCTTTCATTAAATTTGCACCCTATAAACAAGTACGTAAAGTACCTAAACTAGTTAAATGATAGAAAAACATATAGTTTTAGAGGATATTGATCCTGTTATATTTTATGGCGTAAACAACGTCAATATGAAAATGATACAAGCTTTGTATCCCAAATTAAAAATTGTGGCACGTGGAAATGTCATCAAAGTATTGGGAGACGAAGAGGAAATGTGTGCTTTTGAAGAGAATATATTGGCTTTGGAAAAGCATTGCGCCCAGTATAATTCACTGAAAGAAGAAGTGATTTTAGATATAGTGAAAGGTCGTTCACCCCAAATAGAGAAAACAGGGGATACTATTGTATTCAGTGTAACAGGAAAACCGATCGTCCCCCGTAGTGAGAACCAATTGAGGCTGGTACAAGAATATGAGAAGAACGATATGCTGTTCGCTATCGGTCCCGCAGGTTCAGGAAAGACCTATACCGCTATTGCCCTTGCTGTCCGTTCTCTGAAAAACAAAGAAATCAAAAAAATTATTTTGAGCCGTCCAGCTGTAGAGGCAGGAGAAAAACTCGGATTTTTACCCGGTGATATGAAAGATAAGATTGACCCTTATCTACAACCACTATATGACGCATTACAAGATATGATTCCCGCCGCCAAGCTAAAAGAATATATGGAACTGAATGTGATTCAAATTGCCCCATTAGCATTTATGCGCGGACGCACCTTGAATGACGCTGTAGTGATATTGGACGAGGCTCAAAATACCACCACCCAGCAAATTAAAATGTTCCTCACTCGTATGGGGATGAACACCAAAATGATTGTAACAGGTGACATGACACAGATAGACTTACCATCTTCACAAACTTCGGGATTGATACAAGCACTAAAAATTCTGAAAGGCGTGAAAGGAATCAGTTTCATCGAACTCAACAAGAAGGACATTGTACGGCACAAACTGGTTACCCGCATTGTGGAAGCATACGAGAAGTTTGAAGAAAAACAGAAAACCCTTCATTCATGCCATTCTGAACGAAGTGAAAAATCTGAAAACATAAAACGAATTTATTGATTTTAATTATAAATAAAGACATGAGTAAAGCATTAACAAGAACAGACTTTAACTTTCCGGGACAGAAAAGTGTGTACCACGGCAAAGTGCGTGATGTATACAACATCAATGACGAAAAGTTAGTAATGGTAGCTACCGACCGTATCTCCGCATTCGACGTAGTTCTGCCTGAAGGTATTCCCTACAAAGGACAAATGCTGAACCAGATTGCAGCCAAATTTCTGGATGCAACTACTGACATCTGCCCCAACTGGAAAATGGCGACCCCAGATCCTATGGTTACCGTAGGAGTTATGTGTCAAGGTTTTCCTGTGGAAATGATTGTCCGTGGTTACCTGTGCGGTAGCGCATGGCGTGCTTACAAAAACGGCGTTCGCGAAATCTGTGGTGTACAACTTCCCGAAGGAATGAAAGAAAACCAGAAATTTCCCGAACCAATCATTACTCCAACCACTAAAGCCGAAATGGGCCTGCATGACGAAGACATCTCTAAGGAAGAAATTCTGAAACAAGGTCTGGCTACTCCCGAAGAATACGAAATATTGGAAAAATATACATTGGCTCTGTTCAAACGCGGTACTGAAATCGCTGCAGAACGCGGACTGATCCTGGTAGATACCAAATACGAATTCGGTAAACACAACGGCACTATTTACCTGATGGATGAGATCCACACTCCGGATTCAAGCCGTTACTTCTATTTGGAAGGTTATGAAGAACGCTTTGCAAAAGGCGAACCTCAAAAACAACTTTCTAAAGAATTCGTACGCGAATGGTTGATGGAAAATGGTTTCCAAGGCAAAGAAGGACAACAAGTTCCCGAAATGACTCCGGAAATCGTAAATTCTATCAGCGAACGCTACATGGAACTGTTCGAGCACATCACCGGCGAAAAATTTGTGAAAGCAGACACTGAAAACATCGCCGCACGTATAGAAAAGAACGTAACCGAATACTTGAAATAAATAAAAATGAAAAATTAAAGATTAAAAGACAAGTACAGGAATCCAAAAATCCTCCACCCTCTCCTTTTAATCTTTAATTTTCAATTTTAATTAAACATGAACTACCCACAAGAAAAAATCAAGCCCTACAACGCTGACGAAAAGAAAAGCGTCCAAGTAGAGAAAATGTTCGACAACATTGCCCCTGCTTACGACCAGTTGAATCATGCCCTTTCATGGAATATTGACAAAAGCTGGCGCCGCAAAGCCATTAACTGGCTGAAACCTTTTCACCCGCAATACATAATGGATGTAGCCACCGGAACGGGCGATTTTGCCATTCAAGCCTGTCAGACACTTCACCCCCAAGAGCTGATAGGTACCGATATATCCGAAGGCATGATGAATGTGGGACGTGAAAAAGTAAAAGCCGCCGGACTGGACAGCCGTATCTCCTTTGCTAAAGAAGACTGTACAGCACTTACCTTTCCCGACAAACGCTTTGACGCTATTACCGTAGCATTCGGTGTACGCAATTTCGAGGACCTTGACAAAGGACTCCGCGAAATGCACCGCGTACTGAAAGACAACGGAAAACTAGTCATTTTGGAACTCTCTGAACCCGACTGGTTTCCCATGAAACAGCTATATGCTGTCTATTCTAAAATAGTCATCCCCACTTTGGGCAAGCTACTCTCTAAAGACCGTAGTGCCTACACTTACCTGCCGCAATCCATCAAAGCCTTTCCACAAGGCGAAATAATGACAGACATTATCCGTAAAGCCGGATTCAATCAGGTGAGTTTCAAACGGTTGACGCTAGGTATCTGTACGCTTTATTTAGCAACGAAATAATTTAAAGTATAGAGTTTTATGAAAAAATATGGTTTGATAGGTTATCCGTTAGGACACTCGTTCTCAAAGAACTTTTTCAATGAAAAGTTTCATTCGGAAAACATTGATGCCGAATATGTAAACTTTGAAATCCCATCCATCAAAGAACTGCCTTCTGTGTTATTGGCTAATCCTGATTTAGTAGGGTTCAATGTCACTATACCTTATAAAGAACAAGTCATCTCTTATTTGGACGAACTGGATAAAGATGCGGCAGCCATCGGAGCCGTCAATGTAATCAAAATTGTCCGCCAAAAAGGTAAGACCAAGCTAATAGGCTATAATTCCGATGTGATTGGTTTCACTCAATCTATCGACCCCTTGTTGGAACCCCAGCACAAAAAAGCTCTGATTCTAGGAACAGGAGGTGCCTCGAAAGCAATTGCCTACGGACTGAAAAAATTAGGTTTGGAATGCAAATTCGTATCACGAAACCTGCGTGAAGAAATGCTGACTTACGATCAGCTCACTCCCGAAATCATGGATGAGTATAAAGTAATTGTTAACTGCACTCCTGTAGGTATGTATCCCCGTGCCGATGAATATCCCAATATTCCATACCAATATCTCACACCCAACCATTTGCTTTATGATTTGTTATATAATCCTGACACTACTCTTTTTATGAAAAAGGGGGCAGACAAAGGGGCAATTACCAAAAACGGTTTAGAAATGCTCTTATTGCAAGCCTTTGGTGCATGGGATATATGGAACAAATAGATAAGGTATGAAAAGAAAAAAAATGATTATTGGAACGAGTTGTATATTCGTTCTGCTTATTATAGTCCTACTTGGAGCCAGTCAATATATGCTGGACTATTCCTTACGCCCTAAAAACAGGGGAAAGAATTTAGAAAGTTCCTGGCAATATATGTTTAAGACTTACTCCTATCTAAAACCATGGATAGATAGTCTGAAACAGAACCAAGCACTGAAAGATACCTTTATCTATTCTCCCGACCACGTAAAACTGCATGCTTACTATGTGGCTTCCAGCCGCCCGACAGCCAAAACCGCAGTTATAGTACACGGGTATACAGACAATGCCATCCGCATGATGATGATAGGTTATCTATACAATAAAAAATTGGATTTCAACATCCTCCTACCTGATTTGCGCAATACTGGTCTGAGCGGTGGAAATGCCATACAAATGGGATGGTTAGACCGCAAAGATGTAACACAATGGATGGAGGTTGCCAATCGAATTTACGGTGACAGTACCAGCATGGTAGTACATGGAATCTCGATGGGTGCAGCCACCACTATGATGGTTTCAGGCGAACCGCAACCCGACTATGTGAAATGTTTTGTCGAGGACTGCGGATATACCAGCGTATGGGATCAATTTTCCAAAGAATTGAAAGAACAATTCGGCTTGCCTCAATTCCCGTTAATGTACACTGCCGACTGGTTATGCCAGCTGGAATATGGATGGGGATTCAAAGAAGCATCCGCATTGAAACAGGTAGCCCGATGCCATCTGCCCATGTTCTTTATCCATGGTGATAAAGATGACTACGTACCCACATGGATGGTGTACCAATTGTATGAGGCAAAACCTCAGCCCAAAGCATTATGGATAGTTCCGGAAGCAGACCATGCACACTCCTATCTGTTCAATACCGAAGAATATACCCAAAAAGTAAAAGCATTTGTAGACAAATACATCCAATGAGAAAATTGACATTTTTACTTACTTTTTTCATGCTCCTTGGCTCCGTCCACCTTCAAGCCAAAGAATATGCCATAAAAGACATACCGATGGTACATTTGCAAAACCGTACCCGCTACGTCAGCAATCCCGACGGTATCCTTTCATCAACCGCTGTCACCACTATGGACAGCATCCTCTACGCTTTAGAGCAAAAAACAGGTATACAAACATTAGTGGTAGCGGTAACAGGCATAGAGGGAGGTGATTGTTTTGATTTCGCCCACCGGCTGGGACAGGAAACGGGCGTAGGACAAAAAGAACGTGACAATGGGCTGGTCATCTTGCTTTCCACCGACGAGCGGTGTGTGCAGTTCGCTACTGGATATGGTCTTGAAGGGATATTGCCGGATGCCATCTGCAAACGGATTCAGAACCGCTATATGCTGCCCTATTTCAAGGACAATAACTGGAACGCAGGAATGGTAGCAGGAATACGGGCCGTAAACGGCTATCTGGACGGTTCCATGGAAAATATAAACAATGACGAAAGCGAAGATGATCCTTTGGAATTCATCATCATCTTTTTTGTGATTTTCGGAGGATTTATTGGCATCGGATTATATGCAAACTGGCGTAAAACACGCTGCCCCCATTGCAAAAAACACAAATTGCAACGTCTTTCTTCCAAAGTTATAGACCGAAGTAACGGAACAAAGACTGAAGAAGTAGTATATAAATGCAGAAATTGCGGACATATCCTCAGACGGAAAGAACGGTCGAGAGATGAGAATTACAAAGGTCCCCGAGGAGGAGGTCCGTTCATAGGCGGAATGGGAGGAGGATTTTTTGGTGGCCACGGTGGAAGTGGCGGCGGATTTAGCGGAGGAAGTTTCGGAGGTGGAAGCTTTGGAGGCGGAGGAGCCGGAAGCCGTTTTTAAGAACAAGAATATTCATAATTTTAATAGTATATACATATGAAAAAGTCAACGATTATTGTAATAGTAGTCATTGTATTAATTGCCATTTGGGGAATAACCTCTTATAATGGTATGGTAAAAATGGATGAATCTGTCAGCACAGCGTGGAGCAATGTAGAAAACCAGTACCAACGCCGTTCTGATTTAATCCCCAACTTGGTAAATACAGTAAAGGGATACGCCTCACACGAAAAAGAAACTTTTCAAGCTGTAGTAGACGCCCGTAGCAAAGCCACTCAAATGCAGATCAGCGCCGATGACCTGACTCCCGAAAAAATGCAGGCCTATCAAAAGGCACAAGGCGAAGTAGGTAGTGCGTTGAGCCGCCTGCTCGCTATCACCGAAGCTTATCCCGACTTGAAAGCCAATGAGAACTTCAAAGAGTTGCAAGCACAACTGGAAGGTACAGAAAACCGAATCAGTGTAGAACGCAAAAGATTCAATGACACAGCACGCGCATATAACACAGCTATCCGCACTTTTCCCCGCAATTTGCTTGCAGGTATGTTCGGATTTGACAAACGCCCATATTTTGAATCTGAAGAAGGAGCTGATAAAGCACCTAAAGTAGAATTCTAACTTTTACAAGTCCCTGTTTCCAATCTTAAGAAACAGCTTTCGGGTACGGATTGTAGAAACCATGCAGTTTTTTTATGCCAAACTGTAAAAATCATACAATCCGTACCCTATTTTTATCCATCTCACTAATTTTTCAACAACAATCAAGCATATTATCCCTAAAATCATTATCTTTACGGAAAGAAACTTTTAAAACTACAAGCAATATGTTCAATTCATTTGGTAATATTTTCCGGTTAACCAGTTTCGGTGAATCCCATGGACCGGGAGTAGGCGGCGTCATTGACGGCTTCCCTGCCGGTATTAAGGTTGATATGGATTTCGTTCAGCAGGAACTGAACCGCCGCCGTCCCGGACAGTCATTACTTACCACCAGCCGCAAGGAGCCTGATACAGTGGAATTCCTTTCAGGTATATTCGAAGGCAAGTCCACCGGTTGCCCCATCGGATTTGTGGTATGGAACAAGAACCAACATTCAAACGACTACGAGAATATCAAGAATCTGTTCCGCCCTTCACACGCAGATTATACTTATATGCAAAAATACGGAATCCGTGATTACCGTGGCGGGGGACGTTCATCAGCACGAGAAACCATTTCGCGCGTAGTAGCAGGAGCTTTAGCCAAATTAGCATTGAAACAACTAGGAATCAGTGTCACAGCTTATACCTCACAAGTAGGATCTGTCAAACTTGATAAAGATTACAAAAGCTATAACCTCGAATTGATAGAAACAAACGATGTGCGTTGTCCCGATCCGGGGAAAGCCAAGGAAATGGCAGAGCTTATCTGGAAAATCAAAGGAGAAGGCGATACAATAGGTGGTGTAGTGAGTTGCCTCATCAAAGGATGCCCTATCGGATTAGGCCAACCCGTATTCGGGAAGTTACATGCCGCACTAGGAAATGCCATGTTAAGTATCAATGCCGTAAAAGGTTTCTCTTATGGACAAGGTTTTGACTCCATGGAACTAAAAGGCAGCGAGCAGAATGATGTATTTTATAATAATAATGGAAGAGTAGAAACAAAAAGTAATTATTCCGGAGGAATACAAGGAGGCATCAGCAACGGACAAGACATTTACTTCCGTGTGGCATTCAAACCAGTTGCCACAATTCTGATGGAGCAACATACTGTAAATATCAACGGCACAGACACGACCATGAAAGCCAAAGGACGTCATGACGCCTGCGTGCTGCCGCGTGCCGTCCCCATTGTAGAAGCCATGGCTGCCATGACCATTTTGGATTATTATCTGATAGACAGGACTACACAACTATAAGAATCATTCAATTATGGAAATAAAACAATACATTAAAGAAAATGAAGCGCGCTTCATGGAGGAACTTTTCAGCCTCATTCGCATTCCCAGCATCAGTGCTTTACCCGAACATAAAGACGATATGCTGGCCTGTGCCTTACGTTGGAAAGAACTTTTGTTGGCAGCCGGAGCAGATGAAGCCATAGTAATGCCCTCACAAGGCAATCCATTGGTATTTGCACAAAAGCATGTAAGCAATGATGCTCCTACCCTATTGATTTATGCCCACTATGACGTAATGCCTGCCGAGCCGTTGGGCCTTTGGAAAAGCCAACCTTTTGAACCTGAAATTCGCGACGGACACATTTGGGCACGTGGCGCTGACGATGATAAAGGACAAGCTATGATCCAAGTAAAAGCATTCGAATACGTAGTAAAAAACGGACTGCTGAAACACAATGTGAAATTTATTTTCGAAGGTGAAGAAGAAATAGGTTCTCCCAGTCTGAATACCTTCATCAAGGAACATAAGGAATTGCTGAAAGCCGATGTAATTCTAGTTTCGGATACCAGTATGCTAGGCGCGGACCTTCCCTCTCTGACTACAGGTTTACGAGGTCTGGCTTATTGGGAAATAGAAGTGACCGGTCCGAACCGTGACCTTCATTCCGGACACTTCGGCGGAGCGGTAGCTAATCCTATCAATACCCTGTGCAGTATGTTAGCCCAAGTCATTGGCGAAGACGGACACATCACTATCCCCCATTTTTATGACGATGTAGAGAAAGTACCGGCTGCCGAACGTGAGATGATTGCACAAATTCCTTTCGATGAAAAAAAATATATGGAAGCCATTGGCGTAAAAGCACTGAAAGGTGAAAAAGGATATTCCACTTTAGAACGTAATAGCTGCCGTCCCTCTTTTGATATTTGTGGTATCTGGGGCGGATATACAGGTGAAGGTTCAAAAACCGTACTTCCCTCAAAAGCATATGCCAAGGTATCGTGCCGACTGGTTCCACATCAAAACCACGCAGTTATTTCCCAATTGTTTGTGGACTATATCCAGTCTATCGCTCCGGAATATGTACAAGTAAAAGTAACCCCGATGCACGGGGGCGAAGGATATGTATGCCCCATCACCTTGCCCGCCTATCAGGCTGCCGAAAAAGGCTTTGCTAAAGCATTCGGGAAAAAACCACTTGCCGTACGCCGTGGAGGAAGTATTCCTATCATCAGTGATTTTGAACAAATCTTAGGTATAAAGACCGTTCTCATGGGATTCGGGTTGGAAAGTGATGCCATCCATTCGCCTAATGAAAACTTCTCTCTGGATATATTCCGTAAAGGAATTGAAGCTGTGGTAGAATTCCATCTCAATTATTAATCAATAATAAAAATGAATGCGGCAACAATCTTTAAAACTCTGACAACTGTTACTCTTTCAATAACATTACTAATGACAGGAGGTTGTAACAATATGGAAACAAAAAAAGAAGAAACAGGAAAAAACACGGCTATAGAAAATATCTTTGCCCGAAAGAGCGTCCGTGCCTATACATCCCAACCGATAGAAAAAGAGAAAGTGGACTTATTAGTAAAAGCTGCTATGGCTGCACCGACAGCAGTAAACAAGCAGCCTTGGGCTTTCGTGGTAGTGGATGACCGTACAGTATTAGATAAACTAGCCGCCGAACTGCCTTATGCCAAGATGACGGCACAGGCTCCACTAGCCATCGTGGTTTGTGGTGATTTAAGCAAAGCTCTGAACGGAGAAAAAGACCGGTACTGGATGCTAGATTGCTCCGCCGCATCCGAAAATTTGTTACTGGCAGCAGAGTCAATGGGGTTGGGAGCGGTATGGACTGCGGTCTATCCGGAGAACGACCGCATTGCAAAGGTAAGGTCAGTCTTATCTTTACCAGACCATATCATTCCTTTCAATTTGATTCCAGTGGGTTATCCACAACATCGGGAAGAATCTAAAGATAAATTCAAGACCGAAAATATCCATTATAATAAATGGTAAACAAAGGTCTAGAAATATAAATTAAGTCGGCTGGTTTAATATAAATCAGCCGACAATCTCTTTCCATTCATTCATAGTTAATTTTCCTCAATCTCTAGCAGCCTCATCAAGTTTCTTTTTGGTCTTTTCTATCTTGTTTTTAGCTTTATCCAAAGTTTCCCCAACCTCATCAGCTTTATCCTCAATCTGATCCTTGGCATCATCCATCACGTCTTCAACCGATTCTTTGGCTTTTTCTATACGCTCCTCAAATTTATCCTTTCCTTTCTTTTCACCACAAGATGTAACAGCAAACATCGTCATGCACACTAACACTGCAAATAATTGTCTTTTCATACTTTTTCTATTTGATTATAAACTTGATTTTAAACTATGTTCAAATATAAGCATATACCCTATTTCTTACAAATTCAATCTGTTCTTTGCTATATATAAAGTCTAAATCCGACAGGAAAAAGAACTTATCCCATCAAAAAAGCCACCATAGCAAGGTGGCTTTCAATATATTAATAAAACATTCTATATTACCTGTCAAAAACTACTTTGTAGCAGGAGCTGTTTTAGCAGGAGCCGTCTTTATATTAATAAGAATACTATTTTCAACTCCTTCTTTGGTTACATATACTATTCTGTATGCCTTTACCCCTTCTTCTTTTAGAGAAAGAGAAGCACTTTTAAGAGTCGATTCGGGATATTTTTTAGCTATGGCATCTTTAACAGATTGAGGAACCTCTTTCAGGTCTATGTTTTTAAATCCGTCTTCCACAGTAACTGTATCATTCTTTACTTTCATGGTATCATCAGCCATGACAAAAGTTCCTACACCAAAAAGGAATACAAGTGATAAAAATATCTTTTTCATAATGGTTAAATTTAAATGTTTACCTACCGACAGATATCATAAAAGACAAGAAAAACATACATCATATTCAGTCATTTTCCTCCATTAGAATATCTTCGTTAAGTAAGAATACTAAATTAAGAAAACTATATTGAGAACTAAATTATTAAGAAAAGAAGTACATACCAAATATATAAACTAAAGTTTGTGGAAATAAACATTCTTTAATCCACACCAGCTTATGCTTTCACAGCCCTATCTATTCCAACTTTCCTAGCCATTAAGTAAAAAAGCTTCTGTAGAGATAGTTGTACAAACGTTTGGCATAATGCCGCAAAATACGTACTTTTGCGACTCATTTATAAAATACTATTTGAATGAAAGCACTAAAAGAACGCATTTTACGGGACGGAAAATGTTTCGAAGGAGGAATACTGAAAGTAGACAATTTCATCAATCACCAAATGGATCCTATCCTCATGAAATCCATTGCTGTAGAATTTGTACGCCGTTTTGCCTCTACCAATATCAATAAAGTTATGACCATCGAAGCCAGTGGTATAGCTCCCGCCATCATGGTAGGCTACTTACTGGAACTTCCTGTTGTCTTCGCCAAGAAAAAGAAACCCGTCACAATGGAAAATATGCTCACCACCAGTGTATATTCATTTACTAAAGACCGTTCTTATGATGTATGCGTCAGCAAAGATTTCCTGTCCAAAGGAGACCGTGTTCTTTTTATTGACGACTTTCTCGCCAACGGCAATGCAGCCAAGGGGATCATCGATTTGGTAGAAAAAGCCGGGGCCGAACTATCCGGAATGGGATTCATCATCGAAAAAGCATTCCAACATGGCGGAGATTATTTGCGTAATGCAGGTATCCGCGTAGAGTCATTGGCCATCATTGAAAGTCTGGACAATTGTGAAATCAAAATAAGATAATCCCATGCAGGAATCTCAAACCGCCCAATCCAATACCGGACTGATTTACGGATTGAACGACCGCCCTCCTGTACGAGAGGCCATTTTTGCCGCCATACAGCATTTGCTTGCTATTTTTGTAGCCATCATTACTCCGCCTCTTATCATCGCTGGAGCATTAAAACTGGATTTGGAAACGACCAGTTTCCTAGTATCCATGTCTCTCTTTGCCTCAGGTATTTCTACCTTTATCCAATGTAAACGGATAGGAGGTATCGGCACCGGCCTTTTATGTATCCAAGGAACTAGTTTTTCATTTATTGGTCCTATCATCTCGGCAGGTATGCTGGGCGGACTTCCACTGATTTTCGGCACTTGCATCGTGGCATCATCTGTAGAGATGGTCATCAGCCGCATCTTAAAATATACCCGTAAAATAATCACCCCTCTGGTATCAGGTATTGTAGTCACTTTGATTGGAATGAGCCTGATAAAAGTAGGTATCACAGCTTGTGGCGGAGGTGTCTCCGCCCAAAGCAACGGCACTTTCGGAAGTTTTGAGAATCTAGGTCTAGCTCTACTGGTACTCATTCTCATTATCCTTTTTAATAGAAGTTCCAACCGCTACCTACGCATGAGTTCCATCGTTATCGGCTTGATTATAGGATATTTAGTTGCCTGGGGCCTCGGTAGAATTGATTTCTCGGCAGTACAAAGTTTTGGTGGTTTCAATATTCCCCTCCCATTCAAATACGGACTGGATTTCGACTTCTCCGCATTCATAGCTTTGGGATTAGTATTTTTGATAACAGCCATAGAAGCCTATGGAGACATTACTGCCAATTCTCTGATATCAGGAGAACCTGTAGAAGGAAAAGTATTCATCAAACGTGCTTCAGGAGGAATTTTGGCAGACGGATTCAATTCGATGCTGGCAGGTATTCTCAATTCTTTTCCAAACTCCGTTTTCGCGCAAAATAACGGCATGATACAACTGACAGGAGTAGCCAGCCGATATGTAGGCTATTACATTGCAGGTTTCCTTATTTTATTAGGATTATTTCCCAGTGTAGGATTAATTTTCTCCCTAATGCCCGAACCTGTATTGGGAGGCGCTACTTTACTGATGTTCGGAACAGTGGCTTCAGCAGGCATTCGTATTATCGCAGCACAAAAGATTAACCGGAAAGCAACATTAGTCATCGCACTTAGTTTCGCTTTAGGTTTAAGTGTAGAAATGGTTCCTGAAATACTATGTCAATTTCCAGAATCAATAAAGAATATTTTCTCATCCGGCATTACAACAGGTGGAGTTACTGCCATCATTTCAAATGCACTGATACGGATGAAAGAGTAAAAACAAGTAATTTTCTCATAAATTGGAACTAAAGCATTAACTTTCTTTGCAAATCAGCAAAGGAAGGGAGAATAATATATATCTTTGCTCCAAAATATGATTATGACTACAGAGGATTTACAGAACCTATATCAAACCTACCTCGGAGAAGTACCCGAAGAGATTGTAGAATTACCCTCATCCGGTTCCAACAGGCGTTATTTCCGGCTGACCGGAACTAAAAAACTGATTGGCGTATACGGCACCTCCAAAGAAGAAAATGAAGCCTTTCTTTATATGGCAGCACACTTCCGCAAGAAAGGTCTTCCTGTTCCAGAAGTATACATCTGTTCTGAAGACAAGAATTGTTATCTGCAAGAAGATTTAGGAGATATCCTTTTATTCAACGCTATTGAAAAAGGGCGGGCGACCAGCGTCTTCTCCGAAGAGGAGAAAGAAATGCTGCGCAAGACCATCCGCTTACTGCCTTCTATCCAATTTGCCGGAGCAGACGGCTTTGATTTTTCACACTGTTATCCCCAAGCCGAATTCAACCAACGTTCTATCCTTTGGGACTTGAACTATTTTAAATACTGCTTTTTGAAAGCTACCGGGCTGGAGTTCCAAGAAGACAAGCTGGAAGATGACTTTCAAAAAATGAGTGATGTACTGCTACGCAGTTCTTCCGCCACTTTTATGTATCGGGATTTCCAAAGCAGAAACGTGATGATAAAGGATGGAGCACCCTGGTTCATTGATTTCCAGGGAGGACGTAAAGGACCGTTTTTCTATGATGTAGCCTCTTTCTTATGGCAGGCTAAAGCTAAATTTCCCGAAACTCTGCGCAATGAACTGTTGGAAGAATATATAGACGCCCTATGTAAATATAAACCCGTAGACCGTGATTATTTCTTCAACCAACTGCGTCATTTCGTGCTCTTCCGCACCTTGCAAGTATTGGGAGCTTACGGTTTCCGTGGCTATTTCGAAAAGAAGCCACATTTTATCCAAAGTGTACCATACGCCATTGAGAACCTGAGGCAATTACTTCATAATGAATATCCCGAGTATCCCTATTTATGCTCCGTACTAAGGGAACTTACCGAACTGAAGCAGTTCAAGGATGATTTGAAGAAACGGCAACTCACAGTGAAAGTCATGAGTTTCGCCTATAAGAAAGGTATTCCCGATGATCCTACAGGCAACGGTGGAGGGTATGTCTTCGATTGCCGCGCCGTAAATAATCCCGGAAAATACGAACGTTATAAACCTTTCACCGGGCTGGATGAGCCGGTCATTCGCTTTCTGGAAGAAGACGGTGAAATATTCCCATTTCTGGATGCTGCTTATTCTTTAGTAGACGCTTCGGTAAAACGATATATGGAACGCGGATTCAGTAACTTATCTATATGTTTTGGCTGCACAGGAGGACAACATCGTTCTGTTTATTCGGCACAACACATGGCAGAACACCTCAATAAAAAATTCGGTATAAAAGTAGAGTTAATACACCGAGAACAGAATATAGAACAAACATTTGAAAGAACATTATGAAAGCAATGATTTTTGCAGCCGGACTAGGCAGCCGACTTAAACCTTTAACAGACACCCGGCCTAAAGCATTAATAACGGTGGGTGGAAAAACCATGTTAGAGCACATCATCTTAAAACTGAAAGCAGCAGGATTTGATGAAATAGTAATCAATGTACACCACTTTTCCAATCAGATTCTCGCTTTTCTGGAAGCTAACCAGAACTTCGGAATCGATATACAAATCTCGGACGAGACAGACTGTCTGCTTGATACGGGCGGCGGTTTGGAAAGAGCATACTACTTATTACATCATCCTGAGGATATGTTTACCAAAGAAGGCGAAACTCCGTATGAACTGATATTCGAAAATCTGATGAAAGGAATGGATGAGGAAGAAATAATCGAAAGAGGCTTAGGAATTATGCGGAAAGAATGCTACTTGCTCCACAATGTAGATATCCTTTCCAATTGCGATTTTGAAAGTCTTATGTATTATCATCAGAATAGTTCTAACATCAATGCCACCCTTTTAGTCAGCCCACGCAAGACCTCCCGTTATCTGTTGTTTAATGACGACAATCTGTTACGTGGCTGGGTCAATAAAGACACCATGGAAACCAAACCGGCAGGACTCCGGTATAAAGAAGGGGAATATCGGGAATACGCCTATAGCGGGATACAAGTGACTACTCCTAAAATTTTAAATCTCCTTCCCAGAGGAAAATATTCCATTATCGATTTCTATCTCTCCATATGTCACAGAGTCGACATCCAGTGCTATGTAGAAGATGATTTGCAATTGCTTGATATCGGTAAACCGGAAAATCTGGAAAAAGCGGAAGAGTTTCTCAGTAAATTATAACCAGTCCAAGAAATATATCCAATAAAACAGCTTCTTATTCTTTCGGATAAAATGGGCAGATAAAAAAAGTCGTAACTTTATGAAGTGCCCCCCAAAAGTTTTGTGTCTAACTTTTGGGGGACACTTCATTATGACCAAAGGTTCAATTTATTTTTTTGAGCTTCCTCCAAAGATACCGTTTTTACCTGTTTGGTACTGTTTTTCAGACGAAGTTCCTCATATTCTTTGTTCAGCCTTTCCACAAATTCAGAAGAAGATTCCGGATTCAGCAAACGGGCGGCTACCAAGGCATTCTGTGAAGCATCTTTCATGTGAATGACCGGACCTCCATAAACAGGTGCTATTTTCAAGGCAGTATGCAGCTTGGAAGTAGTGGCTCCTCCAATCATAATGGGAATGTCCAGCCCCGCACGCTTTAACTCTACAGCCACATGCGCCATTTCTTCCAATGATGGAGTAATCAGCCCGCTTAATCCTATTATATCCACCTTTTCCTCTATAGCCTTCCGGACTATCATTTCAGCAGGAACCATCACGCCAAGGTCTATAATTTCATAGTTATTACAAGCCATGACCACTGATACGATATTCTTCCCAATATCATGCACATCCCCTTTTACGGTAGCCATCAATACCTTTCCAGCGCTGCGGGCGCCTTCTTGTTTATCAGCCTCAATAAGAGGTTGCAAAATAGCTACTGCCTTTTTCATGGTACGAGCAGTCTTCACAACTTGCGGTAAGAACATTTTCCCTGCTCCAAACAATTCTCCTACCCTATTCATACCTTCCATCAACGGACCTTCAATAATATCCACCGCCTTAGGATATAGTTTCACCGCTTCCGCCAAATCTTCTTCCAAGTGATCACCAATACCTTTTATCAAGGCATACTGAAGACGTTTCTCTACCATCGGTTCCTCACGCCACATATCCTGCTTTACGGCTTCTGTTCCGGTCGCCGTATTTTTCAACGCCTCAGCAGATTCTATCAAACGTTCGGCAGCATCGGGCCTGCGGTTTAAGACTACATCCTCTATCCGTTCCAGCACATCAGCAGGAATATCTGTATAAAGCACCGAAGTAGCAGGATTTACAATACCCATATCCATACCTTGACGAATAGCATGATAAAGGAATACGGCATGCATTGCCTCACGGATATAATTATTTCCACGGAAAGAGAACGACAGATTGCTCACACCACCACTGATATGTGCTCCGGGTAAATTCTTCTTTATCCATCCGGTAGCATTGATAAAGTCTACCGCATAATTATTATGCTCTTCAATACCAGTAGCCACAGCCAGTACATTGGGATCGAAAATGATATCATGAGGATTAAAGCCTACCTGCTCCGTCAATATTTTATAAGCACGGGCACATACTTCAATTTTACGTTCAAAAGTATCTGCCTGTCCTTTCTCATCAAAAGCCATCACCACAGTGGCAGCTCCCAATTTCTTTATCAGACGGGCATGTTCTATAAATTTCTCCTCCCCTTCCTTCAAAGAAATAGAATTGACAATAGATTTTCCTTGCAGACATTTCAGTCCGGCCTCAATGACTTCCCACTTGGAAGAGTCAATCATGATGGGTACACGGGCTATATCAGGCTCGGACATGACCAGATTCAAGAAAGTAGTCATCTCCTCCCGGGCATCCAGCAAACCGTCATCCATATTCACATCAATCACCAAAGCACCGTCTTCCACCTGCTTGCGGGCGATACTTAGCGCTTCCTCATATTTCTTTTCATTGATTAAACGGAGAAATTTACGGGATCCGGCCACATTGCAACGCTCACCTACATTAATAAAATTCATTTCGGGAGTCTGCTCCAACAGTTCCAACCCGGAAAGCCACAGCCTCTCAGGAGTGGTGGCAGGGATATGAGGAAGCACCCAGGCAGAACCGGAAACAATCAATTCCTGATATTTTGCAATATATTCCTCCGTTGTACCACAACAACCACCGATAATGTTCACTAATCCTTCATCGATATATTCCTTCACTTCTGAAGCCATTTCCTCTGGAGTCTGGTCATACTGTCCCAAACTGTTGGGAAGTCCGGCATTGGGATAGGCACTTATATAATAAGGTGCGCGTGCGGCCAGCCCTTCCAAAAAAGGTTTCAATTGTTTCGCTCCGAATGAGCAGTTCAGACCGATAGAAAAAATAGGCGCGTGCTGTACGGATGCCAGAAAAGCATCCAATGTTTGCCCCGAAAGAGTACGTCCTGCAATATCCGAAACAGTAACAGAAAGCATAAGAGGAACCTCGCGCCCTGTCTTCTTCATTGCCGTTTCCGCAGCATAAATGGCCGCTTTGGCATTCAGGGAATCGAAAATGGTTTCTATCAGAAGCGCATCCACCCCTCCTTCCAGCAGGGCCTCCATTTGTTCCTGATAGGCGGTGGCCAGTTCATCGTATGTCAAAGCACGCAAGGCCGGATTATTGACATCCGGACTCATGGAACAAGTCTTGTTAGTAGGACCTACCGAACCTGCTACAAATCTAGGTTTACGAGGGGTCTTCGCGGTATATTCATCGGCCAGTTCGCGAGCAAGTCTGGCAGCGACCAGATTAATCTCACGACACAAATCCTGCATATGATAGTCTGCCATCGAAATCCGTTGGGCATTGAACGTATTTGTTTCAATAATATCAGCTCCCGCTTCCAGGTATTTGCGGTGAATGTCCTTTATCACATCCGGACGGGTAAGGCAAAGCAAATCATTATTACCTTTCATTTGTCCGGGTATCCCGGCAAAACGCTCTCCGCGAAAATCCTGTTCGGACAGGTTGTACCGTTGTATCATGGTTCCCATCGCACCGTCAAGGATGAGGACCCGCTCGTTGATTATTTGTTTTAATGTAGCCATAGGTCTATTTTTTAGGCACGAATTACACGGACAACACGGATTTCCTCTGTGGTTGCTACAACCGGGAACCGTGAAATTCGTGTAATCCGTGCCTAATTATTATAAAATATTTATCTTTTAAACATACGGTCCATTTCGCGACGGTCGTCTTTTTCTTTCAACGACTCGCGCTTATCATATTGTTTTTTACCTTTTGCCAATGCGACAACCAACTTTGCCAGTCCTTTTTCATTAATAAACAGACGGACAGGAACAATCGTAAAACCGGGATTCTTTCCGGCTTCTTCCAATTTTCGCAGTTCTTTCTTGCTCAACAATAATTTGCGTTCTCGACGGGCGGAGTGGTTATTATATGAACCATAGAAGTACTCGGCAATGTGCATATTCTTCACCCACAACTCGCCTTGCACAAAATAACAATAGGTATCTACCAGGCTGGCTTTGCCCAAACGGATGGATTTTATCTCAGTTCCCGTGAGCACGATACCTGCCGTGTACGTATCGATAAATTCATAATCGAACGATGCACGCTTATTCTTTATATTAACAGGAGTCGGTTTCATTAATTCAAAATAACAGATAACTCATTAAACACAGCGGCAATCAATGCCGGACAAACAATTATAATAACTGAAGCAATCAAGGTGTATCGTGTCAGTTTCTCTTCATTTACCTTCATCAGGGTACGTGCACCTTCGAACACCACAAATACGGTGTAAAATTGCAATATCCAATGAAGGATGGAAATAGAAAACAACCCACTGACAATATCAAGCACAAAAGTCACTACCATAGAATAACCTACAAACTGCTGATTTAGTTCATACTGGTCTTCACGCCCTAAAAGTTTCTTGCCCAATTGGTCTATGGCGTATGCCGCCAAAAAATATCCTCCAAACAAGGATACAAATATAGCACAACATCGTGTCATCGCTATTTGGAAAGCAGCGACTCCTTCCGTATTTCCTATGAATGTACCTATAAAAACGGATAAACCACATAAGCCTATCATGGGATAAACAAATGCTCCCAACACTTTACGCCTATCCTCTTCTCTGCCAATTTCCTCCCACACTTTTGCCGGAGACGAAATCAACGCTATTACTCGCTTAAATAAATCTTTGTAGTTCAATGCCTAATCTATTTACCTCTGTTCAACTTCAATGAAATGCAAAGGTAATTAATTCACTGGAATAAACGAATAAAAAACGCATACTTCTCTTGGGGGAATCAAAAAATAAGAGTACTTTTATTATAAATTTAGAAGAAGGACAAATATAACTAAGGCAAAATGACAAAAGAAAAAACTTTGAAAGCTTTAGAATATAAAAAAACTAAATGTTAATTTAAAAGAAGGATGTCTGGGAATTTTCTCTCCATAGGGAATGCATAGCTTTATAATCAGGTTCATCCTTAAAAGATCTTATCCATACCTCTAAACCTTTCTTGCCGTATGGTTAAGGGTTTTCTTCCTGCCTGTTTTATCTCCGCAAGCCCTTGGAGTTAACTCCAAAGGCTATGGAGATAGAATACATCCGCATAAAAAGGTTTAATCAAGAGATAGAAAATGTTTATGCAACAGGAACGAATGCGATATGTTGTTATTACGGCAGCAGAAAGATCGAACCGTTTAAAAATTCATGTTAACTCTTTTCACACGCAGGAGGTATATACTGAATCTAAAGAAAGATATGAACAGGAAAATAAGAAGTAGTCCCCGTCAAATTTCTATCCCCCTTATCTTATGAATTGAACCATATAGTTCCATTAAATAAAAAATCCCCTTCAACCGTAGCTGAAGAGGATTTTACTATATAATAAAATATCATTAATAGCTTGCTTGCATATTCGAAGCACTACATTTCACTGTAGAAACAAGTTCTTTATCATTTTCTCCCTTTGCCGTCACCTTAACTACAATAGTATCACTCTTAGGCACTACTTGATCGAAAATATCACGAAATTTCATATCATTAAAAGGCATATGGAAACTAATCAAAGCACTCCCTGTCTGATAAGCATCATCAGCTCCTTTGGTCTGTTGAAGTTTTGTCACCAATGTATCCTCTTTGGCTTCTACAGCATATAAATGGAAATCGTTCATACTCAGCTGTTCTTTAGTTTTAAAAGTAAAAGGTACGTTAACATATCCATTTATGGCCCATATCTTATTATTAGAATCTTCCAATGACACTAGTGCATAATCAGTTCTCAATGTATCAGACTGAACATTAAAATCTTTATAATTCAAAATAGCCAATACGCCAACTTCACTTACCTTATAAGACTTTTTCCCTTCTGTAATTGCTTCTCCTTCCATCAATTTGATCCCTACCTGCGCACGCTTGTAATAACTGCCGTCAGATGCCTTAAGACCAGCCAATACACTTGAAGCCACTGGAGTATAAGTATATCCCCATGCATCTCCTTTCAGAACGGTTCCACCAAAAATACTACCTTCTTCCACAGTAACGATCTCATAAAGATCATAATTGGAGCCGCTATCACCATCATTCAAACAAGAACTAAAAGTAAACACCGATACTAACCCAGCAAATATTGCTGCCAATTTCATTTTTTTCATTTTCTTCTTTATAATTATTAGGGTTTGCAAAATTAAATAAAAGAACCGGTTTCCAAGAAAGAAACTTAATTCTTTTTATTGTTTTAATGATTAAATGAAAAATTGGCTTAAATACTGCGTCGTCACTTACTTTTTAACATTATTTTTTATTCATATCTCATTCTCTGATAAGACTTGCTTTATCTTTTGTTTTAGCTATTTTTTCCACTGAGATTCACTTGTAATCTATCTGCCATTAACCCATTAATAAAAATTAATACATAAAAGAACAAGCAGTTTAGCTATAGTACCACTTTATTTCCTATCTTTGAAACAAAACACCCATTAACCATAAAATCTAGAATATTATGCTAATACTCAAGAAATCATGTAAAGCATTGATCACCGCCCTATGTACATTGTTTATATACTCTTGCAGCAGCAATGATAAACTGGATATCAACAATTATCAGTTGCAATCCATTCAATGGAAACTTAGTGCAGATGATGCCGAGAAAGTCGATACAATTGAGTTGCCTCCTAAAATAACCAGCAACAATACAGAAGAACCTATGTCTATCACTTTTTCATTTGAAAAAAACATAAAAGAGACATCACAATTTTACAGTGACGACCCGGAACTATTCAATTCTTTGACTTTAAAAGAGAATATATTGGTTGATATTACAGCTAATGCCAGTACCTTGAGTTCTGAATATAGAAAATTATCATCCGACTTACATGCACCTCTGTCCCTTAACGAAACAGTGCTTTCCCCTCTATATAAATCAAAAGAAACACTAAAACTTTCTCCACATACAAAAGTAACGACTGAATGTAAAATATATATCAAAGAATATACAGCAACCTATTTGGCTATTTTTGCAAATGACAAAGGAGAAACTATAGAGATGAGTGGCAAATGGAAAGGAGCATTCAATAAAGGTTCCAAGGTTACTTATATTCTTAAAGATATAAAATGAAACATTTGAATTTAATATAGGGTAATGAAGTGGACTACAGCATAACCAATCCTCATCTACCCTATATTTTTCAAGAACATTTTTTTAAATCAGCCTATGACTAAAAGAATCGGCATAAATATATAGTTAAATATGTAATCTACATGATACCTGTATATTATTTTTGCCGATAAGATAAATTTCCATTCCTACCGATTCGGTAAAATAAACTATTTATGAACACTGTATTCTTCAACGAATACATCCAAACAAGCCCTAAATTTATGACCGATTTCACCCCGTGGACACTCTTTGTCGATACAGGCATCATCTCAGTATTGCTACTGCTCGGCAAACTCATGAGAGTAAAAATAAGATTCATCCAAAAGCTGTTCATTCCCCCCAGTCTGTTGGCTGGGTTTATGGGACTGGCCTTGGGACCTCACGGTTTCGGCATCATTCCTCTTTCCACCCAAACAGGAACTTATGCCGGCATATTGATAGCCTTCATTTTCGGTGCCCTCCCCCTCACCTCACAAAAGGCAGCTAAAGGAGATGCAGACAATATAGGCAGCATGTGGGCATATTCACAGGCAGGAATGTTGTTGCAATGGGCTTTTGGGGGACTGTTGGGATTGCTTGTCTTAAACCGGATATGGCCCTTGAACCCTGCCTTCGGCATCACTATGCCAAGCGGCTATTGCGGCGGGCACGGTACAGCAGCAGCCATCGGACAGGCTTTCAGCCAGTTCGGATATGACGAAATTCTAACTTTGGCCATGACTGCCGCCACCTTCGGTATCGTAGCAGCAGTCATTATCGGATTGATCATTATAAAATGGGGGACAAAGAAAGGGCACACCTCCTTCCTCGCCAATTACGATGACCTTCCTCACGAATTACAGACAGGTCTGTTGCCCGGTGACAAACGGGAAAGCATGGGTGAAAGTTCCTGCTCTTCCATCTCCATTGACTCACTGACCTTCAATCTTATCATTGTAACAGTGATAGCATTAGGCGGATACTGTATCAGCAAAACAGTATCCCATTTTATGCCGGGGTTTGAATTGCCGGTATTCAGTTGTGCATTTGTGGTGGGTATGTTCATCAAAAAGATATTCGACAAAACAAAGACCAGTGATTATCTCTGCCCGCAAACCATAGGACACATCAGCGGAACTTTTACCGATTTTCTGGTAGCTTTTGGAATTGCTTCCATTAAAATATCTGTTGTAATAGAGTACATCATACCCTTATTAATTCTGTTAGTCTCAGGATTAATTGCAACCCTGATTTATGTTCTGGTCATGGCTCGCAAATTAATGAAAGACTGTTGGTTCGAGAAAGCTATCTTCACATGGGGATGGTTTACAGGAACTATGGCTATGGGCATCGCATTGCTCCGCGTTGCAGACCCCAAAATGCGCAGCCGATGCCTGGATAACTATGCACTGGCTTACTTGTTCATCGCCCCGGTAGAGATTTCCCTGATAACTTTCGCTCCGGTAGCTTTCTTGAACGGTTACGGGCTGATGTTTACAGGAATCTGCCTAGCGGCAGGACTTGCCGTGCTGGCAACCGCTTATATCAAAGGCTGGTCTATCAAGAAACAATAAATGACACAGGAATAACAAAACAGAAAAAAGTAAGTTAACTTACTTGACCAAACAACATAGGTTCGTCAGCCAACGAACTATCTTACTTAGCCATTGAAGCCAACTTACTTTTTTATATCAAAACTCATGAGTCTATACCAGGCAAACGTACGCAAAAGTCCTTGTCATACAATCTCCGCAAACTCCTCAATATGATTGTCCACATATTCTGCAATCCGGGCAGTTACCAACTCTTCCATATCCATGAACTGCTCTTCCAACTCATCAAAGGCCTCGTATTGCTCATACATTGCCATAAATTCCTCATCATTCCTGTCCTTTTCCAAATCAGCACGGTTCTCATCATATATTTTCTTCGCGCTATAAATCAATTTGGCAAATTCTTTCGCTCCAAACTGCCGCATTGCTTTTGCAAAAGGATTATCAAAGATATAAGGTCCAAAACCATTCTGTATCAATTGCACAAAACCACCTTCATTTATTTCTTCACGCAAGAAATGATACCCCAACAATGAATGCTGGTAACCATTGAGCAAAGGCATTGTTTCCGCATTGACAACACCCCCTGTCACCTCTAGGTATTTATCTATAAACACCTTCAAAAAACCATCCATACCCTCTTCCGCACCTCGGCGCAAAGCTTCGTCTGTAATTGCTATTTTATTTGCTTCCATTCCTATCATTGTAATATAGGTACAAAGATAGAGGTTTCATCGGAAAGAAAAAACATTTTGGCAACTCTAGTTTGCAAAATACTGTCCTACAATAAATTTATTTTATTTAAAGATAAAAAGTGACGGGCAACAAGTTGCAGAAAAGAATAAAACGACTAACTTTGTGGGCGAAAAGAATAACCAATCTTTTCACGTGGTTTACGAATATTTATTTTATTACCAAAAAACGTAAAGAATATGACTTATTCACACGAAGTAGAACACATGTGTGTTGTGAAAAAAGGTCCTAATCACGGACCAGCTCCTATTCCTGAAGAAGGAAAGTGGGTAAAATCAAAAGAAATTAAAGACATCTCTGGTTTGACACACGGTATTGGCTGGTGTGCTCCTCAGCAGGGTGCTTGTAAACTAACCCTTAACGTAAAAGAAGGCATCATCCAGGAAGCATTGGTAGAAACTATCGGTTGCTCCGGTATGACTCACTCAGCCGCTATGGCTGCTGAAATTCTTCCGGGTAAGACTGTATTGGAAGCATTAAACACTGACTTGGTTTGTGATGCTATCAACACAGCAATGCGCGAACTATTCCTTCAAATCGTTTACGGACGTACTCAGTCAGCCTTCTCAGAAGGCGGTCTGATTATCGGTGCCGGTTTGGAAGACTTGGGTAAAGGTCTTCGCAGCCAGGTAGGTACTTTGTATGGTACTTTGGCTAAAGGTCCCCGTTACCTTGAAATGGCTGAAGGTTACATCAAAAACGTATTCCTGGATAAGAACGACGAAATCTGCGGTTACGAATTCGTTCACATGGGTAAGTTCATGGACGAAATCAAGAAGGGTACTGATGCTAATGAAGCATTGAAGAAAGTTACAGGTACTTACGGACGTGTAACTGAAGAACAAGGAGCTGTTAAGAAAATTGATCCACGTCACGAATAATTATAAGGAGGAAAGAATATGATTAGAGAAGTAAAATTCGAAAGCCAAGACCGTCGTATCAAACAGATCATTGCTGCTTTGAACGAAAACGGCATCAAAGACATCGAAGAAGCTAACGCAATCTGCGAAGCTGCCGGACTTGATCCTTATAAAACTTGTGAAGAAACTCAGCCTATCTGTTTCGAAAATGCCAAGTGGGCTTACGTAGTAGGTTCTGCCATTGCATTGAAGAAAGGTTGCAAAAACGCTGCTGAAGCTGCCGAAGCTATCGGTATCGGTCTGCAGGCATTCTGCATTCCGGGTTCTGTAGCCGACGACCGTAAAGTAGGTATCGGTCACGGTAACCTGGCTGCTATGTTGCTGCGCGAAGAAACTAAATGTTTCGCATTCCTGGCAGGTCACGAATCATTCGCTGCTGCCGAAGGTGCTATCAAAATCGCTGCAAAAGCAGACAAAGTACGTAAAGAACCTCTGCGTTGCATCTTGAACGGTTTGGGCAAAGACGCTGCACAGATCATCTCTCGTATCAACGGATTTACATACGTTCAGACTGAATTCGATTATTTCACAGGTGAACTGAAAGTAGTTCGTGAAATCGCTTATTCTGACGGTCCTCGTGCAAAAGTGAAATGCTACGGAGCTGATGATGTTCGCGAAGGTGTAGCTATCATGTGGAAAGAAGGTGTAGACGTATCAATCACCGGTAACTCTACTAACCCGACTCGTTTCCAACATCCGGTTGCAGGTACTTACAAGAAAGAACGTGTTCTTGCAGGTAAGCCTTATTTCTCAGTTGCATCAGGTGGTGGTACAGGTCGTACTCTTCACCCGGATAACATGGCTGCCGGTCCTGCTTCTTACGGTATGACCGACACCATGGGCCGTATGCACTCAGACGCTCAGTTCGCTGGTTCTTCATCAGTTCCCGCTCACGTAGAAATGATGGGATTCCTCGGCATCGGTAACAACCCGATGGTAGGATGTACAGTGGCTTGCGCGGTTGACGTGGCTACTGCTTTGAATAAGTAATCTATACTTAATCAAATATATAAACTCCTGTAATCTAAATGGTTGCAGGAGTTTTTTATTTGCAGTAATTGGGTTTGGATAACAGATTGAAGCATCTTATACCACTCATTATTTAGAGCCTATAAATAGTGAATCGGTAAGGGAGCAACAAGCTAAAATCCGTCTTATTTAAGTCAGAACAACCCATGCAAAGAGTAACCAATTACTTCTCAAATCAAGCCATAAATAGGTTACTTTTGCAGCCGATTTGCAGCCGAATTTGCCATTTTCTAAAAACGGCTGCAAGAATTAGCATAATCAACTATAATACAATGCGATACACTCCATATAACATTTAATTTAAAATGGAGAAACATTGTACAATGGTTTACTTTTCATTAAGAGAAAGTAAGCAAAACAAGAAAGGTCTATCACCTATTGAAGTTTCCATCACCACTAATGGAAAGAGAATCTACTTTAGCACAGGTAAACACGTACCTGCTGCTGATTGGAACAAAGAGAAGCAAGCTGTAAAAGGCAAGAGTGAAGAAGCCCAGCTAATCAACGGTTATCTGATTCAACTACGGAATAAGATATATCAAAAAGAGATTGAGCTACTCCAAAAGGGCTATCTTATCACTGCTGAACTATTAAAAGAAGCTATCACAGATAAAGTAGAAGCACTGAATGAGAAAACTTTATTGGAAATTTTGGAAGAACACAACGCAGAGCGCAAGGCTATGGTAGGTAAAACTGTTGCTCCTGCTACATATTGGGTGTTTGAATACACAGGCAGACTATTCAAAGAGTTTATTCAGAAGAAATATGAACGCAAGGACTTATATTTAAGAGAGATAAACTTAGGCTTTATTCAAGGATTCCATGCTTACCTTTTAGGAGAGAAGAAGATGGGACAAAACTCCTGCACCAAGCATTTAAAGTTTTTAAAGAAGTTACTGAATTTAGCTGTTGCCAACTCTTATATATCCTATAACCCTGTAAATGCCTATAAGGTAGAACGCGAACCTGTGGAAATAGATTTCTTGGATGAAGAAGAATTGAGGAAGATTATCAACTTTGATACTCCCCTGCCAAGATTGGAACGAGCTAAAGATATGTTCCTCTTTGGGTGCTTCACTGGACTTAGTTACATTGATATTAAGACCTTGACACCAGAACACTTTGAGAAAGACAGTGCAGGCAGAATATGGATTAAGAAGCGTAGAGTTAAGACAGGAGTTCTATCACGCATCCCCCTACTCCCTATCGCCAAGCTGATATTGGATAAGTACAAAGGCGGAGAAAAATTACTCCCCATTCAAGACCCTGCGGACATTAATAAATATCTGAAAGACATAGCTATACTATGTGGAATTAATAAGCGAATCTGTTTCCACACAAGCCGCCACACATTCGCCAGCACTGTTACTTTAGCCAATAACATATCTCTGGAAGTCGTTTCTAAGATGTTGGGACATACCAATACAAGAATGACCGCCCACTATGCAAAGCTAATAGACAAGTGCATAGGTGAACAAATGGATAAACTCATGGATACGTTTACAGGAGATTCTGATTACTAAAGCATACTCTATCCACAAATTCCCCACTTGTAGCAATGCAGGTGGGGATTATTTTTTAACTTTGCTCCAAACAGATAATAATGGAAAAGCTAAAGGAAGATTGCATAAGCATTGACACCCGTCTGGAATACATGGAAGCCATAGCCATAAAATATGTTCCAGACGTAGATATAGACCCATCCACAGGAGAAAGATACGTCTGTGGTACTACTGCCTTACCTATATTCATAAGAAGATGCAATCAGAATAAACTATATGGCAATTTCACATACGAAGATTATATAGCCAACATGGACATACAAAATACTCTGAAAGGTTTAGGAGTTGATATAGATAAGTTCTGGTTTCTACTCCTGTTCATCTTTGACTATACTTGTGGCACGTGCTTGGATGGGATGAAAGCCACAGGCATTGGAATAGAACAGCTAACCAAATTCGCCAAAGCCATAGCTGACAACCATAAGGAGATTAACCAATTTGGAGTAAGTTTTAAAAAGCCTATCATTGTCTCTGTGAAAGTGGAAGGCAAGCATCAGATAGTAATTGATAATGAAAATGCCATAGGATATTTGGCTGCTACCATTGCCAATAACTTAAAGGAGATGGAGGAACACCCTTGGATGCAGAGCCAGCAAGTCAGCATAAGTACCCACGCAGAAGAAAAGGAATCCGTTCAGATATACCTATTCTATAAGATGTTCAATGACTTCTTCAATTTAGAGCCATATAACAAGCAGTTTAATGTCAGACAAAAGAAAGGAAGTGCCATATCACTTAGTAAGACATTACTCATATCAAGGCTTATCCACTTCACCAAGCTATCCACAAATAAGAATTTCTCAGAGGATGAATTTACCTTAAAAGGCTATATCAAGCAATATAAAGACAAAAGAATTGATACAGCGAATAGCATATACTTCTAACAATACATTGATAACCAATACAGTCCTGCTTCATGCCATTAAGAGGGTACAGAAAGCAGGACTTTTTTTCTCTCTTTTAATCCTGCCATTATATACCATCTTTGCACCGTCAAAACGATAGCGGACGAGCCAATAATTAAGAGGGAAAGCAAAACCGCTCATTATTTTCTCTCTTTTAATCAGCCCCAAAGCAAGTAGTTTTGCAGCGTAATCAGAAAGCCAAGTGCGCATAGGTTTGAGGATTACACTAAACATTTTAATAACAATTAAAAATAAACAATTATGAAGAATTTGAACATTAATTCGGTTGAAATGGTAAAAAACAGTGTAGAATCAAATAACGTAACTATGGGTAACGTAGAGGAACTGACTAAGGTTTTGAAACAAGAAGAAAAGGAATTACAGCGTCTCATAAAGAGAAATGCAAATGAAGCAGTGATAGCAGCACAGCAGAATGTAGTTGATAGTGCCAAAGCCAAGCTGGAACAGTCACAGGAGTTTGAAAGAATATCCAAAGAGAAAGCTGTCAATAGCTTTTTCACATTCTCAGTAGTGGATGAAGAAACAGGTGTAAGAACTGAACAACAGAAAAAGATAGCATTCGTTAAGAACAACAGACCTGTAAATTCCAAGAAAGTGGATGGTTTTATAGCTTTGATAGCCGCCAATAAATATGACAAGGCTTTTCCCATTATCGTAATGGAAGCCTCAAAGCTGATTGAAGCAGGTTATACTGTAACAGACATCAATGGAAAGGAACTTACCAAAGAGGAAACCAAAGACTACTTCGTTATTCTTGATGGTCAGCACAGAAGTACAGCGTTTGCCAAGCTGATTGCAACAGGAGAATATCAGAATCTGATTCCAAATGTTCATGTAAGAGATATTGAAAACGTAGGAGAATATCTGGTTGATATTAATAATGTAGGCAGCAGTTGGGACAAAAGGGACAAATTGGTTGTAGCTTCTCTGACAACTAAAGATGAACTGTTCCAAAATGTGGCGGAATTGCTGAATGAAGGCTTCAACCCATCCACCGCCATGCTGATTTACACAGGTAAGAGTTTACCAGACAAACAAGTAAACAAGGCTTTAAAAGGTGAGAAAATAATATTTCCAAAGGGTGTGGAAATTAACATTGAAAGAGGAAACAGGTTCATCAACTTATGCAAGGCTGCCAACATGAGTGTCAGTTTCATTACTAAACGTTACTTCATCAAAGACTTCAACAGTTATGCCAAATCCACAAGCGAAGAACAGGCATTTGAAGCATTAAACAAATTGAAAGAACTGAACTATACAGAAGCAAATTGGAAAGAAATTAAAGAAGAAGATGACTTCATAGAAATACTGAAAGAAGCTCTGAAAGCATAAGAGACCAACAGCAAAGCCCATGTGACAGGTGGGCTTGTTCTACCCAAGTTCTTAGACATTCTGAATGGTCTAAAGTCTGATTACTAAATGTGTGGTCTTATCATTAGTTCCCCACTTGTGGAATTACTATCTTTATAATACCATAAACAGATAATTCCACCACACAGATTGACGGACTACAAACTATTCAAAATATCTAAAATGGAAGAATTTACCTATGGGCAGATAAGGGCTAAGGCTCTTAAACAGGGAGTAAAAGACAACAAGGTTCACATTGGATTGTGGGCTAATCTTAATAACTATCTAAAGACAAGGAGAAAGAAGAATGGAAAGGTTACAACCTATTATATTGCATTGCAGAAGTTGGCTTATTAACTTACTAATATTTAAACTGACATGATAATTCATTTACCAACAGGGAAGAAGTTCCACAACAGGAAAGAAGCCAAGATATACTTTGGAACAGCTTACTATTACAAGATGGAACGTGAGAAGAGAGATTTAGTGTTTACCAATAATGTTCAATCAGCTACTAATGAATATGAAGATACCTCAAAGATACCTACAAAACAGGGTCAGTTATATAAGGCAGGACTATGCCACCATTAATAAATCAATAGTGGATAAGCTCAATCCACCCAATTTGTACAGGTTCTTCTGTCTGTCCTTATATAGGAATGACTATTATAAGGTCAGATGGAGAATAAAAGACTTAGCCAAACGAACAAAAGAGAGTGAGGATGCACTAAAGAATTTCAATAAGGACATAGAAGCAGTGTTGGTTAGAAAGAGATACCCTGTACCAATCAACCACCCTATATATGAATTTACAATGAGAAGTCTTTACTGCATCCCACCAATAGACCGCCCCAACTTTATAACACTGTCCTACCTCTTTATGAAAGTGAATTTGGATGTTAAAGTGAAAGGCTATTATATCAAGCTCCTATTGATAGCAGAAGATAACAAGATATTGCTTTCTTCTAATAAGTTAGCTGATAAATTGGGGATGGGTAAGAAAAGTGTTGAGAGTTATAATCTGGATTTATATAGTGCAGGTCTGTTAAGATATATACCCAAAGGGATAGAGCTTACTCCAAATGAACTATTATTAGACAATGATATAGCCAAGCAACGTAAGGAGTGGAATCCCATCAACTCAAAAAACGTGTTTAAGATAGGATTCAAGCCCCAATAACAGGCAAGCAGGATTTTTCGTACTGTTTATTATTATATTAATAGATGGTACGAATAATCCCAAATCTGCCTTATTCTGAATTTATAAGCATCTAAAGTTGAATTTCTACGATAAGGATAAGCAGCCATTATGAATGCTACTTCGTAATGGCAATTTAAAACCATCAGAATAATGCACAAGACACCCCTACCCACATAAACACCCCCTTATAGCCCTTAAATAAAAAAGAATGCTTTAACAATGCAGTCTAAAAGCTAACAGGAATAAGCATTCTTTTTTAATCAGAAAAGGGGTACAATGCACTATTGCCACAGCCAACCAATAATCCACTATTGCTCTCAACTTCCTTTGATTGAATATTTAGGGAAAGACATAGAACAGCCTAAGACGCAAGCGAAGTAATTCACTTATGTTTTGGGCTTGTTCTTGTTAAATCCATTCAATCAATAACCATTTAATTCAATTACATTATGAGAGATTTAGTAATTATGCCAGCTATGGCACAGCGTAGAGAATCATTAAACATGGGTGAGTTTGCAGAAGAAGCAATCATTGTGGAAGAAGTTGCAGCACCCAAGAGAGTAAACCATTTCATTGAAGCCAACACGCAGGAAGTAACCTTGCACCATCTGAAACATGACTGCATTACTCCTGTGTTCTCTAAAGACAACGAGTTGACCATTAACCATGCCACATTTGTGGAAACCATACAGGATGCAACCCAATCATTCTTTAGTGGTGAGAAGGTGGAACAGGCAGATATTCGTGTGAGCCACATTATTAAAGGAAGAATCCCTGAAGCTATCCACAAGCCAGCCAACCAACTGTTGGAATCAGACAAGACCATCTATTATGAAAGGGCGGCATTCAGCATTGATGTTCCTACCATTTATGAAACGGTTGGTGGAAATAAGCTAAACTTGTCTATCGTAGGTGTGAGGGCTTATAATCAGATGAACTTATACAGCAAGAAAGTTCCAGAGTTGTTCCGTTTGGCGATTGGCTTCAAGAATCAAGTCTGTTGTAATATGTGCATCTTTACTGATGGCTACAAGGACGATTTAAGGGTGAACAATACAAGTGAACTTTATCGTGCAGCTTTGGAACTGTTTAACAACTACAATCCTGCCAAACATCTTTATCTGATGCAGCAGTTAGGTAACACTTCCATGAGTGAACATCAATTCGCACAGATTATAGGCAGGATGCGGCTTTATCAATATTTGCCAACAGGTTACCAGAAAGCATTACCAAGAATGTTGCTTACAGATACTCAAATCAATTCAGTTGCCAAAGCATACATCAATGATGAGAACTTTGGCAGCTTAGGAAGTGAGCTTAATATGTGGAAATTCTATAATTTGCTCACGGGTGCTAACAAGTCAAGTTATATTGATTCATTCTTAGACCGTTCATTGAATGCTACTGAAATGGCAGTTGGAATCAATGCAGCTTTACATGGGGATGAACGTTACAAATGGTTCATTGATTAAATGGGCTTATTGATTAAGAGAGGAATGGGCAGCTATTAGGTTAGTTGTCCTTTCTTTATATCTACCAACTTGTTAAATATCATACAATATGAATATAGATTATACTGTGGGCGAAGTGGAACTATCCTACAAACCCAAATTCAAGAATCTGCATAAGATTGTTAGTTCAGAGGACGCTTATAAATATTTGCTTCCTACATATAAAGAGGGTACAATCTGTTACAAGGAATATTTCAAAGTGCTGTTTCTAAATCAAGCCAGCCAAGTTTTAGGCTATACGCTCATTTCAGAGGGTGGAATTACTGAAACCTGTGCTGATGTCAGAGTTATCATGCAGGCTGCATTGCTTACCAATTCAGTAGCCATTATCCTTGCACATAACCATCCAAGCGGTAATCTGAAACCAAGCAGGCAGGATATGGAAATTACTAAGCAAGTCAAGGATGCAGCACAGCTTATGAGAATAAAAGTCTTAGACCATATTATCCTTACAGATACAAGATATTACAGTTTCGCTGACGAGGGACTATTATAAACCATTCTTATATATAATAGGTAAAGGGCACTCAATTTTTAAGTTGGGTGTCCTTATCATATTCACTTTGACAATTAGTGAATGTTTCCTTAGCAATCAAGGAGTTAGTAAATCCAACTCAGAATTAATATTCACTTCTATTCATTAACTTATAAAACAGAACATTATGTCACTTAAATATTCAAGCACAACGGCAGACTATCTTGTCTGGTCTGACGCAATGAACCTCATAAGGAAGTTAGCCAAAGACGAAAATTATAAAATCTCACTTCTTATAGCTTTGGGATGCTTCACAGGATTAAGAATATCTGATATTCTATCTCTAAGGTGGAAGCAGATATTAGGAACTGACGAGTTTACAGTAATTGAGCAAAAGACAAGCAAGATAAGAACTATCAGACTGAATCCCCAATTACAGCAGCATATTAAGGAGTGCTACGAGCATATAAACCCAGTTGGAATCAATGCGCCAATTCTTATAAGTCAGAAAGGCACTATCTTCACAGTACAGAGAATAAACATCATTCTTAAAGAGGTGAAGAAGAAGTACAAGCTAAAGATTAAGAACTTTAGCTGCCATTCTCTTAGAAAGACTTTTGGTAGGCAGGTCTATAACATGAACAGCGATAACGCAGAGTTGGCATTAGTAAAGCTGATGGAACTATTCAATCATAGTTCTGTTGCCATTACTAAAAGATACTTGGGATTAAGACAGGAAGAAATCTTACAGACTTATGAGTGTTTGAGCTTCTAACAGGTAGGCAGGACAAATTTAGAGCAAGGTCAGTCTTATACACCCCAATCCAAGTTTGTCCTACCCTCAAATTTAGACGGAGAAATTAATTTTAGCTTTATAAATCCATGTGGGTACAATTTCTAAAATTCAGTTCTTATAAGGGGAATTATCATTTTGATACCCACATGGATTTATAGAGTTTGGATGCAAATCTTATTAAATATCCCGTTCTGACTATGTTTGAGGACAGAATATTTACTATTAGTCCTCATTTCATACTTATTAATTTAGAACCTTTCGCTATCTTTGCACCAATTCCAATAAACTAAAGAGATAGGGAGTTGGAAGGACATATTTAACGAAAGGTGTTATTGAAATTATCTTCTACATTCAAACTTCGCAACTTTGATACTGGCACGAAGATGATAGCAATAGCACCCACACTTTGGATATATATTCATCTCTTAGGTGAACTATATACCTTTTGGTGTGGGGCTATTGTTTTGTCCGTGCCAAAGGTAATGCGAAGACCTGAATGTAGGATAAAACAAATATAGTTCCCACACCTCTTTTATTTTAACAGCTTATCCATAGGGAACAGGTAGGCATAGATAAATGGATATGAAAACCTACTTGTTGGATATTCTTAACAGATATAACAGATTCAGTGATAATCTGGATATAAAAACTATACTATGCAATAAGTCTTGGCAGATATTTAATAATACAGGATATAAAGAACTATACATCTTTCAGGAGGATGGTTCACTTATCGCATCAAGCAAAGGAAATGTAATTAATGCCACATGGAAGTACATTTCTGCGAACAAATCTCTCATAATCTCCTTCAAGGAACAATCATACATGTTGCATCCATCATTCTTGGATAATTTATTATTCGTCTTACAGAAAGATGGAACAGAGGAATACCTCTTTATGATTAACGAGGAACATAGTAACATCTTTCAGCCCAAATCATTGAATGACCTTACATTTTATCTTAAAAGACAAAAGGAAGTAGAGGAGAAGAAGCAATTACAACACGAACAAGCTATAAGGGCAGAGAGGCAGCGCATCCAAGAAGAAAATAAGTTGAAGCATTATAAAGAACAATGGATAACTTGTAGAAAGCAATTATGGGAACAACAACGATATAAGATATTAAATAGTAGCCTTGAATATCAAACAGCGTTAAAGAATAAGAAGAAATGGAGAACCATAAAATTCATCATATTCTTGCTATTTTTATGCTATTGGGGATGGTACATATTTTATGGAATAGACTATATAAATCAGTTCAAGGGATTTAGCTGGTGGGCACTTTTTATCGTTACTACATTTACTTTATCCTTTCCTGCATTTATTGTTCTATGCCTAATTAAACCATATAAGACACCTACTCAATATGAAGAAGAATTGAAACAAAACTTTATAAATAAAATAGATTAATGAGAATGATTAGATTATTAGCAACCTCATTATTGGTTGCATTGAGCATGGGAGTTAGCTCCTGTGGGGATGATGTTACTAATGAAATTATCCAACAAGAGCCAGACAATACTTTGGAATTATTAATTGGTACTTGGCAGGGAACAGGTGAAGCAGAGGGAGAAACCCTTACTTTTAACAAGGATAACTCCTATACAGAGATAAGTGGGAATGAAACTCTAAGCGGTACATTTAAATACTTCCCTAACAGATATATGTTCGTTACTTACTACACAACTGATTGGGGAAAAGAAAATACCATCTATACAGTAGTTAAGATAACCAAAGAGGAACTATACCTCAATGACAATGGGCATAGTGATATAATAATTTATAAACGTAAATAATAACCAATTTAACAACAAATGAAAACTTTAAGATTCTTAGGAATGACCTTATTAATGGTCATGCTGGCTGTGAACTTTACAGCTTGTAGTGATGATGAAGAAGAACAGACAATCATTGAACAAGCCAACCTTATAGGTAAATGGCAATCCACATGGGAGAAGATTCACAAAGTGGAGAATGGTAAAGAAGTAGTTATTTCTGACGAAGCATATACCAATGGTTTGTGGGAGTTCAAAGCTGATGGAACTTGCATAGAAAGCCGTGTGGATGGTGGATATACAGAAACAAGTCGTTGGTCTTTAAAAGACAATAAACTGACTATCTCCTACAATGATGGTTATTCTGATGTCCTTACTGTCAATGAACTTACAGCCACTAAATTAGTTCTTGCTTTTGAGGATTGGGATACAATGGATGATGGTAGCGAAGAATTGGATGACATCACTACGACCACTTATAAGAAGATTGACTAATAGCCAAACTAATTCAAGACGAAGCAGCATTTGAGAAAACTCTTATGCTGCTTCTTTACTTTAAAGAGCTTTTTTCTAAGATAATTGATAACTTTGCAGTCCAAATTATTAATAAACTATTTAAATTAAAAATATGAAGTTAAGACTGTTTTATGTACCCAATAACAAAGCCATAGTTGCTAAAGTTAAAGAGAAGTTCTATCAATTACCTATTTGTACTCCAATAGAAAAGCCGATAGAACTCATGACTTGCCAACCTTTTGTAGAAAAAGAATCTACATCAAAACCCTATGAAATTAACAATACACAATGCTATGAATGGGTAAATGATTTATCTGTTAATGCTCCTAATAATAATGACATTGAAAGAATCTATATAAGAGCAGGTAAACCACAAATGATTTTAAGAGTAAATTACAGTAAGAATGGTAATGACAAAGATGTACTTACAGTGTCTGGTAATTTGCCTATATATGTTTTAAACGGTGTTGCCAAGCTATTAACCATGACATTTATAGATTAATATCAAAGAAATAACTACCTTTGTCTAAAACTCATAATCACAAGATTTATGGAATACATTAATGAATTTCACAAAGAATGGATAGAACGTACTCGCCAATCAATAGCCTCTTGGAGCAAGCAGCCCATATCGTTAGAAGAAAAAAGGAAACAACAGGAACGCTTGAACCAACAGAGGGTTATAAGAGAGGACAGATTAAAGAACTCATAGAGTTTGCCAACTCTAAAGACTTATGGATTTCACTTTCTAATTTAAATGTAGAGTTCCTTAGCAAGGGCGGAGAAAACGAAGTTTATACAGGAGATAAAGATGATATAGTTGTCAAGCTGAATAACTTTGAATATGCAGGAGATGATTTGGAGAACTTCTTCATCCGCATTGCTGCACACAACAAGTTCTTTGGTAATGTCCCTTATCAAATGATAGGCTTCGCTTATAACAGCCAACAGGAATTTTGTGCAGTCCTTGTACAACCTTATATATTGGCAGAACGAGAAGCCACAGAAGATGAGATAGCAACCTATATGCAAGCATTAGGTTTTGAAATGGACTATTACGACGAATACCACAATTCTGATTATGAAGTGTTTGATGCAGTACCCAACAATGTACTTTATGGCATAGACGGAGATTTATACTTCATTGACACGCAGATTAGATTACGGTCTTAACTCCATTAGGAGTACCCTCATCTAAGGGGTAAGGCACAGGCATTTGCCCATGATGCAGCCCTTTTTGATAATTCGTTCTTTTATTCACTAACAAGGAGTTTACACATTGCTATTATAGCATTGATTAATAACTGATTGCAAAGACTTACAGGGATGCCGTGTCGCTGCTTCATACGGTATGACCGACACAATGGGTCGTATGCACTCAGACGCTCAGTTCGCCGGTTCTTCATCAGTTCCTGCTCACGTGGAAATGATGGGATTCCTGGGTATCGGTAACAACCCGATGGTAGGATGTACAGTGGCTTGTGCTGTAGACGTTGCTACTGCTTTGAGCAAGTAATATAATACATTGCTAATATATAAATCCCTATAACCATTGCAGTTATAGGGATTTTTATTTCCAGTAATTTCATTCGTTTAACTGATGACCCACCCCCTCCTATTTTTCAATATCAATCAAAAGTATTGCAAATAATTGTCTAAAATTACGGAATGAAATTGGTTCTTTAAATCATAAATCGGTTATACAATTAAGAGTTGGTTTAGGATAAAAGGAGGTCAAAACGAAGATTATTTATATGCAATCTGGCATTTTTGAAAATTTAAAAACAAGCAAAATTCAACAACCTGTTTTATCCTGCATATACTCAAAGAACGATTATCATAATATAAAATTGACGAGCAAGAAAAACTAGATCAAATCCCTGTATCTTAAATATTATCAAAAAAAGGAAGGCTGTTTTCACGCCCTCCTGTCTGTCCGCACAATTATATAATCCCGTATTTGCCAGTATCTCACAGAAGGTAGAGTTAGCTGATGCCTAACATGATAGCCCCTTTACCTAGTTGTTTTCGGTCTGTTCGAACTAATATACATTTTAATATCAGACTTCCCCTGCCAAATTCACATCAAAAACGAGGTTTTACAAATTTGTCATCTGGAGATGTAAAAGACAACCCCGGAACAGAACGGCGGATATCTTTATAGGCATGTTCTTTAATCAGTGAATAATCTGTAGCATCCAAAGCATAGTAATAATCATCTTTATCTGTCGATAACTTTACAGTCCAGTCAAACATATTTCCAAAGATGGTCAACTCATCTTTTGCCGGATCGAAACCGGGGAGAGCTGATTTCACCAAACTTCCATCACTATTGATAATATAAAAATGATGCTTGCTATCTACCATATACCCCAAAGTCCGACGGCTACGGAATTCAGTAATAAACACATATTCCGGCAAGACTCCTTCAGGCAACTGAATAGCTTTCACATACGGACGTCCTTTGGTGCACTTCAGATGGAACAATTTATGGTTGGCATCTAAAACCAGATATCCCTCATCATAGTCTTTACGAGTAGTTGCATTGCCCGAAGCATAGCATGCAGGAAAAGCAAACCCTTTCTGAACCAGCATATCCGTAAACAATTTGCTTTTCGCCTCATCGATACAATTCGTCTCCATACGAATAAATTCTATACCTTTATCGGTAAAACGGAATGCATCTTCGGGCATTTTCAAATCCACCCGTTTGGACATGGACTCCATCAGAAAATAGAGTCCTGTCTGGGGAGCATTGATGGCTGACGGCACACTCTTGAAAGTAAAGTTTGTCAATTGAATATCTTTCGGACTAACTGCCTTACCACAAATGGTATCAGGGAAACGTTCGTCCGCCGTAAGCTGGCGCACATAGAGAGAAGGCAACAAACTGTCTACCTGCTGTTGTGTATATGTATTGCCTTTCGTATCATAGCGGTGAAGTTGCTTATTCTCATCTAGTTGTGTAATAACAAAATCACCAAGTACGGAACTATACATAGTAAAAGGAGTTTTGACAGGCTTCAGTGTGAGAAAAGCATAACACCAAGGCAACTGCCATACAAGCAGGACAGCTACGGTAATATAAAAAAATATTTTGCTGAATCGAATCATGTTTGTTTGATTTTTTAATAATAAACATTCAATTAATCTTGCTTACCGGCCTTGAACCGTACCACAGAAATCCACGAAAGAGAAGCGGCAAGCAACGTATAAAGTGTCAGACAGGGCAAGAAACTATTATATGCCTCCGCTCCCGGAGCCAGAAAGTAGACACGGAAAATCAATGCCGCAATAATCAGATTCAAAACCCTGCGCTTCCATGTGGGTTCCAGGCAAATCCATGAAACAAGCAGATAACCGGCAAATCCGGCAAGAAACCATGGAGCCGCAGATAATAAAACACGCTGCACCAACTCACTTGTAAAATGTTGTGGCAGATAAACTCCCATCATAATAAAACTCATAGCAAAACAGGTCACCAGTGCAAGTACGCCATAGGCCAACATTGACATGACCATTTTCTTCTGTGAATAAGGCAAATGCAAAGTAAGCTTCAAACACTTACGTTGCATCTCGGGGAAAAACTGTACGGCAGCAAGCAAGATACCGATAAGTAAAGGGACAAATTGCAACAAATCAATAAATATAGCATCCTTCTGGACCATCACTACCCATAAATGATCGATTCCCTGTATGGCAATGGTACGGCCAATACGAAGCATGGAATATCCTGTGATCCCTATCATAAAAAGAGTTGCCAGCAACCAATACCAACGCGTTTTTATCCACTCTTTATAAAATATGGCTTGTATCATATTTCTTCTATTTAGTTTACATATTAATACTTTCCGGTAAGACCGATAAAGGCATCTTCCAGACTTACATTTTCGTGCTGCAAACCAGTAAAGGGAACTTGACTTTCCTTCAACAGTTTCTCCACATCCACGGGAGGCAAAAAGGAGTACGTTTCCAAGGTTTGACGAATGACAGCCGGATGATAGCAAGTTGCCGGCAACTGAGGCTGATAACCCTCGGACACAGTACAAGTATATCTTCTCAGCTCTTTCATCAACGTTTCAATAGGCTGTTGAATAAGGATAGAGCCATAATCCATAATAATACAATCATCAATCAACCGCTCCATATCCTGAATAATATGGGAAGTCAGGAAAACAGTCTTGTTCTCGGAACGGGCATAATCACGTAAATAATCCACAAAAAGACGGCGATAGCCCGGATCAAGTCCTAAAGAGAAATCATCCAGAATCAACAACTCCGGATTTTGTGCCAGGATCAGTCCCAATGCCACTTGCGAACGCTGTCCGTTCGACATTCTTGAGATACGTTGTCCCGGAGCTACCTTCAATTTATTCATCAAGTCATAATAAGCCTCCTTTTTCCATTGTCCCGGATAAAAAGAAGCATAAAACTTTTCTATTTGTGTGATATTCATAAACTGATATTGAACATGACCTTCCAGCAATAAACCGATATTCCTGCGTAAAGCAGGGTTCATGGTCTGAATGTTCTCACCAAAGATGCGACATTCGCCTGAACGCGGCTGAAGATAACCGCTCAATATATTAATGGTTGTCGTTTTCCCTGTACCATTTTTACCCAACAACCCCAAGATACGCCCTTGAGGAACTTCAAAACTCAAGTTCTCATAAATCTTGCGTTGACCGTAATAATGGGTCAGGTTCTTACATTCTATAATTGCACTCATGCTTTATAAATCATTTTTCGTTTGCTATTAGAAACACGCCAGGAAAAGAATAGGAATCAAGATACCGGCCACCAACTCGATTCCTCCTCTGCCCCACAATCCTTTAGGACCTTTTATCATCACTATACCGCTGACAGTGATAATAATCAGACAGACAGCAAAAGCATCGGCAAACCAAGTCCACCACTTACCCGGATTGAAATGGAGTTGTACCATGGAAGAGATCAGCGGACGGCGCTTCACCCCCTCGTAGACAGCATCTTTTGTCCGGGTGTTAATCACCAGACTTGAGCCTCCTTTCAGAAAAACCTTAATCAGATCCGGCTCCGGGTAATAATATTTAGTAAAATTTCCGGCTTCGCCCAGCGGTTCCAACAAAGTCAAAATCATCTTCTCATTAACTTTGCTCTTGTCCGACAGATCCTCTGTTATTTTATATTCCGTTCGTGTAACTGTATAATGGGGATTTATGCTATCCCTATGGTTCATCACGATACCCGAAATAGCATAAATCAAAATCATTCCCGCAAAGAAGAAAGACAGATCACGATGGATGATCCGGCTCCACTTGCGGAATGCAGTACCTTTATTCTGCGATTTCATAAGAACTGGCTTCCATATAATAGAATGACAGATAATCTTTTCCGGTAGCAGCTTTTCTTTCTGCTATCTTTGCGCGAAAGTCCGCAATACGGGCTTCAGGGGTGCTGGCTGTTTCACCGCGTGCTTTTTTTTCCGAATCACACCCGGCAGCAGTTTCTCCATGAGATTTTTCAGTCTGTGCTTTCAGTTTAGCCTCCCAGTTTTGCAAGTAAGCTTCATCTACCCGCTGTTCCTTTAACGTTCCGGTCACTGTGACAATAGCGTTGATGCATTTGGTATCAAACGAGCCCAAAGGTCCGGCTTCCACACGAATCGTTTTGGTATCATCACTGCCCATCAGGAATATTTTTGTAGCTCCGTGCTTGCAGGTATGTGTGCAGATTCCTTCGATAGTCACCTCCTTGTTGGCCAGTGAATCGGCATGCACCAGCAGATTATCGATACTCAATGCCGCCGGAGCCGCCTGCTCCGTTTTTTCAGACTGGCTCTGTTTGTTACTGTTTCCACAAGAAGTAGTAGTTACTAAAGCTGCCATTAAGGTTGCAGCGACCATAAACTTAATTTTCATATACTAACTGTTTTTATTTTTTAAAAAAAGATGCCCAGTGAACAAGCGGCATACTGGGCCGTTCCGCATTTTTTATAATATGCCGCCTGCCATTGAACAGACAAAGACAGGTTATATTGTTTCATGATGGGATAATCCCCTTGCAGACGAATCCCCACCATACTATAACTATCAGATAAATAGTCAATATTTGCCAATAAAGTCTGGGCGGACGACTTCGCGGCATTCAATCCCGGTAAAGAATATTCAGCCGATAAATTGGCATAATATCCACCGTTAGCTTCTGCGGTCAATCGTAGCAGCCTCTTCTGATACAGCAAACGGGCACGCAAAGAACTCTCCAAAACAGACAAGTGAACAAACCGGGATACGGCGTTGTAATCCGTTTCCAACCGATGGTAGATTATGTTTGGGACAATTGCTCCTCCCCATACACCTTTATCGGTCAAAAGCTTCTCCCACAAACCACTTACGGCAATCCGACTATTCGTGACCTTCATTCCCGGAGATGTACTAATTAATGCTCCATAGGAGCTTCCGCCCGCCTCTCCGTAAATATTCTCCATTCCTTTACGAACTATATAGCCTGCATCCAGTTTCACAGCAAGGTGTTCTGCCTGCTGAAGTTCCCGCATCCAGGTCACGTTTCCTTTCAAATCAGTCGTATTCAATTCCAGCAAAGTGAGATTATTGGCATTGCTCAATTTCTTGTCCATTGACATACGGTCAATTGAAACTGTGGCCGATATCCCCTTTTCCGTATCAACTGGCAGAATGCCTATGCTTCCTCCCCACCGGATGCCTTGATGCTTCGTCCCGGTCTGGTTTCCGGCGAAACGCACATAATCCATGCCCAATCCCAACATATGGTATACCGAAGTAGAGCCTTTATCTGCAAGGAATGAAATCTCACTTTTCTGCTGATAAAGCCGGAAATCTGCGGAAACTCCCAAACGATATGTCCCCAGACGATATCCTGCTCCCAAAGCAAAAGAGAGATCGGAAGCTGTATTACGTGGACGCGGATCTTTATCCCGATAATTATGAGACGCTCTGTAACCACCGGTGATTCCCCATGTCCAGGAACCTGACTCACTGGCGTAACCTCCATTGAAATAATAAGTTTCTCCCTTCAGGAAACCACCAATGGAATCACCAGTCACGTAAGGAGCGATCAATTTCCAGTCTATATTTTCATTCCATAACACATTCTCCTGCTTCTCACTCCTGTATCCTGCTGAACCGAATACACGATCACGTTCCGAAAGAATAACGAAGGAATTGACATCTACCCCGATACGGGTATCCTTATCACCTTCCTGTTTCAAAGATGCTTTTCCTTTATCATGATAAGCTCCATTTACGTCCAGCCTTGTCCATGTATACGGAGTATAGTAATAATAAAGTGCCGGATTCTGCCATATCTCGCCACGAAATCCGGTCGCAAATGAAGCGGTACGGATTACCTTATCGGACAGGGAGAGTGTGTCGGTAGTCTGCCCGAAGGCTTCCTGCCGACTCTCCACAAATAAAGCAATCAGCAACATAATGATAATTCGGATTAGCATCATGAATAATAAAGATTTATATATCAATAAGACGGATTCAATTATTTGTTAAACAGGCTCGGAGTAGCCGCAGGTGTGAAATCAACGGTAGAGTTATTTGTATCCTGCAATACTTCCCGATCACCATCCTTGTAGGCGGCTTTACGCATTACGCACTTTCCGATGTTTTCTGCAACGGTATTGTTCATACCGATATAAGTATGCCCCATATCCAGCCCGGTAGAGGTTACATTCCACTGCCATTCATTGGAAGCACCTACATTTACAGCATCAATCACCCATTCATTGGGGAACTTATATTTGCTTTGCGGTTTACTGGCTGTTCCATTTTGCATAATATACGTATAGTTGTATGCATAGTCTGAAATATACTTTTCTTTAGTCATACTTTTGGGTAATCTGCCAATAGCATAAGCGCGATTTCCCTGTTTATTCAACACCCAGATAGTTTTGGAATAACAATAATAAACATCCAGATTGGGAACAGCCGGATTATCCACATCTTGCTTTGATTCAATATACCACTCAAAATTGGCTTTACTTAAATCTATAGAATTCGGATTAGCCTCTTTATGATTGATCGCATTGTCACAAAGGATAAAGGATTCTCCCGGTTGTACCGGATAATCTGTTCCACTGCCCGGTACTGCTACAACAGAGCCTACCGCAATAGCTTCATCCATGATATCCGGATCTACCGATTGATATTTCTGAGTAGTTTGGAATTGTGATTCCATAAATATCAATCCATCCGCATACAAAACTTTATCCGAGTTATTATAGATACGTATATACTGGTCGCCATTATATTGCTTACCTGCTTCATTATAGGTTCCGGGAATAAATATCTCGGCAATCACAAAATCAGGGTCACCTGTATTGAGTACATGAACCTTCAGTTCCAGCTTGTACGACCCTCCAGATACGGCCACATTCTGTTGTACTCCCTGTACATCGACTTCCACCGGAGTTCCATTCTGTGAGTAAGTTCCCTTACCAATGAAAGTTACATTATACAACCCGTCCGCCAGTTCAATACTCTGAGCCGGATAGGTAATGTCTGTCTTGACAGATGTATTTACATTTTCAAAAGTATAGGTTCCACCGATCAGTTGCAGCCCCTCGATAGTTGTATCTACAGTAGTGGTAATACCTACAGTGGATATGCTCACTTTGTCATCATCACTACATGCGGTAAATCCCAGCATTGTCGCAAAAAGGACTAACATTGTCAATTGATTCTTTTTCATCTTCATCTCTATTTTATTGTTCATTTACTAAAAAGTTAAGTTCATTTCCATACCGAAATAAGGCGATTCGGACGTTCTCCGTTGCAGTACGCCCCGTAACGTATAATCAGGATAAATACCCAAAAGCCGGTTTACATAAAAAGCCAGATTCAGATACTTACCGATCCGTTTACTCGCCTTCAAATTGATATCCATATAAAAAGGCACGGTAGTACGCTCAAAATAAGTGGCTGAATATTTCTCCACCAGATGCTGTAACTGAATATTGTTTTTATCCTCTTCGCGAAACGGATGCGTTTCACCGGATTGATCTATATAGCTTACCGGCACGCCATTATTCCACAAGTTCCGTCTGTTGGTATACCAAGTGCATTGTGCCGACGTAGAGAAAGTAAGTCCCAAACGCTGTATATAGGTATCAAACATAAAGTTCGTATTGAATGCCTGGCTTTCTGTTCCGTTGTCCCCATTGTACAATCCCACATATTTCAGCTGTTTATTGTCCAACAATATAGAAGAGGCCTTATATTGAGGAGAATCCGAATTATAAATTGTCTTTATCCAGGCTCCATACATAGTGACGCGAGTCTTGAGCGATTCTATTCGTTTGGAAGCGAACTGAAACTCCACTCCTTCTTTACACACCTTCATTACATTACCTTGTGTGGAATACACATCCAGATTATATTCATTTGTATAAGTCAACTGAGAAAGTTCTGGAGGAGCCGTCAATGCTGATCCGTCGATACTAGCAGGATCATATAGTTTATATGCCAATGACCTATAATAAGTGATATCATCAAAAGCATTATTCATCCGTTCGCGGAAATAAGTTATCGACAGGCGGTTTCCCTTATAGCTGACGTCGGCCCGCACTTCCCATTTCATGTTACGTGCTGGTTCCAATTGATAGTTTGTATTATCCCATTTATATGTCATCATATTGATACGGCGATAATCCGGATTGGTATGGTAATAATTCAACTGAATCAAATCTACATACTTAAAATCCGGATATAGCTGTGCGGTGGTCGGCATACGGCTGATCCAGCCCAAACCTCCCGAAAAGGCAACATCCCATCCGTTTGATACCGGTAAACTCCATTGCAAGTCCAGACGAAGATCGGGATATATCTTGCCCTGCATCTTATATTTAGTGTCCAGCCCCAATAAAGACTGCAAACGGATACCAGCCGTAAAAGCCAATTTATGTCTATTTACAGGAAGATTCAATACCTCCTCGGCATAGAAGGCGAAAGGTTGCAGCCCCGGTATATCCTTAAAACGGCGAGGCCGTGTACTCAAACTTTCACTGATGGGCCGTGTCACATCGAATACCTGGCCTTCTCCCAAATTCTTCTGATAATTCCATTCCATCCCCATATTCATCGCATTCTGTAATACCCCCAACGGGAAAGCCAACCGCGTACGGGCGGAAGCCGTAACATATAAAGGTTTACCATCAATATCCATCTGTGCCACATAATTATAAGGTAGATAGATGCCATCAAACTCTCCGGTTTCTGTCTGAGTAGCAATAGCTGCCGGACGATTCAGAGAAACGGACTTTATTTCACGCATCTTCTCCCACTGCTGACTGACAGAAGTAGTCACACCAACCTCACGAATCCATAAATGGGCCGGAAACTTCATGCTCCATTTCCCCGCTATCTTCAGGCTGTTAAAGTCCGATTTATAAGAATCTTCCTTTACTGTCGCATCTTTATCCCTCTTCGCATCATCAAACGAGCCGGTATAATCGGAACTGATATTCCAATGAATATTACGTTCATTCCATAACCATTTGCCATCCAAGCGGGCGGAAGCAGTAAGGCGAGTGTAATTTTTCACACTGTTACGCGGATCTATTTTGGACTCCAAATAGTTTAAATCAGCATTCAACACATAACGCCCGTTCCCATCCAGCCGAATTCCCTTGCCTACAGAAAACAGTTTACTGGTTTTATCAGCCTTAAAACGCGCAGACAAGGGGCTCTCATTCATTTTACGCTGAATGATTACCGCACCGTTTGCCACATTACCATAAGCCACGGAAGGAATGCCACGAATGATTTCCACCTTCTCAATATTATCGGTTGAGATGGTACGCATATCCATCCCTTTTGACATTGTGCTCGTTGCATTCACTGCGGAAGTACTGTTTGGCATATATTGCAGATTCGCATCCGTATTCTGGGAGATACCATCAATATAAAATCCAACTCCCAATGAAGAGATATCCTCCGTCTTACCTGTTTCACGTATCCGGATCAGATTGGCCTGCCCCATCTGAGGATCAGCCGACTTTCCTCCAGGTACTAATTCCATCAAGTCACTGAAACTGCTGGGCTGAAGATGTTTCATGGCTGTACGGTCAACGATAGAAGCGCTGGTAGCGCGTTTTGATTCAGAAGCGGTCACCACTACCTCGTTCAGCGCCATGACCGAAGGTTTTAAATAAAAGATTGCTGAAATATCCCCAATGACCTTCACTTCTTTTTCTGTAGAATCATATCCTAAATAGGATACAATAACCCGATAAGTTCCAGGATGGATATGTAGAAGTTCAAAATGTCCATTCGCATCTGTTATTCCCCCATAAACAATCTGCTTATCCACAAACAATTGAACTGTAGCGTAATCCAACGCTTTATGAGTCTGCTCATCCAGTACAGTTCCCCGAAATACAAATGTCTGCCCCCATAAAAGAGACACATTGCTACAAATTATAAATAAAAAAATATATGCAATCTTACAAATCATTTCATTCTCTATTGGTTTGCAAAATTACAATTCATAAAAGCTCGGCACAATCCCCATTTCTAGGTATATACTAAATTATACATAGATCGGAGATACCTACATGACGGTATACAATTTACAAATAAAATCACTTTCACCTAAACTTTATATTCACATTTTTTTTCAATGATAAGATAAATACATCTACTTTTTACCTGTTTCAATGGGGAAAATGCCACGCCATATAAATACAGTTCATTATCAACATATTACCCCATAAGCAATGGTATGAAAGCATAATGGCATACAACTTTATATTACAAATCCATTGGCAGAATATTTATATCCGGCAGTCAAGGCACATCAGGTTTATTAAGTAATATCTATCCTTCAAATATTAAATTAGCAAGTGAAGAAAAGCAACTGCAAAAAACACTATATTTGTGGAAATGAATTCAAATTAAACAGTTAGATTATGGGAACTTTAGGTTGTATCAATGACATGATGAGAAGAGATAAAGAAAATCGTGAACTACGAAAAGCAGGAAAGGAACGCTTAAATGAAATTCGAAACCGACTGGTTGATTTGAACAAAAAAGAGCACTCCTCCCATCTATCCCTTGAGCAATTAGAAGAGATCAGAATAAAAACGCAAGAAAAAGAAGAAGCGGAAACTAACCAGCTCTTCAAAATAAAATTAATCATGTTAGGAATCGTTCTGATATCAGGAGTTCTGGTATGGATAGGGATTACCTTCTTTTTTTAAAATTCTACTCTCTATTTTCTTCCTTATTCCTTGAAAAAACCAATAAGAATTCTTATATTTGTGATACCAACTTGGAATAACCTTAAAAACAGATAGATATGAAAAGAATATTATTACTACTGGTTTTATGTTTAAACATAAGTATGGTGCTTGGACAAGAGTATAAAAATTGGGATAAATATGATATAGAGGGATTCTATACGATTGCCAAATCAAAAGCAGAAGCCAAGATTAGCAAAAATGTATTGAGGGAGGGAGCAGATTATTATATTCCCACCGAAATGGATGACCAAGTATTCCCAAGCGGAATCAGTAAAAAGATCACTCCCAAGCTGTACAAACTAAAAGACACCGAGATTTATGTCTTTTTTACTTTTCCACCATTCCTGTATGATTCAGACAACGGAATGATAGAAATAAAAAACAATAAGGGAGTTTTTTATAAAAGTCCGACAAATCCTTAAAAATGATTTAAACGAGAAATATCATATTTGTTTTGAGGCATGGAACAATGATCTGATAACAATCTTAATCTGGTTTGTTACTACCCGACCGCTCTTCCGCAAAACACTTCTTTCGGATAGAGAATACATTATTTTCACAACGTTAAAATATTCTGCAAAATAATATTTTTTTTCATCTGTTCATATTTAAGTCCTATTAAGAAAAGTTGAAAAGAGAATAGTAATTCATATTCTCTTTTCAATTGTGTAATCAAATAGAATTCCTCATAAATTCCATCCAGAAGTACTTTCCTGAATTTTCCATAGCCGGGCATAAAGACCATCTACCCGAATCAATTCATCATGTGTTCCTTGTTCCTTAACTTGACCATCGTCCAAAACAATTATCCGATTAGCATTCATGATTGTCTTGAGCTTATGAGCGATAGTTATAACAGTACGACCTTTGATGAGAGTATCGATGGCCTTCTGCATTTCCACTTCATTTTCAGGGTCAAGCGAGGCAGTTGCTTCGTCCAATAGAATGACTTGTGCGTCTTTCAGAACAGCACGAGCAATGGATATACGCTGTTTTTCTCCTCCGGATAAAGTACAACCGCCTTCACCTATCATCGTGTCATAGCCTTGCGGCAACTGCATGATAAAATCATGGCAACAAGCTTTTTGGGCTGCGACAATAATTTCATCATCCGTTGCACCAGCCTTACCAAAACGTATGTTGTTGCGTACCGTATCTTGAAACAGATAGACATCCTGGAATACCATAGAGATATGACTCATCAAACTTTCCGGATTTATTTTATCCATCGGGAGATCACCAAAAAAAACACGTCCTTTCTGTGGGTCATAAAAACGGGCGCAAAGTTTCATTACTGTACTTTTTCCACTTCCGGAAGGACCGACAAGGGCAGTCAATGAGTTTTTGGAAAGCGTAATTGAAACATCATGCAGGACTTCCTTGTCCCGGTAGGCAAATGAAACATGTTCAAAACGTATATCACCTGTAACCGGAGATTGCAGTTCTCCTCTCATTTCCGGCTCATCCATCAGTGTTAAAATACGCCCTCCAGCAATGGAGAAATAACGAAACTCGGCAAAGTTGGTCAAGGCAGAAGTTAACGGGTCCAACACACGAGATCCTACTACAAGAAACAGTATAAAAATAGGCAACGAGAGATCTCCACTCAATAGCAAATAAGTACCGCACAGTACCATCAATGTCAGCCCGGCACGCACCAAAGCAATGGAAAGCAGCACAAACGGGCCTAACTGTGCCTCCTGACGGATACAGGCACGGCGCAGTTCTGCAAACGCATCACGCAACCGGTCAAAATGGGCTCCCAACAAATTGTAAGCTTTCACCACCCGGATACCTTGCAGATATTCTTCAAATCGGCTTCCAGCATTAATTTTGGCCTGAACCTGACTTCCACTCAATTTTTTCTGCACACTCGTACTTACCCACAAAATGAATAAAGCCAGTGGTAAAGCGGCAAACATAGCAACAGCCATCCGCCAATCTATCCATATTAGTGAAGCAAAAGCTAGTACAGGCATAACTACAGCCCCCATCAGTTGAGGCAAATGATGGGATATTCCGGTTTCTGCCATTGAAAAATCGGTAATAAGCATAGACGACAAGTCACCGGGATCACGTTGTGAAAGAAATCCTAACGAGAGCTTCCGCAAGTGTTCTGCCAAAGAAAGACGTCCCGAAGCACTCATCTCATATGCCCCTCTAAAATTGGAACGATAGGAAGCTCGTTCCGCTAACGCCATGACTATCATATAACAAGCCATCACTCCGAATATATACCACAAACGAACCGTGTCAAGTGGCCGGCCACTTCCATCGAACGTATTAAAAACAATACGTACCGCCTCAATAGAGAGGCAAAACGGCACAATATTAATCAAATTGGCAAGCACTGTTAAACCTACTGGTCTACAAAGACGTTTCGTATGACCAATTGTAATGTTTTTGATCGCATTCATACCTATTCCTTTCATTTACGTGCGATAATATACATTTCTTCTTTATTATGAACAACCTGAATGGTTGAAAATCCGGCCTCTATCAACAAATCCTTCAAATCTCCGGCTGTATATACCACCATTCCTTTTATCCGTTCAGTCCACATTTTTCCGAGTTCAGGACTGCTTGCTTCCAAGCCGACAAGGAAGCATCCTCCTTTTCGTAAGACTCGTACCACCTCAGCCAACGCTATCTCTATGGGCGACCAAAAATAGACTGTTTCAAAAGCAGTAACAGCATCAAATGTCCCGTCTTTGTATGGCAAGGAGCACACACTTCCTTGCTGTATGAAACATCGTTTATTCAATTCTTTCACATTGTATTTGCTTGCAAAAACTACACTCTCTTCCGATAAATCTATACCATAAACCTTTCCTTGAGGACATTGTTTCAACAAACGATTCAGGTTGGCTCCACCTCCGCATCCAATATCTAGGACAGTCCATTGCGGTTGCCAGTTTACCTGTTTCATACCACGACGGGCCAAAGAAGCATGAAAACGATTCATTCCCCATAAAATCATCCGACCCCAAAAACCTTTCGGACAGCTTGTATTCTGCAAAATACTGTTTAATAAATGCTTGTTTCTCATATCAATATATGTTTAATTCTTGTTTAACGACCAATGGTAAGCGTTTCTATAAGCATCCCACATACTTTTATATACCCCCTCTTTCACAGATAAAATATTATGTTTTCCACATTGCACAATCCGGCCTTCTTTCATGACAACAATCTGATGAGCTGATACAATAGAAGACAAACGGTGAGCTATTACAATAACCGTCTTGTCTTTTATCAAAGACTGCAAGGCCATTTGCATCTTATACTCATTTTCCGGATCAGCAAAAGCAGTGGCTTCGTCCAGTACTAGTATCGGCGCATTCTTCAAGATGGCGCGTGCCACGCATATCCGTTGCGCCTCACCGCCCGAAAGAAATATACCTTTATCCCCAATTTTAGTATCATAACCATCTGGCAACCGTTCTATGAAATCATGGCATTGGGCGGCTTCAGCAGCAGCTATCACCGCTTCTTTACCGGCAGAAGGAGAACCGATGGCAATGTTTTCATACAGCGTATCATAAAACAAGAAAGTGTCTTGAAAGACAAACGATACGGTATCCATCAACTCTGCTGTTGCTATTTGCTTGATATTCACACCACCGATAAGGATTTCGCCCTGCTCTACATCCCAAAAACGCGGTATCAAGTTGGCTACCGTCGATTTACCGCTACCAGATGGTCCTACGAGCGCAGTTATTTCCCCTTGCTGTGCCTTGAAATTGATATCATGCAAAACTTTCGTCCGTGTTCCCTGTTCTGTGTTCTCATAAAAAAATGACACATGACGAAATTCTATATCATACCTCTCCGGCACTTGTGGATGTTCCGGCTCGGGAATAGGTTGCCTCTCCAGTATGCGGTCAATACGTGCTACCCCCTCATTGATTTCCCGTGTGTTCCCACCCAAGAAAGTCAGTTTGTAAATAGGTGAAGCCACACCTGGTCCCATAATAATAAAAAACAACCATACCGCAGCCAGTGACAAAGATTGCGGGTTGGCATTCAGCAACAGGATACCCATTGGAAGAATGAATGTCACCATTGAACCAAGCAGAACAGTAAAGGCAATCATCCCGTTCTGGTAGGTATCACAGCATTTCAAAGCAAATGTCTTGTATGCCTGTATCTCTGCATTGAACTGGCGGAACGAGTATACACTTTGCCCAAAAATCTTTACTATAGGCATTCCACGAACATATTGTACAGCAGAAGTACTCATCCTTTCCTGTGCATCGTAATAGACACGCATAAACTCCTTCGCTTTCTTTCCCATAAAATTGGAAAATTGCAGGAAAAGGCTTAATACGACAACTGTCAAACACGCCACTGTCAACCATACATTTAATGAGAAGAAAATGACAAACATCACTGCCACCGTAGCTATCACATTTACCAAATCGGGGATAGTATGTGCAATGAATCCCTCTATCTTCTCGATGTTCTGATCCATCGTTTTCTTGATGGACCCGATGGAAGTGTTGTTCAGATAGCCCAACGGAAGTTTACCGATATGTTCGGATAAACGGACACGCAACCCATACAAGATTCGGAATGCGGCTACATGAGAGGACATAAGGGCAGCGTACAGCAAAACCAATCCGCCGACAAGTCCACCCAGTGCGATCCATCCCCAACGTATCATTTCAGTTCCATTTGCCAAAACAGGATTGCTGCCATGCAACAACAACTCTTTCAGCACCTCATAGACAGCCCAATAGGGCACAAGCATACACATGGCACTACCTACCGACAGCAAACCTGCCAGCAGAAGCAACCCTTTCTTCTGTCCCGCAATCTCTAACAAACGGGGCAATCCTTCTTTCTTCTTTTTCATATAATTGTACTATATCAAACGGATTATTAGTGAACGGTATTCAAATTTGTTCATAAAAAAAGGAGGAAACCTCCGTAAAGACTTCCTCCTTTCCTGCTGCCTTACTGTAGCAACCAGTCTGTATATACAAATTTTACCTGTCATATTCGAATAATGGCCCTCCAACCTTGGATCTCAAATAGAATATAATTGTGTAAAATAGCTTTCATTTCCTGTTTCGCTATTGAATGCCTCAAAAGCTCCTCAAACATAGTAAACATCCATACAGTATGCAAATGGATTATAAAATCGGGAATAGCTATATTTATCATCGGGTATTTTCTCTGCATCACCGTAAACCAGACTTTGACTAATTCGGTTGAACGGTCTGTATAATTCTCCCGAAAACGTTCCAATGAAGAACCTTGCGCACGAAATAACAGTATTTTCATCAATCTGTGGTGGGTGTCATACAAGGAAATATATTCGTTTATACAGGTTTCCAAGTATTCTTCCGACCTCATCATCATAATATCCTCGCCCTGTATTCCATGATGTTCCTGCAACAGCATTTCCAACGCATACAAAACCGGACGAACAACTTCATGAAACAGCTCATCCTTACTTTTAAAGTAGTTGTAAATATTTCCCACCCCAACACCTACATCCACAGCTATCTCACGCATGGAAGTCTTGGAATAACCTTTCAACTCAAATTGTTGTTTGGCTACATCCAAAATACGGCTACGTATGTTATCCTTTAATATTTGCATGTATAGTCAGCTGTGATTCTGTTTTTATGATGGCAAAGGTAATGAACTTATCATTATCTGACAATACCTATTTTTAGGGATTTTACCCTCTCTAAAAACTACAAACAGGTTTCTATAGCCTCAGCCAAATCTTCATAACTTGCCAACGGGTTATCCGTGAAAACACTACGGATAACCAACTCTTTATCTATGACATAAACACGAGGTATCCCCGATTTAGCAAACTGATAGTATACCGTGCGGTTTTCTTGGGCCGAATAGGGCAAAGTCAAATGATTTTCGTCCCAATAACGGACAATCTCTGCCGAACTCTCTTCCCTGCTAATACAAACCATCCGGATTCTTTGACCGTAATCCGTATATATTTTTTGCAGCACAGGAAGTTCTTTCCGGCAGTCCGGACAACCCGTATGAAAAAACACAATCAAGGAAACCTCTCCTTTCAGGGTTTCGGAAGTTATTATTTGTCCATCATCCATTACCACAGAAAAAACAGGAATGTTCTCTCCTGTTTGTAAATCAACAGTACCTTCCTCCACATCATCATCAATACACGCTATAAACATTACACAGGTCCAAAACAGAAAACAGACCGTTTTTATACAATTCTTCATTTTCATTTCTATTTTTCTTCTTTACAAAGATAACATGATTTTCATGAAATTACTACTTTTGCAGCATGAAACAAGAATTAAAAGAAAACCAAGGACTACCTGCCTCCTTACTTTGGACGCTAGCAATTATTGCGGGAATCTCCGTTGCCAATTTATATTATAACCAACCTTTATTAAATCGCATCAGCCGTGATCTCCAAACATCCGAATTCACCGCCAACCTGATAGCAATGATTACCCAAATAGGTTATGCCATCGGATTGCTGTTCATTATTCCTTTGGGAGATTTATTTAAAAGGAAAACCATTATTCTAATCAATTTCACAGTCCTAGTCGTTTCATTACTAACCATCGCACTGACTCCTTATATCCATCTCATTTTACTTGCCTCTCTGCTGACCGGCATTTGTTCGGTGATGCCACAAATCTTTATCCCCATAGCTGCACAATTCTCCACCCCCAAAACCAAAGGAAGAAATGTAGGCATGATTGTATCAGGGTTACTGACTGGTATTTTGGCTTCGCGCGTAGTCAGCGGAATTGTCGGCGAATATTTGGGATGGCGGTTTATTTTCTTTGTAGCGGCGGGAATGATGGTGATATGTCTCATCATTATCATGCGTGTACTACCCGATATGCCATGTAATTTTAAAGGGAAATATAGTGATCTGATGAAATCCTTGTTTTCATTAGTGATAGAATACCCCCAGTTACGTATTTCTTCCTTACGTGCCGGAATTGCTTTCGGTTCATTCCTAGCTCTGTGGACTTCGCTGGCATTCAAAATGGGACAAGCTCCTTTCTTTGCAGGAAACAATATTGTAGGGTTATTAGGATTGTGCGGCATAGCAGGAGCTCTCACCGCCTCGTATATAGGAAAATATGTACATGTTTTGGGAGTCAAACGACTGAATTACATAGGTTGTGGCTTGATTTTTGTGGCGTGGTTCTCACTTTATTTCGGTCAGGACTCTTACGTGGGTATCATCACCGGAATTTTTATTATAGATATAGGTATGCAATGTATCCAATTGAGTAATCAGACTACGATTTTCGCCCTCAACCCGAAAGCAGCCAACCGTATTAATACCATTTTTATGACAACTTATTTTATAGGTGGTTCCGTAGGTACATTCCTTGCCGGAACATTCTGGCATTGGTTTGGATGGCAAGGAGTAGTAGGAACAGGGATCGCATTAACAGCCTGTTCCTTTATGATAAATATCTTTGCAAAAAGATAAATCAAGAATCCATATCACTCAGATGCAGTTCCAGCGCCTTGACGGAAATATAAATCTCGCGGACAGAAATGCCTAAAGAAATAATGAGCAGCACCAGTGCCAGTCCAAAAATATATACGGATATGAGGTAAAGCTGTATATACATTAAAAACATACTGACCACGCAAAGCAACAAGCTCCCGATACCTGTCACCTGCATAGCACGTGTCAGATAAAGGCGTTTGCGGAGATTAGAAATCTGTGCTGCCGTAACCGCCGAATGATTTTCACGATACTGATCCTTCAACGTGCGTACTAACTGGGCATATGACAGAAAACGATTGGTATATGCCAGCATAATCAGCGATATGGCTGAGAACAATAAAGCAGGAGTTGTTAAATCTATTTCCATTTTTATAGGTATTTCAAAGTTAGAATATTGCAAAGATAAAGTAAATATCCCGATATTCTCCTTCCTTTTTACAATGAAAGGAATATCTTTGCAATAAAAATAATTCCAATAAACTAATATGCAAACCATAAAATTATACATAAAAGACTGGTTGGCTATCCATCCTTATATCCAACAACAGACTACAGACAGATATTTTGTCGATCTGGCTAACCGATTATACTCCACTTGTACGATAAGAGAGATTCCCGAATCCATTAAAAAGAAGTTATGTCTTTACACCGCTGCCTATTTTGAAGATGTCATTTCAGGTTTAGGTCTATGGCAAGCATTCATCAAAAAGCATCTGGAACTATATGATACGTCACTTCCTTTCTATACCATCCGACCGGATTATATAAAAGATGAGATCAATGAGGAAGATATCCGTTTCATCATTTGGAACACTTTAGAGAAGGCTCCATATAAACATCTGTATATCAATCCGATGGACAGGAATATCGAAGAAACTGCACATTTATTTTTCCGGATATTGGATGAAGAATATGAAACGGCTCCCGCCAATGCCACGTTACAGGAGTTCTTTATGGATTTCAAAGGAAAAGAGGACGCAAACCATAAACTACGCTGGCTGTTCGGACATACTTATCTCACAGAACCATCTGTACAAGAATATATTGCACAGGTTACAGAAACCGACAAATTCATCATTCCATGTGGCCCCCTTGCCCTGTTTCTTCATGAATGGATTGACCTGCTGACCAACGGAGAAACCGAATGTTGGGAAGAGATAGAAGGACTATACCCTGCCATTCCCGAAATATCGGACGAGATGAAGGAAAGGAACCACCATACCTATCAATTGTTCACGCAAGGCACAAATGGTGCCCGTATCGTATATCTGAAAAGCTATAAAGAACTACACAGTTTCCTTACCCAAGTATTACAATGGCCGGACGATTCCAATCACACTTTGCCCCAAATGAAGGAACATAAGGATTTCATCATGATGGTAAATTCCGAAAAAGGTATTCTATTGGCGAAGGATATATGCAAATACATCAGTGATCCTCTTAACCCGATGTATGATGCCGCAACGGCTGCCCAAGAGGCATTCAGCCTGCTTACTATCCCGACCAAATGTCCGCCGGACCTGATGGAATATTTAATAAACAACCACTATATCCCCGATGCACAATTCCCCGAATTTGGTGAAAAGGAACTGGTTCAAAAGAATGCGGACTTTATAGCCCGCCATTCCTTATTGTATTACTACAGGGGAGATTAGACCCTCCCCACCGCTACTTCGTTCACCAAAGGTCTACCTTCAACAAAGTCTTTCACGTTTTGTAGAGTAGTATGAGCAATATTTGTCATTGCCTCTTTGGTAAAAAAAGCCTGATGTGAAGTTACAATCACATTATTGAAAGACAGAAGACGAGCTAAAGTGTCATCATCAATAATCTTATCAGACTTATCTTCATAAAAATAAGGCTCTTCTTCCTCGTATACATCCAGACCGGCATATCCCACTTTTTTGGTCTTCAGCCCCTCTATCAAGGCATTGGTGTGAATCAACTGCCCACGCCCCGTATTGATAATCATCACCCCATCTTTCATTTTACTGATGGAATAATCATTAATCAGATACTTTGTCTGTTCTGTCAAAGGACAATGCAGGGAGATGATATCCGAACTATGATAAAGTTCATCCAAAGTACAATAAACCACCTGATGTTCACGGGCAAAATTGTAATCGGGATAAAGATCATATGCAAGAACATTCATACCAAATCCACGTAATATCTGAATTAAAATCTTGGCAATCTTACCCGTACCGATAATTCCGGCAGTCTTGCCATGCATATCAAATCCCATAAGTCCATGCAAAGAAAAGTTTCCGTCACGTGTGCGCATTGTGGCACGAGGAATCTTACGATTGAGTGACAACATCAATGCCACTGTAAATTCGGCAACAGCATATGGCGAATATGCCGGTACCCGTACCACTTTCATCTTACCTGCCGTTGCCGCTAAATCCACATTATTATAACCAGCACATCTTAAAGCCAGCAGTTTAACACCATTATCCGCCATTGCCCGGATAACTTCGGCATCAGCCGTATCGTTTACGAAGATGCAAACCACATCCACTCCTTTGGTCAACACCACGTTATTCATATTCAAATGGCCTTTGTAATACCTGATATCAAAGCCAAACTTCTCATTAGCCTCCGTAAACGAGTGTTCGTCGTAGGGTTTCGTGTCGTAAAAAGCTATTTTATAAGCCATAATTATTTTTTATTTATAGTTCATATAAATAACAAAAACACGTCCCTTACTGTTCACATACAGACTTATAGTTTTTTCAGTTCTGTGTACAGGCACTGCACAGGGAGTCCCATCACATTGAAGTAACTACCCGAAATTCCACAGACACCAATGAAGCCTATCCACTCTTGTATACCATAAGAACCAGCCTTATCCATCGGCTTGTAAACCCGAATATAATAATCGATCTCCTCATCGGACAATTCTGCAAACGTTACTTCTGTCACAGCAGAAAAACTTCTCTGAGTCCTGGCAGTAGTCAGACAAACCCCAGTTATCACCTGATGGGTCTTGCCAGAAAGCTTCCACAACATCTGCCGTGCATCATCCTCGTTATGAGGCTTGCCCATGACTACACCGTCCAACCATACAATGGTATCAGCAGTAATAATCAATTCGTCCGGATGCATGATATTCCGGTAAGCAGCCGCCTTCTCGCAAGCTATATACAAAGGAATTTCCTCTGCTTTCAATGTATCCGGATAGTTTTCCTCTATGCCGGGTAGTGTTTTTACCTCATATTTTATACCTAAGCCGGATAACAATTCTTTGCGGCGCGGAGAATTGGAAGCAAGGATTATTTTATATTTTTCTAAATTTTCCAACATAGCTTTTCTTTATTTCATTACCACCCGAAGGCTCTTTCATGAGCCATCCATTTTCCTTGAGCCTTCAAAACCTGTTCCACCACGTCACGGCCACATCCATAGCCCCCATTACGATGAGAAATATAAACAGCTGTTTCTTTTATCTCAGGTGCCGCATCAGCAGGACAACAAGGTAGCCCACACAAACGCATCACTTCATAATCGGGAATATCATCGCCCATATAGAGTATCTCCTCGTCCTGCAATCCATATTTTTCCTTCAAATGGGCATACTCCCGGGTCTTTACCGCAGCAGCCAGATAAACATCCTTGATACCCAGCCCCTCATAACGCTTACGCACCGCCTCGGTATTTCCACCAGTAATGATGGCAACATGCAGCCCGCATTTCACAGCCAACTGTAATGCATACCCATCCTTGATATTAACCGTACGCATGGGTTCACCATTGGGGTGCAAATAAATAGTTTCCGCACTCAATACCCCATCGACATCAAATACCAATGCCTTTATTTTCTTTAAATCATAGTTTATCATACCACTTATGAGTTCTTTCCCTCTTTATTTGTCTGAATAACAGACAAAGGGAGATCATGAATACTTTTACTTATCTTTTCGTACAATTCCTGCAAAGACTCCTCATCCGCCAACATCTCCAAATGTTTGCTTATTACGTTTTCATCGTAGCGTACAGCCGGACCTGTCTGCGCCTGTGTGGGAGAAAGTTCATGTACTTTGCCGGCAGTTTCGTCTATCAGCGGAAGCATCACTTCAAAAGAAATCCCCTGCTTTTCCAGTATATGTGAACTTAATGCATACATATGGTTAGCAAAATTACAAGCAAAGACTGCCGCCAGATGCAAATGCCTACGTTGACCGGAAGTCACTTCATACACTTTAGGACTGAGACGAACTGCCACCATACGCAGCACTCCCACTTCTGCCGGAGCAGATGCTTCTATAAAAAAAGGTACGGTATTGAAATCAACTTCACGCTGCTTGCTAAAAGTCTGCATAGGATAAAGTACCCCATAGCGTTTTACCAACCCCTTCCATAAATCCATAGGCATACTACCCGCCGTATGTACAAACAAAGCCTGCTCCCTTCCTTTCACCAATACAGGAGCCAATTGTCGCAAAACTGCATCTTTCAGCGCTACAATATACAAATCGGCATCCCGACGTATCTCATCCGGCACAATTGTGTAGTCTACTAAAAGTCTGTCAGCCAATGCAGAAGCAGACTCCTCTGTACGGCTGTATACCTGCAAAATAAGACACCCTGCCTTTTGTAAAGCGATTCCCAAATGGGTAGCCACATTGCCGGCTCCTATCAGAACTATTTTCATCATCGGGTCGAAACTAAATATAAAATAACTCCTAACAACAACAAAGCCGCCGGCAACAAATAAGCAGACATCTGCCCCAACAAAGCTATCACCAAACTGATATTCAATATCAGCCATATACCCGCCAATACAATTCCTACTGACTTATCGGCCTTGAACCAAAGGAAAATAACAGCTGCATACAGTAACAGATTGTCTTTCTGCATAACCCATGGCAACCCGTGTGAGGCAAATCCTATAAACTTATCGATCAGATAAAGCATACCCATCACAATGAGAAACACCGCAGAAGCTTTATACGTATCCTTATGATTGACAGCAGCCACGTTTACTTGCCTCCAAATTTATTGATGTGAATTTTCTCCCATTGTAAATGGTCCTCATTAAAAGGCTTGCGTTCCATGCCCTTATGTCCTACCGCTATAATGGAAACCACCTGCAACTGCAACGGAATATCAAGCAGCGTATGCACGTATTCACCCGAGGGCATCCCGGTAGCGGTAAAACGTTCACGCACCTGTATCCAACAACTTCCCAACCCCAAATCTTCTGCCTGCAACTGGATCATTATGGAAGCAATTGCCGCATCTTCAATCCAAACATCACTAGCCAACGGATCAGCCATCACAACTACAGCCATAGCAGCATCCGCTAGAAAAGCTGCCCCCATCTCCTTACAATGGGAAAGTTTTTCCAGCATATCCTTATCATCTACCACAAGAAACTGCCAGCAATTGCTACGTTTAGAAGACGGAGCCATCAAAGCAGCCTTCAACAAAGCAACCACCTCTTCCTGTGTCAACTCTTGATCCGTGAACTTACGCATACTGCGTCTGTTCTTTATTAAGTCACTAAATTGTTCCATAATATACTCAGTTAATTTATTTTTCTGCACAAATATACAACTAGAATGTGGATTGATAAACAAAAAACAATAAATTTGCAATTAGAGATGCCTGTCAGATTAAGTACATATCGCAAAGGAAATGCCATTCCCCCTCTGCCTGGAACAAACATTTTCCATTCTACCGAGTTGTTTCATGTCTTTGAAATGACTCGGGGATACGAACCTCTGCTTATCGTAGCCTATATAGGAAACCGTCCTGTAGGCAAACTGCTGGCTGTCATCCGGAAGAGTATGCGCTTGTTCCCCCCCGCAATCATCAAACGATGCGAGATTTATGGCACAGGCGAGTATTTTGATGAAGAACAGAATAAGGAAGACCTGTTCGGGGAAATGTTGGAACATCTCACCAACGAAGTATTATGCAAATCGTTCCTCATCGAGTTCCGCAACTTGGAAAATCCGCTATTCGGATACAAAGCTTTCAGAAAGAACAACTATTTCGCCATTAATTGGCTAAGAGTACGTAACTCACTGCACAGTAAAGTCCCTTACGAACGGCTGAGCATGTCTCGCAAAAGACAAATAAACAAAGCGTTGAGAAACGGTGCCATCATGGAAGTAGCCGACAATGAGAAAGATATTCAAGATTTCTCACGAATGTTGAAAAAAGCCTATTCCTCACAGGTAAGAAAACATTTCCCGGACATCGGCTTTTTCCGGCTATTAGCATGGCAAAACCCAGAAAAAGAATTAGCCAAAGTGTTTCTTGTGAAATATAAAGGCAAAATCATAGGTGGTTCTATCTGTCTTTTCTCAAAAGAAAGTGCTTATCTGTGGTTCTCAGGAGGTATGCGGAAAACCTATGCTTTTCTTTACCCCGGTATTCTAGCCGTATGGGCACCTATTACCTATGCTCACGAAAAAGGATATGCACATTTGGAATTCATGGATGCAGGATTACCGTTCAAAAAGCACGGTTACAGGGACTTTATACTCCGCTTTGGCGGCAAGCAGAGCAGTACACGCCGCTGGTTCCGCTTCAGTTGGAAGTGGCTGAACAAACTCTTGTGCAAATTCTATATTTAATTCATTTTTGTCTTTTTGTCTAAAGTGTTGTGAAGCATCTCGCAAATAAGAAATAAAATTGAAGAAATATTTCTTTATTTAACTCGAAATTACTTTCTTTGTGCAGTTTTATCTGAAAACTTGAGTATAAAACCAAACTATTAAAATTATAAGATCATGAAAATCTCACACATTGAACACCTGGGCATTGCCGTAAAGAGCATTGAAGAGGCCCTGCCGTATTATGAAAACGTATTAGGTCTGAAATGCTACAATATCGAAACAGTAGAGGATCAGAAAGTTAAAACCGCTTTTCTGAAAGTAGGTGATGTTAAAATAGAACTGCTGGAACCTACAAGCCCCGAAAGCACTATCGCAAAGTTCATTGAAAAAAATAATGGCAACGGTGGTATGCATCATTTGGCTTTTGCAGTGGAAGATGGTGTGGCAAATGCGTTAGCCGAAGCGGAAACCACTGGCATCCGTCTCATTGACAAAGCTCCGCGTAAAGGTGCTGAAGGTTTGCAAATTGCTTTTTTACATCCCAAATCAACTTTGGGCGTCCTGACTGAGCTTTGCGAAAAACCATAAAACACGAGATCTGACTATTCACGATTGAAATCAGTGTATTTAGTCTGGTTCAAGCGTAAATAGAAATATTTTTTAATCGTAAATTGTAAAATCATAAGTAAAATGAGCAATCAACTTGAAAAAATAAAAGAGCTTATCGAACGCCGGGCTACAGCACGCATGGGTGGAGGTGATAAAGCAATTGCAAAACAGCATGAAAAAGGAAAATATACAGCCCGCGAACGCATAGCCATGTTGCTGGATGAAGGCAGTTTCGAAGAAATGGATATGTTTGTGGAACACAGATGCACCAATTTTGGCATGGAGAAAAAACATTATCCGGGCGACGGTGTAGTAACAGGTTGTGGTACCATAGAAGGACGTTTAGTTTACATCTTTGCACAGGATTTCACTGTTTCTGCCGGTTCTCTGTCAGAAACAATGTCTCTGAAAATCTGCAAAGTAATGGATCAAGCCATGAAAATGGGTGCTCCCTGTATCGGTATCAATGACTCGGGTGGCGCACGTATTCAAGAAGGTATCAATGCGCTGGCCGGTTATGCTGAAATTTTCCAACGCAATATTCTTGCTTCAGGTGTTATTCCACAGATTTCAGGTATTTTCGGTCCTTGTGCAGGCGGAGCTGTTTACTCTCCTGCGCTGACAGACTTCACATTGATGATGGAAGGCACATCATACATGTTCCTTACCGGACCGAAAGTGGTAAAGACTGTTACAGGTGAAGATGTAAGCCAAGAAAACTTAGGTGGTGCAAGCGTTCATTCTACCAAATCCGGTGTTACTCATTTTACTGCCAAGACGGAAGAAGAAGGGTTAGCCATGATCCGCAAATTGTTAAGCTATATTCCTCAAAATAATCTGGAAGAAGCTCCCTATGTAGACTGTACCGATCCTATCGACCGTCTGGAAGACTCTTTGAACGAAATTATCCCCGACAGCCCCAACAAACCATACGATATGTATGAGGTGATCAGCGCCATCGTAGATAATGGTGAGTTTTTGGAAGTCCAACCTCACTACGCTAAAAATATCATCATTGGTTTCGCACGTTTCAACGGACAATCTGTAGGTATTGTTGCAAACCAGCCAAAATATCTGGCGGGTGTACTTGACAGCAATGCGTCACGTAAAGGTGCGCGTTTTGTACGTTTCTGCGACGCTTTCAATATACCTCTTGTTTCATTGGTAGATGTTCCGGGATTCCTTCCAGGCACAGGACAAGAATACAACGGCGTAATCCTCCACGGCGCCAAGTTGCTGTATGCTTACGGCGAAGCGACTGTACCCAAAGTAACAATTACCCTGCGTAAATCATACGGCGGATCTCACATTGTAATGAGCTGTAAACAACTTCGCGGTGATATGAATTATGCATGGCCTACTGCCGAAATCGCCGTTATGGGTGGTGCAGGTGCAGTAGAAGTATTATACGCCCGCGAAGCCAAAGAACAGGAAAATCCTGCCGCATTCCTAGCCGAAAAAGAAGCTGAATACACCAAGCTGTTCGCCAATCCTTACAATGCTGCCAAATATGGCTATATTGATGATGTGATTGAACCGCGTAATACCCGTTTCCGCATCATCCGTGCATTGCAACAGTTGCAAACTAAGAAATTAACCAATCCGGCTAAGAAGCATGGTAATATTCCTCTTTAATTAAAAATTAAAAATTGAGAATTGAACATGAAGAAATTAAATATAGGAATATTCCTTTCTTTGCTGCTGATGGTGGGTTTATGTTCTTGTGGAGAACAGAAATCAAACACCAAGCTGGTACTGAATGAAGTGCTGATTGAAAATGAAAGCAATTTCCAAGATGACTACGGAGTACACAGCGCATGGATTGAAATATTCAATAGATCATTTGGTAGCGCAGACCTTGCCGGTTGTTTACTGAAGGTGAGCAGCCAGCCTGGAGATACTGCTACTTATTTTATCCCTAAAGGTGATGTATTGACTTTGATCAAACCTCGCCAGCACGCTTTGTTCTGGGCAGATGGTGAACCTAACCGTGGTACTTTCCACACCAACTTCACCCTGAATGCCGCAACGAACAATTGGATCGGCTTGTATGATTCAGGCAAGAAATTATTGGATCAGATTATAGTTCCTGCAGGTACATTACAGGCAAACCAATCATACGCACGTGTCAGCGACGCTGCAAATGAATGGGAAGTAAAAGGTTCTAGTGCAGACAAGTATGTAACTCCTAGCACTAACAACAAGACTATCAACAGCAACGCTAAGATGGAAAAGTTTGAAGAACATGACAGTGTGGGTATTGGTATGTCCATATCAGCTATGAGTGTCGTATTCGTAGGCTTGCTCCTTCTGTTTATTGCTTTCAAAGTTATAGGCCGTATTTCTGTCAACCTGAGCAAGCGCAATGCCATGAAGGTAAAAGGTATTACCGACAAACAAGAAGCCAAAGAAAAGAAACTGGGTGAAGCTCCAGGCGAAGTATTCGCCGCAATTGCCATGGCTATGCACGAAATGCAAAGCGATGTACACGATGTAGAAGAAACTGTTCTTACCATTACTCGTGTAAAACGTAGCTATTCACCGTGGAGTTCTAAGATTTATACCTTGCGTGAAACTCCCCACAAAAAGTAAGTCACCAATAAAAAGATAAAACGATGAAAGAATATAAATATAAGATTAACGGTAACATATATAAGGTTGCCATTGGAGATATAGAAGATAATATCGCTCATGTTGAAGTAAACGGCACTCCTTACAAAGTAGAAATGGAAAAAGCCCCGAAAGCTGTAATGAAACCGGTAGTTCGTCCTGCATCAACCAGCCCTGCTCCGGCTCCAACTACAGTAGTAAAGCCTGCTGCAACTTCTACAGGAAAATCGGGCGTTAAATCTCCGTTGCCAGGTGTAATCCTTGATATTAAGGTAAATGTTGGTGATACCGTAAAAAAGGGGCAAACCATCATTATCCTTGAAGCTATGAAGATGGAGAATAACATCAACGCAGACAAAGACGGCAAGATCACCGCAATCAATGTAAGTAAAGGAGAATCCGTTCTCGAAGGTACTGACCTTGTAATTATTGAATAATATGGGAGAATTTATCAACTTTTTAGGGAATAACCTAGCTGACTTTTGGACATATACGGGTTTTGCCAATGCTACTGTTGGTCATATCGTAATGATCCTGATAGGTTTATTCTTCATATACCTTGCCGTGGCCAAGGAATTTGAGCCGATGTTGCTCATTCCTATCGGTTTTGGTATCTTGATCGGTAATATTCCTTTCAACATGGAAGCCGGACTAAAAGTCGGCATCTATGAGGAAGGTTCTGTTCTTAATATTTTATATCAAGGAGTTACCTCCGGATGGTATCCACCACTTATCTTTTTAGGTATCGGTGCAATGACGGATTTCTCGGCATTGATTTCAAATCCTAAACTGATGTTGATTGGTGCTGCCGCACAGTTTGGTATTTTCGGTGCATACATGATTGCATTGGCAATGGGCTTTGATCCGATGCAGGCTGGTGCTATCGGCATCATCGGTGGTGCGGACGGTCCGACAGCAATCTTCCTTTCATCCAAACTGGCGCCTAACCTGATGGGAGCTATTGCGGTATCAGCCTATTCATACATGGCATTGGTACCGGTTATCCAGCCGCCTATCATGCGTCTGCTCACTACCAAGCACGAACGTTTGATCCGTATGAAACCACCACGCGTCGTTTCTCATACAGAAAAAGTAATGTTCCCTATCATTGGTTTGTTACTTACTTGTTTTCTGGTTCCGTCGGGTCTGCCTCTATTGGGTATGCTTTTCTTTGGTAACTTATTGAAAGAAAGCGGTGTAACCCGTCGCTTAGCAGAAACTGCCCGCGGTCCGCTGATTGATACCATTACCATCTTATTAGGATTGACAGTAGGTGCTTCCACGCAAGCTTCAGAGTTCCTTACCATTGATTCGATCTTGATTTTCGCGCTGGGTGCATTGTCATTCATCATTGCTACTGCTTCTGGAGTTATCTTCGTGAAGATATTCAACTTGGTATTAGGTAAGGATAACAAAATCAACCCGCTTATCGGTAATGCCGGTGTATCTGCTGTTCCCGACTCGGCACGTATCTCTCAGGTTATTGGTCTGGAATATGATCCTACCAACTACTTGTTGATGCATGCTATGGGTCCCAACGTAGCTGGTGTAATCGGTTCTGCCGTAGCAGCCGGTATTTTACTTGGATTCTTGATGTAATTCATTGAACAACAACAAATAAAATCCTCTTCAACTAATATGTGGAAGAGGATTTTTTATTGATATAGATTAAGAAATGAATGATTTATTATGAATTTTGAATGATTAGTTATATAAGATATGCTGAAAAACATATAAATTTGCCGCCGTAAAACCAAACTAAATTAAACGAAGATGGAAAAGAAAACAGTTAAGTACCATATTCCCCAACACGGAATATATATGTACGCACGTACTAATTCTGGGAAAACTGAACTCATTGTCCTAAACAGCACCAATGCCGAACAAGTGGTGGCTAATAACCACTACCGCATAATGACAAATGACTCAAAAAGCGGTAAAGAACTTATCAGTGGCAAAAAAATTGACCTTACCAAAAATATGACAGTCGGTGCACGTCAATCATTGATTATTGAATTATAATTGTTTTTTAAGGTAAGAAGGTAAAATGAGAAGGTAAGAATAAAGGCGGCTTTATAAAGGGTCGCCTTTATTTATATCTCTTCTACCTCTTTTATTTGCGTGAAACAATTGTCCCTGTAGCTTGATAAGTAGGCATAACCAACATTTCTGCAATCTGCATATATTCTGGTACAGAAGCAGCAAAATAAACAGTTTCCGCAATATCATCTCCCGTCAATGGACGAATACCTTTATATACATTATCCGCCTTTTCCTTATCTCCTCGGAAACGAATAACTGAAAAATTTGTTTCTACCAACCCCGGTTTAATATTAGTCACTCTCAATGGAGTATCAACTAAATCTATACGCAGTCCATCCGATAAAGCTTTCACAGCGGCCTTTGTAGCACAATACACACTACCTCCCGGATAAGCAGCATCTCCGGCAATAGAACCAATATTAATAATATGTCCTCGTTTACGTTCCACCATTCCCGGTACAATCAGGCGTGTCATTGCCAGCAAAGCCTTAACATTAGTATCTATGACAATATCCCACTCATCCAGACTACCTTCCTGTTCTTTATCCGTACCGATAACCAACCCAGCATTATTCACCAGTATATCAATGGATTGCCATTCCTTGGGTAATGATTCCAAAGCAGACGTTGCCGCCTTACGGTCGCGCACGTCAAAAGGAAGCAAATATATTTCCGTACCATATTGCTTTTCTAATTCTTCTTTCAATGCACTCAGTTTATTTACGTTACGAGCATTTAAAATCAAACTTGCTCCCTGTGAAGCAAACTTGCGAGCGCATCCGGCACCGATACCGCTGGAAGCTCCTGTAATAAAAACAATTTTATCCATTTTATTATTTCGATTTATTAAAGAACTTACTGAAAAATAGTATTTGATAGTCTATGGCATTATTCCAATACCTGCCTGTATGCCCGCCCGGACGGATGATAAAGTCATGATTTATTTTCTTCTTCAACAGTTTTTCGTGTACAGCCTTATTCACTTCCAGAAAGAAATCATCACAACCGCAATCTATTATAACAGCCAGATCACCATTTTTTATCTTATCCAACTGATTAATTACCGTATGTTCGTCCCATCTCTGCTTGTTGCTCGCTTCTTCGCCTAATTGCTTCTTCATCTCCCAATTATTGGGAAACGGACGGATATCTAAACCTCCGCTCATACTACCTCCTCCTCCAAAGACATCTTTATGACGGATGGACAACCATAAACTTCCATGACCACCCATACTTAACCCGGTGATAGCACGTCCCCCTCTCTCCACTTTCGTAGTAAAATTCTTATCAATATAGTTCACCAATTCTTTTGATACGAATGTTTCATAACGGTACTCCTTATTCAAAGGGCTGTCCCAATACCAACTGTTCTTCCCGTCCGGACAAACAAAAATGATTCCTTCCTTGTCAGCTATTTGAGGTAATTCCGGTTTTATACCGAGCCACGTTCCCGCATTGCCTCCATATCCGTGAAGCAGATAAAGTACGGGACATTTTTCACCTGCCATGGCTTTATCCGGACAGATGGTAATTACCTGAACCTCCTTATTCATTGCGTCACTATGTACCGACAAAGTATCCACTTTGGCCGCCTGCATTCCCACAGACAAACACCAGCTTCCTATCAAAAAAGCCCAATATCTTTTTTTCATGTATATAAAAAATTACCCGATGTAAAAGTACAATATAATTTGCAATTTAGTTGCATCTTCTTTCCACTATCTTTGTTGCCATAAATAAAAAGAAACAATGAAAAAAATAAAATTAGAATCAGTTTTCAATGAATTCACTTTAATGGGGATAGCTGTATCAGGAGCATTCTATCTAGGAGAATACTGGGAAGGTATTGTCGTTATTCTGTTCTATCTCATAGGTGAATGGTTCCAACACAAAGCTGTACACAAAGCACGCAGCAACATCAAAGCATTATTGGATGTACGTCCCGAAACAGCCACTGTAGTATATAATAACACATATAAAATAACAGCACCGGAAAAAGTACAGCCAGGAGAAACCATTGAAGTAAAAGTTGGAGAAAAAGTACCTCTAGACGGATTTTTACTGGAAGATTCCGCTTCATTTAATACGGCCGCCCTAACCGGAGAAAGTGTTCCCCGGACTCTATATAAACAAGAAGAAGTTTTAGCAGGAATGATCGCTTCAGATAAAGTGGTACGGATCAAAGTAAACAAACCGTATGATCAAAGTACGTTAGCACGTATCCTCACTTTAGTACAAGATGCAGCAGAAAGAAAAGCCCCTGCCGAATTATTTATCCGCCGTTTTGCACGAATTTATACACCGATAGTGACAGGACTGGCGATACTAGTTGTCATACTCCCCTATTTATACTCTCTGATAAAACCTGAATTCATTTTTGTTTTTGATGATTGGTTCTATCGGGCTTTAGTATTCCTAGTCATATCATGTCCTTGCGCATTAGTGGTCAGCATTCCATTAGGATACTTTGGAGGTATTGGTGCCGCATCTCACAAAGGGATTCTTTTCAAAGGGGGTAATTATCTAGATGCCATAACCCAAATAAACACCGTAGTATTCGATAAAACCGGAACACTCACCCAAGGTGTATTCAGTGTTCAGGCAATATCGGCAGCCGAAGGTGTTTCGCAAAAGGAACTGCTTCAACTTATCGCCTCTATAGAGAGTTTCAGCAATCATCCTATCGCAAAAGCCATTGTCAAATATGCGGAAGAACAAAGTATATCTCTTAACTCGTCACTGAGAATCACTGAATTTGCCGGATATGGAATAAAAGCCGTAACAAACGGTAAAGAAGTATATGTAGGAAATACACGGTTATTATCAAAATACGGCATCTCTTTTCCCTATGAAATCAGCAACATGACAGAAACAATCGTGCTATGTGCAATGGAAAACAAATATTTGGGATATCTTTCATTGGCGGATACCCCAAAACCTGATGCTGTACAAGCCATCCGCGAGCTGAAAGACTTAAATATTAATAATATTCAAATATTATCGGGAGATAAACAGACAATTGTTTCTAATTTAGCCGAAAAGATAGGTGTCACACATGCTTTCGGCGATTTACTACCCGAAGGTAAAGTAGCACATTTAGAACAATTAAAAGCAAATTTTGAAAATCGTGTAGCTTTTGTAGGAGACGGTATCAATGATACTCCCGTACTGGCACTCAGCGATGTTGGGATTGCCATGGGTGGTCTAGGCTGTGACGCTGCTATAGAGACTGCGGATGTAGTGATACAAACAGACCAACCCAGTAAAGTAGCGGAAGCTATAAAAATAGGAAAACAGACCCATCGCATTGTATGGCAAAATATATCGATGGCATTCGGAGTGAAATTGTTAGTATTGCTATTAGGAGCCGGCGGAATGGCCACTATGTGGGAAGCTATATTTGCAGATGTAGGCGTAGCTTTACTCGCCATTTTTAATGCAATGAGAATACAGAAATGAAAAGAATAAAATGATTTGACCTATGAATGAAACAATCTATTTAAAAAAATTGGAACAGCGGGAAATCAAACCGACAGCCATACGTCTGCTTATTCTAAAAACCATGATGCAGCACAAAGAAGCATTTTCACTGTTGGATTTGGAAAACGAATTGGATACGGTAGACAAATCAACCATCTACCGCACCATAACCCTTTTTTTAGCCCATCATTTGGTTCATGGCATTGATGACGGCACAGGATCGTTAAAATATGCCGTGTGCAGCAATGATTGCAATTGTGAGGTAGACGATCTCCACACTCACTTTTATTGTGAGAACTGTCATCGCACGTTTTGTATGAAAAGTATCCACGTGCCCATCGTGACACTACCTCCCGGATTCACCGTACAAAGTATCAATTATGTCCTGAAAGGTCTATGCTCGGAATGCTCTCATCAACATGTGTGACTATTGCCAAAAAAGGAAATCAATCCTAAAGCCCATTTTGAAATAATCGAATGCAGGCATCCGAATTTACAGATCGGATGCCATTCATCTAATTGTCAGTTATTCAAAGCTGTAATATCTTCTTGTATAGTGTCCGACCTTTTAATGAACATCCATCAAGAAATGCAGTATTTTTATTTGGGAGCAAGAAACTTCTTACTCAGCCATTTTCTTACGGGCTCATCATACAGTTTCAGACACAGGCAAGCCAAAATGACACTCAAAACAAAAACACCCACAGCTACATACCAAGTTTCTCCCAATGTATAAAGTTTATTCTCAATCAACCATGCGTAGAACAAATACATCAACGGATAATGTACTACATAAACCGGATAGGATATATCTCCCAAGAACTTGCATATCTTTGTAGACTGCTTATCCGTAGTAGTACCCGACGCCCCCAGCCACACAAGAAAAGGAAAAACCGCAATTACACAAAAAGCTTCATAAATACCATTCATGCAAATCGGCTCCAATCCTTCCAGATAAGGAACCGAGAACAGCGCAATCAGTATAATAGTACATATCCAAAATGCCCCATTCACCTTCATAGGCTTAAAGTTACGCGACATCAACATACCCAACGAGAATGGGAAAAGCATACGTAAGGTTCCACCTAAGAAATTCACTCCGTCGAGTGTCCATCCCACTCCCATATTCCCATAACCAGACACATTGAAAACAGCAAATGACGCTAATGCCATACCCAGCAACACAACCAGCACAGCCAATGCTTTATTAGACAAACGACGAATGAACAACGCATAAAGAATATTACCTATATACTCAAAAAACAGGGACCAGCAAGGTCCGTTCAATGGAAACATCTCACCATTACCACGAACTTCATATCCCACACCCGGCATGGCAGGAATAAAGAATATTGTACAAAGCAAAGACAACATAATCATGGAAATGGCGACATGCGTTCCATCCCATTGCACACAACCTTGAATACAGAACGTAATAGCTCCCAAAACAGCACCCATAATTACCATCGGATGAAGACGGATCAAACGGCGTTTGAAAAAGTCTTTCATAGTGAAATTCTTCCCCCAACGGTCATCATACGCATAACCGATAACAAAACCCGAAAGAATAAAAAAGAAATCCACAGCAAGATACCCGTGGTTGAGAGTCTCGATATTACCGGCACTAGCAAAAGCAAAGCCTTCAAATACATGATACCATATTACCATAAGAGCAGCGACTCCTCTCAATCCATCAAGAAGATCATAATGAGGCTTTGTATCTGTAAATGCTGCAGAAGAGATTTTTTCCATAATAAATTAATAGATTTAATAATTAATTCTTTTTAACCGTTACTAATAATGCTGCAAAGTTACACAACTTAAAGGCTTTTAAATTTGTCCTATGACAAAAAAACAGTAATACATAAATTATTTTTTAGCTCGAAGACGACTAAGTGTGGGAAGTGTTATACCCAAATAAGATGCAATATACCTTAACTTCACCCGTTGGCATATTTGAGGAAACTGTTGTTTAAACTCCTCATATCTTTCTTTTGCAGGCAAAGTCAGCCGTTCTTTGTGAGAACGATGCAAACGCCTGTACTCATTTTGATGAATAATCCTCCCCCAATTAGCCAATTCAATATTAGTCTGAAACAGCTTGGTTAAATCAACTAATGATATTTTGTAAACAACTACATCTTCAAGCGTTTCCACAAATTCCTCGCTCGGCTTATTATAGTACAACTCGTCCATACTGAAAACAATACCTCCTTCCCATGAAAAGGAGGTTGTTATTTCTTCTCCATTTACAAGCCAGAAAGAACGCGTCATTCCTTTTTCTATGAAATAAGCTGATTTACAAAATGTATTCTCCTTTATTAACTGATATTTCTTAGGGAAACGACATAAAATCATACATTTTTTCAGTTCTTGTATCGTATCTTCAGAAACCGGACACAAAGAGAGCATATTATCTATAATGTTTGTCATAAAACCTCAGTCCATTTAAAATACATATAAAAAAACACCAAATATAAACACGGGATATACCTTGTTTTCTTTTCAGCCAAAAGTACAAATATATATTGGAAAACGACATCATTTTTTCCAAATAATCGGAATTTCCAAGACCACCCCATACAAGAATGTCCATATACCTCTTTTATTTATTACTTTTTGTTCAAATTACAAAGATAAAGCATTCAAATGCCAATCAAGCTTTTAAAACTTCCCATTGCTTAATGCACCACTCTAAAAGAATTGCAATAGCCTTCAAATCACTTTTCATATAATCTATCAGAAATTTCATACCAAGAAAATCCAAAAGAAATACCAAAGAATTGAACATTTTTTATGAAAAACAGCCCTTGACAGATTGGCAGATGCAGGCTATTTTTGCATTTTAACAATTATAACCCTTAAAACAAAAAAAATATTTACTTTGCAGTATGAAGTATCTATTATCAGAAGAGTAAAATCTTAATTAATAATCTGCTACTGCTTTAACCAACAAGTCCAATCACATGAAAAAAATTATAACATTACTTTTAATATTGTTGTTTACCACAAAAAGCACTTTCTCCCAATCACCAAACAATATAGAGAAGTTCACCGTAGTCTGTGTAAATGATAAAGATAGTATTTTAAACAAAATAAAAATGTCTACTCCCCAATTCTACAACATCGGAAAAGGTAAACGTATAGAGATAAAAGTATGCAATGAAGACAGCATACAAATAAGAAGAGTACGCTGTCTTTTATATTATTCCAACTCCGGCAAGAAAGAATGTATAGGAAAAATATGGATTTCCCCTCTCATTGGCTACGAAACCTGCTATTTTTGTATGAACGTGGATATCCCCCTAACAAAAGACGAATGGCATAAACTAACTTTCCGAATAAAGAGAGGAAAAAATTATAAGGATTACAAATTCTTGAAACAACAAGTACAAGAAGAAAATATTTGATAAGAAAAGAGATATTGACAAGAAGAAAAACAGGAAGAATTGTTTTTATTTTAAGTTTCAGCTTTAAAATAAACCAAGATTTATTTTATACCATTCTGATTATCCTTATATTTGTCTTTTGATAATAAAATTATGCAATCTATTAATTTACAAAAACAATGAGCTATATCCAAAACAATCTACAAGCTGGTGAAGAAATAAAATACAAAGCAGATATTCACTGGTATATATTTGCATATCCGGTAATACTACTATTATTAAGCGTTTTCTTTTCTTCTGCACAAACCGGATTTTTCCATTATGTTAGCTTATTTCTATTATTGTCCGGATTATTCCAATTGATAAAAAGAATTCTTCTTAAGATGGGCACTGAATATGTTGTCACAAACAAGAAAGTCATTCTAAAATCCGGTATTTTAAGCCGGGATGCCCTTGAATTGGTTTTAAACAAATGCGAAGGGATACGGATTAATCAAAGCCTCATGGGACGTATGCTCGGTTTTGGTTCTATTGTAGTTACTACAGGCGGGGTCACCAACAAATTTGACTTTATCACCAATCCTATAAAGTTCAGAAACGAAATCAATGCGCAGATTCAATAAATGAAAAGCATTTAAAGAATACAAAGGGGGCGGATATAAAAGCTTTTATACACAAAACTGTAATGGAACTCCTCTGTTAGGATAATATAATCTGCACTTAGGTTTAAGTATTGTATTAAAGGTAATCAGGAATACCAAAAGAATGTTTTAATATGTTTATTGAGAATCCTTATCAATGGGGAGTGTCGTATGACTATGCTTTACCCTTGTCAGAAAACACGCTTTTGCACATACATTCACACGGGGCTATACATACGTACAAGCTTATGCGTATGTATGTAAAACGCTTTAGTCCAGAATGAAATTCCATATCAAAGACAAGGACATTTTTTAAAAAGATCAAGAGCTTTTCAAGAAAGATAACCGCCTTTTTTTTAAAGAACAAGAGTTTTTTTTAAAATGTCTTGCTCTTTTTTTATCGCTGCCGGGAATTCGTAAGCTATCATTCCGTGGAAGTGTCTCCCCCCTTCATGCGCATTCTTACGAGAAAAAAGCTTGAAAACGCTCTACTTTATACCAAGCTGGAACGGTCTATAAAAAGAGAATATATAGCTGACAGCAAGCATATTATGTAAAAATCAACCTCAAAACATAGTGAGGGCATGAGAGTATAAGTGAAAGCAAATATTTTTACTATTGTCATATAAGTCATTTATAATTAACCTATTATACATGCAGTGAGGGCATGAGGGCATAAATACCCCCGAACTTTCTAGTGAGAAAGATAATACGTCAAGGACACTTTCCGAAATTGATCAGAGAACAAAATGATCTTTATAAAAGCTAAAGTCCGTTGCAGGTGAGTCTGGATATACTTAGATAAAATAATAAAAACACCCAATCTTTCTATATGTAAGATTGGGTGTTTTTATTATAACTCATTGATTTTCAATACTTATTGCGGAGAGACAGGGTTATGAACCCATACCTCAATATCCTTGAAATTCAATTCTTTATCAATGTGTCAAAGCCTTAGGGGGTACAACTTAGGTTACAAAATCTACGCTTTTCTGCCACCTCTTGGCTGTTCGTTGTCTGCCTAAAACTACGGTTCAAAGATACGGCTTTCTTTTGAATTATGCAAATCATTGATAATAAATATTCTACGGTTAGTGCAAGGTGCAAGCTATATATAGATATATACTTGCACCTTGCACTAAAAAAGAACTTTATTGCCCCCTATGCTTCTTCCTAAAATCAGTAGGATTACAATCTTTGTATTTCTTGAATAGCCTATTCAAGTGGCTTTCATCCGTAAATCCCAATTCCTCTACTATCTCGCTAATTCTCATTTCGCTGTGTAAAAGCCGACTTTCCACCATTTTCATCTTATAGTTTAAGATATACTGCTGCATGGTTTCGTTGGTCTGCTTTTTGAAGTATCTCCCAAGATAATTGGGTGAAATACCAAAATGCTGGCTTATCGCTTTGGCTTTTATCTTTTCGGGATAGCAAATGTTGGATTGGATATATTGTAAGATGTTCAGTGACTTTTCTTCTGAATTTTCATCTATCTGTTCAGGCAGGAACATAGCAATGTTACGGGCAACAACAATAACAATCGTGTTGATTAACTGCGTGATAATTTCACTGCTGTATATATTCCTATTCACATATTCACGGATAATCGCTTCTATCATAGGTTTTACCAGCAATTTATCGGTTTGATTGCGTAATATACAGCCGGGGCGGTGATTGGCGTGTTGCAATATAAATTCCAGCCGTTGAATGTTCTCCGCTCCAAAAACAGCCGAATGAATGTAGATGTCATTGAATTTTATATAGACGAACTTTGTAGTAGTATGAATGTCGAAAGAATGTATGTCACCGGGAGTAATCATGAAAAGATGTCCGTCATGATACGGAAATTTATTGTTGTTTATCCACTGAATACCTGTTCCCGATAGAATATACACCAATTCAAAAAAAGTATGGTCGTGTTCCTTTAATTGTGATTCGTCCAGTTCACTGAAACAGATTTCAAACGGTTGGTGTAGATTTTCCCTTTTCATTTTATGAATTTTGTTATTTGGGTGTAAAGATACAAATAAAAAGAAAAATAATACATATATTTACGCTTGGATATGTATAACTTTGCTACAAACAAAATGAAGCAGTAACTTTTATCATCATTAAGGTATGAAAAATGAATTGGAAAAATGCTTGTCAGGTGAATGGTACGATTGCCATGCTCCCATATTTATGGAGTTTAAAAGAAAAACTCATGAACTGTTGCTGAAATACAATTCCTTGCCATATGAGTGTAAGGAAGAGAAGTATGCAATACTGAAAGAAATGTTTGAAAGTATCGGCAAGAAAGTTTCAGTAGGACATTCTTTCATCTGTGATTATGGCTGCAACATCAGCGTAGGTAACAATGTCAGCATAAACACCGGATGCACCTTTGTGGATTGCAACAAAATCATTATCGGCAACAATGTATTGATAGCCCCCAATGTACAAATCTATACGGCTACCCACCCTGTTGAATTGAATGAGCGGCTGACACCGACAGAAACAGAGGACGGAACAGCATATATCCGTCACACGTATGCCTTGCCTGTTACCATTGAGGACGGTTGTTGGATTGGCGGCGGTGTCATTATCCTGCCGGGTGTTACTATCGGTCAGGGAAGCGTTATCGGAGCGGGAAGTGTTGTCACCAAATCCATTCCGGCAAACAGCCTTGCCGTAGGAAATCCTTGTAAAGTAATTCGGAAAATCAATACTTCCATATAGCCATGATTAAATTAGTCGCTTTCGATTTGGACGGTACGATAGGCAATACCTTGCCGATGTGCATACAGGCTTTCAAGAAAGCCACACGACCATATATCGGACATGAATTGTCGGACGAAGAAGTGGTGCTTACTTTTGGTTTGAATGAAGAAGGCATGATTAGCTGTGTCGTTGATGAACCTTATCGGCAACAGGCGTTGCATAACTTTTATATGATTTATAAGAATTTGCATCAAGAAATGTGTCCAACGCCTTTTGAGGGAATACGTGAGTTGATAGCCTTATTAAAACAAAAGGGTATTATTGTGGTACTTATCACCGGAAAGGGGATGAATAGTTGTGATATAACTCTCAAGCAATTCAATATGAAAACTTCTTTTACAAAAGTCATTACGGGAAACGCTGAAAGGAACATCAAGGCAGAAGCATTGAAAGGACTCTTGCATGATTATCATTTGGCTGCAAATGAAATTGTATATATTGGGGATGCACTTTCAGATATAACGGAGTGCAGGAAAGCCAATGTGATGTGTCTGTCTGCCGCTTGGAGTATTCCACAAAATGAAGTGACAACCTTAGAAAACTGTAACCCTAAAAATGTGTTTTATTCGATACCGTCCTTATCCGATTATCTCTTGGTATCAGATAATAGAAATAACTTTGCATACTAATAGATATTTCGCCATAAAGTCGTTTTTATACAATAGAACAGATACCAATAGTAGTAATTTTACAAGTTCATTAAGACAAACAATATAGTAACATTAGAAAACAAGTAGTAAATATGAAACAGAGAATTTGCCAAAGTTGTGGTATGCCTATGCCCACTGATGATTTGCTGGGAACTCACGGTAACGGATGTTTGTGTACTGAATATTGCTGCCACTGTTTCCAAAAAGGATTTTTCACCAACCATTCATTGGAAGAACAAATCGAACTGAATACCCAGTCCGAAAGTCTGGCTGCATTTAACGAAACGTCAGGAAGTAATTTTACCAAAGAAGAAGCTATCGAAGGACTGCGCAAGTTCCTGCCCACGCTCAAACGCTGGATGCCTATCAGACAGCAGGCTGAATGGGTACTTGAACAATGCGGTTACATTATACTTTCCACTATCAGTGAAAATGGTTATCCTCGCCCGGTAGCTATCGACCTATTGCGCCATATTGGTATATCAACTTTATGGATGACAACAGCCTTATCCACAGAAAAGGTAAAACACATCAGACTAAATTCAAAAGCCGGAGTTTGCTTTGTTCACGAAGCGGACAGTGTTACTCTAACCGGAAAAATAGAAATACTTACTGATGCGGAAACACGTCAGAGCTTTTGGCAAGACTATATGTTACACTATTTCCCGCAAGGTGTAAACGACCCAGATTATTGCATCCTTTGTTTCCATACGGAAGAAGCAGTTTTGTGGATAGACAGAAAATTTGAGCGCATCGTGTTATAATGTAGCCCAATACTCCCGATAAAACAAGCACGGAAGAATTGGTAACAGAAATTTGTTTACCCATTGAAACAGGAAATAAAATGAAAAACAAAATAATTCAATTTTTAAGGGAAAATATCATTGGCAAAACATTGCTTACTGGTGCAGTTTATAAATTAGAGAACGGAAATTTAGAAGGCGCGTATAGCGACAAAATGACATTCTCAAATTTGCTGACAACAGAAAACGGCTTTAAGTTCAACATGACAACTGTCACCCAAGAATTGGTTTACAATTTGGATGATAAAGGAGCAAGAACCACCATAGCCAAAGATTATACAGGAACAAGTGTGTTTTGTTATGAATTAGCAATGCGAAAAAGCACAAAGCAAATCACAGGTTATATGCGCTGTGTTTCAACAACAGTTCAAGATTACACAATGGAAGCCGTAGTTTGTGGAATATTTGATGTGGCTTTTGACGGGAAAGAATTGAAATGGCAAGAAAATCAGTTGCTATATAGAGATAATCCCATAGGGGAAGATAAATATAAACCTGTCGCCTTTCATTCCAAAGTTCGTTTTTATCTTGATAACGGGAAAGTCATATTTGAATATTTGCCAACGCTTTGGGATATATCCCCTGACACATTGGAAAAGAGATTGTCTAAAGATGATTATCCTTCTTATATATCAAAAGAACAGTAATTGAATGAAATGAACTACTTATACAATGAAAGAAGAAGTAGATAAGATATTAGAGCAAATAGAGGTCGATATATTAGAAATCGACCTCTACGGCTATGATATTATCGAAACTTCTCTTTCAATGGTGCATAAGTTACAAAACATACTTAATGATTTAAGGATGAGAGTTCAAACCTATGTCTTTCCAACCAAAGAGGATGAAATACTATTCTTCAAGACGCAGAAACCGGAAATACTTGCCCGATTGTTATTCTTCTATAAGATTTATCGGATAGAAACACAATGCCCTAATGGTAGCGATGAAGTAATTAGAAATTATATCAATCGGGAACTGGATAATCTGACCTACTTCTTCAATCGTAACTTGGACTTTTACCAATACTACCGTTCACATTCAACGGTGTACGATGAATATTATTTTGTTCGTGGGAATGCTGATTTACGTTTATGTACCGATAGCGCACAATTCGATAAAGACCCGAATTTTTCAACCGGATATGACTATAAGGTGGCTAAGATTATAGCCAATGAAATGCTGCGTATTTATCTGAACAAACGATTAGTGAAGCTGGAAACTAACAATCAGATAGAAGACAATCTTCAAAAGTATCTGAAATATCCTTTCCGTTTCACGGGTAAAAAAGTCTTTTTGATAGAATTAGGGTATGCCCTTGTATCTGCGGGTGACATTAATAACGGCAATGTAGAGATAAAAGAAATGATGAAGTTTCTTGGTACGGTGTTTCAAGTCGATTTGGGCGATTACTATGCTTCTTATATAGCTATGAAAGAGAGAAAAGACCGGACGGCATATCTTCATCATCTTATAGATAGTTTGATTAAACGGATGAATGAGGATGATATGAAATGTTAGCACAACAAATAATTACAAAAAGCATTGTTGCTGTATTTCTATAATTCAAAATGCAACACTTCTACTTTTTCATTTGTTGGGAGTGAAAGAAAAGCATTGGGTGTATTACCTGAAAGCCTTTTTACTTCCCTATATAGGTGCGGTGTATCATAATATCCCGCTTGGATAGCGACAGACAAAAGGTTATCGAATGAAGTATTGGATTTTAAAAGGTGAATAGCGTTCCAAAACTTGACGATTCTACTATATTCTTTGGGCGAATAACCTGTGTAAAATTTAAACTTCCGCTCAAATTGTCGTAGGCATAAGCATGCTTCTGTTGCCAATTCCTTAATCGAAACAATACCTTTCTGCCTACTAATCAAGGAAACAGCATAAGATATTTGCTTTTCTGTATCCGTGTTGTTTTTGTACACTTGTCTAACCAACTCATATTCAATAGTATCAATTGGATTTTGATTGGATTCGCAGAGTTGATATATGAAAGATTGACTAAAAAGGACTGGAAATTCTTGGCTGTCAATTCCTTGATTTGTCAATTCGTTTAGCGGAATATCTATAAATCGAAAAAGCCCGCATGGGCGAAACCGTACCCCTATAATATGAATGAAGTTTGTGTGAGCAACCAATTCCGTAAATGTATTCATCGGTCCAAAGAAATAGGAATGATAAGGCTTCATTATCAAGCTATTCCTGATGCAATCTGCGGCATTACCCACTATGAAAACAAAATCAGAACAACCATGAGGTGGAATGTTGAATTTCAATCCACTTCTTGTTTCTCCTTTATATTCCCAAAAGTGATAGATAAAAGGAGCTAATATGCTACATGGGGAATATTCTTTATACATATAACAAAGATAATTATCAACTCTAATTCTAAGAAATATTAGTGGTTAATTTTTTGTCTTGATTGATAAAGCGCATCCACCAATGGTGAATATGATAAAGAGAAAGTATAAACACGCATGAAAAGTAAATATGCTCCGATGTCCACAATAGTGGAACACTCGAACTAAAATGACTAATTGTTTCCACATATACTATGTAAACGACTAAGGATATAAATGCTATCAATAAAGAAGCGACAGCATGACCTATTCCCGAAACTGCACTAAAAAATACGAATGTAGGTACAGCTATCAAGTAAGAAGTTAGCATAACTTTTAATGTAGGGATAGCCTCAAACACCAATACTGTATTGTCACTATAAATCCGCAAAGCAGATGATGGGAAAAACAGGAACAGTACCATTATCGGCAAAATAGTCATGTAGCATAAGAATATTACTTTTTTACATACATATAGGATAGAGTTACCTTTATTCTCTCCTATGAGATTTCCAACCAAAGAACTAACAACAGATGCAAAAGCTTGTACGAAAAGAAAAAGAAAGGACGAAATGTTTCTCACAATATTCGTAATAGCTAATGACCTCTCCCCGAAATGCTCTATTGTAATGAAAAAAACAAACCAACTGCCAAATACTAATCCATGCTGTAACATCATCCAAATAGAAATAGATAGTATCTTTTTTAATATTGTACAATCTATGGTTATTCGCCTTTTTAATCCATATTTGCAAGAACTTACGTTCTTTTGGGTATATATGATAAAATGAATTACCGCAACCGCTTCGGAAATGACTGACGCTATGGCTGCTCCAGAAATGCCTAATGCGGGAATACCTAATGCTCCAAATATTAAGATATAATTCAGAATAACATTAATTGCTACCATAGTTATAGAATTGAGCATTAATGCGGAAGTGTGTATTATTCCGATATAAAAGGCTCTAAACATGATAATTGTAAAAGAAAAAAAGAAACCATAGATTCTCCAATCAAGATATTGTAAAACAGCTTGGAGTACAGATTCAGAATCTATAATTGATTTTAATATAATTGGTGAAATTATAGAAGAAAACAATATTACTATTACCGCAATTATCAGCAAAAACAATATGCCTTGTGAGAGAATTTTTCCAGCTTCTTTATACTGTTGGTTTCCATTATATTGGGCTATTAAGATTTGCGCTCCTATGCTGAACCCAAATCCAATCATGTATATAATCATATAATAAGTACCAGCTATAGCTGATGCAGCCAATTCAGTTTCTCCAACTCTTCCTAAATAGGCTGTATCAGTAAAACCTATTAAGTATTCCATTAATAAACTAACCAATACAGGCAGACTGGTTTTATAAATTGATATATAAGTAATATTCATATTCATTTCATTTATCCGGCAAAGTTACTTCACTTGGTTCGTATTAAATTGTATAAAAACGACATGGATGTTTTTATATGGCATCAAAGAAGCAAATACGATACTTACAAGATATTAGCAACCGTTTCTTGACAATTTCACGTTGGTTCAAAAAAGGATGAAAATGATATGAACTATAAATTTCTGTATTCCAATATGTAGAAGTACTATGTTCACCCCAATATGGTACTTCCTTTTTATGGTGAAATATATTTTGAAAATGATATTTTTTGGGAAGTTTTTACACCGATATTCCCCAAAAATAGCCTAAAAAAAGTAATACCATGATAGGTACAACCATGACTTTTAGGTTGTTTCTTCTACCGAACTTTGCGACAAATCAATAAGTTAGCATTATGGAGATTATAACATTTGAGTCCAAAGCCTACAAAGAGCTGGACAATAAGATTACCGCCATTGCCGATTACATCTTCAATCATTTGGACGAAAGCAAGACCGATGAAGATGAAATTTGGGTGGACAGTTACGAAGTATGTACTTTCCTGAAAATCAGCAACCGAACCCTGCAACGCCTAAGGGCGGCAGGAATGATTTCTTACTCCGACATCAAGGGACATTACTTCTATAAGATTAAGGAAGTCAAACGAATGTTGGAAGAACGCCTGATTAAACGTGACAAGGAGTGTATAAACGAACTGATAACCAATCATCAGAAATATGTTAAGGAAAGAAGAAATACTAAGCAGGACAAATAACGGTCTGCTCGTTTTCAAACATTACTTACCCGGTGACTGGCGTATAGGCAGGCATTTTCTCAACCCGCTCTATCAGGACAGGAAAGCATCGTGTAATATCTATTTTGACCGTCATAGCGGTATGTACAAGATGAAAGATTTCGGTAACGACAATTACAGCGGCGACTGCTTTTTCTTCGTGGGGCAGTTAAAAGGGTTGGACTGTAACCGGGCGGCTGACTTTGTGGAGATACTGGAGATTATCGACCGGGATTTGGGGCTGGGACTGGCGGCAGGAACTCCAATAGCTATTCCTACAACGGTAAATAATCGGAATGTGTCAGACAAAACCGAAGAAACACCCGAAAAGCCCGTCAAGCCCTACCAGTTCCGGGAACAGAAATTTCCGCTTGCAGAACTGATGTACTGGCAACAATATGGCATTACGCCCGAACTGCTGGAGCATTACAAGGTCTGTTCCCTCCGGGAGTATAACAGCGAAACGGCAGAGGGGAAACCATATACCTATGTTTCATCGATAACAGAACCTATGTATGGTTACAAGGGCAAACAGTATATCAAGCTGTACCGTCCGTTCTCCACGCCCCGTTTCCTCTATGGTGGCAGCTTCGGTGAGAATTATTGTTTCGGGCTGGAACAACTGCCCGCCAAAGGTGATACCCTGTTTATTACGGGCGGCGAAAAAGATGTGCTTTCTTTGGCGGCACATGGATTTCACGCTATCTGCTTCAACAGTGAAACGGTGACTGTCCCGCCCACGCTGGTTTATCGGCTGACATTCCGCTTCAAGCATATTGTATTGCTCTATGATACGGACAAGACAGGCAGGGAAAGTGCACGTAAGCAGGAAAATCTATTGGAAGAATTTGGCGTGAAACGTCTGCTCCTGCCTCTTCCGGGGACGAAAGAGGAAAAGGATATTTCCGACTACTTCAAAGCCGGGAATACCCGTGAAGATTTCTTGAAACTGTTTATTGAATTTTTGGACAACCTATATAGTGACACATTGATTATGCTAAAATCGTGCGAGATAGATTTCAACAACCCGCCCGCCAAAGCACAAGTGATTATTTCGGCGGGTGATGTTCCATTGGGAACACAAGGCAACCTGTTCGGCATCACCGGGGGCGAGGGAACAGGCAAGAGCAATTATGTAGCCGCAATCGTGGCAGGATGCATCTGCCCGGCTGATACGGAAGTAGATACGCTGGGCATACAGATAACGACTAACGGGAAACATAAGGCTGTCTTGCTTTATGATACCGAACAATCGGAAGTACAGTTATTCAAAAATGTGAGAAACCTGCTGGCAAGAGCCAAGCAGCAGGACAAACCGGAAGAACTGAAAGCGTTCTGCCTGACGGGTATGTCACGCAAGGAACGCTTACACGCCATTGTGCAGAGCATGGATAAGTTCTACTACCAGTACGGCGGCATCCAGTTGGTTGTCATTGACGGCATAGCCGACCTCGTAAAAAGTGCCAATGATGAAGCGGAAAGCGTGGCGGTGATAGATGAACTCTACCGACTGGCAGGCATCTATAATACCTGTATTCTTTGCGTACTGCATTTTGTACCGAACGGCTTAAAACTGCGGGGACATTTGGGTAGCGAACTGCAACGCAAGGCGGCTACTATCCTGTCGATAGAGAAAGACGAAGAACCCACGCAATCGGTGGTGAAAGCCCTGAAAGTGCGTGACGGCAGTCCGCTGGACGTGCCGCTGATGCTCTTTGCGTGGGACAAGGAAGCCGGGATGCACGTGTACAAGGGGGAAAAGCCCCGTGAGGAAAAGGAGAAACGCAAGGAAAGGGAACTGGTGAACGTAGCCCGTGACATCTTCGGGCGGCAGACACATATCACCTACATAGACCTTTGCGAACAGTTACAGCAGGTCTTGGACGTAAAGGAGCGTACCGCAAAGAGTTATATCCGCTTCATGCGTGAACGGGACATCATCGTTAAAGACCCGGCAAACCAAAGTTATTTTATGATAGGTCTTATTTAATCCGACAACATTATGTATATAGATAAAGAAAACTTTGTGGCATGGATGGAGCGTATCATGGACAGGTTCGATATGCAGGAAAGGAAGATAGACCGTCTGTTAAGTGAACACAATTACCTGAACGGTGAAAAGCTGCTTGACAATCAGGATTTGTGCTTTATGCTGAAAGTAAGCACCAAGACCTTGCAGCGTTACCGTAAGAAAGGTATATTACCCTATATCATGCTGGACGGAAAATATTTCTACCGGGCAAGTGACATACACAGGCTAATCTGTGAACGCACGGATTAAATATGCTATAATTTGAGTGGTTATGTTTCCCATTATCCTGCCGTGTAATTATGACATGGCAGGATTTCGTTTATTTACGAGGTTATTTCATTGATTTTCGTTACTTTTGCAAAAGTAAATAAAAGAATAACGGCGATTGAACAATTTCGATTGTGATTTCGTCTTTATATATAACATACATAAGCGTTCCGCCGAACGTCCCGATGCGAAAACTGGCAAATTTTCAAAATGTGGGGATATTCAGCGCAGGATATGCTATGCTTCGTCATAGCGTGGTCTTGCCTGTTTCCACATTTAGGTATGCCAGTACCTCGCATTGAAGCAGTGTAAGGTCACGCTTCTTTTTAGGCACTGGCGGACAGTTGAATATGGATTGTTAAACTGTTAAATACCTAACAAGATGAAACAAATTAAAGCGTACATCGCCGTATCTCTTGACGGACATACCGCCACGCCGGATTATGAACTGGACTGGCTACCCCGTGAAATAAAAAATATCGTTGGCAAGCAATACTTGGAAGCGGATTGCCTGCTTATGGGGGCGAACACCTATAATTACATCTTTGAACACTGGGGCGGGTGGCCGCACAAAGGCAAGCGGTCTTTTGTGGTGTCACACTACGACACCAATGTTACACCGGACTGCGGTGTAGAGTTCTTGACCGAAGAACCGCTGCAAAAGATTTATGCACTGAAACAGGAAACTGACATCTTGGTGGTAGGTGGTGGCAAGTTGCTTACCTCGTTGATAAAAGCCGGATTATTGGATAGCCTGACTATCTACACCGTACCAATCATGGTGGGCAAAGGCATCGGCTTCATCGGTGAAACATTCGGCTCACAATGGAAACTATCGGAAAGCGGAGTGCTGGATAACGGGGTTATCCGTTCGACCTATCTGTTTGACGGAAGTTTGTAACAAGTAAAGAAGCATTAAAAATGTGCCCGGTTTCCCTCCGGGCGCAACCACTAAAATTTCAATTATTATAAGCCCGAAAACTTATCACAATGAAACTCCAGCGGTAAAGATAGGCTATTTCTTCGGTTTGGCTTTCTTTTCGGGAAATGAAAAGGTGACATTGAACTGTTCGTCCAGCACCAGCGAAGCATCGAAAGCCTTGCCGTTCTTGCCCTTGAAGCCCTTGATTAGCCCGGTCTTGCGTTTCGTCACCAGTTCGACAACCTGCTTGTCGGAAAGCTGCTTGTCGCACTTGTTTCGGAATATGGTAAGCGTACAGTCCACGTTGGAACATTTCACCACTTTCGGGTAAAACAGGATGCGCCCGCTGCCGCATTTCGGGCAGGGACAGGTTTCACCAGTAGCGACAGATAGCTGTACCGACAGCAGTTCTGCGGTGATTTGCGTTGCGTACACCTCGATGCCCTTTCGGAACGTGTCGGCATCCATACCGCCCGCTTCTATCTTGGCAAGGGCGGTTTCCCACATGCCCGTCATTTCGACATCGGCAATCTTCTTGTCCCTGACAATTTTATAAACGGCAAGCCCCTTGTCGGTGGGTACAAGGTTCTTCTTCTCACGCACGATATACTGGCGGGCGAACAATGTTTCTATAATCGCCGCACGGGTGGCGGGCGTACCTATCCCGGCATCTTTTAAGCTGGCTTTCAGTTCGGCATCCTCCAATTCCTTTCCGGCGTTCTCCATTGCGGCAAGCAGGCTGCTTTCTGTGTGCAGCGGTTTCGGCTTGGTCTGCTTTTCGAGCAGATCCACGCCGGAGAGTGGCAGAAATTCTCCCTCCCGGAGCGGTGGCAGGCTGGCGGCTTCTTCATCCTCTCCCGTTTCCTGCTCGCTGAATACGGCACGCCACCCGGCTTCTTTCATCACTGACCCTTTCACCGTGAAGTCGGTATCTCCGGCAGACAGCACGGCGGTGGTTACGTCTTTCACGCACCTGCCCGAAAAGGCTTCCAGCATACGCCCGGCTACCAGTTCGTAAACCGCCTGTTCGTCTTTGGAGAGTTCACCGGGCAGGTTTTCAGTGACGATTAAGGCGTGGTGGTCGGTCACTTTACCGTCATTCACGCTGCGGCGGTTCAGCGTTACGCCGTTCAACCCGGCGGCATACCCGGCAAAGCGGGGGTATTGCCCCAGCAGGGTGACACGCTCCGGCATTTCATCGAAAACGTCCTCCGGGATATAGCGGCTTCCGGTTCGGGGGTATGACAACACTTTCTTTTCATACAGGCTTTGCGCTATGGAAAGGGTCTTGTCCGCCGAAAAGTTCAGCTTCGTGTTCGCTTCCTTTTGAAGCGAAGTCAGGTCGTACAAAAGGGGCGGTTCTTGGCTGGTTTCTTTCTTCTCAACGGACTTCACCATAAGTTGCCCGGCATCCTTTACCCGTTGCAGGGCAGATATGGCTTCGGGTTGCCGCTCCCACTTGGCGACAAATTGGGCGGTGAAACTGATTCCCCTACTGGCGGTACTGGCTTTGAGTTGCCAAAACTTGGTCGGGACAAAGTTCCTGTTTTCCAAATAGCGGCTGCATATCATCACGAGCGTGGGGGTCTGCACCCTGCCCAGCGAGAACACGCCCTGCCCGGCGGCAACGCTCAACGCTTGGGTGGCGTTTATGCCTATCAGCCAGTCCGCTTCGCTGCGGGACTTGGCAGAGAGGTAGAGGTTATCGTAACGCCCGCCCGGCTGCAAGTTGTCCAGCCCCTCACGGATTGCCCTGTCGGTAAGGCTGCTTATCCACAAGCGTACAAAGGGCTTGGTACAGCCTAAATAGTTATAGATATAGCGATGTATCAATTCGCCCTCACGTCCGGCATCGGTTGCTACAATAATCTTGTCGCACTGGTCGAATACCTCTCTAATCACTTTCAACTGTTTCAACACGCCGGGGTCTGCCTTGTAGCCTTTTTCGGCTTTCACCTGACGGGGGATTAGCCGGAAATCGGGTGGCAGTATGGGCAGGCTCTCCCTGCGGAAGTTCGCCACGCCATAGGCTTCCGGCATGGCAAGCTGGATTAGGTGTCCGAACGCCCATGTCACCATATACCCGTTGCCGGAAAGATAACCGTCATTCTTCTGTGTCGCCCCGATGATGCGGGCGATGTCTTTTGCCACGCTGGGCTTCTCTGCTATCAATGCAATCATGTTGTTTCTTTTTTATGGTTTGTTACTGACTTGATTTTCCGTAAAATTTTACGGTCATAATAAATATGGTAGCCGCCCACGTAATACTGGCGGTTGTGCCTGTCTATTTCTTTCCAGTCGGTTTTTAAAGAAAGGACTATGAAGAAAATCAGGATGACAAGCGGAATAGCTATAATATAGATTAGCTGCATACCTTTATAATTTCATTCCTTTGGACTTCTTGGGTTTATCCGCTTTCAGGCTCTTGTCCTGCTTCTCTTTCTGCTTGGCGGTGGGCTTGTCCTGCCCCTGTTTCAACGGCTCTTTACTCTGCTTGGTGGCTTCGTTGGTCTTGCCCTCCGAATTGACCGCTACCTGCGTCCGGCTCTCGGCGGCGGGGGTAACGTCTTTCGGCTGTACCTTGTCAGGGGATTTGCCCAGTGCGCCGGGCTGCACATGACCGTTGAACTCAACGCCCTTGCCGTCCTTTAACCCGGCTACCTGCTGCTCTACGGGCTGTTGTCCCTGCTGCAAGAACTGGACGGCAGACCTCGGCAGGAACTCCAAGCCACGCTCCACCGCACTGACCTGCAAATAGGCACTGCGCTTTGTGCCGTCCCTGAATTGCAGGTTTTCCATTTTCACCGCTTGTCCGGCTTCAAAGGCGGCTTTCTGCTCCGGGCTGACTTGCACGCCACAAATGGTATCGGGGCATTTCCACTTGTCAGCCCGCATATACTCCAGTTCGTGCGTGTACCTGTCCCGGCTGACGAACACGGGGATTTGCTCGCCGTTTTTCGGGTCTTTGATTCGGGCGATGCCGCCCAAGTTGCCAGTGCCTTGCAAGTTGCCCCGTTCCTGCTTAGTGAACCCGTGTTCATGGAACGGGTGTTGCAACAGTTTCTCGTCCTGCTGCACGCCGTGCAGCTTGGGTATTACCGTGCCGTCCTTTGCCTGATAGAAAGAGAGCTTGACATCGGTAGGTTTGAGGTAGAAGCCGCCCACCGTCCCCGAAACGGTGTAGGTGTTGCGGGACTTGTAGCCACGCATCACTCGGTCGAAGTCCTTCGTGTTTTTCAGGGTGTCGGCGGTAATACCGACTTTTTTCAGGTTCTCCCAGTCGATTTTTGACGGGTCGAAGCGGTAACCCTGTTTGAACTCGTGGAAGTCGGGCTTCGGAACTCGTAACATTTCAGCCCGCTTGTCACCCTCCGGTGTAGGGTTGCGGTGGTTGTCCTCGATTGCCTTTGCGTTCTGCTCCATTTCGGAAGCCTTGATACTGAACAGTTCCAGCCCGGAAGTGCCCTGAAACTTGCGGAAGAAATTGGAAATGAAGTTGCTGAACACATCGCTGTTCTTGTCCACCTGCATGAACTCGCCGCCGTGTCCGGTGGTGGGTGGCACGGTCTGCAAATTGCCGTCCTTGTCGATACCCTTAACGGCACTCACCTTGCCCTGCTGTTTATCCAAGACCAGCAGCACGTCTTTTTCCTGCCCCTCTGCGGGCGGGGTCATTCTGTTTGCCATAAATAATTGGAATTTTAGTGGTTACGGGAATAGTCCCGCCCAAAGGTAGCGACTAAATATGCTATATTTGGACGGGCGGCAAGGGCTGTCCGAATTTGTCCTGAACTGTCCCGATTTGTCCGGGTGGGATGAAATTCCGCAACCATTGGTTGCAGAATTGAAAAGGGCATAAAAAAAGAGAGAGAAGTTAATCTCTCTCTTGGGGTGAGCCATTTGTGAAGCGTTTATGAAACGTTTGCTATTTTATCAATAGGCTAATAATGAGCTATATATCAAAACCAATACTGAAATACAGCTTATTTTTGGAGCGTTTGTGAAGCGTTTGGCAAGCCTTTGATTGTGTAATAAGTGCTTTTACCAGTAACGCCCTGCATTTCCAGCCACGCTTCCATTTGTTGTAATAAACGATATGCGGTAGTCCGGTTGGTGTTCAATATTTTTTGAACATCCGAATTGGTAACGCTTCCATTTTGGGCGGCATACTCAATAATGGGTATAAACCTTTCATCCACCCGCTGCGCCAATAGCTGCGAACGTATATCGGTATAATAGGTAATCATCAGACCGCTTAACATTTCAAGTTTGGGCGGCAACAACTTGTATGCGCTGACGGCTTCCAAGATACGCTTGTAGCCACGTCCCCAACTTTCAATATCCCCGCTTCTGAAAAAGGCGTTGGCGATTAGCGGGTTATAGGGAGAGGACGGGTGGCTTTCAAAAAGTTTTTCGGTCGTCCAGCTTTCCGGCAACTGCCCGGCGTTCCAAAAGGTGATATGGTCGGGGAACACGCTAATCTGAATGGGTACGGCACTGGCATAGTCTTTATGTGCCACACAATTCATCAGTGATTCCCTGACAGCTTCCACCGGGAACTGCGGTGTTTCACGCCGGGAAATGCCCTCGTATGAAATGCGGTAAATCAGGTATTTGGTCTTTATCAAATCCATTGCCTTATCCACCTGCTCCATTAAAGAGCCGTGAACCTCGTCCTGAAACTCCAAGTTACCCTTATCATCCCGGAAGAAACCTATCTTGATATAAGCCCCGGTTACAAACCGTTCCGGGTCGGGGTGGAACAACAGCAAGGCGGCACGGGTCGGGCGGTTGGTTTGGGTGTCAATCAGCCGCAAATCGTGCAACAGGTTTTCGGTAGTATCTTTCAACACATCTTCGTCCACACGCCCGCTTCTCGCCGCTTCCTTGCGGAAACGGTTCAATGCGCTGGGGGAAAGTTCCTCTATGCCTGCCCACTCTATGGGAAACTCGTCCCAATGCCTGCCAGTGCGTTGCAGGATAAAGCGGTTCAACGCCGCACCTTTCAACTCCTGTTTCGTGCTGCCGCTGCGATAGTGGTACTGACCTTTGTAATTGATAGGATTGGAATAAGGCGGCACGTCAATTTCGATATATTTCAGCCCGTTTTCTTCCAGCAGATTCACGTCCACGATGATACCCAGCACGTCACGCACTTTGTTCGGTATGTCCTCCAGCAGTTTGTCGGCATCGGCAACGCCGACTACCTTACCGTGGTCATTCATACCTATATATATTTTGCCGCCTGTGGCGTTGGCAAAGCCGCATATCCATTTCAGATACTCGTCACGCCAGCTTTCTTTCCATTCCGTATTTTGGTTTTCGTTCATAAAAACTCATTTTATATTGATATAACATTATTTTCTCCAAACTTCTTTGTTCTTATTAAAACAGCAAATGTCAGCGTATAATAAAACACAACAATATTTTCTTTATTAAGGAGTACAACACATATATAATATTTTATGAGCAGAAAACTCAAACTAATGCATTAAAATTAACGAATTTATCAATTTGCTGGATTAGACATGGGATATACAACATCTACAAAACGATTCTTATTAAAATCTGGGTGATTAAAATTCTCTCCCTTTCGAAAAAGGCAATCAATACAGTTTTCTTGATATTTACTACAAGTGCTTCCTGATAATCCACAAAATTCAGGTTTTTGCTTTGTTGTAAACTTCGGAAGTTCTACAAAATGAGTGTATAACCATTCTGCCATATTACCAACATCTAATTTAGTCCTCATTTCTTGTATGCTACCAATTTGTATATCTTCTTGATCCATTGTTCTATTTTCTTCTTTTTTCAACTCATGTATATATATCACACCTAAATTATTTTCAGTGTGATTATTGGTTATATAATCCCATTGTACTTTTTCGTCCTCTCCTGCAATTACAATTGCTTTAGAATGGCTATCTTTAACTATTGTAGCAACCAACGACCATATTAATAAAGGTTGAATATTGTGTAATACATTACGCTGTTTTATTTCTTCTTTCTTAATTTCATCGTAATTTTTTTTGATTAATTTATCAAATTCACTCCACTTTAATCCTTCACTAATACTATGGAAAGAACTTAAAATTTTTGTACCAGTTATTCCTTCAAGTAAGTTCTTTCCTCTTAAAGAAGTATCCTCTTGCTGATAATATTCACTAATTTTTGCAATTGTATTTGCATCAAATGGTATGTTTTGAGTTCGTAATATTTGTTCAATGCCACTTGTAAATCCAACCTGATCTCTTCTTGCAGCATTTTTTCCACAGTCTCCTATTATTACCAACAATTTCCAACCACAATCCGTAAGCAGTTTAATTAACTGAGATTGAGCTTTATGGATATATGTTGTTTTTGCTAAAAGGGCAACAGGCCAAATTACATACCCTTGATTTTTACTGAGGTCATCAGGTAATGATGTACTTTTAAAGTGCCTATCATCAAGATATTTTTTTAAAGTCGTCCCATCTGCAATTGTGGTAGACACTGTATTCATTATATTAGAACGACTTCTGTTGTTATCATTAGAAACAATCTCATGAATTTCCAACAATACTTTGATATATTTCTTTATTTCAGTTGCTCTTTCGTTTTTAGGTAACGCATTAATAGCAATAGCAAGATTATATTGGTTCTGATCTAATTGAATTAATTTCTCTGAGACACCAGAAGGTACTGTAATCTTTCTTTTCGTGTCAATCTTGCCTAACTCACCCTTAACATCGCTGCTCTTAATAATAGATATATTTGCAGTCATGGAAGGGAAATTTATAACTTTTTTAGTATCATCAAAATAGTACTGGCATTTCAACTTACCACCAGTAAAAAGTGTCCATAGTATACTCATTATATCCATTCTATTCTATTTTATATTATTCCAAAATAGCGTTCATAATGCGACCTTAAATCAACTTTTTTAAATAGAGACTCTTTCTCTATTATTGTTTTTGCAGACTTAAACATTCCTTCTGTCATTAATTTACCATCAGGCATTACTAAAATTACAGAATTATGTTTTGTGGTAGAACCCGGCAATATTTGTACATGGAAATGAGATTCTGATTTAAATTTTCGTTCAAAATATGTCATTTCTTTTTGAATGTTTTTTTCAGCTTCCTCGATTGTCTTGACTTTTCCATATTTCATCAATTTATCAAATGAATCTTTCTTTGCATCATCATTAGGACGAACAATGGTGAAAATCCTCCAACCATTTACATTCAATAGAGGTAATTGTATTGATAAATCTTCAATATGTTTTTTATTCATTGTTGAAAGAACAGTATGTACTAATACAGGAATACCCGCCTCCCTATACGATAAAATATTTTTAACAATCGTTTGAACCCCTAATTCATTATCCTTTTTATCTTTTTGAGGACGAATTTTCGAATTAACACTATTCAAAAGAGAATCAAGAGAGATTCTAACGACGACATTATATTTTTTTAATAAAGGGACAATATCTTGTTGATAAATCAAGCCATTGGTATCAAGCATAATTCCTGTTCTATTACCAATTGTATTAAGCACATTTTTCAATTTGTTTTTTTCCAATAATGGCTCACCTCCAGATAATACAATCGCCAAAGGATTCATATCAAGAAGTTCCTTGGCTATCTTGATTTCATCGACTTCTGCAAACTCTTTATCAATTACGTCACCCGCATAACAGTATGTACAATTGCAATTACATCTATTTGATATTAACCAATTCAATACTATTGGCTGTCCGTCAGGTAGTTCATCTATATCCGAAAAATGTTCTTTTGATGGCAACCAATTTTCTACATCAAAAGAAGCACATTTATATTTTTCATTACCGATGTTCAAATGATTAATAATTTTCTCTGGTAAATCATGAGTTTTATTATTACAGTATCTTTCAACATCCTCAGAAAAATTATCAGCAACAGCCAAGAATAATCCTGAAAACGGGGAGAAAATAAGAGTCCCAAATTTAGGATGTCTTCTAAGATATATTCCTTTTTTTGTCTTTCTTACTATTTCCATACCTTTAGAATATGTCTTATATGATGTGAATTTATTCTTTTAGCTGCTTTACCTATATTGCCATAATGACTAATATGAGAAGTATTAATTTCTTCTATTTGGTAACCCATATCTGTAAAGATATCACAAATAGAAGCACCTACAGGAATGGGAATGTCACGAGTTATATTATCATTTACAACTATATAACCCATAGCTTTTTCTGTTAACAATGTATCTATTTTTTTATATGCCTCTTGAATATTATAAAAATACTGACAGAAATAAGGATGATAATATACAATTATGTCATTTTTTGATTTCTTAGGCATTTTCTTTGCTTTATCCAGTAACTCCAATAAAAAAGTATTAGCAATAGGAGATTCTATTTCACCATAACTTTTACCACTTACATTATTTGAACCTATCATTCTCTGAAAGTCATACTGATTCTTATTTATAATATTATCAAGAATCCAATTTTCTATCCTAAATAGTTTAGAATAATCCCTATAGTTAGGATATGGAGGTGATGTGACAAAGTAAGAATATTTATTATCAAGACTAACATTCATTATATCTGATAATACATTTGTATGCACAAATTCCGTATATTGTTTAATTTCTTCCTTTAATAAAACACCCAAAGACTCCAAATACTTTACAAAATCTAATTCCCAATTAACATAAGAGCATAAACCTCCTTCTTTGAAATGAGTAATATTTGTACTACTTCTTTGATAATGAGCAAAACGAGATACAAAAGGAAGAAAAATTGCGATAGACAATTCTTTATCATTATTGGCTATATCATATATTGTATTGTATAATTTTGATATAAAGTCTATTGATGCTTTTGTAAAGAAACTATCAGAAATAGAAACACTCTGTTCTATTTTAGGCAGTTCGTTAATCCGATTTAGCAAATTATTGATATATAATTGAATAGTATTAGTGTTGCTCGGATTCTTTAATAATTGCCAATAATAAGCTGGTGGATTTAACTCAATATTCATTGTTTTAAAACCATTTCTCCCCCAAAATCGCATACCTCCTCCATAACCACTCATAGGGTCTAAAATACATTCTCCAACTGATATATATTGAGTTATATCGGCTAATATGACATCAAGTTCTCCTTTTTCTTTAAAAGATGCAAAAGCACGACTTCGGGTCATTAATCCTTTGTAAACATGACTTATATTCTCTATTTCTAGCATTTATCTTCTGCATTAATTAATTCCTGAATATTAACTTGTAGTATTTTGGCGATTTCGAATAAAGTTTCCAATGGGGGTTGAACTCTATTAGAAGAATAAGCATTTACAGTACTAAAACTCTTCCCTAACTGCTTTGCTAACCAAGTTTGAGATATTCCTTTCCTGTCCAAAACCTCTTTTATTTTATTCAATTTCATTGCTAACTCATATTCATTATTACTTAAACGCTACAAATATAGCAAGTTTAATGCTATACTCGAAATTATCAACATATATTTTACGTGTATTATTCCATATATTAAAAAATAACATTTCCTACCCACCATCATATGTGCTATCTTCACCATCTTTAATCAAATGGCATAATTCAGGGTCGTTCTTAATCCGGGTTATCTCGTCCTCGACAATCTGCCGGACTTCCTGACGGATGCGGTCATAGTTGGCTTGTATCTCTTCCTGCATCCGGTCGTTGCCGTCCTTGTCGGTGAAGTCGATTATCTGCGGCAACTTCACGTAACGGGCGGTTTCCTGCTTTACCTTTTCATTGTCCACCACGATTTCACAGTGGAAAATCTTCTGCTCTATCCGTTCATCGAAGTTGTCTGCCACCGCACCCACGAACATACCTTGCGTGAGGTTGGATATTTTGCTGGCGGGTATCAGGCTGTCCATTTGGGTGCTTATCGAGGTGGATTTCTCCCGTTGGTTAATCGTCATGCTCTGTCGTTTCTGCAACACCTTTCCGAAGCGTTCGGAAAGGATTTTCGCCGTTTCACCGACTACCTGACCGCTAAACACGTTACCCACAGTATTTTGTATCACCCGGCTTTCCTTGTCCCCGTAGTCACGGGTTAGTTGGCTGTAATCCTGAAAGCCCAGCAGAACCGCCACCTTGTTGCTTCGGGCGGTGGCTATCAAATTGTCAAGCCCACGAAAATAGATAGTGGGTAATTCATCTATTATCACCGAACTTTTAAGCTGACCTTTCTTGTTTATCAGCTTCACTATTCTACTGTTATACAATCCCAGTGCCGCCGAATAGATATTCTGGCGGTCGGGATTGTTACCGACAACCAGTATTTTAGGCTCTGCCGGGTTATTAATGTCTAATGAAAAATCATCGCCCGTCATTACCCAATACAGTGCCGGGCTAATCATGCGGGAAAGCGGGATTTTGGCACTCGCTATTTGCCCCTGCAACTGTTCATTAGCTTCTGATTCCCAAGCATCCACAAACGGGGAAAGGTAATTTTCCAGTTCGGGATAGCTGCGCAAAATCGTGAATACATCGGCGTATTTCTTGTTCAGCAGTTCTATGGCATGGGGAAACGTGCAATACTTGCCGCCCTGATAGATGCGCAAATACCAAATTATACTTGCAAGCAGGATAATCGGCGACTCCACGAAGAAGTCGCCCTGCTTACTTATCCAACTGCGATTAAGGTTAAGCATAATCGTGTAGCTGGCTTCGTAGGCATCCGCAATGTCCGACATGAAGCTGGCGTTTATCGGGTTGCATCGGTGGCTCTTGCGTGGGTCGTCAAAATTGATAATGTAGAATTTGGGCTTTACCTTGTACCCATCCAAGTGGTTAAGCAGATGATTGTAAGCGATTTCCGACAAATCGGGAAACTTATAATCATAGCAGTAAAGCGCAAAACCTTTCTCGATTTGCTGTTTTATGTAACTGTTTACCACGGCGTATGACTTGCCGCTGCCCGGTGTTCCCAGTACAAGGCTGGCACGGAACGGGTTTACAACATTTATCCAGCCATTATTCCACTTCTTGTTATAATAAAACCGGGTCGGCAGGTTTACGGAATACTCGTTCTCGATAAGCCTTGTTTCCTGCTGGAAACTTTCGTTCTCCATGTTAAAGACATCTTCCATGAGGTTGTTCTTCAAAAGCCGGGACATCCATGTACCCGCCATGAGCATACAGATATAGCCCACCGACAGCGTGGTGATATAAAACACGGCATCCGCCGTGTGTGGCAGCGGAAGTTCCAGCAACCACCAGTTCAGAAAGAACAAAGTTACTCCTACCGCAAGGCTGCAATGTATCTTCGTCCACGTTATCTTTTCCTCTTTCACGCCCTTAGTGCCGATGCACGACAGGGCGAGGAACACCACCGAAAATAGTTTTGTCCATAAGATAGACGAGAACAGCCCGGTAGTGCGCTGGAAGTTCCACAGTATCTTGTCTATCACTTCAAAGGTCACTCCCCACTCTTTCAGGGTGGAGTAACAGAACCAGTACACGTTTATTCCCACAAATAGAATACTGACAGCCCGCATAAAGTCCATGACCCTTGCAAGCCCTCTCAAATCATCTTCTTGCTGCATAATTGTATATTTTTAGTTAGTCGATACGCCTTGTACGTTTCTTTTTCTTCTTCTTTCTCTTTTGGTGGGCGGTATCTTGTGGCTCGTCACCACCGGATGAACCACCGCCCAGCAAACCACCGAAAGCACCCGGCACAGAAGCCACGCCCGAAACAATGTCGGCTTTCGGCGTGAAGCCCGGCTGTTCCTGATGCGTGGATTGTTCCCGCTGTTGTGTTTCCACTTCTGACTGGTGTATATTTCCGGTTTCGCCCGAAAAACGTTCGTTGAACACGTTCGCCGAATACTCCTTGCCCAACCGTGAACCGTTCAGCACCACCCGGCTATCGTGGTCGATGAACGTAACGCCATAGATACGCCCGCTGTCGTTCTGACGGAATACCACGTCAATGCCCCGCTTCTTTAACTGCTGTTCCAGTTCCTTGCGGCTGCGGGTATTCCTCACGGCATAGGCTACAATCTTCCGGGTACGCTCTTTCAGCTTCCCGCTCTTGATTGCTTCGCCCGATTTCTCCATTCTGCGCTGCACCGCTTCATAGCCCACCGACTTGCCGATGCGGGAAGCCTTTACCGGGTTACCCACCTTTTCGCCCTTGTCATTAGTAGCGGAATAGACAATGCCCTGATAAGGTCTGCCGTTTATCTCGCCCTTTACTTCCTCGGCGCACACGTTGTAAATGGCAAGCAAAGCCTTGTACTCCCCGAACGACTGGAAGCGGTAGCCGTAGCAAGCCGCTTTCACGGTGTTGCCGATTTGGTGCTTCACATCCCCGGCGGTGTAGTCCACCTTTTTAAGTTCCGGGCGTTCGGCACGTTCCTTTCGCTCCGCCGGGTGAAGCCCGTATTTTATCTCCAATTCACGGGTGATTTGCTTGCTGCGCCGATGCTCGAACCTGTCATTCAGCGGTCTGCCGTTCTCGTCCACCCGCAAGCCAACGATGTGGATATGGTGGCGGTCGATGTCGGTATGCTTGTACACCAAATAAGGCTGGTCGCCATAACCCAACTTCTGCATATACTCCCGTGCGATGTCGGAAAGCTGCTGGTCGGTCAGCACGTCTTCCGGGTGCGGGTTTATGGAAATATGAAGTATCGGCTTCTTGGTGGATAGCTGGACGGGCATCTGCATTTCAAAGCTGCGCATACACTCGCCAATGCTGAAATGCCCGTCCTCGCTTAACAGCATCCGGTTGGAGAAAAGCACCTTTGCTTCCTCGCTGTCCACTTTGTTTTGGTTGTATGCCAGTGCGCCGAACATATTGCCGCCCGTGCTTATTTTGGCAACCATAGTTCCTTGCACTCGTTTGTCAGGTCGATAACCTGACGGTTCAACATAGCTAGTTCAGTGGTCGCTTTCTCCAATTTATAGAGAAAAGCCAATGCCTTTTTCTCCGAAAAGTTGCTGTGCAACGCCTTTACAACTTGGTTGTAATTGACCGCTACCGCCCGGAACTGGGCGTAAAATTCGGTCAGCCGGGCGCAATATTCTACTGCCGACTTGTCCACTTTCACCACCCGGAACGGCTCGCCGAACAGCCGTGCGGCGATGAAACGGGACTTGCTCGTAACGCCCGACTGCTCCCACTGCGAGAGGAAGCGGGCGTTCTCCCGGTCATTCAGGTAAAGGACATGGCGGTGCTTCGCCGGGTCTGCGAGGGCGGGGCGACCGCCCTTGTTGGTTCTTCTTGTTTCCATACTTCTTTGGATTAAAAAATTACGACTTCGGAGTGATTTTTACCCCCGCAAGGGGCAAGGCGTTTTCAGGCACGGAAAACGGTTTTGTAGCATACAAAACACACCTTGCTATTTTCTGACGAAAATCGAAATCCGTCACGGACGGATTGGGGTTAGCGTGAAACGGAAAGCCCAGCCATTAACCTGCCCGTTTTTACACCCTTGCCCCCTGCGGTTCGTTACTCTGCTGCAAAGTAACGGTGATTTATAATGCTGTAAAATAGGTGGTTGGTGGACAAAAAGGGACATTGCAGGACAAATCGGGACACATCTAAAAACGGACGGTTTTTCTCCTTTTATTTGCAGAAGATTTCAAGATTGAAAGAAATATTGAAAGGCATATTTCAATCAGGCAAGAATGATTGAAAGCATGATTTCAAGAAAACATGATTTCAAGAAAACATGATTGCAGGATTGCAATCTTTCAAGAAAGAATGAAAGCAAGAAAACAATATTGAAATAAAACAATCTTTCAATATTTCAAGACGGCAATATTGAAAGAAAGAATGAAAGACAGAATGATTGAAAGCAATAAACAAATCTATCAACCAATAATGAAAGAAAGCGATATGGAAAACGAGAAAACACCCCTTTATGTCGCCTTTTCCACCCAAAAGGGCGGGGTCGGCAAAACCACCTTTACCGTGCTGGCGGCGAGTTATCTCTACTACCTCAAAGGCTACGATGTGGCGGTGGTGGATTGCGACTACCCCCAACACTCCATTGCTGGGATGCGCAAGCGGGATGCCGAACAGGTCGGGGCGGATGAAGATTACAAGCGCATGGCGTATGAACAGTTCACCCGGCTGGGGAAGAAAGCCTACCCGGTGCTGTGCAGTTCGCCCGAAAAGGCGATAGTCACGGCTGACGAGTATATAGCCACAGCCGGACACGTGCCGGATATAGTGTTTTTCGACCTGCCCGGCACGGTAAACAGCGAGGGCGTGATAAACTCCCTTGCGGGCATGGACTATATCTTCACCCCGATTTCAGCCGACAAGGTGGTGCTGGAAAGCAGCCTGTCGTTTGCGGTGGCTATCCAAAAGCTATTAGTGAAGAACGATGCCTGCCGACTTGCCGGGCTGTACCTCTTTTGGAACATAGTGGACGGGCGGGAGAAAACAGACCTCTACGCCGCCTACGATAAAACCATTAAGAAACTGGAACTGCCGCTGATGAAAACCTTTATCCCCGACACCAAACGCTATAAAAAGGAACTGGTGGCAGATAAGAAAGCGGTATTCCGCTCCACGCTCTTTCCCGCCAGCCGCCCGCTGGTGAGGGGAAGCAACTTGGAAGAACTGATAACGGAAATAGTGTATTACATCAAATTACAATAATATGGCAAAGCAAAGCGGCGGTATGCCGAAGATTGACGAAAATTTCATGAAAGAACTTATCTCGCAAGGTGTACCCACCAAGCAAGAGAACCAGCCGGATAATGCACCACTTCCCGGTGGAAAAAAGGTTATTACCCAAGAGGGAAAGCAAGAGGGGCAACATACGGAAACAGCACAAGTGGAGAAGCCGACACCCCGCAAGCGCAAGGGCGGCACGGGCGACTACCGGGAAACCTACTTTCAGAAAGTGGAACTGGCAGACCGACAGCCCTTGTACGTGAGCCGAACCACCCACGAGAAGCTGATGCGTATCGTGACGGTGATAGGCGGGCGAAAGGTTACGGTAAGCAGCTACGTGGAGAATATTCTACTGCGCCACTTCGACCAGTACCAAGACGAGATAAATGCCCTCTACGAAAGCCACTTCCAAAAGCCAATCTGACTATGGTAATCTATGGCATACTTACTGGGCTTTTGGTGTACTATATCGCCCTGTGGCTTTGGTATCGCTACACGGACAACTGGACATCACAGGGCAAAACGGATGATGCACCACTTCCACGAAACGAGGTTTCAGGCTACACGCTGATAGGTGAAAGCCGATACAAAGATGGACTAATCGGGACAGCGCAGGACAAATCGGGACAGCTCCCGCAAGCGGCTGAAAATGATACTATTTTTGCGCCACAAGCTGACGAAAAGCCCGAAGAAAACACTTTAGATATAACACCCGAAACGGACGAAACGCCCGGTTATGAAAATGACGAACCCGACTACGAGGACGAGGAAATAGCCGGGTACATGGACGGTGACGATGATACCGGGCGGGCTACGGGTGTGAGTTTCGATGAACTGGGCGAAGCGGTACGCACGGCAAACGCCGACAACCCTACCGAAGTGAAAAAACGGCAAGCCGCCGGAACACTGGGAAGCATTGAGGGAACGAACCTCTACGATGCGGTGGTGGAGAACATCAACGGCGGGCTGGAGAAAGTGGCGGAACTGCTGGGGCGCAACGAAGCGGAACTGGCTCCGGCTGTCGCTCCGGCTGAAACACGTAGTACAAGCAAGGAATACGAAGCGTTCGACATGAACGAGTTCCTATAATATAATAAGGTATAAGTCTGACAACATGAAACAGCGTGATTACGGTTGATTGGCAACCTTAAAACCAACAGGCGGCATCCGTGCCGCAACCACTAAAATTTCAAGTTATTCATCCGCCGGGTGACAGCGGACTATCCACCCGCTGCCCCGGCATTAAAAATCAAATCACAATGAGAAAGAAAATCTTCTTGTCGGCGGCTCTCCTTGCCGCCGTGGTAAGTGCCTACGCACAGGGGAACGGGCAAGCGGGTATCACCGAAGCCACGAACCTAATCACCGGGTATTTCGACCCCGGAACAAAATTGGTGTACGCAATCGGGGCGGTCTGCGGCTTGATTGGCGGGGTAAAAGTATATAACAAGTTTAGTTCGGGCGACCCCGACACCTCAAAGACTGCCGCCAGTTGGTTCGGGGCGTGTATCTTCCTGATTGTCGCCGCCACTATCCTGCGGTCGTTCTTCCTCTAAAACGGCGGCTATGTCTGAATATCCGGTAAACAGGGGTATCGGAAAGCCCGTGGAGTTCAAGGGTCTGAAAAGCCAGTACCTTTTCATTTTTGCAGGCGGCTTGCTCGCCGTGTTCGTGGCGTTCATCGTCCTGTTCATGGCAGGTGTGAACCAGTGGCTATGTATCGGTTTCATCGTATCGGCTTCGCTGCTGCTCGTATGGCAGACGTTCCGGCTGAATGCCCGGTACGGTACGCACGGACTGATGAAAGCAGCCGCCCGCAAAAGACACCCCCGCTTCATTATCAACAGAAAGGCGTTACCCCGATTATTCACCTACAAAAGAAGAAAGGAAGAAAGACCATGAGGAATACATTAAAGGCTACCACGCTGGAAAGAAAATTTCCCCTTTTGGCGGTGGAGAACGGCTGCATCATTTCAAAGGATGCCGACATCACGGTGGCTTTCAGGGTAGAACTGCCCGAACTGTTCACCGTCACCAGTGCCGAGTACGAAGCCATACATTCGGCATGGTACAAGGCAATCAAGGTGCTGCCCGACTACTCCATAGTACACAAGCAGGACTTCTTTATCAAAGAGAACTACCAGCCCGACACCGAAAGGGACGAACTTAGTTTCCTGTCCCGGAGTTTTGAACGGCATTTTAATGAACGCCCGTTCCTGAACCATTACTGCTACCTGTTCCTGACGAAAACGACAAGGGAGAGAAGCCGCCGACAGAGCGACTTCTCCACCCTCTGCCGGGGCAGGATTGTACCGCAGGAGATAGCGGACAGGGAAGCGGCGGCAAAGTTCATCGAAGCGGTCGGGCAGTTTGAAAGGATTATGAACGACAGCGGGTTTGTCACCCTTACCCGGCTGACGGCATCGGAAATCACCGGGCAGGACGGAAAGGCGGGCATCATCGAGAAATATTTCTCGCTCTCGCAGACCGATACCACCTGCCTGAAAGACATCGGGCTGCACCCGGAAGAAATGCGTGTCGGGGACGATATACTGTGCCTGCACACGCTTTCGGACGTGGAAGATTTGCCCGGAAAGGTCGGGACGGACGCACGGTTTGAAAAGCTGTCCACTGACCGGAGCGACTGCCGACTGTCATTCGCCGCCCCGGTGGGCGTACTGTTGTCGTGTAACCACGTCTATAACCAGTACATATTCATAGACGACCACGCCGAGAACCTGAAAAATTTTGAGCAGACTGCCCGGAACATGCAATCGCTCTCCCGATACTCCCGTGCCAACCAAGTGAACAAGGAGTGGATAGACGAGTACCTGAACGAAGCCCACAGCAAGGGGCTTGTATCGGTGCGCTGCCACTGTAACGTCATGGCATGGAGTGACGACCGGGAAGAACTCAAACGCATACGCAACGATGTGGGAAGCCAGCTTGCCTTAATGGAGTGCAAGCCACGGCACAACACGGTCGATACGCCCACGCTCTTTTGGGCGGGCATACCCGGTAACGAAGCCGACTTCCCCGCAGAGGAAAGTTTCTACACGTTCTTGGGGCAGGCTCTCTGCCTGTTCGTGGAAGAAACGAACTACAAGAGTTCGCTTTCGCCGTTCGGTATCAAAATGGTGGACAGGGTAAGTGGTCGCCCGCTGCACATCGACATTTCAGACCTGCCCATGAAGAAAGGCATCACGACCAACAGAAACAAGTTCATACTTGGGCCGAGCGGGTCGGGAAAGTCTTTCTTCACCAACCACATGGTGCGCCAGTATTACGAACAGGGGGCGCACGTGCTGCTGGTCGATACGGGTAACAGTTACTTGGGGCTGTCCCAGCTTATCCACAACCGCACACACGGAGAGGACGGGATTTATTTCACCTACACCAACGAAAACCCGATAGCGTTCAACCCGTTCTATGTCGAGGACGGGGTATTTGACATCGAGAAGAAAGAGAGTATCAAGACCCTTATACTCACCCTGTGGAAGCGGGACGATGAAGCACCGAAGCGGTCGGAAGAAGTGGCGTTGTCCAATGCGGTAAGTGCCTATATCGAACGTATCACGGGCGACAGGTCGGTAACGCCCTGCTTCAACACGTTCTACGAGTTTGTCCGGGATGAATACCGACTGCGGCTTGCAGAAAAGAATGTCAGGGAAAAGGATTTTGACATTGATAACTTCCTGAACGTGCTTGAACCCTACTATCGTGGCGGTGAATACGACTACCTGCTAAACTCCGATAAGGAACTGGATTTGTTGCATAAACGCTTCATTGTCTTTGAGTTGGATAACATCAAAGACCACAAGATTTTATTCCCGATAACGACTATCATCATCATGGAAGCCTTTATAAACAAGATGCGCAAGTTAAAGGGAATAAGGAAGTTAATACTAATCGAGGAAGCGTGGAAAGCGATTGCATCGGCGAACATGGCGGATTATATTCGCTACCTCTACAAAACAGTCAGGAAGTATTTCGGGGAAGCGATTGTGGTCACACAAGAGATTGAGGATATTATTTCTTCCCCTATCGTGAAAGAGAGTATCATCAACAACTCGGACTGCAAAATCCTGTTAGACCAAAGAAAATATCTCAACAAGTTCGACAGCATACAAAACCTGCTGGGACTGACCGACAAGGAGCGTTCACAAATATTGTCTATCAACATGGCGAACCACCCCGGACGGAAGTACAAGGAAGTTTTCTTCTCGCTGGGCGGTACGCAGTCGGCGGTGTACGCTACCGAAGTTTCATTGGAAGAATATTTTACATACACGACCGAAGAAAACGAGAAAATAGAACTGTTCGCCCTTGCCGACAAGCTGGGCGGCAACCTTGAACTGGCTATCAAGCGGCTTGCGGAAAGCAAGAGAAATCACCGATTATCAACCACTTAAAATCAAGAAACATGAAACAGATAAATAAGCTGTTCCCCTTGCTGCTATGCGCTTGCCTGTCATTGGCAAGCTGCACTGGCGGTGGGAACAAACAACTGGAAAAAATGTGTGGTGAATGGGTACACGTCAAGGGACACCCAGCTTTCACCCTTTCGGAAACGGACGGCAAATATAGCGTTACCCGGAAATCAAACGTCAAGGGCAAGGTACTGGAAACCACCTATCAAGTGACGGAACGGGACGGAAACCTGTTTATCGAAACGGGCTTTGCCATACTGCTGTCGTATGACAAGGAGCGTGACCGGATAACCCTTTCACCCGGCGGTGAATACAAACGAGTTACAAATCCCAAAAACAGAACAAGATGAAGAAAACAATTCTCCTTATGGCGGTATGCCTTTGCTTCATCGGCAAGGCATCCGCACAGTGGGTGGTGTCAGACCCCGGCAACTTGGCGCAGGGCATCATCAACACCACCAAACAGATAGTGCAGACTTCCACCACCGCCAAGAACACGCTGGACGGCTTCATGGAAGCACAGAAGATTTTCCAGCAGGGTAAAAAATATTACGATGCGCTCAAAGCGGTACACGATGTAGTCAAGGGCGGTGTCAAGGTGAAGAAGTCCATTGAACTGGTAGCGGAAATTTCCGAAATTTACGTGCGCAACTTCCAAAACATGCTGGCAGACCCGAACTTCACGGCTGACGAACTGTCCGCAATCTCTTTCGGCTATGCCAAACTGATGTCGGAAAGCTCGGACGTGTTGCAGGACTTGAAAAATGTCGTGAACATCACGGGCATGTCGCTGACGGATGCCGAAAGGCTGGCAATCATTGACAACGCCCATAAAAGCCTGCTCAATTACCGCAACCTCGTGAACTACTACACCCGGAAGAACATATCCGTGTCTTACCTGCGGGCGAAAAAGAAGAACGATACCGACCGGGTACTGGCTCTCTACGGCTCGGCGGATGAACGCTACTGGTAACATATAAATATGATATGCCTATGTTATTAGCAGCAGTGGATTTTGACAACCTGCACCAAGTGTTGCGGGTGCTGTATGATGAAATGATGCCCTTGTGCAGCAACATGACGGGGGTAGCCAAAGGGATAGCCGGGCTGGGTGCGTTGTTCTATGTAGCCGCCAAAGTGTGGCAGTCGCTCGCAAGGGCGGAAGCCATAGACGTGTACCCGCTGCTCCGTCCCTTTGCGCTGGGGCTGTGTATCATGTTCTTCCCCACGTTCGTGCTGGGGACTATCAACACGGTACTGTCACCAGTGGTGAAAGGGTGTAACCAGCTTATGGAAACGCAGACTTTCGACATGAACGAGTACCGGGCGCAGAAAGACCGACTGGAGCATGAAGCCCTGATGCGAAGCCCCGAAACGGCTTACCTCGCATCGGACGAGGAATTTGACAGACAACTGGAAGAACTGGGCTGGTCGCCCTCCGACATGGTGACCATGACCGGAATGTACATGGACAGGGCGGCGTACAACATCAAGAAGTCCGTCCGGGACTGGTTCAGGGAACTGCTGGAAATGCTGTTTCAGGCGGCGGGGCTGATTATAGACACGCTGCGGACTTTCTTCTTAATCGTGTTAAGCATACTGGGGCCGCTGGCGTTTGCGATTTCCGTCTATGACGGTTTCCAAAGCACGCTGACCCAGTGGATTTCACGCTATATCTCCATTTACCTGTGGCTACCCGTGTCGGACTTGTTCAGCAGCGTGCTGGCTCGCATACAAACGCTGATGCTCCAAAAGGACATCGAACAGCTTTCAGACCCGAACTTCATCCCGGACGGGAGCAGCACCGTGTATGTAATCTTTATGATTATCGGCATCGTGGGCTACTTCACCATTCCGACTGTGGCAAGCTGGATAGTGTCGGCTGGCGGGACGTCTGCCTATAACCGCAACGTGACACGGGCTGGGTCAATCGCTGGGGCTACGGTCGGTGCGGCAAGCGGGAAAGTAACCGGGAAACTACTCAAATAACCAATTATCAAATTTTAGAACATGGAATTTAAGTCATTAACGAACATTGAAACGAGTTTCCGGCAAATCCGGCTCTTTGCACTGGTATTCATCTGCCTGTGCGCACTGGTGACGGGCTTCGCCGTGTGGAACTCGTACAGCTTCGCCGAGAAGCAGCGGCAGAAGATATACGTCCTCGACAACGGCAAAAGCCTGATGCTGGCACTCTCGCAGGACATGGCACAGAACAGACCCGTGGAAGCGAAGTCGCACGTGCGGCGTTTCCACGAACTTTTCTTCACGTTATCGCCCGACAAGGACGCTATCGAAAGCAACATCAAACGCTCGCTGTTCCTCGCCGACAAGACCGCTTTCAACTATTACAAGGACTTGGCGGAAAAGGGCTACTACAACCGGGTGATTTCGGGAAACGTCACGCAGACGGTGGAGATTGACAGCGTGAAATGCGACTTCGACCAATACCCCTACAAGGTGAACACCTATGCCCGGCAGTTGATTGTCCGGGAAAGCAGCCTGACGGTCAGAAGCCTTGTGACCTCGTGCCGGTTGCTCAACGCCACAAGGAGCGACAACAACCCGCACGGTTTCATTATCGAAGCGTTCACCATTACGGAGAACAAGGATTTGCAAACCATTAAAAGATAGCCGTATGGAAAGGAAACGAAACTATATCGAAAAGGTGCAGGACTGGGCGGACGACCGCCTGCGCCGTATGTGCGGACGGATTACGCCGGGCAAAAGGCTGGCGGTTATCCTCGTGATGTTCTTCCTGTTCGGCGGCTTGTCCGTCTATATCACCGTTTCATCAATCTATAACATCGGGAAACGGGACGGGCAAAGGCTGCAAATAGAACACATCAAACAATACCCGCTACATGATAGCGACAGTATCAACCCCTTAAACAGACCGGAACATGGAAGAAGTACAGAAGAATGAGAACGGCACGACCGTACCACAAGCAGACAGAAAGCCTGAAAAGGAAAAGAAAACCAAAAAGGGACTGACACCACAGCAGGTGCAGCAGCGCAGGAAAATGATAGTCTTCCCGCTGATGTTCCTTGCCTTTGCAGGGTGCATGTACCTGATATTCGCACCTGCTGACAAAGAGGACGTGAATGTGGAAAGCGTGGGCGGCTTCAACGCTGACATACCCCTGCCCGCAGAGGACGGGATTATAGCCGACAAGCAAAAGGCATACGAGCAGGCGATGATGAACCGCAAGCAGCAGGACAAGATACAATCCTTGCAGGATTTCGGTTTTACCGGGGACGATGACACAGAAGAACCGCAAGCGGAAATCGACCTGATGCCGGAAGAAGATCCGAAGCCACAACGGGGTGGCGGTGCTTCTTCACGGGCGGCTTACCGGGACATCAACCGCCAGTTAAGCACGTTCTACGAAACTCCAGCGGTGGACGAAGAAAAAGAGGACTTGAAACGGCAGGTGGCGGAACTGACAGACCGACTGCAACAGCAGCAGAACGCCACGCCCACCGCTGACGACCAAATGGCTCTCTTGGAAAAGTCCTATGAACTGGCGGCAAAGTACATGAATGACGGCGGGCAGAACGGGCAGGTGGCACAAGTGCCTGTTGCTGGCGGCATTGAACGCAAGCCGGATGCGGTGACGGTACAGGCTATTAGGGAAACCACTGTATCGGGATTGCAGCAGCCCATGAGCGATGCCGACTTCATCCGTGCTTACAGCCAGCCACGGAACTATGGCTTCAACACGGCGGTAGGCACAGGCTACGCTATGGGAAAGAACACGGTAGCCGCCTGCATCCACCAAGACCAAACGCTGACGGACGGGCAGGCGGTAAAACTCCGGCTGCTTGAACCCATACAGGCTGGGAACATCGTTGTGCCGAAGAATACCCTTGTGGCGGGAACGGCAAAAGTGCAAGGTGAACGGCTCGACATACTGGTGTCCTCCATTGAGTACGCTGGAAACATCATCCCGGTGGAACTTGCCGTGTTCGACACGGACGGGCAAAAGGGGCTGTCCGTCCCGTCCTCAATGGAGCAGGAAGCGTTCAACGAAGCTATGGCGAATATCGGCAGCGGGCTGGGTACAAGCATATCCTTTGCCCAAAGTGCCGGGCAGCAGGTGGCTATGGACGTGACAAGGGGCTTGCTGCAAGGAACGTCCGGTTACCTCGCCAAGAAGTTCCGAACCGTGAAAGTGAAGCTGAAAGCCGGGTACAAGGTGATGCTTTACGCCAAACAACAATAATTATTTAACCACTAAAATTTCAATTAGCAATGAAACAGATTTTTGTATTGCTCGCCCTCTTGCTGGGCGTGTGTGCGGCAAACGCACAGGAAACCGACACCGTGAAGTGTGCGGCTGGCAACGACTTGTATCAGGGGATTACCCGGAAACTTCCTTATCGTCAAATGGTAACGCCCTACGGCGTGGAAGTGACCTTTGCCAAAACGGTACATATCATCTTCCCCGCCGCCGTCCGCTACGTGGATTTGGGAAGCAACCACATCATAGCGGGAAAGGCGGACGGTGCGGAGAACGTAATCCGGGTAAAAGCCACCACAGAGGGCTTTCCGGGCGAAACGAATTTTTCTGTCATTTGCGAGGACGGCAGCTTCTTTTCGTTCAACGTCAAATATGCTCGTGAGCCGGAAATGCTCAATATCGAAATGAAAGACTTCTTGGAGAACGAGGACACCAGCGACTTTTCGCATACACGCATGAATATCTATTTTCGGGAACTGGGTAATGAAAGCCCGCTACTAGTGAAGCTGATAATGCAGAGTATCTACAAGAACAATGACCGAAAAGTGCGCCACTTGGGTAGCAAGCGTTTCGGCATCCAGTTCTTAATCAAGGGGATTTACACCTATAACGGGATGCTCTATGTACACACGCAGACGAAGAACAGCTCCAACGTACCTTTCGATACGGACTTCATCAAGTTTAAGATTGTCGATAAGAAAGTACCCAAACGCACGGCTATTCAGGAAACGGTGCTGGATGCGGTCAGAAGCTACAACGAGGTGATAGAGATTGCCGGGAAAAGCACCGTCCGCACGGTGTACGCCCTGCCGAAGTTCACCATACCGGACGACAAACTGCTGGTCGTGGAACTCTACGAGAAGAACGGCGGGCGGCATCAGGTTATCCGGGTGGAGAACGCCGACATCGTGAACGCGGAAGTGATTGACGAACTCAAAATCAAATAGGGAATGAAGAAACACATCTTTATAATGATGCTCTTTGCGCTGTGCCTGACCTCGTTTCAGGCACACGCACAAAGATACCTGCCGGGTATGAAAGGCTTGCAGGTCACGGCGGGCATGGCGGACGGGGTACATTGGAACTCCGACACGGATTTTGCCTACCACATCGGGGCGGCATACAGCGTTTACACCAAGAACGCAAACCGCTGGGTTATCGGCGGGGAATACCTGCACAAGAAGTATGACTACAAGGATATGCAGATACCCGTAGAACAGTTCACCGCAGAGGGCGGCTATTACCTGAAATTCTTGTCGGACAGGAGAAAGACTTTTTTCCTCTCGCTGGGATTATCGGCTCTCGCCGGGTATGAGGTGAGCAACAAAAGCGAAAAGTTATTGCCGGACGGCTCTACCTTATTGGATAAGGACTGTTTTATTTACGGCGGTGCGCTGACGCTGGAACTGGAAGCCTACCTGACAGACCGGATAGCCTTGCTTGTCAATGCAAGGGAACGGGCGTTGTTTGGCTCGGACATCGGCAAGTTCCACACGCAGGTATCTGTGGGACTGAAATTCATTATCAACTAACCGCTATATATAATAATGTATATGAAGAACGTAATGTATAAAATCATCATGGGCTGCTACATCGTGGCCGCCCTTGTGCTTGTCGCCGCCTGTAATGACAGCTTGGATATTCAGCAGACGTACCCGTTCAGCATTGAAACGCTGCCAGTGCCCAAGAAGCTGAAAGTCGGGGAAACCGCCGAAATACGTTGCCAACTGGTGCGTGGCGGCTATTACCAGCCGACTACCTATCAAATACGTTATTTCCAGCCGGACGGCAAAGGGAAGCTGGAAATGGACAACGGTACGGTGTTCCTACCCAATGACCTTTACCCGCTGGAGAAAGAAACGTTCCGGCTCTACTACACCTCTGCATCGACCGACCAGCAGACGATTGACATCTATGTGATTGATAGCTTTGGGCAGATGCAGCAACTTTCGCTATCGTTTAATAATGATAGCAACAAATAAAAATAGAATTGTAGAACAATATCATGTTAAGAAACATTGGAAAGAATATATTTCCAATGTTTCTTTGTAGTATCTTTGTAATTGAAAAAATACGCATCAAATAACCATGTTATAGATAGTTGCATATTTTGAATAATAGTTGGGATATAAGTTTTAATTATAAATTTGAAGTTATGAAAAAGATAGATGATTTTAAACAACTTTGCACCGAAATGAAACAACGAAAAAAGCTTCTTGATGAAGAGGTGGATATTTATAATCAAATGGCTAACGAAATTCTTAGTTTAGGAGGATTTGTTTCATTCAATAATAAAATTACAGCCCCTTTAGGTTCAATTTCCGATGACTTAAAAAGAAAATATGAAAGCAAATTTTCACAAATATACGAACATATACAGTCGCAACCTCTGTGGATTTCTGAAATAAATCAAGCATATAAGGAAGCTCAAGATGAAATTTTAGATTATGTTCGACAAAAAACAAAAGATGAAAATATGGTTAATCATATACAACAAATCATGGAAAAAACTGCACAAGTTAATCAACTTGCAGCAATAGGGCGTGGGGAGCAATTTATTTCTAATATTTAGTGAAAAGGAAAGCCTGGCAAGAAGCAGCGCTGGGCTTTCCTTCTTTATTGGGAACATAGGCGGGTTTCTTTGCTACTTTATTTTCCGGCACTCACGGAAGAAAGTAACGGCGGCGGTTGCCGCCGTTCTCCATTAACTGATTTCAAGGCTCTTTATGGGTACATATTTCTCTAACCACACCTTTCCTGTTCAAAGTTGTATTCGCCCGTTATGACCGCCGTATGGTCGTTTATGGCTACAAACCGGACACTCTCGTAGCTGTTCACCCAGCCTTGCAGGGAACAGACACCCCACGCCGCCGCATCTTCAAAGACACTGCGGTCTATTTCGCTGATTGGCTCGCCGAAAACTACCGTCATTGTCTGAAAATCCGGTTTATCCTCCAGCAGTTGCAGGTGGTGCAACGTTCCGAACTCGTCTGTCTTGCGCCCCCATGCCCACACGTCATTATACAAATCATCGCCCCATTGGTGCGGACGGTCGAAGCGGATTTTTACCCCCTTAGTGTGTTCGTTTTCCTCCGTGTCCTCAATAACGCCCGTTACCATTAAGCCCGTAAAAATGCACTCGCAACGCCTGCCGATTAGTTCCCTGTTTACTTCTGTCGTTTTCATGTCCATAAAATTTACTTGTTGTTACTCCGTTCTTTCTTTGCCAGCCATTCGTCACGCCTACGGCGGCACTCGTCCAGCGTTTTGGCTACCGTACTGAAAAGTTCCATATCGGTATGGCGGTAATCGTACTGGTAAAATGTCTGTCCCTTCAATGCGCTCAAACGGCATTTGACAAACTTTTCCTCTCCCGGTGTTTGGGTAATGCTTACCCCGTTTTTGTTAAGTGACTGCATGATGTTCTATTTTTTATGGTTATAATATCAGTAAGGAAAGCAACAGCAGGAAAAGCAGAGCCACGCCCAGCAGATAAAGGGCTGACAGGCAGACCCGGAACAGGAAACGGGCGGCACAAAAAACGATATATACCGTTATCGCCGTACCTGCTCCGGATACGCTGGCGAACCACCATGCAAGGCAGAACAGCAACACCCGCCAAAGGATTTTATAAATGCTTTTCCGTTTCATCGCTTGGTTGTTTTTAGCGGGCAGGGCTTTGTTACCCCGCCCGGATTAGTTGTTATGCCGCCCGGAACACAAAACCGTCATCAAACCAGTAATCGCACATAAAGAGGTCACGGGCGAACTGTTTGTAATCGAAATAGGTTTTGGCGAAGTCCGGCAGGTCGTAACATACCTCCACTATTTCATAGGCGAAATCTTCTTCATCGTCATATTGACCTTGATACTCGTCCCGGAAATCACGTACAAGGAAGTCCGCATTTTCCCCCTCCAAATCACGGCTTTTGTAGTTGCACCACACGAAAAAGGCTTCCTGTTCGGTGTCGCCCAAATCTTCCACCGCATCACGCAAGGCGAAGAAGTTTTCAGAAATCCAGCTTTCACCGATTAAGCCCTCCGGCACGTTCTCCCAGTCCTGAAACATATATTCCGCATCTTCTTCGTCCCCGTGCAGTTCCCGGCAGGCTTCGTAAAATTCCTCCTTGTCCGAATAGTCCGAAAGGTCGAGCCATGCGCCGTACAGTGAACCGTTGTTATACTTGGCGTAAGTGCCTACATAAACCCTTGCTTCTGATAATGTCGTTGCTTCCATGATTGTAATTTTTTTAAGTTTATGCGGATTTGAGAGGTGAGGGAGTTGAAGTTTCACTGAACTTTTTTCCTGTTTCCCGTAAATCCGACTTTTTTTTTATGCGTCTTCCGGTTGGGTCGGTCGTTTTCGTTTCACATAGGCTTCAAAGGGTAGTGTTTAGAGTTTGCAAGGTTTCGGGCAAAAAATACCTCGCAACGAATGTCGCAGGGAAGATTTTTTCGCCGAATCGGGACGGCTTGACCTTGCGAAGTCGTGAAGAACACGTAGCTACCTTTGCCTATTGAAATGATAAAAACGATTGTCTCGGCTGGGGGACTGCGTAAGAGGAAGATTTACAGGTAGGGAAACAGGGGAAAAGTGCTTGTTCCTTTTCATCCTTTAGAGAACACTCCATGTGGGTGGGAAAGGCAAGGGTGTTGTGAGCTTGCTTGCAATACGCTTGTGCGGGTTTCCAACGGCTCTTTTCACGGAATACAGTCAGCCATGCCACGCACGGCTGGCGTTCCGGGGAATGTGCCAGTTGGAAAAGGATATGAAAAATGCGGGTAGTCGCCGGACTGCCCGCAAGGTGAAAGAATGTACTTTGTTGGAATATAGTTTGTTAGGTAGAATTTCGTTACCAAAATCGTTACCTATTTGTTACCTGAACGGTCATAGGTAACGAAACCTATCGGACGGCGTTCTTTTTGCTGCTGCGACTGGCTTAAAAGCTGGGTAAGGGCTTGGTACAGTTCATTGAACTGCGCATCGGTGCTTACCTCCAGTTCCTCGATACGCTTTAACAGTTCCTCGTAACCGATTACCATTTGGCGCATGAGGACGAAAGCCCGCATGATTGAAATGTTTACCTCTATGGCTACTTTGGAGCGGAGAACAGAGGACAGCATGGCTACGCCCTGTTCCGTGAAAACCATAGGCATGGCTATACCGAAGTTATAATCAGGAGGTATCACATTTTGTGATACCCCTATGGATAACAGTAAGTTAGCTTCCTCTTTGGTGAGAACAAACATAAAATCACCGGGAAAACGCTCGATATTGCGTTTGACCGCCTGCTTCAAGGCTCGTGTTTCCACTTGATAGAGTTCTGCCAAATGGTAATCGAGCATTACCCGGCAACCTCTGATTTCAAAAATCTTGTTTTGGATAATCTGTAAATCCATAATTGTATATTTTAGGGGATTAAGTAATGTTGGAACAATATAGTAAGGACTGGTCACAATTTGCGACCAGTTCCCAATAATCAAGATTACATGGCTACTTCCTTGTAAATTTTTTCGATACCGACAAACTTCTTGTCAAGCCCCTGCATATCGCTGCCTATCTTACTATTAGTTATGCGGGCGTAAATTTGGGTCGTTTCAATGTTCGTGTGTCCCAGCATCTTGCTGACCGTTTCAATGGGTACGCCTTTTGACAGCGTGGTGGTCGTGGCGAAAGTATGACGGGCGAGGTGAAATGTCAAGTTCTTTTTAATCCCGCATACATCGGCTATCTCTTTCAAATAGGCATTTAGCTTCTGATTGCTGATAATGGGAAGTATCTTGCCGTTCGGTAATTTGCCCTTGTACTTCTTCAAAATCATCTTGGGAATATCCAGCAAGGGAACATTCACGTCCGTATTGGTCTTTTGCCGCTTTGTCATTATCCAAAGGTTGCCGTCAAAGGACTTGCGGATATTGTCTTGCGTAAGCCCGGCTACATCTATATAGGCAAGTCCGGTGAAACAGGCAAAGATGAACAAGTCCCTGACGTGTTCCAGCCGTTCGGAAACCATTTTCTTTTTGAGGATGATTTTTATCTCGTCCTCCGTCAAGTAACCCCTATCCACTTTCTCCAGCCGGATTTTATAACTGGCGAACGGGTCGTTTACCAATATGCCGTTGTTACGGGCTATGATGATGATGCGCTTGAAGAACTGCATGAACTTGGCGGTGGTGTTGTAGCCGCACTTGCAGGCGGTACGCAGGTACAACTCAAAATCGGTAATGAACATCGGCGTTATCTCCTTAATGGATATGTCCGATACGTTGTACTTGCTTTGAATGAACTCGGCAAGGTGGCGGCGGGTGACTTCATACTTGCGGTAGGTCGCTATCGTCTTGGATATACCCACAAGCTGCTTCACATCGTCATTGTGCTTTTGGAACAGGGTAAGGATAGTTTCGTGGCTCTCGCTATGCCCCAAAAACTCGTTCTTCACTTTCTCGGCGGTCACATAGTTGTCACGCCGTTGCATTTCGTGGTAAATGGTGTTCAAAGATGCGTTTATATCATCCAGCATACGGTTTATGCGGCTGGCTTCCGAAGTACGTCCGGTAGCCTTGCCCATTTTACCGTCCCAAATAGAGTGTGGCACGTCCAGCTTGGTATTAAAACGGCTTGCCACGCCGTCCACTGTGATACGGGCGAAAATGGGGTACGCACCGTTGGCTTTCTGCTTGTCTTTCTTTGCGTAAAAGCAAATGTTGAATGTCGATTTCATAACTCATTTCTTTAAGTTGCAAAACTATTGTAAATCTCTTAAAATGAGTTCTATGCAGGCAAGCCAAATAGCGACAGGACTTCGCCAATTTCGGACAATCTGTACCCCCTTACCGATTTTGTTTGTCGGGGGTACGAGTTAGGTTACGAACTTTGTCTTTTAGGGGCGAAAAGATGTACTTTAAGGCAGACACAAGGGGATAAAAAAAGTCCCACAAATCATTGAATTTGTGGGACTTGTCTGCTTACTGTCCGGTTTTGTCCGGTTAGTTCAGCGGAGAGACAGGGAACGATTAACTTTCATCTCCCCTACTCATTATCAGCATCTTACCAAAAGACTCTACTCCTATGACACCGAATAATTCACCGCGTATATGCTGCAACTTTCTTCCTGTTACACTCTTACTTTTACAAAAGTAGTAAAAAAGGGGCATAAATACAAATCAAACGCTTGATTTAACGAACATAACTTCTATAATTTTCTTCCAATAACAATTGCAATTTTGAAAGAGGATAAAGAAACTTACCACCTATGGCAGTATAAGCTATCCCCTTTTCATCACGCAACTTTTGCAAGGTTCTGCTCGATATATGCAACATGGCACATACTTGTTCACCAGTCATATAGACCTCATTGGCTACAGGAACAGGCAAATCCTGAATTGCAAAAATCTCCTTGGAGCATTTCTTGAGCATCTCCATCATCCCGATATACTCTTCTGACTGTTTTGTAATTACCCCATCCATATCCTATTTGCCTTTTTGAGTTAATATCCTAGCCAGATCACTTTCCTTGTACACATATTTTCCACCTATGAAAGAACACGGAATAATGCCATATTCCCTATAACTTTGCAAACTCCGCTTGGAAATATTCAGCACCAGACAGACTTCTTGGGCATCCATTCATTTTTCCTTTTCAACAGAGCCAAATTTCTTTTTAACGGCTTCAATCTGTGTGGACAAATCTTCAATCTGCTGTTTTAACCGCAAATACGCACTTTTTTCAATTACAACTAATTCCATAACAAATCTGATTTATAATTTTACTATTTGTGAAGCAAAGTAAAGCACATTTCCATGTCCGGAAAAGCCTCCGGAATCAAAGTCACCCATTGGCGCACATTGTCCCCCAAAACATACCAGAAAGTATTGCTATCCAATTTCTTTTCTCCATATTTACTCAAACCAAAAGATTTCAGAAGCCCAATATAGAAGTGAAAGGCGCACCACTTGCATCCGCTGGCAATGCGCCTTCCCCCCTGCTTGTCTTCCATTGTCTTCTACATCTTTATACTTTTACTGTTCCGTAAAACTTCTTTTTCCTTAGTCGCCACTTTCTGCCATGTATTGGGGAAATGCTCACGCAACAGCTTTCCGGCCAGTTTTCTCGCCTTCTCCTGCATCTCGTCATAAATGTTCCATCTGTTCCGGCCCAGCAGTGTTCCTTCTATCTTTTCAAAATTTTCATGAAAACTGAAATTGTCCGGATACTCATTTGTCAGCCCGTCCATTGGATAACCCTTGTCCATAATATACAGCAATGTCATCCGGTCATAATTGTCCATGCTTCGGAGCAGGCCAAGCCCCTTCTCACTATCCGTCAGCCGGGCGTAATTCTCCCATGTGGGTGAAAGGTCATACACCTCTTTGTCCGTAATGCTTTTAAGAGCCGATTTATCAAGGAAGGCATCTGACGGAATCTTCTCCAATGGTAACAGGTTATCGTAATCATCATAACAGCGGTTTATCTTCCCCGCCATCAACGAAGGCCATCCCCGAAGTTCATATACAGTCAGCGGCCTGCCTTCAAAATCCGGCTCAAAGAAATGCCTCTCGATATTCGCCTCCATAAAGGCCCCGTATTGGTGGTTTCCCTCATAATTCCGGCTGAAAAGCAATACCCCCTTGTCCGTCTCAACACCCGTATAGAACTTATTCCCGTGCTTCAAATCATCCAGCATATCCGCCACCGCTACGGGTGACGACTTTATTTCCGTCCATATCTTCGGCGTGAGCAGGCGAATATAAGTCTCATCCTTCGAAAACGGGTCTATTTCATTTCACAGGCAATACACCACTTCCGACAGACGTTGGTATCTCTGCAATATGATTCCATGCTCGTCCATTGCCTTTTCCAGCCTTTTCAGGTAATCCTCATTGTCCCCTTCCTCCAATGGCGGCACGATACCCATATCGGGCACATTATAATACATCAGGCCCATATCCGGCATTTCCCCGCTTTTCAATGCTTTCTCCACATCTTCCTGCATGAACTCCTGGTAACCCTCTTCTCCCGTACCCTTCATGCTGATATGCACGGGATTGAAAAATTTGTCCACAGTTATATATACGCTGCCGCCTTTTGTCGTTCCGTTCTGTTTATTCTCCATATATCAAAGAATTAAATGTTTATACTCTGTCCCTTCTTTTTAAATGGCATACTCGTCTTCACTTCCGTCTCCGGGAACCGTACATTATCCGGCCGTGTAACCAGCAGCGAGACAATCCGCTGCTGCTCCTTTGAGAGTGGCGCACGCATCAGTTGCAGGTTTCTCAACCGGTTAAAGTTCCTCAGTGTGGGGGCCATATCGCACCGCTTCGTACAAATCCCGTATCGGAGTATATCCGGCGAAGTAGTCTTGCAGTCTCCGATTTCCGCCCGAAATTCCGCATCCAACGGTGCCACCTCATGGAATCTCAATTCCTCCGGCTTTCGTTTCCCGTCGAAAAAGTGTCCGGTCAAACCGTTCAGAAACTCTTCCAATGCCTTGTCCCCTTTGTCCGTTTTTCCCAGCAGCAACACCTTCTGTCCGTATTCCACTGCTGTGCAAGTAGGAAAAACGGCCAGTCCGTTCCTTATCACATCCCCGTCCATTCCGAAACGGTGCCCCAACCGCTTGTAGTCATCATTTTCCAATAAGGCCGTATGTTCCGCCGATGATGACAGTTGCACGATGCCCCTTTCCTCACAGAATGCCGCATCCCTCAATCTTACCACCCCCGAAGGATGAATCCTTTCCCGTTCCAATACCGGCATGAGTCGTTCCAGATAATCCGCATTATCCGTTCCGAGTATGGGGGGAATCAGACTTTTGTCTCTGAAATCGAAACGGAACATTCAGTGGTCGGGTACAAGTTCCCTGCTTGCGGTATGAAACCGTACGTTATTGCTGATATATCGGGAGAATCCTTCTTCTCCCTGTCCCCGCATACTTAAATAAACGGGGCGGTAAAAAGCATCCAGCGTCATATACAGGCTGCCGCTTTCCCCCGCTTGCATTTTCTTTTCTTCCATAAATCCTATATGATTAGTTGTTTCTTTTCCTTTTTATCGGGAGTAATGGAAGCAACATGCTTCGCTTGCCGCTGACTGTTATTCAGTGTCAGTGTCGAAATCTCTCGTATATGGTCTGCCCCGGAAGATTTACCCCTCTTTTGTTCTTGGGAATGTTGACAAGAGGTGGGGTGTATTCTTTCCGTTTTTTCCACCCGGTTGATACTTCCGCTCAACTTGAATTCTCCATCCGTTATATGGAACTCCGATTGCAAAATATCTCTTGCCATTGCTTTCGCTTCCATCTGCAAGGCTGCATAACCGAAATCATGTGATGACATCGGTGCCGATTGCCGTGCCTTGATGCTGTCACCCAGTTTTTCTGCCAAGTCCCTGAACTCATATTCGTAACTGAACGGATGAAAATAGTCCGCCACTACATGACCGGCATACCCGTTTTCCGAAATATAAAGCAGAGAGGCAACATCATAATTGCGTGGAGAAATGCCCAGATTGAAATCTTTGGTTAACCGGTCAAAGTTGTTGTAATCCGGTCTTAAGTCGTATTTATCCGTACAGACAGCACCTTCCAGCATTTCTTTTCCTGCCTGTTTCTCAGAAGTGAAGCTGAACTCCGATTTACGCAGTTGCGTATCGGCACTGCGCAAATCGCTTTTCGCCAGTTTGTCGATGCAGTTGTCCGCCAGTTCCGCCACTTGTCGGGAAGGTGTCTCCATCTCATACATTTTCAATGTTTCCGTCCCTTTGGCCATATTGAAAAATCCGTCTGCCAGATGTTGCAGATAGCTGTTACGTACTTTCATTCCTTTTTCACTGTCCGAAAAAAACAGTACGCCCTCATCCGTTGCCACGGCATACACCCGCCCCTTTTCACCGGCCAGTCTTTCATTGTTCCAGCCTTTAGCCTCGTTATGCCGGATAAACTCTTTATATTGCTTGTCTTTTTGCAGTGCTGCGGATGATGCCCGGCGGCTGAACAGTTTCAACCCCGTTTTTAGCGTATAGGCCGCATCCCTCAAAGGAATCCGCCTTCCCGTCACTGCCTTATGGCTATGGATAGCCGGAACCAGAGTATGAAAATACCAGTTCGCCAGTTCTCCCCGTCGGGAAGGTATCTTCCCTTTATCTGCGAAATCCGCTTTTAGAATCGTTCAGCCGGGTAGGTAGCCCCGTTTGTCAAAGTTCCTCACCGTCTTCCCGATATAATCCTCATACGCTTTCGGTGTGGCATCACCCGTGCGTACATCCACCGGAGTATTCTTTTCGTCCAGTGTGATGAACACGCTACCCGGTTCGGCCGCCTTGCCCGTAAGACGAACCAGCCAGCGCTTTGTCCAGTCATTCAATAGTCCCATAGCTTGATTTGTTTACTGAAGTTTTTGACTGCAAAGAAAACATTCCGGTCGTCAATCCACAACAAGACATGCTTGCAAGTCGCCCGTTGGCGGCTGTTGGCGGACAATCCTTACGCCAGCCGCTCGTCCAGCATCCTGATATAGCTTTTACGCAGGGAGTCGATGAAGGGCGTGGAATCCGTACAGCGGTCAAACACCTTGCCGCGTTTGGTATACAAGGCGTTTATCTTGATATTGAAGGCGTCCTCGAATACCCTGATGACATCCACAATGGTCAGTTTCTTTCCCTCCGCACAGTCCACCGATCCGGCTGCCATCAATGCGGCCACGAGTTCTATCAGGTCGCTGTCCGTACCGTTCCAGCGCAATGCGGATTTACGCTTGCAGCCCTGCGGGCGGATCTCCATTCCCATACCGGCATCATCTGTATAGTGACGCAAACACTCTTTCAGCATTTCTATCTCCGCATCCAGCAGGGAAAGGACCTTGTCGATGAACACGTCATAGAGCACGTGTCGTTTCTCCTTCAATACATCACTAGTCTGCCTCATGAAGGAAAGTTCTATTCTTGTGTAATTCAAGCGTCTTAATTGTCCTACCGTGTCCCCGTCCTGCGGCAAATTGGTAAGCAGTCCTACAAAATCATCATAGGCGGCAGGCAAGTTTCCCGGCATGAGCTCCGAACCTTCCACGTAAGAGGTGAACATTCCGAACAGCGGTGTATTTGTCAATGTTCTCATGGTATTGATATTTAAAAATTAAAACTGTTTCTGTTTTATTGTCCGTTATCATAACCATAAGGGCAAGAGATGTGCCATACCGGAACGCGTGAAGCAATCTTTTGAAAACGTGAATGTTATAATATCAGTGTATGATTGTGTGTCCATGTCCGTAATCTCCCGTCGGACACGGTGTGTCCAGAAATGTGGACAGTTTCAAATCAGGCCGTACTTTTTCAATTTCAGATAAAGCGTGCTCCGGGATATGCCCAGCAGCCGTGCGGCTGCTTTCCGGTCATTACCTGTGGTTTCCAGCGCCTTCTGTATCGCCTCCTGTTCCGTCCGCTCCATATCCAGTCTGTAATTGTTCGAGGGGGGGACATTCACCGGAAGGCTAATCTCCTTGAGAGTGATCCAGCCCCCCTGCGCCAACACACATGCACGTCTCACCACATTTTTCAGCTCGCGGATATTGCCGGGCCACGGATAGGACACGAAAGCTTCCCTTACGTCCCGGTCAAATCCCCTTATTTTCTTTTCCAATTCCTCATTCGCAAAAGAGAGGAAGAATCCGGCAAGCGGTATGATATCCTCCCGACAATCTATTAGAGGCGGAACATGGAGCGGGAACTCGTTCAGCCGGTGGAAAAGGTCCTCCCTGAACCGTCCCTCGCTTATCGCCTGTTCCAGGTCCTCGTTGGTGGCCGCCAACAGCCGGACATCCGCATGCATCTCCTCCGTTCCACCGACAAGTTTGTAGCGCTTCTCCTGCAGGGCACGTAACAGCTGCACTTGTGTCTCCATGTTCAGGTTGCCGACTTCATCCAGAAACAATGTCCCGTGGTCGGCGGCGGCAAACACGCCGCTCTTGTTCTCCACCGCTCCGGTAAAAGCCCCCTTCTTATGCCCGAACAGTTCCGATGCGGCCAGTTCCCGTGGAAGGGCTCCGCAGTCCACTGCTACGAAAGGGGCGGCCGAACGCTTGCTGAAAGCGTGTATCTGCCGTGCCACCCGCTCCTTGCCCGTACCCGACGCCCCGCGTATCAGCACGGACAGACCGTCCGCAGGAGCCACCAGACGTACCATCTCCTGAAGTCTTACAGCCGGCGGGCTTTTGCAGATGTAGAAGTTCTGTTCCATCGTCCTTTTCCTCCCACGCCCCAACAGTCCGCGGATGACACCGAGCACCTTTTCCGTTTGCACGGGCTTGGGCAGATAATTGTCGGCCCCTTTCTTCACGGCCTCCACGGCACCGGATATGTCCCCATAACCCGTCATGACAAGAAAGGGCATACGGTAGCCGTGAGCCCTCATCCATTCGAGCAGTTCCACGCCGTTGCAGTCACCCAGACGGAAATCCGAGAGAACCAGAGCCGCTTCATGGCTGCCCAGAAACTCCTTTGCGGCGTCCGCCGAGAGCACGTAACGGGTGTCCATGCCGTTTCGAGCCAGCCAGTTGGCGGTGGCGCGTGCGTATGTACGGTCATCCTCCACTATGAGTATTGTCTCCATTCATTTTCTCCTTTAATGTTACGGCCTTCCTTACAGCATTCTCTACAGCCCTGACCAACCTTCCGATCCGCTCGTCCGACATACCGGCCCATTTTTCAGGCGGCAGAGAGCCCATATATGCCAGTTCCTGCAGGGGGATGTCTATCCGTATCGTCTCCCATACGGGGACGGCCTTGTGTATGATATTTCCGAGTTTTTTATAATCGCCCGAACTGACCGCATCGCGTATGCCGGCAAGTCCGGCCTCCGTGTCCTCGATGAAAATATCCAGCAGCTCGTCCGCGTGTTCCTCGCCCTCCATGACGGATGTAAAGTCAGGACGTTCCACACCCCGTGTGGCCGCCATCAGTTCGTCCCCGGAGAAGGGTTTGTGCAGGCATCCGGCAAAACCGGCCTCTCTGAAACGGGCGGCATCGCTGTCGACACGGGCGGTCACGGCCAGTACGGGGAGCGTTCCGGACTGGCCTATGTTACTGTTGCGGAGCAATGCCAGCACACCATAACCGTCCGTATCGGACATCCTCATGTCGGTCAGGACAAGGTCATGCCGGTTCCTCCGCAATGTCGTGACCATCCCGTCGATGTCCGTGCAGCAGTCACATTCGATGCCGTGACGGAGATACATCCTTCGGACGGCATCCAGCTGCATCCGGTCGTCATCAATGTACAATACCCTGATATTGAGCGGGAGGCCGTCACCGGAGGCCGCATCCCGCATATCCGGCATGTCGGCCTCACCGAGGGGGAGCCGGACCTCGAAAGTGCTTCCACGTCCCGGCGTACTCTCCACACGGATGTCTCCCCCGAGCAGGGAGACCAGTCTTGAGGTGACTGCCAGCCCCAGCCCGAAGCCGCCGTCCGTGGGGAAGCCGGCCTGTTCAAAGTCGGAGAATATCAGCTGCTGCCGCTCCTTGTCTATACCTGTGCCAGTGTCCCTCACGAACAGCAGGAGCCTGCCGTTTCCGTACGAGGCCCCCACATGGATGTAACCGGTACGCGTGAACTTGACCGCGTTTGACAGCAGGTTGCCGAGAATCCGGACAAGCCGTCCGGAATCGCCCCTGACAAGCACATCACACGATTTTATTTCCGTTGTCAGTCCGAGCCCCTTCTTTTCAGCGGAGGGAAGATAGACACGCACGGCATTCCCGATAGTCTGCCCCAGATGGAATACGGCATTCTCCGGCTGTTCCTTACCCTCTTCCAGCCTGTAGTAGTGCAGCAGGTTGTTGGCCAGTCCGATGACATGACGGGAGGCGTGCAGGATGTTGGCGGCGAACTCCCTTACAAGCCCGGCATCCTTCTCATGCTGCATCAGTTCCGCAAACTCGCAGACCGTACCGAGAGGCGCCCGCAGGTCATGGCTCACCGACAGCATCAGGTTACGGCGGGACACCAGCAGCTCTTCATTCCGGGAGCAGGCGGCCTCAAGTGTCATCCGGTACTTCTGCCTCTTTCTGATGTCGGCATGGATAAGAAGATAGAGCAGGATTATCAGAAGAACGGAAATGACGGCTATAGAAAGGATGATACGGAACGACTGCCTTCTCAATGCCGCCGTTTCTTCCATATCCTCCGTATATTGCATATCGGCTGCCCGTTCGAAATCATGTATCAGGCCGCTGATACGTGCGTCCAGTTCCCGGTTGCGGCACCGCAGGCTGTCCGAGCAGGCCTCCAGTCTTTTCCGGTAGTCAGCATACTGGCTGTACATGTCCTTTTGCAGCCGGATGAACTCTCCGTTTACGGAGGACTGTCTTTTTCGGTTCCGCATCTCCTTCTCCTTCCGATTGGCATAAGCGGACTTCTTGTTCCTGCCTCCTATAAGAACATTGAGAAGGCCCCGGCCTTTCTTTGCCGACGGTGTATCCGGCTGTCCGGCATCCCGCACCTGCCGCACGATTCCGGGAGCCTTTCTCAGAAGAAGGCTGTCCGCACGGGGAAAACCGGAAAGGGTGTTCGTCAACTCATACAGCAGCCGCTCCTTTTCCAGCAGGAGCATGGATACGGTGTCTATGGCCGGATGCTGTTCTGCCGCATAATAAGGTTTCAGTCCGTTCAAGGCGTCCAGAGCCGCCGCACAACTGTTCCCACATTCACGGATATCCGCACTGTCCTGCATCAGCAGGAAATGGTCATGGAAGGAGAATTCCAGCAGTTTTTCAAAGGTCCGGTTGACGGCCTTCCTTCTCATATTGGTCGAATGTTCCCTGGAATCCAGTTCCTCCATCTTTCCATGCTCCAGCCGGACAAGAAAAACCACAGCACAGAGCAATGCCAGCAGCAGAATGTATCCGCCGGCTATCTTCAACTGGAGTATGGAAAGAAAAGATCTCATCTTGGAATAGGCTAGTATCAATTAAAACAAATAACAATTGCGTGACACAATATTTGAAAATTAGTAGATAATATATGTACAGCTAAAAGTACGACCAACAAGCCGACATACACAACCGGGCAACAAATGAGTCACCCCATTATCACCCGGTCAGCCTCCATATCCCCCTTCACACTCCACTGTAAGCACTGAATCCGCCGTCAACAGGCAGTAATGCACCGGTTATAAAACTTGCCGCATCACTGCATAGGAACTGAACCGCACCGTTGAGTTCGGTAATGTCCCCAAAGCGTCCCATCGGGGTTTTGGCCAGTACCTTGCGGCTTCGTTCCGTCAAAGATCCGTCAGGATTAATTAATACCCTCCGGTTCTGGTCGCCGATAAAGAAACCGGGAGCGATGGCATTGACACGAATGCTGTCACCATATTTCAAAGCCATTTCAGAGGCAAGCCATTGGGTAAAATTAGCAACTGCAGATTTTGCAGCCGAATAGCCGGGTACACGGGTAATGGCACTATAAGCGGCCATCGAAGATACATTGACAATACAACCTTTCTTTTGTTCCGCCATCACTTTGCCGAAGACCATTGACGGATACACAGTACCGTTCATATTCAGGCCGGTCACCTTCTCCCAGCAGGCTATATCCATATCATAAAAGTGTTGCTCCGGTTCAAGTGTGGCTCCCGGCATATTCCCCCCTGCAATATTCAGAAGTATATCAATCTTCCCCCATTGAGAAAGTACTTGTCCGGCCAGTTTTCCCAGGCTTGCCACATCAAGTACGTCGCCAACAACGCCAATCACCTCATTTCCATATTGTTTCAGTTCGGAAACCCGCTTGTCCAGTTGTTCCTGACGGATATCAACTGCAACGACTTTTGCACCCTGCCGCATAAAATGTTTTGCGATATTACCGCCTAAAACTCCACCGGCTCCAGTGATAACGGCTACTTTTCCTGCAATTCCAAATAATTCATTCATTTCAATCGGCATATAATTTAATCGGTATAATCCATATTACTATTTAAAATCTCATTCGCTGTTCCTGCAATTCATCCTGCACAACGGACATCATCCCTTCCACTTGCGCCAATGCCAGCATACGTCCATGAAACGAATATCCCGGATTGTATCCAAGTTTCTCATCCCCAAGCATCATGCGGCCATGATCCACCCGCATGGGCAAGCCGGGATTTGAGGATTCGAAGACACGAATCAGTTCTATCAGATGTCCCCGGCCGGACAGGTGCGAACTCTCTATGAAATCCCCACCGGACAAAGTCTCTGTGCTGCGAAGATGGACAAAGCGGGTACGACCGGCAAACCTGCGTGCCAGCCCACGGGTGTCATTGTGTACACCGGCACTGAGTGAACCGGCACAGAATGTCAGCCCATTGTGTGGATTGTCCACGGCATCCAGAATCCAGGCAATATCCTCCTCACAGGTCACGATACGGGGAAGTCCAAGCATCTGAAAGGGTGGGTCATCGGGATGCACGCACATGTCAATGCCATATTTCTCACACACCGGCATGACGGCTGCAAGAAAATAACGCATATTCTCGCGCAACATGCCCTTGTCCACACCTTCATAAAGGGATAGAAGCCTCCTGAAAACCGAAACGGGCTCAGTCTCCCCTTCCCGTATATTTCCATTCACAAAACCTTGTGTCTTCACAATGACCGTATCTATCAGCTCCAGTTCTTCCTCCCCAGTGATGCGGCTGCCTAATTTTTCCACCTCCATCAGTTCCTTTTCGGAATAATCCTTTTCCGCATGTTTCCTTTTCAGGATTTTCAAGTCGAAATAGGCAAAACGTGTTTTATTGAAATAAAGTGATGTGGTGCCGTCCGGCCAGGGATGGTTCAAGTCCGTACGAATCCAGTCAATGACCGGCATAAAGTTGTAGCACACAGTTTTGATGCCCGCCTTGCCGAGGTTGGTAAGGCTTTGTATATAGTTTGTTATCAACCGGTCTCTGTCAGGGCCTGCATACTTGATTGCCTCACATACAGGCAAACTTTCCACCACCGACCAGCGAAGTCCGGCAGATTCTATATACTCTTTCATTTCCTTGACAGTTTCCAAGGGCCAGACTTCACCGTTAGGTACATCGTGCAAAGCAGTAACAATCCCTTCTACTCCTATCTGACGCAACATGGTAAGTGTAATCTCATCTTTCTTGCCAAACCATCTCCATGTTTTTTCCATCCGTTCTATGCAATATTAAAGTGGATAAACCGATACTTGATCCAGTATGACACCTTCATCAAGAGCCTTTATCACAAGTTTGTTTAGTTTCTTTTTCCGGGCAGGCAAAGCCACTCTTCTTATCGCCTGATTCCTGAGTACATTCTCTTTCCATTCCTCACTGCGTCCTTTAGTCTCGTAATGGATAGGCAGAGTTTCCTCCTTATCCAATGCAATAGTGAAACGCAACTGTGTCCCCTCCACGGGATGGGAAGGCAACAAACGGACTTCTACCTCTACAGAATCAGACGGACAGTCTGGCAATTCAAATGTGACCTCTTTCTCCTTAGGAATGACAGCCGCCTTCCCTTCATATCCCAAACCTTCACAAGGGACGAAATCCCCCTTTGCACATTCTACCGCATTCCAACGACGGATTGCCGCACGCTCTTCTTTCATGGGTTTCATCGTGACAGAACGGTCTACCGGTTCGAATACAGGTAACCGACGCGGCTGGTGATCCATCATACGATGCCATTTCCCATTATTCCTTATACCTGTATTATATATGCGAGTCAATGAAACGATGCTGTCGTAGGCCGCATCACTCCGCCCCCAGTCGGCTTCGCCATGACGGGCAAGTTGGGCGTAGAGCATCTTCTTGTTCATCTCAGCAGCAGCCTGTACGGGATATTTCACCAGTTGGAAATAAACATCTTCACGTCCATCACATATTTGCGCAGACAGCCGTTCAGCCTCATCCGAAACAGTCTGATAATCCGACAACCGTTGCAGGATATACTCTTTACTCCACGGCATATCCTTCACAATGCGGTAATCATTCGTATGATATTCCTCCTCCCGTGTATTCCCCATGAATTCCGGTTTGCGGATATGGGCAAGACAATAATGTTCCTGCATGACAGGGAGCAGTTCTCGACCAACCTTTTCACCAAATTCCCGACAAAGAAAATTGCTCAAATGAGCAGAAACTCCTTCTTTATTCACTTCTTCTATATTCCATGCCATATCCAAAAACAACTCCGTCTGATATTCTATCGGCTTTATGTCACCCACATTCAAAATCCATATCTTACGCACATCATGGTCATACGCCTGCTTCATCTGTTGATAGAGCAGATACGGGCTGAATGTACCTAACCAAAGATAATCGTGCGGACGTCCCCAGTACGAGACATGATAATAGATGCCGTTACCGCCTTTACGGGCACGTTCTGCTTCCGTCGGAAAATGCTTGATATAGCCGTAATTGTCATCACACCACATCAACGCAATATCTTCGGGCACCTCCAATCCGGCATTGTACACATCAAGTACTTCCTTATAAGGAATAAACACCTGTGGCACCTTTGTCACATCTTTGTTGACATATTGCTGCAATAAACTCCGTTGGTCGGCAAACACACGTTCGAGTACACGCTTCTGTTCTTCCACCGTTCTGGCACCATTCATCGCACCATCATGCACACCTCGCATACCTACCGTATATAAAATCTCCTGCCCGTCAACCTCTTTCACACGTTCTTCCCAGAAGTTACGGACTGAAGTACTGTTGTTCACATAATCATACTCCCCTTTTCCTCGGCGGCTCCATTCACCGGCGGTGCTCGAAGCCATCGGTTCACAGTGTGACCCTCCGATGTAAATGCCGAATTTCTTTGCTACCTCACGATTGCCTTTTGTCAGGAAGAAAGGTTGCGTGCATTCGTGCATTGCCGGCCAATAAGTGTTGGCACGCAAGCGGAGCAGCAATTCAAAAATACGTTCGTTGGTTTTAGGACCGATGCGTCCCGGCTTGTACCAAGGCTCGTAATGCAAACTGCTCCACGGCATCAGCCCCCAGTCCTCATCGTTGATAAAGATACCCCTATACTCCACGGACGGAGCCTGTACATTCCGATAACCGGAAGGCAACTCAAAAGATTTTCGTTTCATAGGAGTGGCATCCGCCCACCACTTCCAAGGAGACACGCCTATCAATCGCGAAAGTTCCATGATGCCGTATGCAGTACCATGACTGTCACTTCCGGCAATCAATAACCGCCCGTCAGGTAACACAGTCAGCAAAAAGGCTTCTCTCATACCTTTCAATCCAGAAAGATCGGCTTTAGATTGCTCAACCGCATTGTTTACTTCCAAAGTTCCAACAAGGATATTACCACGCGTTTCTTCGCAATGTAAAGAATCGGAGAAAACAGCCCGATAATCCCGTTGAAGCAATTCCAAGGCTGTATGCACCACCGGAGCTTCCGATTTGTCACAGTTCACTGTAACCGTCATACCTGAATGCACACGGAACTGTCCCCATGCCGTCTGTACGACAAGGAAGAGTAAAATTGTTAGGAATCCTATTTTCATATTATTTATCTTTTAGTTTTAATTATTACTGAAGCCGGAGAAAGTCCTTTTGACGCCACCTTCAGTTTGACTTTACCGTTTTGTTTCGTACTTCTGATTACAGCGATGGCACGACCTTTCCAGACCTTACGTATGGGAGCCGTATATGATTTTTCGTCTTTCAAATCCGCACTGCCCGTAGCCTCCAGCATACCGGTTCCACGAACGGAAAATTCCACTTCATTAGCAGCATCAGGTACTACGTTTCCATTTTTGTCCACGACCTCAATGATAACAAAAGCCAAATCTTGTCCGTCAGCCTTTATGGTTTGATCTTGAGTGGTAAGGCGTAGAGAAACAGGAGTTCCGGAAGTCTTTAACACTACGGTTTCCTGCTCTATACCGTTCTCATCCACACCTACCGCGCGCAGTGTACCTGCCTGATAGGGCAATGTAAAGACAGCCTTGAACTGTTGTACATAGCCTGCCGGGCGTTCGTCCACAAGTGAATCGTTCAAGAAAAGCCGCACACGGGGATAGCGGGAGCAGACCTCTACTTCTATCGGTTTTCCTTCATGCCCGCTCCAAGTCCAGCTTTCGCTGGTAGGCCATACACCCCAATCAGTTACTTTTATTTCTCCCCGGTAACCATTGGGTTCACGTACGGCCATATAGAGTTTCTTATCGGGGTTGTAGAGCATGTCACGATAATGGGATATGGGTTTTCGCAGCCCGGTCAGGTCGATGTCACCACAATAGGCACCATGCCAAGGATAGAGCTGCCCGGTATGGAAACCGTCTTTCTCCCTACCTTTGTAATAGGCACGCCCGATGCTCGATTCTCCCAGATAATCCAATGCCGTCCATACAAAGTCGCCGATGATATAGGGATGCTTGTTTACCAAATCCCAATTGCGGAAAGCATCGCGTGGATAGGATTCCGTCTGCATGATGATGCGGGAGGGGACACGTTCGTGGTCAGATTCTGCACGATGCAACTGGTAATTATAGCCTACAATGTCATGTACGGCTGCCAACGGGTCGAATATCTCCCAGTCTTTGTCCCAAGTAGTTAGTGCAGAAGTGACCGGACGTGAAGGATCCAACCGATGTACGTGTTCGGCAAGTCTCTTTGCCGTAGTGATTACTTCCAGTTTCTTGCGCTCTATCACCTCATTGCCGATGCTCCAGCAGAATACGGAGGGGTGGTTGCGGTCGCGAAGCACCATCGCTTCAATATCACGTTTCCACCACTTGTCAAAAAGCACGGAATAGTCATGTTTGTTCTTGGCATCACGCCATCCGTCAAAAGCCTCGTCGATAACGAGCAATCCTTGACGATCGCATTCATGCAGAAAGGCTTCCGAAGGCACATTGTGCGAGGTACGCACGGCATTGAAGCCAGCTTCTTTCAACAATCGCACCTTGCGTGCTTCGGCTGCATCGAAAGAACACGCACCTAATATGCCGTTGTCGTGATGCACGCATCCGCCATTCAGAAGTATAGGTTTACCATTCACAAACAAGCCTTTTTGACTGTCGAAAGTTATGTTTCGGAATCCGGTCATATTCGTTACCTCATCTACCACTTTGCCTCCAACAATCAGTTGCGTACATACCTTATAAAGATTTGGGGTATCCGGCGACCATAGTTTCGGATGACTTACAGAGAGCGATTGCTTCGTGTGTCCGCTTGCGGATGTTACTAGCACTCTGCCAGCCTCATCATAAATCGTATGCTTGATTTCCGGTTTTGTCCCGGTCCGGGCATTGTCTATATAGCGCATGGCAATGTCCAGATTCCAATCATCGCTGCCTTCTTTTTGAGTCGGGCGAATATAAACGCTCCAGTCATCAATGTATATCGCCTCTGTAGTCAGCAGCCACACGTGGCGATAGATGCCTGAACCACTATACCAACGACAGTTCTTCTGTTGGGAGTTATCCACACGTACGGCTACAATGTTCTCCTGCCCGAAATGCAGGTAAGGAGTAATGTCACAGAAATAGGATGAATAACCGTATGGATGCCCTCCAGCACGCTCTCCATTGACAAATACTTCCGAATTCATATAAACACCCTCAAAATAGAGGCGCAGTTCCTTACCCTCCATCACCTTATCTACGTGGAACTTCTTTCGGTACCATCCAATACCCGTAGGCAGATAGCCACCATCGTTTCCGGCAGGAACCTCCGCATCAAAATCGGCTTCAACACTCCAGTCATGAGGCAGATCCAAGCTTCGCCAACCGACATCGTTATATGCAAGTGAAGGGGCATCGGGTGTATCGCCGAGTTTAAAACGCCAATTGTCATCAAACAACTGTTTCCGCTCTGGCATAGCAGCCTCTACAAACAGAGGATAGCTGAACATTACAAACAGCCAGGTGAAGAAAGATATAGATATAAACTTTTTCATGAGAATTACTTATGATTTATACAATAGGTATTGAATGAATGGGGCTTTACCACTGTATTGAGGAACTTTTTTCCAAAGCCTATGGAGATGGATTGTTCCGCGTCACCAAAGTTACCGATGACCGTCACATAATCCTCTGCCGGAGTTTGCCATACCACAGTGTACAGCTTTTTCTCTTTCTGCGGATAGTAGTTTATCATCCGACTGCCCGGTATTACATAATGCGTAAAGTGCTTTACCGCATAATACTCCGCCGTATAGCGGAACTTGCGTGTTTTAGAGTCCACCTGAATCAAAGCATTTTGTTTCCATCCCCAGGGGCTGGTTCCATTGTCGGGCAGAAGGAAGTTCCAGTTGAACCATTCGTCGCATCCGTTGCCGGCATTGTCGCTGATCAGGAAAAAGGTGTGCTCGCCCGCTTTCCAGTCCATGCTGCCGTTGCCGCATTCGCTCTCCGAGCAGATGTAATGGTAATCGGGATATTGACGGCGTATTTCCGGCAATATCTCACGGCCTTCCCATTGGAAAGCGATGCCGTCTATGCTCTTACGCAACTCCCCGTCGGATAGTATCTTCTCCACATGGTCCCGACGATTGGTATTGAACGTACCCAAATAGAGTTTCACTTCAGGGTGACGTGAACGGAGTGTCGGAGCCAAATAATCCCGGTTGAAACATACGGTTCCCTCTGCCGTCCAGGCACAGCCCGGATAGGGCGTATAGCTATAAGCCTCGTTCTGGTAGATAATCATATCAATATTTACGCCCTGCTCTTTGTAAGCATCGATAAACTTGCAGAAATAGTTGGCGTATGCCTGTAAGTAACGCGGGTCTTGAATGAAATAGTCCTGCGTGGCAAGCCGACGCGGAAACTTACCTTTGCGTTCTCCCAAGAATTGCATTTCGTTTTCATCAATACCTTCCACGCTACCGTAAAGCAGATAGTCTATGTTCGGATTGGCATGATTATGACGGCTGCTCACCACCGGATAGTCATTGTTTATTTTCATCCAGCTTGGCGGACTCCAGGGAGAAGCCCAAAAGGTGAGAGCCGAATTGTACTTCTGTGCAGCACGAATCAAAGGGATGATACTACGCTTGTCGCGTTCAATGTTAAAATAGCGTAGTTCCAAGTCACCTTGCACTTCATCACAGCTATACCATGAACGGCCATAATCATTACAGTTCATAGAAATACGTCCACGTGTGAACTTCAAATCACCTTGTGGAGCGAAAAGATTGTACATAATTTCTTCCTGCTCGTCACGTGTCAGCATCAGCAACGCATCCCAATCCAGTTCATTAAAAGTCGTTCCCCATGCTTTCCATTCGGTACCTTTTTCATTTCCCGTTATAGAGAATATTGGCGATACTTCCGCCGTGCTTTTCAACCTATCCTTAGACTGCTGCCAGACAGCCTTCTCGGTACTGCTGGTTCTTATTACAGACTGTCCCCAAAGCTGAAAACTTCCTACCCAAGCCACAGTTGCGACCACAACAAGCTTTCTTACATTAAAATAATCCAAAATCATAAATCTGCTTTAATTAAAAGATTTCATTCATACGATAAATTCATGACAAAAGTAATCATATTCACGATAAGATGCATCATTCCAGCTCTTTATATTGAAAATCAGTGAACTGTGCTTTCCCCTTGCCATATACGAACAGGCCGGGCAACACACTCTGAAAATCATCCAGCGTATTATGGTTGTAACCGGAAATTTCCATGCCGAATGTCTCTTTCATCCACTTTTTGCCATCGTAGCTGTAATAGCCGGTCACCACATGGTCTTCGTTGCGCAGTTTCAGCCAAAGAGCAGTGTAATCACCTTGTCCCGATCGGCCACGATACTTACCCCGTCGCCACTTGTGTCGGTTGTGCCGATCACACCCCGTGCCTACATAGAAGCGGTCATTATAGTAGAGGATAAGTCCGGCAACGGCAGCACTGTCGCACTCGATACGAGCACTGATTTCATACTTATGTGCTCCCGTAACGAACATCATGGGCGATGATTCCGCCGGATTACCACCTTGTGCTTGCAACACAAGCGTGTCGCCTTCCACACGTACACGTCTGGGTTGGTAACGCTTGTAGAATTTCCAGTCGAAGCCAATGCGAAACTCATCCAATCGTGCATGACGGTCTGCCGCACCGTTCAGTGACAAGGGGGAAGGTATTTCCTCTTCTACTTTCTTCTCCAAAGGAGCTTTCAGCCAACCGTCTTCCGTAATCTCTATCGGTTCCAACAAAGTTTGCCACCCCAGCGTAAGATAATCCTTTTCGTAGGCATGATACACAGCCCACCATCTGCCATCGGGTGTGTCAACGAGCGAGGCATGCCCTTTCGACCACCATTGTTCCTCACCGCTGTAAGTGTGAATCAACGGATTGCAAGGGCTGTTTTCCCATGGTCCGTCTACCGATTTGGAGCGAGCTACCACCGCCATGTGGCTGGTGGGTGCCCCTGCAGTACCGCCCTGTGCATTCAGAAAATAGTAATATTCGCCAATCTTCTTCATCTTCGGACCTTCAAGTGCCATGCCTTCCACCGTCCAATGCTGTGGGATAGGCCAGCCATCATACACTTTCTCCAACTTTCCAGCTACAGACAGCCCGTCATCCGTCAATTTCACCCGATGCCCACCGCTAAGAAACAACCACCGCTGGCCAGTACTCTCATCCACTACATGACAAGGGTCTATCCAGTACCCAATCTTCAAGTCCACCGGTTCACTCCAAGGCCCCTCAGGTGAATCGGCATAAACCACATGATTGCTGAAGCGATCATTACCCTGTGACACAGTGAAATAAATGTAATACTTTCCCTGATACTTACAGATGTCCGGCGCCCATACAGAACCCAAATAACGGGTCAACGCTACACTAACAGGTTGCCAGTTTACAAGGTCGCGTGAGTGGAATATAGTCAGTCCGGGGAGATAGTTAAAGGCGGAGTGTGTCATATAGTAATCTTCTCCACTTCTGATGATAGTAGGATCCGGATAATCACCGCCAAGAATGGGATTCCTGAAAGTATATTTCACATCCGCCATCTCCTTGCTGTCCACCCAGAGATTCTCTACATCTTTGCCCACACGGAACAAAGGACGTTCCTCGGCCTTCTTCGGCGTAATGTGGATGTTTTTGAAATAGATATTCTGTGCATGGCGCACATAAAAACCGAATGCTGGCAAACCGTTCCGACGGAAATCCTGTGCATCGGGATAACCACCTTCCAATTCCGGCACTTCCAATGTTGCCATCTTTTGAGTGCCGCCACCCACAGTTTCAATATCCATGTTGCGAATGACAACGTTTTCTACCGGATATTCCTTGATACCCGAAATCAGCGAGCCTTGCAGACGGTTGTCCGTACCTTTGATGTTCTTGATTACCACGTTCTTCAAATATCCGGGATGCTCCATCTTCTCGTTGAGCCGGCGTCCGCGATTACCGATACGGAGAAAGATGGGGCAACGGCTACGGTTTATCTCTATATCTTGTATCAAGATGTTCTCGATGTTTCCTCCGTCCACGGTAGCCAATGTGATACCGGTACTGCAGTCATCGCGGTTACGAAAAGACTGGGAAGCATCCGGAAGGCCACCCAGCACCAACTTGCGAGCGATGATGTTACGGTAATCGCCTTGAGTATCTGTACCCAGTTTAAAAGCATTGCAGGTGGAGTAGAAGGTAGAGTTTTCTATCAGTATGTTTTCGCAAGGTTTGGCACTGGCACTTTTCAGACACATGGCATCATCGTGCGAACTGAAAAAACAGTTTCTTACAATGACATTCTTACACCCGTCCGGGTCAAGTGCGTCATTGTTGTGATTGGCATGGTTAAACACGGTAATGCCATCGAATATTAAGTCGCGACAATAAATATAACTTTGCATCCATGCGGCAGAGTTGCGCAGGGTGATTCCTTTCAGGACCACGTTGTTGCACTCTATCATGCGGATGCCGAAAGGACGTCCTTCCAATGCTCCGATGGTCTCTGGTCCCGGAAAATTCTTTGCTTCGCCGCGAAAGTATATCTCACCCTCCCCGCAAATGCCCACACGTTCCGCCCGTTCGGCATAAATCAGCGAAATGCGGTATTTGTGTATCACGTTCATCACACTTTGAAAGCGTTCCACCTTGTCTGGATAATCTTTCAAATTCGTGCTACCCAGTAAGCGAGCACCTTTGGCTACCTCCAGCATCACACCGGATTTCAATTCTATAGTGCCCGTCACGTATTCTCCTCCTGCTATCCGTACGGTTCCTCCACCTGCGACAAAGCAAGCGTCGATTGCCTTCTGTATAGCAGTGGTGTTCAGCGTACTCCCATCACCTATTGCTCCATACTTCCGTACATCGAATATAGAAACGGGGACTATCCAAGGTTTCAGATGCTTGGTTAGTGAATCTGCCACTAAGGTCAGTTTATGTACTAATTTAGTTTCTAAAGAAACACCATTTTGTCCTTGCAGATTATAAGGACAGAAAATTATAGAACATATTGCAATAAAAAAATTTCTTATCATCAATCTCATAATAACACATTTGTTGTACCCTTACTGATTATCTTTCCCGACAAAACTTTCAGTTTCTCCCCATTTATCACTAGGAATAGAAAATATAGCTTCCGGTATCAGCCTCAGTCACAGCCGGAATCTAATATTCCCGACTCGCTGCCCGGTGATTATTCGGTTCCAACAAAACTCATGAACCAAAGTCGGCGAAATACAATCCCCCCAAAACAAACCGTATTTCGCCGACAAATAATACTACATATACTTTATAACCTATTGAGTATCTTATTCTGTCTTGTCTTCATCAGCCACGGCATCCTCCCAATTCTCCCACATCGTGATGTTTGGATCGTAACCATCGTAGCCGAAATTCTGACGCATTTGCCTGCCTGTGTTTTTCTTGATGTCCTCGTTGGGAACCGGCCAGTACAGGTTGTGCTTACCTATTTCGTAGTTGAATACACGTCCATTGGCATTGATTGGTTTGCCCGTGTTGTACAAGCCACTGTAATGCACTATCCGCTGATACCAATAGCTACCCCCGTTGGCATCAGTACCTTCTTGCCGATCGTAAGTATTCACATCATAAACATTCCCCCATTCATCAGGCTTTCCACTCAGTGCAAGGCAGTAGGAGACACGGCTTAGTTCCACCTGACGCAACTCTTCGAGATAGAGTTCACGGGCACGTTCGTTCATGATGTCTCCGATGGTAACAGTGGTGTAGTGTTGTTCGCAATGTGCCCGCTTCCGCACTTCATTTACATCGTCTGCCGCACCGGTTGCATCGCCCATGTAGAATTTAGCTTCGGCGCGGAGCAGGTACGTCTCAGCCAAACGATAGATATACCAGTCGGCGATAGACCCTTTGGTTGCGCCTTTGAAGTTGTTTTCTTGCGGCTTGCCTTCAGCTACTACATCCTTTAAATAGATTTTATACAGAGGAAAATCGAACCAGGAACGGATGGTGTCTTGCGAACAATCCGGACGTACCTCTGCGTACGTCTTGCCATAATAAGCCGATGCCGGGTCATTGTATTTCAGCGAATCCATGGGGAACCAGTTACCCACCTTAGCACTATGGCGCAAGTCACCTTTATCGTCCATACCATTCACCTGCCACAAAGTGTGGGTGGCGAAGTAAGTGGGACGGATATTGGCTATACCACGACCTATGACCCGCACAAAGTCATACTTTTTGTTATACTTGGCGTTGTTACGGGCAAAATTCGTAGCACCAGGTTTCCCATCCGGTCCCTTGATTTTAGCATCTGTCCAAAACGGTCCGAAGGCACGCATAGTATGAAATTCATTTAAGGATTCTCCCGATCCACGGCTGACAATGCCATAGATTACCTCCTTATTGGCACTCGTCAGCTTGTTCTCTGCACGATGCAAATCCCAGATAACATTACGGGTTATCTTCCAAGTTTCAGGCTCCCCACTCTCTACAAAAGTACCGAAAGGTTCTTTCATCAGTTCATAACCGGATTTATCTATAAGGATATCAGCCTGTTCTTTTGCCTTTTCCCATTGCCCGGTGGCCAAATAGCACTTTATCAGGAGTTGGCGGCATGCGCCCTTGTTCACTTGGCCGACCATATCCATGTCCTTTTGCTCGGGCACCCATTCCACGGCAAACTCCATATCTTTGGTTATCATATCCAAAATGGCCTTGCGGTCAGTAGTAGCGTAATTCTGTTTAGGTACTGAAATGACTTTGGTCAGCAGAGGAATGTCCTTGAACTGGAACACCAGATTCAGGTAACGGATTGCACGATGAAAATATGCACGGCCTATATAGGCATTCTTGGTGGCTTCTTCAAGCCCTTCCACCCCGTTGATGTAGGTCAAAATCGTATTGGGAAACTTGATGCCGGAGTAATAAACATCATTCCAGAACCATCCGGTCTGGTCGCGCATGTTGGTAGGTGTCAGCGTACCGTTGATGTCACAAAAAGGATTGCTTTCATCCGTTTTCCCGTTAGCCGCCAATTCCGAAAGGCGATATTCCAAGGCAAGAGCATTGCTTTCACCGTTTATCCAAATGTCACGTAGTTGCTTGTCGGCAGCTGCCATGGTGGCTTGCAGACCGGCTTCTGTGGTAAATGTGGTTGTCGGGTCATAGAAGGAAAGCGGTTTAGGCTCCAAAAAATCCGAGCATCCGCAGAGAAGAAGCAGGCCGCATGCAGCCGCTGTTAAACCAGACAGTCCTTTTTTCTTATTGTTTAATCTATTGTTGTTCATAATGAGTGCTGTTTTATAAAGTTACATTTATACCTAAAGAATAAGTGCGAGGTGCAAGACCACCGGTCTCTATGTCGTTCAGTTTCCAATGAGACATGGTCCAAAGGGCAGCATTACGGATGGTGCCATAAACCTTCAAATTAGAAAGTCCCCATCTGGAAACAATGGATTTCGGGAAGGTATACCCAATCGAAATGTTTTCGAGACGGATGAACGAGCGGTCAATATACCTTGCCGGTGAATTTACTCCCGTAGGTCCTTTAGAATTGAGCCGTGCATACGTGTTGGACTGATGCTCCGGAGTCCAGTATTCTTTTATACTCTGATTCAAGCCATAATCTATTTCTGAAGCGTTCACTTGGTTCAGGTAGGAGGTGTCTTTCATCTTGGAACCGATACAGGAATAGAGATTGAAGGAGAAGTCGATATTTTTCAGGATAGTGAAGTTGTTCCGCATGGAAAGAATGTAAGGAGAAGTAGTTTGTCCCAAGAACTCCTTATCCTTGTCGTTATAAACAGGGGTACGACTGCCATCGGAATTGATGATGTCGTCTTCCGTGTAGTTGTTGGCCACTTTGGGGTCACCCGGTAGCTGGCCTACTTTCTTAGCTTCTTCAATCTCGTCGGGTTGCCAGATACCGGTGACACGGTAATCCCATATCGCAGCGATGGGGCGTCCTATCCACCATTTGCCATATTCGTCTTTTTCCTTGCTACCCACAATGTTTCCGTTGGCATCGAGCACATCTTCATATTCGCCATAAAGGTGCTTCACTTTATTATCCATGTAAGCAAAGCTGAAACTGGTGTTCCACTCAAAGTTCTTTGTTGCCATATTCTGTGAGTTGATGATTAGTTCCACACCTTTGTTCTGTACCTCTCCCAAGTTGGTGGCAATGTCATTGAAACCGGTGAAAGGAGGAAGCGTACGCCCCATAATCATATCCTTGGTTTTTATCACATAGCCTTCCAAAGAACCGGTGATGCGGTTGTTCTGGAAACCGAAGTCCAAGCCCACGTTGTAGGCCTCGCTCTTTTCCCACTTCAGGTTGGGATTTGCCATACGACCGATTTTCAGGTATTCCATCTCTTTCAGATTACCCGAAGCATCCAAGTAACCAAACATTTTGGCGCCGATATCGAGTGTGGCAAGTGCCAGATAGGGGTCGTTAATGGCACGGTTTCCGTTCAATCCCCACGAGAGTCTCAGCTTACCCATGCTCATGGGTTCCCATTTAAAGAACTTTTCGTTGGTAAAAGTCCATGCCAGGGCTACAGAGGGGAATGTGGCCCAAGGTTCTTTCTCTCCGAAGGCCGAATAGGCATCTCGGCGGATGGATGCAGTAATCATGTAGCGGTCGTCGTAAGAATAGAACAGGCGCCCCAACAGCCCTACAGCTGTGCGATAGCTGTCAGACGAGGAAAAGCTGCTCTCCAATTTTCCTGCCGTATTCACATAGTGGAATCCCAATACATCAGTGGGCTGGAAATTACGGGCGGCAATACCTTCCGACCATGACTGGTGTTTTTCAGCTTCCTGTACCAAAGTCAGCATGACATGGTGTTTTTTAACGAAAGTATGGTCCCATGACAAGGTGTTATTGATAGACCAGTCGAATTTTGAAGCTGTATTGCGGTTGGCACCGTGGCTTACCGCATCCCAATCGGGATGTTCGGATGACTGGAACCAGCGGTCGTAGAACCACTGGAGGCGCGGAGAAGCATTGAATGAATAGTTAATGTTAAACGGCAGTTTCAGTTTGGCTGTGAAAATGGAGTTCAGCACGTAATATCCCTTTTCAAGTTGCTCATATTGATGGTTGAAGTCGTAGTTATAACCCATGTTGTAGGTGTTCTTCTCACCCATGGGATGTACGGCAAGGTTTCCATCTGCATCGCAGTAGTTGGCAAAGGGACTGTTGGCGAGTGTGGAGCCTTCATTCAATGCCAGGTCGCCATCACTACGGCTTTGGAAGTTGACATTACCGCTGACTTCCAGCCAGTCAGTAATGTTGGTAGTCAATTTCATATTGGCACGGATGGCTTGGTATTCAGTACCCCGAATGACCCCTTCATTACGAAGATAGCCTACGGACATATAGTAGTTCATTTTCTCGCCCGCTCCAGAGACACTGGCATTATAATCCTGGTTGATACCGGTTTGATAAGCGCTGTTGTACCAGTCGTATGTTCTTCCGGCAAGGAAGTTGTCACGTATCAACTGGTCTGTCTGGGTCAACACACGGTCAGCATAAATACCGAGGTCTGACTGCCCTTCGGCATTGACCGAATAGTTGCGCCAGTCTTCGATGGAAACATCGGCAGGCAAGCGGTCGGGACGGTCATAATAACCGGGCTTGATAGTTCCCGTCTGGTAGGCCTCGTAACGCCCGGTTTCGGGATTCATTCCGTAAGTAGCGGTCTTGTACCAGTCTTCACGGTACTTCATATAACCGTCACCATCATATACTTCTTTATAATTGGCTTTAGTTACGAAGCCCACCTTTGCACTGAAGTTAATGACAGGTTTGCCCATCTTTCCTTTCTTGGTAGTGATGATGACCACGCCATTTGCCGCACGGGCACCATAAACGGCTGCTGCCGAAGCATCCTTCAACACGTCTATCTGCCCGATGTCTTCAGGATTGATTTCAGACAACTCACCATAAAATGGCATATTATCAAGGATAATCATCGGAGAGCCGTCCGTCAGGCTGGACAGCGAGCGGTCGCCACGGATTTCGAGTGAGCCGCCGCCTTTGGCCGACGTGTCGAGCCCCACCTTCAGACCCGGTGCGCCGCGAAGCACGTCTTGCACGGTCTTGGGGGCTTCGTTCTGCATGGCTGTGGGGCGTATCTGTACGACGGAGCCGGTGACATCTTTCCGACGCATTGTGCCGTACCCCACAACAACCACCTCGTCTAGCATCTCGCTGTCTTCCGTCAAGGTCACATTCAACGGTTTTCCCGGTACAGCCTTTACCTCTACGGTTTTATAGCCGATGTAGTGGATTTCCAAAGTGGCACCCGGTTTCACTTTGAGCGAGAAGTTTCCATCAATATCAGTAATAGTTCCATTTCCTCTGTTTCCTTTTTCAATAACATTGGCACCGATGACGGGCCCCATGGCATCACTGACCGTACCTTTCACTATGACTTGCTGTTGCTGCACAGCCTGCACAGTAGTCACGCCGTCCTCTGCCCACAGGGCAAGCGGGTGGCTCGCTACGAGACCGGTACAAAGCAGTAAGACGGCTGTCGCTTTACTCGGAAGTCTGAATGAGTTTGATTTCATCATTTCTTAAATTTAATTAGGTTAAACATTTGGGTTAATTCCTTTTAATTTCCTCTTCTTAAATAAGAAGTTCTTCGGACTTCAGACAAAAAAAACGCTTAATATCAGTGAAGCAACTGACTAGCTTAGTCAAAGATCTCGACTACCTATGGTCGAAGTTTTCGCTTACCTTAGTCGAGAGCTTCGTCCGAAGTATGCCCGAAGAAATATGTTATCCTGAATACTTTCTTATACCTTAATTATACCTATACCTTACTTGTCTATATTGCTTACACAATAAATGATTTTTATCCTAACGGATTCTCTTCCAAATTCCCGTCACTGCCATCCGGTTTCTCCGTAGAACCACCAGCTTCGGGTGCCTCGCCTATATAAATGGTATGAGAGGTACTACGGGGTGTTTTCAACAGAGCACCGCCACCGCCTCTGTACTGTGTGGTCACTGTAAGCATATACTCGCCGTCTTCCAACGATGCAGGCAGCAAGATAATGAGTCGCGAAGGCTCGTTCAGCACAATCATGGCGTTGTCTATCTTTGTCACAGTTCCTGTGATAGCGGAAGTCAGCATAACGCCCACCGAAGGGTCAGTACCTGCCACCGTGAGGTTCTTGCCGAAAAGGGTGAAATTGCGACCTGCCGTGGCGCTGAAGTCCGTTGCGCGAGTAGCGGCATCCCGTCCGCTGCCGATGTAGAATTTTGTGGGACGTTCTCCCAACACGTCCACACGTGTATCCTTAATAGCCTCGCGAAGCGTCTTGCCCTGAGTGAACGAGACATAAATGCTGTTGGTTACTGCATTCCAGGCGTTCTGCTTCGCTACGCCGCGAAACTGTGCCACACCACGAAACAGCCCAGTGTTCACACTCTCACCATTCATCAACGCTTCGGCTATCACCTCTTCCATCAGTTCGATGCCTAATGCCATCGTCTCGCGCCGCACACCAGGATTCTTTGCCACCATGCGGTCCAAGATAATATTCTTGTCGATGCTACGGGTGGTCTCCAGTTGGAAAATCTTGTCCGTCTTGTCATCGGTAGTCACCGTGTTGTCTACCAACCATGCCCTTAATACATTTTTTGCCATACTTTCATAGTCTTTTTGTTAACATTGGTAATATAATATTGCATTATTGATATGATAAAATTATCTATTATATCAAAATAGAATAAACTAATATGTCATATCAACGCTGCAAATATATAGAAAATGAGAGGTACGAATGAGAGGTAAATCTTCCTTATGCCGCTACTATTCTTTCTAAATATTTATCGAAGCATGACGACAGATGGAAAAACAATAACGGTAACGATGGAAATCTTTCACAAAGCGATGGAAATCTTTTTTTCTTCGACACAAGTATGGCAGACAATACTCTTCATTTCCATTTTTTTGTTCCTTTCACCATGAAACATTATCTTTGCCATTGTCAAAGCAATATTTGTCTACATAAAAAGAAAAGATAATAAAAAATAGCCTAATCGAATATGTTATGGCAAAAGTACTAATACTATTATTTCTTACAATTTCATGTATACCCATCATCGCACAGTCTGACTACTTGTTTAAGAACATCAGTAGTCGCGATGGGTTATCGAATGATTTTGTACGGGATATGGACGTGGACGGAAAAGGGTTTATTTGGATTGCCACTGAAGAGGGACTGAACCGATGGACTGGCAACGGAAATACCATATACCGGGAAAACAACTCCGGATTGGCAAGCAATGAATTGACAACCGTGTACTATGATGCGAAGAGCAATAGCGTATGGGCAGGCTCCAGACAAAAAGGCATAAGCATATTCGACTGCCATACATCGCAATTCAGCCACCTGAGTACCAAAGAAGGACTTGCCAGTGATGCTATCACAGATATCATGCCTGCTGGTGATGAAGGTTTATGGATTACTCATGTGGATAACGGAATAAGTTATTACAACCGAAATACGCACAAGATATATGTCTATAATTCTTCTACACTATCAGGATTGAAAGACTGCAATCGTTGTTGCAGAGATGACAACAACGGTTATTTGTATGTAGGACATATTACTGAAGGGATGAGCATAATCAACCTGAAAAATAAAACGGTGAAAAAATTCTATCATGATGCCCAAAATCCCCAAAGTTTGCCAGGAAACAATGTACGAAGCATTTACATAGACCATAAAAAAAATATATGGGTAGGGACAAATGGTGGGCTTGCATTATTTAATCCGATGACAGAAGAGTTTACCTCCTTTCGCCATGAAGACGACAATCCCCAATCTTTGGTTGGAGACAATGTACATCATATCACGGAAACAACAAACAATGTATTGTGGATAGCCTCGGATTTAGGAGGAATCAGCACACTCGACTTAAACAATTTTGAGCTAAAGAGACAGGAAGACCAATTACACCTTGAGAACATCACTCACATCAATAGCGGACTTTCATCCCCCAACACGCGTGTCATAATGCAGGATAAATTCGGCCATATCTGGATAGGTAACCATAGTACTGGCGTTGACTTCATAGAGAACAACCGCCCCCTTTTCCATACCCTGCCCTTCTATAGTGAAAAGGATGGAGTGAAAACACCCAGCCGAGTGTATAGCATAGAAGCGAATAGCGGAGGGGAAATATGGCTGGGAGGAGAAAATACGTTAACCTGCTGGCAGGGCAACAAAGTAAAAAAGCAATGGAATGTTTCTTCACACTTGTCACATGCTTATTCCGTTATTTATAGTATGAAACAAGACAGCCAAGGTAGACTTTGGATGGGTATTGATGACGAAGGAGTACTACGCTATGATCCCAAGAATGATACTTTCAAGCGTATTGATTTGGGTATGGAGAATATAGATGTACGCACTTTTTACGAAGATGAACAAGGACAAATGTGGATAGGAAGTGAGGAAGGAGTCTATATCAGCCACCATGATAGCATCCAAAGATGGAATGTACCGGAGTGGAAACGGTGGAATCCGATTGCATTCGCTCTTATGCAAGATAAACAACGAAAAATATGGATAGGGACATTGGGAGTAGGAATCTACGTTGTTGATGCAAACCATAAACAATTGACAAGACTGTATGACGGCAATCGCCTGCGTACCAATAACATCAATCAAATTTACCGAGACCGGGATGACGGACTGTGGATAGCTACATATAATGGACTGGTCTATGTGAAAGATACCGACCAACCGGAACAGACTATATTATACGATGAGGCGTATGGACTTGCCGACAACCATATCCGAGCCATCCAGCAAGACAAACTGGGTAATATTTGGGTAAGTACCTATACGGGGATTGCCTGTTTTAATGTTTACCGCCAGAAATTCTACAATTATGATTATCACAACGGGATACCTGCAGGAGGCTTTATCGAAGGCTCGGCAACTATCTTGCCGGACGGAACTATCTGCTTCGGTTCTTTACATGGTGTCTGTTCTTTCAATCCACAACTTATCAATAATACGGATATTGTCTCCCCTATCCAACTCATCGCTTGCGAAAGTTTTGACCGTAAGGTAATAAACAGAAAAGCAGAAACAACAGTTCCCAATGACAAAGGGGTAATCAGCCTGCCTTATTACCGCAATACATTCCGCTTTTTATTCACCGTACCAGATTACGCACAAGAAGGTCTAGTTGAGTATGCCTACCAAATGGAGGGACTGGACAGAACGTGGTATGATACCGAAGGAGAACAACAAATAACCTTCCGAAACATAGATCCGGGTAAATATATCTTCCGAGTTAAAGCACGGCTGAAAAATGGTGAATGGGATGAAAAAAATACTGCATCCATACACATTGTCATTAATCCGCCGATTTGGGCAACATGGTATGCCAAATCATTATATACCTTATTAATATTGTGCATTATTTATCTCATCTTCCGTTCATACAAAAAAAGACTGCTGCTGAAGAGTTCTTTAAAGGTGGAGAAAAACTCGCTGGAGATGGAAAAGAGAAATCGGCAGAAAGAACAAGAACTGCACAATGAACGGCTTCGCTTCTATACAAATATCGCACATGAATTACGTACTCCGCTTACGCTGATTATCGGTCCGTTGGAGGATTTAAAGGATAACAAAGGCATACCCGCCGCTTTCCGTACAAAAATACAGACCATATACCGCAGTGCCGTGCAACTGCTCAATCTTATCAACCAACTGATGGAATTCCGCAAGACCGAAACTCAAAACAGACAACTGACTGTGGGTAAAGGCAACCTGAGCAATCTGATTACAGAAATAGGATTGAGATATAAGGAGCTGAATCAAAATGAGCATGTAAGAATCAATGTCAAAGTGGAACCTGTACAGGAAAATATCTATTTCGATGCGGATATCATCACGATCATACTTAACAATCTGTTGTCCAATGCCATCAAATACACTCGGGCAGGACATATCACACTCTCCATGCACCGAATAAAGGCAAATGGCATAAGCTATGTAGAAATGATAGTGGCAGATACTGGCTATGGAATTGACGCAGAGTCCTTGCCGCACATTTACGACCGATACTATCAAGCGAAGGGCAAGCACCAGGCTTCGGGTACCGGTATCGGGCTGGCATTGGTGAAGTCGCTCGTTGATTTGCACCACGGTTCACTGGAGGTGGAAAGTGCCGTGGAGAAAGGAACGACTTTCCGCTTCCGCATACAAACCGATTACAATTACCCCGAGGCATTGCACAAGGAAGAAAAAGTGGTTACTGTTGTAAAGGAAATGGCAGAAGATGCCGAACCGGAAAGTGCATTCCCTATTCTGTTGGTGGTGGAAGACAATGCTGACATCCGGGAATATATAGCCAATGAATTACAAGATACATATAAAATATTGCAAGCCAATAACGGAAAGGAGGGTCTGATTTTGGCGTTAAGATACACTCCAAATATTATAGTGAGTGACATCATGATGCCGGAAATGGATGGCATAGCCATGTGCAAGGGCATCAAGGAGAACATGAATACCAGCCACATCCCTGTCATCCTCCTTACAGCCAAGGACTCCATACAAGATAAAGAAGAGGGGTACGACAGTGGAGCCGACTCTTACTTGACCAAACCTTTCAGTGCGAAACTATTGAGGAGTCGCATCAAGAACTTGTTGGAGATGCGGAAACGCCTTGCCCGGCAAATTGTGGAAAATGTTCCGTCTACGGTGGTCAAGAACACCGAAAAGCGACAATCTACTTCATCCCCTCATCCGCAATTGAACAGATTGGACGAAGCCTTTCTCTCTAAATTGACTTCATTGATAGAAGATAATCTGGATGTAGAGAAAATAGACACCGCTTTTATGATTGATTGTATGAACATGAGTTATTCTGCCTTCTATCGTAAAGTAAAAGCTTTGACAGAACTTAGTCCCAATGAATTTGTTCGAAAGATTAAGCTAAGAAATAGTGCACATCTATTACTTACAGGAGAACATAATGTGTCAGAAGCCGCCTCAATGACCGGCTTTAACAATATGGCACACTTCCGCGATTGTTTCAAAAAAGAATATGGCATTCCTCCATCCGAATATCAGAAACGATATAGACAGGGGTAAACTTGATACCGGAGGAGGGGCAGAAAGAAGTTAGGAAGTTAAGCCGATACATTGCTGCCAATATATTGTCTATTGACTTTAACTTCTAAGCTCGCCCGGAGCGGGCGACAACTTCTTCTAACTTCTTAGCCCTTGTGAATATTATTCATTCTTGACAACACAATAGCACAGCCTTCAGCGCCATCTTTTCCGTGGTTTTGTCACCATATCCGGCCGAATATGAGAATAACAAATACTATCCAATGTAAGTCCTGTAATATGATGGCTCTGATTGGGGACTCCCTTGGAATTATCCACTACAATGTTTCGAATAGTAATGTCCTTGGGTGGCAACCTTTCGTCACCGCACAACTCATAGACAAAATCCGCGGAACCACACCGAATGTCCTTCACATGAATTCCCTCGATACGGGTAAGACGTTCCTCATAAGTAGGAACCAACTCCCGCCATTGATAGAGAATATCCATGTCCAACCCAACCAAATATTCAGTATCCTTGCACGTAACATCTTCCAAGTAGATGTTTTCCACAATTCCACCCCGCCTTCGGTTGGTTTTGATAAAGAATAAGCAATGCACAGATGCGGGTACATCACAATGATGCATATAAACGTTTCGCACACCTCCAGACAGTTCACTGCCAATGCCCAATAGAGTATGTCCTTCCATTACCTGACAATTACGTACAACGATATTCTCACAAGGGGTGCCCAATCTCCACGCATCTCGGTTTCGCCCCGATTTAATAACTACAGCATCATCTCCCTGGTCAAACTTGCAATTCTCTATCAGGAAATTACGGCTCATTTCCAAATCTATGCCATCGTTGTTGTGGCCGTTCGCCTTGACATCAAGACCACGGACAATGCCACCCTTGCACATATAAAGGTGTATAGTCCAAAAGGGACTTTCCCTGATCTTAAAGCCGTCAAGCAACACATTCCTGCAACGGTTCAGATGAATCAGATGAGGACGGAGGTTATTCTCACCAACAGCCATTTGCCTTTCTTCCACAGGAACATCAGTGGAAGCCATTGTATATAACTTCCTCAAAGCCTCCATGTGAGCTTGCGGACGGGCAAACCATATTCTCCATGTATCCATCTTGGGAGCCAATACTCCTTTTCCTGTAATGGCGATGTTTTCGCAATCAGATGCATAAATTAGCGGAGAGTAGTTATAACACTCCATGCCTTCCCATGAGGTCATTACCGCCGGAAGATAATCCGAAGGAGTGTCTGTAAAACGCAATACCGCTCCTTCCTCCATGTAGAGGTTTATATTACTTTTCAAGTGGATAGGACCAGTCAGCCATTCTCCTTTGGGAATGACTACACGACCGCCACCTACCAAATGACAGGCAGTGATTGCCTTGGCTATTGCCTTTGTATTCAGTTTTTTTCCTCCTGCCTTAGCTCCATATTTGGTTATCAAGAAATCCCTCTGTGGGAATATACACAAAAATACAGAGTCCATAGGGAAAGGAGCCTCTACCTCCACCGGCTGAAGCTTCACCCCTTCAGCCCATGAGCAAATGGGAAAGAAGATAACAAGAAGCAAACCAGCAAATAAATCTTTTAATGTTGTCATTCTTACTGCTATTATAAAAATTAGTGTACTTTTATCGTTATTGTTTGTTCAGGAAGGCCTTCTACGCAAACCTTTACGCTCATCATCCCCTTACTTCGTCCAGCCTGTATCACCAGCATGCACCTGCCCTGATAAGTAGGAAGCTCATGGCTGTTGAAACGATATGCTCGACGCATTTCTCCACTATCTATCCCCAGCAATTTTCCAGTGCCTTCCACTGTTGCATTTACCACACGGTCGTTTATCCTTACAGGCACCCCATTTTCATCAAATAATTGTAAAGCAATGAAAGCAAGGTCTTGTCCGTCTGCTTGCAATACGGTTTTGTCAGGTGTAAGTGTGAAACATGCTGCTTTAATTTTACTTGTCTGAATGCTGTCGCGGCACACCTCTTTACCATCCTTGTATCCGATAGCAACCACCTTCCCAGGTCGATAAGGCTGATTCCAAATAATGGTATTATTCAGATAGTCTTTCGGTTTGCGCGGTCCATATTTCTTTCCACGTGGATCTATCAGTACCACTTCGTCACAATTAGATGGGGTATGAATTGGCAACACACGTGAATCGGTATATGGAAAAGTCCAGTCATGCACCATAGGCGGTGTCTGCCAGTGGTCCTTACCCGGATCTTCATCTATGCTATAGTCCACGACAGCCATTTTCAAGACAGGCTTGTCTGTCCACATCGCACGTAAATAGGCGGCACGAGGCTTCTCGTCCATGCACATATCGAAAAGCGTAGCAGCCCATCCCTTACTCGGCCAACCCATGCTTTCTCCGATATAATCGACTCCGGCCCAAACAAACGATCCACAAAAGTAATCATTTTCCATCACATAATTCCACGGATTCTTGGGAGAGTAATCCCTTGCCTCATAAGGTCTCAATCCGCTATAATAGGGATAACTTTCACTTATCAGGCCGATTCGTTCAGGATGCTTTTTCTTGTCCTCTATATAAGATAGTTCGCTATAATTATACCCTACCACATCAGTTACTGAAGCAAACTTATCTTGGTATGCCGGTGCCAGTGCCAACATGGTTGGACGTGTCGGTTCTAATTTATGTACGAAGTCACGCAACAAGGTGGCACGTTCCACACCCACGTTGTCCTTACGGGTGGCTTCTGCCAATTCATTGCCGATACTCCAAAGGACGATGGAAGGATGGTTACGGTCGCGCACAATCATGTCACGAATATCTTGTTGCCAACATTCATCAAAGAACTGCTCATAATATCCCGACTTCCACTTGTCGAAAGCCTCGTCAACGACTAAGAAACCAATGGAATCACAATAATTCAAGAACTCCGGTGAAGGCGGATTGTGTGAACAGCGGATGGCATTTGCTCCAAACTCCTTTAAGATAGTCAGACGGCGTTCGTATGAACGGTTTGGAACGGCAACCCCCAAGCATCCAGCATCCTGATGCAGGCACGCACCTTTCATCTTGATATTCTTCCCGTTCAAGAAGAAGCCTTTGTCCTTATCGAAACCGATGGTCCGCACCCCGAAACGGGTCGTGTAACGGTCTATCACCTTTCCCTTTTGTTTCAATATTGTTTCCAAACGATAAAGATAAGGTTTTTCCAAATTCCACAATTGTGGGTTGGACAGCGTGAAAGACTGTGCAATATCTTTTGTCCCGTTTTCCGGCATCACAACCTCTGTTCGGGCTGCATACTGCTTGCCGTTTATCTTCAACAGATTGCCTTGTGCATCCACTATTCGTTGCATAATTTCTATTTCACCGGTCAATGCCGAAGTATTGGCTACAGTTGTTACACAAGATACGATGGCCGATTCTGCCGACACTCGGGGAGTGGTAATATATGTACCCCACATCTTGACATGTATCGGATTGGTTACTTGCATCCATACGTGGCGATAAATACCCGAGCCAGTGTACCAGCGCGATTTCTCCGAATGATCTACCTTCACGCTCAATGTATTCTTTCCTCCATATTTCAAGTAAGGAGTCAAGTCAGTTTCAAATGAAGTATATCCGTAACGATGGTAATCTACCTCCTGTCCGTTCAGATAGATGGTAGCTTTATGATAGATGCCATCGAACACAATGCTGACCCGCTTACCTTTGTAAGACGCAGGCACATTGAAATCTTTCTTATAATAACCTATACCCCCCGGCAAATATCCACTTTCAGGACCCACCTCTTCGTTAAAGTCCAGTTCAATACTCCAGTCATGCGGAAGCTGGACAGGTTTATAGATACCTTGTTCTCCCAAACGGAACTGCCAATCGAAATCAAAATTCTGCCGGATACGTTCGGCAGACCATCCTATTGTCCCGGTAAACAAGAATAAAATGATTATTAATAAATTACGTTTCTGCATAAGTGATTAATATTATGATATGTTTCAACTCTTTCATAGTATCTGTATTTCATCGATATTTCCTGCAGGAGCTGGCACAACAACCCTATTAGGACGATAATAGTTACCTGTCGTTTCCAAATGAATGGTATTGTTTTTCCCCTTCTGCAACGGTACAGAAATACTGAAATAATTATATTTAGTGCCTCCTCCTGTAGGTTCCAGTTTTATCCGATAAGATTTCCCGTTCACAGTCAGAATATGGCTGGCCTGCCGGTTGTCCTCCAAAGAATAACGGATGCGGATGATATGTTCGCCCCCTTCCTTACCGTCCAGTTGTTCCCAAGTAATATATGCACCCTCATGAGAAGGCAATTTCACATAACCATTCCCGGCAAACCCAATATTCTGGATGTCATATTCCGCAACAGCATCCGAACTGAGCGATACAAACTCTGCCTGGACTATCTGATAAGGTTTCGGGAACAAGGTCCCTTTGCATTTCAGTAACACGGTAGTGCCTGCCTCCACGAATACCGACGGATTTTTGTCAGATGCCGTGTCGAACAATTCCGTTTGTCCCAAGCTGACGTTACCTTGTCCCACCCACTGATTACCTTTATCGAAATAACCATACGATGCGCTTTCCACTTGCATGCCAACAGGCAATGTGAAACGTCCTCCACCGGTGCTCATCAAAACTACCTCCGTATCACTACGCAGAATACTGATACCTTGCGATGTCGGATAAATAGGGGAGTATGATATTCCGCTGTTGGCAGTACTCGTACCTCCATCAACGCCTTCCCAATTGTGTACAAACAATCCGTAACCATGCGTCTTGGTAGCAAGGTCCACCGGGTCGCTCTGTAAAATCTTGTTCATGCGCCGTATGTCGTCCAAGTGCCCTACCAGCGGAACAATCTTGTTCCCATTCCTGCCATAGAGCGCTTCTATACTATAATAGTCGAAAGCAGCATTGCCCGACAAGGCAGCCAAATGCATCTGGGCAGAGATAGGAATACCCGAATTGGTTTCCATAATCATCCGGAAATTCTTGCCAACGTATGGGACATTGTTACGCATACTGGCAATGAATGAGGCATCCGAAGCAAAATGATGCCGGTAAGTGTCAATTCCTACAAAATCAAGATTAGTCTTTTCCCCTGAAAGCCTGTGGGCTTCATTCTCTTGGATCCGTCCGGCAACGTTCCAAAACACACAATTGGCACGGGTCCATACAACATAATCCGATTGTTTCACCGCACCGGCCACTCCATTCAGATAAGAAATAGCTAACGAATTGGGAAACGTGGTTCGCATCCCAATGAATTCATTATTGATTTGCACACCGATTACAGGATGCTTCTTCTCATTGGCAGCATCCCAATCGGCTATGTGGTTCATTACTTCTTTCAACACATAGGTTTCCCTTTCGCGCAAACGGTCATCTGCAATATCCAACGTGTAGTCAGACATATCTCTCCGGATGGTAAATTCACTAGTTGTTTCTTTAGAAGATGGTGAAGGGGAATAAAGCACATAGTCCGGTGTGCGTAAGTGTACGGCATTTTTATTAGGACGTCCCAGCCATTGCACATGCCCTCCGCTGTTTGCACCAAACCAGAGCATTTCCATTTTTAACCCATATTTATTCACCAGCTTCAGATAACTGTCCAGGATAGTCCAATCGAACCGGTCCTTTTTCGGCTCCACCTCATACCAATGTACCGGAACAGACACTGTATTGAATCCGTCTGCCGCCACTTGCGCAACAAGTTTTTCACACAAGTCCATGCTCCATTCTTCAGAATATCTCAGCAAATCCAGCCGCAACTGTATATTGGTCATATAAAACGGCGTACCTGTCACCCGAAGCACATACTTCTGTGTACCTTCAAGGCTTGTGTCTACATTTGAAATGACCTGTTGCTTCCTTTCTGTAGGAACAACATTTTTCGCGTTTGCCATTGCCGACCAGTTCATGCAGCAATAGCATAATGATAATACTACCAATCTGTGTTTCATACTTATTTCAATTCGTGACATTAATAAAGTTATACATGATATTGTTTCTGCAAAATTATAGAAGGAAGAAGATATGAATAGGTGGAAAATCCGTCTAAAAGGGATGGAATACTACCTAAATACCGGACTAATAACAGAAAGGTTGCTAATCTGCTCTTATAAACGATATTTTCTCCTACCTATTGGCAGAATCAAGTTCGAGATAAATTCCACCAACGGGATGTTCCTTTAGCTGTGCTGGATTATCAAAAAAAACTTATTCTTATAGTTCCCCCATACGGATTGAAATCAAAGACCTGTTTATCATCCCGTTTTTTTTACTAACAGTCTCTTTCCGTTTTGATACACCTTCACTTTTCCCTTTCCTTTCTTATTCAGCACCATTGTCAAAGGTTCATTAAATAATTCCTTGTCCAGTAACAAACGAGGTATAACTGCCCACTGCGATTCCTTTTTCACAATATCCAGTTGTACATTCCTCCGCTCTTTAACATATGCCGCTACCTCGCGAAAAGTACCTACCCAAATATCGTATTCCTGATTTTTCACTCTACGAAAATGTTCCCATAATATATCCGGGGAAGTGAAGGCATCATAACCGGTAGAAATTCCATGTATCATAGTCACTCCCCAATCATTGGAAATCATGAGCTCCTTTACCCATTTATCCAGCGATTCAACCGTTGATTTTGATTTCTCACCTCCTATGGCATATTGTTTGATACGTGTACCTATTCTATTTTCTGAAACAATCCGCCGTACATCTTCATTATAAGAATTAAACGGATAACAGAAGGTTAGCGGCCTTTCGCCTATTTCAGCCTGAATAATGCTATCATTCCTGCCAACTTCCGCTTTCACTTCTTCCAGACTAAGATGCCTCAAATCTGCATGTGACCAACCGTGACTGGATATTTCATGCCCTTTATCAAACATTTCTTTCATTTGCGTCCAAGTCATACGTGGTTTATCTTGCTGCTCCGTCACATTCTCTATCCCTTTTCCCCATATCCAAAAAGTCCCTTTGAAACCTACTTTTTCCATTTCCGGGAAAACAAGCGTATAGTGTTCTTCCAGACCATCATCGAAAGTATAGCTGATAGCACATTGCTTATCGTCCTTATAATCTGCCACATATACTTCCGAATCGTGAGAACGCATATATGCAGCTAGTTCCGGCACAACTTTGGCAACAGCTTCCATCGCGATTCCCGCCACCACCTTTCCACCAGAAATGTTCAGATGGGTGTTATCAATTTTTCCTTTTGGGCAGAAATCATATATTCCCGTAGGTACCCACATGAAAAGGCTTTTTGACTTCTCTACCCCCATACTGACTACCAAATCATACGTCAGCTTATTCAAATCTACAAAAGGAACATCCATTTCTTTTGCCACTCTTCTTGGTGATTCCAAATACTCTCCATGAGTGTCTACCAATGTGCTTCCCTCCGTCTCATAACTGCCTTTATGCCCAATGGTCCCTTCCGGTGGAAAATTCCGGCGCACAATTGAATTAAACAGCACCGGATAAGCTCCCTTTGCTCGCGTCTCCCTTACAAATCTACGCAAGTTTTCATCGAAAGTGCTTCCGGGAATAGTATGTAGCTCTTCGGCAGATTTCTCATCATTATGACCGAACTGGATAAATACATAGTCTCCGCTCTTCAATTTGGAGAGTACGACATCCCAACGTCCTTCATCGATAAAACTCTGTGAACTCCGACCATTCATGGCATGATTGTCCACCCGTACATCGCCAATCAAAAATTCAGGAAGCATCTGTCCCCAACCACGTTCAATATTTCCATTCTTCAGACTTTTATTCGCCATAGTAGAATCACCTATCATAAAAATGGTGATTATATCCTTCTTTCCGCTAGTAAAAGCGGAAAAGAAAAGAAGCGCACAAAATACATATAGTAATTTCGAATTCAACTTTCTCATGATATATTTTTTTACAAGAAAGAACATAAAAATAAGATATATGATAATGTACAATTACAGTTCATACGGCAATAGCATAATGATAATACTACCAATCTCTATTTCACATTTATTTCAATTCGTGATATTAATAAAGTTGTACATTATATGGTTCCTGCAAAATTATAGAAGGAAGGGGATATGAATAGGTGAAAAATCTGTCTAAAAGGGATGGAATACCACCTAAATACCGGGCTAATAGCAGAAAGGTTGATAATCTTCTATAAAAGATATCTTCCCTTATGGTGGTAGTCGGATTCTCAATTAAGACAGAAATAGAGACGAGGATAAATTCATCTCTATTTCTGTCTTGACTGGGAATATGTTTTCCAAACACCATATTCTATTCTATCACACGTATGCTGTTAAGCATATCTATTTTTCAGCTGAGGCATCAGCCTTGATTGGCCAGTATGGATTCTGATAAATGACGGATTCTTCTACATTGGTACCATCCGGTGAAGTCAGCAGGAACTGCTTTATAGGTATCGGATACAGATAATGAGCCATGTTCCAAGTAAATCCACCATATCCTATCTGGTTCGATGTCTTTTGGAATGGGCAAAGATATTCGCTGTAGCTAGACGGCGATACATTGGAGTTGCTTGTACCATCGGATACCAGAGCCGATGTACCGTCACTATTGTCATACCAATGCTCCATCGGCGTATTCCACAAGTGAAATCCTTGGGGTACATAGGGGCTGGTTATCAATTGATCCATTGCTCTCCAACGGCAGACATCCATGTTGCGCAAAGCTTCGGCCAGCATTTCACACCGCCGTTCGCGACGGATGTTATACAATGTCTTGTCAGTAAGTAGCTTTCCACCGGAATAAGCCCCCCAATCGTTCTCTGCTTCCTTATCCATCTCGGTAGCTGCAATGGTGGCATCGATGTCCGTGCTTATCCCGGCGCGACTGCGAATAGCCTGCCAGTAGCCGAGAGCAGTGGCATCTAGTGTCCCAGTCCTTTCGTAGCTTGCTTCCATATAGTTAAGCAAGGCCTCAACAGCCCGATAGCACACCAATGCAACGTATCCCTTAAGCTGTATGCAGTATTTTGAATTGAGTGCTCCGCCTTTGCGCAAAGCATATCCGGTGGTATAAGCACGTTGCATATCGCCTACGATAATATTAGGTACGGGTTCTATCAAATTGAGGCTCTGTCCGGGCTGGTCATCCCACACGATGTTCGTTTGCCCGGGCTCTTTCAAAAAGAGAGACAAACGACTGTCACGGTTGGTACGGACATCGGCTATCGTCTGGTCGCCCATATAGTAGCCATCACCGTCCGCGTACGTTCCATGTGTATATACGGGAGTACCGTCAGCCATCAGGAAATTCTGTACAAAAGAGCGAGTAATTCCAACGCCCCAATTCCCCATGTTGGCTGCCAAGGCAATATCATTTCCCTTGTTCATTGTATATTGTCTCCACAGCAGCACTTCGGGATAACTGGACAAATCTTCATCGCAGAACATGTTATAGTAGGGATTCTCCGGATCGTCCGCAGCCTGTTGCAGCATTCCGGTGTTGGCGGTCAGCTGCCCTTTGTATTTCTCGGCCACTTCCTTAGAGGCGGCCATTGCCTCATCCAAGAAAAAATTTATCTCGTTATCTATGTTTCCGCTCGGATATTCATAATTGGCATTGTATTCTTTGCTTTTACCTGGCCATCCTTCGCCATTGGGAACAAAAGCTGTCCCTTTGAAATATTTCAGGAATGTCCCTTCATATAGGGCTACACGTGATTTAAGCAGCAGTGCCAAGTCGCGGTTAATCCGGGTGGTGGCAAAGTCTATCCCATCCATCAACGTGGCAGCCTTGTCTAGGTCGGAAAGGATAAAACGAGCCACCTCGTTGCGCGGACTGCGTTTACTTGCCTCGGTGGTAGCCTCCATGTCATCTGTCAGTGCATGTTCAACGATAGGGAAATCTCCGAACTTCTGGTAGCGGTTAAAGTAATCGAGCGCACGAAGAAAGTAGATTTCGCCTATGTAGTGGCGGATAGATTGTAAATTGCCCGAAATCTGGTTCTGCGATCCATCTAAATTTTCACCGAATTTAGGAAGGACATTATCCAAGAAGTAATTCAATTGATAAATATTCTCGAATTTCCAGTTGCTATCGTCCTGCGGTACTTTCCACAGTGTTTTAGTCAAGCGATTAGGAGTATCAGAAGCTATCTGATTGTCCGTATGTTTATCTTCGGCATAAAATCCGTAGCTGTTTTTGCCGGAAGAGGGCAATATGGCAGAATAAAACTTATCGGCCCATGACTGCAACTGGCTAGCATCGGTAAAATATATTTCCGGAGAGATGGACGATTCCGGTTCCCGATCTAGGAAATCCTCACAAGAGATAAAAATGCTGCCACACAAAATAGATGCAGCTGTCAAAAATAGATGTCTTATCTTCATTGTATTCTAAATTTATAAAGTTAAACTTAAGCCAAAAGACCACGTGCGTGACAACGGATAAGCATTTCCTCCATTACCGCCGCTAATGGTTTCCGGATCGAACAACTTGGTCAAACCAGTCCCGGTCCAAACGTTTTCACCAGAAACGAATATGCGCAAACGGTTTATCCCGAACTTATTTGTAAATTTAGCAGGTAGGGTGTAACCAAACTGCAAGTTCTTCAAGCGTATGTAGGAAGCATCCTGCACATAACGACTCTGTACCTTTTGATTCTTTGCTCCGAAGCTGGTTCCATCGGATGAATCGGAGAAAATAGGCCGTGGATAGTACGAATCGAGGTTAGCGGGAAGCTCATGCCCTTCCAGCCCGGCGGGTTCTGCACGAAAATAATCTTCATGCTGTTTGAATCCTCGTGTATGCCAGCGGCTGTATCCGCCGCGTACACCGAACAACATGCCAGTGAAGTTTCCACTACCCCAATAGTCGTGTTTCAAAACGCCTTGGAAGAAAGCCCGGAAATCGAATCCTTTCCAATCGGCATTCAGATCTATTCCAAAGAAGTAGTGCGAATAAGTGTCTCCCAGTATCTTCAAATCGCCATGATCTCCCAAGGTACGTGCTCCCTCGCTGATTTTGCCATCACCGTTCAAGTCTTTATACATGATGTCACCGGCTGCCCATTGCGAGCCCACTGCATCTTGTCCTCCTTTAGGCAGAGAAGCCAGGTGTGCCTGCATTTCTTCATCGCTTTTGGCTATGCCGATGGTTTCATATCCCCAAATAAGTCCATCCTTGTATCCTGGCAGATAGGAGTCGATGGACAATGTCTTGTTGTCCGGATAAGAGTCAATCATCGTGATTTGATCTGACAATGACAAGTTAATGCCATATCCCAAACCATTTTTCAGACGGTCTTTCCAGCCAATTGACACTTCCCAGCCTTTCGTCCGTAAGTCGCTGTTGTTGGAACTGGGAGTTGATATGCCCAATGTTGCAGGCAGTTCGGCAGAAGGGCCTACCATACCTTCTGTGAAACGGACAAAGTAATCAAAAGAACCGGTCAAGCGATTATTGAATAGTCCGTAATCCACGCCAACATCCCATGTACGGACCTTTTCCCAAGTAAGAGCCGTATTTATCAGGCCGCCGACAGATGAAGTATTAGGAGATAATCCATTTTGCAACCAGTCTCCATTCAGTGAACCAATAGAAATTGTTCGATAAGTAGGATACCAATTGTTGATATTCTGGTTTCCCAGTTCACCGTAAGAAAAACGGACTTTCAACAAGTTGGCTATATTCTCTATTGGTTTCCAAAACTCTTCTTGCGCTATGTTCCACCCTAAAGAGAAAGAAGGAGACAATTGCCATCTGGAACCTCGACGAAAGCGAGATGTCCCGTCATAACGCATATTCACTTCCGCCAAATAGCGTCCCTTATAGTCATAGTTGAGACGGCCGAAAAAGCCTACCGTAGCCCATTCATTATGATATCCACTTACTTCCGTGTCTTTCTTGTTTCCTGTACCGTCCAGTCCGGTAGTCAGGTCAAATTGGGGGAGACCATTAACCATCAGACCGTATTTCTTAGTGGATGAGAAATCGTATTTCGTTTCTTCTGACTGAAATCCGAGCATAACCTTCAGGTTGTGCGTGTCATTAAAAGTATGCGAATAAGACGTATAAGCATTGAAATTCAAATAGTTTTCCTTTGTATCTTCCTGGTACAGGCTCGAATTCGCTTTTGTATCATCGACGGAACCATCCGGCAAATGGTTGTATGCGGGCAATGTAGTCTCCTTGACACCGCCGTCCGTAATGCGATAATTGAGTTCGATATTAGTGACCCAATTTTTTATCGGTTCGATAATCAACGTCGCCTGATGGTAGTGCCGATCAGTTTGTACATCGCGTTGCCCGCCTTCCGCGATATTCCTAACCTCTCCGTATGGATACCCGTTCGGATCGTACATAGGCATATTTGGCCAAGTCATACGGCCAAAATAGTCATAAAACTGTGAGTTGAAGGATGTCGGTCGCCAAACATCATTACGCGTAAAACGTGTACTGTAATTGAATTTCAGCCATTTTGTGATATTGGCATTGATTTTAGCAGCCACGTTGTAGCGGCTCAATCCATCTTCACCGTATTCCAGCAAACCACCCTGATCCAAATAATTGAAAGAAGCATAATAAGTCACCTTTTCCGATCCTCCGTTCACGCTTACATTATGCTCCTGAGAGAATACGCTGCTTTTAAACATTTCACTGTATATGTCTACGTTGGCATACGCATTGTACCACGGATAGTTCCATGCATTCGGATTTGCCGGATCAGAATCCATTCCTCCGGTAAGTTTTCCGGCTTGAAAATCCAGCATCTTCTGCATCACCTCGTCCGTAAAAACCTGTCCACTTCCCTTTTGATTTTTGTAAGCTTCATTGAACATCACGGCAAAAGAGTATGAATCCATCGATTCCGGCATATTGATAGGGCTGCCTATACGGAAGCTGTTGTTGTAGTTTACGGAAGTTTTCCCGGCTTTACCACTCTTGGTCGTGACAAGAATCACACCGAACGGTGCACGTGAACCATAAATGGAGGAAGCTGCCGCATCTTTCAAAACAGATATGTTCTCAATATCTTGTGGATTGATGGTGTTCAAGTCCCCTTCCGTGCCGTCAATCAATATCAACGGGCTACCACTTGAATAGCTGCCTACAGTTCCTGTACCACGGACAGAAATACTCATGTTCTTATCCAACTCTCCGGTGCTCGTACTGATTTTCAGACCGGGGACTAGACCTTGTAAGGCCTGAACCGCTGATGTTACCGGACGGGATTCTATTTCTTTGGCTGTGGCAATGCCAACCGAGCCGGTCAGATTGACTTTCTTCTGCGTACCGAAACCCACCACAACCACTTCGTCCAGCATCTCATTGTCTTCTTGCAGTGTAACGTTAATTGCCTTGCCGACAGTGGCCGTCACCTCTTGTGTCTTGTATCCTATGTACGATACGACGAGTACAGTTCCCGGCTGCACCGACAAGGAGAAATTACCATCCATGTCGGTAATCGTACCATTGGAAGAGTTGCCCTTTTCCACAACGCTGGCCCCGATGACGGGTCCCATGGCATCGTTCACTGTGCCTTTCACGGTGATTTTCTGTTGCTGTACAATCTGCACGGCACCGGAATCATTCTCTGCCCACAAGGATAGCGGCTGGCTTGCCACAAGCCCCGTGCAGAGCAATAAGGCTGTCGTCGCCTTACGGGAGAATTTAAAAGTCTCTGTTTTCATTGTTCTGGTATTAAAATTAGATTAATAAATTTGGTTCCTGTTTGAACGCCCCTGGATTGGTCAAAGGTCGTGACTACCTTAGTCAAAGTGCTTGACTACCTTGGTCAAGAATCTGCCCCGAAATATAGCGGAAGCAAAGTGTTATCCTGAATACTCCCTTTTACCTTTAAAAGCCTATGTCTTATCCTATTATATTTTTTGTCTATACGATGAGTGTTTTTTAGTCCATCGGAGAGTCATCAGAATCTCCGTCACTGCCGCCCGGTTTCTCGGTGGAGCCACTGCCTTCAGGTGCTTTACCTATGTAAATGGTATGGGAAGTGCTGCGGGGTGTCTTCAGCAGGTCGCCGCCACCGCCCCTGTACTGCGTAGTCACTGTAAGCGTATATTCGCCATCGTCTCGCACCGCACGCCAGGATTCTTTGCCACCATGCGATCCAGTATGATTTCCCTTGTCGATGCTGTGGGTAGTCTCCAAAGAGAAAATCTTGTCCGCCTTGTCATCGGTAGTCACGGTGTTGTCCACCGGCCATGCTTTCAATACATTTTTTGCCATATTTTCATAGTCTTTTGTTAACGTTGGAAATATTATTTCAAGTTGTGACAAAATTAGTTATAATAAGCACAAGCCGTAATTTGTAATGTTTCTAAAAAGGTTTCATTTCTTTCTAAATAAAAGGGCACAAAAAAGGATTGGGAATCTTTCGCTATCATGAAAGATTCCCAATCCTATCATCTATGTCTGTTACACCATTCTTACAGATTCTTCATCACCTGTAGCCAATATACCAATGCCCAATCTTGGTCGTTGGCATAAGGGTCATAGAAATGCGCTTTTTCTCCATTGACCTTATGCGGATACATGTAGGCGCAGGAAGCCTTCCCGTCTTCAAAAAACAAGCAGAGGTTATTGCGCACAATCTCTTCGGCCAACTTCTGATAAGATGTATCGCCGGTACACAAAGCATAATAATGGTAAACCGATGCAGTAACCGTACTCCAATAGTGAGGAAAAGTATCGCCAAAAAGCTCGTATTTGCCAAACCAATGCCCGTCCCAATGGCGGATAGCTATCTCGTTCAGGTGGAAACTGGGCTGAAAACCGTTGAACGCCTCCACAACGGGAAGTTGCCGCTTGACCTCGTCCAGATATCTCCGCTCCTTGGTTTCCAAATAGACTTGAGCGAGCAGTTGCAGGGCCGGGGCCACGATGCTCTGTTCATAATTCACTTCACTGGCCGGATAGTTCACCCCGTTGGCTATGAATTTGTCACCAATCGTTTTGAAGTCATCCAGCAGTAGCTGGTGTTCGTTCTCCATCTTGGCTTCTTTCAAACATTGCAACCCTAAACATACCGGATAACCGATGCCGTAAAAGCCATGACCGAACTGGCGAAACATGGAACGAAGCGTTTCGTAACCGTCACGGACAAACTGTCTGTTTCCCGTAGCCCGATACATATAGAAATAGAATTCGGCAATCCAGACATAGTTGTATGCCCGGTTCCGGTTCTTTTGATCCACACTGGAATAGGTGACGTATTCGGGTGTCTGCAAACGGGTACGGAGAAATTTTGCATAGCGGAGAAGAGAGGATTTCAAATCATTGTCTTTCTTGTCGGACAAGAGGTATTGCTTGGCCAACAGCACGCCCATACCTACACGCTCGGCACCTTCGTCACGGTCCACCGGGTTACAGTTGGGCGTGTTGTTCGGATAAATGCTGTCGGCCTCGCAGTCATAAACCATATACGCCCCGTCGCGCAAGTCGCGAGGATTGTTCATCTGCTGACGATTGCGGATAAACGATATGCGTTTGTTCACCAAATCTTTTACATTATCTATTACCAGTAAGTCGGCATGGGTTCTCTTTCCGTTGCCATAGCAGAACTCCACCCTCATTTCTCCCGCCTGCTCCATTTTGTGTTTTACCGTCCATATGCCGTTTGCATGATAGACTTTGACGGGGATACCATTTATCTTTGCAGTACAGTTTCGGAGCGGAGAATTGCATCGCATAGTAACGTAAGCCATTTCACCTATTTCATATACATATTTATCTGATGAGACAAGCACACCGCCTTTGTCCAACATTTTGTCACGAAAGTCCGCTTTTCCCCCATGCGAGAACAACCGCCATTTCAGGCGATACGACTCTCCCGGATTCAGACGCATGTCCGGCAGGTTCATGGCAAATATACCACGCATGTGCGAACTGCTCGTTTTCCTGCCCCGTCCCCATATCTCATAGCTGTCAATGGCTCCTTCGGTCAGCATCATCCCTACATGGGGGGCTTCAAAACCCATTCGCAACGCATTGACGTATGCACCGCTTCCGCCATTCCATACATGCGCATGGCAACGATTGGTGATGCAGGTTTGAGAATTCGGATAATTATCATTAAATGGAGTGTAAATGCCTATATCGTACAACCAGATCCGCTCTCCGCCCTTGTTCGTAAAAGTGTACTCTTCTATCAAATCACCACCATCCATGCTGCGTTCGGCACGGATAAGTACGTCACCCTCCTTATAGAGAACCTTTTTTCCTTCGTCCTCTACTACAAGAGGGCGCATCCATTCCTTTTTCAGGCTTTCATGTCCTTTTACTTGCGTGAAATAGCCCAATCCCCAACTGTATCTTTCCGTAATCCAAGGGTATTGACTGCCGTCAGTTTTCACTATCCAGTTCATGTGATGCTTGTCGCCTTCAACAGTCAATTCGTCAATGGCACCGGTAAACGGATTGACCGCAAACCGAACGGTATCGGACACATCCAGCTTGTCATGTCCGAACAAACCAACTGAACGGGCATTGATACCCGTTGCAAGCAGGAAGCTGAGAAATACCAGCAATGTTTTTCTTGTCATAAAATATATGTATTAAGAGTTATGTCAAAAGTGACCCTACAAAATTATAGGTTTTACCGTGAACAAGGGGGATGGAAAGTTCTTTTTTGAAGTTAGTATTCTTTCTAAATACTATTCCACGCCTATAAAGGCGTTAAAGAAGATGGAAATCCATCTTTTAGGGTTGTTTTTCTTTCTTTATTCAAATTATTATGCCATATCAATGGCAAATGCTTAATTTTGTATCATTGAAAAATACAGTGCATGAAGAATCTATTGACATATCTTATCATCAGCTTGTCCATACTCCAAAATTTGGCCGGACAAGCAACTTACAACTTTAAGCACATCAGTTCGCAAAACGGCTTGTCCAACGATTTTGTATTGGATATGGCAATTGACCAACAAGGATGTGTTTGGGTTGCAACGGAAGCGGGGTTGAATAAATGGGTCGGCAATGGGAGCAATATTGTATATAAGGAAAGTAATTCCGGACTGGTAAGTAATGAACTTACCTCCCTGTATTATGATCCATCCGAGAATATACTATGGGTTGGCTCCAGACAAGAAGGTATCAGTCTGTTCGACTGCCGGACGCAACAATTCAAAGATTTCACAACAGATGAAGGATTGTCCAGCAATAGTGTAACCGACATTATGCCGGCAGCTGGGGATAAAGGCGTATGGATTGCATATTTAAGTGGGGAAATAGACTTCTATGACAAACAGACAAAGAAAATCATCTCATACAATAGCCGAAACATTCCGGGATTGACCGGAAGAAACCGCTGTTGCAGAGATGACAAGAACGGAGCTTTATACGTAGGTCACATAGGGAATGGAATGACAATAATCAACTTAAAGGAGAAAACTGCAAAAAAATATCTTCATGAACCAGATGATCCTCAAAGTATTCCCGGAGATAATGTACGCTCCATCTTCATAGACCACCTGAAAAATATATGGGTGGGAACCAATGGCGGACTGGCTTTGTTCAATCCGATGACAGAGACATTCACCTGTTTCCGACACGACAACAAAAATGAGCATTCACTGGTAGGAGACAACATTCATTGCATCACAGAGACGAAGGATGAAAATCTTTGGATAGCTTCCGATTTAGGAGGAATCAGCCTACTGGATTTACATAATTTTAGTACTCAAAATGTTGAGAATTTAGAGTTTAAGAATATTACCCATCTTAACAGCAGTCTGTCTTCTCCCAACACACGAATGATACAAGAAGATAAATTTGGCAATGTATGGATTGGCAACTACAGTTCCGGTCTTGATTTTATCAGCCATAACCAATCAAACTTTCATATCATACCTTATTTCTATGAAATAGGTGAAACAAAAATCCGGAAACGAATTTATGGAGTAAAAGCCAATCCGGATGGCACTGTATGGTTGGGAGGAGAAAATGAATTGTCCCTATATGACGGACATCAGATATCCAGACGCGTGAATCTTTCCACATATATGTATCGTTCCTATTCGGTCATTTATACCATAGAAAAAGATAAAAACAATAATCTTTGGCTGGGAATCAACGATGAAGGAGTCATGTGCTACAATCCACAAAAAGACTTTTTCAGCCATGTGGATTTGGATGTGGATAACTTGGATATCCGTGTTTTCTATGAAGATGAGGACGGGACAATGCTGATAGGCAGTGAAATAGGGTTATATACTTATAGTAAAGGGACTATAAACAAGATTGCGATGAATAGCTGGAAAAACTGGCCACCTACAGTTTTTGCCATAATGAAGGACAAGCAACAGAAGACATGGATGGGCACATTAGGTTCCGGTATATACATTCTTGATGCCAATAATAAAGAGCTTATACATCTGCATGAAGATAAGAATTTCTGTTCCAACAACATTAACCAAATATACAAAGACAGGCAAGGAGGATTATGGATTGCAACTTATAAAGGATTAGCCTATGTAAAAGACTCCAACTATCCGGAGCAAATAGAGGTCTATGATGAAAAAAATGGGTTGGCAGACAGTCATATCCGGGCCATTCAACAGGATAAGATGGGGAATATATGGGTCAGTACCTATACCGGCATAGCCTGTTGGAATGCTTATCAGCAAAAATTCCATAATTATGATTATCAGGATGGAGTTCCTATGGGAGGATTTGTAGAGGGCTCGGCAACCATAACACCAGATGGCACTATCTATTTTGGTTCGTTACATGGAGTTTGCTATTTCAATCCGCAAACAATTGAAGCCAACGAAACCGTTTCTTCTATAGAAATCATATCCTGTGAAAGCTTCAATACACAAGAGGGAGGACGAAAATCGGAAACAATGACACCGGACAACGAGGGATTCATTCGTTTACCTTATGACCGGAACACATTTCGCATTTCATTTTCCACAGCAGACTATGCACAGAATGGGCAAGTGGAATATGCTTATATGATGGAAGGAATGGATAACTCTTGGTATAATACAGAAGATGACAATACCATTACTTTCCGCAATGTCACGCCAGGCAAATATACATTCAAGATAAAGGCACGCCTAAAAAACGGAGGATGGAATGAGGACAACATTGTTCCTCTACACATCATCGTCAATCCTCCGTTTTGGAGAGCCTGGTATGCCTATTTGTTTTATACATTGCTGGCATTGATTTTGATATATTTCATTTTCCGCTCATATAAAAAGAGACTTTTACTGCAAAATTCTTTGGACATAGAGAAAAAGTCCTTGGAAATGGAAAAAAAGAATCGGCAAAAGGAACACGAACTGAACAGTGAGCGGCTGCGTTTTTATACAAACATTGCACACGAGCTACGCACACCGCTCACGCTGATTATCGGTCCATTGGAAGATTTAAAGGACAACAGAAGCATGCCTACTCCTTTCCGCACAAAGATACAGACCATCTATCGTAGTGCCGTACAACTGCTCAATCTTATCAACCAGCTAATGGAGTTCCGCAAGACAGAAACTCAAAACCGCCAACTGACAGTAGTCAAAGGAAATCTAAACAACTTGGTTACAGAGATAGGATTGAAATACAAAGAACTGAACAGGAATGAACATGTGACTTTCAACATCGAAGTAGAACCTATGAAAAAGACTGTCTATTTCGATGCTGAAATCATCACCATCATACTCAACAATCTACTGTCCAATGCCATCAAATATACACCGGCAGGCCAGATAACTCTCTCTATGCACCAGATAAAGGCAAACGGCACGAGTTATGTAGAAATGGTCGTGGCAGATACCGGCTATGGCATCGATGCCGAGTCTTTGCCACACATCTACGACCGATACTATCAGGCGAAAGGTAAGCACCAAGCTTCGGGTACCGGCATCGGACTGGCATTGGTGAAGTCACTCGTTGATTTGCATCATGGCTCATTGGACGTAGAAAGCGTGCTTGAAAAAGGAACCACTTTCTTCTTTCGCATAAAGACTGACTATGATTACCCCGAGGCACTGCATAAAGAAGAAGAGGATTCAGCAATTCCTGCAAAAGAAATTGTGGAAGAAGACCCCGAAAACACACTTCCTATCCTACTGGTCGTGGAAGATAACAGAGATATCCGGGAATATATTGCAAACGAACTGCAAGATACCTATAGAATATTGCAAGCCGATGACGGGAAAGAGGGGTTAGCCTTAGCATTGAAATATACTCCTAATATCATAGTAAGCGACATAATGATGCCCAACATGAATGGAATAGCCTTATGTAAGGCTATTAAAAGCGACATGAACACCAGTCATATACCGGTCATTTTACTGACAGCCAAAGATTCTATACAAGATAAAGAGGAAGGTTATAACAGCGGAGCGGATTCTTACCTGACTAAGCCTTTCAGTGCTAAACTACTAAGAAGCCGGATCAACAATTTATTGGAAATCCAGAAACGCTTAGCCAAACGGTTTATAGCAAACGTCCCAACTACAATAACAGAAGAGTCCAACGATTTGCAAACGCCATCTTCCACCCAGCCACAATTGAACAAACTGGATGAGGCTTTTCTTACCAAATTGACTTCTTTAATAGAAAATAATCTGGAGCAGGAAAAAATAGATATTGCCTTTATGACAGACCGCATGAATATGAGCTATTCGGCATTCTATCGTAAAGTAAAAGCATTGACCGAACTCACACCTAACGAGTTCGTCCGAAAAATCAAATTAAGAAATTGTGCCCTTTTATTACAGACCGGGGAATATAATGTTTCGGATGCAGCCTTTAGAACAGGCTTTAACAACATGCCCCATTTCCGCGACTGTTTTTTCAAGGAGTTCAACGTATCTCCGTCGGAATATATCAAACGCCATAGAAAATAAAAGATAAGAGCCTAATTAAATTTTATTTAGCATTCTTTTGAGAGTTCTTTTTGAGGATGTTTTTCTGTTTTACGAGAAGCATAGCAAGCTATTTAACGAATAAAAAGAGGAAAACAGACCGAAAAGAAACTTAGGAAGAAACAGAATAAAAAACTTTTTGAAGAAAATTTAAATAGACTCTAAATAAGTTCTTTAGAGATAATTAATATCAAACAAACAACTAGAAATCTGTTGCATAATATTAACAATTAACGCAATATAGTCTATTTGAAATAGACAGATTTGAATTAGTTCTTTGCCACTTTAAGAGGTAAAGTTAGTTAAGATACCCATTAAAATATAAGTTTCAGATAAAAATAAACTTTACAACGTTTTTTTATTAATAAATTTATAATATAGCAGACTATCAATATAGTCAATATTTTCTACCACACCAAGTAACTAAGAACTTTTGAATTGCTACAATTCAAAACTAAGAAAAACCACAACTAATATACACCTTAATATCATCCATTCATATTATACAATTTTATGCTTATTATTTTACAGGCACTAACGAGGATTCATATAAAAGACAAAGTACTTACATTATGTATAAGCATATTAAAAAGCTGTTTTTTTATTTTATTTCAGCTTACTCTCGAAAGTTATTTTGAGGATTTATCTATTTTTTCAAAATAATATAATAGGCTATGTGACAGAGGGAAATAGATAAAAGAGCTCTTGTAAGGAGACTTATTAAACTTCTAAAAGAAGAATCAAAATAGTTTCTAAATCTTATTGAAACAATGTTGTATATCAATACATATAAACTATTACCACCGCAAGATGTAGCCCCCAAGCTCAATACACACTATTATGTCCTATTTAGCCTAATTCTCGAATCCTGCCATATTTCAGTTCTCTTTTCCCTTTATAACGATTTCCCCATTTTTATTATCCCGTCAGTAGCTCCACCTTGCGTGGTTCAGGGTGCGAAGCTACGTCCGGGTCCCCTAAAAATCTGCAAGCCCGCTTCGCGCCCTGCGGGTTTTGATGAAAATTTTTCAATCCGTCCAGTGGGGCGGTTGAAAATTTTTCACCAAAAGCCTTGCATATTTTCTCCCCGTCCGTATCTGCCCCCTGAAACGAGCAAGGTGAGGCCACCGACAAGGCATAAAAAAAAAGTCAATGTTATGAAAAAGAGAACTGAAATACAACAAGATTTGAAACGAGGCTTCGGCTTCGCTCCAACCGGCATTAAAAATTTGGTGAAGTGGTTGTCGGTCGGTTTCATGGTCTATGTGGCAGTACGTTTCGTGTGTGCCTTTGTCGGTGGTGTAGTGGTTGGCTTGGGCGGTGGGTTGCCCATGTTGGCAGTTTTGGCGGTGGTGTTTTTCCTCATCCGTGCCGTGTGGCGCATCCTTTCCGCTTTCCTTTCCCTTTGCGTGCTCGCTCTTCTCATCCTTGTTCTTTGCGTGATACTCTGACAGAATATTAATCATTTTTAAATTAAATCATTATGACTAAAGTACATTTATTGGGAGCTAACAAAAGTTACGACAGAAGCGTTCAGACCGTTTCAGTCAATCAAGTGGTAGTATTGGAAGGCTACAGCTATGACAGCTATGTTGTGTATGAAGTAACTCGTGACAAGTGGGGAATAACCTATCATCTTGTCAATTTGCGAACACACGAGTTTCACACTTCCGACCTTATCCGGCCATTATCAGAGAAATTCGGAATAGGCATCTATTACGATGATGCGAACCCCAGGTTTTTAGATCCGTTGGAAACAGCCGCTTTACTCACCAAGGCAAAAGAGAAGAAAGCCGAAGAAGAAAAGAAAGCGAAGGAAGTAAGAGAGGAATACGAACGTATCGCCAAAATCGGTACGGAGCGTTTGCGCCCCCTTGTCCCGACGGATGCAAAGGCGGTCATTATCGGCACACTACGGGTAAACGAGTGCGACAGCTATACGGACTATTACGACTACAGTATAGCAAGAACCGTCATTTTAGGCTTTTCCAAGCATACACGCAACCTCTTTTCGGAAATGCGCAAGCATGCCGCCAATTTTGAGGGAACGGCCTATTTGGTGGAATATAACGCAGATTACGAACACCGTGAAAATTACAGCATGGGGGACGGCATGTATCTGGGCAGGAACAAGTACAGCGGTTGGACGGTTGAGAAAGAGCCTATCTACGACCTTGAAAAGTTCATAGAACGGTATGCGCACACCGCAGGAGATGAAGCCAACCTTTGCATGAAAGCACCGCAGAGGGAAAACGAAGCACAACAGCCGACAGCAACCGCAGACCTTTCAGCCCTCAGTCTTGAAATCGTGGAATACAGCGAAAAGGCGATTGCCGTATTCGGTGACACCAAGCCGATAAAGGACGTTCTGAAAAACTTGAACGGTCTGTTCCGTGCAAACCTCACTTATAAGGGCGAAAGGCGTGCAGGGTGGATATATTCCAAGAAGCAGGAGCTGAAAGTAAGGGAAGCACTCGCCACGTGCATCCATGTATGACAGCATGAACGGCAGGGCGGAGCAATCCGCCCACCTATCAACGAACCCATAAAAAAGTAACGACATGAGAACAGAAACAAGAACATACACCCTCTATCGGATAACCGAGTTATCCGAGGAAGCCAAAGAAAAGGCGTATAACCAGTGGTTATGCAATGGATACTTTTACGGTTGGACGCACGAGAACCGTCAAACCCTTGATGCCTTTTGTGAACGCTTCGGTATCGTGTGCCGTAATTGGAGATATGACGCATGCAATTACAGTTATGACTACCACAGCAGGCAGGAAGACTGCATAGACGGGCTAAGCGGTTGGCGGTTGATGGCCTATCTGATGAACAACCATTGGAACGACCTATACATGCCAAAATATTTTTGGAAAGGGACGAAAGGACGAAAAAGCAGGATATTTGTAGATATTTGTTGCCCCCTTACGGGCTACTACATAGATGACTGCATTCTTGATCCGATTTATAAGTTCTTGAAATCCCCCACCGGGAATGTCACGTTTGATAACCTTATGAACAAATGTCTCGACAGCTTTTTCCGTGCTTGTCGGGATGATATGGAGAGCACCCAGACTTTGGAATACTTCACGGAAGAAAGCAACGCCAACGGTTGGGAATACCTTTCAGACGGAAAACTATTCAATTAATTATCAACATTTAAAAACTTACCATTATGAAGACGAACAAAAAAGTACAGAAGAACAGCGTACAGAAATCAGAGAAAGAAAATGCAGTAAAAGTAACTGCTTTGGCAGTTATCCCGAAGCCGATAATGTTACTCACACCGCAGGACGTGCCCACGGCTACCGAAGTGACGGCCCCCCTCGAAACGGCAACCGTTCCCACCGTTACAGAAGAAACACCGCAGCAGGTCACGTTCAAGACACCGCTTGCAACGGCCACAGCCGAAACCGACCTTGATATTACCACCGTACAACCAAGCACGGACAACCACCGCAAGACATTCAATGACGCATCATTGCAGGAACTTGCGGAAAGCATTCGGGAAGTGGGCGTTTTACAAGCCATTGCGGTACGCCCACACACGGGAGGCGGTTATGAAATCATATACGGAGAACGCCGTTATCGTGCTTCACTGCTTGCAGGAGCAAAGACCATAAAGGCAACCATATATAATAATGTAACAGATGATGAAGCGGAGGATATGTCGTTAAGTGAAAATTTACAGCGTGAGCAGGTACGCCCCACCGAAGAAGCTAAAGCCTTCAAACGCTTGCTTGAAAAGGGCAGGTATGATATGTATTCACTTGTCAGCCGTTTCGGACGAAGCGAGAAATATATCTATACCCGTCTGAAACTGAACGAACTCTATGCGCCTATCGGTGAACTGTTAGACAATGAAACAATCACTATCAGCGTAGCCGAAGAGATAAGCACCTATGAAGCAAATATCCAAAAGGACGTGTATGAGAACCACCTCAAGTCAGACAACAAGGACGATTGGAGCGGTTACACGCTCAATCTGTTCAAGAAATATTTTGAGAAATACTACACAACCGACCTTGAGCAATACAAATTCGACAAGACGGAATGCAAGGCATGCGTACACAACGCAGCCAATTACAATCTCTTTGCCGAGCATAACGGATGCGGACACTGCACAAACCGCAAATGTCTGGAAACCAAGAATGCCGCCCATGTGGCAAAAGAGACGGAGAAACTTTTGAAATCCGATCCGAAGTTGGTTGTCGCACGCCCCTACTACGGAAGCCGTAACGATATGGCACTACAGAAATTGGACAAGAAAGGGCATGAAATCAAGGAACTTGACTACAACGTATCGGCAAGGGAATTTCCAAAAGCCCCCGAAGCACCGAAGAAAGAGCAGTTCACCCAAGCGAAAGAGTACGAACAAGCGGTGCAGACATTTGAGCGCAGAAACGAGGAATATGCCCGAAAGGTGGAGGAACTTGACCGCATGAAGGAGGAAGGCAGGATAAAGACCTATGTGAAGGTAGGGCAGACGGAACCCGAACTCTGCTACGTGGAGATAAACAGGAAGGAAACCGCCCCCGTCACTATCGGGACATTGCAGGAGAGGGACAAGCGTTTCAAACAGCTTTCTATCGAAAAGACCGTTGCCGACACGAAAAAGATTGTCCGGGAGAACGACTATCCCGAAAGTCCGTTCACGCAGTACGAGGACGGCATGATTTATTTCGTCATGCTTACCCAACTGCAAAGGAAGCATTTTTCGCTTTTTGGCATCAAGGACCAGCCTTTCGCATTGGACGAGAAACAGCGGATGAAAATCGTTGCCAAACTGACGGACGCACAAAAGACGGTAATCAAACGGGACTTCATCAGCCACTTCCTTTGTGAGAACGGCCACGGAGACAACAACGCATCCAAGCTGTTAAGAGACTTCGCAAACATGCACTTTCCTGACCAGTACGGACTTGCCAAAGCCACCCACGAGGAAGAATATCAGAAACGGCATGAACGTTTGGAAGAAAGGATAAAGGAAATGAAGAAAGCGGAAAAGAAAGCAGCCAAAGAAGCGGAAAAACAGCAGACGGCAGAAAAGACGGAGAAGAAAGTCACCGCCCCGAAAACGGAGAAACCCGAAAGCGGAAAAGCCGCCTGAAGCCGAACAGAAAGCATGTGCCGGAGACAACATCCGGCACATCTTTTTCACCGCCCTCCAAGAGAACAGAGGGCAGGGCCGGACGACCCCACCCACACCGCCACCGTAAAACCTTTAAAAATATCAGCATATGAAATATATAAAAATGTCCCCTAACGTGGAGTATTCCACCGACAGGGAGTTTTTCCTTGAACATCAAATCCTCTGCATCGTGAGCAGGGAAGGTACAAAGTTTTGCAGTCTGGTAGAGAACCGTCTGTTCATGCGTTCCCAAAGCCGCCATATCAGCAAGCGGATGCAGATGCATATCATGTGTGAAATCCACAAGGACATCTGCCGCCTTCGCTATGGCGGCGAACCCGTGGACTGACCTGCCACACCCCACACCTGAATACTTCCTCTTAAAAAAGTCGGGCAATCCCTATGCGGTTGCCCGGCTTTTTTCTATTTTTGCAGGGTTGAACCAAAAAAGAAAGTTATAAGATTAAAGATTTTGAATGATAACATATTAGAATAGCTTTTAGCTGTTTGTTCTTACTCTCGAAACGACCAAATTCAATGCAGGAGAATAAACGGGCAGAGTCCTTGTCATACACAAATGGCACGGTCTTAACTCGTTTCCTGCATGGGTGCTTGGTCGTACCGGAGAGTAGAACCTGTTAAGTTCCGTGCTTTTTTGGTACATAACAGGAAGTTACGGACAAGGTATTACTCAAAAATCACAGGAAGATGTACAACAAGAACGTTGCCATTACCGGCAGTACCATTGAAAAGACAACCAAATACGACCAATTCAGGGAAGATAAAATCCGTATGGAACTCTACCGGATAATCCTTCCACTTTATAATGAAGGTTATCGCACATTCACCTGCAATCCGCATTCCTATATCGGATTATTAGGTGCGGATACGATAGTCATGCTGCGTGAAGCGGGCAAATGCCCGGAGATAATCCTTTCAGTAGCCATACCGGAAACCGCTTTTCCGGCAGATACCGACAAGGTGTATCGTGCCCTGTATGACGACCTGATAAAGCAGGCAGACAATAAAAAAATACTTCCGGAAAAAGAGTTTTTTGGCAATGCGCTTGTCGGCGGTCATATCATCTGTTATTACGATGACTTTTCCACAGAAATGCAGCAGATATGCGCATCCGGTACTCCCTATACCAATATCCGTAAAATGATATAGGCACACATTCTTTACCGCAGGTTACAGCAGTTTCTCCAGCCGTGCAATCCGTTTTTCGGTGGACGGATGCGTACTCATGATATATTCGGTGAAAGTCGGATGCTCACCGTAAACGTCTTCCGTCCTTTTCAACCGGCGGAGGAAAGAAAGCAATCCTTCGCCGCAACCATATTTCACTGCATAGGCATCACAACGGTACTCGGCATATTTATTGATATTCACGTCAGTTATCCGGCTGATGCCGTATATAATCCGGTGAAGCAGTTTGTAAACGGCCCACCATAACTTCGCTATGAGTTCACCTACAAGGCCCAAAGCCGGAACCAATGCGAACACCATGCTGCCAATTATCCCGAATATCAGAGCCGGAATAAGAAATATACCATAAAGGCAGCGGTAACCGAACGACTCCATCGAGAATAAAAGCACCTGATAGACGAAGTCGTAATGGGAGATATGCCCCACTTCATGACTGATGATGCCCTTCAGCTCCTCATCCGAAGCTGCGGCGAGTACTCCGCCCGTCAGTCCTATCGTATTGAAACCGAATGCGGCGGCATTTACCCGTGCGTCATTGTTACGATAAAGTTTCAGCCTCCGGTTCATACCCATTTCTGAAAGCAACCGTTCCAGCCTCATGCGATCGGAACTGTTCAAAGGACGGTATCCTTCTTTTCTGCGTAGCACCCACACATTTAGCGGAGAAATGGAATAAAGGATGAATAACAGCAAAAGATAATACGGTAACGTATTGACTAAATACGGAATCACCCCCTCATCAAACAGCCCCGGTATATATGCCGGCCATATATGGCGCAAGATTGAAAGTAGCAATGCGTAAAACACCGTAATAAAGACAAAATTCACTATCGTGACATAAGCCAGCAGCAACAGCTTGCTGATGATACGGAATATTCTGAGTGTTGTTTTCATGCGTATATGATTGAACTATTAACTTCCGGCTAAATATAAAAACAAATTTTGTGCAATCCGGAACAATTACTTATTCATTTGTTTTCATTAAGCAAATTTCATAAAACAAAGACGACAGGTTTCCCCACCGTCTTTCTTGATAGATAATGGTAGCAGTTATTCCTTTGCCGTAGTGTTTTCTAAATCGAACGTCACCGTCATTTCTCTTTCCCTGCCAAAATTATCCCGGACAAAGAATTTCAGTTCCGAACGTCTGGCGCTTGTCGAACGGTAAAAGAGGGTGAATATCTGCCTGACCGGATTTTCCGTATCCAGTCCCGGCACCTCTGCCAGCGGCCTCACTTCCCTGTTCACAAGTTTTATGCCTTCACTATCGGACACTTCTCCCTTGCCTTCCATCTGGATGTAACCTATTTCATACTCCGCCTTTTCATAGTCCCCTTCACGGTCAAGATAAAAGCGTATCTCCACCGTTTCACCCGTTGCAATCTGCTTTTGCAGATACCATGACGAGAGGCTGAAATCATAATCCTGCCGGATGTCTATCCCGTCGTTACAAGAATTGAAGGCCAGCGCCGCAAGCAGTGCACCTATACATTTATATAATACGTTTTTCATTTTTTGTTTCTCCTTTCTCTTTTTATTAGTTAATAATAAGGCGAACGCCCAATCCTATCTGGGTATGGAAGTTACCCGCATCCGTTCCGAAGAGCGCCCTTTCCTTTACCTGCATCAGCAGGATAATCCGGTCTGTCAGCCAGACATCGAAAGCCGCCGTCAGACCGCCGCCATAAATAAAGCAGTCACCGTTTGTCACCGCCGCTCCGTCAGGAAGCAGGGAGGTTCCCCAGTTGACTGTCTCGAAGCCGCCCAAAACGGAAAGTCCGATACGGAAACAGACGTTCCGGCCCTTGTCCGACAATACGGGAATAAAATAGCCGAGTTCCCCCGTGAACTGCGCTTTGGGTATTGCCTTATTTTCGTAGGTGTACTCCTTTATCTGATAATCCAGACCATACAGCCAGCAGGTACGGTTACGGTTGGTATGTGTAAAGGCCAGCGAGGTGAAGTAGTGGCGTTCGCCACCACTCTTCCATGAAAGGAAATGATTGACTCCCCCTGTTGTAAATTGTACACCCGTCTGTCCCGGCAGGTCACGCTGCGCGTATGCTTCGCCCGCAAAGAGCGACAACATGGCAACTGTCAGTATGAATAGTATTCTTTGCATATACATTATATTATATATAGGTTATTATTTCAGATGCAGTTCACTGATTGGTTTTGCCGCCACAAGGTCTGTGTTCTCTATGCGGAACGACTGGTGACGGGCACCGCCCTTTTCGTAAACCTCCACCACGAGCAGTTTGTCATCCGGCAGGGTGAGCTTGGGCAGCACGAATATACCCCGCACCGTGGCTTTCCCGTCCACCGTTATCAGGCGGTTGTATGTCCTTACAGGTTCTATGAAGTTCTCCTGCATGGCCGTGCGCTTGGCTACTTTCTTGTCCACCACTTTGAAACGGATATAGTCAATGTCGAACGATATATCCGAACTGTTGCGCAGGGAAGTATGCAGGTACAGCAGGTCATTATTGATATAAAGCCCTTTGAGCAGTGTCTGTATGCCGTACTTCTTGCAACCGATATGCCTGATGTCCCTTTTGTTCTTCTTATACAGCGTGTACATGATACGGTTCACCACCAGCGGTGTCTCCCCGCCGAGTTCTTTCAGCTTCACGAACATGCGGTCGCCCGCAATCCCGCCTTCGGGATTGTCACGTAGCCAGTCTTCCATCTCGATGGAGAGCTGTGTCGGTTCGTCCTTATAAACCACATTAAAAGAATAGAAACAACCGTCGGCAGTGATAACGGAGAAGTTCGTTTCCCCTTCAAAACCTTTCACCGCCGCCTTGATGCGTACTACATTTTCCGCTCCCGTGGCCTTGTCCGCTATGATGTCGAACGAGCCCAAATCCACATATTTCACTTCGGAAGGGAAAAGGATATGTACGGTTTTCTGAAAAGTCACCTCAATCTTATGCGGTGAGATAATCTGGTTGGTGGGGAAAATCTTTGTTTCCACCGGTTCCTGCGCCTTTACCGACAATACGGTTAAAAGTATGACTAATGATAAAATAATTCTTGTCTTCATACTCTGATTACTGTTTTTTTGAGATTAATAAAAGTTGATAATTCGCTTTTACAGCCACCTTCACCTCACGCATCTTTGTGGCCAGATATTGTGATCCGCCGCCAAGCACGCCCCTTGTCACGTCCATGACGAGTTGTTGCGAGGCACTGCGTGCGAACGAGATGCTTGTTCCGAAACTGCCCCCGATATTGGCGGCGGCTTCTTTCATGGCGGTACGTTCTGCGGTATTCGGAACGAAAAGTCCGGCCTGCCCGTCCATATCGTAAGCCGTTAGTTCCACCGGCAGGATATTCCCGCCGCTCTCTATGGAGTTTACTGTGACTGCCATCCGTTGTCCTTCGATACGCACCGTACCATATAGCGGAGTATTGGCAGGTACAAGCACACCGCCCACTTGCAGTGGTTCCAGCAACCGGAACTTCAGTCATGCTCCGGTGGTCACTGTCTGGTCTTCGGCCACGCAGGCACGTATCGTATTGGCTCCGGCAAGCTGTCCGCCGCCCACGGCAGTGGCAAAACCGTAATTGCGGGGTATCGTGTCGGGTACCGGAGGTACGGCCAGTGACGAAACCACATTCTCCGTGGCACGTCCGGCAGCTATGGCGGCAGGATTGCCGGTACCGGTACCCCCGGTAGGCTGTATGTTCTTCACCTGTCCGCCCGTTTGTCCGGGGAAATAGCGTGCCGCCATCTCATACGACTTTTCCATCAGTTCCAGCGGGTCTTGTCCTTTCCGTTCACGTTCCAGCTTTTCGTTAAGCTCCTTTACCTGCCGTTCCAGTTCGTCCACCCTCGGACTCTCCTTCGGTTCCTGATAGAACGAGGTGATCTGTCTTGAAATCTGCCGCTGTTTTTCTCTGGACTTCCGGATAGCATCCGCTTTCGGTACATCTTCTTCCGGCTTCAGCCCGTCCGTTGTGTCCGGCATCAGATAGCCACCTGCCATGTCCTGCAAGGTTCTCACTTTTTCTTGCCTGCGTTTCTTCATCTCTTCCAGTTCATAAGCCTTCTGTTTGTCGGCCATCGTCTCCGGTGCGATAGCGTCGGGTATCGTCGTATTGATCCCCGCCATTCCTTCCACCGTTTCTGGCGTGTCCGGTTTGAAGATAAACCAGATGAACCCGGCACAAAGCAGGGAGAGGACTGTCACCACGCCATAGAATTTCAGCTTGTCGGCAACCTTGCGGTTTAACTTCTTCTCCTTTTCGGATGTAGGTTCCGCTTTCTGCGTTTCTTTATTCTTTTCTTCTTTCTTATCGGATTGTGTCATTGGATACATTGTTTTTTAATGGTTGGATACTGTCCGTTTGGGGAAGCGCAATCCTTTGGAGATGCTGTACCTCAATCGGAAATTTGTCTGTCCCGCAGAAACCGCCCACGATGTAGGCAAGGTCGATGGCGGCGAAGAGTCCGAGCAGGTAAAGGATGATAATCCTTTGCTGCCGGTAGCTCAGCCGTTGCCACCGCCTGCGGAGTTTTATTATATATCGGTCTTTCTCCGTTCTGAACGAGTGGAAGACCTTTTTTATACCGTTATCTTTCATACTGTCCGATGTCCCTGTTTTCGATGATGGTAAAACTCTCTATCAGAAAGCCCTGCGGGTTGTTGTCGCTCCGGGTTACATTCCTCAGACGGCAGGTGGTGACAAGCGACCTTTCGGTAACGCTACTCGAACGGATGATGTGCTGTCGGCTATAGGTCTTCATCTCGTAGGGATAACTATTGAAGTTCCCCTGTATGCTGTCCACCGTCAGCGTCTGCGAGATGTTTCCCGCTATCATCCGGTTGAAGTAGCCTTTCTCCTGCAAGTTCCGGTAGTAACCGATGGCACTTTCATCCGAAAGGTAAAGGGCACGCTGGATGTTGCTTTCAATGGCGCTCTTGTCCGGTGACAGGGTGAAAAACAGTTCGTGGAAACGTCTGATATGTTCCCTCGCTTCCACGGGGCGGTTCTGCTGCACGTCCTGCGAGAGTGCCAGCATCAGCGACTTTCCGCTGTCCAACACATAAATTTTCTGCCGCTGCGCTTCTGCAAACTCGTATGCCTTTCAGGTGGCGAAGACCGTTACCAGTGCGCATACTCCCAGGAATACCATTCCGAACAGCCGTAGCTGCCGGAATGATGTCTCGATGTTTTTTAATGATTTGAACTCCATGTCTTCTTTCTGTTTTTTTAAGTGATACGTTTAGAACATTTTCTTGATGCGTCCGGCTACCGATCCGCCGACTGCGCCACCGACTGCCGCCGCACCGTTCCCTGCCATCTTTCCGGCACCGTTGGCTTTCTGCCCGTAAGCTCCCGCACCGCCTGCCTGGATAATCCACGAGGACACCGTGGGAACGCAGAAATAACCGATGATACCTATAATCATAAAGATGCAATAAACGCTGTTCGAAGCATCCGGTATAAATGTCGGGTCCTGCATCTGCTTGATGTCCTGCTGCAACATCAGAACCTGTATGCGTGAGAGGATAGCCCCGAACAGGTCACCCACGGGCAGCCATAAGTAAATACAGATATAGCGTGACAGCCAGGTGGTGAGCGTACTCTGGAATCCGTCATAGACGGCCAGCGCAAAGGAGATTGGCCCCAGTATGGAAAGGACAATCAGGAAGAAAGTCCTCAGTGTGTCTATCAGCAGCGATGCCGCCTGAAAGAACAGTTCCAACAGTTCGCGGAACCATTGCCGCACCTTTTCCCCCATGTCATACACCGCCTTCTGCCCGTACATGTTTATCATCGTGTCCATGTCTCCCAGCGACCAGCCAAGCTCGTCTATTTTCTTGTCAAATTCCTCGTCACTCACAAGGAAAGCCTTTGCCGGGTCACGCAGCATCGCTTCCCGTTCCAGTTCGTCTTTCTCTTCCTGATACTTCTTCATGTCGAAAGTCTGCTGTTCAACCAACGAGGAAGTGGCACTGCATACGGGGGAAAGAATCCCGTTGATTGTACCCAATACCATAGTGGGGAAGAACATGATGCAAAGGCCCAGCACAAATGGTCTGAAGAGTGGGAACACGTCTATCTCTTCCGCCCTTGAAAGGGACTGCCACACCCGGTAAGCCACGTAGAACAGGGCACCGATACCCGCCACACCTTTTGCCACGCTTGCCATATCCTCGCACAGCGGCATCATTTCATCGTAAAGCGAACGCAGCAACTCATGCAGGTTCGTCCAGTCTATTGATAGTAATACCATAGTTTTTTTGTTCCTTTAGTGATGAATGATTACCAGTAACGCTGGTCTTGTGTCCCGTACAGGGCGAGTACCCTTTGAGAATCTCCCTTCTTCTTGCTGCGCAGGTACGATATGCCGATATTCTTGCGGGTATAGTACCATGTCAGGTTCTTGTATTCCAGCACTTCGCCGTATATCCGGTTGATGATGTCCAGCCGTTCCTTGTCCGTCATCGAAAGTCCGGTAGCCGTAGTCACTTCCTTCAAATCCAGCAGCAGGTTGCTGCTTTCTTCGAGTAGCCGGTTATACCCGAAAGCGATGGCCGAGAGTTCCTCCACGGTGAAGTTAGGGTCGCCCATCATGGTATTGAAATGGGTCACGTAAATATCGCTGATGTCACCTACCAGAAGGATAGTCTGTTGAACTTTCCGGGCACCTTTTACAAGGTCATGCACCGATTTAAGCGCATCATAGTAGGCTTTTCCCTGCTGGTAAATCTTTACAGTCTCCTGAAAATTGTTCAGCATATTTTGGGCCGTTGAGGATGTCTGTACAATTTCCTTTGCGGAGTTCACAATGCTTTGGGCAAGGTTTGACGGGTCAAAGACCGTCCACTGTGCTTTGCTTGTCACTGAAAGGGAAAGCATTGCCATGAATAGGATTGTTATTCTCTTTTTCATGTGTCTATCTCCTTTCTTTGGTCAGTAAATACCGGCTGTCGTCATCACGGGCAAACAGTCCGTAACTGCCGAAGAGCAGAACCTCGCTGCCGCTGAAATACCCGATACATCCGGCATCCTTATTTCCGTGAAGGAACAGGTCGTCACCCCCACGGAGCGGAATGTTGATTTCGGTATAGCTCTTTTCTCCAACGAACAGCGTGGCTTTGTATCCCTTGAAACCGTCCGTCACCCGGTTGGATTTGCGGATAGTCAGCGTTGAGCCGCCTTCCTTGTTCATTCAGTGACCGCAGATGCGGTCGTGTTCCAGTTCCTTCTTCATTTCCCCGATCAGGTTCAGCAGATCCAGATTGGTCAGGGTCGCATCTCCGAGTGCTTCCCTGCATTGGCTTAATAAATCTTTCTTACTCATTGTTGTCTATGGATTAATATGGTTACTTGTTTTCCTGCCGTTTGCTTTCGGCAAGTTGTTTGATAGCCAGCTCGATGTTTCCGCCCAGCTTTTCCGTAAGGCGGGTAAGTTCCAGTTTCTCAGTCTCTTCGGTGGTGTAGCAAAGGTACTCTTCAGCCGAAACTTCTGTCGCATATACCGCGCTCTGCGTGCCGCCAAGCCCTATCCAGACCTCTTTGTAAAGTCGGTTCGCTGCATTGGCAAGATTAATCGAAAGTATCTGGCTGCGTTCCTTGTCCGTCAGGCCGAGCAGATTCTGTATCTGGTCGAACTTGTTCTGATACTTCCGCTGGTCGAGCAGTATTTTGCAATCGCTGTTGTTGATAATCGTCTCTTTCACAACGGGGGAAGAGATAATATCATCGACTTCTTGCGTGACTACAACCGCCTCTCCGTAAAACTTTCTAACCGTTTTAAAGAGATACTTTATGTAGGATGCCATACCTTCCTTGGCGATTGCCTTTCATGCTTCCTCAATCAGTATCATCTTGCGGATACCCTGCAAACGTCTCATTTTATTAATGAACGTCTCCATGATAATGATGGTGACAACCGGAAAGAGGATAGGATTATCTTTCACAACATCCAACTCAAATACGATAAACCGTTTGTTCAGTAAATCCAGTTCCTTGTCCGAGTTCAGCAGATACCCGTATTCACCGTTCTTATAATAAGGTTCCAGCACGTTCAGAAAACCGTCCACATCAAAGTCCTTCTCCCGCACATTCTTGTCTGCCAGCACTTTGCGGTAGTCTTTCCTTACAAAGTCATAGAACGAGTTGAAATTAGGTTTTATCTTCCGGTTCTTCCTTATTTTCTCGATATACAGACTGACTGCATTCGAGAGTGCCACCTCTTCCGAGCGGCGGGGCGGTTCGTCCTCCCTTTTCCAAAGGGTGAGTATCAGTGTCTTGATGCTGTCCCGCTTCTCGATGTCATACTGGTAATCCTCCGTGAAAAACGGATTGAAAGAAATCGGGTCATTTTCCTTGTATGTAAAATAAATCCCGTCATCCCCTCCGGTCTTCTGATGTATCAGGTCACAGAGTCCCTTGTACGAATTTCCGGTGTCCACCAGCAGGATATGCGTCCCTTGTTCCCAGTACTGCCTCACGAGATGGTTGGTAAAGAAGCTCTTTCCGCTGCCACTGGGGCCGAGGATAAATTTGTTACGGTTCGTTACTATCCCTTTTTTCATGGGCAAGTCCGATATGTCAAGAAAGACGGGCTTTCCCGTCAGTCTGTCCACCATGCGGATACCGAAAGGGGAAAGCGAGTTCCGGTAACAGGTCTCCGCTGTGAAAAAGCAGAGTGCCTGCCCGGTGAATGTGTAGAACGTCTCTTCCGCAGGGAAGTCAGCCTCGTTACCCGGTATGCCGGCCCAATAGAGAGCCGGAAGGTCGGTCGTGTTGTGGTGCGGTGTACATTCCATCAATGCCAGTGCACTTCCCACGTCATTCTTCACCCTGCGGAGTTCGTGCCCGTTTTCCGCCCATGCGATGATGTTGCAATGGCAGCGCACGGATTGCAGTCCGTTGCTGTGCGCCTCATTCAGGTATTCATCCAGCCACTCCTTGTTGATCTGGTTGCTGCGGCTGTACCGTGAAAGCGACTGCATGTTCTTCGCCGCCTTTTCGAAGCGGGAAAGGTTTTCGTTGCTGTCGTCTATGAATATCCACTGGTTGTAGATATGGTCGCAGGGCAGCATCACGCCCACGGGGGCGGCATAGCTAAGGCGGCAGTCCGATCGGTCTGTCGAGAGGCGTTCGTACCGCCCGTCTGTCTTGACTTTACCCGGAAGGTCGTCAAGGTCGGAAAGTGTATGCAGGCAGAGCCGCTTGTCACCGATACGCATCCCGTCCGGGTTCAATTGCATGTCCTGCAACATGGTAGTTCCGTCTGCCGAGAGCGTAAGGTACCGTTCGATAATGCCCGGTTCGTTTTCCGTTCCCGTAATCTCTTCCGTGGTCAGCCGTTCCAGCCTGACAAGTCCGCTGTCGTTAACGATACTTTCAAACTGTCCCACCGCTTCCATGAAACGCTCCACCGTTTCCTTGTCCCTTATCTCCTTCGGAACCAGAAAACCACGGCAGAGCGTGTTCCAGTTGCTTTGCTGCCGGGAGCGCTCTTTGGTGGTCTTGGTAAGGAACAGGTAGCAGGTGTGGTGCAGGTAGGGACGTTCGTTGAAGTGGCGTTCAAAACTGCGGGAGAGAAAGCTGAGTTCGTCCCGGCGGATGTCCGGCTCGTATTTCTCCGTGATGAAAATATCCTGTTTGTGCAGGATTGAATAGTTCGGCAACACCTTGATTGCCTTCGCTCATGTGGCGTGCATCGCCTCATATTCTGCGGATGATACCGAAAACACTTCCGGCAGTGTGACCCGGAAAGCGACCGTGATGTCGGCGTCCTTGCTGACGATGCAGCCGTGTTCCACCGCCATGATGGGAAACTTGCTTTCCAGTGTGGATGCTTTTAATATACTTCTCATAATTTACGATTGTTGCTTGTTGATCAGACGTGTGATACGCTTTCGTGAGAGGATTCTCCGGGGATGCTGCCGGGCCGCGAACAGCTTCATCAGCCCGTGGCTGCCATATTTACGGTTCAGCGTGAAGGTCAGCCATACCAACACCGTAGCCGACGATACCCCGAAACCGATGCAGATCCACTGTCCGATGCCTGCCATATACATGATGACGAACATCACGAACACGGCAAGCAGGCCGGCAGCGAAAATAAACAGGTATTGTGCCCGAAGCCCCTTAAACTCAACCTCACGGCCCACACCTTTATTTATCTCAAAATCAGCCATAAGTTACTGTCTTTTTTATGTTTTTAGAGGAAGAACGACCTCAGAATGGTGGCGGCGACTATCAGAAAGATACAGGCTCCGAACCACGAACTGGCAGTTTTACTCGTGTCGGGGTCGCCCGAACTGAACTTCTGATAGACCTTGATTCCACCGACGAGTCCGATTACGGCACCGATTGCATAAATCAGTTTTGTGCCGGGATCGAAATATCCGGTCACGAGTTGTGTCGCTTCGGTGATACCTGCCTGCCCGTTTCCTTGTGCCATTGCCGCACTTGCCGCCGCAACAGCGGCCAGCATCATAATCAATCTTTTCTTTTTCATTTATTTCTGTGATTTTTTAAATGATTTAAAAAGCCACGGACTGCCCCCTTTCACTATCCCCATAAGGCAGCCGTGGCCGTTTATGGTTTACTGATTCAGGGGGTAAGTTCCGGCCGGAAATCAGCCGGAGTCATAATATGCTATTTGCATTGTCACTTGATTTGGTGGTGAAACATTCTTGTTAATTCTCTCTTGAAAGCAGGATGCGAATCATCCCGAATCGTAATAGCCGTTTGTTCTCATTGTCCTCGCAGTCTTAATCAGTTTATTTCAGATATTCCCCACATTTGAATCCCTTGCGGGGTGTATAGTCTTCAAAGGAAGAGGATTTGAAAAGCCACATCCGGTTCGCCCATCGGGCAAGGTCACGCTCGTACTGCGTAGGCGTCCGTTCATTTCCATAATCCCGGAAAGGAATTACAAAGGGAGTGATTCCCAATTCCCTAAGTACGTTCAACCGGAACAAGTCCTGCTCAACAGTCGAATTAAATCCTATCAGTACATAGCAGGTTATCTTGTAGGGTTTCACGTATTTTACCATCTCTTTCAGGCGTTCCGTCAAATCAAGCTGCGGCAAGTCCCACGCAATATGGATGTTCTGCTTCATCTTCAGTCTGTTCAGATGCCAGGCCTGTTCCTCGTCCATAATCCTCACGTCCACACCGTGCAGTTTCACGGGTTGCCCCTTTTTCATCAGATAATCCACCGCCGACCTTCACTGCGGGTTGGCAAAGAAATTATTGTCCAGCACCTCAATCCATTTCCCTTTCGGGTTCAGTTCCACCGGCTCTACGGCCTGAATGTATCCTTCCTTCTCACGGACGAGGCAGAAAGGGCATTTGCGGATGCAGCCTCTTGAAAAGAACTGGAGCGAAAAAGGGTATTCGGGGTAAATGGAATAGTCCATCATCCGGCTGTTTTCCACAGCTTCAGGAAGCCTGCCCGGAATATCATACCCGGTTCCGCCCTTTATCACTTCCCTTGCATCCAGTAGCCGGTAATCATAGTCTGGTGTGAAGGTGAACACCTTACTTGCCAGCACCTTGTCATAACGCCTCGCCGGTTCCGCTCATTCTACTTGACAACCTTTTGCCTTGTTGTAAGCCGAAAGGCGCATCAGTGCAAAATTGGGGAAGTTATGTCCGTCCACATCTACCAGTCCTATATTCATACGGATAAAATTTAATGGTGAATAGTTCTTGTTACCTTACCGGGTGAATGCCATGAACGGCCTGTCATCCCGAATCATAATAGCTTTTTGTCATTGCCGCTGTCGTTTTATGGATAAGTTAATGGAATGATTGTCTCTTTTGGAGTTAATACGTTTCCCGTCATAAGGGGGAAACCGTCGTTTATCAACTTGAATCGAAATACGTCATAAACATGGATGATACGTTTTGTTGTTGGTTTTCTACCGAATCTCTCTCCTTACAGTGATACGGGTTATCAACCCGTATCAAAATAACCTCTTACCATTGTTACCTCCTTTTTTAATTGGTTAGTCACTGTCCGGAGTAGCCTCATTCAAATGTTCGGCTTCATCCAGAAATTTGCTGATACGGCTGTCGCTGCCATTGATACTTTCCAGTATCGAGCGTTCAATCTGCGTATCCTTGATATGATGGATCGCCCTTAAAAGGGACAATCGTTTGTCTGTCGGAATATCCTTGCCGTTGCAGAGGTCGATGATTAAATCAATCTCTTCCGGCCCGATACCGGATATACCGCCCGGATAATCTTCACGGGCACAGTTCAAATCTTCCAGTTCCTCGTTCAGTTCGTCGGTATCCACGTCGTCACCGTTTTCAATCTGTCCCTTATTATCCTTAAGCCTGCCGGAACTGTCGGCCTCAGAAGCCCGCCACTCTTCCACACGCTTGTCCCGGAACAAATCCGGGATGCGCTCAGGCGGCACTTGTACAGCCTTCTGTAGCACTGTTTCCTCGTTTCTGTCAGCAAAAGTAGAGGTATTTTCCTTACCTGCAATAGCCCCGGAACCGATGGCGTCTATTGGCGGCTGTTGGCGTGTACCATAGCTTTTTGTAACGACAAGGCTGTCCATTTCAGGCCGTTTTTGGGGCGGCTTTTCCATGTTCTTGCCTTTTGCCTCTTCCTTTTCTTTGCCCTTCATTTCCACTTTTACAGTTGGATGGTTCCTTTCCTCAGCTTCCGGTACTGCCACTGCCGGAACTTCTTTCTTTTCCGTTTTTCCTTTCGTACGCCTGCGTCCTTTCTTCGGTTCTTCTTTTGTCGGATCGAACCATCCGGCAATGCTCCGCAGACCTTTTGCCATCCGGCGACGCATCTTCCCGAAACATATCTCGCCGAGTCCGCCCCTGAACAGGAACTTGTCCATGAACAGATAAGCGAACAGCAACCAGAACAGAACTATTCCGGCTTCATAGTAACCTGATTGTATATCCATAACCTAAAATATTTTGTTATAACTCTTTTGGAGATAAGTTTTCACCTCATCCGCATGTTTTTCGAAGTGCTCTTTCAATACATTATCTATATAGTTGCCTACCGTCAACTGCCGCTTTCCGGCAATGCCCACGATGACCGATATTTTCTGGTGCAATTCCTTGTCTATATACACCCCCTGTCTGCCATCACATTTATAGGGTGTAAGGAACTTACGGATAAAGTCGACCAGTACCATACGTATCGTTTTAGGAGACGGCCTATCCGTAGCCACTTCCGGACAGCCGGTATTATCCGCACCGGAGATATTACCTGCTGTTTCGTTCACACTGTCATCCGGTTTTCTTTTTTCACCGGATAAAATGGTTTCTCTATTTTCGCCGCTCTCTCCGGTAACGGAAGGGGCCGGAGATAAGGCAGGTTCCGAAGGCACACCCGCCATTAAGCTACGCAGGTATGCTTCATCCACCAGATTTTGTCCGCTTGTTTTCTTTGCCATGACTATTCGGTTTTAAGTACAGATATGATTTCATCCATGAACGTATCGAAGCCGCACTCTCTGGTGAAGGCCGCATCGGGAGCGAACAGCGTACTCCGGTAAACAGGGCCGCCGGTAGCGGACAAGTCTTTGGTAAAGTTGCTACGTACGGGAATACGTGTCCCAAGGCAATCCAACCCTAACAAAGAAAAGCCTTGCTGATACACATCATACAAGGTCGTGCGCTCCCTGCGGTCAACCATGTTCCAGAACAGATGAAGACTTTTCAGGGAGGACACGCCGGTCTTTACCAGCCGGTCATTAATGGTGGTGGCAAAGTTCAGCGTACTTTCCAGCACAAGACGGTCTGCCTTTATCGGCACGAACAGATAATCGAGCGCACTGATTGCAGCTATCACCCCGTCACTGCCCATTGTGCCGGGCAGGTCGAACAGCACAATATCATAATGCGTATCTGCTTTCCCTTCAAATGCCCTTCAGTCCGCCATGCAATCAGCCGGGTTACTGCCGATGACCGGATAAGCCTTTTTCTTCAATCGTCCGGCCTGTTCCACCAAGAGGTTCTGATAAACGAGGGTGGTCTTCACCACTTCCATATCCCGCTTTTTCTGTTTCATAATAGAATGTTGCGGATAATCGCAGTCCACCACCGCTACGTTCAGTCCTTTCACATAATGCAGTCATGATGCCGCATAAATGGTGAATGTTGATTTACCCACGCCACCTTTCTGGGTAGCGAACGAAACGAATAATGTTTTCATTCTCTTTTCCATTGTTCCTAATTTAAGTGAATAATTTGATTTATTGATAGTTTAGCGGATAGACACCTATCCGTTCATTCATTTCATTATCAGTTTAGCTATATAGCTACTTAGCTATGAAGCTATTTGTCTATTTAGCTACATACTTACATAGCTATGTAGCCACATAGCTATCCGGTTGTTTATCTAAGTATTTAGCTAATAATCTATTTACCTGTCCATTTATCCGAATATTCACATTCTTGTCTATACATCTTTATATATGTATGGCTGTATAAGCGGATAGATAGCCTTATGAACGCTTATCTGAAAACTTACTTAATCAAATGGCTATTCAGACAAAAAGCCATTCAGATAGAAAACCGTCCGCATAGTTATCCTGATAACCATCTTTTTATCTGTCCGGATAAGTAGCTAAATAACTATCCGACTGCAAATAAACCTCAAAAAGAGCATCCGTAATGTACCTGTGGTTTCAAAGTCATTTGTTGGCGGCTGTTGGCGTGATGCCTGATAATGACCATAACGAAAAAACTATCTACCTTTGTCGCCGGGAGAGCGCAGCCCGTTCTCGAAGAGAGAACGTAAAACAAACCCTTCAGACCTTTAATCCGGCCCAGCCGGATTTTAATATGCGTCAGCATATAGCGAGGTGTACTTTCAGCGGTTGAAAATATTTCCAACCGCTGAAAGTCTCGCCCGAAAGGTGTTTCGGGGATGTCAGTTCTCCTAAGTCGAACTTCCTACATTATTCATGTTATGAAAGATGAAACAAGAATCCGTGGCGCCGCAGGGCGCAAGGTGCTGGCCGATCCACGCACGCACCGCTATTACCTCTGTCTCAATGACGGAGAGAACGAAAAGTTTATCTCCATGTTCGAGCAATCGGGCATGAAAAACAAAGCCGAATTTATCTTCGCCCGTATCTTCGGTTGAGAGTTCAAGGTAGTGAAGATTGACAAGGAAGCGCAGGAATACTACGCCCAGCTCACCGCTTTCTATCAGCAGTTCCGACGCATCGGGAACAACTACAACCAATGTGTAAAGACTATCCATACTATTTACGGGGAGAAGAAATCGCTTGCGTTTCTCTACAAACTTGCCGAAGAAACCCGTAAACTGGAAGAAGTATGCAGGCAGGTTATCGAACTGACAAAGCGGTACGAAAAGGAGTATCTCACTAAAAAGGAATAATGTCATGGTGCCGAATGTTACATCAGGCAGTTCATTTTACGGAGTGATAGCCTATAATAAAATAAAGGTGGACGACGGTACGGCAAAGGTATTGTGACACCCCAGAATTGCAGCGGACACTTCAGGCAATGTTCCGATAGAAAACTGCGTACAGGCTTTTGAACCTTACATCGCACTGAACTCGCACGTCAGGAAACCGGTTATTCATATCTCATTGAATCCTTGCCCGAAAGACATTCTCTCGGAGAAACAGATGACCGTACTGGCACAGGAGTTCATGGAAAAGTTCGGGTACGGGAACCAGCCTTATATTGTCTGGCTGCACGAAGACATAAAACGCAAGCACATGCACATCGTATCGGTACGCATCAACGAGCAGGGTGAAAAGATAGACCACAACCGGGAAGCTATCCGGGCACAGAACATCTGTCGTGAAATGGAAGTGAAGTACGGACTTCATCCCACACTCGGAGAACATGGCGAGCGGGAACTGGTAAGTCTGCAAAAGGTGGACTATCCGAAAGGTGATGTGAAAATGCAGGTAAAGCATACCGCCCGCACCTTGCTGGAATGTTACAATTTCCATTCGCTTGCCGAATACAACACCCTTCTGAATCTGTACAACGTAACCGCTTACGAGGTCAGGGGAAGCGTGGACGGAAAGGAATACCACGGCATCATGTACGGAGCTTTGGACGATGACGGTCAGCAGGTGGGAACACCTTTCAAGTCCAGTAAGTTTGGCAAAGTATTCGGTTATGAAACATTGCAAAAGAAGTTTGCTGCATCCGTTGAAAAAGTAAAGAGAGACAATCTCGCCGAAAGGACACGCAAGGAAGTCGTCAAAGCCATGCAGGGCATAAGCACGAAGGAGGAATTTGCACGCAGGCTGAAAGAGGCGGATATAGAAGTCATTTACCGTATCAATCCCGATGGACGTCTTTACGGCATTACTTTTATAGACCATGCGGCCCGGACCGTATTTAACGGTTCACGTCTGGGCAAGCCCTTTACGGCCAATGTGTTCAACGAACTGTTCAACAACCCAGATGCAGACCGGAAAAGGTTGATACCGGTGCCGGAGCAGGAAGCGTCCCGGCAGGAAAGGGAAACGAGAGCGGAAGAAAGGCAGGAAAGCGAGGAATACCGACGGCAGGAAAACCAAAGCCATCATCAGAGTGAATCTTCCGGCAGCTTGATTGATACATCCGCACTCGGTGCCGTTGACATTTTCTCCGTGCTTATGGAAGATGACCATACGCACGAGTACATTGATCCGGCCTTCCGCTATGGGCGCAAGAAAAAGAAGAAGCGAAGGCGCAAGCTATAATATATAATAAGGTATAGAACAAGAAGTTTAATTTTAATAGTTACAATTATGCAGAATGAAGATGATTTAAGAGGTCTTGCCAAAGTCACGGACTTTATGCGGGCCATCAGTTTTTTATTTTTGGCGATACACATTTATTGGTTTTGTTACGGCTGGCTTTACGAGATGGGCTGAACACTCGATATAGTAAATAAGATACTATCCAATTTCCAACGTACCACCGGACTGTTTTCATCGTTACTTTACACAAAGTTGTTTTGTGTCCTTTTCCTCGGTCTGTCCTGTATGGGTAACAAGGGAGTGAAGAAGCATGAAATCACATGAAAGCGGATTATCATTGCGGCCATATCAGGCACCCTGTTGTTTTTCTTCAACTGGTGGCTGCTGTCCGTCAATGCTTCATCCGGTGTATGTGCCGTACTTTATACCACGACACTGACCGGAGGTTTCTTCTGTCTGCTGGCGTCCGGTTTATGGATAAGCCGTTTGCTCAAAAACAATCTGCTTGAAGACGTTTTCAATACGGAAAACGAGTCTTTTTTGCAAGAGACAAAATTAATGGAAAATGAATATTCCGTTAACCTGCGCACGAAATTCTGGTTTAAGGGAAAAATGTATAATGGGTTCATTAACTTAGTAAATATTTTTCGTGCGACAATAATACTTGGAACTCCCGGCAGCGGGAAATCCTATGCGATTGTCAATCAATTTATTAAACAGACTATCGAGAAAGCCTATGCACTTTACATATATGACTTCAAGTTTGATGATTTATCCATTATCGCCTATAACCATCTGATTAAGTATCGGCACCGTTACAAGGTTCCGCCTAAATTTTATGTAATAAATTTCGATAATCCAAGAAAAAGCCACCGTTGTAACCCGTTGGCACCGGAACTGATGACGGATATTTCCGATGCTTACGAATCGAGTTACACAATCATGCTTAATCTCAATAAAAGCTGGGTGCAGAAGCAGGGAGACTTCTTTGTGGAATCTCCAATCGTCCTGTTCACTGCCATTATATGGTTTTTGAAATTGTATGAAAACGGCAAGTATTGCACGTTCCCACATGCCATTGAATTGCTTAATAAAAGGTATGAAGACGTATTCACCATTCTAACAAGCTATCCTGATTTGGAGAATTATTTGAGTCCGTTCGTTGACGCATGGAAAGGGGGAGCTGCCGAACAGCTGATGGGCCAGATTGCATCTGCCAAAATCCCGTTGTCCAGGCTGATAAGTCCCCAACTCTACTGGGTCATGTCCGGCAGTGACTTTACGCTGGATATTAACAATCCGAAGGAACCGAAAGTGTTATGTGTGGGCAACAATCCCGATAGAATTTCCATCTATGGGGCAGCGTTGGGACTCTATAATTCGAGAATCGTTAAACTGATAAATAAGAAGAAACAGCTTAAAAGCTGTGTGATTATCGACGAGTTACCCACAATTTTCTTTAAAGGTTTGGATAATCTGATTGCTACGGCACGAAGTAATAAAGTGGCGGTTGTGTTAGGCTTTCAGGACTTCAGCCAGTTAAAGCGCGATTACGGAGACAAGGAGGCCGCCGTAATCATGTCAACTGTTGGTAATGTTTTCAGCGGTCAAGTGGTAGGTGAAACCGCCAAAACATTGTCGGAAAGGTTCGGGAAAATTCTTCAAAAACGGGAATCCATGAGCATCAACCGTAACGATACGTCCACTTCGATCAGCACCCAACTGGACAGCCTGATACCTGCCAGCAAAATCAGCACACTTTCGCAAGGAATGTTTGTCGGTGCAGTAGCAGATAATTTCGGTGAGACAATAGAGCAGAAAATTTTCCATGCGCAGATAGTAGTGGATAATGAAGCGGTACAGAAGGAGACGGCGGCTTATCAGCCCATTCCTGAAATCAGCAGCTTTCTGGACGAGAACGGCAATGATACAATGGAAGAGCAGATACGAGCAAATTACCGACAAATCAAGCAGGATATTGTGGAACTTGTGGAGAATGAATTGATACGCATTGAGAATGACCCGGAACTCAAACATCTGTTAGGCGGTAATGAAGGAGAGCAGTCTTAATCCTGAACGGAGTTCTAACAAGTTGTTTCCTATGGCACATTACATCAATCCCAGAAGCTATGCAGGCTTCACTTCCACAGATTGCCGTAAAGAGCCGTTTTCAGAAAAGGATAAAAGCATGGTAGCCAAATTCGACCTTGCCTACCATGCTCTTATCATATCATTAGTGGTCGTAACTACTTTTTGTGTTTAAAAGGTACTTGTTACATATATTTGTTTTTTATCCTAATAACGGTTCAGCAGTCATCCAATTAATATATTTTCCATTGGAGCTGTATTGAAACGAACATCTCCACATAGTTCTTTTCAGCTCATCTGCAAATTCTATATCTGATTTTCTTGGAGAGTAATGTTCCGAATGGTTATCGAACCTTCTTCTCCATGCAGTTGTACTAAACATTGTTCCGTCTTCTTTTTGAAAGACACATATAAGGTTTGTCCTTTTGCCCCACATCTTTTCAATAAGTATAACATCAAACGTACCTTCTTCTTCAATGAAAGGAGGAATTTCTATTTTCCCGTTAGGATAATTTATCGCATCAAATTTCATAGCTTATATATTAATGAATTAATTCACAAAGTTACATATATAACATAAGTTATAGCAACAGAACTGATTTATATTTGCACTTAACATTGTTCATAATAAATTAACAACAATACAAAATGAATAAATCACAACTTAAAAAATGGCTGGTTGCACAAAAAAACACCACTCATCCAATATTCAAATCCAGATAGTACGGATTATGTAAAATTCTAAATTATATAAAGTTTAGGCTACTAATTTGTGCCAGCTGATATCTATACAAGAGCCGGTTTAAAACAAAAACAGGAAACAATAGAAGATACCTACATTGACGTTATTAGTAAGGAATCTCCAATATGGATTGAAAACAACAATCTATTAGATTGGTTGAAAGTCTTTAAATAAATATCAGAATAATATATAACTAATAATTCAAAATATGAGTAAAATCGACTAACGAATTAATTACAAATATTAAAGACATTGGACACTTGTAACTGAGATCTGTTTATATATATTTTGGAATACAGGCATGAGAAATTACCAATTTCTTAAAAACAAAAATGGCAATTCATACCTTTGAGTCATGATTTATAAATTAGTCTTCCCAAATAATACTCAAAACTGTTTGATGAGTTTTTGTCGGAATGCAATATTCATAAAAATCAGTATCTTCATCATACGATTTTAAATCAAACCATGTTGATTTACTTATCCGTTGAGCTTTTTCTTCGAATTTATATATAAATTGATAATCTTGCTGTAAGTATTCCATTGCAACAGAATCACTTGGTGGAGGGAGCCTAGTACATTCTTTTACAAAAACGTGTAAATCTTTCGATTTTTTCCAATATTTAACCCGTCCTTTCTCTGTTAGAATAAGGCAAATTGGGTGTAAATTCATCTCCATATATTTAAAAGCAGTAGCTGTTAAACTGGAATTGAACTTTTCAGAAAGTTGTTTTATTAATAATGGAGAAAATTTACCTTTAGCATCTTCCTTAAAGAGTTTAGTTGGCATTAATAATTCACTCGCAAATAAATTAGCTTCTAATTCTTGTTGTCCACTTTTTAGATGTGCTTCAACATTTTTAAATAGATTAAAATTAGAGAACACATCGTTAGAAAGAGTCATATTCTGATGCATGATGGAATGTCCTATCTCATGAGCAGCAACAAATCTCTTTCTTTGCTCAAATTTAATTTGAGAATCAACTTTCACAATCGTTTTTTTGTTCCCAAAAATAATTTTGCCATCACAGTTACCAAGAGGCTCCTCCATATAAATAAGGTCTATCCCAGATACAAAATCAGATATTGGGATATCTATAATATCATCTAATCCTAATTTATCTAACAAATTCCGAGCTTCATATTGTGGATTGTTCTTCTGCGCCATCTTTTTCTATTTGTTCTATAATGTCAATTAGATTTTTATCTTTAATAATTGCCTGAATATCTTCTTTTGAGAGTTTTTCAAAATTATGATATAGTGCTAATGATTGATTTTCAGACATCAATTGCTTAAGATAGGCAATTGGTTTTGCTGTGTTTTTTTGAATTGCATCTTCAAAATAATTTATAACCCTCTCGATCAATGCGTCATTTGCTTGTTTTTTTGCTTTTGCATTAATCATAAAAAGAAGTTTATTTCTCTTTTTTTTGTAGGCCTCAATATCATTAATGTCTTCTTGTAAGATTTCATTAATTGTATCTTTGTCTGCTTCTAAATAAAATTCAAGTAAAGCATCTTCTATTTTTTGATTTACAGTTGTATTCATATGAGTTGTCTTACTTTTGGTTGAACTTTCAATAACCGTCTTTTTAGCCGTTTCGTAATATTTAAAATCTCTTTTACTTCAACTCCGAGGTCTTCAGAAATAGCAGTTGGTTTACAAATACCATCCACCCAATATGTAAACAAAATAATTTCATCATCATCTGCTCCCTCTTGTTTTAATACTTTGGTGATTTCTTGAATTTCTTCATCTACACTTTCATTTTTTTCTGAAAGGTTATCTGGAATGTCTTGATGAAATATCTGTTTGGATGAATAGAAATTACTAATCTCACTTTTCAAACAACCGAATAAGAATTCAACAAAACTACATTTGGTTTCATCCCAATTTCGTTTACTTTCAAGCGACTTACACAAAATATCTTGCACAAAATCGAAAGGTTCTTTCCCTTGCAAGTTTTTGATGTCTAACAACTTGATTTTTTCTTTTGCATATAGGATCATCCTATTTATAATATCTTCCATATCATGGGATAATATAGCCTCTTCAACAGTCATTAATTTATATTTTCTAATTTGATATGCTATTTAAAATAAAAAAATTGCCATTTGTTGGCAAAATTAATCAAAAATGTAGCATATGTTACTATAAGAGAGGAAGTATGTCGAAGATATTTGAATTTTAACATTTGATATTATAAGAAAGCTTCACTCGCCAGTATATTGTCTTTTAATAATATATATAAATAAAAATAGATACAGAATGAGTGTAACAAGTATTTCTTCAAAGAATAAAAATCTTCTTTGGGCGGTATCTGCGGGAAGATGTGAATATATAGGATGTAACAAGGTTTTGCATACGGATATTCTGACTAACAAAAAGTGTAATAGTGCCTATATCGCCCATATCGTTGGTGATGAACCCACCGGGCCACGAGGCGATATAAAACGTTCTAAGTTATTAGCAAATGACATCAACAACTTAATGTTACTTTGTGATACACATCACAGAATGGTAGATGAGGATGAAATTACATATACCGAACCGTGCCTTCTTGAGATGAAGCGGCAACATGAAGAACGTATTAGACGAATAACGGACATAGCTCCAAATATGTCCAGTGAAATAATTTTATATGGAGCGAACATAGGAATTAACAACTCTCCCTTATCCTACCAATCAGCATGTGAAGCATTATTATATGATTATTATCCAGCAAGCGATAATGCTATAGAATTAAGAATGAAGAATGTGCCGTTTACGGATGATACTGACACTTATTGGATGATGGAAGAAGCTAATCTTTATGAACAGTTTAAGCTACAAATAAAGCCACGATTGATGCAAGGAAATGCTGACCATTATTCTGTATTTGCACTCGCACCGCAGCCACTACTTATAAAATTGGGAGTTTTATTGAATGATTTGAATGATGTAAAAGTATATCAAAAACATAGGGAACCTTCTACGTGGAAGTGGCAGTCGGTATCCAATAATATAGAGTATGTTCTACATGAACCTGCTAATAAAACGAAAATTCCCGTACTCGTATTTAGTTTAAGTGCAACAGTGACACATGATAGAATACAAAAAGCTCTTGGAGAAAATACAAGTATATGGGAAATCACAATAAGTGGTACACCCAACAATGATTTCTTAAAAACAGAAACATTATTATCTGAATTTCGTCGTACGGTCAGAAGTGCTTTTGACAAAATCAAATTTCATCATGGTTGTACGGAATTACACATTTTTCCAGCTATGCCAGTATCCGCATCTGTTGGATTGGGTAGAGTGTGGATGCCCAAAGTTGATATGCCTATGACAATCTATGATGCGAATAAGTTAAAAAACGATTTTTATAAAACAATAACAATAAAATAAACAGATATGCTAACACAAGAAGAAAAAAAACAATTCGGTGAAATTTTAGAAACACTCGGTGAAACATTGGACATCACAGAAACCCAATATAACACCGCAGTTAGTAGTTATGGTGCAGTAGGCGAATGGTTGGCAAAACCCGAATCATCGCTTGCTCCATATAAACCAGTCGTTCGCCCGCAAGGTTCATTCATGCTTGGAACAATGATCAAACCCATTTGTGAAGATGACGATTTGGATATTGACTTAGTGTGTGAACTGACAGGCAAAAATCCACGGTGGACACAATATCATCTCAAACAAGTGGTCGGAAATCGACTTAAAGCAAACGAAACTTACAAAAATATGCTTGACGGGGAAGGGCGAAGATGTTGGACATTGATGTATTCTGATAGTGCCAATTATCATATGGATATACTTCCGAGCCTTGTTTGTAGTGGATATAATATTGTACTTGAAAAAGCCTTTTCGGATACTGTATTGGAGAAAGATTACGAATCATTGGCAATACGTATAACAGATAATAAACAAAACAACTATTATACTGATACGATTGCTGAAAACTGGATGAAAAGCAACCCCTTCGGTTATGGTAGATGGTTTTTCAATGCAGCTAATGTTTTCTCATTACGTAAATCCATAATGTTGGCGGAAGCTGTAAGTCCTGTTCCAAAATATAATAAAGAGAAGTTACCGCTTCAACGGGTTGTTCAAATCCTGAAACGACATCGGGATATAATGTTTAACGGGGATGAAGATAAACCTATATCCATTATTATCACAACTTTAGCTTCTAGGGCATACAACAAAGAAACGTCTATCATAGATGCATTGACGAATGTGATTACCAATATGAGGAATTATATTGAGAATCGCTATGATTCAAGCGTAGGCAGAACTATTAAATGGATTCCAAATCCGGTAAATCCCGAAGAAAACTTTGCTGACAAATGGGTAGAACATCCGCAGCGAGAAAAGAACTTTTATAAGTGGCTCGACCAGGTTGAACAAGATATTCAAGCTATAGTTCAACAACGGGGATTGCATAATATTTCTGAATCTATGGGAAAACCATTTGGAGAAAAAATTGTAACGAAAGTTTTTTCAGAATTGGGCAGGAAAAATTTTAATCTTCGGGAAAATGGGGTATTAAAAATGGCAACAGGTACAGGGATTCTTAGTACAGTTGGTAGTGTCACCGCTGCTGCACATAATTTTCATGGTAATGATTAAAAAACAAGAAATTTCACTAATGATACAAGCTCTTAGGCTTCAGTCCTACTTCCCTGATTCTAAATATTCGATCAGGTTAAATACTCTTGTTTGGAAAGGCCAAATACAACCAACCTGCTTAAGCCCCAAATATCTGATTAAAGTTGTTTACCAACGGGAAAAGCATCCTAATGTCTATGTTTTAGACCCAAAGCCTTTGACATTAGCCAAAGGGGAAACGAGACTTAAACATGTGTATAACACAGAAAAGCAACACTTGTGTATATATTATAAAAGGGCAAAAGAATGGGATGAGACCCAATTTATTGCAGATACAATTATTCCTTGGACAAGTGAATGGCTACTTCATTATGAAATTTGGGTTGCTACAGGTATTTGGCATGGTGGTGGAATACATTAAAAGGATAATTTAAACTACAGAAAATATGAATAATAAAATTTTAGTCGTTATTTTTTCTGCGTTATTGTTGGTGTCGTGTGCCTCAATACCTAAAGAAACCGTAACCCTGTCGAAAACTATAGGTTCGGATTTGCAAATTTTGCATGATTCTCATCGTAATATGGTACAACTGTATTATAACGGAATAAAGCTTAACATAAATACTTTCATCGACGATGTGTATGCTCCGTTCATCATTCATCATGTTTTAGAAGTAGAGCTAAATAAGCATAAAAGAGGCGAATCGTCAATATATGGAATTATAGAAAATGCCGGAAAAAAAGGTGGTAAAGATGAGACTGAAGAAGCCTTGAATGTTATGTTGGAATTTCAAGAGGCAGCAAATCAGCAAATAAATGCGAAAAAAGCTGAGTTACTTTCTCCGATACTACAGCAAGAAAGAGAAATATTGAGTGCAATAGACCAATCCTATCAAAACACGATATACGCCAATACAACTCTCACTACTTACCTTGTATCGGTTCGCAAGGTCAAAGAAAGCCAAAACGAAGCGCTTTCCTTTGTCGGGCTTAATGGTTTGGATACTACAGTTACCAATCAATTGGTCGAGTTATCGGGTTTTATAGATATGATTCTTGAAAAGGGGGAAAAGATCAACATTAAAAGCGACGAAGCTCAACAGCAAATCGAAGATATAGTAAATAAAATCAAAGAATTAACTAATAAAACAATAAAATGAAAACAAACAGATTTTCAGAATCATTTGCCAATGCAGATGCAGTATTTAACGGTATGTATAGTGCTGAACTAAAACAGTTAAAAGGGTTATCAAAGGAGGAAATTAATGCAATTGTACCCGCATCAAATAGTATGCAAACTTATCAAGCATTAGTTGAAGTTGTAGAGAAAGCCTCCGAAGATAATTTGTCACAAGCCCAACTTATATCGAAAATAAAAAGTTTAGGTACTTCGGCGATTAAATTAGCCAAGAAAATACCTAGCTGGGCTGCATTGTTTTAACATTAAGTATGGTCTAAAACCTGCTATATAAGAAAAAAACGACAGGAATCAATCCACCTGCATTGTTCGGATTGGAAATATAACTTTAAGGTAATGGCTAAAAAAATTACTGGTAAAGCCGCTGCTAGCGACGCTTCAAAAGTATTAAGAGACGGTCGGACAAGTGTTATAGGCAAAACCGCTGCAGGAAGCGCACTTTCTCAAAGAGAAAAAAGTGGAAAGAGAAAATAAACGGTACAAACAAAGAGCGTAGAGAGATTTTTTTGAGCTACGCTCTTTTTAATTTAATATTTGCTGTTAAATTAAACGATTCCATGAAACCATTGTCTATTTATAATCTTTCTTCATGTTAAAATGGGATATAATATAAAGCATTACTGATTAATGATATTAATATATAGTTATTTGTCTACAATTAATGACCATAACTTTCCATTCCATAACAAGGAAGTTTGGACTAAATTCTGATAAATTGAGGAAAATACATAATCGTAAATAAGAACAGTGGAAAGCACCTCTATCACAATTCACATAAGAACTCTATTTCAAATGTTCTAAAAAGACATACCTGAAACAGGAAAGAAAGAGCAGGAAAGAAACAGAAAGAAAAGGGGACAGAAATCTCAGATTTAGCCTCAAAAAAATAGCCAAACAGCACATAAGAGAGTTACGGAGACGGATACTCTCTTTTTTATTATACCACCTTACGCCATCTATCGCCAATTTCCGCCATTCATTTCCACTGGCATTAAAACAACAATAACCTATCAATTAAACCTCTACATTCGCATCACGGACTTAGTTTTCCGGATAGTAGTATTCACTTAAATTATTGATTTATGGCTAAGAAAAAGCAAGAACAACAAGAACAGAGTCAGGACGAGCATGTAATGGCCATCCTTGACAAGCGAACCAACAAGACCGCAGTCGTTTCCAAAATGAACGAGCAGGACGGCAGTCTTGAAATCGTGCCACCCGACAAGAAAAACAGCAGCAGCTTCCTTAAACTGGATCGTACCTCACCGCTGGAACTGTTCTTCACCAATTTCAAGAACCAGTACGAAAATCCCACGAGTTTCAGTTTCTTCCTCGTACCTCTTGTCCTTTTGGAAAAGACACTGAATGCCGTAGTCCAGATCCGAAAAGGGGAAGATCCCGGAGTGGAAGGCAAAAAACTGGTGGAGAACAGCGAACTCAACGATGAAGGGCGTATCGCCAAACTCGCCCGCCGGTACAAGTTCGACGAACACCAGCTTCCGTGGAAAGAACTCGCCGCACTGGGAGTTGACAAGCAATTGCTCTTTGACAACCACTGCATGGGTGAGATGCTGAAAGGAAGGATTACCTCGATGGCTTTCCCCATCAGCAAGGAAGTGAACGGTGAAAAGAAGGATATGGGGGAAGCCTGTTTCCTTTGTGTCAAAGGAGAGGACGGCAAGGTACAACTGAAAACTCTAAGCAGACTCGACAAACCGCAGTATGACCTGCCTGCCTATAAAGGAGTATTCACGGACGAGGAAAAGCAGTCGCTTAAAGACACCGGAACTTTGGGTGCAATCAAGGAGATGAAAGATACCCATACGGGAACGGTCTGCAACTGTTATGTATCTTTCCATGAACCGAGCAACCGTATCATTACCATGCCGGTGGATGCCATCAAGATACCCGATTATATCTACGGGAAAAGACTGGATGACAAACAGAAGCAAATCCTCGCGTCAGGCGGACAGCTTCCTATCAACGACATACAGCGCAAAAACGATACACTGCTTTCCGGTGTCGCTTTCGTTGATCCGAGGATAATGGACATCGCATTCAAGCAGTCCGGCGAACAACTCAAAGTCAACGACACTATTATGGGGGCCAAAATCACACCTGAACAGAAGAAGATGCTTCAGAACCATGAAATGGTATTCGTTGAGAATATGCGCTATAAAGGCAGGGTATTTTCCGATGATGTACGTTTCAGCAACAAGAGCAACCAACTGCTAATAGGACGCAACGCCCGTGAATACAAACCTACTGTTGAAGGAAAGAAGAACGACAAGAAAAAGGAAGTAAAACAGCAGGCACCCCGTCATGTGGCATCTGTAAAGGCCCCGTCAAAAAAGAGCCTTTCAGTCATGTAATAAACAGATTATTCATATTTTTGGCAGATATATACCCGGTTTTCTTTCATGGTAACCGGGTATATGTTTAAATATCCAGTTAACATTTTAAAGTAATAGCAAATGACTATACAAGATAAAAATACCGCAACCGGAGAATTGTCCTATTTTGAGACAACTCTCCTCCTTTATTTAAAGGAAAGCCATCCCCACATGTCCGGGGATAGGGAATTTATCAGGTCAAGGGCCGACGAAGCGGCAGATGCCTATGAATGTTCCATACGCAACGGATTGTCCGTCACACAAGCGTTGGAACAGTCGGACGCAGTTCTTTACCGCAACCTGCACTTTTCCGGATTTGATACTGTTTTTGAAGTCGTATCGGAATGGTTTCCGGAGGTCCCCCCTGAAAAACGGGCCGATTTCTGTTTGAAAATGCTATCGCCCGCAGAAGTCGTATTTAATAAATATCCCATAGACGACCGGTTTGAGGATTCCCCGTCTTACCGTACCCTTACCATTGAACTGACAGGTTTCATCCAATATTATATAGAGCAATATGGCATATAACAAACGACAACATTTAGCGGACAATATAGCCGCACTTGAATTTATGTTCATGCGCCCGGAGTTTTGTCTCACGGAAGAAGGGCGCAGGGTATTGAACGGCTACTCCGGTTTTGGAGGATTGAAATGTATCCTCAATCCGGCGGAAAAGGACACGGACATAGAAAAATGAACGACGGACAGAGAACTGTTTCCCCAAGTCCGACTGCTGCATGAACTGTTGCGTGAGTATTCCAAAGACGAGACAGAATACAAGGCATACGTCCAAAGCCTGAAAAAATCCGCACTTACAGCCTTTTACACACCGGAGCCGCTGGTAGCGGCCATGCAGGAATCATTGCAGGTATCGGGAAGCCATCCGGGACGTTTTCTTGACCCTTCCGCCGGAACGGGCATGTTTATCAGCCGGTTGAAAGATGTTCCCGAAATTCATTGTTTCGAGAAAGACAAGCTCACGGGAAAAATTCTCTCATCCCTTTATCCGGAAAGCAAAGTGACCATAGACGGCTTCCAGTCCATACAACCCTATTATAACAGTTACTTCGATATGGTTTCTTCCAATATCCCGTTTGGAAATACCAGAGTTTATGACCGGGACTTTGACCGGAGCGAGGACTCTGTGCGTAAATCCTCACTTGCAGCCGTACACAACTATTTCTTTCTTAAAGGTATGGATACGTTGCACGAAGGTGGAATACTGGCCTATATCACGACTTCGGGTGTCATGGACTCACCACAGAACCGTCCCGTCAGGGAATGGCTGATGAACCATGCCAAGCTTGTTTCTGCCATCCGTCTGCCGGATAACCTGTTTGTTGATGCGGGTACGGAAGTGAGCAGTGACCTGATCGTCTTGCAGAAGAATACCCGGAAAGCGGAACTGACCGAAAAAGAACGGAACTTTATCGAGACTCGTCTTATATCCGGCAGCATCAATATCAACAACAGTTATGCCGGCTTAGACCATATTGTCCATACAGCCGTATCTATGGGTAAAAACATGTACGGACAACCGGCCATGAACTTTATCCATGAAGGCGGAATTGAGGCCATTGCCGGACATCTCAAACAGTTGCTGGCGCAAGATGTGGAAGATCATCTTGACCGGGAACTCTATGACAACAATCTATCCCGAGCAACCGTTTCTACCGGCATTGAACCGGAATTTGAGACACCATTGGAAATAGTAATTGAGAACCATCGGCAAGAGGTGCAGGAGGAAAGTCCCGCACAACCCTATGAACCCATGCTCAACCTGTTTGCCGCCTATGCGGATGAAGGGGAAGCGGAGGTGCAAGTAGTGGAAAGCAGACCTTCCCCAAGCCGGGCACCTTCGGCATCCCGCAAAAAGAAAGGGGATGAACCGGAAATGTTCAATCTGTTCTCGCAAGAGAATATGTATGATGAAGCCGCCGTGCCGGAAAGCATGACCGAAGAACGGGCGGAAGCGGAAGCAAGATGGCTGGAACGCAGACAAAAATTTGAAGAAGAGCGGAAGAAAGAAATGGAGCCACGCCCGTTTACCGGGGAGATACGTCCCGAATACAAGAATGGTTCCATCGTAAAGTCGGGTGAACAATACGGGTACTTACGGGGGTTGGGTACTCCCGATGTGCAATTCCATCCCCTCAAACTGACAGTCACCCAGCAATACCGGGCCGCCTACTATATCCCGCTCCGTGAAGCCTACCACAATCTCTACAATACGGAAGCCGAAACGGAAACGGAGCAACCGGAACTCCGGGAGGAACTGGGCAGGCAATACGACCGTTTTTACCGCATGTTCAGAGAGCTGAACGGAAAGGATAACGCCAAATTCCTGCTGATGGATGCCGGAGGAAGGGAAATGCTTTCATTGGAACGCTCCGTTAACGGGAAGATACAGAAAGCGGATATATTCTCCGTCCCCGTATCATTCAACGCCAATGAAATGACCCATGCGGATACTCCGCAGGAAGCACTTGCGGCATCCCTGAACAAGTTTGGGGAAGTCAATCTGGAATATATGGAGAACCTCAGCGAGATTGGAAGGCAGGAACTGCTCAGACAACTGGACAACCGTATCTTCTACAACCCCATGATGAAGAACTATGAAATCAAAGACCGTTTCATTGCAGGCAATGTGGTAGCCAAAGTTGAATGGATAGAAAACTACCTGAAAGACTATCCCGAAGATGAAGCGAGCAAGAAATCATTGGAAGTCCTGCGGGCAGCCGTACCGGAACCGATCAGCTTCGAACTCCTTGACTTTAATCTCGGAGAGCGGTGGATACCCATGTCCGTATATGAAGAGTTTGCCGGATACCTTTTTGAGACAAAGGCCCATATCCATTATACGGAATCCATCGACGAGTTCAGCGTGAACTTCGAGAGCAGCAACGCAAACATCACTGATAAATATTATGTAAAGGGGGAGAAACGGGGCTATTACGGATACGACCTGCTGAAACATGCGCTGCACAACACGGTGCCCGACATAACCAAAACCGTGCAGGATGAAGAAGGCAATGATATAAAGGTACGGGATGCCGAAGCCATCCAGCTTGCCGACACCAAAATCAATGAAATACGGTCTGCCTTCACCGACTGGCTGAACGAACAGTTACCCGAATTTAAACAACGCCTTGCGGATTTGTATAACCGTAAATTCAACTGTTATGTGCGTCCCGATTATGACGGCTCCCTGCAAAGTTTCCCCTTCCTTGACCTGAAAGGACTGGATATACCGGATTTATACGACAGCCAGAAGAATGCCGTATGGATGCTGAAGATGAACGGTGGCGGAATAATCGACCACGAGGTGGGCACGGGCAAGACCCTTATCATGTGCATAGCCGCCTTTGAAATGAAACGTCTCGGAATGGCGAACAAGCCGATGATTATCGGACTCAAAAGCAATGTACATGACATAGCCGACACGTTCAAGAAGGCTTATCCGAATGCCAAAGTGCTTTATCCGGGCAAAGAGGACTTTACACCGGAGAAACGTGTCGGAATATTCCATGACATTAAAAACAATAACTGGGACTGCATCATCCTGACACACGACCAGTTCGGAAAAATACCGCAGTCTCCCGAAATACAGCAGGAAATATACACGCAGGAGATAAACAACATCGAAGAGAACCTTGCCGTATTCGAGCAACAGGGCAATGAAGTAACCGGCTGGATAAAGAACGGGCTGGAAAAAAGGAAAGAGAACCTTGAAGCCAAACTTGAAAAGCTGGAGCAGGATATAAAAGACCGGACGGATGACGTGACCGATTTCAGGCAAATGGGTATCGACCACCTCTTCGTTGATGAATCGCATGCCTTCAAGAACTTGATGTTCAACACACGCCATGCGCGAGTTTCCGGTCTGGGCAATCCCGAAGGGAGCATGAAGGCCATGAACATGCTTTTTGCCATCCGTACCATACAGGAGCGCACGGGCAGGGATTTGGGGGCTACCTTCTTGTCCGGTACGACCATTTCCAACAGCCTGACCGAACTCTATCTCCTTTTCAAATATCTCCGTCCTAAAGAAATGGAGCGGCAGGGGATTACGTGTTTTGACGGTTGGGCGGCTGTCTATGCGAAGAAAAGCACGGACTTTGAATTTTCCGTAACCAACCAGATCGTGCAGAAGGAACGTTTCCGCTACTTTATCAAAGTGCCGGAACTCGCCAATTTCTACGCGGAGATAACCGATTACAAAACGGCTGAAGACGTAGGGGTTGACAGGCCGGAACTCAACGAACAGCTCTATCACATATCGCCCACTCCCCAGCAGGAAATTTTCATTCAGAAACTGATAAAGTTCGCTGAAACCGGAAATGCGACCTACATAGACCGGGAGCCTCTGTCTGAAGCGGAAGAAAAGGCCCAGATGCTGATTGCCACCAACTACTCGAACAAGATGTCTCTTGATATGCGTCTGATAGACCAGCAGTACGGTGACAATCCGGGAAACAAAGCGTCTCATTGTGCGGCCAAGATTGCGGAATATTACTATAAATATCTCGACCAGAAAGGCACACAATTCATCTTTTCCGATCTCAGTACGTATAAACCCGACCAGTGGAACATTTACAGTGAGATAAGACGCAAGCTCGTGGAAGACCATAATATCCCGGAAAGGCAGATAAAGTTCATTCAGGAAGCAGGCAGTGACAATGCACGCAAGGAACTGTTCAGCAATATGAACGCCGGACGCATCCGTTTTCTTTTCGGCTCCACGCAAAAATTAGGAACGGGAGTCAATGCGCAGCAACGTGCCGTTGCAATCCACCATCTGGATATACCCTGAAGGCCGTCCGATCTGGAACAGCGTAACGGACGTGCTGTAAGAAAAGGCAATATCATTGCCAAGCAATATGCCGGCAATAAGGTGGACTGTTATATCTATGCGGTGGAGAAGTCTCTGGACAGTTACAAGTTCAACCTGCTGCATAACAAACAGGTATTCATCAACCAGCTTAAAAGCCGTAATCTGGCCGCCCGTACCATTGACGAGGGGGCGATTGATGAAAACGGCGGAGGCAATTTCAGCGAATACGTGGCCATTCTTTCGGGCAACAACGATTTGTTGGAAAAAGCAAAACTCGACAAGAAACTGGCAGTTCTGGAAAGCGAAAGACAGGCATATCACCGTAATAAGGGAAATGCAAAAGGCAAGTTGAACGAAAAAACTTCCGAAATAGAAAAGAACAATGTCTTTATCGGGCGTTTCACCAAAGATTGGGAATATCTGAACAAGGTAGCTCCCGCAGATGCGGAAACCGGACTTCGCCCCAATCCCTTGAAACTGGACGGTGTGGACTCGGATAATATAGAAATACTCGGCAACCGGCTTGCCGCAATCAATCAGAAAGCCCGGACAGAGGATGATTACATGAAAATCGGAACCCTGTTCGATTTCCGCATCCTTGTCCGTACCGAAAAATCTTACGATGGGGATACACAGGTCTTGCATAACAAGTTCATGGTTGAAGGGCTGGACGGCATTAAATATACTTACAATAACGGCTACATAGCCAAAGAGCCGAAACTGGCCGTAATGAATTTTATCAATGCCTTGGAACGTATTCCCGCTATGATAGAGAAACGGGAAAAGGAAAATGCAGAATTGTCAAAGGACATTCCCGTCTTGCGGGAAATAGTGGCAGCCACATGGCCTAAAGACTCGGAAATCAAACAGTTGGGCGAAGAGCTTGCTTCACTGAACCGGAAGATACAGCTTACTCTCAAACCGGTGGGCCTGCACGAAGAAGGGAAGGATGAAAAAGTAGAAATGGAAAAACAGAGGATGGTCAGCGGCAGTGACGTGATCCCGGATTTACCACGGCAGGTAAAGCACGTGCCGTCTATGGTAATTGTAAGCCCGGCAAAGGAGTTGAAAAAAATATCCTAATGTTTCCCACGGCACATTGCTATACCCCCGGAAGCTACGCAGGCTTCACTTCCGCAGGGGTACAGCAAAGAGCCGCTTTTCAGGAAAAGACAAAGGCACGGCGGACACCCGGATAAATCCGACCTTGTCCGCCGTGCCCTTGTCTATGGGGGGAACTGGTTATACGTCATCTTTCTTCCTCAAAGGATAGCTCTTCCACTTGTTTGTTTATCAACTTACCGTCAATGGAATCCTTCAGGTTGATAATGTCCGTAATCGAATAATGCCTTGTACCGTCCTCTTCTTCCGCGAAACGCAGACGTCCGTTCAAACGCTGTTTCTCAATTTCGGCGGGGTCAAGTCCGATCAGTTCACACACCTCGTCCGGCAGCATGGACAATGCCACATCGTTTTCCTGACAAATATGTTGCAACACAGCCAGCATGTTCAGGGACTTCTTATAACTTCTCACAAGAGCAGCAAAAGAACTGCTTTCAATCTTAATCATCTTTTTCATAACGCTTATTTTTTAGAGTTTTCTGTTTTTTCCAATAATACGGCACGAAGGACATCCGAGCGGCGATAGTAGATTTTCCCCTTGTCTCTGTAAAAGGGAAGCGTACCATCGTTACGTCTTCTTAATAGTGTCCTGTCCGACATCTTTGTCAGCAGGCGTACACCTTTTGAATCCAGTATCTCACTATCCGGTATATTCTCAACGGCAGGAGAGAGTAACTTTTCAATGTTATTCACTTTGGCAAGTATGGTGCTGAGCATGTGACTCACCCCGGCACCGGGAACGGTTTTTCTATTATTCATAATGACCTCGTTGTTATCGTTTATGGTGCAATATTACGGAGTTGTTTTGAGGCCATTGGTTACTCAACCGTTGAGCAACCGCCAAAAAAAGACAGAAAACGCCAAATTGGGACAAAAAAATAGCCGGAGATACTGCCCCCGGCTATTCTATAAGTAACAGGCATCAATAAATTACGCCTTAAACACTTAATATGTTAATAATCAGATTTATACAAAAATAAATAGCAGAATATTTTGTTATGTTCCAAACATTGCCTACATTTGTATATGAGTTATTTGAAACTATGCAAAGCAGTGTAACCCGAAGCAGGACTTCCATATCCAAATCGTTACCTGCATCTTTTAAACTCTCTATATTTGTCTAACCTTCAGAGAGTTATATCAAAATACTTGGTTTCCCGCTGTGAAACAATCCCTTATTCTTGTAGATAGCACTTCCCTTCCGAGCCTATAACAAAATCCCGTGAAAAACATTCAAATTCGCTTGGCTGTAATAAAATCACGCAGCTATATACTTTATTGTACCAACGATTGTGTATAATGAGTGGTTGAACTTTAATGTGCCAATCTGCTAAAACGCAGATTGGCATTATTAAAACCACATCAATCATAATTCTTGAGTAAACTCAAAAAACTGACAATGCGAGTTTTGTTTAGCATTCTCATTTTCCATCTCATTGATAAAAAAGATTAAAGATTTGACTTACAGTCTTTTTAACCACATACTCTTAAAGGTATTCAACATTAAAAAGATACTTATAATGCGAAAAGTTATTGTTTTTTTAGTTAACTTTGCATTTTAACTAATTGATAGAATAACAAATAAAGCATGAATGATAATGTATTAACATCTTATTCCTTTCTAGCTGCTTTGTCAGAAAACGAAACTGACATATATAAAACCGTTTATTTACCTTTATTTAAAAGGGCAATATCTTCGTATGCAGCAAAGAAATCTTCTAAGGTATCAAATTCAATTCAAGGTACAGATATTGATATACAGAGCATTATACTTGAAGAATATGGTATTGAGGTTCCAATTCTTATTGTAAGAAAATTAATAAAAGCAGTAGGCACTTCTTTATCAAAGAAAGAACGTAATATATTCAAATTTGATATTTTTGAAGACGGAAAAGCCTTTCAATTTACTAATTATAATTACTTTTCTACAGAAGAAATTTATGATAGAGAAAGACGCAATGCTCAAGCCTTACAGCAGGCTTTTGAAGACTATCTTAAATCAGAGAATTTATCAGAAAAAAACATTCCAAGTTTTTCACAATTCATAGATAAGAATAAATGTAATCTAAGTTCTTTCTTTTCTGGAAAAAACTGTTTAATACATGATGTAGAAGGTTCTTTTATGGCTCATGTTAATTTTCTACAGCATATAGAAGGAGGTTATCACTATCTTTATCAAACTGCTGAACGAATCTATTTAGGTTCTGTTATAGCTTCTTTTCTAGAAACGGGAGTGGATTTAGAATCCAAAATGGATAATAATATTATCTATTACTTAGATACTCAAATCGTTTTAGAAGCATTAGATTTACAGAAGGCAGAAGACACATTACCAACTCAAGAATTATTAAAGCTTATAAGAGCAACAGGAGGTAAAATTAGATTACTCGACATTACAATCAACGAAATTCATAAAATAATCGAATTAGCAATAAATAATTATAGTAAGAGCCATCCTACTACTACTGTAAATGAAGCGTGTGTACGAATTGGTAAAAACAAGACTTGGTTGATAAGTATCAATGGGAAATTGGAATCTTTCATTAAAGCAGAACTGCAAGTAGATATTGATGGTATTTTGGAAACAAAAATGAGTCTATATTCCAAATCAGAGGATGTCAATTTATTAAAACAGACACGAATACATAAAAGTACTGCAATTCATGACGTAGCTGCCTATTTACATGTTCGAGATCGTCGAGAGGGTAATATTAGATTATTTCAAAAAGCTAAATATTGGTTTGTTACAGCTAACAAGAAGTTGGCTGATTTCAATATTTCACGTAAGACAAATGGGTTTGTTAATGAAACTATTATGCCTGAAGAACTAACTAGCCTGCTATTCCTTAAAAACCCTCAAAAATTGGCTAAAAAGGTATCTCAAATAGGACTTAATGAACTTATTGCACAGACTCTCTCTGAAGAATATGCAAGTAAAGAGCTTATAAATGAAATTGATATTGCTATTAAAGAATCCGCAGATTTGAGTGCCGAAGATTATAACATATTATTTTCTTCTATTGCTTTGCAATCAACTAATAAAATCCAGAAATTACTTGAGGAAATCAGCGATAAAAGAAAGTTTAATGAAAGTATCCATAAGTTAATTGAAAAGGAAAGAACTAAACGAGCTAAGTCAAAAGAGGAAAAATTACAAAGACAAAAGCTGTTTGAAGAAGTAAATCATGAGAAACTATCTTTAGAGGAAAAGTTGAAAAACCTAGAAGCTAAGCTATCACAAGGGGAAAAGGAGCGGGAGGAGCAGCAAGAACGCATTAGGAAAATAGAAGAACAACAAGCTGAATCATTATTAAAGAGAAAAAAAGCTCAACGTAGTTTCTGGTTAGCATTAGGCGGACTAATCCTCTCAGTAGTTATTTTTCTAGTTGCTTTATATTATCCAACATTATTTTCTGGAATGAAAGATTTTATAAAAGGTATAGCTTCTCTGGGGGGAGTATGGGGATTAATTAGTTTAATAATTAATATATGTAAACTTTTTCACAAATAGAATGCTTGAGTAAATCGTCTAAAATATGCGTGTATAAAGTATAAGAGGACATGCCAGTTTCCCAGTATGCCCTAAGGCTGTAAGTTAAACTGTGTCAGCAAAGAATAGAATATTAACTTTGTTGACACAGTTCAATTTACAGCCTCCCAGCCAGTCATGATACACAATCGTTGGTATAATAAAGTATATAGCTGCGTAAAATCATACCCCATCATAACATCATCACTTCCCGACGCGCTTTCTCCATTGGATAATGTTCCCTTCTTCTCAAATTTAGTTCAAACATTTCTTCGAACATCTCATCAAATGTAACCTTCTTGATATCTGCAAATTGCTGAACTATATTGTTTGGATTACTACGACGTTTATCCCTCCACTTAAGAAGTTCCATTTTCTCCCTTTTGTTGTTATATCGCTGTTTCAGTTCAAATAAGTCAATTGATTTTTGATAAATGTTTTCTATAATATTGAAATCAATCTCGTAATCGTCTGCATGAGTGGTGGTATTTAAATCCGTTGCACCAGGTGTAACAACTTTTACTTCAAACTTTACCTTTCCATCAAAATCATATCCCTCTGCGCTCGGACTCAATTTCGCTATTTCACCCTCAGTATCACCAATCGTTTTCATTCCTTTGATGCCTGGACCATTACATGTTCCGCAAGATGGAACAAAATTATACAAAGATAAAGCCACAAGTGGACATACTCCTTTATCCAATACATGTTCTGTTTCAAACTTCCTGACATCTGATCCATCGGCTTTGGTAAACGTTCTCACGTCTTCAAGGTCGCAGTATACACAATTATGAATATCAAAGCCATTGTTCATATTCATCAAGAAATTGGCAATTTTACTCTTGTGGCTGTCATAATTGAATCCCCCTTTTACAAAGGCAGAGCGTATTAGTAGACTTTCTTCTGGTGTCTTTCCATTCAAATAGCTAGTATATGCACTATATACCTTAGCTAGATACTTAAAATTACCCACCAGCAGTTTCTTGACGGTTATATCATCAGATAAGGCTGCTTTGATGTTTGGATAATCTGTCATGAGCTTATCCAGTTTCTTCTGGAGCAGATTCACGTTATACTGAGCCAAATATGCTTTTTTCAGCTTTACTGGATTTTTTGAGGACACAAACCTAAACATACCTTAAATCTGTTTTACAACCTTGGATATATCATCCACCATTTTAGTTAACATACATTTAAGGAAGTCATCACCTACATGCTTGCAAACATACCTAAACCTTACACGTTTATTTATGTAGTCCTTCTTTACATTTTTGCTTTCTCTGACTGCCTTGTTATACATATCTACTATTGAAGCAATTTCTTCCTTGATGACATCTCCTATTGAATTTTTCATAAAGAACGAACCGCTCAACATCTCCATTATATTACCGCCAAGAGTCCTGGTCACAATATTGTTGCCCTCTCCAAGACAAAGCACATTGCTGTCTGGAATATCAGAAAGTACGAAAGGAGAATGTGTTACCATCATAATATTGATACCACGTATATTAGAAAATTGGACACTTCTAAGTGTTTTCAGCATAATACTGGTGTACTGTCTCTGCATTTCTGGATGAAAATAAAGTTCTACTTCATCGAAAATTACATTCATGTAGTGATATTTAATAACTTCCAGATGATCTCTGTCTTTTCTATAGTAATCATTCCATTCAGAATCCACATTCACCATATGATACATCAGATTACTGATAGTATAGGCTATCTGCCTTTCGCCAGAGCTAATGCTACTGAACGGTATCGTTCCGTTTCCTTGCTTGTCTTTCGTCAGTATCAAATCAAGATCAAAAATTGGCGGTGGGAGTAGATTCTGTTTAATGAGCTGATTATACCCTTTAAATCTCATCCGCATACCTTTCTCTTCCATCTCTTGTTCCAGAAATTCCAGATTATAATTATTGTCACCAACTGTATACATATCCGTTGTCAGATAATTAATAGTTTGCAATAGTTTCTTGGTGATATGAGAGAAGTCATGTGCTAGTGGTTCCAACTTTTTAATTAGTTCCTCATAGAAAAACACGCTCTTGCTCAAATAATTAAAAACCGGCCTATACTTCCTGTAACTTTTGACAATTTTTAGTGTTTTATATACTATATAATCATAAGCATCTTTATGAAACGCTTTCATATTTCCTTTTTCGAAGATTCCGTACTTTTCATCCCAAAACGACAGAATACAATTTCTTACGCGGTCGTAGTTCTTACTGATATTCTGTTTTGTATTAATACCAAGTACATTTATCATGTTGCCTTCAGCAAACTTTCTGTTCTTAGTAGGCCGTATATGAAGTGCAGTCACATGTAGGTCACCATTGATGACTCTGAGAGGATAGTTGCCGCTTTTGTCTTTAAAGAATAGCAGCGCGGTCAGACGTTCTTTTGCCAAAGCATTCTCATTCGCTACATTTAGCTTTCCATCATCACGCATCGGATGTAGCACAATTGGAGTTTGATACCCATCATTCTTATGGAATATCCCTTTTAGCCATAGCGAATCTTCTGTAGGGTTTTCATCACTGGCCTTGATATGTAATGCTTGAAGTCGGGCGGCAGGGGTAGCTTCCGAAAAGAAATCCCTATAGTTAAAGCCATACAGAGAATAATTACACACCATTGTATAGAATAGTGTTTTCAATATCCGCCTGCCTTCCCTATGTTTCTTGAGCGGAATCGATAACTTCTCTATACTATTCTGATCCAATAAATAATAATGCCTATATGGTTTATATATAAAGTAATGTTTAATGCTGGCTTTGTAGTATTTCAGTGTGACGTGTCGCCCGTGGGCTTCCAATATATATACCACATTGCCTATTTGAAAACACAAATCTGCAAACACATAGTCAATAAAATGCAAATGCTCCGCCGCAGAAAAGTTATACCCCTCTCCAAGCATTACAGCAGCAAGATTATTGATGGTACGCACCAATAGTTCTACAATACTACTTTTTCCTGCACCATTCCTGCCAACTACAGCACATAGGCTTATTTTTAATTCATCTGTATCATATAGCGAGAAGTCTTTCTTTGCCTCACTCGTCATTTCCACCTGAGAGTTATCCTCAGATATAGTAATTCCCTTGTAAAAATAAAACCATTTGTCTGTATCATACAGAACTTTCTGGATTGCTTCCACCTTCTCGTAATGCCTCGCATTATTTTCAGGAAACTCGTCCAAACGTGGACGCACTGCTTTTAGAGCTATTATTTTGAAACTATTAATTGCCATTTTTACAAATGTTTAGACTTCCATATTATTCTTTACTTCCCGCACACTAGATTGAAATTCTATTACTTCATTCCTTATCCATACAAGCACAGTCTCAATCCCTGAATGGATATAGAATGAAGCAAAGATATGGATAAAAAACGAAAATGGGAACAGATTGGTGTAAGAAGGTTGTCAACAACAAAGGATTTAGAAAAAAACGCACATATGAACGAAGCCAAGCGAAAACCTCGAAAAGCCAACTGAAACTAGAGTTACATTACTATCCCATTACTCTGTTCTAAATGACAAATTCGATTTTGACAAAATATCAAAACACTGAAATACAAGTTCTATCCGTCTTGCTCCTACCACAAATATAGCCAAACTTTCAATATTGGGATAGAGGACAACAAAAAAATTATATTTTAGGGACGATTACGTTGATTCGTTCGATTTGCGTATCGAACGAATAGCTCCACAACTAATAAATTTGTTACCAAAACAGCCGGAAGCAATTTCCGGCCATTTTTTGAAAGAGTAGGCTTTTGAATCTCATGCCTGCTATTTTTCATTCCAAACGTCCTCTCCTTACATGGAAAAATGTAAATCCATCTTTATCTGTGACATCTCACGTATCACTGTACGATCCAGCACACGTGCATAATGACGGGTCATCTGGACATTGGTATGCCCCAACATCTTAGCAACGCTCTCTATCGAGACACCATTGGCCAAAGCAAATGTGGCAAAAGTATGACGCCCAACATGGGTGGTCAATGTTTTTTTAATACCACAAATATCAGCCAGTTCCTTGAGGTATGCATTCATTTTTTGATTACAAAGCACCGGAAAAAGCACACCATGTTTCTTACAATATTCATTGGTGGAATACTTTTCCAAAATCTTCAATGGTATTTCTATCAATGGAATATTACACATGATTTTGGTCTTCTGTCTTCCCTTGCGTATCCACCTGACACCGTTCGAGTCCTCCACGATATGTTCCTTTCTCAAACCATGAATATCCGAAAAAGCCAAACCAGTGAAGCAACAGAACACAAAAATATCCCGTACCTGACTTAACCGTGGAATATCAATTTCCTTCGATATCAGCTTCTGGATTTCTGAATCTTCCAAAAAGTCCGGTTCCACCTTATCCAATGAGAATCTAATTTCTAAAAACGGATCGTTCTTCATCCATCCCTTAGCCAAAGCAATACGGGTAATCTTCTTAAAATTCTTCAAATATTTGGTGGCCGTATTATGACAACACTTTTTCTCTGTCTTAAGCCAAAACTCGTAATCCTCAATAAACTGGCGGGAAACTTCATCCAAAAGAACATCTTTCTTATGATATGTCTCCCAGACAAAATCCCGAGTATGCTTCAAGGATGTCTCATAACGCTGCACGGTTGCAGGCGCCATGTCCGTACCGGACAATTGGACACATTTATCATTATGCTCACGGAAAACCTCAAACAGAGTACGTTGTACGGGGGCATCCTTACCCTGGAAACGATCCAGAACACTGTTGGCAGAAACGGATACCTTCTCTATTTCCAGTTCACGTTGAATCTTCATTATCCTCAAACGGATAGAGTCAAGATACAGATTCAGTTCCTTGTACTCACGCTTTTTTTCCAGAGCCTTTCCTTTTGCCGCACTCCAGAATTCCGGAAGAATTGTTTTCTTCACTGAAGCATCAACCCGGACTCCATTCACTGTAATTCTCATCATTATCGGAGCCTCACCGTTCCGATTCAATTTCGTCCTACGAATGTAGAACAATAAACAAAATGTTGTTCTTTCCATCTTACTTGTTTTTTAATCACAAAACTAAATTTCCAAGAGTAACAAGTCAAGATGCAAAACACTGATAAACAATGAATTATTCACTTAATAGGTGTATCTGGCATTGAAGGCAATCAGGTACACCGAATAGTACACCGAAAGAATGCTTTGATATGCTTATTTTTGCTATGCACCAAAAACAAAAAATCCCCGTAAAGTATTAATTTACAGGGATTTTCTTTGTTTTGCAATTCTTTTCAGCGGAGAGACAGGGATTCGAACCCCGGGTACCTCGCAGTACAACGGTTTTCAAGACCGCCGCAATCGACCACTCTGCCACCTCTCCAAGACTTCTTTTCAGAAGTGCTTTCCGTTGAAAGCGTTGCAAAGGTACGACTTTATTTTAAATAAGCAAATAGTTTACCAGTTTTTTTGCTATAAAATTTTCAAATCGTATTTTTGCATACGAATAATAAACGAAAGAAATAAATCATGATATACCCTCAGAATTTCGAACAGAAAATAGGTTTCGATTCCATCCGTCATTTACTAAAAGAGAAATGTCTCAGCACATTAGGTCAAGAAAGAGTAGATGAAATGAACTTCTCAGAATCCTTTAAGGATATTAATGAATGGCTGGAACAGGTAATGGAATTCATACGCATCATACAAGAGGAAGACAGTTTTCCCGACCAATATTTTTTTGATGTACGCCCATCACTAAAACGTATCCGCGTAGAAGGTATGTATTTGGATGAGCAAGAACTGTTTGATTTACGCCGTTCTTTAGAAACAATTCGTGATATCATCCATTTTCTGACACTGACCCCGAATGACGAAGAACAAGAAAAAGAAAACTCCCCCTACCCTGCCCTACAAAAACTGGCAGGAGATATTATCGTGTTTCCTCAACTCATTACGCGTATTAACAACATCTTAGACAAATTCGGAAAAATCAAAGACAACGCTTCTTCCGAATTATTACGCATCCGCAGAGAGTTGGCCTCGACAGCCGGAAGCATATCACGCAGTTTGAATGCAATTCTACGCAACGCTCAAGCAGAAGGTTATGTTGATAAAGATGTAACTCCTACCATGCGTGACGGAAGACTCGTCATCCCTGTCGCACCGGGATTAAAACGGAAAATCAAGGGAATTGTACACGATGAATCATCCACTGGCAAAACAGTTTTCATAGAACCGGCCGAAGTAGTGGAAGCAAACAATAGAATACGGGAATTGGAAGGAGAAGAACGCCGGGAAATCATCCGTATCCTGACAGATTTCTCTATCATAGTCCGTCCACAGGTCCCCGCCATCCTCCAGTCATACGAGTTTTTGGCAGAAATTGATTTTATCCGTGCCAAAGCCCATTTTTCAATTCAGACGAACGCCACCAAACCATCATTGGAAGACAAACAGATTTTGGATTGGACCATGGCCATACACCCACTATTACAACTCTCGCTGGCCAAGCATAATAAAAAGGTTGTTCCTCTAGATATAGAACTAACTCAAAATCAACGTATCCTAATTATATCCGGACCGAATGCCGGAGGTAAATCCGTTTGTCTGAAGACTGTGGGATTACTACAATATATGTTACAATGTGGTATGCCGGTTCCGATGCATGAACGTAGCCATGCCGGATTATTCGGCAGTATCTTTATAGACATAGGTGACGAACAAAGTATCGAAGACGATCTGAGTACCTACTCCTCACACCTTACCAACATGAAAACAATGATGAAAAGCTGTAACGAACGCAGCCTTATCCTCATTGATGAATTCGGCGGAGGTACAGAACCACAAATTGGAGGAGCCATAGCTGAAGCTGTGTTGAAACGTTTCAATGAAAAGGGCACATTCGGCGTTATCACTACTCATTATCAAAATTTGAAACATTTTGCCGAAGATCACGAAGGAGTGGTTAATGGCGCCATGTTATATGACAGGCATTTAATGCAAGCTTTATTCCAATTACAAATAGGAAATCCGGGAAGTTCATTTGCAGTAGAAATAGCTAGGAAAATAGGTTTACCGGAAGAAGTAATAGCCGACGCATCCGAAATTGTAGGGAGTGAATATATCAATGCTGATAAATATCTACAAGATATCGTACGTGACAAACGTTATTGGGAAACCAAGCGTCAGAACATCCGCAAACGAGAAAAACAGATGGAAGAAACCATCGCCAAATACGAAGAAGAACTACAGGAACTGGAGAAAAGTCGTAAAGAGATTTTGCGAAAGGCCAAAGAAGATGCGGAAAAATTGTTACAGGAATCAAATGCCCGAATTGAAAATACCATCCGTATCATCAAGGAAGCACAAGCCGATAAAGAACGTACACAATCGGCACGTCAGGAACTGACTGATTTTAAAAATCAGATAGAAGATATCGAGAAAAAGAACAAGGAAGATGAAATCATCCGGAAAATGGAAAAACTCCGTGAAAAACAAGAGCGGAAAAAAAACAAAAAGGATAAAGCCAAGGCGGAATCTTCCCAACTGTCAATACCCAAAGAACAGCCTATCACTGTAGGTAGTACTGTAAAGATCAAAGGTCAATCCAGTGTCGGAGAAGTACTAGGAATTAATGGCAAAAATGCAATAGTTATGTTCGGAATGATAAAAACCAATGTAAAACTGGATAAGCTGGAACGTAGCACACCAATACAGCCCACCCAGAAAACAATGGTAAAAAGTACCTTCGTCAGCAGTGAAACACAAGATCGGGTATATGAAAAGAAACTAAATTTCAAACAAGATATTGATGTACGCGGTATGCGTGGCGATGAAGCTATACAGGCAGTAACTTATTTTATCGATGATGCCATACTATTGGGAATAGACCGTGTACGTATCCTTCACGGAACAGGTACAGGCATACTACGCACCCTGATTCGCAGCTATTTGGGAAGTGTTCCAGGAGTAGCACACTATCAAGACGAACACGTACAATTTGGTGGGGCAGGTATTACTGTAGTAGACTTAAAATAAACACATAGCGGATTTGCAAATTTAGGCAAAGCGTAGCGAATTAGCTGAAAAAGCGTTCGTTACGCTATATTTTTCTCTTGGCGAAAAGCCAAAGAAAACCACGATACAGCCAAACGGTGCAGAAGTTCAGTTACCACCTCATTACCCCCGTAACGGGTACGGATTTCTTGCTAAATGGTTCTTTTTCTGCGATTTGCGTAATTCTACATAGCTGTCGGTAACTCACTATAAACTAATTTTGTAACCCAAAAAAGGAGTGAGTTATGCGAAGTACATTCAAGGTCTTATTTTACGTGAAGAAAGGCAGCGAGAAGCCCAACGGCAACCTGCCTTTGATGTGCCGCCTTACGGTGGACCGAGAGATTAAACAGTTCAGTTGCAAGATGGACGTTCCCCTGCGGTTGTGGGACGTGAAGAACAACCGTGCTTCGGGCAAGAGCGTCGAAGCGCAGAGAATCAACCTCGCGGTGGATAAAATCCGTGTGGAGGTAAACCGACGCTATCAAGAACTGATGCAGACGGACGGGTATGTTACCGCCGCCAAGCTCAAAGACGCCTATCTCGGTATCGGCGTCAAGCAGGAAACCTTGCTGAAACTGTTCGAGCAGCACAACGCCGAGTTCGCCAAGAAAGTCGGGCACAGCAGGGCGCAGGGGACATTCCGACGCTATCAGACGGTTTGCAGCCATATTCGGGAGTTTCTGCCCCATACCTACAAGCGTGAGGATATTCCGTTAAAGGAACTCAACCTCACATTCATCAACGACTTCGAGTATTTCTTGCGCACGGAGAAGAAATGCCGCACCAATACCGTGTGGGGCTACATGATTGTGCTGAAACACATCGTTTCCATAGCGAGGAACGACGGGCGTCTGCCGTTCAATCCCTTTGCAGGGTACATCAACTCTCCCGAAAGCGTCGATAGGGGCTACTTTACCCAAAAGGAGATACAGACGCTCATGGACGCACCGATGAAGAACACCTACCATGAACTCATACGGGACTTGTTCATCTTTTCTGTTTTCACGGGTTTGGTGTACTCGGACGTGAAGAACCTCACCGCCTGCAAACATTCTTCGACGGCAACCTGTGGATAATCACCCGACGGAAGAAAACGAATACCGAATCGAACATCCGTCTTTTGGACGTTCCCAAGCGTATCATCGAGAAATACAAGGGGCTGGCTCGGGACGGTCATGTTTTTCCCGTTCCGAGCAACGGCAGTTGCAACAAGATACTCAAAGAGATAGGCAGACAATGCGGCTTCAAGGTGCGGCTGACCTATCACGTTGCCCGCCACACGAACGCCACGACCGTACTTTTGTCGCACGGCGTACCCATCGAAACCGTGAGCCGCCTGTTGGGGCACACGAACATCAAGACCACGCAGATATACGCCAAAATCACCGCCCAGAAGATAAGCCAAGACATGGAAACCTTGTCACACAAGCTGGAGGAGATGGAGAAGAACATCTGCCGAGCCATTTAGCCACCTTAAAACAGCATACCGATGAAAGAAGAAAGGAACATCATCACGATAGATGAATACGGCAATATCTCCCTGCCGACCGATATAGGCGCAACCGCCATGACCGAGTGGGAAATCTGCGAATTGTTCGGGGTTATCACCCCGACGGTTCGGGCAGGGATAAAGGCACTCTGTAAAAGCGGAGTCTTGAAAGAGTACGGTATCAAACGCCTTGTCCGTCTATCGGACAGAAGCAGCATAGAGGTTTACGACCTCGAAACGATAGCCGCCCTCGCTTTCCGTGTCGAATCGTTCGGGGCGGCGAAAGTCCGCAAAGTGTTGTTGGAGCGGATAACGCACCTGCGAAAAGAGAAAACGACGGTTATCGTGTCTGTCGTTGCCGACACCGAGCCGAGCCGCCGATGGATGGCGTAACGGTCTGTCGGTCGGGGTATCAGTTCGTAATACGGTCATACATTCATACGGTCATACCGTCGCACGGACGGAAAGGGGCTGTTTCCCGACCGCAGGAAAGCGGAGCAGTCATTCCCGTTTACAAAGGCGAAGCAAGCACGGGGCTTTCCGTCGGCTGCAAGGTCGGGCGGCTACGCCGTTAGGGGAACAATCTCCACCCTCATGCTTCGGGTAGTATTCTTCCCCTAAACCTTGCATCCGACCGCCCCGAGCAAAGAAGCCTTTGAAAACGGAAACGACCGCCCCGTAGCCCACCACCGACCGAAAGGGAAAAATAATAAGGTGGGGTTATACGGGTAAGCAGGCGGCAGGGAGAGCCACCACAGAAAGACCGCCGACACGCCGCAGGGTATTTACGGAGAAAATACCGTAGCTTATTAGGGAATTTTCCGAGCCGCAATACTCCGTATCGCTGAAAATTCCCCAATAAGGCAAGGGGCAAGCCCCTCTGCACACCTCTTTGAGGACGGCATTTTGCCGCCCTCAAAGATAGTTAAGTTTATTGTTTCACAAGCTAAAAAAGAAAGGAAAAATATATGGGTTTCGTAGTATTGCACATGGAAAAGGCGCACGGTTCCGACAGCGGAACGACCGCCCACATCGAGCGTTTCATCATCCCGAAGAACGCAGACCCGACACGGACGCACCTGAACCGAAAACTCGTTGCGTACCCCGACGGGATTAAAGACCGTTCGGCAGCTATCCGGAGAAGATTAGAAGAAGCTGGGCTGACACGCAAAATCGGAAACAACCAAGTACGGGCAATCCGCATCAACGTGTCGGGAACGCACGAGGACATGGAACGCATCGAAAGGGAGGGGCGTTTGGACGAGTGGTGCGCCGACAATATGAAATACTTCGCCGACACGTTCGGAAAGGAGAACATCGTGGCGGCGCACCTGCATCGGGACGAGGAAACGCCCCACATACACGTTACGCTCGTTCCCATCGTCAAGGGAGAGCGCAAACGCCGCAAACGGGAGGAACAGACGAAGAAGCGATACCGCAAGAAGCCGACCGACACCGTAAGGCTGTGCGCCGACGATATTATGACACGATTGAAATTAAAGTCCTACCAAGACACCTACGCCGAGGCGATGGCGAAATACGGGCTGCAAAGGGGCATAGACGGTTCAAAGGCACGGCACAAGTCCACGCAGCAGTATTACAATGAAACGAAGAAACTCGCCGACAGCCTAAAAGCGGAGGTCGTGGATTTGCAGCGTCAGAAAGAAACGGCGCAGGAGGAACTCAAACGGGCGAAAAAAGAGATACAGACCGAGAAACTGAAAGAGGCAGCGACCACCGCAGCCGCCAACATCGCCGAAAGCGTCGGTTCTCTTTTCGGGAGTAACAAGGTCAAGACGCTGGAGAGGGAGAACACCGCCCTGCATAGGAAGGTAGCCACGCATGGGGAAGCCGTCGAAGCCCTGCAAGATAGAATACAGACCATGCAGACCGACCACAGCCGACAAATGGCGGAGATACAGCAGAAACACCGCAAGGAGATAGCGGACAAGGAAGCGAAGCACAAGCAGGAAATATCGTTTCTGAAAACGGTAATCGCACGGGCGGCGGCATGGTTCCCCTATTTCCGTGAAATGCTCCGTATCGAAAACCTATGCCGCCTTGTCGGGTTCAGCGACGGGCAGACGGCAACGCTCGTCAAGGGAAAGCCGTTGGAGTATGTAGGGGAACTATACTCGGAGGAACACGGACGGAAATTCAAGACCGAAAAGGCAGGGGTTCAAGTGGTGAAAGACCCGACGGACGGGACGAAATTAGTTCTTGCCATCGACCGAAAGCCCATTGCCGAGTGGTTCAAGGAGCAGTTCGACAAGCTAAGGCAGAGCATACACCGCCCCATACAGCCGCAAAGGAAAGGCAGGGGAATGAAGTTGTAGAAATATTAGGGATGGGGTTGCCCTTATCCCTAATATCTTACAGTTATAATTCGTTATATTGCATACTATACATATCAAAACCGTCAGCCCAATAATTTCGTTTGATTTCATTCAGTGTAAATCCTTGCTTCTCATAAAACTTATATGCTAATTGCGAGGTTCGGACTGTTATTTTTTTGATACCGGGAATAGCTTTTAAAACTTCAATTCTATACATTAAAAGCTTTCTACCCAATAATTTGCCTTGATAGTCTGGATGTATAATATCCCAACTTATTTTTCCAATGGTTCTTTTTTCTGCAAAATTTATCCCACCGCATCCGACCACTTTCCCATCAACGAGCAAGACATAATAAAGCTCTATTTCTTTATCCAAATAATTGCTCAAATCATTGGTTTCCTCCTCTGCAAAGAAATCGGGTGTATTTAATTTGATTAAATTCATGACAGCTTCTTTATCTGTCGTCAAATATTCTCTAACTACAATTGAATTATCTTGTATCATAGGACTTTCATTTGATTTCGGAAAGCAAAGATAGCCAATTTAGAGGCTAATAAGAAATCAAAATATTGCTTATTGAAAAAAATAGTATTACCTTTGCATTTAGAAAGAGTTATTTGACAGCATAGCAACGCAAAACGCTGAAATTCGCACAGTTGCCAAATCGTTACCTCTATTTCTCAAATAATTCGCTAAAAGTTTATTCTTCAATCGGTTAAGTCAAACCGATAAAAATCTAAAATAATATTTTAATAGAATAAGAGGCTGTTTTTAATTAATTTTCTCTATATTCGCACTAAAATTAGAGAAAATTAAAAGCAAAGGTGGCAGCTGGAACTTCTCATACAACTATAAGTATTAAGCTCAATGAGCAAGGGTTTCATGATATTTTCAATAAATATTATGTAACTCTATGCTTATTTGCCAATCAATATACAGAAAACCAAGAAACTTCAGCAGATATTGTACAAGATTCATTTGCCAAACTATGGCAAATAAGAGAAGATTTTTTTTATCTGCATCAGGTAAAAGCATTTTTATATACAGCTGTACGCAATAAAGCACTCAATGAACTGGAGCATTCAAAAGTAGTATATGAATACGCTCAAAATGTCATCGAAAAGAAAAAGGATTCCTTTTTTCACGATGCAATCGTTGAAGAGGAAACTTATCGTATCGTTTCTGAAGCCATAGATAAATTACCCGACCAAATGAAAGCCATTATGCAACTATCTCTGGAAGGGAAAAAAAACGCAGAAATAGCAGACAGACTAAACATATCTACAGAAACAGTCCATACATTAAAGAAAATAGCCTACAAGAAACTCAGAGAGAATTTGAAAGACTACTATTACTTCCTCTTGTTCTTTATATAAAAAGACATTAATTTGTTTTTTTTCAAAAAAAGTCGTTTTATTATTCACCCAAATTTCAAACAGACCTGTTTTATTATAAAAGAGATAAAAAACAGGTCAAAATATGATAAAACAAGATTTCTATATAGCCAACCTCATAGCAAGGTATCTGTCGGAAGAAATAACCCCGGAAGAAACAATAAAACTAACTGCTTGGAGAGAAGAATCTACAGCGCACGAGATTTTATTCAAGAAAATTTGTGATGAAGAAAACCAAAAGCAACATTTCCGGAAAAATACGGCATTCAATCCTTCATCCGGATGGAAAGAAGTGGAAAAGCGAATCAAAAGAAATAATAACAGAAGCAGATATATCAAAATAGTAAGTTATGCCGCAATCATTCTGTTACCTGTCCTTTTTGTAAGTATTTCCATGAAATTCACCTCGCCCGTTTCTCTTTCGGACAAACAGTTCATCGCACAATCCATTCTACCTGGGGAATCCAAAGCTATTCTGACATTGGAGGACGGCCAGACAATCCATATAAATAAAGAAACAGAGAGTCTGCTTGAGAAAATAGACGGAGCCCGAGTCCACATGGACTCTACAATGCTGAATTACCAAGTAACATCAAAAACAGCCCCAAAAAACAAGCCTGTATATAATAAAGTGGAAACTCCACGAGGTGGAGAATATGCTCTATTGTTAAGTGATGGAACAAAAGTGCATCTGAACGCAATGACCAGTCTCCGCTTTCCTGTGACATTTGATAACGGTCCACGCAAAGTGGAACTGGAAGGCGAGGCCTATTTTGAAGTCTGCAAAACAGGGCAACCATTTATAGTATGCACTCAAGGCATGCAAGTAGAAGTGTTGGGAACCACATTCAACATCTCTGCTTATCCACAGGAAGAGTATCAGACAACTTTGGTAAACGGTTCTGTCAAAGTAAATACAGAAACAGGAGAAAGCTGTATTTTAAAGCCCTCCCAGCAAGCTACCATCAGCCTTGGAAACAGCAGCATACAGATACGCATGGTAGATGCCGGATTTTATACCTCATGGATAAAAGGAAAAATTCATTTCAAAGACCAGCGATTGGAAGATATCATGAAAATACTATCACGCTGGTATGATATGGAAGTAATTTTTGCCAATGAGAAAATAAAAGACCTACGCTTCGGATGCAATGTAGATCGGTATTCGGAAATCACTCCATTTGTACGTTTGTTGGAAGAGACTCAAAAAGTACACGTAAAAGTCAATAACAAAACAATCACATTCTATAACTAATAAAAATGATGTATTATGGACAAAAAACACAACTACACCAATCACGGTAAAAGTAGTAAACGTTTGTGGATTACGTTCCTATTTTTCTGTATCATCACCACAGGTTTTATGCAGGCAGCCAACAAAGTGTTTGCACAAGCCACTGTCACAGCCTCATTCAAAAATGCCACGTTGAGTGAAATTCTTTGGGAAATCCAAAGACAAACCGACTTTACTTTTGTGTACAGCACCAATGATGTAAAACAAATAAAAGTCCAAAACCTAAATGTAAATAACGAAAAAATAGCCAATGTGCTTGATAAATGTCTTATGAATAGTGGTTTGACCTATTCAGTTCACAACGGCGTTATTGCTATCAAGCAAATTGAAAAAAAAGAGTCTGCTGTTCCTCAACAGAAAACAACATTAACCGGTACAGTATTGGATGAGACGGGAGAACCTATTATTGGAGCGAATATCTTAGTCAAAGGTACTACGAATGGAACTACTACAGATTTGGACGGGCACTTCTCATTAGATGTAGACCGTATACCTGCCACTTTGATTATCTCCTATATAGGTTATGGCAAGCAGGAAATTAAAGCCACTGCCGGAAAGACACTGAAAGTAGTCATGGCTCCTGATAATAATGTTATGGAAGAAGTGGTTGTTACCGGTTATGGTACTTTCAAGAAATCGGCATACGCAGGTTCTGCTTCTACTGTGAAGACAGGAGAATTAAAAGATTTACCCGTAGTTTCATTCTCCAGTTTGCTAGAAGGTAATGCTCCCGGAGTACAAGTCACTTCCAGTTCAGGTCAGCCTGGTGCCTCCACTTCTATCCGTATTCGTGGTATGGGTTCTTTCAATGCAAGCAATTCTCCACTATACGTAATCGATGGTGTTCCCGTCCAATCCGGTTCTGTTGCTGCTACCAGCTCCGACTCCGGATTTGACATAATGTCTACATTAAACAACTCGGATATTGAAAATATTACAGTAATAAAAGATGCTGCAGCAGCCTCCCTTTATGGTTCACGTGCTGCAAATGGAGTTATTTTAATCTCCACCAAGAAAGGAAAAAGCGGAAAAGCACAAATTTCATTAAAAGCAGACTGGGGTAGCAATGATTTCGCAATGGATTATCGCCCAGTTATGGGGGGAGAAGAACGACGTGAATATATTTACAATGGATTGATATTATATCAACAACGTAAACTAGCTGATAAAAATCCTAATATATCAGAGGAAGAGCTAATGTCACAAAGTAAAACTTATGCAGATGGGCAAATCGATAAATATGCTCCAATTCCATGGTGTGGTTTCACAGACTGGAATAAAGAGCTTTTCCAAAAGGGACATCATTCTACCTATGAAGCATCACTAGCCGGTGGCAGCGATAAATTTAAATATTACTCTTCTTTATCATATATGAAGCAGAACGGTATTGTACAAGGTTCCGGTTTGGAACGTGTAACAGGGCGTTTGAACGCAGATTTCAGTGCAACAGACAAATTGACTGTAGGCGCCAAGATACTTTTCTCAAATGTAAATCAGAGTGTTTATGACGAAGGATTCACTTATACATCTCCTTTCTATTCCTCACGTAATTGGGCTACTCCTTCAGATCCGGTCTACAATGAAGATGGCAGTTGGAATCGTAAATTTATTCGTAAAGCCAATGACCGCAACCCCAAATTATCAGCTGAATACGATTATAAACATGAAAAAATGCTACGCGCATTCAATACGCTTTATGCCGAATACGAAATCATAAAAAATCTGAAATTCAAAACAACATTCAGTTATGATTACACTACTGTAAAAGGTGAGAAATGGTATGACCCACGTACTTCCAACGGTGAAGATGAAAATGGAGAAGTAGTAAAACGCATAAGAGAATATAAAAAAATGGTATGGAGTAACACCTTAAGCTATTTAACTACTTTCAACAACATTCATCATTTGGACTTTCTTGCCGGATATGAAATTGATGATACCTACAATGACTATTTATCAGGGGAAGCTTACAATTTTACAACTCCCGACAAACATGCCATTAGTAATGGAATGAAAACAGTATCTGTAGGGGGAAGTGATTCAAGGTACAGACTGGTATCCTATTTAAGCCGTTTGAATTACGATTACAAAAATAAATATTATCTAGGAGCTAGTTTTCGTGTTGATGGCAGTTCACGTTTGCACCGTGACAATCGTTGGGGAACATTTTGGTCTGTATCCGGAGCATGGCGTACTATTGAAGAAGAATTTATGCAACCTGTAAAAGATTGGTTGACAGACTTGCGTATAAGAGCATCATACGGTGTAAACGGTACTCTTCCTTCTGATTATTTCGGCTATATGGGATTAAGCTCCATTAGTGGTGGTTACTTGGAGCAACCCGGTATTCAAATGTCCCAAATTGCAAATCCTAATCTGAAATGGGAAACCAATTATAATATGAATATTGGCTTGGATTTTGGTTTTTGGGATCGTCTGAACTTCACGATTGAATATTATACCCGTACAACTAAAAACTTATTAATGGACTGTCCTGTATCCATGACAACAGGATTTAGTAGTTATTTAATGAATATAGGTGAAGTGAAAAATAAAGGTATTGAATTAACTATTAATTCCACTAATATTAAAATAAAAGACTTTAGCTGGAATACAACTTTCAATTTAGGTCATAACTCCAATAAAGTTGTAAAATTAGATGGCGAACAGACACAAATTGTCAGTGGAACCCAAATACACAAAGTAGGAAGTTCTTATCGTACATTCTATGTACAAGAATTTGCGGGCATCAATCCTGAAACAGGAAATCCTCTATTCTATACCAATGAATTGGATGAGAACGGAAATTATATAAAAGAAATTACCGAGAACTCTAAAAATGCACAATTCATTCCTTATAAACATGCAGAACCAACTGTTAACGGAGGTATCTCTAATTCATTGCGTTATAAATGGCTTGATTTAAATTTCTTATTCTCCTATCAATTCGGAGGATATTCTTATGATACTTGGGCACAAAAGACAGAACATGGCGGTTACGATTCCTATGCAAACATTCCGACTTATTATCGTGATAGCTGGAAAAAGCCAGGTGATCAAACCAATATAGAAGTATATATGCTGGGTAAATCATCTTCTGTATCAATGCATAAAATAACAAGTAGCCGCCGTATCCACAGTACTGATTATTTCCGCTTAAAAAATATCACATTCGGCATTACGTTACCTAAAGAATGGACAAATAAAATCAATATAGGAAATGTTCGTTTTTATGCATCAGCAAGCAATTTATGGACATGGGCGGCCTATGACAATTATGATCCTGAAGCTGTTAGTGCCGGTAGTGCAACTCAAACCACACCGCCTTTAAAAACCGTTACTTTTGGTTTCAACATCAATTTTTAACCACTAAAAAACAACAATATGAGAACATTACATAATTTTTTATCAATAGTCTTATCCATCGGATTGTTTACTTCATGTGGAAACGATTGGTTGGATTTAGAACCGTCCACACAAATTCCAACAGAAACGAGTATCAAATCTCTCTCCGACATTGATTATTCACTAAACGCCATTTATGCGACAATGCGTAATGCCTATGCGTATTCCGGGCGTTTAATCTACTACGGAGATGTAACAGGAGATGACATGCAAGCTGTACAATCAACTTGTAGAACAGCTCACTATTACCAAATGGATTGGTTACCTGCAAATGGACCAAGTACACACTGGTCATATCTTTATTCCATCATTCAAAACTGTAATGTAATTTTAGACGGCATTGACAATATCGAAATTCTTCCAAACGATGAAGATGAGCATATCTTCCGCAATGATTTGGAAGGACAAGCATTAGCAATACGTGGTCTGGCCCTTTTTGACCTTACGCGCTTCTTCGGATATACTTATTTAAAAGATAACGGAGCCTCTTTAGGAGTACCTATCATCACTTCAGCATCAGCCACTGCCGACAGTAAGCCTTCACGTAACACTGTAGCTGAATGTTATGATCAAATAATCAAAGACTTAAAGAATGCGGCTAGTTTAATGATACCCACATATTCATGGTCAGGTACTAGTTTGAATCAAAAAGATTTATCCTTAAATAAGAAAGGTAAAATCAGTAAATGGGGCACATTAACTTTGTTAAGTCGGGCATATCTGTATATGGGGAAGAACAGTGAAGCTTTACAAGCTGCAGAAGAAGCAATAAAAGGATCGGAAGCCAATAAATACCAATTATGGAATACCGAAGAATATCCCACTGTATGGGGTACGGAAGCCTCCGAAGCAAATCCGGGAGAAATTCTCTTCGAAATAGTCAATACTACTACCGAAAGCCCCGGCAATGAAAGTATGGGATATCTAACTTCTCCAAAAGGATATCAAGATATGTGCATTACAGTCAGTTTTTATCACCATCTGTTAGAAACGCCTAATGATGTACGCATTAAGTTATTAGTTAATCAAGACAAAAAAGTAATGTATTTGAATAAGTATCAACCACAACCTGGAGAAAATATTATGGATGCCAATATTCCTATAGTACGTCTTTCCGAAACTTACTTAAATGCAGCCGAAGCAGCCGTGAAAAACGGAGATGCAACAAAAGCTGCAAAATACCTGAAAGCCATCGCACTCCGAGGAAATCCGGACTATACGATGCCCGCAAAGGTTACCCTTGATGATGTTCTAGAAGAACGCAGGAAAGAACTCATTGGTGAAGGGCACCGCATGTTTGACTTATTACGTAATAACTTACGAGTAACTCGTATTAACGAAACAGACGATATGATGAAAGAGGTAGTGCATTTCGCTGACGAAAAAACATCTATGGATTTCGACAGAAACTATTATCGTACAATATTACCTATTCCTCAAAAAGAAATTAATGCTAATTCTAATATTGTACAAACACCAGAATATCTGAAATAATAGTCAACATAAATTGATAAAATCCAAATCAATAAATCCTTCTCTTTAAGTTAGGGAGTATTATCACTCCCTAACTTAAAGAGAAATTAACTATATAAAATACATAAAGATATGAGAAAATCCTTATTATTATTCATCTTTGCTTCATGTTTATTTAATAGTTGTGATGACACCTTTACCAATGACATAATAACCACCCACCCCAATAATCCACCAAGTAATCGTTCTGCTTTTGATAATTACTTTGATTGGGACCGTATAAATGACATTGAAACTATAAACCCATTTACACATACCATAACTACCATGGGAATTCCATGGAAAAAAGGTAGCAGCAATAATCTAGGAATTCCTTCAACATGGTTAGACGAGAATGCTTCTGATCCAATATATGCAAATCGATATTATTCTAGAGAAAATGGCTGGGAACTCATTTATAGCAATATAACCGAAAGTACTCCTACAAAATATTTTGCTTTATACCACAAATATACAGGATTACTCCGTTTTTTCTTTTATGAAATAGCTTCATCAGCAGGCTTAGGTAGTTCAGAGGCCTTTTGGGGAATCCGTACAGACAAAACTACCAGTCTATTCAACTTTATGGAAGAAATTTCTATACCCATAAATCGTTCAGAAAAATCTTCATATATAGCAAGTACAGAAGGTACATTTTTAGGAAACGAGTTTGTTAGCTCTGGATATAAAGCAAACAATTGGTATGGATTAGAAATAGAGTGTGCTTATGATCCTAGTCTTAATACACAAAGCTTAGCTAATTTCGAAATTAGAGGTTGGGCTGTTAATAAAATAAAAACTACAGGTATGGCTCAAACAAGTGGAGATATCACAGGTACTATCGTAATGAACACCACTAATATTTCTAACTTCAATTTCAATCTTGCCAATACATTCAATAATTCAAAAACTTCTATTGCAGTTAATCAAGAAGGGTTTATTAATACAGTCAGTAAAGAAATTGAAAACGGAATAACTAAGAAAGATTCTTTTTGGAAAAGTATTGGAAACAGTATTAAAGGTGCAACTGTTAGTGGCATTAAAAACGGGTTAAAAGCATTAGTTACGTCAGGAGGCTCTGCAGCTGTAAGTGCTTTAAAAGGTCTAGCAGGTTCCATTATTGGCATCAACAAAAGTAAGCCTTCAATTGGACAAATTGATCTAAAAATCAATACAAATACACAAATGCAATTTGAAAGTGAACAAACAACAACTGGTTGGGGAAGTATTTCGTCATTTCCAGTAGCAGGAACCACAAACAACAATAATGATGTACCCATTTATAACTTTCCCCTTGGTGTGTGGAATCTAAAAAAATCTCCTCAAATAATCAGAAATGTCGAAGGAGAAATCGGAATGTATTATGATGCCGGATATTTTACTTATGAATATGAAGTAGGAGATTACGAAATTCTTGTTAATCCTGTTGTTTCTCAAGAATATAGGGTGTATTCCAAAGCTAATTTACTTTTCAAATCAAACAGTTATGCATCTGCCCCTCCTTTTGGCTATATAAATGAAATGAAGTATTATGGGGGAGGTTCCAGCTTTAGCACTGATATTCTAGAAGGGGATTCCAGTGATAAACATTTTCATGCACATTACCCAATAAAAAAGGATGATTTACTTATCCATCTTTATGTAGAACTAATAAATAAAAATAATCCAGATATAAAATTCAGCTTCTCAAAATATTTTGCAACTGGAGATATTATAGAAGGAACAAGCAATATAGAAGAAATAGATGATAGAGAAGGCCCCATTACTGAACATTATTAATAGATGTCCTATAATAAATTTATAATTTTAATATTAAATCAAATCGATGACAAGCAAGACTAATTTTATCAACTACTTTCTTCTTGCATTTACCCTCGCATTCATCAGTTCCGACCTTACTGCCGGAACTCTTGATTTCAAAGACAAAAAGAAAGACAAAGAGAAAAAAGAAGAGTTAACAGCCGATGGTCCATACGTACTGTATCAGCCTGACGGCCAAACCAGAGTAATCAATGTAGATAAGAAAGGGAATATCATTGATACCACTTATACCACATTACCTCAAAACTTTACCCTGCATGTGACAGACCACAAAGGCAGGTTTCCATTTGATGTAAAACTACACCCGGTAAAACGTCCCGGATGGAATTATCCTCAGGCAGACAAAGTTTTTGTCATGTCCGACCCTCATGGAAGGCTGGACTGTGTAATCAGCCTGTTACAAGGCAACCATATCATTGATAAAGACTACAAATGGAGCTTCGGGAAAAACCATCTGATGATTATCGGTGATATTTTTGACAGAGGAAAAGATGTACCGCAAATCTTCTGGCTATTCTACAAACTGGAAGAGGAAGCAGCCAAAGCCGGAGGACACGTATCGTTCATGCTGGGAAATCATGAACCGATGGTACTGGCCAATGACCTCCGATACACCAAAGAAAAATATAAAATATTGGCTGAAAAACTAAAAATGAAGTACCCCCGGCTATTCGGTCCTGATACCGAACTGGGCAGATGGTTGGGAACCCGTAACACCATGCAAATGATAGGTAACGACCTATATGTGCATGCCGGACTAGGCAAAGACTTCTATGACAAGAACTTGAGCATCCCCACTGTCAATGAAGAAATGAGCAAAGGACTATTTATGACGAAAAAAGAACGTAAAGCGCTTTCTCCACTCACAGCCTTCCTGTATGGAAACAGCGGGCCCATCTGGTATCGCGGACTGGTACGCACCGATGTCAAATACAATCCGCTGGTAAAAGACTCCCTAGAAATGCTTATGGACCGTTATAAGGCAAAACACATTATTGTGGGACATACCATTTTCAAAGATATTTCCACTTTCTATAACGGAAAGGTTATCGGAGTAAATGTAGACAATAAAGAAAACCGGGAAAAAAAGCGCGGACGTGCCATGCTGATTGAAAATAATCAGTATTTTGTCGTTGGTGACAAAGGTATACAAAGACAATTAGAATAAAGACAATACACCAAATCCTACCGGTGGTTTTCCAAACTCTCCTGACAACTTTCCTATTTGTCAAGAGAGTTTTTCTTTTCCTTTTTTGCTAGTTTCCTCCTTTTATTTTATACCTTTGTTCCTCATAATAACTAACCTTATAAAACGAAATGAAATCTATCCGAGAACTATACCGCATCGGCACCGGTCCGTCCAGCAGTCATACTATGGGACCGCGCAAGGCTGCTGAAATCTTCTTAGGAAAACATCCCGAAGCCAAAGCTTTTCAAGTTACTCTTTATGGAAGCCTCGCCGCTACCGGTAAAGGACACATGACCGATGTAGCCATTTTAGATACATTGCAACCGCATGCGCCTACAGAAATTATCTGGAAAGCCCATGTCTTCTATCCGTTTCATCCCAATGGGATGACTTTCAAATCTTTGAATGAAAAAGGAAAAGTGACAGATGAATGGACTGTTTTCAGTGTAGGCGGAGGTGCTCTAGCCGAAGAAGGGCACGACAAAGGCTCAACTCCGGAAATCTATGATATGAACCGTATGAGTGAAATCCTCTACTGGTGTGAACGTACCGGGCGCAATTACTGGGAATACGTCCAGCAATGTGAAGACAAAGACATTTGGGACTATCTGGCAGAAGTATGGAAAACCATGAGAGAAGCCATTGAGCGTGGTTTGGATCAAGAAGGCGTATTACCCGGCCCACTTAATCTGCGCAGAAAAGCCTCCACCTATTATATTAAGGCAAAAGGTTATAAGGACAATCTGCGTTCCCGCGGGTTAGTCTTCTCATACGCTCTGGCAGTCAGTGAAGAAAACGCCTCAGGTGGCAAAATCGTCACAGCCCCTACTTGCGGATCATGCGGAGTGGTTCCGGCTGTACTTTATCACTTGCAAAAAAGCCGTGACTTCAGCGATATGCGGATTTTAAGAGCACTGGCTACTGCCGGATTGATAGGAAATATAGTAAAACACAACGCCTCCATTTCCGGAGCCGAAGCCGGTTGCCAGGCAGAAGTAGGAGTGGCCTGTTCAATGGCATCCGCCGCTGCCAGCCAATTATTCGGAGGTAGCCCGGCCCAGATAGAGTATGCAGCCGAAATGGGCTTGGAGCATCACTTGGGAATGACTTGCGATCCGGTATGCGGATTGGTACAAATCCCTTGTATCGAAAGAAATGCCTATGCGGCAGCCCGAGCTCTTGACGCCAATATCTATTCTGCCTTTACAGACGGTAATCACCGTGTATCCTTTGACAAAGTGGTGGAAGTAATGAAACAGACCGGCCATGATCTTCCTTCCTTATATAAAGAAACCAGCGAAGGTGGTCTGGCAAAGGATTACGAGCCGATGGATTAATAACAGGGAAAAGACCGAGAACTGTATTTATAATACATAAAAGGGTGAATCAGAACTCGTTGCGACCATCATTTTCAATGCTGATAATAAAAAGATAGTTCAATTTGTTCCTGATACACCCTCTTATGGCATCATTACTATAATGAGAGATAGTTCCCCTATTACAGAAAAAATCTTTTTTAATCGCTCAACTTCAAGAATCCTCCAAACTGATCAAAGTCTACTTCCAACCCATTTTCCAATGTCAGTTCATATCCCTTGCGGTTACGTTCTATCTTCACCGTTTTATGCCCGTTATAATTAGCCTTCATATATTTAGAAATAGCCTGAGGGATAAAAGTAGAAGGAACCGCCTTGTTCTTGCAATCTATCTCAAGCCACTCTCCCTTTGAATTGAACTCCAATTCAATGCCATCGGCCAATTTTACATCATAGGAAGTGCTCTGAAACAAGTCCTTTTCAATCTTGATATACGCAACTTTAGTCTGAGAGAAATGTTTGCCAATCATTTCACGTGCGGCAACAGGAAGCTTATTCACATCGCGGGTCACGACATCGCCCGCCATGGCGAACTGAAGAGAGCATACCAGCATAGCCATTAAAAATAAAATCTTTCTCATAATCTAATTTATTCTTTAGTTAGTTAATGCCATACCAACAACTAACCGCCTAAAAAGATTATGACGCGAAAAATTATTCCTGTATTTTAGATTTAATTAAGGCTGTCTCCCAACATAGGAGGAAGCTCCTCCATATCCTCATTTTTAGATATGCTCATTTTTCCTTCAGGAGTAATAGTGATAGAGAAAGGAATATACAAATCTGTCTGAGGATAACTCACACTGGCAGCCAATATGATATTTTTTCCCTCACGGGTCTTCTCTTCATCAAATACCACGCCCTCCAATATAAAATGACGGAGATGATCAGCACTTACGAATCCTGAGAAACTTTGCTTGGTAAAAGTTTTGGCAAAGACCCGACTCCCATTTTCACGGGAAATTCTAACGACGATACGATTATCGGCAAAAATCCCCAAATCACTTTTGACTGAAGGCAGGGAATCACTGGGAGCACGCTCTATAAACAAATTATATTTTTTTCCGCCACTGACAATATGCTGGTCAATACGTGAAACCTGCATACGCTGCAAACCTGTCACATGATCCACACTGTCTATCTGGAACATCAATTGTTCTGCATCAACGGAAGTCTCTTTCTTACCTCCGCAAGCGGCCATTACAACCAGTAAAACGACAAATAAAAAATATATCTGTTTCATCTAAATCTCGATTTCTAGGTGACAAAGTAACAAAAAGTAACGGACACTCACAAGAAAACCTCTATAAAAAGCGAAAACCGGGCAATATCACATTGGCCGGCCTTCAGAGAAAACTAAAAACTAAACTAAATTATTTATTAAATTAGACTAAACCCAAAAGAAAAGGTTTAATCTCACTTAGAAAAAAATATTCTTTCTTTGAAAGGCATTCCTACTACAACGCCTTCCAAAAATCCATAAAATTCTTATAAAGCCCATAGCAGACCAACTGATCTTCTTCTTCCAACTCATAATTTTCCTCAAAATGATTCTCCACCTGATGCTCCAATATCGAGATACCCAAACCATTCAGCACTTGCTCCCCTTTTATCAATGCAATGATTTTCATATTGAATTCCGTTTCTAATGACAGATCACTCACCTTATAGCCTACAAAACAAGAAGGAAGTTTGAACTTCATCACATAATGTTCCTCGTCAATCTGAAAAGACTCCACATTGACGTGTAAATCCAATAACCGGACCAAACTGCGTGCCGCTTCTTTCTCCGGCGTCAGAATACTATCTAAATTAAAAGCCTCAAGCACGGTCTTATGCACATCATCTACCGCACGGGCATAGATATGTTTCACTCCTTTCTTTTTCAGCAGTGCCACCACACGCACAGAAGCACCAAAATTCTCGCCGATAGCAACAATAACCACATCCACATCTTTCAGTGGCAGCACACTGAGCGATTGTTCGTCCGTAGCATCAATAATAAAAGAAGTCGCGATTTTGTCCTTCAACACATCCACACGATGCTCGTTTGTATCCACTCCTATCACCTCATGTCCCAATACGGAAAGCTCTTCGGCCAACACACCGCCGTAATTTCCTAAACCAATAATAATGTATTTCATAACTAGTTGATTATGATGTTATCACTCGGATATTTATATTTCGTTATTTTTTTCTGTTTAATAAGGCTGGATATCAAAGTAAGCACCCCTACTCGTCCGATAAACATCAGAACAATGACAATCAGTTTGCTGTCACTTCCCAAAGTAGGTGTCAGATCCATGCTTGAACCTACCGTACTGAGTGCCGAAGTACACTCAAAAACCAACGCCATCACTGAAGCCTGCGGCTCTAGAATGCTTAAACTAAAGATACCCGCAAAAACAATCAGCAGATAAAGAATCAATGTGGCATTAGAACGCCGGATGGAATCATGAGATAACTCCCTGTTGAAAATATTAACTTTATCGGCACCTATAAGAATAGCACGCAAGTTCAACATGACTACAGCAAACACATTCACCTTCACACCACCGGCCGTAGACTGCGTACCGCCGCCAATCATCATCAGCACCACCATCAGCAGCAACGTCTGCACACTGAAAGTAGTCATGCCCACACTTGAAAATCCTGCCGTACGGGGACAAGTCGCATTAAAGAAGCCCTGCACCCATTTCTCTGTAACCGTCATTCCCGCAAAAGCATGATTCCATTCGAAAATAACAATGGCCACAGTACCCGTCACTAGCAAGATAGCCGTCATAATCAATACAATACGGGTATTCAGGTTATATAAATGTATTTTACGGATTGTCCTCTTATTCTTTTTGACATAACGGTGATACAAGCGCTTGCTTTCATAAGAAACCGTCTCATACAGATTTACCAGTATCGGGAAACCTATACCTCCCAAAATAATCAGGAAAGAGATAGTGATATATAGCAAGTTATGATTATGAAGTACCAGTTCGTTACCTAAGTTTCCATACAAAGTAGAGAATCCAGCATTGCAAAAGGCAGAGATGGAATGGAAAGCAGAAAAAGCCAATTCCTCTTCAATATCCATACCCATAGTGCCATGTATACTTAAAAAAATAACCCCCATCCCTGCAGCCTCTATCGCCAATGTAAATCCTAATATATATAATAAAGTGGAAAGTAGCGAACTGAGTGACTGCGAGCTTATCATATCACGGACCACCAGCTGATTGTAGAGCGAAGTATTCCCCATAAAAAACATAGCAAAGAAACTGGTCAGAGTCATGACTCCCAAACCGCCGATTTGTATCAACATGATAATGATGAACAACCCCTCGGGCGTGAATGTAGAAGAAACATCGACCGAGACCAACCCCGTGACACAAGTGGCACTGGTAGCGGTAAACAGAGCATCGATAAAAGAAATACCATGATAAGTGGCACGCGGAAGCATCAGTAACGCCGCCCCTATCAGAATAAATATGAGAAAACTAGATGCAAAGATCAAAGATGGATTGGTGCGCCTGCCCAGCAGCCGGACTATCCCATTAGACAATTGCAACAGTGAAAGCAAAGTGAGCAGCACCACATGATATAAACGGCTGTGGAAAAAAGACCAGAAATCATGAATTCCCCCTTGCACCTCCGGTTCATGGAAAATAACCGGAATCAAAGTCAGATAAAGCATCAGACTCAGTATCCACGCCAGTCCCCGGTACTTCCGCTTCGTGTCCGAGTAATTTAATAAAAGATGCAGGGAAATATCAACCAGAAAAACAATCCAGACAAAATGATACAGCATGTTTATCACCTCCATTTCTTCAAAAGAAATAAGAAATCCATGCTCATAAACCAATGTAAGGATTAACAAAGCCGACATCATATAAGTTATCCCGTCCATCCATTTCAGCAATCGCTCTATGTACGGTTTTACTAACTTCTTACGATAAATAAATAGTTTGTGTAAAGGTTCCATGTCGATATTATCTTGCATTAACAGAAAACAAACTTAATCAAAATATTCACATCTCTGTCTATAATAACAAATAACTTCGCATTTTTACTCTGACAGCCCCTTTTTTTATTGTTCCCGACAAAAAAGTAGTTGAAAATTAGTAAGGAATACTTTTTTTACCTAATTTTGACCGCAAAACTATTAAATTGAAAGATTATGAGCACAAAACAGAAACGTTTTATCTTACCAGAGGATGAAATTCCTAAATACTGGTACAACATACAGGCAGACATGAAGACCAAACCCATGCCGCCGTTGAATCCCAAAACCAAAGAAGCGCTGAAACCGGAAGACCTCTACCCCATTTTTGCTAAAGAACTTTGCAAACAGGAATTAAACCAGACAGACGCATGGATTGAAATCCCCGAAGCAGTGCGTGAAATGTACAAATACTATCGCAGCACACCATTGGTACGTGCCTACGGACTGGAAAAAGCACTAGGGACTTCCGCACATATTTATTTCAAAAATGAAAGTGTCAGCCCCATCGGCTCTCACAAACTGAACTCGGCTCTGGCCCAGGCATATTATTGCAAAGAAGAAGGTGTAACCAATGTCACGACAGAAACCGGTGCCGGACAATGGGGCGCTGCTCTATCGTATGCCGCAAAGGTATTCGGACTGGAAGCTGCCGTTTATCAAGTAAAAATCAGCTATAATCAAAAACCCTATCGCCGCAGCATCATGCAGACATTCGGAGCAACGGTCACCGCCTCTCCATCCATGTCTACCCGTGCTGGCAAGGATATCATTACCCGTAATCCCAATTATCAAGGTTCACTGGGAACAGCCATCTCCGAAGCTATCGAACTGGCAATGAGCACTCCCAACTGTAAATATACACTAGGGTCGGTATTAAGCCATGTCACACTGCATCAAACGGTTATCGGTCTGGAAGCCGAAAAGCAAATGGAAATGGCAGGCGAATATCCCGACATGATTATCGGTTGCTTTGGTGGTGGTTCCAATTTTGGAGGAATCTGTTTCCCCTTTATGCGCCACACTATCCTGAATGGAAAACAAACCCGATACATTGCTGCCGAACCGGCTTCGTGTCCGAAACTGACCCGTGGTAAATTCCAGTATGACTTTGGCGACGAAGCCGGATATACCCCGCTGCTGCCCATGTTTACACTGGGGCATAATTTCTCTCCGGCCAATATCCATGCGGGAGGTCTCCGTTATCACGGTGCAGGTGTCATCGTTTCACAATTATTGAAAGATAATTTGATGGAAGCTGTTGATATCCAGCAATTAGAATCCTTCCAGGCTGGTTGTTTGTTCGCACAAGCAGAAGGAATCATTCCGGCTCCCGAATCGTGCCATGCCATCGCTGCTGCCATACGCGAAGCGAATCAATGCAAAGAATCCGGCGAAGAAAAAGTGATCCTGTTCAACCTTTCAGGTCACGGACTGATTGATATGGCCTCATACGACCAATATCTGGCAGGTAACTTGATGAATTATGAGTTAAAAGACGAAGATATCCAGAAGAACCTGGATGAAATAAAAGACATGTAATCAGGGTATAAAATAACTGAAGGATACGGAAAGGATATATTATCCTATAAACTACGGCAAACTAAACAGTTGTATCCTTCAGGTTAAAGATTCTTTTACTGATAACTTCTATCTCCCAAGCTTGCGGAGTTAACTCCATAGCCTTTGGAGTTATCTCCATAAGCTTGGGAGTTAACTCCAAAGACTATGGAGATAGAAATAATGCGTTCAATCAGGTTTAGACATAAAATAAAAAAGGCTTAACCATACACATGAAAACACAAATCATTCCCACCTACAGGTTTACTATTAAAAGCATCACCACATCTCACTCAAAGCACAGGCTATAATTCAAAGCTGCGAAGCATTTTAATTTCATCCCTCCAAATGGTATCATCGGGAGTTTCAAGAATAACAGGCATATCGTTAAAACGGGAATCCTGCATGAAACGGCGAAAGAAATCAATACCAATCAGCCCCTTTCCGATACTGTCATGACGGTCTACCCGGCTGCCCAATGGTTTCTTTGAGTCATTCAAGTGAATGGCACACAAATAGTTCCCCCCCACGACTTCATCAAACTCGGTAAAGACCCAGTCATATTCATTCGCAATATCATAACCGGCGGTATAGGTATGGCAAGTATCCAGACAGACTCCCACACGAGATTTATCCTCCACCTTATCTATAATATATCTCAAATGCCAGAATTCATTTCCCACATTACTTCCCTGTCCGGCTGTATTCTCAATCACAGCAGTCACACCGGTCGTCTTATCCAAAGTCATATTGACAGACTCGGCAATCCTGTCCAGGCACTTCTCTATTGATATCTTGTTCAAATGACTTCCGGGATGAAAATTCAGCATTTTCAATCCTAACAACTCACAACGCCGCATTTCATCCAAGAATGCCGCACGACTCTTTTCCATCCCCTCCCTATCAGGATGTCCCAAGTTTATCAGATAACTGTCATGAGGAAGAATATACCGGATATCAAAACCTCCTTTCTCACAGTTTTCTTTAAACAGAGTAATACTCTCGACAGACAAAGGTTTTGCAACCCATTGCCGCTGATTCTTTGTAAAAAGAGCGAATGCGTCCGCTCCTATCCCTAATGCATTAACGGGGGCCATTTCTACGCCCCCGCTTACGGATACATGTGCACCTATTTTTTTCATTCTCTTTCCATTATTGACAGACACAAAGATACAGAGAATAAGTTAGAAATTATATTGTGCACTCAAGTTTATACGGTTTGCCTCACGGTTCACATCATTAAAATTCTCTCTCCAGCCATGCAGATATTCCACACCCACCTGCAGGTTATGGCTTATATTCCAAAACACATTAGCGACCAGATACTGACCTTTTTTATACTGGGTTTCATTAAAGTGAGCATAGCAATCTTCCGTAAACAGGCGTGACTGGCTATACGTAGCCGATGCGAATACCCGTTTCGAGAAATTATACTGTAATCCGACATACCATCCTTTCATGGGAAGTACCTGCATGCGCCCGGACTCGTCGGCCAAAGGAACGATATCTACATTCAAGTTACTGATATCATTCAAATATTGAGCAATACCTTTACCATAAGTATATTGTCCGTAAAGCTGGAAATTACCCAGTCTTGCTGTTCCCGATGCCTGTATCCCCCAACCGGTCAATGACTTTGCCTTATTATTCACTTGATCCTCATAAGTCATACTTCTCAAGATTCCTCCCACACGTATATGGCTCGCTTTCGCCCAGGAATACTGCACATAAGCAGGAATATCCGGCATCCGCTGCTTACCGATTCTCACATCTTTTGCCGGAGTTCCGTCTACTGAAGGCATTTCCACACCGACACCCACTTTCAAACCTTTAATCAAATTAGCTTCATAACGCAACTGGGTGGCCCGATAGAAAGTCATCCCGTCAGGTCCTTGAAAATCAATAGTCGGAGGAGCTGCGGCAAGATCCATAAACAATCCGGTATCATACCCCATGGTAAAACCCAAAAAAGATAAATAAGCATTCTGCAATTCAAAAGTCTTTCCACTTCCACGGAAGTTTCCGGCTGTATAAACGATGAAGTTGCCCAAATGCTTGGTTCTCCCCACCAATTTTAAAAAGATAGTGGAAGTGCTTGCATCCATCTGGAACTGATTACGGACAGCAGTGGATCCCGGTTGCGGAATGAGTGCAGGGATAAAGTCAACGTCATCCACTATCCCATTAAAATCATATTCCATTGTAGTTTTCAAATAACCACCGATACCCAATGCAAACTTTCCCTGTTGGTCAGTAAGTAAAAAACGAGGGGCACGGGGATCATGGAAATGCGGACGTTGCGTTTCTTCAAATACATTGATTAATTCCTCCTTGCCATTTTTATCTTTTGAGATAATAACAACAGGTCCCGGTCCTTCCAACTCCGGATAAAGATCTTTTTGTTGCGCAAACATCGGCGTAACAATCATTGCGCCCAGCATAAGGCAACTCATTGATTTAAAGATAGTTTTCATAAAAGTTAAGTTTAGGTAAATAGTCTATTCAATGGACTATGAACAAAAAGTTTAGAAAAAAGTTTGGGAAATGTTTGCAAATTCAAAAAAAGTCACTACCTTTGCACCCGCAATCGAGAGAGAAATCCTCGATAAAAAGGATGGCCCGTTCGTCTATCGGTTAGGACGCAAGATTTTCATTCTTGAAAGGGGGGTTCGATTCCCCCACGGGCTACCAAATAAAGAAGTTATCGAATATTCGATAGCTTCTTTATTTTTATCCTGCTTTGTGCAGGGTATGCCGACGGCTCAGTTAGAAAACGGCTCAGCCTTAAAATTTAGACCGTTGACCCGAAAATGACGGATTCATGAAGGATTGTGCTTTAAATTCTTCATAATAAACGACTGTAGGCAAGCGGATTAGACACTTATGAAGGATTTGAATCAAAATAAACCTGGATAGTCTTGTACAGGGGGGCTGAATCAACAGAAGGGTCAGTCCGAAACATAAGATAACGGGACAGATCCAACTTATTCATCGACTCCGCCCCGTCCTATGTCAGAATGCCATAAAAAGAATATGATTATTCAATCTCTCCAAAAAGCTCAGCCAGTTTATTTGCCAAAGCCTCACCACGAAGATTTTCTCCTACCATGACCCCTTGGGCATCTATCAAATACATAGTAGGAACAAATTTCACTTTATATATATCAGCAATACCTTCAGTATCCAAAAAATTAGGCCACTGAAGTTGTTCTTCTTTCAGCGCTTTTGTCCATTCCGCCTCTTTTTTGTCAATAGAGATACTTACAATCTGGAAACCCCTGTCTGCATATTGCGTATAGAGTTTTTTCAAATTAGGAATCTCCTTACGGCAAGGATTACACCATGATGCCCAAAAATCAATAAGGACATACTTCTTACCTTGGCACAAATCGGTTAAAGTTACCGATTTCCCATCTTGTGACTTGGCTGTAAAGACAGGCACTTTAGAACCGATCTGACTATCAGGAGCCACACTCTCTTTCACCATTTTTCCATAGCGGGAATGTTTAGCCTCTTCTGACAAGGCATCATACCACGGTTTCTGCTCTTCGGTAAGATAAGAAAACAAACTGATCATCATCAGAGGCCCCCAATAAGAATCTTTATTGTCCATAACTAATTTATAGTAAGTGGCATCTACCGTAGCAAAGAACAAACTATCGGCCACGGCAGATGCTTTGTAAGCTTCCGTAGCAACGACAGAATCCATCAAGATCTTATCTTTGGCAACTCTCGCTTTTCCATAGGCAGCACGGATATCCTTAAACTTCTCGTTATTCGTCACATAAATAGAATCCAAGGCATCACGTGTGCTCAATAATTTTACATATTTGTCCGTCAAAGGAGATCCCGTCACTGAAACCTGTGAGAAATTATAATTCACGGTTCCATTAAGGTTTTCAGAAGTCACCTTACCCTCCACGCTTATACTGCCATTCTCCAACATCAGAGGCATGGAACCGTATGCATCTTTCACCATCAACCGTACAGCCAGAGGTTCATCCGCCACCCCTTTAAATATAAATTTTCCATCTACAACAGTAGTGTCCGCCACCGGTTTTTCATGACCATGACTTACAGGAAATAACTGTACATGGGATCCGTCAGGAATTCCATCAATTGCAGCTGTCAGTGTGTACCCCGTTACCGACTGCCGGGTACAAGATGCCATCATCACCAAAACAACGGCGGATGTTGCTAATAAATACATCAATTTCATAAAGTCTGTTTTTATAGGTTATTTAGATACATTTTGAGTGATAGTTCCATTACCCGGATTCTGAACGGCACCTGCCGGGAAAGGCATAATCCAAAGATGTGAAGCCGGGGTTAATGTATAAGTCTGCCCTTCCCATGTTTTGGATAGTGCACGTGCAAAAGTACCTTCGGCATTAAACCTCCGGGCATCAGCGAATGGCACAATAGTGAAAATCAATTCATTGTCTTTCGTACGTCGGATCAAGTCAATGGCTTCTGTCAAAGTTGAAGCCTGCAAGGGTTGATATATCTCCGGCAGAATACGGGTCTTACGTACCTTGTTCAACACATCCATAGCAGCAGAGAAATCATTACCTGTGACCTGACGTGCCAAACATTCGGCCTTGATGAGATATACCTCGCAAGTGGTCAGACCAGCCCCGTTGAAATATCCTTTGGCCAAACCTTGATAGTAAGTATCCTGATTTACCGTACGCAGTTTCCAGCGGGAAAAAAAACGTGCATCTCCTTCCTCGAAACTCTCCGCACGTTCCACCGGAATATTAAGTTCGCTGGTAGCATAGTTAGGATTACCCTCTCCACAACGGAAATAGTAATTCTCCACATAATCATACCCTGTCGCTGACGGTAACGACGGATAACTGTCTTCTTTTGTAATAGCTTCCTTATGAGTGTCGTAATAAGAAATCCAATCATACAGATTATCGTTCTGTTCCAAAGCCATATCCGCGTATTTCAATGCTTCTTCATAATTCGCCATTTGCAGATAGACCCGTGCCAAGAAGGCATAGGCTGCTCCCAAATTGGGATGGATAACAGTCCTTGACTGTTCGGGTAATCCTTGTTCTATGGCTTCTTTCACATCTTTAATCATGAAATCATAGATTTCTTGAATAGTGACCTGCTTGTGAGGAGCATTGATATCGGCACTGGTTATCAAAGGTACACTCAGTTTAGTACCGGCAGTTGCAGACACATAGGTATCAGCATAATAATTGGCCAGTATGTAATAGCTCATAGCACGAATCACTTTGGCATAAGCCATTACCTCATTGCGTTCGGAATCAGTCGCTTCGGTTGCAACGGGAACATGCTCCAGCAAGAGATTACAAGTGGAAATAGCCATATAACTACGGTAATAAGTCCCTTCGTCCTGATTGTTCAGTACAATTCTGTCCGCTGTTTCATTCCACAGATAATTGGCACTCGTAAGGGTAACGCTAGTCAGACTGCTTTGTCCTACAAATTTATCATTCAACAGATAAAGACTATTCGTTACAGGAATATAGCCAATGGTATATTCATCTCGCAGCAATGCTTCAAAATCAGCCAAGGTAGTAGGAATTTTGTTCCCTTTGGGAACAATATCCAAATAATCATTACAAGAAGTCAGATTTATCCACCCCAACACTGTCATTATCATAAATAGTATCTTTTTCATATTGCTCTCATTTAAAAGTTCAAATTGACATTACACAAATAATTTGGTTTACTATATCCCCCAAGCATCCATTTCACATCACGGCTTTTAGCCAAAGTGAACACATTTTCCATACCTAGCATGATACGTGCATTTTTTACATAAAACTTCTGACATACACTTGCAGGAACATGATAAGTAACAGAGAGATTCTTCAAGCGCCAGTTATCGGCATCAAGTACATGAATGGAAGCCTTGCTATAAAGGTCGGATGAGTAAGAATTATAATCCTTGCTTTCTGACGGAACATAGCGTGGTACATCGGTATATGCCTCATCACCAGGCTGACGCCAACGTTTACTCACATCCTTACTTGTCACTCCTAATCCCGGATAGGCTATATTGGTATTCCGCATTTTGTGCCCCCCTTCAAAAAGCAGTTGAGCAGCCAGTTCCCAATTCTTATAACGGAGATTGGTATTAACAGCCCCACTATAAACCGGAACAGAAGTTCCTAAATACACAGCATCCTCCACTTTTTGCGGTGAACTGCTTACATGGATATTTCCTTCCGAGTCATACACCTGAGGCTGCCCTTTACTATCCAGCCCTGCCCACAGATATCCATAAATGGCATTATAAGGCACTCCAACACGGGGATAGGCGGCAGGATAATCGAACTGAAGAAAAATAGCAGGTGCTTTTACATTGACATAAGTCACTTTATTCTTATTGTATCCCAGCACACCACCTACGTTCCAATTCCAATCTTTTCCCATAATGACATCACCGGAAAGAGTCAACTCGAATCCACGGTTTCTCATTTTACCATTATTCATGGTATAAGTAGAAAAACCAAAACCTTCGGTAGGTACTCCATTGGTATTGGCTAACAAATCCACGCCCGACTTATTATAATATTCAATAGAACCGTTCAATCGATTTCTAAACATAGAGAAATCTACACCAATATTAGCTGTAGTTGTCTTTTCCCACCGCAAATCAGGATTAGGACGGTTGCTGATAGTCCCTTGTATGCCGCCCACATGGGTATTATTATTATAATAAGCCGTCATATAAGGAGCAGAATTCTTGGCGATGTTACCACCGATACCATAACTGAAACGCAGTTTCATCATATTTATAAATGAAACTTTAAAAAAAGATTCTTTGTCCAGATTCCAACCAGCACCTACCGACCAGATAGGTTTCTTCTGATACTTGGAACCAGTAGCAAACAAATTGGTACGATCCCAACGAATGCTTCCTGTCACCATATATTTACCATCATACGTGTAAGCTGCATTCCCATAAAAAGAAACAAAACGATTTACCAGTTCATAGATGTTGGAGATATCATTTTTATTGAATGATACATAGTTTCCCAAAACTCCGGTATAAGTATTACTCAGCACCCGTTCATCAATAAGATCATAAGTTAGTAAAGCCGGATCATAATTATAATATTTCCGATTATTGTATTCCGTCTTATTTTCACGTACTTCCATACCAAACAAAGCGGTCACATCATGTTTTTCTGCAAATGTCTTGTTAAAATCCAATTGCTGACGGAAATTATAAGCACGAATACTATTAGTTCCCGTTGTATAAATATTGCCATAAGGAAGATTATAAGTAGCCTGGCCACTCCCACTTGCATCAGTAGCAAATGTATTTATTTTATTACGCACAGCATAGCTTTCCTTATCTTGCAATTGGCTTGTCTTATATTCCCCTACTTCATATTGGAACGAAGCAGTGTATCTCAACCAGTCTGTGAATTTAAAATTAAGTCTTGCAAAAGTACGATTACTAAAATTCTTACTCTTCGACAAGTTTCTTCCCAATTCGTCCAAAGGGGTAATATCCATACTATACAATCCGTAAGAAGAAATAATTTCCTGTTGTGACTTACTGTACCGGTCGGCAGCCGTGTTAGTATAGTAACTTCCATCGCCATTCAACAACGAACTATAAGGAACATAATTATATCCGGGTGAGGTCAGATTATAACTCTGCGTTGTACCATCTCCATAATTCAGATACGTTCCCAAATCCAGACTCAGCCATGAAGTAAGCCGGGTAGTGTTCTGCAAATTCAATCCGAAACTCTCGCTGTCAGTATATTTATCTTCTTCCCGGTTATTCCTGTAAGACAGCGAAGCATTAAATGTATTTTTTTCCGTTCCACGCCCGATATTCAAGTTATATTGTTGCGAAAACGGATTTCGTTTACCATATTTCTTCACATCATCATAATAACGGAATCCTTGTGAAGCCAGTTCATGTAGCGTCTGCTCCATTTGTGCTTCGCTGATCGCACCTGTATGATGTTTTAAAATAGCCTGTACCCCCAAACAGGAATACATGGATGCATTGTCCAATAAATTCTGTGCATATTGAGATGCTCCCTCTCCTTGAAGATTAGGATTCATGGCCGCCCACTCCTTTTCCATCTCTATCATGTCAGCCGTACCGGCCAAGTGACCGGTATAAAAATTATAAGGGCGTACTGTCAATGTCGCTGAAAATGATACATTCAGCTGATTCTTTCCGGCTTTTTTAGTAGTGATGACTACTACACCATTAGCAGCACGAGCACCATAGATAGACGTAGCCGCGGCATCTTTTAATACCGTAATATTCTCTATATCCTCTATATTCAAATCAGGCACATTTTCGACCCAGTTGCCCAGTCCGTCAGAAATAGTTTTCTCTACCGGAAACCCATCAATCACATACAGAGGAGTAGTAAGTCCGTTCATCGAAGTCACACCACGTATCTTACCGTCACTATAACCTGCTATTCTTCCCTCCATCAATGAGCTGACACTACTTAACCGTTGAGTTTCCAACTTTTTCGAATCTACTTTCGCAAATGAACCGGTAGCTCGTTCCCTGGAGATAGTCTGATATCCGGTTACCACCACCTCGTCCAGCAGTTCGGAGGCCGGCTCCAAGACAATTCTGTAACTGTTCGCACTTGTCAATCTTACTTTCTTTGATTCATAGCCCAAGTAAGAGATTTCTATCTCTTTCGCTGTGCGGAGCAGGGTCAGCCGGAAGTGCCCGTTCATATCGGTTATGACAGCAGCTAGTTCCTCCCCTTTCGTCTGGCTCACCTGACGGATGTGAGCGGCAGGCAGGGGATCTCCATTCTCATCTACAACTATACCGCTGATCATCCGGTCTGTTTGTGCATATGCCATTGTTCCACACAAAAACAATGCAACGAAAAACATCGCCAGTCGAAGTAGCTTTCCGTGGTAATCTGAATGTTTCATACTCTTCATAGATTTAATATTAATACTGTTTATAATCACTTTTTAAGTCCCGTTTTATTGTTAAAACAGTTTTGCAGCTTATATCGCATCGATAGCAAATTAATGCATAAAGTTTTAAATTATAGCAAAAATAGGTTATCCAAATACAGCAATTGCCGCATTTGGATAAATTTATGATAGCAAATTAATAGATTATCTATTTTTATGCAATTCCTGCACTTTGTTTCTATACTGAGCGGGAGTCATACCAGTAGCCGCCTGAAACTGGCTATAAAAAGTAGTCATGGAATTAAAGCCCAATTCAGCTGAAATCGCCTTTAGCGGAGTTTGGTTATCAGGATCGGAAAGTAAACGGACTGCCTCTTTTGTGCGGAAACCATTTACAAATTGAGTAAAAGTCTGCTTGGTCTGCTCATTAATAATTTGAGAGAGATAAGTACGATTAGTTCCCAACATTTCCGCTACTTTCTCTTTGGTCAGCAAATTGTCTGTAAATACCTTCTCCTCCCGCAACAGCGTTTCCAAACGCAGAAATAAATCCTGCTTCTTTTCATCTGTCAACGAGGATGAAGCATATTTCTCAGGTTGCGGCAAAGAAGTTTTCGTCGAGTCCGTAAGATATTCTTGTAAAAGAGCGGACTGGCGGCCTATCTCTGCAAACTGCTCGTCTATTTTATTCTGCAATTGCTGTTCACGCCGGATAGCGTCCTGATTTTGCTTCACAATGGTAAGGTACAGCTTATTTTTTCTGTAATATAAGTAATATAGTAAAGAGGCAGCTATGAAGATACAGATAAATCCGGCTATAAGCAATTGCATCTTATTTTCCTTTTCCAATAATTCCAGACGGTTTTGTTTTATCTCGTTTTCCTGCCGTTCCATATCGTATTTTGCACGTATCTCCCCCACGGCACGTTCCTTTTCCGCATTATATAAGCTATCTGTTTCCAGCTGATAGAGCTTATGATACTTCAACGCCTCTACCAGCATACCATCTTCTTCATAACATCGGGATAAAGCCTGCAACAGGTCACTTCGATAGATGGCATTAGCCTGTTGGTAAGACAGTTCTATTCCGGCTTTCAGCATCCAGACAGCCCGGTCATACTGATGATGCTCCATTAAAATTTCGGCATAGCCCAAATAGGAATTCATCACAGAAGAAATATTTCCCTGTTCTTTCAAATCCAAAGCCTTCCGGAAAAAGCCCAGCGCTTCATCATCTTTATTCAATTTATGCAGAATATATCCATAAAGATTGTAAACGTTTGATTGATCATAAAAGTCATTCTGCACCATGGTGAACTCCGCCTCCTGAATATATTTCAATGCTGTATTATAGTCACTCTTCAAATAATACATATAAGCGGTATTGGTTGAACCACTATAAATCAGATAAGGATCTTTCCGTTCATGTCCCAGTTCATAACATTCAAGGGCATATTTCAATCCTGTGCTATCATTTTTTAAATAATAAATACCGGCAATATTAGAAAGTAAAATGGAATAGAGTCTGTCATAATGACAACGTCTTGCAGCTTCAACTCCTTTGAAGAAATAAGTAAGTGAACGATAATAGTCTTTTTGGACATTCGATGCATAAAGTCCCAGACCATTATATACGGAACATAAGGCGGAATCATTTTTATTACTTTCACCTATCAGCCTGGCCTGCCCTAAATGACTATAAGCCTCCTTTACATTTCCCTTCATCATATGGGCCTGCCCCAGACAAATATGAGAATAAATTACAGCGCCATTGTAATCCCGTTCATTATAACCTATCTCAAACAATTGTCGACCATAAAAGATAGCCTGATCATAATCTGCTTTATTCAGATAGAGAAAACTAACTTTCCGAAGCGCTTCTTTATCTTTAGGATACTTTTTCAGATACTCCAACTGTACATTAATGGCATTATTTATTTCTTCTTGCGCCTCTGAAACAACGGGCAAGAGTCCCAATAACATTACAACCACCCACAGTTTAAGCATCCTCATTCCTGTCATTCTTCCTTTTCTTCTTTCCGCATACTGAACTCACAGCCACAATATTGCTGATTATAAAAATTATATTCCTTAATGATAGCAATGCGACGCTCGCTCAATCCACCTTTACGCCAGTTCTGTTCCCAATAAGTGACATCCGGATAAGGGGCCGTAGCATATCGGCCCGCTTCCTCTATCTGTTCCAAACTTTTCCAACGGCTGGAAGCAAGCGTAGTAGTGATAACCGGGAATCCATGTTCGTGAGCATAACGTGCGGTTTCCTGCAGTCGCATCTTGAAACAACGCAAGCAACGGCCTCCTCTTTCAGGCTCTTGCTCCATTCCTGCCATTCGACAACGCCAGGCATCATGATCATAATCGGCATCTATAATTTCCAATCCCAAGGACTGGGCGTACCGCGTACATTCGTCCTTGCGGATAATGTATTCCTCCAACGGATAAATATTGGGATTACAATAATAGATAACCGGAGTGACACCATGCTGCATCAAGCACTCTATGATGGCTGATGAACAAGGAGCACAACAAGTATGAAGCAACACCTTGTCGGCTCCTCCCGGAACTTCAAGCTGGAATTTCTTTTTCATACGGCAAATTTAATAGATATTTGCCATACTGACCAACGGTTCGTATAATTTTTCTATATCCTGCGCATCTATTTCTATCTCCACTTGATCACCGGGAACCAGGGTTTGCCCCTGAGGAAGTAAGTTTTTACGATTCCGATGTATACTACGAATGATACAATGATTAGGTAAAGCCAATGTATCCACTTCCTTTCCGTCAAAATAAGACCCATCCATTATCTCGACAAAAAGATGATAGCGAGCACCAGCCTCTTCGGAAGACTCCGGATTATGGCTACGGAACATCCTGTCATACAGCAATACATTGTAAGGTTTTATCTGTAACAATTCGGTGAAATAATAAGTCAATCCACCTACCACAATGGAAGGATAGAATACCTCGAAATGACCGGTAATCTCCGTTATCAGGACAATAGCAGTCAAAGGAGTACGCACCACAGCCACCAAAAAAGCCACCATCCCGATCAGCATCATATAACTCACATTCTCATACCCTATCCATCCGCGCTGTACCAATACCAACCCGAAGATTTGTCCCAATAATCCTCCCGTAACCAAGGTAGGAATGAAACTTCCTCCCGGCAAACCCGAAGAAAGAGAAAACAGCGTAAAAACAAAATGAATAAGCATCATGATAGTAAGCCACCGGATATCATGAGTTCCATTCATTCCCTGCATCATCAAAAACTGCTCTCCGCCACCTGTCAGATTCGTCTCTGTTAACGATATGGCATAAGCTATGGTTAATAAATACAACATCTTGACAGGAATGGAGAGTTTCATGGCAGGTATCCTTTCTTGAAAGAAAGGAACGATGAGCGAATAAAACTTTGCAATGACAGCCATAAGGGCGGCAAAGATAATATAAAGCTCCGCCTGACGGATAAAAGATAAACCAGGAACGACCGCACTAATCAGATGATAAGGAGTCGTGGGGAACATCCAACTAGCCACTCCTCCGGCTACCACGCCGGCCAACAAGGTAGTAATAGCGGTTTTAGGTGCATCAAAACGCTCGATGGATTCTATCACCAACAAAGAAGAAGACAACGGAGCAGCAAAAGCGGCAGACAAGCCCGCACCAGCTCCGGCAGCCAGCAATTGTTTCCGTTCCCCTTTCAGAATATGTCCCCAACGAGAGATAAGTGTTCCTATATAAGACCCTATCTGAACAGACGGCCCCTCGCGTCCCAAAGACAGCCCCGCACTGAGAGCCAACACCCCTCCGCAGAATTTAGCTACCAGTTCTTTAAAAGGATGCTCATAACGGATACGACCGTTATTGGCCGCACGTGTCTGAGGAATCCCACCACCGGCTATCAATGGCATACGTTTTACCAAAGAAGCGACAAAGATCAGAATCCCCCATAAGATAAAAAACAACAATACATGCCAATACCACGGATAATGTGCCGTAAAAAAAGTTTTCCGCACATCAAAGAAATACCAAAGAAGATAGTGATAAGGCACAGCAACCAGTCCCGTAAGCAGCCCCACGAATATGCTCACGAAATACAGACGGGCATCAATCAGCTTCAGTTTCCATATTTGCCATTTGCGCAGATTGCTCCACTTCTTCCATTTGTTTTTCCATTTCTCCAGTTTCATATCCGGAATAAACAAATGGAAAAGAGAAGGGTTTATTTAAACAATGGCTTTAATAGTTCCGGTATTTCTATTTCATTTGCTTTCAGCGCTTCCAAACATTCATGCCCTTTATCGGATAAAGTAAAATGCATCTGCCGTTTATCCTTATCCCCCAAATTACGGACGATTAATTCTTTCTCTTCAATGGAACGGATGACCTTAGAGGTATGCGAAGCAGACAGACCTGTGTTTTCCGATATCACACTAGCCGTCAGCGTATCTCCGCCAATGCAACAAAGTGCCATTGCCTCATTCAATGACACTTCATATTGTTCCATTAAGCGGGTTTCAAGTTCAGAGAGAGCCTTGAACAGCTCTCTCATGACACATATTGATTTTATTTTCTCCATGCAAATTTAAATAAACAAGTTTACATTCGCCTGTTCGGCACGGTTCATATAAGTTGCCACTCCACCAATAGTCACATGATCCAGCAATTCCTCACGTTTCACACCCATTACGTCCATTGACATCTGGCAAGCAATAAATTCCACTCCGTTCTGAATGGCTTGAGTACGCAGAGATTCCAATGAATCGATATTTTTCTTATTCATAATATATCGCATCATCCTAGCTCCCATTCCGCCCATATTCATTTTAGACAACTTCAACTTTAAAGAACTGGAAGGCAGCATCATGCCGAACATCTTCCCCCAGATATCTTTCTTCACCACAGGTTTGTCCAGCTTCTTGATGGCATTCAGCCCCCAGAAAGTAAAGAAGATGGTTACCTTCTTTCCCGTAGCCGCCGCACCGTTTGCGAGTACAAAAGTAGCTAAAACTTTGTCCAGGTCATCACTGAACAGAATAAAAGTTTTCCCTTTATCCTCCCGGCAAACTTCCGAGGAAGAAGATTGCGAAGTATTTTTCTCAACAATTACCTGATACTTTCCTGCTCCTGAATTTACTGAAACAAAACGGTTTCCGGTAGTTTGACACCATGCCTCGGCATCGCGGGGAAAACCGGCATCTGTAGCGACAATTTCCAAACGTTCGCCGTCCGCCAGTTCTTCCATACTCTTCTTCAGTTTCATGATAGGACCGGGACAAGATATGCCACAAGCATCCACTTTTATTGCTTTCATAGAAGGAATGACGGAAGAGGCAATAGTATAAGCTCCAGCAGAATCTTTACTGTGTTCAGAATGATCAACTTTTGAAGAATCAGAACTTGAAGAGCCAGAATTTGAAAACTCCTCCGGCTCGGGCAGAGGAGCCGTTGCCGCTTTATACAGTTTTAAACCTCCTATTAAATTCTTTACTTCCCCAAAACCATTCTGTAACAATATATTAGAAGCCAAATACCCTCTCAACCCTACTCCACAATACAAATAGACCGGCTTATCCTGAGGAATCTCTTCCATCCTTTCGCGCATATCATCCAAAGGAATATTGACAGCCCCTTTCAAAGCACCGAGTGCAAATTCATCGGGAGTACGGACATCAACCAACGTAACTTTACTCAAATCGGCAGCCTGTAATTCGCGCCAATAAAGAGGCTTCATCTTTCCGCTCAGTATATTTCCGGCTACATATCCGGCTACTGCTACAGGATCTTTAGCCGAAGAGAAAGGAGGAGCATATGCCTGCTCCAAAGCCATCAAGTCATAAACAGTTCCGTTATGCTTAATCACTTGCGAGAATTCGTCAATACGTTTGTCCACTCCGTTATACCCCACAATCTGCGCTCCGAGTAATTTCCCATTCACAGGAGAGAAAGTTATTTTAATGGACATCTGTAAAGCATCAGGATAATATCCCGCATGGGAACCGGAATGGATGGTTGCCGACAAATAATCAATGCCTGCCTGTTTCAACCGTTTTGCCGGAAGGCCCGAAGCAGCGACAGTCATATCAAAAACTTTGGCAATGGAAGTACCGACAGCCCCTTCGTATGTAACCTTATTTCCAAAGACCATGTTATCTGCCACAATACGCGCCTGACGGTTGGCCGGACCTGCCAGATAATTCAACCACGGTCTATCAGTCAGTGGATGACGGAACTCGATAGCATCGCCCACCGCATAAATATGCTCGTTGGAAGTCTGCAAGTAATCATTAACCTTAATACCGCGCATCTCCCCTATCTCCAGTCCAGCCTCTATCGCCAATGAGGTATTGGGACGTACCCCGATGGATAACAACACCATATCGGCAGGCAGCCTTTCGCCCGATTTGAAAACAACCTCCAGTCCGTTGACCGTGCGTTCGAAAGAAGCCACCGCCTTTTCCAGATAGAGATGTACTCCTTTCTGCAACAAGTGCTCGTGCACCAAAGAAGCCATAGAGAAATCAATAGGAGCCATGACCTGATTTGCCATCTCTACAACCGCCACTTCCGCACCGGCTTCCTGCAGATTCTCCGCCATCTCCAACCCGATGAATCCGGCCCCGATGATTACCGCCCGTTTCACCTTATGCTGCTGCAAGTAACTCTTGATAGCATCGGTATCATTCACATTACGTAGGGTAAAAATCCCTTCATTGTCAATGCCCGGCAAGGGAGGACGAACAGGCGACGCACCCGGAGAAAGCAATAATTTGTCATAACTCTCCGTATAAGTTTTCCCGTCGGAAGTACGAATATCCACTGTTTTCTCGGCAGAATGGATGGCTATTACCTCGGACCGGGTACGCACATCTATGTTAAAACGTTTCCCAAAAGCCTCCGGAGTCTGTACAAACAATTTTTCCCGCTCCGCAATCACACCTCCTATATAATAAGGTAGACCACAATTGGCATACGAAATGTATTCTCCCTTCTCGAACAAAATGATTTCCGCCTGTTCCGTGTTTCTTCTGATACGTGCGGCAGCAGTTGCACCTCCTGCTACGCCTCCTATTACTATATACTTCATAATTAAACTATTTTATTTGATTTAATATTTTCCAATGGAAACTTTATGCAAACATACATGATATTTCTTATAATAAAAAGTTTCCTATGGAAAATATTATCAAGTTAACTCTTTTTAAGGAGAAAGAACATTCCGGGTATTAAATAGACAATCTTTATTGTTGTTTGATATTTTATTCCCTACCTTCGCAATAAATTTCAAAATAAATAAGAAATTGAATCGAACAGACACGCATCATGTTATCTAAAATAGACTTGACGCAGGGAGGTATCACCGGCACTCTGCTACGTTTTACCTTACCTATGATTATAGGCTCACTGCTACAACAGTGTTACAATATAGCCGACACGCTGATTGTAGGACAATGTATAGGTTCCGGCGCATTGGCTGCCGTCGGTTCCGCCTATACGCTGATGGTTTTCCTCATTTCCATCCTGCTGGGATTGTCCATGGGAAGCGGAACCGTTTTTTCCTTGCAATATGGAGCCGGACGAACGGATTCCCTACGCCGTAACATCTATGTATCCGCCCTGCTGATCGGTACAGTAACATTGATTCTAAATATAGCGGCTTTCGTCTGGATTCATCCCATTCTCAGGTTATTGCAGATTCCCAAAGATATTTATGGCATGATGTATGATTACTTGTGGATTATCTTTTGGGGAATCGGCTTTACCTTTATCTATAATTTCTATGCGGCATTACTGCGTGCCATAGGAGATGCCGTTACTCCTCTTTGGTTTCTGGCGGTTTCCGTTGTACTGAACATCGGGCTGGATTTATTCTTTATCTTGCAGTTGGATTGGGGAATCAAGGGAGCAGCCATCGCCACGGTGGCCGCACAGGGAGTATCCGCTTTGGGAATTATGGGATATGCCTACGTGAAATACCCCGAACTGAGATTACACCGCAACGACCTGCATTTCGACCGTCACTGCCTGAAAGAGATCACTTCGTTCTCCGCACTGACCTGTGTACAACAGTCGGTGATGAATCTGGGCATTCTGATGGTACAAGGATTGGTCAATAGTTTTGGCACTGTAGTCATGGCCGCCTTTGCGGCAGCAATAAAAATAGACTCGTTCGCCTATATGCCGGTACAGGAATTCGGAAATGCCTTTTCCACCTTTATTGCCCAGAACTTCGGAGCGAGAAAAGAGGAACGGATCCGCAAAGGAGTGAAAAGTGCCTTGATTACCACCGTTCTCTTCTCTCTGGTCATTTCCATTCTGGTCTTTTTATTCGCCAAACCATTGATGCTGATTTTTGTCCGCCCCCACGAAACGGAAATTCTGAACATCGGTATCAGTTATTTACGCATCGAGGGAGCGTTTTATTGCGGAATCGGGATTTTGTTCCTGTTATACGGATATTATCGTGCCATCCGTATGCCGGGAATGTCCGTAGTGCTCACAGTGGTATCGTTGGGAACCCGTGTAGCCCTTTCCTATTGGCTTGCCGGCATTCCTGCCATCGGGGTCATCGGAATCTGGTGGTCTATTCCTATCGGATGGTTTATAGCGGACGTCATCGGCATCATATATTATAAACAACTTAAAAAGGAAACAGCAAAGGAAGTACCAGCACCATGACAATGCCCATAATAATCTGCAACGGCAGCCCTACCTTTACATAATCCATAAAGGTATATTGTCCGGCGGGCATCACCAGCGCATTGGGCGGAGTGGAGAATGGAGAAGCGAAACACATACTTGCCCCCAGTGTCACCGCAAAGAGAAAAGGTACGGGACTTACCCCTATCTGTGTTGCACTTTGCATCGCGATAGGAGCCAGAAGCACTGCGGTAGCCGTGTTGCTGATAAACATCGTCATCAGGGAAGTAGTGAAATAAATACCCGCCATCAGCGCCAACGGTCCGTATGTTCCCAGTTCACTGACCAGACTGTTCGAAATGTATTCGGAAGCCCCTGTCTTTTCCAATGCCAGCGACATAGGCAGCATGGCCGCAATGAGTACGATGCTTTCCCAGTTAATGGTTTTGTAAGCCGCCTCCACATTGCGGAAACATCCTGTCAGTACCATCAGGATACCCGCAATCATCACCGCCGTCACCGGAGCTACCGGAATGAAGTCGAACACCATCATAGCCACCATCAGCACCATGATAACCGCAGCTACCGGTGCTTTGTAATCCAGCGTGACCTTCGCAGCCTCGGCCAGCGGTTGTCCCAGTACCACCCAGTCGGCATCTTCCTTGCTCAGCCGGGCGATATTGTTCCATGTACCCTGCACCAGCAACACATCCCCGCTATGAATCCGCTCATTGCCCAAGTCCTGCAACAAATATTCCTTCTTCCGGCGGATACCCAGTACATTCACATTAAACTTATCACGAAAGCCCGCCCCCTTTATCGTCTGGTTTATCAGATTGGAGGAAGGCATCAAAACGATTTCAGCAATACCTATGTCATAAAAATCCAATGAATTGGCTGAGTTTTTCGCTTCTTCGGTAGTATGCTCGTCCAGCATCTCCAGCAGATAATCTTCGGCAAACAACTTTATTTTCTCAAAATCCCCCGTCACATACAGAATATCCTCTTTCTGAAGAACCGTACCGGGATCGGCCAGCTTCTGAGTAATTGTTTTCAGGAAGCGGTGTTGTGACATATCCCCACGACGCACCTCCAGTATATTCAATCCATACTTGCGCCGGATATCCAACTCTATAATCGTCTTTCCATGCAGCCGGGAGTCACCGACCACCCTCAACCGGAACAAATTACTGGATAGCCCATATTCCTTCACCAACTGTTTCAGGGATTTGCCCGAATGAACATTGTCGTCTCCGTTTTTCCCCCGTTTCGAAAGAAACCATTTACTGAGCGGAAGCAACACCAAAGTACCCACTGCCACACAAATAATCCCTACCGGAAAAAAAGAGAAGAACGAAAGCGGAGGAAAACCGGCCGAAGTCAACGCATTTTGAATAACAAGGTTGGGCGGCGTACCAATCAGTGTCATCATACCTCCCATACTGCTGGCAAACGCCAACGGCATAAGCAAACGACTGGGATTCATGTTGGCACTGACTGCCAGACTGACCACGATAGGCAACATCAGAGCCACCGTACCTGTGTTGCTCACAAAAGCCCCGATAGCAGAAGTCACCAACATTACAAGCAAGAATAATTTCAATTCACTCTTACCCGCTAATTTCAGAATGTGTGAACTGATCATTTTGGCAAGTCCCGTCTGAAAAATCGCTCCGCCAACCACAAACAGCCCCACCATCATAATGACGACCGAATTGGAGAATCCGGACAAAGCCTCGTCAGGCGTCAATATCTGAAAAATCAACAAAGCCACTAAAGCACAAAGAGCCACAAGATCCGACCGTATCTTGCCATTTACAAAAAATACTGCGGACAGTACAAGGATAATAATCGTAATGAGCATAGGTATTAAATTATTGTTTTATTCATTCGTTGTTGCATTTGTACGAATTCTTTTTGCAAAATAAAAAATATATTCCGAAAATAGAAACAAACCCCGAATGTTTTTGTTCTTAAAAGAACAACATTAGCGACATTTTCATCTAAAATTTATGTATTTTTGTAGCCCTATAGAAAAGAACAGACATACAAATGATGGAAGAAATAACCTGCAAACCTGATTATTCGAATTCGATGGCGGAACATCTGGGTATCCGGTTTCTCCCCCCCACCGAGAATGCGGTACATGCCGAAATGCCTGTAGACCATCGTACTTCACAACCCTTTGGTATGTTGAACGGCGGCGCGTCACTGGCTCTGGCCGAGATTGTGGCAGGACATGGCTCCATGTCGCTATGCCGGGAAGGCGAATATGCCTGCGGAGTACAAGTAAGTGGAAATCATCTGTCGGCCGTACCCGTCGGAGGCAAAGTATTCGCCACCGGCAAACTGATTCACCGCGGCAGATCCTCGCATATATGGAATATAGATATCACCACTCCACAGGGAGAACTGGTTTCTACTGTTCGTGTCGTTAATTTCATACTGAAAAAGAAATGAATCTACCAGATATACATACGCAAAAATTATTGGATTGCCTGACACATAGCCGCCTCGGTTTCGCCCTCTACCGGTTACCTTGGACAGACGAATGCTACCTGGTATTGCAAACCTCGGGCGATGTGGAACAATTAGCGGACATTCAAGAACTGAATGAAAAAAAGGGATTTGTCATGGCTCCTTTCCGGATATCGGAGGAACATCCCTTGGTACTTATCCGTCCGGATGTCACGGCATACGACTGGAATGAAATCAGCGAAGCACTGTCTTCACTGGAATGTGTGGATACCCTGCTCACCTGCAAAAGCCGGCAGAATGAACTCTCTCCTTTTGTTTCCGAAGAAACGGATAAAGAACAATATACCCGCGCATTCGGGCGTTTCATCACTCCCTTACAAGAGAAGCAGTTTCAAAAATTGGTTCTGTCACGTTCTTCCGCCAGACATATCGGAGATGATTTTTCACCACTTGGCGCTTTTGTCCAGGCCTGTAACAATTATCCGCGCATGATGATTTACCTATGCCACACCCCCGCTTCCGGAACCTGGCTGGGCAGCACACCGGAAATCTTATTAAGCGGACAAGGCAAAGAATGGCACACCGTGGCCCTGGCTGGTACAATGCCGATGCAGGACGAAGTGATGCCGACAAACTGGGACAAGAAGAACCAAGAAGAACAGGGCTATGTGGCTGATTATATCCGCCGGATCGCCAAAAAATTCGGCAACAAGATGACGGAGAAAGGTCCCTATACCGCCCGTGCCGGACAATTGGTACACCTCAAGACTGATTTTTATTTCTTGTTGAAAAATACAGACCATATAGGCGATTTATTGCAAGAACTCCATCCCACTCCCGCCGTCTGCGGCCTGCCCAAAGAGGAGGCTTTCCGGTTTATTCTGAACAACGAAGGGTACGACCGCAGTTATTATTCCGGATTCACCGGATGGCTGGACACAGAGGGACATACCGATATCTACGTCAATCTGCGCTGCATGGAAATAAAGCCGGGTGAAGCCATCCTGTATGCAGGAGGAGGAATACTGGCTTCCTCGGAAGTAGAATCGGAATGGGTGGAAACGGGAGACAAGATGAATACGATGCGGAGCATCCTTCATCCTGACTTTATAAGTAAACAAATGGAAACAATTAAAGTAGAAGAATAATGTATTCAGACAAAAAGAACATACTTCAGTTGGTGGCACTTCTCAAAGCGCACGGTGTGCGGAAAATAGTGCTTTGTCCCGGCAGCCGTAATGCTGCCATCGTACACACTCTGGCCAATATAGAGGACTTCACTTGTTATTCTGTAACCGATGAACGCAGTGCCGGTTTTTTTGCTATCGGCCTATCTTTACAAGGAGGAGGTCCTGCCGCAGTATGCTGCACCTCCGGTTCGGCCCTGCTGAACCTGCACCCTGCCGTAGCCGAAGCTTTTTACCAACAAGTACCTCTGATTGTCATTTCTGCCGACCGCCCCGCCGCCTGGATAGGACAAATGGACGGACAAACCCTGCCCCAGCCCCATGTGTTCGGAACGTTAGTCAAGATGTCTGTCAACCTGCCCGAAGTACATACAGAGGAAGACGAATGGTTTTGCAACCGCCTCATCAACGAAGCCATACTGGAAACCACCCACCACGGCAAAGGACCCGTACATATCAATGTACCCATTTCCGAACCCATCTACCGCTTCACCGCCAAAACACTTCCCGAGGCACGTGTCATCACCCGTTATCAGGGACTGAGCGTGTACGACCGTGACTATAAGGAACTGATCGAACGGCTGAACAAGTACAACAAGCGCATGGTCGTGGTAGGCCAGATGAATCTGATTTACCTGTTCGAGAAAAAATATGTGAAACCGCTTTATAAACATTTCGCCTGGTTGACGGAACATCTGGGCAACCAGACCATCCCCGGCATTCCTATCAAGAATTTCGACGCCGCCGTTTATTCCATGACGCCGGAGCGCCAGGAAGACATGGCCCCCGAAATACTGATTACCTACGGCGGACATATCGTATCCAAGCAATTGAAGAAATACCTGCGCAATCATCCCCCGCGCGAACATTGGCATGTTGCCGCCGACGGGAAGATAGCCGATTTATACGGTTGCCTGACCACCGTCATCGAGATGGATCCGTTTGAGTTCTTGGAAAAAATAGCTTTCCTGCTGGACAACAAACCGACCCATTATCCGCTGATGTGGGAAAACTATTGCAAAACCATTCCGATGCCGGATCTTGCTTATTCCGAAATCTCCGTTATCGGAAAACTCATTCAGGCATTACCCGAACCCTGTGCCCTGCATCTGGCAAACAGCTCCACCGTGCGCTATGCACAGTTATTTACAGTTCCTCCCCGGGTGGAAATCTGTTGCAACCGGGGCGTGAACGGCATAGAAGGCTCCCTGTCCACCGCCATCGGTTATGCCGCCGCTTCCAGCAAGCTGAATTTCATCATCATAGGCGACTTGAGCTTCTTCTATGATATGAACGCACTGTGGAATCAAAATTACGGTGCCAACATCCGCATCCTGTTACTGAATAACGAAGGAGGAGAAATATTCCATACCCTGCCTGGAATGGACAAATCAAGCCGTTCCCGGGAGTTTATCACAGCCGAGCATTACACCACCGCCAAAGGCTGGGCGGAAGAACGTGGCTTTATTTACATGAAAGTGACCGGAGAAGAAGAGCTGGAAGAAGCGATGCAGCCATTCACCTCACCCGAGACAAGGATGCAACCCATGCTGCTGGAGGTGTTTACTGACAAGGAAAAAGACACCACCCTATTAAGAGAATATTATCACGGACTTAAAAATAAAAATGAATAATGGAAACAAGAAAATGGAAAACCATCAAAGAATATCAAGATATTCTGTTTGACTTTTACAACGGAATAGCGAAAATCACCATCAACCGTCCGCGTTACCGCAACGCGTTCACCCCCACCACTACTTCGGAAATCAGCGACGCCCTGTATTACTGCCGCGAGTGCCAGGATATCAATGTAGTGGTTCTGACCGGAGCAGGCGACAAAGCCTTCTGCAGCGGGGGAGATATGCACGTAAAAGGTCATGGCGGTTATATCGGCACAGATGGAGTTCCCCGTCTGAATGTGCTGGACGTACAAAAGCAAATCCGGTCACTGCCAAAACCGGTCATCGCCATGGTAAACGGTTACGCCATCGGCGGCGGCCATGTGCTGCATGTGGTATGCGATCTGACCATTGCCTCAGAAAATGCCATTTTCGGACAGACAGGTCCCAAGGTAGGCAGCTTCGACGCCGGATTCGGCTCTTCCTATCTGGCACGCATCGTAGGGCAGAAGAAAGCCCGTGAAATATGGTTCCTTTGCCGTCAATACTCCGCACAGGAAGCACTGGAAATGGGATTAGTCAATACAGTCGTTCCTTTCGACCGCCTGGAAGACGAAACCGTGGCATGGGCAGAAAAGATGATGGAGCACAGCCCGCTCGCTCTTCGTATGATCAAAGCCGGACTGAATGCCGAACTGGACGGACAAGCCGGCATACAAGAACTTGCTGGAGATGCCACCATGCTGTATTACATGACAGAGGAAGCGCAGGAAGGAGGGAAGGCATTTTTGGAAAAACGCAAGCCACGGTTCCAGGATTATCCGAAGTTCCCATAAACAAACTACAAATTCAAAGCATGGACATTGAAGAATTCAGAAAATATTGTCTTTCGTTAGGTGACGTTTCCGAAAAGATGCCATTTGGCAAATTTGCTGCAAGATATGATTCCATCCTTGCCTTTTATGTTTATGGACACATGTTCTGTTTTATAGACATTGACAATTTCACTTTTGTCAATGTCAAATCTACTTCGGACGAAATTGAGTATATAAAAGAGAGACATGTTTCAGTCGGCAATCCCATCAACCAAAGTCTGAAACATTGGCTTCAACTTAATTTTGATGGTGATATTCCCGACACGAGCATATACACATGGGTCCAACGCGCCTTTGAGATTGTCAGGGATAAATATACCAAACCAACTACACATAAAAAAAAATGTTCCAAACCCAAATTATAAAAAAACAATTACACTTCAAGCAACCTGCCGGTACTTCCAGAGGAGTATATACTACCCGGGATGTATGGTACATCCTCCTCACCGACACCGGCAGCCGCCACTATGGCGTGGGTGAATGCGCCCCTCTCCCTGCCCTGAGCTGTGATGATATCCCCTCATACGACGAGGTGTTGGCCACTGCCTGCAAGAACCTGGAAAAGAACGGGGAAATAGACCGGGAAGCCTTGCTTCCCTATCCGTCCATCCTGTTCGGTATGGAAACCGCCCTGCTGCATTTCCGGGCACGCAGCCTGCAATTCTGGCACACCCCGTTCAGCAAAGGCAAAGAGGGTATCCCCATCAACGGACTCATCTGGATGGGAAACTTTGACGAGATGTACCGGCGCATCGGGGAAAAGATGCAGCAAGGTTTCCGCTGCATCAAACTCAAAATAGGCGCTATCGACTTTGAAAAGGAACTGGAGCTGCTGGCGCACATCCGCCAGCATTTCACCCCAGCCCAAATCGAACTGCGTGTAGATGCCAACGGTGCTTTCTCTCCTACCGATGCCCTCGAAAAGTTACATCGTCTTTCCGAATTCCAGCTCCATTCCATCGAACAGCCCATCCGTGCGGGACAATGGGATGAAATGGCCCGACTCTGTGCCGCCACCCCCTTTCCCATTGCACTGGATGAAGAGCTGATAGGCATCAACCGGCGCGACCGGAAAATAGAATTGCTGGAAACCATCCGTCCTCAGTACATTATCCTGAAACCTTCTCTGCACGGAGGAATCAGCGGCTCCGAAGAATGGATGGAACTGGCGGCTGAAAGAGGCATCGGCTCATGGGTCACTTCCGCTCTGGAGTCCAATATCGGACTGAATGCCATCGCACAATGGTGTGCCACCTTGCAGCCCGCCCTCCCCCAAGGACTAGGTACCGGCTTGCTGTTTACCGACAATATAGACTATCCGCTTCACATCGAAGGGGACTGCCTTTGGTTCCACCCCGAAGAACAAGAACCCGATTTACTAAACTGGCTGAAACAATGACAAAATTCTGCACCAATAGAAACAAACAAACCATTCTGATAGAAAGCATCCCCTACTCCAATTGGGAAATTGAAATGGTAAGAATGAATATCCCTGCCGACAACCGAAGTTTCCGGCAGGAACTTTTCTCCTTTCTTTCCGAATGGTTTGACCCGGCAGACACCCTGCTGGTACATACTTCAGGCTCCACTGGCAAACCCAAGGAACTGTATGTAGAAAAAGAACGCATGATGGAAAGCGCCTGCCTCACCTGTTCCTTCCTCGGACTACAAAAAGAAGATTCCGCCCTGCTCTGTATGCCCTTGCAATACATTGCCGGAAAAATGGTGGTAGTACGTGCCTTGGTAGCGGGACTGGACTTGCTGCCTGTCACTCCATCCGGGCATCCTTTAAAAGACCTGACAAAAGCCCCCGTCTTTGCCGCCATGATCCCCATGCAAGTCTATAACTCACTGCAAGTTCCCGAAGAGAGAGCGATATTGCAACAAATCAGGCACCTCATTATCGGAGGTGGTCCTATCGACTCCCAATTGAACGCTGCGTTAAAAGATTTCCCCCATGCCGTATGGTCTACTTACGGCATGACCGAAACCTTATCACACATTGCCCTACGCAGACTGAACGGTCCTGAAGCTTCAGACTGGTACACCCCTTTCGAGAGCATACAGATCCGTCTGAGTAAAGAAAACACCTTGGTGATATACGCTCCCGAAATTTGCGGAAAAGAACTGGTGACCAATGACATAGCCGAGATAAACGGACAGAACCAATTCCGCATTCTAGGCAGAAAAGACAATACGATCAATACCGGAGGAGTGAAAGTGCAGATAGAACAAGTAGAGGCCGCATTGAAAGAACACCTGTCCGTTCCTTTCTTGATCACCTCCGCTCCCGACGAAAAATTCGGAGAAATCATTGTGCTGCTTGCCGAAGGGCAACTGCCCGACGACATAGAACAGACCTGCACACATCAATTACCTCCCTACTGGCGTCCCAAACGTTTTGTTCCGGTATTCAAACTTCCCCTGACAGAAACTGGGAAACCCGACCGTGCCATAGCCAAATTACTGGCGCAAAAATAACTCCGCTCCATTCATAAAGGGTGAATTCAAAAACAAATCAAACGATCTTTTTGAATTCACCCTTCTTTCTGTAAAAAAGAATAATTTTCCGTGTTCTCCTACAACTTACGGGAAGCTAAAATTGTTCTCCTATCATTATATTAAAAAAATCAAATACACGTAGTTTTTTTCCGTTTTATTTTCCCTTATGTCCACTACTTCCGGCGGAATGTATCATTAAATTCTAATTTTGTGAACCTAGAGCTGATACAAAGTATGTTATATAATACCCCAAAACCACAGGATACCAAAGAAGGACTGTCCGATCAAGATTTCAGTATTTATATGGATGCGCACACAGTGCCTTTCAGCAAATACCCCTCTTATCTGCCGGAAGGAGTTTTGGGTATGTGTACTGAAGGGAATGCCGAGATCCAGATTGGTCTCCGGAAATATGTTATTTGTGCAAACGACATTCTTATTTTCATGCCGGGATTCTTGGTTTCATTTATAAAATCCAGTCTGACTTTCACCATCGATTATTGTACTTTTTCAAATGCCCTTTTTTATGACGTGATCAATGGAAGTATCAAACGTTTTCCGACCGGTTTTCATACCTACACCCAAACCCACTGCATCTATTCGCTATCCCAAGAGAAAGCGGAACAGTTCTCCCTCTATTTCCGGTTACTATACAACAGAGCTACTTCTCCAACTTATTTATTTACAAAAGAATCTATTACCAATCTGCTGAAATTACCTTTTCTGGAACTTTATGCAGACTATTACAGCACAGTAAAAGAACATAAAGTCACCACCTTGCATAAAGAAGAAATCGGATACTTTTTTCTGGATTTGCTGTTAAAGCATTACAAAGAAAACAAAGAAGTGGCGTTCTATGCCGAAAAGTTGCATGTTTCCTCCAAATACCTGACTGAAGCCTTGACTCTGGTAAGTGGAAAATCCCCCAAAGAATGGATTATACATTATACCCTGCAAGAGATTTACGCATTATTGGAGAATCCATCCATCAGCATACAGGAAATCGTTCAAAGAACCCGGTTTGCCAATCTTGCCACCTTAAGACGTTTCTTCAAGCGGCATACCGGAACATCCCTGTTGCAATACCGGAAACAGGACTTATACAAAAATAATCAACAATAGGTATCTCAATAAAAAAATCAGCCCGTCCCAAGCATTCTTCCGGAACGGGCTGATCCCTCTATCTACCAAAACTTGTTGTTTTCCTTACTATACTCAAATCCGGCCGCCTTCAGTTTTTTCACCAACAGCTCCTTGTCTACATTCATATCATCACAAAGCTCGTCCAGCGAATGATAGCAGTCACGAAGTTTCATATTCACCATGCTGAAAAGCATCATCGGGTCATCAGGTAATTCCATATCAATATCTCCTTTTTAAAAATCGGCTGCAAAGTTACAAAACTTTTCATAATGATACGTATTCCATCGCCAAATATCGGTTTGACAAAAAGTTATCCCCTGCTTTTTATCCTATTAGTCCGTCAGCTTCACCGTTTCCATCTTCCCCGGAACCAAAGTAAGACGCGCCGTTCCATCCCTGTCTATCTCCACTTCCATATACCGGGCCCGGATAATGATCCTTCCGTCTACAGTCAGCACCCCCCACTGGCAGGAGCTGTCCTGATAGGCGCAATAACCACCCACCGGATGCAATATCCTCCGATAGACAGGTGGAATCAAAATCCGCTCCGCTGTCCTCAGCCCCCATTTCACTCCTATCTGAAAAGGTACGGCCTCCACACTCCTGCTGATTATACGCTGCCGTTTCCGTTCATACTCGCACTTCTCCTCCCGCAAGCGTTTCTCCACACGCTCGTCCGCCTGTCTTCGGAGCAATGCCACCGCCTCATCAAAATCCTCACTCCGGTCCGACGGACGGTTACAAGCCACATAACGCTTTCCATGTCCTTTCTCCACATGATAATACCGTCCCTCCTCATCCATCACCACAATACTTTGATCCGGCAACCGTCCGCTCAGGTAATAAGCACGCTCCTCATCCCCCTCCAACAGACAAACCTGCGGTTCACAACAAAAGCCTCCATCTTCCATGCGGCGGCATCGGGAAGGCACTCTGCCATCGTACATCTTCACATAAAACCCCATCCACACAATGGACGAAGAAGGCAACCCGCATGTATTGGCATACACCTGCCTTGTCCTGCTGTAATAAGTACGGTTCACCTGTAACAATTCTATGCTCCCGTATCTGAGGACACGCGGGCGGACAGCATAACACCGGCCGTTCCGTAAATCCACATAAGACACCGAATTCCCGGCATGACGGACTTGCAACAAATCATCTTTCAGAAACCTCACCTCACGGCAATGCCCCGTTTCGGCCACCAAAGCCCCCGTATCATCCAGTACCCGGACACACCCGTTCCGAAGCCTCCCCACGGCAAAACGTCCTTTGATACTCAAAACCTCTTTAAACGAAGCGTCCGGCAGCATCTCATCTCCCTTTTCCAATCCCCAAAGACCTGTTTCCTTATCTACAAATGCCCTCAGCCTGCATGACGGTGACTGCTCCTTCTCATCCGGCAAAGCCTGCTCTCTGATGGAAGAAAGCAAACGCCCGTGCTCCATAACCACCACCAAGTCCCCACCGGCTTCAGCCGGCCTTTCCACCACCGGAAAAGCGGTAACGGAAGCATCACAGTTCATCCGTCCGGACAAACTCCCCTTTCCCGCCATCCGTCCCCGGAACATAGCATCCCAGTTCCATCGCTGTGTAGGAAGCCCGAAAATGCGGTACAGCCCCACATTGTCTATCAGCATACACGCCTCCTTGCCCTCCGATCTCCGCAATCCGCGTCCTACCTGCTGCAAATATTTAGCCAGTGACAAAGTAGGACGGGCCAGTTGTACAAACTCCACATCGGGACAGTCGAACCCCTCGCTAAATACATCCACATTCACCAGCACCTCGATTTTTCCATGTCTGAACTCCTCCACCATCCGCTTGCGTTCCATAGCAGGAGTCTTGCTGTCCACAGCCACCGCATTCACTCCCCGCCTGCTGTAATACTCCGCTATCCGCCGGGCATGTTCAATGCTGATGGCATACACCATCCCCTTCTTGCCGGAAGCAAACTGCCTGACACTGCGGTACAGGCGCTCGATACCGGGACGCCTGTTCAGTACCGCATCCATCTCTTTCACCTGATAATCCCCATCGGCCCCCCGTTTCTCCAGACCGTCAATGAGCCGCTGCTCCTCGCTGCCGGGACGGATGGATACATAATCGAACACAGACAACACGCCTTTTTCAATAAACTCGGCAATACTCCACGAAGTAACCAGCACCTCGAACAGTTCCGTGAACCCCCTACGGTTCAGGCGGCAAGGTGTGGCAGTCACACCCAGTTTCTTTGCGGCAGGATAACGCTTCCACATCTCCGTGTAAGAAGCGGCTAAGGCATGATGAGCCTCGTCTATCACAATCAGTCCCGGAGCATCACCCGCCTCATTCCAGTGCCGGGACAGCCATTGGACAGACATTACCCTGACCGGAGTATCCTCCCTCCGGATACCATATTTAGCCAGCGTTTCCTCCATTTGCGCCACCAGTTCCCTACGATGGGCAATAAGCCATACCCCGCTGCCTGCAGAAGACACAAACTCACTGACCACAGATGCCAGCAGATGTGTCTTGCCCGTACCGGTAGGCATCTGCACCATCACACTCCGGTGAGCTTTCCACGCTTCCATCAGACGTGTTTTCATCTCTATCTGATAATCCCGCAACATAAATAATTTGCCGATTTGCTAACGTGCCAATGGAGTAAGAGGATAATCGAAAAAATTATTTACTAGCCAGCATATTATTAATCTGCGCCCGTATATTGGCTATCGTACCGCCCGACACGAGCCGTTTGGCAAAAGGTAGCAACGACTTGATGAAAGCCGCTTTCACCACCGTGTGTTTGTCTACATTCCTACAGTTCTCATCGGCCAGCATCTTTCCTACCACCACCGCCAGTTCGCGTGCCGTGGTACACTCTCCCAAAAGTATCTTGTAAGCCCTCATCACCTTTATATCGGGTATATAGACCGATACGTAAAATTCATCATCCGACAGTTCCGCCGGCTCCTGTGCCGGCTTCTCATCCGTCACACTTTCTGTACTCTCCGTTTTCTCAGAATCTTCCGGTTGGTCGGCGGCCTCATCACCCCGGTCGCCATAAAAGTTCTGAATGGCGGAAGACGCCACAGGGGCAATCAGATTGTTTCCGCCATAAATATTTATCATCATATCAGGTTTTTCATTCATATACTATTTCTTTTCTCTATTCTTTAATTATTATCAACAGATCGTTAATCAAAATCCATATTTCATCAATATATAATCAATAGCATGCACCAATAGTAAACAGATAGTAAACGGTTATGAATCGATTTCCATACGTCATTCCCTACCCGTATATTTGTGCAGATAAATCAAAATCAATTTCTTTTATGAAAGAATACATCATGTCATTTTTCAATGCACCCGTCACCAATAAAATACCCACATGTATATGCAGTGTGGCAGGGCTTCATACCTACATCAGCACCAATCCGCAACTGGAAGAACTGACGCATAAAGTCAGAGCCGGACTCGGAGACAAGCAAGCGTTCCGAAAGAATAAACAGACCCTTTTACCGTATGTCACTCCGGCAGGTATCTTCTCTTACTGCAAAGAACAATGCATGCAAGTTCCTTCGGGTCTCTTTGTCATAGATATTGACGAACTGGCTTCCACCGAAGAAGCGGCAATGTGGCGCGACCGTCTCTTTGCCGATGAAGTGCTGCACCCCGTACTTTCCTTTGTCAGCCCCGGAAATCAGGGAGTAAAACTTTTTATCCCTTATCGCATAAACCCTTTCCTGAGCGTAGAAGAATCCTTCGACAATGCCCTGCACACCGCATGGGAGTATCTGGAATGGAAATACGAGCTGAAAGTGGACAGGGCCAATGCCGACTTGTCCAGAGCCTGTTTTCTGTCGCACGACGGAGAAGCGAAAATCAATAACCATAAATATTAAAAAATGAACGATTCTATTTCTATCTTGGAACAGCTGGTAACAGCCATCGAACAAGCGGGAGTCAATGTGGCCCCCACCTATCAGGAATATATGCCGCTGGCCTTTGCCATAGCCAACACTTGCGGCGAGGAAGGACGCACCCGGTTCCACCGCATCTGCCGCATATCCGAAAAGTACCACCACGATGAAGCAGACAAACTGTACGGACATGCTCTGACCAAAGGAACAGGCAGAAATTCCCTGGGAACCGTCTTCCATCTGGCAGAGGTGGCCGGGGTGAAAATGGACCCGAAACTTGCAAACTTGCAGAACTTGCAGTCTCTCCACACCCACACACGTGCGCGCGTATCCTATAATGCCCATCCGGATGCTTCCGACGGGACTCCGCCCGATGCCGTTTTCACGGACCCAGCCTCCCCCCTGTCCGACGGCGTGTCCAAGACCATCCTCCCTGCCCGACTTCCCTCTTTCCCCGACTACCGCTGGCCCGCCTTCCTGCAAGGAATCATAGACTGCGGTAACTCTCCCGCCCAACGGGATATCCTGCTGCTGGGTGCGGCAACCGTGCTGGGAAGCACCCTCAACAAACTGGTAAGTTTTGTGTACGGACGAAAGCACAAGTATCCCTGTCTGCAAGTATTCGTCACCGCGCCTCCCGCTTCCGGCAAAGGTGCGCTGACCTGGGTACGCCGTTTGGCAGAACCCATACACAACGCGCTGCTGGACACCTACCGGGAAAAAATAAAGACCTACCGCATGGAAAAGACCAAATGGGACACTTTGGGGAAGGAAAAGGCAAATACCCCCGAACCCGAACAGCCCCAGCTGAAAATGCTCCTCATAGCCGGCGACAATACCGGTACAGGCATACAGGAAAACCTGATGGACTCCGGAGGCGTAGGACTGATATGCGAAACCGAGGCCGACACCGTGAGCACCGCCATTGGAGGCGACCACGGACACTGGAGCGACCTCCTCCGGAAATGTTTCGACCATGACCGGCTGGCCTACAACCGGCGCACCAATCACGAATACCGCGAATGTAACGTCACGTTCCTCTGCGTACTTCTCAGCGGCACGCCTGCACAAATCAAGCCCCTTATCCCATCGGCCGAAAACGGATTGTTCTCTCGCCAGCTGTTCTACTATATGCCTGCCATTGAAGAATGGGAAGACCAGTTCAACGAAGCGGATACAGACTATGACTCCCGTTTCCTGGAATGGGGGGCACAATGGAAAGAAGTGCTGGACGCCATCACCGCTTCGGTGAGCAACATCAACATGAAGCTCACCCACGAGCAAAAAGAGATATTCAACTTCCACTTTGCCCGCGTATTCGGACGAGCCTCCGCCATTCACGGCAACCAGATGAAAAGCGCCGTAACCCGTATTGCCATCAATATCTTCCGCATCATAAGCATTATCGCCCTGCTGCGCTCTCTGGAATCCCTGCTGCCGGGAGGCGAAAGGAGCGGTGAACCACAGGAAAATATCGTGCGTACCCTGCTGAACTGTCCCGGACTGACCCCGTCGGCCCATATTCCACAAGAAAACATAGCAGACGGAATCGTACCGCAATTCAATCTCTCCATCCGCACCGACGACTTTTATGCCGTGCTGGCCCTGGTGGAACCTCTGTACCGCCATGCATGCCACATTCTCTCGCTCCTGCCCGCAGGAACCCCCACCGCACCATCGGCGAACATGACTCCCGAAACCCTGTTCGACTGCCTTCCCCTGCGCTTCACCCGCAACGAAGCCATCGACAAAGGAGAACAGGTAGGAGTTCCGGCAGGCTCGGTGGACTCGCTGCTGAAACGTATGACCGAACGCGGACAGCTGGTCAAAGTGGGGCGTGGCGAATACGAATTCAACGCGCGCATGCACACACGTACGTGTGTGGGTGTGAGAGAGAGTGCAAGTTCTGCAAGTTTGCAAGATTCCTGAATTTAAAATGTATAAATATGAAAGATTTCCTTTATTTCCCATCCATGACAAAAGGTAGCCTGGCTCTGCTCTATTTTCCCGGTTCAAATCCCCGGATAGCCACCCGGCATCTGATGAGGTGGATAAACGGCTGTCCCCCTTTGATGGAAGAGTTATCCGCAACGGGTTACCATACCTCGCAAAAAGTCTTCACGAGCCGCCAGGTGACACTGATCAACCGGCATCTGGGCAGCCCCGGATAGCCCTGCAAGCTCTTTGGAACAGGATGAAAGCCATAAAGTGCCACAAGGTGTCATAAAGCGTCAGCACGCATTTCACAGTACCTATCTTTGCAATGTCAACAATGAGGGAGCCGATACGTTACTAACCTTCGGCCTAGCATGTTACTAACATGTAACCCCATACGTTACTAACCTTCAGCCTTACACGTTACCTACGTGCAATCCGCAAGAAAAGTAAAGTATTCTCCCTCTTCACTGACGAAATTCATTTTTTATTTTTCATCTCTTAAAACCCTATTTATCATGATCAACTACAGCACCTGCATGCGTGGTAACCCCACCGACAAAGACGCGGCCAAGAAGGCGTATGCCAACGCCCAGTACTCACAAGTAATGACACTGGACAAGTTCTGTTACCACATTGCCAGCCACGGATGTGTATACTCGCGCGCCGATATCCAAGCCATCCTTATTCTTGCCGTGGACTGCCTGCGCGAGCAGTTGTTGAACGGACAGCAGATACAGATGGGCGATCTGGGCGTATTTTCGAACAGTATCCGAAGCCTCGGCGCCCATTCGATGGCAGAGTTCACTGTGGAGAACATCACCGAGGTGAACGTACTGTGGGCTCCGGGCGTCCGTTTCAACAACCTGCGCCAAGATGCCGAATTCCAACTGGTTCCCACGCGCAAGGCAGCCGCCGAAGTAGTGAAGGCATTGAAGGCCGGAAAGACTACGGTAGACCTGACGGGCAATTCTTCTGCCGCCGGCATTGCCGCTGACGACGCTGACGCCTCCCGCATTCCAGCCGCCTCCGGCGAACCGGCAGACGAAAATAGCTGACCGGCTTGTTCCGCTCCACAGAGATAGCATGATGTGATTATGGAACACGGGCGACACGGACTCTTCTTTCACTCCCCCGTGTCCGTCCGCCAGTTCCGTAACCTCCTTTTGTTCCATTCGCATTTTAAACTGACAAAAAACAGATATTTCCATGAATGAATCCAACCACGAATCCAAGAAAATCACCTGGACACAAATCCTCCGGGCAGTTATCCAGGCAGCCATCGCGGCACTCACCGCTTTGGGCATTACCAGTTGCGCATCCCTCATCTAAAGAACAAACACAACATTTTCCAATTCTCAATTTATTATGATACAAGAAACATTCCCAATGATAATCGGTGAGGAAGAAATGAAAAACGAACGCCAACTCCTCACCGTAGAGGACGGACCGCTGATGCAAGGACGCGAATCAGTGCGATACCTCATCCTCCACTGTAGCGCCACACGTTGTGACAAAGACTATACTGCCGAGCAATTACTTCGTGACCATAAGACCCGTGGTTTCCGGACTGTAGGTTACCACTTCTATATCCGTCGCGACGGCACCATCACCCAGCACCGCAAACTGCTGGAAGTGGGGGCACACTGCCGTCCCTGGAACCGTTGCAGCATCGGCATCTGCTACGAGGGCGGTCTGGATGCGGACGGACATCCGGCAGACACCCGGACCACAGAGCAGACAGAACAGCTTACCTTGTTGCTGATGCGTCTGGCAAAGCTCTTTCCCGGTGCCCGGATAAGGGGACATAGGGATATGAGCGGAAGCATCCCGAAGGCTTGTCCGTGTTTTGACGCGGAAGGGGTGTTCGGATATTTGGAAAGGTAATTTCTTTTTCCAAGGTTTCCCTTTGCCAGTGTTCGTTTCAGCTCTCAAGTAGAGAGTGATACTACTGGCAGAGGGAATTTTTTACTAAGATCATCCGGCCGGTACCGACACACCGAAACAGACTATCATATAGATAAAAATCCTTCCTGTTACGGGTTATTGTATAATCCGCGTTTATTTTTTAAGCTGAATAAATCCTAATCGGATAATCTTCTTTATTATTAAAGCTCCGGGAACAAGCGCTCTCGTTCCCGGAGCTCCCCCTGCACTTTTCACAAAGGACAAGGGTTCTGATCTAACATTAGTGCCGGCTATGTTCCATTTCCGGCCGGCAGACGGAAATAACAGGCTGCAAAAACAAAGTTTTTTAACTGCTAAATTACTAAGGACCCTCATCGAGAAGGATCGTTAAGAACAGCCCGTTTTACTAATAGGCATTCTTCTCGCCACGGAAGACATTCGCCACCGTCCTGTACATGATGTAAAGGTCCAGACCGAAGCTCCAGTGCTCCAAATACCAGATATCACCACGGATACGGCCCTCCATGTCTTTTAGTTCCTTCGTTTCCCCACGGAAACCCGTAACCTGGCTCCATCCCGTTATACCCGGTTTCACAAAATGCCGCACCATATATTTATTGATCAGCCTTGAATATTCCTGCGTATGGAGAAGCATGTGAGGACGAGGCCCCACGATACTCATATCCCCCAACAGCACATTGATAAACTGGGGCAGCTCATCTATATTCGTCTTACGCATTATATTGCCCCAGCGCGTCTTGCGGGGATCATGCTCCGTGGCCTGTATCCTGTCGGCATCTGCATTTACTTTCATACTGCGGAACTTGTAACAATAAAACTCCCTGCCGTTCAGCCCGTTCCGTTTCTGGCGGAAGAACAGCGGGCCGGGCATGGTCAATCCGGTCACTATCGCCACCACAATCAGAATAACCGGAAAAAACGTACAAAGGAACACCGATGAGACTACTATGTCAAAGGTTCTTTTCAGCAGGCGGTTCCCCGGCCAACTTAAGGGATCGGGGCGAAGGCCCAGGTAAGGGACGTTCCCCATGATGTTGAACGACATACGGTGGTGGAGATAATTGCGCACATTGGGCACACTGAAGAAATGTACCAGATGGTTCTCGCAGTAATCAATCAGAGAAACGATGACCTCTCTGTCTTTTGAGGGCAGGCAGCAGAACAGGTAATGTACATAATCATGTTTCTCCAGATATTCCTGTACCTGCGCCGGCTGGCCCAAATACGGACATTCTACCGGAAAAGCAGGATTCGCCTGACCGTCAAAATAGCCCACGACCGAATAACCTGTATCTTCACTGCCCGACATCTCATGGTAGATTTCCAGGTTGTTGTCCGTACTTCCTACCAGTACTACAAAACGCGTATGTTTCTTGCTCATACGGTAAAGCCTGATGAGAAGACGAAGAGTGAAACGGAACGAAACAAGACACAGAAACAGGAGGAAAAGGTACTCCAGCATGAACAGGGAGGCTATATCCGCATAGTTTCCTACAGAAAAGGACCAGACCGCCCAGGAGGACAAACAGGAACATATTCTCGAGCACACGTTTCCATATCTGAAGGGAATGCACTTTCCTCCGGTGAAGCACTACTCCTGAATGGATGGCGCAAAGGGCGTAACATAACATCAGTGTAAGCATGACTTGCAGAACGGTGGTTCCACCAACCTGCAGGCTATCCCACTGCATCTCATTGGACAGCTTGCTGAAAAGCAGGAATAGCAGACCGCAAAGAAAGGTCTCGGTGACAATCACAAAGGTCTCGATCAAGTGGTTGTAGGATGCTAATTTGTCTTTCATAGTGGTATGGGGGGTAAGTTTAAAGATGTATGCCGTATTATCCCCAACTGGGATTCTCATTATCTGTTCTTATACATCGACTCATAATATTTTTCATATTCGCCACTGGTAATATGATCCATCCATTCCTGATTGTCCAAATACCAACGGACCGTTCTCTCTATACCTTCTTCAAATTGCAAACTAGGCTCCCATCCTAATTCGTGCTTCAGTTTATTGCTGTCAATCGCATAGCGGAGATCATGACCTTTGCGGTCGGTCACATAAGTTATCAGACACTCTGAAGTGCCTTCCGGATTTCCCAACAAACGATCCACGGTTTTGATTATTACTTTTATCAAATCTATATTCTTCCATTCATTGAAACCACCGATATTATATGTATCCGCTGTTCTGCCCTGATGAAAAATAAGATCAATAGCACGGGCATGATCCACAACATACAACCAGTCGCGTACGTTCTCTCCCCTACCATATACCGGCAATGGTTTTCCATGACGTATATTGTTGATAAAAAGCGGAATCAATTTTTCCGGAAACTGATAAGGACCATAATTGTTAGAACAGTTTGTTACAACGGTAGGCATACCATATGTGTCATGAAAAGCACGAACAAAGTGATCACTACTTGCCTTACTTGCAGAATACGGACTATGAGGCTGATATTTGGTTTCCTCCGTGAAGAAGGTCCCGTCAAATTCCAATGCCCCATATACTTCATCGGTGGAAATATGATAGAAACGTTTCCCCTCATACTTTTCCGGCAGGGATTCCCAATACAACTTGGCTGCCTGAAGCAAAGCCAATGTACCCATCACATTGGTTTGTGCAAAAGTAAACGGATCTTTGATACTTCTGTCCACATGACTCTCGGCGGCAAGATGGATAATACCATCCACTTGATATCGCACCAATAATTCCTGAATGGTTCCAAAATCACAAATATCCGCCTTTACAAAAATATAGTTCGGTTTGTCCTCTATATCCTTCAAATTGGCCAGATTACCGGCATAAGTCAGTTTATCCAAGTTTATAATGCGGTATTCCGGATACTTGTTTACAAAAAGACGTACCACATGGCTGCCGATAAAACCGGCACCACCGGTAATGATTATATTGCGTTTGAATGAATCCATAATTTAAAATATTGTTTTAATTAGTTATTGTTGAGTTTCCAATTCTAGCATACATTTCTTTAGAGAATCTTTCCAATAAGGGATAGTGATACCAAAAGTTTCCTTCACTTTTGTTTTATCCAGCACCGAAAAATGAGGACGTTCCACCTTACTGGGGAACTCATCGCTGTGACAAGGCTGTATGTCACAATTATTTCCGCTCAATTCACAAATTTCCTTCGCAAAATCATACCAAGAACATACCCCTTCATTGCTGAAATGATAGACACCTTGACGATCCAGCAAGTTCTCTTCGATTATGTTATAGATCAAAGCAGCCAAATCTCCGGCATAAGTAGGAGTGCCTACTTGATCAAAAACCACTTTCAGTGAATCTTTTGTTGAAGTCAATTGCCGCATGGTTTTCACAAAGTTCTTACCGAAAGGCGAGTAAAGCCAAGCTGTGCGGAAAATAAGATATTTACATCCTGCTTTTACCAAAGACTGTTCGCCCGCCAGTTTGGTTTTTCCATAGACACCCAACGGATCAGTTTCCCAAGACTCACGGCAAGGAATGTTTTTATCCCCTCGGAACACATAGTCTGTAGATACATGAATAAGCGTGGCACCTGTTTCTGCGGCAGCAACAGCCAAATTCTCCACAGCTTTGTTATTCAGCAAATCAGCCATAGCAAAATCATCTTCCGCCCTGTCTACATTCGTATAAGCAGCACAATTTACAATCACATCTATCTGCTCTTTTTTCAACATATTACGGACAGCTGTCGCATCTGTGATATCCAGTTCATTTACATCTGTAAAGAGATAACGATTCCGGCTGTCTAACGACACCCTGCGCATCTCATTGCCAAGTTGACCATTGGCACCTGTAACAAGTATATTCATCATTCGTATAGATTAATAGTGTAGTCAAACGGAGAGTCATAGTCTTTCAACAAAGGATGTTTCAAATCCTTCTCACTTAAAATGGCCTCGGCAACGGGTATTTTCCAATCAATACCCAGACTTTCATCGCGCAACTGAATGCCACCATCAGCTTGCGGTGCATAGAAGTTATCGCACTTATATTGAAAAACCGCTGTTTCACTCAATACGGCAAAACCATGGGCAAATCCACGGGGGATAAAGAATTGGAGATGGTTTTCCTCCGTCAATTCCACCGCAACATGCTGCCCGTATGTAGGACTTCCCTTGCGGATGTCTACCGCCACATCAAGTACGGCACCTTTTACACAACGCACCAGCTTGCTCTGAGTATAAGGCATTTGCTGAAAATGCAACCCACGCATCACGCCATACGATGACATACTCTCATTATCCTGTACAAAATTGACAGGCATCACCTTTTCATTAAACTCCCGTTGAGAAAAAGATTCAAAGAAATAGCCTCTTTCATCTTTAAAGATGCGCGGTTCAATGACCACCACACCTTCTATTCCTGTTTTTATAACCTCCATATCTTAATCTAGATTTTCTTTGCCTGTACGTTCCACTTCATCAATCACTTTGAGCAGATACTGACCGTATTGGTTTTTCAGCATCGGTTTGGCAAGGTCACGCATCTTATCTGCCGTTATCCAGCCTTTGCGATAAGCAATTCCTTCCAGACAAGCCACTTTCAAACCCTGACGTTTTTCAATGACTTCTATATAAGTCGAAGCTTCTGCCAATGAATCATGCGTTCCCGTATCCAGCCAGGCAAAACCGCGTCCCAACGTCTGTACTTTCAGTTCACGATCTTCCAGAAAACGCTGGTTCACTGTCGTTATTTCCAGTTCGCCACGTGCGGAAGGTTTGATGTTCTTGGCCACTTCCACTACTTTGTTGGGATAAAAATAGAGGCCCACCACTGCATAATTTGATTTGGGCTGTTCCGGTTTTTCTTCGATGCTCAGGCAGTTACCTTCCACATCAAATTCTGCCACACCATAACGTTCCGGATCGTTCACCCAGTAACCGAATACAGTAGCTTTTTGTTCTTCTTCCGCCATACGCACGGCTTCACGAAGAAGAGAACTGAAACCGTTACCATGGAAGATATTGTCGCCTAATACCAAACATGCAGAATCATTACCAATGAATTTCTCTCCGATAATAAAGGCTTGTGCAAGACCATCGGGAGAAGGTTGTTCGGCATACTCGAACTTCACACCATAGTCTGATCCATCGCCCAAAAGACGCTTAAAGCCGGGCAGATCATAGGGAGTGGATATAATCAGAATCTCACGGATGCCTGCCAGCATCAAGACTGAAATAGGGTAGTAAATCATCGGTTTGTCAAAGATGGGGAGAAGCTGCTTGCTTACTCCCTTGGTGATGGGGTACAGACGGGTACCGCTACCACCGGCGAGAACAATTCCTTTCATACGAATAAGTTATAGTGTTTGTTATTTTAAATGTACTTTAAATATCACTCCGCCTGACAAATGCTTACATTCTGTCATTTCTACCACAGCATTAATATAATCTTTCCAAAAACTATATTTTAACCCACAGTTTATGGTACGACTGTCGTATTCAGCCATTACATTAAGATTGTTTAATGCCTTCACAAAGAAATTTGTACCCGATAGATAAAAATGAAAATTTACTCCAACAGCCGGACCGTTTAAATGATAGTCTTTCCGTTTATTGTATAAATAAGCAACATGAATGCCTAGCTCTCCCCTATTTTTGAAATAAAAATGCTTAGTACCAGCTATATAATATCGGTTCCAATGTCCATTACCCATCTCTCCTACTCCACCAATGCCATAATCATCTTTATCAGAATTTCCTAATATATCATTGGTACTTGGATCATTCGCGCCCAATACAATCTGAGGAGTCCATTCTTTCCACCACCCTTCTTTCCATATACGCAACCGCCCTGAAAACTGTCGGTCCTGGTTACAATATTTCCCCCAAACGGAAGGTGGGAAATAAGTACTACCATGTTCTGCCTTATGCAAGGTACAAGTATATCCGATTTCGAGCCAAGGAAAAATGGTGATATTAATGTAGTAATTAAACGTATGATAATTCCAATGGGCAGGAGTAGCAGCCACATCCAAATAAGAAGCTCCGAACAGGAATGTCTTATCCCGTTGCATATCGGCAGTAGGCATGTGCAGAAGTCCGGTGGTTCCATACACATACTGAGAAAAACCTTCCTGCCATATCATACACAGCAGAAAAACAAATAAAATTTTCTTCATTAAAACAAAAGGCAGGAAAAACAACAATCAACCTTGTTCCTTTTCAAATTTATCACGATAAAAATTATAGTTTAAAGAACGGTATCCGGAGAACAGTCTTTTTAAATAATATTGATTGGCAAAATGTACACTTGTCAAACAACGCAACAATCTATAAGGCAAATTGCTTTTGCCTTCATCCAACAACACCATTAGGATGAATGCCGTTTCCTCTTGTGCGGAAAGTTGTCTATACTCTTTTTTTGCCAAAACCTAATTATTCATGATGATATCATGAACAAAGGTAGCAATTTATTGTTTCTGAGAAAGTAACCAATAAAAATATTTTTCGTGTTTATCTATCAAACTTTCCCATGAGTATTCGTTCCGAATTTCTTGCAAATTGTTTTCAATAAACTTATTACGACAAGATTCATTTAATTCATAGATAGAATTCAGTAGTTTAGTTACGGCTTGAGAAGAAGCATAATAGTGTGCGTTATCTTTCAAAACCGCCCTGTTAAAGATATTATCATGTGCCAATATATAACAACTTGACGCCATTGCCTCCAGCAAAGAAGGATTCGTACCACCCACACTATGTCCATGAAAATAAGCAAACGAATAGTATCTGACTGAATTCAACTTTTTAAAATCATAAATCCCCCCTACAAAACGAATACCCGGTTGGCCTGTATACTTTCCTACCAAATACTTGCCATGAGGAGTATTCGTTTTTCCAACTATAATAAGTTCCTTTTTATCCGTTTCGCCAGATGCTAAAAAGCCTTGTATAGCCATTTCAATATTATTTTCAGGTTCCAAGCGTGCCACTAATAAATAATATTTGCGTGGTTGCAAACCAAACTCAGCCAATAATGATATGTCATAATCCTCATGGATATCTGCTCCATAAGCCAAGAACTTACTTTCTTTATTATACTTCTCTTTATAATAATCATGAATTCCCATGTTATCGGCAATCAAATAATGACTATGTTTCACGGTAGTACGTTCTTCCCAAAAAATGAATTTCTGTACCCATTTGTTGAATTTAGTACGCTTATATTCCAAGCCATCCATATTAGTCGTAAATATGGGATATTTGATCTTCTTCACATTGAACCAAATATAAGCAGGTACAATACTTGTATAGCCGGCTTCGTAAATGATATCGAAATGCTCTTTTTTCAATGCATCTTTCAATGACGCAAAATCATAAAAGAAACTCCCTACCGAACTGCCCATCCAAGTTTCGGGACTATAGATATGCTTTATACGTACTCCTTTATAAGTGTCTTTTTTATAAGGATGGAAATGAGGTGAATATACCACAACCTCATGCCCACGTGCAGCCAACCCCACTGAAATATATTCGGCAAACTGTTCAAAACCTCCATAGTTATTTGGGATACCACGGGTGCTGATAAATGCTATTTTCATAATCTAACGAATTACTTCTTTAATCATTTTTAAATACTTTCCTTTCGGGTCTCCTACAGTAGGTGCTATATATCCGCCCTCGCCATATTCATTCCATGCATATATCAATATCATTTTAGGTTTACAACTTCTTTCATTCACAAATTGCACCGCATTTTTAAGATGTTGTTTAAAGAGTTGAGGTGTCCTGTTCACATAATAAAGAGATTTTTCTAGTTTCTCCCATGGCCTCTGATCCCATCCTGCCATTACCAATGGAATAATATTGTACTCTTTAGGATAAGTGTACCAACTTACTTCCGCATTCTTCGCTAAGGTCTCATACTCTTTTCTATAAGCATATCCCGGCTCATGTTCACGAATATTATACCATGAATTTGCACTGTATTTCTTACTTTTATCATTACAGGATATTGAAAACAGTCCTGCGTAATTTTTAGTTTTTAAATAGTCATTCATTTTGGTAAGCGATGGAGCAGCTGCTTTGGCATTAAAGAATGCTACCACAGGCTTATTTTCAACTTTAAGATATTGACTATCTTGAAAATATGTTTCCGCCATATAATCCATTGCTTTCAACCAATTATCCTCCCCTTCTATCCGAGCTCCCTGGTGATTGGCTATTAATAAAGCGAATTTCATTTTATGCTTATTGCGAGCTTTCATAAAGAGCTTTAAACTAGTATGCGATGCATGATTTTCTATACTTTTAATATCCATCTCCCCCTTATCTTTTTTCCAATACCAGCAAAACAGGAAAAAAGTAATGCCATTTTGGGAAGCAATATCTATTTGACGTTCCATTATAGCTAAATCATCATTTCTCCACCCCCAAATTGGTTGACGTTCGTTATAATCATTATATAGTTTCTCTGTCAGATGAGTAGGGGCTTCTTGTGCCCATAGTTCTTGAGAATTATTTTTTCCGGACCAACCGTCAAAATAGTAGGCACCAATCATAGGAATAGTATTGTCTTGTGTCCAACCGTTCTGCGGACATACTATAAATTCTAATACTATAAGAAAAAACAGACAGAATATCTTAGCTTTCATCTTTTATTTTTTAATTTTCGACAGAACAATCTAAAAGGAACACCTAAAACAGAAATTAAAACAAGCCAATAAGCATAAGAAGGATAATATTTCTTCAAGTTGTCTCTAAAGCCCGTATCATCAAATGTTTCTATTCGAATAATATATTTATTAAAAAGTAAAGACGGAAGAAACTGTACCATAATTCCAAATAATATGTGTTTTTTACATTTCGTTGAAATATGCCCTTTCTTACAACATTCATCCAGCAACGAAGGATACTCAATTGTAAATGCCTCAAATTTATTATGTCCCCCTCGTTTAGGTATTCTTTGTACATCAAATAATAGGTTATCATTTATACAAAATAATTTTGCCTGATGCTGAGTAAGAAACAAGGAAGTGTGAGGAAACAATTTATTTAACTTCAGATTTTTGTCTATTTTATCAAATTCTGATTTCCATATATTAAACCCATTACTCCATGAAGACCAATATGAGAGGTTGTACATAAAATCATTAAAATTAGAATAGGTTTGACTTTTACGACTTCCCAATAATCCATTTGTATAAAAAATTAAAGTCTTATTTTCTATATTATTCTTTATCTCGGAAATAATTTTACTTAAACTCCCTTTTCTAAATAAAGTTTGGCTGTTATGCAGTTTAAAAAATTCTCCTTGTGCATAAGTCAACACATAGTAAGAATTCATGAATCCTTCGCAATTGGTATAAAAATATCTCAGATTAGGATACTTAAATTCTTCTGTCAACACTTTAATTGCCTGATTAGAATCATTATCTGATATAATAACTTCATACTTTTCTAATGGAACATCAGCATTATCTATAAAAATACTTTTCAAAGTTTTCCTAACGTATTCCACTCGTCCATAACAAGGAATACAGATTGATAAAAGAGTCATACAAACGATCTTTTTAGTTAGTTTTCAAGACAGAATCCAAGAATTGCTTAGAATAGTTTTTCTCTTCCTCTATTAATAAATTCACCTTATTAAAGTCATAATTTAAATGAAGTTTTTCTATATCAATATTTTCTGTAATAAAGCGATCCTTTAAATCTACAGAACGCAGCAGGCTCTCCATTCTTGAATTTAAACTAATACCTTTTAGCCCAAATACATAAAAAGGTTTATTAAAATAAACAGCAAAAGCAGTTCCATGAAACGAATTAGACAAGAACATACTACAATTATAAATTAAGGAAAGAAAATCCTGTGGTCCTACCTTAGTAAAATTCTTATCCGCATATAATCGAGGCAATGCGTCATTAATAGAATAAATCTTCCAACCTTTTTTCCTTTTAAAATATAAAGCGACACGCTTCATCAAATCACTTCCCTCAAAGTCATAAATTAAGATATAATCCTTTTCTGATCCTTTATGCATAAATGTTTCCCAATAATTTCTATCAAGAAGAAAGACCGGATCTAATACTTTTACTCCATTTTTAATATCTAACGACTTCAGGATATCCACTCCTTGATATTCTCTTACTGAAATACGATTCATTTTAGCTAACATTCCTTTTACAAATTCTTTATCTGCATCAGAAATGTATTCTACAGAAAAACTAGCAGCATACGACACGCGTTTTGTTTGTGATAAAGCAAAATCAATGTAATAACTGGGATCTTTGCCATTAGGAAATAAAGGATTCCATATTTGGTCACTTCCGGCTATAATGATATCAGCACAAGGAGGATTCATCTTTAATTCTTCAAAAGTGTAATAAGTCTTATCGGTCAACTTCAAATAATTCTTTGTGAATTCGTCAAAACATTTTTTGCGTCCTAGCGAAAATCTTAAATAAGACCATTTAGCTATACGAAACATCCACCTTGTTACAAAGAAACTATTAAGCTTATCAAACTTTTTACTTGTAAATGATTTCCAATCATATTTTTTATATAAATAGCCGGGACGATAATTAATAATCTCCACCTCATGGCCCAATTCTTCCAGATAATGCTGTAAAGCATAGGCTTGCAATGATGCACCGAAATTATATACATCATGACAAGTGATAGTTAGTATTTTCATAGCTTTAAATATGGTGTGAGAATTGCTTAAAATAAATCCACCAGTTTTGTATATACTCGATGAAGAATAAACAAATATTTATTCAATGTAGGATAAGAACATTTCGGTTTCCAGAGATCATATATGTTCTTTTTTACTTGTGTATTCTGATAATCTTTTACATGTCCAATCAACCACATATAATAGCCATGAGTTAAATGTTTCCTCCATCCATATAAATATCCATGTGATTTTAAATAATCATAAATTTTCAATGATTCAATAAATCCTAAACCGGATTTTGCTGCATTCGATGTTACTTTTTTACTATGTTGTCTAAAATAATTATGCGCATCCTTTAAGTGTATCACTTGACCTTGTTCTGCCAAATAGATCCAGAACAAACGATCTCCGCCAGCTTTAAAAGTAGTATAATCCAATTTGCACTTACTCAATGCTTCTTTTGAGAAAATAGCAGAACTGGCATTTAAAATGGCATTTCCCATCGTCATGTGTTTCATAATAAAAGCTCTCCCTCCTACTATTTCAACACCTTTCTTTCTTATTTTCTTTATGTAATGTCCTTCTGCATCAACAAAATGTGAACTGGTATATACTATGGAACTTTGAGAATATTTTTGTATTTGTGTTATTAATAATTCCAATAGATTCAAATCACAATAATCATCACTTTCCGCAATCCATATATAATCTCCTTTTGCTAATTCAAATCCTTTGTTCCATTGTTTAAACGTGCTCCCCGAATTTTCGCTATTTAAAACGATATTTGAAATATGTGGGTTATCTTTATAAGATAAGATTATATCTTTACTATTATCCGTCGAACAATCATCTAAAATAATGACTTCAAATGAAGTATAAGTTTGATTTAATACAGTATCAATACGCTGCCTCAAATACTTTGCATGATTATAATTAGGTATAATCACCGTCACTAATGGCATTCTCATAAAACCTTATTCTTTACTTGTTTCAAGTATTGCTTCTTTTGTAACTTCCAAATACCGTCTTCCCCATTTTTGATCAGGTTCCAAATGATTACCTTCTGCCCACTCATTCCATGCATTAATAAAAACCAAATTCTCTTCTTTACTAAAAGGTTTAAAACGAACCAAGGTATCTTTTAGCCACTTCTTAAATAATTCAGGTGTACTCCCTACAAAAGCCATATAGGGAGGTTTTTTACGTCGAGGAGAATTATCCCAACCCGGTGAAACACACGGAAAACATTTATAATCCGCCAGTGGTTTTTTTATTCGATATTTTACATACGAAGCATAACTAAAATGTTTATTGAACCATTGATATTTTCCTTTAAATAAATGATTCATTATTCTAAATGGAAGATTTTTCCACCATGCATTAAATTCTCCCATCAGTAATGGCTGAAAATCCATTGCAGAATCAAAACCACAATCAAGATATTTAGGACCAAAATCAGGCTCATTCTCTACCCGTATCAAATATAGTTCTATCCCATACTCCTCTTTTGCAACTTTACGCCACACATCAATTGTATGCTTCATGTTAGGGAAAAAATTAGAACGATATATAGCAAATACGGGTTTCCCATCTATGCGTATATATCTAGTATCTTGAAAAACTTTACTACATAAATAACGCATATGTTCTATATCATCTTCCTCTGAATAATGCTGTTCTATAAGAATATTACGGAATTTACCATCCCAATTTCTACTCCAATTTTCATTAGCCCAACAAAGCATAAAAGGAAAATCCGGCTGTCCACTCGCTAAAATCTCCTTAACAGGACGATCCATTAATCGCTTTCCATTAAACCAATAATGATAATAACAAAAGCCATAAATACCATATTCACGAGCCATATTGGCCTGCATTTCCCTTGCTTCAGGCAAGCGCAAATCATAAAATCCTGTATCGGATGGTAAATGAGGCTGATAATGTCCTAAAAAACGAGGTTTTGCTTTCGTCACATTCGTCCATTCTGTAAATCCTTTACCCCACCACTCATCATTTTCCAAGAACGGGTGAAACTGAGGCAAATGAATTGCTATCACTCTCTTATTCATTTATTATAATATTATATGGATAACAAAATATTTTTCAATACCTAAATAACTAATAAATAGCGATAGAAGGGATTTAAAATAATATCTTTTTTTTAACTATTCCAATAAGAATCTTTCATAGGATTTCCTTGTAACATGTAAGTAATTGTTCTATAATATTACGAGGATTGTGTCGATTTTGAGCAAATAACATGGTATTTTTTGAATAAAAACGCATTCGTTCGGGATCATTAACCAATTCAATAATAGCATTTGCTAATTGCCAAGGATCATTTGCCGCAACTAATTTACCATCTTTGCCATTACGCACTAACGATGCTATTCCTCCTACCATTGTAGAAATAACAGGAACTCCTAGATATTGAGCTTCACAAATTGCATTCGGACTATTTTCTATATAGGCAGTATGAACAAGCATGGTAGAGGAACAAAGAAGGTCTACCAACCTGTCAGCTTGCACATTACCCAAAAACTCAATATTATTCTCAGCATAAGCGAGCTTCTCCTTATATTCAATTATTAATTTGAGCATTGGAGGAAGAGTACCTGCAACTTTCCATTCAAAATCCACACCTAATGATTTTAAGACATGAGCTGTTTTCAGCATTACATCAACACCCTTCCAAAAAGAGCCGCAGCCAACAGAAAGTATACAAACCTTATTATTCTGAGGCATTTTCCATCGTTTTGAAGTCTGCAAGAATGATGGACGCAATGCTTCCTCAACATGAAAATAGCGAGCTTGAGGATGAAGAGTATTCATTAGCGCATGATCCCATTCTGTACGCCCCATATAATTATTAACAAGTTTCCAAATGCGTTTCTCCATTTTTAAACGTGAAGCATCTTTATAGGTAGATCTCCAAAACCAAAATTGGTATCTAAGGTTTAATCCGGCACCTCGAATAAAGGTATATCCATTATATTTAGGTGGGTAAAGCGCATTGTTATAAGGAATAATGCTTCCTTGTATATGGATAACGACTGGAACATTAACATGCCCTGCAATAAGTCCAAATGGCCATTCACAACCAAATACGTGTATTAAATCGGGTTTATAAACATTTACTATTTTAATACATTTCTCTAATAATTTCTTTTCATTTACTTTCCAAGTGAATTTTGCATACTGTTGTTCCCAAAATGTATAGTGAGTTACGAGAGGCACATAAGTAACGCCATCAATTATTTTAACTTCACTACCTTCATGAGCTTCAAACGCTATAATAAGTTCAATATCAGAACATCTTTTGACAATGCATTCCAAAGAATCTTGCCACCCTCCCACCACTCTATTATCAGAGTAGTAGCAACTAGGAGTACTTATTTCAAACCAAAGAACTTTCATTAAATAGATTTATTAAATACTTAATCATTTAAAACCTTATCAAGAAAAGAGTAACTGTCTTGAATGTAAGGTGCCAACATACTATTCACTGATAAATAATCTATATTTTTATTTGAACTGCAACAGGGATTAAATCTTTCTTTTAAATGTATAGTAGCCAAAAAATCGCTCATACGGGTAGAATTATCATGTCCTTGTAATGAAAATACATAAAATTCTCTTTCCAATATAACTGAAAAGGCTGTAGCATGAAAAGAATTAGATACAATACAAGAAGCACAACGTATTAAATTTAAAAATTCTAAAGGTCCTGCGTTAGATATGTTTATATCAGCATATTTACGCTTTTCAAAATCATTGACTGATACAATTTTTAAGTTCTTTTCAACCGAAAGCACCTTTACAAACTTTTCAATTCTCTCATCTCCTACAAAATCATATAGAAGTATAAAATCTTCGCAAGGTAATTTATACTTCCTAGAATGATTAAGTAAATGAAGCCATTTTTCTTTATCTAATAAAAAGACAGGGTCATTAACTAAAAACGCATCGTTTATACCTAAGTTCCGAAGTATCTCCAACCCTGTCCTTTCTCTTACTGAAATATAATCAAATTTTTTAAGTTGATTTTTTACAAAGGGCTTTCGGTCCTCTTGTATTGCATTTATTGCAAAGCTCGCAGCGTATGATGCCCGCTTTATATTCATGCTACCAAAATCTAAATAAAATGCTGGGTCACGGCCATTATTATAATTCGAATTCCAAATTTGATCACTTCCAGCTATATATAAATCTGCCAAAGGTGGCATATTCTTTAAAGAATCTAACGTATTATAGGACCGGTCGGTTAAACGAAGATACTGTTGAGTAAAATTATCAAAAGCTCTTTTTCTACCATAGTTTTTTAGTGCATCTCTTCTTTTAAGCAAACAATAGATAAATCTAATAATCCAAAATCGGGAAGCTACTGAATACATCCTTGAAATTGGTGCTATAAACCAAAAATTATAGCGCATATTCAAATACCAAGGCCTGTAATCGATAATTTTTACAGTATGCCCCTTACCTTCTAGATAGTTTTGTAAAGCATAAGCCTGTAATGATGCACCATAATTATACACACGGTGACAAGTGATTGTACATATCTTCATTACTTTCCTATTTTCTTCAATATATTCTTCATTGTCCGAACAGGATGTTTCAGTCTATTCATCACCTTTCTATATTTCAAAGCAATCAATAGCTGCCTATATATTTGGTTTATATCTAAATCATCTCTTTGAAGCAAAATTTTCATCCTTTTATAAAGTTCATCACATATTGGCATTTCCTTCATCTGTCCTTCAGCTACCACATCAAAAGAATGTTCTACAATCTCCAAGTTACATTCATGCAATAACTCCCACCCTCTTTGTGTGAAGGCAACAGCAGCACTCACCCCATCTTCATTATGTTTATACATTCTTCCCCACAAATCACCAATGCGAATATCTGCTGACGAACGATCATATTTAAACTTACATTTCTCATAGCAGGCTTTCCCCAAACAGGTATCGCTCAAAAAGAGACGATAAAAAACATCTCCTTGAGAAAGGCGAGAATTATAATATCCCTTTTCACCTTTAACCAATAGATTATAAGAATCATGCCAATCTATTTTTTCATTATCTATGATCATTGTCTTCATATCATGACAATTGATAACTTTATTACGCCACGACAAATAGGTGATTTTACCAATTGTTTTCTTCACTTCCTTTATGTACTTCTTCCACATTAACATAGAAGGAACACCATGACAAAAAAAGTCCATCAATATGAAGTTTTCCTCTTTCTTGAATTTACGAATATAACGACGAAAAGAATCTATCTGACAAGGAGTACCCGTCACCAAATATTTCTGTTTCCGATCTATTGCCTTGAAGCCATCCACTGTATAACTCTGAATATATTTACTCCCAATAGAAGGGATTAATTCTTCCACAGTAGAAGCGATATAATGCTCTGCACGATTTATTTCTGTATTATATCGAACACCACAAACTTTATATCCTTTGTTAATCAAAATACGTCCCACTTCAAAACTCACTCCACCAGAAGAGCATTTTTGCCGGACTGCTTTTTCTTTGCTCCAAGCGGCACAACTCTGTATTTCCACCTTCTGTAGCGAAAGCTCATCGTGAAGATAAGAACAAACTTCACAACATAACCCACAGTCTATACATTGTGAACTATCTAAAATAACAGGTTCATAAAAACCTAATACATTTAACGATATTCCTATTATATCCCGTGGACACACGGTGGCACATACACCACACCCGTAACAATCTTTTATAGATTCAATATTCATCGAATAACTTTTGATATAATTACTCCTATTTTTTGTTTTATAAAATCTCTTTCGTTTTTCTTTAATCCGATATAATAACAGGAAAGCATAGTAGAAATAACACATACTATACAAACAATAATAAAAGAAAGCCAAGTAACATCCAGACAGGAGTAAAGCCAAACAGGCATAAGCAAAGCAAATAGGGAAACAACAAACACCCTAAACGTAACCTGAAGCAAGAAACTTGAAATTGGAAAACCTATTATCTTTCCTAATAAAACAAGTCGTGCAAAATGGCATATAAAAGCGATAACAACACCTACAATCATAGCTGAATAAGGAGGATATCCATTTTTTAAGAATATATATGCAACAGGAAGGGTTAATAACGAAATAGTCCCCACTATCAATTGGTAATTACGAACTCTGCCCGAAGCGTGCATGGAAGTAATAAGTGTCCCGGATAAAGAATCAATTAATGCTGTGATCAAAACCAACCTCAAAAAGATTGTCGTATATTGGGGAACTTCTTCCAACCATAAATTCAATATAAAAGGAGTTTCAATTAATATTGGGAGTGAGAATAGAAGCAACATTAAATAGGAAAACTTACTACCTTTATAAACTAATTGAAACATAGCCTCTTTTTCACCTGCCGCATAGGATTTAACGATCTGAGGATTCATTGCCAATTGGAAATTATTTACAAAACCATTTAACGCATTTAGTACCTGATAAGCAATGCCCCGTGCTGCATTAACAGATGCACCAAAAAAAATATTTAAAACAATATTTATACCTTGTTCTTTTGTTACACTTGCTACAGAACCAATCAAATTCCAACTGACAAATGAAAACATCTCTGCACCATGCGACTTATGATAAATCCAATTGCAATGACAGTCGGTGAAATATCGCTTACAATATAAACCATAAACTAATCGAATAGTAACTGCAACTAATGCCAATAAAAAAGCATAAAGTATAAGTTTGTCAACAGAAGATATAACAAGTAAATAAACTATTAAAAGTTTCAATGTCACTTCAATGATACTTACATAAGCAAATGCCTTCATTCGCTCATAAGCTATAATCGCAGCATTGTAAGGCACACTAATTACATTTACTATAAAAGTAATGATCGAAAATTGAAATACCCAATTAACTGCGACATAACGATTCTCTGGAAAATTCATTTGAGTATTAAGAAACCACAGACCTATAGTTTCAGCTAATATCAAGACAATTCCTCCAAGAAATATATGTATTATTACAGCGGTCGTAAAAAGTGTACTTACATTACCCTCTTCACCTTTCCCTATTTCATAAGAAATAAAACGCTGTGTAGCTGAAGTCATCGCTCCACTAATTACAGAAAACATAGCTACAAAGCCACCCACAACATTGTAAATGCCAAAATCCTCAATACCTAGCGTTGCCAAAACAACACGAGAAGTATATAGACTAATCGCCATTGTAAATAACATGCGGAAATACAAAAGCAAAGTATTCTTGGCTATTCGCTTATTATTTTGCTGCACGGCTATTCCTTTTCAAAAAAGAAGTAATAAGGATGCATTTGCGTTACTGAGTTCTTATCATAATCTGTACAAGCAATCATGTAAGACCTAGTGAAATAAATGACAATTATCAATAGAACCACTTTTACTATTTTACATCTTTTCATACTAGCTCTATACCTTTCCCCTAGAATCCATGTTATCACCACTATTATATAAAATGAAAATCCCATAGTAAATCGATGTATCATAGGCACATCATAGAAAATATTACTTACAACAACACTAAACACACAGATTTTCGTAAATAAATGACTTACTTTTTCGTTATCCATTAAGAGGATAGCTATTAATACTAATATGGTAGGTCTTAGCAATAAACTAACAGATGTTGTATCCCGTATATCATCCCAATATAAATAAGAATCCAAACGTTCTGTTGCTGATATCCCCCCCCAATTAATATACATATTAAAAAAGTCCATGAAATTTAATTGTTTAAAAACAATCCCAAGCATAGCACTTCCAAGAATAGCAACATACAAATAAAGTTTTCTTTTTATAGGTATAAAATATAATATTGTTATTACAGCACCATAAATAAAAATTGAAGTATGCATAAAATAACCACCAATGCAACACAAGCCGTAAATTAGCCATTTATATCTACACTTTTCATTATTTAATAAAAAAAGAAGGCCACCTAAATAAACAGAAATTCCTAACATTTGCCTTAAGGCATAAAAGAATAAACTATAATCTAAAAAGAAAAAGAAAAATAATACAGAGAGCATCTTATTATAAGAATACTTATCTACCATCTTATATATAAAAAAAAGCCCAATGAAAGTGGTTACAAATAGATATAATGTACCATTATTGAATAAAAGCACCCGTAACACAGCATTGTATGCCATTAATAATGGTTCCAAGTCACGCGTATCATTTATATTATAAAAATTTTGCTCTCCCGTAAAAAAACGAACATAATTAATAGAATCAGCTCCACCTACCACCCTTGAGCGAAATCCAATAAAAAATAAGACAACCCATATTGCTATCACAAAATATGTGCGTTTTGGATTTTTCCAATATAATCCAGACAGCAATAACAAAAATAATATAAAAACAATATACGGAACATCCATCCTATAAATAATTAAAACTTGCTCTATTAATCTAGTTTATATTACTTTTTGCCATACTTTTCTTCCATTCCATAACCATAGCCATATTTATGGTTGTAACCATAACCATACTTACTACCATAGCCACTCTTTCTTGAATTCAAATCAATGCTATTAATAACTGTAGCCAATTTATCGAATTTCTTCTGATCCCGCAGCACATTAATATACTGATACCCCAACTTCGGAGTTACATCTGCACGACACACATACACGCACATATCAGCCACACGACTGGCAATAGCAGTATCGGTCACAATAGCAATAGGAGCCGTATCAAGAATAATGTAATCGTAACGCTCTTTCAATTTCTCTATTGCATCTTCCAGTACCGTACGCGCCATCAACTCTGTAGGATTGGGAGGAATAGGACCACCCGGAAGAATATCAAGATTAGGACTTACATCCGAATGTTGTATCATATCAAAAAGATTGGTATGCTCGGGGTCAGCCAGATAATTGGTAATACCTTCCGTGCGATGGGACAGATTAAAGACCTTATTCAGCCCCGGCTTGCGGATATCCAAACCCACAATAACAACTTTCTTACCCATATAGGCCAGACTGACTGCCGTATTTCCAGCAATAAAAGACTTACCTTCACCCGGCTGTGTGGATGTAAAAAGCACCACTTTCTGACTGGCACCAAGCATGAACAACATATTGGTACGCAGACCACGAAAAGCCTCCTCCATCATACCATTCTGATTCTCCTGAACCACAATGGCACCTTTTTCGGGCTTCTTACTTAAAGGAAGCTCACCCAAAATAGGAACATCCGTTATCTTCTCCACATCCTCGGCATTCTCTATCTTATATTTTAATAAATCCTTCAAATAAATGAAACCTACAGGAATACCCATACCCAATACAAGAGCAGTCAGCATAACAACCATCTTCTTAGGAGAAACCGGCTTTTTACTAGGAAGAGCAGCTTTGATGATACGTCCGTTATTAGCAGTGGATGCCAGGGTTATTGCGTTTTCCTCACGCTTCTGAAGCAACATAATGTAAAGGGTCGCCTTGATTTCCTGCTGGCGGGAGATAGTAAGAAATTCTTTCTCCTGCTGCGGCGCACTGCTGATCCTGCCTTCAAACTTCCGTGCCTGACGTTCAAGGTTGGACTGCGCTATCTGCAACCCTCTCAGTACACTGTTCACGGTAGTCTGCACATTGTGCCGCATGGACTCGATGCCCGTATTGATATTGATTACCGCAGGATTGTTTTCGGAAGAGGTACGGAGCAAACGCTTGCGTTCGATCAGCATCGTGTTATATTGGTTGATGATAGAACCCAAATTCTGGTCCTGCAACCCTACATTAGCGGGAATCACCTCGTTTGCATTCTTCGGATTGTTCACATAGTTACGCAAGGACTCCACCAGTCTCAACTGGGTGGCATTCTCGGTCAGTTGCTGTTCATATTTCGAACTCTCTTCCAAAGCCAGACGGGCATCGCTGGTCAAATCGGTCAATCCGGAGCGTTGCTTGAAATCGGCAAGTTCTGTTTCGGCAGTACCTAACTCCCGATTGATAATGCCAATACGCTCGTCTATAAACTCTGCGGATTTTTGAGCCACTTCATTCTTCTCGTCATTCGCGTCCAGATTATAAAAGTCAACCAAACAATTGATGAAATCGATACCGCGCTGCTTTACCGTATTCTGCAAGCTGATGGCAGCAATTGTGGTAGTCTTCGAAGTGGGTTCCACTGACAAATTCTCTACATAACTTTCCGTCACATCTGTAGGAGAATTAACGTATGCCACCAGATTCATATCTTCTTCCAAAGGTGGGACCGAGTCGTTCTTTGTAAAACTGAAAACTCCTACTGGAGTGGGGAAAACAGCCGGAATACTGTCAAAACTTACCTCAGTCTCCTGCTTCTCCTCGTCAAACATATATGCCACTTTTACATCCAATTTTCCATTCATGGTGTATTTTAGATGAAGCTTGGCTCCTTCTTCCAGATTGTCTGCCTCTTCAGGAGTCATATAAACTTTTACCGGAGTGGACTTATATAAAGGAGTGTTATAGCCGAACATACGTTCCTCGGCCACTGAAATATACAAATTCAAATGATTCACCACCTTTTTAATCAAGGTTCTTGACTTCAGGATTTCCACCTCATTGTCAAAATTGTTAGTCATGGAGAACATACCCAGATCCTGAAGGGCTCCCATAGGATTATTACTGCTTCCACCTTTCTTGTCACCTTCTTTGATGAGTACGGCCGCATCAACATTATAGACAGGAGCTTGATAACGGAGATAGATGAAAGCAGATATAATACAAACCAGCACACTGGCTACAAACCACGGCCAATAGGCAAAGTATTTAAAAAACAAGGCATAAAGATCAACGTTCTCCTCACGTTGCTCGGTACCCGAAGGGGTGTTCTTCTGTTCGTCAGTCATATCAACAGTTTGTAATCAACAATTATATTTATGAGTTTTATTTCAAGATGGTTGCCAGAAGGCTTGCAAGAGATACCAAAATGGATGTAGCACTGATCCATATGCTGGTGCTGCTGCCAATGTCCGAGTTCTTGGCTTTTGTCTTATTGGGCGTTACATAGATGATATCGTTCTGGCGCAGGTAGTAATAGGGAGATACAACCAGCTCTGCATTATTAAGATTCAAATTGATAATCTCACGCTTGCCTTTTGCATCTTCACGAATCAGTTTCACATTGTCACGGACGCCATAAACAGTCATATCTCCCGCCATGGCAAGGGCTTCAAGGATATTTACCTTTTCATTTCCTACGGTAAAAGTACCCGGACGGTTCACCTCTCCCAATACCGAAATTTTGTAATTTGCCATACGGACTGTAACGATAGGACTCTCTTTCAGATAGGGCTGCAATTGCTCACGGATCAAATCTTCCGCCTCGTTTTTCGTAAGGCCGCCTACCTTCAGACGACCGATAACGGGGAAATCTATCTCACCCTTGTTATTTACCAGGTATTGCTGGAGAGTGGGTTGTGTGGTAGTATTAATATTGGTCAGGGCTGCATTCAGAGGAGTCTGTACTGTCAGGTTAAAAGGAGCGGCAGCCTGAGGATCACTCGTGTTCACAGTTATACTCAGCAAATCTTTCGGCATAATCTTTGCATCATAAAGGGGAAGATCTTCCCTGTAACTGTTCACTACCTCGGGATTCTGCATGTAAGGTACATTTTTATAGGAGGTGCAGCCTGCCAACAAGGCGGATGCCACAACAAACAATAATAGTTTCTTTAAAGTCTTCATATCAGTTTTTTCATTTATTATTCAATCATCTGCCAAACAGGCGCGAAAAAAGACCTCTGCCGTGATTCTCCGAAACAGGAGATTCACCGGCATTACGTATCAAATCCGAAAAAGTGGTTCCGTCATGAATCATTCCATAAATAGTACCCCAATCGGGAAGGCCTCCCAAGTTGCGGTCATCTATAAAAAGATCGGCTTTGAGTTTGCGTGAGTAATGATTGTTACGCCCTTTCTCCTCCTCCGGATAGTCGCGGTTCACGGCATAAAATTCAAGACCGCGATCACGGCAAAAGGCAAGAGCTTCGTCAAGCAGACGCCCTTCACGCACTGTCCATAGAATCAACCTGTGATGTTCGTCACGCAATTTTTTCAATGTCTCAATGGCAAACGGCAACTCCCTGCCGATTGCCGGATACTTGTGCTCAACAATAGTACCGTCAAAGTCTACTGCTATGGTCATTGTATGTCAATATATAATTATATGTTAACTGAGTTTTTTTCCGCTATAGGTTCCAGCAATTCTCTAGCAATGGTAACTTTAGCACATCCAAGGATATCAATTTTTACAACCAGACTAGTAGAACCATCTATTTCACGACATATATTCCCTTCCAACCCTACCAGTTTGCCACCGTTTACACGGACACGATCACCCAAATGCAGAGGGCATGACTCAATAGTGACGTGTTCTTCGGCATCATTGACCATACGCATCAAGCTGTACATCTGATGATCTGGAATAATAGCTACGGGACGGCAAGTATTTCGGGAAGAACCGGCTATGTTAACCATGAAACGTTTTATATAAGGAAGGCAGACTATTTCTTTCCGTCTTACTGAATCTGTGCAGCGAATGAACACAAGAGCAGGGAAAACAATACGGTCCACTTTTTTACGTTTACCATCATGACGAATACTCATCTCCTGTTGGATAGGGACATAAACTTCATAAGCTTTCTCACTATCAGTTTCGTTTTTCAAACGTTTTCGTAATCTATCCTGACAGGCTTTTTCACTTCTGTTATTTACAACAGCCACATACCAATGCTTTTTTTCCTGATCATTTCGGAATATGCCTACGGCGTCGTCGGTCTTTTGAACCGTCGTTCCCAAAATTTGTTGTGGCATGTCTTTGCCCTTGTTATTTACAATACTCATAGTGGAATAATCCGACTAAAAACAGACGCACTCTTATATAGAGAGCGTCTATCGGCTGCAAAGGTATAGATTTATTTTCATTTTCTAGCATTTACAGACTGTAAACTGATAAAAAAAGTTTTTTTTTCTCTCTATATATAATAAACTTATGGGCTGATTTTATTCATACAACTTACTACATAAATGGAAATCAGAAATTTAAGAAATCGGACGCTCTCTATATAAGAGTGCGTCCTAATTTCAAAATAATTCAAATATTCCCCTTCTTATAGATCTTTTAAAATATTTCTATTTGCATTATCTATCTGATTAGTCTGTATAGACGAAAGATAGATTTGTGTAGTAGTTTCTGAATCATGCCCCATCGCTTCGCTAATAATACCAATCGAGATGTTTTTCGTCTTAGCTATACTTGCCCAGGAATGGCGCGCCACATACATAGTAAGTGGTGTGGTCAATCCTGCCCGGGCTGCAATCTTCTTCAATTTACGGTTCACCAGCAACATTTTATTCCGGTATTGTCTGCGCTCCGTGCCATCTTCTCGTTCTATAATAGGTAAAAGATATTGTGTTTCCGAATCTCCGTATCTGTCAATAATCTCCTGCATCTGTTTTTCCCACCGTATAATGAGTTTCTTACCTGTTTTACGACGGCTATAACTCACAAAGCCACTATTGAGATCTTTTTTGCGCAAATAGGCAAGATCTATAAAAGACATTCCTCGCATATAGAAAGAAAAGAGAAAGATATCTCGTGCAAATTCCAACGATTTATGATCGGAAAGATCCAACTGCTTGATGTGTTTGATATCTGTCAGGGTGGCAGCTCTCTTTGAGGTCTTGTCCACACCAGTATATACATTCTCAAAAGGATCTGCAGGAAGGGCCAGTCCCTCACCCACTGCCTTGCGATACACACAACGCAAAATACGCATATAAAAAGAGGTTGTATTACGACTTAAATGGTGAGTGGAGCGCATCTCCGTTTCATAATGTTCCATCAAATCTGCATCCATCTCATCAAAACATAAGTCTATGCCGTCACGGAACTTCATGAAGCTGTTCAATGCGGACTGATATGTTTCGACTGTCCGTTCTTTTCCTTGCCCTCTAAGACGCTCTATCTGCTCCTGCATGTATTCAAAAACGAAAACGCCCTTACTCGGACGATACTTTAATTTTACTAATCTCATATTTGCCATTACCTAGGTTAATTAAATAAATCATCAAAGAAAAATATAATATCATGATTTATATTTTAATGAGGACTTAAATACTTGTAATGGCAAATAGATTCTTAAGAATTAAAGAGAAAGAACTCAGTGTCCTTATATCGACAAGTATATAACAATAAAAAACACAAAAGCGCGCAGTTCTGATAAACTGCACGCTTTTGCTTATTATTTATGTCCTTGTCTGAATTACTTCACTTCCTCAAAATCTGCATCCTGAATATCTTCTTTGTTATTAGAAGAAGAACCTTGATTAGCCTGTTGTCCTGCACCTGCACCCGGACCAGCCTGAGCGCCACCTTGTGCACCACTCTGAGCATACATTTCAGCGCTGGCAGCCTGGAATGCTGTATTCAGTTCAGCCATGGCAGTATCAATAGCAGCCAAATCCTGTGCCTTATGAGCATCTTTCAGTTTCTGAAGAGCAGTTTCAATCGGGGCTTTCTTATCAGCCGACAACTTGTCACCTAATTCCTTCAACTGATTTTCAGTAGAGAAAATCATAGAATCAGCTTGATTCAATTTGTCAATCTTTTCACGTTCCTTCTTGTCTGCTTCTGCATTAGCTTCAGCTTCAGCTTTCATCTTTTCGATTTCTTCCTTACTCAAACCAGAGGAGGCTTCGATACGGATAGCTTGTTCCTTACCGGTAGCCTTATCCTTTGCAGATACTTTCAAAATACCGTTAGCGTCAATATCAAACGTTACTTCAATCTGAGGAACACCACGACGAGCTGGAGCAATACCAGTCAAATTGAACTGACCGATTGATTTATTCTGTGAAGCCATCGGACGTTCACCCTGAAGTACATGGATAGTCACTTCAGTCTGGTTATCGGCAGCTGTAGAGAAGGTCTCACTCTTACGAGCCGGGATAGTAGTGTTTGCATCAATCAACTTAGTCATTACACCACCCAATGTTTCGATACCCATTGACAACGGAGTAACATCCAGCAATACAACGCCCTTGATTTCATCTGTCAAAACAGCACCCTGAACAGCAGCACCTACAGCAACAACTTCATCAGGATTCACGCCCTTAGAAGGAGTCTTGCCGAAGAATTTCTCTACTAATTCCTGAACAGCCGGAATACGAGAAGAACCACCTACAAGGATTACTTCATCGATATCAGAGTTGCTCAGACCTGCATCGCTCATAGCTTTCTTACAAGGTTCAAGACAAGCCTGAATCAAATTGTGAGCTAAAGCTTCAAATTTAGCACGGGTCAAAGTCTTAACCAAGTGCTTAGGCATACCGTCTACGGGCATGATGTATGGCAGGTTGATTTCAGTTGAAGTAGAAGAAGACAATTCAATTTTTGCCTTTTCTGCAGCCTCTTTCAAACGCTGCATTGCCATCGGGTCTTTTGTCAAATCCGCACCTTCGTCATTCTTGAATTCCTGCACCAACCAATCAATGATCACTTGGTCGAAATCGTCACCACCCAAATGAGTATCACCATTAGTAGAAAGTACTTCGAACACACCACCACCAAATTCAAGGATAGAGATATCAAATGTACCACCACCAAGGTCGAACACAGCAATCTTCATATCTTTGTGAGCCTTATCAAGCCCATAAGCCAAGGCAGCGGCTGTCGGTTCGTTCACAATACGTTTAACCTCCAAACCTGCAATCTGACCAGCCTCTTTAGTAGCCTGACGTTGTGAGTCCGAGAAGTATGCCGGAACGGTGATAACGGCTTCTGTAACTTCTTGTCCCAGATAATCCTCAGCTGTTTTCTTCATCTTCTGCAGAATCATAGCTGAAATTTCTTGCGGAGTATAAAGACGTCCGTCGATATCTACACGTGGGGTATTATTGTCACCTTTCACTACTTTATAAGGGACACGGGCTATTTCCTTCTGTACCTGATCCCAAGTTTCACCCATGAAACGCTTGATAGAAAAAATAGTACGTTGCGGGTTAGTGATTGCCTGACGTTTTGCAGGATCACCTACTTTACGTTCGCCACCGTCGACAAATGCAACGATAGATGGAGTAGTACGTTTACCTTCACTGTTTGCGATTACTACCGGTTCATTACCTTCAAATACTGAAACACATGAGTTTGTGGTTCCTAAGTCAATACCAATAATCTTTCCCATAATTATATATCTTTATTTATTTGTTTTCAATTAAACTGATTTCTTGGCGAATGGTTCACGAAGGATTTCTTTTTTTCTTTGGTGCACCAACCGCACGTCCTTCATAAAACAAACGGTATGCCAAAAATAAGAATGTGACAAAGGCTGACAAAATGACTGATTTATTTGTTATATGATACTTTTAGATGGATTTATATAAGGTAAGAATGTCAGAATTCCACCAAACAGAATACTTGTCAGCATCCTACCATAATGCCATAAATGCAATCGGCCTATTTTCTCGTTTATGAGAAAATAGGCCGACCATATCTATTTGAATGTATATGGATTATCGTTTCTTCAACACCAGCAATTCATTTCCATTTTCACCTAATAAGTATACTTTATTATCTTTCATGCTGAAACTTTTTGTTTCATTCAAAGCATTCAGCACAATAGTTTCAGTTTCCATATCAGGACACATCATCATGGTAGTAGCAACATTGTCAAATCTCAAAGAATTGGGTTTTCCATCTTCCTGCGTTAATGCACCATTAATAGTATTACAGCCCATATTACCGTAAATGCGGCTTTCATCCAAATTAAAACCGATAAAAGGAGTTACCTCAGCCGTACCTACAATCTTCTTTCCATTCACCAATTCAATAACCCATTCTCCTGAAAGATCAGACAGTGACACTTCCGGAGCCGCCTTCTTTTCCAAAGTCATCAACGGCTGACCATCTTGATTACATAGAGTTATCACACTAGGCTTGTCAGAAACCGTCTGGAAAGAAGTCACTTTATCCAATGCACCCAATACCATCTGCTCAGTCTTCATATCAGGGCACATCATGCGGGTACTTCCTATCTGTCCAAACTTCAATGTACCTGGCTTCAGAGAGTCGGCTTCAAAACTTCCCATCATACGGTTACATCCGCTATTTCCATAAATACGTTTCTGAGCTACATCAAAACCAATGAAAGGCATTCTCTCTGTAGATATCTTTTGTCCATCCACCTCTGTAATATTCCATTCCCCATCCAGAGAAGAAACAGACAACATATTCTTTCCACTACCACAAGATACAATCAATGCTCCGGCACAAATAGCCATCATTTCTAATACTAGTTTTTTCATATTATTTTTTTGTTAAATCTGTTAGTTTAGTGTGCAAAACTAACCATTTTATTTTTCACTATAGCAATTATACACAAAAATTTTATACCTTTGTATCAATTTATATATACTAACACTTAAAGCGATGAAAAAGTTTTTAACCATTTTAATTGGGGCAACAAGCTGTAGCTTATGCACTTATGCACAAAACGGATATATAGTCACGACTACTTCACAACAAACAAGTATTTCCGTAGAGTCTTTGGAAAAACAGTTTATAAACGATCATTTCAAGCATTACAACCTGTGTGACTGGACACCAGGCATGAAATTCATGGTGATACCGGAACGTAAAGACATCATTATTCCTCCTTTTAAATCGACGGAGACTAATAAGGAGGTGGATACAGGAGATTTAAAACATAAAATTTTTGAATATCTAGGTTCGGAAATTACCGAACGGGGTTTTGTACATTTTAACTTTGAATGTGAAGGGCAACAATATTATCACGAACTTAAAAACACCACTTTGGAACAATATTGCCTAAAGCCCAAAGCTGGTATCCCTACCCTTGCCTACCTGGGTGATGTGGACATAGCCAAAGAGTTGCTGGAAAGACAAACCTTATATATGCGTACCAACAAAGTACGTATAGATGACCCCAACAGCACATCGGGCTATAAAGAAGTCCCGATTGGTATGAATGAAGAAGTAACTGTAACAGCTGTCAGAGTGGGCAGCCGCGCATACCCTGTAAAAATCGTATTCCAAGACAAGAAAGGAAACACCTACTATCAGCCGGTAGCTATATCAAAGACTAATTGCGGCATGGCAGACAGTGATTTTATTATGGAAAATAAAAATAAATATTTTCCAAATTCATTTAGCTTCAGTGATGCAAATACAAAAAAATCAAAGAACCTGATGAGCAAATATGGGAAAAAACCTGTCTATCTGAAAGCGGAAACGGAATGTCTGGATGAAACAGATACTCCGGTGAGACTTCCCCGATATACACAATTCACCATCAAAAATATAATCTCACAAAACAACTCCCCTTACATCTTTTTAGAGCTGGAAGACATAGATGGAAAGAATTATAAGATAAAAGCTACATTCACCCATACGAGTGTAGTTGATGTGATTTTACAATCAGACAATTATTTTACGGTTCTATTCGGCATAGGTAACTTACGAGCCAAGTATCCGAATATCACAGAAGAAGTTTGGAACATGATAAGCCGCGGTAAGGTACGGAAAGGAATGACAACCGACGAATGTCGTTTGGCTTTGGGTAATCCCATACGCATTCATATAGTCACGGGTGGCCATGAAACATGGTCCTACGAAAGAAAAACATTAGATTTCACCAATAAGAAACTAGATCATATCAACTAATACCCAAAATATTTTGTTATCTTTGCCCTGTGAACGGTAATGTTTGCCGGGCATTTTATTTTAACAAGAATAAAAAACAGCAAATGGGTAAAGTATTAATTATCGGTGCAGGCGGTGTAGGTACTGTCGTAGCACACAAAGTGGCTCAGAATCCGGATGTATTCACTGACATCATGATCGCCAGCCGTACAAAATCAAAATGTGATGCAATCGTAAAAGCTATCGGCAATCCAGCTATTAAGACTGCACAGGTAGATGCGGACAATGTAGACGAACTGGTAGCCCTGTTTAATAGTTTCAAACCCGAAATCGTCATCAATGTAGCTCTGCCTTATCAAGATCTGACCATCATGGAAGCTTGCCTGAAGGCTGGAGTGAATTATCTGGATACAGCAAACTATGAACCGAAAGATGAAGCTCATTTCGAATACAGTTGGCAGTGGGCTTATAAGAAACGTTTTGAAAACGCAGGACTGACAGCTATACTGGGTTGTGGGTTCGACCCGGGAGTAAGTGGTATTTATACAGCCTACGCTGCAAAACATCATTTTGACGAGATGCACTACTTGGATATTGTGGACTGTAATGCCGGTAACCATCACAAAGCGTTTGCTACCAATTTTAATCCTGAAATCAATATCCGCGAAATTACTCAGAACGGACGTTATTATGAAGAAGGCAAATGGGTGACCACCAAACCATTGGAATACCACAAGGATCTGACTTATCCCAATATCGGTCCTCGTGATTCCTACTTGCTGTATCATGAAGAGCTGGAATCATTAGTTAAGAATTTCCCGACTATCAAACGTGCTCGCTTTTGGATGACTTTCGGTCAGGAATATCTGACTCATCTGCGTGTCATCCAGAATATCGGTATGGCCCGTATTGACGAAATAGATTATAACGGAATGAAAATTGTTCCGTTACAATTCCTAAAAGCCGTACTCCCCAATCCACAGGATCTAGGAGAAAATTATGAAGGCGAAACTTCTATCGGATGCCGCATCCGAGGCGTAAAGGATGGCAAAGAACGTACTTACTATGTTTACAACAACTGTAGCCATCAAGAAGCTTACAAAGAAACTGGAATGCAGGGAGTGAGCTATACAACAGGAGTTCCTGCCATGATTGGAGCCATGATGTTCCTGCAAGGATTGTGGAAACGTCCAGGAGTATGGAATGTAGAAGAGTTTGATCCCGATCCATTTATGGAACAACTGAACAAACAAGGGCTGCCTTGGCATGAAGTATTTGATGGTGATTTAGAACTTTAAAAAGTGATTAACGGCCCATGGTAAGTAATTCATACCTGCGGCCACAATAACCATAAATCATTAACCACTAAAAAAATGAACATAGGAGATAAAGTCCCAGAAATATTAGGCTTGAACGAAAAAGGAGAAGAAATTCGTTTAAGTGATTACAAAGGAAAAAAGATAGTACTCTATTTTTATCCTAAAGATATGACATCGGGTTGTACTGCCCAGGCATGTAACTTGCGTGATAATTATGCGGAACTGCGCGCCCATGGTTATGAAGTAATCGGTGTCAGTGTGAATGATGCCAAATCGCATCAGAAATTCATTGAAAAGAACGAGCTGCCCTTTACTCTTATTGCCGATACCGACAAGAAGTTGGTAGAACAATTCGGAGTATGGGGAGAAAAAAGTATGTACGGACGTAAATATATGGGTATATTCCGTACGACTTTCATCATCAACGAAGAAGGCGTGATTGAACGTATCATCTCTCCCAAAGAGGTGAAAACAAAAGAACACGCACAACAAATTTTATAAACCAACAGATTTATGGCAAAAAAAGATAACGAAGAAATTCCATTCTCAGCAGCTCCAGGTGCCGGAAATAGTGAAAAACTGAAAGCACTGCAAGCTGCAATGGATAAGATAGAGAAAACTTTTGGTAAAGGCTCTATCATGAAAATGGGTGATGACAACGTACAGGAAGTGGAAGTGATTCCTACCGGGTCTATCGCCTTGAACGCCGCATTAGGGGTAGGCGGCTATCCCAAAGGTAGAATCATAGAAATTTATGGTCCCGAATCATCCGGTAAGACTACATTGGCTATCCATGCCATTGCTGAAGCTCAGAAGGCAGGCGGCATTGCAGCTTTCATTGATGCCGAACATGCTTTCGACCGTTTCTATGCGGCCAAACTGGGAGTGGATGTAGATAACTTATGGATATCACAACCCGATAACGGTGAGCAGGCACTTGAAATTGCTGAGCAGCTAATACGATCATCCGCTATTGATATCATTGTTATCGACTCTGTCGCGGCATTGACTCCAAAAGCTGAGATTGAAGGAGATATGGGTGATAACAAAGTAGGTTTACAAGCGCGTTTGATGTCTCAGGCTTTGCGTAAGCTTACGTCAGCCATCAGCAAAACCAATACAACTTGTATTTTTATCAACCAGTTGCGTGAAAAAATCGGTGTCATGTTTGGTAATCCAGAAACAACTACCGGTGGTAATGCTCTGAAATTCTATGCTTCCGTACGTTTGGATATCCGTCGCTCCACTCAACTGAAAGATGGTGAAGAAGTAATCGGCAACCAGACTAAAGTAAAAGTAGTGAAAAACAAAGTGGCACCTCCTTTCCGTAAAGCCGAATTCGATATCATGTTTGGTGAAGGTATCTCAAGAGCTGGTGAAATCATTGATTTGGGTGCTGATTTAGGCATCATCAAGAAAAGCGGTTCATGGTACAGCTACAACGAAACCAAACTGGGACAAGGACGTGACGCTTCCAAACAAGTGATTCAGGATAACCCCGAACTGGCGGAAGAACTGGAAGGTTTGATTTTCGCAGCACTGAAAGAGCAAGAATAAACCGTTCTCACATATATGCAATATATTACATTCATGACCAGTATATACAAAAACAATACATGTTAATAAAAAAACCGTTTTAACCATAATAATAAGGTTAAAACGGTTTTATCCTTAAACATTATTTCCAATCACAATTTTTCAACTTTTATAAAAGACTTGTATCCCATATTTTACAAAAAGCATCTACTTTTTCAATTCAAATCCTAACATCAGCCCGTCATAAGCTTCAGCTACACTGTTAAGAGTGGCAGCTGTAGAATTTACTTTGGAAGCCGCTCCAGTAATCACCTTTAGAATAGACATCAACTTATCGGCATTAAACACAAGACTCATACTATTACCTGTCACTGTCACATAAGCTACCGTCTGTATGCCCAACTTACTTTTCATAATAATCGTCTTAGCTTCCTCATCAAAAACATAAGTGCCGCTTACCGTACGTCTTTTCAATATATATGAATAAGTACCATCCTCCTTGAAAATATACTTAATACTAGTCAAACCAATCTTATCATATATAGTCTGTAATTTTTCTTCCACTTCTTTGGCCGCTACCTCTCCACCAGCCTTTGCCAGTAACTGATCACTCTCGAACTGACATTCAGGAGCCTGATAAGACCAAGTCCCCACAATAGAATGAGCCGTAGTAGCCTTGTTACCAATTGCCGCCTTTGCCACTCCTGTCAATATAGATTTCAAATCCTGCGCCTCAGCATGAACAGAACACATACATAATAACAAAACAACTCCCCACCATTTAAAAACATTCTTTTTCTTCATATACTTAATTACTTATAATATTCAACGACAAAGATAAAACAAAGAGACGAAAAGATAAATAACATCACATTGTAATTTAACAAAATATGCTACGTTATGAAATAGAACATATATAATAGGAAACAAACGATAAAGGACAAGTTGCAGCCTTATCACCACATACTTGTCCTTTATTTCAAGAAAATACCTTTTAACAATCTCTTACCTCATCACAGTTATATTACAATAGATAATTCAATCATTCTTATTTCCATTCACTATGTTGCTCCAACATCGGATTCGTATCAATCTCACCTTGCGGAATAGGCCAAACCAAATCTTGCGCACCACGAAGATTACCCCGCGAAACTACTCCAAAGCCATAGAATGACTGGTCTTTCTGCATACGCTTTTGAGCATTTTCAAATTCTCCCCAACGGTAAAGATCTGCAAAACGCAAATCTTCAAAAGCCAATTCCACACGGCGTTCGTGACGTACAATGGCGCGCAATTCTTCTTTATTCAAATTAGTTCCTTCCACTACTTCTACCGCTGGCATACCAACACGAGCACGAACTTCATTAATATATCCTGTTATTTCGGCTTGTGGATAACCACCTTTCTCAATCATAGCTTCAGCAAGTGACAAAAGTACCTCTGCATAACGGATAACATAGAAGTCAAGACTACCGTCATATTCATTAACTGTATCTTCTGGAGTGTACCATTTACGAATACAACAGGTAGAACTTGCCGGCAAATTATTAGTAAACAGTTTTCCGTTCCATTCCATACCAGGTAACATCAATGTACCTTTCATACGAGGATCACGATTCTCATAACGTCCCATATCCGGATTAGCCTTCGTATGGGCTCCTTGAACAAGACTTCCTTTAAATAAAGGTGACTTATCGATGGGCAACCCATCTATACAATAAAAATCATCACACAAGTTCATAGAACCTTCAATAGCATTCATTGGAGCAGACCAACAAACCCCAAAGCAACTTCCTTCACCTAATCCCGGACCTTTAAAATGGACACTCAACAATACTTCTGCTGCCGTTTCATTTTGCTCTTTAAACAAATCAGCATAATTGGCAGCATAATCAGTTCCGTCACCCGACTTAAAAAGCTGCACTTTTCCTACTACATTTTTATAAGCCGTTATTGCCTCGTCCCAACGTTGATTAAAAAGAGCAATTCGTCCCATAATGGCATAACCTGCTTCTTGGGACATACGTCCTTTTTGCGCTTTCCCTATAACTGGTATTTTAGGAATCCAAGTCTTCAAATCTTCCAGCAAGGACGAAATAATCTGGCTACGTTCCGCCTTGGGAGCCTGTGCTTCAGCCAAAGTTAAAGGTTTCGTCAGATAAGGGACATCACGGAATACGGAGGTCAGATTGCAATACATCAAAGCTCGTAATGCTATTGCTTCCGCCTTGTATGCATCTATCTTTTCAGCCTCCATCGGAATACGTTCCACATTCTCTACCAACATATTACAACGCTTAATCACTTCATAATTAGCATTCCAGTACATAGAAAAGCATTCATCGGTAGTGGAAGAAGCACATTTCGAGATAGAACTTCCCAGCATCCAATCACCCCATGTGTGGTCTCCATTATCCGTACTGGTTTCACGTCCTAGAAATCCAAACTTCCAGCCATCAATATTGTCATCATATAAATTCTGGCTCTGCATGGCATCATAGCAAGCTGTCAAAGCCATCAATGCATCCGATTCGGTCTGCCAATAAGTGGTTTGAGAAGGCTGATTCGGAGAATCCGTCTGCAAAAAACTATCTGAACATGCACTGGTAACCAATAACACTCCAGAAAAAAATAAAACTCTGCATATATTTTTTGTACTTTTTACCATAATGTATATCCTCCTTATAAGTTAGAATTGAATATTTAGCCCAAATGAATAAGTGCGCATATTGGGATGTACGTCATTTCTAGCATCACCCGATGTTTTTTCCGGATCCCAGTTTTTCAAAGACGTAAATGTCAAAAGGTTGCTTCCGGCAAAATAAACACGGACACTGGAAACACCCATCTTAGCAAGTCCAGGCTGACGGAATGTATAGCCGAATTCCAAGTTCTTCAAACGTAAGTAACTGGAATTTTCTAACCAGAATGAAGAATAAGAATCATTCATAGTATTACCCAATGCCGGCATAGAAGCATTTACGTTGCCGGCAGAATAACGATCCAACCAACGTTCGGTTAAGTTACCGCGAATATCGGTAGAAGTTTCCCAACTGTAACGGTAAATACCTCCCACTCCTTGCCAAAAAGTAGACAAGTCAAAATTCTTCCAAGAAGCTCCTAAATTGAAGCTATAAGAATATTTAGGAAAAGGATTGCCAATAATATCACGATCATCAGCAGTAATATTACCATCATCATTCAAATCAGCATACATAATATCGCCCAATTTAGGAGCCACACCATTTTGTTTAATGATTTCCCCTTTTGAATTAGTACGCTGTAAATCAGCTTCTGTACGGTACATACCAATCGCTTTATATCCAAAATAAGCGCCAATAGGATTGCCAATACGATTGATTGTTTGCCCACTTATTGTTTCTTCCAAACCGCCCATTTCCAGAATTTCGTTCTTCACGTGTGACAAGTTGAAACCTACATTCCAAACCCAATCGCCTTTACTATCCGAGTAATTCACATTCCATTCCCAACCACGATTGCGGACAGCACCCACATTCTGATAAGGAGCATTAAGAGAACCTAAGAATATGCCTGGCATAGCTAATTGCATCAAGATATCAGAAGTTTTCTTATCAAACCATTCAAAAGTAGTCTGTATCCTATTATTAAAGAATCCAAGATCAAGGGCCACATTGATGGAGCGGGTCGTTTCCCATTTGATGTCTTCATTTGGAACAGAAGTCTGTACCATACCAGCCTGTTTGTCCCCACCTTGGTCAAAGAAATAATTTCCGCTTGCGCCCAAAGTAGCCGCATAAGCATAATTACCGATTTCCTGGTTACCCAACTTACCCCATGATAAACGCAACTTTCCAAGGGAGAAGTTTTTATAGTCTTTCATTAATTCTTCATTCGAAAACACCCATCCTCCTGATACGGAAGGAAATGTAGCGTAACGATTGGCTTTAGGCATACGTGATGAACCATCGTGGCGAATATTGAACTCAAACAAATAACGGTCATCATAACCGTAATTCACACGACCAAAAAATGACTGGAGTTTATATTCTTCCGAATTGCCTTTTGCACCCGGATTAATTGTTCCTCCATCAAGTTCATAAATATTTTCTGTAGGAAAGCCCTGTATGGAAGCAGTCGTTTTATAAAAGCGCGAGCCAATAACAGAGTGCCCTAACAACACATTAACATTATGTTTATCAAATTGTTTGTTATAAGTCAACAGGTTCTCACTCGTCCATGTTGCATTGCGATACCAATAATCCTCCTCCTTATTCGTTTCCCCTGCCGCTTTTCTAATACTTCCTTCTGCATCATAACGGGCAGGAGATTTGGGAGAATAAGATTTCGTTGCATTTAAATCAAAAGCATAAGCAAAACTGGTCTGGAACTTCAATCCGTCCCATAAATCAATACCTGCAAAAACCTTACCGTTAAAACGCCAATACTCATTGCTGCGGTGCCCTAAAGACATTGACTCTACAGGATTCTTCATCAGTTCGGCACTCAATGACGAACCATCTACATAGCCGTAGTGTCCGTTAGAATACATCACCGGCACAGTAGGACGAGTAAACCAGGATACATAACGCATGATTCCACCTTCGCCGGAAGGTGCGACAGCAGGAGTAGTCACATTATTCTTATTACCGGATAAGTTCAATCCAAAAGTAAAACGTTTGTAACGAGTATCAATATTCGAACGAAAAGAAAAGCGTTCTACTCCTGTCTTCATCATGATACCATCTTGATTGGAATAGGCCACCGAAGTCATAAAACGGGTATTTTCATTACCTCCTGATACAGACAGATGATGCTGGTGCATACTAGCATTACGCAATACAGCATCCAGCCAATTGGTATTTGCATAATGATCCGGATCTGATCCGTCTTGCAACTTTTGCAAAGCTTCCGGTGAAAAAGTTCCAGTGCTCACTTCGTTTTTCATCAAAGCCCAATTATAACCATCCACATAATCGGGAACAATACCTGGGGTCTGCAAAGTATAACTACCTGAATACGAAACCTTCACTTTGCTTGATGCCTGTCCCCGCTTAGTAGTGATCAAAATAACGCCATTAGCAGCACGCACACCATAAATAGCTGCCGATGCCGCATCCTTCAATACAGAAATGCTCTCAATATCGGCAGAAGGGATTTCTGCAATTTGTGAAATACTACCTTCCACCCCGTCAATCAACACCATCGGATTATTATTCCCAAAGGTACCAATACCACGAATCCTGATTTCTGGATTATCATTACCAGCTTGTGCACCGTTCTGAGTTAGTACTAAACCTGGCAAACGTCCCTGCAGCAAAGTAGTTGTATTAGCCACCGGAATATCTTGAATATCTTTTGCTGATACGGAAGCAACAGATCCTGTCAAATTCACTTTCTTCTGAGTAGCGTATCCTACCACCACCACTTCGTCCAGCTTTTTGGAGTCTTCTTCCAAAATAATTTTAAAATTATTTTTACTTCCTACCGGCAGGATCACATCCTGATATCCCAAAAAGCTAATCACTAAAGACTGGGAAGGTTGCACCTTCAACTGAAAAGCACCGTCTATATCAGTCACCACTCCCTGCATAGTACCCTGTACCATTACACTAGCTCCTATAATAGACTCACCGGATGAATCATACACCTTACCTGTCACTATACGTTCCTGTGCGTATACCATAAATGAAAATATCATCAGGACGCCTGCCAAAACCACGCGAAATAATTTTTGCCTTTGTCTTTTCATAATTTCAATTTAATTAAGTTAATAGGTTATTTATAATTTGTATTACAACAACAAATATCAGAATAGCTTTATTTCCATTGATAATGACGTACCCAGTCCACTTCCATCTCCACTGGTAAATCCGTAGAGTCCACTGGTCCTACCCAAGTACCTCCTAATTGCATATCAATCAACAAATATTGGGGAATATCAAAAGGAAATTGACCTTCTTGTTCCGTTTCGATACGAGGATAAACAAAATGTCGTTTTCCATTCACATGAAACACCAAACTGTCCGGCCAAAAATCTACCCCATATACATTAAAGTCCTCAGGATTAATGGATGCAGTGCCTCCATGTTTCGGATTATTCTCTATCCCCAATGTATAAGTATAGTGCGAATGCACGGTTTGATAAACAATAGAATCATAATTCAAACGTTCCATAATATCTACCTCTCCTCCCATAGGCCAAACATATTTATCAATTTCATAAGGCAAAGTCCATATAGCCGGCCATGCTCCTCTCGCCCCATGCAATCTAGCTCTTACTTCGATGCGTCCCCGATGAAAAGCATGCTTGTCTTTTGTCCACAATCCCCCAGTCAGATACTTCGCCGTATCTACATCCATATTATCATTCACAATTCCCTTTAATATTAAACAACCATCACGCATTTCATAACAACGATTATCAAATGACTGAGTATTTTGCCAATCAGGTCTTCCGCGAGGTATGCGGCTCCATATTGTGGTATCAGGTTCCGCACCATCAAAATTATCTTCCCACACTAATTCCCATTTCGGTGTATGAGTACAAGCAAGCATACCACATACCGACAATAATAAAAGTATAACATTTTTCATACTACATTAATTTTGGTTCACAAAACTTATTTTAAAAATTTAACTGTGCAAACTTAGTCTATTTATCAACTAAAAAGATCAGAAATTGTATAAATCAAGTCCATTTCTGTCTAATAAGGGGATATTTCTCAATTTTTATTTCTAAAATATCTTAGTATTCTTATTACTTCATACTGAAAAATAATCCTTAAATTCTTATCAAAAGAAAAAAAATGTATTTTTGCAAAAAATAAAAAATACAATGTATCGGACCTTAATTATCATTTTATTCTTATGGGCAGACACAAAATTGTTCTCTTCCGAACACAGTGTCAATTATTCGTTCACCCAGCTCTCTATAGAGCAAGGACTTTCCCAAGCTACTGTCCAATCCATCCTGCTAGACCATAAAGGTACTTTATGGATAGGTACCCAAAATGGATTGAACAGTTATACTCAAGAGGGAATCAAAACCTATCTGCACCATTCAGACGATCCCCACTCTCTACCTAGTAATTATATCAATCATCTGACAGAAGACTCATTAGGAAACCTTTGGATAGCAACTCCCAAAGGGTTAGCCCTTTATGATGCCGAACAGGACCGATTTAATACTACCATTTCCCAAGCGATCTATTCTTCTATCAAAGTAAAAGGTGGAATATGGTTTGGCAGCGAGAATACCATATATTGCTACGACTATCATAGTAAAAAAACAAAGATCATTCACATTAAAAAACAAGAAAAGAAAAAAAATATCAACATGGTAGATTATAGAATCCAAAAAATGGTTTATCTCGATAAAAACAAAATTTTAGTAGGTACCCGAAGAAAAGGAATCTACTCGTACAACTGTCAAACTCAACAATTTAGTCTTTTTATTCCAAGCAGTCCTAACCTGCTGACATCGTTATACATAACTCTTGACCAGCATATTTACACATCCTTTTATGGATCTGGACTATATTGCTATGACCAAACAGGAAAAATCCAAGAACACTATACTCAAACAAATTCCGGATTAAACAACAATTATATTTTAGACATAACAGAACACAATGGCAAACTATGGTTGTCTACAGACGGAAGTGGCATCAACCAATTTGCTCCCCATACTCAACAATTCTCACAACTTCAACATATAGTAGGAGACTATTCTTCCCTACCAGTAAACTCCATCACCTTGCTCTATAAAGACCAAGAAAAAAACTTATGGGCAGGAAGCGTACGCGGAGGCATATTCTGTATTAAAGAAACGTACATTAAGACATATAAAGATGCCGTTTTAAACAATCCCAACGGACTCAGTGAAAAATCAATCATCAGCCTTTACGAAGAAAAGAATGGAAAAGTTTGGATTGGAACTGATGGAGGAGGTATCAACCTATACGACCCTTCTACTGACAAATTTACCCATTTCCCCTCAACCTACGGAGATAAAGTTATTTCCATTGCTGAAATATCTGAATCTGAATTAATGGTTTCTTTGTATACCAAAGGCATTTTCCTGTTCAATAAAAAGACGCAGCAATATCGTCCTTTCACCATTATAGATAAAGAGACCAACTATAAAGAATGTTTTTATGGTTACCTTCCTTTGGCCAATCAAGTGGCAAACAACAAAATATATATAATCAGTCGTAATGCATATGCATATAATACACATAACCACACATTCTCAAAGATGCAAACAGATCGTCACTACGACTTCTCTAATAATGCACTTTGTCTATCATACTCCAACGATAAATTCTCTCTTTTAAAATACGCTCACCAAGCTTTTTGGGTAGATCAACAAAATGACAGTATCCGATTACTATTCGAGTTGGAAAAAAATGAAACCATCACTTCCATGTCTTATGACAACAACGATATAATATGGACCGGAACCGACAAAGGACTTGGATTCTTCGACTTGAAAAGTCGAAAATACCATCGCATACACACCAAACTATTTAATAACATATCCTTCCTCATTGCCGATAGAAAAGGACGTCTATGGATCTGTGCTCAAAATCAACTATATTCTTATATTATCAAAGAAAATAAATTTACTATCTGGAATAGTTCTGATGGTTTCCCATCTAACGAAATTTTATTCGCATACCAAAAACAATCTAATAAGAATTACATCTATCTAGGTGGATCCGAAGGATTGGTAAAAATCAACACAAACATTCCCGAAACTGAAACTCAGATACCAGAAATATACCTGTCCGACATTCTCCTTAACGGTAGTCCTTATTTAAAAAAAATCAAAGAGAATACAATAAACATACCTTGGAACTACAATTCTCTTTCCATCCACCTTCGAATAAAGAACAGAGACATATTCCAAAAATACCTGCTCCGATACATAATTGAAAGTAGAAGCAAACAATTGATTGAAACTTACGATCCAACTTTAAATTTATCCTCTCTATCCGCAGGCAACTACACAATACGGGTTTCTTGCAATACTAAAGACGGGAATCATACCACACCCCAAAAATTGATAAACATAATCGTTACTCCTCCTTGGTATAAGACCAGCTGGTTCATCGGCATAGCCGCCATCTTGTTTATTATTACCACAGCCGGTATAGGCTACATTTATTTCCGACGGAAAGAGAAATATATGAAAGGCAATATGAACCACTTCCTACAAGCTATATTGAACGACATCTTAAAAAACAAAGAAGAAAAAATACCAGTCGAAGAAAACATTCCTGCAACGGAATTATCATCTAATAGGCTAGTAAAAGAAAAAAACGAAAAAAGGATAGAAACAGAACAGTCTCAAAAGAAAAACAGTAAAGAAGATGAGGAATTCATCGCCAAACTCAATATACTTATTAATGAAAATATGGCTGGAGAGGAACTTTCCATTAAGTTTCTCACAGATAAAATGGCTATGAGCAGAGCATCCTTATATAATAAGGTAAAACTTCTAACCGGGTTGGGCGTTAATGACTATATCAATAAACTACGCATAGAAAAATCTGTTTACTTGCTTACAAATACCAACATGAATATCAACGAAATATCTTACGAGGTAGGCTTTTCCTATCCGAGGTATTTCAGTACCTCCTTTAAACAAGTAAAAGGAATGACACCTACCCGATTTAAAGAAGAAAATAAAAGAAACTAATATCAATGACGCAAATGTACGAATTTATTTTAATTTTATTCGTACCAATTACGTCATTCATATTTCAAAAAAAGATCCAAAATTTGAAGTTCTCTCTTATCATAAAACATTTCCTTAACAAGCCTTGAAGCTCATATCCAATCCTTTTACAGAATGGGTCAACGCACCAAAAGAAATGAAATCCACTCCTGCCTGCGCATAGGGTAACATAGTATCGTAAGTAATACCACCAGAAGACTCGGTTTCGCAACGTCCTCCTACTATCTCTACAGCTTTACGAGTATCTTCAGGTGTAAAGTTATCAAACATAATACGATCCACACCTTCTGCCAACGCCTGATTCAATTCGTCAAAATTACGCACTTCCAATTCAATCTTCAAGCTCTTACCCTTTGCCTTACAATATTCTTTAGCACGGGACACCGCATTGTGTATGCCGCCTGCAAAATCCACATGGTTGTCTTTCAGCAGAATCATATCAAACAAACCGATACGGTGATTGCATCCTCCTCCTATCTTTACAGCCATCTTCTCCATGATACGCATACCCGGAGTTGTCTTACGGGTATCCAGTACACGAGTTTTCGTACCTTCCAGTTTCTTCACATATTTATTGGTCATAGTAGCAATGCCACTCATGCGTTGCATGATATTCAGCATCAAGCGTTCTGTCTGAAGAAGTGACTGAACTTTACCTTCCACCATCATAGCCACATCACCCGGTTTCACGTGAGTTCCATCTTGAATGAACACCTCCACCTTCATTGTGGGATCAAAACGGCGAAATACTTCTTTAGCCACTTCAATGCCAGCTAAGATACCTTCTTCCTTAATCAACAACTTTGATTTTCCCATTGCATCTGCGGGAATACATGACAAGGTAGTATGGTCCCCATCACCTATATCTTCAGCAAAAGACAGGTCTATCAGTCTGTCTATTAAGTCTTTTACTACTAATTCGTCCATAATGTTATCGTTTTTTTATGAATTGATAGGCAAAGGTAGAGATTTTCCGTATTTTTGCAAAGTAAACCAGAAAAGAACGTATGAAATTTACATTATTAGTAGTAGGACGCACTGTCGAAAAACATTATATCACCGCTATCAATGATTATGTGGAACGTACCAAGCACTTCATTTCTTTCGATATGGAAGTCATCCCCGAGCTCAAGAATACCAAAAACCTGAGTATGGAGCAACAAAAAGAGAAGGAAGGAGAATTAATTCTGAAAGCTTTGTTGCCGGGCGATGTAGTGGTTTTATTGGATGAACATGGAAAAGAATTCCGTTCCGTAGAATTTGCCAACTGGATAGAACGCAAAATGCACACTGTAAACAAACGGTTAGTATTCATCATTGGGGGGCCATACGGATTTGCACCCAAAATATATGATGTAACCCAAGAAAAGATCTCATTATCCAAGATGACCTTCTCACATCAAATGATACGCCTTATTTTCGTAGAACAGCTATACCGGGCGATGACTATATTGAACAACGGTCCTTATCATCATGAATAGAAATATATAGCGGTTAGTGATTAACACCTGCGGCATAATAGCGCAGTCCATTCATCACTAACCACCAATCTCTCCCTATTTTCCAATTTCAAAGTCCACACACACTGGCAAATGGTCGCTATAACCACCATGATATTTCTTTCCCCAATAGGTACGTGATGGAATATTACCACCATATTTTTCATCCTCTTCCAGCAGGAACGGATATTTTAAAATCTGTGCCTTATCATATGAAGTGCGCATACTATCATGCCCTTGTAACAAAAAACCGGAAACAATCAGCTGATCAAGTACTCCCCACTCACCTCGATAACGATAGGTTCCCTCCTTACGCCCGTCCATCAGATTATATAATTTCTTGGCCTGCACTCCACTTTTCGGAGCCACAGCCCCCAATACTTTTGCAATAGAATTATTAGTGGGATAATCATTAAAATCACCCATAATCATTACATTAGGATGCTGACGGATATTCATAACAGAATCTGCCGCTATCTTCAATATCTGCGCCGTAAAAAGGCGGTAGGGTTCACTCTTCTCCTCACCGCCTGCACGAGAAGGCATGTGACACACAAACACATCCAATGTATCTCCGGAAGCTACCTGCCCTGTCACATGAAGTATATCACGTGTAGGCCGACGCTCTATTTCCTTATAAGGAACAGAAATACAGTTTTTCCCTACTAATTTAAAGGTACCACGTTGATAAAGCAACGCCACGTCAATACCACGCTCATCAGGAGAATCAGTCATGACATAGCGATAACCCGCCTCGCGTAATGGCGAGTTTTCTGTCAGATCTTTCAAGCAATGATCATTTTCCACTTCACAAAGTCCCACCAAATCGGGGACATTTTCCTCACCCGTGGCAATAATAACTTTAGCTATCCTAGCCAATTTATCATGATAGCGCGCTTGCGTCCATCCTTTCGGAGCATCCGGCAAAAATTCATAATCATTTTTCAACGTGTCGTGCTGACAATCGAACAAATTCTCTACATTATAGAACATTACCCGGAACGGTTCCTGTGCATACGTCACCCCTACCAGGTAGCACAAACAAAGGAATAGAATTGTTTTCTTCATATAAATTATTTTGTCGGTATATTAACCAATACATCCAGCAAATGACGCCAGAATTTATCTACAGTAGGTATCAGCATACGTTCATCAGGTGAATGAACACCACGCAAAGTAGGTCCAAAGGAAACCATATCCAGTGACGGATATTTCTCAAGGAACAACCCACACTCCAATCCGGCATGAATTGCCTTTACTTTAGGTTCCACACCAAAAAGTTTTTTATAGCTATCTATCGCAATTTTCAAAACAGGAGAATCCGTATTCGGTTTCCATCCTGGATATCCGTCACCAGTTATTACTTCAGCACCTCCCAAAAGAAAAGCAGAACGGATCATCTCGGACATATTCTTGCGTGATGAAAGAATGGAGCTGCGCTGGCTAGTCACTATTTTAATCTTGTTTCCCTCTACCTGTTTGATGGAAGCAAGATTAGACGAAGTTTCTACTAATCCTGGAATATCCTGACTCATGGCATACACCCCATTGTGCACAGCGTAAACAGCTCTCAGAAGATGTCCGGCAGTAGTCATATCTATCGCTTCCTTACAAGGGGATTCAGAAGAGAGTTCGGTTCTCAAGTTCGGTTCCGTCGCAGCATATTCATTCTCCAGTTCTGCAGTATAGATATTCAAATCTACACGAACCGATTCCTTATCCTTCATAGGTACCGCACATAATGCCTGTGCCTCACGAGGTATGGCATTATGCAGGTTTCCACCATCAATCTCACATAAATATAAAATATATTTAGAAGCCAACTGAGTCAGAAAACGATTCAGCAGCTTATTAGCATTCGCTCTACCTTTATTAATATCATCACCGGAGTGTCCACCTGTCAATCCCTTGACCGTTACACGGAAATAGAAATAATCCTGTGGAGCAGAAACAGGCTGATAAGTAAATTCCGCTGTAGTATTTGCACCACCGGCACAGCCGATGAATAATTCTCCTTCATCTTCCGAGTCCAAATTAATCAAAATATCACCAGTCATAAACCCTGGTTTCAATGCAAAAGCACCCGTCAATCCAGTTTCTTCATCCACTGTGAAAAGACACTCTAACGGACCATGCTCTATATCAGTAGCAGCCAATATAGCTAATTCTGTCGCCACACCGATACCATTATCTGCCCCCAATGTAGTACCTTTGGCTTTCAACCATTCACCGTCCACTACTGTGTCAATGGGATCAATTAGAAAATCATGCTCCACATCACTGTTTTTTTCACAAACCATATCTATATGAGACTGCAAAATCACAGTTTTCAAATTCTCCTTACCCGGAGTGGCAGGTTTTTTAATTAATACATTGCCAACTTCGTCTGTCTTAGTTTCTAAACCATGTTTTCTACCGAAGGCTTTCAAATAAGCAATTATTTTCTCCTCTCTTTTCGAGGGACGGGGTACCTGACATATCTCTTCAAAATAATAAAAGACAGATGCCGGCTTTAAATCCTTTTTATTCATAATCATGTTGTTTAGGCAAATTCAGTTTCCAAATTTGCAAAAAATAGTTAAATAATTCTCTTAAATAGGACACTTCCTCTTTTTTAATGAGAAAAGAGAAAGCTAAATCATTGCAAAATTCTATATTTGTTCCGCAAATTTAGTCCGCAGATACGAAATGCTTCAATAAATTTGGCATTTCCCTTGCCTTACACTAACTTTGCACCACAAAAATAATAGAAATGCTTGATACTATCCTTATAACTGTGTTAATAGTTGCTATCTGTATAGCATTATTGTCTATCGGAATCTTTCTAAAAGGAAAGTTTCCAAACACACATGTAAGCGGTAATAAGGCACTCCGTAAAAAAGGAGTAGGATGTGTACAATCACAAGATCGTGAAGCACGCAAGCCTAATAAAAATGCCATAGCCGAAATTGAAAAGCAAAACAAAACGGATAATAATTAATAAACAATACGTGAAAAAGATTATGAAAAGAACAAATTTCATCCTGAATGGATTTCTAGCACTAGCCATCGTGTTAGTGTTTGCACAATGTAGCGACAACAACAACGCTGCAACTTCTTCCACTGCTCCGGCTGTCGGCGTTGCTGGTTCTTCAAACATGAAAATAGCTTATGTGGAAATCGATTCACTGTTGACTAAGTACAATTTCTGGAATGACTTAAATGAAGTGATGATACAGAAAGAAGAAAATATCCGCACTACTTTAAATGAAAAAGCAAAGAAGCTGGATGCTGATGCTAAAGAATTCCAACGCAAACTGGAAAATAATGGCTTCGCTACACGTGAACGTGCTGAACAAGAACAGATGAGACTGATGAAGCAACAACAAGAACTGCAGGCACTGCAACAGAAACTAAGCGACGAACTAGCTTCTGAAAATCAAAAGAACAGCTTGCAGTTACGTGATTCTATCAATTCATTCTTGAAAATTTATAATCAAAACAAAGGATATGATCTAATTATCAGCAATACAGGATTTGACAATTTGCTATACGCTAATCCGGCATACAACATCACACAAGAAATCATTGATGGACTGAATGCACGTTATACTCCCTCTTCTGTAAAAAAATAATAGTTCATCAACCTTATAATACAAGGAAGCGGTGTCAAAACAAAAATGACTGTTCCTAAAAGTTACAGATAGTAATTATAACACTTAAAAGGGTCGTATCAAGCTCTGTATGGAGTAATGATACGACCCTTTCTTTAGTCTTTTAGGATGCTCAAATTTCAGATTATAAGTTCATATTTCCAAAAACTAATTTGGACACACCCACTTACTTTTAAACAAAAAACACACTATAAACGTTTTTATTATAATAAAAATAACGAAAGGAGAACATTATGGAAAGATTTGAAGATTTAATCACCTCAAACATCCCTGTATTAGTTGATTTTTTTGCTGAATGGTGCGGACCTTGCAAAGCCATGAAACCTATTTTAGAAGAATTAAAAGGAATAAAAGGGGAAAAAGTAAGAATTGTCAAAGTAGATGTAGACAAACATAAAGAAATTGCTACATACTATCAGATTCAGTCAGTTCCCACACTAATGATTTTTAAAGACGGTAAGCAATTGTGGCGACAAAGCGGTGTAATGCGTGCCAATGATTTAAGCATAATTCTAGCCCAATATGAATAAAATATGAAAAAAACAATCACGTGTCTTTTATTAACTACCGGATTAACAGGATACCTCAGTGCCCAGACTCCTTTCCGAGATAAGTCAGATAAAAATGAAGGAAAAGTCATACATATGGACAAACAAATGTTCTTGGATAATATATTTGACTACACCTCCGGTTCCACTGACTGGAAATACAAAGGAGAGAAACCGGCAGTTATTGATTTCTACGCCACATGGTGCGGTCCCTGCCGTATGGTTGCCCCTCTGCTAAAAAGTCTGGCCAAAGAATACAAAGATCAAATCGTAGTTTACAAAGTAGATACAGACAAACAAAAAGAATTATCTGCTGCCATGGGGATACAGTCACTGCCCACCATCATCTTTATCCCCAAAACGGGACAGCCGCAAATCATTATAGGAGCGGCCAATAAAACTACTTTCAGGAAAGCTATTGAAGAAGTATTACTGAAAGAATGAGAAACAAGGCCTATACATCTCTAATCTAAATATAGCCAATAAAAAGAGAGGGGACAATAATAATTACTCCCCCTCTCTCCATTTATACTATAAAAAATCGTATATTATTTCTTGAAATATCTGTTGTACAAACCTTCAAAACCTTTACCGTGACGAGCTTCGTCTTTAGCCATTTCGTGAACTGTATCGTGAATAGCATCCAAGTTCAAAGCTTTTGCACGAGTAGCAATACGTTTCTTGTCAGCACAAGCACCTGACTCAGCATTCATTCTCTTTTCCAAGTTAGTCTTTGTATCCCATACACAGTCACCCAGCAACTCAGCAAACTTAGCAGCATGTTCTGCTTCTTCCCAAGCATAACGTTTGAAAGCTTCAGCAACTTCAGGATAACCTTCGCGGTCTGCCTGACGGCTCATTGCCAAATACATACCAACTTCCGTACATTCACCCATGAAGTGGTTGTTCAAATCCTTAATCATTTCTTCATCACAACCTTTTGCTACGCCGATAACGTGTTGGTCTGCAAATTCCAAGCCACCTTCTGTTTCTACCATTTCGTTAAACTTAGAAGCAGGCGCTTTACACAACGGACATTTTTCAGGAGCTGCATCACCTTCATGAATATAACCACAAACTGTACAAATAAACTTTTTCATAATTTCTTTTTTTATTAGTTAGTCAATATTTTATTTATTAGTTAGTCATCTACTCTCTATCTTTCTAACTTCTTTCTTTGTCTTCTTTAGAACAAACGGGGCATATACCTTTATAATATTGGTGAATTTCATCCACCTTGAATCCATTCATATCAATTTGCTCTACTTGCTTCACTTCATTACTGTAGGGCAAATCAAATATTTTACCACATTTCTTACAAAGGAAATGAGCATGCAGGGAAGTATCACCGTCAAAACACGCATTCTTTTCATCAATTGTAAGCATTAAAGCTGCTCCATGCTCGACAAAGAGTTTCAGTGTATTATACACTGTAGTCTTGGACAAGGTTGGAATGTCCTTGCATAGCGCCAAATAAATCTCATCGATAGAAGGATGAGTTTTATGGGCCAACAAATAATCCATAATAGCTATGCGCTGTACGGACGGCTTAATGTTATAACTGATAAGATAATCGTAACTCTTCATATATTCCCTTTTTGTAACTATTACAATTTTATTTCATGTGCAAAGATAGATAGTTATTCGCAACAAACAAATAAATCACGTACTTTTTTTTATTTTTTTTATTTAGGGGTATAAATCGGGAAAGAATGATTAATTTTGCAAGTATATATAATAATTAGGTATAATATGAAATACGGTTTTGTAAGAGTGGCGGCTGCCATTCCGATAGTGAAAGTGGCTGACTGCAAATTTAATGCACAACAGATTGAAACTCAAATTGCCATAGCAGACGGGAAAGGAGTACAAATTATCATTTTTCCCGAACTAAGTATTACAGGGTATACTTGCGCCGACTTGTTCGGTCAGTCTTTACTGTTGGAAGAAGCAGAAATGGCTTTAATGCAGATTATGAATAATACCCGACAAATGGATATCGTCTCCATTGTAGGGATGCCTGTGGTTATGAATTCCACGCTGCTGAATAGTGCTGTTGTTTTCCAAAAAGGAAAAATACTGGGTATTGTTCCCAAAACATATTTACCTAATTATAAAGAGTTCTATGAACAACGCTGGTTTACCTCTGCTCTAAACCACCCAGATGGTAATGTACGTCTCTGCGGACAAAATGTACCGGTCAGCGCCAACCTGCTTTTCGACACTCCGGAAACTTGCTTTGGCATTGAAATCTGCGAAGATATGTGGGCCCCCATTCCCCCCAGTTCCGCATTAGCATTGAAAGGAGCGGAAATCATTTTCAATATGTCTGCCGATAATGAAGGGATAGGCAAGCATAATTATGTCCGTTCATTAGTCAGTCAACAATCAGCACGCTGCCTGGCAGGATATGTATTCAGTTCATCCGGTTTCGGCGAATCGACTACAGACGTTGTTTTTGCAGGCAACGGACTGATATATGAAAACGGCACATTACTTACCGAATCTGAACGTTTCTCATTCAAAGAACAGTTAGTCATCAGTGAAATAGACGTAGAGCGTCTTCGTGGCGAACGGTTGACCAATACCACTTTTGCCGCCAATATCGGCAACTGCCCGGGACGTCCCGCCATCCACATCAGTACAGAATTTGTTAACACACGCGATCTTAGTCTTACACGCAGTATAGAAGCCCATCCTTTTGTTCCTCAGGGCAAAGAATTGGATGAGCGTTGTGAAGAAATTTTTGCCATCCAAATAGCAGGGCTTGCCAAACGTTTGGTACACACTCACTGCAAGACTGTAGTAGTCGGTATTTCCGGTGGTTTGGATTCCACCTTGGCACTTTTGGTCTGTGCCAAAACTTTCGACAAATTGAATTTGCCACGAAAAGGCATCATCGGCATCACCATGCCTGGTTTTGGCACTACCGACCGCACTTATAATAATGCTCTCCATCTGATGGCTTCATTAGGCGTTACTATTAAAGAAATCAGCATTAAGGAATCCTGCATCCAGCATTTTAATGACATAGACCACGATATGACCATACACGATGTGACTTACGAAAACAGTCAGGCACGCGAACGGACTCAAATTCTGATGGATGTTGCCAACCAACTGAGCGGTCTTGTCATTGGTACAGGAGACCTTTCAGAACTTGCCCTAGGCTGGGCCACCTACAATGGCGACCACATGTCTATGTATGGAGTCAATGGAAGTATTCCCAAAACATTGGTCAAATACCTGGTAAATTGGGTGGCTTTGAATGACATGGATAATGAATCACGTATTACTCTGCTCGATATTGTAGACACTCCTATCAGCCCCGAACTGATTCCTGCTGATGAAAACGGCAATATCAAACAAAAGACAGAAGATTTGGTAGGGCCATACGAACTGCATGACTTCTTCCTTTATCAATTCCTACGTTTCGGTTTTCGTCCCGCCAAGATATTCTTCCTGGCAAGTATCGCTTTTCGTGATACATACGATGAGGCAACAATCAAAAAATGGCTTACTATATTCTGCCGCCGTTTCTTTCAACAACAATTCAAACGTTCCTGCCTGCCCGATGGTCCCAAAGTGGGATCCGTATCACTCAGTCCCCGAGGTGACTGGCGTATGCCAAGCGATGCAAGTGCAGCTTCATGGCTGAAAGAATGCGAAGAGCTATAAACCATATAAAAAAGTAAGTTAGCTTCAAAGACAAAGTAACTTAACTTAGTTGGGCAAATAAGTTAAGTTACTTTGTCTTTGAAGCTAACTTAAATACATCCCTTGCTTGAGGGTACTTCAAAATAGTAAATATCTCTTCGCACAGCCATCTTTATGGCACGAGCCAAAGCTTTGAAAATACCTTCTATTTTATGATGCTCATTCTGCCCCTCGGCTTTGATATTTAAATTCATACGAGCTGCATCACTCAATGATTTAAAAAAATGAGGAAACATCTCGGTAGGCATCTCCCCTATTTTCTCTCGATGAAACTCAGCATCCCATACTAACCATGCTCTACCGCCAAAATCCAAAGCTACCCGACAAAGACAATCATCCATGGGCAAGCAATATCCGTAACGCTCAATGCCACGCTTGCTACCCAATGCCCGATAAATACATTCACCCAAAACAATGGCAGTATCTTCAATAGTATGATGTTCGTCCACTTCCAAATCACCTTTTACTTTAATGGTAAGATCAATACCACCATGTTTTCCAATCTGTTCCAACATGTGATCAAAAAAACCAATACCTGTAGAAATATCACACTTTCCGCTGCCATCTAAATTTAAGCTGATATAAATATCCGTTTCCTTCGTAGTACGACGGACCTCCGCTATACGTTCTCCGGCAAAAAGAAATTCAGCGACCTTATCCCAATCTGTAGTAACCAGTACACAATAGGATTCCAGTTCTTTTTCTTTCAGAATATCCATATTATCTTGCAGCAAGATAGCCTTACATCCCATATTTTTAGCCAGTTCCACATCTGTAACACGGTCACCAATAACAAAACTGTTAGCCAAATCATAATCACCGGTAAGATATTTTCCCATCATTCCTGTTCCAGGCTTGCGGGTAGGCACATGGTCTTCCGGAAAACTGCGGTCTATCAAGATATCATCAAAAGTGATACCTTCCCCCTCCAATGTCTTCAACACTAGGTTGTGCACCGGCCAAAAGGTATCCTCAGGAAAAGAAGAAGTACCGAGGCCATCTTGATTGGTAACCATCACAAATTCAAAGTCGAGCTTACTGCGGATAAATCCCAAATTACGAAATACCTTAGGATAAAACTCCAATTTATGGAAAGAATCCAATTGGTAATCAACCGGTGGCTCGATAACCAACGTACCGTCACGATCTATAAACAACGCTTTCTTCATATTTCAACATTCATAATTCTTCAATGCTTCCAACAACATATCATTCTCCGGACGTGTACCAATAGTCACACGCAAACAATCACGACATAAAGAAATATTGGTACGGTTACGCACTATGATACCTTTACCTACCAAATAATTATATATTTTCTTGGCATCTGTCACTTTAGCTAGAAAAAAATTAGCATCCGTAGGATAGATTTTCTCACAACAAGGCAGTTCTACAAATTCATTGACCAAACGCGTCCGTTCTTCCAATAACGACTTTACCCAACGTTCTACCTCATAATGCCGATGCAACATCATAACAGCCTCTTTCTGTGTCAGCAGATTCACATTATACGGATATTTAATCTTACTGAAAATAGAGATGATTTCTTTAGACGCAAAGGCCATGCCCAAACGAATGGCAGCACATCCCCATGCCTTAGAAAAAGTCTGGAAGACAATCAAATTAGGATATTTATCTAAATCGGCAAGGAAAGACGGCGCATCAGAAAAATCGGAATAGGCCTCGTCTATAATCACCAATCCCTGAAAAGTATCCAGCAATTTTTCCATTTCCCTACGATCCAGGTTATTACCGGTTGGATTATTGGGCGAGCAAAGAAAAACCAGTTTGGTGTGATCGTCTGTTGCCGCCAATAGTTTGTCGGCACTGAACTGATAGTTTTCATCCAACAACACCTTGCGATATTCTACATCGTTGACATCGGCACACACCTGATACATACCATAAGTAGGGTCAATAGCCGCTACATTATCCACCCCCGGAATACAGAACGCGCGATATACCAAGTCAATAGCCTCATCACTGCCGTTTCCCAGAAAGATCGTATCGGGGTCTACCTTTTTAATAGGAGCTATCATATTCTTCAGTTCCCGCTGCATAGGATCAGGATAACGGTTATTAGGTGTATTGTACGGATTCTCATTGGCATCCAGAAAAACAGATGCCTCCGCTCCATTATATTCGTCACGTGCCGATGAATAGGGTTTCAAAGCCCAAATATTCGGGCGCGTCAATTCTTTCAAATCTTTCATCTTTATACTGTTTTTAATCTTACGGTTACTGCATTCTTATGCGCACCCAGTTGTTCATTAGCCGCCATCACCTCAATAGCAGGACCGATATTCTGAATACCCTCACCATTAATCTCCTGAAAAGTGATTTTACGGATAAAACTATCCAGGCTCACCCCACTATACGCTTTGGCGTAACCATTGGTAGGTAAAGTATGATTGGTTCCGGATGCATAATCACCGGCACTCTCCGGAGTAAGTGAACCTAGAAATACAGATCCGGCATTGACAATACGCTCTGCCAGTTCCATATAATCCTTGGTCTCGATAATCAAATGCTCGGGAGCATATTCATTCGTCAGAGCAATTGCCTCATCCATATCCCTCACCAAAATCAATTTGCTGTTTGCCAACGACTTTTCGGCTATTTTCCATCTGGTAAGCAAAGCCAACTGGCGTTGTACCTCATACTCCACCTCCTTCATTAATTTCTCAGAAGTAGTTATCAGCATGGCCTGACTATCAACTCCATGTTCCGCCTGTGAAAGCAAATCGGCTGCCACAAATACAGGATTAGCCGTCTCGTCGGCCAGCACTTCGACTTCAGAAGGGCCGGCAGGCATATCTATCGCAACATCCCGCAAAGAAACCTGCTGCTTGGCAGCCGTTACATATTGGTTACCCGGACCGAAAATTTTATAAACCTTAGGCACACTTTCCGTTCCGTATGCCATAGCAGCGATGGCCTGCACCCCTCCTGCTTTGAATATTTTATTTACTCCGGCCAATTTTGCCGCATACAAGATAGCAGGATGAACCTTTCCTTCTTTATCAGGAGGAGTACAAAGTACGATTTCCTTGCAACCTGCAATCTGTGCCGGAGTAGCCAACATCAATACGGTAGAAAATAAAGGCGCCGTGCCTCCGGGAATATACAAGCCCACCTTTTCAATAGCAACAGCCTTCTGCCAACAAGTTACACCAGATACAGTCTGCACCTTTTTCCCTTCAAATCGCTGAGAATTATGAAAAGTATGAATATTTTTCTGTGCCAGCATAATAGCTGCCTTCAATTCAATAGGTACCTCCTTTTCCGCTTCAGCAATTTCCGTTTCAGTAACCCCCAGTAAGTCCAGTTTCACCTTATCAAAACGTTCTTCATATTCCCTCACCGCTTTATCTCCTTCCGTCTTCACTTTATCCAGTACTTCTTTAACCGTATCGCGCAGCGTGTCTGTATTTAATGCCGGACGACGGAGAATTTCCACCCAGTCTTTCTTTTCAGGATATATTATTTTCTTCATACATGTATTCTTTTATAAGTTTACAAATCTCGCCTGACGTATGGACCGGCTATAATATCATTTTCTCAATGGGCAATACCAAAATACCTTCCGCGCCCAATGCCTTCAGTTTTCCGATGATCTCCCAAAAACGTTTCTCGTCAAGCACTGTATGTACCGAACTCCATCCTTCTTGTGCCAATGGCATCACAGTAGGACTCTTCATACCCGGCAGCACTTCGATAATTTCTTCCAAACGCTCTGTCGGAGCATTCATCAAGACATATTTCTTGTCTTCGGCAGCTTTCACCGCTTCAATACGGAACAAGAGTTCATTCAAAATCTCTTTCTTCTCCTCAGACATATTCTTATTGCCTATCAGCAATGCCTCACTTTTCATAACCACTTCCACTTCCTTCAAGCTATTGCTTACCAAAGTCGATCCCGAACTTACAATATCAAAAATAGCATCTGCCAAACTGATTCCCGGAGCAATCTCTACCGAACCGGTAATGACATGAATATCAGAATGAATACCATTCCGTTCCATGAAATCTTTCAAAATGCCGGGATAAGAAGTCGCAATCTTGCGTCCTTCAAACCAAGACAACCCCGGATAGTCCACATCTTTAGGTATAGCCAATGACAAACGGCACTTGCTGAATCCCAAACGTTTAATCACCTTAGCGTCTTCTTTTCTCTCTACAAACTCATTCTCGCCTACAATCCCTAAATCAGCCACTCCACCAGCCACCGACTGAGGAATATCATCATCGCGAAGAAAAAGAACTTCGATAGGAAAATTAGATGACTGTACTAAAAGAATTCTTTTAGAAGCGGAGATTTTAATATCCGCCTCTTGTAATAATGCCATTGTCTCTTCAAACAAACGGCCTTTTGACTGTACTGCAATTCTAAGCATGATTCTATCTGTTTTTTAATTATTAACCGGCAATAAAAAGGGCTTACCGTTTTCGGCAAGCCCTATATCATCATACTACAATATCATCTTAGCCCACCGAGTTATTCGTTAGGAAAATGATGATGATGTGTAGCTGTTCTAACCATAGTCTTTTCTTTTTATTTGCGACAAAAATAAAGTTTATATTTGATATCAGCAAATAATTATCGCAAAAACTTTATTTTTTCTTTCAAATTAAAGGTATTATCTCATCTTGCTCCACCTCGCAGCTCAAAAAATGCATTTCTTCCTTCGCCTTCTCTTGCGGAAAAGTGAAATAAGTGCATAGAGCCTTGGTGCAAAGTTCCTCTTTATTATTATAAATAGCCGCTTCTACAAATACGATATTGCGCTTCCTCTCCTTTATGGAGGCTTTCAATACAATATACGAATCGTTAGTATTAACAGGCTTCATATAACGAGTTTCCATTTTGGACGTAACACCGGTAGTCTGTAGTTTACGCAAAACTACCCATGCACAAATCTCATCCAACAGCACCGCCTGAATACCTCCATGCAACGTATCAATCCACCCCTGAAACTGTGGCTGAGGTTTCCAGATACTGATTACCTCATTCCCGTCTTCATAAAATTCCATCTTCACTCCGGCGTCATTATTAGGAGCACAGCCAAAGCAATTATATCCTTTCATCCCCTTCCAGGGATTGATTATCTTTTTCATAAGCTATCTTTTATAATTCATAATCCACACAAGCACGATCAGCCTTAACCTCTTTTAAGAGGCCAGCAGCAGCTACATGATCCGGATGAACGGCATAGGCATTGACATCTGCCAGCGTATCGAATTCACTATCCAAACAAATATCCCATTTTTCAGCAGAATTGGTATTCAGCCCCACAAATATATGACGGATAAAACCTATCTTGACCGGCAAAGCTTCAATAGCCGCTTTAAAATCATTCATCACTTTCAATTTTTCTTCTTGTGAAAGAGTTTCTTTCAATTTAAATAAAACAATGTGCTTAACCATACTTGATATTTTAATTAATTATCCTACTTTTGTAATTGACACAGGGCTTAAAGTATTTAGCCTGATGCAAAAGTAACAGTTTTGTTTTAAAATACATTCTATTATTATGATAATTATTGGCATAGCCGGCGGAACCGGTTCAGGAAAGACCACTGTAGTTAGAAAAATCATAGAGAGCCTGCCCCTAGGTTCCGTTGCAGTCATTCCACAAGATTCATATTATAATGATCAGTCATCCATTCCCTTGGAAATACGTAAACAAACCAATTTCGACCATCCCGACGCTTTTGACTGGCCGCTCTTTGAACAACAGATAGCCGAATTACGTAAAGGACATCCCATTGAACAACCTACCTATTCTTATATAATATGTACACGCCTGCCCGAAACCGTCCATGTAGAGCCTAAGGAAGTCATCATCGTAGAAGGTATCATGAGCCTCTATGATAAAGAGTTACGCGATCTGATGGATTTAAAAATTTTCGTGGATGCCGAACCCGATGAACGTTTGCTGCGTGTGATTACCCGCGACATGGTGGAACGCGGCCATCCCTTGGAAATGCTGATAGACAAATACCGGAACATTCTGAAACCGATGCATGACGAATTCATAGAGCCTACCAAACAATATGCCGACATTATTATCCCCAATGGAGGCAACAACCAAAAGGCCATTGAAATCCTTAAACTATATATTGAAAAGATTTTAGGAAGATGAAAAATGTCTGGCTATTAGTCCTTGCCTGTATATGCATGACAGCGTGCCGCAACCGGCAACAATCTGCCGAAGTGACAAATTATGATTTGCCGCAAATAAAAGACAGCGGAGAATTAGTAGCCCTGACCTTGAACAGTTCTACCTCTTATTTCGACTATCGGGGCGAGCCTATGGGATTCCAGTATGAGCTGGCCGATCAGTTTACCCGCTCATTGGGCGTAAAGCTGAAAATAAAAGTAGCACAGAATGCCCGTGATCTGGTCCATAAACTATTACAAGGAGAAGGAGACCTGATAGCCTATAATCTACCTGTCACCAAAGAGTTTAAAGATAGTGTAGAATTTTGCGGGGAAGATATTATCACCCATCAGGTATTGGTACAACGCAATACTCAAAAAAAGAAGAAAGCACTGAATAATGTGACAGAATTAATAGGGAAAGAGGTCTATGTAAAACCAGGAAAGTATCTGGAACGTCTCATCAATCTGGATAAAGAACTGGGTGGCGGTATATTGATACACGAAGTCAATAATGACAGCATCACCACCGAGGATTTAATCATGCAGGTTTCCAATGGTGAGATAGATTATGCCATCTGTGATAACGACCTTGCCAAATTAAACAAGACTTATTACCCCAATCTGAATATTGACCTGGCTGTCAGTTTTGACCAACGTGCCTCATGGGCCGTACGTAAGACCTCACCGCTACTAGGTGAAGCTGCTACTAAATGGCATCAGGAAAATATAACTTCTCCTGCCTATCAGGCCAGTAGCAAGCGTTATTTTGAAATAAGCAAACGGACACCTCACGGTTCCATCTTGTCCGTCAAAGACGGAAAGATTTCACACTTCGACACTCTATTCAAGAAATATGCCAAAGAAATAGATTGGGACTGGCGTATTTTAGCTTCCCTAGCCTATACAGAATCTAATTTTGATACGACAGCCGTATCATGGGCAGGCGCGAAAGGATTAATGCAGCTCATGCCCCGGACGGCGCGTGCTATGGGAGTTCCTCCCGGTAAAGAACAGAATCCGGAAGAGAGTATAAAGGCCGCTGTGAAATATATCGCTGCCACTTCCCGTTCTTTCAACGCAATAAAAAATGAAAACGAACGGATGAAATTTGTCTTGGCGGCTTATAACGCCGGAATAGGACACGTACTGGATGCCATGGCACTGGCTGAAAAATATGGCAAGAATAAATATGTATGGGATAATAGCGTAGATGACTATATCCTGCTTAAAAGTAATGAAGAATATTTCAATGATCCGGTTTGTAAGAATGGATACTTCCGAGGGGTAGAGACTTACAATTTCGTTAAGGAAGTAATGAGCAGAGGGGAAGTGTATAAAAAGAAAATCAAAGACTGACAGCCACTCCTTTTATTATTTCAGGTGGACTTTAAAAACCACTCCGCCGGAAAAGTAACGGCAGCGGTTGAACTCTATCACCGCATTGATATAATCTTTCCAAAAGCTGTATTCAGCACCTATATTAATTGTACGGGCGTCATATTCAGCCATAAGGTTCAGTTCCAACCGGTTCCGTAGGGTTGAAACTTCAGTTCCATCAGGCTGGAACTAAGGTTTCACCAGATTGTAACTATGGCTTTGTCGGGACGCAACCATAGTTCTGGCGATCCGCAATCAGATTCCCATCAGGATGTAGTCAGTATCTTGTTCGTTGGTGGACGATATTCTGCCGGTCCGGTTTCCGGGTGCTGTGTGCCTGTATTCCCGCCTTTTCCCAGCGTTTGATCATCCTCCGCCTCCTGTTTCTTCCCCCTCCTACGGACTTTTTGGGGTAGAAAAGAGGTAAAAGTGGTGGCAGCAGCCCTTTTTACCATATAAAAAAAGTGCTGCCACCACCCTATGAAACGTCCTGCTCATGGTGCTTTCAGTGGAAAGAGTGATAGCAGTGGCAGCAGTTTTGCAAAACTCTGTGGTGGAGGTTTTCGCGTAAGATCCGGAATTTCATCTCAAAAGATAAGGACGTTTTTTAAAAAGATCAAGAACTTTCAAAAAAAGATCAAGAGCTTTTTTAAAAACGTCTTGATCTTTTTACCGCTGCCGGAAATACCGGGAACTTTGCGATCACACTCCATAGAAGTACAAACCCTTTACACACACTTTTTACGATAAAAAGCCAGAAAACGCCCTACTTTATATCAAGCCGGAATATCCTACAAAAAAAGAATATATAGCTGACAACAAGCATGTTATACAGAAATATGCTTCAAAACGTAGTGAGGGCATGAGAGATTAGTGAGGGCATAAGGAAGAGCAACTATTTTTACCACAACTACACAAATTATTCATGATCAACATGTTACATATACAGTGAGAGCATGAGGGCATAAACGCTCCCAACTTTTTTGTGGATTTGGGCTGATAACGATGAATAAAATAATGTATCAAGCTATTTTATAACGTTACTTACTTATTCCAAACTACAGGATATTTTCAGGCTTGTCCGGATATTACCTCACCTCTTTCCGCCCTTCATAATACTTTTGCCGAAACGGCGCGGACGGCTGAAAAAATAAATACTTCCTCTACTCACCGACTGGTAGATAAGGTCGGTCTTATCCACATAAACATATCCGTTTTCACGGATTTGACTAAAAGTCTGTATGCCGATAGGGTATTTCATAATTTAATTATTTAGCACATAATATTGTGAAGATAAACTAAACAAACCGATTTCATTCAATCCTGATTAAACATTTTTCATCGCGGACGACTTAGCATAATAAAAAGAGTTTTCATTTTGAACTGAGATTTCGAAAGAACCAACAGCACACAAAGAAACACCCGAAAGACATTTACTATAAACCCTCCCTCCCTTTTCACTTCCTTGCGGAAGCATCAGCGTGGTAAAGTGGTAGAAAATCATCAGAAACGGATACGGAAACGGGTCAGTTTATCCGGATAGGTACGAAGAGAGAAAGTACACCCATGTTTTATCAAAACTTCACGAATAAAAATAAGACCGATACCCTGTCCGTTAGGCTTGGTGGAGAAGAAAGGACTGAACAGTTTGGTTTCCACCTCTTTACTGATACCGGCACCGGTATCAGCAATTTCCAACATCGTAGGTGATACGGAAGTACGGATAAAGATATCTCCTGTTTCCCCGATACTTTCAGCCGCATTCTTGATAATGTTGACTAGTACTTGCTCAAACAGAGAAGTATCCATCATCACTTCAGGATTCTCTTTACATAAATCAAGATGCAGCGTAATCTTACGGTTACGGCAAACCGTTTCCATAAATGTCTTGCAAGCGGCTACGCGGTCATTCAAGTCCACTGATTGTAATTGAGGCTCGGGAATCTTCACCACATTGGCAAAATTTGTGATAAAACGGCTCATGCTGTAGCAACGCTCTATGCAGACTTTCATCACTTCGCGCAAGTCTTCCGTATCCTCCATACATTCCAAAGCGCCATCCACCGTATCAAGAGTAGAGGTAATGCCCGCAGTCGTATTATTCACCTCATGTGCTATCATACGGATCACTTTTTCGTATGCCTTTTTCTCTGCTTTCACCACCTCGGAAGTCAGACTTTCCACCAGAATAAACGGATGAGAGAATCCTCTGTCAACAAAAGAAAGCCGGGAACAGCGGTAAATCATGGAGTCGCTCAGACGAATTGTTTCAGTAGTATCTTTGGGAATACGTTCTATTTCTTCGGCCAAAGGGGAAGCCAACTCGCACAGCAATCGGCCTCTGACTTCCTCTGCCGAAGAATAATCCAAAAAACGAAGAGCTGCAGCATTTAGCATGGAAATATGTCCGTCCAAAGTCAGTATGACAACTCCCATGGGAGAAGCGCTGACCAGCAGGTCAAGAAAATGATTCTGCTCACGCAACCGAAGGCGCTCGTCTTTCAACTGCTCCATCATGCGGTTGAAAACCAACACAATGCGGTCGGCTTCCTTTTGTCCGACAGGAGTCAGTCTACTGCTGAAATCCTGCTCACGAAGAAGCTCCATACCGTTGCCGATGATATCAAGCGGTTTCACGACTTTGCGATAGAAATAAACCAGAAACACAAGACTGAATGTAATAACTCCCTCTCCTATATAAAACAACGCACCGCGTTCCTTCAATGTAAGAACGAGCAGGATAGTCCATACTGCTGTCAACAGTAATGCTAAAAAGAAGAACAAGAATTTCAGTTTCATATTTTATCCGGTTCCGTTTTTGCTAATCATTCACTTGTATATTGTATTTCTCCAAACGGCGATAAAGAGCAGCCCGACTGATTCCTAAGGCTACGGCAACCTGTGACATATTATTGTTATACTTCTCAAGCGTTTGTAGAATAGTCTGCTTTTCTATCTCCTCCAAGGTCATGCCTTGCAGATTCGTTGTCACCTTCTGTTCTATAGGATGCTGGTATTGTGATTTAAAATCATCCGCAGTCAATATTTCCTTTCCACTGACCAGCAAGGTACGTTCCACCAAATTCTTTAATTCACGGATATTACCCGGATAAGGCAAACGGCTTAAATAATCCATCGCTTCAGAAGTAAATTCCACTTTGGAAAGACCGTTCGATTCACATTGTTTGTCGGCAAAATGACGGACCAATAACGGAATATCCTCACGGCGTTCGCGTAATGCCGGAAGATGCACCGTAATTAAATTAATACGATAGAACAAATCCTCGCGGAAGGTGTGTTCCTGCACCATCTGTCGTAAATCGGCATTCGTCGCACTGACCACACGGATATCGACTTTACGGGGACGGCTGTCGCCCAAGACTTCAAAAGTCTGTTCTTGTAACACGCGAAGCAGTTTCACCTGACAGCTTAAATCCAAATCGCCAATCTCATCCAAGAAAATCGTACCTTTATCAGCCAGTTCAAAACGTCCTACCCTGTCGGCTGTGGCATCCGTAAACGCACCTTTCTTATGACCGAACATTTCACTCTCGAACAAAGTATGAGAAATTCCTCCCAAGTTCACTTTCACAAAAGGTTTCTTGCTACGGGGACTGTTCAAATGTACCGCTTCGGCTATCAACTCCTTGCCTGTACCACTTTCACCGGTAATCAAGACCGATGCGTTGGTACGCGCTATCCGCTTGATCGTGGCCAGCACATCCATCAGTGCTTTACTCTTTCCAATGATATGGCTACGGTCGAAGCCGTCATTATCTTCCACCGGAACCTCTGCTTTCTTATCTTGTGAAGTCAGTTCCAAAGCCGTTTCTATCCGTTGCATCAACGCCACGTTGTTCCAAGGCTTGGTAATAAAGTCAAATGCACCTGCCTGCATCCCTTGCACGGCAAGCTGGATACTTCCCCATGCTGTCATCAATATAACGGGAACATCGGGCCGGAACACTTTGACCTGTTTCAAAAGAGTCAATCCTTCTTCACCACTGGTGGACAGGGTGAAGTTCATATCCATCAAGATTAACTGGGGCGCAACCGAACGGACTATTTCAATAGCCTCTTTGGGACCCGGTACGGCCTGCACATCATATTTCGCCCTTTTCAGCATAAAGCTCAGAGAAGAACGAATGGCACTGTCATCGTCTATAATTAATATCATAATGCTGCAAATGTAGAAATTATTATTTTAATAAGTACAAAGACAACCCCATTTTATATTCAAACAGAATTGAATAGTGAAAATCCTATTGTTTGATAATCTTCTCGAAATCGGCATCAATATTAGTATTGGTATTGAAATCCCACAATGTCAAGCTGCGCAACTGGTAATAATAGTACCAATAATAGAACAACTCATTGATATGCTTCTGACGAGCCTCATCTTTCTTTGACTGGGAATCATTCAAATCCAATGTCGAGATTTTACCGACCATGAAGGTTTCCACATTGGTGCTGTAACGTTTCTGGGCAATCTTGTCCGCATCGTCTGCTATCTGCAACTGGGCCTGCTGGTTATTGAACTGTTCTACAAGGATAAACAGATTCTGATTGAAATTCATGGTCTCCTGACGTAGCTTGCTTTCAGTCACATCGCGGTTACTTTGAGCAATCTTTACCTGACCACGACGTTTTCCCCAGTCAAGAATAGGAATTTTAAAACCAACTTCTACAATCTGGTTATCTTTCAAACGGCGGTATGCACTATTAAATTCATTGTCTGTTCCTGTAAAACCTACCTGTGCATAGAGCTTGATTTCACGTAAATTACCTTTCGCCTTAGCCACTTCAAAATCTGCTTCCAACTGGCGGCGACGAATATTGTGCGCAAATGAATTATTGGCAAGTGCTTTGTCCAAAACATCCGGATAGTTCAGCAATACAGTCGGAATCGTCTCGGGAACAACCGGTTCCAATTCCTCATCTTCTCCTAATGCTAGAAATGAACGGAGTTTGAACATATTACTTTTCAAGTTGCTTTCATTTTCAGTCAACGTAGAACGGGCATTCAATACATTCAGTTCCAATTGCAACAAATCATTTTCACTGATCTGCCCCATACTACGCTTTGCCTTAGCCACTTCATACAGTTTATCTGCATTCTTCAGATTCTGTCGGGCGATGCCTACATTTTCCTTAGCCAACAACAAATTGAAAAAATAGTTGATAGTAGTCATGGTTACCTCTTCGGTTGCAGTAAGAAATGCGGCTTTAGCTTCAGCGTATCTCACCGGTTCGATGCGGCGGTTCCATTTAATTGTATTCACTCCGAAAATAGGTTGTTCCAAAGTCAATGCCACAGGAACAGACATATATCGTTTTGATTTATCTCCATCCAGTTGTTTCAAGAAATCAAGAGAGGTATTCAATGAGAGTTTACCACCGGTCAACCAAATATTCTGATCGATAGAAACTTCACCATTCATTTCCATATAATTATTACGTACAAATGTATAAGCACCGTTATCCTGCTGATAAGAATTATACTTCTTATTATAGCTGGGAATAGTGGCTTCAAAATTCATTTCCGGAAGCAAATCCGCACGGAAAGTACGATATTCCCAATAAGCGGTTTTCAGCTCGTTTAAAGCTACGGCCGCATCTACACTTTGCACACGGGCAATAGTAATGGCTTCCTCCAAAGTGATGGCACGTCGCTTTTCTTGTGGCTGCGCTCCGGCAACCAACGATATGCCAAAGGCTAAAAATAGAGATATTACTTGTTTTTTCATTGCGTTATTATTCTTTTTATCAAAGGTAAGGCAAATGGTATGCCAAAAAACTATTTCACTGTTTTATAACACCTTACGACAAAAATGGAGTGTCCGAAATCGGACACTCCATTCATATACGAACACTGCTGATCATGTGACAATGAAATAACATTATTCATTATGCAACGCGTCTGCCGGCTCAATCCCCATCGCTTTCCGGGCGGGGAAATAAATGCCGAGCAAAATTATTATCCCCAACAACAGCATGGCCGACACAAAACAAAGCAAAAAACGTCCCCAAGCAGGTTCCATTAATGTATGCACAGTAAGATCCGCCATCTGCATATTCGCACAAACAAAAACAGCGGGAATGGCAGCCGAAACCAAGAGAAGGATGCCCTCAAGTACATAATAACCAAATACATTCATCCTACTGCAACCTAGTGCCATACGCAAAGCTATCTCACTTCGGTTTTTACGAGTCCGAAACCAGAAAGTACCCAGCATCCCTAAAAATATATTGAAAACAAAGAAAAGGATAACGGCATAGGTAGTATTCAGATAATTCACCGTTCCTTGCTCTATATCGAAAGCTTCCTTCATATCGCCATACGAATTTATATCGTATAAGTAATAAGGGCCGATAGATAATTTCCCTTGCATATCCTGCATAAAATGTTCGGTAAATCCCAGTATGGAATTGGAAGCCACACGCACCGCAATGTGATGCCAATGAGTCAGCGGCGGACTGGGAAGATAAATAAAAGGTTCGTAACGCTCGTACTCATCGGTCTTATGAGCAGGAAGTACCGCCATTACCTTATAATTAGTTTCCGGTTGCACACTATTCAGAAAATAAGGATTGAAACAAGTCTCCCCTACTCCATTGCGTCCGCTAAACAAGGAATCACTTAACGTTTCACTCATCAACACCGGCATGGGGTATTCATTCTTGTCCCAACGCTCCGCCTCAAATGAGCCTGATAATGGCTGCAAACGAAATACCTTGAAATAAGTAGGGCTGACATAACGGATGAAACAGCCTACCACATGGGTCGAATCCGAATGCGGAGCATATCCCTCATACATATTATTTCCCGTATAAGGTATTGTCCCATAATAAAAACAAGCTTCCTCCACCCCTTGATATTGTTGGATTAAATGATAGATTTGTTCCAAATATTCAGCAGAATGACTCATTAATACAGAATCATTTTGCAAAGCCGGCTTAATATTCAATTGAATATCAAAAACATTCTCCGTGTCATATCCTTTAGTCTGACGGGCAGCAGCCTCATAATTATAAACCAGATCGATGCTGTACCATAGCAAGATAAGAACAACAATCAATTCAACCCACACCCATACATTGGCGTGCCTCTGGTTCCACATTTGTCTGAATAAACTCTTTATCATTTTTCTTTCCTCCTATTCTCCTTTGATGGTAGTCGCAATATTACGATGTGTGACCATCCATACCGGAATCAATACCGACAATAAATTAAAAACAACACATACGCCGAAAACCAACACAAATAAAGCAGGATGCAACAACAAACCTCCATCCAGACTGATATCTGATAATTCTACCTCGCCGCTACCAAACAACCATACACGTCCCAGCCAAACCAACACACACGAAAACAGATATCCTAAAATTCCACCCAAAAAGACCGTAAACAGATTCTCTAAAAACAACCTCACCATAATGGAAATACGTGATGCACCATACGCCTTGCGAACTGCAATCTCTGTCACACGCTCCTGCATTCGGGCATTGGTCATACCTGAGATATTAATAGCAGGAACAATCAGCAAGACCATCAATAACATACTGTAAACCAACGGTGCACTAATATCTTTTCCACGAAAAAAGGTATATTCCGTATGAGTATAGAGTTCGTTCATCTCGAAAGCATATTCTGCCGTTGAACTATTCAAACGATCCTGCCGATGCTGTACTTCAGTCCGTACCTCTGCAGGACGAGTGTCCGGCAGCAGTTTGAGCAATCCCAGACGGATTCCTCCCAAGCCCCCTGTCCAAGTAGCATAATAGTCTTCATTTTCCAATGAGAAAGGAACAAAAGCATCAGCGTATGCTGTCTGGAAAATAGCATTGACATCTTTCACCACGCCTACCACTTTAGTCGGAAAAAAATTACTTTGATATTCTTTTCCTACCACATCCGTCGTGCCGAAAAGCTGCAAGGCCATACGCTCGGTTACCACACTGACACACCGACGGGCATCATACTCCTCTTGTGTGAAAGGACGTCCCGCTATAAATTCATAATCAAAGAACTTAAACCAGTTATCAGCCACAGGCCGCACAAAATAGTTGAATATCTCATTCGAAGCGGACAAGTTACAAGGGGTCTTGGAAACGCCACGATACCAAGTAACCTCTTTTACACCAGGGAGCTCTGAAAACAATGCTTCAAAAGCCTTGCGTCCCATACCGCTGTTCTGGTTGGTATGATCCTGCTTACGATAGGTCATTCCCGAACCTGTATACATCATATCGCTCCGATCACTTTCCGGAGCCATATCCATTGTACGGAAGTCATAAATCATCACTACCACCATAACAAAAGCGATAGTGACAGCTGTTCCTATAATACTGATTGTAGCATAAAAAGGATTCTGCCGTATCAGATTAAATGCTTGTAATAATAGCTGTTTCATTCGTTTTATCTCTTCATTTTATTTATTCTTCATGTAATGCCTCAGCCGGTTCGATACTCATGGCACGACGGGCAGGGTATCCTATTCCAATGACAATCATTCCAGCAATCAGAATGAAAGTGCCCAGAATTGTAATCGCAAAACGACCTTCCGTAAAAGGCATACGTGTAACTTCCACCAGTTCGGCATATCCCAAATTCCACGCTACGACCAATGCAGGAATAGCAGATACCAACAATAAAAAGACTCCTTCCCCCATCAGACGACCGCAGATTCCCCAACGGGTAGAACCTAAAGCTATACGCAACGCAATTTCGACACGCCGATGCTGTGTCCGGAACCAGAAAGTTCCGATAATGCCTAGAAAGATATTCAGCAATAAGAAAAATATGATACAAAATTGCGTATTCAACTCATTCACCGAATCCGTTTCATAAGCAGTGCGTACATCACTCAAAGGAGTTATATCCAAAAGATATAGATTGCCCACCTGATATTGACGGTCGGCATCCACTATCAAACGGTCTATGAATCCATCATTCTGTCCCTCACGAACACGTAGGCAAACTTCTATATAAACCGTTTCGCCCAAGGATTCCATTACCTCATCTGTCAGGTACACAGCAGCATAACGGGAGCCGTAATCATCCGGAGCTGTAAAATGATCATAACGGACCGGCTCGGTAAGAGCAGCTATAGAAAGGTGCTCCGCCTCCGGCTCATTCCGCCAAACAGGCACCCTACGCCCTAAAAGTTCCTTACCATGCCAAGGTGCATCCTGATAAACATCGGCAATATTCACAGATAAGACCATGCCGGACGGTGTCAGTGCCTCAGCAAGGCTTTCACTATCCGAACCGTCTATATTGCGATAACGGAATACATTAAAATACTCCGGAGTTATCCATCGTTTCAAACTACGTACCGGGACTGTATCCAGATAAAATGAAAAACTGTTTGCACCGTCATTATAAGGTATACAGTTTTGCGAGAGGCTGACTGCTTCCACATCCGGACGATGCGCAAGCCTGTTTACAATTTCATGCAAATCGGCAACATCTTCTTTCATAGTACGGCCAGGCTGATAAGCAGCCGCCTTCGAAGTCATCCGCTCAAAACGAAGAACATACGTATTTTCTATATCAAAGCCCATCGGCAAATTATAGATGCTCAATGTGACATATACCACATCCACAATATACCATAATATGACAAACACCACAAAAAGTTCCATCCACAGAAACGCATTGCTGCGGCGCTCGTTCCATATCTGTTTCAATAAATTCCTGTTCATGATCTAACGTTGGTTTAAAGCGTCCGTAATATTCATGCGCGATGCCCTCCAGGCAGGAATGCACGCTGACAGCAAATTCAAGAGCAGGCAGAAAATGAATGCGGCCAAGAATATCCAGGGACTGAACAACATATCTGCCGAAAGACTGGTTTCTCCTATTTGGGCACGGTTCTCGCTATTGGAAAATAAGAAATCATTCAATAAAAAAGTACATGCATAACTGAAAAGCATTCCTACTGCTCCGGCTATGAGCGTCAATAATAAGTTTTCATAAAACACTTGCCTCAACAAGACATTGGCAGTAGCACCAAATGCCTTCCTCACTCCTATTTCCGACATGCGCTTCCGCATACGGGACAAAGTCATGCTACTCAAATTTATAGCCGGTACCAGCAATAAAATAACAATCACCAACAGGTAGTGCAAATAAGCTTCCTTCGCCTGTAACTCTCTTCCCCAGTGACGAAAGATAAAAGAGAAACGATCATCGGGTTGTCCACGATAAAAGATTTCAGAATCCTGCAATCCGTCATTAAATTTCTGACGCAGACGTTCCACCTCTTCTCTGATAGCAGGAAAATCTTTCTCCGAATGTGCCAGAATGACCACACGAAAAGTTCCCATCGCATTGTCATACCAACACTTCCTGGCTATTTCAGTTGAATTGAAAGGTATCCAAATCTGCGCATACGAAGAAACAGCCAGTTTGGATACATCTTTCACAACACCCACTACCGTATAATCGGCCAAGTTAAGTTGGACTGTACGCCCCACTGCTTCTACCGTACCAAATAAATTCCGGGCCACAGAAGCGCTAATTACAACCTTAGGAAGTCCGCTTTCACTATCGGCAGCCGTAAACGGCTTTCCGGCAATAAAATCAAAAGAGAACACTTTCCAAAAAGTATCGTCAGTTTCAAGATTATCCACTGTCATCGTTTTTCCCGCAGGTACAGAAATACGCATCCTGCCTCCTGTAGACACTATAGTTACCGTTTCAGGAACAGTAAGCGCCTTAAAACACTCTTTAGCCACCGTAAGTGACATACAGCCGTTTGATGAATTATCACTAGTATCTCCTTTCTGATGAATAGACATCGCTTTCATATAAAGAGAACGTGAACGGTTCACCTCAGGCACACAATCCGTAATGCGCACTTCCAACACCAAAACGATGACCATGATCATACAAATAGCCAATGCCGTTCCTATAATAGAGACCAAGCTGATGAGCCTATTCTCACGGAGTTGGAAAAAAGCCTGTTTGAAATATAGTTTTATCATGTTTGTGCTATGCTCTAAAATCTTTTAACAAAAAAAGAAATTACTCATTATGCAATGCTTCCGCCGGCTGAACTTTCATAGCCTTACGTGCAGGAATCCAAATGCCTACTACAATCATCAATGCAATCAAAATAAAGGAGATAAGAACTGTTATTATGAAGCGTCCACCTTCAATAGTAGTACCATTCATCCAAGCATTCAATTCACTATTTGCCAGATTCCAATTGATAAAAACAGCCGGAATAGTGGCTATAACCAATAGCAGTAATCCTTCCACCAACTGGCGTACAAAGACACTGTGGTCTGTTCCTCCCAAAGATTTCATCAAAGCAATCTCACCACGTCGTTGCTGAGTACGAAACCAGAACGTGCCCAGCAATCCTAAAAAAATATTCAACAATAAAAAAACCATACCCAAAATATAGCTGCGCATGGAATTGGTTTGTGACTGTTGATAGTTACGACGGATATCATCAAACGAACGCACTTCGGCTATAAACACATTCCCCACCCGATATAGCTTCTCACTATCAGCTTTCAAACGGGTTATAAAATCTTTATCCTGATCTTCTTTTACCCGTACACACAATTCAAGTCCCACATCATACCAATTCTCCGGCAAAAGTTTCACCATACTGTAGCTGTTCCATGCCTGCTCATAATCTGAATACCGGACTACCTCCAACGATGCTCCCAGCGTATAGGTTTCCGTCGTATCTCCAAACAAATAAAACTGTTTTCCTACCAATGGAGTCAAATCTCTTCCGTAACGTTTCTTGTATAAATTATCGGAAGCCAAAAAATTCTTGGGATGGCTAAGCAACTCCGCCAATTGTTCAGGAGTTTCCCCACGAGTACCATGATACTGGAAAACCCGGACAAAATCAGGACTTACTAAACGTCGAATAGTCCATCCCGGCGACTGAAGTGTGTCATATCTAACCTCCGTACCGCTGTTACTCCCATTATAAGGATAAGAATTCTGACCAAAACCAACCGCCTCTATATCCGGACGATATTTAAGACGCTCGGCAAGTCCTTTCACATCTTCCCGCTGCTGCTCTTTTGTCTGATTAGGAATAAAATCAGGACTTTTATCAGTAAGGCGTCCCATTTGTATCAAATAACAATGGGAGATATCAAAACCACGTGGCTCATAGTAAACAGCTGCCTTAACATACATATAATCGACAATATACCACATAACAACGCTCACCAACAACAATTCGGTAACAAGCCAAAGATTGGAACGCCACTCATTCTTTATTTGTGTCAATAGTTTCTTATTCATTCTAACTCTTCTTTTAAATTCTTAATTTTTCATCTATTAATGTATCTTTCCTCCCAAAGCATTGACTATGTTAGTACGCGATGCCCGCCATGCGGGAATACCGCTACTAAGCAAATTCAATACAAAACAGAACAACAATGCATAGAGGAAAGTAGATGGTTGCAATAAAATTCTGGAATCAACAGTAGGCGCATTCAGAGTAACACTATAAGGTTGTGCAAACAATATATCAGTGCCCCAATAAGCGAATAATATACTAATGAGCAATCCGATAGCCCCTGCCAACAAAGTGATTACGAGATTTTCCATCACAATCTGCCCCACCATCTCTATGCGGGTACTTCCAAATGCACGACGCACACCTATCTCGGCTACACGCTGACGCAAACGGCTTTGCGTCATGCTGCTCAAATTTATGGCAGGAACCAATAATAGAATAATAAAGATAATGACACGCTCACGACGAGCCGCTTTTAAATCCGGTTCCAAATTGGCAGCAAAAGAAATCGATTGGGTTTCCTGGTCATAAGGACGGTTGCGATCTATCAATGTATACCCTTGATCAGCAAGTATTGAATTATACTCATTCATACGGCGCTTAGCCTCAGCACGAATCTCATCAAAATCCTCACGGTCATGCGCCAACAGAGTTACACTCATCATTCCCATGTGGTTATCACTCCATGTGTCATTAGACAGGTTGGTCGAAGTGAAAGGAATCCATACTTGCCCGTAAGCCATATCGGCAAGAGTTGAAACATCTTTCACTACTCCTACTACACGATAAGGAGCATGACTCAGCAGAAATTCTTTACCTACAGACTGAATAGAACCAAACAAGGCACGTGATATGCTCTCTGTTATAACAGCTACAGGGCGCCCAGCTGTAAAAGTAGCTTCATCATACGGCTTTCCATCTGTAAACTGAAAATCGAACACATGAAAAAATGTATCATCTGTCTCACGCACATCAGCTCCTATCGCAGGCGCACCAGGTAGGGAAACAGGAGTGGACACCGTCATGCAACAATAAACAGTAACAGCCTCAGGAGTCTTCAACGATTTGTATACTTCACGTGCAGTCTGTACACTCATCGGACCATTACTTGTCCCATTTCCCCAATCTTTATGACTGATACTCATATAATGTACATGTAAAAAACGGTTACGATTGGACTCGGGAGAAAAAGGAGCGACCTTTACTTGTTGCATCATCACTACCAACATAATAAGGAAAATACTCAGCGCAGTCCCCACAATACCGATAATACTGATAAGCGGATGTTGGCGTAGTTGTGCCAAAGCTTGCTTGTAATACTGTTTTATCATTTTCGAATTCTATTTTATTATTTTCTTATACACTTTATATCTATACTAGCCAAAGTCATGCCAAAGACACAAAAAACTGAATATAAACATATTATCTTTATTATACACTGTCCGAAAATGAACACCAACTTCATTTTCGCACACGATTTCATTTCCTGATATATAAATTAAAGCAGAGATACAATGTTCTATATTTCCAAATAGATCCCAAATGTATCTCCGTTTTTCATTAATTCCATCTTTTAATAAAATGAATATCTGATTTACTCACCATGCAATGCCTCAGCTGGCTGGATACTCATGGCCTGCCGTGCCGGAAACCAAATGCTGATAGCGGCAATAGCCCAAAGTAACAGAAAAGTAACGAGCCCTCCTATCAGGAAACGTGTGAAACTCCATTCTACAGGCCATGTCTCTACTAAATCAGAAATACCTAAATTATAAGCTACAACCAAAGCAGGAATATAAGCGATGGTTATCAGTAGAAAGCCTTCTCCCATTAAAAGAGTCTGAAGACTGTGCGGCGTAGCCCCAGCAACCAGACGGACGGCCAGTTCTTCACGACGCTGCTGCGTACGGAACCAGAAAGTACCCAATATGGCCAAAAATGCATTAGCTAAAAAGAATCCAGCAATGGCCAAATAAGTATAAAGATCGCTACGATAATCAGCCAGATGTTCATTCCGGTAATAACTCATAGGACGTATATCCGCCAGATACAGATTACCCACACGCAGCTGTTTCTTCATCTCTTTCCGGAATGATTCCACAAAGCCAGGACGGTCGGCATCTGCCTTCACACGAATAAATATATCATGATAAGGAATACTGCCATAGCTTATCTTAAAATCTCCCTGTCCCAACTGTACAATGCGATAAACGGCTTTACTCCAATTGGAATATTCATTATATTTCTGATTCTCGCATACGGCGGCCACACGCACCGAATCTGGTTCATCCTTGCGCATGGAAACCCCACTATGAATAAACCGACCGGCTAGCTCCACTCCTTTTACAGTCATATTATTTATGTCCGGATTCAACAGCCGACAAGCTGTATTTTCCGTCACCACAAAATCATTGGTATGTGATGCCCGCCGGGACAACTCTTCAGGCGAACATTCATCAGCCCCTCTGACACGAAACACGGTAAAATAAGAAGGAGTGACTTCCCGATACATCGCACTGGTCTTCAATGTATCATAAGACATGGTTCCACTACCGTTTTTCCATATATAATGGAAATGCATCAAAGTATAACATGCACTTTCTACTGCCGGATGATGTTGCAGCCGATTATAAAATTCCAAATATTCAGCTGTCACTTCATCATCAGACCGACTTGCTGTGTCACACTCCACGCTTTCATTGGGTAAGACGGCCGCTTGTACATAATATACATGCTCCCAATCAAACCCTAATGATTTCTGTTGGTTCACTACCACAGCATACACATAATCCACAGCATACCACAGTGAAGTAGCAATGACGAACATTCCAGCCATCAGCAACAGATTGGCACGAAGATTATTCTTTATAATAATTAATAAATGAATCAGCATAGCCTTAGAGTTTTTGATTTAACGAATCGACAATCGGAGTATGGGCAACACGCCAGGCAGGAATGTATGCCGAAAGCAAATTAAGCACCAGACAAAAACAAAGCGCCACAAAAAATACAACAGGACTGACCATAGAAACATTCATGGTAGCTGTTGCTCCCCAAGCAGTCTGAAGCAACCAATCACTCATCAGCCACAGACACAGATAAGAAAGTCCAAGTCCCAGCATCCCACCGATTAATGTCAATACAAAGTTCTCGTTCAAAACCTGCCACACCAACTCTCCCTGTGTAGCGCCAAAAGATTTACGAATACCTAATTCTTCCAGCCGACGACGCATACGGGTATGTGTCAATCCGCTTAGATTAATGGCGGGAACCAATAAAATAACAATAATCATAATGCCATATTTCCAATATGCCGCATCCAGATTTTCATACGAGTTGGCAAATTTACGATTCAACTGAGTACGGAAGTTATCCGGTTGCCCCATCAGTTGCAATTCTCTCTCACCCAGTGTCGTATTAATCTGTGCCACTCCACGGGCCACCTCATTACGGATTTTCTCAAAATCATCTGAACAATGCGCCAAGATAGTAATGATATGATTTCCCTGAGTTTCTCCTGCTTCCACCTTATTGGCTATCGCATTCGAAGAATAAGGTGCATAAACCTCACTCCATGCAAACTCACAAAAACGATTTACATTCTCTACTACACCACAAACAGTATAATCAGTAAAATTAATCTGTACAGGTTTCCCAATAGCAGCGTCCACATCTCCATAAAGACGCCTCGCCACACTTTCAACAATAACAGCTTTCTTTATTCCCGACTGAAAGTCAGCCTGGGTAAAAGGTTTTCCCGACAAGTAATGAAATTGGTATATCTTCCAAAAATCAGCATCTGTCAGTAACAACGGTGTATTGACCTCTTCATCAGCTCCTGGAGTACTGACTAATACTTCACCGGCTTCATAAGTAACGCATACAGCTTCGGGAGTTTTCAACGGATAAAAGACTTCTTTAGCCATCCACAATGAAGGTCGGGAATGACCTGCGCTGTTAGGTTCTTTTTTGTCATATACCGTACGCTCCCATTTGACGTAAAGCGAGCGTGAACGATTTACTTCAGGAGCATAGTCCGCCGTTTTCGCTTGATAGACAATTAGAATAACCATTATCAAAGCAATAGCGAGGGCAGTTCCCAATATAGTAATTGCACTTAGTAACGGTTGGTTACGCAATTGATAAATTACTTGTCCTATTGTTTTTTTTATCATTATAGTACCTTTTCATTAATGGTCCGTAGAAAAAATGAAGTAGCCTCCAGTTATTGCACCTGACGGCCATCAAAGAAACGGATAGTTCTTGAAGTCTGTTTGGCTTGTTCTTCATTATGGGTTACCATCACAATGGTACGTCCATCTTCTTTATTCAATTTATGCAACAACTCCATTACTTCAGCACCCATTTTTGAGTCCAAATTTCCGGTAGGCTCATCGGCAAGGATAATTTCGGGATTGCCCACAATAGCACGGGCTATCGCCACACGCTGACACTGACCACCGGAAAGCTGTGTGGGCATGTGGCGCATACGATGACTTAAACCGACACGCTCCAACACTTCTTTTGCCAAACGGGTACGCTCCTTGGCAGCCATCTTTCTATAGAGCAAAGGCAATTCTACATTGTCAATCACATTCAGCGAATTAATCAGGTGGAATGACTGAAACACAAATCCCAAAGTCTTATTACGAAAAGCAGCCAGTTCTTTATCTTTCATACTTTCTACAGAAGTACCGTTTATTTCAATCTTTCCACTGCTGGGAGCATCCAATAACCCCATAATATTCAACAAGGTAGACTTACCGCAACCGGAAGGCCCCATAATACTAACAAATTCGCCTTTAATCACATCCAAATTTACATTTTCCAGTGCTAATGTTTCAATCTCATTGGTACGGTAGATTTTATTGATACCGGTTAATTTAATCATTGCCATAATTTTTCTTATTTAAATTGTTAATCTTATACACTTTTTATTTTTATGAATCAAAAGATATACCAAAGCAATAAACATTTAATTTTCAACAGATTATTATTTAATATATTGTCCGATAACGGACAGTATGATCGTTTTTGTCAGTCGTATTCATCCCACAACACATCTACCGGACTAATACAACTGATGCTGTATACCGGAATAAGAATGCCAACAAGCATTATGAATAATATAAAAAAGTAAACAATCAAAAAAACGACATAGCCTAAGAACAAATTAAATTATGTTCGGGAAATGAGTGAAAAGGAAGAAAAGACACTTCATTTCCCGTAACAATCAATGTATTAATTAAGAGAGAGTTTTATCTTGTTGTTTATGTCATAGCTGCTTCTTATTTCAACTTCAACTTATTCTTGTTTTTGTAACTGCTCATATCGCTGACAACCACCTTGTCACCCGGTTTCAATCCCGATATGACTTCCACATATTCAAAATTACTGTCACCCAATTGAACTTTACGCTTCACTACTTCATCCTTACTATCCTGAACAAATAATTCATATTCACCGCGACCGACATAATAAGAAGCATTCGCCAATCTTAAAACCCCTTCTTTCACGGCATTCATTACATATACATCCGTCTTCAAGCCGGAACGCAATCGCTTGTTATTATCTTCATTCAGTTGTACAATGAACGAAATCACCCCATTCTTACTCAACGGTGTCACACTACTTACCGTTCCTTCCAGTTTCTCATTGCCAATCTTGACTATGGCACGTCCACCTGCTGCCACACGGTCACCGTATGTATCAGCTATTTCACCTTCCACTTTAAAGTGGCTCAAATCAGAAATGATAGCTACTTGACTACCTTCCGCCACCTGCGCACCTACCTGATTATTAATATAGGTAAGAATCGCTTTACGCGGTGAACGAATTTGAGCGTCATCCAATGTACGTTTCATTTCAGCAAGACTCTTTGAGAAAATATTGAATTCCAATTCCTTCACTTTCAAATCAGCCTCTTTTACTTTCGATTCATTTGCGTATTGCTGACGGAGCTGTTCCAATTCCAGTTTTCCTGTATTGAAGTTCAATTCAGCCTGACGAACCTTGTCCGTTGTTCCAGAACCCAAGCTATCCAAATAACGTTCGTTGCGAAGTTCTACCTCCATACGGTTCAATTTCATGGCAGAAATTTTCACTTGCATTGATAAATCGCTCAGATACGTATTATTATTCACCTTCAACTGCTCTAACTGATAACGTTTCATCTGTTCTTCATCCAGCAATTTCTTGTATTCGGTTTCCGTACTCTGCAAATCAAGTTTCAAAATCGGCGTACCTACATCCACGCTGTCTCCTCCCTTACGGTAAACTTCCACGATACGAGTATTAATAGGTGAATTGATAATCTCTTCAAAAGCCGGGACAACCTTACCGGAAGCACTGACACTTACTTCAATAGTTCCATTGTCTACTTCTGAAAACACCAAATCTTTCTTATTGACGCTACTTCGCATAAACGAAATCAATACAGCTATACATACCACTGCCGCCACACCTATTGCACCATATTTAATGAACTTCTTTTTGCGTTCCTTATCACGCACTTCTTTAGGGATTTCTCTGTCCATAACTTATTGTAATTTTATTATTGTCATTTTTGTACTAAAGAATAAACAACATCCGTGCCAAGAAAGCAACTTATTGATAATCAATAACAAACAAAACGTACAGGGTGTCCGAAATCGGACACCCTGTACGTTTTTAAACATCAGTTACCGTACTATAATGACTAACGCAAACGCAATATATCACCTACTTTAGGAGAAGAATCTTCCGGTTTCATCTTATTCATCTTATATAAATTCTTCAGACGAATACCATACTTTTGGGAAATAGAATACATAGATTCTCCCTCACGGACAACATGAACTATGTGTTCCTTATCCGCACGACGATGCTTTTTATCCAAATAAATAATATCACCTGGTTTCAATACATATCCTTTATAAAGATCATTGTATTTCCTCAACTTACGTTGACTGATATCAAATTCTTTAGAAAGTTTTTTAAATGTATCCCCCGGGCGTACCACAATATAAAGTAAATCATTAGCTAAATAAGGCTGATGCGGGTTTGGGAATTCCTTCATCCACTTTATACCATCCTTGGTATCATACTTATGTAATTCATATAATTCAATGATATCAATTAAACGATACGCATAGCGAGGGTCAGTAGCATATCCCGCCTTCTTCAGCCCATGTGCCCATCCTTTATAATCGGTGATTTTTAATTTAAAAAGAGATGCATAACGTGAACGTCCTTTTAAAAATTTAGAATGATCTTCATATGACTCACGAGGGTGCTTATAGGCACGAAAACATTCATTACGGGCATCATCATCATGCCGTACAGTACGACCAGTCCAGTCACCACCACATTTTATACCAAAATGATTATTGGATTTACGAGCCAGCGTACTTTTTCCCGCCCCTGATTCCAATAATCCTTGAGCCAAAGTGATGCTGGCAGGAATACGATACCGTTTCATCTCATCGACAGCAAGATCTTTATACTTATGAATATATTCCTCATACTGCCGGTTACGGGTTTGCGCTTGCACTGTAAAATTACATAGACAACAAAGCAACCCGATTAATATAAATTTCAACGTATGTTTCATCATATAAAACTGTTTCAAAATCGCTACTATACTTTATCCGTTATATATAGTTGCAAACTTACCATTTTTATCCAGCTGTATGCAATCTTTTTAAATTAATTACGAATTTCATTCGAATTCCAAAAGTCCAAAGAAATCCGGACGATGAAAATCCGGCTTCTCTATTTTTATAGGACTCCATGATAAGAAATGAGGCTTTTGCAATTCATCTCCACATTTATAAAAATTAGCTCGTACAACCATTCCATCCAACTTGGTAATGGTATGCTTAAAAAATACCTTATACGGAATCTGCAAAGCAACCTCCCAAGTACATTCTCCTATCTTTTCTTCAAAAGTTTCTCTGCCCAAACTAGCCCAACGCTTCACCTGATCTGTTATTTCAAGAGGAGCCATTTCTCGATTACTACGCTCCGAACCTGCTGCTAAAAGAATCGTAGCGATACAGTTACATTCCAAATTGTAATAAACGCCATCTCTCGCAGGAATAGAGAAAAATTCCACACAGGAATCTGTCCAGACACTACCGTTATCTTCACCGTATTTGGCACGAACACTATCTTCTACTACTTTATAATGAACTAATATAGCATCATTTGTATAGGCTATACGAAAAGAGACTTGAGGTTGATAAGGATATTCTTTCCAGTTCACTATATTAATAGGATAATACATTATGTTCTCATGATCAAATAAGGTCGGTATTTGTTGTGCATCCTGAACTTTGCCACTTAATTTCTTTACTTTCATCATATTATTTTTATTAATTAAATAGCTACTGTTAGCTTCACAAAAATATATACTTCCAATGAGAAAACAAAATAGTGGCTACCATAAACAGCAGCCACTAAAAGAATAAAGCCATAAAGACAATGAAAGTACTATTTTTTCCCCATTTCACCCATATTTACTTCTTCACATCGCCCTGTGACATATGTCTTCTTCCATCATGCTGCTTTTTCATTCCTTGTCTTTTTTTCATCTCTTTACGAAATTTATCACCATTGTGTTTCTCCATATTATACATTTTCTGAATTTGTTTAGGAGAAAGAAATTTCCGAAACTCATTATAATATTCCTCACGAATATCCAGTATCTTTCTACTCTGCGCGAAACGTGCCTTAATAGCCTGCTCCACTTCAGCATCTGTAGGGACCGGTTTGGGGATCTGTTTATCGGCGGCCGTTCTATTTGCAACATTTCGACAAACTCCCATATGACGAGTAGCCTGCATTTCTTCCATGTATTGTTTATACACCGGAATAAATTTAGTAGCCGTTGCGTCATCCAATGCCAATCCTTTTATAATTTGATTGCACTGTATTTCCAGCATCTGTTCTTTATTAAACTGCCTTCTTTCAGATTTAGTTTCTTTCTTTTCTTGGGCAAAAAGTGTTACCTGACTTCCCATAACAATGGCTGCCAACACCATTAAAAAAAATTTTGTTCTCATCATTTTTTTGTTTTTAGTGATTAATCAATTTATAAATATATCATTTTCAGACAATTCCACCCATTCTGCTAATTCCTCATCAGACATAGATTCTATATAACGATCCAAAGTATCTGAATAAGAAGAGTCTAAATCCGTAGAAACAATAAGTGAATGAGAAGGCAACTCCTCTGCCACAGGTTGAGATATCGGAAAGAAAAGAACTCCCAACATGACAGCCGCAATAGCTAAAGTAGCCCCAATAATCAATTTTATTCTATTCTGCCTATTAAACCTCTCAGCCTGGGTACGCTCCAATACTTGTTTTTGCATTTTTCCGAAAAAGCCATCAGGGGTACGATAAGGCATCCGCTTCCCAATATTCTTAAAATCAAACTCCTTTTCCATCCTATCTTTAATTATTTATCATGTACTCTTTTATCTTCTCTTTTGCATAATGATAATTCACTTTCAACGTATCCACCTTCGTGTCCGTAATCCTGCTAATTTCTTCATATTCCAGTTCATCATAATAACGAAGATTGAAAACTACCCGCTGTTTTTCAGGAAGCATCAAAATAGCCTGCTGAAATTTCACCGCCATTTCGTTCTCATAATCCACATAATCTGACGCCATCAACTTATTCATTAACTCTTCCTGAACTTCTTCCGCCGAAACAGCTTGTTCTTTACGCATATTCAGAAAACGGAGACACTCATTGGTCGCTATCCGATAAATCCATGTTCCCAATGAACTTTCCTCCCTAAACTGAGGAAGATGGCGAAAGACGCGAATAAAGACTTCCTGCAAAATATCCTCTGCATCCTCATGTGATACAACCAATCTCCGGATATGCCAATATATGGGCTGTTGAAAAAAATCTATCAACAATTTAAATCCCCGTTCCGGGTCGGAAGCCCATACTTCCCTAATTTTATCTTCGTTTATCATCTATTCGTCAAAAGTTTATAGGTTAGAACCACCCGAAAACAAGAAGTTAAAAGTGAAAATAAAGTTTTTACATTAATTATAGATGAAGTTAAAATAATCAATCACATTTCCAACAAGAGAAAAATACAACCAATCTTCCAGAATATGAATTTAAAGATTTCAAACTCAATCTTCCTAACAATAAATTTCAGTTCTTAGAAGAATTACCATATAAACAGTAGGGAAATCCCTAAAAATAAATAGGGAAAAAGATAGAAGAATATACCTTTTCCCAACTTATCTTTGTTACAAACAAAAAAACAAAAAAATGAGAAGATTGAAACAAACATTATTAGCGTTAACCATTTGTACTTTAGTCATCAGTTGCGGTTTGACTACTAGTAGCACTATTATGAAAGTACAGAGAGGGATGTCCCAAGAAGAAGTCAGCCATTTACTTGGAAAACCCGATTTCCGTAGATTCGACAACGGCTCGGAACAATGGGAATACACCAAGACCAATATGTCCACAGCTGCAAACACGGTAATTATTATCGATTTTGTAGACGGAATGGTAACAAACATGGATTCTTTTGAGCCCAACATTACTCCGCCTCCAGTTGCAGTGTGTCCGCCAAATGAAATAATTACGGTAGTTCCACCCAGCCACCCTGATCATTTTGGCCCGCACAGACCAAAACACAAAGCTATGAATCCACATGATTTTGAAAACCTCTATAAAAAAGTAAAAAACAAAGCATTTAAGGACGACCAAATGGAATTATTATCTGTAGGAGTTGTAAACAACTACTTCACCTGTAAACAAACTGCCCGACTCATGTCCATATTTACATGGGACGATGAAAAAATGAAAGTATTAAGAATGGTTTCCAACCGCATTGTAGACCGTGAAAATGGAAAAGAAATCATCAAGACACTGGATTCTTTATTTAAACAAGATGATGCACGTAAAATATTGGGAATCACTGACCGATGGTAATTCAACCTAAACAACACACAAAAACATAAATATATGAGAAAATTTAAACAATTATTATTGCTTGTTATCAGTATAACACTTGTCGGCTGTCATACCACAGGAAGTATCAAGCAGAAAGCATGGAAGGTACAGCAGGGAATGACAACAGAAGAAATAGGCCAACTTCTTGGAAAACCCGATTTCCGACGTTTCGATGGTTCTTTGGAACAATGGGAATATCAGAGCGGAGGAATTGCAACGTCTTGCAAATTTCTAATTATCGAATTTAGAAACGGAAAGGTAACAGGCATGGATTCCTACAATGAAATAGCTAAAGAAACTTCAGTAGGAGACCTATATTCCAGCAAAATATCCCTCCATACCGTTGGTTCAATAGACGATAACGAATTTGAAAAGATATACAATGAAACAAAAAATTCCGTGTTCAAAGATTCAACTCTGGAAAAGGCCATTATAAATAAAAAATTAAGTTGCGCACAATGCCTTAAACTTATGTCACTTTATACTTTTGATAATGACAAGTTAAAAATGTTACAAGTATTGAAAGACCATATAGCTGACACAACAAATTACGATAATATTGTCAACTCACTAGATTTCATTTCAAGTAAAAACAAGGCCAAAGAGATATTAGGAATACCCTAATACAGTAAAAGCAAACGTACCTGTTGCAATAAACCTAAAAAATATTGCAACAGGCACATCTGCTTTACCTCAATCTTCTATTCTGACAGCTGTGCCGCTTGCGGTTACCATCAGCATACTACCACTGTCCCCCACAGTTTCATAATCCAAATCCACCCCAACTACAGCATTAGCTCCCAATAAAGCAGCCTGATCCTGCATTTCTCGTAACGCGGTATCTTTAGCCTGTCGAAGTACTTCTTCATAAGAACCGGAACGACCGCCTACAATGTCACGAATACTAGCAAAAAAATCACGAAACAGATTAGCGCCGATAATAGTTTCACCTGTTACAATGCCATAATATTTGGTTATACGTTTTCCTTCGATAGTAGGTGTTGTTGTTGCTAACATAATCTTTCTCTTTTTTAATTATATATTCATTAGACGCACAAATAAAAGAAAAAGTTGCAACTTTCTCCTTTTTTATCGGTAACCATATTATTCTTTTCACATTCAACTCTGACAAGCAATAAGAAAGTAAATAAATTAAAAACCAGATTTTAGAAAAGAAACATTGGGAGATTAAAAACAAAACATTACATTTGCAGGAAAACAAAGAGGAACGTATCATGAAACAAATCAAACTGGAAATAAACATAGAGGCTTGCCATTATAACGAACTAACAGAGAAGGACCGCAAACTGATAGACGCTGCGTGTGAAGCAACGAAAAGAAGCTATGCTCCTTACTCACATTTTGCTGTTGGAGCCGCCGCACTGTTGGAAAATGATATCGTTATTACCGGAACCAATCAAGAAAATGCAGCCTACCCATCTGGTCTTTGTGCAGAACGTACCACTTTGTTTTACGCCAATTCTCAATATCCGGATCAAGCAGTAAAAACACTTGCCATTGCTGCCCGCACAGAAAATGATTTTCTTGACACACCTATTCCTCCTTGCGGTGCCTGTCGGCAAGTATTATTAGAAACTGAAAAACGATATGGAAAACCCATGCGGATACTGCTTTATAGTAAGACTGATATTTATATATTAGAAAACGTAAGTGGACTTTTACCTTTATCGTTTGATGGAAATTATCTGAAATGATACCTACCATCCGTCTGCACAGCCAACAGTTAATAAATCCAGTTTTAAATAATCCGAAAGACCTCGTATCATGGATGGGAAGCATTCAAGCGCAAGATTACACTATGTCCAAATGAGCTATTGGTATCCGGCTAGAGGCAGGAAATCTGCAAACAGTCAATGAGGCACTGGCAAAAGGATATATATTGCGCATTCACGTCATGCGTCCTACTCGGCATTATGTAGCTGCTGAAGATATACGCTGGACACTGAAACTTTCATCCCGACGCATCATTACTGCCAATCACTCTTTTGCCAAGTCCAGAGAGCAAGACATTTCAGTTGACATTTACAACAAAGCAAACCGACTATTAGAAAATCAAAAGAGAATTACTTTCCCTAGCGGAGAAAGAATACCTCACTTTTTCCTCCGAACAGTAAGTAATTTGTAAATGGATTATTTCTGCGTCATCACATTTCAAAAATAATTCATTACATTTACATTATTCAGTATTGCAATATAAAACTCTCAGCTACTTTCAAGAAACGTTCATGACCTTTTTCATTCAAATGTGCAGTATCTGTATTATTTTTGCTGTTCTGAAAATATATTTTTCTAAAATGATCATTATTTGCATAAATTCCTCCTTTTCGGGCGCTGTCAAAAATAGGAATACTATAATTTCCACAAACCTCAATCATAGCATCCACCACTTTCTCAGCATCACTTCCCGCAAAGTTTTTACAGTTCCATCGGGTAAAGAAAAAAATCTTAGCTGTGGGATACTTTTCAATAAGCCCTTCACACAGCATTGCCAGCCTCTCTTTAAATACATCAATACCGCCAATTGAATCCAATTTAAAACCATCATTGTGCCCACCCACAACAATAACATAATCCAAATCATCCGGCATTTCCTTATATCTTACATACATCGCTTCCCCCCAACGCGGGCTACTATAAGCAATGCTGCTGCCGTTCTTGCCATAATTTAAATATTCCATACCATGCTTCTCGGCAAATTTATAATGCCAGGTATTCTTAACAGGTTCCTTATGATTCTTCACATAACTATCTCCAATAATTCCCAAACGTTTTCCTTTCAATTCATCAGTCCTGACGATAACTCCTTTAATAATTTGTTCCAACTGCTTATATACCTGTTGTCCCAAATACTCTGCCGAATGAGCCGTAAAATGAAGTCTGTCATTTAGCAATTCTGCGCCTGACATATCTATCAGGTGCATGTTCGGATCTTCAGCAGCCAATTGCTTCATCGCATTCTCCACTTCTCTGCTGAAATATTTATTACTTCGGGCAACAGTACCAAAAATAAAAGGCAAACGAGAATAATCCTTTCCGGTTTTTTCTGTCAGATGCATACGCACATAAGCCACCATTGTCTTCAAGTTACGGTAATAATCTTTACTTTTAGCATAATCACTTTCCCCCTGATGCCAAAGAAATGCATCTATCTGATAGCCATCCTTCAGCCGGGAAAGAGTTTTGTCTATACACATGTCTATCTCTTGAATGAAAGAAAGCAACAAAGAATTTCCTCCATCAGAAGTTGGCTTAGCCTGTGCCAGCCATTCAGGAGCCGCAGACCAAAAACGTCCCTTGGAAGCATTATAATCAGGTGCAATGGAAGTTCCGCCAACAGCCCATTTCACCACATAAAATTTCTCCTGCAACAACTGCTCCAACCAATAATATGTCACTGCATCAAAAGCCCACATATTATTTTTTCCGCTACGTTTGGCACGAGGCCAGAAAGGAATAAATTCTCCTTTCCCGTCATTCTGAGCTATCTGACAATAACGGTAGGCACCTTCGGTATACGTCAGTGTGTCCGTAGCCAATGCTTTAATATATGCCGGCAAATCTTCATTAGGAGTTCGTCCATCGGTATTAGACTGTCCGGCAGTTATAATCACATGTACAGGATTGGAAGCCATCGTATTCAAGCTAACAGCTGCAAAAATCAAAATCAAAATCAAAATTAAGTTTTTCATAAGTATCATTTCATGTTTTTAATGGACACAAAAATAATCCTAATTCTAATATAACGACATGGATTATCGTCCATTATCATAGATTTTTGAACTCATTATGATTCATACAGAATGAGAATTGCGGCTAAACCATAAAAAAAGAGCCACAGGAACAATGGCTCCCAATGACTCTTTCTTTTTCAGCTCATATTTATAATTTAATTATCTCCATACATACGCGCACGCATTTCTTTAATATGATCAGAAGTGATGTATTCATCATATTCCATCATCTTGTCAATGATACCATTCGGGGTCAATTCAATAATACGGTTCGCCACCGTTTCAATAAATTCGTGGTCGTGGGAAGAGAACAGCACATTTCCCTTATAAGTCTTCAGATTATTATTGAAAGCCTGAATTGATTCCAAGTCCAAATGGTTAGTTGGAGTATCCAAAATCAGACAGTTCGCATTACGCAACTGCATACGGGCAATCATACAACGCATCTTCTCACCTCCGGAAAGCACATTCACTTTCTTCAATACTTCCTCTCCGGAAAACAACATACGCCCCAAGAAACCTTTCATATAGACTTCGTTACCTTCGCCAAACTGGCTCAGCCAATCTACCAAATTCAAATCACTTTCAAAGAAATCCGTATTATCCAAAGGCAAATAAGCCGTAGTAATAGTAACGCCCCACGCGAATTTACCAGCCTGCGGAGTACGATTTCCATTGATTATTTCAAAAAAAGCAGTCATGGCACGCGGATCACGGCTCAAAAAGACAATCTTATCTCCTTTTTCTACATTAAAATTCACATCATTGAACAATACCATACCGTCTTCAGTTTCCGCACGCAAGCCGGATACTTCCAAAATCTGATTACCCGGTTCACGATCCGGAGTAAAGATGATACCGGGATATTTACGGGACGACGGCTTAATTTCATCTACATTCAGTTTCTCCAACATCTTCTTTCGGCTGGTTGTCTGCTTGCTCTTAGCCACATTGGCACTAAAACGACGGATAAATTCTTCCAACTCTTTCTTCTTCTCTTCAGCTTTAGCCTTCTGGTTCTGCTGCTGGCGAAGTGCCAACTGACTTGATTCATACCAGAAGCTATAGTTACCGGCAAACATATTCACTTTACCGAAATCAATATCTACAGTATGAGTACAAACAGAATCCAAAAAGTGACGGTCATGACTTACCACCAACACCGTGTGTTCGAAATTAGAAAGATATTCCTCCAGCCAAGTCACCGTATCCATATCCAAATCATTGGTAGGTTCATCCAACAACAAGTTATCAGGATTACCGTAAAGTGCCTGTGCCAACATGACACGCACCTTTTCCTTACCGCTCAGTTCCCCCATCAACATATAATGCTTGTCTTCCTTTATGCCCAACCCACTCAACAAAGAAGCTGCATCACTCTCGGCATTCCAACCATCCAGTTCGGCAAACTTCTCTTCCAGTTCAGAAACTTTCAAGCCATCTTCATCTGTAAAATCAGTTTTCGCATACAGTTCTTCACGCTGTTTCATAATGTTCCACAACACAGTATGTCCCATCATAACCGTATCCATGACTGTATATTCATCCCACTTAAAGTGATCCTGGCTCAATACAGACAGACGTTCGCCCGGTCCTAATACCACTGAACCCTTAGTCGGTTCCAGCTCACCTGAAATTGCTTTCAAGAAAGTAGATTTTCCGGCGCCGTTCGCACCGATAACCCCGTAAATATTACCATTGGTGAACTTCATATTTACGTCATTATACAACACTCTTTTACCAAATTGAATGGCCAAGTTCGAAACTGTAATCATCCTAATATACCTTATTTATATAATTATTCTATTTTGAAATTGCAAAGGTAGGTATTTTAATTCAGAAAAGTATGCCAGTGTGGCAGAAATTCCGTACTTTTGCAAAATTATCACTCTAAGGAAACAACTAGGCACGAAATTTGTTAGCAGTAAATTAACCTAAAAGACCTGACTGTTATGAGTAAAAATAAGAAAAACAAAAAGTTTAATAAGAATATGAACCCAACAGAGAAGAACCAACCTCAAGACGAGGAAGTTTTGAAAAATCAGGAAGCGGCAGAAGCTGCCATTGATGAAGAAACTCAGAAAGAAGCAACAGAAGAACTGAACGCTGAAGAGAAGGTGAATAAGGAATTGGCGGAAGCTCAGAAAACAATAGAAGAGCTGCATGACAAATACCTGCGTCTTTCAGCCGAATTTGACAATTACCGTAAACGCACCATGAAAGAGAAGGCCGAATTGATTAAGAATGGTGGAGAAAAGGCCATTACTGCCATTCTCCCTATTTTGGACGACTTGGAGCGTGCTGTAAAAACTTCAGAAACTTCGGATGATGTAAAAGCAATGCGTGAAGGAATTGAGTTGATCTACAACAAATTCCTGAAAGTATTGAACCAGGAAGGACTTCAGAAAATAGAGACTGACGGTGAGAACTTTGATACCGATTATCACGAAGCAATTGCATTAGTTCCAGCTCCTTCTGAAGAGAAGAAAGGGAAAATATTGGACTGTGTACAAACCGGTTATAAGCTGAATGACAAAGTAATACGCCACGCCAAAGTAGTTGTGGCTCAATAAAACAGTATCATAAAACGACATGGCAAAAAGAGACTATTACGAAGTTCTGGAGGTGGACAAAACAGCCACCCTTGATGTTATAAAAAAAGCATACCGCAAAAAAGCAATACAATATCATCCGGACAAGAATCCGGGGGATAAAGAAGCGGAAGAAAAATTCAAGGAAGCAGCCGAAGCTTATGATGTGTTGAGCAACCCGGATAAACGCGCCCGTTACGATCAATTTGGACATGCAGGAATGAGTGGAGCCGCCGGTGGCGGTTTTGAAGGATTCGGACAAGGTATGTCCATGGATGACATTTTCTCTATGTTCGGTGACATCTTCGGTGGACATGGAGGAGGTTTCGGAGGCTTTGGAGGTTTCGGCGGTGGCGGACGTTCCGCACAACGCAAGTTCCGTGGTTCAGACCTCCGTGTAAAAGTAAAACTGAACTTAAAAGAAATTTCTACGGGAGTAGAAAAGAAATTCAAACTGAAAAAGTACGTAACATGTGACCATTGCCATGGTTCAGGAGCCGAAGGAGAAGGAGGAACGGAAACGTGTCCCACTTGTCATGGAACAGGAAGTATCACCCGCACCCAACAAAGCATTTTTGGAATGGTACAATCACAAAGCGTATGTCCACAATGTAACGGAGAAGGGAAAATCATTAAGAACAAATGTAAAGCTTGTGCAGGAGAAGGTATTGTATACGGAGAAGAAGTCGTGGAAGTGAAAATTCCTGCCGGTGTGGCTGAAGGAATGCAACTTTCTGTCAATGGAAAAGGAAATGCGGGCAAACATAACGGTGTTCCCGGTGATTTACTTGTTGTCATAGAAGAAGAATCCCATCCAGACCTAATACGCGATGAAAATGATTTGATTTACAATCTGTTACTAAGCGTTCCGACTGCTGCTTTAGGAGGTACTGTAGAAATACCAACTATTGATAGCAAAGTAAAAGTAAAAATTGAACCAGGCACCCAACCAGGTAAGGTCTTACGCCTAAGAGGTAAAGGATTGCCCAACGTCAATAGTTATGGTTACAGTAACGGTACAGGTGATTTATTAGTCAATATAAGCGTATATATTCCAGAAACATTGAATAAAGATGAAAAACAAGCACTAGAGAAAATGCAAGAATCGGATAACTTCAAACCGAATACAAGCATTAAAGAAAAAATATTCAAGAAGTTCAAAAACTTCTTCGATTAATTTTTATACTACAAAGTGTCACAGAAAGAATACTAGGTTTTATATCTGCCTGGCATTCTTTTGTGACACTTTGCGGTAAATAAAAACATTTGCCATGAATTACGAAGAAACATTGGATTATTTATATAATAGTGCCCCATTATTCCAACATATAGGAAAAGATGCATACAAAGCAGGATTAGAGAATACTTATCTTTTAGACGAGTATTTCAACCATCCTCATCGCCAATTCCGAACCATTCATATAGCCGGGACCAATGGAAAAGGCTCTTGTTCACATACTTTAGCCGCCATTTTACAATCAGCCGGATACAAGACAGGACTTTACACTTCTCCACATCTGATAGATTTTCGTGAACGAATACGTGTCAACGGAATTCCTGTATCCAAAGAATATGTCATAGACTTTGTAGAAAAACACCGTGTCTTTTTTGAACCTCTGCATCCTTCTTTCTTTGAACTGACTACCGCAATGGCTTTCCACTATTTTGCCCAGAGCCAAATAGATGTAGCCATTATAGAAGTCGGCCTGGGAGGACGAATAGATTGTACAAATATCATCCGTCCGGATCTATGTGTCATAACTAATATCAGTTTCGACCATATACAATTTTTAGGTAATACATTAGCCAAAATAGCCACAGAGAAGGCCGGAATCATCAAAGAAAAGACTCCGGTAGTTATTGGTGAAACCACACCTGAAACCAAACCTATATTTACAACTCGTGCTAAAGAAGTAAACGCTCCTATCTACTTTGCAGAAGAAGAACAGTTATTACACTCCTCCAGTATAAATGAAAAAGGTAAACGAATATATCAAACAACCGACTACCTCAATCTGGAAGGCGAGCTGGAAGGACTTTGCCAACTTAAAAACACCAATACGCTTTTATCTGCCATCCGCCTATTAAAACAAGCAGGTTATCAGCTTACCGAAAGTAATATACGTAAAGGGTTCTCACAAGTATGTGAACTCACCGGTCTGATGGGAAGATGGCAAAAATTAGAAAGTGAACCGACTTTAATATGTGATACAGGACATAATGTAGGAGGAATTTCGTATATCATAGAACAATTAAAACATCAGAAATATGAACGATTACACATTGTAATAGGTATGGTAAACGACAAGGATATCAGTGGAGTATTGTCCATGCTTCCTAAAAATGCCACATATTATTTTACCAAAGCCAGTGTAAAACGCGCTTTATCCGAAAAAGAATTACAAAGCTTAGCGATGCAATCCAGGCTGCACGGAGATGCTTATCCTGATGTAGAAACCGCTGTAGCAGCCGCTAAAGAAAAAGCTAACAAAAATGACTTTATTTTTGTTGGAGGAAGCAGCTTTATCGTTGCGGATTTATTAAAATTTCACGTTTAGTCCGTTCACTTTTATAGAAAAAGTTTGGGAATACCGAAGAAAATCTTTTTATTTGCATTAGTTTTATACATACAATAAAAAGATTTTCAATAACATGATAAACACATCTACTTCCGATGAGAATTTATGTGGCCTGAAACGGGCCGATTTTCAGACAACAGTGAACGGGAAACAAACAGACCTCTTCATTCTGAAAAATGAAAACGGAGCTGAAATAGCTGTTACCAACTATGGTGGAGCAGTATTAGCTATTATGGTTCCGGACAAAAACGGTAAATATGCCAATGTCATTCAAGGACATGATAGTATAACCCATGTAATCAATAGCCACGAACCTTTCCTCAGTACTCTTATCGGTCGTTACGGAAACCGTATAGCAGGAGGCAAATTCATTTTAGAAGGGAAAGAATATTCACTGACTATCAACAATGGTCCCAACTCGCTGCATGGCGGTCCTACCGGATTTCATACCCGCATTTGGGATGCAGAACAGGAAACTCCACAAAGTTTGAAATTGCATTATTTATCTGCTGATGGCGAAGAAGGATTTCCGGGAAATTTGGATATTCACGTAACGTACACTTTAAGTAATCAAAATGAATTCATCATTACTTACCACGCTACAACAGACAAAACAACATTGGTAAACCTCACTCACCATGGTTTTTTCAGCCTATCAGGCATTGCCAATCCTACGGCAACCGTTGATAACAACATCGTAACCATTAATGCTGATTTTTATACTCCGATAGATAATGTATCAATCCCTACAGGCGAAATTGCCAAAGTAGAAGGTACTCCTATGGATTTTCGTACTCCTCAAAGAGTAGACAGTAGAATCAATGCCCCATTCGAACAGCTAAAATTCGGTGCCGGCTATGACCACTGCTATGTATTAAACAAACGTGAAGCAGGCACACTGAGTTTTGCAGCAAAATGTGTGGAGCCCGAAAGCGGTCGTAGCATGGAAGTATACACTACAGAGCCCGGCGTACAAGTTTATACTTCAAACTGGCATAATGGTTTCGAAGGTGCTCATGGAGCAACTTTCCCAGCAAGAAGTGCCATCTGTTTTGAAGCACAACATTTTCCTGATACACCCAATAAAGGCCATTTCCCTTCTTGTGTTCTACATCCGGGGGAAACTTACAGTCAAGTAACCATCTACAAATTCGGTGTAGAAAAATAATTTTATGAAATAACCTAATTTATAAACTTATAATTTTTTCAAGACCATGAATCAACAAAAACAGAACGGTAATATCATCGCTATCATTACAATGTTCTTCCTTTTCGCGATGATTTCCTTCGTTACTAATCTTGCTGCGCCTTTCGGCACAATATGGAAAAACCAATATGCAGGTGCCAATACCTTGGGTATGATGGGAAATATGATGAATTTCCTTGCATATCTGTTTATGGGGATTCCTTCAGGTAATATGCTTGTAAAAATCGGATATAAAAAAACAGCCCTCATTGCCATGGCAGTAGGTTTCATCGGTTTGTTTATCCAATATATTTCCAGTTTGTTCGGTGCAGATATAGACGTATTCAATTTAGGAGAATATGCCATTAAAATGAATTTTATTATCTACCTGCTTGGTGCCTTCGTCTGTGGTTTTTGTGTATGTATGCTGAACACAGTAGTTAACCCGATGCTAAATCTTTTAGGTGGTGGTGGTAACAAAGGTAACCAATTAATCCAAGCCGGTGGTGCTCTAAACTCATTGTCGGGTACTTTGACTCCGCTTTTCGTAGGTGCCTTGATTGGTTCTGTCACCCCTCAAACAGCTATGTCAGATGTAGCTCCTCTGCTTTTCATCGCAATGGGTGTATTCGTATCAGCGTTTATCGCTCTTTCATTCATCGCTATTCCAGAGCCCCATCTAAGAAAAGCAGGTCATGAAAAAGAGAAATTCTCTCATAGTCCTTGGAATTTTCGCCATACTGTATTAGGTGTAATCGGTATCTTTGTATATGTAGGCATTGAAATCGGTATTCCAGGCACATTAAATTTCTACCTTGCCGACCCAACGGAAAAAGGTGCGGGCCTGCTTGCCAACGGTGCCGCTATCGGTGGTGCTATTGCTGCCATCTATTGGTTGCTCATGTTAGTGGGACGTTCTGCAAGTAGTGTCATCAGCGGTAAAGTAGCTACACGCACACAATTGATTGTTGTTTCCGCAACAGCTATCTGTTTTATATTAATCGCAATCTTCACTCCAAAAGAAATCACTGTCTCTATGCCGGGATATAGTGTAGAAAATGGATTCGAAATGGCCTCTGTACCTGTCAGTGCCCTATTTTTGGTACTTTGTGGTTTATGTACGTCCATTATGTGGGGAGGTATCTTCAACCTCGCTGTAGAGGGTTTAGGCAAATATACCGCACAAGCTTCAGGTATTTTTATGATGATGGTTGTCGGTGGCGGTATCTTCCCATTATTGCAGCAATTCATTTCTGACGCTGTGGGATATATGGCCAGCTATTGGTTAATTATCGCTTTGCTTGCTTATCTGTTGTTCTATGGTTTGATAGGATGCAAGAACGTAAACAAAGACATTCCTGTAGAATAATTATAAAAACATATAGTATTAACTTTAAACTATTAATATCATGGATATAGAATACGTAAGAAGTCGCTTCATCAAACATTTTGATGGTACAACAGGTTCAGTATATGCATCACCCGGACGTATTAACCTTATTGGAGAACATACCGACTATAACGGTGGTTTTGTATTTCCCGGAGCAGTAGATAAAGGTATGATTGCTGAAATCAAACCTAATGGTACCAATAAGGTACGTGCTTATTCTATTGATTTAAAAGACTATGTAGAGTTCGGTTTGAACGAAGAAGATGCTCCTAAAGCCAGTTGGGCAAGATATATTTTCGGCGTTTGCCGTGAAATGATCAAACGTGGTGTAGATGTGAAAGGTTTTGACACTGCTTTTGCGGGTGACGTACCTTTGGGTGCAGGTATGTCTTCATCTGCTGCATTGGAAAGTACATACGCTTTCGCTATCAACGAACTTTTCGGCGACAACAAAATAGATAAATTTGAATTAGCCAAGGTAGGTCAGGCAACAGAACATAATTATTGTGGTGTAAATTGCGGTATTATGGATCAATTTGCATCTGTATTTGGAAAAGAAGGTAGTTTGATCCGTTTGGATTGTCGTTCATTAGAATATCAATATTTCCCTTTCAAACCGGAAGGTTACCGTTTAGTATTAGTTGACTCAGTAGTCAAACACGAATTGGCTTCTTCTGCATACAATAAGCGTCGTCAAAGTTGTGAAGCTGCCGTATCTGCCATTCAGAAAAAACATCCTCATGTAGAATTTTTACGTGATTGTACAATGGAAATGTTGCAGGAAGCAAAAGCCGAGATCAGTGAAGAAGACTATATGCGTGCAGAATACGTCATTGAAGAAATCCAACGTGTACTCGATGTTTGCGACGCTTTGGAAAGAGGTGATTACGAAACCGTAGGACAGAAGATGTATGAAACTCACTATGGCATGAGTAAATTGTATGAAGTAAGCTGTGAGGAACTTGATTTCTTGAATGATGTTGCTTTCGACTGCGGTGTTACCGGTTCACGTGTAATGGGTGGAGGTTTCGGTGGATGTACAATCAACCTAGTTAAAAATGAACTATACGAAACATTCATCACCACTGCCAAAGAAAGATTCAAAGAAAAATTCGGAAGAAGTCCAAAAGTTTACGATGTAGTCATCAGTGACGGTTCTCGCAAGCTGGTATAAAAAATATCTCAAATTCGCTAACATATGAAAAAACCGCTTTGAATCCAAAGCGGTTTTTTTCTTCTTTATGCTATAAAAGTGTAGGAAATACACTTTTATGTTGCACAACATACTCTTTTCATATCCAATGTATTAGTAATAGTGTTACTTTTACACCCAAAATCATATACTCTATTACTAATTAGTACTTTTATATCATGAAAAGCATGAAAAAAACCTTTCTGGGAACCGGTATCGCACTGACATTGTTAAGTGCTTGCGCTCCCAAACAATCTCAAGAAGCACTTACAAAGTCCGGATTAGCCCCCACTAATTATGAAACAATAGTGGATGGCGTAAAACCTGTTAAACTGTATACGCTAAAAAATGCAGCCGGAATGGAAGTATGCGTAACCAATTTTGGCGGACGTATTGTATCTATCATGGTCCCTGACAAAAACGGAAATCTAAAAGACGTAGTGCTGGGTTTTGACAGCATTGCTGACTACCAAAATATTCCCAGCGACTTCGGTGCTTCTATCGGACGCTATGCCAACCGTATTAATAAAGGAGTCATCGTAATAGATGGAGAAACCATTCAACTGCCCCAAAATAATTTTGGCCACTGCCTGCATGGAGGTCCTAAAGGATGGCAATACCAAGTTTATGAAGCAAACCAATTAAACGACAGTACTATGACACTAACTATGAAGTCACCAGATGGAGATGCCAATTTTCCGGGAAATGTAACCGCTACTGTTACTTATGCACTGACAAGAGACAATGCCATCGACATAAACTACAAAGCGACAACTGACAAAAAGACTGTTATCAATATGACTAACCACTCTTATTTCAACTTGAGTGGAAACCCTGCCAATCCAGCCACCGACCATATTCTTTATGTAAATGCAGACAGCATCACTCCCGTTGACAGCACATTCATGACCACTGGAGAAATGATAGCAGTAACAGAAACTCCATTTGATTTCAATACTCCTAAAACTATTGCCCCCGATGTGACTAATTTTGAAAACGAACAAATAAAATTCGGCAACGGGTTCGACCACAATTGGGTACTTAACACGAAAGGTGATATCAACCAACTGGCTGCCAAACTGACCAGCCCCACTAGTGGTATCACTTTGGAAATATATACTAATGAACCGGGAATACAAGTCTATACAGGCAACTTTTTGGATGGAACTGTAAAAGGGAAAAAGGGAATTACTTATCCGCAACGCGCGTCTGTTTGTCTGGAAACACAGCACTATCCCGACAGCCCCAACAAATCACAATGGCCTTCTGTAATCCTGGAACCGGGACAGACCTATCACAGCCAATGTATCTTTAAATTCGGTGTTGAAAAATAATTGTTAAACTTTAAATATTTAATATCATGAATTGGAATTCACATGAATTCATCTGGCTGGACTGGACAATACTGGCAGTCGGCATTGTAGCTGTGATATGGGCGGTATGGCGCTCTGTACAAAAAGACAAACGCTCGCAACAAGGAGCAAGCAGTGAAGATTATCTATTTGGTAAAGGTGAGCCATGGTACATCATTGGTGCTGCTATCTTTGCAGCCAATATCGGTTCGGAACATCTGGTAGGTTTGGCAGGAACCGGTGCCAAATCCGGAGTAGGTATGGCACACTGGGAAATGCAAGGTTGGATGATTCTTCTTCTAGGATGGCTTTTTGTTCCATTCTACCAACTATTAAACAATAAAATGGGCAAAATCATTACCATGCCCGATTTCCTTAAATACCGTTATACCCCACGTACCGGTTCATGGCTTTCTATCATCACATTGATAGCCTACATTCTTACTAAAGTTAGTGTAACCGCCTATACCGGAGGTATCTTTTTGGAATTTTTACTTGGACTTCCTTTTTGGTATGGGGCAATCGGACTTATTGTCTTGACCGGCATCTTCACCGTACTGAGTGGAATGAAAGGAGTAATGACCCTCTCAGCTATTCAAACCCCTATTTTAATCATTGGTTCTTTCTTGGTTCTTTTCCTGGGACTGTCAGCCTTGGGAGACGGTAATATTGCTACAGGATGGACAGAAATGATGGATCATGCGCGTAGCGCCATGAATATAGGAGCAGACGGACACGCTTATGGTGCCAACCATATGTTTCACTGGACTGAAGCAGACCCGATGTATCAAGATTATCCTGGATTCTGGGTATTTATCGGAGCTTCTATCATCGGTTTCTGGTATTGGTGTACCGACCAGCATATCGTACAGCGTGTACTTGGACAACGTAAAGGCGAAGATAATGATGTAGTAATGAAGCGTGCCCGTAGAGGTACTATTGCAGCCGGTTATTTTAAAATCCTGCCTGTCTTCATGTTTCTTATTCCGGGGATGGTAGCTGCCGCCTTAGCTGCAAAAGGTGAATTTGATATGTCAAATACAGATGCAGCTTTTGCTGTAATGGTAAAGGATGTTCTGCCTGCCGGTGTAAAAGGTATTGTAACTATTGGATTCATCTGTGCATTGGTTGCTTCACTGGCTGCTTTCTTTAATTCATGTGCCACACTTTTTACAGAAGACTTTTACAAACCCATGTTTAAGAACAAAAGTGAAGCTACTTATGTTATGGTAGGACGTATCGCTACCGTAGTTGTAGTTATCCTCGGCATGGCATGGATTCCTGTAATGATGAGTCTCGGCAGCCTTTACGACTATCTGCAAGGTATACAGTCTCTCCTTGCACCTGCAATGGTAGCCGTATTTGCACTTGGTATATTCTCCAAGAAAATCACTCCGAAAGCCGGTGAAACTGCCATGATTGTCGGTTTCCTAATTGGTATGATCCGTTTGCTGACTAATATCCTCACCAACACCGGAAAAGATGTGATGACTGGCTGGTTTTGGGAAAATACAACTTGGTTTTGGCAGACAAACTGGCTTATTTTTGAAATATGGTTACTTGTATTCCTTTTGTTGTTAATGGTTGTTGTATCATGCTTCACTCCGGCTCCAACCGCCAAACAAGTGGAAGCCATCACCTTTACCGGCAGTTACAAGGAACTTATCAGAAAGAGCTGGAACAAATGGGATGTTATAACCTCTTTAGGTGTAGTTCTGCTTTGCGCACTATTCTATGCTTATTTCTGGTAAACCATAAATTAAAGGCTGTATGCTTTGAATTATCTTGAAGAATACAGCCTGTTAATTTTAAACCGACACTAAACCATGACCACCTATTATAACATAAATCCTAAATTCTATGTATCTGTAGACTGTATCATTTTCGGTTTTGACGAAGGAGAATTAAAACTGCTTCTACTAAAACGAAATTTTGAACCAGCTATGGGAAAATGGTCTTTGATGGGAGGATTCGTACAAGAAGACGAAAGTGTAGACGCTGCCGCCAAACGGGTATTGGCAGAACTGACCGGATTGGAAAATGTATATATGGAACAAGTAGGCACATTTGGCGACTTAGAGCGCGATCCAGGAGAACGAGTTATATCAGTAGCCTATTATGCTTTAGTCAATGTAAATGAATATGACAGGGAACTAGTGCAGCAGCACAATGCCCATTGGACAAAAATAGACGAACTGCCACAGCTCATTTTCGATCATCCGATCATGATTTCCAAAGCACGTGAACTAATGAAGCACAAAGCATCATACAATCCAATTGGTTTTAACCTGCTGCCCGAATTGTTTACCCTGACACAGTTGCAAAATCTATATGAAGCAATCTATGGCGAACCGATGGACAAGCGGAATTTCCGCAAGCGGGTAGCCGAAATGGATTTCATTGAAAAAACAGATTTGATAGACAAATCAGGTTCCCGACGAGGTGCTTATCTTTATAAATTTAATGATAAGGCCTACAGAAAGGATCCGAAATTTAAACTTTAAAATAATGTGCCGATGCAATAATTTGCTAATTGACAAATTAGCATATTGCCACATTACCCAATTATTCATTATGTTAGAAAAATTAAAAGAAAAAGTATTCCGTGCCAATCTGGATTTGGTGAAACACGGACTAGTTATTTTTACATGGGGAAATGTTTCTGCCATTGATCGTGAAACAGGCTTGGTAGTAATCAAACCCAGTGGTGTATCATACGATGATATGAAAGCTGAAGACATGGTTGTAGTAAATCTGGACGGCAACGTGGTAGAAGGTTCTCTTCGTCCGTCTTCAGATACTCCCACCCATGTAGTTCTATATAAAGCATTCCCCGAAATAGGTGGAGTGGTACATACCCACTCCACCTATGCCACCGCCTGGGCACAAGCCGGAATGGATATTCCCAATATCGGAACGACTCATGCCGATTATTTCCATGACGCCATTCCTTGTACCGCAGATATGACAGAAGAGGAAGTAAAAGGTGCCTACGAACAGGAAACAGGCAATGTGATTGTGAAACGTTTCAAGAAACTGAACCCTGTACATACTCCGGGAGTACTAGTAAAAAATCATGGTCCTTTTGCATGGGGAAAAGATGCCAATGATGCTGTGCATAATGCAGTAGTCATGGAACAGGTAGCCAAAATGGCAAGTATCGCTTTTGCCGCCAACCCTCATTTAACGATGAATTCTTTATTAATAGAAAAGCATTTCAGCCGCAAACACGGTCCCAATGCCTATTATGGACAGAAATAAGAAACAAAGAAATTAATAACCCTTTTAAAATATAACATTATGGAAAAAGCATTTGATCAGTATGAAGTATGGTTTGTAACAGGAGCACAGCTTCTGTACGGAGGTGACGCAGTTGTAGCAGTAGACGCTCACTCCAATGAAATGGTAAACGGATTGAACGAATCAGGGAAACTTCCTGTAAAAGTAGTATATAAAGGAACAGCCAATTCTTCTAAAGAAGTGGAAGCAGTGTTCAAAGCAGCCAACAACGATGAAAAATGTATCGGTGTCATCACTTGGATGCACACTTTCTCCCCTGCTAAAATGTGGATTCACGGTCTGCAGCAGTTAAAGAAACCACTGTTACATCTACACACTCAATTCAATAAGGAAATTCCTTGGGATACCATGGATATGGACTTCATGAATCTGAATCAATCCGCCCATGGTGACCGCGAATTCGGACATATCTGTACCCGTATGCGCATCCGCCGCAAAGTAGTGGTAGGTTACTGGAAAGACGAAGACACCCAGCACAAGATTGCCGTTTGGATGCGCGTTTGTGCAGGTTGGGCAGACTCTCAGGATATGCTGATCATCCGTTTCGGCGATCAGATGAATAATGTAGCTGTAACTGACGGTGATAAAGTGGAAGCAGAACAACGTATGGGGTACCACGTAGATTACTGTCCGGCAAGCGAACTGATGGAATACCATAAAAATATCAAGGATACAGATGTAGAAGCACTTGTAGCAACTTACTTTAACGAATACGACCACGATGCTTCATTAGAAGATAAATCAACCGAAGCTTATCAGAAAGTATGGAATGCTGCAAAAGCCGAATTAGCTCTTCGTGCCATCCTCAAAGCCAAAGGCGCTAAAGGATTCACTACTAATTTTGATGATTTGGGCCAAACAGACGGCAGCTACTTCGATCAGATTCCGGGACTGGCTTCCCAGCGTCTGATGGCTGAAGGCTACGGATTCGGTGCGGAAGGTGACTGGAAATCAGCAGCTCTCTACCGCACTGTATGGGTGATGAACCAAGGACTTTCCCAAGGTTGTTCTTTCTTGGAAGATTACACATTGAACTTCGATGGTGCAAACAGTGCTATCCTGCAATCACATATGCTGGAAGTTTGTCCTCTTATCGCCGCTTCCAAACCACGTCTGGAAGTACACTTCCTAGGTATAGGTATTCGCAAGAGCCAGACAGCCCGTCTTGTATTCACTTCAAAAGTAGGTTCAGGTTGTACCGCCACTGTAGTAGACTTGGGTAACCGTTTCCGTCTGATCGTGAACGACGTAGAATGCATCGAACCGAAACCGTTGCCCAAATTACCGGTTGCTTCCGCCCTGTGGATTCCGATGCCTAACTTCGAAGTAGGTGCAGGCGCATGGATCCTGGCAGGTGGAACACATCATTCTTGCTTCTCTTATGATCTGACAGCAGAATATTGGGAAGACTATGCTGAAATTGCAGGTATCGAAATGATCCGTATTGACAAAGATACTACCATCAGCAACTTCAAGAAAGAGCTTCGCATGAACGAAGTCTACTATATGCTGAACAAAGCACTTTGCTAATTCATCCATGAAGAGGGGATGTGTCAAGGCTAATAAGATTCTTGGCACATCCCACCTTATTTTATCATCATTATTGTTGTACCTTAAATTATAGGTTTTAATATGAAATCAGATGCAAAATCAACCATCGAAGCAGGAAAAGCTATTCTAGGCATAGAATTCGGATCAACGCGAATCAAAGCTGTTTTGATTGACCAGGAAAACAAGCCCATTGCCCAAGGAAGCCATAGCTGGGAAAATCAATTGGTAGACGGACTGTGGACTTACAGTGTGGAAGCTATCTGGCATGGCCTGCAAGACTGCTATGCAGATCTCCGTTCCAACGTAAAAAAGCTATATGACACAGAAATAGAAACCTTGGCAGCAATCGGTGTCAGTGCCATGATGCATGGTTATATGGCATTCAATAAAGAAGAAGAAATCCTTGTACCTTTCCGTACATGGAGAAACACCAATACCGGTCCGGCAGCAGCCGCTTTATCTGAATTATTCGTATATAATATTCCTCTGAGATGGAGCATTTCTCATTTATACCAAGCTATTTTAGACAATGAAGAGCACGTAAGTGACATTGACTATCTGACCACCCTTGCAGGTTTCATTCATTGGCAAATTACAGGTCAAAAAGTTCTGGGCATAGGTGATGCATCAGGAATGCTTCCCATAGACCCGGCTACCAAGAATTATTCTGCCGGAATGATAGCCAAGTTCGACAAGTTGGTAGCTCCTAAAGGATACCCCTGGAAACTGACAGATATCCTGCCCAAAGTCTTACCCGCCGGCGAGAATGCAGGGTTCCTTACACCAGAAGGTGCCAAGAGGCTGGACGTGTCGGGCCATTTAAAAGCAGGTATACCTGTCTGTCCTCCGGAAGGAGATGCCGGAACTGGCATGGTAGCAACCAACGCTGTCAAGCAACGTACCGGGAATGTATCAGCAGGCACTTCCTCATTTTCCATGATTGTGTTGGAAAAAGAGTTGTCCAAGCCATACGAAATGATTGACATGGTCACCACTCCCGACGGAAGCCTTGTAGCTATGGTACATTGCAACAACTGCACCTCCGACCTCAATGCCTGGATCAATCTGTTTAAGGAATACCAAGAACTGCTGGGTATACCTGTAGATATGAATGAATTATATGGAAAACTTTACAATCATGCGCTCGCAGGTGATGCAGATTGCGGTGGTCTTATTTCATATAATTATATTTCAGGTGAACCCGTGACAGGACTTGCCGACGGAAGGCCATTGTTTGTACGTTCTGCAAATGACAAATTCAGCCTCGCCAACTTCATGCGTACCCATTTATACGCTTCAGTCGGAGTTCTTAAGATAGGTAATGACATTCTTTTCAATGAAGAGAAAATCAAAGTAGACAGAATCACAGGACACGGCGGATTATTCAAGACGAAAGGTGTAGGCCAGAGAATACTTGCAGCAGCTATAAACTCCCCTATTTCCGTAATGGAAACTGCCGGTGAAGGTGGCGCATGGGGAATCGCCCTGCTAGGTTCTTACCTTGTCAACAATGAAAAGAAACAATCCCTGGCAGATTTTCTGGAAGACAAAGTATTCACCGGTGATGCCGGTATTGAAATATCGCCAACAGCCGAAGATGTAGCCGGATTCAACACATATATCGAAAACTATAAGGCAGGACTGCCTGTTGAAGAAGCAGCGACCCAATTTAAGAAGTGAGTCAAACAGGTTTAAAAAAGAGCCTCTTTACATGTTGTGGTTTACACATAAAGAGTTATCTTTGCAGATATTAAATAAAATAGCAAGGATAAACCGACTCACTAATAGCATTCAAATTATAATATTATTTTAATATGAACGAAAAGAAACTTATGAACCGTGCAGCGGACAACATCCGTATTCTGGCTGCTTCGATGGTAGAGAAAGCTAATTCAGGACATCCGGGTGGAGCTATGGGTGGCGCTGATTTTGTGAATGTACTTTTCTCTGAGTTTTTAGTTTACGATCCTGAAAATCCGCGTTGGGAAGGACGTGACCGTTTCTTCCTTGATCCAGGCCACATGTCACCGATGTTATATTCCACTTTGGCACTGACCGGCAAGTTCACCATGGAAGAACTGGCACAGTTCCGTCAATGGGGAAGTCCGACTCCGGGACACCCTGAAGTGGACATCATGCGCGGTATTGAAAATACTTCCGGTCCGTTAGGACAAGGACACACTTTTGCAGTAGGTGCTGCTATCGCTGCCAAATTTCTGAAAGCCCGTCTGGGTAATGTCATGGACCAGACTATCTATGCCTATATATCCGATGGTGGCATTCAAGAAGAAATTTCTCAGGGTGCAGGACGTTTGGCAGGTCATTTGGGACTGGACAATCTGATCATGTTTTATGATTCAAACGACATCCAGCTGTCTACCGCTACCGATGCTGTTACCAGCGAAGATGTTGCCAAGAAATACGAAGCATGGCACTGGAAAGTAATTATTATCAATGGTAATGATCCCGATGCAATCCGCACAGCTCTGACAGAAGCGAAAGCCGTAACCGGTCAGCCCACATTAATTATCGGTAAGACCATTATGGGTAAAGGTGCACGCAAAGCGGATGATTCCAGTTATGAACGTAACTGTGCCACCCACGGTGCCCCTTTGGGAGGTGATGCTTACATCAATACAATCAAAAACTTAGGTGGCGATCCAACCAATCCTTTCCAAATCTTCCCTGAAGTAAAAGAGTTGTATGCCAAACGTGCAGAAGAACTGAAAAAAATTGTTGCAGAAAAATATGCAGCTAAAGCTGAATGGACTAAAGCTAATCCCGAACTGGCAGCTAAATTGGAACTGTGGTTCTCAGGCAAAGCTCCGAAAGTAAATTGGAATGCTATTGAACAAAAAGCCGGAGATGCTACACGCAGTGCTTCTGCCAAAGTTCTCGGTGTACTAGCTACAGAAGTAGAAAACATGATTGTTTCTTCGGCCGACCTGTCAAACTCAGACAAGACCGACGGTTTCTTGAAGAAAACACATGCATTCACTAAAGATGACTTCACCGGCGCGTTTCTGCAAGCAGGTGTTTCCGAATTAACCATGGCTTGCTGCTGCCTAGGTATGGCACTTCACGGAGGCGTGATTGCTGCATGTGCTACTTTCTTCGTATTCTCAGACTATATGAAACCCGCCGTACGTATGGCTGCCTTGATGGAACTTCCCGTCAAGTTCATCTGGACACACGACGCATTCCGTGTAGGTGAAGACGGTCCTACTCACGAACCGGTAGAACAAGAAGCACAAATCCGCCTGATGGAAAAACTGAAAAACCACAAAGGGCACAATTCTATGTTGGTACTCCGTCCGGCAGATGCGGAAGAGACCACTGTAACGTGGAAATTGGCCATGGAAAATACCAGCACCCCCACCGCACTAATCTTCTCCCGCCAGAATATCGCGAATCTGCCTGCAGGAAACGACTACTCACAGGCTGCAAAAGGCGCTTATATTGTTGCAGGTTCCGACGAAAATCCGGATATAATCCTAGTCGCTTCAGGTTCCGAAGTTTCCACTTTGGAAGCAGGTGCAGAACTTCTCCGCAAGGATGGCATAAAAATACGTATCGTATCCGCTCCTTCTGAGGGATTGTTCCGCAGCCAAAGCAAGGAATACCAAAACAGTGTCATTCCCACAGAGGCTAAAGTATTCGGTCTGACTGCCGGTCTTCCTGTAAACCTTGAAGGTTTGGTAGGTGCCAACGGTAAAGTATTCGGTCTGGAATCATTCGGATTCTCCGCTCCTTACAAAGTATTGGATGAAAAGCTGGGCTTTACCGCACAGAACGTGTATAACCAAGTAAAAGAAATGCTGGCATGAAAAAAGTAGGACTGGCATCCGATCATGCAGGATTTGAACTGAAAGAGTTTGTAAAAACATGGTTGACTGAAAAAGGTTATCCATGCAAAGATTTCGGTACATACAGTACAGAAAGCTGTGACTATGCAGATTACGCCCATCCGCTTGCACTGGCTATAGAAGCCGGAGAATGCGGACCTGGAGTAGCTATTTGCGGAAGCGGTGAAGGGATCAGCATGACATTGAACAAACATCAGGGTATCCGTGCGGCACTATGCTGGATTCCCGAGATAGCCCATTTGTCACGTCAACACAATGATGCCAATGTTCTGGTAATGCCAGGACGATTCATAGACCATGAAATGGCTGAAAAAATATTAGATGAATTCTTTAACAGCGGCTTTGAAGGCGGACGTCACCAAAAACGCATTGAAAAGATACCTGTAAAGTAAAATTCACGCAATAATAATAAAAGTAAAAAAAGAGAGGCTTTATAGCTTCTCTTTTTTTTTATTCCTATCTTTGCTTAGATTAAAATATAAAATAAGATATATTACTATGAAGAAAATTCTTTTTTTAATGCTCTTATGCCTGCCATTCATCGCTATGGCACAGACAGATCCCAAATATCTGGCGGGAGCAATAACTTTGGATGACGGTAAAGTTTCTTTCAAAACAGAAATACAGGCACCGTCTTTAACGAAAGACCAGCTATATGAGACAATGCTGAAATGGGCTACAGAACGTTTCAAGCCCGAAGGCAAGTTCAATGCACGTGTTCTTTACACCAATGAAGATGAAGGAACCATTGCAGCAGGTGGCGAAGAATATCTGGTATTCTCATCCTCTGCATTGTCATTGGACAGAACCAGAATTTATTATCAGATGTTTATCACCTGCGGAAACGGAAAATGTGATATCGAAATGACCCGTATCCGCTATTGGTATGATGAAGCTCGTGACGGAGGAGAAAAATACAGCGCAGAGGAATGGATTGTAGACGATATGGCTTTAAACAAATCGAAAACCAAACTGGCTCCCATCTGCGGCAAATTCAGAAGAGAAACAATTGACTTGAAAGACACACTGTTCAAATCCATCCAAGATACATTGGGCAACAAAGTCTTGAACAACTCACAAATTGCAGTTGCTCCTACTTCGGGTGTAACAGCCACTCCGATATCAAATACAACCACAATCATTACCGCCACTCCGGTAACTCCCCCTGCCCAACCGGCTATCATCGGTGGTTCTGAGGGTAATACCGAAATAAAAGTAGCCAATAATGTAACTCCTAGCAAAGAACAAAGCATAGATGACCAAATCAAGGCATCTTCACGTATGACAATTACTGCCGGAAACGATGAACAATTCGAAATTGGTAAAGAATGTTGGGGAGGTTTCGGTCAGTTATTCGGCAAAGAAGTAGCATTCTGCATAATTGACCAATCCAAATCAATGGGCAATATGCTAATGGATCAAAGCGACAATTATAAAATTTCGTTCTACAAGCAAGGTAGTAGTGAGCCGTGGTTGATAGTAAACTGTAAGAAACTGATGAAACAGACAGTTACCGGTGAGGAAGCAAAAAAAATGAACCCCAGTAACAACGGCCAGAAGGCATATAATATGTATGTAGGTGAAGTAATAAAATAATCTTTTCTTCTATATATTTATGCCGTGACAGTTAATTCTATACGATAATACATAAAATATTTAGGGGGGGAGATAACCTGACAACTCCCCCTAAAAAACATACAAACGATTTACCATATACTTCCCCCCAAAAATATCATGACAAATACAATTCAAACATATCCCCCCTTTAAGAATAAATAACACCGTTCCTCTATCAACCGTTTCACTTGAAACCATTTCTATAATAATCAAACCATTAGAAGAAATCATTCTTCCATTTTTTCCCTATCTTTCTCTCCTTTTTTTAAATGTTTTTAGCAAGAAAGTCGTTTTTTCTGCTCCAATCTTCCCTTTCATAACAAATAAAGAGTATCTTTGTAAACAACAATGAGACAATCATGCCTTATGACGGAAGAATTACAGGACATAAAGACACTTATCGAACAGGGTGATACGGAGAGAGCTATTCATGCGCTAACTAATTTCATCCGAAACGATGCGCACGTCAACGATGAACCCTATTACTTACTGGGTAACGCCTACCGCAAAATGGGAAACTGGCAACAAGCTTTGAACAATTATTTGGAAGCCATCGAGCGTAATCCGGAAAGTCCCGCCGTTTCCGCCCGTGACATGATTATGAATATTCTGAATTTCTATAACAAAGACATGTATAATCAATAATAACTAACCCATGGCAAAGATTAAAGGTGCTATTGTAGTAGACACAGAGCGTTGCAAAGGTTGCAATCTATGTGTAGTGGCATGTCCGCTACATGTAATCGCGCTCAATGCCAAACAAGTGAATAAAAAAGGATACACATTCGCCCACCAGGTATTAGAGGATACCTGCAATGGTTGCGCATCATGTGCCACAGTCTGTCCGGACGGATGCATTACTGTGTATAAAGTAAAACAACAATAAATGTAACAAATATGGCAGAAGAAGTCGTTTTAATGAAGGGAAATGAAGCCATAGCCCACGCCGCCATCCGTATCGGAGTAGACGGTTACTTTGGCTATCCCATCACTCCCCAATCGGAAATATTGGAAACGCTGGCCGAAGAGAAACCTTGGGAAACTACCGGTATGGTGGTGTTACAGGCAGAAAGTGAAGTCGCAGCAATCAACATGGTATATGGCGGTGCAGCAAGCGGTAAAATGGTAATGACCTCATCCTCCAGTCCCGGCGTTAGTTTAAAGCAGGAAGGCATCTCGTACATTGCCGGTGCCGAACTCCCCTGCCTGATTGTCAATGTCATGCGCGGAGGTCCCGGATTAGGAACCATCCAACCTAGTCAGGCCGACTATTTCCAAACAGTGAAAGGTGGCGGTCACGGAGACTATCGTCTCATAGCCCTGGCACCTGCATCAGTACAGGAAATGGCAGATTTCGTAGGTATAGCTTTTGATTTGGCTTTCAAATACCGCAATCCCGCCATTATTCTGGCAGATGGCGTTATCGGGCAGATGATGGAAAAAGTAGTATTACCCGAACAGCGCACACGCCTGACAGATGAAGAAGTCATTGCCCGTTGTCCGTGGGCCACTACCGGCAGAACCCACCACCGTACCCCCAACATCATTACCTCATTAGAACTCGATCCCGCCGAAATGGAAAAGCGCAATATTCATCTTCAGAAAAAATATGCAGAAATAGAAGAGAATGAAGTACGCTTCGAAGAACTTCACTGCGAAGATTCAGAATATTTGATCGTAGCTTTCGGCTCTTGCGCCCGCATTGCCCAAAAGGCAATGGAAATGGCTCGGGAAGAAGGCATCAAAGTTGGTTTGCTCCGTCCTATTACCCTATGGCCGTTCCCGTCGAAAGCTATTGCAGCACGCGCCGCACAGGTAAAAGGTATCCTCACTGTAGAATTGAACGCCGGACAAATGGTAGAAGATGTCCGTCTGGCTGTAAAATGTAAAGTGCCTGTAGAACACTTCGGACGTCTGGGTGGTATTGTCCCCGATCCGGATGAAGTAATCACTGCACTGAAAGAGAAACTAATAAAATAAGACCGTATGAATATCGATCTGATCAGAAATATATTGAACATACTTTTCATGGCACTGGCATTAGCAGCTGTCATCACTTACTTCGTGGCAAGTGACTTCAAAGTATTCATCTATGTCTGTGCAGCAGCTATTTTTCTCAAGCTGGTGGAATTCTTTATGCGGTTCATGTTATAAACAATAGGAGGAGAAACTATGACAAAAGAAGAAATCATAAAACCCGAAAACCTGGTTTATAAGAAACCGACACTGATGAATGACAATCCGATGCATTATTGCCCCGGATGCAGCCACGGTGTGGTTCACAAGTTAATAGCCGAAGTTATTGAAGAAATGGGCATGGAAGATAAGACAATCGGTGTGTCACCAGTAGGATGTGCCGTATTTGCATACAATTATCTAGACATCGATTGGCAAGAAGCCGCCCACGGACGCGCACCAGCCGTAGCTACCGCCATTAAGCGTTTATGGCCCGGACGTCTGGTATTTACCTACCAAGGAGATGGTGACTTGGCATGTATCGGTACTGCCGAAACTATCCATGCTTTAAATCGTGGTGAAAACATTACTATCATCTTTATCAACAATGCCATTTATGGAATGACCGGTGGGCAAATGGCTCCTACCACTCTGGTTGGCATGAAAACAGCCACCTGCCCCTATGGTCGTGATGTAGCCATTCACGGCTATCCGCTGAAAATGACAGAAATTGCCGCCACTTTGGAAGGCACCGCCTACGTTACCCGCCAGTCCGTACATACAGTTCCCGCCATCCGCAAAGCCAAAAAGGCTATCCGCAAGGCATTTGAAAATTCAATGAATGGCAAAGGTTCTAATTTGGTGGAAATTGTATCGACTTGTAATTCCGGTTGGAAAATGACTCCGCAAGCATCCAATGACTGGATGGTGGAACACATGTTCCCTTTCTATCCGCTGGGTGATTTGAAAAATAAAGAATAAAAAGACAGAAACCATGAAACAGGAAATCATTATAGCAGGATTCGGCGGTCAGGGTGTGCTATCCATGGGTAAGATACTTGCCTATTCCGGACTGATGGAAGACAAGGAAGTAACCTGGATGCCGGCATACGGTCCCGAACAACGGGGAGGAACCGCTAACGTAACGGTGATTGTCAGTGATGAACGCATCTCTTCACCCATTCTCAGCCAATATGACACAGCCATCATACTGAACCAACCCTCATTGGAAAAGTTTGAAGGCAAAATTAAACCAGGTGGTATTCTCATTTATGACGGATACGGAATCATCGAGCCTCCGACACGTAGGGACATACGAATCTATCGTATTGACGCAATGGATGCCGCCAACGAAAAAGGAATGGCAAAGACCTTCAACATGATTGTCTTAGGAGGCTTGCTAAAACTACGTCCCGTAGTATCCATTGAAAGTGTAATAAAAGCTTTACGCAAAACATTACCCGAACGTCACCATCATCTGATACCGATGAATGAAGAAGCCATCCGAATCGGAATGGAGATTATTAAACCTCAGTAAGTTAAAATAACTCTAAACGAATAATAAAAGGAAGAACTTTCCATAGCGGAAAAGCTCTTCCTTTTATTTTTATATTGTATCTTTGCCGCCGTTATGAAAAGAATATTCTCTATTATTTTTTTATTATTCCTGTGCTTCCATACTTCCTTGATGGCACAGCGGACAATGAATACCCTGAACAACCAGTTCGGTTCCTCAGCAAGCGGACTGAACAGAGATCAATATGACCGTAACGGAAACCCCATAGACACGACAGCCGTAGTAGATGCCAGCACAATCCCCATCGGACTGTACTCATGGAAAGTGGACAGTCGTTTTGGCAATGTCACTTATATCCCCGTAGATACCTTGCAGCACGCTTTCCAAAACTCAAATGACATGGGCGGCTATACCGGACAATACAATTACCTGGGAAATTTGGGCTCCCCCCGCCTCTCACGCATCTTTTTTGACCGTCGGGACCCCAGCCAATACTTTTTCACCGACCCATACGATTTTTGCGTACAACGTCCGGAAGATGTCATATTCACCAATACACTTTCTCCATTCACAAACCTGACCTATTACAAAGGAGGAGGCAGCCGTGACGGAGAAGAACGTTTCAAATCCTATTTTGCCATCAATGCAAACAAAAGGCTAGGGTTCGGATTCTACATAGATTACCTGTATGGCCGGGGGCTTTATCAAGATCAGTCCACAGCCTTCTTCAACGGTGGCCTGTTCTCCAGCTACCGGGGAGATAAATATGACATGCATTTCATATTCAACAACGATAACTTGAAGATGGCAGAAAACGGAGGTATCACGGACGACCGGTATATCACCAACCCGCTGGATATGGCAGAAGGCAAAAAAGAATATTCCGCCAACGAAATCCCAACCCGACTGAGTCAGATATGGAATCACAACACCAGCTACCATGCCTTCCTGACACATCGTTACAACCTAGGGTTCTATAAAGAAAAACAGGACAGTGTGGATACGGACTCTGTAAAAATAACGCAGGTATTTGTTCCTGTCACAAGCTTCATACATACACTACAAGTAGACTTGAACAATCGCAAATACATCTCATACGATGACGCACAGAATCAGAAGTATTTTGAACATAACTATCTGGGGACCGACTCTATAGACAAGACGAAGCGTACATCCATCAAAAACACCATTGGCATTGCTTTACAAGAAGGATTCAACAAATGGGCAAAAGCCGGACTTACCGCCTTTTTAAGTTATGAATACCGAAACTTCGCCTTGACCGACACAACAAACATACCGGGACAACGCATTATCAACAACTATAAGGAAAGTTCACTCTCCATTGGCGGCGAACTATCCAAAAAACAAGGAAAACTATTACATTACAATATCCTAGGAGAATTAGCCATAGCCGGTGAAGACGCAGGACAATTCAGCGTAGAAGGCAGAGGGGATCTGAATCTCCGTTTATTCGGAGATACGGTGAGACTGGATGTAAATGCATTCATCAAGAACCAGAACCCCGTATTCTATTTCAGGCATTTCCAGTCCAAACATTACTGGTGGGACAACAACGATTTATCCAAAATAATGAGAACCCGCCTGGAAGGAAAACTAAGTCTGGACAGATGGGGAACCCAGCTGCGTGCCGGAGTGGAAAATATAAAGAATTACACTTATCTGGCCAATACCAGCATACCGGTAAAAGACAGTGAAGGAAATGTCACCGGTTTCAAGAACAATGCAGCCGTAAGACAACACTCCGGCAACATACAAATATTCACTGCAATGTTGCAACAAAAATTAAAAGTAGGAATTTTTCATCTCGACGGTGAAGTAGCCTATCAAAAATCAAGTGAGCAAGACATTCTACCCTTACCGGAATTGTCGGCTTACGGCAACTTGTACATGAAATTCGGTCTCGCCAAAAAAGTACTCCAGATAGAAATGGGAGCAGATGTGCGTTATTTCAGTAAATATTACGCGCCAGACTACTCCCCCGTCATCGGACAATTCTATAACCAGAATCCTGATGACAAAATCGAGATAGGAGCTTTTCCGATAGTCAACGTCTATGCCAACCTGCATTTAAAACGTACCCGCTTCTTTATTATGATGTATCATGTCAATGCCGGTTCGGGAAAATCCAATTACTTCCTGGCGCCACACTACCCAATCAATCCGCGAATGATAAAGTTCGGCCTTTCATGGAATTTCTTTGATTGACGGTCTATATGAAAAAATATCTGAAATACGTTCTGATGGGTATCCTTGCAGCAACCCTATCCTCCATCTTCTTCAAAAAGAAAACGGAGGCTGAAACCAGTCTGCCCCGCGATTATGCAGAAATAGCGGCATCGGGAATCCTGCGTGCTGTTACCGAGTACAACTCAATCAGTTTTTATGCCGACGGCGACACCGTTTCCGGTTTCCACTACGAACTGCTCCATGCTTTTGCACACAGCAAAGGACTGAAACCGGAAATCACTCCCGAAATGAGCTTTTCCAAAAGACTGGAAGGCGTACAAAAAGGAACATACGATATATTGGCCAACAGCACGGTAGTTACCACAGAATACAAAGACTCCCTGTTGTTTACCCGCCCCATTATACTGAACAAACAAGTACTGGTACAGCGTAAACCCGAAAAAGAAAACGATAGTCTGTACATTCACAGCCAGTTGGAACTAGCCCGCAAGACCCTTCATCTAGTCAAAAACTCACCTGCCATTCTGCGCATACATAATTTAAGTAACGAAATAGGTGATACCATCTATATCAAAGAAGTGGAGAAATACGGACAAGAACAATTACTGGCCATGGTAGCACATGGTGACATAGACTATGCCGTATGCGACGAGAGCATTGCCAAAGCTTCCATCAATGATTTTCCACAATTGGATATAGAAACAGCCATCAGCTTCTCACAATTCTATTCATGGGGAGTAAGCAAACATTCTCCAATATTGCTTGACAGCCTGAATTCCTGGTTAAATGATTACGTCAAGACTCCTGCATTCAAACTGTTGCGCAAGAAATATTACAATAACTGATTTTTATCCAGCTGAAATTGCAAAATAGTCCTATCTTTGCAATATAAATTGTTATTATTTTAAGCGGAATGACAAAAAAGTTATTACCATGGTTAAATTAGACAAAGTAAAATGGGGCTTCATCGGTTGCGGAGAAGTGACCGAGAAGAAAAGCGGACCAGCCTTTGCCCTGATCGAAGGTTCAGAGGTAGTGGCTGTAATGAGCCGTGACAAAGAAAAAGCTCAATCATACGCCAAAAGACACAACATTCCCCGCTGGTACTCCGATCCGCAGCAGTTAATAGGAGATGAAGATGTCAATGCTATTTATATAGCCACTCCCCCTTCCTCTCATGCCACTTTCGCCATTATGGCTATGAAGGCAGGAAAGCCCGTGTATATTGAAAAACCAATGGCAGCCAGCTATGAGGACTGCGCACGCATCAACCGCATATCACAAGAAACTGGTATCCCTTGTTTCGTCGCTTACTACAGACGTTATCTTCCCTATTTCCAAAAAGTACGCCAAATGGTAGAGGATGGTGAAATAGGTAATGTCATCAATATACAGATACGTTTCGCCCAGCCTCCCCGTGATTTGGATTACAACAGCACCAACCTGCCCTGGCGTGTACAACCTGATATTGCCGGCGGCGGTTATTTCTATGATCTGGCTCCTCACCAGCTGGATTTATTACAAGATATGTTCGGCTGTATTCTCGAAGCCCAAGGATACAAGAGCAACCGTGGCGGGTTATATCCGGCAGAAGATACGATAAGTGCCTGCTTCAAATTTGATTCCGGTCTGCCGGGATCAGGATCATGGTGTTTTGTCGCCCATGAATCGGCCAAGGAAGACCGTATAGAAATCATCGGAGACAAGGGGATGATCTGTTTTTCCGTTTTCACTTACGATCCCATCGCCCTGCATACTGAAAGAGGACGCGAGGAATTTCTTCCCGAAAATCCCCCTCATGTACAACTTCCGCTCATAAAAGCCGTAGTAGAACACCTGCAGGGAAAAGCTGTCTGTACCTGCGACGGCATCAGTGCGACACCCACCAACTGGGTAATGGACCGTATACTTAATAAACTCTGATTTCCGCCTATGGACATCCGTAAATTATGCCTGCTCTGTCTGTCTTTTCTTTCTGCCTTTAATGTATATGCACAAGCGGAAAAGAAAGACTCGACAGTACAGGACAACAAGGGTGTTCTCATTACATTGACTGACGGAATAGCAACGACTGTCCGCCATACCGGAAGAAAAATAAGGAAAGTAGGAAAAGAATTCAATGCGATTGACACTACCTATATCTCGCCCAACCTTTACAATCTGGCTTTCATGCTGGAATCCAGCAGTTGGTACGAATACTATCGGTTAGGTAGTAAAGGAAACAACGGCGAACAAAGTTTGGGATTCTCCCCCAATGCCAGTTTCAAGCTGGGAGTCTATTTCGGATGGCGCTGGATATTTCTAGGATATTCTTTCGATGTAAAAGATATTTTCGGCGGACATAAAAACAAGGCAAAGAAAACCGAAATGGCACTGAATCTTTATAGTTCCAAATTTGGTGTGGATTTATATTACAGAAAGACAGGAAGCGATTTCAAGATACGTTCTTCCAGCGGTTTTGATCTGAATACTCCCATTAAAAATTTGAATTTCAACGGATTGCAAAGTAAAATCAAAGGACTGAACGCCTATTGGATTTTCAATTATAAAAAATTCTCTTATCCGGCAGCCTATAGCCAGTCCACCAACCAGCGTAAAAGCGCGGGTTCCCTGATGGCGGGCTTTTCTTATTCCCAGCACAACATATCTTTTGATTACGAAAAGCTTCCCGGTGAAGTGAGAGTCCAACTACATGATGCTTTACTTTTCAAGAAAGTGAAATATTCTGATTACAGCATCAACGTGGGTTATGGCTATAACTGGGTATTTGCAAAAAACTGGGTTTCCAATCTTTCACTCTTACCGGCCATTGCCTATAAAAAATCAAAAATAGACGATACACCTAATACTGACAATCATTGGATAAAGGATATCAATTTTGACCTGATAACACGTGCTGCCGTGGTCTATAACACCAACAAATATTTTATAGGAGCTTCGTTGGTGATGCATACATACGACTATCGAAAAAAGGACTTCTCCCTCACTAATACTTTCGGAACTGTCCGTATATATGCAGGATTCAACTTTTGGAAAAAGAAAGAGTTCCGTGATAAATAGGAGGAGGATGACAAAAACGGAAAGTGAAAAAAGAGAAATGAAGAATCCAATCACATCCATTTGTTCTCACAAGATCCCTCACCATGACTCAAAATGACAGAATCCGTGATTACACAACAGAATCCTGACATACCTTCATTCATTAAAGTCTATCTATTTCATCTATAGACAAGCCTGTAGCTTGAACAATAACAGCAATAGGAATATTCAAAGATTTCAAGTTACGGGCTGTAGCTATTTTTTTCTTCTTGGCGACCTACCATGATACCTTCCTCACGTCCTTCTACACGACCTTCCTCCAATCCTTCTAATTTAGCGGTACTCAATACATCATTTTGTATCATCAATGCATCCAGATGCCGATCATAAGCCAGTTTATCAGCCTTATTCATATTATAATAAATAAGTTTCTGTCTCGCCTCCTCCAATCCGGGAGTCGTTGTATCCGGACGGATAGTTCCAGTCTTAAGATATTCTATCCATTCTTCCAAAGGAGTAACCGCCACTTTATTAAACTCATTCACACGAATAAGAAAATATTCAGGAAATATTTCGGCAGGCAATTTGCGGATAATAGCCCCTTGTTCTTTAGTGGTTACTTTCAAACAGTCACCAGTATGGACACCGAGGAATGTATTCTGACCATGGTAGAGGTAATCATTTCCTTGGCCAATATCAAAATAAAGAATACTGATAGAATACACTTTCTTGACATTTGCATAAATTCCACCTAAATCTATATGTTCGGTTATTGCTTTTGCCACTCCATAAAGTATTCGTTCAAGATAATATAACTCCCGCGTATTCTGCACTTCCACTAGTATTATTTCATCCTTGCTATTACGGGCTTTAATATCTACCCGGTTGAACTTATCATCCTCCCGTTGCTGGTTACCTTCGCTCTCAAGGATTTCCATGATTTGAATCTTCTCACCCAAAAGTACGGTAAGAAAACCTTCTAGGACACCAAAATTGGCTTTGTTGCGTAAAAGACGCTTGATTGCCCAATCAAACCGTATGTATTTATCTTTCTGTTCCATAAAAACCTCTTTTTACAAAGATAACCCTTTTGTTTGAAAACCAGGATGAAACATTAGCAAAAAATATACCGGAAAGCAATAAAGCATTCCCGGTATATCACAAGTTAATTATATTAGACTCACAATTAATTCTTAGAAACGAGCACCGACAGTCAAAAGCAACTGATGCCGTTCATTGTCCACTTTAGTTGCCGGAAGATCTATATCATCAAAAGCATAAAAGTTTGATTTATACATATCATATTTATATGCCAAATCCGCATAAATTACACTGCCACGGTATCCAAGACCAAACGTAAATGTATTCTTAGACTCCGTATTATTAAAATCAGTACGCGTGCTATATAAAGACAAGGCACTATAAGCATCTTTAGAAAAAGCAGCCGAAGAGTAATTATATCCTGCACGAATGCTAAACTCAGGTATAATCCTCGTTTCCATTCCGATACGGAAAGTATGGACACCTTTCAAATAATTCTCAACGCTGGGCTGATCTCCCAATTCATAACCATCCACATCCTTGAGCTTACTGGAAGAATAATCCTGATATTCATATTCCGCACCTACTGCCACTGCACCCGCAAAAGTAGTACCTGCGCTGATATTAAATTTCCACGGAGTGGTAAGATTATAATCATAGGTCAAATAATCATATTCCGGAGTTACCAAAAAATCACTCAATGTCTGGTTATAGGGTGCCTCACAAGCTAAAATATTAGAAGATAAAGCGGCATTATAGCTTTCTCTTAAATCATACCATGTAGGCGTGTGCACAGCAAATCCCAAACGGAAAGGGGAACTTTCTATAGGCCGTATAATAACACCCAATTTTAAATCCATACCAGTCCCTTCCAGCCTATAATAATTATCCAATGTATACCCCCCATTATCCGCACCGTTATCATCATTCAAATTTTCCGTATAAGAAGTATAACGATCATAATTCACATCATAGACCCCCAGGGTAGCTCCTAAATAGACCCTATCTTCAATATTGAATGAAACATTAAAATCATATTGACTGATACCTCCTGTTTCCTTACTAAAGAAGTTATTGTTAAAACCATTCCACCCCCATGGAGCATGAATATTCTTTTCAGAATCATTAACCCAGTCAACCACACCGGTTCTCACCCCCATTACTCCTAAAACAGGTAACTGATTCCAATATTTGGTATAAGGATTCTTCACATCCAGTATGTCATTAAACTCGCTTTCCGTCAATCCATATCGTTCCATCTCCTGAGCCAGCTGGAAGCTTTGTGACAAATTATCCAACGCCCCTCCCATAGAGAAAAGGCGATTGAAGTTTTTACTTTTATGGTAATTGAATCCGAAATTCACAAAACGCAAAGAAGTATTATTGCCTATCTTATTGCTATAAACAAATCCAATCTGGTCAAATGAAGCGCGCGTTTTGTTTTCATTCATTGACACACCACTAAAGTTACTCTTTGTCGAAGTATTATTAAAACCAAAAGAAATAGACACGTCATTACTACGAAAAATGCCGATACCCGCAGGGTTGGAGCTTATGACAGATATATCACCGCCCAAAGCTCCCATGGCACCACCCATACCAACAAATCGTGCTGTTCCATTCAAGTCATTCCCCAGCAACTTTTCCGCATCATAAGCATTTTGTGCGCTTGCCGTTGTCATTGCCAACAACGCACAAGCGGTTACTATTACTTTATTTTTCATACATCAATTCTATTAAATTCAACTGTCTAGTTTAATCTACCACTTATCTGGTACGCGATCTGCCGCCACCACTTGAACGGGAAACACCGCCACCGGAACTGCGAGAAGCACCACCGCCACTAGAAAAACTACTACGGGAAGAAGAAGTTCCACTACTACGGTAAGAGTTAGACGAACTATTACGAGAAGGACTACTGCTACGAGAGTATGAACTGCTACGAGAATTCGAAACGCCACTATTGTTACGATAAGCGCCACGACTTGCAGCCCCTGTTCTCTGATAAGCAGATCCTGCTGCATTTCCCACACTGCTCCGAGTACTGCTTGGTCTGGTATAGGAAGAACCCCTTCCTTCTGTCGGACGTGAATACGAATTACCCGGACGAACTCCTGCTGCCTGACTTGGTGAAAGAGTTTCTCCGGTACGGGTTCTGATAGCACTTCTATTAGGACGAACCGAATTTACACTGTTAGATCCCGAAACCACTCTTCCTGATGAAGAACCGTTACGTGTTGCGGTACGATAACTATTAGCACTATTACGGACATTTTGTCTGGAATTTCCTACGTATGAATTACGACTATTCCTATCATAACTATTCACGTAATTATTCCGGCTTGGGCGTGAAGAACTATAGCTATTGGTATATCTTCCGGCATGTATCCCCGGGTTACGTCTGCTTGAGCCATACCATCCATGACTACCTCCCCAGTAGCCACCACCCCAACCGTGACCGAAGTAATGCGGATAATAATGGTGATGGTGATAATGGTAGCCCCAATAGCCACCCCAGTAGCCGCCACCCCAATAACCGGGATAGTACCAACTATTGTAGTACCATGGCGAACTCCATCCCCAACTGAATCCCCAACTGGCGCCATATGGATAATTCCAACGCCAATCCCACCATAAGCGGTTCGTGTAAGTGGGAAAGACGTATGCATACAATCCGTCATCATATACATTCCAATCCCATGAAGGCAAACCGTAAACTACATCCCAATAGAGCGGACTGCTTACCGGAATGGCGTAACGGGGATTACGGAAACGGACGATACGCATCGCGTATTCATAATCGTCTTGAGAACCCTCAAAACCATTAACCCATTCTCCTCTCTCATTCAAAGGTTTCTCCTCAATATACAAGGTATCATTCTCCATCGAGAAATTATTATCACGTGAAGTATAACGACGATTATACTCATCCACATCGCGAACCTTTCCTTTCACATCCTTCACCACCACTGTAGAACCGGGGGCTGCGTAAACAGTAGTCGTGTTCTGCTTCTGCGGAACCACCACTTTCACCTCTTGCTTAACCTCCTCTTTCTTTTCAGCTTTTTTCTTAGGGATGAAATAAAGGTCGTCATCAACGCTTTGTGACATTGCCCAATAAGGCAAGCACACCATCATAAGCGAAGTTAATACAATCTTTTTCATACTCGTACCTGTTTTATTTGTTATTCTATCTACTTTTTCTAGTGCAAAGATAGCCAGAGGTTTCAGTTCATAACAAAGAAAATCCCTATTAGTTGGTAGGGATTTCCCTATTTTAGTAACGGACTTCAACTATTTTATCTATTTCTGCACACACGGAAAACAGAAGAACGTCCGTTCACATACGTTGATGGTAAACAAATCTGGTGGTAAAACAACTTTTTATAATAAGTTGCACCCACTTATACCCTCATGCCCTCACTAAAAGCCATAACCTACTCATTATTAAACCACTACCCACAGTGAGGGCATGTTAAAAAGTGAGAGCATTGCCCTCATGCCCTCACTCCTAATTTCTTGCTTCTCTCACTTTAAATCATTCATTCACAACATAATACCCATTTATCGGCTTATAAACCGGTTGTTTGGGAAGTCCCACATTTTTCAGCTTTCCTTCCTCGCACAAGCGGCGTAAATGGCGGCTGGCCGTGCTTTGTGTCATACCGCAAAGAAGCTGGAAACTTTTCCGCTGCACAAAATCACAGGTTGTGAAGTACTCCGTCAGCAATGCGTCAATCTCCTCATCGGTCAGTTTACTGGAATGAAACGAGAACCGGGTACGCTGCACCTTTACCTTTCCCACCTCATCCATCAATAGTTGATCGGGACGGTAAACAATCCCCTTGAGCCTCACCTTCGTATTCTTACGTTTCGTCTTTTCCGTTACCGGCCCGGTACTCACCAGGTTGGGACGGAAGAAACCGATGCCGTCCAGATGCACCTGTTTGCCTTCCGCCAACTCCTCGCCCATGGCACGTGACAGCGCATCGAGCACGGCTACCACATCCGTTTCAGTCAACGTACAATGTTTCTGAATACGGGCACGGAGCTGGGCCGTGCTCACCTTTCCGTTCAGCCGGAGACGCGGGTGCAACGTATTCTCTTCCCCTTGTTGCTCAGGGGATTTGGGATTCTCGTACCAATCAAATAGTATTGCCATACTGTTCTTCTTTTATTAATGAACTTTCAATATCTGTTAATCACGGACGTGATTAAGTTTAACTACCTTTGTGGTTAACTTTAATCACCCTTGTGACTAGACTTAATCACAAGGGTGGCTAACTAATTATAAACATACAAAAATAAGAAAAGAAAAGGTAGAAAACAAATAAGGAACAGGGAAATACGCACTGAGACTAAGAATAAAAACACAGGAAAGAAAGGAAAAAGAAAAAGGCGGCATTTAATCCGGAAAGCACTTGCAGAATCCGGAAAGAAACCTTACCTTTACTAAAAATATGCACACATAGACACTCGCCAAACGCGGTCTTCTCCACACGACAGAACATCATCTTTTTCCATGGGAGGTACATAAAGCCAAAAAACATTTAAACGAAAGACAAATATGAAAATTACACTCATCAGGAAAGATGAAGAACAGGGGACAGAAGCCTTGTCACTATGCGATTCGAACACATTCTTCGAGAAAATAAAGACAGAGAACAAAGCAGGACACATATCGGAACTGCGTGAAATACTGCCCCGGCTGACAGGATCGTCCGCCCACTACGCCCATATCGACAAACTGCCGCGTGTCTATCCTGCTGTAGAATATACCCGTAAGCAAAATGGCGAGAAACGCATGAAACATTACAACGGACTAGTGCAGCTGGAAGTGAACCGGCTGGCCGACCTGTATGAGGTGGAATATGTGAAACGCCAAGTAGCACAACTGCCACAGACCTTTGCCGCTTTCTGCGGTTCAAGCGGACGGAGCGTAAAGATATGGGTACGCTTCGCACGCCCCGACGGCACTCTGCCCACCATACAGGAGGCTCTCCTGTTTCATGCTCACGCCTATCGGCTGGCGGTGACCTGCTACCAGCCCATGCTTCCTTTCGGCATCACACTGAAGGAACCGGACCTGATGCAAAGCTGCCGCATGACCGTGGATGAACAACCTTACTATAACCCTTCGTCCGTCCCCTTCTGCATAGAGCAACCGCTTGCCCTGCCCGATGAAGAGTCTTTCCGCCAACGCAAACAAAACAGCGAAACCGCACTGGAACGAATGACGCCCGGATGTGAAAGTTTACAGACTTTGACACTGATGTACCAATCGGCACGAAAAAGAGCATTGGCCGAAATGGAAAACTGGAAACGTGATGACGGACTGGAACCCTTGCTGCCCCATCTGGTAGAACAATGCTTCAAAGCAGGCATCCCCGAAGAAGAAGCCGTGCGGCGTACACTAATGCACTATTTCCACGAAACGAACACGGAAGCCATCCGCATGGCTTTCGGCAACGGATATCGGGAGATGAAAGGCTTTGGCGAGAAAGGTGGCCTCAACAAAGAGCAGGAAGCCACCTTCCGGCTGGAGGAGTTTTTGAAACGACGGTACGAATTCCGTTTCAACACCGTACTGGACGAGGTGGAATACCGCCAGCGGGACTCTGTTCATTTCTATTTCAAACCCTTGGAAAAACGTACCCGAAACAGCATCGCCCTTTACGCCTTGAAAGAGGGACTGCAAGTGTGGGACCGCGATATCGACCGCTTTCTCACTTCCGATTTCGTCCCTCTTTACAATCCCGTAGAAGAATACTTGTGTGACCTTCCCCGATGGGACGGTACTGACCGCATCCGCGCATTGGCCCGGCTCGTTCCCTGTGGCAATCCGCATTGGGAAGAACTCTTTTACCGTTGGTTTCTGGGCATGGTGGCGCATTGGAGGGGGATGGACCGTCAGCATGGCAACAGTACTTCGCCTTTGCTGGTGGGTTCACAAGGATTCCGGAAATCCACTTACTGCCGCATCCTGCTACCGCCCGAACTGCGTTTCGGCTATGCCGACAGCCTGGACTTCAGCAGCAAACAGGAAGCGGAGCGTGCCTTGGGACGATTTTTCCTTATCAACCTGGACGAATTCGACCAGATTACGATGAACCAGCAAGGTTTTCTGAAACATCTGTTACAAAAACCGGTGGCCAACCTGCGAAAGCCCTATGGAACCAGCGTACGCGAATTACGCCGCTATGCCTCATTCATCGGCACCAGCAATCAGAAGGATTTGCTCACCGACCCCACGGGAAGCCGTCGCTTTATCTGTATCGAGGTGACCGCTCCCATTGATACCCATGTCACCATAGACTACCGCCAGCTCTATGCACAAGCCATGACATTGCTTTATCAGCAGGAACGTTACTGGCTGAATGATGAAGATGAGGCTGTTTTGCGGCAAAGCAACAGCGAATTTGAGCAAATTTCGCCTTTGGAGCATTTATTCCATTGTAACTTTTCTTCTGCAACCACTGATGAAGAGGGAGAATGGCTGACTGCCATGGAGATTTTCAATTATCTCCAAGAAAACACACGTGATAAGCTATCCGTCAATAAAATAAATTGGTTCGGACGTATTCTACATAAACTGAATGTACCCAAAAGAGCCAGTATCAGAGGTACTTTATACCACGTGGTCAAGTTGGAATAATTTATTTTTCAAGAAATGAGTATGAGGTCAATGCCCTCATACTCATTTATGTTACCATCATCAATAGCACACTCATTATAAGCGAATTATACCACTAATGAGAGTATGAGAGCATTATTGAGAGTAACTTCCTGTTGATATCCTACCGGAATGAAGAAAATAAATAGATGCTGAACGGGTATAAAGAGAGAAGCAATTAATACCGATTCTGCTCTTATTCTCATTTTTTCTCCCTATCTTTGCCACTACCCTTTTTAAGAGTATATAAACCTAAAATAAACAGCCACATGAAACCAGTGAAATTATTTTATCAGGAAAGATGCCCGTTCTGCAAAAAAGCACTGCGCTATATTGAAGAACTAAAAGAAGAACACCCTGAATTCCAACCTATAGAAATAGAAATGATAGAAGAAAACCAACATCCTGATATAGCCGACCAATACGACTATTATTACGTTCCCACGTTTTATGTGGACGGTGTGAAAGTACATGAAGCGGGTATTTTCAAAAATGAGATGGAGGCACTGCTCCGTAAAGTGATAGAATAAACGAAAGCGTATGAAATATTTAGAAGTAACCTTTACAACACATCCCTGTAATGAAACAGTGAATGATGTAGTATCTGCACTGGCCGGAGAAATAGGATTTGAAAGTTTTGTAGAATGTGAAGCAGGAGTACAGGCTTATATCCAGCAGACTTTGTTCGATGAGGAAGCATTAAAAGAAATGATTGCGAGCTTCCCCCTGCCCGACACTACTGTGACATATACCATTAAAGAAGCCGAAGACAAGAACTGGAACGAGGAATGGGAGAAGAACTTCTTTCAACCCATCGTCATCGGTGACCGTTGCTGCATTCACAGCACGTTCCATAAAGACACCCCGAAGACTGAGTATGAAATTCTGATTAACCCGCAAATGGCTTTCGGCACAGGGCACCATGAAACGACCAGCTCTATAATCAGCGAGATGTTAGAAGCTGATCTGAAAGGAAAATCAGTCTTGGATATGGGATGCGGCACTTCTATTCTTGCCATCCTTGCCTCCATGCGCGGAGCCAATCCTGTGACAGCCATCGACATTGACGACTGGTGCGTCAATAATTCAAAAGACAACATTGCACTGAACCATATCCATAACATTACAGTGGAACTGGGGGATGCCAACTTGTTGAAAGGTCGCAAGCCGTTTGATGTAATTATTGCCAATATCAACCGGAATATTCTTCTGGCAGACCTGCCTCATTATGCCGCCTGTATGCATCCGGGTTCAGAAATATTTATGAGTGGATTTTATATGCAGGATATTCCTTTTATCCGCGAAAAAGCGGAAAGTCTGGGAATGGAGTTCGTACACCATCGGGAAAAGAACAACTGGGCAGCTGTGAAGTTCATCATGAAATAATACCATTTTTAAGTATGAAAAGGACTTGATAAAGACAGGATTACCACCAATCACACAGGATTTACATTGATTTATTCGAGGACAAAAGAACGGATTTTCTCTCTTTTGTCCTTTTGTTCTTCTTACCTGAAAATTAGAACCGGAATCAAGTGGTGACAAACGCACGTAGGACGCTGCATTTTATCCAAAGTGACAACACGATCATATCGGTATACAATATTTATACAATCTCCTTTCCGAAAGGAGTAAGTGCCAAGCCCGCCAGCTTGAAATGTTGCAGTCCGAATGGAATACCGATAACAGTGATGCAAAGCAACACCCCGAATGCCAAATGAGAGAGGCTGATCCAGATTCCACCTACAAGTATCCAGATGATATTCATCAACACACTGAGACATCCGCCATCACCGGGACAACTGCGTATTTCCCGCCCAAAAGGGCAAAGAGCCAGCATAGACAACTTCAAAGTTTGGAAACCGAAAGGAATGCCGACGATAGTGATCATCAGCAACAGGCTGGAAACAATATATTCCACGCAGATCAGAAATCCGCCGCAAATCAGCCAAATAATATTGAGCAGTAAGTTCATAAAGCAAATATAAAGAAAGTTTTCGAAACCGCAGGCACAGTATCCTTTATTTCTTTATAGTCATTAGTTGCAATTCCTCCAACGAACCGTTGAAAATATTCAAGTCCACCTTCTCACGAATGCCCGGCAACGTACCCACATCCGTATGCTGCCAGAATTTCCATTCTCCCCTGTATTCCACCGAGTCTACATAATAATGGGCTATCCAGTAAGGATAAGAATTGAAGACCGAATCATTCAGATAACGAGTTTTAAACTTATAAGAAGTATAAAGAATAGGCTTCACTTTGTAGTGCTGTTCTATTTTGTCAAGCCACAGTTTAAGGTCACGACGGAGCTGATTTTCGTCCTTGCCTCTCTTCTCGATATCGAGTACGGGAGGAAGGTCACCTGAATCCAGCTTTACGGAATTAATAAAGAAATCGGCCTGACGGATGGGATCTGTTTTCGGATTGTAAAAATGATAAGCCCCACGGATAAACCCATGTGTTTTCGCCGAATCAAAATTGGTGATAAAAGCCTTGTCCCCATAATCTCCTCCTTCCGAAGCTTTCATAAAGACAAAATGAATAGGAAATTTCCCCTGTCGGGTCTGAGTCAGCATTTTCCAGTCTATGTTTCCTTGATAATGGGAAACATCAATGCCATGCACCTGAAAACCCGAGGGCATACATACACCGTATGCTTTAAAGCCATAGCAAGGCTTCCAGCGGTAAGAGTAAGGACGGATAAAGAAATAAAAGAAAGCGGCAAGGAATAAAAAAGCAATAAGCCCAGCAATGACATACCGAAGCCATGACGGCATCTCTCTTTGCGGTTTCTTTTTCGCCTTCCGCTGTGTAGCCCGGCGGACAGGTTTCGCGGCTGCCTTCTTTTTAACGGGAGCAGGACGTGTGCTTTTCTCTCTTACCATTTTATCCTATTTAGCTGTTTTTACCTTTACCTATTCCCACATACTATGTAATAAAACCCATCGGGAGAATGGTTTTACAATCAGCCCCGATGGGTTTCCTTTATGCTTTATAGAAATAAGAAAGAATTATTTTCCTTGTTCCAACTGCAATGTCTTGGTTGCCTGGTCACAAACTTCTGTAGGACCGAAGTACTGGATAGGACCCGGATATACATAGTCTGTTTCAATAGCCCAACGTTCACGCTGTGCGGCAAACGCCTTGAAAGGAGCACCATCCAATTTTACCAACGCTTTCTGGATAACCGGTTTCATTTCACCGTGACGACGTTCCATGTTCATCATCATTGTGATAGGCACACCACCTGCAATCCATTCTTCGGCAGGAGCAGTAGTGTTACGTACAGAAGACATATAGCCGGTCTTACCGTTGGCAATCAACATAGAAGCGGTGTAACCCAACGAGTAGCAATAGTCAGCATCGAAGTTTGACGGAGCAGCGCAACGTCCTTCGTAACCGAAGAAGTGATGCTGAGCGGCAAATTTACCTACATACTTGCCTTCTTCCTTCCACTGAGCCAATTTAACGGCTACCATATCAGACAACAGCTTTTCTGTTTCAATCAATGATACCTGTACGTTTCCGTGCGGATCACGGTCCAAAGTAAGCTGACGTGCAACGCCTTCGGGCAGAGAAGCATAGATTTCCGAGTTTTCCTTAGAAAGCTTGGAGATGATATATTCACGTTGGTGAGATTTCTTGATCAATGCGAACTCTGATGCGTTAGCAGCCAGGAAGTCATTCAATTCAGCGATCAATCTCTTCATTGCGGGAATGAATTCGATCAAACCTTCAGGTATCAACACTGTACCGAAGTTATTACCTTGTGCAGCGCGGTTAGCCACTACCTGAGCAATGTAAGTAACCACATCATCCAATGACATGTTCTTCTCTTCTACTTCTTCTGAAACGATACATACGTTAGGTTGAACCTGCAAAGCACATTCCAAAGCGATATGAGAAGCCGAACGTCCCATCAGCTTGATAAAGTGCCAGTATTTGCGGGCAGAGTTACAGTCACGCTGAATGTTTCCGATTACTTCAGAGTAAGTTTTACAAGCCGTATCAAAACCGAAAGAAGTTTCAATCATCTCGTTCTTCAAGTCACCGTCGATAGTCTTCGGACAACCGATTACCTGAACACCGCAGTTCTTCGCAGCATAGTATTCTGCCAATACACAAGCGTTCGTGTTTGAGTCGTCACCACCGATGATTACCAATGCCTTGATGCCTAATTCCTTGATGATTTCCAGACCTTTATCAAATTGTTCTTCCTTTTCCAGTTTGGTACGTCCCGAACCGATGATATCGAAACCACCGGTATTACGGTATTCGTCGATAATATCGGAAGTCAGTTCCATATAATTATGGTCTACCAAACCACCGGGGCCCAGAATGAAACCATACAGTTTGCTGTCTTTGTTCAATGACTTGACACCGTCGAACAAACCGGAAATAACATTGTGTCCGCCGGGAGCCTGTCCACCAGACAAAATGACACCTACATTGATAGCAGGCATATTGACAGCTTCGCCTTCAACGAACTGAATCAACGGCATACCGTAAGTGTTAGGGAACAAAGCCTTGATGGCTTCCTGGTCAGCAACAGACTGTGTAGGTTCGCCTTCCTTTACTTTTACAGCGCCTTTCAACGCTTTAGGAAGTTTGGGCTGATAAGCAGCTCTGGCAATTTGTAATGCACTTTTAGTCATATTCTATTATTCTATTTAAAGGTGTATAATTTCATTTAGTATTCTCGTGCAAATTTCGCTCTTTTTTCGCAAATATGAAAACGTATACAAATAAAAATGCTACCTTTACCGCGAATTTAGAATTATGTATTAACTTAAAACATTACATTTATGGCAAGTAGAAGAAATTTAAAGAAGAAAATAACCAATATAGCAAGTGATTTGTTTTTAGTCAGTTTGATGGAAGGTGTTAACCGTGAAGTGGTTTGCAACTCTGTACACAATGTGATCAAACTGATTACACGCATCAGCCACACCGAGCCGGGTAACGTAAAAGGATTCTACAAGAAATTGAACGAAGATCTGAACAAAGAAATCAAAGTGGTTGCAGACGAACTGGCTAAAGCTACAAAAGCATAAGATTTAAGGAATGAAAAAAGCTATTTGTAGTTTTATCTACTACAAACTGTTGGGATGGAAGACCAAGGTGTCTGCTCCCGATTATGATAAATATATTATCTGTGCCGCCCCACATACCACCAATTGGGACTTATTCATAGGCAAACTGTTTATGGGAGCTATAGGCCGCGAAACTGGTTTTATGATGAAAAAGGACTGGTTCTTCTGGCCTCTAGGCCCTATTTTCCGCTGGATGGGAGGGATTCCCGTAGACCGTAGCCGCAAGACTTCATTGGTGGACCAGATGATCAAGATTGCCAAATCGAGTCAAAAATTCCATCTGGCTATCACTCCGGAAGGGACACGCAAAGCCAATCCCAACTGGAAAAAAGGATTCTATTATATTGCACAAGGGGCCGGTCTGCCTATTATTCTGGTAGCCATCGATTACGCAAAAAAGTGCATTACAGCCGAAAAGGTGATACATCCCAGCGGTGATTTGGACAAGGATATGCGTGAGATCAAGTTGTATTACAAGAATTTCAAAGGCAAATATCCTGAAAATTTCAGCATCGGGAAAGTAGAATAATCCCCGTCTGTTATAATTCTTTTTAAATAAGGGAACACTGATTATACGGATTAAAACAAAATCCGCATAATCAGTGTCATTGTATCTATTCTCTTACCACGCTCTCATCCCCATCCTCAAAATTATTCTTCTCTATCTTCACATTCCGGGTGTGAAGCAAGCGGAAACGAGTCTTATTATGATGGAAAGCCGGATAATCTGTATTCTGGCGGATCACATTGTTTTTAAAGACCAATCCGTCAATGGATTTTGCAAAAAGAACGGGGCGGTCAAAGGTTTCAAAATAGTTGTCTTCAATCACCACTCCTTTTTCTCCTTTTCCACCATGGAAATATTTCTTCTGATGCTCCAAATCGGGAATCTCCGGATAAATAGAGATAACAGCTTCCGTAAATTGGAACATATTAGTCAATGCATTGATAAAACGATTGTTACGAATCAGCACGTTCCGGCAAGCTCCCGTTTCAAACCAACCATTGCAATCACCACAAAGCAGAATAGCCGTCCCCGAAGTATGGTCAAACAGGTTACGCTCTACTACCGTTTTCAAAGGAGTGCTGAATAAAGTACCCCGTGCGCGATTATTACGAATGACATTATCCGCAAAATACACTTCCGGACACCAAGACAGGTTTTCAATACCAAAGCCTTCTTTATCCGTAATCTCCGCATCCAAAGGTTCCGTAAAAATAATGCGGTATTCTTTCGCACCTTTCACCGTATCTTTATCGTTAGGCAGGATTTCTTTCACCCGGTTTTTTCCACCGGCCAGTTCCATGGTGACGGAACGTACAAATTGCACCTCATCTCCGTTCACTCCCCACTCGAACCCGTATGCTTGCGGATGCATGTATTGAGCAATCACTGTATGGTCATCAAGGCGTTGCTTGATTTTCAAATAAGTGCCGTGTACATTAATCGCATCATCCATCATTCCTTCATACAGCCCGTTGCGGGAATCAATCTTGCCTCTGCAACTGGAGAAATGAGTAGCATCCGCCTGCGTGGTAAAATAACGAGGATCCTTATCGCCACGAAGACAAACGCTGAATTCATCCAACGTGATATTTTCACATAACTGAGCCAATAATCCCATGCCTTCTGCATAATGCACTTTCACATTCTGCAAACAAGTATTTTTGTCACCGGACAAAAATATACCCGGAGCAGGACGATAATAAGTACGAAGTGCAACCACTGTCCCCGGTATCAACCGGGCGTCTTTCCACTGAGGAGCATGGTAGACACGTGGAGAAACTTCTTTCACCCCTTCCATAGGACACCATAAGTCACTAGTGCGGTATACCAGACGCTTTGTCTTTTCTTCAAAAGCAATCCCTCCCTGGGGAGCACTGGACCAGCCTTCGCCGTATGATTCAAAGAAGCCTTTCTCATTGATGCGACATTTCACCCATGCGGCAGGTTCAAAAGTAATTCCTTCCTCTCCACTTTTCAACACCTTGACCTGAGTAATGTGGGGAGTTTCAAAATCTATGCTGAAATTACGTAAAGTACAATCCTCTGAACGAAGCAGAGAAAGTGGAAGCATACGGCCATGAAAGATAAAATCGGCACCTTGTCCGTCCACGGTCAGCCCCTTCCAATCCTCCAGAGGAAAACCTACCGTTTTCGGATTATCCTGGTCATGGTTGGAAATATAATACTCACGGACAGCCGCCCCTTCAGGGTGGAAATCGTAACGTCCGGATTCAAAAAGCAGGGTGACCTTATCGCCGGAAGCGACTTGAGTCTTGATGTCTTGTAACGCCTTCTGCAATTTAGCTGAAAGATTCTCGTGTGTGTCCGGTACCAGACCATAATTTCGCATTTCGACTACTTTACTTCCGGCAAAAGCGGAAACAGCGAGCCATACGAAGCAGAAATTAAAGATAATTCGTTTCATTTAGGTTCATTATAGGTTAGTTAGAATGACAAAACTAACAAAAATTCCTAACTTCGCAACCATAAATAAAGAAGAAAACAACATGAAAAAGATATTTTTGTCCTTCCTGCTGGTGATGGTAGGAATATCGCACACTTTGGCACAAGGGTTAGACGCTAATGTGGAACAACGTCTAAAAGATTTCTTCACCCAATATGAAACATCTTACGCCAACATAGGCAAGTGCAAGTTAGACCGTTATGAAGTCAATCATAACCAAAAGAAACTGGACGTATATGCCAGTTCCAGCTTCGGCTACCAACCGTTCACACCCGAAAACACGGAAGCCATCTACCGGTTACTCAAACAAAGCTTACCCGGCCCTGTAAATTATTACGATATAACCATTTATGCCGATGGAAAATCCATCGAAGACCTGGTTCCCAACTATCTGAGAAAGAAACAGGACAAAAGCCGCTTATGGCAACGGACAGATTATAAAGGTAATCCATGGGTAAAAAATAATTCCCGCCCCTTTACTGCCAGCAAAGGATTGGAAGGCAGACACATCGCCCTTTGGCAAAGCCACGGAAAATATTATAAGAATGACAAAGGATGTTGGGAATGGCAACGTCCACGCTTGTTCTGTACCACAGAGGATTTGTTCACCCAATCATTCGTCATACCTTATATTATACCCATGCTGGAAAATGCAGGAGCCATAGTGTATACTCCCCGTGAACGTGACTGGCAGCGCAATGAAGTGATTGTGGATAATGACATTCATCCCCAAGGTTGCATCTATCAGGAGATAAAAAGCCGGAAAGGTAAATGGAAAACCGCCCCCACCCCGGCATTCGCTCAAAAACGGTTGATTTACAGGGACGGACAAAATCCTTTTGAAGAAGGTACAGCCCGCTTTGCCTCCACCGAGAAAAAACCGGAAAAAGCCTTTGCACAATGGATTCCCCGTATTCCCGAAACAGGAAAATATGCCGTCTATGTGACTTATCAGACTTTACCCGGAAGTGTGAGTGACGCCAAATATCTGGTTTTCCATAAAGGGGGTGTCACTGAATTTCTAGTCAATCAACAAATAGGGGGAGGCACCTGGGTTTACCTGGGCACTTTCGAGTTTGATAAAGGGACCAACGATTACGGCATGGTGGTATTAAGTAATGAGAGTAGACAAAAAGGAGTGGTATGCGCCGATGCTGTCCGTTTTGGCGGAGGAATGGGAAACATATTGCGCGGTGGAAAAACCAGCGGCCTGCCCCGCTACCTGGAAGGGGCACGCTACGCCGCACAATGGTCGGGCTTTCCCTATCCGGTTTACAGTCCCAGTGAAAGTAAGAATGACTATACCGACGATATAAACGCCCGCAGCCGGATAATCAATTATCTCAGCGGAAATTCTGTGTACAATCCAAAGGAGAAGGGATTGGGCGTTCCTTTTGAAATGACCTTGGGAGTGCACAGCGATGCAGGTTTTTCCAAAGAAGATGATTTAGTAGGCACGCTGGGTATTTATACCACCGATTATAATAACGGTGAACTGAATGCCGGCATCTCCCGTTATGCTTCCCGTGATTTGGCAGATATGGTCTTGACCGGCCTGCAACGGGATATCTCCGCCCAATTCGGTATCCGGTGGCAACGTCGCAGCCTGTGGAACCGCAATTACAGCGAAACTCGTCTGCCTGCCGTTCCCTCGATGATTCTGGAACTCCTCTCCCATCAGAACTTTGCCGATTTGAAACTAGGACACGATCCGCGTTTCAAGTTTACCGTAGGGCGTTCTGTTTACAAATCCGTACTAAAATATCTGAGTACCATGCATGGAACGGATTATGTAGTCCAACCTTTACCGGTAAGTAATTTTGCCATTCATCCCGGAAGCAGAAAAAACACCTTCCGACTAACTTGGCAAGCGGTAGACGACCCATTGGAACCGACTGCCCAAGCACAACAATACATCGTCTACACCCGCCTGGGACATGGTGGATTTGATAATGGAACGTTAGTACGCGGTACTGAATATATCTTCGAAGCCGAACCGGGACTGGTATATAGTTTTAAAGTTACCGCAGTCAACAAGGGTGGAGAAAGTTTTCCTTCCGAAATCCTGTCAGCCTATCAGGCAAAGAAAAGCAAAGGAACAATCTTGATAGTCAATGGATTCGACCGTCTGAGCGGACCTGCTACCGTAGAATCTCCTTTCTTGCAAGGCTTTGATTTGAATACGGATCCGGGGATACCTTATATAAATACGCCCGCCTTCTGCGGAACACAACAAAGCTTCAACCGTAGCCGCATAGGGTGGGAAACCAAAGACGGGCTGGGGTATAGCGACAGCGAGCTGGAAGGAAGGTTGATAGCCGGAAATACTTTCGACTATCCGTTCATTCATGGTAAAGCTATCCAGGCAACCGGAGGGTACTCTTTTGTGTCGTGTAGTGATGAAGCCGTTGAAAATGGTTTTGTCCGGCTGGCAGATTACCCCATTGCAGACCTGATATTCGGAGCCGACAGACGTCCCTTCTCCAACACCCTACAGCAGCTGATCACCTCCTACTGCCAAAAAGGCGGCAACCTGATACTCAGCGGTTCATATATAGGAAGTAACATGAACAGTCCCACAGCACTGAACTTCACCGAAAACATATTGAAATATAGTTTCGGAGGCAGTATGCTCAACTCCACTTCGGGAGAAATATACGGAGCCGGCACCCGTTTCAATATCCCCCGTACCATCAATGAACAAACCTATGCCGTACCCGCTCCCGACTGTCTGACTCCGGTGGCTCCGGCTTATTCTGCTTTCGTTTACAATCCGGGAAATTACAGTGCCGGCATTGCCTACAAAGGTACTTATCGTACCTTCGTTCTAGGCTTCCCTTTTGAAAGCATTCAAGGAGTGAAGGAAAGAGCACGGGTAATGAGTGCTATTCTGGGCTTCTTCGGCAGCAAGTGATATTTTTAAACGAAAATAAAAGAACAAATAAGAGGTTATTTCATAAAAACGCCTAACTTTGTCCGTATAAACCATTAAAATTAAACGACTATGTACACTATACAGACTAACGCCTCTGGCACACGTAGCATGGAAATCTCAGAAGAGAACCTGCAAACTATTGAGAAATATGCTTTATTTCAGCATCTAATAGATAGCAACGGTATCGTGGACGAGTCGGTACTGGACAAACTGAAGCTGAATATCCGCTCACTGATAACCAGTGAGGAAGGAAATAATAAAGAATTGCTCGACCTTTGCATTGATGTAATTTATCATAATAATATGAAAGCTTTCGGACTTCATCAACTTATTCTGCTTTATATCCAATGGGAGAAGGAGAAAAATAAGGATGAAGAAGAGATATAACTAACTTATCTCTGTAGCAAAATAAAAAACAATACATATCATTGAAAGAATACAAACTTACAGACTGGTTGCCGACAACCAAGAAAGAAGTGGAAATGCGTGGGTGGAAAGAACTGGACGTTATCTTGTTCAGCGGTGACGCCTATGTAGATCATCCTTCATTCGGTCCGGCAGTGATTGGAAGATTATTAGAGGCACAAGGCTTAAAAGTAGCTATTGTGCCTCAACCTAACTGGCGTGACGACCTGCGCGACTTTAAGAAGCTGGGACGTCCACGCCTCTTTTTCGGTGTGTCCGCCGGATGCATGGACAGCATGGTAAACAAATACACTGCCAACAAGCGTTTGCGCAGCGAGGATGCTTATACTCCCGACGGCCGCCACGACATGCGTCCCGAATACCCCAGCATCGTTTATACACAGATTTTAAAAAAAATCTATCCCGATGTACCTGTCATTTTGGGAGGTATAGAGGCATCTTTGCGTCGTGTCAGTCATTACGACTATTGGCAAGACTGTCTGCGTAAATCAATCCTGATAGATTCAGGAGCCGATTTATTGATCTATGGAATGGGCGAGAAGCCGATTACGGAACTTTGCAAGAGAATGAAGACATTGGCGGACGCCGTCGGACAGCCCCATGAATCTGCTCCTGCAGAAAGTCTTCCGGTTCCACATGATATTTTGCAAACAGCCTACATAACCCGTAAGGGCGAACCCATGCGCCCGTCTGATGACACTCAGGAAAAGCCCGATATCGTGCTTCATTCTCATGAAACATGCCTGAAAGATAAAAAGAAACAAGCCGAAAACTTCCGCTTCATTGAAGAGGAAAGCAATAAATACGAAGCCTCCCGCATCTTGCAAGATGTAGGTAACAAAACGGTAGTAGTCAATCCGCCTTATCCTCCAATGACACAAGGAGAGCTGGATCGTTCTTTTGATTTGCCGTATACGCGTATGCCTCATCCCAAGTATAAGGGAAAACGTATCCCGGCGTTTGATATGATTAAATTCTCAGTTAATCTGCACCGTGGTTGTTTTGGAGGATGTGCCTTCTGTACCATTTCCGCCCATCAGGGAAAATTCATTGTAAGCCGAAGCAAGGAAAGTATCTTGAAAGAGGTGAAAGCCATAACAGAAATGCCAGACTTCAAAGGCTATCTGAGCGACTTGGGAGGGCCTAGCGCCAACATGTACGCTATGCGCGGTAAAGAAGAAAAAATATGCCGCCGCTGCAAACGCCCGTCATGTATCCATCCCAAAGTATGTCCCAATTTGAACACGGATCACCGTCCTTTATTGGATATTTACCATTCGGTAGACGCACTTCCCGGTATCAAGAAAAGCTTTATCGGAAGCGGTGTACGCTATGACCTGTTACAATATCAGAGTAAGGATCCGGCAGTAAACCGCAGTACGGCTGAATATACCCGCGAACTGATAGCCAATCATGTCAGCGGGCGTTTGAAAGTGGCTCCGGAACACACCAGCGACCCAGTGCTGCAAATCATGAGGAAACCTTCGTTTTCGCAATTTTATGACTTCAAAAAGACTTTCGACAAAATAAATAAGGAATTGAATATGCGACAGCAGATTATACCTTATTTTATAAGCAGCCATCCAGGATGTACGGAAGAAGATATGGCAGAACTGGCAGTGATCACCAAGAAATTGGATTTCCATCTGGAACAGGTGCAGGATTTCACCCCTACCCCAATGACTGTAGCTACTGAAGCCTGGTACACAGGTTATCATCCATATACGTTACAACCGGTTTTCTCTGCCAAATCACAAAAAGAGAAACTGGCTCAACGGATGTTCTTTTTTTGGTATAAACCCGAAGAACGGCGTGCCATCATCAACGAATTGCGCAAAATAGGACGCGCTGATTTGATAGACAAGCTGTATGGCAAATAAAAGGGTAATGTATCAAATTCACCACAGATCATGTGCAATCTGTGGTGAAACCGTTTTTTAAAGTCTTATTTATCTTTCATCGTGTTTTAATGAAACACAGAAACAGGTCTATGTGTTCCAAGGTACAGATATTGATATTTATTTTCCCCTAAACTTAATTAGAAAAGTACCGCAAATATTAATTGATAAAAATATTGCCTATCCTATTGAATATCATTTATTTTTTCTATCTTTGGGCAAAACCAACTTTTAAATCAATACTGCGTATGGAAACGTATCTCTTCTGGATTGTGCCCATTGCCTCCCTCTTGGCATTGGCACTCGCATGGTATTTCTACAAACAAATGATGCTTGAAAGCGAAGGAACTCCGACAATGGAAAAAATCGCTTCTTATGTGCGCCAGGGCGCCATGTCCTATCTGAAACAACAATACAAGGTGGTAGGGCTGGTATTTCTGGGATTAGTTATTCTCTTTTCTATCATGGCATACGGCTTCAACTTACAAAATCCGTGGGTGCCCATTGCTTTTCTTACCGGCGGTTTCTTCTCGGGACTTTCCGGTTTTTTGGGAATGAAAACGGCTACCTATGCTTCAGCACGTACCGCCAATGCAGCCCAGCACTCTCTGAACAAAGGACTGCGCGTGGCTTTCCGTAGCGGAGCTGTTATGGGATTGGTTGTTGTTGGGTTGGGACTGCTCGATATTTCCTTCTGGTATATATTATTGGATTATTGTATTCCGCCAGATACCTTGAATCCTTCCGCCAAATTATGTGTCATCACCACTACCATGCTTACTTTTGGGATGGGAGCCAGCACGCAAGCGCTTTTCGCCCGTGTAGGAGGTGGAATCTATACCAAGGCAGCCGATGTGGGTGCTGACCTGGTAGGTAAAGTGGAAGCCGGAATTCCGGAAGACGATCCCCGTAATCCTGCTACCATTGCCGATAATGTGGGTGACAATGTAGGTGACGTAGCCGGAATGGGCGCCGACCTCTACGAGTCTTATTGCGGTTCTATCCTGGCTACCGCCGCTTTGGGCGCAGCCGCCTTCATTGGTTCGGATGATACTGTAATGCAGTTTAAAGCGGTCATTGCGCCTATGCTGATTGCAGCTGTAGGTATTTTACTCTCCATCATCGGTATTTTCGCTGTCCGTACCAAAGAAGATGCAGGAATGAAAGAGCTACTCGGTTCATTAGCTACAGGAACCAACTTAAGTTCTGTGCTGATTGTTGTTGCCACTTTCCTTATCCTTTGGGCCTTGGGACTGGAAAACTGGGTAAACATCTCTTTTGCTGTGGTAGTGGGATTAATAGTAGGGATCGTTATCGGTCGCTCTACCGAATACTATACTTCTCAATCTTATAAACCTACACAACGATTGGCCGAAAGTGGAAAGACAGGTCCGGCTACCGTTATCATTTCCGGTATCGGACTAGGTATGGTTTCCACCACTATCCCGGTACTGGCAGTAGTAGTAGGCATCATCTTATCCTATTGGCTTGCTTCCGGGTTTGATTTCGCCAATATTTCCATGGGGCTTTACGGTATTGGTATTGCTGCCGTAGGTATGCTCTCAACATTGGGAATTACCCTGGCTACCGATGCTTACGGACCAATTGCAGACAATGCCGGCGGTAATGCCGAAATGAGCGGATTAGGTAAAGAAGTACGCAGGCGCACTGACGCACTCGACTCGTTGGGTAACACAACTGCTGCCACCGGCAAAGGTTTTGCTATCGGCTCTGCCGCTCTGACCGGATTGGCTCTGTTAGCATCCTATGTAGAAGAAATCCGTATCGGATTAACCCGGTTGGGGCAGACCATTCTGGAATTACCAAACGGCATTACCGTAGATGTTCATAACGCCAGTTTCACTGACTACATGCTTTATTACGATGTAACCCTGATGAACCCTAAAGTGCTAAGCGGCATGTTTTTGGGCAGTATGATGGCATTCCTGTTCTGCGGTCTGACCATGAATGCAGTGGGTCGTGCAGCAGCCCACATGGTAGAGGAAGTACGCCGCCAGTTCCGTGAAATAAAAGGAATTCTGACTGGAGAAGCCGAACCCGACTATGCCCGTTGTGTACAAATCTCCACCAAAGGAGCACAACGTGAAATGGTATTCCCGTCTCTATTGGCTATCATCGCTCCGGTTGCCACAGGATTAGTGTTTGGAGTTCCCGGAGTCATCGGTCTGCTGATTGGTGGATTGTCCTCCGGTTTCGTGCTTGCCATTTTCATGGCCAATGCAGGAGGCGCATGGGATAACGCCAAGAAATATGTAGAAGAAGGCAATTTCGGCGGTAAAGGAAGTGAAGTTCACAAAGCAACGGTTACCGGTGACACGGTAGGTGACCCGTTTAAAGATACATCCGGTCCCAGTTTGAACATTTTGATTAAACTGATGAGTATGGTTGCCATTGTAATGGCCGGACTGACAGTTGCTTGGAGTTTGTTCTAATAGAAAAGCAGAAAGCCGCTTCAGAGGAGGCGGCTTTCTAACTTTAAAAAAGATTCTGATAAACTATTTTTTATACTTATCCGGATTTCCATTACTACAAAATGAATGAATATGTCAAAGAAATCACAAACTATTTTTAGTCAAAACATTACAATTGAGTTTGTTCAAGATTTCCATGCATCGCTCCACATTAGACGGACGGATAACCACATGTGCCGTATCTCCCTGAGCAAAAGCATACATATATTCAATAAAGATATTCTCTGCTGCCAGATAGTCCAAAACTTTAGCCAAAGAACCAGCCACATTCGGGCAACTGATACATACCACATCGGTTAGCATCACGGCAAAATTCTCGGCACGAAGTACTTCCACCGCTTTTTCCACATCCGATACAATCAAACGAAGAATACCAAAATCAGTAGATTCCGCCATGCTGAACGCATGCATATTGATATCATACTTTGCCAATGTCTTGGTTACGTCATTTATCCTTCCGGTCTTGTTTTCCAGAAAAACAGATAATTGCTTAATTGTCATATTGCGTACTTTTTCATTTTAAAATTCGGTTGTCTATCACACGTTTACTCTTGCCTTCACTACGGGCAATACTGTTAGGCTCCATCAGCTTCACTTCAGCACTGATAGAAAGAACGCTCTTCAATTTGTCACTCAGCGCCTTCTTCATAGCCAGCATACGTCCCATATCGTCCGAGAAGAAGTCTTTGCGGACTTCCACTTGTACCTGCAAAGAGTCAAGATTATTCTTCCTATCCACCACCAGCATATACTGAGGTTCAAACTGCGGCATATCCAGAATAACACTTTCCACCTGAGACGGGAATACATTGATGCCACGGATAATAAGCATATCGTCACTACGGCCTACAATACCCGACATACGAATATTGGTTCTTCCACACGGACATTCACCCTCCATCAGGGAAGTCAAGTCCTTCGTACGATAGCGCAATAACGGCATACCTTCCTTGGTCAGAGTAGTAAACACCAATTCTCCCACTTCTCCATTCGGAAGACGTTCCAGCGTTTCAGGGTTAATGATTTCAGGATAAAAATGATCCTCATTGATATGCGAACCATGTTGTTCCTGGCATTCATAGGAAACACCAGGGCCCATAATTTCACTCAATCCATAAATATTGTAGCCTTTCAAGCCCAGCCGCTCTTCTATTTCCTTACGCATACTCTCCGTCCATGGCTCGGCTCCAAAGGCTCCTATACGGAGGCCGATATCTTTCTTGGTAAGCCCCATACGTTCCACCACTTCTGCTAAATAAAGAGCATAAGAAGGAGTACAAGCAATACCGGTTATACCCAAGTCACGAATCAGACGAACATGCTTTTCCGTATTTCCGGTAGAAGCCGGGATAACAGTCGCCCCCAGATTCTCCACACCATAATGTGCACCCAGCCCACCAGTGAATAATCCATAACCATAACTGACAGAAAAAGTATCATTACGAGTAACCCCATAGGCCGAAAGACAACGCGACATTACTTCGGACCATACGGACAAGTCACGACGTGTATATCCCACAATGGTAGGATTCCCGGTTGTGCCCGAAGAAGCGTGTACACGTACAATTTCCGAAGCAGGAGCAGCCTGAAGTCCATAAGGATAATTATCACGTAAATCCTGTTTGGTAGTAAAAGGAAGTTTTACAATGTCTTCAATAGTCTGAATATCATCCGGAGATAAATCCATCTCCTGCATCTTGTTACGATAAAAAGGGACATTATGATAAACCAGGTTCACCAACTTGTTCAGGCGTTTTCCCTGCAGAGCGCTCATTTCGTCCCGGCTCATGCACTCTTTATTTTTGTTCCAAATCATAATAAATAATTTTTCAATGTGCTAATTAGCCAATGTACTGGTGCACAAACACACCATATGACAATCGGCACATTATCCTATTAGCACATTATTTTCAATGATCTTCATGAAAAGCTCTCATGCGTTCTTCCATCACCGGATAAAGTTCCTCACGCATTCTGGAAGTACAGGCGCGGACACCTTCCTGCTCGCTACCGGTAGTAGAAAGCGAGATGCTGCTTACCCCATAATACAATAACTCCCGGAGCAATTCACCCCCTGTCATATTTCCGTAACCTATGGTAAAGAAGAAACCATCTCCCACCACCTGGGTAGCATCATAATCATATACGATATGGAAACCATTGTCGGTAAATATTTTCTTCATGCGTTCCGCACGACGGGCATATTCGCGGGTATCTTCCACAAAATTGATTTTACCTTCGGTGGACAGACGAAGCATTTCAGCGTATGCATACTGAGTGGAAGCCGTACATCCCGAAGTAATCATATAAAGAATGGAAGCAATCAGCGTAGGACCGAATACCCCTGCATCTTTATACCGTTCTGCTAATGCAGGGAACTGGCGGTCGAACAGTTTGTCGCTGATACATGCCAATGCCATACGCTGTCCGGCATAACTGAATATCTTGGAAGAAGAAAGCATCAGAATATAATTATCCGTATATCTTGCCACAGTGGGCGGATAAGGCGGTTCGAAAGGATGCCCCATATCCCGACGGAAGTCCATGCAGAAATAAGCCAGATCTTCCATGACAATCACATCATACCGGGTTGCCAGTTCACCGATTATCTGCAGTTCCTCCTCTTCCAGACAAATCCATGCCGGATTATTCGGATTAGAATAGATAATCGCTGCTATATCGCCTTTACTCAGGAAACTTTCCAATTTCTCACGCAAGGCCTGTCCACGATAATGATAGATATCAAACTCTTCCCACTCCACGCCGATAATGCGAAGCTGGGATTTCTGAATGGGAAATCCGGGATCAATGAACAATACCTTGTCTTTCCCCGGAATACGCTGCGTACAGGCTATGAACGAGCCGAATGAACCCGCCACCGACCCGGTGGTAGGCACACAAGCGCGCGGAGAGATTTCCAGATTCAAGAAAGCTTTTACAAAACGGGAAGCCTCCTTTTTCAACTCGGGCACTCCTGCAGCAGCCGGATATTGCGATCCGACTCCCCTGTCCAAAGCGGCTTTCTCCGCTTCAATCCCGATCTGATTGGCTGCAAGGCCGGGAGATCCCTGATCCATACGGATAAAAGGAATCCCCGTTTCCTTTTCCAGATACTGGGCTACCAGCAGCACATCACCGATAGTAGCCTGTGCAAGATTGGCGATGTGCAGTTCCTTCACCGCCTTCTCCACTAATTCTTCACTAAATATCTTCATGGCATTACCAGTTCTTTACCGCATTCAAGCCTATATCAAAAGCCTTCTGATTCATTTCAACAATCTTCTCACCTTTTGTGGCAAACACACGCCCTATGCTTTCACGCAACTGTTCCGGTGATACGATCTCAATATACTTCGCAGCCATGCCCAGCAGAATCACATTCGCGCATTTAGGCATACTGTTTTCTTTTGCCATATCCTCTATTTCCAACTTCACCACATGCGGAAGACTTTCCAAAGTTCTCATCAGATCCACTTCTTCAGGATAGTCGGGAATGTTCTTGAAAGGATTAGCAGAAGTAATCACCCAACCTTCTTCCTGCAAGTAAGGCAGATAACGCAACGCCTCCATCGGTTCCATGGAAATAATCAGATCCGCCTCACCCTGAGCGATCAGATCCGAATAAATCGTTTCGTCGGATAGACGCAGATTGGACTGTACATCTCCTCCGCGCTGGCTCATACCGTGTACCTCAGCCTGCTTCAAATTGATGCCTTCTGCCGTAGCAGCTTCTCCTATAATAGTAGCGATAGTCAGGATACCCTGTCCTCCTACGCCCGAAAGTATGATATCTTTTCTCATGCCTTATCTGCTTTTTTCTGTCTTAGTTTACGATTCAATGTCTGGATACATTCTCTGCGCGGAATAATGACAGACACCCCTTTATATTCTATTTCCTCACGAATGGTACGGGTGATTTCTTCCATATTCTTTGGTAATGGAACCACCACACGCACATGTTCGGGTTCTACCCCTAATCCCAGGCAGATCGCCTCGAATTTGTTCGTACCGGCAGAGTCCTGTCCACCGGTCATGGCAGTAGTCAGGTTATCCGAAATCACCACAGTGATATTGGCATGGTCATTGACCGCATCCAGCAGACCGGTCATACCGGAATGAGTGAATGTAGAGTCACCGATAACCGCAATGGCCGGAAATACTCCCGCATCGGAAGCACCTTTGGCCATGGTTATGGAAGCACCCATATCCACACAACTGTCAATAGCACGAAACGGGGGCAACGCACCTAATGTATAGCAACCGATATCACCGAAAATGCGTGCATCCGGATATTCCGCAGCCACCTTGTTCAATGCATCATACACATCCCGATGACCACATCCCTGACACAATGCAGGCGGACGCGGCATCACCACCTGAGGTTTACCAAACGGACGTTTGATTCCCCATCCGATTGCCTCGCCCACATTATCCGGAGTCAATTCACCGGTACGCGGCAAAGTTTCGGTCAGGCGTCCCTTTATCTCATAGTCTGAGGAAAGAATCGCTTTTACCTGCTCTTCCACAAACGGCTGGCCATCTTCCACTACCAAAACATATCCGCAACGGTCTGCCATCGTCCTGATTTCGTCAGCCGGCAACGGATACTGCGAAACTTTCAATACCGGAATATGGCAACCATCCGTATCTGCCTCTTTCACATAATTATAACCGATACCGCAAGCTATCACTCCGAACTCATAATCATATTCGGGATTCAACCCTTCCAGATAATTATAAGGAGATTTGGAGGAAGCTTCTTCCAGTTTTTCCTGCTTTTTCACTAAATCCAGATATTGTTTACGCGCATTACCCGGCAGCAATACCCAGTGGGCACGTTCATGATCAGGATTCAACTGATTTTCCTCACGGATATCGGCTACTTCCACACCGGCACGCGAATGTGCCAGACGGGTAACCACACGCATCAGCACCGGCAACTTCAGTTTTTCCGATAGTGTATATGCGTAATCCATCATATCGTATGCTTCTTGTTGGGAAGACGGTTCCAGCATGGGAATCATAGCAAATTTTCCATAAAAGCGTGAATCCTGTTCGTTCTGTGACGAATGCATGGAAGGATCATCGGCAGCCAGCACCACCAGCCCACCGTTCACGCCGGTTATGGCAGAATTGACAAACGCATCGGCAGCCACATTCATACCTACATGTTTCATACATACCAAAGCACGCTTTCCCGCGTATGACATACCCAATGCAGCCTCCATGGCCGTTTTTTCATTGGTACACCAAGTGCTGTGCAGTTTTCTTTCCTTTGCTAAAGGATTATTCTGGATAAACTCCGTGATTTCAGTGGACGGTGTACCCGGATAGGCATATACACCCGATATGCCGGCATGTATCGCTCCGAGGGCAATTGCCTCATCGCCCAACAATAATTTCTTTTCAGCCATTATCTATTATTTTGTTAATTGTTTCATATCAATGTAAAGGGGTCTGCATCATCCAATACCGGGAATTTCTTCCGGAAAGCCTGCAATGCCTCCATATCTATATCAGCCGATACCGCGCTTTCCCTGCTCCACGGACATTCGGCTATCGTCTTTCCGTAGGGATCGATGATAGCGCTGCCACCCGAATATTCACAGGCAGGATCAACTCCCATGCGGTTCACTCCGGCTACATAACACTGATTTTCAATAGCCCGCGCACGAAGCAGCGCGCTCCAGGCATCCACACGGGGGGTAGGCCAGCTTGCCACATAAAGTATCATGTCATAATCACCCAGGTTACGTGCCCAAACAGGGAAGCGAAGGTCATAACATACTTCCAACAGGATACGTACCCCACGGAAGTTCACCACCACACGCTCCGTACCGGCGGTGAAACGCTTGTGTTCGCCCCCAAAGGTAAACAAATGCTTCTTATCATAATGCTGCACGGCTCCATCCGGATGGACAAAGTAAAAACGATTATAATAATTTCCATTCTCACATACCGCCACACTGCCTGCAATAGCACAATTCCGCTCGGCTGCCTTACGCTTCATCCAGTGAAGTGTTTCGCTGTCGGCGCTCTCCGCAATTCCTTCGGGTTGCGTACAAAAACCAGTGGAAAACATTTCGGGTAAAACAAACAAATCAGAATCCGGCAGACAGCTTATTGCCTCGTCGGCCCTTGCTACATTAGCCTGTGGATTGGCCCATTCTATATTTCTCTGTAGAATTGTTATTTTCATTGTTTTTCATATTATAAGACCCACAAAGGTAACAAATATAATAAGATAGCAAGCATTTTATTACTAACTATTTCCTTTCACGCCCCTTTTTCTTACATGTTTTCATAAATATTCCCTATTTATTCCTCATAAAAAAAGAGTATTCTCGCTATAAGAATACTCTTTTTATAATCAACCATGTCTAAACAAACAACTTGGCAAGATTGGCAAGAAAACAAAAGGAAAGGAATCTATTGACAGAAAGAAAATAGTTCGGGATTCTTCATAGTTTTATCGTCTTCACCTTACCGGGGATAATAGTCAGTCTCACCGTTCCGTCACCCTCTATCTCCACCTTCTGGTATCTGGCTTCCACTACTACCTTGCCGTCCAGGGCCATCAGTCCCCATTGGTATGCATTTTCCTCAAAGGCGCAATAACCACCGACGGGTGGACAAATGTTCCGGTAATGGGGAGGCACTACGATACGTTCACCCAATTTCAGCCCCCACTTCACCCCCATCCGGAAAGGCTGGACATCCCTTATCTCCTCCAGTCTCCGTTGTCTTTTTTCCTCCGCATTCCGCTGCTGCCGCCGAATGATTTCCTCCGCGCGCCGTCCGGCTTCCTCCTTCAGCCTCTGCACCACAGAATCAAAATCCTCCTCTCCGGTTTTAGGTACATTACAGGTTATATATCGCTTCTTTTTTCCTTTTTCCGCATGATAATAGTTCCCACTCTCGTCCATCACCACGATACTACGGTCCGCCAGGTGACCACAACACCAGTACACCTCCTCGTCATCTCCTTCCAGCAGACAGGCAAAAACATCAAAGACCGTAGACCATACCGAATCCACCAACTTGCAGTTTTTCGGAACACGATAGTCGGGAATCTTCAAGTAGAAACCGTAAAAACAAAGACTATCCTTATGCAACCCCTGCGTAGAGGCATAAGCCTTCCGCGTGCGACTATGGAAGGTTTCCCCCACCTTCAGCAATTCCACGTTGCCATAGTCCTCTCCACCATAAGAAAACACTACCGGCTTCTCCCGGTAAGTCCGGCTTGTTTTCAGGTCGATGTAAGAATCAGTACCGTCATCACCCGTGACGCCAAGGAGCTCCCCTTTCATAAACCTCAACCTCCGGCCGCGGTCTATTATTATCTCCGGCTTTCCGGAGTCATCCACAACGCTCACCCGGCCATCTTCCAAACGAACTGCCGCCCGGTTTCCACAGATATCGAACACTTCCCGATACTGAGGCATCATCGTCATTCTGTTTCCACGTTTCAGCCCCCACAGTCCGCTACGCCGGTCATGGAAAGCTTTTAGAACGGAATGTGCCCTCTGTTCTGCCTGTTTCTCTTCTAAATAAAACGAGTTCCGGTTCCTGATAACCTCCAGCAACTGTCCATGTGTCATCACGATTTCCAACTCTTCATCCCGCTTGTCATTCTCCGAGGACGGACAGGACACGGGCAGCCTGTTTTCTGTTCTTACCCGGGACAGGGCATTGCCCATCATCCGTCCCTCGAACATCACCTCCCAATCCCGGTCACGGACGGGCAGACCGAATATCCGGTGCAGGCCCACATTGTCTATCAGCATACAGGACTCCTTGTCACCTGATTTCCTCAGTCCTCGTCCCACCTGTTGCAGATATTTTGCCAGGGAAAGTGTGGGACGCGCCAGCTGCACGAACTCCACATCGGGACAGTCAAAACCCTCGGAAAAGATATCCACATTGACCAGCACCCTGATTCGTCCCTGCTTGAATCCCTCCACCAATTCCCTCCGCTCCGAAGCAGGAGTCTTGCTGTCGATAGCTACGGCCTCCACCCCGTGCGCACTGTAGCAGGCGGCTATCTGCCGGGCATGAGCTATACTGACAGCATACACAATTCCTTTTTTTCCGTTGGCATACTTCTCGACACTCTCATACAACCGCCGGATGCTGACCTGGCGGTTCAGCACCTCATTCATTTCCTTCACCTGATAATCTCCGTCCGCCCCACGTTTCTTCAATGAATTTATCATCCGCTGCTCCCTGCTGTCTGCACGGATGGACACGTAATCGAAAGCCGACAGCCAACCTTTTCCAATGAATTCCGCAATGCTCCATGAGGTAATCAGCGTATCAAACAAATCGGTGAAGCCTTTACCATTCAATCGACAGGGTGTGGCGGTCATGCCCAGTTTCCTCGCTTCCGGATATCTCTTCCAAAGTTCTTTGTAAGTCTCCGCCAGTGCATGATGCGCCTCGTCAATGACGATCAGTCCGGGGGATTCCTCCATATTCTTCCAGTTACGTGACAGCCACTGGATGGACAGCACCTTCACCGTTCCGGATTCTTTTCCCATTCCATACCTGGCCACGGTTTCCTCTATCTGTTGCACCAGCTCCCTGCGGTGCGCCACTATCCAGACACAGGTACCGGAACGGTGGAGGAATTCCCTCACCACCGCCGCCAGCAGATGAGTCTTTCCTGTGCCTGTAGGCATTTGCACCATGACACTCTGATGAAACTCCCACTCCTTAAAGAGCCGGGACTTCATTTCCTGCTGGTAGTCACGAAGACTGTTGTTTTTGCAATACATAGGCGGATGCCGGTCGCCACCGACAACAAAAAAAGGAAGAGGGCATGTCAAAACTAAAATAGTCTATCATTTTGTCATCCTAAGGGAACGCTAGTGAAGGATCTGTTTGCAATCACTTGATGTATACAGATTCTTCGCTTTGGCTCAAAATGACAAGCTAATTAATAGCACTATCGGAGTTTTGACACACTCTCATAAGTTTTTTTCAACTAAAATATCAATAGAGATGCGTTATTATGACCTTAAACGCAAAGAAAGAGATTACAGTATTATCGTAAATACTGTTCTTCTAACCAATTATATCTAATCTATTTAACTGATATACAGTTGTCGCATTTCTCACTATACTTCTTCCATCCGCATCAAATCCCAACCCGAGAATTGCATCACAATCTTGTGCATCTGCGTGCCTTGGCGCAACGCCTCCACTCTTGGCGCACGAGCATAGCTGTCTATCTGCTCCACAGCTTGTTGCCATTGCTCCGCAGCCTTTGCCTCGAAATCTTTCTTCGGCAGATATTTCAGTTCCACTATGTAGCTGTGCTTGGACTGATAGTGTGTCAGGTTGGGCAACAGGAAGAAATCACAGTAGCCGTGGCTCAATTCCAATTCAGGGGCGGTGATGTAATAATCGTTCAGGCTCAGATAAGCCATAAAGAAGCCCTGGATGCTGCGCTCGCCCTCGATGGAGTCACGCACAGAGGACAGGTTTTTATAAGCATCAGCGATGTATTGCAACGCTTCCCGCCACTGACCGTCGAAGGACATCCGGGTGAACAGAGTCAATAAGGAAGATATTCGTATTCCACTGTACTCGTTATAGCCTTCCAGCAGATATTCATAATATTGTTTGCGCACATTGTTGTTCGGAATGCACAGAATCAGCTGCGAACCATACGTACCCTTTATAGTCAGCATACCATAATAGAACAGCAGACTGGGGAAAATATTAGGATTGGTCAGGTCTTTGGCAGGGAAGGACTCTTCCACTTCGGTTATGATCTGCCCCTCTTCAACAATACGACGGATAACACCTCGGCGGTCACCGTCCAGGCGGTCCAGTTGAAGCAGTTTTTTCAGCTTGTTGTAATCGGTTTTCGTATTGGGGTCAACCATACGCTCGGGCGAATGGCCGCTATCCATGTATTGGCGAATGTAATAGAGTACCATATCGCAATTGAACACACGGGCTTCCTGCTTCAGGCACTCCTTGGCAAAACAATAATTGTCATACCACGGTTTCATTTCCGTCAGCATCGCCTCCACGTAACTTTCAGCAGGCAGCATACCCACTTCTTTATAGTAAAGGAGCATGGCACGCACATCCTCGGTGCTGAAGCCCAGCATCTTGTCGAACTTGGGGTTCATGGACAAGTGCCAGCCGATATTGAAGCCGCTGGTCAGGTCGTCCAGTGTCACGGGACTTACGCCTGTCATGAAGATACGCTCGAACATGCCCTTGAACTTCTTGAACACATCGCGGTAGAAGCCGCTGGCATGGGTGATGGCATGGTAAACCTCCTCGCCTTTCTCGTTAAGCACGATGTTGGTAAAGTTGTCGTATTCGTCAATGATGAGATAAAGAGGAATGCGCAGCCTTACTGCACTGTTGCGTATCAGGTCCAGTTTGTCGGCCATCTGTCGGGTCTCGAAGAACGCTTTCACTGTTTCCTCAGGATAGTCATCCCGATAAGTGTGCATGAAGTCGTCCAGCATCAAACTGCAATAATCATTAAAACGAGCCGAAAGCTGTTCAATGTCTCCTCCCACCCGTGAAAAGTCCAGATAAAGCATCTGATACCGTCCCCGGAGCGATGTGGGATGTTCATGAACCCAAAGCCCACCGAACAGGGAGTCGAAACGGTCTGTCATTGCCTTGTCATAGTAAGCTTGCAGCATACTGATGAACAAGCTCTTGCCGAACCGACGAGGACGGATATAAAACAGGTTGTCCGGCTGCTGCTCCAGCAAAGACAAATACATCGTCTTGTCTACATAATACAGATTCCTTTCTCTCACCGTCACAAAGTCGGACACACCGTAGGGCACTTGCTTTATCTCTTCCATTGCTTCATTTCACGTTTATACAGCAACATTGCTTGTTACAAAGTTATATAAACAATTCCAATCAGGCAAAGGTTGCGGACGAATTATCTTCAGATTGCCTGTTGTAGCAAGTTGAAAGTTCTTTTTATTAAAACCGATAATCGCATAGCGACAGAGGAATCCGGTATTTCTTCAGTTTATCTATTTTTACTATTGTCCCTATTTTCTTTGTCGGCAGGTAATAGCAGAACAGAGGATTTCCGGCTGTTTGCCCATAACCTATCAGTACTTTATCCACCTTTTGTCTTAAAGAAACAGCAGCGTCATCCAATCGGCATTCTTCTTCGCGCGTTTGTGGAAGCCATAGACACAACAGTTTCAGTTCCTTACCATCCGAAGTCTGAATGACAAGAGTTTGTTTTTGTTGCAACTCACAATGAAGCACAGCACGGTTGTGGCTAATAAACTTGCAAGCCATACCGGCAAATGTTTCATTATCTTGCGCTGATAAAAAAGAAATAAAAAGAAAAGAGAACAAAAAGAAAAGTTGAATTTTATGTAACATATTATTACGTGTTTATTTCAGGTGTACTTTGAACACGATACCGCCAGAGAAGTATTTGCAGCGATTCAGTTCTACTATGGCATTAATGTAGTCTTTCCAAAAGCTGTATTCCATACCTACATTCACTTGATATTTCGGACCATTGGGATTGAATGTCAAGTTCTCTTTCACGTCTGTATAACCGGGAACGACCTCAGCCATTAAATTGACTCCATTAACAGCTTTTCGTGCCCATGAGCCATTTTCTTTCAAATGAAATCGGAAGTTCGCACCCATAGCAGGATTATTCAATTTATCATCGAAACGGTTACTATATATCCACGAAATGTGCGCACCTAACGTACCTATATTATCAAAATAGACATGTTTGGTTATTGCCAGATAATAACGATTCCAAAAGCCATTACCATAGTCTTGATTCTGCTGATTGGATAGGGAACCACCATTCGCCGAATCACCTATCGCATCATTGGCACCTATCACCACTTGAGGCGTCCATGGTTTCCACCAACCTTCCTTCCACACCCGTAAGCGAAAATGAAAAGAACGGTCCTGATTGGTGAACTTGCCATACGTAGATGGCACCCAATAGCCGGAGTTATTGCCATAATCCGTAGGAACTGCCTTATGACCAGTACACAGATATCCGGCTTCCAGCCAAGGAAAAATAGTTATATTGATATAATAGTTCCATGTATCATACCACCAACGGGGTACTGTAGCATGATGATTCAGCCAGTTACCACCTGCCATAAAAGTCTTGTCACGCTGCATGTCGGCAGTAGGAAGATTCATCAATCCTGTCGTGCCATAATTTATTTGGGCCGTTACTGTTTGTACTATAAACAGAAACAGACTGATAAAACAATGTTTTATTACCCTCATGCACCTCATTCTTCGAATTTGTTTTTTAACCGATACCGCTTCCATTTCTTCTTCTCCTCATGTCGCATTATCATCAGCATCAATTTTACGTCCATCAATAGAAAATAAGTGCCACCCACCATCATCAGCAGCCACCAACCGTATTCCTGCCAGACAGGCGTCTCGTTTACCACATAGTATACTCCTGCCACTCCCAGCCAGAACAGCAGGGTAAACACCAGCATACGTTTCCATATCAGTTTTACTGCAAAATGATAAAGGCGGAAAGAAGGAACAATCATATTTGGGAAATATTGCGTCGTGAAATCAACTTACTGATATAAAGATTCATCAGTGCCCATACGGCCACATCACAGAGGAACAGCACCGTATTGTTCAGGTAGCTGACCAAAAACACATTGGAAGCACAAAACAAAAACGAAATGCATAGAATGGAAATCATCGCTTTACGCGGTGTGAATCCCATGGCAAGAAACTTGTGATGAATATGTGTCTTATCCGGCATAAAGGGGTCTTTGCCACGACGTACACGGCCCAGGACCACCCTTACCACATCCAGACAGGGAACTAACAATACACTGAAAGATATCAATATGGCACCTTCATAATTAATACCCGCTTCATACGTATTCATAGTGTATTGCACTGCCAGGAAACTTAATATATAGCCCAAGGTAAGACTTCCTGTATCTCCCATAAAGATTTTCCGTCCTCTATCCGCATTTCCAAATACATTATAAAAAAAGAACGGCAGCAACACTCCCACGGTAGTAAAAGCCAGCAATGCACTCATCCATCTGTCATCAATGACAGCCAGTGTGCCAAAGACGGACAATGCCACCATACTCAGTCCCGATGCCAGACCGTCAATGCCGTCTATCAGGTTGATGGCATTGGTAATAAAAATCACCAGCACCAAGGTAAGAGGAATACCGATGAAAGCGGAAACGGCATGGATACCGAACAGCCCGTAAAAATCATTGATATAAAGCCCCGCCAACGGAAACATGAAGGCTGCAATCAATTGCACTATAAATTTCTGACGATAGCGAACCCCTATCAAATCATCCGCAATTCCCACAATATACAGCAATGTCAACCCTGTACACATAAACAGTATCTGTACCCAATGTTGGCCTGTATCCACTAAGGAGACCCATCCTGTCATATAACAGATTCCTATCAAGAAAGTTACAGTAAACAAGATGGCCGGGAAAAAGGACACTCCACCCAGCCGGGATACCGGTTTTTTGTGCACCTTCCGTGCGTCCGGAGTATCAAACAGACGTTTACGAAGGGAAATGATTAAAATACGGGGAATGATGATACGGGCAAGGGCTACGGCTATGAAAAAGCCACAGAAGACCACAATAAAGTTTAGCATAATGTGTTAGTTTAAAATGCCTATAATGAAATGAGTGCTCAAATAAGAGCATAGCTATTTTGTAAAGCACTCTCAAGAGTGCCTTACAAAAAAGGAGCAATAAAATTCGTTTGGGATAATTGATTTTCGGGATTATTCAGTCATCTCCCGTTATATATATTTACAAAGAAGTGGAAATCGTTGCAGTTCTTTTTAATATGCCGCATTCATTATCATAATACAGCAGCAATTTTTCTTACTTTGGCAAGTCGCTCTGCAAAAGACTTGTCTCGTTTAGTTACCAGCATGTCATAATCAGCCTGCAGCCTCAAGAGTAAATAAGCAGGAATGTTCAAAGCCTTTTCACACAAGAGGGCAAACTTGGTATTTACGGAACGTTTCCCTCTCACGCAAAGAGAGCCAATTTCTTCGGAATCCGCAAATAAGTTGATTGTTTTTATACTTACATTATATTTCAGCTGCCTATCACCTCCTCATAATGCTTCAGCACAATATCCATGCTGAATTCTTTCTGCATTTTTTCTCTTCCTTTCTTTCCCATTTCCATACGCTGTTCGGGAGTCATCCGGATGATTAATTCCATGCAATGCGCCAAATCTTCTGCATCTTTCAGTTTACAAAGGAAACCATTGACACCATCGTCTATCACTTCCTTACAACCCACTCCATTGGTCGCAACCAATGGCCGTCCGCTGGCAGCACCCTCCATCAGCGTAAAAGGAATACCCTCGCGATAGAAAGAAGGAAGCACTACGCATGTGGAATCTTGAATAAAAGGACGTACATCTGTTGTTACACCCAAATAATCCACAACACCTTCCTTTACCCATTCATCCATTTGTTCTTTCGCTATAGCTTGGGGATTATCCACTCCGAGAAAGCCCAATAGCTTAAACCGCACATCAGAGTATTTTTGTTTCAGCAGTCTTGCCGCATCCACATAACCCCCCACTCCTTTGTCCCACAACATACGGGCAACAAGAAGAAAAGAAATTTCTTCAGGTTCTTCCACTACCGCGAAATGGCTGAGGTCTATCCCCTCACCCGGAAGGATATGCACCTGGGCTGGTTGAATTATCCGACCAGACACGAACGACTCCGCATCATCCTTATTCAGAAACCAGACGCTAGGCGAATTTCTAAAGGCAAATTTATAGAGTCTTTTGGCAATCTTGCTTATCAGATTATCCACTAGAAAAGTATAACCCAATCCGGTAGTAACAGGAGTATAGGAAATGCCTAATGAAGCGGCTGCCATACTGCCATATATATTAGGCTTAATGGTATAAAAAAAACAATAGTCAGGCTTTTCTTTAATCATAATCTGACGATAATGATAACACGTACACAAGTCTTTCAGTGGGTTATTGCCTTTAGCTTCAATATCAATTGGCAAAACCTTACATCCCAACGCTTTCAATTGCTGCTGGTAAGTTTCATCAAAAGGAGATACTACTACTACTTCATGGCCTTGCTTTAGAAAGTGCTCAAAAACAAGGCGACGAAAATTGTACATACTCCATGCTGTATTGCCAGAGAAAAGTATTTTCATAAAAACGATTATATTAATTTATTCCTGTTTCATATCGGGATGAAGCATCTGCCACATCTTTCCATCACCTTCACCTGCGGCTACTATCACTTCATGATTTTCAGAGAGTTTGTTTGACAGATTTATGACTACGGTCTGAGCACCGCCTAACTCGGAGAGAGTGATTATTTGGAGGATTCGCATGATTGAATTATTTCTTAAAGTTCAGATTATCCAATAATATAGCCGCTGATTTATCCCAACTTAAAACATTCTGAGCGTAAATCCGGGCATCAGCACCCATATCCAATATTTTAGATGGATTATTATAGAGTTCACATATTGCATCTGACAAAGCTTTTGGATTATTTGGAGGAATTATCAAGCCACAACCATCCGGAACTTGCTCTTTTAAGCCACCCACATTGGTTACAACCACAGGTTTCCCTAATGCAAAAGCAAGAGGAATCACTCCTGACTGTGAAGCTTCAATATAGGGAAGAATTATCAAATCAACAGATGACAACAACTTTGCAACTTCTTCATCACTAATCCACCTGTTGCAGATTTCCATAGAGTCCTTATATCTGTTAAACGAACCGACATATTCCTGACAATCCCCATTCCCGGCTACCAACAGTTTCAATTTTGGGTTTGTATCCTTTATCATACCCCATGACTCAAGCAGGACATCCAATCCCTTATATTTATTAATCCTTCCAAAAAAGCCTACTTTATTGTATATCTTTCTCTCGGTTGCTAAATCATTATACTTACTGTAATAGCTGAAGTTTGCATGGGGGATGATGCAAATATTCTTTTTAATGCCAGCTTTTTCCAGCTCTTTTCTAGAATGTTGAGACAAGACCACCAGCCTGTCAGAAAAGAATATATCTGCTTTATTCATCAACATGCTGAACAGATTGCTTTCACCCAAATGAGGGGCTACATCATGAATCACCTTTATTATTTTAATTTTCCGAGGCAGCAATGAAATCACAAGGTTATGCCAAGGATGAATCATGGGTGTAAATACATAATCAGGAGAATATTTTCTGATAATTCGTACTAATTTAGCGAACAGGCATATATTCAATGACCTGATAACAAAATCTTTTTTGTTTGTATAAGTATCAATCGTCACCAAGCTCAGATTCCTAAACTTCCTGCTCAACAGCATCCATTCATTTATATTCCCGCTATAGTTTGAAACAATAGCCAGAATCGGAACCTGTTTTTCCAGTAACGCTTGAGCAAATTCAATACTATAAACGGGTCCTGCGCCCCGGCGTCCCAAGTATAAAAGCACCAATCTCATTTTATTTTTGATATATAAAAGGCGAAGTGAATGTCATGACTATAGCCGATATAATTTCAGCCGATAATTCATAAGTCCGACTGCTCGAATATGGTTTGATATGGATAATACAATGATTTTTTATATTTTGCCCACTGCCCTTCTTTTGAAGAACTCATGTGAGCAGTGTAAATATAGAACCCAAAAATAAACAGCAACATAAAAACAAAGATGGGCTTAGGCATCCTCATACATTTACGAAGATGTGGAATCAAGATCAATATTGCCGAGAAGAAAAATGTGCAAAAGCGTTCTGCCATATGGGGATTCACGCTGAAAGATGCATAAAGTGATGCTCCTATGCAGGTATAAACAGCAAAGATATGTAACTGTTTTCTACACAATTTCTCATAATTAACAAGTGTGACTATTGCGAGTGCATATATCAAAAAACGAAGAAAAGAACCGCCTCCCATATTTTCGTTGACATACTTTTTAAAAACAACGAACAAAGGATTGCCTATGTCCAACAATGCTAATCTTTTAACAGCAAACTCTCCCCCTAATAGTCCGACTATAAAAAGAGTCCATAGCATTTTCCTCCCCATTCTCTTTAATGGCAATAACAGGATAACGGCTATCACACTGGAATAATGACACAAAAAAGCCAAGACTATGAATAGTATTTTCTTTTTCATCTTGAAATCGGGATGGCACATCAGATAGAAAATGACTGAATAAGCCATTGCTTGGCGGACCAACCCAAAACTGGCGCATAACAATGGTGGAAAGCAAATATAAAAGAGCGTACTTTCCGGATAGCAGTTCATCTTTTTTAATCCGGCAAGGAAAAAGCCAGCCGTCCAAAGGGAAGTTATAAAAAAGAAAACGGAAAAGTGGGTGTTATGGGCAACATCAATAAGCATGCGTGGTATAGGCTCTGTTTCCAGATTATTGTCTTGAATAATCTGGTAATATGAAAAATAATCAAACCCTATGCCATAACGCAATCCTACAAAAAGAGTTATCAAGAAGAAAGATATATTCAGTTTGTTAGCATTGCTTACATTAGAATAATTGACAAGAAATATCAAAAGAAAGAAAGTAAAATAGCCAGCCATTTTTTCTATTATTGGTTCCGCTTCTATTTGTTGCTAAATTATTTTATATCTCGCCAGTCTTCGCAATAGTGGACATAGTAAAAAATTGGGAACTATTGTTTTCACACTCCTCACCAGCCAACGCAGAAAAAGCGTTTTTCTTTCTGCCCAAAATATATTCTCGCCCCTTCTCTTCAAAATCAAAAAATGCTCTTTGGTTGAAGAAACATAATTTTCATAAGTCGCCCCTGAATCGGTAGGCGTCAAAGCTACTGTTATATCCACATAGCAAAAAGAATGACCAGACAGATAAAGGATAGACAACTGGTTATAATCTGCCGCGAATCGATATCTCAAATCAAATAAATATTTTTTCAGAAGGGATGTCCTTATAAAAACAGATTGATGAGAAAATATCATTTTTCTTTCAATTAATTCTAACGGTCCAGGTTTCATTATATATAAACCGTATTCATTAGAAACTGCCACATTACCATAATAAGCATCATGTTGAGAATCATACTTTTCCATCAAATTACATACTTCTGCTATCGAAGAAGAGGCATAAAAAGTATCATTTACATTCATGAATAAAGTATATTTTCCCGCAGCAATCTTTATTCCTTTATTCATCGCATCATAAATCCCCTTATCAGGTTCACTCACCCAATAAGAGATCTTATCCGCATACTTTTTGATGATATCTACTGTATTGTCTGTACTCCCCCCATCAATGATAATATATTCAATATGGGGATAAGTTTGATTAATAACAGAAATAATAGTTTGCTCAATGGATGAAGCTGCATTATATGAAACAGTTATGACCGTAATTAAGGGACTTTCCATTTTTTAGTATTTGCGTATATAATCACATCGATATCACATTTTTCTAAAGAGCGCCGGATAATGTGTTACCAGCCATCGCTTTATTTTCCTTGGAAAAGAATAGTCCCTCCAACTCGAATCGCAAAAGTGCATTGAATAAGAATCAACTCTTCGTGTAGCCGAATTACCAGCAAAGACCCATGAAGGGTAAATATGAATTCCGTTACTTATAATTTGTTCTTTATCAATATATCTGAAACCATGTTTGACAGCAAGCATTGGCATGACAGACGGATTTATCAAATCCATGAAAAGTCCACCATCCTCACCAACAAAATGACGCGTACCAAAGAAGTCCATGCATTCTTTAATAAACGGATTGCCTTTTTCTGCGCCAAAAAGAGCTGCTAGCATACCTAAACCACAAACTTCATTACCTTCTTTCAAAGGAACACCATCTTTATTGATATCTTTTTTTCCATGAGCTTCAAAGAGAGCTGGATGAAACTCTACAGAGGTAAAGAAACCATTATTCAGAAACTCGTCAAAAGACTTGTAGACCATCACATCAGTATCCATATAAATCCCTCCTTCGGTATAAATGGCATAATGCCTAATGTAATCGGAAGCAAGAGACCACTTACAGTGTTCTATGGCTTCCTTCACCCAAGGCACTGAGTCAATGTCAAAATTATTTTCGCTCCAGCACTTAATTTCGTAGTCCGGCATAACCTTTCGCCAGCTATTAATGCATTTTGTTACAGAAGGAGTCTGTTTACCCCCTCCTAACCAGACATAATGGATTTTTTTAGGAATCATATTCAGATCTTAATTATTTTTCATTATTAATAAAACGGTAAATATCCACTACCATCAAACTCATATCTTAAATCTTCATTTCTCTTTCCTATCACCTTGGCGGGCACTCCACCAACCAAAGTATAAGGCGGGACATCCTTGGTCACTACCGCTCCGGCTGCCACCACCGCACCTTCACCAACGGTCACACCATGAAGAATAATAACATTCGGACCTATCCATGCACGATCTTTAACATTTATAGTTCCTCCCTTAATATTTGTACACCTAAAATAAGGATCATTATAATCATGCTGTTCGGTCCAGAAGCTGGCAGCGGTACTTACATTGACATTCTTACCTATGATGATACCTCCATGACGGGCATCGAGAATGGCTCTGTCTCCAATGATAGAACCTTTTCCTATGGTGAGCAAATGATGGTTGCGAATTTCCGCACCATAATAGATGATACCCCCCTTCGCAAGGTTGACACCCCAAAAATTTTTATAGAGCCAACGACGAATGTGTTAGGAGGGGATTCGTCCCGTCTGAAAGTCCATGTAGCGCAAATAACCTATGATGTAAGAAGCGGCTTTCGCTTTAATCTGCTGTATGAGCGATAGTTTGTATCCTGAAATTGGATCACCCAGCACGCTAAGATCGGTCTTTCTTCCGGCAACTTTCGCCGCATCTTTTTCCTTCTTCATCAACAAAACCACTTTAAGCGGTAATGCCAATAATGCGAAAACTATCCATTTGAAGAATAGCAATACTAATAATGTAACAATAAGAATTATCTCCATAATCGTTATCCTTTGATTTTAATTTCTACTATTTTTCTGTTTCCAAACACTTATTTCTGTTACTCCCCTCCACTTCATCCTTCTTCTCCCCCGTCAAATACTCCCATGAATTCTCCGTCACCACATTCCACCACTCTTCTTTCACCGCTTCTATCTCCTCGTCCAGTCCGCAATCGCCATAGTTCTCGACCAAAGGATGCATGATAGTGGCATAAAAATTCAGATTGTCAGTTTACCATTAAGAGCACTGTAATAACTATGTTCCGTCATGTGGATGGATTTACAAAACCCCTTTACATTGACACCACTGGCCTTTCTAAGGACTTTGATGCTCTCGGCCAACTTCTTCGTAGAAAATTCTCTGTCTTTCATTTTTTTCAGTTTAAATATTGTTAATAATACTATCTGTCTACTAATTGTCTGTCCACTGTGGACAGACGCGTCTATTTTTTCCTTTGTAACTTCGCTGCCATTATTACAAAAAAAACAAAGCACACATGGCTATAAAAGCATTGAAACAAAGCGTTTCCATCAGCGAGACGCAGAAAATGATCCATCAGTGGAAGGGACGGGGAATAAACGACCCCACCATAACCAAGTTACTGGACCTCTACCTGGGAATGCCCGCTTACATGAATTCCCAAGGTATCTATCCGCACTGCAATTTCTATGACATCCGGTTGTCACTCCGCTTTTCGTACACATCAACACTGGTCGCCGCAGTAACAAACTGCCTGTCATTCGGAATGATATGGGACGAACCACACACCAAAGTCATCGCATTTTACTCACCATTATGGTATCGCCAGGAGAATGGAAATCCAACGGAATCACCGCAGAATCCTGCGCAAGAAACACCGCAGGATTCTGCTTTTAATAGTAATATATTATATAATATAAATAATATATATCCTCCGGAGGATTCCCGTAAGGGATATTCCGCCGGAAACGGAGTACGAAACACAGAGGAAACAGATTCCCGGAAGACTCCTTCGGAAATTCCTGCGGAAACGCCTGACGGCGGAAAAACGTCACCGGCCCTGTCTCCCGCCACAGACTTCTTCCACCGGCTCAACGCCAGTCCCGAAGAAAAGCAGCGGGTACTGGTCCCACTCATCAACAGCATAGCCACCAGCCACCACTATACCCGTCCAAGGGCGTTACAAGGACTGGTTATCCTGGTGAACCAGTTTCTCATCCCTTACTTCGACTCCGATCCCCGCTTCTCCCGGGTCTCGCACACGGGAAAAATCATCTGGCTGCAAAACCTCATGAAGACACGCCACGGACAATCATTGATGGGGCAAGCCATTGCCCGGCTGGGCAGCGAACTGAACAAGGATCTGGAAGAAAAACATAGAAAACTCCGTGAATTCCGCCCCGTCTCACCCTTCGAGTGGAAGGAGTCCGACAAGAACATCCGTTATTACGATGATCCTATAGACGGAAAAGTGGAAATACCGGAGAATGCGCCGCCACGCCCTGCCGAAACCGCCATCTGGAACGTGCTGTCCAAAGAATGGGTAGACAATGATTAGTAGTTAGTGACGTTTTGTCATTCTGAGCTCGCGAAGAATCTGAATGCATCCACTTTATGTTTCCGGATTCTTCGTCCCTACCAATGACAAATACACCCGAATATTTATTTTTTAATTCTTAATTTTCAATTCAAATGAAACCCTATTATTCACTCTCAGACTTTCCGGACCGCAAGAATGCGGGAAAGAATTTCATCGCCCGATGCCCCAAATGCGGCACCATGCATCTGTATATCTCAAAAGCCAAAGGACTATATCATTGCTTCTACGCCGGATGCGACTTCAACGGCATTCTGACCGATTACTGCAAGGACAACCGTCCCATGTTCCCTTACAAAAAAGGAGATTCTCCCTCAAATACCGGAACATACCGCCCACAGGATAGCCGGAATGCGGAAAACTCCGTAAACGAAGTCCCCATGCTGCCGGGCGACTACAAAGCCCTCGCCCCCACCGTGATGCAAAAAATCAAGCCGCTGGACGAATCGCCCGACTGTACGGACTCCGACCAGTTGGCCGCACGCCGCTACCTGGCCGACCAGGGCATCTCCCTCACCACCGCCATTGCGGCACACATCGGCTGTCTGCGCCATTACTGCATCACCAAAAACAGTGAGGACAAGCGCGAACAGGCTTCCAGCATCTTTCCCTGCATCGCATACGTGAATTATGTGGACGGACGTCCCGTCAATGCCAAGTACCGCTCATGCAGCCCCATCCAGTCTCCAAAGCCCGAAGAGGGACAGCCCCTGACGTACAGCAAATTCTGGAGTCAGGATTCGCCCACCACACCGTGCGCCCCCTATAACATAGACTGCATCAACCCGCTGCTGGTGGAAGAGGAGATTATCCCCCGCCTCATCATCGTAGAAGGAGGAAAAGACGCGTTGACATTGATGGAAGCAGGATACCGCCATGTCATCAGCGTACCCTCGGGAGCGGCAAGCGACCTGGCAAAATGCTTCGAGGCCTTCATCCCCTGGCTGGACCAGGTACAGGACATCGTGATCTGCGGTGACTCCGACCTGCCCGGGCGCATACTGGTAAAACATCTTTCCGATTATTTCGGGGCACGCTGCCTTTTCACCATCCTGCCCGGAGGATGCAAGGACATAGGCGATGTGATGAAGCTCTACGGCACCGAAGTGGTGCGTAACGTCATAGACGATGCCTGTGCCTGCCAAACCACCGATATCATCACGGTGGAACAACGCAGGGAGGAAGTGATAAACGTGCAGCACGGCAAATACGACCATGGCTACAGCGTGGGCTACGGACCGCTGACCGACCGCGTTTTCCACCCCACCGACATAGGAGGCCTGATCATCATGACCGGAATACCCAACAGCGGAAAGACTGATTTCCTGAATGACCTGACCAGCCGCATCATGCGCGACACGGAACGCTTCGTGTGCTACCTCTCCTTCGAGGTGCCGGACAAGGACAAGCATATCGCCCACCTGGTCCATCTGCTGCTGGGCAAAGCCAACACCACCGCCTATACCGACGAACAGCTGACGCCCTATATTGATTTTCTGAACACTCACATGATTCATCTGGATATGCACGAGGTGCCGCCCACTCCCGGAAATATCCTGCATCGGGCCGATCTGATACGCCGCAGGCATCCGTTGAAATATCTGGTTATAGATCCTTATCTTTTTGTAGAGGCGCAAAGCGGAAAGAACGAGACTGAGACCCAGAGCATCAAGTCGATGCTGACCCGTTTCCAGTCGTGGGGGCGTGACAACCACATCTGGGTAATCATTGTGGCGCATCCGCGCAGCCTGAAGAAAATAGACGGCAAGAACGAGATGGAGGACATCAACATGTACACCATATCGGGCAGCGCCAACTGGGCGAACCTGGCCGATTTCATCCTTTCCATCACTCGCATAAACGAACCCGACCGCGCCTTCACCCGTCTGGATGTATTGAAAGTGCGCGATCAGGAACTATGCCGCACGGGAACCGTGTACTACACCCGCCAACCTTGCGGACGTTACGAAGAGCACGAGAGCGAGGAGGAATGCGGTGGTTAGTGATTAGTGTGGTTAGTGAAGCTGCTCAGTTGGTTTTACACGTTAGCAAGCATAGGCTTATGCATAGGCAAGTATAGGCTTACGCATACGTATGCATAAGGCAACGCCACCGTATGCATGTACACGCACAGCCCACTAACCACTAATTACGGTCTTCCCAGATAATGGAAAATCAATCCCACTTGCACTGAATTGAAAATGCGTTGTCTGTCCACATAGCCCGAATCGAGCAGAGCCTGATAAAGCGACTTGTGATGGTGTATCCAGGCGGAAAGACGGTTCAACGCCGCCACGGGAGTAATATCGGGGGCGTACCCCATGGCCAGATCCCGTTTATAATAAGGTTTCACCGGCCATTCGCCGGAATACGCTTCTTCTTTGTTCATAACATTCACTTTTTTTACTACCATATTTCGACTTAAAATCATCAATTACCTATCAGTAATATTGCCAATTTCATATCGTTAATCTTTATAGCAAATGTAATGAAAATAGCTCACATATAGAAATAGTTCAAGACCTTTAATTCACTTTATCTCACCCTCTGTCACAGTGTGTCATACACCGTCATGCCGGTTTACGCCTCTTCACAACCCCCTCTTTCCGGAGTGTTATCTTTGTCATGTTCAATTCATAGTAACCATTTAAAAACAAAATGATTATGGCATTAAATTACAGTGTTTCATTGCGTCCCAATCCGCTGGACAAGGATGCAGCCCCCAAGGCTTACGCCACAGCACAAATCAACGGTGAACTTACCTTGAAACAGCTCAGCAAGCGTGTTTCTTCACAAACCACCGTGAGCCGCGCCGATGTGGTGGCCGTCCTTACCGCCACCGTGGACAATCTGCTGGAAGCCCTCACCGAAGGCAAACAAGTGGACTTTGGCGAACTGGGCAAGTTCCGTCTCCAGATAGCCAGTGTAGGTACGGAAAAACTGACGGATTTCACCGCTGCCCACATCACCGGGGTGAATATCCAATATGTTCCCGGTGAGGATTTGAAAACCATCTTCGGCGCACTGGAATTCCAGCCCGTAGCCAGCCGGGCCGCACAGGCAGCCGCACTGCGTGCCGAAAAAGAGGGAAAAGCCGTGGCAGACCTGCTGAAGACCAAAGACGAACCGGGAGTCTAAAGTCATGGAGGGAGGAGTAACTCCCTCCCCCTGTCTTGTTTATTCTTTAATGTATCACTCTTAAAACTTTATCTTTATGGAAAATCAGAAAAGAAAATCAACCTGGAGCCTCATCCTCAAAGTAATCATCGCAGTGGCGACCGCCATAGGCAGCGTCATAGGTATACAAAGTTGCATTTAGTCGGCCGGGATGCGTAAAATAACACTGATCATCATCCATTGTTCCGCCACCCCTGAGGGGCGAAACCTGGACTTTGAAGCCTGCCGCCACGACCATATCCACCACCGTGGCTTCAGTGACATCGGTTACCATTTCTACATCACGCGCAACGGCGAGATTCACCGTGGCAGACCGATAGAGAAAATGGGGGCGCATTGCAAGAACCATAACCGCCATTCCGTAGGCATCTGCTATGAAGGAGGCTTGTCTTCCGGCGGCGTACCCACGGATACACGGACGCTGGAACAGAAAGCCGCCATGCTGGCGTTGCTCCGCGAACTGCGAGAGCTGTTTCCCACGTCATTGATTGTGGGGCATCATGATCTGAATCCCATGAAACCGTGTCCATGTTTCAATGTAGTGAAAGAAATGGCAGGCATATAAATATGAATCATTAACCGCTAACTGATATGAAACTACTGATAGACCAACTGATAGTCCTTGACCGGGCTTTTTACCGTTATTATCTGGAGATGCTACTTACCCTGGAACACACCCATGCGCTTACTCCCTGGCAGATGTCCATACTGCTGTGGCGTGCCAAAATCTTCCATGTGGAAATCCTTTATCCGGAACTGCTGCGTATCAGCATCGGCAATGAACAGGAAAAGGATGAAATCCGATTCATGAAGATGTGGAAGCTGAAGGAGCTGGAAAAGGTGATGACCGTGTGGCAACGAAGACAGTGCCAAGAAATTAAAAGGAAAAAGTGGAGATAAGACTCTTTTCCATTTGCTTTTGAGAATGAGGGCAGGAACTTAGAAGGTTTCTGTCCTCTTTTTGTTAATAGTAAAAAGTCATTCAATATATGTAAGCACTAAAATGAAGATATACTTCTTAATTTAGAGCTAACCAATGGAAGCATTATTATAAGTCAATTTGTTTTCGTTCATAACTATCAATCAAAGAGCATTCTGTACAATTGACTATACGTACACCTTGAGACACCGCATAGGCAGCCATAATATCATGATTCTTGAAGACAGCCATTTTCTCTTCCAAATAATCACTCATGCGCCAAACTGTAGAATCCCATCGAAGCATAGGTTTCAATTCCACTTTATTTTTATCATAGAAATGGGTATCACAAATGCATAATTGATTTTTTGAATTAACGGTCAAAGAATCAAAAAATGTATGATCCACGCCATATAAATCAATCTCACTATAACCAGAGTTTATACCTACATAAATCGCCATCAAAGCAACTGTAACTACACTAGGCATTGACAAACCATGCCTATAGAAATAATGACGAAATTCTTCATAACCTGTATATACTGTAAGATTTAAGGGCACGATATGAATATGACTATTATGCAGACCGCTAAATGCCAAAAATTGTCTTTTCAAAGAAGCAGGTATATAAAGATTCATCTCCCAATCCACCTTCTTATTCAAATCATCAAACAACTTCATAACCCTATCATGATTGTGATTTTCTTGAAAGAACATAGGATCAGCCATACAAAAATGCTTTGGTCTAATCTGAGTAAAAATATCCATTGAACCAAAGAAATTCAAGACTATGAAGTCAGTATTCTTAAACTCATCCGTCGTCAATCTAGGTAATACATTCTTCATAGAAGGACCATTAGCAAGCATGGCCACTTTCCCTGAATACACTTTTTTTAGGGGATTTTTCAAATTACCTTTTGTCTGAAATAGCAAATGTGCAAGAAAAAAAACAAACTTAACAGTTTGTTTAACGAACGAAAAAGCACTTTTTATTTCTTTTTTTACCATCTTATCCATAATTTTTTGTTATTCTAATCTTTTTACCCGGCCAGATGCATCGCCCATCATCAAAGCTAAAACTTCTTCTTTAGAAACCTGATTGTAATCGCCTTTGATGGTATGCTTGAGACATGAGGCAGCAACGGCAAAATCAATTGTCTTTTGGTCATCACCTTCAAAAGAAAGCAAACCATAGATAAATGCTAGGAACATCCTTCCAATCGCTGTCACATAATCCCCAACCATCCATATTTGAAAATTATCACTTTTTAGAATTGGTTTGAGAAGAACCTCCCCATTATCATAAAAATAAGTTTTTTTATTGCACAACCGATTATTTCCATCTACACACATCGAATCAAAAAAGGTATGATCTACACCGTATAATCCAATTTGCTGATAGCCAGAATTGGTCCCAACATAAATAACCATATTCGCCACTGTTTGAGCTAAAGGCATGGACAAACCATGCTTATAAAAAAAATGTCGCAAGCATTCGAAACCCTTATAAGTTATGGTATTAAGAGAAACAAGCCGAATATGAGGATTAGACAATGCACTAAACACTTTAAAGTCATCCACAGAGCCTATAGGTGTATAGATATTCATATCCCAATCCACATTCCTGTTCAATACAGAAAAAAGATTTCTCACCTCCTTTTGCTTATGGTTTGGATGAAAAAAACATAGGGTCTGCCAGACAATAATGCTTCGGCTTGATTCTGGTAAAGACAGCTTCCATTCCAAAGAAATTCAAGACAATGAAGTCAGTATCTGAGAATTTATCCATTTGCAATTTGGGCAATACTTCTTTTAAAGATGGACCATTAGCCAAGATAGCTACCTTGCCTGAATATCTTCGGCTAAACGAATTATGCAACTTGCTCTTAAAAATCATTTCCACTAAAAACGCTGCAAAATTAATGGAATCCCGACCTATAGATAAACATTGTTTTATTATCCTCTTTATCTTCTTTTTCATTTCGCAATATATCTTTTAATGATTTTCCTTTTTAATAAATGAAGCAAGTCACAATTCAATAAAAGCAATAATCCTATCGTAATAAAACCTGCAACAAGACTATTCGCGCTACCCGTCAAACATACTGAAACTATATATATACAAGTCAACAACAGCATCAGTAACAAACGGGGGATATGGGTCAATTTTACATACGTCCAACTATACGCAACCCTTGAGACCGACATAACCATAAACGACAGGACAACGGACAGGACTGCTCCCCAAATACCCCACAACGGTATTAGCAAAAAATTGAAAACGATAGAAGATAAACCTCCATAAACACTTGAATAGAAAAAATATCTGCTCTTCCGGACAGCGGAAAAAGTACTCCCCGCCAATCCTGACACACAAGAAAAGAAAATACCCAATGTGAGTACGGGAATATATATCCATGCATCTAAATAATCTGATGAAGTAAAAAAAGAGACTAACCATTTACTGATAAATGTGACAATGACAAGCAACACCAAGAGTATTAAAAGCACACCCCGGAATATCTTATTATAGAAACTAGCGTAACCATCTTTGCCATATTCTTCTAATACGGATATCTGCCAGGAAGAAACAAATATAGTAAATATCATGGCTATAATTCCAGGAAATTTGTTTGCTACGGCAAACAGACCGATGCCATGTAATCCCACATACGTCTCCATTATAGGCCTGTTCAGTGCATTTACAAGCCACCACATCACACCGTTTGGAATCAAAGGCACAGAATATTGAAGCATTTCACGACAGTATTCATTATTCACACTACCCGGTGAACAATATTTGTAACTTCCCGAAAAGAAGAAAGAATACACGCCCGTAAAAAGATTTGCCAGAATAAGAGAAAGTACATAACCGACAACTCCCTTCAAAGGGATCAGAATGAATGAACAAATAGCTGTAAGCAAGGTCAATACGATTCCAGCCATTCCATAAACAATCATCTTATCAATGCTGCGTGTAAACTGCTGAAAAAACTGCTGCAAAAGTGTTGCTGCCATCAAACCGTATATCAACCAAAGATAATCCGTAAAACTGTTTGAAAAACCATATATGGAAGAAACAAAATCTACAGTCCCAAACAATAAGAAGGAGACAAAAAACGCCTGCAATACAAAAACAATACCTGAAGAGAAATATTGCTTTTGCTTCTCCACTTTCTGCCCTTTTGGAAAGATAAATATAGATTCTGCTATGCAACAAGAGACAATGCTAACCAGAAAACTGACATAGACATTTATTATATCGGTTACTCCGTAATCCTCAACTGATAGCCAACTAGTATAGAATGGCAACATAACCAAGCCTATAAGCTTACTGCCGGCATTGCCGATGAAGACCAAAAGCGTGTTTTTACCTAAACGCTTGTATTTGTTCATTTCTAATTAATGAATTATACGAGAATTTCTATAGAGACATACTTATCGTCTTTTCGAAATCAGGATAAGGAATCTCTTGAAATAATCCAGTACTGACACACCCTGCATCTTGTAAGTGGAGATGATGGTATGATATACCGCTGAGACATGGACCATCTTATCACTTCCGAAGAATAACGAATTCTTTCGCTCACCGGCTAAGAGGCAAATAAATCGTCCGGCAATGAAACTGTTGATTGAATAAAAGCCACCATTTAAGTAAGCAAACAGCTGAGTCCAAAAAGTATTCATATAAACCCGATACAAAGTCTCATCACAGTTCACGATAGCATCCTTCTTCAAACAGGTTATAAGGTACTTTGTTAAATATGCAGAATTTTTCTATCGAACCAATTTATAACGGACAAAAAGACGTTCAAAATCAGTATTACTATACATATACTTTGCCAATAAATTAGCTCTATAATTATTAGAACAAACGGATACTTTTTATTAAAATTCTCCTATTTTTTCAACAATATCTAAAGGATTAGAGTAACGAGCAATTTCACTAGCCACATTATTTTCCATTCCTATTTTTTCAATTATTGCTTTCATTATCTTATTTTCGTATGCAACAGGTATGACAACTACCCCATCATTATCAGCAAATATTAAATCAGAAGGTGAGATTGTTACCCCCAAAACATTAATAGTCCGATTAAAATTGGCTAAAGTAGCACGTTTACGCACGTCTTTACAGTTATAGCCTTTTGAAAAAACAGGATAATTCATTTTCATAACATTATCTCTATCACGAGTCACTCCACCAACAATCGTTGCAGAGGCCCCAGAACGGATGGATAACATTGTATTTAGTTCACCAAAATAAGCATAATCGGGACATTCATTTTCAACTACTATAATATCATTATCCGAAATCTCCGCATAAGATTTCAAAGCATCATAAATACCATGAAAATCTTCTCCTTTTTCTAGTTTTCGTATTTTCAAAGTTCGTGCACGCCCCAAAACCTTTGTACCCCCAATATTACATTTCAAACCTGTTATCACACAATTATATAAACCAATATCATCTAAAACGTCAGATAGCATTGCACTATTTACAAGTTTCTTTAAGAATTCCAATTTTCTATTTTCTAAAGATTTCAATCCCTTAGAAATTATCTCTGCCAATTCAAAGTCTAATGGATAATTCACATCAATAGCTTCAATAGGCTCAGCTTCTAGTAAATAAGGCTTTATACCATAACGGCGTTTCATATTTAATGCTACATCACTATTTGTTATATACAACCCCATTGTTTCTACGATTGTATCAGGTAAATCCTTACTATTTGGGATATGCATTCTATCATAATTGGGACCTTCTTTACTCCATGTATATTGTTTCTCATTTTTCACCAAAATAACAGAATCATAAAGATCACCCTGCTCCTTCAGTATATTGATCCCTTTTTCAATTGTAGAAGGTTTAATAAAAGGACTGGTACCTAAAATCTGTATATAAATATCAGCATTTATCTTTTTTGCTTCATTATAAAATAGACTGTGTCCGTCAGTTTTATTGGTAGCTAATTCTGGATCACGTTTCAAATAAATACAATTCGTATGTTTTGCAATTTCATAAATTTCATCTTTTTCTGTATCTAGAAAAACTTCATCAATAAAAGAACAACGTACGAGTTTTTCCAATGTATGTAAAAATAAAGGTTTACCGTTCATTAATGTTGTATTCTTATTTTTAATACGTTCACTAGAACCCTTAACTGGCAAAAAAGCAACTATTTTCATATCTGATTACTATTAAATTAAATCATACAATCTCTATAATCTATAAAACCCACAAAATCATTATTATCATCTAAAACTATTAATGTGTGAATTCTTTTCTCATTAAATAAATGTTCTATATCTACAATCTTTTCTTTCTCATATACTATTATTGGATTTGTTACCATAATATCTTTTACAACCATATCAAATGATTCTTTCTGATATCTTTGAAATGTTCTACGAATATCCCCATCAGTAATTAATCCAACTAAATGACGAGAGTTTAAGACAACTGCCATACCTAACCTTCCATCACTTATAATTGTCAGAGCCTCTGCTATTCTCATATCAGAATTAACAATAGGTAAATTATCTTTTCGCATCAAATCCCGCACATTAGTTAAAAGTTTTTTTCCCAAGCTACCCCCAGGGTGATATTGTGCAAAATCTTTAGCTTGAAAGCTACGTATTTTCATCAATGCACATGCTAAGGCATCCCCCATCGCCAAAGTAGCGGTTGTAGATGAAGTCGGTGCAAGATTTAATGGACACGCTTCATATTTCACCGAAATATTCAAATGACAATTGGCATATTCCGCCAATAATGATGTCTGATTTCCTGACATAGCAATAAGTGGGATATTGCGTTTTTTCAAAAATGGAATGAAACGAAGCAGTTCGTCTGTCTGTCCCGAATTTGATATTGCCAAAACAATATCATTAGAAGAAATCATGCCCAAATCACCATGAAAAGCATCCAAAGGATTAATAAAAAAGGAAGGTGTTCCAGTACTGGCCAAAGTAGCTGCAATCTTTGCACCACAATGACCGGATTTTCCTACGCCCGTTACGACCAATTTACCCCTGCTATGATAAATCAAATCTATAGCTTTATCAAAATCATCTGTCAATAAAGGAATTAAATCTAGTATAGCCTGCGCTTCATCTTGAAAGCATTTAATGGCATAATCTTTTATTTCACTCATAATAAACTGCAAATTACTTTTTCCAAATCTTTCAAATAAAGCATGTTAGGCCCGTCACTCAAAGCCATATCCGGATTTGGATGTACTTCAAAGAAGTAACCAGTAGCTCCAAATGCTTTTGCAGCTAAAGCCATTGCCGGAACGTATTCTCGATTTCCACCAGTTTTCCCTCCATCAGCACCCGGACGTTGAACCGAATGTGTACAGTCCATTATAACATGAGGAGTAATAGAACACATATCGGGTATATTACGAAAATCAACAACCAGATTGTTATATCCAAATGTATTTCCACGTTCTGTCAACCATACGTTTGCATTACCAGTCTCTCTAACTTTCTCAACAGGGTATTTCATATCTTGGCCAGACAAAAATTGAGCTTTTTTTATATTAATAATTTTTCCTGTTCTAGCTGCTGCCACTAGCAAATCGGTTTGGCGACAAAGAAAAGCAGGTATTTGAATTACATCAACAATTCCACCGACAATTTCTGCCTGATAAGGCTCATGTATATCCGTCAATAAAGATAAACCATACTTCATCTTTATATCATTCAACATTGTTAATCCTTTTTCTAAATTCGGGCCGCGATAAGAATGAAGGGAAGTACGATTTGCTTTATCAAAAGAGGACTTAAATATAATATTAATACCATATTTATTATTCAAACGAACTAATTCCTTTGCCACTTCTTCCAATATATCGAAAGTTTCTATCACACAAGGACCAGCTATAAAAATCGGTTTATACATTTTTTTAATTTATATTTAACAAATAAAAAGTTTAAACTAATAATCCAACAAATTCTATTTTTCACTCTCTATAGTCCTTATTTCCATTTATAATCTCACGGAAGATATATACCAGATAATCCCTAACTTCCAGACCATACATTTTGGCTGTTTTCATTATGGTAAGATATGTAGCAACTACATCTACTCCGGCATCACGCTATAGAACAAAGTTTTTTTGTTTACAGTAAAAGGTCTGAACACGCTCAGCAATCATATTGTCAATTGCATAGTGACCATCCATAGGATAGTTCTGTAATTCAGCCCAGCCATTAAGCATATAATGAAAAACATTGTCCATCAAGTCGCCAAAATGAAGACGATTTGCATTCTTTATGTTTGTACTCAAATTAGGGCTCCCTTCAATTTTTAGGCACTTTTCAGTGCACAAGCTATTGAGAAATTAAAAATAAAGCGATTAATTAACAGTTAACCATGGATAGCTCGATGTTCTAGGGCATAAGATTAACATAATCCCGGCATCCGTCAAATATTTTTTATAAAATTTCCAGGTATTCCCAAGCTGAGCAGCCATTAAGCTTTACTATGCTGATAATGCTGTGGTAAGCAGATGCCATTTCTGCCCACTCGTCACTGCCGAAGTGGATTATAGACTTAGATTTCACGCAACCACTTCTTCCCCCATCGAACGGGCAGGATTTCAGAATTTCATTGTAAAATTACATAATTCAAGCCTAACTGACCCACTACACCATTATGGGTCTGCACCTTAAATCCTCCGCTAAGCAACAAGGCGGAAGTATATAAAAACAAGCGTAATACATACGTTGTACCGCTAAATTCCAGTGCTCCGTAGCTATCATGTCCTCTGCTTCCCACAATGTAGCATACGACTTAACTTTTCGGTAAGCTACCACAGCTTTTATGTCTTCCTTGCTTAAACTCATACCAACCGTATCCCCTCGTCTTTCACATTGTGGTAAAAAGGAGTGAAATGCTGCTTTACCCAATCCTTAAACGTATAAAGCACAGGACTGATGCATTCATTAAGCGACCATCCCAATTCTACCAACGGATAGGATACATTATCATAATCGGCCGATTCGATCTTAGGCTTATCCAACAAAATAAGCACGTCCCAATCGGAATCGTGACGCGCGTCTCCACGAGCACGAGATCCAAACAATATGGCATGAGCTCCTAAGGGAAGCACTTCCCTCAACCGTTCCGTTATGGATTGTAAAATATCTGTTTTCATTGCCTATTCTTTTTGCTATACACTTCATACAAACTATATGCAATAAATAATTTTCTGTATTTCCTAACGTTGCTTTTAAAATGTTCATCAAAGAAAACAGAATTTCGATGCTATTCTATCTTCTCAAACGGAAAAGCATGAAGATAACTAACCGCCACCGTCATATTACCAAAAGCGAATACCAGCCGGGTATTGCGATGCAGGCGCATGATACAACCCTCCTTACCTTGGAAGACACCACCGGTAATACGGATTTTCTGCTTTTTCTGAAGATAATCCTCCAAAGGGCGATTCATCAGTTCGATGTTATAGGGCATGGATTCGTACAAATAGATGAATTCCTCCATCTGGCGTTGAGGGATGACTGCCGCACGGTGCGTATTATAGTCCGTCACCAAATACTGACGAGGAAGCATGGCGGACAGAATGAGTTCCAACTGCTGCAAGGGAGCGCAGACAAACAACCAGCCGTTGCCCACGATTTCCTTCTCGTCCGTCAAAGCATTCAACTTTTGGGCGGAACCGGTGGCAAAGGCCTCTTTCACCACCCGGACGGAATCACGACGGGCGATATATTCTTCTTTAGTATAGCCGCACTGCTCGAAACGTTTTTTATGGTCGGTCGTAGTGTAAGAAAACACTTTAAAACAAAAATATTTCTCCTCTACGACACCTGATGGAGTACGAAACTTTACGGCTTTCCTGCCACTAAAGACTCCGATGTAGCGTTTCAATTCTTTGTTGGAAAGATACAGGTAATACCAATTGACTTCAGGGTGTTCTTTTCCTATTCCCGCCAATGGCATGATTCCTTCATTTGACCCCGGGTCTGAGACGGAAGCGATTGAACTGCAGAGCAGTAACTTAGGCGCCTCGCTCGTTATGTTTTGATCACTGAGAGGGAGCGCTTCGGATATAGGCTCCACAGGATTGTTTAGTTCCATCAAAACATCATAATTAAATTTATTTCTACAAAAAATGAGGCTTAAACAAGCCCTCAATTTCCTTCTTTATTTTGGGGTTCTCTTAGTAAGAGAACCCCAAGTTTTATTAAATGCCTGATAATATGGTTTATAGGAGTGCTTTCGACCTTGATTTTGCAAACAATCGCGAATTTGAAGCCAATTTTGAGGTCTTTTTTTAATGATGATATTTCGATATTAAGGAATTATAGTTATCTTTGCAGCGAAATGGGGTTCTCTTACTAAGAGAATCCCAAGTTTTATTAAACAGTAAAAATGAAAATCTTTTGATTGTCAGCCTATTATATCATAGGCTTGTTATTGCAACTAATTTTCCATATTTAGATTTTCATGATGCAATTTAGGTTGTACCTATTCACAGCTTATAAATAAGTATATTTTAATAAAGTAATACATTAGCAAACGTATATATCTCTTTATGCTTAGGATAATTTGAGATAAAAAAAGAGGAAGCGTCCTCTCCCGAGATTACGCTTCCTCCATCCATACTAATTAAATCTTAATTTTGCAGTCTGAAGACTACAGGAACAGTGTATTTCACCCTCACTGCTTTTCCTCTTTGCTTGCCGGGCTTCCATTTTGGCATGGAACTGATCACGCGGATTGCTTCCTTGTCCAGATACGGATCCACGCTCTTCACCACTACCGGATTCAGAATCTCGCCATGAACACCCACAATAAACTGTACCACAACCTTACCTTGAACTCCCTGCTCGGCACTGACAGTAGGATATTTGATGTTTTCACTCAAATACTTCATCAAATCAGCAGTACCATCACGAAACATCGGCATCTCTTCCACCACCACAAATTCCACATTTTCATCCACTACTTCCTCGGGTACTTCAACAGGAATGGGTATAATAACAGGAGCGTCCGTAGGGTCCGAAGCGGCAATATCGCCTTCTATTTCCGTCGAGTTATCATCCACTATGTTGAGCTCATCCGGGTTGACGGCAACCGGAGGTGGCGGTGGGGGCAGAGGTTTATCCTGATTGTAGGTTACAGGAACTAATTCTTCAAAGAAATCCGGGTCACTGACTAGATCACTGATCGTGTAAGTTACATTACGTTCAGTCCATTCGAACGAAACAAACATAAACGACAGCGTCACAATGAGACCCATGAACAGCCAACGGGACTTGCCCTTTTCAAGGTCGGCTCTTCGTGTTTTTTTCACTTCCATAACAAGTGTTTTTTAATTAGACAATATGTGAGTAAAAATCTCAGTGTCCGCTTTTAAACTGGAAGTAAGATAGTTAAAATATAGATAAGTTAAAAGAAAAAGGAACGTCTTATATTATTTTTTAATATAAAACACCCCAAATTCAATTCCGTTAAACAATTAATTAAAAATCAGCTGTTTATTTAGTTAATATTCAATTTTACGTTAACATATCCTGCTTACTCTACGGCAATGCCGGTTTCCGCCAATACAGACATCTTTTATCACAAACTCACTATCTCCTGCAGAATACCTACCGCAGTCTCTACCGTTTCCACATTCTTGACTACCATACTACGCTTGCCGTTCTGCTCACGCAAATTGCAGTAACGCGGATTCTTGCTCATGTAATCAATCACCTTGCCAAAAGCCGCACTTTGATAATAAGGACTTTCCTGATTACTGATAAAGAACAAAGTCATTCGTCCGGCTTTCAAGAATACTTTTTCCACCCCCAACCGTTTAGCCAATCTGCGCAAAGGTACGATACGCAGAAGTTCCAGCCCTTCGGGAGGAACCTTTCCGAAACGGTCCTCCAACCGTGCCTTGAAAGCGAGCAGGTCCTTATCCAATTCCAATCCGTCCAGTTCACGATAAAGCAACATACGTTCGCTGCTGCTGGGGATATACTCATTAGGGAAAAGCAATTCCAAATCACTTTCCACCTGACATTCATCCACAAAGTTCTCGCCACTGATTTTCTCTTCTCCCGCTGCCTGCAACTCCTCTGCGTAAAGATCGGCAAACTCATCCTCTTTCAATTCCTTCACCGCTTCAGCCAATATCTTCTGATAAGTTTCATAGCCCAAATCGGCAATGAAACCACTCTGCTCCGCCCCCAGCATATTTCCTGCTCCACGGATATCCAAATCCTGCATGGCTATATGAATACCGCTGCCCAGATCACTGAAATTTTCAATGGCTTGAAGACGACGCTTTGCCTCAGGAGTCAGTGAAGTCAACGGAGGCGCCAACAAATAACAGAATGCTTTTTTATTGCTTCTTCCCACACGTCCACGCATCTGGTGCAAATCACTCAAGCCAAAATTCTGCGCCTGGTTGATGATAATCGTATTGGCATTCGGTATGTCAATGCCACTCTCGATAATGGTGGTTGCCAGCAGCACATCATAATCATAGTTCACAAAGTCGAAAATAATCTTTTCCAGCTTTTCGGGCTCCATCTGTCCATGACCTATGCAGACACGGCAATCGGGTATATTCCGCTTGATCATGGCTTCCAATTCTACCAGATTCTGTATGCGGTTATTGACAAAGAATACCTGTCCGTTACGGCTCATTTCAAAATTGATCGCTTCCGTTATGATATCTTCATTAAAGGTATGCACCTCTGTCTGAATGGGATAACGGTTGGGAGGCGAAGTCTGAATAACAGAAAGATCACGGGCGCCCATTAACGAGAACTGCAAAGTACGGGGGATGGGGGTAGCGGTCATAGTAAGTGTATCCACATTCACTTTCATCTGACGCAACTTCTCTTTCACACTTACTCCGAACTTCTGTTCCTCATCAATGATCAGCAATCCTAAATCTTTGAACTTAACGCTTTTACCGATGATTTTATGTGTACCGATCAAAATATTTATTTTTCCATCCGCCAGTTCTTTCACTATTCTGGAAACATCTTTCGTACTGCGGGCGCGGCTCAAATAATCCACCTTACATGGAAAATCTTTCAACCGTTCGCTAAAAGTCTGAAAGTGCTGATAAGCTAAAACCGTAGTGGGAACCAGCACAGCCACCTGTTTGTTATCTGTCACAGCTTTGAAAGCGGCACGAATCGCTACTTCGGTCTTTCCGAATCCCACATCACCACACACTAAACGGTCCATAGGGCGATCGCTCTCCATATCGGCTTTGGCATCTTGGGTCGCCTTCAACTGATCGGGGGTATCCTCATAGATAAAGCTTGCCTCTAATTCATGTTGCATAAAACTGTCGGGACTATACGAAAATCCTTTTTCCTGTTTACGTTGCGAATACAGTTTGATCAGATCACGAGCTATATCTTTGATTTTACTCTTGGTACGCTCTTTCATTTTTTCCCACGCACCGGTTCCCAATTTGTTCAGGCGGGGAGTTTCTCCCTCCTTCCCTTTATACTTGGATATTTTATGCAGGGAATGAATGGAAACAAATACCACATCCTCATTCTGATAAGTAAGTTTAATCACTTCCTGAGTGGTATTTCCATTCGGAATGCGTACCAAACCGCCAAAACGACCTACACCATGATCTATATGTACCACAAAGTCACCCGGCTCAAACTGGCTCAACTCTTTTAAGGTCAACGCCACCTTACCGCTACGCGCCTTGTCGCTACGAAGATTGTATTTATGGAAACGGTCAAAAATCTGATGGTCTGTAAAAAAGCAGCTTTTCAATACATTATCTGTAAAGCCCTCATGTAAAGTCTTGTTGACCGGAATGAACGTGATATGATCACCACGCTCCTCAAAGATATCTTTCAGACGCTTTGCCTGCTTCTCACTATCGGTACATATATATAAGGTGTAACCTCGTTTCTGATAATCAGTGAATGAAGTGCTTACCAAATCAAAATTCTTATGAAAAATAGGCTGGACTGTCGTATCGAAAGCCAACGTAGCCTGTGGAGTTCCTGTAGGTTTGTTACCAAATTCAATCCGTTTGAATTCCAAAGCCCGTACTGTAAATTCCGCCCCGTCTATCAGCTTCAGTTCCAAATTCATCAGTTCCGTCTTCTCTCCCTCGTATGCGGCAAGCGCCTGAGGAGAGAGTGCCTCCTCCCGTACTACCTGTATTCTTTCACGTACCCAAAGAAAATCTTTCATTGCCAGAACTGTTTCCCGAGGAATGAATTCAAAGAAAGACACCCCGCTCTTGTCGGCGGCATTCGTCAGCTCGGGCACGATGGCAATGCTCTGTTTCTTCTCTTTCGAAAGCTGGTTTTCCACTTCAAAAGTACGGATGCTGTCTACCTCGTCACCAAAAAAGTCAATACGGTAAGGATACTCGGAAGCAAAAGAGAAGACGTCAATAATACTACCGCGTACAGCATATTGCCCCGGTTCATAAACATAATCTACATGCTCGAATCCGTAACCGGACAGCACTTCCGTGATAAACTCTGTGTCCACATGCTCACCCACACCAAGTTTTAACGTCTTGTCCATCAGTACCTTTTGTGATACCACTTTCTCCGCCAACGCTTCAGGATAAGTCACCACACATAGCGGATCGCCTTTCTGTAAACGGCTCAACACTTCCGTACGCAGGATCTCATTGGCTGCATCTTTCTGCCCATATTTAACAGCCCGACGATACGAGGATGGAAAGAACAAAATATGCTCATCACCGTTCACCTGTGTCAGGTCATGATAAAAGTAACCCGCTTCCTCCAAGTCACCCAGTACAAATACAAATGTCTGTTTATTCTCTCTAAGAAAGGAGGAAACAAATAAAGCTGCCGCAGAAGCATATAATCCTCCCAGGAAAATAGTCCTCACTGAGGAATCTTCCAATAACGCAGCCAGTCCCTTAGTGTTAGGATGACCAGCATAAATACGTTGCAATTCCGAAATATCCATATCTTTTTTTAAGATGGGGACAAAATTAAAGAAATATCTGATTACTTCCTCCTTTTTTTGCCAACTATTCAAGATTTTCCTATTTTTGTACGCTAATATATAACCCCATGGAAACAAAAGCAATAAACACAAAATTGAAAGGACACGCACGTGTAGATGTAGCTGATGTGCTACGCGGACTGGCAGTGATGGGAATCATCATCCTGCACTCTATCGAACATTTTAATTTCTACTCATTTCCCGATACAGCCGGACAAAGTGCGTGGCTGAACTTCTCGGACAAAGCCATTTGGAGCGGGTTATTCTTCATGTTCGGCGGAAAAGCATACGCCATATTCGCTTTACTTTTCGGTTTTAGCTTTTTTATTCAAGATGACAACCAACGCCTACGGGGCAATGATTTCCGTCTACGTTTTTGTTGGCGGTTAATTCTTCTTTTCCTGATAGGTAATATCAATGCCAGTTTTTTCACAGCGGAAGTGCTGGTCCTTTATTCTTTAGTAGGTTTCATCCTGCCACTGACTTGCCGGCTGAAAGACAAATGGATATTTGCATTGGCATGTCTGCTATTAATCCAGCCATTGCCGCTTTATTATGTAATACGTGCCTGCTTCGATCCGGAATTTGTTACTCCGGCCATCCCCACCCGCAGCTTCTGGAATGCAACTTTTGCAGTGCAAAGCAATGGTAATTTTCTGGAAACCATCCGTGTCAATTTATGGGAAGGACAGTTGGCAAGCCTTGCCTGGGCCTGGGATCACGGACGGGTATTCCAAACAGCCGCCCTCTTCCTGCTCGGTATGCTGATAGGGCGCAAGGGACTTTTTTTGAAAGAGCACTTGAAGGTATGGAACAAGGTACTTGCAGGCTCACTCGTCTCATTTTTCCCTTTATATGGGTTGGGCAATATGCTACCAGACTTTATCACAAATAAATCCATTCTGACCCCTCTTTCACTAATCATCACCTCGCTTTCCAATTTTGCATTTATGCTGATTCTGGTATCCGGTGTCGTCTTCGCTTTTTACAAGACAAACTTACACGACGGATTAATGAAAATAACGCCATACGGAAAGATGAGCCTTACCAATTATATCACTCAAAGTATAGTAGGTTCTATGTTATACTACAACTGGGGATTTGCATTGCACAATCAGTTTGGTATCACAGCCAGCTGCCTGGCAGGAATAGTTTTCTTCATCTTGCAATTCTCTTTCTGCCGCTGGTGGATGAATCATCACTCTCACGGTCCGATGGAATATATATGGAAACGGGCAACTTGGTTGAAATAAATCGAGAACCGAAGTCTGCCGGCATTTGTTTATAAAAGACATACAAATAGAACTTTAAAATATGCGCGAAGAAATCATAAAACTATTAGACCAATATCGGTTAAAAGAAGCATTATTCCAAATGACAGGATATGCCACACATACTTCCGACTGGCAATTAAAGAATGAGCTAGAAGCCCTGCAAACGTCATACGACCTGATGCTGCAATATACTTCAAAAGGGATGAAAGATCCCAATAAGGTAGAAATATACCATAAAATGTTGCGCACGGCATACGAACTGACCGACCGTATCCATATAGCCGTACAGGCAACACAAAATTATGGAGCCTATTATGACACAATGCGCACTTTTGTCCAAAGCCCTCCCCACAGCTATGCCGAATTACAAATGCAATTGGAGGCATATACAGAAGATATGGCTACAGCCCCATTGATATATACCACCGAGGCCAAAAGAAATGAAGAAATGGATGCCATGAGAAAACGTCACGAAACAGCCGTAGACGAATTATTTGAAAAAATATGGGTATCCACCCGGTGGAGTGAATCGGAATATGCTGAAGCGCAAATTTTGTTCAACTCACTATTGATCCAAGTCAACGACCTTTCCATAATGGTCAGCGCCGTCACCATGAGCCTGCTGCAAATATTCGACATCCGCAAGTTCATGTTTCTATTGAACGCCTATACCCATCAGGATACCATGCTGAATCAGCGGGCTATTGCAGGGATCGCACTAACATGCTACTATTATGAAAAGCGTATCCTTCAATACCCTGAAGCCGTGTCGCGCATAAATGAACTGAATGAAAATACCGAGTTCATCAAAAACCTGCATCATATCCAGATTCAATTATTGCAATCTTCCCGTGAAACCCGAAAGATAGACAAGAAAATGCGTGAAGAAATCATTCCCGAAATGATGAAAAATCCCAAACTTAATTTGGAAGGACTGGATGAAGATGCCGAAGATCATAATCCGGAATGGGAAGAATGGATTGACCGTTCAGGCATTACCGATAAATTGCGCGAATTAGGTGAACTGCAAATGTCCGGGGCGGATGTGTATATGAGTACCTTTTCACAGCTGAAACAATTCCCGTTTTTCCGCAAAATTTCTCACTGGTTCTATCCTTTTGACCCCCAATATCAGGATATCGCCAAATTATCTCTCGGAAATGACGAACAAAAAATCTCTCTGCTCAACATTTTGATGAACTCGGATGTATTCTGCAATTCCGACAAATACTCTTTTTGTTTTACCATGTTACAAATGCCGGAAAGCCAAAGAAATCTCATGCAGCAACAATTGAACGGACAACATGAGGCTTCTGAAGAACTGAAAGAACGTTTAAAAGAAATGTCACAATCAAAAGCTCGCGCTGAATTCGTGAGCCGGCAATATATTCATGACCTCTACCGTTTCTTCAAATTATGGTCAAGAAGACATGAAATACATGACATTTTTGAGGACACTCTAGACTTATGGAATAAAGAAACATTGTCTCAAGCCTTGTTGCACAAAGATTATATCAACAAGCTGGCAGATTACCTATTCACACACGACGACCTGACAGAAGCCGGGATTCTCTATGATAAATCAATTGAATTATACAATCGTAAAAATGCTGAATTATGGCAGAAAGCAGGTTTCATTTATCAGAAAATCGGTTCCTATAAAAAAGCGATAGATTATTACCTGCAATCAGATCTGCTGATCCCTGATAACGCATGGAATAACCGCCATTTGGCACAATGTTATAGAAAAGAAGGAAACTACCAACAAGCTTTGGAATATTATAATAAGGTGGAACAAGTACAGCCTGACAATCTGAATCTGACGCTACAAATAGGACAATGCTTAATGGCACTGGAACGATACGATGAAGCACTGGCTTATTTCTTCAAAGTGGAGTATCTGGATAAAAAGCCACAGAATGCCCGACGCGCCATCGGATGGTGTTCCTTCATTACCGGCAACCATCAACAAGCCAAGAAATATTACGACCTGCTGATGTCCGAGTCCAAGCCCATTATGGAAGACTGGATGAATGCAGGACATGTGTATTATATCCTGAATGAAACAGAAAAATCAATAGAATATTATCGCAAAGCCCAGGAACTATGCGGCAGTCATGACGAGTTTGTCCGCCTTTACCAAATAGATAAGAAAGATTTGATAAAGCAAGGCGCCAATGAAGTAGACTTGTTTATACTTCCCGATGAATTAATTTAAAGGATTATAAGATAAATCTATTCGGGATAGAAGTTTGGTATAATTATATAAAACTTCTATCCTGACCGGATTCTCATCATCCAGACGATAATTGGCATGCACATTATAAGTGCTTAAACCATGATTCATACAATATCCGATATCATTAGGTAAGGCTGTTCTATTCCTCAACTGCCCAAGATTCAATAAAAAATAGAAGAAACTATCCACCCCATCATAATCAATCACATAAGCCTGTAAATTCAAATTCGCCTGATAGTTAATGTTATTATCATAATTATAATAAGTATGACAACTAGACACACTATCATTTGCTTCAGTAAAAACAGTCATTACTTCCTTCAACCGTCCCAATTGATCAAAAACATATTTTCCTTGCACTTTTCTCAAGAAACGATAATCGGAAGTAGCACGATAATCAGAATTGATAAAAATAGTATCTCCTTTATAATCATAGACAGTCTGTTTATCAACTTCATAAACCTCCTCTTCTACCTTCAATATACAACGGGCCCTACTTTCCCTCGCCTTGCCTTTTCCTATTTGAAACGTAACATTGCAAAGCTTATTGCCGGTATTCAAACAATCCATCTGTCCGATTGTGATTTGGTCGCCCTCATACCTTACCGGGGTATCTCCATACTTTATAATTTTACCATCACGATCATATTCCAATTTCAAAACTTGTTCTTCCTCTCCTGTCAAATCGGTGACCTTAGTCACATACATGTCAGCCATTTTTTCTTTACATCCTCCAACAACAAACAAGAGAATTAATAAAGAAATATATTTTACAAACAACTTCATTTTCATAAGTCAAGCATCATCTCTATGCAAATAAAATAAAAAATATTAGAACTAAGCACAATTTGGAGCTTTTTAACTCAACTTCTTTACCCTCACGCTGTTTTTAAACAGCAATTATAATAAGAAGTGAAATATGGAATGGATTATACATCTTTTGAGACAACATTCAGAACTGGCGATTTTTCTGACAATCGCCGCAGGCTTCTGGATTGGAAAAATGAGAATAAAACAATTCAGTTTGGGAATCGTCACCAGTGTATTGCTAGTAGGGGTATTAGTGGGACAGCTTAACATTACAATAGAAGAACCGGTGAAATCCGTGTTTTTTCTTTTATTCCTTTTTGCCATCGGATACAAAGTGGGACCACAATTCTTTCGCGGACTGAAAAAAGATGGTTTACCTCAAGTAGGATTCGCCGTACTCATGTGCGTAGGTTGTTTGGTTATCACTTGGTTATTAGCTACCTTAATGGGATATAATGCCGGTGAAACAGCCGGGTTACTGGCCGGAGCACAAACTATCTCTGCCGTCATAGGGGTAGCGGAAGATACCATAAACGGACTCAACATAGCCTCTTCCCAAAAAAGTGATATGATTAATATCATTCCCGTGGCATACGCTGTAACTTACATTTTCGGTACGGCAGGCTCTGCCTGGGTCCTCTCTTCTTTAGGTCCTAAAATGTTGGGAGGATTAGAAAAAGTGAAAGCCGCCTGCAAAGAGCTAGAAACCCGAATGGGTACCAGCGAAGCAGACGAGCCCGGATTTGAACAAGCACGCCGTCCGGTAGTTTTTCGCGCTTACCGCATAGAGAACGATTGGTTTGGCAACGGCAAGACCGTTGACCAGCTAGAATCCTATTTTATTTCACAAGGGAAAAGATTGTTTGTTGAAAGAATGCGACATGGATCTTCCATTGTCAATGATATTATTCCCGGACAATTATTACAAAAAGGAGACGAAGTGGTACTGAGCGGAAGAAGAGAATTCGCCATTGGTGAGGAAGACTGGATTGGAGAAGAAATCGTCGATCCCCAACTGCTTGATTTCCCTGTGGAAGTACTCCCTGTCATGATACACAAAAAGCCATATTTCAACCAAAAATTGGACTTCATACGCCGTCAAAGCTTTATGCATGGAGTCAGTATACGCCGTATCAAACGGGCAGGTATTGATATCCCTGTTTTCGCACAAACCACTATCGACTGTGGAGATACTCTGGAATTGGTCGGTCTGAAAAAAGAGGTGGAATCTGCTGCAAAAGAACTAGGATATATAGACCGCCCCACCAATGCCACAGATATGACATTTGTAGGACTCGGCATTTTACTAGGAGGTATCATCGGGGCACTTGCAATCCATATCGGCGGAGTACCTATTAGCCTGAGCACTAGTGGAGGGGCCCTGATAACCGGATTAGTATTTGGCTGGTGGCGCAGCAAACGCCCTACCTTCGGACAAATACCGGAATCCTCTTTATGGGTGCTGAATAATGTAGGCTTGAATATATTCATCGCCGTAGTCGGCATTTCTGCAGGACCCAGCTTTGTACAGGGACTAAAAGAAGTAGGTCCTATGTTATTTATCATAGGTGCGTTGGCTACTTCCTTGCCTTTATTATTAGGGCTGATTCTAGCCAGATATGTATTCAAGTTCCATCCCGCCCTCTCTTTGGGATGCACGGCAGGAGCCCGTACTACCACTGCTGCATTGGGTGCCATACAAGAAGCAGTAGGCAGCGAAACGCCTTCTTTAGGATACACCGTGACCTACGCCGTAGGAAATACACTACTCATCATCTGGGGAGTAATCATTGTATTATTAATCAACTAAAAAAACTAAACTCATACATTATGGAATATTTAAGTAATAAAAGCAGCGTTGCCCGAATGGACAAGAATTTGGAAAAGATCAGCCCTTTCGAATTAAAAAACCGTTTGATTGAAATGGCAGATGAAAGTGTGAAGAAAATGGCACACGTCATGCTGAATGCAGGCAGAGGTAATCCCAACTGGATTGCAACGGAGGCTCGTGAAGCATTCTTTGCCTTGGGCGGTTTTGGCATTGAAGAGTGTCGCCGGGTCATGGACATGCCCGAAGGCATTGCCGGTATTCCTCAAAAAACAGGCATAGCCCAACGTTTTGAGGAATACCTGAAAAAGCATGAAGGAAATGCGGGGACAGATCTATTGAAACGTACCTATAATTATATGCTGATGGAACATGCAGCCGATCCGGACGAGCTAGTACACGAATGGACCGAAAGTATTGTAGGCGACCAATACCCCATGCCTGACCGCATCTTGAAATATACAGAAATTTTAGTACAGGATTACCTGAATCAGGAAATGTGCAACGGGCAACCCCCGCAAGGCAAATTCGATTTATTCGCCACCGAAGGCGGAACAGCAGGGATGTGCTATGTATTTGACTCGCTGGAAGAAAATTTCCTGCTACACAAAGGAGATAGTGTAGCATTGATGGTTCCTATCTTTACACCCTATATTGAGATACCCGAATTGACACGTTACGATTATGATGTGCTCAATATTCCTGCAAATACTCTAAATGAAGAAGGGCTTCATACCTGGCAATACAAAGTGGAAGATATCAATAAACTGCGAGACACGAAATACAAAGCCTTGTTTATTGTCAATCCAAGTAATCCACCCAGTTATCAGTTAAGCAAAGAATGTGTAGATGCCCTGAAAGACGTAGTAACACGCTGGAATCCCAATCTGATGATTATAACAGATGATGTATATGGTACTTTTGTCCCTGGATTCCGCAGCCTGATGGCTGATTTGCCACAGAACACAATTTGTGTCTACTCTTTCTCCAAATATTTTGGAGCGACCGGTTGGCGCCTTGCTGTAATTGCCTTACATGAGAAAAATGTATTCGACAGAATGATTGCTAATCTGCCCCGCAAACGAAAAAGCGAACTAGCCAAACGCTATGGCAGCTTGAGCATGCAAGTAGAAAACATTAAATTCATTGACCGTATGGTAGCAGATAGCCGTCAAGTAGCCTTGAACCATACAGCAGGACTGTCCTTGCCACAACAAATGCAGATGTCACTCTTTGCTTCTTTTTCATTGCTGGACAAAGAAAACACGTATCGTCATGCCATGCTTAATTTAATCCATACCCGTCTGAAAGCATTATGGGACAACACAGGGTTCATTCTCCCCGACGATCCACTAAGGGCTGGTTATTATTCAGAGATAGACATGCTGGTATGGGCCAAAAAATTTTACGGAGATGAATTCGTACAACATCTGCAGACAACTTATAATCCATTGGACGTAGTATTCCGTCTTGCCAATGAAACAGGACTGGTCGTATTGAATGGTGGCGGATTCGACGGACCCGAATGGAGTGTACGTGTATCACTTGCTAACCTGAACGAGAAAGATTATATCAAAATCGGACTCAGTATCCGCAGAATTCTGAATGAATATGCTGACAAATGGAAATCTGAAAAGAACTAAAAAATTAAGAACGTCCGCCGTGAAGTCTGCTTGACCTAACCGGCGGATCTCTTTTTTATATAAAGGTTTTTTGGATTATTTATTCCAAACCTTATCCCTATTTTAAAATAAAATCCCTAGCTTTGCAGATCGAAAAAGGAATTAGATTATGAAGCATATACGGAGCACTTTTTTTCTTCTAACCACTTTATTTATAATGGCTTCATGTGGCGAAGACCGCAGTGGGGAATACTATGCATTAGTTGGAGAGAATTTATGGATAGAGCAAATAATGAAAGAGCATTATTTGTGGTATGACAGTATTCCGGCAATAAAGGAAACGGACTATTTTGCCGAACCGGAAAACTTCCTGCAAAAATTGGTTTATACCAAGGCACAAAACGGAAAAGGAGACCCGTATTCGTATATAGAAACAAAAGAAACTTCCGATGCGGCCCGTTCCTACCTGCAACGTACTTCTACTTACGGATTTGATTTTGAATTAATGACCGATCCCACCGGAATCTCATCACACGTATTTGCCCGTATTTTATTCGTACTGCCCAATTCACCAGCCTCAGAAGCCGGATTGGAACGAGGGAACTGGATATCAGCCATTGGCAAAGAAGAGCTAACCAACAATAATTACGGATATCTGATGGAAGGTGGCAATACAACTTTCGCCAGAGAAAGCTTGGTTTTTGATGAGGAAGGTAATTCCAGCTGGATTGCAACAGATACAGTCAAAGTAGCAGCATCACGACCCGTAGAATTGAATCCGTTCTATATAGATACCATATATGAAGTATCCGGAAGAAAAATAGCCTATATGGTCTACAATGAATTCAGTACAGGCCCCAATAACCAGGCAACAGATACAGAATACAGGGAACAAATGAAACAGATATTCGCCCGGTTCAAAGGGCAGTCACCCGATGCTTTTATTCTGGACTTACGATACAATCCCGGTGGTTATCTGAGTTGTGCCACAGATTTAGGAAGTTATCTGGCACCCGCAGTAGATCTAGGGAAAGTATTTTGCACAACTTTGTATAATAATATCAGTGACCCGCAAAAAGTTGATTTCCCCCTCAACACAGGACTTGCTTCTGAAAACTTGAATTTAAGCAAGCTTTATGTACTAACAAGCAAATTTACTGCATCGGCTTCAGAAGCTGTCATAAATTGTCTCCGTCCATATATAGGCACAGAAAATGTAGTGGTAATAGGTGAAACGACTGTTGGCAAAAATGTAGCCATGGAACCATACCAAGATGAGCGTTACAACTTTATTTTATGGCCGGTAGTGGCATACGTTCTCAACTCGGCAGGACAAGCCAACTATGTAAATGGCATCACCCCCGATTTCACATTGAGCGAACGTAACCTCATCTCCCCTCTCTACCCACTGGGAGACACCCAAGAGTATTTATTGAAGAACACCATAGCTTATATTACGACAGGAAGTATGCCCGACCTGCCACAAGCAGAAGAACAAGTATCAAAAGGAAAAATTATCTATAACTCACTGATTCGAAGAAGTATGAACGGCATACGGCTACGGTAGTCTGACTTATCCAGATACAACGCCCCATTTATTAAAGACCATGTTTAATGCATTTTAAACATGGTCTTGTTTTTTTCTGAAAAGAGAACTTATTAAAAACAAAACGGGCATAACAGATGTTATGTACCCAAATAACCATTAAAAACCTGACTTAACAATGAAAAAAGTATTTATTGCAGCAGCTTTGGCTGCCATGATTGTTTCCTGTGGCTCTAAAGGAAACAAAAGTGCTGAAATAATAGCCGAAAGTGAAAGTGACTCTATTTTCGCTGTGAACGACAGCACACTGGGTGAGTTACAAACATATAGCTATGAAGGTATTCTGCCAGCTGCCGATGCCGAAGGAATCAACTATCAACTGACGCTTCAGGAGGCAGGCCAAGACTCACTGGGAACGTACAATCTGACGACCACTTATTTAGGAACAAAAGATGGTAACCAGGCATTTACCGACAGTGGTACAGTTGTAACTATTATTGGAATTCCTAATGACAGCACCGCTATCGTTTATCAATTAGTTTCCGCTACTCCGGGACACGAAAAGACAAACTTTTTGGCAGAGGGTGACAGTGCACTGACAATGATTGGCAAGGACTTCAAGAAAGCTGTTTCTAAACTAAATTACACTTTAAAAAAGAAACTCTAATTAACCCGGCAGCAAAAAAATTCACTAAAGAACAGACTGTTAGTGAACAAAAACATAAGCTGGCCGTTGTATGAGAGAAACTAGACGAAAACAATTAGTATTAACTTAAACAAAAACTTGACATGAAAAAATTAATTCCTATCCTACTGGCGGTCTTTGCCTTGGTATCTTGCGAGAAAGACCCGGACATGGACAAATTGGACAATGAGTATCTGGTATTCACCAGTCATGACACTAGTACTAAATTCAATGATTTCAGTACTTATTATATCCCTGACAGCATCCTGATCATCGGTGACAAGAAAGACCCTGAATACTGGAAGGACGAGAATGCACAGACCATCATCAATGCATTCAAGACTAAGATGAACGCTGCCGGCTACACCGCAGTTGATAAAGACGACGCCGACCTCGGTCTACAGGTGAGTTATGTAGCAAGTACTTACTATTTCCATGGCTACTACAATGACGGTCCTTGGTGGGGCTATTACCCCGGTTATTGGTATCCCGGATACTGGGGCGGCAATTGGGGAGGTGGATGGTACTATCCCTATCCTATCACTTACAGCTATAGCACTGGTTCATTGCTGGCCGACATGATTAATTTAAAAAATGCTCCGGAAGGACAAAAAGAGAAATTAACTGTTGTCTGGAATGCATACATCAGCGGGTTGCTGGGCGGAAGTGGCAGTTTGAATGTAAACCGTACAACTACTGCCATCAACCAAGCATTCACTCAGAGTCCTTATCTGAAAAAATAAACGTAAGTGAAACAAGTATTCATTTAAAATAAAAAGGAAATATGAAAACTATAAAATATTTTACTCTCAGACTGATGGCGGTAGCCGCTATCGCCATAGCCTTTGCCCTGCCGGCAAAAGCACAGGTAACTCCGTTTACCTATTTCAATGTAGACTGGCAGTTCAACGCTCCTATCAGCAATAACTTTGCAAACAAAGCAAGCGGTTGGGGTATGAACTTCGAAGGTGGATATTATGTACTACCGGATTTGTCAATCGGTGCCTTCATCAATTATCATACCAACAATGAGTATATTTCACGTCAGACATTACCAATCAGCAATTCGGCAGCCCTGACAACCGACCAGCAACATTCCGTATTTCAGTTGCCTTTCGGTTTCGCGACACACTATCGCTTCAGTGACGGTGCATGCCAACCTTATATCGGATTGAAGCTGGGTGCCAACTATACCAAAATGTCCAGTGACTTTTACATTTACGAAGTGAAAGACAACACTTGGGGTTTCTATGTATCACCAGAAGTCGGTGTGAATATCTACCCTTGGACAAACAGTATCGGCTTCCATCTGGCAGCATTCTACAGCTACTCTACTAACAAGGGAACCGTATTTAACTATGATATGGATAAATTAAACAATTTCGGTTTCCGCCTTGGTGTGGCATTCTAAAGATTTCTAAACTATTCTGTTAAATAGGGGGATTATCCGTGCGCCAGGCAGGGGTAATCCTCTTTTTTTAATTAATAAAATTAAATTCTGACGGGAGTGTTAATATAATAGTTACTTTTGTATGATATTTATTCAGCTAATACAAAAAATGTATGGAGAAATCCGATAGTATTATTATTATACCCACCTATAACGAAAAGGAAAATATAGAGAACATTATCCGGGCTGTATTCGGACTGGAAAAATTCTTCCACATATTGATTATTGAAGATAACTCACCAGACGGCACGGCAACTATTGTCCGTAAACTGCAAACAGAATTCCCCGACCGTCTTTTCATGGTTGAGCGTAAAGGTAAATTAGGGCTGGGTACTGCTTACATTGCCGGATTCAAATGGGCGATAGAACATCAATATGATTTTGTATTTGAAATGGATGCCGACTTCAGTCATAATCCGAATGACCTGCCAAGGCTGTATAACAAATGTGCCGTTGAAGGCTATGATGTAGCTATCGGTTCACGCTATGTCAGTGGTGTGAATGTAGTGAACTGGCCGATGGGGCGTGTGCTGATGTCTTACTTCGCCTCCAAATATGTACGGATTATCACCGGATTACCCATACATGATACTACCGCCGGATTTAAATGCTATCGCCGTGAAGTCTTGGAAACAATCGGTCTGGACGGCATCCGTTTTAAGGGGTATGCATTCCAGATTGAGATGAAGTTCACTGCTTACAAGTGCGGATTCAAGATAGCCGAAGTTCCTGTGATTTTTGTCAATCGCGAATTAGGTACTTCAAAAATGAACGGAAGTATCTTCGGCGAAGCTGTACTAGGAGTCATTCAATTAAAACTGGGTAGCTGGTTCCGCAAATACCCACAAAAGAAAACAGTATGAAACGTACATGGATAAAGAATGCACGGATTGTGAATGAAGGCAAGATCTTTCACGGTTCGATAGTGATTGAAAATGAAGTCATAGCTGAAGTGCTGGCAGAAGAAACAGTTCCCGCCCAGCCTTGTGGAGAAATAATAGATGCGAAAGGCTATTATCTAATACCGGGAGTAATAGACGATCATGTACACTTCCGTGATCCGGGACTGACTCACAAAGCCGACATACATACTGAAAGCACAGCGGCGGCGGCAGGTGGAGTCACCAGTTTTATGGACATGCCCAACACCACTCCGCAAACTACAACCTTGGAAGCTTTGAATGCCAAGTTTGCGGATGCGGCAACCAAAAGCATCGTAAACTATTCATTCTATTTCGGAGCAACCAATACGAATGCGGATGTACTCCCCACACTAGATAAAAACCGGGTATGCGGTGTTAAATTATTTATGGGAGCCAGCACGGGAAATATGTTGGTAGACCGCATGGAAGTACTTAGAAAAGTATTTGCCAATGCAGGGATACTGATTGCAGCACATTGTGAGGAACAATCTATAATCAGCGCCAATACAACAGCCTTCAAAGAAAAATATGGAGAAGATCCTGATATAAAATACCACCCACAGATACGTAGTGCGGAAGCATGTGTATATTCTTCCTCATTAGCCATCCGGCTGGCAAAAGAAAACAATGCCCGCCTGCACATCCTGCACATCAGCACCGCACAAGAACTGGATTTGTTTGAAGACAAACCCCTGAGTGAAAAAAAGATTACTGCGGAAGCTTGCGTGTCACATCTATACTTCTATGACAAAGATTATGAGGCATTGAAAGGACATATCAAGTGCAATCCGTCCATCAAAACTTTAGAAGACCGGAATGCTTTGCGCAAAGCATTATCCACCAACCGCATAGATGTAATAGGTACAGACCATGCCCCTCATTTGCTGAAAGAAAAGGAAGGTGGGGCATTGAAAGCCGTATCGGGTATGCCGATGATACAGTTCTCATTGGTCGCCATCATGGAATTAGTACGCGAAGGCGTATTAAGCATGGAACAATTGGTTCAAAAAATGTGCCATGCACCGGCCGAATTATATAATATTGAAAGACGCGGTTACCTCCGCCCCGGTTATCAAGCTGACTTGGTACTAGTAAATCCGGATCATGAATGGACTGTAACAGCCGATTGCGTTTTAAGCAAATGCGGATGGAGTCCGATGGAAGGACAAAAATTTCATTCACGAGTAGAAAAAACATTCGTCAATGGTGACTTGGTTTACAGTGACAACAAAGTAGATGAAAGCCATCGCGGACAAGAATTAAGATTTAAAAGATGATTGTAGATTACAAGATTCACGAAGTCAGCGAATATATTAATTGGATTTATTTTTTCCACGCATGGGGGTTCCAGCCCAAATTTGCCGCCATCGCGGACATACATGGGTGTGATTCATGCCGTGCCATGTGGCTCACTAGTTTTACGGAAGAAGATCGTCCGAAAGCCAGTGAAGCCATGCAGCTTTTCAAAGAGGCAAACCGGATGTTGAACCAGCTGGACGCAGTGTATCAAACTCATGGAGTGGTCAACATCATGGATGCTAATGCGGATGGAGATGATTTACTGCTGAATGGCAAGCGTTTCCCGCTTTTGCGCCAACAAGCCGCAAAATTGAAAAAAGATGACCCATTTCTATGTCTGAGTGATTTTGTACGTCCTCTGTCCTCGGGGATTACAGATAAAATCGGAGCATTTGCCACCACGGTAGATGCAGAGATGGAACAACTTTATGCAGAAGATGACTATAAACGTATGTTAGTACAAACGCTATCCGACAGGCTGGCGGAAGCTACTGCAGAAAAGCTACACGAAGATGTACGCAAAAAACTTTGGGGGTATGCACCTGATGAAAATCTAAGCGTAAAAGACCTGCATAATGAAAAATATCAAGGGATACGTCCCGCTGTGGGTTATCCCTCCTTACCCGACCAGTCCATCAATTTCTTATTAGACGAGTTGCTGGATATGAAGCAAATAGGAATTTCATTGACCGAGAATGGTATGATGAAGCCCCATGCCTCTGTATGCGGACTCATGTTTGCTCATCCGGCCTCCCGCTATTTCTCCATCGGAAAAATAGGTGAAGACCAATTGGCAGATTACGCCGCCCGCCGGGGCATGAGTATAGAAGAAACTAAAAAGTTTCTCGCCGCCAATCTATAAAAAACGAATAAATTATGATGCTGATAAAATTATTTCTGTTTTTTCTAGTGCTACTGATATTGCCCGATATGTATATATACAAAGCATATATACGCCGTGTTTCCCAAAAATGGACACATTGGGCCTATTGGCTTCCCAGTCTGTTTCTTTTATTGGGAATGACATTAGTCTTTTCTATACACGAGCCACGTCCGGATTCCATGCAGCGACTTAGCAATTTCTTATTGATTTTTCTTTGCTTCTCCGTACCCAAGGCACTTTTCGTCATTGTTATCCTGTTTATGAAGCTCCTATATATCATCTCCGGCAAAAAACTGTATGGAGGATATGTAGCGGGAGGATTGGCTTTAGCCTCTTTAGTATATGTAGTATATGGAGCAACCGAAGGAAAACAACATTTTCAAATCAGGGAGGTAACCATCAGTTCCGATGAACTTCCTAGCGGTTTTGACGGCTACCGCATTGTACAAATATCTGATATCCATTCCGGTAGCTGGAGCGGCAACAGTGCTGCCTTACAGAAAGCTGTAAACCTCATTAATGCACAACATGCCGACTTGGTACTTTTTACAGGTGACTTGGTCAATAACGTGGCAACGGAATTGGACGAATTTATCCCTATTCTAGAACAGATAAAAGGAAAAGACGGAGTGTATTCCGTTTTAGGCAACCATGACTATTCTCCTTATATAAAATGGGAAACAGAAGAAGCTCAAGAAGCCAATCTAAACAGCTTGAAATCCAAACAGGCTGCAATGGGATGGAAGATGCTCAATAACGATCATGTCATTCTACATCATCATGGAGACAGTATAGCCTTGGCAGGTGTAGAGAACAGCGGAAATCCCCCATTTCCCAATCACGGAGATCTGCAGAAAGCATTAAAAGGAACGGAAGGAATGTATAAAATATTAATGAGCCATGACCCCACTCATTGGCACAGAGAAGTCTTGCCGGAAAGTGATGTACAGCTAATGCTTTCAGGACACACCCATGAAATGCAATTCAGCCTGTTTGGCTTCTCTCCTGCCAAATTCGTATATCCCGAACACAACGGTTTATACCAGGAAGGAAAACAATCCTTGTTTGTCAATATCGGTTTAGGCTATCTGATGTTTCCTATGCGCCTTGGAGCATGGCCGGAAATTACTGTAATCACGTTACATAAAATATAAAATAGTTTTTCTATCTTTGTACAACTAAAATTCAGACAAATGAAAGTACTATATATTTTATACCAACTATTCATAGCACTTCCCATTTTGCTGGTATTAACCATACTTACAGCAATAGTTACCATTATTGGTTCATGGATAGGCGATCCGCATTTTTGGGGATATTATCCGGGAAAGATATGGTCACAGCTTTTCTGCTATGTATTACTTATTCCTGTCAAGGTAGTAGGACATCCGGAAGTACTTAAAAAAACATCCTACGTGTTTGTAGCCAATCATCAAGGATCTTTCGATATCTTCCTTATTTATGGTTTTCTGGGACGAAACTTTAAATGGATGATGAAAAAAAGTCTGCGCAAAATGCCTTTCGTCGGCAAAGCCTGTGAAGCTGCCGGACATATATTCGTTGATAAATCCGGTCCCAAGAAAGTAATAGAAACCATAGAACATGCCCGTCACGTACTACAGAATGGAACTTCTCTAGTGGTATTTCCCGAAGGTGCACGTACTTTTACCGGGCACATGGGATATTTTAAGAAAGGCGCTTTCCAACTGGCGGATGATTTGCAACTTCCCGTAGTACCACTCACTATTATCGGCTCCTTTAATATTCTTCCCCGTACCGGCGGTTTTATATCCTGGCATCCTATGACATTAGTCGTACACAAGCCCATTTATCCGCAAAGCCAGGGAATGGAAAACATCAAAGCGACCATGGAAGAGGCTTACAGGGAAATTGAGAAAGACTTACCTGAAAAATATCAAGGAAAGATAGACAATCCAGACCAAGACAGATAAAAAAGCTCCTCATTAATGGGGAGCTTTTAATTTTTCCATATTCGAACGGGCTACCGTCACATACTCCTTTACCAAGGAGTTGTTTTTAAATCGGTCAGGAGCCTCCTCTATAATTTCCTCAATCAAGGGAGTCATGACAGGATAAGGAAAATTGCTGCACAACATAATGAAAACACCCGGTCCCAATACATTATCATAATTCTTCTGGATAAACTCCTTAGCCAATGCATTCATTTCAGCAGCCAGTTTCTCACGTTCTCTCGTTATCTCACGTTGAATTTCATCCGGCGCTTTTCCATCCATAATCATACGGCTCTCCTGACGCTCCAGCTCGTACGCTCTGTCGTCCAAAGAAGTCTTTTTTCCCACAAAATCATACAGACGATCATTCAACGGAGTTCCGGTAACCACAATACGGGCATTGTCGATACTGATGGATATTTTTCCTTTTTCAATGACAAAAGGCATGATACTCTCATCATCCATATACAAGGATGCCATTGAAGTAGAATCGGTTATACCTTCCATCTTGAACATTCCATGAATCACCTCTGCCGAATCAATACTCAGCATCCGGTCTCCACTAGGAACTTTTACAAATAGCATTTTCCCATCCAGACGAGAAACAGAAGAACTACCTTCTATCTTATACTCACTGGCACATGAAGTAAAAGCCAATAAAGATACCACAGAGAAAAAAAGTTTATTCATGCTTATCTACGCCCCATTACTATTTTTCGCATACAAAGGTACAATCTATAATTTAGTGACAAAAACATTTTATTAAAATTTAAAACTAAATAGAAGATTATTACCGAGAAGGCAATTTATAGTGCAAAGTTCCCTCTTTTTTTCTATTTTTGTAACCGATATAAGGATAAAGAAATAACAATTAGTACACAACATGAAAAAATTCAAACTTTTATTGCTCGCATTGATGTGTGTAGCATTCTTGCCGTCGAAGGCAGACGAAGGTATGTGGCTGTTGCAACTGATGCAAGAGCAGCATTTGGCAGACCGCATGAAAGCACAAGGCTTACTGCTGGAAGCAGACGACATTTATAACCCGAACCGCGTTTCATTAAAAGATGCAGTAGGCATTTTCGGAGGAGGATGTACCGGTGAAATCATCTCACCGGACGGACTGATCCTGACCAACCACCACTGTGGCTACGGAGCGATACAGCAACATAGCTCGGTAGAACATGACTATCTGACTGATGGTTTTTGGGCAAAAAGCCGCAAAGAAGAGCTGCCGACTCCGGGATTGAAGTTCAAATTTGTAGAACGCATTGTTGATGTCACAGATAAAGTAAACAATAAAGTAAAATCAGGCGAAGTAAAAGAAGAGGAAACCTTTGAATACGACTTCCTGAAAAAACTGGCCGACGAGGAACTGAAAGCCAGTGACCTGAACGGGAAAGCAGGTATCAGCGCACAAGCTCTGCCTTTCTATGCAGGCAATAAATTCTATCTGATTTATCTGAAAACCTACAGCGACGTACGCATGGTTGCCGCTCCACCTTCATCCATCGGTAAATTCGGTGGTGAAACAGACAACTGGATGTGGCCCCGTCATACTTGCGACTTCTCCGTCTTCCGCATTTATGCGGATGCCAATGGCGAACCGGCAGAATATAATGAAAACAATGTTCCTCTGAAAGCCAAAAAGCATCTGGCTATCTCCCTGAAAGGTATTAACGAGGGTGACTATGCCATGATTATGGGATTCCCCGGAAGCACCAACCGCTATCTAACTCAAAGTGAAGTGAAACAACGGATGCATTCCACCAACGAACCCCGTATCCGCATACGTGGTGTGCGTCAGGATGTACTGAAGAAAGAAATGGCTGCCAGTGACAAAGTACGTATCCAATACGCCAGCAAATATGCAGGTTCCAGCAACTATTGGAAAAACTCTATCGGCATGAATAAAGCCATTATCGACAATAAGGTATTGGAAACAAAAGCAGAACAGGAAGCCAAGTTCGCAGCATTTGCTAAAGCCAAAGGCAACACCGATTATGAAAAAGTAGTCAGCGAAATTGATGCCGCCATCGAAAAGAGTAATCCTATTCTTTATAACTACACCTGTTTCCGTGAAGTCTTTCAAGGAGGTATAGAATTCGGCACACCTTATCTGATTCTGGACAAGCTGAAAGAAGCAATCAAAAATAAAGATAAAGAAGCGATTAATAAAAATATTGAAACGCTGAAAAAAGTATATGCCGATGTACATAACAAGGACTACGATCATGAAGTAGACCGCAAAGTGGCCAAAGCTCTGTTGCCCCTGTATGCCGAAATGGTTCCTGCCGATGCCTTACCTGCCTTCTACACCACCATCCAGAAGGATTTCAAAGGGAATTATGATGCATACGTAGACCATTGTTATGACAATTCCATCTTCTCCAACGAAGCGAATTTCAATAAATTCATCAAGAAACCTACCGTGAAAGCCATAGAAAAAGATCCGATGACAGCATATGTACGGGCTAAATATGACTTGATGAACAAGCTGGGAAACGAACTGGCCGAATCTATGAAAGGCATGGACTTATTACATAAAACTTATGTACGCGGCCTGTGTGAAATGTATTCACCGGAACCCAAAGCCCCGGATGCAAATTTCACTATCCGCCTGACATACGGTAATGTGAAGTCATATAACCCTAAAGACGGAGTACATTATAAATACTACACCACACTGAAAGGTGTCATGGAAAAAGAAGATCCGACCAATCCGGAATTTGTTGTTCCCGCCAAACTGAAGGAATTGTATGAAGCAAAAGATTTCGGACGTTATGCATTACCTAACGGTGATATGCCTGCTTGCTTCCTGACTACCAATGATATTACCGGCGGTAATTCAGGTTCTCCTGTCATCAATGGTAACGGTGAGCTCATCGGCGCCGCTTTTGACGGTAACTGGGAATCACTGAGTGGTGACATTAATTTCGACAACAACCTGCAGCGTTGTATCGCAGTGGACATACGTTATGTATTATTCATCATCGACAAATTGGGCGGATGCAAACACCTGATTGACGAAATGACTATTGTTGAATAATGAAAAAGACACTATTACTCTCGCTATTTACCCTCACAACCCTTGCCGGCCATGCCGACGAGGGGATGTGGATGCTGACTGATCTGAAAGAACAGAATGCGGCCACCATGTATGATATGGGACTGGATATCAGCATTGATAAAGTATATTGTCCGGACAGCATCAGTCTGAAAGATGCCGTAGTGCATTTCGGAGGCGGTTGTACCGGTGAAATCATTTCTGCTGAAGGTCTTGTGCTGACCAATCATCATTGCGGTTACAGCTATATCCAACAACACAGTTCAGTAGAACACGACTATCTGACTGACGGCTTCTGGGCTATGAGCCGCAAAGAAGAACTTCCCTGCAAGGGGCTGACTGTCACCTTCATAGACAAAATTCTGGACGTCACTCCTTACGTAAAGAAACAACTGGCCAAAGATGAGGATCCGGAAGGACTGAACTACCTGTCCCCCTCCTATCTGAGCAAAGTAGCCAAACGTTTTGCCGAACAAGAAAAGATAGAAATCACTCCGTTCACCGCTTTGGAACTAAAGCCTTTCTACGGAGCCAACCGCTATTACTTGTTTGTAAAGACCATCTATAAAGATGTCCGCATGGTAGGCGCTCCTCCTTCTTCCATCGGAAAGTTCGGAGCTGACACCGATAACTGGATGTGGCCCCGTCACTGTGGCGATTTCTCCATGTTCCGCATTTATGCAACACCCGACGGTAAACCGGCTGACTATAACGAAAGCAATGTACCTTTGAAGGTGAAAAAACATCTGACCATCAACCTGGGAGGAATCAAAGAGGGAGACTTCACTTTCGTAATGGGATTCCCCGGACGCAACTGGCGATACATGATTTCGGACGAAGTGGAAGAACGTATGCAGACTACCAACTTCATGCGTAAGACCATCCGCACCGTACGTTTGAATAATCTGCTGGAAGAAATGCTGAAAAGTGATAAAGTACGCATCCAGTACGCCAGTAAATACGCTTCATCAGCCAACTACTGGAAAAATGCCATCGGTATGAACGAAGGGCTGGTTCACCTGAAAGTACTTGATACTAAAAAGAAACAACAGGAAAAGCTTCTGGCTTATGGACGTGAAATGGGTACAGACGCCTATCAGAAAGCCTTCGACGCTATCCGGGAAATCGTGAGCAAACGCCATGATGCCGTATATCATCAGCAAGCCATTTATGAAGTTTGCAAACTGGGAACGGAATTCTATAAAATTCCTTCTACAGATAAAGTCCTGCAAGCATTGAAAGAAGGATATAAAGTACCTCACGCCACTAAAGAAATCAGCCCGCTGGATCATGCATTAAGCAAACTGAGCAAACAGGCTGATAAGTTTTTCAATAAAGATTATAATCCCGAAGTAGACCGCAAAGTTTCCAAAGCTTTGCTGAAAACTTACGCAGAATTAATTCCGGCCGGACAGCGCATCAGTATCTTTAAAGTAATAGACAAAGAATTTAAAGGAAACATTGACGCCTTTGTCGATGCTTGTTTTGATACATCCATCTTCCGAAGCCGTGAGGCCTTCAACAGCTTTGTGGCAAAACCGGATGCCAAGACATTGGAAAATGACCTGATGGTGCAATATGCCAAATCAGTAGACCAAGGTTATGCAGATACCGATGCAGCCATGAAAGCTGAAACCGACGCTTATAATCTGGCCCATAAAACTTGGGTGGAGGGCATGATGAAGCTGAAACAGCATGAAGGTACTCCTATTTATCCGGATGCCAACTCCACGTTACGTCTCACTTACGGTAAAGTAGGTTCATACAGCCCCAAAGACGGTGTGGAATACAACTATTACACCACGCTGAAAGGAGTGATGGAAAAAGAGGATCCGAACAACTACGAATTCGTGGTTCCGGCCAAACTAAAGGACCTGTATAACAAGAAAGACTTCGGACGCTATGCCATGAAGAATGGTGAAATGCCCCTCTGTTTTGTTACAGGAACAGATAATACAGGAGGTAATTCCGGTTCCCCCGTTTTCAATAATAAAGGAGAATTGATCGGTACCGGCTTTGACCGCAACTACGAAGGACTGACCGGTGACATTGCTTATAATCCCCAGTTACAACGTGCAGCCTGTGTGGATATCCGCTATACCTTATTTATTATTGATAAGTTTGCAGGAGCGAAACACTTGGTAGATGAAATGACCATTGTGGAATAACAATACCGGACAACTATTTTTTAGAACGCGGACAACATGTAACAAGTGTTGTCCGCGTTCTCCTATTTTTCACAAGATAAGCCTCTGATAAACGCGGACAAAAAAATGACACAGATTCCTTAACGTTTCTCCTTCTCCAACTCCTGCGGAATACGGAAAGCCGTATAAAGTTCCAGGACAGCGGCAATGGAAAGACAAACAATCCATTCGTTACGTTTCATGGTAAACATCAATACTCCTGTAAAGACCAGTGCGACAGCCCCGAAAATCTGCTGTCTACGCAAACGCTTGATGATAAAATTCCTTCCATCATAACGATTCCCCATCACCTGCACATAGCCGAACATCACAGCACCCAGCGTATACAGATAAGGCGCAAGCTCCCACCGGGTGATTTGCAACACCGCACCTGCCAGCAGCAGGACTGCCCCTGCCATCGAAATTATATTATAAGATTTACTCATTCTTCAAACACAAAAATATCCTCGTCAGGCTTCTTCATCAAATACTTCTCGCGTGCTATTTTCTCCAAAGCCTCAGGATTCGTGGTCAGTTCCTTCAGTTTCTCCGTATCTTCCTCATATTGCTTTCTGTATTTCTCTATCTCACTATTCAGCGCGCTGATCTCACTGCGATGCTTTACCCGCTGAATCAAGCTGTTCTCATCCAGAAAACCAATAACTACAATAAAGATCAGCACCGTAATCATATACTTATGGCGCCGGATGTAGTTCCAAATAGTCAGCAATTTGCTCATACAAAGAATCCCTTTTTTGATTTTTGCAAAGATAGAAATATTTCAAGCAATCCTACCCATAAAAACGGATAATTTATGTACTTTTGCAGAACTCATATTAGAAAAAAGAACTCCGCTTATGGAAAATTATATCGTATCGGCACGAAAATATCGTCCCGCTACATTCGAATCGGTTGTGGGACAACGCGCGTTGACCATCACCTTAAAAAATGCTATTGCCACCGGCAAGCTGGCACATGCCTACCTGTTCTGCGGACCGCGTGGAGTGGGAAAAACAACGTGTGCACGTATCTTTGCCAAAACCATCAACTGCCAGACCCCCACTGCCGAAGGCGAAGCCTGCAATCAGTGTGAGTCTTGTCTGGCATTCAACGAACAGCGTTCTTACAACATACATGAGCTGGATGCCGCCAGCAACAACTCGGTAGAAGATATCCGTTCGCTGATTGAGCAGGTACGTATCCCGCCACAAATCGGCAAGTACAAGGTATATATCATTGATGAGGTCCACATGTTGTCGCAAGCCGCCTTCAATGCTTTTCTGAAAACATTGGAAGAACCGCCTCATCATGCCATCTTCATCCTTGCCACAACGGAAAAGCATAAGATACTGCCGACTATTCTGAGCCGTTGCCAGATTTATGACTTCAACCGCATCGGCATCAAAGACACTATCGACCATCTGCAATACGTTGCCAAACTGGAACATATCAACGCCGAACCCGAAGCCCTGACTGTCATCGCACAGAAAGCCGACGGTGGTATGCGCGACGCTCTTTCCATCTTCGACCAAGTAGTCAGCTTCACAGGTGGGAACATCACTTACAAAAGTGTGATTGAAAACCTGAATGTCTTGGATTACGAATATTATTTCAAGCTGACCGATTTGTTGCTTGAAAACAAAGTTCCCGAATCCATGCTGCTTTTTAACGACGTATTGAAAAAAGGATTTGACGGCAGCCATTTCATCACCGGACTATCCTCTCATTTCCGGGATTTGCTGGTGAGCAAGGATCCTTCCACCCTGCAATTGCTGGAAGTAGGCGCCGGTATCCGAGACCGCTATAAAGAACAAGCACAAAAATGTGACCAGAAATTCCTGTACCGTGCCATGAAGCTATGCAATGATTGTGACCTGAACTATCGTGCAAGCAAAAACAAACGTCTGCTGGTAGAACTGACACTGATTCAATGCGCCCAACTCACTCTGCCCGACGCCGATGATGTAAGTGGTGGGCGTGGCCCTAAGAAGATATTAAAACCCCTATTTACGCAGCAAGCGGCTTCCACAGCCGCCACGCAGCCACAGCCTCAGGCTAAAGCTGCCGCTGCACAGACCGCAGCAACCGCCGTTCCTCAACCACAGGGTACAAGTACAGCCGGCAGTATGAACGCAAGCCGTCCAAGCCCGCTGCCTCAGACCAGAGAAGAGAAAAAAATCCCGGTGTTCAAGGCGGGCTCACTCGGTATATCCCTGCGTCGTCCTTTGCACGAACAGCAAGCTGCGGAAAAGCAAGAAGCAAAAGCGGCAAGCACCGCTGTCCAAAACGATGCCACATACGAAGATTATATTTTCAATGAAAAAGATCTGGACTATTACTGGCGTGAATTTGCAGCCGCCCTGCCCAAGGAAGAGAAGGCTAACTCCGCACGAATGATGAACATGCATCCGCATTTGTTGAATGACACGACTTTTGAAGTGACAGTAGACAATGATATGGTGGAAAAATATATGGTACAATTGATACCATCGGTTCAGAATCATTTACGCGAACGACTGCACAACCGGAAAATCACCATGACGGTACGTGTCAGTGCCCCTACCGAGAACATCCGTGCTTACAGCCATGTGGAACGTTTCCAGATGATGAGCAAGAAAAACCCGAATCTGCTGAAATTAAAAGAAGCACTGGGATTGGAGTTATCATAAAACCTATAAATATAAAAAGATACCGGGAAATCCTTCAAATCCTTCATAATTACACAATATATTGTTTTTCAATGTGTTGTCATGAAGGATCTTGAAAGGAACCCTTCATAAATGATTCATTGAGCGTAAGCTATACTTTTCCAGCCTTTGCGTCAATCAATTTAGATCCATAATAATATCCCAATTAGATTGTTTTACATCCATTATAAAATCAATCTGCCTGAACTACGGATACTGTCTATTATTCACCTTTTGTATTCACCACTTTCTGCATTATCATTATCATCCATACAGATAGTACAAAAGGTGCAGTCAGAGTAGTAATTCCCAACTTGATCCCTGCAAACTGCAATACAACGGACAGCAAGACTGAACATAAAGCCCATACAAAGCTTTTCCAAGTTTTGCCTCCTAAAGCCAAAGCACACAATACACCATTATAGCCCATCAATCCCATATTCAACATTTCCGGATCTATCCCCCAAAATACAGCAAAAAGAACAGGAAGAAGTGTCCCCAGCGCAGTATAAAAAGTTCCAGTCCATGAATTAACCCCAATACCAGCCAAAAAGAACAGTCCGGTCAATAAATTTTCTTGAAACATGACCTGACCAATACCTAAACAAAAAGCCTGAACGTAATCAACCTCCCGCACAGTATCAGATACCGTTTCGGAAACCAGCAATAAATCCGGCGTTATCCAAGTACAGATTCCCAATAATATCCACACAGAAAAAATGAAAGGAGCAGTAAATCCGGGAAGTGAATGCTGCCGGCTGAAAAGCCGTACTATCCAAGTAGAAAAACATGAAGCTACCGCCATGAGCAGCAAAGACCACAAAGACAGCTGCATGAAAACTCCGACTGCTATACCTATCAATGTGCCGTTAAAACCATACAGTCCATTCTTTATATCGTCACGTCCATAACCTGAGATACAAGCCGCCAACGTGCTTATTATATTACCGCCTACCGCTAATACTCCCAACTGCCACGAGTTCAGAAAAATTCCGACCAACATTAACAAACCGGACAACGCATTATTCTGAAACATGACTTGTCCTATTCCACGCCCTAAAACAAGCAACGAATCATATATCGAAATTGTCTTCATAAATCAAATTACCGGATTCCAATTTAACATAAGCTCCTTGAAAAGATGAAGGAAAATACTAGAAAAAGAAAAATTCTTGAATCGTTCAAATTCAAGAATCTACAACTTTAACTTTTCTACTTTCGCGGAGAGACGGGGATTCGAACCCCGGATACCCTTTTGGGGTATACACGCTTTCCAGGCGTGCCTCTTCAACCACTCGAGCACCTCTCCTTTTTTCGGAGTGCAAAAATAGAACAAATTTTCAGAACCAGCAAATATTTGAGTCCACAATCTCTCTATTCATTCCAAGAGATACAACTATAAATCGTGATTACGCATCCGATACTCCGCCAATTCCTCATACTTAGTACCCGGACGGCCGTAATTACAATACGGATAAATGGAAATACCACCGCGCGGAGTAAAAATGCCCGTCACCTCAATATATTTAGGATCCATCAGCTTAATCAAATCTTTCATGATGATATTCACGCAATCTTCATGAAAATCGCCATGATTACGGAAACTAAACAAATACAGCTTCAAGCTCTTGCTCTCCACCATTTTCACATCAGGCAGGTAGGAGATACGGATTTCCGCAAAATCGGGCTGTCCTGTAATAGGACACAGGCTGGTAAATTCGGGACAGTTAAAACGTACCCAATAGTCGTTTCCGGGATGTTTGTTCACAAAGGACTCCAACACTTCGGGAGCATAATCCTGCCTGTACTCGGTCTTCGCCCCGAGAAGGGTCAATTCATCTTTTCTTTCCATTAAAGTTATTTTTTTCATATTCATGTTTTCTCTATCATACCTTAGAAAAGAAATTCTCTCCCCGCTTCGAGCAGATCGTTTCACTAGAGTGATGAAGTTGTACCACTAAAGTGATGAAATTTCTTCACTCTAGTAATAAAACTTGCTCACTAAAGTGAAACAATATACTCGGCAAAAAGAAAACACCTTTCATACAAGGAGAAAACACATTCATTTATCCTATCGTTTCTCTCTTTCCGCCTTTATCTCCAGATACTTTTCCAATCCTTCACGACGGAGCTTACAGGCCGGGCAATGACCGCAGCCATCTCCCTGTACGCCATTATAGCAAGTCAACGTTTCATGCCGGATCAAATCGAGCACGCCCAATTCGTCCGCCAACGCCCATGTTTCCGCTTTATCAATCCACATCAGCGGAGTGTGAAGCACGAACTGCTCGTCCATGGCAAGGTTCAACGTCACATTCAGTGACTTGATAAAAGCATCCCGGCAATCAGGATAACCGCTGAAGTCTGTCTGCGACACACCGGTCACGATATGATTGATCCCCAATTCGCGTGCATAGACAGCTGCAATGCTCAGAAAGAACAAATTCCGCCCCGGCACAAACGTATTAGGGAAACTATCGGCAGGCTTCACCTCATCCATCGTTATCGTAGTATCTGTCAGCGAATTTTTACCCAGGTTGCCTATAAAGGAAACATCCATCGCTTTAAACTCCACACCTGCCTTTCCGGCAATAGCACGGGCCAGCTCCACTTCCTTCACATGCTTTTGTCCATAGATAAAACTTAAAGCATACACTTTGCGGAAATGTTTTTTTGCCCAAAACAGGCACGTGGTTGAGTCCTGCCCTCCGCTGAACACAACCAATGCGTCACTTTTATTCATTGTTGATAATTTTTCAATTTACTAATGTGCCAATTGCTGCGCTATGTGGATATGCTGCGCCATATACCGCATGGTAATTGGCTAACCGGCACACTGACACATCAGCAACTTATTAAAGTTCTTTGATTTTTAATACATTGTATGAGATATGCTCATCAAAGACATCACTGCCATCCACCTTCTTGATGTAATTTACCACACGGATGGTAACAGGCAGGATAATAATTTCATAGAGTGTCTTGAGCACCGCCTGAATAACCATCATCTTTATCAGTTCACCGGCAGGCATCAAACCTCCGAAGGCAACAGGAAAGAAAATCATGGAATCGGCACTCTCACCCACCAAGGTAGAAGTGATAGCACGAAGTGAAAAGTTCTTTCCCCCCGAGGCCAGCTTCATTTTACTCATGACATAGGCATTCAGAAAAGAGCCGACCAAGAAAGCGGTCAGACTGGCTACAGCGATGCGGGGCGCCATGCCGAAAACGAAGTTGAAGCCCTCCTCTCCTTCCCAAAACGGAGCTGCGGGCATCAGAATGGCAAGCTGCCCCAAAGCTACCACCATGAAATTCATGGCAAAGCCCATCCAGATGATAAGACGTGCCTTGCGGAAGCCCCATACTTCGGCTATACAATCATTGATAATGTAAGAGATAGGAAATACAACCAATCCGGCAGTTGCCGTAATTTTCCAGATCTGGACTACTTTGGTCTCCAATAAATTTGCTGCGACAAGACATACACAAAACAGTATGCCAAGCAACATGAACGATACAGATACAGTGTTATTATTCTTCATTTCTCCTGTTTTTTACGTGGTGTTCTAGAATACACGACCGCTATTCACGGCATCATACGTCTATTTTTTAATTCGGGGTGCAAAGATAGAAATTATTTCCGAGTTAACCGGATATAACTGCATTAAATATTCTTATCAAGAAGAACAGCCTCATCAAATAATTACTTTTTCTATACTTCCTTGATTGCCAAACAGTATGGAACAGTGAAAGATGAAGCGTCATAAACAGGTGGGTATCAGTGAAAACGATTAGAGGGGCAGATTGAATCCACCCCTAAAAGACAGGATAAAAAATCCTTTATTCAAACAAAGCAATCGTCTTCTTTATAATTTCGATACACTCCTTTAATTGTTCTTCTGTAATCACCAATGGCGGAGCAAAACGAATAATATTCGTATGTGTCGGTTTGGCCAGCAAGCCGTTTTCGGCCAATTTCAAGCAAATTTCCCACGCCAAATCCTTCGTTTCATCATTATTGATTATCAACGCATTCAACAATCCCTTGCCCCGGACAAAAGAAGCCACACGAGATGTTTCACACAGTTTTCTCATCTCTTCCCGGAATATCAATCCCAGTCTGTATGCCCTGTCCGCCAACTGTTCGTCCCGTACCACCTCCAGTGCCGTAACAGCCACTGCCGCAGCAATAGGATTTCCGCCAAAAGTGGAACCATGTTGTCCCGGACGGATAACATCCATCACTTCATTGCATGATAATACTGCAGAAACAGGACAGGCCCCACCCGATAAAGCCTTTCCCAAAATCAGGATATCCGGATGAATATTCTCATAGTCACAAGCCAGCAATTTGCCTGTACGGGCAATGCCGGTCTGCACTTCATCGGCTATAAAAAGTACATTGTGGGCACGACACAAGTCGTAACATTTTTTCAAATATCCCTCATCGGGTACATAAGCACCTGCTTCTCCCTGAATGGGCTCAACCAGGAATCCGGCCACATGGGGATGTTCGTCCAGCACTTTCGCCAGCGCTTCGGCATCATTGTAAGGAATCACAACAAAGCCGGGAGTAAAAGGTCCGTAGTTATTGTAAGCGTCCGGATCAATGGAGAAAGAAACGATAGTGGTAGTACGCCCATGAAAATTATTCCGGCATACAACGATTTCCGCCGTATCCTTGGGAAGCTTTTTTACTTCATACGCCCATTTGCGGCAAAGCTTCAATGCGGTTTCTACCGCCTCGGCTCCCGTATTCATCGGTAAAACCTTGTCATATCCGAAATAACGGGTGACAAATTCTTCATACCGTCCCAACTGGCTGTTATAAAAAGCGCGTGAAGTCAAAGTCAGCTTTCGCGCCTGTTTTACCAACGTATCAATAATACGCGGATGACAATGTCCTTGGTTCACCGCCGAATAAGCGGAAAGGAAATCATAATATTTCTTTCCTTCCACATCCCATACAAACACACCTTCTCCTTTATCCAATACCACAGGAACAGGATGATAATTGTGTGCTCCATGTTTGTTCTCAAGCTCCATTAATTGAGCTGCCGATAATTTTGCATCCATAAGCTTTTTATTATTTAATGTTTTTCTTTCTTCAAGAATATTTCCGCCATCATACAACGGGCACTTCCTCCTCCCAAAGTTTCAATGGTAGGGATGGGCATGGGAAGCAACGCGTTATACTTAGACAGCCGTTGTAACTGGCCTTCATCCAACGAATCGTAAGCACTTTGAGACATCACTAGAAACAATGCACCTTTCCCGTTCTCCACCTGAAGCATATTTCCGGCAAAGTGATGCATCTGTTCCTCGGAGATGGCGATGATTTCTTTCCCTGTCTGCCGCAAGATGTGGCAAACCTGCTCACGCTCTTCCACGTCATCAATGCTGTCCAGACAAACGACCGCATAATCTGTTGCCACACACATCATGACGTTGGTATGATAAATGGGCAGACGTTGTCCGTTTACAGTCTGATAGGCGCGAAAGGGCACTGGAATAAAGTTCTGTTCCTTGCAGAACCGACCCAATAATGCTTCGTCCACCCGTTGCGACAAAGCCGCGTATGCATAACGGTTCACTCGGTCCAGAATGATTCCCCCGGTCCCCTCCAGAAAGCGGTTTTCTTCCTCAAAACCTGTATAATCTACCTTCCGACGGATGCTGAACCCCTCCGACTCTATCCGCTGCAAAATATCCGCCCGTCTTTCCGCCCTGCGGTTTTCCGCAAACATAGGATACAGCACCACCGTTCCGTCGTCGTGAAAGGACACCCAGTTGTTCGGAAATATGGAATCCGGAGTATGAGGTATCGGGGTATCCTGCACCGCTATTACCTCTATGCCGTTTGCACGCAACTTATCCACCATGCCCCGAAATTCCTTCAAGGCACAAGCTTGTACTGTCTCACCTGCCGCAACTGTCCGCTGCTGGAAATAATTGTTAGCCGCTGTTTCTTCATTGAACCCGAAGGCTACGGGTTCCACCATCAAAATGTGGTTTGTTGTTTGTTTAGTCATTTTCTCGGATTAATGGTAAGGTGGAGCAGCGCAACAGTCCGCCCATCTTAGATATTTCATAATAAGGTACACGCTCTACCGTCATTCCCCATACCTCTTCCATAAAGGTATTCAGGCGGATAAAGTTCTTTTCAGAAACCACCACCTCAGGAGAGATGGAAAAGACATTCGTATTCATATAGTACATCTCTTCCCGCGTTATTTCAAATACATTCTCCCTGCCGAACAAATCGAGCAGAGTATGATAATCCTGAGGATACATAAATCCGTCCTTATAAATAATCGCATGCCCTTTCCCTACCGGCATAAAGGTACAATCCAGATGCAGAATCCCCGCACGTGGATCTGTATTATGTTTTTTCAGCTCCAAGGGGATGAATATCTTCCCCGGACAGATTTCTTTCAGAAAGGAAAAAGCATATCGGTTGGTACGTGCCGTCTTCATCTGCGGATAATCGGGCTGGGTATAAAGGCCTACAAACACAATATTATTGTAAAGCACCACATCACCTCCCTCTACGTGCGCCTTTTCGGGAAGGTTGAAAATCTTGTTATAAGCTATCTGATTATAGACCACTTCGTAAGCTTCCTTCTCATCTTCCCTGTTGGGGATGATGTTGGAAACAATAATCTTGTCGTCAATCACAAACCCCACATCACGGGCAAACACCTGATTACAATTCTCCAGTGTCCACGGGCGATAGACCTGTACCCCATATTTCAACAATACGCTTTCAAAGCATCTCATCTCTTTGAAAATATCTTCTTCATGGGGATATATGTTATGCAATACGGACTCGTATGACTTGGCGTCATAAGTTTCTTCCAGCGTGGGGACCTTCCCTATGGAACCGGGTTGTCCAAGCACCACAGCTTTCAATGTAGAAGTTTCATTCTTTACGTTAAGCTGCATAAATCTAATATATTTATGCAAATATAAGAAGTTTACTCAACTAAACAAATGAATTGCCCGAATAATTCTACCTTATTGATTTATCAATTATATTTGCAACCGAAAAAAGAAGGTAATATGAAAAAACAAGAACTTTATAACAAGGTGATCGCTTATTTTCAAGAAACGATACCTGTTGCCGAAACTGAACTTCATTACAATAACCCATTCGAGTTGTTGATAGCCGTTATCCTGAGTGCACAATGCACGGACAAACGGGTAAATATGATCACCCCTCCTCTTTACCGGGATTTCCCGACTCCTGAGGCACTGGCTGCTTCGACGCCGGAAGTGATTTATGAATACATACGGAGTGTAAGTTATCCCAACAACAAGGCAAAACATCTAGTAGGCATGGCGCAAATGCTGGTGAAGGATTTTCATAGCGAAGTACCGGGAACATTGGAAGAACTGATTAAACTGCCGGGAGTGGGACGCAAGACGGCTAATGTCATTCAAAGTGTAGTATTCAACAAAGCGGCCATGGCAGTAGATACACATGTGTTCCGCGTGAGCCACCGCATCGGACTGGTTCCTCAAACCTGCACCACACCGCTGGCTACCGAGAAATATCTGATGAAGTATATTCCGAAGGAGATTGTGCCCACCGCACATCATTGGCTTATTTTACACGGAAGATATGTTTGTATGGCACGGACACCGAAATGTTCGGAATGCGGATTGAACGGATTGTGCCGGTATTCGTTGAAGCCGGCTTTATAAACTAATTCTCATTCCATCGTATGCAAAATGCACATGCGGCGGCAATAACCGTTCAGCATCAGCATGTAATCCCATATGATGACTCATGTGAATAAAATAAGTTTCCCCGGCTCCTATTCTTTGTGCATTGTCCAAAGCCTCCTTCAAATTCTGGTGGGTATTATGAGTCTGGGGACGCAATGCATTCATTACCAACACATCCAGTCCTTGCAACAAATCATATTCAGCCCCGGGCATCGTCAGCATATCGGTAATCCATGCCATCTTGCCGATACGGTATCCCAAAATGGGCAATTTGCCGTGCATTACCCGAAGAGGTGTCACTTCTACTTTGTTTCCTTCGGGATTGCCGATAATAAAAGGAGAACCGGGAACAATTTCCTCTAATGTAATACGGGGAACTCCCGGATAAAGATGTTCGGCAAAACAATAAGGAATACGCTGGCGTAAACGCTCTGCTGTATATTGTTCGGCATAAACCGGCACATCACGAAAACGACAGAAAGGACGCAAATCATCCAAGCCTCCTACATGGTCATAGTGTTCGTGAGTAATCAAAACACCGTCCAACGGTTTGAAATCGTTCAACCGTATCATCTGTTCACGGAAATCGGGACCACAATCTATCAGAATCCGGAGCCCTTCCGTTTCTATCAGTCCCGAACAACGCAAACGGTTGTCCCGGGGATCGCTGCTGGTACATACCGGACATTTGCACCCTATTTCGGGTACTCCCGTAGACGTTCCGCTGCCTAGTATTGTAATCTTCATATTATACTTTATATAAAATTCACTTCGGGAGAGATAGCTACCCCGAACTTTTGAAGCACAGACTCCTGTATCCGTCTGGCAAGAGCAATCACTTCATCTCCCGTAGCGCCTCCACAGTTCACCAAGACCAACGCCTGTTTAGAATGAACACCCGCGCGCCCTATTTGTTTGCCTTTCCAGCCGCAACGGTCTATCATCCATGCAGCAGGAATCTTCACCCGATTGCCATCCACTTCATAATGTGGCATATCAGGATACTGTTGCTGTACTATTTCAAACTGCCTGCGTGGAACAATCGGATTCATAAAGAAACTTCCGGCATTTCCCTGCACCCGGGGATCGGGCAACTTGGCTTCACGCACGGCAATAATCACCTTCCTTACATTCTCCAATGCCACCTCACCTCCTCGCTTTTCCAATTCGCCACGCACATTTCCATACTCCAGATTAAAAACCGGCTGCTTACTTAAACGATAAGTGACGTAAGTCACTATATATTTACCTTTCAAATCTTTCTTGAAAATGCTTTCACGATAAGCATAACGGCATTCCTCTTTGGTAAAAATCCGTTTCCTGCCGGTTTCCACCTCGACGGTTTCCACACTTACAATCAAATCTTTTGCCTCAACACCATACGCACCGATATTCTGAACGGCAGAAGCACCCACTTCACCGGGAATCAATGACAGATTTTCAGCACCATACCAACTGTTCTTCACGGTATATGCCACAAAATCATCCCACACCTCACCGGCTCCTGCCCTTACCTCTATTTCCTGTTCGTTTTCAGCAACCACCTCATACCCCCGGATAGCCGAATGCAGGACAGTCCCTGCATAATCACCTTTAAAAAGCAAATTGCTTCCTCCGCCGATATGCAACCAGTTACCGGCCATCAGGTTTTTATCCGACAAGATGGATTGCAGCTCTGTCACCGATTCATATTCCACAAACAAAGATGCCTTCACATCCATACCAAATGTATTATGAGGCAACAGAGAATAGTCTTTTATTTCCTTCATTTACAATCAAATCAATCGCTCAGATCCTCAAACTGCATCAGTTTCCATAGACCGTGCCGCCGTTCAAAATAGAGCGTATTATTAAATCCATTGCCAAAACCTTTCATTTCAATCACTTTCGTATTGGAATGCACATTCTCGTTCTGGCCATAGTTCACATTTGTCAAATTCTCACGAGGCAACACAGGCTGGAATGCGAACCATTGTCCGGCCTCCAAAGTCGTTTCCAGTATCTGAAACTCGTCTTCGGGATCAGCAGTCACAAACTTCAACGGTTCGTGCAAACGTGACAACTGGAAAACCGAATCATTGGCAAAACGTTCATAAAACTCAAAGAAGTCCTCCTTACCGGTATCCTCTCTCGGCATATCCGCGAAATCTATGGCTTCCAGTTTCCACAGCCCCTTCAGACGCTCAAAATAGTACCGCTTGATTTTTCCCTTCTTCAAGTAAATCCATTCTATCTTGACACTGGTAAGCCCCGTATCTTTCTCCATTTCCATATCTTCCGCCTTATCGAACAGAACTGTATAGGCATCTTGCCGGCTGAATAAAGGATCGTGTTTCCATTGGTCCTTTTCAATGTGCTCTTTCTTTTCCATTGTATAATACGGCAAAGGGAACACGATGCGTGACAATTGTAACTTTTCATCACTGGCAAAATTGTAGAAAAAGTCGGCAAAACTTTCGTCGGCCGTAGCGGGAACCATTGGTTCTTCCTCTACCGCAGCCATCGCTTCTGTTGTGTCCGGGGGTGCAGTCAGCGAATCAATCTCCTCAGTAAGCGTCTCGAAGGGGTCCATTTTCTTTTTTCCACCTCCACAGGAGCTTATCAGCATAAGCAGACAAACTCCGATTATTAGTTTTCTCATTTTCTATATTTAGAAAAAATCGATGCAAAAATATCGTTTTTTTTAGTTTTCAGCAAAATATATGGGTTTAATTCGCTAACTTTGCGGTCATTAAAAAATAAAGAAGAAACTATGTTAGCTAAAATAGAACAATTACTTCAGGAAATTGAAGGCTTGCAAGCAGCCAATGCGGAAGAATTGGAAGCCTTGCGCATTAAATATCTTAGCAAAAAAGGAGCGATTAATGAGTTGATGGCAGACTTCCGCAACGTACCTGCCGAGCAGAAAAAAGAGGTGGGCATGAAACTGAACGAGCTGAAAAACAAGGCTCAGGAACGTATCGCTACATTGAAAGAAGTTTTTGAAACCCAAGATAACGGTGCCGCCGAAATGGATCTTACGCGTACGGCTTATCCCATCGAACTGGGAACACGCCACCCGCTGAGCATTGTAAAAAATGAAATTATTGATATATTCCATCGACTGGGCTTCAGCATTGCCGACGGTCCCGAAATAGAAGACGACTTGCACGTATTCACTGCCATGAATTTTGCCGAAGACCATCCTGCACGTGATATGCAAGATACTTTCTTCATCGAAGCCAGTCAGGAAGATGTGAAAAAGAACATCGTGCTTCGCACTCACACTTCTTCCGTACAGGCAAGAGCTATGGAACATTCGCAACCTCCTATCCGCATCATCTGTCCGGGACGTGTATACCGCAATGAAGCGATCAGTTATCGTGCCCATGCATTCTTCCATCAAGTGGAAGCACTCTACATTGACAAGAATGTATCATTCACTGATTTAAAGCAGGTATTGCTATTGTTTGCCAAAGAAATGTTCGGCGAAGATACTCAAATCCGTTTGCGTCCGTCCTATTTCCCGTTCACCGAACCAAGTGCCGAAATGGATATCAGTTGCAATATTTGCGGCGGAAAAGGTTGTCCGTTCTGTAAAGGCACAGGCTGGGTGGAAATTCTGGGATGTGGTATGGTGGATCCGAATGTATTGGAAGCCAACGGCATTGACAGCAAAGTTTACTCAGGCTATGCGCTAGGTATGGGTATTGAACGCATCACCAACTTGAAATATCGTGTAAACGATTTACGATTATTCTCTGAAAACGATACTCGCTTCTTGAAAGAATTCGAAGCAGCCAATTAATAATGTGTCAATGTGACCATGTGCTGATATGCCAATTGCCATGCGGAATAGAACGCGGTCAATTGGCATATTAACATATTGCCACATTAGCATATTGATACATTGACATATTAGCACATTATTGCTCATGAAGGACAAGCTGATTACCAAAAATTATATAGAAATACTGGCAGCCAATTTTCTATTATTCTTTGGATTCTGGTTATTAATGCCTGTATTACCTTTCTACTTGGCGGAAGTTTTCGACGCTAACAAAACAACTATAGGGGCCGTACTTTCTTGTTACACCATTGCCGCCCTGTGCATACGGCCTTTCTCCGGCTATCTGTTAGATACCTTTGCCCGCAAACCGCTTTATCTGTTGGCTTATTTCACTTTTACCGCCATCTTCGGAGGATATCTCATTGCAGGAACACTCACCTTATTTATTTTATTCCGCATTATACACGGAGTATCGTTCGGCATGGTGACAGTCAGCGGAAATACCATTGTCATTGATATCATGCCTTCTTCACGCCGTGGGGAAGGATTAGGATATTATGGGCTGGCAAACAATATAGCCATGTCCATCGGACCGATGACCGGACTCTTCCTGCATGATGCAGGAGCAGACTATACGCTTATCTTCTGTTGCTCATTAGGTTCCTGCCTGATAGGATTTCTCTGCGCCTCATTGGTAAAGACCACCTACAAACCTCCTGTAAAACGAGAACCTATATCATTGGACCGTTTCATTTTGCTTAAAGGAATACCGGCAGGTTTCAGTTTGTTATTACTATCCATCCCTTATGGCATGACCACCAATTACGTTGCAATGTATGCCAAACAAATAGGTATCCAGGCATCTACCGGTTTCTTTTTCACCTTTATGGCATTGGGAATGGCAGTTTCCCGTCTTTTCTCCGGACGCCTGGTAGACCGGGGAATGGTTACTCAAGTTATTGAAGCCGGCCTGTATCTGGTCTGCTTCTGTTTCTTCGGTTTGAGTTCATGCGGATGGCTGACAACATGGAGTCTGCAATGGACCACTTATTTTCTGTTCACCATAGCTCTTTTACTAGGTATTGGGTTCGGAACCATGTTTCCTGCCTATAACACGCTGTTTGTGAACTTGGCCCCCAACAACCAGCGTGGTACGGCAACCAGCACCTACTTGACTTCGTGGGATGTAGGTATAGGCGCCGGCATGTTATTGGGCGGATATATAGCAGAAATAGCCACCTTCAAGATGGCTTATCTATTCGGAGCTGCACTCACTGTTATCTCGTTATTTTATTTTAGAAACAAAGTGGCCCCTCACTTCCACCAACATAAGTTGCGCTAATCTTTATATGTCAGCACCATGATATGGGAAAGCCGATCGTTTACAACTGACAATTGGGTTGAAAGAATAAACGAATGGAATAAAGGAGCATTTTCCAACAGAAATGCCGGCAAATAAGGCTCGAAACGTTCCGGGTTGCGGGAAATCTTGTTCATGTCCGCCACAAGCATAAAGGCTGCGTCACGTGAAAGATTAGCTACACATTCATTGAACAATGTCCTGCTATTTCTTTCGTATGCCTCTTCCATATAATCTGCCATGGAATCTTTATCAGCAGAAATAATCAAACTATCTTCCCTTATATCTGGAATATTTTTCAATTTTTCGGCCATCTGGTTCACACAACCGCATGAATCAGGCATAAAAGTATCTCCAGTGAGATACACCACATCGCTGTTCATGTGAAAATCAAACTCACTCCAACAGCTACTATTATCCTGCAGGAAAGGCATAGACGGTGTACGTCCGTATAAAGTCAGGAAATTATGCGTTTTCTTTTTCTGCATCGCTTTGGCAAACACGGGATCATTGCTCAATGCTTTCTCCTCATCCTCACGCGCATCAATCACTTTCTCTATCAAACTTTTCTGATAACTCACCACATAGAACCCCGCCTCACTATAGACAGCTAGAAAATCATTATTGCCCAACGGATAGACTGCTATATTTTTTCCTCTGTATTTTTCTTTTTTAGGTGAAAAACTTCCCGGAGTTCTCTCTAACAACATATCTCCCAATGTTTCCTTATCATCAGCCCCCATACGGAAATATACCACCTGGTCACGCGGAGTACCCGGAGAATGGAAACTGACCACCACCCGGCTCATCTTACTGCTCAGACCATGAGCAGTATTAGTGGTATATTCGTTCAAACCTCCCAACACATAATTAAATAAACCGGGAAACTGGAAATTACCCAATTCTTCAGAATAATTCAGTTGAGGAAATTCATTCAGAAAATAATTAATATTATCACTCTCCAACACACCGATGCAATCAGCCGGTACAAGTGAGAAGAGATTGATCTCACGACTCTTATCCGTCAGGCTTAATTTAGCAAAGCCGTAAAAGCCCACAGCCGTACAAAACAATACCACTGATAGCACCATACCCAACTTGGCAACTGTCCGCAATCTCATACCCTACCTGTATTTATATTTTTTTTGCAAATATAGCAAATTATTTAAGGAAACAAACAAAAATCTTCAAAATTCCACCTTCTTTCTTATTATTCATAAATGGTTCCGGTAGAAAGTTCCAACGCTCCCCATTTAATCATAGCGTTAAATAACCTAACAAAAGAATAAGAAGATAGTTCTTCCGGCCGGATATTTTTTTCTTTTATAATTCCGCTGTCAATCAATGCTGTACGGCAAGTTCCTCTCAACAAAGGTAATTTAGGTGTAAACCAATCCTTACCATCAAACAAGGCAATATTAGCTATGGAAGTATCAGTCAGCAGTCCGCGTCTGACAATTAAAATATCATCCCGTTCTCCACGGCAGGCAAAAAGCCGGTTTAAAGCTTCCCTGTCTGTACTTTTATAAGTATAATCTATATCATCCGAATAAACCAACTGCAAAGAATGTACCGGACGCATCTGATAGGCTTCATAACTAATTTCTTTTATTCCACCGCCATCATAAATCACCCTACATTTCATTCCGCTCATCTCCGGTGTCAATTTCAGGTATTCACCTAATTCTATGCCGGCACAGTCTGGCCAGAAATGATGAAGGGTATTGTTCAGTCTTTCATTATGATAAGACAAATTACACGCTTTTCCTTGTTCTATCCGTATAGTTTCAATAAATGGGTACATAAATCTTCTGTATCATTTCATTATATTCACTTTGTAAATCACTCTTTGAAGTGATTCCTCCCCCCGCCTTATAATAAAGATTCTCTCCTTCCTGTTCTAAAAAACGGATCATCACCGCACTGTCTAAAGTCCTGCCGTCACAATAGCCCATTATACCCGTATAAAATCCACGCTCATAACTCTCCGCTTCTTCAATAATATCTATCGTCTTGGATTTGGGCGCTCCAGTTATGGAACCGGCCGGTAACAAACGAAATATAATATCTCCTATATGCGACGGGTAATCATCGGGCAAGACACCACATATTTCGGAGCTTGTCTGAAAGATAGGCCCCTTATTGGTTTCAAGCCGGTCACAATAACGATACCGGACAACTCTCACCTGTTCCGCCACCATACTCAAATCATTACGAATCAGATCTACAATGGTAGCATGTTCGGCAGTTTCTTTAGGATCATCCATCAACAGTTTTTCCGCATCAGGTAAGGTAGCGTCAATCGTTCCTTTCATGGGGAAAGATTTTATCTCGCCATCTTCTATACGAACAAAAATTTCGGGTGAGAAACAGACCAATTTATCTTTCAACCAAAGTCTATAAAGCGCTTTGGAGTACCGGAACACATCCTCCAAAGTAAGATTAGTACTGACAGGAACTTTGCAAGTCAAATTAGCGAGATAGCTGTTACCTGCCAGAATATTCCGTTTTACGATTTCAAAAGCCTGCCGGTAGTCTGCCAAAGACATTGGAACAAAGTTCCAGCCTATCCGCCCACTGTAACTTTCTGTTACAGTATCCACATTTTTCACTCCATTAAAGTTATAACGGCAACGGGTAGAATCAATCCGGCTTATTTCCTCTATCAAAGAACACTGCTGTTTATAATCTATAATAAAAAGGAAAGGCTTCCGGCTACCCGCCAACTCATTCATACGTTTTATAGCTTCCGGTCTTTTATATTGTTGCATTTTAGCTGTTAAATTATCTTGTAACAATCATTTTTCAAGGGGAACAAAGTTAAGAATTTAAAGTAAACTGTTATCTTAACATAGAGAAATTCTTTCTTTTACTTGTTTTACTCAATAAGAGATGTAAAGTCAGAACAATAATGCCAGTGACGGTAAAAAATTATGCCGGGAACATCTGTAAAGACAATCCCCGGCTTTTTAATATACTTCAGGTATCCTTCCTTAAAGAGAAAGCTGATTTTCTGAAAAAGGACATACCTTTCCCTACAAAAGAAAAGAAAATCAAGTTTTAAATGAAATGCTAATCACTTAACATCATAATAAATTATCAATTTTCAAACTATTTTTTCAAGAACTTCTCGGCACGTCCCGGAGAAAATAATTCCCACAATGAAGCCACTGTCCATCCCGGAGCAAAAATATCATTATAATAGCCTTTACCATTCTTACCGTAGTCCCAGTTAGTATGCTGGACAACCTCCGGATAATATCCTGTTTTGGCAATACCACATCGATGCCCTTCATAGGGTAACAACTGACGCATTGATGTACTGATTACCTGAGAAAAATCCGAAAAACGCTTTTCATTATATTCTTTTGCCAACCAGTTCAATACGTCAGCGAAATCAAAGATAAAGACATCAATATGGTTATTTTCTACAGAAACATTTCCCCAGCCTCTAGTTTTCAACCCTAAATCACCCAACATCTGACCGGGGGCAAAAGGGACATCCCATGTATAGTACCATGACAATGCAAAATAAGCTGCCTTCCTCGCCAACCCAGCATAATGGGCTCGTTCAGCTCCTTTTGTAGCTAAAGCCAGATAGTAAGCGGCAGTTGACGCATACAAAGATGCCTCTTTATCCTCGCAATTAGCATCCAAAGTAGAAGAAAAATAATCGGACTTCGAAATCAATTCCTTTTCCAAATACTCCACCGTATGTTTTGCACTTGCCAAATACCGTTTATCCTTAAAATATTTATATCCCATAACCAATGGCAAAGTTGCCGAAGGGGTACTTCCCCCACTCTTGTCTACAATAGAAAAGTCATCTTTAAACTTACGAGGAAAACTACCGTCCTTATTTTGTAAACGCAGAAACATATCCAACATACTTTTTATACGCTTTTCCCACTCAGGATGTTTACGACCTTGCAGTCTTTCGTAATTCAAAAAATGAAGCAGGGCATATACCCCTTCAGACTGACGGCGGATACTATGAACAGACTCTACAAAATTACGCCTATAATGTACTACTTCATTAAAGAAACCCGTTTCCGAAAATCCATTCTGCAAATAAGAATCAAAAATTTTATAAGCATTCGTCACCAAATCCGTACGACGCTGCTGTTCTCCATATTCCAATGCATTAAAAGCATTCAACAAAGTACGTCCCACAAAACCCACTTCGGCAACATCCGTTTGGTCACAAGTAGCCGTACGCAATTCCACCCCCGAATAATAATGAGTAGGAGTATTTCCGACAAAGCTTTCCACGAAGAAATTACTCATCACTTCCTTCATTTTCTCAGGAGAATAAGGTGTATTTACAATTTGAGGACAGTTTGTATCATAAGAATATTCCCAAATATGCTGCACACATTCTGAAAAATCAGCAATTTCCGACTCATGTAATTCCCAAGTCAGAGAAAGACTCTCACCTTTACGTAATAATTGATAGGCCTCAACCGAAGGAGCCAATGTCAATTTACGAATATAAGTTTTAGGAGCTTCCTTGTAAGGAAACCCAAAAGACAAAGAAGCGATACCCGAGAGGTTTTCAAATCCTGTATAACCTATAGAGGTTTTACCAGACAATATCACTTCCCCTTCCTTATGGGTAGTCAAAGCATCCGAAGCCATATTATCCAGCCGGATAACAGAATATGTTTTCCTATTCTTTTCATCAAAAATAGCAGTCAAGGGAGTACTTAAACGGTCTTCACGAACCAACCAGCTATCCGAGGTATGAAAAGACGGCGCTTCTTGAGGAGAACGCAAGTTACGACGATACCAAAATCCAGGCATATAAAACAAACAATCATCATGATGACAACCAGTCATTACCTGCTCACCAAAATTGAAATAAACATCATCCAATGCAGTCATAAAAATGACAATACGTTGGTTGCCGTCTTTTTCTTCAACATTCTGATAAATCACCACAGGTAATTTATCGGCCGCCACCCACTGATATTCAAAATTACTATTATCCAATTGCTGCAAAGTCAGCGGATACCGCTTCGCATCATTACCGGGCACCTTCAGAGCAATGGAAGCAGAAACATTTTCCGGTGTATAGTTCACAGCTTCCGCACAGGTCATTCCTGCCAGACACACCACACTACATACAAAGTTTTTCCAATTCATATTTTTATGTATTTATTAATTACAATACAGGTTTTTCCGATTTCAATGAGGGAGAATCCGTAGCTACCACAGGCCATCCGTCTTTCCAACTTATTTTATCCATCATCAAAACACGCCCTTCAGGATGCTTTGTGGCCACTGCATGATAAAATACCCAATCATTACCCACTTTATCAGTCACAATCTCCGAATTGTGTCCTGTTCCCACAAACGAACTATTCTTATGAATCAACACTTCATGTTGGTTATCCATCATTGTCCTCCCGTTCTTATCAACATAAGGTCCAAACAAATTTTCTGAACGAGCAACTACAGTAGTGTAAGTGCTATTCAATCCTTCACAGCAAGTCCCTATGGAAGCAAAAAAATAGTAAAAACCTTCTTTTTTATGAATATAAGTTCCTTCATAAGCTGTACCAGCCACCTGCCGAGGCTTCTCCCCTTGTTTTACTGAAAGACCGTCCTCACTTAATTCAATGCCATAAATGCCCCGAAAGCTGCCCCAAAACAAAAATTTCTTTCCGGCATCTTCTATATAGAAAGGGTCAATAGAATTCTGTACATTAATCTCGTTACTCCGAAACATCAGACCATGGTCTTTAAATGGCCCCGAAAGTTTGTCTGCCGTAGCGCAACCGATACCACAGGTCCACTCACCTCCCCATTTAGACATAGAATAATAAAGTACATACGTATCACCTATCTTATTGATATCCGGAGCCCATAAGCCTCCACCCGGTTCAAAATCAGGACGCGTTCGATCCGTGAATGCTGTACCTACCCATTCCCAATTAATCAAATCCTTGGAACGATGGATCGGCAAATTACGAATATCTTCGGTTGCATACAAATAATAATAACCATCACCACCTTCTATAATAGTAGGATCGGGCAGACTATAATCTATCACCGGATTCCGGTAATAGCTGGTTTTATCACCATCAGGTATTTCTTCTTGCGCAGACGATGATGAGCAAGACACCAAACAAAAGCAGATAGACAGGATCAAATTTTTTCTCATTGCAGTAATTTAGGAGTTATATATTCTTTACTGATTCTCATACGGTCTGTTCCATTCACATTCTCAAAATTTACCGTACCAATATACATAGCACGCGGATGAATATTACTTTTATCTTTGTGGGCATGGAATACAATACGAAGTTTTCCCTCTTTATCAGTGAACATGGCGCTATGCCCTACACCTACCAACCCACCAGGATTTTGCAATAATGGATTTTCGTCGTATTTAGCCCATTCCCCCATTATATCGGTAGCTGTAGCACAACCTACACCATAGAATGGACTTTCATAACTATTCGCAGAATAAGTCATATAATAAATTCCATTGTGTTTGAGAATATAAGAACCTTCATTGACTCGAGGCCACACTTCCTCCCAAGCCTGTGAAACATGAATACAAGGGCGCATCGTTTCTTTCTTAAGGGTTATCAAATCTTTTTCCAACTCGGCTATCCATACATTATTCCCATCATTAAAACGGACAAATGACAAATAAGGAGTACCGTCATCATCCATGAAAAAAGAATTATCAATACATTTCTCCTCAACAATCATAGGTTCTTGCTTATTTTGTATAAATGGTCCTACAGGGGAATCTGCCACTGCTACACAAATATGCTCATCTGCCGAATAATACATATAAAATTTACCATTCACTTCATATACTTCCGGTGCCCAAAACCAACGGTCTGCCCATGAATCCTTCTTATTCAAAGCCAGCCCTTTATATTTCCACGTTTTTAAATTATCCGAGATATAAACCTCTATTCCTTCATCCGAGTGAGTACCATAAGCATAATAAGTCCCATTGTGCAACAATATAAACGGGTCACCCAGTGGAACAGGTATTTCCAGCTCTTCCACAATTATTTCATTCACATTCTTATATTCTGAGGAACATGACTGACAAGAAGTCAATGTCCCCAACATCAATAACCAAATAAAAATCAATTTTTTTTTCATAATACTAGTCAGTTTCCTATATGATAATACAATATTCCTTTATATACCGGAGAATAATTTCCAGAACAAAATCCTACACAAGAAGCAGGATAATGAATATCCAATCTCCCTAATTCTCTTCCGTCAACAAAAAGATAGAGCTTATTTCCCCTTCTCACCGCACGGAAATTATAAGATTCCTTTAATTGTTCTTGAATTCCCAACTTATAAATATGCCGTTCCAAATCCTGAGCGTCTTTATTAATAAAACGAATACCTTCCGTTTTTATCGGAGTAAAAGACAAACGATTATAAGCCGGATGCTCTGCCACCGTCGCCCCGCTGTTATTCAATGGATACCATTCTCCCTCATTCAAATATTCTATTGTAAATTTACTAAACATATCGTCTACAAACTCCGCCTTATTCCCTACTTCATGACGGTTCAGGTAAAGGGCATTTATCCATGAAGGCGATATAAAACGATAACATTTTTCGACAAAATCAGTATACTTCACATCAGGATAAACCATTTGTAAATGTTCCAACGGATATTTTTTATCAAGTATCTGTTGTCCTTGTTTTACAACTACCACTTCCAGCATACGCGTGATACCATTAAATTGAGCTTTTACATAGTTATCTTTATCCACATAAACCGGATAGCTTCCTGACATCTTACAATCGGACAAACCTGAAAGTTGAAAACTAAATTCATAATGATCAAGAAAATCACCTTTCAATATTTCTGAATGTTCTTTTAACTGTATCCGGTCATCATCAAATCCGATAGTATAAGTCACCCCTTCGAACAAAGCTTTTTTAGTCCGATCAAATACTCCGGGAACACCGGGTTCCGTCACAGGAATAATCTTTGTAAACAGATGTTTTTGAGGAGATGGTATTTCATCCAACCATACTTTTAAACAATCCTGATTACGTTCAATACGTAAATGATGATAAACACCCCAACGAAAATCTTTAGGCAAAGTGAAATATTCCTCCTTTTCTTTACCATTAATAATGGTACGCAAATACCAATTGTGGTTCTTTGTATCGAAACCGATATAAGCATTATTATCCACATCTTTCCACCACGCAATGATACCAGCATCTCCATCTGTTTTGACTGCTGTTTCAAACATATAAGTTGTAGAAGGTTTCACTTGTTGCAGCACTCCCAAAGAAGGTGTTTCCCCTTTCATTGAAAAAGTGGGCAAAGAAGGTTCCGGATGATAACCATCTGTACAAGGACCGGTTATTCCTTCAACAAATAATGTTTTATTAAAGAAATGAACACGGTTAATATACTGCCCCCTACACTCATTATTTTTATTAGCCATATATATAAGCCACCATTCAAATCCATTGGGCCCCCTTAAAATATTAGGTTGTCCCGGGGTCATCAAAATATCATCCGCTGTTTCACTCCTCATATCAAACAAAGAAACATCAAAAAATTGGGCACGCCCTTTATTTGTTTCTACAGCAAGCAAGTTCTCTCCTTTTTTCAGAAGCTCTCGTTGCTTTTCATCAAGGTTTACCATACAATAATCCCGTCCCTGTTTTTCGTAAATCAATGTTCCATTCAAATATATTTTTGTATCTCCGTCATGAGCAACCCTGAGTGCTAAATTTCCCACCTGTTTGCCAACAAAAAAAGATTTACGTAACCACAATGAAGGAGATGTCCACCAAGTACCTAAATGACGAGTGGTAGATCCTTTTATCTCTTTAGATGAGAATCCACATTCTCCTTTCTTCCAATCGGAAGCCTGATATACCGGAAGCATCCAACCGACTCCAGGATTATTTTCTGTATAATCAAACAATGGCTCATAAGTGATGCCATATCGTAAAAGATCCACATAATTCTCTTCCAGTAGAATTTGATTAGAATTTACTACCGGATAGCTATATTTATTCCCATTTTGAAAACTTAAAGGTGAGTCTGCCTCCACAACCCCCAATTGATAATTCCCCCACTCAGTAGAGGTATGATTGGCATTATACATCAAATAGTATCGGTCTCTGTATTTCATCACCCAAGGTCCCTCTGCCACTCTGTTATCCATGGTCTCCCATGTATCCGGCAATGATGCAAACAAGCACACTGGTTCTCCGGCAAATTCCGCCGGATTCTTCATTTTACGTCCCCAAATAGTATTTCCATCAGTAAAACGCACCATATACATATATAATTGTCCGTCATCATCTTTAAAAACCTTAGGATCAATGCGATTATCCATCCAAGTTTTTTTATCAGGCTCTATATAGGGCCCCAACACATTTTTACTTTGAGCATGTACAATGTGAACAGCATGCTTATCCTTACCCCAATAATTGACAGACCAATATAAGTGAAAATCACCATTCAAACAAAACATATCATTGGCGTGAATCTGCTCATTACCGGCACCACTTCCTCTACTCCAGCCATTATCCATAGTCACGACATGAACAGGTTTACCCCAATGAACCAAGTCGTCGGAAACATAAAAATCCCCATTGGTAAATACTCCACCTATATAATACTTACCATTATATTTCATCACACCGGCATCCGCTACTCCGGGAAGCACCGGATTCTGTATGTTTTGCGCGAATAAAGTACCGCAACAAGCAAAAGCACAGAAGATCAGTATTTTTTTGCAGACAAGCATAAATGATACTAGTTAAATAAAGACTATGCCGGAAGTATTATAAAAAGAAAAAACACTCCGACACAGTCTTTCTTTTTTATTAATAATTAGGATTCTGAGTTAGTTGAGGAACATCATCAATCTTACTGATTTCAACTTCCGATGTAGGGATAGGCATACGTTTGTGTTTGCCAATCACAAAATTGTTGAAGTCCTTGTCACGAGCTTTCAGCTCGTCAATACCAGCCTGTGAATCAAGCAATCCCCAGCGCTTCAAATCCGCCCAACGCCAGCCTTCGAAACAAAGTTCCAAAGCACGTTCCATCTGAAGACGTTTGATAAAGACCTCCTTTGAACTTAAACAATCCTTCCACCGACTATCTTTCAGTTTGGATAACCCTGCACGTTCTCTTACCTTATCAACATAAACAGCCGCATCAGAAGCCGAAGTTCCAGTTTCAACCAAACACTCCGCATAACTCAATAAAACATCAGCATACCGCATAATACGATAATTATTACGTGCGAAATAGTCTTCACGTTCACGATAGTAAGAAGTATTGTATTTGCGAATATAACAATCCTCTGTATCCTGTCCCCACTCATCAAACCATTGTGACGCATCTTCATTGGCATAGTATTTTTTTGACTGATCAGGAAAATCATCTCCAAAATGTTTATAAAGAATACTATTGTATAAACGCAAGTCATTTCTGCCATCAACCCTTCTCTCTTTCAAGAACTCATCTACTAGCCAACGACGCGCTTTACCATCGCCCCAACCCGTACCATGAGTGCCACCGGGTGCATAAAACTGAGTACGCTGGAAACCAAAGGCCATACTGGCATCATTGCCTGTGCCCCCCTTATTTTGATCATCAAACTGAATTTCAAATATTCCCTCCTGATTATTTTCATTCAAATCGGTAAAATTGTCTTCACGGTTATCAAGCAAACCATACAAAGAGCCTTCCCTATCAATCAGCCATTGCAACTGTTCTTTGGCCCTATCATATTTATGTTGTTGCATATAAGCCTTGCCCAACAAAGCTTTAGCAGCACCTTTTGTCGCTCTGCCTAAATCTGCCGCATCCCATGCCTCCGGCAAATTCTCCATTGCAAACGTAAGGTCTTTTTCTATCTGATCCCAAATTTCCTGTTCTGAAGCGTCCTTAGGTATGTAATCAGCATTTTGAGGTTCAAGAACTAATGTCCCTTTCTCCCACAAAAGATTTATCTGAAAATACCACAGAGCACGCAAAAAGGAAGCCTGTGCTAAAAGTTGGTTCTTTTGAACCTCATCCATTTCAATCGCAGGCACATTAGCCAAAACCTGATTACAACGAAAGATCCCTACATAAAAATGCTCCCAATGTACCTTATTACCCTCATAGAAATCATAATTATTATAAAGAAAACGCGTCCAGTCACCTAATTCTATCCAAGGAGACGAACTCCATCCTTCATCTGATGACAGATCGTAACGAAAAGACAACCAACGCATCCAAGTCCCTTCTTTATATAAGAAACTGTAACAAGCATTTACTCCAGCTTTTGCATCATCCGCCGATTTCCAAAAAGTAGTATTGGTTACTTCATTCGGATTTTCTATATCCAATAAACTTGAGCTGCATCCAGTAGCACACAAAGCCAAGACACCAGCAAATAAAAATCTATATATTTTCTTCATATCAGTATACTAATTTATAAGTTAAAAGGTCAAATCCAAGCCAAACATAACAGAACGAGTATTAGGATATGAAAAACTATCCGTTCCACTATTCCAAATATTAGTGTTTATAAAATCAGGATCAAGCCCGGAATAGCCTGTAAAAGTGAGCAGATTACTACCGGTAGCATATAAACGAAGTTTGTCAATACCCAAATTCTTCAACCATTCCTTTTTAAGATTGTATCCGATAGAAATATTTTTCAGTCTGAAATAAGAACCGTTTTCAAGGAAACGATCCGCATCCCATGAATTACGTTGGTCACCATAAATTATACGTGGCGTATCAGAATTCTGATTTACCTGATAAGGTTCTTCTCCCTTCTTGAAGCGAAGATAATTGGAATTGTCCGAGAACAAACGTCCTTGCCATTTGGATACATTATAAATTTTATTACCAAATTGCCCATTCCACATCATACTGAAATCAAAGTCTTTCCATTCAGCATTCAAGACCAATGACATTTGCATCTTTGCCCACGGACTTCCGCAAAATTGACGGTCATCCGCCGTAATCTGTCCATTATTATCCGTATCAATATATTTCACATCACCTAATTGCGGACGTTTCCCAGAAATCATAATAGGTTCGCCATCAGGAGTTACATAATTATCTATTTGTTCTTGTGTTTTAAAAATCCCATCGGTTTTATACAAAAAGAATTCTGCCAACGGACCATTCAACCTCGTTCTTGCCTGACCTGAATCAATAAAAGGTTTTTCATATCCTAAACTTAATACTTTATTACTCAAAGTTGTAATATTCAACAATGCACCATATTTGAAATCTGAAACTTGATCTTTCCACCCCAAGCTCAATTCAAATCCACGATTGCGCAAACTAGCCGCATTTGCTTTAGGTGCCCCTTCTTGATTACCGGTAGAGATGGCAATAGGCATTTCCGTCAAAACATCCTTAGTCTTTGAATGATAATACTCGGCACTGAAAGTCAAACGTGAATTGAGAAAACTAGCGTCAAAACCAATATTTACGGTTTCTTTGGTTTCCCAAACAAGATTGGTATTCACTAATTTTACTTGAGTGGCTCCAGGTACAATAGCTCCACCAAATACCGTCACAATGCTTTGATTAATAGTACCAACATAATCCCAATCACCGATAGAAGCATTACCCAAACGCCCCCAATTTCCCCTGATCTTCAAATCATCAATCCAAGGTACCTTAAAGAAACTTTCCTTAGAAATTCTCCAGGCAGCAGAAACAGAAGGAAAATTACCCCAGCGATTTTCCTTAGCTAAACGAGAAGTACCATCCCGACGGAAAGTAGCTGTCAGATAATATTTGTCATCATAAATATAATTAACACGTCCCAAATAAGAGATCATGGCATTCTCACTAATACTATTAGTATTCTGTTGGTTACTTTGTCCAGCATTTAACACTGTCAGATAATCACCATTACCTAACATAGGAAAATTAAGACGGGAAGCCCATAACCCCTCCCACTCATGATGTTGGTAAGTAGTACCTAATACTGCATCGACATGATGTTTTCCAAAATCCTTGTTAAAATTCAACGTGTGCTCAATCAGCATATTATAAGTATTATCACGTGCTTTCTGGCTCTCCGGATCACGATGTTCCTGATTTTGTTGCCAATTACCTTCACCACGAAACCATGAATTTTCATAGAAATACAAGTCAACGCCCCCATTGAACTTATAAGAAAGAAACTCGAAAGGTTTGAACTCCAACCACAATGAACCATTCAGACGATTTTGTCTCATATGGCGTTTTTCCAAATTTTCACGTGCAATGGGATTTACACCGAAAGTATTATATTTAGCCGCATCTCCATATCCATAACCACCTGGATTATTCTCATCATAAACCGGAATAGTAGGCATCATACGTAAAAAGTCATTATAAGTATTTGTCTGGTTCGGATCTGTATTAGTTAATGAGTAGGCCAAGTTCTCACCGAATGAAAACCAACCTTTTTTCCCCTGTGTGTTAACACGGAAACTATAACGATCAAACGTATTTCCATAAGATACACCATCATTATTATAGTAACCAGCTGAAACAAAATAACTACCAGAATCTCCACCACCGGATAAAGATACATTATAATCCTGTACCAAAGCTGTCTTCAATACCTCATCCTGCCAATTGGTATCATATTCGGAATGCTTCTGAGTTGTTGTTATGGAGGCTATACCATCTTTTATCGCTTCTTTATAAGCTATATCATTATATTTAATGTACTCTGCCGCATTCATCAAATCAAACTTCGGACTCCATTCCAATGTTTCTTTCACACTTACATTCACCTTCATAGGACCACTCACCCCTTTCTTAGTAGTAACAATAATCACCCCATTAGCAGCACGAGAACCATATATAGCGGCAGCGGAAGCATCTTTCAAGATCTGAATAGATTCAACGTCAGCCGGATTAAAGTCAACTCCCGGATCAGTTATCATCCCATCGACCACCCACAACGGAGCATTATTACTTAATGAACCCACACCACGAATTTGAATAGAAGCATCCTCACCTGCTCTACCACTACTACGAACGTTTACACCTGTAGCAAGCCCCTGCATCTGACTGACAAGTGTTCCAGCTGAGCTTTTTTTCATCTCTTTGGTATCAACTACTGCTACTGCACCCGTCAGATCAGATTTCTTCACAGTCTGATAACCAATTATAACCACCTCTTCCAAAGCCTTGGAATCATCCTTCATTATCACGTGCAAAGGTTTTCCCTTGTAAACAATCTCTTGGAGGGTCATCCCTATATATGAGAAAACCAATGTTTGTCCATTTTCTCCAGTAAGAGTAAACTTACCATCCAAATCAGTAGTAGTACCGGTAGAAGTACCCTTAATAACCACATTCACACCAATTAAAGGCAGGTTGTCTGTGTCTACTACGGTTCCGGTCATTGTTACGTTCTGCGCATAAGCAGTCATCGTAAAAATAGTCAGAAAGAAGAGTAATAATTTTTTAATCATTTTTTATAGAATTAGATTTGTAAAATTGTGCGGAGATTTCAGTTCCGCTTTTTAATTAATCACAAGTATGTATCATAAATATACATACAACAGATAGAATTTGAAGGTCACATTCTTGTTATGTCATAGGCATTTCTTTTTTCACAGTATTACATGAATCATATTCTCAACTTTTTGTGATGCAAATGTATTCCAAACTCCCCGAATGTGCTAGAACTATTCAACCAATTAATAGAATAATACATTCAAAAATCGCCCTCAGAATAGTTCCTGAGGGCGATTAGTTCTATTATTCTATTTCATGCGCCGAAAAAAATCATTTCACAAAATCTTTTGGTAAAATACCAAATTGCTTCTGAAAACATTTAGTAAAATAAGAAGGAGTATTGAAGCCAACCATATAACATACTTCATTTACCTTACATTCTCCTTCCCTTAATAATTGAGCAGCTTTTTTCAATCTCTCTAAACGGATATAGTCATTAGGGGTCATGTCCAAGACTCCTTTTATTTTGCGGTTCAAACTGGAACGGCTCATATTAAGCAAACTCGCCATATCGTCCAGACAGAAGTCCGGATTTTGCATATTGGCAACAATCACTTCATTCAAGGTTTTCAAAAAAGTTTCATCCGCTTTCGTCATAGCCATAGAATTGGTCTGTATAAACGGTGAATGTGCAAAAGCCGCATGCAGCTTTTCATGATTACTTAATAAATTGGCAACAGACACTTTCAAATACTCCACAGAAAACGGCTTTTCAATATAAGCATCCGCTCCAGATTTCAAACCATCTATTTTTGATTGTAAAGTGGTCTTAGCCGTCAACAGTACAATAGGAATATGACTGTAATCCAAGTCTGATTTTATACGGTCACATAATTCCAACCCATCCATTTCGGGCATCATTATATCCGATACTATTAAGTTCACTGTATGCCCCTCCAACACCTTTAAGGCCTCCACTCCGTTAGTTGCAGTCAATATTTGATAAACAGGTGACAATTGTCTGACAACAAAAGCCAACATTTCAACATTATCCTCCACAATCAATACAGTGTAACGCGGCTTCTGTTGCAATTGTCCCGGATCCTCTTCTTTCGGATCCTCTTTCAACTTAACCTCACTCTTCGAAATGGCAATAGTATGTTCATGCTTTACTGGCAATGAAAGAATAAAACAATTCTGCTTTTGTGAATCATCCATAATTAAGTTCCCTTCATGCAACTCAGCTAAAGATCTTGCCAATGCCAAACCAATTCCCGTACCCGAAACCTTACGGGAAAATCCGTCCTTATACTGTATGAAAGGCTTAAAAATCTCTTCACGCATTTCCATAGGAATTACATTGCCATCGTTACAGACAGACAAGAACCAACAAGTATCCTCCATCCACAACCGGACATGAATATAAGTTTCAGAATATTTAATGGCATTAGTAAACAGATTACTAATTATCTTAGTCAACGCCTCACGATCTATCGACGCATAGATAGATTCCGAACATTCAATAACAAATTCCAATTTCTTTTGCCGTGCCAATGGAGTAAACCGCATATAAATCTGCTGTAATATATCCGAAATATTACACTCTACAAAATTCAGTTGAAACCCACGTGTTTCAGTCTTTCTGAAATCAAGTAACTGATTAACCAAATCCAGTAAACGGGTAGTATTCAGATTCATTATTTCCAAATCATCACGGATATCTGCAGATACATTCGGAGAAACAAGCACATTTTCAAGCGGACTTTTGATTAATGTCAAAGGAGTACGAATCTCATGCGCCACATTCGTAAAGAAATCTATTTTTGCAGTATAGAGTTCGCGTTCCTTTTCCCGTTCGAATTTCTCCATGGCCTGTTGGTGTTTCTGCTCATTCCTTTTCCGGAAATAATAAATGATACCTACCACAGACAGAATTCCTAATAGCAAATAAATAAAATAGGCCCACCCTGATAAATAAAACGGAGGTAAAATATGAATCTTCAATATACGCTCTTTTTCATTCCATTTTCCGTCACTATTCGATCCTCTTAAATGGAAAATATAAGTTCCATATGGTAAATTGGAATAATTGATTACCGAATTCCGCCCTACATTATACCACTCTTTATCAAATCCTTCCATTTTATAAACCAATTGATTCATTTCCGGTGCCTGATAACCTAATGCCGCCGCATGCAATGAAAAAGAATTTTGATCAGATTCTAACTCGACCTCATCAGAAAAGACGATGCTTTCTTTCAATGGAGAATCCTTACTGCCGATCTGCATTCGTTTATTGAATAAGAAGAAATCTGTAATGACAACTGGTGGAACAAAAGTATTTTCTACAAAAGTAGATGGATCAAAAGTGATAAAACCATTTATACTACCTAAATAGATACGTCCCATCTTATCTTTATACCCAGACTGATAATTAAACTGGTTACTTAGCAATCCGTTTGCTGTAGTATAAACTCGTTTATCATCTGTTTCCGGATTGAAACAAACCAAACCATTATTAGTTGTCAACCATAAATTCCCCCGATTATCCTCTACCATCCGATAAATGATATTACTAGGAAAACCTTTCGACATATCAAAACGAGTAAAGCTTTCATTTTCCGGATTAAAACGGCAAAAACCCGCCCCTTGTGTCATAAACCATAACCGCTTACGACTATCTTCACAAATACTGATTACTTTATCATAAGGTAATGAAGTGGAATCGTTCTTGTGAAAAATAAAATTCTTCCATTCTTTCTTATTCACATCATAACGAAAAACACCGTTAGAATAAGTTGCCAGCCACAAATTCCCATTAAAATCCTCCAATATTTTATAAACAAACATATTAGCTAGTTCCGGCATCCTAGTAAAGTCATCTGTATCACGATTATATCGCAGCAATCCAGATGTAGTGCCAATCCATAAGTCACCAGATGTAGTTTTACAAATAGAGAATACATTATTGGCATCCAAAGAATTTGGGCTTATACCTTTTTGATAGTGTCTTACTTGCTTCGTAAGCAAATCAATACGGCTTAAACCTCCGGAAAAAGTGCCTACCCACAAATCATCACCGTCCAAACATAAACCATGAACATTTTGATAAATAGAAGGATGTGAGAATTTTTCAATCTTTCCACTTTCCGGATAAAAATGAAATAATCCCTTATCTTCAGTACCAATCCAAACAGTACCATCATTACTTTCACAGAATTCACGTACCCTACGCCCAAAATTTTTAATATCATCACGAGGGTAGAATTTTTCAAAATAAGTCCATTGACGCGGATAGTAATTGACCCCGCCAAAATAAGATCCGATCCACATTCCTCCCTCATTATCACGGCATATAGAATAAATAGCATTATCGGCTAAAGCATAAGAATCATTCCCGTTTGAAACAGTGAGATGAGCTATTTCACCTTTTTCCAAATCATAAATATATAGCCCCGACTCCGTACCTACCCATAATTCCTTATCCGATTTAAAGCCTAAATCACGCACATAATAATTCAACAAACGCCTTACCCGCCCTGTTGTCAGATTAATTTCAGTCAAACCATTAGAAGAACCGATATACCAACAATTATGGGGACCCATAATCCAAGTATTAATGATATCATCTTTAAAAGGCTCTTTTCCTTCAGAATCCTGAAAGGGAAACAATGTCTTAAAATTATCTTTTGTATAATATAGGTTGTCGTCATATAAACTGACCCAACATAGTTTTTCCTCAAACCAAAAACGCGTAACATTGGCCAATTGGTTCTTACGCTTATCTCTATGCAGACAATTAATTAACCGATCTTGCACACGATCAAAATGAAACAATCCTTGATAATCCACGGAAATCCATATATCACTATCTTCATCACTTTCAATACGAGTCACAGCACGACTAATCATATCACCTGTGTCACTAACTCTATCAAATACTGTAAAGTCTTCTAATAAAGGATTATACACATAAACGCCTGCATCTGTTCCAACCCAAATATTTCCTTCTTTATCCTCATGAAGTGCAGTGATAAAATTATTTCCTAAAGCAGAATTCTCTTTTTTGAAAATACGAAAACTCAGGCCATCAAAACGATTCAAACCATCTTTTGTTCCAAACCACATGAAACCTTGTTTATCTTGCAAAATAGCGTTCACCGTGTTTTGCGAGAGTCCGTCTTGAATATCCAATGTTTTGAAATAATATCGGATATTACTTTGAGAGTAAAGAGTAAATGCATATAAAAAAAGAAGTCCTATTATGAATATTCTTTTCATAGTATATCAATTTAGTTTAGAGAGTACAAAATTAAAGATTAAATTCTCCATATCAATAATTATCCGGAAAAAGTCCCAAAAGAACCAGTGTTTGCCCTCACCGCTTCTTTCAGGACTCTTCCTCTCTGAATCTTATTTATCCCAAATGTTATATTCCACAATTCCTTCTACCTTAACATACATTATTTATGTACCGAAAACTTGTAAATACAATGACTTTGATATTTTTCTCCTGGTCTCACTACTGCCGTAGGCCAGTCTGCCTTATTAGGTGTATCGGGATATTTTTGCGTTTCCAAGCACACAGAGGCCCGAAAATTATATATTGTATTTTTTTTACCCGTCAATGTCCCATCTAGAAAATTACCACAATAAACCTGAATACCCGGCTCGTCAGTATAAACATTGAGTACAATCCCCGTAACAGGTGACTCCAATGTGGCACAAACTTGATGAATATCCCCCTTAGTATTCAATACCCAATTATGATCAATGCCATTCCCATATCTTAATTGTTCAAAATCTTGATTAATACGAGTTCCAATGACAGCAGGAAGTCTGAAATCCATAGGAGTACCCTCAACCGGAACAATTTCTCCAGTCGTCATAAAAGTACTGTCAACAGGAGTATAATAATCCGCGTTCAAAGTCAATAAATAATCAGAATTATCTTTTGACGGATCTCCATCTAAATTAAAATAAGAATGATTAGTCATGTTTACAACAGTCGGTTTATCCGTTTCTGCTTCATACTGAATATCAATAGCATTATCGTCCGTCAATTTCATTATAACAGTACAATTCAAATTTCCAGGAAAACCCTCTTCACCATTTTTAGACAAGTAAGTCAGTTTCACCTCTCTGTCACTCACTTGAATACCTCTATAAATACGATATTGAAATCCTTGAGGACCTCCATGCAAACAATGTCCGTAATTGTTTCGAGGCAATTGGTATACTATCCCATCCAATGAAAAACGTCCCTGATTTATACGGTTGGCATAACGCCCTATACTTGCTCCAAAATCCGACGGATATTTGATATAGTCCTGTATGGAATCAAAACCCAATACTACATCCCTCATTATTCCATCTTTATCAGGAACCATAACAGAAACAATACGACCGCCATAGTTAGTGATACAAACTTCCATCTTATTTTTATTCTTCAATACAAACAGATCAGTTTTCTCACCATTTATCTCCGTTTGAAAACGACTTTTACTTAAACCGGATTCAGTCAAGACCTCATCATTTTTATAAGAAGTACATGCAGTCATAAGGACTGCACATACCCAAAAGAACAGCTTATTCATATTCCTTACTTTAATGATTTACAGATACGTGCGTTGGCTTCTCTCACTCGTTTTTCATCTACTTTAATCACCTTACGATCATAAGTCATCAGTCCGTTCACTTCCACCTCCACATCCGTAGTCTGAGTATAAACAGCCGCCGAGAATCCCCTGGTTATCAGGTCATAAAGCATATCTGTATATTTTATATACTCATCAGTTACTTCTTTGGAAGAATTAAACTGTATATATCCCCAGTTACGATCCGGTTCCCAGATATGATTTTTCACTACCCAACCGATACCACCGTACTCTCCCAAAACATTCGCTCGCTGGGCATCATACAGATACATTTCGGGAGCAGGATAATTATGCAAGTCAAGCATATCGCCACAAGTATAATGGTTACCTCCACTTGCAGGATTTACCAGACGGGTCGGATCATATTCTTTAGTCCATTCTGCAATTTCCGGAGTCTTGAATTGCCCCCATGCCTCATTGAACGGAACCCATGTTCCGATACATGGATAAGAATACAAGCAATCCATAATTTCTTTCCATTCTTTACGGTAACAAGCCTCAGAAACCGCCGAACGCTTTTTTTCCGTACCTTCAAAATATTTGCGGTTCTGCCACTCCGGATTACGATCACCGCTAGGCATATCCTGCCACACAATAATTCCCAATTGATCACAATGAGTATACCAACGGGCCGGTTCCACTTTAATATGTTTACGTATCATATTGAATCCTAAGTCTTTAGTCTTTTGTATATCATATACTAAAGCCTCATCAGTGGGAGCGGTATACAATCCATCAGGCCACCATCCCTGATCCAATGGTCCGAACTGGAACAAAGGTTGGTTATTCAGTTCTAAACGTACAATTCCATTAGCATCACGTTTCGTAGAGTATTTGCGCATAGCTGCATAACTGTTCACCTGATCCAATATTTTATTATCGCTTTTCAACGTAACCTTTAAAGTATACAAAAAAGGAAAATCAGGGCTCCATAATTTAGCATCTCCCGGCATAGATATGACCACAGCTTCATCATTAATACTTTTCCCAGTGGCAACCAACTGATTGCCGTCATATACGTTTACTTCAATCAGATCGGAAGGTGCCCTCATATTCAAATGGGCTTTTACAGTCAGTAAGTGTTGATCAATATCCGGTGTGATTCGAAGTTCTTCAATATGCCTGGCAGTAACCGGTTCCAGCCAAACAGTCTGCCAAATGCCAGTCACAGGAGTATACCAAATACCCTCCGGATTATTCACCTGTTTACCTCTAGGCTGATACCCTTCATCCGTAGGGTCCCAAACTTTTACTACTAATCTATTATTTCCCTTACCAGACAACGCTGCAGTGATATCAAAAGAAAACGGAGTAAAACCACCAGTATGACTACCAACCTTCACATCATTTACCCAAATATCTGCTTTCCAGTCCACAGCACCGAAATGAAGTAATACATTTTTATTTTTCCAAGCAACAGGCACTTCAAATGAACGGGAATACCATAATTCCTTTTTTGCACCGACTCTTTGTCCCACACCTGATAAAGAAGATTCCACTGCAAAAGGTACCAAAATCTGCCCGTCAAAATGCGCCGGAACATTTCCTCCCAAATCGGTGATAGCATACTCCCACAAACCATTCAAGTTCTTCCATTCATTACGTTCCATTATAGGACGTGGATATTCAGGCAATACGGCAGAGGTATTTATTTTATTTGCCCACTGTGTTTTGATCTTGTCACCAGCCGGTTTCCACTGCGCACATACTTCCGTAGTCAAAAAGGCTAACAACAGAGATAAGATAAGAAAATTCTTCATAATAGTGTAATTTAATGTTTTTCTCAGTATGGCAAAGATAGAAGCAATATGCTTTAAAGGATAGAACAATTCTTCCAATAATTAAAATAATCCGCTCAAATCCTCCATTTCAACGGCAGAGTGATCTAATTATTCTATCTTCTATGTATAATCTTACAAGCCATTTCCATACAGAATAGACTAAAAAACAAATGATACCTACTCATCACGAGCAAGTATCATCTAAATTAAAATCTAAATTCTCTACGAGAATAAGGTGGTCTCGCCTTAAATCTGAACACAAGCATCCAACGAGACCTCCTAAAAGTATTGTACGCTTACAATACTTATACGTTTTGATCCTTTTATGTCTATTTTATCAATAAATTTCTTTTCTGAATAATGGTACAAAGATAAACTTTTAACCTATCCGACAGAGAATAAGTTCTCTAAAAGGAAAACATTAGAGAAATATGGGTCATGCATTAGATTTATTTAAAAAATAAATACAATACGGAATACCACTACCTATAATAAAACAATATCATTCCTTCAAAAAGCTCCATATTTCATAAAAGAAAAAACAGTAGACTGGACATTCCCAGCCTACTGCTTTATTTGTTAAAAAACACATTTCTTTATTTTGCTCCGTTTACAAACTTTTTGACGGTATTATAAAGATCATCTCCACGCAACTCCTTCGCTACAATTTTACCTTCCGGATCTACTAAAATTATATGTGGGAAACCGACAATACAATATGATTCCAACACATCCTTCACATCGTCTTTCCGCAACAGAACCTGATTCCAATAGCTCTTGTCTTCTTCAATAGCCTTTTTCCAATCTTCCTCACGACGGTCTGTAGACACACCATAAATAGTAAATCCTTTATCTTTGAAAGCATTGTACGTCTTCAACAGATAAGGAGTTTCCTTACGGCACCAACTACAACCGGCAAACCAAAAATCGACTAGAACATATTTACCCTTGAAATCGTTCAAACTGACAGAATTTCCTTTCAAATCAATTCCTGTTATAGCAGGAGCAACACTGCCGGTAGCACACTTAGCAAATTTATCCAAACCTTCTTGCATTTTTACATATATACCACTTTGCTTGGACACCTCATCAAAACCGCCTATGAAGTTACGTGCCTCATCAATCTCTTTAACTGTATTAAAAGTATGATTTTGGAAGCGATAGGTATAATAAAGATACAAACCGAAGTATGAGCCTTTATTTTTAGCAATTTCCTCATTTATCAGTTTACGGGTCTGTTCCGAGGCACTCTCATAATAAGGACTGGAAACCTCCCGGATACGCTCCATTTCCTCACGATCTCCTTTTTCACGAGCCGCATAGAACATATGATCCAAAGAATCGAGAACCGTACGATTACCTGCTATATATTTCGCTTCTAGCAAAGCTTCGTATTGCTCCTGCAATGCAGACCCTGTAGCATGTAAACTCAGTTGGTCATACTTATCCTTGCCTAAGGTAAGCTGCATGGATTTGGGTTCCAAAAACAAATTAGCGTATTGCTGTAAATACTCCCCACGCTCCATATTCTGCAAAGAGAAACAATAAAGACCGACTTGTATAGAATCAGTGGGATAAGCAAATCTACCATCGGTAACAGCAATAGATTTAATCAGTTTCACACTACCATAATGCTCATTGTCCACTTGATATAAATAGATAGAATCAGCCTGGATTCCATCAAGACTACCCTCTAAAGACACAGACTTAGACTCATTGCAAGCATTTAACATGCATAAAGAAACGCCTAATAATAGATATTTTTTATAAATCATAAATTTACTATTTATTAAGAACAGAATCAATCAAAGTACCAATCTCTTCACTTGACGGACGTGGAGCGTATGCATTCACAATATTGAAATCCTTGTCAATCAAAATAAAACGAGGAATATACATGATAGCCCAACTTTCTTTTAAAGCAACATCATTGGAATGATATTGAGTCAATTCTTTCTTATGTCCATCCAAGTACCTTAACCAAGGTTTCGTTGTAGTATCTGTAGAAACCGGAAGAAAAACAATATCCTTACCCGCATATTTCTTACCTAAAGCCTCAAATGCCGGAGATTCCTGAATGCAAGGACCACACCAAGTTGCCCATAAATCAATATAAATCACCTTACCCCTAAAATCTGCAAGATGCTTCACATTGCCTTCCACATCCAACATCTCAAAATCAATGGCAGGTTGTCCGGGAAGCAACTTGGAAGCTTGAACAATCTTTCCTTCAATTTCTGTCACGAAATCAGCATTCTTCACTGTTTGCAAAAATGCCTTCGCCTCATTCACAGTCTGTTCAGAAGCTTCATTTCTCAGATTATCAACTATTTTAGCACAAGCATATAATTCCGTAGTACGCGCAGGAATGGAAATATCTTTAAACCAAAGAGAAGCTAATGTAGAATCTTCCTGATAAGACAAAACATCGCGCACCACAGCTACATTCAGCATATCTTCATTCATAATCTCCTTATATAGCGGAGTTACATCCTGAGTTAATGAAACATTAAATTCATTCCATTTAGCCCGCATCTCTTCTTCATTCTTCACTCCGGCAAACATCCTTGAATAACTTGCATAACAGATATAACTATTAATAATATCCGCTTTGATCCGTGCTGTTTCCAGCTTTTTAAATGCATCAGACACATTACTTAACGTATCCAATGTATGCATACGTATAGCGGCCAAGCTGTCAACCAACGCTTTAGTGGATACAAAATCTCCACGCAAGTTACCACCGGCTTCCAGATAAGAACCTCCTTTCGGGAAAAGACGGAACTTCATGTAATTATTGACTTCGGCTCCGATTCCCGAGAATTCCGCTTCTGTATTTGTCTGAGTTACTTTGATAGTCATGTCATCTCCTGGAGTAAGATACAATGTGTTGCGGCTGATAGTATAATATGTCGGTTCTTTAAGTACAAAAGTAGTATCAAAATGACCGGAAGCATCCGTTTTCAACAAAATATCCCGGCTATCGCCTAGCATAGATGCCGCTCCATCAAATCTCATACGCACATTCTGGCTACCCATATCAAGCAACTGACCTTTCAAATGAACAGTATTCGCCAATTCTTGCTTAGTTCCACTGTTGCAGGAACCCAGGCAACAGCATAATGCTGCTGTTGCCATCATAATCGTTAATTTTTTCATTAAAATATCTTTTATCTTATGTTAGGAATCATATCAGGATTAAAACGAAGTACAGTGGGTGGAATAGGCAAAATATATTTAGGACTATTGGGTTCCAATTTGTACTCTACACCATTCACCTCATGTACAATAGTCTTTGCAAATTCAGGTTCACGATTCAAACGTTTCAAGTCAATCAAGCGGGTACAGCCAAGCATAGGCATTTCCCGTCTTCTTTCCTCCAAGACTTTTACCAATGCATCCTTGTTATCACTTGCAACCAAAGGTACATTATCAATAATACGACTATCACGCAAGGTGTTAATATATTCCATAGCTTTGTCTTTACTACCTATACGAGCTTCACACTCTGCTGCTATCAGATACATTTCCGGAGTAGACATAGCCATGTTGGCATAAATATAAGGTGCCCAAAGAGGATAATCCAAATCTATTCCACCTAAATATTTCGTAAAATACAACAGATAACGCTGATCCCTTTCCTGATCATACAAGGACGCCAATTCTTCAGAAGCATATGCAGTAGCACTAAATCCAAAAGTCCATGGAGCCAAACGAATATAAATATTTTCCGGATTCTCATCTCCATCCGGAACATCGATCCTACCAATATATTTATCACGATCCACTACTTTATACGGGAAAAGACTCATCAAAGTTGAATTATTCTGTAATGAGATCACCGCATTCTCCAAAGCTTTTTTGTAATCTCCCATATAAAGATACATACGTGCCAACATCCCGTACCCCACCGGCTTAGATGCACGATAGGCATTCAACACCGGTTTTTCCGGTAAATTAGGAGCAGCCTCATCCAGATCTGTCTTAATTTGATCATATACTTCCTGCACTGTAGCGCGCTGCAAATTTGTTTTATTGATATTTTTATCCAACATCAATGGAACGCCAGGATCTGTAGCAGCAGTCGACGGATCGTAATGATTAGCATAAGCATTAACCAAAGTCAAATACTCAAAAGCACGCCCAACCAATGCTTCAGCCCTCAATTGCTTTTTATGTTCTTCAGTATCTTGAGTAGCTCCCATTATATCATCAATAACTACGTTATAATAATAAATACGATTATAGGAGTATTCCCAAAGACCGTCACTCTCTCCTTCTCCAAAGATTTCACTATTAAACGCATATAAATGCTGGTTCGGCAACTCCAGAGAAACAAATCCTCCAGTCATATCATCTTCATAAGGCATGAAAACATCATCTGTCATAAAGTTAGGATATGATTCTGAAGCTTTTAGCAATTGAGCATAATTCAATAAACGTTCATAGTCTTCACTCTTTTCCGGAATTACAATCCCTTTAGGTTGTATATCCAAATAATCATCACATGACATTATAGGTAACGCCAAACATGCACAAAGTAAAAATTTATATAATTTCATATTTATCTATTCAATCATTTAAAAATTAAGGGACAAACCAATTGTATAAGTAGTAGGATTCGGAAGAGTCAATGCTCCCCATCCATACCCCGATGTAGTATACGCTTCCGGATCAATATCTCCGTTAGCAGCCCACCACCACACATTACTAATTTGACAAGTCACTGCGGCCGATTCTATAAAATATTTCCTCAACCAATTCTTTGGCAAATTGTAACTCAATGAGATATCTCTCAATTTGATATAATCTGCCTTTTTTACATGAATGTCTGCCGAATACCATGTCTGAGCATCTGTATAATAAATATTCCTATTGAAAGACGGAGCTACTCCTGGAATATTTTCATCCCCCGGTTTCCTCCAATGGTTTAAAGCCTTACGAGTAAGATTCGCACTCGGTGCACCACCCATATATCCAGCTACAACATCACGTAACACATGACCACCATAATATACAAACATAAATGAAAAATCAAAATCACGATAAGAGAAGAAATTTTTCAATGATGCCGTATACTTTGGAGTACGAGTTCCAGAATACACCATATCATCAATAGAACTTACTTTTGAAACTTTTTCTCCTTCTTTATTATACACCAACACATTCCCATTTGTCGGATTAAGTCCTGCATAACGATAACTAAAGACACTATTAATAGGGTAACCAACAGCTGCTACATTATATGCACTATAATAAAAAACCGTTTCTTTCGTACCTTCTAAATTAGTCAATTCATTTTTATTATAACTAAACATTAAATTTGTCCCCCAAGTAAAATTCTTATTTTGAATATTTACACTCTGTAATGACAATTCTACACCTCTATTAAACATCGAGCCATAATTTTGCAATAAACTTGCCCAACCTAAAGTCGGATCCGCATTACGATTTCCTAACAAGTCCGTCGTTTTCTTATAATAATAATCAATACTACCGCTTAAACGAGAATTGAATACAGAAAAATCAAGCCCCACATTGGTAGAAGCCGTTTTCTCCCAACGAAGTTGAGAATTGGGTGGATTCTTTATATACGAACCAAAATCTCCAACCCAATCATTATATCCGCTATCAACCACAGTCATATACGGTCCTGCATTTTTAGGAACATTACCACCCACACCATAAGTCATACGCAAGTTCAAACGATTCAACCACGTGCAATCTTCCATAAAAGGCTCATTAGCTATCTGCCAACTACCACCAACGGACCACAACGGACGATACTGATATTTAGGATCAGTACCAAATAAATTAGATTGATCGATACGAATACTTCCAGTTAATGAATAACGTTCGTCAAATGTATATGAACCATTAGCATAAAAAGAAACATATCGGTCTTCTGTATGAGTCAATGCATTATATTCACCATAGACCCAATTAAACGACCCCAACAAAGCTTCAGTACCATTAATAGGAGACATAACTAACGGATTTATAGGTTTTACTCCCAAGCTATTATCATCATATCCCATATAATAATTCTGCGCACCAGTACGACGCACCAACCGACGTTCAGCACCGCCCAACGCAGATATAGCATGTTTTCCCAATATACGATTAAAGTTCACCTGAGCACGCATTGTATACGAATAAGATTCATAACGACTTTCATCCAATTGGCCACCTTTAGGGACATTCAGTGTAAGGCTTCCTGTTGCCGCATCATATTGAGCTGCATCATTTATCATATTACGCACTTTATATGACATATTACTATATAAAGTACGATTTTTATCATAAGTCCCTTCTGTCTGATATTTTAAATCAATATTAAGACCTTCTAGAATTTTAAATTTCAATCCTGCATGCAAACGATAATAATTGGAATTATTATGATAGCTTTCTTCTGCACGATTCTTTATCGGACTATATGTTTCATCCATCAAACCTATACTTTGCAAACGTTGCAATTCATAATCTGATTTAGTACGTTGAAAATCTAGTGGATTTCCCTGTAAATCCCTTAACATATAATAACTAGGATAACTACTCATCAAGCTGCTATAACTACCTGCTCCATTATCACCCTTTGAACGATAAAAGCTTCCTGTAACTCCAAAATCAGCCGATAACCAATCAAAAAAATCCACATCATCTTTTAGGCTAAATCCAATACGATCTTTACTTTGATACTTTTGATTACCATAATCACCCATATAATTAACAGTAGCCATGTATCGATTTTTATTAGATCCACCAGAAATAGCTAAATTATGCTGATGAACAATACCTACACGCGCAAATTCATCTTCTATTTGTTTACGATTATCATTTGTACGATAAGGTAACAGAGCATCTGCCAATTGACCATCTGTCAGTTGACCTCGTTCATGCTGATACAATAAGCTAACTACCGGATTTACAGCTTGACGCTTATTCAAATTCTCATAAGCCGTATGATAATAATCAAACCCCTCAATCTGCATATCTACCAGCTCGGAACTACTCATCAAATTCAAATAATCAAAATCCGGTTTTGGAGACAACTTAATACTACCATTATAACTTACTTTAGTTTTACCTTCCTGTCCACGTTTAGTTGTAATAACAATTACACCATTAGCCGCACGGGCACCATAAATAGAACTTGCAGCAGCATCCTTCAATACTGTTATATTTTGTACATCTGTAGGATTTATTGATGCTAAATCACCTTCATAAGGCATACCATCAACCACATACAATGGCTTTGTATTTCCCATATAAGTAGTAATACCACGAATAACAACATCATTACTGTTGCTTGAAGTTTTATTTATACCTGCTACCAATCCTTCAATACGTGACAACACATCCGTTTCCAGTTTACCCTTCGTACTTTTCTCTGAAATCACAGAATAAGATCCTGTTGCTCGTTCTTTGGACAAAGTCTGATAGCCAGTTACTACAACATCCGCCAGTGCAGTAGCATTAGTTTCCATTTTCACATTCACCACTTTCTTACCAGCTTGTACCTTGACTACTTTATCTGCCATTCCAACAAAAGTAAATGACACTAAATCACCAGGAGTAACCCGCAAACTATACCGACCATCTATATCGGTTACAGTACCCTGACTTGTACCTCCAATCATAATGGTAGCTCCAATAATACTTTCTCCGGTTTCATCCATAACCACACCTGTCATATAAAAGGGTTCATGTTTTCCGGTTGTTTTCTCAGCCTTTGAAGGTAAAATAAGAATCAAATTTCTTTTTACTTCATATCGTAATGAAGTCTGTTTACAAAAATCGTCCAAAACCGCATTCAAAGAAGTTTTGGTGTAAAATAAACTTACCCGTTTTCCTGAATCAATATTTTCTTCATCGTAAACAAAATGGATCTTTGCTTCCCTTTGCAGTTGATCCAAGGCTGTTCTGATTAAAACATTGTTCACATTGATAGTCACTTTAGTATCCGTTTGGGCAAATGCTTCACCCACCGAACAACAAAATACTATCAATGCAACAAAGCATTTCACCATGAGGCCTTTGCGACAGATAGTTTCGCTCAAAAGTTTTGTACTCATAATTGTTTGTTGATTTATTATTAAAAAAAGTCAATTCTCTCCTATCATTTTACTTTCTCATTCGTGCTTATCTTCAATGTAAATCGTTTCTCCTTCGCGGGTAAAATGTACATTAGACACTCTCTCAATTACTTCAATAGCAAAATTTAACTCTTCATCTCTGAAGATGATACCTGCAAATCTTTTATCTTTCAAAGATTCATTTTTAAAATAGATATCTACATTATACCACCGTGACAGTTGGGCAACAATTTCAGACAAAGACGTATTACGAAACTCATAATTTCCCTTCGCCCAGGAAGTAAATAGATAAGCAGGCACATCACGTGTCACTATATCATCATTATCCAGTTCAATAACCGCTTGTTGGTCAGGATTTAACACAACCGAAACTTTAGCTGTACTTACTTTAATACGCCCTTCTGCAAGAGTTGTATATACCTTATAATCAGGATAAGCAGATATATTAAAACTTGTACCAAGTACCTCCACCGAATGTCTGTTTGTATGAACTATAAAAGGATGTTTAGCATCTTTCGCCACTTCAAAAAAAGCTTCCCCTTCTAGAAAAACTTCTCTTTTTTCTCCAACGAAAGAAGTTGGATAACGTAAAAGACTTTCAGCATTCATCCATATCCTTGTTCCATCCGATAAAATCAACTGATATTCCCCTCCTCTTGGAATAGCCAGTGTATTAATCTGAGGAGTTGAAGAAACCTCTTCCACTTTTCTATAAGTCAATAATTGATTGGCATTATTATTGATTACAGTAGAATTTACATTAGAAATAGTACCTTTTTTAACAGACAAGTCCACTTTTTCTCCATTCTCTAAAGTAAGGATAGCCTTGCGGCTGCCTGTTTCCGGAAATGAAATCACAGCAGCCACTACAGCCTCCTTGTTTTGCGTGTTATTGTGGAGAAAGAATATATGACTAATTCCTAAAATAAGAAAAAGAAGAGCCGCTGATGCCGCTACACAATATAAACTGATACGGCGTTTCCTTCTTTTTTCAAGCTTGTATTGCAGGTTTTCCCATGAACGTTCATGATCATATTGACAACGAAATTCTTCTTTTCGCTGCGCTATATAATACTCAAAAGACTTTTTGTTCTTTTTTGGATTCTCTTTGTTCATCGATTACTTTCTTTTAATAAAAGAGAGCCCAAATTAATAAATGGGTGACAGGAAAAGAAGAAAAATTTAATTTTAGTAAAACAGTGAGTGTAGATTGTATTCTTTTCTTAATTGTCTCAAGGCTCTTGTCAGATGAGTTTTTAGGGTATTCACAGAAATATGGAGTTCTTCAGCCGCTTCTTTATATTTCTTATTTTCCATAATGACAGCTCTCACTACTTGTAATTCCTGACGAGGTAATTTTTGTAATTTTTCCAATAATAACTTATTTCGTTCCTCTTGCTCCTCTTCATCTATAGACTCTTCAGGAATACTCATATCAAGACCTGAGAGTTCCTCCATAGATAACATGTTATTTTTCTGTAAAGTATTGATTGCCGCATTCCGCACAGACAAATAAAGATAGTAACGAAGATTTTGATTTATTTTCAAGTAATATTTCTTCTCCCAAAAATAGATAAAGAAATCCTGCACAATATCTTCAGCCATCTCAAAAGAATCGGTCAGTTGCACTGCATATATACATAATTTCATGTGATAAGCATCAAATAATAAACGAAAAGCCTCCTTGGGAGATGTCCGGAACAACTCCAAGATATACTTATCCTTTTCGCTATTATCTTTTAAATTTATCACCATGATAATACACTAATAGATATAAAAACTAAAAAAAGGTTCTATAAATCATTAGATTTACAGAACCTTTCATATGTTAAAGGGTGACTAGTGGGATTCGAACCCACGACATTCAGAACCACAATCTGACGCTCTAACCGACTGAACTATAGTCACCATGTTAGGCTTTCCTTTCGAAAGCGATGCAAAGGTACTGTTTTTTTTTATATCCGCAAACTTTTTGAGGAAAAATTATTCAAAAAAATACTCTTTTATACCTCCATTCGATTTTCCTAATAAATTTTCAGTTCCTTTCAAGAAACGTTTCATCACATTAAGTTCCTCATTATGAATGGATTTATTAATAAAAGTAACAGGATATAATTCAAAGTTCTTTTTTTTACTTAAAACAGGTCTTGAAGTCCAAACCAATGCATATTCACAATCCGCTAAACAGGTTATTCGAAAAATCCGTTGCAACTTCAATCTTACCATAGCTCCTCCATCCGTTTTTTCTTTCGACATATTTGAGATAAAATTACCTAATGAATAAACAATGACATGCCGGGCAGGAGTCCGGGGGTCTTTTACAATTTCCATAGGCTGGAGTACATGCGGATGCGAACCTATTACATGATCAACTCCTTGTTCAATCAACCAGTTAGCCAATTCACACTCCGATCGTTCAGGGAACGAACAATATTCCACTCCCCAATGCATACAGGCTATAATAACATCAGGAAGTTTTCTGCGTGCATCAAGAATATCTTTTTTTATTTGTTCCAGATTAATATAATTAACCATATTCGGAGCATCAGTCTTCAAGCCATTCGTTCCATAAGTATAGTTCAACAATACAATTCTAAAACCATTTTTCTCAATCAATAACGGGTAGTTCCTATGGCGTTCTTCCGGGTTCCTATAGGTTCCAGCATGATGTATTTTCAAAGAATCCAACATCAGAATAGTACGTTCCAACCCCAACTTCCCCTTATCTAGACAATGATTGTTAGCGGTCAGCAATACATCAAATCCGGCTTCCTTTATAGCATGAAGATATTCGTCCGGAGCACTGAACGCCGGATACCCTCTATAAGGCTTTCCTCCCAATGTCACCTCTAAATTCCCTATAGCCATATCCGCCTCACTTATTTCTTTCTTCACATGACGGAAACAATCATTATAATTATACCCGTCTCCTTGCCTGGCTGCATCAATTTGAGCCTGATGTTGCATCAAATCACCGACAAACAACAAAGAGATCTGATCTTGCGCCGATAGCGACAAACCAAACCATAGCAAAAAAAGAATGAAGATCTGTTTCATCTATTCTAACATTAAAGGGTACAAGATAGGAAAAAATTCGTAAAGAACAAAGTTCTACACTAATTTACAGTTTTCATACGCTTGAATTCCGTAGGAGCAACCCCGAACTGTGCCAACAGGCTTCACTAACCTGTACCCGTTCTGAAACAGCAGTACCATCGTTTTTTTCAAGCGAATAATACAAATAAAAATTAGAAAGAGGGTCTACAAGCATTTGCAACAAATCTTTATATATCACACACATGCCTTATTGATGACAATGACCCCAACAGAAACCACGTCAGCAAGCATGCCAACCGCCAGTCCAAAAGACAAGGACATTTAAAAAAAAGACCAAGACGTTTTTAAAAAAGACGGCGGCCTTTTAAAAAAAGCTCGTCATCTTTTTTAAAAATGACCTGATCTTTTTTACCACAGCCGGAATCCGCCATATTCCATAAAGGTACAAATCCTCTATGCGCACTTCTTACAAAAAAAAACCTAAAAATAGCCTACTTTACATCAAAACGGAATATCCTATAAAAAGTATATATATAACTGTATTCAAGCATTTTATGCAAAATTCAGCTTCACAATACAGTGAGGGCATAAGAGCATAAGTGAGAGCAATATTTTTTACCCTCACCATCTAAATCTTTTATAATAAACCTATTATACATGCAGTGAGGGCATGAGGGCATAAATGCCCCGAACTTCCCAGCGAGAAAGACCTATACATCAAGGACACTCCCGAAAATATAGTCATTCCGAAGAACAAAATAATCTTTTAAGAGCGAAAATCCTTCCTTATGATTTTACAGGTAAGTCCGAAAAGCAGGCATAACTTTTGTTCATGAAAACAAGTGTGTCAAAAGCAGGTCAGCTTATCCTGTAAGCATTACCAAACTTTTGACACATTCTTTTTTATCCATCAAGCTTCGCAAAGCGCATGGCACTTACTTGTAAATGGCCTTTTTTCCTGCCAGCAATGTATTCTTCATCAATGATACAATCGTCATAGGTCCCACACCGCCCGGCACCGGAGTGATATAAGAACATTTGGGAGCTACTTCATCAAATTTCACATCCCCGGTCAGTTTGAATCCGGATTTCTTTGTAGCATCCGGCACACGGGTAGTACCTACATCAATAATGACCGCACCTTCTTTCACCATCTCAGCCTTTACAAAATTAGGCTGACCCAGTGCAGCAATGATAATGTCAGCTTCCTGACATTCTTTTACCAAATCCTTGCTGCGGCTGTGGCAAACAGTTACAGTGGCATCACCCGGATAAGCTTTCTGCATCATCAGACTTGCCATAGGCTTACCTACAATGTTACTGCGGCCCAATACCACACATTTTTTTCCTTGGGTTTCAATGTTGTAACGCTTCAGCAATTCAAGAATACCGTTAGGAGTAGCAGATACATAGCAAGGAAGACCAATGGACATACGGCCTACATTGATAGGGTGAAAACCATCCACATCTTTCCGATAGTCAATGGTTTCAATCACTTTCTGCTCGGAAATATGTTTCGGCAAAGGGAGCTGTACAATGAAACCATCCACGTCAGCATCCTCATTCAGTTCTCTGACCTTTGCCAATAATTCTTCTTCCGTCACATCCGCTTCATAGCGAATCAGACTGGATTTGAAACCACATACCTCACAAGCCTTTACCTTGGCCGCTACGTATGTTTCACTTCCTCCGTCGTGTCCGACGAGAATTGCAGCTAAATGGGGACGCTTGCCACCTTTAGCCACGATTTCGGCAACTTCCGCAGCAATTTCCTGCTTCACCAGTTCCGAAATAGCTTTTCCATCAATTAGTTGCATACTATCTATTTACTTATAAATTATTCATTGAGCAACAAATGTAGTATAAATCAGCCATGCAGCATAATAAAAAAAGGAGAAAGTTTCACACTTTCTCCCTTATCTGTTTATTTAAGCATCACTTTTTAAGTTTCGGCATCATCTTACCCATCTTACTGCCGGTCACCATCTTCATCATCTTGCGAGTCTGGTCAAACTGCTTCAACAGACGGTTTACCTCCTGAATGCTGGTTCCACTACCTTTGGCTATACGTGTACGGCGCGTTCCGTTCAGAATTTCAGGATTTGTACGTTCCTGCGGAGTCATGGAATAAATAATCGCTTCAATACTCTTGAACGCATTATCATCGATATCAATATCTTTGATAGCTTTCCCCACACCCGGAATCATGGATGCAAGTTCTTTCAAATTACCCATCTTCTTAATCTGATGAATCTGGCTCAAGAAATCATTAAAGTCGAACTGATTCTTGGCAATCTTCTTCTGAAGACGCTTTGCCTCTTCCTCGTCATATTGCTCCTGCGCACGCTCTACCAAAGACACGATATCACCCATGCCGAGAATACGGTCTGCCATACGTGCAGGATGGAACTGGTCGATAGCATCCAACTTTTCGCCGGTACCCACAAACTTGATAGGCTTGTTTACCACGGTACGGATAGAAAGAGCAGCACCGCCACGGGTGTCACCATCCAACTTGGTCAGCACGACGCCGTTAAAGTCCAGACGTTCATTAAACTCACGAGCTGTATTCACCGCATCCTGACCGGTCATTGAATCGACCACAAACAAAGTTTCATCCGGATTTATCGCTTTCTTGATAGCCTCAATCTCGTTCATCATCTGCTCATCGATAGCCAGACGGCCGGCTGTATCGACAATGACCAAATCATACCCTTTCGCTTTTGCTTCATGAATAGCGTTCAATGCAATCTGCACCGGATTCTTGCTGTCCAACTCACTATATACAGGAACCTCGATTTGTTCTCCCAATACTCTTAACTGTTCGATAGCAGCGGGACGATAGACGTCACAAGCCACCAACAGCGGCTTACGGTTCTTCTTGGTTTTCAGCATACGGGCCAACTTACCGGAGAAAGTAGTCTTACCGGAACCTTGCAGACCTGACATCAGGATAACTGCCGGACGACCTTCCAACACCAATTCGGCAGTTTCACCACCCATCAATGCGGTCAGTTCATCATGTACAATCTTTACCATCAACTGGCTGGGCTTCACAGCCGTAAGCACATTCTGCCCTAAAGCTTTTTCTTTCACAGTATCAGTAAAGCCTTTGGCGACCTTATAGTTCACGTCAGCATCCAACAAAGCTTTACGCACATCCTTCAACGTTTCCGCTACATTAATCTCGGTGATTTTTCCCTCACCTTTCAGAATCTTAAAAGACCGTTCCAGTCTCTCACTTAAATTATCGAACATATATCTTTAATTATAAATTACGAATTATGATTGCCTGTCATTCTTTACTAACCTTCAGAATAACAACAGGGTGCAAAAATACAAAAAACTTATGAACCTTATATCTTTTTATTCTGCCATTTTGCTTTTTTCAAATAAATAACGCTGCTAAGCAGTAACAAACTATAGTACACCACCTCTATGGAGAAACAAACCGAAACCGGTGCTTTCACTACCATGCCTATCCACAGAATGTAAAGGGTATAGAATACCAAAGTCCCCATTTCAAGTATCAGAGCAGCCTGCGTATTTCCAGTTCCCGAAATGGCATTGAAATAGACATTCGCCACCGATGCGATGACCATTGCCACAGCAATGACATACAACGAAGGCACGGATTCCACCAGCAAGGCCTGCTCATTGGTATAAACCGAAAGCATAGCATGAGGGAAAAGTACCACTATGGCCACACAGACTATCATGATGAAGAACGACATCCGTGCGATACGCCAAATCAAGCGCATGACATGGGCTATCCCTCCCGCACCGATCAGATTGCTGACCAAGGAATTGGTAGTAGTAGATAGTGCCTGAACCGGAATGAGCATCACGATATAGATACTACGTACGATATTGGCAATCGCCAGCTCGCGTTGCCCCAACCGTTCTATCGCGATGAAAAAGACAAACCAAGTAGCCATGGCCAAAAAATATTGTACCATGGTAAAACACGATATACTCAGAATCCTTCCCAATAAAGAGAAATCAATCTTCTGCCAGTGATTCAAGCCGAATTTCTTAAAATCCACCTTTGCGTAGGTATAAATCAAGAAGAAAGCCAATGAAGCGGCTTCAGCCATCACCGAAGCGATAGCTGCTCCTTTAATCCCCATCTCCGGCATTCCAAACTTACCGAAAATCAAAATATAGTCCAACAACACATTCACCAATGCCATGACCACCGCATTCATCGTCAGCACTTTAGTACGTGTAATGCCAATATACAGCGCACGGAACATCACGTTGATAAAAGCGAAGAAAAAACCAAAGATACGCCAGTTGAGGAATTCCATGGTGGCGTCAAAAATGGAATCAGATGAGATGAGCAGACGGACAACAGATGGAGCCAACAGATGAGTCAGCCCGAACATGAGCACCGCCAGCCCCAGCAAGAATGTCCCTCCCTGTATCATCACAGGGCCTACATCTTTGTAACGCCCTTCACCATTACGACGGGCAATCAAAATTTGTGAACCGATACTAAAGCCAAAAGCAATAGTAAAGACACAGATATAAAACAATCCACCCATGGCGGAAGCTCCCAGTTCGACTTCCCCCACTCTACCCAGGAAAGCCGTATCCGTCACATTTATAATGTTTTGCGCTAATAATCCGAGAAAAATCGGATAACTCACGTTCCATATTTCTTTGTTAGTATACATATAAAAAATTTGTATTGCGTAAAAGGGTTACAAAGATACAACATTCTTCTCAATCCACCATGCTGAATGTGGTGAAGAATCTGTAAACAGGCAAAGAATTTATTCCTGGAAATAACCATTCCGGAACAAAAGGCATATCATGCCCAAACTATGCTGGAAACTTCCGGGAACTTCCAGCATAGTTGGCAAAAGTTTCCAGCATAGTTTGAAAAAACGACCCGAGCGTTGACAGAACATGACGGACGTTTTTTTCAAAGAACCCTTAAGGGAGTTTTTCTTTGTTTCTTTCTTTGTTTTAATATAATAAGGTAGAAAATCCACGATAAGTCCACAACTTGTCCACAGCATAGGCATTAACCTACTATAAGACAAAGAATTAATTAAAAAAAGTTCGTCCACAAGTAATCCACAAGGCACTCAACAGCTAAAAAACACTCAGAAAATCATGGGTCAAAAGCCTTCTGAAATAAACGAAGAAAATTAAATAGTTTCTACTGAAACAGTTGATTTTTTCAATAGATTATGCAAATAATTGCACAAAAGGTTTGTCCGCGTGTTATTTTATCCTACCTTTGCGCCCGCAAACAAAAAAATTAAGTAATAAATGAAGAAACTATTATTAATTAGCGCAGCGACGCTAATCGTTTCAAATTCAACTTTCGCAGGAGGTATTTTAACCAATACAAATCAACATGCAGCTTTTCTCCGTATGCTATCCCGTGGTGCTACTACAGAAATAGATGGTGCTTTGTCTAATCCTGCCGGACTGGCTTTCTTACCCAAAGACGGATTCCATGTAGGATTGAGCATTCAAAGTGCTTATCAGACTAGAAATATTGATGCCAGTTTTATGACATACAACGGGGTTAGCGCCACAGGTCCTACCGTTTCAGACAAGCCTTTCGAAAAATATTATGAAGGAACGGCAGCCGCACCGGTTATTCCCAGTTTATTTGCAGCCTATAAAAAAGACAAATGGACTATTTCAGGTTTCTTCGCTATTACCGCCGGAGGTGGAAAAGCATCTTTCGATGACGGATTGCCTATGTTTGAATCTGCGGCCATGGCCGGTATTTTTCAGAATAGTGTGAAAGCACATCAGGCAAACCCACAAAGTCCGATAATCGTTCCCGGCATGTATGATATCACAAGCGCCATGGATGGTAAACAATATATTTACTCTTTACAGTTGGGATTATCCTATAAAGCTACCGAATGGCTTTCTGTATTCGGTGGAGGACGTATGAACTATTTTACAGGCGGTTATAAAGGATTCTTGAATGCCATTGTGAAAGGAACAGATACCAACCTGTTGCCACTCGCTCTGAACTGTGACCAAACAGGTTGGGGACTCACTCCTGTAATCGGTGCAGATGTTAAATTGGGCAAACTGAATATCGGTGCTAAATATGAGTTCAAGACCAATCTGAATATCGAAAACAATACAAAGAACTTACAATATCCACCCAGTGCCAAAGATATGGTAGCCCCCTACGAACACGGTGTGAATACTCCCAATGACATCCCAGCCATGCTCTCCATTGCAGCCGCCTACGAATTCCTTCCGGTACTTCGTGCTTCTGTAGAATATCATTTCTATGATGATAAAAACGCAGGTATGGCAAACGGTAAACAAAAATATCTGACTAAAGGAACCAATGAATACTTGGCAGGTATCGAGTTTGATGTAACCAAGCAACTGACCCTCAGCTGTGGTGGACAGATCACTGACTACGGACTATCAGATAACTATCAATCAGATACTAGTTTCTCTTGTGATTCTTACTCTTTGGGAGTCGGAGCCAAAATAAAAATGAACAAGCATCTCAATCTGAATGTCGGCTATATGTGGACTAATTATGAGGATTATACCAAGAAGTCAACCAACTATAACGGAACCGGATTACCCGGAACAAATGTATACAGCCGTACTAACAAAGTATTCGGTTTAAGTGCAGATTATAGTTTCTAATCCCTGTATATGAAATTAAAAAGAAGGCCATACCCAAACAACTGAGGTATGGCTTTTTTTACAAAAAACTCCAAAGAAACTGATAATCTTTCAGCCGCACCCGCAACTGTTTCAACGACCGGGTGATATGAAATTCCACAGTCTTTACAGAAATATCCAGTCGCAAAGCAATTTCCTTGTTCGGTAAATTTTTCATCCGGCTCAAAATAAACACCTCCCTGCTTGTAGGAGGCAGTTCACTAATAGCTTCCTGCACCAAAGCCTGTATCTCATCACAAAACAATTTATCGGGATCACAAGCCTCCAAAGTCGAGATACGCAAAGCCAGCTCTTTCTGCCGTATATCTCCTATATGCTGCTCGGCACGCATACGTACCTCCAAGTGTTGCAAATGATTCAGTGAACGATTTTTTATGGCTGTCAACAACAATGCGGAAATATTCGTATCCTCCCGCAATTCATTCCGGTGCTCCCACACATTGGTAAACGCCCCCATTACAATATCCTCAGCCTCTTCCTTGTCCCTGACGTACGAGTAAGCAAACTGAATAAACTGTTGCTGACGTTTACTAAACACCTCCGTCAGTTCTGACATAAAAATATTCCCCGTTTCTTTCATCTAACTAATTTTCTGTATCCGTTTCTAAATCTTGATATAGATGCCTTTTTTATATAATATATGAACAATGCTCCAACAGAATATAATATAGATCAAAGCATAGACTAATGAGCCGGGATAATCCCCCAATGCCGGAGCCAGCATCTTTTCATAAATAAAGGCACTCACGCCCGTAGCACCCAATGCGATTCCCATTGTTTCCGCAAACACATAAATAAACAAAGGATTCACTCCGAATGACCGGAAAAAAGCACACCAGTTCTGATATCCTTTCATATCAATAATCCAAATGAGCAGAGCCAAAAAACTGGACGCCAATCCACAAGTTATTATAACAAAAGTAGGCGACCACACTTTTTTATTAATAGGGCAGCCATAACTTAACAGAAAGCCGGCAAATGTAAGTATAGTTCCTATCAGAAACAACCGCTGTATCTTTTCGGCATTATCTTTAGCGGAAAGCAACAACTTTCCACAATAAAATCCTACCATCACATGGCACACCGCAGGAACAGTACTCAGCAGCCCTTCCGGATCAAACGCCATTCCGCCCTCATGGTACATATGGGATGTGCCCAATGCCCATGCGTCAAAACGAGCCACAACATTGGTTTCCGACTGATTGAAGCCGTCTCCCGTAGCCAATAAAAGAAAATAAGCGGCCAAAGTCACCAAAATGATAGCAGGAAAATATTTATGCTTCACCGTTATAGCAACCAGACTGGTCACACCGTATCCTATAGCGAGCCGTTGCATGACTCCCAGATAGCGCCATTCTTCAAAATTCAGATGATGTGTAAAAACAGACTTAGCTAAAAGATTCAACAATAGACCGATACAAAAAATAATGACTGTACGCTTCATTATTTTACGCAACGTGGCATGTGAATAAGTAAAATTATATTTCCGCAAAGAAATATAAGTCGAGATTCCCATAATGAACATAAAAAAAGGGAAAACGAGATCGGTGGGGGTCAATCCGTTAAAGGCGGCATGCTCCAGCGGAGCATACACATACCCCCACGAACCGGGGTTATTCACAAGAATCATGCCTGCAATGGTGATGCCTCTCAAGATGTCAAGAGCGAGCAATCGTTTGGGGGTATTTGCTGTCATGTGTGTCAGATTAATAAATTGGTTAACTCGGACAAAGATAACATTCTATTAGCAATAAAGAAACAAATCTGTGAAAAATATTTTTATATTGTAAACATATTAATCTCTCTGAAAAACATGTTTATTCCGTTTTTATTGCTATTTTTGTCCGCAAAGAATTTCTATACCCCCTTTATTTAAAAACTTAGCACAGATATATTATGAAAAAAAAGAGTCTGCTAGTATTTTTCGTTGGGCTATTAACGTGTGGATGCCAAATGAAAGAAGTAATCAATGAGTACAATGTAGTTCCGCTGCCTGTTACTATGAATGAGCAGCCGGGACGTTTTTATCTGAACAGCGATGTTCCTGTCGTTGTGAACGCCTCACAAGAAGTGAAAAATATCGCTTCCAGTCTATCAACTACCGTATTGGATGTAGCCGGTATCAAATTGAAACCGGGTGGTGAATTACATGAAAATGTACCCACCATTGTTTTTGACAGCATTCCGGGTATGGAGAAAGAAGCCTACAAATTATCAGTCACCCCCCAACAGATAAAGATTACAGCATCAACACCTAACGGATTTTATTACGGACTGCAAACTCTGTATCAACTGTTGCCGGTAGCTATTTATAGCAAGGAAAGAGCACGCAATGCCGAATGGAGCGTACCTTGCGTCGAGATAGAAGATACTCCGACGTTCCGATATCGCGGAGCAATGCTGGATGTATGCCGTCATTTTGCATCGATAGATTACATCAAAAAATTCATTGATGTATTGGCCGTACATAAAATGAATACCTTCCACTGGCATCTTACGGATGACCAAGGCTGGAGAATCGAAATCAAAAAGTACCCCAAACTGACCGAAATCGGTTCCCAACGTTCAGAAACCATGGTGGATTATTTCTATACCCACTACCCGTTTAAATATGACGGCAAACCTCATGGAGGTTACTATACACAAGAAGAAATTAAAGAAGTGGTAGCATACGCCCAAAGCAAATATATCACCGTCATTCCGGAAATAGAGCTACCGGGACATGCCTTGGCAGCCATTGCCTCTTACCCCGAATTATCCTGTACTCCGGACAGCACCTACGAAGTTTGCAAACTGTGGGGTGTGTTTGACCAGGTATTCTGCCCTACCGACACTTTCTTTCAATTTATGGAAGGAGTCATGGACGAAGTGGTGGAATTATTCCCAAGTTCTTATATACATATAGGTGGTGACGAATGCCCCAAATACGCATGGGAACATTGTTCCCATTGCCAAAAACTGATACGAGACCTAGGGCTTAAAGATGATGTCACTCCTAATCCCGTAGACGGCAGAAAGCATACCAAAGAAGAGAAATTACAAAGCTATATCGTAAACCGTGCGGAAAAATACCTGAACAGCAAAGGACGCAACATCATCGGTTGGGATGAAATTCTGGAAGGCGGGCTTGCTCCCAACGCCACAGTAATGTCATGGCGTGGTGTGGAAGGCGGAATGACCGCAGCCAAAGCCGGGCATGATGCCATCATGACTCCCAATCCTTACGCTTATCTTGATCATTATCAAGAAGAACCGGAAATAGCCCCTGTCACTATCGGTGGGTATAACACATTGAAGAAAACATACAGTTACAATCCTGTACCGGCTGATGCAGACAGTCTGGTAAAACAACACATCATAGGCGTACAAGCTAATTGCTGGGCTGAATATATGCCAACCGAGGACAATCGTGACTATCAAATCTTCCCACGTTTAATCGCCATAGCCGAGACCGGATGGACTCCGATGAAGGAGAAGAATTTCACTTCATTCTGCAGCCGCATGGTAGAAGATTTCAAACGTCTGGAAATAATGGGGGTAAAACCGTGCCTCAACTTCTTTGATGTAAACATTAATACCCGTTCCACTAAAGAAGGAGTACTGAATGTAGAACTGGAAACATTCTATCCGGGAGCACAAATCTATTATACAATCCACGGTGAGGAACCGTCTGTAAATGCCAGCTTATATAGCCATCCATTCCCATTGGAAGGTACTTACGACTTGAAAGCCGCCGCCTTTGTTGACGGTAAGCAGATTGGTAAAGTTACCCATAAACAACTTTACAAGAATTTAATCAGTGGAAAGAAATATGAAATCACTCCGGAACCCAAAGGAATGAAGGGGGATATTTTAGGAGAAAATGACATATTAGGGGCCGATACGGTGACTTTAGGACTAACCAACGGAAAACGTGGGAACAATGCCTCTTCCACTCCATGGGTAGGTATCCGCCCGGACAATAATGATAAAGTGACCTTCGTGGCAGACTTTGATAAAGCTACAATCAGTAAAATCAGATTTGGTACGCTTTATAATGCAGCCGGCAATATATTACCGGTAAGCAAAGCTGTGGTGTATGTTTCCGCCTCAGGCAATAAATTCGAGAAAGTGGCCGAAAAGGAATTTACCTATGACATCAAAGAAAACACCTTCAAAGGATTCGATGAAGAAATAGAGTTCCCGGCACAAGAAGCTGTAAAGGTGAAAATAGAATTTACAAGCGGAGGCAAAATACGTAATGGCATTGATTGCTATAGTCCGCATGATAAGAGCGAAGTGCCCAGTACAATGGCATTGGATGAAATAGAAATCTATTAATTCCACGAAAGAAGTAAAGTAAACAACTGTCCGGAAGCTATCTTTTGCTTTCGGACAGTTTCTTTTGTGCAATTCAATGCAGGCTGTTCCATCCAAGCGCGATATGACACTTTTATGAGGAACCACACAGCCTTTTTCAAATAAATTATGTAATTTTGCCGAATGTTTATAACAACCCTTTAAATCATGAGAAAATATTCATTCTTATTCACACTTTTACTGCTATCGGCAAGCAGTTTTGCCCAAAACAAAGATTTCAGTTATAAGTTTTACGGACAAGTTCGCACCGATCTTTATTACAATAGCCGTGCCAACGAAGAAACTGTGGACGGACTTTTCTATATGTATCCCAAAGACAAAATATATGATACAGACGGAAAAGACCTGAATGCAACAGCCAATGGAAGCTTCTATACCTTGTACACTCGTCTGGGGGTCGACGTTCAAGGCCCTAAACTGGGCAGGGCAAAAACCTCGGCTAAAGTGGAAATGGACTTTCGCGGTTCAGGAACCACTTTCTCTACCGTTCGCCTGCGCCATGCATATTTGAACTTAGACTGGGGAAAACCGTCCTTGCTGTTGGGTCAAACCTGGCATCCGCTGTATGGTGACGTCGCTCCGCAAATCCTGAATCTGAATATGGGAGCTCCTTTCCAACCGTTCAGCCGTGCTCCGCAAATACGTTTCCGCTACAAGACAGGTGATATACAGTTGACAGGTGCAGCGATCTGGCAATCTCAATATCTGTCACAAGGCCCTGATGGCAAGAGCCAGAAATACATCAAAGAAAGCTGTATCCCGGAAGTCTATATCGGTGCAGATTACAAAGGTAACAACTGGTTGGTAGGTGCAGGTATTGAAATGGTTTCATTAAAACCCCGTACTCAGTCTGTGGTAGAGGATAAAGTGTATAAAGTAGATGAACGTATCACTTCTCTGTCTTATGAAGTTCACATGAAATATACTTCACCTGTATGGTATATAGCTGCCAAAAGCATATTAGGTTCCAATCTTACACAGGTTTCTATGTTGGGAGGCTATGGCATAAAATCAATAGACCAACGAACAGGTGAACAAGAATATTCCCCCAACCGCAACTCCAGTTCCTGGTTGAACATTGTGTATGGCAAAAAATGGAAACCGGCTGTTTTCTTTGGTTACATGAAAAATTTAGGCACCAGCGATGAGGTTACCAAAATGTATGGCACAGGTACAAATGTAGATCAATTGATCAGTGCCAGTGCCGAACTGACTTATAATGTTCCTCATTGGAAAATCGGTGTGGAATATAATTTCAGTTCTGCATGGTACGGTTCACTAGATAAGTCAGATGGAACAATCATTGATACCCATTCTGTTTCAAACAACAGACTGGTAGCCACCGTATTGTTTATGTTCTAAGATATAGAATTCACTACAAAAAACAAAATACTAAAAAAGGCAACTCGAAACCGGGTTGCCTTTCTTTTATATAGAGAAGTATCAATTATTCACCTTTGATCGCTGCAACACCCGGAAGAACTTTTCCTTCGATCGCTTCCAACAAAGCACCACCACCGGTAGAGATGTAAGATACTTGGTCAGCCATACCGAACTTGTTGATACAAGCTACAGAATCACCACCACCAATCAATGAGAACGCACCGTTCTTAGTTGCTTTAGCGATAGCTTCGGCGATTGCACGTGAACCGGCAGTAAAGTTATCAAACTCAAATACACCGGCAGGACCGTTCCAAAGAATAGTCTTAGCATCTTCAATAGCTGCTGCAAATGCTTTCTGAGTTTCGGGACCTGCATCCAAGCCTTCCCATCCGTCAGGAATATTATTTGCAGGAACAACCTGAGTATTAGCATCATTAGAGAATGCATCAGCAGCTACACAGTCTGTACCTAATACCAAATTCACACCTTTAGCCTTAGCCTTAGCGATGATATCAAGAGCCAATTCCAATTTATCATCTTCTACGATAGAATTACCAATTTTACCACCCTGAGCTTTAGCAAAAGTATAAGTCATACCACCGCAAAGGATCAAGTTATCCACTTTATCCATCAGGTTTTCAATGATACCAATCTTGGTAGATACCTTAGAACCACCCATAATAGCAGTGAACGGACGTTTGATATCTTTCAGGATATTATCAACAGCTTGAACTTCTTTTTCCATCAAATAGCCCAACATCTTGTTGTCTGCATCGAAATAGTCGGCGATAACAGCTGTAGAAGCATGTTTACGGTGAGCAGTACCGAATGCGTCATTGATATAGCAGTCAGCATAAGAAGCCAAAGTCTTGGCAAATTCTTTCTGAGAAGCCTTCATTGCCTTCTTGGCATCTTCGTATGCAGGATCTTCTTTGTCAATGCCAACAGGCTTTCCTTCTTCTTCAGGATAGAAACGCAAGTTTTCCAACAACAGGACTTCACCCGGTTTCAAAGCAGCTGCAGCATCACCGGCTTTTGCGCAATCAGGAGCAAATTGAACAGGTACACCTAATTTTTCAGAAACAGCATCGACAATCTGACTCAATGAATATTTAGCATTTACCTTACCTTTGGGTTTACCCATGTGTGACATGATAATCAAGCTGCCACCATCAGCCAACACTTTTTTCAGTGTAGGAAGAGCACCGCGGATACGAGTATCATCAGTAATTTTACCATTTTCGTCCAAAGGTACATTGAAGTCCACGCGGACAATTGCCTTTTTACCGGCAAAGTTGAATTTGTCAATTGTCATCATAATCTCTTATTTTTGTTTATAGTGTATAAATACAATCTCGCTTATTTTGGGTGTTGCAAAGTTACTAATATTTTTTATTAGCAGTGTGTCAGGGCGGTAATAATTTTATCTGAAATGAAAAAAGAGGGTAAAAACCACTTTTTTTGAGAAAATCGAAAAAAAATCATTTTTCCGCTAGGGTTGTTTCCCACTATCCTGTTCTATATACAAAATGCGGAAAGAATGAAGACAGAATTGCTACATAAATATTTCAGAGGAGAAACCACGGAAAAAGAGGAAAGCCAAATTGTGGAATGGACGGAAAGCAGTGCCGAGAACAAGGAACGCTTTTTGAAAGAACGAATGTTGTTTGATATCACCCTTTTTTCCGATGATTCGAAGATACAGCGGAAGCCGAAAGGACATCTGTATCTGTATCCGCTGATTGCCATTGCCGCCATGTTGGCTATTGTTTTTGTCATGGATTTGCCACATATGCACAAACCCAAGCAGCAATTGTCACAAACCATCCGTATTCCGGCGGGGCAACGTGCGCAGATGGACCTCCCCGATGGTTCGGTAGTATGGTTGAACTCCCAAACTACATTGACTTATGATGAAGATTTCGGTAAAAAAGACCGTAAAGTCACATTAGACGGAGAAGCCTATTTCGAGGTGGCACACAATAAGGAAATTCCTTTTTATGTGCAGACAGAAAACATAAAGGTACAAGTCACCGGAACAAAATTCGATGTATGTTCTTATAAAGGTTCAAACAGCTTTATAGCCAGACTGATAGAAGGTTCCATCAATTTGCTTACCAACAGTGCAAAAGAAGAAAAAACAATTACCAGCCTGACGAAAGGAAAGTATTTCTCGATGGAAAACGGCAAATATAGAACGGGCGAAATGAGCAGCAACAATGCTTTAGCATGGATGCAAGGCATTTATTATTTCGATGATGTTCCGTTTAAAGAATTACTGGACAAGATTGCTCTATATTATAATTATAAGATAACAGTGAAGAATCCTAAAATCTTAGAGAACTACCGTTGTACCGGTAAATTCAAAGATTTGGATGGCATAGAGCATATACTAAAAGTTATACAAAAAGACCATCCGTTCAAATACGATATTGATAACGAACATAACAAGATAACTATAGAATAAAATCACAATAGAAGTTTAACCTTAAAAATTAACCATTATGATTACATAAGAACCTTTGAAAAAAGAATCGGAAAGTACCCCCATACTCCCCGATTCGACAGCTAACAATTGACCTTAATCAAATTTATTAACTTAACACATTACAAAGATATGAGAAAAATTTCTTTGGAAGGGTATTTATGCCCAAAAAGTTTAGGCTTTAAACAAATATTACGAACTATGAAGATTACCTTATTTCTTCTTTTGGCTACTACATTCAGCGCATTTAGCGTAAATGTACACTCTCAAAATGCAAAAGTTAGTTTTGATACCCACACCATGAAGGTAGCTCAATTAATCTCGACCATTGAAACACAGACCAATTATCTGTTTGTCTATAATAAAAAGAATGTGGACCTTAACCGCAAAGTAACTGTTAAAGCCCGTAACAAAGCCGTATCCGAAATTCTGGATGAAGTTTTTGCCGGAACAGGAATCTCTTATGTAATGGAAGGAAAGAATATTGTTCTGACTAAAGAAAGCAACATAGCCCGTGAAGAAGTGAAGCAGCAGAATACAATCACTGTAAAAGGTGTTGTAACGGATATGCAGGGTGAAGCCATTATCGGTGCAAACATACTTCAACAAGGTACTACTAACGGTACTATTACAGATATTGACGGCAACTTTACCCTGGAAGTTCCCACTGATGCACAACTAGCCGTTTCCTACATCGGATATAAAAAAGTCATTATTCCCGTAAACGGAAAAACCAACTTTACCATCAAGATGGAAGACGACGCCCTGAAATTGGAAACTGTTGTAGTAACCGCTATGGGTATTAAAAAGAAAGAAGCTTCTTTGACTTATTCTACACAGCAATTGAATGGTGACGAGCTGAATAAGGTAAAGGATGCGAATATGATTAATTCACTAGCCGGTAAATCCGCCGGTGTACAGATTACAAAGAGTTCATCCGGTCTTGGAGGTTCGGCAAAAGTATCTATCCGTGGTGCGCGTTCAGCATTCGCCAGTGGTAACAACCAACCGTTGTATGTCATTGATGGTGTTCCCATGCTGAATATCACAACAGAATCAACAGCCACCGTTATGGGAGGTGAAAATGACGGTGTCAACCATGACTCTGGTGACGGTATTTCCAATCTGAACCCTGACGACATTGAAAGTATGAGCATATTGAAAGGTGCATCCGCAGCAGCTCTTTACGGCTCACAAGCAGCTAATGGTGTCATTTTAATTACAACAAAATCCGGAAAAGCCGGTATGTCAAGAATTACATTTTCTTCCAACCTGACAGTAGACCATGCTATCAGCCTGCCCCAATTCCAAAACAATTATGGACAAACTGCCGATGGTACCAGCAGCTGGGGTAGTAAAGGGAACCTGACAGACTATGACAATGTGGACAATTGGTTCGGAAACGGGATCACTGCTATCAACTCTTTAACTTTCCAAACAGGCAATGACAAGATGCAAACCTACTTCTCTTATGCTAATACCCGAGGTACAGGTATCGTTGACTCAAACAAACTTCAAAAGCATAATATCACTTTCCGTGAAACAGCCAGTTTTTTCAACGATCGCTTGAAATTGGATGGAAATGCCAGTTTGATGACACAGACTATCCGGAACACTCCTGCCGGAGGCGGTTATTATCTGAATCCGCTAGTTGGTCTGTATTCTTTCCCCCGTGGCGCCGATTTGGCTCCGTATGCTGAAAATTTTGAAGTATTCGACACGGATCGTAATATGAATTTACAGAATTGGTACACAAAGAATGAAGACGGCTCATTCAGTGAATGGGATCAGAATCCGTACTGGATTAAAAACCGTGTGACCAACAAGAGTAAACGTTATCGCGCATTGGCTTCTATCAGTGCAAATTTAAAAGCTACTGATTGGTTAAGTTTCCAGGCACGTGGCAATGTAGACTACGTAAGTGATAAATTTGACAACAAGATGTATGCTTCAACAGCTGCAAATATTGCCGGCAAGAATGATGAGACAGGGCTTCCCAACGGACGTTATGTATGGTCGGATGAACAAAATTTCCAAGTATATGGTGACTTCATGGCCATGTTTAACAAAACATTGGGTGACTTTTCTATCAACGCAGCATTGGGAACCAGCATCAATGTGAGCAAAGCCAATTCTTTGATGATTGACTCCAAAACAGCTTCTTTATATCGCCCTAATGTATTTACCGTTTCCAATATCATCTTCTCTTCAAAGGGATTTATCAACCAGACGATTGATGCGAAACGTACTATACAATCCTTGTTCGGCACAGCGCAAGTAGGTTGGAAAGATGCTCTTTATCTGGATGTTACAGCACGTAATGACTGGTCTTCCACTTTAGCGAATACAGAAAGTATGAAAAATGGATTCTTTTATCCGTCAGTAGGTTTGACTTGGATTATGAGCAACAGTGTCAAACTGCCGGAATGGATCAATTTCTCAAAATTCCGTGGTTCATTCGCACAGGTTGGTAATGACCTTCCTATCGGAATTACAAACTTAGCGGATATTATTCAATGTGGTGGAAGTATCCAGACCAATGACATTGAGCAACGTGGTGATTTGAAACCGGAAATCAGTACTTCCATTGAATTCGGTACAGAATGGAAATTCTTCAATAATCGCTTCGGTATTGACTTTACATGGTATCGTACTGATACAAAAAATCAGTTGCTGAAAGTAGCCAATCCGGCAGGTTCACTTTATGCATTCCGTTATATCAATGCAGGTAAAATTCGCAATACCGGTATTGAATTAACCGTAGAGGGTACTCCTTTAATGAATGAAAATTTCCGTTGGAAAACTGCTGTAAATATGTCCATGAACAGAAATAAGGTTGTTTCCTTACACAAGGATTATAAATCATTCCGTTATGGTTCGGAAGGGTTCTCCATGGCATACGATATGTGGGTAAAAGAAGGTGGAAAACTGGGCGATATCTATGGTAATGGATTTGAAAGAGATGAAAATGGCAAGATCAAAGTAAATGAGGCAGGAAATCCGATTAAAGTAACAGGAAACAACACTTTATTGGGCAACGCCAACCCCGATGCTTTATTAGGATGGAGCAATACCTTTACTTACAAAGGATTTACTTTATATTTCTTGATTGACGCACGCATCGGAGGTGATGTTATGTCATTGACTCAAGCACACCTGGATGCAATGGGCGTCAGCAAAGAATCCGGAGAGGCACGCGACCGTGGGTATGTGGAATATGAAGGTATCCAATTCAAAGACGTTCCTAATTTCTATGGTACTGTCGGAGGCCGTAACGGTATTTCAGAATACTACATGTACGATGCAACGAATGTACGCTTGCGTGAATTAACACTAGGTTATTCATTCCCGGCATCCATTCTCTCCAAAACCAAATTTATCAAAGGATTGGATCTTACATTGGTTGCACGCAATTTATTCTTCTTGTACAAAGATGCTCCATTTGATCCGGATGCAACTTTGTCAGTAGGTAATACTCTGCAGGGCGTTGATGTGTTCGGCATGCCGACTACACGTAACATCGGTTTCAACGTTAAGTTCACATTCTAACCTTAAAAACAAAGACATTATGAAAAGTTCAAAATATATTTCAATTTTATGCATGGGCGGCCTCCTGAGTCTTGCCTCATGCACAGACGGATTCGAATCTGATAATAAAATCAACGGTAGTTTTGATGATATCGTAAAAGAATATGATTTCCAGAAATACACCACTAATTTTGAGACCATTCAAAAAGGTATTTATTTTAACTACGACTGGGGAGAAGGAACCACTTGGCCCTGGCAAACATTCCAAAACCTGAATCATGATATGTTCGCAGGATATTTCCATGATTTTGCTTCTAAATTCTGCGATAAAAATACGGTATACGCATTAGAGGCAGGATGGACGGCCAGTGCATGGAACTATACCTATAATTACATTTTCCCGGTAGCCCATAAATCGACGTTGATTACACAAGATGAAGCCAAGTACAAGCATTTTTATGGTGCCACCCTTATTCTGAAAGTAGAAGCCATGCATCGCATTGCTGATACTTATGGCCCCATTGTCTATTCTAAATTCGGAAAGAATGAAGCAAATTCCGTTGACACTCAGGAAGAAGCCTATAAAGCTTTTTTCAATGACCTGGATAAAGCCGTAGAGGCATTGGATGCTTATCTGAAAGAAGGAGGTAAAGAAGATGGAGTAAAAAGTATCAATATGTCCAATTGCCCGACTGCCAGCAGGTGGATTAAATTTGCAAATTCATTGCGCCTTCGTTTGGCCATGCGTGTATCTAATGTAAATAAGGCACTTGCCGCCAGCGAGGCCAAAAAAGCATTGGAAAACTCTTATGGTGTTATTGAATCATCCGCAGAGAACATCCAAATCTCCGGTAAAGGATATCAAAACCCACTAGCAGGTGTCGCCGGCTGGGGCGAGACCTACATGGGAGCAACAATGGCTTCTGTTTTAAACGGTTATGAAGATCCACGCATCAGTATATATTACAGTCCGGCGACATTGGCAGACCACACAGAGGAATATTTAGGAGTGCCTCAAGGAGTATATGCCAAGGATGGTGATCCCAATTACTATCAAAGTTATTCTTTTATCAATACTAAAACAATCGCCGCATCCACACCCGCCGTTCTTCTGACAGCAGCGGAAGTTTGGCTCCTACGTGCCGAAGCATCTTTACGAGGTATCAATCCGAAAAGCGAAAGTGCAAAGCAATGTTACGAAACCGGTGTTCAAGCTTCATTCGACCAATGGGGCGCCGGAGATGCAAGACTCTATCTGGCAAGCAAAGGCAAACCGACGGATTACATTAATCATGCAGCAGGTCCCGGAAAAGATATGAAAGCATTGATAACCACTACTCCCGATTTTGACGATGCAGCCAATCAAGAAGAGCAACTTGAAAAAATTATCACTCAAAAATGGATTGCCTGTTGGCCGGAAGGTATGGAAGCATGGACCGAACAACGCCGTACCGGATATCCGAAATTATTCAAAGTCCAAACCAACAATAGCAACGGTACAATTGATACGGACATCATGATTCGTCGCCTCCCCTTCTCACAGGATGATGCCAAGAAAGATCCGGAACAATATAAGAACCTTTGTACGGCTCTTGGCGGTGCAGACAACGGCGGTACACGTCTATGGTGGGATACAGGTAAAAACAACTTTTAATTCATATTTCAATAACAACTATCACTTATAAGAGAGAGTCTAAATGTTTCGCTTAATTTAAGGTATTAGCATAAGGCGAAAAGACTTTGCAAGACGGGGAGCGCGATGTTTCCCGTCTTTTTCTATTTTTCAGATGACATTCTATATTATTTTCCTATCTTTGTCCAAGCTATGAAATAACATACACATACAGCAAACTTTTTCCGGATATTCATCGTTTAACTGAAAAAAATATATGAAAAAGTTTCTAAGTAACACCATCGTGCAACTGCTTATTGCCGTAATTATCGGACTGTCGGCAGGTTTCGTCGTAAACGACGCTGTGTTGGAAGCCATCGTTTGCATAAAACACATTACGGGACAAATCATTTTCTTTTTAGTTCCTCTTATCATTTTAGGATTCATCGCTCCCTCCATCGCACACTTGCGTAGTAATGCGTCAAAGATGCTTTTATTTGCTTTTGGCATTGCTTATCTCTCCTCCATCGGGGCTTCTTTCTTCGGGGCTGCCGTAGGATACAATGTAATTCCTTTCCTGCATATAGCCGATGATGCCAACTCACTGAAAGCATTACCGGAGAATCTGCTGAAGATAGATATTCCACCAGTCATGAACGTAATGACTGCACTGGTACTGGCCGCATTGATAGGGCTTGCCACTGCTTGGGTAAAATCGGACGAAATATCAAAGTTATTGGACACTTTCCAAAAAATGGTACTTGAATTGGTGAAAAGGGTGTTGCTTCCTGTACTTCCTGTGTTTATTGCCGCCAATTTCTGCATTCTCAGCTATCAGGGAGCTGTTACGAAACAATTACCTGTATTCCTCTCCATTCTGATAGTTGTTATTGTTTGCCATTTCATCTGGCTGACACTACTCTATTTCATTGCGGCGGTTTATTCCAGAAAGAATAGCTATCAAGTACTGAGATACTACGGTCCTGCCTACCTCACGGCATTAGGTACGATGTCTTCGGCAGCCACATTGGGTATAGCATTGGAATGTGCCCGTAAAAGCCCGATACTGAGAAAAGAGATCAGCGACGTAACAATACCTTTATTCGCGAATATACATTTGTGCGGCTCTATCCTGACAGAAACCGTATTTGTACTCACGGTATCACAAATGCTTTATGGAAGCATGCCCAGCATATTGCAAATTACTTTATTCATCCTGTTATTAGGATTATTCGCCATTGGTGCACCGGGAGTACCGGGTGGAACAGTACTTGCCTCTTTAGGGCTCATCATCTCTGTCCTTCACTTTGATGAAGCCGGAACTGCACTACTACTTACGATTTTTGCATTGCAGGACAGTTTTGGAACAGCTTGTAATATTACCGGAGATGGGGCACTAACGCTTATTACGGATACTTTCGAAAAAAAATAGCATCGAAAACTTCATAAAAACAACTATTTTTTCACTACAGGTTACACAGATTTAAATCAAAATTCTAATCTGTGCAACCTATGATGGGAAACTTATTTCAAGACTTCTTCCAACTTTTGTTGCAAAGCCTCGCCTTCCAATCCTACCGCCAAAATCACTCCATTGGGGTCCAACAAAAAATTCATAGGAATCCAACGAATAGCATACTGCACGGCTGCATCCGACTTCCAGTCCTTCAAATCTGAAACATGAGTCCATGTCAATTGATCTTTCTCGATAGCAGCCAACCAAGGTTCTTTCTTACGATCCAGAGAAACTCCTAAAATAGTAAAATTCTTATCCTTGAATTTATTCCAGGCAGCAACAATATTCGGATTCTCCTTGCGGCAATCAGGACACCAAGAAGCCCAAAAATCAATCAATACATATTTTCCTCTCAAACCGGATAAGGTGACGGGATTACCATCTACATCGGGCAATGTAAAATCCGGAGCTACAGCTCCCACTTGAATATTTTCCATCCGCTTGATAAAATCATCTATCTGATTGACGTACATGGTTCCATCTAATGAGGCATCTAATTTGGCACGTAATGCCTTCATTTCCTCCAGATTCAACTTATAAGCGAAATCTTTCACAACAAAATAAGGAGTAACGGCCGATGCAGGATGAGCAGATACCAAACTATCTATGCTATATCCATCCTGACGAGTCAAAGGAGCATTCTGTGCATACAAATCATTCAAAGCAGAACCTGTCACAGTCAATACCTTTTCCGATTCATTCATCTTCAACTGCATCTCTTCGTTATCTAAAAAGAATACCAACGGACGTTTGCTATCCTTGAACGTAGTCAACCCGTATGCCAACGGCTCAGTACAAGCACCTTCAAATTTGAAAACACCATCCGTAATTACAGCCGAATCCACATCTATGAAAGATTTATCCTGATACTTCTTCAGATACACCATTCCATTCTTTACATCTGATATTTCCCCATTCAGAGTATATCCTTTTTTCTCTTCACTACATGAGAGTACAGTCATAGCCAGTACACCCGCAAAAAGCACATTTACAATTCTTTTCATCTCTATTTTCCTTTATATTATAACTTGCCAAAAATAAATATTCCTCAGGAATTATGCAAACTACATCACTCCTATTTGGAAATTAACTCTCCCTGAGTTACCTTTGTAACTTCAACTAACTATTATATAACCTATGAAAAAACTCCTATTTCTAGGCGCTCTCCTGTTGTCAACAGTATGTATGAACGCCCAAACTTCCGAATATTATCAGGAAGCAGCCAATCCTATTGCCACCAACCCCACTTTATGGGCGAAAGTTACAGCCCCACAAATCAGCTGGGGAAGCACAGACATCCGCTATAAGAAAGAGGAACCAGCCCCTATCCGTAGTACACAGAAAAGTATAAACCTTACTGCATGGAAAGGTGAAAAGGTTTCGGCCCAAATGGTAGTATGGACTCCTAAGACACTGAATGATTTGACTCTCACAGTCAGTGATCTAATCTCTGGTGAAAATACCATCAGCAAAGATGATATCCGTACCGGCTTTGTACGCTATGTCATGACTGATGAACTGAACAAAGACGGTTTGGGCGCATGTGGCTACCGCAATAGCGCCGACTTTGATTCAACTTTAGTAGCAGATGTAATAGACCACATCACTCCCGCTCTGACTCTTCCCGCCAACTCCACCCAAGGGGGATGGATCCGTATCAACGTACCCCAGCAGACTAAAGCCGGGAAATACACAGGAACAGTTACAGTAAAGGCCAACAATAGTACACTGGCCGAATTGAAACTGAATGTCCAAGTGAAAAAACGTACGCTGCCTCCTCCTTCCGAATGGGCTTTCCATTTGGATTTATGGCAAAATCCATACGCAGTATCCCGTTACTACAATGTGGAACCATTCAGCAAGGAACATTTCGACTTGATGCGCTCATTAATGAAATTATATGCTGATGCAGGCGGTAAAGTAATTACAGCCTCCATTATGCACAAACCTTGGAACGGACAGACATACGACGCTTTTGAGAGCATGGTTACTTGGCTGAAAAAAGCGGATGGAACATGGTACTTTGACTATACCGTGTTCGATAAATGGGTGGAATTTATGATAGACCTTGGAGTCAAGAAGCAAATAAGTTGTTACTCGATGGTTCCCTGGCGTCTTTCTTTCCAATATTTTGATCAAGCCAGTAACTCTTTCAAGTTCTTGGAAGCCAAACCGGGCGAAGCCGCTTATGAAGAATTCTGGATAAATATGTTGCAAGATTTCGCAAAGCATCTGAAAGCAAAAGGCTGGTTCGATATCACTCACATTGCGATGGACGAAAGACCGATGAAGGACATGCAGGAAACACTGAAAGTAATCCGTAAGGCTGATAAAGACTTTAAAGTGTCATTGGCTGGAACGTATCACAAAGAGTTATTGGATGAGCTGAATGATTATTGTATCACTATCGCCGAGAAGTTCACACCGGAAGAGATTGAAGCACGCCGGAAAGCAGGCAAAGTGACCACTTATTATACCTGTTGCACGGAACCCCGTCCCAACACTTTTACTTTCAGTGAACCTGCCGAAGCTGAATGGCTGGCATGGCACAGTGCTAAAGAAAATCTGGATGGGTATCTCCGTTGGGCTTTAAACAGTTGGGTGAAAAATCCTCTGCAGGACAGCCGCTTTACCGCTTGGGCTGCCGGGGACACTTATATGATTTATCCGGGCGCCCGTTCATCTATCCGGTTAGAACGCCTGACAGAAGGAGTACAAGCATTTGAAAAAATACGCATCCTGAAAGAAGAATTTGAAAGGAAAGGCAATAAAGGGGCTATCAAGAATATAGACAAAGCCCTGAAAATGTTTGATGAATCCGGTATGGATAAGATTTCTCCTACCACTGCCGTAAACAAGGCAAAAGAGGTTATCAACCGATACTAGAATAAATATTGAAAAAAGAATAGGAACCTTAGAAGCAATCATTTATCATATTGCTTCTAAGGTCCCTATTCGTAAACCATTCTTGATTCTGTTTTAATCTTCCTCATTCTGAATATACCACGTCCATCCATTAATGTTAATCTGAACAGCATTCCATGCAGTTGAGTCAGAAAAAAAGAATATGATTTTATATTCATCCTCACGATCTAAATATTCCTGAGGTTTCATCTTATTCCCTTCCATACTTGTCAAAATAAGAAAATCCGTCAGATTAATATCAAAGACTTTCTTCCCGGTTGCTTTCTCCGTCACAACAAACCGTGCAGGCCTGTCCTCCATCAACCGCATAGTGTTCAATTCGACCGCCGCAGCCGACGGATTCTTCTGTTCCATAAAATAAGGTTGAAAACTCAGCACATCATCGTCCAGTAAGGAATTATCATGTCCTAAATATCCATTGGATTCTATAATCTCATAATCATAGTCATGCATATTGATGGTCCATCCGCTAGTATCGGTACTGCGGGATTCCCCCGAGGAAGAGCCTTGGAATATAAAACGTATCTTATTAGTATCCTTTATCAAATTGATTACCTCCATCTGATTTGCAGTACCTGTGAACTTCACATGATTGATACCGCCATACCACAGTGGTTCCAACTCTTTATTAATGACAAGAGACTCCTCACGCATCAACTGGAGTTTCATTTCTGTAAGGGTTGTTCCACCGTTAGGAATAGTTATCTCATAGGAATCATGTGCCCCTGCCCAAGCCAGCAACTGGTATTCGCCTACCGGAAGTTTTACCTCCATAGTATAGTATCCTGTAGCCAAAACCTCTCCTTCCTCAACCTGACTGAACAAATACCTTCCATCCTTATCAAAGATGTACAATTCCACTCTGTCTACCTGTGTATGGAAAGCATCTGTATGAAGCATATTATAATCATATTTGAACTTTACCAACAATCTACATTCCGGCAACCTTTCGTCAAAGCTATTGCATGAGAACGTCAATAAAGAGACAGCCAACAGGACTATCAAAGTAGCGGAAGTTCTAAGGCTTTTTAGTTTCATATTCATCAGTTTAAATGATTTGCTTATGTATTATTTCCTGCAGGAGTAGATTGACTCTGCCCGGGAACGGTTTGCTATACGTATTCAGGCACATTCAATGCACCCCTACAGGAATCCACTCAGTCTACACATCTCATTAACAATCGTCTTCCGTACAGTAATGGGATATATAGTTCCCAGTATCTTCAATTCCAAGCCGCCCTTATCTTAAAAAGAGGGAGTTAAAGTTTATAATCCGCTTCTTAAAATTCTTCTTCCTGAGTGTACCAAGTCCATGGATTGACATTAATCTGGATCGCCAGAAAAGAGCCGTCCTCCTCATCGGGATCAGTACCGGGCGTAGGTATTTCCGGATATCCCGGATTATTGAACTTATTAACATTGATATCATAAACGGAATTTCTCACCACCCCAAATTCACCGAGTTCATTCAAGGCCTTATCCGTATCATCATGTTTAATCATGATTTTATAATAACTGATACCATCGGCATAATAATTGAAATTTTCCACTGCCCCTGCACCTTTTCCTTTTATTTCATCAATTTTACCATTGAATGTGATTACCAAAGCATCTACATTAACACCGGAATCCAGAAGAGATACTTTACCTATTCCTTTACTATCCAAATACACATTCAAAGCATCTGTCAATGTAGTAGTAACAGAAGGTTTACTAGTACCGATGGCGTCATATTTACTTCTCAATTCAGCTTCAATCCATTCTTTCAATGTATCAAAAGTATAAAAGCCACCATTAATTCTCATAAAATCCTTATTCGGATCAGGTGTTCCTAAATCTGTTGTATGAGGCTTTTTAAATGCTTTCGGCAAAAATTCCACTTTCAATAATACTTGCGTAGTATATTGATGAAGATTATGAATACTGGTCTGAGTATTTTCAAGACAATACTGGCTTTCTCCCGGATCATTGACAATTGCCACATCATTACTAATTACCATATAATCCAGACCTCCATTCTGATTATCATAATTAGGGTCTTTTCTATACGAACCAATCTTATATTGATCAAAAGGAGTAATACAAGTTCCACGTCCACCGTTGGCCGGATCCTCATTCCAAGTCAATATTCTTTCGGATACAGGAAAAAACTTTGTATTCGTAATATTCAAAATCCATTTGGGATTTGCAATAGTAGCCACATCACTCTCCTGCTTTACATATACACGCACCTTGGCTACGACACGGTCAATGTGAATAGCCAACGGACTGTTCTTAGCCAATTCTTCAGTTTTATACAATGCAAGGTCAGCATCGGTTCCATCTGTTGTTGAAACTGAAGGTTCCAGCCTTCCTTTTGCATTCGACATCATAAAGCTGCCATTCTTCGCTACATTTTGTGTCACATCCGCTCCTAACGACAAGGCAAGAACACCATTGACCGTACTATAAGAAGCCCCTGTTCCAAAAGAGCCTTTAGCCGGGAAACCTGCTCCGGGATTTGCTATTATCAAGATACGCTTTGATTTTGCATCCACTTTGAAAGGCTTACTTACCCCTCCGTTAGGCTGTCCTGGATTACCGGCTTCGACACCTGTCAACTCAATATCATCCGTCAGTTGCTCACTTGCATCAAAAAAAATAGCTCTGACAGTAGAAACCGATGACTCCTCAGCAGTACCGTCCTCCTTATTAGGATCATGCAATGCACGAGATCTTGATACAGAAGGTGTCTTTATATCCAATGCCACCCATGCATTTCCTGTTGGATTCGTTACAATCCCGGTATCTTGTTCCAGGAGTACATCATCACTGCTACATGCCGCAAATGCTAAAGCCGCAATTGCTGACATTAATACGTTTTTCTTTCTCATTGTTTTACAATTTATTAAAGTGTTTCTAACTAAATTATTTATCTCTTCTCTGTTCCATTTTAATAACATCCGACTTCTTTTCCGCTAATTCCAACAAATTCTTTTTGGCGGCATCAAGTCCGGAATCAGCAGCATTTTTGAAATACTTTTCAGCTGATTCATCATCTCCTTTCAGCAACATCCAGACTCCCATCGCATTATCATATACCGGCTGGTTTCTTTTTAAATTCACCCTTTTCAGATATCTTTCCGCTGAAACCAGATCATTACGTGAAAGGGATGCAACAGCAGCATTGATACCCGCCACTTCATCTTCCGGATACATACGGGCAGCAGTCTCAAAAACCTCCAGAAATTCAAGTGAATTTTCCGGATAACTATTGGCCACCAAAAACATTTCATTCAAACTTAAATTCTGCGGGCGCTTTTTAAACACTTCCCTAGCCTCATCAACTTTGAAATTCTTCACTTCATAGTTTACCTTACATATGGCGACACGGAGTTTAGGATAAACACTCCTCAACAAATATTGATAGGGGATACCTCCACGAAATTCTCGCAACTTCAATTTTAAGGTTTGGTCATAGGGGTTGTTTGTAATCATGTTCAATAACTCTTTTCGGTAATCAATATTTGTATGTTGGAGTGTTTTTACCAAGCCTGCCCAATTTTCTCCACCAAACAAGATATTGTATTGGGAACGGGGAAAGTCATATAAGCCTGCCAAATAATCACGAAGCGCCAAAGCGCGTCCTTCAGACAACCGTTTATTATTTGCCAACGAACCTTCCGGTGAGGCATAACCGATAATATCCAAACTTTTCACTTGAATATCAGCGTCTGCTTTCAGTTCGTCAATCATCGCACGAAGCTTGGCCAGTTCCTGCGGATTATTCATATATTCAGGACGGATATCCACTTTATTCACTTCAAAATCTAAAAAACATTCCGCCTGTACATCTCTCTGTTTTACCTGTTCTACAACAGGCCTGATATAGGCCAGATGAGGAGTTATCACATAGGGAATCAGAGGATACTCCAATGTTACTTTTTCCATCAAAGGTTCTATTTCCATCCATGCAGTTTCACCGCAACCGCACTCGTCACGCCGTATATTCAGACAGGCATCTGCCATCCATGTCTCGTAAGGCAAGTGATATTGATAAGAAATCATCGCATTTTTCCTTCCAACTATCTTTTTCACAATATAGGGGAAGTCATAACTTGCTTTTTCCCGGTTAGTCATAAGAGTCAGATATCGTTCATAAGCTTTGTATTCATCTCTTCCTTTCAATGAAATACGCGGTAAATTAAGAGTACATGATGCAGAAACCAATTGAGGAATCCAATCAGCGCCACGAGATGTGTTCATCTTTACATCTTCCAACACCATATCCATTTCTATATAGAGTGAATCACCCACCTGTTCCAAGCGTACGGGATGTATAGTGACAGTACCTGTAAAAGAGCGGTTCTGTCCTACAACCGGATGCTTGATAAAGCAAAAAGCAAGCAGTACATATGCTATGATATATCTATTTCTTTTCATTATGGTTCAATTATTTGATTATATAAATAAGTGATATACTTGCCTTTGTAGGACCAAAATAGTTTCTTCTACCTGATTTCAGTTTAGTGCCACATTCCGCACAAGGATACTTATCATATACAATATGCGCATATCCTATTCCCAAAGACGCCTCCAAACTCCAACGTTTCTTCAAAATCCATGAATGTCCTATTGAAATGCCTCCGCCATACAGGTATCCCTGATAACGATTGTCTTGCATATTCTTACTGATGAATCCCCAATCAGGAAATCCTCCTACATTGAAATCGGCATAATGACCATGCAAACCCACAAACGTGCGATTGAAACGCTCACAAAACCAATAACGGGCTTCCGGTTGTATTCCCCAATGACGCAAACGCCTGCCATTACCCGGTTTCCAAGGATTATAGTTGAGGGGAACATCCAAAGTCCACTGACGTGACAATCCCAATTCCACTCCCATATTTAGAGTTGAAGTGGCATCATAGAGCAGATTGCTCTTCACTGCAATACTCTGTGCATTACTTCCGGTCAGAAAACAACCCGATATAAAGAGAATGAATAGTATTTTCTTTTTCATCTACATTACTTTTAATTTGAGACAATCGTTTTACCTTTCTGAGTGATATTAATCTTAACACGCTGTGTGGTACGGATACCGGAAGAATTATCAGGAGCTTTTATAGTGGTCAGATACACCAAGCCGTTTCGGGATGCCGTCCCTTCATTAGCTGTTACCTCCATATAAATTTTCCCATCATCTACTGTTATCCGATCTGTTATATTCCGTCCATCGCTTGATGAAGGACGTAGCTTTATCCAAGTCTTGGGATTATCGGCCCCATCCTCCACATAAGCAGTCAGACAATAAAAATTCATATCATAACTATCCACATCTTCAGTAGTAGGCATATATTTCAAAATCAGCCCTTCTTGGGGTACAGCAAGTCTTTGCCTGACGCGAATCTTTTTCTCCAAATTGCCTAATTTCAAGGTGATGTATGCGTTCTTCCTATAAATTCCTCCCTCATCCGTCTGATAATCTTCATGCAGCCTCAATTTGGAAGTGATTAAGGATTCTACCTGAGTAATATTAGGGTCAGGTGTACTCCCTTCCACTATAGGTATTCTTGCCCCATCAACCGGGTTAATCAGTGAAAAAGCATCATCCACTTCTATATGATTATCACCAATACGACATGAATTAGGAAAGTTCGTTTTACAATTAGTAGCCACACTAGTTACTTCATAAATTTTATCTTCACTGGCATAAGCTATAAATACTGAATTACTTACCCCCAAATAAAAATCATTGTTGGATATCATTTCATAAGAGTAACTATCATCAACTGATAACTTATAATCCAAATCAACATTGGAAGCTTTGGATGCCTTGGCATCCTCTACCGTATCATAACCGGGCCCCTTAGCTTTGATAATGGTAAATGTGTATGAATGATTGCGCAAAATATCCATGAGATTATAGTTTCCATCAACCAGCACCAACTTATAGAAATAGTCTTTATTCTCATAAGTTCCTTCCACAATCAAGTAGGTATTGTTCTGAATATCGGACTCATACAAATATAACGGTTTCATTTCCGTACTTTGTCCCACCGCCGAATTATCCGTCACTACCAAAGAAGAACCATAACCAGTCTGACAATATTCCGTCAAGTTTGCCATATTATTCATAACTGTACCATCCTGATTATGCAATCGCCCTTGTCGAGGTACATTGACTACTGCTGTAATTCCTTTCAAATAAAAGTTATCGGCTTTATTAGCTACCACCACTTTTGCTGCTACACGAATGAGCTCTATAGTACTCCCATCACTATTTTCAATCCGTGTTGTAGTATCTATTTTGTCTACTCCAAGCAAATAACTCATAGGAATAGTCTTTCCGTCATTACTAAAAGGAATGACAGAGGTTGCAGGGCTTTCTAACGGTTCAGTCAGGATTTTGGCACAAACTTCGGACAATGTCGTTATCCCCGGTATCATATTCATCCGTAGATCCGATTCTGTAAATAAATATTCAGTCACATTATTTCCATAATAAAACTTATCATTCAATGGATTCGCCAATATCAGTAACTGATACTTGCTATTGCCGGACTGTTTGGTCAATATGACATACCTTTTTCCCACCATCTCAAAAGCCTGTACCGCCTCTACAAAGGTGGCATTTGCATTTTCTCCATTGAATACCAATATCCATGGAGTCTTCCCTACCCTATCTTCATCATCCATGGTACGGACTGTAGGATAATGATATGAATTCGCACGGGCAAAGATTTCAATCTGCACCTTATCTGCTTGAGGCTTATTATTATCAGGCCGCTCCGATAGGTGGATAGAATCTTCACAGCCTGACATTAGAAAAGCCAGACACCAAAGACAAACTATATATAATACAAATTCTTTCATTTTCTCATTTCATTAAATACATATCATCACTTTCTACTGATTACTTCATCCCTGACGCAACGGATAGACTGACCAAAGGTCGGCAACTGATACATCAAACCGGGATTCGGCCACTTACCCAGAGACATGCTCCACACAGCATGAGGATCTTCGGCAGAAGACGCAGCTATAGAAGCGGTATGGTAATAGCCGGTCTGTCCTGCAAATTCCAGACTACTATCCTTATTCTGGCGTCTTCCTGCTGACGGAAAAAAGACAGAAGCATTATTCGCCTCATTATATACTAGAATTCCCAAATAAGCTGCCTGTGCGTTACCCGATGATACACAATAAGGATAACTACCGTCAGCTGACCCCATCTTAATAGGTCTGCGGTCAAAAAAGCCATCAGCATAGAAGCCTATCAAGAAGGTTATATGCTCTTGCGCTTCATCCACATCAGTCCTACTTTGCCAAAAGTTCTGATATCGGTCTACTTTAATCCCTCCTACTTCCGGCGAACCGTCGTATCCGCCAATATTCTCATTTAATCCAGCATCTCCACTCAGTGGGTTTTTAAATAAGGATTGCCGCAATTCAGAAAATGCTATTTCAACGCTATAATCCGTAAGTACTGTCTTTATGACATCCTTGTTCGTATTTGCCTTCACAATGACATGATCGCCATCCTGATCTATATTATTAGGATATGGTCCGTTATAAGCTATTCTGTCAATATATCCGTCAGAAGGACGATGGTATCCGTCAGGACAAGTTTCAAATATTTCCTTATACCCATAGTCATAAATATCTTCTGCTGGTATAGGCGCTGTTCCCCATACCGGTAAAAACAATTCGGATGTACTATTAAAAAACTGTATATCCTTAATCCAATGGTTCACAGTATAGGCTGTAGGATGGTAAGCCAAACGGAAATAGTCCTGATCAGCATCCTTCGGAAGCCCCCATTGAAAAAATGCTCCTGCCTGAGTGGGATATTTCACAAACCTTCCTTGTTTCACATCAACTTTTGCATAGGGTTCATTTCCACCATTCAGATAAGCAGGAGCCGTCAGATTGAAAGGCGATATTTTGCGAGCATAATCACGTGCTTTCCCCTGTGACGGTCCCTTGGATATGGCATCTACAGTTCCAGGCCTCATGATGTAATCATCCGCTTCTCCCTGCCGGATATACATATACTCGGTATTATACCACAATTCATCATCTCCTGTCCCATATCTTCCTCCATACCATTGAATTTTCACTTTAGCATACCTAGGGGTCGTTCCGGTATTTTTTCCCGTTACTCCCATACGGAAATAGATACGTCCCCTACCTTCCACATAAGTTCCATTTTCTCCCTTATACTTATTAGGAAGCACCTTATAATGCTCTGCGACTCCCGGATTATCAGTCCCGACATTCGGATCAAAGCTTGGAGTAGAGCTCAGAACAATGAAATTCCCTTCTTCCACTTCCGCTTTCCATAGACCGAGTGTACCTAAATCCTGAGGACGTTCATTTGTTCCGTCCCTCCTTTTCTGCTGTCCGGTAATAATTCTTTCACCCTGTTCATCATTTCTAAAAAAAGCGCCTATATAGCCGGTTCCATACGGATTAAATTCAAAACGTTTCCCGTGTTGACTGGCATGAACTTTTATCTCTCTTTGCAGGCTACCTCCGTCTTCATCTTCAGCAGACAAAAAAATCCGATAAGTTTCCTGTGTACCCATTATGTTTTGCTCATCCAACAACACATCCATATAGCCCGTTCCGGTTTGAGATGCCTTATCATAGATATATGAGAAACGAGAGGTAGTATAGGTTATCGTGATTCCACTGTCTTTCACATCTCCATTTAGCAACACCAAATCATTGAATACCTTTTCTGTTTCTGCTGCTAATCCCCCGGCTCCCACATAAAGTTGAGGCATCACTTTGACTACCGGCATATTAGAGGTAAAGGAAATACGTGCTCCATTAAAATCAGTAATACTGACCTCCAAGTCCGATACATTCAGTACCTTAATACCTGATATATTCCAATCTTCATCCACATTCTCCCATTCAGACGCCTCTATGTTCACCATCAACGACTCCTTAATATATCCGGTCAAATCCAATTTTGTATTCTTGGGTAAGCTATAATTTACCGGATTCGAAGCAATCTTCAATTTGCAAGACGGATTATAATTATCCCCCATATCTATTGTAAAGTTTACAGCCTCACTTTCATTAGTAAGGGAAAGAGGGTCATTGGCAGGCAGGATGATACGGTTCACCTTTTTCTCCCAATCCCATTCGGCTGTCGGGGTACCTTGGGTGAAATAACTTCCGTCATCAACCACAGTAAATGTACGTATCACACTCCGTTCAATAGCCGGACCATCATAAGTGGCTGTCAGCGGAACAAGATTCGGCAAATTACTGAACATTATTCCTTTAAATGCCTGGTCCAAATCATCTTCAGCCCTCAATATGACATCTACCCGTACCCCTATTCTTTCAAGAGCCAATTGCAATATAGATACTGTTGTATTATCTTCCAATGTCGCTCCCTGTCCGCCGGATAACACGGTCACATTCTTTATTTCCTGCATCATTGGAATAATTTGTTCTGATGAGAAAAAATCAGCGGGATAGGCTATATGATTCAAATCACCATAATGAGTGATAGCATCCAATAAAGTCCGGACCGATTGATAAGCCGGCTCATTGGCCAAAAACACAAAATCGTAACTTCCTGCATCAATAGGATGACGAATAATATCACCGGAATGTGCATTATAAAATAGGTTGGTTACTTTATCACCCGTCGTTTTGTCAAATGCCAAAACACGGAGCGTATGAATGATATAATCTTCCGGAGTCCCAGAATGCACACTACCCGTATGAGGTGCCATTCCCCTAATTGATATAAATGTACCTTCCACATCGCTAGCGGTGAAAGTTTCATCCATACAAGAAGTAAAGACAGCCAGCCACAGTAAGCAGAGCCAGTTTCTATAGGTTTTATTATCTCTTTTCATCATTCATTATCCCCTTCCATCTAACATGAATACTCATCTAATTCTTATACTGCAAATATCGGGAAATAGAGTGAGGCTGTGAATTATATTCATTTCTGAAACAGACAATAATCCAACTGACTGACAACTTATTATGCAATGAGTGCAAGCGGCTGTTGCAAAATATAAAAAACAAGCTCCATCCAAATAGATTTTTGCATTGTACGCACTATCCGGATAAAAAAGTTGCGATATTCGTAATTCGTGGCAAATGGCACTCTTTACAAACTATCGATAATAGCTTGTTGTTTTTGTAAAAAATCCATGCGTTGCATCTCGCCACTCTCTGAAATCAAGATAGAATGACGCTTTAATGATTGGATCCAGTTACATTGCATCCGGCAGATATAAAAACTTTGTGAATCCATTGAATTGATGGAATACACCCGCAATAAACTTATTTGAAAATCCCGTTTTTCTATATAGCTATAGGTAGCCTCAAAATGAATATTAGAAAGATAAAAACAAACTTTTCCGCCTTCACTGAATTCTCCCGTTACCGAAAGTTCCTCCATCATGGCAAGCAACTGATACAGCTCGGTTTTCAAATGCAATACATCATCATCGGTTATCAGTTTAAGAACGGCAAAGTATTTTATCTCCTTTACAAAAGAATAAAAGATGTTCGTGTCCCATATAAAATGCGTTTTCCGGCATTTCTTCACGCTTTCACATAGTTTCTTATGTGCACTCACAATCCGGTCTTCCACCTGCATATCTCTTAAAGAATTAGGAGTCTTGATCTCACCATTCTGATAAATCCAACGACAAAGACGAAATTTAGACAGATACTCATATTCAGAATAAAGAGTAAACGGCAGCAAATTGGAAGCAGTATAAACTTCTGTTGTTTCATCCTTTTTCACATAATCAAAAATTTGCAGATAACGATGGATTATCTCATAATAGCCTTCCATTGAATCAGAAGACTTCAATAAATTCAAATCAAAGGTCACTCTGTCCGAAAGGTGATTTCCTATAATCTGATCAATGGAAATACCCAGTCTTCGAGAGATCAAGGCAACTTCTTCAAGGGTAAAAGAAACCTCTCCCCGTAGCCTGCGGTAAACGGCTTCCTTTCCCATACATAATGTATCTGCCAGATAGCCTGCCAAATTCTGCTTTTCAGGAACACGTGCCTTCATGGCTGTAATCAGTTCATTCACAATCTTATTCTTCATTCTTTTCCCCTTCTTTGGTTATTAACAAACAGACTGCAAATTTAAGTTATGGAAATGGGAATTCTATGCTCTAAAACAGAGATGAAAGACTTTCTATCTTTCTGATTCACGACCAATTGAGAAATAAGAAAACAGATAACGAAAAAAAGTAAATAAACAGATTATTTACTTTCATTTTCAGTAAACAGAATTTCTTTCCTATTTCGTTTTTCGTAAATAGGAAACTATTATAAAGTGCTTATTATTTCACGTTGTTGTTGGAAAAACTGTATACGCTGCATCTCTCCACTCTCTGAAATCATAGTCGAGAATTTCTTCAGTGACTGTATCCATTCTTTCAAACTGAGGAACATTCCACAATCCTGCGTAGCAATGGAGTTGATAGAATACACCCGTATCAAACTGAGTTGTACCGAATCAGCCTCCAGATAGCTGTAGGTGGCTTCAAAATTAATATGAGACACGTAAATATGTACACTGTTACCTGCTTCTGTCTTTCCCTTAGAAGCCAAGTCTTCCAATTCGTCGGTCAGTTGCAATAGTTCTTCTTTAATCTGATGTTTGTCCTCTTCTGTGATAAGATGAATCCCGGCAAAATACTGTATGTCATTTATCAGATGATGAAAAATCATGCTATCCCAGATATAATCCACAGAATGTATATGTCCGGTAGCAGATACAAAATCATTTTGAATATCATATATTTTTTGAGGAACTTCCACCTTGTCAAAATGCTTGCACTGAATATGCTTGTTTTGATACATCCATTTAAAGAGGCGAAACTTAGACAATGATTTATGTTTCAAAGAAAGTGTTTGGGGGATAATATTGGAAGAAGTACCCATGGAAGAGGAAGGATCGTTTTGCAAAGCATGTAACACATTGACATACTTTTTTAATAATGAATAGTAAGTTTCAAACGGATCTTCATGATCCACCACATTCAAATCGAATACGGCATTGGAACTGAAACAGACTCCTATTACATTATCTAATGAAACACCTAACTTTCTTGATATCAAAGCAGCTTCCTCTAATGTAAAAGGGACCTCACCACGCAACCTCCGATAAATAGCCTCTTTACCGATATACAAAGTATCTATTAACAGATTGGCCAGATTTTCTTTAAGTGGCAGTTTTTCTTTTACAGCTTCAATCAAGCTTGTGTTTAGTTCATTTTGCATCATTATAGTTCTTATATGAGTGAGTTATTTGTAATAATAACAAATATCAAAGGAGAGTTGTTTCAAAATGCGTAACTAAACGGACAGACCGCTACTTGTAATCAGTAAATATTCAAAATAAAAAGAGGCGTAATACTGAATATGAAATACAGCCTACACCTCTTCGATTGAAGAAGAAAAAATCAATCAACCATAACTCCCCAATCAATCTTCGGGCACATAAATAATTTCCCCATTATCCAATTCGTATGCAATCCCCACCTTTCTACCCTTCTTTCCGCTTTTGGCATCCTGATCCTCAGAAGGTGTATAGCGGTTTATCTTCTGCCCTTCCTTGGTTATAATTTCCATGTTTTCCTTACCCGGATTCTTCACCATCGTAAAATCCTCCTGACTAAACATTTCAGTCATATTATAACGGGTAACCAAGGCTACCATTAACGCTACCGCAAACACCATCGCCACATCAAACAGATTGCTGACCACGCTCATCGGGTCACTATCCTCCTCTTTTCTTAATAAATTACGTTTCATCTCAAGCTGTATGTTTTTCAGTGAGCAATTCAGAAAGGAATTCCAGATTAGTCATATCCTGCAAATACCAGCGTTGCTTCACCTGTTGAGTTATGAAACCGATGGCACTAGAAAACAGACCAACTACAGTTGTAGCAAAAGCGACTTGCATATTGTATGCCATAGAAGCGATATCACCAGTAGAAAGTCCCACCAAAGCAGGTCCCATTGGAATCAATGTACCCATCAATCCAAGCATCGGTCCCATCTTGGTCAATGTTTTTGAAATAGCCAAATCCTTATCAGCAGTAATTTCAAAATCAGCCAACAGACGCTGCACATGTGCCGGACGGTCTTTTGACCCCAACACCCGACGGATATACACAATGACCAACGAGTTCGACTTCACTGGAAGTTTGCTTTCCAATTCGGGCAAAGTATCTATAGTCAGTGCATCAAGCTGTTGACGCAACAACGCATCTGTACGCCGAATAGCCAAATATTGCCCGAAAAAACTGCCTATCAATAATAGCGAACGGATGAAAAGAACAATAAGCAATACAACAACAGGAACTAAAAGTCCGTTCGAAATCCAAAACAGAATGTCTGATATAAGATTCATAATGTCAGTAAGTTTTAAATGTTTGTTTTTATTCGTCTATATTTATATATAACCAATCCAATGAGTCCTCCACCTGCCAGCATAATTATCAAGCCGGTCAATGCCCCCCAATCCACCTCGCTTATACCTGTTACGGCGGTACGACCATTTACAGTAGCAATAATTCCCAATATGGCGGTCAATGCATTAGTGAGGAACAATAGTTCCAACCGTAATTCCTTTTCCGGCAAGAGATAACGAAGAAACAATGTGCCTACAGAAATTAATATCAATACACCTACCGCCATACTCCATGCGACAAGAGAAAAGGAAACACCCGGAAAAGAGAAGATAAGATATACCAATCCGCTAAACAAGACAGGAAATATCAAAATACCCGGAAACCAACGTAAAGCACGGTAAGCCCAAAGAGTACGTTTCTTAACAGGACCTGTAGTAAGCACATGAACAGCCAACATACAAAAAGCCATCTGTAAGGCAACTTCCACTGTAAGCACCACCGAAGTGTCAAGCATCAATTGGGCATCTGCCAGCCAATCAGCAATCTGTGTCTTAGACTGCTGAATTGCATATGGGCACATCAGCCCCACAAAAAGGGCGGCTACAACAGCTATTGCTGCAACCGATCCTCGTTTGCGGAATGTCTGTTTCATCATAAAATTGAAACAGACCAATATCATAAGAACAACTACAATTGTTTCCATAGCCTGTTATTCCTGCATTTTTTTACGGCGACAACGCACCAATACAATTAAAACAAGAACAGCAGCCACCACTACAACACAAACAACAGTATTGCTTACCGTATTCGTCTGTTGTTCCGTACCGACTGTATTCATCTCTTCTTTTTTCATCACCATACCCTTTTGCTCTTTTGAAGCAGCAACTTCACGTATCTGACTGATGTTTTCCTTATACCGGGATGCAGTCTGTGCATCCATTTTAGAAGCTATGAACTGACGTAATTTTGCATTATCACAAACAAAACCTGAACAAGACGGTTTATATTTATTCACCAAATCGGTATGTAGTTTGGCAATATCCGCTATCTGTTGCTCGCTAGCCTGCCACATTCCTTTACGGATAGTTTCCATCATTACCGCAGTCATTTCTTCCAAAGCAGCAGGGTTCTGCTTTTCAAAATAACCCTGCACTCCCAAGTTAAATTTATCCTTTACATACACATCATATATCTCATTCCACATTTCCTTATCAACAGCCTGAGGTTTCATGACATTCCAGCCATACGTATTTTGCACAATCTCAGCAAAAGTATTAGCTGCGCCGGCCTCCCCTTTCATTTTTTCCTTAATATAAGCAGGATTGAATATTGTGGTACGACTCTCTATGCCAATAGCTTCTTTCACCTCTTGCATACGGGCATTGTTACGATTACGATAGTCGCTCAGATACGCATCGGGATCTTTACCGGTCACATTACGGACAGCAAGATTCATACCTCCCATAAACTCATACACATGATCCAGGCTTAATGCACCCCATGTATTGCTTTGACGTGGCTGAATAACCGCATCCGTACGTGTCAAAGCAGCTTCCAAAGCAAATTGGCGGACAGTTTCCCAATTCTTTTCACTACCATAAAAAGCACCCATATTATTCAAATAAACATCGGCGATTTCCTCTTCACTTTCCCAACGGTCACCAGATTGCACCATACTTTGTATACCCGTACCATAATTGCCATTCACTCCTCCAAACACACGAAAAGTAGACATTTCGCGGGCTTCTTTCGGAGTCAGACCTTTTTCTATCAATACACGTTCAGCTTCCACAACACCTGCCGCCACTTGATTTTCAAATTGATCCTCTTTAGCATTGGCAGCCATCTCTACGGCACGGTTGATAAGGAACAGGCGTGAAGCGGCAATATCTCTCAACTGCCCGCTAGTTTGCACCACAACATCAATACGAGGACGCCCCAATTCTGCCGAAGGGATCAAACGAAGATCCGTCACGCGTCCGAACGTATCACGAATAGGCTCTACACCTAACATATACAATACCTGTGCAATAGTAGCGCCACCGGTTTCTATAAATTCTCCACTCCATAATGTATAGCTTACTTTACGGGGAATAGAGTCATTATGACGACGACGATACATTTCGATAGTATTGTCAGCCAATTGTTTCCCTTTCTCCCATGCAGATTCCGACGGAGTTTCTTCAGCATTGATAGCAAAAAGATTTCGTCCCGTAGGTAAAGTATTAGGATTGGCGATAGGATCGCCACCCGGTGAAGGTTGTGTATATCCTCCATTCAACGCATTAACCATAGAGGTCAATTCTCTTTCCGGACTTTCCAAAAGAGCACTCTTATAATTACCCACATTCTTCAAAGTGCGTTCTACTTCCATGACAGCCAAAGCAAAATTTATCTCCTCTTTAGAGTATTCTTTTTTCTTGGACATCATAACTTTCATCATCGCTTCCATGCCTCCGAATTTATCACTATCCGCTTTTTCACGTTTTCCTCGAGAAGTTGTTTTCATTGTAACCGTATCTTTGGCCAGTGTATTCATACCTACAGCATGGCTCTTGTACATTCCTGTTTCCATTTTCTTTAAAGCTTCAGGGCTTGCACCCATTCTTTTTGCAAGTTCCATAGCTTTCTCAGGATTCATACCTTTCGCTATTTCCTTCATTTTCTCTTTCATTGACTCAGATATGCTATTCCTTTTCGAACGTACGCTTTGGTCAGCCTGCATTATTCCACCGCTCATATCAGCATGTGTTTTAGCCTCAGCCGGAGCCTCTTCAGCTAATGCCATCATCATGGCCATCATGCCTTGGGGAGTATTACGGGATTTATTGATTTCATGTGCTTTAGCAAGTTCATCGGAAGTAATGCCAGTAATACGACAAATCAATTCGTCAGAAACCAACGACGGATCAGCCAATAAACGAGTGACCAAATCACGTGCAGGTTCCAAATAACGTTGAGTAAAAAGAGTGCGATGTTTCTCTACCTGTCCGTCCGCACGATTACGTAGTTTATCTAATGCCAACAGACTATAGGCTATCGGCTCGGTAGCCATAGCATACACACTGGAAGTAATACGAATGGGTTCGTAGGGAATCCCCATTGTATACAACTGACCTGTAATCTTCTCATTTGCCAGCTCCTCAGCAAAATTTTCTATACGCTGAATATCTTCTTCAGCATAAGGAACAGTAAGAAGACTATCCAATCCCAATTCACGATGGATGCCCATTTTCACCGTGAGTTTCTTTACCATCAATGAAGCACGGTTCAAAGCTTCTTTATTTCCAGTAGACAGTACAGCCTGCCCATCAGCCGGAAGCAAATTATTGTATGTCTTGACAGCCTCAGTCAGTTCACGATAAATGGCGCGAACACTACTTTCCATAAAAGGTGGAGTAAGGTAAGATTGCAATCCCGCATACGAACGACGCTTAGCAATCATCCCTTCGCCTACATTGCCGATGGAATAAATATAAAAATGAGGTAATGCACCTACCAGACGGTCGGACCAGTCATTGCTACACAAAGCAACTTGTTTGCGCGGAGTGAACTCTAAACTGCCATGAGTACCGAAATGAATCAACGCATCAGCTTTAAATCCAAATTGTGTCCACAGATAAGAAGCAATATAAGTATGTGGAGGAGCTGCATTGGTTCCATGTACAACTTTAAATGCATTATCCCCACTACCGGCTGCATTCTGTGGCAAGAGCACCACATTTCCAAATTGCAAACGAGCTACTCCTAAACGGCCGTCTGAAGTAGTCATATATGCTCCGGGAAATTCACCATTAGCAGCTACTACTTCGGCATACATATCAGAACGAATGGATTTCTTTATCCAACTTTCATATTGTTCTTTTGTAATGAGTTCGGGCTTGCCGGTTTCCATAAACCGGTCAAAAGCTCCTTCGGCATACGGACCAAATACGGCTCCTTGAGATTGTATCATCTGTTCCAATTCTTTCGGAGAGGTAGGCAAACCGTCCACCTTGTAGCCCTCGCGTTTCATACGCTGCAACAAGTTATAAAGTGAAGGAACCACTTCCATACCACCCGCAGTCAGTGCATTCTGACCAGGACCCTTATAATAATAAATAGCTACGCGTTTCTCACTATTGGATTTACGCTGCAGAGTAATATAGTTATTAACTGTTTCCACAAAAGTTTCCAAGCGTTCTGGAATAGCATAAGCACGTTGTAAACCCTCCTCATCCTTATAATGTCCAAAAAGAGCGAACGGACGGATAGCTCCATCTATTTCGGGGGTAACAATACTTTGTGACATAAAGCCGCCATTCATACCCATCTTGTCACTCTCCCACTCCTCTACCAAGCGATTTACATTCAATGGGGAGAAAAGCGGTATATTCTGTTTCGCCAAATAATCTACGATATAATCGCCCATACGTCCATGCGCCATATTGATGATAGCAGACGGACGAACAGAATCAATTCCATGGTTCTGAATAAAAGAATGCATGGAACGTATAGGATAAACCATATTGCCTGTTTCCTCCAATTTAGCAATAAGTCCGGAAGGTTCACCCATCGGACCGGTCACAATAATACGCGGAGCATTCTCTTTCCACAAACCGTTGTTTTGCAGAAAAATATTGTATCCGGCTACCGTATTGAAACCCAACTCTTCGTCTTCGGGACTCTTTGGGTTCATGTGATAAAGCACATCATCGGCACGTTTCACTACGGCTTCCGGTTCAGACACAGAGAATCGTTTTTTATCAATATACACACGTACATAGTTCAGCATACTGCGATAGTTACGACGTCCTCCATTAGACAGATAATGTTTCAATGTATCCGCTTGGATGGAATCCAATGAAATAATCTTGTTTGCAGGATTGGTAGCGGCAGTAGTCAATATCGGAAGACCACCATCGGCCGCCTTTTGTATTTGCGCACGTTGCTCTTCAGTAATCCTTAATCCCATGGCATTGATAAATATCATATCATAACTGGTCAATCGGTTCAGGTCATCTGTGCTCAGTTCACTGATTTTAATAAATGAGTTGTCATTAGCCTTAGATATCTGCCCTAAACTGATTACCTGATAGTTGATGAAAGCCACTTTAGTTGCACTGAACCAAAGATTCCATACACCAAACAAAAGCAGCAAGATGACTGCTATCCCTCCTCCAATCAGTAATTGTTTCTTCTTCATATCTTTATTTAAATCACGTAGTTTATTTAGTATTAGCAGCCAAATTTCATTTGAATAATTGTTCTATATTTAATGATAAACCGGCTGAAAAAGTTGTTCCTTTAGTAGCAGGCGAATTATTATAATAACGGGAAGGAACATAATTAAACAAGTTGTCCACCGCCAAAGTCATATCAACACCTTTCCATACTTTTTGAGACAACGTAAGCTTCCACATTGTATACGCCGGATAGGTCACCTTCTCAGTTTCTTCATAAGAAGTGTTCGACGTATATTCCTCCGTATTCACCTTGGAAAGAAAACGTCCGTTCAAAGCAATATTAAACGCATAGTTCTTCCAATGCTTGTCATACTCAAGACGGACAGTAGCCGTATGCGGGCGAGTACTTGAAATGACAGGTTGCCCTTTCTTGATATTCTCATGTGTATAAGCATAAGATAAACGTGCCGACAGTCCACAAGGATATTTGGCGGAAGCATTTGCCTCGGCACCAGATATCTTGATATTTGATATATTGGTATATACCTGTCCTTTCAACGCCTCACTCCATGCCGTAGTGATACGATTATCAACTATATTATAGAAACCTGTCACCGTCAAATTATAACGACCTTTAATATATTCTGCCGAAAGAGAAAAATTATGGCTGGTTTCAGGCTTCAAGTCAGGATTACCATAAATCATAAAAATACTTGCCATATCAAAATTCATATACATTTCTTTCAAAGTAGGGGCTCGGAAACCACCGGCATAGGAACCTCTCAATGAACAGTTTCCTATTTTATACATCAGTCCTAATTTGGGAGAGAAATGATTAATATCGGAATCCGAATAATAATCAAAACGTAATCCTGTGATGACATTGAAATATTTCGTCGGGTTCCAGTCAAACTGTGCAAAACCGTCCACTGTATACTGATGTTTACTTCCATTATTGGCAAACTGATAGGACATTAAATAATCACGCATATAATCACCACCCAAGGTGAGAATATGCTTACCGACAAAAGTATGATTATAAAAAGTACGAACCGAATGTTGTACATTACTATAATCACGTACATCATTAGCATCTTGTGGCAAGTAATCGCTCTTATCATACTGGTCGAAAGAATAAGCTATTTCCAGATCTTTATCTTTATCAAATACATAATTTCCTTTCACCCCACCACTGAAGTCGCGATAACGGTCTTTACTAGTCTGTGACTTCTCACGTTCACGAAAAAAATATCCAGCACGTGCCGTCAGTTTCAGATGATCATTAGCAGTATAGACCAAACGTTCTTTGAAATTCCAAGTTTTATCACCATACACCTTTTTAAATGCCCAATCCTCCGTTTCCTCATTTGTTTTTCCATCTGCCAAATCTTTTTCATCTACTTGGGTATGCTGTACATTAGTCACACTATTGAATTTTCCGGCATTGAAACCTATTGTTCCTCCATAACGCTGCTCATTATAAGCCCCGTAACGTCCATTGAGATTCACAGTCCAAGGCTCCGCAGACACTTTACTTATGATGTTTACCACTCCTCCTACCGCATTCGAACCATAAAGTGAAGAAGCCGCACCCTTTACAATCTCAATACGCTCCACATTGTCCATATTCAAGCGGTTATAGTCTATATTATCCAAAGTCTCACCTGCCAGACGCTCACCATCAACCAGAAAAAGTATAGCATTTCCACCAAATCCTTGCATATTGAGAGAAACTTGCTGGTCCATGGAATAAGAAAATTCAATTCCCGGCAGTTCTGCCTGAAGCAAATCTCCAATATGGGTGGCATCTACTTTCTTTATTTCATCGGCAGTAATGACCCGAGTAACAATAGGAACATCTTTCAGGAGTTTCGGAGTACGGGTTCCTGTTACAACTATAGTTTCCATATTTACAGCATCTTCTTTCAGTATAAAATCAACTTTACCTGTTTTGCTGACAGACACTTTATGAGTTTGCGAGATATACCCCATGTATGAAACCTGCAGAGTATATTCTCTATTATCGGGTAATTTCAATGTGTATTTTCCCTGTGTATCCGTAGTGGTTCCCAAAGTTACTTTTTCTTTTACGGAGACTGTTGCTCCCATCAGAGGTTCTTTATTTTCATCAAATACAGTTCCCGAAATAATTCGTTGTGCTGATACTGGTATCGCCATCAGCCAACACAATATCAAGCACACGTTTCTGAGTAGTCTATGCATATCGTATGTCGGTTTACAATTCAAACGGATAAATATAGTCAATAGTCATGAAGCCTTTTACACCACTAGCATTCATATAATTTGTGAGACGAACAGCCGCATAAGTTCCATCTTTCAGCTTTACCATATAAACCTTGTTTGAAAGAGTATAGGTAGGTGGCATATTACTTTTATCAACATTCAACCATTTGGATAGTTCTTCATTATAATAGGATTCCATATAAACAATATTGCCATCCATCATACCTGACATATCAATGGCTACCTTAGCGGTAGTCCAAACATCATCCACATAGACTCCTTCGGGCATCGCACTCGCATTCTGTAAAGCGGAAAAACCTGTGAAACCGGTTTCCAATACTGCTCCAGCATTGGTTTTAACGTCATAACGATGGACAGCAATATCCCATTCCTCCGGTTCTTTCTGGTCAGAATCTGTCACATTCACAGAATCTACTTTTTGTGTATGGAAATCAATAAAAGTCCAACGTCTATAATCAGTAGCATCAATATAAATAGTACCCGAATGGGTAGAAGGGTCTGTTCTTATGAAACCGAATTCATTACTATCCGAAGCAGCAGGACTATCATATATTCCTTCCAAAATACCATCACATGCCGAGAATGGCAAAAGCATCATTCCCAGCATGGATATAATAAAGAGATATCTTTTCATGCTATTTAGTGCCTACAAAAGTCGCAGTAATAGCCATAGGCATGGCTCCCGGCTTTAGTGTAAAGATCAGATCAGCTTTTTCATCCTTAATCGTTCCTTGTAAACTTCCTGTATATTTTACAGTACCAACAGTTACATCAATAGCACTTTCCGGAAAAGTATAAGTAACATTATCGGAGGTCTGTACTTTAATTCCAGGTATAGCAATATCCGGCAATGACATCATTCCTTCACCAGCACCACCAACTAGAAGAACTTGAACAGTTCCTCCTTCTTCCGCAGTAATTTTCACCTGACTGTCTGACGTTCCTTGATCATTTCCTGATACTGAGAGTGATAATGTTCCATTGTAAGTACCAGCAACCTCCTGAGCCGGGATCACGGTATCTTCCTTTTTATTATCATCATCACTACATGCTACTGCACACAATGCAATAGCCATCATCGCTAAATAGTTTTTCAATTTCATAATACTTTTGTTTTATTGATTAATAGTTATTATTTTATGTTTTAAAATTTGTTGCAAAGTTACCCTTACTACCAAGGGTACACAATACCTAAAAATTGGGGTTTTATTGCTAATAATCACATATATAATAAAGTACACAAGTACTTATTTTTAGGTATAAAACTGGATTTTATCACCATTAATAGGTATTGTCAGTATATACTTCTATAACTAATTTTGCAAAAAAAAACAAGCATGGTTAAACTGGTACATCATGAAATGCCTGTGAACAAGACACTTCATCATAGAAAGATAGAGATTCTGGCTGTACTAACCCTACTTATAGGTAGTCTGTCATTCCTTATTTACTCCTATTGTTCCCACGACGCAAATAATCCATTGTGCCGATGTTTGCTTTGCACTTTGAACCATACTCCCGAAGATGGGGAATATTTATATAATCGATACTTAGTAGTAATCAGTATCACATGGGCGGCACTTATATTCGGAACTTTATTTGTAATTTTATATCACATAGAAAGAAAGAAGAAAAAATGAAACTAAAAAAAAGAAATGTGTTTATCGGTATCACCTCATTCCTAATTGTATTGTTTACCATGCCGCTAGGACATGCATTGATGATCTTAATGGAACACCTGATGGAACCGGTAACCATGCATTACGCAACCTTTTTCATGGGATTAATAGGCTTAATAATGGTCATAACGGGCGTATTTGCCAAAGGAGATACTCAACAAACTCTTTGGGGGCTATTCGGAGGTCTGTTATTTTGGACAGGATGGATTGAATTCATTTATGTGTATTACGCACATCGTTTCGGAGTACAGCCACTCATAGTAGACGGAGAAGTGGTAACCAAACCAGAATATCTGATCATGCCCTCTTCTTTCGGATTTTGGATTATGTTCATGTTACTCTACTTATTCAATATAAAAAGCGGATGCGATTTTTTCAATTATCTGCAACGGGTATTTTTCCGCAACAGCAAAGTACAAGTAGAAATGCGTCCCATGACACGCCACACCTCACTGGTTACTTTCATGGAGCTGAATCTTATTTTATGGACCAATTACATGGTATTGCTATTCTGCTATGATGATAATTTTATAGGTGACCGCCATCCTATCACCGCATTGGTTGCATTCGGCTGCCTTGTAGGATCACTATTTATGTTCCGAAGATTGATAAATATCAGTCAATGGGGATACGCTCTCCGTTTTTCTATTGCTACAGTAGTCGTATTTTGGACTTTCGTAGAAGTTATGGGAAGATGGAATGCCTTCCACGAAATCTGGGTGGAACCAATGACATACCAATCAGAAATGATTACCATTTTCCTTGCATTTATCGTGCTAGTCACCTTTTTATGGTATAAATCCATCAAAAATAAGAAAACATTATAATCTTTCAAGCGCTCCTTTATTTATTTTTTATGCAGATAAGCCGAAGGGGGTGCTCCAAAGTGAGATTTGAAGCATTTACTAAAATAAAGAGGGTCATTCATTCCTACTTTATAAGCTATTTCACTTACATTGTATATACCCTCCTGCAAAAGTTCCATAGCCCTTTTCATACGAAGGATACGCATATATTCATTAGGTGTATATCCGGTCACTCCTTTTACTTTCCGAAAAAAAGCAGCACGGCTTACCCCCACCGCAGATGCAAAATCCTCTATAGTGAATTCCGGGTTGTCCAATTGTTTTTCCAAAATAGTCTGCAATTTTTCACCAAATTTCCTATCCAGTTCTGTAGAACATAAAGCCTGACTTGTCATAGCAGGGTCATTAGAGAATTTTCGTTTTAACTTTTCCCTCTGTTCAATAAGTTGAAATATACGTGCTAATAACAATCTGGAACTGAAAGGCTTCGTTATGTATGCATCCGCACCACTTTCTACCCCTTCAAGTTTATTTTCCGAAGTGCTCATAGCAGTCAGCAAAATAATGGGAATATGACTGGTCTCAAAATCACGTTTCAGTTTACGTGTCACATCAAAGCCATTCATACCAGGCATCAATACATCACAAATAATCAAATCTACCTCAAAAGACTGAGCTTTTTGTAAACCGGAAAGCCCATCCGGTTCACTTATGATCTCAAAATAAATACCAAGTTCCGTTTCTAAAAACTTACGCACATCTCCATCATCTTCTATTATCAATATTCTTTTTTTATTCAAAGGGTCCGGGGTCACTGAATCATGATTTACTGTTAAATAGGTATCACACTGCTCATGAACAAACGATTCTTCCTGAAGGATGCTTGATACTAGGAAATCGTTTTTTCCATAAACACTGGAATCTAACGGTAAGATAACAGTAAACACAGAACCACCTCCCTCATTTTCATCAAATGAAATGCTTCCTTTATGTACATTTACCAGTTCATAAGTCAAATGTAAACCGATTCCCACACTGTTATGTGAAAAACCACTTTGCATGAAACGGGAAAACAGCTCTCCTTGCTTCTCCTTAGGAATCCCTACGCCGTTGTCACTAACCGATATAAATAATTTCCCCACTTCCTCATTAACGATAATTGCAAAAACAACCTTTCCTCCTTTAGGAGTATATTTTAAAGCATTCGAAAGAAGATTATAGACTATTTTATCCAATTTACTTTGATCAACAAACATCTTATAAGATGACGTAGAAGGAGCAAAATGAAAATCAATCTGTTTGTCATCTGCCGTTTCCTTGAAACTTCGATAAATATCATAAAAGAACACCATCACATCTGTTTCTTCCAGCATCAAGGAAAGTTTATTGTTCTGCATTTTACGAAATTCCAACAATTGATTAATCAGACGAAGCATCCTATTCGTACTTTTATTCATCAACTGTATGGGATAAACCATCTCTTTGGGAATCTTATTCAAGCTCTCTATTTTTTCCAAAGCTCCCTGAATCATTGTCAACGGAGTACGGAATTCATGTGAAATATTAGTAAAAAACATGAGTTTGTACTCTGTCAACTGTGTTTCTACCTGAATGCGATTCCGTAAATTATTGAAATTCCGTATCAAACAAAAAGCAACATACAACACAATAACAACGACAAGAAAATAAAAAAGATAGGCCCAAGTGGTTTCCCAAAACGGAGGCGTGATAACAATATTGAGCACAGTTTCTTCATCACTCCATATCCCAGCAGAATTACATGCTTTTACATGCAGATGATAAGTGCCGGGAGAAAGATTTTTATAAGAAGCAAAATTCAAAGAAGAAGGGGTACTCCATTCATTATCAAAATGACTCAATTTATAAATAAACCTTGAAGGAAATGCCAAAGAATAATCCAATGTTGAAAATTCTATAATGAATGAATTCTGGTCATAATCTAATTTTATATTCTGTGTATAACTTAACGCCTGTGTCAAAGGAGAATCCTTCTCACCAACCTGTACTGTGATTCCGTTCACTTTCAAATTAGTTAGAATAACATTCCGGGTCATAGGAGATGAAGTTACTTTCAAAGGATCAATGACTATGACTCCATGATTTGTTCCAAATAGCAAAAGTCCATCTTCAGTTATGGCAGCGCCATGTTCGTTATATACATTTCCTTGCATAGAAGCTGAAAAGAAGAAATTTTCAAAAGTTTCCGTATCAGGTGAAAAACGAGATAAACCATACTGAGTGGCAATCCATATTTTTCCAGTCTTATCTTCGATAATAGACTCTACCATGTTATTGACCAAACCATCAGTTGTGGAATAATGGACAAATTTCAAGTTCCTATAATCCTCACTAGGGTTACAAACAGAAAATCCGCCTCCCAACATTCCTATCCACATACGATTCTGACTATCACGAAAAATACATTTAATTTCATATCCGGGCAAATCTCCATTTTCATAATTATAAAGTTTATAATTATGAGCATCAGCAATAATGGAATCTCCATAAAAAACACATAATCCCTTATTAGTTCCTACCCATAACCTTTTTTTATTATCCTGAGTGATCATCCTGACTTCCTGCAAACGACCGGATCCAGTCAGGAACTTACGAAAAACATACCTGTCTTTTCGTGAAACCGCCAAATTCAGTCCTCCCCCAAAAGTTCCTATCCACATCCTATTTTTATCATCACGATAAATATCGAATATATTCTCATGTGCCAATGACAAGGTATCACCTGCCATTTTATGATACCAACGTCCGTCAATACATAAACCCATCGTACGGGTTCCCAACCATAATTTACCATCTCCATCACAAGAAGCCGCATAAATATAATTGTATGGCATCTTATAACAAGATGCAGCCTCCAAATTTTTATCATAAGCGTAAACATTCCCTTGACGCGTACCAAACCAGAAACCACCATCGGGCATCTTTACCACTGTACGTATAGCATTCACATAATCATTTATACTCTCATGTTCCGGATAAATACGATAAGATCCTTCACTTAATACGGACAAAAGTGTAACACCGGCAAACTCCGATCCTACCCATACATTTCCCGAGTGATCGAGTAATAAGCTATGCAGAAAATTGGAATGAACTAGATTTTTACCAGTCTCCTGATAAGTGTAATGGCTGATTATATCTTCTTGGGGATTATACACAAATAAACCATAGCCAAAAGTAGATATCCATATCAATCCTCTGTTATCCTGTATTACTTCATAGCGTTCCTCGGCAGCAGGCATCATCTGAGCGGCATCTATCAATGACAGTATTTTACATATTCCGGTTTCCTTCTGAAAATAATGCAACACACCGGTCTGATTAAAAACATAGAAATCCCCCTGATTATCTCTGACAAAACGAGCGTTGGGGATATTAATCGGGTTGTCTAATCTTACCTGCCGGGTAGATAAATGAAACCTGTAACTTCCTTTTGTTGTAAAAAGCCACCAATCATCTTTCGTGCCAAAATGAGTAGTAAAATGAAAGTCAACGTCATCCTTTCCGATTCTTTGAACAAAATGTAGTTTTTCATCCTCATCATAAACATAAATATCACCATTATCAGCAAGAAAAAAGCATGCGTTCTCATAAGAAAATGCTGCTCTGAAATTATGCATATCAGAAATTACTTCGATTTTGTTTCTTGTTACTTTCACCAATCCTTCCTGAGTACAAATCCAAACATTCCCTCTAGAATCTTCAATCAAACTATTCACTTTATTAGAAGGTAGTTTGCCATTTTCACATTGAAATGTCACAGAGGAAAAATGTTCATTTTCAAATGAAATCTTTCTGCAACCTTTTTGTCCATCCCATAACCAATTATCACCATTAGCAGTTTCTACACGATAAGCATAAGCTTGGTCGTGTTCCCCACATCCTGTAAAATCCACAAAACAATTATGTCTTAAATCATAGCAACTGAATACATTTGAAGTAGAAAGCACCCATAAAAAACCATTTTTATCTTCATCAATCTTCTTGACATGATAATCCGCTAATGAAATCGGACTATCCTTTTCCGGTAACAATGTTATAAAAGAGTGACCATCATACCGGCTCAGTCCATTAGTGGTACTAATCCAGATAAAGCCTTTCTTATCTTGAAAAATATCTCTAATTGTATTATTGGCCAATCCGTCACTGGATGTAATATGAATAGATTGTATATCAATAACTGCATATGCATTCCATTCCAGACAAACAAAGAAGAGCAACAAAAAAAATATACGATTTTTCATATCATTCGGTTTAACATCAGAATAATACCGCAAAATTAAAAAAGGTATTTTAAAAGTGATTTTTAAAATACCTTTTTTAATTAGGAAGTCTTTACTAACCAACAAGCAGAACAAGTTCCTGCGATGCCATTCCTTCGACCTCCACTTTTACTTTGAGCTGTCCCCGCATACGCCCTGCCTGTACTACTATTTGGGCACGACCCAAATAAGTGGGTAAAGTATGACTGCTAAAACGTTCACTACGACGCATCTCGCCACTATCTATCCCCATCAAACGTCCGTTACCCTCCACGGTCACTTTCACTTGTCTGTCATCTATCCGTATGGGGATGCCTTGTTCATCATATAAATTCAAAGAGATATGAGATAAATCCTGCCCGTCAGCCTTTAACTGTTCCCGATCCGCTTTCAGAGTAAAACGGACAGCTTTATTTCCGGAAGTCTGTATACTGTCACGGCACACTTCTATCCCATCTTTATACCCTATCACCACCACCTTACCCGGACGATAAGGTTGATTCCATTTAATCGTATTATTTATATAATCCCGTGGCTTTCTAGGTCCATATACCTTTCCTCTAGGATCTATCAACATCACTTCGTCACAATTAGACGGCGTTTGAATCTGCATGACACGCGCATCCTGATAAGGAAAAGTCCAATCGTGTACCATTCCCGGTGCTTGCCAATGGTCTTTACCCGGATCTTCATCCAAATTATAATCTATGACATAAAGTCCCAAAAAAGGCTTCTCATTCCACAAAGCCCGAAAATATCCTCCTCTAGGTTTTTCAGACATACACATGTCAAACGGAGCAGAAGGCCATCCCTTACTAGGCCAACCTGAACTCTCCCCAATATAATCCACACCGGTCCACATGAAAGAGCCACAAATATATTCATGTTCCATTACATAATTCCATGGATTTTTCTCATCATAATCACGTGAATCAAATTCACGTATGCTACTATAATAAGGATAGCTCTCACTGATCAGGCAAATACGTTCCGGGTATTTCTTTTTATCATAAATCAACCGAGGTTCCATATAATTATACCCTAGTACATCTGTCACCGAAGCAAATTTATCTTCAAATCCCGGCTGCAAAGCGAGCATAACAAGACGGCTCGGATCCAGTTGATGTACAAAATCCTGCAACATACCAGCACGTTCAATCCCTGTATCATCTTTTAATTTTGCCTCAGCCAACTCATTACCTATACTCCACAAGATAACAGAAGGATGATTACGGTCACGAATTACCATATCGCTGATATCCTGCTGCCAGCTAGAATCAAAAAATTCTTCATAATATCCCGATTTCCATTTATCAAAAGCCTCATCTATAACCAAAAAGCCAATAGAATCACAATAGTTAAGAAATTCCGGAGAAGGAGGATTATGCGAGCAACGGATAGCATTCGTGCCAAATTCCTTTAAAATAAGCAAACGGCGTTCATAAGCCCTATCCGGTACAGCCGTTCCCAAACATCCTGCATCCTGATGAAGGCACATGCCTTTCAGCTTAAGATGTTTGTTATTGAGAAAAAAACCCTTGTCTTTATCAAATTTCACTGAACGTATTCCAAAAGGAGTCAGATATTTATCAATTGTCTTTCCTCCTTTTTTTATAATGGTTTCCACCGTATAACGATAGGGAAAATCCAAATCCCATAATTTAGGATGGCTGACTAACAAATTCTGAACTACTTCAGCTGTTTTTTCTTTATCAAGTTTCAACGTAGTCCGGGCCATCACCTCTTTACCTTCTGCTTTTACAATTTTTCCATCACCATCCAACAGGCGTTGCTGGACAATCACTGTTGTCGGTAACTCCATGGAGTTTTCGATAGTAGTGACAATCTTGACCGTTGCCTGGGATTCAGTTATCTCCGGTGTCGTAACATAAGTTCCCCACATTTTTACATGAATAGGGTTAGTCACTTGCAACCAGACATGCCGATAAATGCCGGAACCAGTATACCAGCGAGAAATTTCTGAATGATCTACCTTGATTTTCAAGTCATTACTCTCTCCATATTTCAGGAAAGGGGTCAGATCTGTTTCAAACGAAGTATATCCATAACGATGATAAGCAATCTCCTTTCCATTCAAAAAAATAGTAGCTTTATGATAAATACCATCAAAAACAAGACTAACTTTTTGATTTTTGTAACTCGCCGGAATCATAAAAGATTTGCGATACCAACCTATGCCACCCGGCAAATAACCACTCGCTCCTCCTGCTTTTTCATCAAAATCCAACTCCACACTCCAGTCATGCGGTAATTGTACCTCTCTAAAATCTCCATTTTCTCCTAATCTAAACTGCCAGTCAAAGTCAAAATTCTGCCGAATGCGATTAGCAGCCCCCGGCAAATCAAATACAAATATGCACAAAATGGCAATAAGCAACTTTTTATTTTTCATAAATAATCTACTTCTCTATTTTCCGATAAAAAGAGGGTGTGCCACATAACAAAGCAATTATCAAAAATAGCTTTTGACACACCTCTTTACCTTTTCACCTTCAAAACTAACTTTGTTTAACTTATATACTTAATATCCCTCATTTTGTTTATATAATCCCGGAGTCACATTTAATTGATTCAATGGAATAGGATATAAATAACGTCCTGTCTTTACATTATTCTTATCGGTACCATCCGGATTATGATAACTATCAAATAAACTTTGAATTTCCGTTTGCCATTCCCCCCAACGCACCAAATCAAACCAACGCACTCCTTCTCCCATTAATTCTATTCTACGCTCCCGTTTTATCAATTTCAAAGCATCTGCAGCACTTACCGTATTCACCTCATCACAACCGGCTCTTTTACGGATATCATTCACATAAGCTACAGCTTCCATTATTTTACCTTCTTCAACCAATAACTCAGCATACATCAACATCATATCTTCCAAGCGTAAAATAGGAAGATTTACAGGCCAGTCATTATCGTCTTTCATTGTGACTTCCGGAGTCAGTGACATCCCAAGTTCCGCTATCTTCCGTTTACTAGGCATAAACTTATAAAACATTGATTTTGTATAAACATCCACTTGCGAACCATCTTCCAAAATCAATTTCTCTTTTGTATTCGTATAAGCCGGATAATTAGGCTCTGCCTCATATCCTGTCAGAACAGAAAAACCATTCCCTCTTCCATCTTTTTTCCCATCAGAATAAATTTTATCAAATTCATACATCAAACTCTTTTCCACATAAATTTCATTTCCAAAGATTCTTCTATTCGTATAGGAAGGAGGTAGAGCCATACTGAAATTAAACAAAGCGCTGTTGCCTGTTCCTCCCGTACGATACTGAATAGCAAAAATAGAGTATTTATTATAATAATCCGTGCTCGGCATCCACTGCTTTCTCCATTCATCAAGTGTCGGAGCCCAATATTTATTCTGATTGGATTTTGAGTAATTCAACACAATTTCCAATTGCTTTTTAGCTAATATCTTGGCATCGGAATCATAATATGGGAAACCCGCCAAAGTCATATACACACGTGCCAGCATAGCTTCTGCCGCCATCTTGTCCGCACGCCCCTGCAATACAATCGAAGTTCCATTCGCACTCACCATATTTTCTTTTAGAGGAAGCATCGTCTGCGCATTAATCAAATCAGGAACCACTATATTATCCAAAACTTCCCGTGCAGACGATTGAGGTACTTTCTTCACTTCACTAGGCGATAAAGGAGCATCAATAATCGGAACATTACCAAAAAGGCGTGATAACTCAAAATAAGCCCATCCTCTCAGAAAATAGACTTCGCCCATAAACTGCTTTTTAATCTTATCATTCGATTCAAAGTTACATCCTGCTATTTTGGCAATAGCAGTATTCGCATCATAAATTACTTTATACCATGTATTCCATACACTATTAAAAGTTGCCAAATCACTGGTAGCTCTGAATGTGCTTATCTCTGAAAAATCTCTCAACCCATTAGGTCTTGGTTCTGTCCATGCATTATCCGAACGACATTCAGACATCAATAAATACTCTGAATTGGCAAGTTCACGCAAATCGGAATAAATACCTACCACCCCTTGTTCAGACTGACTGGGAGTCTGATAGAAACCATCAGAGGTCATTAAATCAGCAGGAGGAGTTTCCAAATAATCATCGCACGACATAACAAAGAACATCAATGCACTCAATTGCAATATATTTTTTAATTTGAACATAGCTCTATATTTTTATTAGAAATTAACGTTGATACCCAAAGTGTAAATTCTCGGTGAAGGATAACCACCATAGTCCAATCCCAAAGCACTGCTACCTCCGGGTGAGGAACTGGCTGCCGTATTGGCCGCCTCCGGAGAGTACCCTCCATAATAACTATCCCATTTAGCCAGATTTTCAATGGATACATATACACGTGCATAGGAAATAAATTTAGGATTAATAGGTAATTTATACCCCAAAGTCAAATTCTTGATACGCAGATAATTGGAAGAATATAACCATCGGGAGTCTAACGTAGCACCTGTAGTAGAACTTAAAATATAAGGTACTTTTCCATTGCCCGGCTCATCTTCCGACCACCATGCCTCTCTCCAATGTCCTAAAGCATTCCCTTTAGCCCCCATACCCGGACGGTCAATGGCACGTCCCAATACACCAAAAATCTTTCCTCCTGTCTGAGCTGTCATCAAGATAGACAAATCAAAATTTCTGTAAGTAAAAGTATTCGTCATTCCAAATACTAATTTAGGAGTAGGACTACCTAAATAGTCCCTGTCATTATCTTTATCGAACACACCATCATTATTTACATCTTTGTATCGGATATCACCCGGTACAATTTGTTTTCCTTCAAAAGTAACCGGCTTTCCTCCATGGGCAGCACTATAAGCATCAATTTCAGCTTGATTTTTCCATACACCTATTGCATCATACATATAGAATGTATTAACAGGCTTTCCCACAGTCAGAATATTAGACGGATTGTTCTTATCAAATCCCGAATATACCGGAGTATTATCTTTCCCTAGAGCTTTCACCTCATTTTTATTATATGACATATTGAATGACGTACTCCATGAAAATTTTCCTGTGAGATTATGCGTATTCAATTCGATCTCAAAGCCTTCATTATGGATATCTCCTAAATTATCCCAAACGGTAGTAAAACCGGAAGCTCCTTCCACAGGTACCTGATATAACAAATCAGTCGTATTCTTGGTATACCAATCCAGCGACAATTGAATTCTATTATTGAAGAATCCTAAATCAAGCGCAACATCAGTACTATGTGTTTTTTCCCAACCTAAATCAGCATTACCTAAAGAATTTGCCTTATAACCGGGAGCACCTGCATAATTTCCTGCAGACAAAGTAGGATAAGCAGCCGTGTTACTGATAGAATTATTACCGGTCACACCATAGCTAGCCCTCAGCTTCAATGTATTCCACCAAGACATTCTCCAATTTTTAAAGAATTTCTCATTTGACACTAACCAACCTCCGGAAACAGCCGGAAAGATGCCCCACTTATTGTTAGCTCCGAATACGGAACCGCCATCATAACGCAAACTACCGGACAACATATAACGTTCTGCATAATTATATTGCAAACGTCCAAACACAGACAACAATTTATTCGCTGTTTTCTCTGTTACCGTATTAGTTCCTGCTGTAACTTTCGAACCATCAAAGGAACCTGTTATGGCATCATTGGGAAATGGTTTGTTAAAAGATTGGGCCGTACTGAAACCAAGATTACTCTGTTCGGAAGAAAAACCCGCCATTACACTAATTCCATGATTGCCAAAAACATGGTCATAATTTGCAAGAGCCTGCAAAAGAGTACTCCATTTTCTTTCCGTATTATGCCCCCCCGAAGAGTTTTGTCCTTCTCCCTGCGCCCAACTACCGGTTGTACTAGTGTACTTATAATCATTTCCATCCAAATCATAATAATTAGCCGAAGCAGAAAGTTCTACCCTGAAATCTTTAAACGGAGTGATACGTACGAAAGCATTCCCAACCAAACGCATCATTCTATTCTGTTTGATATTCTTCTCCATATTATAAACCGGACTCGATGTGCTTCCCGCCCAAAGATAATAGGGATTCGGATCAACATTTGTCATATATCCTACCCCCGGTTCCGATACCGGTGTAGCATACAAAGCCTGATGTACCTGGGAATCCTTACCATTTGCCTGTCCGGAACCATCCTGCACAATATACGTAGGAGCCATATTCATACCTATTGTAAGATATTTGTTTATCTTTGATTCAATATTGGCACGAAAAGAGAATCTTTCATATCCCGTACCGGTAACGATACCAGCCTGATTCATATATCCACCTGAGAATAAATAAGATGTGTTTTCCGTCCCTCCCGAAACATTCAAACTATAATCCTGTACGATAGAGTTACGAAAAAACTCATCCTGCCAATCCAACAGGCTAAGTTGTTCCGGATTGGGAGTATAAGTATGCGCATTCCTCATGTCATCTCCCAAATAGTTAAACCAACGTTCATCAAAAACAACCAGATAAGAGTTTGCCGTACCTGCCTGAATTCCGAGATTAGACAAACGTGTGGCATTATCATCCTTTATACTGGCACTAGTCAAACCCAATTTCTTCGCTTCCTGCAAATAGTTTGCATCATTCCATCTCAATTTAAATTCCATCCATTCCGTCGCATTAAGCACATCCATTTTTTTCTCTAATGTCTGTACACCGAAACTAGCATTGAACGCCACCTTCGCTTTTCCACTCTTACCTTGTTTAGTACTAACCAAAACAACTCCATTGGAACCACGTGAACCATAAATCGCAGCAGAAGCAGCATCTTTCAAAACTTCTATGGAAGCGATATCCGAAGGATTCAATCCGCTCAACGTATTCATAGGCACCCCATCAACCACATAAAGTGGATCGGAATTTGCATTGACAGAAGCCGCACCACGGACACGGATCTGCATATCGGCTCCCGGCTCACCTGTTGTATTACGTACTGTCACTCCAGCCAATTGACCTTGCAAAGCATTCTCTGCACGAGCCAAAGGACGATCCTCTATTGCCTTAGAATCCATTTTGGCAACCGCACCCGTCAAAGTGCTTTTCTTAACCGAGCCATATCCTATGACTACCACCTCATCCAATGTTTCAGTATCTTCTGACAATACCACCTTAATATTGTTCTGTCCCTTAACTGATACATCTGAAGTTTGATATCCGACAAAACTAATCTGCAAAATGGCATTGTCGGCCACATTCCTCAAAACAAAATTACCGTCAAAATCGGTAATCGTACCATTAGTAGTACCTTTCACCAATACACTGGCACCAATTATGCTCTCCCCTTTTTTATCAAGCACCACGCCCGATACATTCTTAACCTGAGCAAACAGGGTCATCGCAATTACCATAAGAATACCAAAGGAAAGCATCCTTTTAAAAGAATGCATACTTCCCGATAGTTTGTTCTCCGAGTCTTTCATTTGTAATTAATTAAAGTTATACATAAAATCTAATCCCTTCATTTCTTCATCAAGGAACATGGCAAAACTAGATATAATGCCATGAATAAAAAATAGCCGGAACAGCCACAAACCTCTGAAAATATGGAAAAGAATCTACATAGATGGAAAATAGTATAAACAGGGCAAAAAGCGCGATTTATTCAAGCTTTTATAAGTTTGGAGAAACGACTGTGCAGATAAAAAAAGGCTCCTGAATTGTTCTTTCCAGACTAAGGAATCTCTCTATATCACAACCATCCGCCTTAATGAAAAGAATCAAGCCGTACAATTTTCCATTGAATAAAACAATAAATACAGATACAATTGACTGTTATTGTTTTTCTTTGTCATCCACATAATATGAACCAAATGAAAAACTTATTTATGAAACAATTACTATCACTCCTGTTATGCTTGAGCATAATAGTACCCTCAATGGCAAAAAAAGAACAAAGAAAACAAAATGTGTTTCCTGATGGTACTCCTATCTCCGAATGGTTTCTCCAAACTAAAGTGGTCCATCCTGACTCCTTAGGAAAAAAATACGACCTTTCCGATTATGGAATTGAAAGCAATCCCCATATCGTTCAAACACAAAAAATACAAAAGATCATAGACGAAGCGGCAGCCAATGGCGGTGGGGTCATTTACATCCCTGAAGGAATTTATAAAAGCGGTTCCCTCTTTTTCAAACAAGGGACTCATCTTTATTTGTCAAAAGGCGCCACCTTACTAGGTAGTGAGAACATTATGGATTTCCCTCTCCTCATGACTCGCATTGAAGGTGAATACTGCAAATACTTCGGTGCATTAATCAATGCCGACGGGTTAGATACCTTTACAATTAGCGGCAAAGGTACAATTGACGGAAACGGCACTCCCTACTGGAAAGCTTTCCGCCTACGTCGCGAATGGAATCCTCAATGTACAAACAAGGATGAAATGCGACCACGCCTACTTTACATAGCTCATTGCCGTAATGTGCAGGTTGCTGATGTGACTTTACAGAACTCTCCTTTTTGGACCAGCCATTATTATCGCTGCGATAAAGTGAAATTACTCAATCTACGAATTTTCTCTCCTATCAAACCTATAAAATCAGCTAGTGCGGACGGTATAGATATGGATGTATGTACCAATTTTCATATTAAAGGATGCCGGTTTACTGTAAATGATGACGCCATCTGCTTTAAAGGTGGAAAAGGACCTTATGCCGATCAGGATACTTATAACGGTCCCAATAAAAACATTCTAATAGAAGATTGTTTCTTTGATCATACTACTGGCAGTTGCATGACTTGTGGCAGCGAGTCCATCCATGTCTATAATGTATTAATGCGCAATTGCAGAGCAGAAGGCGGTAATGAACTACTTCTATTGAAAATGCGGCCTGATACTCCGCAACACTATGAATACATCACAGTAGAAAATGTAAAAGGTTTCTGCAAGGCTTTACTAGGAGTTTCGTCATGGAAACAATTTTATGACTTGAAAGGAAGAACAACGATTCCTAAATCCTACGGAAGCCATATCACGATGCACAACATAGAACTGAAATGTGACAAATTTCTAAATGTGAATAAAAATGAAGCTGAGTATGAGTTATCCAATTTTTCATTTAAAGATGTAAAGATCGAAACTAAATTTTCCCAATGGAATAAAGATGCTTTTCACAATATTCGTATGAAAAATGTTATAGTGAATGGCCAATACCAGCAATAATTTAAATTTAAGGATCTTTTCCTTATTGTTATCTTGTAAACAATAAGGAAAAGATCCTTAAATTTTTCTCCATTCCAAATCACTTATTTACATTCACTCATAAAAAATCAGTAAACATCTTCCACTTTATAAGCTACTATCCAAAGCATCCGGCCTTAAATACCTTATAATTTCATATGTTGATAAACTCTTTCTTAAACAGAAGATTCAATTTCATATTAGCAATGATTTAGTTGCATATTCCTTCTATAGCTTTAAAACATTTTAAATATCAAGTTATATTTGCCTGGGATAGATATATCAAAACTTTTTTTATCTTAAAATGTTCATAATATATGGAAATGCTATTTTTACTAAAGAATTTATACCGTGATCCTCTTGCACTATCCAGATTCAGCCAATTCAGATATCTTCATATAGGCAAGGGAGAAATTATCCAAAATCTGAATGAAAACCATGAATTCCAAGTTTGTTTTGTACTAAAAGGATCTTTATGTCTCTTCAGAGATCAAATGGAATCAATGCCTCTGATAGCAGTGCAAAATGAATTTTTCTTTATCAGCAGCTTACATAAATGTAAAATCAAAACAATGGATGATGTACAACTCGTCATCCATGCATGTAATATTGTGGCCCCTTATCTACATAGCAGAATAATAGAATATCTACAAGACATATCCATCGAAGAAGTAAAACCGGTAGAAGTTCTTCCCATTTATCCGTTAATACGTTCCTACTTGGATTTGCTGGTCGATTACATGAAAAATGGAACAGAAATTCCCGACTTACATCGAGCCAAAGAATATGAGCTGTTCTCATTATTTAAAATTTGCTATAGCAAAAACGAAATTGCCTCCATTTTCCGTTATGCCCTTTCGAATGATCTTCAGTTTTTCGTATCCGTCATGACACATTACAAAGCTTGCAGAACTGCCAAAGAATTAGCTATTCTATGCGGATATAACGACCTTATTTTCACACAGTTATTCAAAAAAAACTTTCATGGAGATACACCATATCAATGGTTACAAAAGCAAACATCTTATGAAATTGAATTCAAGTTAAAAGAAAGTACCCTACCCATCAAACAAATAATGTTGGACTATCATTTCAAGACATTTTCCCATTTTACGACCTACTGTAAAAGGAATATTGGAGCCACTCCTAACGAAATACGTAAAAAAGGAGAAGAATCAAAAGGTACACCTCCTCTCGAAACATATTCTGTTTCCGCAAACGATTAAACAAACATCCCGCATCCTAAAGATTATGAATATACTTATCTCCATCATACATACTGAAGCTAAGAATAAGTTTGTTTCCTGATCTCGGTATATGGATCTATTTTAAGAGTTTCTATACGTCATATAAAAACAAATATCACAAAACTTAATCATAATCCACCATCAATATATGAAAAAACTTATCACATATACTCCTTATGTAAAATCATATGAAGTATCTACCATTTAAAACTATCCAAAAACGAACATTAAGAAAAATAGGAAACCTTTTTATGCAGATATAAAAGAAAAGATTGATTATATGCAAACAAATCTTTTAAATACGCAACTTCTTTTTAGCACCAAATATAGAACTTTGCACCTAAATAAAATGTGAATATTATTATAATGTAAATCGCACACAGTAGAATAACCTAAAATATAAAATTGCATGAACACCCCCGACGATACAGTATTCAATAAAGCAGAACTGAGTTTATCAAATATGTAACAACAAAAAGTAATTCATTTTTAATTATTTATAGTCATGTATACAAAAAAGAAATGCAAAATTTATGTATTATCAGTGCTACTTTGCACATTTTTTTTCTCGTGCAGCAGTATTGATTTTGAATTACCCCAAGGTCCTCAGGGAACCAATGGCAAATCCGCTTATGAGATATGGAAAGAAGAAGTTGAAACCGGTCATATAAACTGGCCTTCCACCCAAGTTGATTTAGCAGACTTTTTAGTTTATATAAAAGGAGAAAAAGGAGACAAAGGAAAAGATGGAATGTCTGCATACGATCAATGGAAAATCCTGATCACCCAAGGTAATGTCACCAACCCTCATGACCCTTCGCTCATTTGGCCCTCTTCAAAAAATACAGAAGCCGATTTTTGGGATTTTCTTAGCGGAAGAGACGGACAATCACCTCATATTGGTGAAAATGGAAATTGGTATATCGGCAATAAAGACACAGAAATCAAAGCTATCGGCAAAGATGGAAAGAATGGAATTAATGGAAAAGACGGACTTTCCGCTTATGAATTATGGAAACAATCTGTTGCTGACGGCAATATAAATTGGCCCAAAAACCAAACAACAATGGAACATTTCTTTTTATATTTAAAAGGGAAAGATGGTGAAAATGGTATTACTCCACATGTTGGTGAAAATGGTAATTGGTACATTGGCAATCATGATACAAATTTTCCCGCTCAAGGTCAAAAAGGAGAAAATGGTAAAGACGGAGCATCCCCTTATATTGGTCCTAATGGAAACTGGTGGATCAATACATCCGATACAAAAATAAAAGCTCAAGGAGAAAAAGGAAGCGACGGCTTAACCCCTTTCATTAAAGACGGATACTGGTGGATAGGCACATCCAATACAGGGATTGCAGTGCAAGGCCCCAAAGGAGAACAAGGTGATAAAGGAACGGACGGACTTACCCCGGTTATAAAAAATGGGAACTGGTGGATAGGTACTACCGATACAAAAATAAAAGCTCAAGGAGAGAAAGGAGATGATGGCATATCTCCCCATATAGGTAATAACGGAAATTGGTGGATAGGTACTACTGATACAGGAATAAAAGCTCAAGGAGAAAAAGGAGTTAACGGAGCATCTGCATACGAATTATGGGTGAATGATGTCAAAAATGACAAAATCAAAGACAAAAATAATTCAGCATGGGCCAAAGATAAAATTACAATGGCAGATTTCTATACTTACCTCAGTGGAACAAATGGTAACAATGGAAAATCCACTTATGAACTATGGAAAGAAACTGTAGGAACAGGCAATATTAATGATCCTAAAAATCCAGGACAAAAATGGCCTTCTGACAAAGTTTCAGAATATGATTTTTTCAATTATTTAGCCGGTAAAGACGGAATAAACGGAAGCAATGGTTTGTCAGCACATGAACTGTGGAAAAATGACTTAGCTAAACGTTGTGGTACAACAGACGCACTTATCGATCACAAAAATGGTGGAGTATGGAACTGTGAAAAAAATACGTTAAATGATTTTTATGACTATCTACGCGGAAAAGATGGCAAAGACGGAGAAGATGGCAAAGACGGCAAACCCGGAGAACCAGGAAAACCGGGAACAGAAGTTACCATCATTAAGGGTATACCTAATGTTATTGCACAATATTCTCAATCAGAATATGGTGAATATGTACGCACAACTGATGGAGGTGTACTCTATAAAGTATATGATGAAACTGGACAAATCGCACCCAAAGCTCAAGTAAAAGGTATGCCGGGTATCAATGCAGAAAAAACTTACATAACCAATGAAAACGGAGAGTTTATTGTACCTAAAGAAGATTTACCCGAAATACAAGACATAAACTTACGCTGGGGAACGGTAAAAGAAGTAACCCTAGCCGGAAAGACACCGCAAGAATCCGCTAAAAACACATATGTTCCCAATAGAGTACGCATGAGAATGATCCTTCGCGATAATTCAAATTCATTATACGATTATCAGTTTCTATATTTCTATATACAACGAAAAGTTAATCCGGAAGACCAATGGCAAAATATCCCTTCTTATTTACCTAATAGTGGTTCAAGGAATTTAGACGCATATAGAGTCTCTGATAAAAATAATCCCAACAGTATTTTGTCAGACAAAAAATTATATTCAAGCCAAAATTCTAGTTCAAATAATGGAGGATATTATTACTATATTTATACCTATCGGTTCATTCAAGAAAATCCCGGAAAATTCAAAAACAATCAATCTGAATATTGGGATGGAAGTGACGTTTATTACACTGTAAAAGCTAGAGAGCCTTATTATGGAGAAACTTTCCAATGGAATGGTATTTGTTTATTAGCTCCTTATCAAATGGGACCTACGCTAAAAACATTAAAATTAAAAATAATATCCAATGGAGAAGCACCCAGTTTCTCATCTGCAGAAGGTGAATTGGATTTTTCAAAAATAGACTTTACAAGAATTTACAAATCATCGACCACACGTGTCGTTAAAGAAAATGGAATGGACTATGTAGAACCGATAGCTTATACTGAAGAAGAAGCCAACAAACTTAAAATGGCATATATCACATTCAGATATACCTCAACAGCTGGTTCACAAGAAGCATCAAGTTCTAATAACAGATCTTCTGCAGAAGTTCCAACGTTCAAAGTATTCGCACCGTTTTTAAATTCATCCATATACATTGACAATGGCAATAGTTCATATTTCTATAGATATTATCAAGGTTATCTCCGAAAAGGAAAGGATGAAAAAACATTTATTATTGAAAACTATAACAGCTCTTATGAGTTGCCCGAAGTACAAGTTATCTATGAAGAATAAAAATATGAAGAAAATATATATACATAAAATCCATCTCATACTATGCTTTACCTCAGTATTATGTTTCGGTTTACCTATAAATGCACAAAAAAGCGCAAAGAATGGAACAACCGATAATAATAAAAAAGCATGGGAAATAGGTATAGGCGCAACCGGACTTCAAATGACACGTTTTAATGTTATTAATTTCCATACTAATAATAAAGGCGGTTACACTGTAGGTACTAACAAAAAAGATTTCATTTTCGGAGGAAATCTATATTTTGCTCGTGAACTTAACTCTCATTTTTATCTAGATTTACAAGGAACATTAGACTACAGTTCCGATCCTGTCCGTAACGGTAAGGAATCAAGATGGCTAGGTATGACAGGAATCGGTTTACAGTGGCGCCTAGGTGAATATTTCCATTCAAATTATATTGATCCTTTTCTTCGAATGGGGGTCAACTATATGTACAAGAATTTTAAGATCAATTATAAGGGGATGGAAGAATTCAACAGTGAGGAGATGGGATGGAATCTGTCAAATGATTATACTAAAGAAGGGAAGGATAAACAAAATCTTATCCCTATTTCATTGGGAATAGGCGTGAATATGTGGCTTAATGACAACATTGGCATAGGACTCCAAGGAGACTATCTCATCATGCCATACAAACATATAGCCAATTCATGGCAAGGAAGCATTCGATTGATGTGGCGCATTGGTGGTAAATCCCTAAAAGTCAAACCGGAAATTCAATATGTGGAAAAAATCATAGAAAAAGAAATAGAAAAACCTATAATCATGAAACAAATTGTAGAGACTCCAAACCAGCCCAATGTTTTATGTGATTTATTCAACAATATCTATTTTGAGTTTGATAAAACAGAAATAACTCCTAAAGCAGCTACTATCATTGATGAAATAGCTCAAATTATGCTGACAGACACAAGCAAAAAATATCTCATTACAGGATGTACTGATGCAAAAGGATCATCACAATACAATATGGAACTATCCCAAAAACGTGCAGACGCTGTAGTCAATGCACTTATAAAGAAAGGAGTTCCCAATAAAATGTTAAAAGCAAAAGGAGTGGGCGCAAAAATATCTTATGCATCTCAGAATGCTCCCAACGAAATACGAGAAGGAGATCGTAAAATTATAGTTCAAATCGTTACAAATATGGATTATTGGAATTATATACCATAAAAAAATTTCCCCTCTATCAAAACGGCATATATTCCTATATCGTGGAATATAGCCGTTTTGCATGTTTCTAAGAAAAGTTCGAACCATGTATACCCTCACTGCATATATAACAGGTTTATTATAAACTATTTATGTAGTAAGGATAAAAATACTTGCTCTTATTCATGTTCTCATACTCTCACAACGTTTTGAAGCATATTTTTACATAACATCCTTGTTTTCAGCTATATATTCTTTTTTTATAAATTGTTTCGGCTTGATATAAAGTAGGGTATTTTAGGCTTTTTCCCCACAAAAAGTACACATGAAAAGTTTGTACCTCCACAGAATGACGGTTTACGATGTATTGGCAGCAATAAAAAAGATCAAGACGTTTTTAAAAAAGTTCCTGTTATTTTTTAAAAAGGTCGTCTTCTTTTTTGAAAAGTTCTTGATCTTTTAAAAAACACTTTTTGGGCATGAGGATATCACATATGTACGCATAAGACTGTACGTACACATATATAACCCTGCACATACGTATGTATAGTTCCATGCAAAAGTATGCTTTCTGATGCGAAATGAAAACAGCTTTGCAACACTCTCCATATTTTACAGGTGATCCGTAATAAGGTACACCGAAAGAATACTTTGATATGCCTATTTTTACTATACATCAAAAAATAAAAAATCCCCGTAAAGTATTAATTTACAGGGATTTTCTTTGTTTTACAATTCTTTCCAGCGGAGAGACAGGGATTCGAACCCCGGGTACCTCGCAGTACAACGGTTTTCAAGACCGCCGCAATCGACCACTCTGCCACCTCTCCCAAACTTCCTTTCAGAAGTGCTTTTGTTGAAAGCGTTGCAAAGGTACGACTTTATTTTAAATATGCAAGACTTTTGAACAAGAAAAATTAAAGGTTTTATTATATTTGCACTCTCAATCGAAAAAAGCATATGAAACTAAAATGTCTTTTCTTACTGTTACTTTTGGGGATATCCTTTTGTGTACATGCACAAAAGCGCCCCGTCATCCTTGAGAAACAGTTGGAAATCATTAGGAAAGAACCTGATAACGGGGATGCCTTAAAATTTCTATGCCAATACTATTTAAATAAAGGAGATTATTCCAAAACCATCACTTACGCTGAGATTATGAAAAACGTAGCGGACAAGACTAAAAATCCTCTACTCCAACTCTATTCATATATCTACCAAGCACAAGCGCAAATGATGAGCGGACGGGAAAAAATAGCCAAAAAAAACTTGAATCTTTCTCTTGAATTAGCAACCAAACTGAATAATGACTCCACCCTTTGTTCCGTCTATGGTAGTCTCGGACTCTATTCAGCAAATATTGAAACCGATTATTACCGTGCCATACGATGGCTTTATAAAGGTATCCAATTGGCACAACAAAATAATTTCCAACAACAATACGCTTTGCTTTTAGGCAATTTAGCAAATATCTATTACCTCAAAAAAGATACAGCCGGCATCAAATACGCATTAGAATGTTATGAATTAGGACACAGTATGCGTAATCCATACATCATTTATTCCGGTGCAGTAAATTCTGCCTATATGTATTTTTTAATGAAACAGAATGAGGAAGCAATGAAATATATCCATGAAGCCGAAACATTGATGCTGGAAAATGATTTCTACGACCAAGCCCATACCTATAATCTCTTTGGCAATATATTATATGATATGGGTGAATATGCTCAGGCTTTGGAATATTACAAAAAAGCCATGAAGGATAAACAGGCGGCACAAACTTCCTCTATTGTCTATGCCCATTTGGGATATGCACGTATACTAATGCAGCAAAACAAACAACCAGAAGCTATTTTATTGTTAAAACAAGGAATAGCTATTTCTTATGCACGCGTCAACGCCATCCATCGCAATGAACTATACGAAAATCTGTCTACCTGCTATGAGCAATTGCACCAATATCATGACGCACTGAAGTATTATAAAATATTCCGTTTGGAAAACGACAGCCTTTTCAACAAGGACAAAGAAAGAGATTTAAGCGAAATGCGATTCAAATATGACTCTGAGCGGCAGGAAAATTTAATAAAACAAAGCAAACTAGATGTAATGCAGAAAGAACAGCGTATACAGCAACAAACATTTATTCTTATTATCACTGTAATTGTTTTAGGGTTGCTTTATTACCTCTACCGCCGTAAAAACAAACTTTATTTAAGTATTGTCAAGCAAAATCAAGAAGCAATCAAAAGAGAAACGGAACTGAATCGCCGTATAAAAGAATTGGAGACCAATGCCCCCTCCATGGTTTCTACTTCCGAAAAGTATGCTTCCTCCTCACTCACCGATGAGAAAAGTTTAGAACTTTTCCGTACATTAGAGCGTATTATGAGAGAAGAAAAAATTTACAAAGACAATTTTATAACAAAAGACAAAGTAGCGGAAATACTAGGAACTAACCGTACTTATTTATCACGTATCATCAATGAACAATCCAAATTATCCTTCACTCATTATGTAAATCGTTTCCGTATTGAAGAAGCTATCCGCCTATTATCTGACCCCAATAACGAAACTCCGATGAAAGCCATTTCTGCAGAGTTGGGATTTAACTCCATTTCCACCTTTTATAACCTTTTCCAATCCTCTGTGGGAATGACCCCCTCCCAATATAGAAACAAAGTTATGGAACTCCAAAAAGAGCAATAGATTATCTTTTTGCTCTATTTTTTATTCTGAAAACAGCAATTGCCGATATTTATATAGGTATAGAGAGACATATCTAAGATATTATCCCTTACTTTGCGGTATGAACATTAATCAAAATTTAAATAATACGTAATGAAAAAGAAGTTTTTTTTAAGTTGCCTCTTAATCGTTATGGCACTGCTTCCGGCAGTTGCCCAGATTCAAGATCCGGTACAATTCAAAACCGAGTTAAAGACGATTTCCGATACGGAAGCACAAATAGTATTCACTGGTAAGATTGACGCCGGATGGCACGTTTATTCCACGGACCTTCCTTCGGGAGGTCCTATCTCCGCTACTTTCAACGTAGACAAGATAGAAGGAGTAGAATTAGTAGGGAAGCTCACTCCACAAGGTAAAGAAATTGAAAACTTCGACAAGGTGTTTGAAATGAAATTACGTTACTTTGAGAACACTGCCATTTTCATTCAGAAACTAAAAATAACTGGCGCTACCTATATGATAGAAGGTTATATGGAATTCGGTGCCTGCAACGATGAAAACTGTCTGCCTCCTACTGAAGTTTCTTTCTCTTTCTCCGGAAAAGGAGTTGCCGCTGCTACTACAAGCAAGACTACTGAACCCGCAAAAACAGAAACAGCCATAACGGAAGTTCCTGTAGCGGAAACAGCTACTGCAACTACCGCAACAGATAGTGCTACAACTGCCGCCCTGATCGGCAATGACACTGCTGTCCAAGATTACTGGACTCCGGTTATCCAAGAGTTGAACGCATTTGGCGAAACGACATCACAACAAGACCGTTCATGGATTTACATCTTCTTTGCCGGGTTTATCGGTGGATTACTAGCCTTATTTACGCCCTGTGTATGGCCTATCATCCCAATGACGGTAAGTTTCTTTTTAAAACGTAGCAAAGACAAAAAGAAAGGAATCCGTGATGCATGGACATATGGTGCTTCTATTGTAGTGATCTATGTATTATTAGGTCTTGCCATAACCTTGATATTCGGTGCCAGTGCCTTGAATGCACTTTCCACAAATGCTATTTTTAACATATTCTTCTGCTTGATGCTAATTGTATTCGCAGCCTCTTTCTTTGGAGCATTCGAACTTACTCTTCCTTCAAAATGGAGCAACGCAGTAGACAGTAAAGCGGAACAGACCAGTGGTTTGTTAAGTATCTTCTTGATGGCATTCACCCTATCTTTGGTTTCATTCTCATGTACAGGCCCTATCATCGGCTTTTTGTTAGTAGAAGTTTCCACCACAGGTAGTGTGATTGCCCCTGCCATCGGTATGTTAGGTTTCGCCATTGCACTGGCATTACCGTTCACTCTGTTTGCCATGTTCCCATCCTGGTTGAAATCCATGCCTAAATCAGGTGGCTGGATGAATGTAATTAAAGTCGTATTAGGCTTCCTCGAACTTGCGTTTGCTTTGAAATTCCTGTCGGTTGCTGACTTGGCTTATGGATGGGGGATTCTAGACCGTGAGACATTCCTTGCTTTATGGATTGTGATTTTCGCTTTGCTAGGCTTCTATCTGTTGGGTAAGATCAAATTCCCTCACGATGATGATGATGATAAAGTAGGTGTTGCCCGTTTTTTTATGGCTCTTATCTCACTTGCATTTGCTGTATATATGGTACCGGGCTTATGGGGTGCTCCTTTGAAAGCTGTCAGCGCATTTGCTCCTCCCATGAATACACAAGACTTCAACTTATATACCAATGAAGTACATGCGCAGTTTGATGACTACGATGCCGGTATGGAATATGCAAAACGTACCGGAAAACCGGTAATGCTCGACTTTACAGGTTACGGATGTGTAAATTGCCGTAAAATGGAAGCCGCTGTATGGACTGATCCGAAAGTAAACAAGTTGATGACTGAGGACTATGTACTGATAACATTGTTCGTTGATAACAAAACCCCGTTGCCCGAACACATCAAAGTGATGGAAAACGGTAAGGAACGTACACTACGCACGATCGGTGATAAATGGAGTTACTTGCAACGTTCTAAATTCGGTGCCAACGCACAACCTTTCTATGTATTGATTGACAATGAAGGAAAACCGTTGAATAAATCATATTCATATGATGAGGATATAGATAAATATGTTGACTTCCTCCAGACCGGATTACAAAACTATAAAAAATAACCAAAGTGTGTCAAAAGTCGAAGGGGTGTCAAAACTAAATAAACCTATCATTCTATTCATTCAGAATATTCTTTAATGAAAAATATTCTGAAAATCAACGAAAAGGAAAAGACAAACGAAATGATAGTTTTATTCGAGTTTTGATACACTTTCAAAAAGATTTTTGCAAGACCCCTTAATAATTATCTACTATGATCGCCAAACCAGAAAGAGAGCAAATCATTGCCCTTATAAATCGCGAGGTCGTTCCGGCTATCGGGTGCACAGAACCCATAGCCGTAGCCCTTTGTGTAGCAAAAGCAACAGAAACACTAGGTAAAAGACCTGAAAGGATTAAAGCTTTACTCAGCGCCAATATTCTTAAGAACGCCATGGGAGTAGGCATCCCGGGGACAGGAATGATTGGACTACCTATCGCTATCGCCTTAGGGGCATTAATCGGGAAATCCGAATATCAATTGGAAGTCTTAAAAGACAGCACTCCTGAAGCCGTAGCAGAGGGTAAAAAACTAATTGACTCACAAGCTATCTCTATCGGGCTGAAAGAGAATATAGAAGAAAAGTTATATATCGAAATTATCTGTGAAGCTGACGGTGATAAAGCAACGGCCATTATTGCTTGCGGGCATACCAATTTTATATATGTGGCCTTTAACAACCAAGTTTTACTAAACAAACAAACTACCGCCGCCTGCAATGAGGATGCAAAAAAACCGGAGTTGAACTTGCGAAAAGTGTACGATTTTGCCACCACCACACCATTGGATGAAATTCGTTTTATTCTTGAAACCAAACGTTTGAACAAAGCGGCGGCAGAACGTTCTTTCAAAGGAAACTACGGTCACGAATTAGGCAAAATTCTGAAAAGTAGCAAAAGTGAAGAACAAATATTGGGAAGTAATACATTTACCCACATCCTTTCTTATACCTCGGCAGCTTGCGATGCACGTATGGCGGGAGCCATGATTCCTGTCATGAGCAATTCGGGAAGCGGGAACCAAGGAATTACAGCTACCTTACCGGTAGTAGTCTATGCCGAAGATAACCATAAATCAGAAGAAGAATTGATCCGCGCACTGACACTCAGTCACCTAACAGTGATTTACATCAAACAAAGCTTGGGGCGTCTGTCTGCACTATGCGGTTGTGTAGTAGCTGCAACAGGTTCTAGCTGTGGTATCACTTATTTGATGGGAGGCACTTATGAGCAAATCACTTTTGCTGTACAGAATATGATCGCCAACCTGACGGGTATGATTTGTGACGGAGCCAAACCCAGTTGTGCTCTGAAATTAAGCAGCGGTGTCTCTACCGCTGTATTTTCAGCCATATTAGCGATGGAACATAAATGCGTATCTTCTGTAGAAGGTATCATTGATAATGATGTGGACCGTAGCATCCGCAACCTTACCAGAATCGGTTCACAAGGCATGAATGAAACCGATAAACTAGTATTGGATATTATGACACACAAACAATGTGATTAAAGGTATATATAAAGATAAGAGAGCTAAAAACGAATCAGACACGGTGTTTATACAATCCGTGTCTGATTTTATTTCTCACTCCACCAACATGTCTTTATATTGGGTATGCCGGGTAAAAAACATTTTTGCAAAAGAACAAGTAGGACATATTTTAAGCCCTACGACCGAAGCATATCTCACAGCGGCCTCGGTCAAAGCCTGAGCTATTCCCTGCCCCTCCAACTGTGGGGGAACTATTGTATGAAGGATATCCAAAACTCCGTTCTTTTCATCATATTGCAAATAGGCGATTTGTCCCGATTCAAATACTTCGAAACGGTCTACTTTCTCGTCATGTATAACTGTATGTTCCATTCTATATTGATTTTAATGTATGACTATTATTAATAAAAACAATAATAAAATGGAATTGTTTTTACTCATAGATGAAATCTGTTACAGAACGTATGTCTGTTGACGAAACTCCGATACAAACCTTAAATGGCACTATAAAATATTGAAAACTATCTACCTTGTTTATATTGGAAAGCCGAAGGTAGTATACCAAATTCTTCCTTAAAATATCGACTGAAATATTTCGGATTATTAAAACCCACCTGATAGGCTATTTCTGAAATATTCTGTTGACTTCCACGGAGTAATTGGGCAGCCCGCTTTAAACGAATTATACGAATAAACTCGATAGGGGTCTTACCGGTAATAGCCAATAACTTTTTATATAAATGAACGCGGCTCATCCCTAATTCCTTGCTTAGCTCTTCTACAGACAAATCGCTGCGTGCAATATTATCCTCTACATATTTCACAGCATGATTTATCAGTTTTTCATCCATCGAAGTTATGGCAGTCCCACTAGGTTTGAGATCAATATAAGCATGATTCCAAACCGTTTTCAACTCCAGTTCACTTTTTTCTTCAGGAACAGCGGTCACCATTTCCTGTACCCCCTCCGGTGGAATAATATGAGTTATCATCTCATTACTCTCACCCTCAACCAATTGAATCACCGTTGCTCTTTGTGGAGCAACGGCAGAGATTGTTTCTATATTTTTTTCTTCTGCAATTTCTTCCGTATTACCAGATTCTAATCTTCGAATATCCTCCTCCAGTCCTTCTATTGTTATTATATGGTTCAGTTCTTCTTTCGATTCCTCCCCGACATTAGACGCCACATAAGACTCCGGAACTTGAAGTGTGGAAATATCTTCTACCGACTTATCTACAACTTGCACCTGTTCTATCTTCATCGGTTTACCCCCAGAACGTTTTACTGGAATATGGATAATAAAAACACAACCGACAGGGGTATTATCCATTACGTTCACCGTGCCATCGTGAAGCGTGACAAAATCACGTACAATACTCAGACTACCTCCGCCACCTGAGAAGCTCATATCCGGATAATCCACTTGATAAAAATGTCCGAAAATGCGTTCTCTGTCTTCTTTTTTAATGCCGATCCCTGTATCAGCCACTCTGATTTCCAGCATTTCCCGAGAATCCTGTCCTTCCACTAAACTGACAGACACATCAACTCTTCCACCACTGCAAGTAAATTTAAAAGCATTGGAAAGCAGACTCATCATCACTTCCCTCATTTTATCCCCATCAAACAACATATTCAATGAGGAAACAGCTGAATAAAAAGTGAGAGAAACATCTTTCTGTTCAGACAAAGAGATAAAAGAATCACAAATCGTATGAATATAAGAGATGATATCATCATCAGACAAACTTAAATAATATCCATTCACATCAATTTTCCTAAAATCCAACAACTGATTTACAAGATTCAACAACCTTACCGCATTGCGTTGCACTATATTTAATTTATCCATCAGAACAGCATCCGATTGATATTCCTTCATCAGCGTTTCCAACGGTGAGATAATAAGAGTGAGCGGAGTACGTAGTTCATGGCTGACATGAGTGAAAAACTTCAAATTCATATCTGCCTTCTCCTGATTCCTCTCTATTTCTTGCTTTATTTGCTGTATTTTAAATTTATTCCGTTCTCCACGCAGAACCCAATAGCATCCCAATACCAATACAGCAACCACCAAAAGGCTATAAACAATATATGCCCAAACGGAACGCCAAAAAGGAGGATAGATAACAATTTTCAATGAAGCTTCTTCATCTCCACCATATCCGTCACTGTTGACTGCTTTCACTTTCAGCATATAAGTTCCGGGGGCTAGATTAGTATAAGTCACTTTGTCATAGGTAGTAGTCATCCAATCCTCATTGAAACCTTTCAGCCTATAAGCATACTCCGTTTTTTCCGGCAAAATATAGTTATCAGAAGCAAATTGTACACTGAACATATTCTGCTCATAACTCAATTTTATCTGATCTACCTTGTTCAACGCCTTATCCAAAATCACCCTACCTTCATATTCCTCACCCACCCCTACTTCTTCATTGAACAAGAACAAACGGGTAAACATCACGCTGGGACATTTTTTATTGTATTTTATATCATCCGGGCGGAAACGGTTAATGCCATACAGCCCTCCCATAAAAATTTCTCCAGAAGACAATTTTTTAATGGAACGCAGGTTGAACCCACTATTTTGCAAACCATCTTTATCATCATAAACACAACTATGAAAAATATAGCGCCCTGTTTTTAAATCTACTGCCGGTATAACATTAGTTATTCCACGTGCTGTAGTCACCCATATATTTTCATTACCATCTTCTACTATTCCAGAAATGATAGGGCTGGAAACTCCTTGCTCCACTCCTAATATAATCAGTTCATCCGTTTCGGGATTATAAACATTCAGCCCCTCACATGTACCAATCCATATCAATCCACGGCTATCCTCATACACCTGACTTATATTCTGATCAGAAAAATATTCCTTACCAGATTTAGTACCTTCCAGATTAACCACTTTTTTAGTTTCAATATCCAATTCCGAAAGTCCCTGAACGGTGCCAATCCACAAAGAGCCCTCTTTTCCCATACACAAAGAGGAAACATAATCGGATATCAAGCCGGCCGAAGTTGTATTATAAGTGGTGAACAAACCCGTCTTGGGATTCAAACTCTGCACTCCCCCACCCAATGTACCTATCCATATAATCCCCTGCTTATCTTCAGCCAAAGCCAATACATTATTATGAGCCAAAGAATTTTGCCGTTCCGGTATGTTTTTTTTATAATGAATAATACGACCGTTATCATAACAAATCAGGCCTCCCCCCAAAGTACCAATCCAAAGTTTCCCATCACTAGCTTTCAAAATGCAAACAATGGCATCAGTAATGAGTTTATCCGTACCTTTCTGTGGAAAAGCAGCCCGATTGCCAGTCACGGAATTCCAATATATGATACCGACATCGTTGATACCCAGCCACACATAGCCCTCTTTGTCTTCTTCAATGCAACTAATATCTCCCATATACTCTGCACCAAATTTAAAAGCACACTCATTAAAATAGGAAATTCCTTTTTTATAAGTCCCCACCCACATAGTTTCACTGGAATCCTCGTATAGAACCATTACTGTATTATTTTGCAAGCTACGTTCATCACCTGCCTTGTTCCGCAACTGCCTCACTTCCCCTGTCTTCTTATCTAATATATCAATGCCATCCTGATCTGTTCCTATCCATATACGCCCCTGCTTATCCTGTGATACAGCACGGACCATGTTATGAGACCGACGCTTGATAATATTTGTCAGCCAAGACAGCCACTTCTTCTGCTCCGGACTATAAACCCATATTCCAAATGGACTATACATCCATATATCATTATCACGATCTACAAACAGAGTGAAAATTCCCTGCTTGTCAGTTCCCAACTCCCTAGCTAAATCATCCTGCTGCCATTTAATCTTATTTGTCCGAGTATCCAGACAAACAAGCCTCCCGGTATTATATACCAACAAGATTCCCTCTCTACATTCTACAATGTCCGTAATATCACCTTCTGGCAACTGATGAGTATCAAACAAAAGCGGATATAGTAATTGAGATTCCGGAATGTACAAATAACAGCCTTTTCCTTTTATATAAAACCACATATTTTTATTATGGTCTATATATACTAATGCAGGAGTTCCGTCAATACCGACTTCACATAGCCATGCATGCACCTCCCTATTAAATGTTTCTGATTCCGAGTTGTAAATGGCATAACCCACACCGGTAAGAATCCATAAGTTTCCTTTATAATCTTCTTGTATGCTTTTGATATAATTATCAGGTAAAGAAGCCGGATCGGCATTATAACTACGAAACAAAGTCATCTGACACCCGTCATACCGATTCAACCCAGAAGCTGTGGCAAACCACATAAAACCTTCGGAATCTTTAAAGATATCAAGAACTTGATTGTTTGACAGACCATCTTTCACCTCCAAATGTTTAAACATGAATTCACTTGCATACATTAGACTAGAAAAGCATAATAATGTAATGATCAAACATTTTTTTCTTATTCCCATAGATTTTAAAGGCTAATTATTTTTATTCCACTGCAAATGAAGCAAAAAGCTTGATAACAGACAAACTAATATCGGCTTTTTTATCATTCGATACCCACAATATGTTTCATTTTTCCTATTTTTGCAATTGAAATGAAAGCATTAACGGATACACAATACATACGACAGCTTGTCTCGGAGGGAGAACACTGTCATCAGGATTTTAAATTCGAGATTTCGGACGCACGCAAAATAGCCCGCAGCCTTTCCGCATTCGCCAATACCGAGGGCGGCAGGCTATTAATAGGAGTAAAGGACAATGGCAAAATAGCAGGAGTCCGCTCTGACGAAGAAATATATATGATAGAAGCAGCAGCAACCATGTATTGCAAGCCCAAAGTCGAAATGGAAACGCAGACTTACAAGGTAGAAGGAAAGACTGTATTGGAAATACGTATTAACGAAACGGTTTCTAAACCTGTATATGCCCTAGACGAAATGGATAAGCCATGGGCCTATATCCGCATCAAAGACGAAAACATACTGGCCACTCCCGTCCATCTAAAGATGTGGCAACACAGCAAGAAACCTGAAGGAGCACTTGTAACATTTACCGAAAGAGAGCAACGGTTACTGGATGTCTTGAAAGAAAAAGAAAAACTTTCATTAAATCAATGTTGCAAACTTTGCAGATTAAACCACAAGACAACTTGTGAACTATTAGCAGACTTTATCCGTTTTGGTCTAGTGGAACTTGTTTTCCATGGACATAAGTTCTATTTTAAATTAAACAAGGAATAAGTAAAATGGATATACTGACCCTATTAATCAGCAGAGTGAATGATGTGCTTTGGACTTACATTTTGATCATCATGCTGTTAGGATGTGCGTTTTGGTTTACTTTTAAAACAAATTTCGTACAATTCCGCATGATAAGAGAAATGGTACGTCTATTAGGTGATTCTACCGGCAAGACAGAAGGTCGCGAACACCATATTTCCTCTTTTCAAGCTTTTGCCGTTTCCATAGCTAGTCGCGTGGGAACAGGTAATTTAGCAGGAGTTGCCACCGCTATTACTTTGGGTGGTCCGGGTGCTGTTTTCTGGATGTGGGTAATTGCTCTTTTGGGTGCCAGCAGCGCTTTTATTGAGTCCACATTGGCCCAATTATATAAAGTACACGGACATAATTCTTTCGTTGGCGGGCCAGCTTATTACATGAAAAAAGGATTAAAACAGCCATGGATGGGAGTTTTGTTTGCCTTTCTGCTTATCTTTACTTTTGGATTTGCTTTTAATTCAGTACAAAGCAATACCATTTGCGCTGCTTTCGAGGAAGCATTCAATATTCCTCCCAGCTTAATGGGAGTGATACTTACCTCGCTCACATTAGTTATCATCTTCGGAGGTATTCAGCGTATTGCCAAAGTAAGTAGCATTATTGTTCCTGTCATGGCATTGGGATACATCTTTTTATCCCTTTTCATCGTAATTGTGAATGCAAAGCATTTGCCAGAAGTTATTGAATTGATTATAGCGAATGCCTTTGGCTGGGAACAGGCATTGAGCGGAGGTATAGGCATAGCATTAATGCAAGGAATCAAACGTGGATTATTCAGCAATGAGGCCGGTATGGGTTCCGCACCCAATGTAGTGGCAAGTGCCGATGTTACCCATCCTGTAAAACAAGGATTAATTCAGACATTGGGAGTCTTTACCGATACACTTGTCATATGTACCTGCACTGCTTTCATCATTCTTTTCAGCGGAGGGGCCTCCACTAAAGAAGTCAATGGAATAAAACTTACTCAAATGGCACTAAATAATGAAATAGGCAACATTGGGACTATTTATGTAGCGGTGGCAATTCTGTTTTTCGCCTATAGCAGCATTTTGGGAAATTATTATTACGGTGAAGCCAATGTACGCTACATAACTCATCAGAAATGGGCTATCCCCATTTATCGTATATCAGTGGGGGGGATGGTTATGTTTGGGGCATTAGCCAGTCTGGACCTGGCATGGAGCCTGGCCGATATGGCAATGGGATTTATGACTATCTGTAACTTGATAGCCATTACTTTACTAGGGAAATATGCATTCCGTCTATTGGAAGACTACCGAATTCAAAAACGCAACGGGGTCAAAAATCCAGTTTTCACCAAAGACAGAATGAAAGACATTGAAAATGATTTGGAATGCTGGTAACACAAAGCAATAAAACAAAACCCCGGCATCAACCATTCAATAAAAATGATAAATAGTAAAACAAAAGGATTTTAATCAAAAATGTTTCAGTTTTTATCGCTATCTTTGCAGACAGGAAAACAATATAATTTAAGAACACAATGAGCATATTTTCAAAATTATTTGGTAAAAAACAGACAGAAGGAGAAGAAACAAGCCACGTAGGTGGTATGGAAGACTTCATGACACTGATCCGTGTATATTATCAGTCTGTAATGGCCTGCAATATAGGTATCACAAATATTAATTTTTTGCCAGATATGGCAGTTTTCAAACGTACACTCAAAATACCGACCCAAAACAACAAGTTGGGAATTGCTGAGAAATCACGCTGCAAAAAGATGTTAGTAGAACTTTATGGTTTAAGTGATGATTTCTTTAAAGAAATTGACGGTTCTATAAAAAAGAATTGCAAGAATGTAAATGATGTCAAGACTTATCTTTTTATGTTCCAAGGATTCAGCAATGACTTGATGATGCTGATAGGTAATTTGATGCAATGGAAATTCCGTATGCCCAGCGTAATGAAAAAAATGTTACGTAACATGACCGAGAAAACAATTCATGATATCATGACCAAGACCGACTGGAAAGACGAAAGCGTGCACAAGACCTGTGTTGCCATTCGTAAATACAAACAAGCCTTAGGATATTCTGAAAACTGGATGACGGAATATGTGTATAACATCGTATTACTGGCTAAAAAAGAACCAAAGCCAAAAGAATAATCATTAAAGATTTTATGAAATCCTTATTAAATATAGAAGAACATCCATTAGAGCCTTTTTTACCGGCTAACGCCAAACTGCTGATGTTAGGTAGTTTTCCCCCACAAAAGAAACGATGGAGCATGGAATTCTTTTATCCCAATCTGCAAAATGATATGTGGCGTATTTTTGGAATAATATTTTTCCAAAACAAAGAGCACTTTCTGAATCCTGATAAAAAAGTGTTTGACAAGGAACGTATTATTGATCTCTTAAATAAAAAAGGTATCGCACTTTATGATACCGCTTCAGCTGTTCGCCGTTTACAGGACAATGCCTCAGACAAATTTCTGGAAGTTGTAGAACAGACAGATATCAGTTTGCTACTGAAGCAGACTCCAATGTGCAAGGCTATTGTAACCACAGGACAAAAAGCAACGGATATTATTCGTGAACAAATAAAGGTGAAAGAACCCGTTGTAGGAACCAGCGAACCTTTTGAATTCGAAGACCGGATAATGCGATTATACAGAATGCCTTCGTCCAGCCGTGCCTACCCGTTGCCCATTGAAAAAAAATCAGCAATTTACCGGATCATGTTCAATGAATTAGGTCTATTAAACGAATAATGGGCAATATTTTTTCATAAATAGGTTTGTATATTCCAAATATTACACTATCTTTGCAGCCGCAAACACGGGAGTAGCTCAGTTGGTAGAGCACCGGTCTCCAAAACCGGGTGTCGGGAGTTCGAGCCTCTCCTCCCGTGCAAAAAAGATTATTCAATGCCAAACCATCGAATAATCTTTTTTTATATCTTCTATTTTCTTAAGGAATTTGCAAAAGTTTATGAGTTTGTAAGCTCAACCGCCACTCAGGATGTTGCAAAATGTAAGCAATCACTTCTTCCGTATTAGCACAAGAACAAGGTTGCAAAAAATAATGACTAGCAGACAAATCCAAATAAGCAGAAACATCCTGCCCCACATAAACCACTTTCACCTCATCTATACGATCTAGATTTATTTTCGCCCCTTCTTTAGGGGAACAAGTAACCCAATCTATATTTTCAGGCAACCGACAAGTGCCGTTTGTCTCAATACAAACATACTTCCTTTCATGATGCAATGCATCAACTAATTTTTCATCAATCCACAATCCTGGCTCACCACCAGTCAGTATTACTACTTGAGTCGAATATTTTGCCACTTCCATTGCAATATCCTCATCACTCATCAATGTCCCCTCTTCATGCTGAGTATCACAAAAAGGACATCTCAAATTGCACCCGGAAAAACGTACAAAAACGGCAGGTATCCCAGTATGATATCCCTCCCCCTGTAAACTATAAAATATTTCATTAATCCTTCTCATAGATAACGGTATTTCCTTCTGACTCGCGGACTTCAACCTTGAAACAAGTGGGAATTTGCTCACATACCCAGCGTGCAATATTTTCAGCTGTAGGATTAAGAGAAACAACCTCATTCAAATTCTGATGATCCAAACGCCCCATCACCGTTTCCTTGATATGCGTAAAATCCACCACCATACCATCCTCGTTCAAAACCTCGGAACGACAATAAACGGTAATAATCCAATTGTGACCGTGCAAATTCTCACATTTACTTCTATACGACAGCTTCAAGCTATGGGAAGCTGAAATTTCCATTCGTTTAATTACTGTATACATAGCATTTAATTATAATAAGAAAGAACTCACACCTAATGTCACCTCGGTGCTACAGGACGCAAAGATACACCATAAAAAAGAATAATATAAAAAGGACACAGCATTTTTTTGTTTTTTGGTCTATATTTGCATCTATGAAAATACTATATACCATTGTAGGAACGACCTCACTCATATTAGGCATTATCGGCATATTTCTTCCTTTACTGCCTACCACCCCCTTTTTATTACTGACAGCTGCCATGTATTTCCGCAGTTCACCACGCTTGTATTATTGGCTCATCCAACAAAAATATTTAGGAAGCTACATCCGCAATTTCCGCGAGCATAAAGCAATACCTTTACATGCCAAGATCGTTTCCGTATCATTAATATGGATTACCCTAAGCTATTGCGCCATCTGGATACTACCCTACATTTGGGCAAGAATCCTGTTCCTGATTATTGCAATCAGTACCACCTGGCACATAGTATCCTATAAAACATTAAAACAGTAAACAATCCTCAACAGATATATGTAATAGTAAAAAGATCATATTCGAATAGCACGGGAAAAACAGCTAATAAAGACGTTAAAAAAGTTTTTTAAACGATAAACGATAAATTTAGGACGAAATATTTTCGTGTTTGCTCCCAATCCTTTATATTTGTGTACAATTTTGGTATAAAATGACTGAAGAAGACAAAAAGCTATTAAATACTTTCGAGGCAAAACTGAGGCATTTTATGTATTTGCATGATGAATTGAAACATGAAAATGCAAAGTTAAAGCAACTTCTCACTGAAAAAAACGAGGAGGTGAGACGATTGGAGAATAGCCGGAAAGAATTAGAAGTAATGTATACCAATTTGAAAATGGCCAGGACAATCAGTATTCATGATAAAGATATCAATGATACAAAACAACGGTTGTCAAGGCTTGTGCGTGAAGTCGACAAATGCATCGCTTTATTAAACGAATAGAAGAAGTTGAACAATAAAACGATAGTATTATGGACGATATGATGAAGATACATCTACTGATTGACAACGAACGATACCCGATGACCATTCGTCGTGAAGATGAACAGTTATACAGGGACGCTGCCAAACAGATTGACAATAAACTAAACAAATACCGTAGTTATTACCCCGATTTCAGCCCCGCAAGGCATTGGGCAATGGCTGCACTGGAGTTGGCTTTCGAAAATATTTCTATGAAAGACAGGAATGATACTGCGCCTTATCAGGAAAAATTACAGGAGCTAACCAAAGAACTTGAAAAACAGATCAGTAACAGAGAGTAATAGTTTAGAATTAATAAGGATATTCACGCACAGCTATACTGTCAAGAGAAGGGTTCTTAACAGATAGATTGTGCGTTTTTTATTTATATATAAATTAATAACAATGATAACAACGGTAATAATAGCAATTGTGTGTTTCGCTGTAGGTGGTGGCCTATCATACATGCTTTTCAGATATGGCCTGAAATCTAAGTATGACATCATCATCAAAGAAGCACAGACGGAAGCTGAAGTAATTAAAAAAAACAAGCTTTTGGAAGTAAAAGAAAAATTCCTGAACAAAAAAGCTGATCTGGAAAAAGAAGTCGCCTTACGCAACCAAAAGATTCAGCAGGCCGAAAATAAACTAAAACAACGCGAACTGATGTTGAACCAAAAACAGGAAGAGGTCCAACGCAAACGTACAGAAGCGGAAGCTATCAAAGAAAATCTAGAAGCTCAAATTGTCATCATAGACAAGAAAAAGGATGAACTGGATAAATTACAAATGCAAGAACGTGAAAAACTGGAAGCTCTTTCCGGTCTTTCTGCCGAGGAGGCCAAAGAACGCCTGATTGAATCTTTGAAAGAAGAAGCGAAAACACAGGCTGCTTCCTATATTAACGACATTATGGACGACGCCAAGTTGACAGCTAATAAAGAAGCTAAACGTATCGTTATCCAGTCTATCCAACGAGTAGCCACAGAAACTGCTATCGAAAACTCTGTAACCGTATTCCATATTGAATCGGACGAAATAAAAGGACGCATCATCGGTCGTGAAGGGCGTAACATCCGAGCTTTAGAAGCAGCAACCGGCGTCGAAATTGTTGTAGATGACACTCCCGAGGCTATTGTACTTTCAGCGTTTGACCCTGTACGCCGCGAAATTGCCCGCTTAGCATTACACCAACTGGTTACTGATGGACGTATCCACCCGGCACGCATTGAAGAAGTGGTAGCTAAAGTACGCAAACAGGTAGAAGAAGAAATTATTGAGACTGGTAAACGTACCACTATTGATTTAGGTATTCATGGCCTACACCCTGAATTAATCCGCATTATCGGTAAGATGAAATATCGTTCCTCATACGGTCAGAACCTTCTACAACACGCTCGTGAAACAGCCAATCTTTGCGCTGTGATGGCTTCTGAATTAGGTTTGAATCCTAAAAAAGCAAAACGTGCTGGATTACTGCATGATATAGGTAAAGTACCTGATGAAGAACCAGAATTGCCGCACGCATTGTTAGGCATGAAGATAGCCGAAAAATATAAAGAGAAACCAGATATCTGTAACGCTATCGGTGCTCACCATGACGAAACAGAAATGACTAGCCTGCTGGCTCCTATCGTACAGGTATGCGATGCCATTTCAGGCGCACGTCCAGGCGCTCGTCGTGAAATTGTAGAAGCTTATATCAAGCGTTTGAATGATCTAGAACAATTAGCTATGTCTTATCCAGGGGTAACAAAAACTTATGCCATCCAAGCTGGCCGCGAATTACGTGTGATTGTAGGTGCCGACAAGATTGACGACAAACAAACTGAAAGTTTATCCGGTGAAATTGCGAAGAAGATTCAAGACGAAATGACTTATCCGGGACAAGTGAAGATTACAGTCATCCGCGAAACACGTGCCGTAAGTTTTGCCAAATAAAAATCAGAAACTAGAAACTCAACTATAATCCCTCTTTTTCTTTAGAAGAAAGAGGGATTTTTCATTTTACATTCTCATATTTTATCCACAGACTGGACAAATTCAAGAAAAAATAAATTTCTAATTGCCAAGCAGTAAATCATCTAATCTCTCATTTAAACTATGTAGAACATAAAATAAGATCAAACTATGAGACTTAACAGTATGCTAGCCACAGTGCTTATTTTCCTTTGCTCTTTAGTAATTTCATCGTGCAGCAATGATGAACTTGCTCCCATCTCCTTAAAAAATAGAGAAACAGCAAATATAAAATTAAACTATCCTAATAATCAGACATACTCTTTTCCCTTGCAAGGAGGAGACGGGAATTATGAAATAAGCTGCGATAAACCGGAAATTATAGAAACTAAAATGATTTCTTCTTGTGACATATCCATAAAAGCATTAGCATTAGGTGAAGCAATTATTACTGTAAAAGATCAATCAGGAAACACACTTGACATTCATGTAATAGTAGACTATTACACCGATAATTACATTGTAAGCAAACAGGATATATTTCTTACAGGAGATTTAAAAGACTCTGAAAAACAAACAATTAAAGAAAAAGCATTAGCTACAATACCAGTAAAAACAGGAGGAGGATACAAATTTATCTATACGGATGCAGAAATAGCAAGAGGCAAAGTACTGGTTTATCAAGAAAAGTTTGGAGACAAAGCTATAGAAGGTAGTTTTGAAAGAAAGTCCAATGAAATAGAAAATGAACAATGGGGGACAAAACATCTCATCTCATTTGATTTAACTCTTCCAGAACAGCCCAAAAGAACATTTATAATTTCCGAATATATACCTTCTTCCAGGACTTCCCCCATAGTCCTCATGGCTTTTTTTGAAGATTTAAAAAAGACATTCACTATAGATTATCCGACTGTCGAGCAAGTTTATACCGAGCAAGTATTAACTGTACCGTCACATTTATATTACTAATATATTATCTTTCTTTCCAAAAGGAAAGAGCATTCATTCTTGTTATATGGGGCAGATGAAGTTCCACCCCATATAACAAGAATGATCCCCCATTCCTCCAATATCCCCATTTATAAAAACATTCTTGGCCAAAAATTTATTTTTGAAGTATTTGTTTTTCTTCAAACATTTTTTTTGCACAGACATACCCTTCCTCATATAAATCGGTCAGTTTCTTTATATCTGTTTCAATACGATCCACTTCCATCGGCTTTTCAGGACGAATTACCACAATCCTGCCCTTGTCTTCCAATTGCTCTACTAAATCAAGCTGTTCGTTGTAAATACGGCAACGTTTACTTAAAACCACGCGCAAACGAGGGTATTTTTTATAGATAAAATGAGGAATTTTCATATCCTTTCCTTTTTTGCGATATCCCCGATTACGGGTAAGTACCACTACATTTTTATCATATCCTTGTTCAATAGCACGCAACACAGGAATAGAATCCACAATTCCCCCATCAAGCATCGGCTCACCATCTACATAAGCTATAGGACAAACATAAGGAAGACTGCTGGACGCCTTAGCTATGGCAATAATACGTCGAGGATCATGTTTCTCTTCCAAATAACACGCCCTACCCGTAATGCAATTAGTAGTCACCATTTCAAAACGAGCAGAATTTTCAGCATATGTTTTATAATCATAAGGAAGAATTTCCTTAGGAAAATGTTCATAAAGCAATTCCTGATCAAGAATACTGTGCTTACGCCATAAATGCTTTATGCCGATATAATGATATTTCTCCAATAAATCAATATTACTAAACTTAGCTCTACCACGCTGGCGAGACATATATGAAAGACCATTGCACGCTCCGGCAGAAACTCCTACCCCATACGGAAACCAAACCTTCTTATCCATCATATAGTCTAATACCCCGCAGGTAAAAACTCCGCGCATACCTCCGCCTTCCAGTACCAGTCCTGTTTTATCATCTATTTTCATAATCAATGTTGAGGAACAAATCTATCCTTGAAAGAGTTCAGTGCAAAGTTAACCTTTTCAAAGTATTTAGCCGTATCTTTTATATTTATTAAATAATTGCATTCCATCATAAAAATCAATCAAATTCTCCTTCATTGATAAATTACTGAATGGCAACTTATCAAGGAAATATAAGAGAAACCTGTGAAATTAGAAAAGCAAGATTGACAAATGATAAAAATAAAGCCGAAATCGATTAAAAAATCAAATAAGCAAATAGTACTTTTAAGATTATAATTATTACATTTGCAACACAGTTCAATAAATATTCAATTAAAATAAAGTTAACCATGTTTGATTCCGCAACTTATCAAAGACGCCGTCAGGCACTTAGAAATAAAGTGCAAAATGGTATTATCCTTATACTAGGTAATAATGAAGCTCCGGCAAACTATCCGGATAACACATATAAATTCCGTCAGGACAGTTCATTCCTCTACTTCTTCGGTCATTCTCACCCCGGATATGCAGGTGTAATAGATATAGAAGCAGGAGAAGATTATTTCTTCGGAAATGATGTAGATATGGACGACATTATCTGGATGGGGCCCCAACCCAGTGTGAAAGAATTGGCTGCACAAGTAGGTATTCAGAAAAGTTTTCCTTTCCCCCAGCTAAAAGAAGTGGTAAAAAAAGCTATCACACAAGGGAGAAAAGTACATTTCCTTCCTCCCTACCGATTCGATAATATGATGCTCTTAGAAGACTTAACCGGTATCCGTGCGGCTATAGTAAAGAAATATGCTTCTGTAGAATTGATAAAAGCTGTAGTTGATTTACGTTCTGTAAAAGAAGCTTGCGAAATAGCAGAAATCGACTTGGCATGTAATATTGGTTATGAAATGCACACAACCGCCATGCGTCTATGTAAACCAGGAATAAAGGAACAATATATCGCCGGAGTACTGGATGGCATCGCCGCTTCTTATGGAAGCATGACTTCATTTGCCACTATCCTGACTCAACATGGGGAGACATTACATAACCATGACCATAGCCATATCTTAGAGCCAGGGCGCATGATGCTAACAGATGCCGGAGCTGAAAGAGTCACAAATTATTGTTCAGACCATACACGTACCGTACCTGTGGGAGGCAAATTTGAAGGACGGCAAAAAGATGTGTATAATATTGTATTGGCTTGCCATGATAAAGCATTGGAAATTACTCGTCCAGGTATAACCTATATGTCTGTACACTTAGAAGTCTGCAAAGTGCTAGTTCAAGGATTAAAAGACCTGGGACTCATGAAGGGCGACGTGGAAGAAGCTGTTGCCGCTGGTGCACATGCTTTATTCCTGCCTCATGGATTAGGTCATATGATGGGATTGGATGTACATGACATGGAAGACCTAGGACAAATTTACGTAGGATATGACGATGAAATCCGTCCTTCTTCCCAGTTCGGGCTAGCCTCTCTACGCATGGGACGTCGCTTACAGAAAGGCTTTGTAATTACTGATGAACCGGGTTGTTATTTTATTCCAGCATTGATTGACAAATGGAAAGCAGAGAAAATGCATACAGACTTCCTGAACTTTGATGCTATTGAAAAATTCAAAGATTTTGGAGGCATCCGCTTGGAAGATGATATTTTGATTACTTCGGAAGGCTCCCGTTTCACTGGCGAGAAACGCATCCCTATCACTATCGAAGAAGTAGAAACTATTATGAATGAGTAACATAACAAACAAAACTTTTATTTCTAAAATGAAAAGATTTACATTATTAGCAGCATTAGGTTTATGCAGTATAAGCCTCTTTGCACAAGATGCACAAAAAGAAGAGCCAAAGGAAGAAGGGTTTGTATTCACTACAGTAAAAGAACTGCCTATTACTTCTGTCAAGAACCAAAGCCGTGCCGGTACTTGCTGGTGCTATTCCAGTATGGCCTTTCTAGAATCAGAATTACTTCGTATGGGAAAAGGAGAATACGACTTTTCTGAAATGTACATCGTACACCAAACTTATTTGGATCGAGCTGATGCCGCCGTACGTACTCATGGAGATGTATCTTTTTCCCAAGGAGGATCATTCTATGACGTTATCTATGGAATGAAAAAATTTGGTCTGGTGCCCGAAGAAGTTATGCGTCCGGGAGTCATGTATGGTGATACACTAAGTAACCATACAGAACTTACAGCCGTATCGGATGCTGTAGTAGCAGCAATAGCCAAAGGAAAATTACGCAAACTCCAAACAGATAATAACCATAATCCATTATGGAAAAAGGCCATTGCCGCTATTCATGATATCTATTTAGGTAAATGCCCTGAAAAATTCACTTATAAAGGAAAAGAATACACTCCCCATTCATTCTTCGAATCAACAGGATTAAATCCAAATGATTACATTTCATTAACCTCGTATACCCACCATCCGTTCTACGAACCATTTGTCCTTGAAATTCAAGACAACTGGCGTTGGGGACAATCATACAACCTTCCCATTGATGAATTCATGCAGGTTTTTGACAATGCCATTAATAACGGCTATCCAATCGCATGGGGATCTGATGTCAGTGAACAAGGTTTTACACGTGATGGCGTAGCTGTTATGCCCGACACGGAAAAAGTGCAAGAACTAAGTGGGTCAGACATGGCTCATTGGTTGAAAATGAAACCGGAAGAAAAGAAACTGAACACCAAACCACAACCTCAGAAATGGTGTACACAAGAAGAACGCCAGGAAGCATATGACAATTGGGAAACAACCGACGATCATGGCATGTTGATTTACGGTATAGCTAAAGACCAAGAAGGAAATGACTATTATATGGTAAAGAATTCTTGGGGAAAAGCTGGAAAATACGAAGGCTTATGGTACGCCTCAAAAGCATTCGTTCGTTACAAAACCATGAATATCGTAGTCAATAAAAATGCACTGCCTAAAGAAATTGCTAAAAAATTAGGCATCAAATAATCCGCTACTATACAATACTTTACCGCTAATTCCATAAAATATATATGGAATTAGCGGTTTTTTTATTTGTTTTTTCCTAACTTTACGGATTGATTGGGTAAGTATAACTAGAAAATGGTATCATCCCGTCTCCGAGAGCAGAAAAAAGAAAAAACAATATATAAAATGAATCACAAATGGAATTATCAACCTCCAAGCCAAGAACAGACAGAAGCAGCTAAAGCATTAGCAAAGGAAACAGGGATCAGCCCGATTCTTTGTAAGCTGTTGCTGGAAAGAGGTATAACCTCAGCAGCAGAGGCTAAAAGATTTTTCCGTCCCCAGCTTAACGAGCTACACGACCCATTCCTGATGAAGGATATGAGCATTGCCGTAGAACGGCTCAATCAAGCTATGGGCAGGAAAGAACGTATCATGGTTTATGGAGATTATGATGTAGACGGTACAACAGCTGTAGCATTGGTATACAAATTTCTCCAGCAGTTCTATTCGAACATTGACTACTATATTCCCGACCGATATAATGAGGGCTACGGAGTATCAGTAAAAGGAGTGGATTATGCCTGTGAAACAGGTGTAAAACTTATTATTGTGTTAGATTGCGGTATTAAAGCCGTAGAGGAAATTGCTTATGCAAAAGAAAAAGGTATCGATTTCATCATCTGCGACCACCATGTACCTGATGATATATTGCCACCAGCCGTAGCTATTCTGAATGCCAAACGGGCAGACAATACGTATCCTTACGATCATCTTTCAGGGTGTGGTGTAGGCTTCAAATTCATGCAGGCTTTCGCTTTGAATAATGGCATTGAATTTCATCAACTAACTCCTTTATTAGATTTGGTTGCTGTCAGTGTAGCATCAGACATCGTACCTATCATGGGAGAGAACCGAGTGCTGACACATCATGGTTTAAAGCAGTTGAACTCCAATCCCAGTGTAGGTCTGAAAGCTATTATTGATGTATGCGGATTATCAGAAAAAGAAATTACCGTAGGTGATATCGTATTCAAGATAGGTCCGCGCATCAACGCATCCGGACGTATACAGAACGGAAAAGAAGCGGTGGAATTGCTCATAGAAAAGGACTTCTCGGCAGCATTAGAGAAAGCCAACCAAATCAACCAATACAATGAAACCCGTAAAGATCTGGATAAGACCATGACCGAAGAGGCCAACCAAATTGTAGACCACTTGGAAGGACTAGCAGACCGGCGTTCCATTGTCATTTATAATGAAGCGTGGCACAAAGGTGTTATCGGTATCGTAGCTTCACGCCTTACAGAGATTTATTATCGCCCGGCAGTTGTATTAACCCGTACAGATAATCTAGCAACTGGTTCTGCCCGTTCCGTATCAGGTTTCGATGTTTACAAAGCTATCGAATATTGTCGTGACTTGTTGGAAAATTTTGGAGGACACACTTACGCTGCAGGACTATCCATGAAAGTGGAAAATGTGGAAGAATTCACCCGCCGTTTTGAGACCTATGTCACAGAACATATTTTGCCGGAACAGACTAGTGCTGTAATAGATATTGATGCAGAAATTGACTTCCGGGATATCACTCCGAAGTTCCATGCCGACCTGAAAAAGTTCAATCCCTTCGGACCAGACAACCACAAACCTATCTTTTGTACACATAATGTATATGATTATGGTACCAGCAAAGTAGTAGGTCGTGATCAGGAGCATATCAAGTTGGAATTGGTAGACAATAAATCAAACAATGTGATGAATGGCATCGCTTTCGGACAAAGTTCACAAGCACGCTATATTAAGACCAAACGTTCTTTTGATATTTGTTATACCATTGAAGAGAATACGCACAAGCGTGGTGAAGTACAATTGCAAATAGAAGATATAAAACCCAGTGAGGAATAATGGTAAAAATTTATCTTTGAAATATGTCAAAACTTTAATGACGTTATCAGATACTTATCAGAATAATAAGATGACAAGTCATTGGGGTTTTGACATAATTTTCTTATTCTCCTTCCAATGACCTATAAAGAAATTCTAAAACAATATTGGGGATATGATAACTTTCGAGGCATACAGAAAGAAATCATTGAAAGTATAGGCAACGGTCACGACACGCTAGGATTGATGCCTACCGGTGGTGGCAAATCCATTACCTTCCAAGTACCAGCTTTAGCACAACCCGGATTATGTTTAGTTATCACACCTCTTATTGCCCTGATGAAGGACCAAGTACGCAATTTACGCGGCCGGGGTATCAAAGCTTTAGCAATTTATTCAGGCATGACGCGCGAAGAGATCATCGTTGCATTGGAAAACTGTATCTTCGGCGACTATAAATTCCTTTATATTTCTCCGGAAAGACTGGATACTGAAATATTCCGTAACAAACTACGGAACATGAAGGTAAGTATGATCACAGTAGATGAGTCACACTGTATATCTCAATGGGGATATGATTTCCGCCCTGCTTATCTGAAAATTGCAGAAATTCGAGAACTCCTTCCTGACATACCTATATTGGCACTGACAGCAACTGCCACTCCGGAAGTAGTAACAGATATTCAAACAAAACTAAACTTTAAAAAAAACAGTCAGGTTTTCCGAATGAGTTTCGAAAGAAAAAACTTGGCTTATATTGTACGTCCTACAGAAAATAAACAGGAAGAGCTATTACATATTTTAAATAGTGTGCCCGGCTGCGCCATTGTCTATACCCGCAACCGGAAACGCACACGTGAAATTGCCGAACTACTGGTCAATAACGGCATAACTGCCACTTTCTATCATGCCGGTTTGAATAATGATGTAAAAGATCAACGTCAAAAAAGCTGGCTCACCGGAGAAAGCCGTACTATGGTAGCAACCAACGCTTTCGGCATGGGTATCGACAAGCCAGATGTACGTATCGTTATCCACATAGATATGCCTGATTCTCCTGAAGCCTATTTTCAAGAAGCCGGACGAGCAGGGCGTGACGGGCAGAAAGCATATGCTGTTCTGCTATACGCCCAAAGTGATAAAACCACTCTCAACAAACGTATCAGTGATACATTTCCCGACAAGGATTATATCCGAAAAGTGTACGAAGATATCAACTACTATTTTCAAATGGCCATGGGAGACGGTATAGGTTGCACCTTTGCTTTTAACTTGGATGAATTCTGTCGTAACTTCAAACATTTCCCCGTACAAGCAGACAGCGCTTTAAAGATTCTGACCCGTGCCGGATATTTAGAATATACGGACGAGCAAGATAATGCTTCACGTATTCTTTTCACTATGAAACGCGACGAACTCTATAAACTACACGAGAATGATACAGATACAGAGAAACTGATAAACATCATCTTGCGTTCTTATACAGGATTATTTACTGATTATGCCTATATTAACGAAGATTCCTTAGTAATCCGTTCCGGATTAACCCGCCAACGAATCTATGAAATTCTACTGACGCTAACTCGTAGACATATCATACATTACATTCCACGGAAAAAGACACCTTATATTATATATACCCGTGAACGGCAAGAAAAGAATCGCCTTGTCCTAACTCGGGAAATATACGAAGACCGAAAAAAAAGCTATACCACCCGAATCAAGGCTATGATAGAATATGCCACAGCCGATGATAAATGTCGTAGCCGAATGCTACTCAGATATTTTGGAGAAAAGAACGAACACAACTGCGGACAATGTGATGTATGCCTTAACAAACATCATTCAGGAATAAAACAGGGGGAATTTCAAGAATTGGAAAAACAAATCAAACAGCTATTACAGGCAAACGCCATGCCTGTTTCAGAACTACTGAACCAATTGAATAGCAATCGTGAAAAAGCGGAAAAGGTACTCTCCTACCTACTTTCCGAAGAAATAATACAATTAAAAAATGGAATTCTTTCTGTATAAATCGTATCTTTGCCATTGATTTATTAACCTTTTACCCCAACAGAATATGAAAAAAATGCATCTGGCAATCATTTGTCTTTTTACCGGTTGTACTATCTTTGCCCAAAACATAGATGTACAGCCCATCCCTCAACAAGTTTCCAAACAAGGCGGACAAATCAATTTACCTGAAACTTACCAGCTCTTGGGAGAAACTGAAGCTAATCCATATGCCGTACAAGAATTAAAAGATTTATTAGGTGGAAAACACCCGGCCAATACCGGTTTGCGCATTTATATTGGAGAAAAAGGAGACAAGTCTATCCGCAAGTTTACTCGTCAAATCCCCAACCAAAAGGAAGGTTATTATCTATCCATCAATAATAAGGAAATAATTCTGGCAGGGAACGATGAACGTGGAACCTACTATGCCTTGCAAACCTTAAAACAATTGCTCAAAGATAACCAATTACCGATAATAGAGATACAAGACTATCCGGCCATATGCTACCGTGGTGTCGTAGAAGGATTTTACGGGACTCCCTGGAGCCATAATGCCCGTCTTCGCCAACTTCAATTTTATGGTGAAAACAAAATGAACACCTATATATACGGTCCTAAAGATGATCCTTACCATAGTTCTCCCAACTGGCGCTTGCCTTACCCCGAAAAAGAAGCAAAACAATTACAGGAATTAGTAAAAGTAGCCCAAGAAAACGAAATAGATTTTGTTTGGGCCATCCATCCAGGGCAAGACATCAAATGGAATAAGGAAGACTGTGAACTATTATTGGCAAAATTTGAAAAGATGTATCATCTCGGTGTCCGTTCTTTTGCCGTCTTCTTTGATGATATTTCAGGAGAAGGTACTAACCCTGTGAAACAAGCAGAACTGCTGAACTACATAGATGAACATTTTGTAAAAGTAAAACCAGATGTAACTCCCCTTATCATGTGTCCCACGGAATACAATAAAAGTTGGTCCGACCCTGCTAAAGGATATCTTACGACTTTAGGAGACAAACTGAATCCATCCATACAAATTATGTGGACAGGAGACCGAGTTATTTCCGATATTACCCAAGATGGTATTCAATGGATAAACGACCGGATTAAACGTCCGGCATATATATGGTGGAACTTTCCTGTTTCCGATTACGTTAGAGATCATCTGCTCATGGGACCAGTATATGGAAACGATACTCAAATAGCCCATCAGATGTCTGGCTTTGTAACTAATCCGATGGAACATGCCGAGGCTTCTAAAATAGCTATTTATAGTGTAGCCTCATACGCTTGGAATCCCCAAAAATATAACAGTGAAAAAACTTGGAAAGATGCTATTATGAACATTTTGCCCGATGCAGCCACTGAATTGGAATTCTTTGCTGCCCACAATTCGGACTTGGGTCCCAATGGACATAAATATCGCCGAGAGGAATCTGTAAATCTCCAACCTACAGCGCAAAGCTTTACTGAAAGTTACATAAAAAATAAAACTTACACTGAAAAAGATTTCTCTATTCTACAAGAAACCTTCAGCCAGATGATTGAATCAAGTGATATTTTAGTCGCCCATGCTGATAAAAATCCGATTATAGTAGAAATCATGCCTTGGCTTTATCAATTCAAACTATTGGGAGAAACCGGAAATGAAGTATTGGCAATGGTCAAAGCATACGACAAAAATGACCAATCTTTATTTATGCGTAAATACAAGCACGTGAAAGCCTTGCAACAACAAATGTTTCAAATTGACCAGACATACAACCAAAACCCTTACCAGCCGGGTATAAAGACAGCAGGAAGGGTAATCAAGCCATTGATTGATCAAACTTTCGCCACCGTCACGCAATGCTATAACCAAAAATATAGTACACTGCTGAATGCTGAAACCGACTATATGCCGCATAAACTAATAAGCGATATCAGTCAGATAAAGAACTTACCTTTACAGGTAAAGATAAACCGCATTCAGATTTCTCCGGCGCTGGAAGTTATCAAATGGCCCGGTAATGGTTCATTGACTATCGAACTGGATCAAGTTTATCCCGGAGAAAATATAGAGATAGATTTCGGGAAACCGGAAATCGCAACTTGGGGAAGCCTTGAGATATCTGCAAATGGAAAAGATTGGAGTAAAGTAAACTTTACACAAGAAAAGAACCTACTGACTGCCAGTTTACAACAGAAACCAATAAAGGCAGTACGTTTTACCAACATGCAGCATCAGGAACAAGAAATTTACCTCAGACGATTTATTATAACAATAGACAAATAAAACAACTATAAATTATGGGCTTATTTAAATCCTTATTCGGCGGAAACAACATCCCCGAAACCGAAAAAGAGAAAAATGATAAAAAGAACTTCGAGATTTTAAAATACGATGGCATCCGCGCCCAACGTATGGGTAAACTACCTTATGCCATTAAATGTTTTGAAGAGGCAGTTGCCATCAACGATGAATTAGAAACTCTCAGCCTGCTAGCCACTGCTTATACACAGGCGAACCGACTAGATGACGCCCGTATCACACTAGACCGCATGGCTACAAAAGATCCTGAACAAGTAAACACCTTCCTTTCACTAGCTGGCATCTGCTATATGCAGGAAGATTACGAAAATATGAAGGATGCCTGCCAAAAAGCTTTGGTTTTAGATAATAAGAACCCCCTATCTTTCTATTTGACAGCAAAAGCAGCTATCGGCATGAAAGATGATATCACTGCCATTGCCATGCTGACTAAAGCTATCGTATTGAAAGAAGATTATACCGAAGCATACCAGCTACGCGCTGAAGTACTTTGGAAAATGAAACAAGCAAAAGATGCTGCTGAAGATATACAAAAGTTACTCAGCCTCAATCCCGACGACGAACAAGCCTTGCTCTTGAAAGGAGAAATTCTAGCCGCCACCAATGAACCGGAACAAGCACAAGAATGTTTTAATCAAGTATTGTCACTCAATCCGTTCAATGAAAAGGCCTATATCCTGTCAGGCGAACTATATCTGGCAAACAAAGATTTTGACAAAGCATTGGCTATATATGATGAAGCCATTGAAATCAATCCAAACTTTGCCAAAGCATATCATGAACGAGGACGTATCAAATTACTTAAAGGAGACAAAGACGGATCTGTGGAAGATATGAAGAAAGCAATAGAACTGGCTCCTGAAAATGAAATTAATATTAGCGGTCAATACAATAATTATGAAAACATGACTAAGAATGTTCCGTTTTAAAAGCGGAACATTTCAATTCGTTTTATTGTTTATTTATATACAAAATAAGCAAAAAACACATGAGCGTAAAAGAACAATATTGGAAATACTCCCTTATCACCATTATACTGGGATTAGGACTTATTTTATTTATAAAAATGTCTCCTTTCATGGGAGGTATTTTAGGAGCATGCACCATTTACATTATGGTAAGAAAACAAATGTTTTATCTTACCCAAGAAAAGCATTTCAAAAAAAGCATTACAGCCATTTTACTCTTGATAGAAGCTATTATGTGCTTTCTTGTACCTTTATCATTGGCCGTATGGTTATTGATCAATAAATTACAGACGGTAAACGTAGATACGACAGGTTTTATCCATACGGTAACCAATCTTGCCGATTGGCTCCATACCAAGACGGGATATGACTTACTAAATGCGGAAAACATTTCATCCATAGCCTCAATTCTTCCTGCCATCGGACAGTTTCTGATGGGAAGTATCAGTAGCTTTGCCGTTAATGCTTTCGTATTGGTCTTTGTTCTCTATTTCATGCTAATTGGCGGAATTCAAATGGAAAAATATATCTATGAGTTACTTCCTTTCAGCGATACAAACAAAAAAAATGTACTGAAAGAAATTAATATGATTGTAAGGAGTAATGCGATAGGTATTCCCTTACTAGCAGTCATTCAAGGAGGAATAGCTACATTAGGTTACTATTTATTTGATGTACCCAGCGCGCTATTGTTTGGCTTCCTGACCTGCTTTGCCACCGTCATTCCTATTGTAGGAACAGCATTGGTATGGTTCCCGCTAGCTGCCTATCTTGCTCTTTCAGGAGATTGGACACATGCCATCGGATTACTTCTTTATTGTGGATTAATTGTAACAAACATTGATAATCTCATCCGTTTTATTCTGCAAAAGAAGATGGCAGACACCCATCCACTCATCACCATTTTTGGAGTAGTCATCGGACTTTCTTTATTCGGATTCATGGGTGTCATATTCGGACCGTTATTGTTATCCATCTTCATTTTATGCGTGAATATTTTCAAGACGCAATACTTAAAATAATCACTTTATATATAGTTGATAAGCATCCGCCAGTTGTTTCATCGCCTTTTCGATGATACAACGCGGACTTGCCACATTTAAACGCATAAAGCCAATACCTTCCTTACCAAACATCTCCCCGTCATTCAATGCCAAATGCGCTTTATCTACAAAGAATTCATTCAAATCTTTCTGGCTCAACTTCAGTTCACGGCAATCCAGCCAAACTAAATAAGAAGCCTCCGGACGAATGGCCTTGATTTTAGGTGCATGATTTTTCAAAAAATCGTCTACAAAATCTATATTTCCTTGTATATATGCCAAACATTGGTCAAGCCATTCCGTACCATGACTATAAGCAGCCTCAACAGAAAGAAAAGCAAAGACATGTCCCATATCCAACTCACCGGCATCCATATAGATACGGAAACGTTTACGCAAATCTTCATTAAAAATAAGAGCATGTGAGGCAGATAGTCCCGGCATATTAAAAGCCTTGCTAGGAGACATAAAAGTAACAGAGTTCATTCGAGCCTTTTCACTGACAGTAGCAAAAGGACGATGTGTATGAGGAGGTAAAGTCAAATCCGCATGAATTTCATCCGAGAAGACCAATACTTTCTCATCATAACAGATATCAGCTATCGCTCGTAACTCTGCTTCAGTCCACACAACGCCACCCGGATTATGAGGATTACATAAAATAAACAGCTTACAACCTTTAATCTGTTCACGAAAAGTATCCAAATCCATACGATACATGCCGTTTTCCCATTTTAACGGATTGGTAACCAAAGTGCGCTCATTACGAGTAGTAACCCATGCAAAAGGATGATAAACAGGAGGTTGAATCATTACCTTATCCCCTTTCTGAGTAAAACAATTCATAGCCATACCGATACCTGGTACAATGCCGGGAACAAAATTTATCATTTCCTTGGCCACAACCAGATCATAACGCTGTTTTACCCAGTTTATAATCGCATTATAATAGCTATCTGGTTTACCTGTATACCCTAGAACTTCATTTTCGCAACGTTTACGGATAGCATCTGTTACAAAAGGAGCTGTGGCAAAATCCATATCAGCCACCCATAAAGGAATCAAATCCGTACGTCCCCAAATATGCTTCAGCCCTTCTACTTTCTCAGCAGACGTACCGCTGCGATCTATCACTTTATCAAAATTGTATCTCATTGTTTCTATTTTTAGGAATTGTCGCCCAAATATAGGAAATTTCTACATTGGGCGACATTAATTCCCTTATTTTTTCAAGGCTTCAATTACCTGAGGCATCATTGTCCAAACAAAGTTTTCACTTTGTGCTGTATAAAAATTACCATCAACAACCGATTTTTCATCAGTAGCCATCCCTTTACTTACAGCCGGTTTTGCCAAAGGATGCACAGCTAATCTCTTTCCCTCTGTAATTCCAGCAAAATCAAACAACAGGCCTGCAGCACAATGACCTATCAGGATCTTTCCTTTCCCAGCAAATGCTTTCAAGACCGACATCAAGTCCACATTATAAGGCTTATCCGCATTTTGAGCGAATACAGGAACCGCATCCCCACAGGCAAAAACCAAAGCATCAAAATCATCCTCATGCCCTATAAGATTTGCAATCACATCATCGGCCACCAATTCAATACCCGAGTTTGTTTTAATTTCCTTTGTTTCCGCCACTGCATACACCTTATAGGATATAGCATTTTCAAAAAACGCTTCCAAATATTGGAACAAACCGAATCCGTTCACCGGATTTACTGCTAAAACAGCTACTTTCTTTGCCATAATCTTAACTAATTATAAGTGAAACAATAAATTTATCTAGTAAAACAATAGTTATCTTTAGTAAGTTTATTACTTTTGTGATACAAATGTAAGTATCCTTCTTCCAAAAAACAAGAAGGCACCTGTAGATAAGGAACTTACATAGAGGTAACCATTGTTGAACGACAAGGAAATAGGAAATATTAAAAAATGAAAAATTTTCATCCGGATGATAATTGTCCTGTACGGAATGTATTGTGCAGGCTTGGTGATAAGTGGTCTATGCTAGTTCTTATCACATTAAATGCTAACGGAACCATGCGATTTTGCGATATTCATAAGACAATAGCCGATATCTCACAACGCATGCTGACTGTAACCCTGCGCACACTGGAAACTGACGGACTAGTGAGCCGGAGAGTATATGCCGAAGTTCCGCCACGAGTAGAATATGAACTGACAGAAAGAGGGAAAAGCTTAATACCACATATAGAAGGATTAGTAGATTGGGCTTTACAACAGATGCCGGGAATTATGGAAAGCAGGAGCCAAACAGGCACTGTCTAAAAAAAATTTGAAAAAAAACTTCTTATTTATTTGTTTTTGCTAGAAATATATTACTTTTGCAGCGTATTCAATAACAATAAGAACAAAATGAAAGCATTATACAATACATACTTTTTCTTCTTTTATTACTTTTACTTTAGCAACAAAGTGAAGCGGGAATTTGTATGTATACGTTAAACAACGAATAAATCAATGTGATAATAACAACGAAATCCCGCTTCCGGCAGAAGCGGGATTTTTTTATAATACAATAGCGAATGAAAAAGATAGCAATACAAGGTGTACCGGGCTCATATCATGACATTGCCGCCCACAAATTCTTCCCAGGTGAAGAAATCGAACTAATCTGCTGCTCCACATTCGAAGAAATCTTTTCGAATATGAAACAGGATAGCAATGTCATTGGTATGCTTGCTATCGAGAACACCATTGCAGGAAGCTTGTTGCATAACTATGAGTTGCTGCGCGAAAGTGGAATGACCATTATCGGAGAACACAAACTACGCATCAAGCACAGTTTCATGTGTCTGCCCGACGATGACTGGAATACATTGACCGAAGTAAACTCCCACCCCGTTGCCTTGGCACAATGCCGAGAGTTCCTGATGCAACATCCGAAACTGAAGATAGTAGAAACGGAAGATACAGCAGGAAGTGCAGAAGCCATCAAACGGGAAAACTTGAAAGGTCATGCCGCCATCTGTTCCAAATATGCCGCCGATCTATACGGAATGAAAGTATTGGAAGAAGGCATCGAAACAAACAAACACAACTTCACGCGTTTCCTTGTAGTGGCCGACCCATGGAAAGCCGATGACTTACGTGAACGTTCGAAAGTAAACAAAGCCAACATCGTTTTCTCCCTCCCTCACAACGAAGGAAGCTTGTCGCAAGTGCTCTCTATCTTTTCTTTCTATAAAATAAACCTGACCAAGATTCAATCATTACCGATTATAGGCCGAGAATGGGAATATCTGTTCTACGTAGACGTGATCTTCAATGATTATTTAAGATACAAGCAATCTATCGACGCCGTTTCACCATTGACAAAAGAACTTAAAATATTAGGAGAATATGCAGAAGGAACATCAACCATATAATATTCAGCCGGCAAACCGTCTGGCGAATGTTAGCGAATACTACTTCAGCCGTAAACTGAAAGAAGTGGCACAAATGAATGCCGAAGGTAAGAATGTAATCAGTTTGGGCATCGGAAGCCCTGACATGCCCCCTTCGGAAAAAACCGTGCAAGTACTGTGCGAGCAAGCAAAACGCCCCGATGTTCACGGATATCAACCTACTGTCGGCATCCCCGAACTACGCAAAGCTATGGCCGACTGGTATAAACGATGGTATCACGTCGATCTTGATCCGGCGACAGAAATCCAGCCTCTGATCGGTTCCAAGGAAGGTATCCTGCATGTGACGTTGGCATTGGTCAATCCTGGTGACCAAGTATTAGTTCCCAATCCGGGATATCCTACCTACACCTCTTTAAATAAAATATTGGGCAGTGAGATTGTGAACTACAACCTGTGCGAAGACAACCATTGGCAACCCGATTTTGATGAACTGGAGAAGATGGACTTGAGCCGCGTCAAGATTATGTGGACCAACTATCCCAATATGCCGACCGGAGCGAACGCCACGATGGAACTTTATGAAAAGCTGGTAAACTTTGCACGCCGCCATAATATTGTGATTGTAAACGACAACCCATACAGCTTTATTCTGAACAAAAAACCACTGAGTATTCTCAATGTGCCCGGAGCCAAAGAATGCTGTATCGAGTTCAACTCTATGAGCAAGAGCCACAATATGCCCGGCTGGCGTGTGGGAATGCTTGCCACCAATGCGCAGTTTGTACAATGGATATTGAAAATAAAGAGTAATATTGATTCAGGAACTTTCCGCCCCATGCAACTGGCCGCCGCACAAGCTTACAACAATAGTGTGGAATGGCACGAAGAAGCGAACGTCAATGTATATAGCCGCCGCCGCCAACTGGCAGAAGAGATTATGAAAGTACTCGGTTGTAGCTTTGATCCCAATCAGGTAGGTATGTTCCTTTGGGGACGTATTCCCGAATCTTACAATGACGTGGAAGAACTGACCGAAAAAGTTTTGCACGAAGCACGTGTGTTCATCACTCCGGGTTTCATCTTCGGCAGTAACGGCAAACGCTATATACGTATTTCCCTCTGTGCCAAAGAAGAAAAACTGGCTGAAGCACTGGAAAGAATTAAAAAGATAATGTAACAAAACAAAATATCAGATTATGGAATTAGATTTAAAACCCATCGAACTTCCGGGAATTGAAAAAAAACGCCCGATGATTATCGCCGGCCCATGTAGTGCCGAAACAGAACAGCAAGTTATGGATACAGCTCTCATGCTGGCCAATAAAGGCATCAAGATTTTCCGTGCCGGCATTTGGAAACCGCGTACCAAACCGGGAGGTTTCGAAGGCATCGGTGTAGATGGCCTGGCATGGCTGAAACGTGTGAAACAGGAAACCGGTATGTATGTTGCCACCGAAGTGGCTACAGCCAAACACGTTTACGAATGTTTAAAGGCAGGTATTGATGTGCTTTGGATTGGCGCACGCACCACTGCCAACCCGTTTGCCGTGCAGGAAATTGCTGATGCTCTGAAAGGTGTGGACATTCCTATATTGATTAAAAACCCTGTCAACCCTGACCTTGAATTGTGGATTGGAGCTTTCGAGCGCATCAATAATGCAGGTTTGAAGCAACTGGGTGCTATCCATCGCGGATTCTCTTCTTATGATAAAAAGATTTACCGTAACCTGCCTCAATGGCATATCCCTATCGAATTGCGTCGCCGCATTCCCGAACTACCGATTTTCTGTGATCCCAGCCATATCGGTGGCAAGCGCGAGTTGGTAGCTCCCCTCTGCCAGCAGGCGATGGACTTAGGTTTTGACGGTTTAATCGTAGAATCACACTGCAATCCCGACTGTGCATGGAGCGATGCCGCCCAACAAGTCACTCCCGATGTGCTGGACTATATCCTAAATCTGCTAGTCATCCGCAAAGAAACCCAAACCACCGAAAACCTGGGCGAACTGCGTAACCAAATCGATGATTGCGACAATGAGATTATCGAGGTATTGGCAAAACGTATGCGTGTCTGCCGTGAAATCGGTACATTCAAGAAAGAACATGATATGACCATTCTGCAGACAGGCCGTTACAATGAAATTCTAGACAAGCGCGGTGCACAAGGCTCACTGTGCGGCATGGACTCAGATTTCATTAAAAAAGTATTCGAAGCCATCCACGAAGAAAGCGTAAGGCAACAAATGGAAATCATAAATAAGTAAACCGATGAGAATATTAATTTTAGGAGCCGGTAAAATGGGCTCCTTCTTTACCGATGTATTGAGCTTCCAGCACGAAACCGCCGTATTTGATGTAGACCCGAAACGCCTTCGTTTTGTTTACAATACCTACCGATATACCACACTCGAAGAGATTGAAGAATTCAAGCCCGAACTGGTTATCAATGCGGCAACCGTGAAATATACACTGGATGCTTTTCACCAAGTATTGCCTGCTCTCCCTAAGGATTGCATCATCAGCGATATTGCCTCGGTAAAGACCGGACTGAAAGAATTTTATGACCAATGCGGATTCCGTTATGTGTCTACTCACCCCATGTTCGGTCCCACATTTGCCAACCTAGACAAACTGAGCACCGAAAATGCCATCATCATCAGCGAAGGCGACCATTTGGGTAAAATCTTCTTCAAAGACTTATACCAAAACCTTGGTCTGAATATCTTTGAATATACCTTCGACGAGCACGATGAGACAGTGGCCTATTCACTGTCTATCCCTTTTGTTTCCACTTTTGTTTTTGCGGCAGTGATGAAGCATCAGGACGCTCCCGGTACTACTTTCAAACGCCACATGAAGATAGCCAAAGGAGTACTAAGCGAAGACGACTACCTGTTGCAGGAAATTTTATTCAATCCCCGCACCCCGGCACAGGTAGAAGGTATCCGTACAGAATTAAATGAGCTATTGGATATCATCAACAAGAAAGATGCTGCGGGGATGCGTGCCTATCTTAGCAAGATTCGAGAAAAGATTAAATAACGCATCAGTATAACATAGAAGAGGATGTCAAAGCTCCAACAAGACTTTTTGCATCCTCTTTTTTATTTTATCCATAAAAATGATTTATCAACATATGGCACAACAGCCACACAATCAGATGCTCTGCCGCATAACACCACCAGGCAGGATTGGGACCGGACCGAAATGAGGCCCCCCAACGCTCCCCATACCAATGCCCACATACCGGCAATCTGTATAAACTGATTCACCGCTTTGCCTATTTTTATTTCCCATTACTCATCCATTTTAGAAAGTCTATCAATTAAATCGTCCAAGATATTTCTCACCGTAGGGTAACTGACCCCCATACTTTTCGCCATGCCCTTCAAACTTCCGCTCGATTTGACAAACGCAAGAATAAACTGCTGCTCTTTATCTGAAAGCCGTGCCAGCACAGGCAGTTCAAAATCTCCGCACACTTCCGTGCGGCATTCTCCACAGAAAAGCCTACCCACCCTCAACGGTGCATTACACGCAGGGCATTGCAACGGCAAACGTTTCTTTATTTCTCCCATATCATTTCAGTTTTTTCACAAATGTACTGACAGAAGCTATCAAAGCACTGTTCACCGGTAGAGAAGGATTCCCATAAGTAAGCATCTGCTGCTGTACGGCCTTTGACTCACAATCTTTCAGCACATGGTTCATCTTATCAATCAAAAGCAGCTCGGCAGCCGGGCAACCCTTTTTCAGAAATTCGGCATCCTCCACCGATACCTGAATATCATTTTTACCCTGAACAATGAGGACCGGCACTTTGACGGAAGCAATCACCGTCCGGGGATTATACTTGAACCAGGAAATCAAATAAGGCTGGACAGAAGCCCGATACAATGATTGCAGATAAGCCGGCACGTCACTCACTTCCTTGCCGTTTTTCAAAGACCCGTTAATGGATGCCACCTCTTTCCGCACCGCTTCCGGATTCTGTTGAGCGGTCACTTGCGCCTCTATAATCTCGTAGGCAGGACGACCCGCACCGGCAATCGAGATATAGCCTTTCACCTTCGGCCGGTTCTGACAGGCCAACATTCCAATCAGCGCCCCTTCGCTATGTCCTGCCACCGTGATCGTCGTAAAACGTTTCTCTTTCGACAGGTAATCAATCCAGCCAGTTACATCGTTCACATAATCTTCAAAACGAAGTTTCGCTTCCTCCTTACCAGCCGACGCACTGGTTCCTATCCCCCGCTTGTCAAAGCGCAAGGAAGCGATGCCGTTTGCCGCCAAGCCTTCTGCCAGGAACTTCAACGAATTATTCCTCAAATTGCCAATGGCTGAATTACCATCCATATCCGTAGGTCCGGATCCGGCTATAATAAGCACCACCGGACAGGTTTTCACCCCACCGGGCAAAAGCAGTTTTCCTTTGATTTGTCCTTCCTTGGTGTTCAACACCACATTTTCTTCCAAAGGAAGCACCTGTGCCCGACAACAAAGACCGCACAGGAAAAATAAACCGGCTAAAATAAAATTCAAATGTTTCATCTATTACGTATTTTAAGATTATTCATTTAACAAATATAGTGATTATATTGAATAAAGCGAATCAATATTTGAATGTTGTTAAGCATCAGTTTTATTTTATTCAATACTATTTCATTTTATCTTCAACATGGATAGAATCAACTAGTTTTGCCACTAAAAAAGAACCGTTACACACGCCTACTTTTGCTGGGAAAGAAATAAATCTGCAACTAATTTCAAAAAAGGATTTTTTATCATTTCCCTTTTCTTATTCATCCAAACAAACTATCTTTGCCACGTTTTGTTCCGCGTACCTCCGACTGATGCGAGGAAGCGGATGAAAAGGGAATCAGGTGCAAGTCCTGAACAGTCCCGCTGCTGTGAGCTCCATCTACCCCTATAAGGGGATAGGTTTACTTATCCACTCACGCCACTGCCTGTATATATAATTAAGGTGGGAAGGCAAGTAAACAGGAGTAAGTCAGAAGACCTGCAAAACGTAAAGTCATCGACCGTCGCTTTCGAGGAAAGAGCAGCGGTAAGAATGCGGTATTTATTCATTAATATGTTTTTTTAAATGAAAGGAAATAACCAGGCTTATAAGCTATGGCTTTGTCTGCTTTGCAGCTTTATCCTATTGCCGCTTGAAATACAGGCACAGGAGAAAGGAGATTCCATTACCGGGAAAGTGCATAAAATAGACGAAGTTACGGTTACGGCTGAACGTACCAAGCAACAGGTTAAAAGTAGCAGTCCCTTCCAACAACTCAACAAGAAGCAATTGCAACAACAAGGCATTACGGATATTGCTGATGCTTTACGTCGCTTCTCAGGAGTCAACATAAAGGATTATGGGGGTGCAGGAGGAATGAAAACTATCTCCGTTCGGAGTTTAGGAGCCAAACATACAGCCGTAGTTTATGACGGGGTTACACTCAGTGATTGTCAAAGCGGACAAATAGACTTGTCTCGTTTCTCTATTGACAATATCCAGCAAATTTCACTGACCATTGGGGACAATGAAGATATTTTTGTACCGGCACGTACAGTTGCTTCTGCTGCCGCCTTAAAATTACAAAGCATATCCCCGGATTTTTCAAACAAAAAAAATCACTTGACGGGACAGATAAAGACAGGTTCTTTCGGGATGATTAATCCCCTTATCCGCTACGAACAAAAGTTTAACGAAAAGATTTCAGCATCTACCACTGGTGAATTTATGAGGGCAGATAACCTATATCCTTTCACTTTAGTCAACGGAGATTATGTTTCCAAAGAAAAACGCTATAACAACAACATTCAAACCTACAGAGGAGAACTGAATCTTTACATCAGCCCTAATAACAGAAGCACACTGAACGGAAAGATTTATTATTACGATACAAATCAGCAATTACCCGGTGCAGTCATTCTTTACAACGCGAAAAGCCGTGAGAAGTTACGCGAACGAAATTTCTTTTCACAAGTACATTACCGTACTTATTGGGAAAATAATCTTTCTTTGTTAATCAATGGGAAATTTAACTGGAGCCAATCTCATTACCACGATGAAGGAGGAAAATACCCCGGAGGAGAATTAAACGACCGTTATTTCCAACGAGAATACTATACATCAGGAGCATTACTATATACTCCGACTAGTCACTGGAGCATGGTTTATGCGGCAGATTACATATATAATAACCTAAATGCCAATACTCCTAACAATACAAGCCCTTACCGGCATTCTATATTACAAACAGCAACTCTCCGATATCAAACTGATAACATAACAGCTGTTGCCATACTACTCGGATCGATATATCTTAATGGTGCAAAAGAAGGAAACGGAGCTGAGAACCGGCGAAAATTATCCCCTTCCTTCTCTTTTTCATGGAAACCTTGTACAGACGGACAGCTATACCTTCGGGCTTCCTATAAAGACATATTCAGAGTGGCTACTTTTTCTGAAAACTACTTTGACCGGATGGGTAGCCGTGATCTTCGTCCCGAAAAGGCTCAACAATATAATATAGGTATCACTTACCAGAACAACTTTACAAGCTGGCTACCAGCAATCAGTCTGACATTGGATGGGTATTATAATAAGGTAAAAGATAAAATTGTGGCAATGCCCTATAATATGTTTATCTGGAATATGGTAAATTTAGGCAAAGTAGAAATTTGGGGAGTAGATGCCAATATAAACACCACTTTCCAACTTGCAAAACATTATTCCTTACTATTGACTGGAAACTATACCTATCAATATGCAGTAGATAAAACAGACCCGGAAGTCGTATATTACAAACATCAGATTGCATATACCCCACGTCATAGCGCAGGTGCTTCTTTAGCCTTGGAAAATCCTTTCATAAATGCTTCTCTTCATGCTACAGGTGTGAGCAAACGATATATTGCTTCCGAAAATCGTCCAAGTAATGAAATGGATGGATATATAGAATACGGACTTTCATTATACCGCAGCTTCAAGATAAAGAAGTTTACATACAATCTTCGGGGAGATATTATCAATTTGGGAAATAAACAATATGACATAGTGAAAAGCTACCCGATGCCGGGTAGAAGCTATAAACTAACTTGCAGTATTCATTTTTAAAAATTATATAAGTATGAAATTCAAACATTTATTTTTTGCAGCAGCCTTATTTAGTATAGCTCCGCTGTTCTGTGCTTGTAACGATGATGACAATGAGATCGAAGTTCCTAGAGATCCGGAAGAAGACCCTTCTTCACAACCCGACACGACTCCCGAAGTAACTTCGCCAACCGAGGCAACAGGCTTGTACGTTATTAATGCAGGTAATCTTAGCAACAATGTTAATGGAACACTTTCTTTTATTAACTTTGAAAAAGGAACAGCAAGCAATAATGTATTTTTTGACATAAACAAAAGAAGTTTGGGAAGTACCCCTCAAGATGCAATAGTGTACGGTTCGAAAATGTATATTGCCATATATGGTTCAAATATTATAGAAATAGTAAACAAAAATACAGCTAAATCCATCAAACAGATTGTTCCGACATCCACTCAAGGGGAAGGTCCACGTGATATTATAGCTGCTAATGGAAAAGTATATGTTTCTATGTATGATGGGTACGTTTCCCGTATCGACACCCTTAGTCTAACTATCGATGCAACATTAAACGTTGGTCCAAATCCAGAAGAGATGACAGTGGCCAACGGCTACCTGTATGTTGCTAACTCAGACGGAATGAATTACGGTGCAGATTATGCAAATGGAAAAAGTGTTTCTAAAATAGGCCTAAAGACATTTACAGAAGCAAAAAGAATACCCGTAGGACTAAATCCCACTAAAATTTGTTCTACTACGGAAGGAAACGTATATGTCTTAGCAATGGGTAATTATAATGACATATCAGCTAAAGTACAAAAAATTGACAATATGAATGTTGTTACAGATGTAACGGAAGCAACATTAATGACTGTAAAAGATAATACCCTTTACCTTATCAATGCTCCTTATGGCGCAACGGCAAATACTTATTTCAGTATAGATACAAAAACAGGAAATGAAACAAAAAATTTAATAGATCAACCTGTTGATAGCCCTTGTGGCATCGCAGTCAATCCATTTACCGGAAACATTTATATCAGTTCTTACAATATGGTTGGAGGATGGCCAAGTTATACCACTGATGGCTATGTAAACGAATATTCGGCAAACGGCAAATTTACAAACAAATACAATGTAGGGGTAGGTCCATGCGGATTAACCTTCTTACTGAAATAATAAAATATGGTTTTGCTTCTCTTCACTTTTGATGAAGGAAGCAAAACTACAATTATTTCCCTCATAAATTAAATAATCTCATAAAACTTTCCTCACTTTTTTACCGTACTTTTGTACAGGATTCACAAACAAACCTAGAAAAATGAACAGCAAAGAATTACAGCTCATTATAAAATGTGGAGAAACCAGTACGGTACAATTCAAGGAATGCTTTCCCAACCAAGACAGTATTGCCGCCGAAATGGTAGCTATGTCCAATGCTCGTGGTGGAATGATACTATTCGGCATAAAAGACAAAACGGGAGAAATCATCGGCTTGTCTTATCAGGAAATCCAGCAACTCAATTCTATCTTGGCCAATATAGCCACTAACTTGCTTCGCCCGGTTATCTATATACAGACGGAAACCGTTATTGTAGATGAACGTTCCCTTCTTATCGCCCACATAGCAGAAGGTGATAACAAACCTTACAAGGATTTGAACGGGATAATCTGGACTAAACAAGGGGCGGATAAGCGCAAAGTAATGGAGAATAGTGAAATTATGCGTTTATTCCAATGCTCCGGCATACTGTACGCTGACGAGCAACCCATTCCTTTCACTTCCGAAAAAGATATCAACGGATATGCTTTGGACAACTTTATCCGCAAAGAATATGGTCGCGAAAAAGATTCATTCGGTATTCTATACACAGAACTTTTACACAACCTTCATATCATGAAAGAGGACAGAATGACTTTGGCAGGCCTGCTGTTCTTCGACAAAGACCCTCAGCAGTACCGTCCAACTTTTGTCATCAAAGCTGTTTCTTTTTTTGGTAACGATATAGGAGGTATCAACTATCGGGACAGTAAAGATATCACCGGCACACTGCCCGAATTATTTGAAAAGGGAATGTCTTTTCTGAAAGCAAATCTTCATAATATACAGGCAGGACAAGGATTTAATTCTATCGGAAAACTGGAAATATCAGAAGTGGCATTAGAAGAAATCTTGCAGAATGCCTTGGTACATCGTGATTATACGCGTAATGCACCGATAAGATTACTCATTTTTGATAACCGTGTAGAGATTATCAGCCCGGGATGCCTTCCCGATGGGTTGACGGTGGAAAGCATCAAACTGGGAAGCGCCGTAGTACGCAATCCTTTCATTGCTAATTTCTGTGCTAAAACGATGCCTTATCGCGGGCTGGGCTCGGGGATTATACGTGCACTTCAAGAAGAGCCGAATATAAAATTCATTAATGAGCCGGTAGGTATGCAGTTCATTTCAGTAATAGACAGAATCGCTGATGAGGGAGTAAACAAAGATGAGGGAATAAATGAGGGAATAAATGAGGGAATAAATGAGGGAATAAACGAACTTGAAAGCCTTATCCTCACCTTCTTGGAAAAGAAACCCGGTGCAAAAGGATATGAAATTGCAGAATATATCCAAAAAGGAGCTGCTACGACAGAGCGTTATTTACGATCACTGAAAGATAAAGAATTAATAGAATACAAAGGTTCCCGTAAAACCGGCGGATATTATAAAAAATAACATGAAACAAGTAATCCTATTCATCTTCTTACTTGCCCTTCTTTCCTCCTGCGGCGGAAAAAGCAAGAGTTCTTCTGTAATAGAAGCAGAAAAAGCAATCCCTTTGCGTTATGCAGAAAACCTCAGCCTGTCTGCAACCGAAGACTATACCATTGCCCGTCTGCGCAATCCATGGGATACGACCCGGATACTGCACACCTATGTCTTGGTTGACAAAAAAAAGTCCCTGCCTGCCGACTTGCCGGAAGGGACACTTGTCCGCACGCCATTGAGTAAGGCCGTTGTTTACTCATCCGTACATTGCGGATTGCTCAACCAGATTGGTGCATTGAAAAGTATTGGAGGAGTCTGCGATTTGAAGTATATCAAACTGCAAGAAGTGCAGGATGGCTGCCGCACAGGAAGCATCGCCGATGTAGGGAATGGAATGAACCCGGATATAGAAAAGATAATCGACCTGCATCCCGATGCCATTATGCTCTCCCCTTTTGAGAACAGTGGCGGATACGGACGGGTGGAGAAACTCAACATCCCCATTATCGAATGTGCAGACTACATGGAAACTTCGGCATTGGGACGTGCCGAATGGATGCGTTTCTACGGCCTTCTGTTCGGTGAGGCACAAAAAGCGGACAGCTTGTTTGCCGAGGTGGAAAAAAACTATAATGAGCTGAAAGCATTGGTTGCTCCCCTTTCATCTGCACCGAGCGTTATCAGCGAACTGAAGAATGGTTCGGCATGGTATGTTCCGGGAGGGAAAAGCACCTCCGCACGGATTTATGCGGATGCCGGGGCAAATTATGTGTTTGCCAATGACGAGCATAGCGGTTCTGTTCCCCTAGCCTTCGAAACCGTGTTTGACAAAGGGCAGAATGCAGACTTTTGGCTCATCAAATATAATCAGGCCATTGACAAGACTTATAAGGAATTGGAGCAGGACTATGCTCCATACACCGGTTTCCGCGCATTCAAGGAACGCAACATTTATGGATGCAACACAGGGAAGGTAGACTTTTACGAAGATTCCCCTTTCCATCCCGACCGGTTGCTGAAAGATTTGATAAAAATATTCCATCCTACGCTTTTAGAAGGGTATGAATTAAAATATTTCACTAAATTAGCGGAGTGATTTTGAAGAATAAAGGAACGAAATACGGTATCATACTGCTCCTCCTCATCCTTGCATTGACAGGAGCCAACCTGTTGTTCGGTTCGGTAAACATCCCTGCCGAGGCGGTGTGGCATATCCTTACAGGCAATGAAGTAGAAAAGGCGAGTTGGAGTTTTATTGTCTGGGAATCCCGCCTGCCGCAAGCGGTTACGGCTTTACTCTGTGGAATGGCGTTAGCCTCATCGGGACTGATGTTGCAAACGACTTTCAATAATCCCCTGGCCGATCCTTCCATCTTGGGCATCAGTTCAGGGGCAAGTCTGGGGGTTGCTTTGGTCATGCTGGCAGGTGCAGGAACAATCACCGCCGGCGTATTTACTTTATCCGGTTTTATTTCCGTCATTATCGGAGCGTTTATAGGATCCATGCTGGTGATGGGAATCATTCTATTCTTCTCCACTTTGATAAAAAACAGCATTATGCTGCTCATTATAGGTATCATGATAGGGTATATCACTTCATCTGCCATCTCCCTACTCAACTTTTTCTCCACGGCAGAAGGAGTACATTCCTACATGATTTGGGGAATGGGAAACTTTGGAGGAGTATCTTTACAACAGCTTCCCTTTTTCTCTCTGGTTACAGCGACAGGGCTGCTGATTACCATACTCTTGATAAAACCTCTGAATGCCTTGCTGCTAGGCACACGCTATGCCGAAAACCTAGGAATTAACATTCGCCGTACACGCAACCTGCTGCTTATCGCCACCGGAATACTGACAGCAATAACAACTGCTTTTTGCGGTCCGATTTCTTTCATCGGACTGGCTGTACCTCATATCGCCCGTCTGATGTTGGGAACATCCAATCATAATTCCTTGCTGCCCGTCACTATGCTGACCGGCGGAGTGATTGCACTAGTTTGTAACTTTATCTGTATTTTGCCGGGCGAAACAGGTATCATTCCGCTAAACGCCGTCACCCCGGTCATTGGTGCGCCCATTATTATTTATGTCATTGTGAACCAACGTAAAATCCAGTATTTCAACTGATGGAAAAGCAAGCTGTTATCACCGCAACAGACCTATGTATAGGTTATCGCACCCATAAAGAAGAGAAGAAAGTGCACGAACACCTTTCTTTCGAGCTTTACCCAGGAGAACTGACCAGTCTGCTTGGAGCCAACGGAGCCGGAAAATCGACGTTACTTCGTACATTATCCGCCTCACAACCCTCTTTAGCCGGAGATTTACAATTACTGGACAAACCTTTACAACACTATTCGGAAAAAGAACGTTCCCGTACCATTGGCGTGGTTTTGACGGACAAGACCCAAGCAGGAGGATTGACCGTGTATGAACTGGTAGCTTTGGGACGCCAGCCGCACACGGGGTTCTTCGGAAGATTGCACCGGCATGACCATGCCATCATTCAAGAAGCCCTAAATGCCGTAGGAATCACTCACAAAGCACAAAGTTATACAGCCGAACTTTCGGACGGAGAGAGACAGAAAGTAATGATAGCCAAAGCATTGGTACAAGAATGTCCACTGATTATTCTGGATGAGCCAACCGCCTTTCTGGATGTAGTAAGCCGGATAGAAATCATGACTTTACTGCACAGACTGGCCGTGGAACAAAACAAGGCTATTCTGCTATCAACCCATGATATAGAACAAGCTCTAGTCCTGTCGGACAAGCTTTGGCTGTTGTCTAAAGAGAAAGGATTGCAATGTGGAGTGACGGAAGATATGATTCTAAGCCATCAGATGGACAACTTATTCTCACACAGTAATATCCGGTTCGATTATGATCACGGCATCTACTATCCAACCGTGAATGGAAAGCAGGAAATAACGGTGGAAGCGACAGATGAAACCTTGCTGCACTGGACTATCAACGCACTGAACCGTCACGGATATACTTGTCTGCAAGCCAAAAACGCTCCTGCCGGTCTGCCCCATCTACAAGTCATCGCCCCTGATGCCTTGTACCTCACCCGGGACGGGAAACATCGGACATTCACTTCGTTCGGAAAGTTGCTGGAAGAAATAAAATAAAGACACGCATCAATCATTCCGAATTATGCACAGTATCTTTCTGTAAATCAACGACATGCTGTGCAAATATATTCTAAATTCCCCTGAAACGGTTTGCCATTCTCCGCTGCCAAATTCTACTTGACGTATATTGGTTGTTCTAATCCCTGTGTCATAGTTGCGGTTGCTTCCTTGCAGGGGAGCGTCATAAGGCGTATTTTTGTCCATCTGCATTTGTTGCTTCACTCGAGTGAAGAGGCGATTTCACTTAGGTGAACAGCCGTTTCTGCCTAGGTGAAACAGTTGCTTCACCCGGGTGAAATATCAAATGGAACGGAGTGAAAATATGATAGGAATAGGCTCTTGTTACATACGTAACAGGATTCGATAGCCGGAAGCATACCACCGATTGAGGGGGATTTGAGAAACCTTCACACAGAAAGTGGTTAGTAATGAGCATGTTGCTGTGACGGAACTTTTTTGTTCTTCATGTAAATGAACCCAAAGTAACTATTCAATCCACCCCCACGGTGAACCATTGGATAGTTACTTTGGACTTTTGGCCCCCTCTCTTATCAGAATTTCTAAAAGCTATTCTCTCATCAAATAGCCTTTGAAACTTTCAAAGTCTTTTTCCATCGGAATACTTTGTTTAGTTCCTTTCATAAACTCTTGCAGTTTGGTGGGAATCTCCACTTTGTCACCAATGATACCTTCCACAGTTTCCAGGAATTTAGCCGGATGTGCCGTTTCTAGAAAAATACCCGTCTCGCAGGGGAACAATCCTTCGGATAAAGCACGATAACCGCAGGCTCCATGCGGATCGAGCAAGTAACCGGTTTCCCGATATACCTCACCCACCGTTTCACGAATCTGTTCATCCGTATAAGTCGCACCAGAGATATCCGCTGTTATGGCAGCATGACTGTTATCATACAATGCCAGTACACGGGCAAAATTACTTGGATCTCCCACATCCATTGCATTGGCAATAGTAGCAATGGAAGGACGAGGGTTGTATTTTCCGGTCTGCAAGTATTGGTAGAAAATATCATTCCGGTTATTGGCTGCAATAAAACGCTTGACAGGCAAGCCCATGCGTTTACCAAATAGTCCGGCGGTGATATTACCAAAGTTTCCGCTAGGTACGCATACTACCAGATGATCCGCTTTTCCTTCTTTCTTTAACTGCGCGTAGGCATAGAAGTAATAAAATGCCTGTGGCAGGAAACGAGCCACATTGATGGAGTTGGCAGAAGTCAACTTCATGTGTGCATTCAAGTCAGCATCCATAAACGCATTCTTAACCAATGCCTGGCAGTCATCAAAAGTACCGTCCACTTCTAGCGCTGTAATATTCTGACCCAGAGTCGTGAACTGCTTTTCCTGAATTTCACTGACTTTTCCTTTCGGATAAAGCACATACACATGAATACCTTCCACTCCGAGGAAGCCATTGGCTACAGCACTACCGGTATCCCCCGAAGTCGCAACCAGTACATTCACCTGCTTTTGCCCTTCTTTTTTAATGAAGTAGCCCAACAAACGGGCCATGAAACGTCCACCTACATCTTTAAATGCCAATGTGGGACCATGAAACAGTTCCAAAGAGTAAATATTATCTTTTACCTTTACGGCAGGAACATCAAAACTCAATGTATCATAAACTATCTGCTTCAGTGTTTCAGCAGGAACATCCTCACCGAAGAAAGCATCGGCCACGCGATAAGCAATTTCCTGAAACGACAGATTCTCAATCTGATCATAAAACTCTTGCGGCAATGGCTTGATGGCCTCGGGCATATACAAACCTTTGTCAGAAGCCAGTCCCTTCACTACAGCTTCTTCCAAAGAAGCATCGGGAGCCTGGTGATTCGTACTGTAATATTTCATAGTAAACAATTTTTCAATGTGTTAATGTGCTAATGTGCCAAGGGCTTTACATGGAGGATTGCCATTGGGGCAAATTAGCAAACTGCCACATTATTTTTTCATAAATTCATTCATAAACTCATCTTCTTTCAATATTCCATAACTGCCTTCCACACATGCCACTTCATCAAAGGTCTGCACACAGTCCGGTTCTATACCGGGATAATAGATAAGGAAAGGCACAGGTTCGGCCGTATGGGTACGGAGTTCGCAAGGCGTAGGATGATCCGGAAGCACGGCGATAGCCACAGGCTCATCCCAATCCTTCACTGCTTCATAAATAGGTCCTACAGCACGTTTATCCAGATTTTCAATAGTAAACTGCTTCAACTTAAAATCTCCTTCGTGACCGGCCTCATCACTGGCCTCAATATGCAGATACACAAAGTCGTCCGTCTTCAATGCTTCCAATGCCGCAGCAACCTTATTCTCATAATTCGTATTATATAAACCGGTAGCCCCCTCTACAGCAATACGGCGTAATCCTGCATAATGTCCTATGCCATTGATTAAGTCCACCGCTGAAATAACAGATCCTTTCTGTATGGCCGGATACTTCTCGAAAAGAGGTTCCATCTGCGGACGATAGCCCGGACTCCAAGGCCAGATACTATTAGCAGGATCTTTGCCTTCGGCTATACGTTTTTGATTAATCGGATGATCTGCCAATAATTTCTGAGAAGCCAGGATAAGATTATTAATCAATCCGGCCGTTTCCTGCGCCTCCGGTACTTCCGCCTTCACCATGAGCGGACGGAAAGGCTGCAAAGGTACATCATGGGGTGGGGTGCAGTCCAATTGTTTATTTCCCCCTTTTATCACCAACAAATGGCGATATTGTACACCGGTATAGAAATGAATCCGGTCAGAACCCAATTTTTCTTCCAAATATTTAACCAGCACATCAGCTTCTTCGGTAGTGATATGTCCGGCGGAGTGATTTTTTATCTTCCCATCTTCGATGCAGATAATATTACAACGCATAGCCATATCGCCCGGTTGCAACTCCACCCCGATGCTTGCTGCTTCCAACGGCCCACGACCTTCGTACACTTTCGGTAAATTATAGCCCATAACAGACATATTCGCCACTTCACTACCCGGATGAAATCCGGGAGCGACTGTAATCAATCTCCCGGTACGTCCCATAGCAGCCAATTTATCCATATAGGGTGTACTGGAGTATTGCAGCAATGTTTTGTTTCCTAGTGATTCAGCAGGCCAGTCGGCCATACCATCACCTAAAATAATAATATGTTTCATAAGCCTAAATATTAGCGATGCTCATGATATCGGCAAATACTCCGGCGGCAGTCACACTGGCACCGGCCCCATATCCTTGTATCATCATCGGATATTCTTTGTATCGCTCGGTTGTAAGCAGAATTATATTATTGCTGCCTTCCAAGCCATAGAACGGATGTTTACTGTCTACTTCCTGCAAAGACACACTGCCTTTCCCATTTTCCAGTTTGGCTACAAAACGCCAACGTTTGTTTTCATCCTCCAGCTTTTGACGACGTGATTCAAAATCCGCGTCCAAAGAAGGTACTTTCTTCCAGAATTCCTCCAATGAGCCTGCAAAGAAATCATTCGGTACAAAAAGATGTTTTTCCACGTCTTCCTGTTCCAATTTATATCCGGCTTCACGAGCCAGAATAACCAATTTGCGGATTACATCCTTGCCACTCAGGTCAATACGCGGATCGGGTTCCGAGTAGCGCTCTTCCTGTGCCATTTTTATGGTCTTACTGAAAGGAATATCCGCACTTATTTTATTAAAGATATAATTCAACGTACCGCTCAATACCGCCTCTATTTTCAAGATCTTGTCTCCACTGTTTATCAAGTCATTAATTGTGTTGATAATGGGAAGCCCTGCTCCTACATTGGTTTCAAACAAGAATTTCACACCGCGACGACGGGCTATTTGTTTCAGTTCACTATAAACGGAGTATTCGGAAGAAGCAGCAATTTTGTTGGCTGCTACCACCGAAATATTATTCATCAGAAAATCTTTATATAAGGATGCAACTTCTGCACTGGCTGTACAATCCACAAACACAGAGTTGAATATATTCATACCTATAATCTCGTCATGCAACACCTGGGTGGACGAAGGCATTCCTTTCTCTGCCAACTCTTCCTTATACTGTGACAAGTCTACGCCTGCACGGGTAAACAACGCATGATGTCCATCGGCTATACCTACCACTTTTAGTTTCAAACCGCGTTCCTGCATCAACTTTTGTTGCTGACAACGGATTTGCTCTATCAAACTGCCTCCTACCGTACCTGTACCGCAGATAAAAAGGTTCAGCACCTGATATTCGGACAAGAAGAACGAATCATGAATCACATTCAATGATTTGCGCAGTGACTTGGATTCTACCACGAAAGAGATATTGGTTTCTGAAGCACCTTGCGCACAAGCAATCACACTAATGCCGTTACGGCCTAAAGTCCCGAACAACTTACCGGCGATGCCTGGTGTATGTTTCATGTTCTCACCGACAATAGCAATGGTGGCCAAATTCATTTCGGCAACTACCGGACTGATTTCCCCCATTTCTATTTCTTTGGAGAATTCCTCATTCAGCACTTCACAAGCTAGCGCCGCATCTTGATTACGCACACCGATAGAAGTACTGTTCTCGGAAGATGCCTGCGATACCATAAACACGCTGATTCCGTTTTGTGCCAATGCTTTAAAAATTCGGAAATTCACTCCGATCACTCCCACCATTCCCAGGCCGGTAACCGTAATCAAACTCGTATCATTGATGGATGAAATACCTTTAATGGCTTTAGAACCGGAATTAACTTCCTGCTTTATGATAGTTCCCTCGCCTTGAGGATTGAACGTATTCTTAATCAGAATAGGGATATTCTTATGACATACCGGATAAATAGTCGGTGGATAAACCACTTTCGCTCCAAAGTTACAAAGCTCCATCGCTTCCACATAGCTCAACTCATTAATGGTATAGGCCGTACTGATTACACGCGGATCCGCCGTCATGAAACCATCCACATCCGTCCATATTTCCAAGCTATCCGCATTCAGTGCCGCAGCTATGACAGAAGCGGTATAATCTGAACCGCCACGTCCCAAATTAGTCACTTCACCACTGTTCTTATCAGTAGAAATAAATCCGGGAACCAATGCCACTTCCGGTAATTTCTGAAAAGCTTCTTTAACCAAGCAAGTAGTCAATTCGGAATCTAGAATATGCTTGGCATGTTTTTTTTCAGTCTTAATGAAGTTGCGTGAATCATACCATACCGCACCCTTTATCAACGAAGCTACAATAATAGACGACAAGCGCTCACCATAACTTACAATAGTAGCCGACGTTTTAGACGACAAGTCCTTTATCAGATAAATTCCCTGAAAAATATCCTTCAGCTCACTCAACAATTCGTTGACCTTATCCAATAAAACAGTACGCTCATTACCTGCCGGAATTACGGTATATACCATTTCAATATGACGATTCACAATTTCACGATATTCTTTCTCGTATGCGGAATCCCCATTGGCAGCCATCTGCGAAGTATTGATTAACTTGTCAGTAATACCACCCAAAGCTGATACAACTACGATTACAGGCTCTTCAACTGCCTCTACTATCTGTTTGACACTTAAAATGCTGTTCACGGAACCTACGGATGTTCCGCCGAATTTCATAACTTTCATGCAATTATCTATTTTTGTCCCAGCTTCTTTTGTCATTCTGCCCTTCTCACCATTTCAAGTCCGGTAAAGAATCTACTTTCGTTTCACTCAGCATGACAACGAAAAGAAACTGTTTCTGTTTACACTAAAAAAATAAAATTAAAAGCTTGTTTTGCTTACGTCCGTAAGCGTGTATCACGTAGAAACACATATACTATCCTTAACCCCGAGGGGTCATTGTTGTGGATGTGGACATTGTAGTTGTCATGTGCCCCATCCCTAATGTGGTGGTTGTATGGAGATAGTACATCGTCATTTTATAATTGTTCTTCTTCTGTTTTTTATTTGAACGATGCAAATATAAAAACAATTTCCTACAATCTATCACAATTTCCCATTTTTTTGCGATAAAATATAAGAATACTTTTTATTAAGGCAGAAATAAGACAAAATAGCGGTGAAAAAGAAGGAAAAACAGGAGGATTCACCACAGATTACACAGATTCACACAGATTTAGTTGACCCAACTCTTTAGTATCAATCGTCATAATCCGTGTGAACCGTTATAAATCCACATAATCTGTGAATCTGTGTAATCTATGGTGAAACTATCCCCCGTCAGAAATTATAAGCAACACCTACCCCCAATATTTCTTTGAACTGAACTTTCGCCCCTCTTTTAGTTCCATCCTCTTCAAAAGTCTTCACATCATTATCATATTTCAAAGTCGTATTGATGGTGGCGGACAAAAACTTATTAATTTTCATGCTGATCAATACATCCCAATTTACATCCACATTACCAAACTGGCTACTGTAAGGAGTAAAGAAATCGGCTGTTGTAATCATGCTCACATTTTCCATAAGTGGCATCTCGGCCCTGCCTTTCAGATAAGCGCCGCATTCTATTTTGAAACGATCTCCCGGATCCACACCAAAAGCTCCTATCTCCGAAAGATAATCATCTTCCACAAAAGTCATTTTTGCAGAAACCGGAGAAAGAAAAACAGAATAGTTACTCTTAGGGCGATACTCCATACCTAATGAGATATTAGAATAAGCCGGTGCAAAGAAGTTCGAGATATAGTGAGTCTTGTCCGGATAGTTGTATCCTTTGGCAAATTGTGTATTCAAGTCTCCCATTAAAGTATAATACCATACATTATTAGTGGAATATCCTAATTGGGTAGAAAGGCCTATTTTATCGGTAGTCTTTCTCATTCCCTGCGATTTTGTTTTGGACAGGCCATAATCCAATATCAGGTTAGTCACCCATAGCCAGTTTCCATTTTTATGAGTCAACGAACCATTCAGGTAAGCGTTTCCCGATAAGGCATTCTCACCACCGGCCGACCAGTTAGTCATGGCGGTTTGTGACAAATTCAGACCGGTAACACCATTCAGTACCCATGCCCCTTCCTTATATCCTTTATCATCGGTTTGAGCATATATGCCGGTTGACATAACGGCAAGTAATATTAAAAAGAATATACGCTTCATTTCAGTTTTATTTTTTAGTTCTTTAATTTATAAGACGTCTTAATAACTAAAACGGAATAATCTTTCCATTTGTTCAGGTATTTTTCATTTCGATAAGAAAGCAGCCTTGAAAAGCCTGAAACATCCAGCTACTTCTGAAAAGAGAAAAAACCTTTAATACTTTTTTATCTGACCCCTTATTGGTATGCAGAACTATTTCCTTACCTTTGTACAAATTCAGCCTCAAGTTGTGCTGTTTTAATTATCCCGTAAGAATATGGCAAAGGAAAAAACTGTATATGTATGCACCAACTGTGGGCAGGATTCACCCAAATGGGTAGGGAAATGTCCGTCTTGCGGTGCATGGAACACATACGTAGAAGAAGTTGTACGCAAGGAACCTGCAAATAAAAGACCGGTATCCGGTCTGGAACCCGTAAAAAGCAAGCCTGTCACACTGAATGACATAACCGGAGGAGACGAGCCTCGAATTGATATGCAAGACGAAGAGCTGAACCGGGTATTGGGAGGTGGCTTAGTACCGGGCTCACTCGTTTTACTGGGTGGTGAACCGGGGATAGGCAAATCTACCTTGGTGTTGCAAACCGTACTTCATCTGCCTGACAGAAAAGTATTGTATATTTCGGGAGAAGAAAGTGCACGACAATTAAAACTACGTGCAGACCGTATCCCGCATAATTCTTCCGACTGCCTGATCGTCTGTGAAACTTCATTGGAGCAGATTTATATACATATAAAGAATACACAACCCGATCTCGTCATCATCGACTCTATTCAAACCATCTCCACTGAAACAATAGACTCTTCTCCCGGCAGTTTAGTACAGGTGCGTGAATGTTCCGCCTCTATTTTGAAATTTGCCAAAGAAACAAATACGCCGGTCATCTTAATCGGCCATATCAATAAAGAAGGAAGCATTGCCGGACCGAAAGTACTGGAACATATTGTAGACACCGTATTGCAATTTGAAGGTGACCAACATTATATGTACCGCATTCTTCGCAGCATCAAGAACCGTTTCGGAAGCACTGCCGAACTGGGCATTTATGAAATGCGACAAAATGGTTTGCGCCAAGTGAGTAACCCGTCCGAACTGTTGCTTAGCCAAGACCATGACGGAATGAGTGGAGTCGCTATCGCCTCTGCCATAGAAGGTGTCCGTCCTTTCTTAATTGAAACACAAGCCTTAGTCAGTTCGGCTGTATATGGAAATCCGCAACGTTCTGCCACCGGATTTGATTTACGACGTATGAATATGCTTCTGGCAGTACTCGAAAAACGGGTAGGATTCAAACTGGCACAAAAAGATGTCTTTTTAAACATTGCGGGTGGATTGAAAGTGAATGATCCGGCCATCGACCTGTCTGTCATCAGTGCCATTCTATCCAGCAATATGGATACAGAGGTAGAACGCGATACCTGCATGGCCGGAGAAGTGGGACTAAGTGGTGAAATCCGACCTGTAAACCGTATTGAACAGCGAATCGGAGAAGCGGAAAAGTTAGGCTTTAAACGAATCCTTATACCAAAACATAATTTACAAGGAATGGATACATCAAAATTGAAAATAGAAATTATTCCGGTCAGAAAAGTGGAAGAAGCATTCCGGGCCTTGTTTGGATAAAAATCTATTTTCCCTTTTAAGACTTAATTTGAAGAATGATATAAAATGACAAAAGATAAATCTCACACCCCTACCTGCGTAGATTGCGGCACACAGAACTGCAAGTTCAAAGAGCGCACCTACCCCGAATTTTGCCTGACAACCCATTTGGAACAAGAAGACTTGGAATGGGCATTGAAACGATATAACGAAAACCACAACGTAATGGTGGCCAGTGCCGAAGTGGAATATGAAGGTTATTGCCGGTTAACCCGTGTGGAAGAAATCATGACTTTTGCACGAAAGATGGGATATCAAAAAATAGGAATTGCTTATTGTATCGGGTTGGTAAATGAAGCCCGTATTTTTGCCCGTATCCTCCGTGCTAACGGCTTTGAGGTTTACTCAGTAATCTGCAAAGTAGCCGGAGCAGCCAAATCCTCTATTGGAATCCCCAAAGAATGTGAGAATATCGGTGCTGCTATGTGTAACCCTATCCTGCAGGCACGTCTTCTCAACCAAGCACATACAGAGTTAAATGTGGTGATCGGACTGTGCGTAGGACATGACAGCCTGTTCTACAAATACTCTAATGCCTATACTACAACTTTGGTGACCAAAGACCGTGTGACAGGACACAATCCTGCCGCCGCATTATATACCGCCAATTCCTATTATCGCAAAAAATTAATGCCGGAAGGCGAATAACCTAAACAAGAACCATGATACAAGAATTTCAAATAAGAGTCTTGCCTGAACAGGCAGCTAATGAACAGTCACTGAAACAATTCATCGGACGTGACAAGGGATTGGATATACGTACCATCCATGCCCTTCGTATCCTGAAAAGAAGCATAGACGCACGTCAGCGTACTATCTATGTAAACCTGAAAGTGCGTCTGTACATCAATGAAGTTCCGCAGGACGAGGAATTTATCCGCACTATATACAATAAGGTAGAAGGAAAGCCACAAGTCATAGTTGTAGGAGCAGGTCCGGGCGGACTGTTTGCAGCTTTACGATTAATAGAGTTAGGACTTCGGCCTGTCGTAGTGGAACGAGGAAAAAATGTACGCGATAGAAAAATAGATATCGCCCGTATCAGCCGTGAGCACAAAGTTGACTCCGAAAGTAATTATAGTTTCGGAGAAGGAGGAGCAGGAGCCTATTCAGATGGTAAGCTCTATACCCGAAGCAAAAAGCGGGGTAATGTAGACAAAATTCTGAATGTATTCTGTCAACATGGTGCCAGTACCTCCATTTTGGTAGATGCCCATCCGCACATCGGTACGGACAAGTTGCCGCGCGTGATTGAAAACATGCGGAATACCATCATAGAATGTGGAGGTGAAGTGCATTTCGAAACACGAATGGATTCCCTTATCATAGAAAAAAACAAAATCACAGGTATAGAGACAAATACCGGAAAGACTTTCAAAGGACCTGTTATTCTGGCTACCGGACACTCCGCACGGGATGTATATCAGTGGTTGTATGATAATGGTGTAGAAATGGAAGCCAAAGGTATTGCGGTAGGAGTACGTCTGGAACACCCGTCCATGCTGATTGACCAGATACAATATCATAATAAAAACGGACGTGGAAAGTATCTGCCTGCCGCCGAATATAGCTTTGTGACACAAGCAGAAGGACGTGGAGTCTATAGTTTTTGTATGTGTCCGGGAGGATTCGTAGTTCCCGCCGCAAGCGGTCCGCATCAAATTGTAGTAAACGGCATGAGTCCCAGCAACCGTGGCTCCAAATGGAGCAATTCCGGAATGGTAGTAGAAATCAGACCGGAAGACCTGTCGGACAATAGTCTTTTTACAGAAGAATTAAAAACGAAAAGTGAAGAATTAAAAGCCACGAATAAAAATAATGGTCAATGGACTACCGGCCATTGTCCATTAACCATGATGTATTTTCAAGAGGCATTAGAAGCCACCTGCTGGCAACAAGGCAATATGCGCCAAACCGCACCCTCACAACGAATGATGGACTTCACCCGCAAAAAACTAAGCTATGATTTACCTGACAGTTCGTATAGTCCGGGATTAGTTTCCTCTCCTCTGCATTTTTGGATGCCCACATTCATCACCAGCCGTTTGATCAAAGGCTTCCAACAATTTGGGAAAAGCAGTCATGGCTTTCTGACCAATGAAGCAGCGATGATTGGTGTCGAAACACGCACATCGGCTCCGGTACGGATTCTGCGAGATAACGAGACACTGCAACACGTCACTATCAACGGGTTATTTCCTTGTGGAGAAGGGGCAGGTTATGCCGGCGGAATTGTTTCAGCAGGTATTGATGGAGAAAGATGTGCGGAAGCCGTTGCCACTTATTTAGGTATAGAGGAGGATTGAATCTGTCCGAAAATGATTTACTGTATACATTTGGGCGCATTAAATGCGCCCCTACAGTAAATAAATGATTTGCGATATTATTTTATTATTCTTTCTTATTGGAAGTAAAGTCTTCTTTTATCAGCTTGCACCAATCAGCAATACGTTTACTGGTCAATTGAGCCTGATTTTCTTGGTCAATTACCAAACCGCAGAATTTTTCACCACGTACTGCCCTCGATTGGTTGAAGGTATATCCGTCTGTCGAAGTAAAACCTACCAACTCAGCCCCCGCCTTTTGAAAAGCATCTGCTAAAATCCCCATTCCATCCACAAAATTATCAGGATAGTTCTTCTGATCCCCCAAACCGAATATTGCTACTTTCTTTCCCTTTAAATCCAACGACTCCAATTCGGGAACCAGTTCGTCCCAATAAGTAGGAAGTTCACCATCAAACCAAGTTGACGCTCCCACTATCATATTGTCATACGCTTGAAAATCATTCTGCCAAGCCTTTTCTATCAAAACGACTTCTATTACTTTCACTCCTCCCAAATCTTCCCGAATCTTTTCAGCTATATGGGAAGTCTTGGCTGCATTCATTGCATAAAATAATCCTATTGTTTTCATAATTCTTTTTTATTCACCACAGATTAACACGGACAACATATAAAACAGTCCATGTAACCTGTGGACATTTGATTAATATTCCAGCAGTGTCCTGGCTGCATCATAAATTTTATCCTCAGTAGGTAAAATAGCCTTTTCCAATATAGGATGGAAACCTACAGGAGTGAAAACAGAACCTACACGCTGTACAGGAGCATCCAGATAACGGAACAGCTCCGTACCAATTCCGGCAGCAATTTCAGCTCCGAAACCAGAGAAAACTTTATCCTCATGAACCACCAAAGCCTTACTTGTTTTCTTCACTGACGCATAAATAGTTTCTTTATCCAGTGGAATAAGCGAGCGAAGATCAATCACTTCCACACTCCACCCCTCTTGAGCCAAGCGTTCAGCCACATTCAAACAGAAATGAGTTGTATTTCCATACGTTATCATACTTAAATCTGTACCTTCACGGCGGATACGCGCCTTCCCAAAAGGAACCTCAAAATCTTCGGGTACTACGGAAGAAGCCTCTACTGAATTATACAAGGCCTTCGGTTCAAGATATAAAGTAAACCCACGAGAGCGCATCGCAGTACGAAGCAACCCGGCCGCATCATCGGCAAAAGAAGGGCAAACAATCCGGGCCCCCGGCAAAGTAGCTAATGCACCCTCTATATTTTGAGAATGATAAAGTCCACCACCAATATATCCACCCGAGGCCAGACGTAATACAATATTGGGAACAAACTTCCCATTGCTACGCCAGTATTCATGAGTACACTCTACATATTGCTCCACAGCAGGCCAGAAATAATCGGCAAATTCAGCTCCTTCAATAACGACATGTATCTTAGGATCGAAACGACACATGCCATTTGCCGTACCCACAATATAGTCCTCTGCTATAGGAGCATTAAACACGCGGGCATCCCCAAACTCCTGCTGCATTCCTTTAGTAATATTGAATACTCCACCTTTCTCTTTATTCGCTACATCCTGCCCATAAATGAAAGTATCCGGATTATGGCGGAATTCCTCTTTCAACGTTTCGTTGATAGCAGTTACCATAAAGGCCTTCTCACCATTTTCTTCTTGATGAAGTCCCTCTTTATACTTTTCCGGTATATAAGGATCGGGCAAAACATAATCAAAGATACTTTTCGGATCAGGATCAGGCGCTGCAAGTGCTTTCCGGTTAGCAACCGACAGTTCTTTCTTTGCCGCTGTTTCTATCTGTTGCAACTCTTCTTCCGTAAGACGTTTGTAACGCAACAGCATCCGGCGGAATTTCATCAAAGGATCAGCCTCTTTTACATAAGCCAATTCGTTTTCATCCCGATACAACGTCTGTTTATCTGAATTAGAATGGGAACCAATACGGACACAATTGGCATGTACAATAACAGGAGTACGATGGGCTATGGCAAATTCACGGGCTTCACTCATGGCATTCATCGAGTCGAACACATCTTTGCCATTACAATGAATAATCTTCAGATTCTTAAAACCGGAAAAATTATCAGCATACTTCCGGGCAACTGTCTGATCCTTTTTGGGAACAGAGATACCGTACCCATTATCCTGCCATACAAATATCACAGGAAGACCTTCCCTACTGGCCCCGTTAATCGCCTCGTAAACATATCCTTCCGAAGAAGCAGACTCTCCATGCGAAGTGATCGCCACCCCCTTATGTCCATAATACACCATGGCACGCGCCACTCCGGCAGCATGAAGGTCATGCGTTCCGGTAGCGGACGACACATTTTCTATATGCCATTCGGGTTTAGCAAAGTGGTTGGACATATGACGTCCTCCACTGCCGGGATCAGTTGCTTTCGAAATGCCATTCAATATCAATTCCTCCACACTCATGCCTGCCGAAAGCACGGTCAGCATATCGCGATAGTATGGAAAAAGGAAGTCCTCTCCTTTGGTAAAGACTTGACCTACGGCCAATTGGATTCCGTCATGCCCCGCATAAGGCGCATGATAGGACCAACCCAATGATTGCAACAGATAAGACGGAGCTTTTTCATCAAGCGCACGTCCCAATACCATCAAATGATACCACTTTTTCAACGTTTCGGTATCAGTGGTCTTTATATCATATTTTTTCATTATATTATTTTTTTACTGTGATGAATGGTTATTCTTTCCAATTTTCCAGATAATCTTTTATCGCATAGAGGAATTGCCCCCCTAACATACCATCCACCACCCGATGATCGTATGACAAAGAAAGATACATTTTATGACGGACAGCAATCACATCGCCTTCAGAAGTTTCAATAACTGCCGGCTTCTTTTCGATATATCCCACACCGAGAATGGCAACCTGCGGCTGATTGATTATAGGAGTACCAAACAAAGACTTGAAAGTTCCAAAATTGGTAATCGTAAACGTACCACCCGAAATGTCATCCGACATCAGTTTATTATCACGCGCTTTCACCGCCAGAGTATCAATGGTCACAGCCAAACCATTCAAATTCAACCTGTCGGCATCATGTATCACCGGAACAATCAGATTTCCATCATTCAGTGAAACAGCAATACCGACATTGATATGCTTTTTAAACAGGATATTATAACCGTCTACAGATACATTTACCTGCGGATAGGCAACCAATGCCTTCGTTACGGCTTCGGTTATGGCAGGCATATAAGTCAATTTGACTCCTTCACGACGGAAAAAAGCCTCTTTATTCTTATCACGCCATTTCACGAGTTTGGTCACATCCACTTCTACCACATTCGTAACATGAGGAGAGGTATGTTTAGACATAACCATGTGATCGGCAATCATTTTCCGGACACGATCCATTTCTTTCACTTCCACGCCTTCTTGCGAACCGGAAACTGGGGGTGTTAAAGAGGAAGCCGATGATGGCGCAGTTGGAGAAGTCCGGACAGAAACAGCCTCAACAGATTGGGCGGATGCAGATACAGGTTCAGTTACGGTTATGTTACCTTGTTCCTTTATAGTAATATAAGCTTTTATATCTTTTTTACTCAGACGCCCTTCATATCCTGTCCCTTGAATACGATCCAATTCCTCTTTCGAAATATGTGCAGCCTGAGCCAGCTGAAGTACAATGGGGGAATACCAACGCTCTTCTTCTGTTTTAGCCGCTATTGCCTTAGGAACTTCCTTTACTTCCTGAACAGATGTTACAGATGGTACATGGGAGGACGTTTCTTCTGCTTGCGGTACATTTCGCTCTTCTACAAGAGCCTCTCCTATTCCTTCATCACTATCTATATCTACAATTGCTACTACTGTACCTACAGGTACGGTATCTCCTTCTTTAAATAATATCCCGATCACCTTGCCTTCTACGGGAGATGGAATTTCAGCACTGACCTTTGCTGTATTCACTTCGAACAAGACATCGTCCTCTTGGACAGTATCACCCACTTTTACCGACCAGGATATAATGGTTCCTTCAGTAATACTTTCGCCTAGCTTAGGCATTTTTATTTCAAATCTTGACATATTGATAATTTTATTTTTTTAATCCTTTTATATGAACAACAAGCCACTGAAAAAGAAAGTTTTAACTTAAATCTTTTTTAAAGTGACCCGATGATGTATCCAATCCTCATTAGCATATTTTTCTACTTTCAGCAACTCGATTGCCGCCAAATCCTTTCGGGAAAAATGATAAATGCTATTCTTTTCATCTTCTATCAAGAAGTAATGAAACAAAAGATGAATAAACCGTTTGATATTCACCGAAACATCCAAAAAACAATTGAGATTGGCCACTTTACTAGGTACAGACGGTACGGCACGGATATTCTTTAATCCGGGAATCGACTCCAATTCATCAGACTTCCCCTTCAACACTGTATGAAGTACATCCAAGTTTGCAGAAAATAACAAAGTACAATGATACATCACACGGTTTTTATGAATACATTGCGCACTGCCCGATATTTTCTTTCCATCCAGATAAATCCCCAAACGCTCATCCGTATAGGCCGTGACTCCCATCGTTTCCAGAAAACCAACAATACGCTGCAAATAGTCTTCAAACAGGGATTGCGATGTCGTTTCTATAAAAGTAAGATTAATATTTCCCTTATCATGGTAAACTGCACCACCTCCCGAAAACCTACGAGCCAAACGAATGCCCTTCTCTATCCTGTAATCCTCATTCACCTCGGCACGAACAGACTGATTCTTGCCCATGACCACGGAAGGTTCCGACTGCCAAATTACAAAATAATCCCCCTGTGTCTGCTTTAAAAGATACTCCTCCACTGCCAAATTGAAATAAACATCCGTACAGCGGTTATCTATGCAAAACATTATGCAAAAAGTGTTTCGTGATAAATCTCGCCTACCGTAGGATGTGGAAATACCGTTTTTTGAAATTCTTCTACAGTATATCCATATTGAACGGCAATCCCCGCTACAACGATTATTTCCGAAGCAGGATTTCCCAACAAATGGCAACCTATAATGCGGTCTTCCTCATCCAAAATCAATTTGCAAAGCCCGTTCCCTGTTTCATTTTCTGCCACGAAACGCCCCGAATAAGCCATCGGTAATTTCTGTACATGATAGCTGGTCCCTGATGCTTTCAGCTCCTCTTCCGTTTTTCCCACTCCGGCCAGTTCAGGATTCGTATATACCACCCCCGGTACACAATGATAATTCATCCGGTCCTCCACTCCCAGAATATGATTAATGGCAACTTCGCTTTCACGAATAGCCGTATGAGCCAACATGGAGTATCCGGTTATATCTCCACAAGCATAGACTTTAGGATGGGAAGTAAGCATGTGTTCATCCACTTTTACACCGTTACGCACCATTTCCACTTTTAGTTTATCCAGTCCCACTTGGTTTAGATTCGCTTTTCTGCCTACACTTACCAGAACCTTATCCGCTTCAATCAGTGACAATTTACCGGCTTTTTCTATGGTAACTCCTGCCGGACTGACTTCAATCACTTTAGAATTCAATTGGAAGTTAATCCCTCGCTTCTGATACTCTGTACGTAACATCGCACTGGTTTCCTTGTCCATAGCCCCTAATATTTCAGGCATCATCTCAATGACACTCACCTTTACCCCCATACTATTAAAGAAAGAAGCAAATTCCATTCCAATTACTCCGCCACCAATAATAGCCAGCGATTTAGGTAATACAACCATTTCCAAAGCCTCTTTGGAAGTCCAGTAGTCTATTTCCGACAAGCCTTTAATGGGTGGAATCACGGTATCCGAACCTGTACAAACCAACAGATAAATCACTTCATATTTTTCTCCTCCGGCTAAAATTTGAATCAGTCCATTATCTTCTCCGGTTATAACCGCTTCTTTTTCTATCAATTCGGCTCCATAAGATTTCACAGTCTGTTTTACACCTCCGGTCAGTTTCTTGACCACTTTATCTTTACGGTCTATTATTTTCTCCAAATTGAAGCTGATTCCATCCGGTACAGCAATTCCATATTTTGCCGCACCTTTTGCATTATCCAATAATTTTGCTGAATACAAAAGAGTTTTCGTAGGGATACATCCTTCATTCAAACAAACACCTCCCATGGCTTTCTTTTCAAAAATCACAGTTTTCAATCCTCCGGCAGCAGCTCTTTCCGCAGCCGTATATCCGGCAGGTCCCCCACCGATTATCGCTATATCATATTTCATATTGTTAAGGTTTTAAGCTTTATATACTCTAACAACAAATAAGTGAGGGACTTAGTTGTCCAAAAGAAGATTTCTTCATCTTTATGAACCTATTTTTTCTAAAAGATATGTATCTTTGCACCAAAGAAAGCATTATGCATCATCCCGAAATAGCCATAGTAGATCCAAATACCCTTACTTGTCTGGGGTTAAAAAACATTTTGGAAGATATCATTCCAATGGCTACTATCCGTGTATTCCATTCGTTTGGTGAGTTGACGGATGACACACCGGACATGTATGCCCACTATTTTATTTCTGCCCAAATCTATTTTGAACATACTTCCTTCTTTTTACTTCGTAAACCAAAAACAATTGTATTAGCAGGAGGTGACAACCAACCTCAATTATCCGGTATCCCCAAGCTGAATATCTACCAAGATGAAGGTTCTTTGATAAAAGACATCCATCAATTACGCCAATATGGACATCAGGCAAGAAAACAAGCAGTAGATAAAGCAATGCATATAGAAAAAACAGAACATGAATTGTCTATCCGGGAAATAGAAGTATTGATACTTATCACCAAAGGACTTATCAATAAGGAAATAGCAGACAAACTTCATATCAGCCTGACCACTGTCATCTCCCACCGTAAGAATATTACCGAAAAACTGGGTATCAAATCTGTATCCGGGCTAACTGTCTATGCTGTGATGAACGGTTACATTGAGGCAGACAGAATATAAAATCCTCATTTATTAGGATTGCACACATATCAGGTTTACCGTTACTTTGCAGCCGGAATCATTCTCCATCATGGATTATACAGAGTGGAATGTATAAATTTTCCGCCTGGTAGAAACCTGTAACAACTCTGGTCATCCGTGATGTATCAAATAAAACCAAACAATAAATATGAGAAAAAACATTTTATTCATTACATCCTGCCTGCTGGCTACAACAACTTTTGCGGAAAATATCAACACGCTGCCTAAGGACACTACGAAAGTCATTGATATAGAAGAGGTGGTGGTTATCGCTTCACCTAAAGAAACCGGAAAATTAAGGGAACTCCCTACAGCCGTATCTTTACTCTCCCAAAAAGATATGCAAGCAAACCAAATCACAACTTTAAAGAACGTGAGTTCACTGGTACCCAATTTCTTTATGCCCGACTATGGTTCAAGACTCACCTCAGCTATTTATATCCGGGGAATCGGTTCGCGTATCAACACTCCTGCGGTAGGTTTGTATGTGGACAATATCCCTTACATTGACAAATCTGCATTTGATTTCAATTTTTATGATATAGAACGTATTGATATTCTTCGCGGTCCACAAGGAACCTTGTACGGACGCAATACCATGGGGGGATTAATCAAAGTACATACCCGCTCTCCATTCTCCTATCAGGGAACAGACGTAAAACTGAGTTATGGAACAAAAAGTAACTACCGCAGTGCTTCATTAACCCATTACCATCGTTGGAGTGACTGTTTTGCTTTCTCCGCCGGTGGTTATTATGAGGGCTCAGACGGATTCTTCCGCAATTCTCTTAATGGGAAAAAAGTAGATAATATGGAAGCGGGAGGCGGACGAATACATGCTATCTGGCTGCCTTCAGAAAACCTAAAACTAGACTTTACCATAGGCTATGATTATAGTGACGAAGGAGGATACCCTTATTACTATACAGGAGCTATAGACGGATACGACAAAGAGAATGAAAAATATAAAAACTACACAGGGAAGATTTCATACGATCAGGATTGTACTTATCGCCGTGGACTGTTCAATACCGGTTTGAATATTGAATACCAGGCACAAAAGTTTATCTTAAGCGCTGTTACTGGATTTCAGAATTTAAATGACCGTATGTTTATGGACCAGGATTTCCTGCCTGTCAGCATTTATACTATTGAGCAGAAGCAACGTCTGAATACCATCAGTGAAGAGATTACTTTTAAAAGCAAAAACAACAAGCGCTGGCAATGGGTTACAGGAGTTAGTGGTTTTTATCAATGGCTACATACCACCGGTCCGGTAAACTTCATGGAGGACGGAGTGACCGATATGATCGAAGGAAACATCAACAATACTTTCAAGAAAATTCATTTAGACAATCCCCGTACCCCTGAAATGAGTCTGGACGTTTTGAACAACCGTATCCGCGTAAGTGGAAGTTTTGACACACCGGTATTCAGCACCGCACTGTACCACCAATCTACATTCAATGACCTGTTTGTGAAAGGCCTTTCAGTAACAGCAGGTTTGCGTTTGGAATATGAAAAAATGTCTATGAATTATTTCTCGGATAGTAATATCGATTTCGATTTCTTTCTTAAAATGGCAATGCCTCCCCTTAATATTCCATTCAGAAATTTGAATGCCGCACCGCTATTGGAAGGAAAAGAAAAAAACGACTATGTACAGCTACTTCCCAAACTAGCTTTTAAATACGATTTCAGCCCTGCAAACAATATGTATGTAAGCATAACCAAAGGATATCGTTCCGGAGGGTATAACGTACAGATGTTTTCAGAACTGATACAAAGTGACATGCAACAAAAAATGATTGAAGCCATACTAAACAAGGCACCAGAATCTATGGCAGGTATGATAGAAGGAATGATCAAGCAACACATGCCCAACTACGGAAAAGAATTGAACGTACAAGAAACAACAGTCTACAAGCCCGAGTACAGCTGGAATTACGAAGTGGGATCACATCTCAGTTTGTTCAACGGCAAACTGAAGACCGACCTTGCCGCATTCTACATGGATACCCACGACCAACAAATCGCCAAATTTGTCAATAGTGGCTTGGGACGAATGATGGTCAATGCCGGTAGTAGCGAAAGTTATGGAGTAGAGGCCAGCTTTCTGGCATCTATCAACAAAAACCTGAATATGAATGTAAGTTATGGATATACTCATTCCACATTCAAAAAATATGACGGAGGTACTACATCATCAGAAGAGCAAATTGATTATAGCGGCAATTATGTACCATTTGTTCCCCGCCATACCATGAATGCAGGCGCAAATTATAGTTTCTTTTTCGATAAAAGCAATTGGATGCAAAGCCTGACTTTAGGCATGAGCTATACCGGAGCAGGAAAAATTTATTGGACTGAAAAAAACAATGTCTCACAAAGTTTTTACGGAACACTGAACGGGCGCATTTCTTTGCAGACAGAAGCTTTACAGATAGATGTATGGGGACGTAATTTAACCAACAAGGATTATACAACCTTCTATTTTGAAACCATGCATAGAGGATTCGAACAAAAAAGCAGACCTTTACAACTGGGGGTGGATATACGTTATCACTTCTAACCATTCTTGCAAAAATAAAAAGGGGGTTCTTCGCAGAACTCCCTTTCTGTTTCCACATTTACCAAATCAAATTTATTTTCTGTCACACTAAGAAAAGTAAGAACTTTATTATTGCTGCAAATGAAGCGAATAGCTCCTAAAACAAACCTATTCGTTTGAGTGTATGTACATAGAGAAAATGCTGTTTACTATAGAAAACTGCTTGAGTCTTTGTTAAAAGAAGCAAACAATAAAATTATTCATTGACAGCGCCGCAATGAGGACACACTCCTTTATTCTTCATCTTCGCCCCGCAATTTCCACAACTGAATTTATACCGAGAGGCGTGCTTTATACGATTAAATGACCATACAGCATATACCAATAAACATGGATAACCCAAATAGTAGTACGTAGTAAATGTAAAAAACAAATATAGAAAGATGCAGCAGGACATCAATCCCAACAAATAAAAACATGCAGCTTCAATATGTGTCTGATGAAACAAATCATCTAAAGTAGCCAACCCCACAAGAATAATTCCCCAAATATTAAACATGAAAAGAGAAAGAATAAAAGGCAAGCTAAAAGGATTCAAAGAAGGATTATAATAAAACTGCTCCCAAGTTCCTGGAACAAAATGCTGAATACTAGCATAAAGCGTAGCTGCGGTAGCTACCAACCAAGAAAGAACTGTAGGAAAAACGCTATCAATATCATTCAACCAAATTAATTGCAGCTTCTGGCGACGAATAGCCCTATGGACATACCAAATACCGAAAAAGCCTAATATGATAAAGAAAGCGATGGTATGAGAATTACTGAAAAAATGAATAAACTGTGACACTGAATCCACAGGGACTACTTTCTCCAACAATTCCTTTTCATGTACCCATCCCATTGTTTCCTGATCCCGTGCGACCTTCACCCATACAGAATCCACACTATCAGCAGGTTGTATCATAAACTCCGCTACCACCAGCCGTTCTCCTTTAAAAACAGGAAGCACATCAACCAATGGTAGTTGCTGTAACATAAGCGAATCTGAAGTAACCTCAAAATTACTGTTTAATGTATAATGCCGTTCCACCAAATAATTGACAGAATCCCTTGTCTTTTGCGGCATATCCTCACTCGAAGTAACAGGTGAAGGATATTGGCAAGCCATCAAAATAGCCAATACCAAAAACAGTAATCCGATGTACTTACTTTTCAGCATAGACTTTCATCTGACAATTCTTACAATCAAACTCTAAACGGAAACGCCTGTTATCCGAGCTAACCAGATAATAAGGTTCCTTATAAGGAGAACGCACTTTATGCCAAGAGGGACACCATCCCATACTATAACGCAAACAATGCTTGCAAAACATCAATACTGCTTCTTCTGCCGGAGCCTTTTCATAAGCCGGAGCAATACGCTGCACACCATGATTCCTATAGAAGGAAACAGCATCAGCATTCATCACATTTCCCAAATAAGTCAATTCATTCACAGGAAAAGCATGATGCGTTCGAGGCAACTTGTAAATTTCCTGCCGATAGTTAATACGGCGCACTTCCAGCAGTTTCTCTATTCCCTTACGGCGAAGTTCGGCAAGCATAGAAGCCGGAATAAACCAATTGTCCGACCAGTCAATCACTATATCTGATACTTCAAATGGAGTATTTCCTAACTTTCCAAGTTGTGTACGCAAGTTATCTTCCTGCAGAGTACGGGCACGTTCCTGCTCCCTTTCCAGCACCACACTGACACTGTTATCATCTTCATCAGTCAGAGACAGAGTAAAGCCCCGATTATTCTCAGCCAATTTTAAAATGACAGCAATTTTCCTTTCGGCTGATTTACGCGACATCAACCTCTCAAATTCCTGATCAAAATTACGATAAAGTATCGTACGGGGCTTTATCCGAGGCATCTCCTGAGGAAATAATTTATTATTCTCCACCCGGTTTATGCGAAATCCCTGCAACTTACCAGTCTCATCCAAAAAACAAACACCATCTCCATTATTAAAAGACTTGATTCCGGCTACGGTAAGATAATTACCACGAATTTCCTTCACTGTTCCCATCTCCTCCCCTAAAGACTTGGGAGTATCAAAAGAAAAAATATCCTTATTCCTGTCAAAAAGAAAATAATTAGTAAAACCACGACTGAAACTCTTATCCAATTGAGGTTTGAACTCTAATTTCACTTCTCCCGATGAAGCACGGATATACTCTTTACGACGTTTGAAAATAGTATCCAGCTTCTGGCGATAGTAAGCTGTTACATTTTTAACGTAAGATACATCCTTCAAACGTCCCTCTATTTTCAGGGAAGAAGCTCCGGCATCCAGCAATTGCTCCAACTCTTCGCTCTGATTCAAATCTTTCAGAGACAATAGATGCTTATTCCTTACTATAGATTTACCGTCCGCGTCTATCATATCAAAAGCAAGGCGACAGAACTGGGCACATTCCCCCCGGTTGGCACTACGCCCAAAACAAGCCTGACTAACATAACATTGTCCACTATAGCTTACACACAAAGCACCATGTACAAATACCTCCAAAGGCACATCAGGACAAGCATGATGGATATTTTCTATTTCAACAAGAGAAAGTTCACGAGCCAATACCACCTGACGGAAACCTGCCTCAGCCAGGAATCTTACTTTTTGAGAAGTACGATTATCCATCTGCGTACTGGCATGTAACGGTATAGGTGGCAGATTCAATTCCAACAATCCCATATCCTGCACTATCAAAGCATCCACTCCGGCACGGTATAAATCCCAAATCATTTTTTCCGTATCTTTCAGTTCCTCATCCTTCAGAATCGTATTCACAGTCACATAGATACGGACATTATATACATGAGCGTACCGCACCAACTCAGCAATATCCTCCAATGAATTCCCCGCAGCCGCACGTGCTCCGAAACGGGGAGCACCAATATAAATGGCATCAGCACCGTGATCAACAGCTGCAATACCGCACTCCAGATTTTTAGCAGGAGCTAATAATTCTATTTTTCGTTGTCTGATCATCGTATCTCGTTTATATCAAACGGGGTTTCCTGATATACATAATAGTTCAACCAATTAGAAAACAACAAATTGGCATGTCCGCGCCAACGCACCACCGGGGCATTGTCCGGATTATCGTCCTTATAATAATTTACAGGCATTTCAATAGGCAACCCTTTCCCCAAATCACGCTTATATTCCGTATCAAGCGTATAAGGAGAATACTCCGAATGCCCGGTAATAAAGAATTCACGCCCATTACGAGCCATAGCCATATAAACCCCAGACTCATCAGACTCAGCTATCAAAGCCAACTCTTTTACTTTCAGAATATCCTCACGGTGTATTTCGGTATGACGGCTATGTGGTACAAAAAACTCATCATCAAAACCACGGAATATGGGCAATCCCTGTACATTGATATGATGGCGGAAAATACCAAACATTTTTTGTTTCAGCGGATATTTGGGAACTCCATAGAAATGATAAAGCCCGGCTTGGGCCGCCCAACAAATATAGAGAGTTGAGGTAACATGAGTACGCGCCCAATCAAAAATAGTAGTAATCTCATTCCAATAATTCACATCCTCATACGGCATCTGCTCTACCGGAGCCCCCGTAATAATCATCCCGTCATATTTCTCGCCACGCATCAAATCAAAGTCATGATAGAATGCTTTCATATGTTCCACCGGCGTATTTTTCGATGTATGGCTTTTCAACTTCATAAATGATATTTCCAACTGCAAGGGAGTGTTGGAAAGCAAACGTACCAAATCCGTTTCTGTCGTTATCTTCAACGGCATCAAATTCAATATCACGATTTTTAACGGACGAATATCCTGTGCACTGGCACGTGAATTGTCTATGACGAAGATATTTTCCTCCTTCAGCAATTCAATAGCAGGTAGTTTATCGGGTAAATTTAACGGCATTTTCTTATCTGTTAATTAGTTGTAAGTGCAAAATTAAAAAAATCCCGCCAAATCTCCTTACTAAACGATCTTTTGGACTAAATTATTTCCTTTCTTGATCGTTTTCAATCAACAAACCTTGATTATTTTTAGATTTTCACTCATATCTTCACAACTTCTGTCTTGATCCCACTTTTCCCTTCCTTCATTTTATTTATTAACTCACCTTTTTCTCAGAAAAAAGAGGACGAACTTATATCCATAATCAAAAAAGATTAATTATCTTTGAGCGCAAAAATAAAAAATATTCTTATTATTAATGTGAAATATAATTAAGTTTCAAGTAGTTGACTCAAGAAACAACCTATATTTTTAAATTTTAATCTTTAAATTCAAAAAGTATGAGAACCTTTAAATCATTGATGATAAGCTTATGTATGGGTACAACCCTATGCATGTGTTTACCACAAACCACGACAGCACAAACCGTAAGTTCAGGAGATTCCTGGAAATGGGACAAAGGAACCATTGTGATTGACACTCCTGAACGTCCGTCCGGCCAGAAAAGTGTATTAGGCTTAACCATCCCGAAAATGGAAGTAGTCCGCGTAGGATTTGTCGGATTGGGAATGCGAGGTCCCGGAGCCGTAGAGCGCTTCACTTATATTCCCGGCACACAAATTGTGGCACTTTGTGATTATGAAGCATCTCGTGCAGAAAAATGTCAGGATATCCTAAAGAAAGCATCTATGCCGAAAGCTGCCATTTATTCCGGAGAAAAGGGATATGAAGAATTATGTAAACGTACAGACATAGATTTAGTTTATATCGCCGCAGACTGGTTGCATCATTTCCCCGTAGCAAAATGCGCATTGGAAAACGGTAAAAATGTAGCTATTGAAGTTCCCTCGGCCATGAACCTGCAAGAATGCTGGGATTTAATCAACCTGAGTGAAAAAACCCGCAAGCATTGCATGATTCTTGAGAACTGTTGCTATGACTGGTTTGAGATGAATACACTGAATATGGCACAACAAGGTGTATTTGGCGAAATAATCCGTGCCCAAGGAGCCTACATTCACAATTTAAGCCCGTTCTGGGATCATTATTGGAAAAACGGCAAAGAAGACAAACTAGGATGGCGTTTAGATTATAACATGAAACACCGGGGTGATGTATATGCCACTCACGGCTTGGGTCCTGTAGCACAAGCATTGGATATCCATCGTGGTGACCGTATAACCACTTTAGTAGCTATGGACACCAAATCTGTTGTTGGTAAAGATTTAGTGGAGAAGAGAACCGGCGAAGAATGTAAAGAATTCCGCAACGGAGACCATACCACCACCCTGCTTCGCACAGCAAATGGGAAAGTTATTGAAATCCAACATAATGTAATGACTCCCCAACCTTACAACCGCTTGTACCAACTGACAGGAAGCAAAGGGTTTGCCAATAAATATCCCGTTGAAGGATATGCTTTGGATGCAGCACAACTGACCGCATCGGGCGTGCAACCCAAAGTAGACGATTTGAACTCTCACGGATTCTTACCCCAGGCAGAAATGGAAGCGCTTATTGAGAAATACCAGCATCCTATTTTAAAGAAATATGGTGAAATGGCAAAAGAAGTCGGCGGCCACGGCGGTATGGACTTCATCATGGATAGCCGTCTGGTATATTGTCTGCAAAACGGACTGCCTTTGGACATGGATGTATATGACTTGGCCGAATGGTGCTGTCTGGCCGAACTGGGAGCTATCTCTATGGACAACGGCTGTGCGGCAGTAGCCTTCCCGGACTTCACACGAGGTGAATGGAACGTGACCAAAGGTTACAAACATGCATACGCTTCACCCGAAGACGAAAACGCAAGCATGGAAAAAGCAAAGGCTTTCACCGCTAAACTGAAAGAGCAGGGAGCGAAAGAATGGGCGAAAGAAGCCAAGAAAAAAAAGAAATAAATAGAAATAAACAAGAAAAAATGTGTCGGAAGTCACTCTGTCATAAAAGGTAGCCCAATTCTTCCGGCACATTTTTTTATGCCATTCTGAACGACAATCGTTTCCAGCTTTTATTGAAAATCAAAAAAAGGACGTAACCGGCATTCTTCGATTTCTAGCCAAAGTACTTCGGCTTTAAGGAGAGTATCATCATAGGACGATTCAGCCAACCTGGGAAACCAACTGACAGACCATCTGGCGGACGGATATAATGTGAAACTGGAGGAAATAGAAACCTTATCGGCAACATTGATCAGCCGGAAGATTACGGACAAAAAAAAACACAATCCGCTTCGGTACATTTTTGACAGCGACAGTCTGCTTTTTTAAATGAAAAAGCAGGATAACACGGATATAGTTTGTTGACTATCCGTACCATCCTGCCATCCGTTTTTACCCTATCTGCGTTAAAAGAACAGACTGTCAGCTTTACAGATTATTCTTGTAAATGTTCGCCATCACCTTCTGGTATTGATTCTCAATCTGCATATACGCCTGGAGATTCTTATAAATATTTTCCGTTTCCACAAAATATTCAATCAATGAAATTTGTCCCTCGGTCAATGCTTGCTTCAATAAATCCAGCGAACGGTACATCAAAGGAACATCATACGCATTCATGGCATCCTTCAACTGCTGCATCTCATTGAAGAGAGACATCAGAGAAGCTTCAACCTGATCTTTAGCATTTTCTTGCATCAATTGTGCGCTGATAGCCTGTGCCTTGGCTATCTTTACCTTTTTACGATTCTGAAACAAAGGCAAGGAGCCCCCTACCACAAAACCATTCATCGAAACCGCATCATCCGTGTTACGGCGAAAACCGGCTTCCAGTTTCGGCAACCATCCTTGACGGTCTACCGAAACCTGCTTCTCGGCGGCACGGGCAGTGGCGACGGCGGCCTGCAAGTCAAGGTCTGATGCCATCACTTCATCCCGCATGACATTGTAATCATTGATTTCCTGTATGGCAGGGTATGTGGTTTCAGCAAATTCTAAAGGCATGTTGCCGTTCATGGCAAGCAGAGATTGCAAGGCAGTGCGGTGGGCTGCGCTGTTTTGGGCAACTTCCGTCTGCACATTCATACGTTCCATTTTGATTTTATTGACTTCCAATATGTTCGCATCACCGGTAGTCAGACGCTTTTCATAAAGTGCCTGTAATTCATCTGCATTTTTCATACGGATATCCATCAATGTTTTTTCCTGATTCAACAGAATAAGGTCTAGACAGAGATTCTTCGCATTCAGCAAAATATCTCGGCGAGCAGCCTGTTGTTGCTTGTCCACCGCTTCGTTCTGCAAAGTAGCCTGCCGATTGCGGACAATATACTGAGTAGGGAAATCAAAACCTTGTGAAGCGACAAGTTCCGTACCGTGCCCCCCTTCGGCACCATTACTGTAAAAAGAACTGTAGCTCACTGTAGGGTCAGGCAAATTGTTGTTTGTCCGGTTTTCCATCTTGGTTGCATCGGCTGCATGTTTCTGCGCCTTGAGCTCTTTATTATTCTGCTCGATGCTTTTCAAAATGTGCTCAATACTCTGGGCCTGCGCCAGCAAGGGAGAGCAGAAGGCTATTATAAATAAGATTCGTTTCATATATTTCTATTATTTCTTCTTTCGATTCATCAGTTCATAAACAATCGGAATAATGAAAGCGTTCAAGAAAGTCGATGTCAAAAGACCTCCCAGAATAACTTTCGCCATCGGACTTTGTATCTCATTACCCGGCAAATCGCCACGGAATGCCAAAGGTATCAAAGCCAGCGCGGAAGACAATGCAGTCATCAGGATAGGGTTCAAACGGTCTAACGAACCGTGAAGAATACTTTCTTTCAAATCCATACCTTCTTCGCGCAACGTATTGTAATGACTTATCAACAACATACCATTACGGGTAGCAATACCAAACAACGAGATAAAACCGATAATAGCCGGAATGCTTATCTCACCCGTTGTTATCATCAATGCAAATACCCCACCAATCAACGCCAAAGGCAAATTCAACAAAATGACTCCACTTTGGGCTGCATTCTTAAACTGGGTATAAAGCAACAGGAAGATAACTACGATACTCATAAACGAAGTAAGCATCAGCGTACGGCTGGCCGCCTGCTCGCTTTCAAACTGACCGCCATATTCCACATGATATCCTTCGGGAAGCTTGATTTGCGCATCAATCCGTTCCTGTATATCATTCACCACGCTGCGCAAATCACGGCCGCTGGTATTGGCTGAAATCACAATCTTACGCTTCACGTTCTCACGGCTGATGGTATTCGGTCCCATGGCAGAAATCACATCGGCTACATAGTTGACAGGGATTTTCTGACCGTCACCGGTATCAATCATCAGGTTACGCACTTTCTCCATCTCATCACGCACCTCGTCCTTGGTACGGACAATAAGATTAAACGCTTTGCCTTCTTCATATACCTGCGAAACAACTTCACCTGCCATGTTTACAGATACAAATTCGGCAAAGTCCGGCAAAGAAATACCGAATTTGGCAAGCATCTCGCGTTTGGGAACAATCTTGAGCTGCGGACGTTCGATTTGTTGTTCCACATTCAAGTCGGCAATACCCTCCACGCTACTGATAGCATCCTTTATCTGATTACCGATGGCAAACATCTTGTTCAAATCGTTACCAAACAGTTTGATGGCAATGTTGGCCTTGGTACCCGAAAGCATAGCATCGATGCGGTGGCTGATAGGCTGGCCTATTTCGATATTCGCACCGGTAATGGTAGATAACTTGGCACGCACATCGGCTACCAGTTCCTGACGGGAACGGTCTTTCAATTCAAACGGAGCCTCAATTTCACTCACGTTAACCCCTAGTGCATGCTCATCCAGTTCGGCACGTCCCGTTTTACGGGCTACAGTCTGTATTTCGGGAATAGACATCAGCAACTCTTCCGCACGGTGTCCCATTTTGTCCGATTCTGCCAAAGAAATTCCCGGCAATGAACTGATATTAATGGTGAACGAACCTTCATTGAAAGATGGCAGAAAACTACGTCCTAATGCAAAAAACATAACCAATGCCACCGCAAACAGTCCACCTGTAAAACCCAATACTACGGATTTATGATTCAAGGACCATAACAAGGTATTGCGGTAATGCTTTTTCATCCATACGGCTACAAATGCCTCTTTGGGTAATCCTTTACTTTTATTATTACCTAACAGATAGCTGCACAGTACCGGAGTCAGTGTCAAAGCCACTACCGTAGAAGCAAACAACGCCACAATAAAGGCAATGCCCAGCGGAACCAGCATACGACCTTCCATTCCTGTCAGGAAGAACAAAGGAACAAAACTGACTACAATAATCAAGGTAGAGTTCAAGATAGGCATACGCACTTCTTTCGAAGCATTGAACACGACTTCAATCACGCTTTTACGTTCCCCTTCGGGCAACAAGCGGTTCTCGCGCAGATGTTTCCATACATTTTCCACATCCACAATAGCATCATCCACCAACGAACCAATGGCAATAGCCATACCACCCAAACTCATGGTATTGATGGTGAGCCCCATATAGTGAAGAGTCAATATAGAAACAATCAATGACAACGGAAGAGTTACCAATGAAATAACCGTGGTACGTACATTGGCAAGGAACAGGAAGAGAACAATCACCACAAAAATAGCACCTTCATACAACGAATCCTTCACATTGCCGATAGAACTTTCAATAAAACGGCTCTGACGGAAAATATCTGTAGAAACGTGCACATCAGCCGGAAGATTCTTCTGCAAATCCTTCAATGCGGCTTCTAATTGCTCTGTCAGTTCAATAGTCCCAGTCTTGGGTTGTTTGGTAACGGTCAGCAGTACGGCAGGTTTTCCTCTCTCCGAAGCAGTACCTAGTTTTGGTTCCTGCGAACCGATCTTCACATCGGCAATATCCTCCAATGTAACGGGCACCCCTTCCACCGTCTTAATAACGGAACGTGACAACTGAGCCACATCATGGCTGGAAAGCACCCCACGAACAATATATTCGTTTCCATATTCATAAATCACTCCGCCATTGGCATTCTGATTCATGTTACGGGTAACGTTCATCACCTCCGCCAACGTAACATTGTAATGTTTCATGCGGGCAGGGTCAAGCAACACCTGATATTCCTTGATATCACCTCCTAGCACGGCAACCTGTGCCACACCTCCCGTAGAAAGCAGGCGCGGACGGATAGTCCAGTCTGCCAGTGTACGGAGATCGAGCATGGAAGTAGTATCCGAAGTCAGACCGATAATCAGCAATTCACCTAAAATAGAGGATTGAGGTCCCATGGTAGGTTTACCTACATTCTCGGGCAATTCCTCGCTGACCAAGGACAATTTCTCACTAACAATCTGACGGGCCAGATAGATATCAGTATCCCATTCAAATTCCACCCACACAACGGAAAAGCCATTGGTGGAAGATGAACGCACCCGGCGCACATTGGTCGCACCATTCACAGCAGTTTCTACAGGGAAGGTTACCAATTGTTCCACCTCTTCGGCAGCCATACCATTCGCTTCAGTCATAATCACTACAGTCGGCGCATTCAAATCGGGGAACACATCGACTTCCGTATGAAAAGCCGTGTAAGTACCGCCAATAAGCAGCAAAACCGACGCCACCAGAACCAATATACGGTTTTGAAGGGAAAAATGTATAATTTTATTTAGCATAGGGCGGCTTGATTAATGTTCATGACTATGAGCCGGAATCGCATTGCTGGCCGATGCTAATTTCACCTGATAGGCTCCTTTTGTTACCACACGGTCACCGGCTTTTAACCCCGTAAGAATCTGAACTTCCTTTCCGTCACTAGCCCCCAAAGTCACTTCCTGTTTCTTATACCCTTCTTCATCCAATTGCAGATAAATAAAATACAAGCCCTGTTCTTCGGTCAATGCTGTAACAGGTAAGGCCAGCACATCGGGCATTTCCGACGAGAGCAGATACACCTCCACATACGAACCGGGAATCACATCTCCCCGATTATCAAATTCGAAAGTAACAGGTACATAGAAAGAAGTACCACCGGATGCTTTACCATAAGAAAGCAGATGCCCTTTCAACTCACCCAACTCATATACCTTATTATCGTATGGAGTCTTGAAGTTTGCCGACTGGATGCTATGCAGATAACCATAATATTTCTCGGAAACATCTGCACGAAGGAACAGACGACGGTTCTGAGTGATACTCACCAAAGGCTGGCCTACCGACACATAATCACCTTCCTTCACCAGACAATTCTTGATATAGCCACCTAAAGGAGCTGTAACGGACACACCTGTCTTGGTCTGGTTCTTTGAAATAGCCTCGTATGCCAATAATGCATTTTCATAACTCTCCTTAATGGCATTGAAATCTTTCTGTGATATTATCTGACTTTTTACCAACTTGGCGGCACGTTCATATTCTTTTTTGGCGGTTTCATATGCGATACGGGTACGTTTTACAGGGTCTCCGTCCGGCATATTCTCAGCAGAGATATTCAGAATGGGAGCCCCCTTGCTCACACTCATACCGTCCGTTACCGGATGGCGGAAAGAAACCACACCGGCTACATTGGCAACTACTACGCTTTCATCACCTTGTGCCGCCTGTACCTGTCCGCTGGTCGTTATTACCTGACGGAATGATTTAGGCTGGATTATTTCCGATTCTACTCCAGCTGCTTTCGCTTTTTCCGGAGCCAGGATTATCTCATCGGAATGTCCGGCTGCCATCTCTGCCTCGTGGTTATGTCCTTCGTGGTTTTCACTCGCATGATCGTGTTCCTCATGCTCGTGATCATGGCCTTCATGATCATGATTATGTGCTTTTTCCGTTTCATGACTATGCCCCTCATGGTCATGTTCCGATTTACTGTTGCAAGAGCCTAAAAGAAATAATCCCAAGACTCCCATAAAGATAAGTTTCTTCATGATGATATAATTTGTTCTTACTTTTTTATTAAATACAAAATTAGCGTAAAGAAAATGCAACAAAGTTGCGGATAAAAAGATAAACTTTCTATCTGTTAAGCAAGAACATCGCAAGGAGGAGCACGCAACCCCTTTACGTGGGGAAGACACGTAGAATGCAGTTTTTCTAAATAGTAATTATAAGGTAATGTGTTGTGTTCTGTCAACTGCAATGAAAGCGCCAATACATCCGTTACCGTATATAGCAACAAACAAAACGAATAATCAGGAGAAACACTGTCCTGAGCCCGATCCGGAGTTACACTTTTAAACTTGGTCACGCATCCGGCATTACATGTATGATTCTCATCGGAACTATTATGCTGCTGATGCTGTACAGAACATTGACAGCCGCACAAAGTCATATCATGCTGCAAGCAAAGGATTTCCCGGTGATGATGATGAGGCAGAACAGATGCAGTCAACATGATTATGCTGACCAACATTAATACCCATGCTATATATCGTCTCCGTTTCATCGGGCACAAAAATAGGTGTTTATCATGTAAATTCCAAAAAGAAAGCATGATAAATGCCAAATTATCAGCAATTACCATGCTTTTTATTATCTTTTATGTATAAAGCTTACCAAATAGAGACACGTTTTTCAGGAGCCAAATACATAGGATCCCCCTCTTTAATGCCAAAAGCATCATACCATGCACCAATTTGAGGGAGTGCTCCGTTCACACGCCATCTGCCCAATGAATGTGGATCAGACTTTGTTTGCAAACGAATCTGCTCGTCGCGGATATTGCCAGCCCACACTCCGGCGTATGACAAGAAGAAGCGCTGTTCCGGAGTAAATCCGTCTTCTACTGGTAGCGGAGCATCTTTTGTCGCATTCTTGAACGCTTGGAAAGAAACCTGCAAACCACCATGGTCGGCTATATTCTCACCTAAAGTCAAAGAACCGTTGGCATTGAGTCCCGGCAAAACCTGAATGCTATCAAAGAAATTCACCATTACCTGAGCACGTTCTTCAAAACGTTTGGCATCTTCGGCTGTCCACCAATCTTTCAAATTACCATCCTTATCGAACTGACGTCCCTGATCATCGAATCCATGAGTCATTTCATGACCGATAACCACGCCAATAGCTCCATAATTAAATGCATCATCAGCATTCATGTCAAAAAACGGATATTGAAGAATACCTGCCGGAAAACAAATCTCATTCGTGGTCGGATTATAATATGCATTGACAGTCTGCGGAGTCATTCCCCATTCATCTCTGTCAACCGGCTTGCCTGCCTTGGACAACATATAATCCAGTTCGAATTCTGTAGCACGCTTCACATTGGCCCAATAAGAATCTTTTTCAATATTCAAACCGGTATAATCCCTCCACTTATCAGGATAGCCTACCTTTACATAAAAAGAATTCAACTTCTCAATAGCTTTAATCTTTGTGCTGTCACCCATCCATTCCAAATTCCGGATACGTTCTCCCAATGCGGTCTGCAGATTCTTTACCAACTGCACCATACGTTCTTTTGCGGCTGCCGGAAAATATTTCTCCACATACATCTGACCTACCGCTTCACCCAGTACCCCATTCACAGTACTTACGGCACGCTTCCAACGAGGTTGGTTAGCCTGTTTACCGGATAGTGTTTTTCCATAAAAATCAAAGTTTTGTGCTACCAAATCATCACTCAAGTAACCGGCAGCCCTGTCTATCAGATTCCATTGCATATAAGCGATCTGATTTTCAACCGGCAAGCTATTGATAATTTTCTCAACCTCTTTAATCGGCTCCACTTGAGAAACACTCAGTTCAGTCACCCCTTTCACGCCTATACCATTCAAGAAAGCATCCCAGTCAATGCCCGGAATCTCTTTCTTTAATTCATCCAAAGACATTTTATGATAATTGGCCGCAGGGTTACGCTGTTCCACCGCACTGAAAGAAGCTTTCGCAATACGGGTTTCGATATCCATTACAGCCTCCATTTTCTTTTTAGCGGCAGCCTCATCAAAACCAGCCAATTGGAACATCTTTACAATATGTTCTTTATACTTATTACGGATATTGGTAGTCACATCATCATTGTCCAAATAATATTCTCTTTCACCCAGACTGATACCCCCTTGATACAATTGAAACAAATTGCTCTTGCTGTCCATGATATCGGCACCCACATAGAAACTGAAATAAGGGAATACACCGCTATGAGCCAGTTCCGCCATCAAAGGAACTATTTCCGATTTATCCTTCACTGAAGCAATCTTTTCCAAATCAGCTTGAATAGGAGTTACTCCATCCGCATTCAGTTTCACACTATCCATAGCCAGATTATAGATATCCCCTATTTTCTGACCTATTGTACCTTGCGCATTCTGTCCGGCAGCAATTTCCACAATCAATCCTTTCAGTTGTTCCCGGTTATTTTCGGCAAGCATATCGAATGAGCCAAAACGGGAATATTCATTGGTCAGAGGGTGTTTCTTCATCCATCCGCCACAAGCATACTGATAAAAATCAGCTCCTTGAACAGCCGTAGTGTCCAAATTTGTCAAGTCTATACCCGAAGTCATGACGGCTTCCTTTTTACTGTCGCATCCGGCAGCTACTGCCAGAGCCAATACAGCCATTGGTAAATAATGTTTTGCTTTCATTTGTTCTATATATATGATACATATTAACTTCCCTGCATCTCTTCTAATTCCATAGAAACGGCCTCCCATTCTTCTACCGTCTGATCCAAGTCCTTTTTCAGTTTCTGATGCTTTTCATACAAAGCCATATCCGATGCACCTTCGGGAGTAGCCATATCGGCTTCCACCCCGCTAATCTCAGTTTCCAGCTTTTCTATTTTTTGTTCACAATCCGCAATTCGTTTCTCCAATTTACGAATTTTCTTATTCAATTCCTTTTGCGCCTCATAAGATAATTTGTTCTCACTGACCGTTTCGGGTTCTTCCTTTTTAGTGGCAGACACAGTAGGAGAAGCCGAAAGCTGCAACTCATTCAGACTCTCTATTTTCTTTTTCTGTAAAAAATCATAAATGCCGCCAATGTGTTCTTTTACTACTCCACCTCCAAATTCATAAACTTTGGTCACCAGTCCATCCAAGAACTCACGGTCATGAGAAACAACAATCACCGTTCCATCAAATTCCTTGATAGCTTCTTTCAATACATCCTTTGAGCGCATATCCAGATGGTTGGTAGGTTCGTCCAAAATAAGGAAATTCACCGGTTCTAACAAAAGTTTTATCATGGCAAGACGACTCCGCTCCCCACCCGACAGTACCTTTACTTTTTTATCAGAAGCCTCGCCTCCAAACATGAATGCTCCCAGAATATCACGAATTTTTAAACGAATATCCCCTTTTGCCACATAATCAATCGTATCAAAAACACTCAGATTTTCATCCAGCATCTGAGCCTGATTCTGAGCAAAATAACCAATCTGTACGTTGTGCCCGATGGTCAGTTTACCTTCGTATGGGATTTCGTCCATTATACATTTCACCAAAGTGGACTTACCTTCCCCGTTCTTTCCGACAAAAGCCACCTTCTCACCTCTATTAATAGTCAAAGTCACATCGTGGAAAACAAGATGACTGCCGTATACTTTCTTCACCCCGTCACAAATGACCGGATAATTGCCGGAACGCATGGCAGGCGGAAACTTCAACCGTAAGGCTGAATTATCTTCATCATCAATTTCAATAGGAACTATTTTTTCCAATTGCTTGATGCGGCTCTGCACCTGGACAGCCTTGGTAGCCTTATAACGGAAACGCTCTATGAAATCTTCCGTATCCTGAATTTGCTTCTGCTGGTTCTCGTATGCACGCAATTGCTGCTCACGACGCTCTTTGCGCAATACCACAAACTCATCGTAAGCCACTTTATAATCATAGATATGCCCGCAAGATATTTCAATCGTACGATTGGTCACATTATTAATAAATGCGCGGTCGTGACTCACCAATACAACGGCCCCCGCACTTGTCTTCAAAAAGTTTTCCAACCATTGAATGCTTTCTATATCCAGATGATTGGTAGGCTCGTCCAACAGCAACACATCGGGCCGTCGCAACAACAACTTGGCCAACTCTATACGCATACGCCAACCACCACTGAACTCGGATGTAGGACGGTTAAAATCTTCCCGGTTAAATCCTAACCCCATCAATGTACGTTCTATCTCAGCCGTATAATTGGTACCTCCCATCATCAGAAAGCGTTCATTGTCATGTGTGAATTTCTCAATCAGTTTATGATAGTTTTCTGAATCATAGTCTGTTCTATCCGCCAATTCCTGATTCATTCTCTCAATACTAGCCTGCAAGTCAAAGATATGTTCAAAAGCCATCTCCGCCTCTTCCATCACAGTATGTTTATCACTCAGAATCATGACTTGAGGCAGATAGCCTATCGTCACATCACGCGGAACAGAAACACTACCTGAAGTAGGCGCCTGTATTCCTGCCAATATTTTAAGCATAGTAGACTTACCGGCCCCATTCTTCCCGACCAGCGCAATACGATCTCTCTTATTGATAACGTATGACACGTCCTCAAACAGAGGCGTTACTCCAAACTCTACTTTCAAATTATCTACTGAAACCATTCGTTTTTATCCTTTTGCAAAAGTGGCAACAAATATACGGTTTTATATGTAAAAAAGATAAAATACAAGTAAATAAAAAAGGTCCTTATCCTTAACAAATAGGATAAAAGTATTAAAACGTGTTAGAGAACATATTTTTTTAGTTGTTTTATTTGCAAAATTCACTAAAGTCCGTACCTTTGCAATGTGTTTTTCATAGTATTAGATTTAAGGTTAACAAAGGTTGGAGCAAGGCGTTGCTCCTTTTTTTATGTCTACATTTTCGAGAAGAGATTTTTTCACTTTATACTTTACTCCTGCTAATTTCAAACTAGAACTTAATGACTAACTTCCTCGGAGAGCTAAATAACGACTTCACCATTTGTTGGTAACATCGTAAGCTCCCAAGAGTCTGTGCAAAACCTTAGAAGCTATATTTAATTGTCACCTATTTTTTATATATTTATGGAAAGAAACTAGACAACATATCTATAAACTACATAGTAGGAGAAAACAGAAATCAAATTCAAATGATACCTCTCGACCAATTGATTGCTCCAAATTCTTGGGCAAGGATTATCAATTTATTTATGGATATCTTGCCTATAAATGAGCTTGGGGTTAAACATGTCAAACTTCAATAAAAGGAGCCTACCGTATAATCCTGCAACATTACTAAAATTGTATTTATATGGTTATAAGTATTCAATAAGGTCATCAAGAAAACTGGAGTACTCCTGTAAGGTAAATGTGGAATTATGATAGCTATTAGGAGGCTTAACGCCCTCTTTTCGGACAATCGCTTATTTCAAAAAAAATAATGCGAAGGCTTTTAGAAAAATCTTTAAATAGAATCATAAATTGAGGACCAAACCTCAAATATCTAGGAATGGTCCTCGATCTATTCGAACTTCAATACTTAAATAAAACCTCTGCCTTTTTAACAAACATCTCTTATAAAACTCTTTTTTTCATTGAATTTACTTGAGATCCATTTCTGAATTTGATGGCAATATACGAATATCAAAAATATCTCCTGTCATATTCTTTAATCTAGCGGCAATTTTCAATGTTATATTTTTCTTACCACGGGTCAATTCAAAAGGAATAGGAATATATTTTGCATAATTCTTCGTGACCAACCCTTCATCACCTAGACTACGCACAAATGATTTAATCACCTGTCCATCTATCAACAAATCAAAAGCAAATTCATCCTGATCATTCCCCCGAAACGCAATATAAAGTGTCTGCTCCTTATCTGGAAGTGATGCTAAATTATACATAAAATATCCTCCATTGACTGCACGACGCCATGATGAAATATAATCATATTTTCCTGTAATATTACTCACCTGCTCTATCTTGTGCATTCGTTCAGAATCAGTATCTCCTATACAAATAGCATCTACATTTATCGTTCCTAAATTTTGATTCATATTGACATAATAGCTACCATCCCAAACTGTTTTTATATACTCTTCTTTGTCATCAACATGAATCATGTAAATAGCATATCGACTAAAATTTATCCTATTGTAAGGAACCAATTTTACAGATTTTCCTTCTTTCGGATTATAGATAAATAATAATTCCTTCCCAACTACTCGTCTGATATTACCTTTTATTTCATTCAATGTTCCAAACAAAACAGGAGTATCTGACATAGGAATCATTACATTACTAACAGTTTTACGCTCATGTCGGAATTCTTCTTTCCCAATATTAGTATTGTCTATTTTAGTCGCTAACACAATAGGCCCGTAAGTCATAGCAAGATATCTTTCACTATTTTTTAAAGGTACAATTTCTAATAGAGGTGTAAATGTCACTTTAATTTCATCCCCATCTGACCATTCACGTGATATTGTAACATAACCTTTTTCTGATTTTATGCCTTTCACAATTTTATTATTTACTCTCACAACCATACTTTTATTTTTGATCCAAAAGGGGATCCGTATTTTTAAATCTATTTGTTGTGTAGATGAAGACTTTATAGTAAGTAATGTCTGATCTTCGTCAGGAAAATTAGTAGATTGAGTAATCATAATGTTCTTTTCATTCCAGTCCAACGTTGATGCTATAAACATATTTACATAAAGTGAATTATCTTTATGTGCATAAATCATTTTCGCAAACTTTGCTGGAGCTTCAAATCCCGTACCTGTACAACACCAAAATGAATGATACCTTGTTCCATATATTTTATAATGACCAGGCCGCATAGGAGTATAATAAACACACATTCCTTCTTCCGGGTCATAATTAGCTAAAATATGATTATAAAGTACACGTTCATAATAATCAATCCTATCTACTCTGCCATCAGTTTGATAAAGACTTTCAGTCAATCGCATCATATTAACTGAGTTACATGATTCTGGACCACCATATTGTGGTATTTTCTTTTCAAACATACTTTCCTCGAAAAAATGCTCTCCAGTACTATTTCCACCATTTATCCATGTATGCTTTTGAACAACAATATCCCAAAAACGAGTAGCAGCATCATTGTAAGCCTTATTATTCGTATATCGATAAACTGCATTAAAACCTGTAAATTTAGGTATTTGTGTATTAGCATGCCAACCGTTCAGTATATCCTCTCCTTTGGAAAGAGGTACCCACATATCCTCATCATTTAATTTTTTAGCCCATTCTAAATATTTCTTATCTCCAGTTATCTTATATACGTCTATATAAGATTCATTAATAGATCCATGTTCACATACCAACATTTTTTGAATGTCCTCATGATTCAATTTATCTAATACCTCATAACCAAACCAATCTGCCATCCCCATTAATATTCTTTTAGCATCTTGTATATGACATCGCTTATAAACTCCATAAAGTCCTAGCATAATTTTATTCATAATATACACAGGTTCCCAAGTTTGGTTGATTAGAGGATTGGATGTCGTAAAATCTCCATCAATCATATCTTCAAACACTTGCTTACCATTAACAGTAGCTAATAAATAACCATCTCCATGAGCTTTTTGACAAAGCAGTAACTCATTGACAATATAATTTAATCTATCAAGAATCATTTTATCATTTGTTGTCTGATACATCATAGACATGGAGGACATATAAAAACCAAGAATATGTCCAGCTAATGGTCCGCCTCCCCACACATCTTCTGATTCCCAAAAAGGATAGGGTTGAGCTTTAGGAGTCAATCCTGCCTCACGTCTAAACCAAGATAACAATCTATCTGGCTCCAACGTTAAAAGATATTGATGATCTAAATCCTGAATATGCTTAAAGTACTTGTCCGTAATTCGAACCTCACTCAATGAAAAAAGATCTATTCTATTTTTAGATAAAGGCTTAGTAGTTCCCCACATATAAACATTTGATATGCAGGACATCACAATTACAAACAATAATATTTTATATTTTTTCATGTCAATATTTATTATATATTTTCAAGTTGAGAACAAAAATCAATTACTTTTGCAAATAATTCGGATTTTGAGTTAATTTTGGATTTGAAGTTAAAACAACCTCTGGTATAGGGAAAACACTACGGTAATCTCCTTTAGGCTTATGTGACAACCAACTTTTTTTAGTAAACAAACCAAAACGAATCATGTCCCTTCTTCGGTGAGCCTCCCAAACAAATTCCCACCCCAACTCATCATACAATCGTCCGAACTCAACCGGGTCTTGATTACCTGGATCTACAATATGATATTTCTCTACATAACCATATTGATAAATAGAATTAGCTTTAAGTTGCTCATCCGTAACCATTATTTTTTCTGGATGATCTCTAAAAGCTCGTTCCCTAACCTGAGAAACCAAAGCACCAGCCCCCGGCTGCCCCGTTCGCAGTAAACACTCTGCTTTCATCATCAACACCTCAGCAAAACGGAAAAAAGGGAAATCAGTATCAGAAGAAGAAGGAGTCTGAGGAGCGACCTCAAATTTATTCATGCGCCACCCCTCAAATTCTTTTACATAACTAGCATCAGGTATCTCTTTTACAATGATAAAATCCTCACCTATATTATCATAAATCCCCTTTAGTATTTCACCGTTACTACTATATTGTGCTCCTCTAAGCCATGTATCATCTATACGACTATCATCTTCATCATAAGTATCAGCAAACTGAGTTATTGCCATTGTTGTTCCACTTCCCCAAGGAGTTGCTTCCAAATTAAATTTATCTTTTAACTGAGCTTGCCAAGAACGCATATGCATATCATTTCCTGTTGCAATAATTTTATCATAAGGTACTGCTAAAATAATTTCTTTTGAAGACTCAACTCCAGATGATCTGAATGAATCTTTAAAATTTTGAGAGAGCATACAAGGGCTATTATTGATTATATCGTTACATTGTACAATACAATCCTCCCAATGAGCCGTTCCTGTATACACTTCAGCGTTCAAATACACATTCGCCAACAATGTCTTTGCCGCCCATTTATTAAATCGTCCATACATAGCACCTCCTTGCTCCTCGCTTAAATAAGGTATAACTTCAATCAGTTCTTTTACTATAAAATCAAAGATTTCCTTACGAGAACTTTTTTCTGGCATTTCATCTGATGTAGTAATTACCAAAGGAGCATCTCCAAAATTATCACATATCAACCAATAATAAAAAGCTCTAGCTGCTCTTAGTTCCATTATTCCTTGTTCCTTTGCCTCCAAAGAAGGAGCGGGTACTTTACCACTCTCAATCAATTCTATAGAATAATTAGCAAATAAAGCTCCCCGATACATCCAATCCCAAAATTCTTTAATATTAGCCAGCTCAGAATTCCAATCATGATAATGAAAATGCATATATTGGCCACCATCATACCAACCTGTGGCAGTAGGAGGAGATACTATTGCATCTCCAGTCACTTCATTCGCTGTCCAAAATCCCGTATGGCTAAACACTCCACGTAAAGGTGAATATACACTTGAAACCACAGATTTAAAATCTTTTACCGTATATTCATAACTATCCTGTGTTATTGAAGAATATACTTTTTCTGTTAAATCATTACTACAACATGACATTATTCCCGCCAAGCTTATAGAAGTAACTATACCTACTATCTTATTTATTGTTTTCATAATATTTAGAATTTAAATGACATACCAATTGTATAAGTTCTAGCCGAAGGATATCTATAACGATTATCTATACCTGGATACATTCCGTTTACAGGAGTTTCCGGATCTATACCACTATATCCAGTAATAACAGCAAGATTAGAAACAGAACCAAAAAAACGAATATTTTTCAACCAATTCCATCTTGTATTCCAAGTATAGCCTAAAGTCAGATTATCAATCTTCCAATAGTCACCATTTTCAATATGATAACTTACGTAAGCCAGTGGTTGATCTACAGCAAGAGGACGTTTCCCAAAGACAGGATCAAAAGCTTTCTCCATTACATTCCATCCTGCAGTAAACATAGCAGGTACCCCATGAAAAGCAGCAGCCGAATTCCATATTTGAAAACCAAAAGCCCCACGCATTGTAAGACTTAAATCAAAATTTTTATATCCAAAAGTATTATTCCAATTCACATAATGTTTCGGCAAGCCATTACCTAATACTTTTTTATCAGAAGGAAGCGCATCATTTATAGATTTTGGGGTTCCATCTTCACCCTCTATTATCCAATGCCCATCATCATCTATATCAATAGACTTATATCCCCAAAAATTACCGAAAGGTTGCCCCTCTTGTATTCTGTGTGTTGCCTGCCACATAGGAGATCCCGTTGTCCCCGTATCTAAATATGTACTTGCAACAAATTTACCAGAAAGTGTCACTAATTTATTTGCATTACTAGAATAGTTTATATTTGTTACCCATTGAAAATCTTTTGTTGAAACAGGCGTTACCTGTATAGAAACTTCTACCCCTGTATTACGTATAGACCCTCCGTTAGCTTGTATTGTAGGAAATAAATATGGAGGTGAAGGAACATTATATTCCCAAATCAAATCCTTAGTCGTTCTTCTATAAAAGTCAATGCTTCCGGTTAACCGATTATCAAAAAAGCCAACATCTAGGCCAACATTAAGTTCCTCTTTCTTTTCCCAACGGAGATCTGGATTCGTATTGGAACTAGGATGAACAGACTTAATCCAAGTGCCATCATAATATGCATAATCATTAAAATTAATCGAACGAAGAGACATATAAGGAGAATATGGTTCCGTACCTGTAATACCAAATCCCGCACGTATTTTCAATGCAGAAAGAGATGACACATCCTTTAGAAAATTCTCTTCCACTATATTCCATGCTACAGATACAGCTGGAAAAGTTCCCCACTTATAATTCTTACCAAATTTAGTAGATCCCTCCTGTCTTATACTAGCAGATAAAATGTATTTTCCTTTATAATTATAATTCAAACGAGCAAAATAAGCAATCAACAAATTCTCCCTTTTCTCCGAATCTTCATTAGCTTTTCCATCACGTAAAGCTTGACCTTCACTCATATTATTATATGTATAATCATCTGAAGGAAAATCCCAATTTTGCATCCAATAATCTTCATACCCACTTTTCATCCAACTATACCCTCCCAACAAAGTAAAATTATGATCTTTAAATAATGTCTTATTGTATTGAACTGTCAATTCAGATAATGTTTCATATGTAGATTGTGTACCACGAGATGCATATCCATTCTTACCATTTTTAGTAGTTGAAGAATGTTGCTTCGTTTCATAATATCCTCGGATCTGATTAAAAATATTTTTAGATGCAGTATATTTAATATTTAATCCTGCAATAGGAGTAAATGCCAAATTAGCAAACATTCTTAAAGCAGTTTCCTTATTCTCTCCCTCTGTTTCCCATAAAAGAGCCAACGGATTTAAATAATCATTAATAGGTCTCTCTTTCCAATTTCCATTTTCATCTCTAACAGGATCTGTAGGATTAAATTGAATCGCTCCTGCATAAACATCTGTTTTATATCCACCACCATCTGCACCATCAAAATATTTTTTTAGAGAACCATTCAACCCTGCATTAATACGCAATTTATCATTAAACATGCGATGAGTAACCTCAATGCGTGGATAAATGATCTGGTTGTCCGAACGTTGAATTATACCCTCCAAACTCCTATATTCAAGACTTGCCAAATAATTAGTTGTCTGACTTCCTCCTCTTAAACTTACATTATATACTTGTGAAATAGGAGTACGAGTTATTTCATCCAACCAATCCACATCACCACCATAATCAGTCGCACCACCATACCCTCCTTGAGCTACTTTCTCACGATATTGACCTGCTGTCATCATTGGCAACTTTTTCACGATCTGTTGAATAGAAATATAAGCATTCACATCTACTGTTGTTGGCATTTCCCCATTTACATGTTTTGTAGTAATAAGAATAACTCCATTAGTACCACGTGTACCATAAATAGCTGCTGCCGAACCATCTTTTAATACATCTATTTGTGCTATCTCATCAGGAGAAACAGAATTTAATGCTCCAGGAATTCCATCTATGAGAATTAACGGAGTGGTGTTTTGCCCTAATGTTGTGATACCACGCAAAGATAATTGGGAAGAAGAAAGAGGATTGGCATCTGGGGTTATAACAGCTAGTCCCGGAACTTGTCCACGAATCATCTGAGCAGCATCTGGAGAAGGGACCTTCAAAAAATTCTCTGATTTTACAGTGGCAATAGAACTAGCGACCTCCCCTTTCCGCTGTGTTCCATAACCAATAACAACAACTTCATCTAATAATTCAGAATCTTCTTTCAAAATAACTGATAAAGCCTTACCTCCCTTCTGTACTTTCAACTGTTGAGATTTAAATCCAATATATGATATATCTAATAAGGCATTTTCCTGAACTTCCAGCATAAAAATTCCATCAATATCTGTAATAGTACCATTTGAAGTCCCTTTTTCTTTAACTGTTGCTCCAACCACAGGGGCTCCATTTACATCTTTTACAATACCACTAATTTTAATTTTTTGTTCATTCGCTACTTTTAGTTCCTGAATTCTTTTAATAACAATATTCTTCCCTTGTATTTCATAAGAAACATTTTGTCCTTTCAAAATCTGATTAATAGCTTCATCCAATTGATTAGCATCTATTGTTACCATCTTCCGAATATCCAAATCTCCAGCAATATACACAAATGAGAAACCACTTTTAGTTTGTAATTCCATCATCGCCTTTTTCACTGAAACATCATTCATTTTCAACGATATAAGTTGAGAGTACACACTTAAATTTAGGCATAATACAGCCCCGACCATCAAGATGGCCCTCCTTTTGTAATTCATAAATTTAGAATTTAAAAAATTAAAAACTTTTGTAGGAAGGCGATTTTAAGAAATATTTTTATTACTTTTGTCACATTCCTCAAAAAAGATCTCACATTTGACATTTTGAGGGAATAATATGGAAGCCGGGAGATTTCGCAGATCTTCCGACTTTTTTATATCCAGTCTTCCCACCCTTATTTTACGTACTTCTATTCATAGTTCTTTTTATTTAAGATTAGACAAATAGTTAATATAAAATTATTTCTTTATCATTTAAAGTATAATGTACCTTTTCCGTTGCTGATAATGCCTCCAGAATATCTCTAACACTTTGACCGTTTTTATTAAAATTTCCATAAAAACGAATTTTTTTTAAAGCATCATTAGCAAATTTAATTCGAACGCCATAATTACGTTCCAATATTTGTGCTACTTCTGGTAAAGGTATTTCATCAAAGAAAAGTCTACCGGTTATCCATTCTATATTTATTCCATCCCTTTTCCATTCTTTTTTCATAGTCTTTACTCTTTTATCTAATATCACCTGTTCATTAGGTAATAATAATAATTCCTCCTCTCTCTGAAGCTGATTATTTAAAACAATTCTTCCTTCTAACAGAGACACAACAACTTCTTTATCTTCAGGATAATCTCTAAAATTAAATTTAGTTCCAAGTACTCTTACTTGTAACTCTTTTGTTTTCACATAAAAAGGCATTTCAATATTACGAGCAACCTCAAAATAACCTTCACCTTGTAACTCAACATCACGATTGTATACTCCAAAATTTTGTGGATAAATAATACGTGATCCAGCATTAAGTATCACTATAGTACCATCTGGCAAACGGAGTCTTGTTTGTGATCCTATAGGTGTTTCCACCTCTATCCCCGTTTCCGTTAAAACATTTTTAAGATTACTTTTACCCCTCCAATACGAGAAATAAGAGATAAAACCTATTATTGATATAAAAGCCACATATTTATAGACTATTTTCCATCTTAGCCTCTTCCTCATCATCTTGTTCTTTTGATATGTATCCACCCGTTTCCTAAATAACTGGAAAGCCTCATCTTTATTATATATAGAGTTTTTCATATCACTTATGGCAGAAAACCAAATTTCTTGCCGCTGCATAAAATACTTTTCATTTTCCACAGACGCAGCTATCCACTCCTTCAGTTCATGCACAGCATTTCCATCCAACTCATTACTTAAATAGGATACTATTAATTCATCAATATGTTCTTTTTCTGCTTTCATCTTTGTTGTTTCTAAAGTGAAGACGATTTATTTTAAATACAGGGTAGTCCTAAAAGAAACTTTTTTCTGTTTCAACACGAAAAAAATAAAATCAAAGCAATTAAATATTTGCTCAATTCAGTCTGAAGGAAAGATAATGCATTCTTTATATGATACTTAACCGTATTTATAGAAATACCTAATTCCTGAGAAATTTCTTCATATTTTTTCTCCTCAAATCTGCTTTTTTCAAAAACACATCTACATTCAATCGGTAGTTTGTCTATTGCCATACGGATTTCATGCTCCAATTCACGTTCCAATAATATTCCCAAAGGATAATTATCTGACTGCAAATACTTTTCTTCAGACATCTCTTCCGGTACTAGAACTGAAAATGAAATTTCCTTTTTTTCAGATCCAGATTTCAGATAGTCTATACAACGATTACGAACGGCCTTTATCAGATAACTTCTAATAGAAATAGTAATGTTTAAAGTTTCTCTGATTTCCCAAAGGTGAAAAATTACATCTCCGACTATAGTTTCCGATAAAAAATTATCGTTCAAATATTGATTTGCTACATGACACAAAAGAACATAATGATAATCATAGATGTATTTATAAGCATCTTCGTTGCCATTTTTCAGTTGTTCTACTATCAGTTTCTCTGTGTTTTCCATTTTATTTCTTTTGGAAAAGGAATAAAGTTAACGGGAACAAATTTAGAAATTAATTCTGAGTAACCTTATAAAAGTGCAAAAAACAAATCCGTTAATCTTATTATCACACCTTAAATGGTTACAATAAAGACTAACGGATTTCCCTATTCTAGTTTTACAAACTATATCCAACACCTCAGATAAAACGAATCTGAATCATCCCTCCATAAGGATTAAAATCGAAAAGAATCTTATCAGCATCCTTCTTTAGAAAAAGCTTTTTCCCATCTTGCCTAATCTCCGAAACTCTATTTCCCACAGATTTCAATACCATAGTCAGTGGTTCCGTAAATAATTGTGCATTCATATCCAAATGAGGAGTTATGTTATAGCCGTTTTCTTTTTCTAGCACATTCAAGCGAATTTTTTCTCGTTCTTTTGTATAGGCAGCCACCTCTCTAAATGTACCCACCCATATTTTATTTTCCAGAGCCTTTACCTTACTAAAATGTTCCCACAATATTTCGGGATTCAGAAAAGCATCATATCCTTGCGATATTCCATGTATCATTGCCACTCCCCATCTACCGGAGTTTACCAAGCTTTCCACCCATTTATCTAAAGACTCAGGAGTTGATTTCGATTTATCTCCCCCGATGGGATATTGTTCGGTACGTGTACCTACCCTGTTCTTTGAAGTTATTTTTAATATATCACTATTAACAGCATTGAAAGGATAACAGAATGTACGCGGTATTTTTCCTGTTTTCTCATAAAGTATACTGTCATTCTTCTCTACTTCCATTTTTACTTCCTCCAAAGAAACACGCTTTAAATTCGTATGTGACCAGCTATGACTGGATATTTCTTGCCCTTTGTCACTCATCTCTTTAATTTGCGCCCACGACATTCTCGGTTTTCCCTGCATAGCACTTTCATTCTCTATACATTTACCCCATATCCAGAAAGTACCTTTAAAGCCATATTTTTCCAATTTAGGGAAAAGCAACGTATAGTGTTCCTGTAAACCATCATCAAATGTATAACTAATAGCACATACTCTGTCACCCTTATAAGGTGCCACATAAACATCTTGTGTGAACCCGTTATCCCTGATCTCAGCCCCTGTCTGTTTCACCAATTCTATTCGAGGCGATGATTCCGGCATAGAAACATACTCTTCATATACTCCCGGACGGACAAGTATAGATATTGTTTTCTTGCCACCACCAACTGCCGCATTCACTGCTTCCTGAACTGTAAAGAAATCCCCACTCCCATCTTTCGCCACCACATAATCATAACGTCGCACATATTTTGCCAAAGCCGGCACTTCTTCCATCAAAGCGTCCACAACCAACCCGGCAACTATACGTCCACCATATATATTCAAGTGAGTATTATCAATTTTCCCTTCCGGACAAAATTCATATTGTCCTGCTGGAATCCACATAAACAATTTTCTTGAATTCTCGACTCCCATACCGGTAACCAAGTCATGGGTCAATTTATTCAAATCAATAAAAGGTACATTCATTTCTCCGGCCACCCGACGGGGAGATTCCAGATATTCCCCATGGGTATCAACCAATACCGGACCTTCTTTTTCATAACTACCCTTTATCTCCGTCACACCTTTAGGAGGGAAATTACGACGGACTATAGAATTGAACAGTACAGGATTTCCTCCCTTAGCACGTGTTTCATTCACAAAACGTCTTAAATTATCATCAAAGGTACTTCCGGGTTCTGTATGTAATGTGGCTCTAGGTTTCTCATCATTATGCCCGAACTGAATAAATACATAATCACCTTTATGAATTTTAGAAAGCACTACATCCCAACGTCCTTCATTGATAAAACTGAGTGAACTTCTTCCATTCATAGCGTGATTATCCACCACAACCTCTTCCGTAAAATATCCGGGAAGCATTTGTCCCCAACCACACTCTATATTACCATTCTTCAGACTTTTATTCGCCATAGTGGAATCACCAATCATAAAAATAGTAATGGGTTCTTTTCTCTCAGCAATAAAAGCCGATAACAGGAGTAAAGCACATAAAGCAAGTAATACTTTTAATTTCATGTTTTTCATATACATTTTATAAGTTAAAAGATTCAGGCAAAAGTAAACAAGAACAAGAAAAGAAACCATAAAAAATGATACAAGAATATAGAAATTTGTTCAAAATCAATAGCTCAATTACTCTTTCAGTAAATAAGAACTAATAAAAAAATGTTCAAATAACATTTATTTGCCATTTGAACATTTTTTCAATCCTTCAAAGTTCACATCGAAACATAGGAGGTTCTCCCAAATAAACAAACTCTTCCAAAAAGACAAAAAAATGAATGTCCAACTGTCAGAATGATGCAGGCAAAGAAAGTAATTGATACATCAATGTATGTGCCATACGTTCTTGACCATTGGTATTAGGATGCAAACGATCATACCCCGAATCATAGAAATAAATAAGTTGTTCTTCAATCATCGGATTCATACCTGTAACCGAATTAAAATCTATTACAGGAACTCCCCACAAATTACCTGCTTCCTTAATGGCCTGTACATAAGCATCCACATATTCTCCGCATTTATTCTGATAGCTTTCATCCGGTTGTACATTCTTTTCGCCGAATTCCGCTAAAGAACGATGCAATGGGGTCAACAAAACAATTTGTTTATCGGGAAACAATTTTTTCAAATGACTCAAACCAATATTAATACGGCCTTTATACGTATCATTCGTCATTATAGGAACACGCCTTTTACGCGTTTCCAGTTTTTTAGTTTCACCACGGGCAGCCATCACCTGCTCTTCTTTCTCTGCAAACCAAGTCCCGACAGGTACGCTGCTATTAAAATCATTTGTCCCCATCAAAACCACGATGGCATCAACCTCTTCTCCATGCTCCTTTTTCAATTGTTCTGCCTGACGGGGTACATCATTCCATTGACGTCCACTCACTCCATACACATAAGGAGTGATATCCAACCATTCTTTCAAAAAATCCCAATACTTTTTTATGTTATCTCCATAACAATTGGGATCAGTTATCGAGTCTCCTATATAACCAACCTTTTTTCCATACCATGGATGCCGGATATAACCTTTATTACATGATTCTTTTCCACAGAGAGACGTTTCCTGTCCGTGTAACAGCAACGGACACGCTAATAAAAGAGCAAATACAATAAACTGTCTGTTTTTCATAAGCAACTATTATTTTTTCAATCAGTAAAGTGCCATCAAAGATATAAAATAAGAAATAGAAAATAACCATCACAGACTTTTATTTTCGTTTGTCCTCCTCTATCATTCATAAGACAAGAAGTTCGAAAGGTTATAATAAACAAAACTTTACACTTTTAGATTCATTTGTTAACAAGATACGACATATTTATAAAGCATGTTATAAAACGGCGAAATACAGACTAGAAACTTGCTATTATAAATAAAGTCCGTATCTTTGTAGTGTGTTTTTCATAGTATTAGATTTAAGGTTAACAAAAGATTGGCTGTCTGGGATAGATAGCCTTTTTTTATGCTTTAAAACAGGAGAATTTCTTCATAAAAAATTCAATATCCCAACAATCGCTTCTTCAAATTCTACCCAACCGAACACAACAAAAGTCAATAAGAAAAAGCAATACGTATATCTATCCATCGAGGCAATTTATGAACTACCTAGTCTTAACTAACGTTTATCCTATATATTTTTGGATTTATTTCAATAAAAGAAGACACTCTCATCACTGAGAATGTCCCCTATATTTAAACGAAACTTTAAAGAGAATTTATATATTTCAAATCTTATCTTCTATTCCACCATACTCGTTGCTCACGGCTATCATCACCATTCAAATCTGCTTTCACGGCAGCTTCATAATTTTCAAGATTACCTTGATAAATTTCGCTATCAAATTGATGGCGATAAGGAATATGATCAATCGTTGTACAAACCGGACCGACTTCTAGTTTCGGAATATCAAAACGACGCCAGTCAGACCATGCCTCAAAACCATCAGCCATAAAGCCACTAATCCAGCGTTGAAGAGCAATTTTGTTAATTTTATCAGCATCAGTACCTGTATAGGCAACTGCTTCCTGTGCCAAATATTCATCAACACCTTCGGCCCCCCATTGTTCGAACGATGCCTTCACACCAGCTGCATAAAGCTGGGCAGGATCAGCCTGAATCCAGCCACGTTGAGCAGCCTCAGCCTCGATAAGCAACATACGAGCAGCAGTAATAATGGGAAAAGTAGAGGTTACCTGTGTGAGCGAAGGATTATAAAAACAGCAGACTTTGTTCCACGTATTCACATCTGCAGACTCAATACCCAAAGGCATACCTTGGTATTTATCAAAATTCTTCAAGTCTTCATCCGTTACGCCCGCCTCTGCCTGTGTCTTACCGAAAGGAATCAGTGAACAAGTAGAGAACAGACGGTTATCTTTCAACTCCTTCAGCTGATCTACATAATACTTATTAGGGACAAAATTATAATTATTGTTTACACCATTATAATATAAATATCCCACAGTATTGGCCTCAAAAGTATAATTCAAATTATAGGCATTTTCTTCAATACCGCCATCGGCGTAAGCTTGAGCAAAACGCGAGCGTCCTTCGGCAGGATCCACATCTGCCAGTTTTATAGCAAGCATCATACGGGTAGAAGCATTCAGTTTCTTCCATGCACGAATGTCACCATCGAACAGGATGTCGGCTGTGCTCAACGAGCCACTTTCATTAAACTGATTATACGCTTCCCTCAAATCGGCATCTAACTTAGCATAAATCGTTTCCTGTGAATCAAATACCGGAGTAAAATTTTCCTCACCTGCCTGAAACGCTTCTGTATAAGGAAGTGGCCCTAGAGCATCTGTAAGGTGCATATAGATGAATCCCATCAATGTACGTGCAACCGCAATCTGATTGGCATTATCACCAAACTGTACAATGGCAGGTTTACCTTTTTCAGCCTCATCACTATTAAAGTCAATAATCTTCTCGCAGTTCTTCAACGGATAAAGATAATAAGAACTTGTACTCATAGTAGGTCCGCCAAACGCACCATACTGATTATTATTTTTCTCGGACATATACCCCGGATACATTTGCGTCCACGGGTAATAATAATTTGAGTTCATAGAGAAGTATTTCACATAAGTACAAGCGTATGTAAACAACATACCAGTATTAGCCTCCGACGGTTCATTGGGATCTTTGTTAATATCGCCAAAGTCAGTCATATCACATGCTGTGAATGTTGCTGCAAAACTCAGAGATAAAAATAATAATTTAATATATTTCATAATGATTCTTCGTTTTATGGTTTAAAAAGCAAGATTAACGGTAAAACCTATCGAACGGGTTGCAGCGGCATTACCACCCTCAAAATATCCCATACCAATTTCAGACACATCCACATTAGGACAAGCTGAATAGATCAACCATGGATTGGAAGCATTAATTGCCACACTGGCACGACTCAAACCGATATTTAGTTTCTTCAAAGTTTGTGACGGGAACACATACGACAATGACACTTCGCGAAGTTTCACGTAAGTACGGTCATACACCCATTCTTCCCATACACGGGAAGCTGTGGTATAATACAGTTTGGCATTGACATAGGTATCTACCTTATTACCATCCTGATCCACACCAGTCATGTGGATACCACCACCTTTGCTTACCGGTTCACGAACATTGACGCCACGGTCATTAAGTTCAGCTGTTTTATCAAGAATACCGCTACTGCTACCCCACATATTAGTATAGGATACAATCTGACCGCCTACAGAGAAATCAATATTAGCCGACAGACGGAAATTCTTAAAACTGATACTAGTATTAAAACCACCTGTGAAATCCGGATGGAAGTTACCCAGTTCATCTAGTGTATTCTGATTGTAAGTAGGTACATATTCACCACCATACAACGCCTTCTGCGAGGCACTCAGTTCATGGAAAATTATATTGCCATTGTCATCACGTTCCCATGTATTACCGGTTATCACACCAAGTGATTTACCAACCATAGCATAATTATACAAACGAGTTGTGAATGAAGTCCAATAAATAGAGTAAGAATCCACCCCATCAGCTAGTTCCACCAGTTTATTGCTATTCTTCGCTATATTGAAATTCATTTCCCATTTCCAGTTCTTAGTGGAAACGGGCATCCCGCCCAAACTCAATTCAACACCCCGATTACGAATTAAACCAGCATTCATCTTACGAGTGGAGTACCCCGATTGTGGAGCAGAGGTTACAGAGATTATCTGATCTTTGTCATCCCGAGTATAATAGTTGAAATCACCCCATAAACGATTATTGAACAAACGGAATTCCGTACCTATTTCATACGAAGTGGAAATAGACGGCTCAATATTATAATTTTTCTGAGAAGAAGGTTCATACATTGTAACATGTGAACCATAACTGGTATCTAGAGAATAAGTAGGATAAATATTATAAGCATCAAGCGTAGTACCTACCTGAGCCGCACTAGCACGCAGTTTCCAGAAATTCAGCCATTCTGCATTCACCCATTTATGAGCAAGGACAGAAGCGGAAAGGCCACCATACCAATAGCTATTGTGATTAGGACTCAACGTAGATGACATATCGTTACGGACAGAAGCATCAAGAAAATAAGTATCATCCCAGCCCATAGTAGCTGTGGCATAAACACTACGTTCCTTGTAATGTGTCTTCTTATTATAGGCCAAGGCAATAGTACCCGATGAAGCAGCCAAATTATAATAATTATCCAAAGACAAGTCATAATTTGTATTGGTATATGCATATAAATTATCGTATGTATAGTCACGTACTTCTGCAAAAAGAGCCGCATCTACCGTTAGTTTGTCTTTAAAGAATGATTGTCCCCAAGTCAAACGTCCTTGTACGGTCAAATCAATTAAACTGCTTTGATCCTGACGATAATTTGACCGGAAATTAATAGATCCTGAAGGACGTTCGCGTTCCAATTTGTAACCACGTATGTTACCATTTACGCGTACCCCTGCTTTCAAGTTATAAGGAAGGTCCACAGACACATCACCACTGAATACATTCCATTGATAAATGGTGCGATGATTATATTCATGAAACAAAGCATACGGATTATCATGGAATGCAGCACTTTGGTTATTCACACTGTTGATATTCCAAGTCCTCCATGATCCGTCCGGACGTTTATAGTCCTTATAATCTTTTAAATTGACATTGGTCTGTCCCCATTGGGTATATTCCTGCAAAACGGTACGTGAACCGTTATATCCACTTTCGGCAGCATTATGATCTTGACGATAAGTATATTTATAATCCAATGACACATTCATCCACGGTGTGGGTTTGAAATTAGTCTTGAACCCTAAGAAACGGCGAATAGCGTCCGAATTGGGTTGCACACCAGTACGATAGCTATTGGTGAAAGAAACACGGGTATTAAAATCTTTCACACTCTTTGAAAACGAAACGTTGGTTGTATTGGTTACACCAGTCCGATAAAGATCTCTCAAATCCAACCCATGTTGCCAAGTGGCTGGTTTTCCATAATAATCACTGGTTTCGTCCAATGATAATGGAGTGACATATTTCACAGCCGGATCGTATGCAGCTCCCCAAGAAGTGTCCTCATTATAATCGTACACATAAGCACCTTGCAAACCGGGAATATCACCACTATACAAATCATAAATATCCTGAGCCCTGTTACCTTTTTCCGTACCTCCATATCCTCCGCCACCATACAGCTTCTGCATATTGAAATGATTATAGTAAGTTTCGGCCTGCAATGTATGACTTACTTCAAGCAACCCTTTCTCACTTTGTCCCGCCTTAGTAGTTATGATGATAGCACCTGCACCACCACGCGAACCATAAAGGGCAGTAGCCGCGGGACCTTTCAATACGTTTATGCTTTCTACATCATCCATATTGATAGAGTTTTTGTTGGTGATAGCACCATCTACCACATAAATAGGTTCATTGGCCGGATTATCCGACTGGGACGAAGAAGGAATGGAACCTGCACCACGCAAAATAATAGTACCTGCATCAAAACCTGAACTAGCACCACCTATAAAACGTGCTCCCGACACTTTACCAGCCATAGCATTACCCAAATCGGTCTGTCGTGAAATAGTCAAATCCTCACCTGCTACCTTTTGTGTAGAATAACCCAACGCTTTTTGTTTACGGTTCAATCCTTGAGCAGTTACAACCACTTCATCCAACACTTTTGTGTCCGACTTCATTGTTACAGTAATAGTACCACGCTGAATTCCAACTCGCTGAGTAATCATACCCAAATAAGAAACAATCAGCGCTTTAGCATCTGCAGGAACATTATTGATAGCAAACTTGCCATCCACATCCGTAATCGCTCCCATAGTAGTCCCTTCCACTAAAACAGACGCACCTATTATCGGCTCACCATCATCCGCTGAAGTTACAACTCCTGCAACTGTTTTAGGCGCTTGAGCCATAGAGAAGCCGATACCCAACCACAGACAAGCTAGTAACATTAACACTTTTTCTTTCATACTCACTCTCTTTTAATTAAACATTATCCAAGTTCTTTTGGAACTCAGTTCTACAAAAGAGGAAAATACAAGAATCCATTTCTTATAAAAAACGTCTAAATCTTAGTCGTTCCAAAGATATTCAACTGTTAAAAGAGTAATTTCACACAGGGAGCTAATAGTTAAAGAAATAAAAAGTAGCAGACTACTTTATTGGGAACAAGATATATAAAGAAGAAAATGATTACCAAAGAAAAAAAGTGATTTTCTTGACAATTTTCATGTGTTTTACATCATTTCATACTCAAAATAAAATAAATACCCTACTTTTAACAAATATCGCAACTAAATAATACTTATGAATAAAAAATATTATAGACAAAAATAATAGCCTTATTCTTTTATTTTTAATAAAATTTTATATCTTTGCAATGTTATTGATAAAATGAGTTCCAAAAGAACTTATGCTTACCGTTCCCCCTCTATTCATTCAGTCCACCATACTTATATTATTTCTCCCTTTTACTTGATACACAATATATTATAACTATTTTTTTTAGTCACTTTCTACTTATACTCTACCATTAGCATAATCAGCACTCTAAAAATCAGGCTATTATCTATTTAATATTCTATTTATTTTCTACTTATATGAACCATAAAACTATCAATCGTTTTTTTTATTACACAATTACAGTATTTATCAATCTACTAAATCCTAATCGGTCAAACTCGCAGGCGCGACCAAATAAAGGCTAACGGTTGATGTATCCTTCCACCTGACATACGCATATCAGCTAATATTTTCCATATCGGATGCCCTATCACACCATAATCACAGTACCCCACTATTTTATATAAATTATCATCTCCTATCCCCCACTGCTGCAAAGCTTCAACCAGTCCGGAAGTATTTCTGCGTTTTCCATCTACAGGAATAGAAGAAAAAGTCTCTTTCTCCGCAAAAATCCTCTTCTTTTCTGGAGAACAAAAAGAGGAGGAGTCCTTTTCATTTTTTTGCTCTGCTTTACTTTCCTCTGCTTTACTTTGTGACTTCATGTTTACATTTCCGGTTTTCATGTCCACATTTTCCGTTGAAATGCCTACGTTACTGCCGTCTACATACAAATTCTTGTATTTTGAAATCTCTATCAACAAGTAATCAGCCCGCACCTCTACACGCTTCCGTCGTTGTGCCGCCTCAAAATAATGGCCCTGTATGCTTTCCGAAGTAAGAATTCCAAATCTTTCGTATTGGACTTTACTAAAAAAGCCACGTTCCAATAGTGCATCCACCACTTGCTGTACATAATCGGCCGTACAGCCTTCGGGCAATCTGCGGGTAAAAAGCAGACACTCATCCTTTCCCCAACGGCAAAAATATCCTTTGTGGTAAATACGTGCCAACAAGCGCAATACAAGCAATGTAGCCCGACTGCCCAACTCTTGTTCCACCAACAATATTTTATCATTCTCGAAGAAATCCACACTCAGGTAGAAAAATTCCAATCCGGTTGTTTGTAATGCCATATCAATATTTTTTTATTTATGGCAAATATAGAAAGAAGCCCGGACGGAATGACGCGATTTGACGCGATTTGGCACAATAATACGCAATAATGCACAATTGATGCTCCACACACATCTTGAATAGCAACCGGAAAGATATAGACGATAAAGACGAAAGATATATTATCTTACATGGGTATCATTATAGATGTTACAATTTTATCAAATATACATAGAAACAGATAGATGTATACAAAAAAAGAGAAACTGCCTCCAAAAGAAAACAGTATCTCTTTTTTATCTTATAAGATTCTTCCCTATTATTCTTCCGTATAACGTTCAATAGTCTGACCACGATCAGGACCTACCGAAACAATCTTGATCGGGGTTTCCAGCTGTTCTTCCAAGAAAGTGACATACGCATTGAATTCTTCCGGGAATTCATCCTCACTGGTCATCTTGGTCATATCAGTCTTCCATCCGGGAAGCTCCGCATATACAGGTTCCAACCCCTCGCTAATATCATAAGGAAAGTAATCAATTTCCTCACCATTTACTTTATAAGCCACACATGCTTTGATAGTTTCGAAATCATCCAACACATCGCTCTTCATCATAATTAACTGGGTCACCCCGTTTACCATGATAGAATACTTCAAAGCCACAAGATCAATCCAGCCACAACGACGTTCACGACCTGTCACCGCACCATATTCATGACCTAAATCACGGATTTTCTTACCAGTTTCGTCAAACAGCTCGGTAGGAAAAGGACCTGATCCCACACGGGTACAATACGCTTTCATGATACCGTATACATTACCAATTTTATTAGGACCGATACCTAAACCGGTACAAGCACCGGCACAAATGGTATTTGAAGAAGTGACAAAAGGATAAGAACCGAAATCAACATCAAGCATCGTTCCCTGCGCACCTTCACAAAGCACACTCTTACCCGACTTCAGAAGATTGTTGATTTCATGTTCACTGTCCACCAAATGGAACTGTTTCAGGTATTCAATACCCTCCAACCATTGTTTTTCCAGCTCGGTTATATTATATTCATAGTTCAGACTTTTCAAGATCTGTTCGTGGCGTGCCTTTGCTTCTCCATACACTTCTTCAAAATTATGAAGGATATCACCTACACGTACGCCGTTACGACTCACTTTATCAGTATAAGTAGGGCCTATACCTTTTCCGGTAGTTCCCACTTTGGCATCTCCTTTAGCAGCTTCATAGGCTGCATCCAGAATGCGGTGAGTAGGCAAAATCAAATGAGCTTTCTTTGAAATGTGCAAACGTTCTTTCAGGGGGTGTCCGCTAGCTTCCAAAGCTTCAGCCTCAGCCTTGAATAAAGCCGGATCCAGTACCACACCATTACCAATAATGTTTACTTTATTTCCTTGAAATATTCCGGAAGGAATGGAACGGAGCACATATTTCTGGCCTTCGAATTCCAGTGTATGGCCTGCATTCGGACCTCCCTGGAAACGAGCTACTACATCATAACGGGGAGTCAGAACATCGACAACCTTTCCTTTGCCTTCATCACCCCATTGCAAACCTAACAAGACATCTACTTTCATGTTTCTTCGTTTTATGTTACTTATCTTTTTTCTTCCTACGCTTGGCCCAAGTACACTTGCTGCATACACCATAGATATATAAGGAATAGTGCGAGGCATGAAATTTCTTCAGCTTCGTATTGGCAATGGCTTGTTTCAGATTCTCATCCTGAAATTCGGTCACTTTGCCACATTCCGTACATATCATGTGATGATGGGTTTCATTGTTGTACGCACGCTCGTACTGGGAAGAATTGCCAAACTGATGTTTAATAACCAATTTTGCATCGATAAAAAGAATGATGGTATTATAAAGAGTAGCCCGGCTTACCCGGAATTTCCCTTCATTTGCCATATAATTATAAAGCGTATCAATGTCAAAATGACCTTTAATGGAATAGATAGTATCGAGTATAGCATATCGTTCAGGTGTCTTCCGATGCCCGTTAACCTGCAGATATTCTGTCAAGATCTGCTTTACCTTATCTTTCACATTCTCTTCCATCACAGATTTCAGTTCCGCCGTCAAAGTTAAGCCTTTTTATGATAACATGAAAGTTTAATGCCAATATTCTGTTTCTAATTTTATTTCTCCAGCCAAAGAAGCTATTTCTACCTTATCTGATTTGGCTAATGGAGCCAACAATCGGTTCACCTTTTTGCCATTTTCTTTGCTTTGAACGGCAAACTTCTTCAAAGCAGTAGCAGCTGCTTTGCGGGGCAACACTCCCTCGCTTTGTAAAGTGGCCATTGCCTGATCCAAAAATTCAGCTTCCGAACGCTCAGTCAGCTGATTACCCTTCATCAATAGTCTTGCCATCAGCATAAAGCCGCATAACTGAAAATATTCACGATCATCGGCCATCCATTCGAAAGCCTTCTCCGAAGCATAAGGCAAATATTGGAACAAACTCATGCAAGTCAGTTCCGCTATTTCCGGATAGCGCATATCTTCTACCCATATATCAGCTATTTCCGGATAAAATGTTTCTACCGGCTGTAACATCCCCGCCAGAATTTTACATTCACGGATATTTTCTTTCCATAAAGCCTGCGCCACTTCATGATTTTTTTCATAACGAGCAGCTATTTCTTTCAAACGCGGAAGTTCGATGCCAAAATTCAGTTTATAGTCTAATCCCTTCTCGCGCATACTTTGGGAAGCCACCCCATTCATAAACAAACGGAATTGCCCCTTTATGTCCTTTATTGTTTCATGTACATCCATATTTTTTCTTATTCATTTCTATAAGGAAGATTCGCAAATTCTTTGCTATAACGTAACATCTGCTCCGCGTAACCTTCATTATAAGATACTTTTACATCTATAATATTTCCATCTTTATCTGTCACAGCCTCATATACAGGATTTACAAAACCTTTGTAAGGAGCCAAATGAAGTTTTTCATAACGTGCCAATATCTCGGCGTGCAAAACCGGATCTATTTTCACCGCATACTTTTCGACCAATTTACGGGCAGCCTCAAAATCGCCTTCACTTTTAATGCGTTGTATCTCAGCCAGCAACTGTCCGAACAGAGTGCGCAATTTTTGATAATCGTTTATCTTCACATACGTTTTTCCATCCTTCTTAACCATTTCAACCACCTTATCTGCAGCACCTTTCTCAAATGTCCACCGCGCAATGAGCTGGCGGTTACGCATGTGTGCTTCCTCTACCATATTACCTAACTCAATGCGGACTAACTGGGTCATCAGACCATTCATCATATAAGTATAATATTCTGCTTTAAAGGCATCTCCATCCGGTGTAAGCCCCAATTCTATCATTTTGTCATCCGGCAGATAGTACAAACCGAATAAATCGGCACGTGCCTCTTCTATCGTAGATCCATACGCTTTCAAAGCATCCTGATCTACTCCCGGTAACAACTGCCCAGAACCGTGTCCCAAACATTCATGCAAATCAGTATGTAAATCCCCTGTAAGATCTGCATATTTCTTTATCCATTCTTTCTCTTCGGCACCGCAAACAAATTCATCTGCAAATCCATTACCATGAGCCGCTTTATTATAGGCATCTGTCAGATTTCCGATGGTTACAGACTTAGAACCATGCACACTACGAATCCAGTTGGAATTAGGGAGATTAATCCCAATCGCCGTAGCAGGATACAAATCCCCCCCCAGCATAGCGGCTGTAATCACCTTGGCCGACACACCTTTCACTTCCTTTTTTTTAAACCGATGATCTACAGGTGAGTGATCTTCAAACCATTGGGCATTAGCGCTGATGATTTCCGTGCGCTTGGTTGCTTCCAGATCTTTAAAATTCACAATGGACTCCCAACTAGCTTTCAATCCTAACGGATCTCCATAACTTTCAATAAAGCCGTTAACAAAATCCACGCGTGAATCCAAATCCTTCACCCACGCAATAGAATATTCATCAAAATCCTTCAAGTCCCCGTTCTTATAAAATCGAATTAATTTTTCGATAACTATTTTTTGTTGTGCATCTTCTGCCACACCAAGAGCCTTATCCAACCAATAAATGATCTTATCAATGGCTTGCCCATACAATCCGCCAGATCTCCAGACCTTTTCTTGTACTTTTCCGTCCTCTTTCACTAAACGGCTGTTCATACCAAACATTACCGGCATCATATCATCCGGATTCTTCAAATTATGATAAAAATCTTCCGCTTCTTTCTGGGTTACCCCTTCGTAATAATTTGCAGCCGAAGTCAGGACCAAATCTTCCCCGTCTGCCTGATTCACACGTTTAGGCATCATTTCAGGATCAAAAATCACCGGAAAGACTTCTTCACAAAGTTCTTCCACTGTTTCCCCTTTACCCAAAGGCAACTTCAATGCATCCACACTATTCAATGCGTCTCTAAGAAATTCCGGAGTGAAACCTGGTACGAACTTATCCGAAGCATAATGATGATGAATTCCGTTAGAAAACCATATACGTTTCAGATAAGTTTCCAAATTGACGAAATTCACATCTGTACGATCTCCCTGATACTCTGTATATACGGTTTCCAACATTTTACGAATAAGCAAATTGTATTTGCCATTCTGATCAAACAAAATATCACGACCTTGCAAAGCAGCTTGTGACAAATAGTAAATCAACTCTTTTTGTTTCAAACTCAGTTCTTCAAATCCATACACTTTATATCGAAGTAACTGTAAGTCGGCAAATTGTTCAACCGTGTAATTAAATTCCTCCATTTTATTCATGCTCTTGTCTACTTCATTGCAACCAGCCTGTTTCATTTCTACAATCAACTTTTTTTCATAGATACATAATTCATGAGCCGAAATAAAAAAAGGAAAACAATTGTTTTCCTTTTTCTAAATTATAATGTAGCAAATTATGCTCTTACTTCTTTTCTTGATTTCTCTTACGATAGCCATTAGGAGTCTCACCCACATTCTTATAAAATGCAGCATAAAAAGATTGGCGATTAGCAAAACCTACCATTGCACTAATCTCTTCCACATTCTTATCCATATAGCGTTTATCAACTAAAAGATGCAAAGCATCTTTAATACGATATTCATTCAGCAAACAAGAATAATTCATTCCGAAGCGGGAATTCACTACAGCTGACAAATAACGAGTATTTGTCTTTAATTCTTTCGCCAAGTCTTTTGCTGAATAATTAGGATCTTTGTACTTTTTCTGAACAACTACAATGTTCAAAATCTTATCATACAATTCATCGGCAAGTTCTGCTCTAATCAGAGATCTGTAAGCAGCCTTTTTCTCTTTCTTTTCTCTCAGGTTATACGGCTTTTTCTTAGGAGCCGCTTCCTGGGTTTCTGATTTTTTTTCCACGTCGCTCATCAGTTAATTTTTCTTTTAATTTTTCGTTGTTTGGTTAGTTATATAAATGCAAACATCTAATTTTGGACAAATGTGGGAAAAGTTTTTTTCATATGCAACTTTTTTTGCCTAATTTATTTCTTAAATAATCACAACACTTTGTTTTTTAAGTGGCAAAAAAGTTTATTTGTCCGATCTACAATAACCGGCTTCTCTTTCAAGTAGTAATTTCCAACCAAATGAGTTACGAATAAAAGTATATCTTATTTATTATTATCAGGCAGAGATCCCGACCAAATCTAAAGATTTTACTACCTTTGTAGCCGATTACGTTTTAAAATAATAAACAGATATGTTCCAAACTCTAAAAAATTACTTCGGATACGATAGTTTCCGTCCTTTACAGCAAGATATTATTCAAAATATATTAGCTCAAAAGGATACTTTGGTATTAATGCCTACAGGAGGAGGGAAATCCATCTGTTATCAATTACCGGCTTTACTGATGGAAGGTACGGCCATTGTCGTTTCACCTCTTATTTCTTTAATGAAAGACCAGGTGGAAAGTTTACAAGCAAACGGAATTGCAGCACGGACACTGAACAGCAGCAATAATGAAACAGAAAATATAAACCTACGTCGCGAATGTCTTCAAGGAAAAATCAAATTGCTTTATATTTCACCTGAACGATTACTTATAGAAACAAATTTCCTGTTGAAAGATATCCAAATATCTTTATTTGCCATTGATGAAGCTCATTGCATCTCACAATGGGGACATGATTTCCGGCCTGAATATACCCAATTAAAGGTACTACGTAATCAGTTTCCCAAAGTACCGATTGTAGCATTAACTGCTACAGCTGACAAAATAACCCGAAAAGACATTGCACAACAATTGGCCTTGAAAGATCCTAAAATATTCATATCTTCCTTTGATCGTCCCAATCTGAGTTTGGAAGTAAAAAGAGGCTACCAACAAAAGGATAAGGCACGGACTATCCTTGAATTTATAGAAAAACACAAAAATGAATGTGGTATCATTTATTGCATGAGCCGCAGCAAAACAGAAAGTGTGGCCGCAATGCTGATGAAACAAGGTATCCGTGCAACCGTTTATCATGCAGGATTAAGCAGTGATATGCGTGATAAAGCACAAAATGATTTCATAAACGATCGTGTACAGGTAGTGTGTGCCACTATTGCTTTCGGGATGGGAATTGATAAATCCAATGTACGCTGGGTTATTCATTATAACCTTCCTAAAAGCATAGAAAGTTTCTATCAAGAAATAGGACGTGCCGGACGTGATGGTATGGAAAGTGATACTTTGCTGTTCTATTCACTGGGAGACTTGGTTATGCTTTCCAAATTCGCTACAGAAAGCAGCCAGCAGGAAATTAACTTAGAGAAATTACACCGAATGCAACAATATGCTGAATCGGATATCTGTCGGAGGCGTATTCTGCTGAACTATTTTGGTGAGACAATGGACCATGATTGCGGCAACTGTGATGTGTGCCGTAATCCCCCCGAGCGCTTTGACGGAACAATCATTGTACAAAAAGCTTTAAGTGCAATAGCCCGAACTAACCAACAAATAGGCACCCACATGTTAATAGACATATTGAAAGGGTCAGCGAACCAAGAACTGATTGACAAAGGTTATGACAAACTGAAAACATATGCTGCAGGAAGAGATATTCCTGCACGCGACTGGCAAGATTATCTGCTGCAAATGCTGAATCTAGGCTATTTCGAAATAGCCTATAATGAAAACAATCACCTCAAAATAACTGAAAGCGGGCAAAAAGTATTGTTCGGCAAAGAACCCGCCATGCTGGTAGTCATCAAACGGGAAGAATTCATACCTGCTAAGGAAAAACGTAAAAAGAAAGCCAAGGAAGAGGTACTCTTTCCCACTCCGGTTACTTTTGGTAATGAAAACAAGGACTTGTTCGAGGAGTTACGTGTACTGCGTAAAAAACTGGCAGACCAGCAAGCTATACCTGCCTATATTGTTCTATCCGACAAGACTTTGCACCTGATCGCCACCCAACAACCTACAACTATAGAAGCATTCGGCAACATCAATGGTATCGGCGAATATAAGAAAGAAAAATACGGAAAAGATTTTATAGAGTTGATAAAAAAGGTATTGCAGGAATGAAAATACCTTTTTTAAAAGCTATTTCCCTCATATACCAACAATAGGAACAGATAAATTCTGTTCCTATTGTAAAAGCACGATGATTGTCTGACAATAATCCTGTTCGCATTTTTACTTACTCGCTTTCAGCTTATCCTGCAACTCCGGTCGGGGCACTCCCAACTCTATTGCTTTTTCAAAAGCAACATACGCTTCTCTTTTCTTTTTCTGACTTAAATAAATCTCACCACACATCACATAAATTTCCGCATCGTCCGGTGCCAGTTTGGCGGCCTCCTCCAAATCCAATAAAGCCAGATCAGGCGTATTCATTTCTACAGCCAATGTAGCACGAGCTTTCAAATAAGAGACATCTCTGGGATTATCGGAAACCAATCTGTTGAAATCTTCTAAAGATTCACGATACTTCAACTCCTTCTGATTTAAAAGTGCCCTGCCCAAACGTGCAGTATTATTTCCCGGTTCCTCCTGTAATAAAGTGTTATAATCTATTCTCGCTCCTTTATAATCCCTACGTTGCATATAAATATAAGCCCGGAAAAGTAATGCTTCCTTATTTTTCTTGTCTATATCGATCACATTACAATAATCCACATAAGCCCTGTCAAACAAATTTTTCTCCAAATAGAGTGAAGCACGATTGAGTAATGTAACAACAGAATATGGAGTAATATTCAAGGATAACGTGTACGAGTCAATAGCATCATCTATTTTCCCCAATCTCCGCTGGACCGTTCCTAGATTAGTAAACAATAAAGCATTACGCATATTGGCAGGATCCATCTTCAATGCCTGTCTGAACAAAATTTCTGATTTTGTCAAACTGTCTTTTTTTGCCGCATCCAACGCACTGGTTATCAGTTCATCGTAAGTTTGCGCCTGCAACTGCATACATGCACATAGCAACATAAGATAACATACGATCTGTTTCATCCGATTTTCTATATTAATTAATTCCGGTTGCAAAGGTAGAGGAATCTTTAACGATATTCCTTTAGTTTAATTAAAAAAAGCATAAGGTAGGTTTCTCGTTTTAAAGGGTATTCCGTATATTTGGCATACAATTTTAAAAGAATAAAGAACATGAAAGTAGAAAAAGCGATATTCGCCGCCGGATGCTTCTGGGGCGTACAACATCAGTTCGAACGTATTCCGGGTGTACTAAACACTACAGTCGGTTATACAGGTGGTCCGGAAGCCAACCCCGCATATACTCAGGTAAAAGCCCACATGACACACCATGTAGAAGCTATTTTTGTAGATTATGACGCCGACATGGTTTCTTATGTGGATTTGTGCAAACTTTTTTTTGAAATACATGATCCCTCACAAACCGATAGAATAGGTCCCGACCTTGGGCCGCAATATCGGAGTATGATTTTCTACATGGATGGAAAACAAAAATCCGAAGCTGAAGAGGTCATCGAACTGCTTCGCTCGAAAGGTCATAGAGTCAATACCAGATTACGCCCTGCCGAGAAATTTTGGGAAGCAGAAGGCTATCATCAGCACTATTACGATAAAATGGGAGGAGAACCTTACTGTCATATACGCGTAAAAAAATTCTAAATTAAACAACAGAGATGTGTTCAAATAATAGCACACCTCTGTTATTCATAATTATCCGAAACCTTTCATCATTTCATCAATGCCTCCAGATACATATAAAATTCGGGGTCCTCGCCAACTACCTGTTTAGCAATTTTCCCTTCAGGATCAATCACATATTTAGTGGGATAACCACTTACTCCATACATCACCGCCACATCCGGTTCACCTATATTGCGTACATTAATCCACGGCAATTGATGCTCAGCTACTGCTTTTTTCCATTTATCCTCTGTATCATTGCAGTCAATCCCTACAAATTCTATTTTTCCCTTGTATTTTTCATATGCCTTTTTCATTTCGGGAATTCCTTTTATGCACCATCCACACCAGCTTCCCCAGAAATCAAGCACTACATATTTACCTCTCAGAGAAGATAAGTCAAAATTCTTTCCATCCAAATCCTTCAAAGTAAATTCTGGAGCGAGATTACCTGGTTTCATTGCTTCTTTTGCTTTATCGCGAGCCAGTTCTTTCTCATATCCTTCTCTCATTCTCTGATATAAAGGAGCCATCATTCCTTCCTTTACCCGATCAGTCAAAACATTAAAAGCATCCCCCAACTGATCCCTTGACAACTGTGACATTACATATACTGATACATCTTTATCCGGATTCTGCCTAACATAGTCACTTTTTATTTTTAAAATATTTCCATACCATTCTTTTGCTGGGGCATAAACTTTACGGATAGAATCTCCGGGTATTCCTTTTTTCTCCATATCCATACAGACTACGTTCAATGAATCTATTTTATGACTATATGTTTTACAGTCCTCCACCACTTCATTATAATCGTCATAAAAGGAACCTCCCTCCAATTTATATTCATCCAATGAACCTGAAATTTTTATAGGCTGGCCAGGCAACAACAAAAAACTTACAGCTTTCATCGATATGGCAGGTATACTGCCATCCTCATTGGGTTTCACTGACGGTTTACCATAAATATAAACCTGTTTCAATACACTATTACCTAAATTAAAGGCAAAACTTCCATTTTGCATGGCAACCGTATCTGTCCTACGACTATCACGATCATTTACAGGAAAAGATTGTACCAATAATGTATCACTCTCGATACCAGTCAGCGTACCGCTGATTTCCGGTCGGCTCAAAGGCTGGCAGGCAATCATAAAACCAGCTCCTACCAAAGCATAAACTAAATTCTTCATTTAAATGTCTTTCAATTATTATCTTTGTTTTATTTGCAGCATCAAATATACTTTTTCTTATCCAATAAAAATAAAGAATCAGAAGTAAAATGCCATTCACTTCTGATTCCCCGTAAAAGACCTATAAATTTCTATGCTTTCTTGATATAATCCACAATCCAAGCACCCACTTCCCTGGTACCATACTTGGCCCCACCTTCAACCTGAATTTCCGGAGTACGCACATTTTCATCCAAAGAAGCATCTACAGCCTTACGAATCAAGGCGCCTTCCTCCTTAAGGTCAAAATACTCAAACAGCATGGCTACCGATAGGATTTGAGCCAATGGATTGGCTATATTCAATCCTTTAGCCTGTGGCCATGAACCGTGAATAGGTTCGAATACCGGAGTGCTTTCACCCGTAGAAGCAGAAGGAAGCAATCCCATAGAGCCGCTGATAACAGAGCCTTCATCTGTCAGAATATCACCAAATGTATTCTCAGTCACCATTACATCAAAGAAACAAGGATCCTGAAGCATCTTCATGGCAGCATTATCCACAAACATATAGTCTGTAGTCACTTCCGGATACTGAGGAGCCATCTCTTGTGCAATCTGTCTCCACAGACGTGAAGATGCCAACACATTGGCTTTATCAACTACAGTAAGATGCTTACGGCGCTTCATAGCATATTCAAAAGCCACTTTTAAGATACGCTCAATCTCCGGACGAGTGTACATATTGGTATCGTATGCCTTATCATTATCCTGATATTTTTCTCCGAAATACATACCTCCGGTCAATTCACGGATACAGATAAAATCTGCATTTTCCACCAGTTCAGCCCGTAACGGAGATTTATGAACCAGACATTTAAAAGTCTGCACAGGACGAATATTAGCAAACAAACCCAATTTTTTACGCATAGCAAGCAAACCTTGTTCCGGACGAACTTTTGCTGTGGGATCATTATCAAATTTAGGATCACCTACAGCAGAAAACAACACTGCATCCGCATTCTTACAAGCCTGAAAAGTCATTTCAGGAAACGGATCACCTACTTTATCGATCGCATCCGCACCACAGATCGCATATTCATAACTTACTTTATGACCAAATTTCTCGCAAACAGCATTCATCACATCAACGCCTTGCACTGAAATCTCCGGTCCGATACCGTCACCGGCTAAAACTGCAATTTTAAAATCCATTTTTTTAGTGATTAATGGTTAGCGGTCAGTGATTAATAGTTGGCGGTTAATGAAATCTGACAACACTGTTCATTAACCACTAACCATTAATCACTAACCATTATTATTCATATTCATTTTCTATTATATTCAGCATTTTCATGGTAGCCTTAATAGCAGCCTCCGTCTGGTCAGCATCCAGCCCACGAGTACGAAATACTTTTTCTTCAAAACTCCAAGTTATTACTGTTTGTACAAATGCATCTGTACGGCCCCCAGGAGGAATACTTACCGCATAGTTGGTCAACATAGGGAATTTACGCCCCAGTGTCACTTTATAAATTTTACGCAATGCACGCACAAAAGCATCATACTGACCGTCGCCGCTGGAATTCTCCTCAAACTCTTTTCCATTAATCTCTATTTTCACAGTAGCCATCGGCTTCAGTCCATGCGCCAGTGTCACAATATAACTTTTCAATTTTACACTTTCGCTTACCACCCCATGCTTCAGCACATCGGAAACAATATAAGGCAAATCCTCCTGAGTAACCAGTTCCTTCTTGTCACCCAATTCGATAATACGTTCCGTTACCTTACGCATGGATTCTTCATCTAAATCAAGACCCAAATCCTCCAGATTTTTACGAATATTGGCTTTGCCACTAGTCTTGCCCAACGCATACTCACGTTTACGCCCGAATCGTTCCGGCAGCAAATCATTGCAATAAAGATTATTCTTGTTATCACCGTCGGCATGAACGCCGGCCACTTGCGTAAACACATTCTCACCCACAATCGGCTTGTTGGCAGGAATAACAATACCTGAATAAGATTCCACCACTCGGCTCACATCATTCAGACGGCTTTCGTCAATATTGGTCAAAGCATTAAAATGATCCTTCAGAATAGCTTGAACACTGGCAAGTGGTGCATTTCCTGCACGTTCCCCTAATCCATTGATAGTAGTATGAAGCCCTTTAACCCCACTCAGCACAGCAGCAAGTACATTACTCACAGCCAAGTCATAATCATTATGCGCATGGAAATCAAAATGGGTATGAGGATAACGTTTTTTCATCTTCCGCATAAATTCTATCACTTGCAAAGGATTCAAGATACCTAATGTATCGGGTAACATATATCGCTTGATGCTAGTATCCTTCAATCCGTCCATCAACTGGAATACATAGTCAGAAGAGTCTTTCATACCGTTACTCCAATCTTCCAGATATACATTAACGGCAATATCCAGTTCATCAGCATAACGCACCACATTCACAATATCTTCAATATGTTCTTCAGGCATTTTCTTCAACTGCTGTGTACAATGTTTCAACGAACCTTTACACAATAAGTTTATTACCCTGCATCCTGTACGTTGTATCCAGTCTACAGAAGTACGGCCATCCACAAATCCGAGCACCTCCACTTTGTGAAGCAAATTCCGGCGGGCAGCCCAGTCACATATCATTTTAACGGCTTCAAATTCGCCATCCGATACACGGGCCGAGGCAACCTCTACCCTGTCTACCTTTAAATCTTCCAATAGCAATCGAGCAATCATCAATTTTTCATGGGGTACAAAAGATACTCCGCTGGTTTGTTCACCATCGCGGAGTGTTGTGTCCATGATTTCTATTTTGACGCTTTTTCCCATGCTTCTATCTTGTCTTTGTTGGTCAGCAAAAAGTCGATATCATCCAACCCGTTCATCAAACAATGTTTCTTATATGCATTGATTTCAAAATGTTCGCTTTTACCTGTAGCCTTGTTGGTTATAGTCTGTTCAGGCAAATTTACTTCCACCTCTATTTTTGGATCTGCATGAATTGAATCAAAAAGTTCCTTCAAGAATCCTTCACTCACCACCACCGGAAGTACAAAATTATTTAATTCATTATTCTTATGAATATCAGCAAAGAAGCTGGACACAACTACCCGGAAACCATATCCGGCGATAGCCCATGCAGCATGTTCACGGCTGGAACCAGAACCGAAATTCTTTCCCGCCACAAGGATTTGTCCACCGTAAGTAGGATTATTCAATACAAAATCCTTGTTAAGAGAACCATCTGGATTGTAACGCCAGTCACGGAACAGATTATCACCAAAGAATTTCTCTTCACGAGTTGTCGCCTTTAAGAAACGGGCCGGAATAATTTGGTCTGTGTCCACATTCTCTAAAGGAAGGGGTACGCAAGTGCTTGTTATGATATTGAATTTCTGTTTCATTGTCTTCGCATTTTTAAATTAGTTCTCTAGGATCTGTTATTACACCGGTCACTGCCGCAGCAGCAGCTACCAGCGGACTGGTAAGCAACGTGCGAGCACCTGGTCCCTGGCGTCCTTCAAAATTACGGTTACTAGTAGATACCGAATATTTTCCGGCCGGAATCTTATCATCATTCATAGCCAGACAAGCAGAACATCCCGGTTGACGGATAGAAAATCCTGCTTCCTCCAAAATTTTGTCCAAACCTTCTTCACGAATCTGTGCATCTACCATCCATGATCCTGGAACCAGCCATGCAATCACATGATCTGCTTTCTTTTTCCCTCTCACTAAAGAGGTAAAGGCACGGAAATCCTCAATTCGTCCGTTAGTGCAAGCACCCAAAAATACATAATCAATTTTCTTACCTAGCAAGTATTCTCCCGGCTGAAAGCCCATATAGTCCAAAGACTTTTTAAAAGAAGCACTTTTATCATCTACCGGAATATGTTCAGTGATTCCCATACCCATTCCTGGATTCGTTCCGTATGTAATCATCGGCTGAATATCTGCTGCATCAAAACGAACCTCTTTATCAAATACAGCATCATCATCACTCTTTAATGTTTTCCAATGAGACACCGCTTTATCCCAATCCGCACCCTTCGGAGCATGTTCCCTGCCTTTTATATATTCAAAAGTCACTTCATCAGGAGCAACCATGCCACCACGTGCCCCCATTTCAATACTCAGATTACATAAAGTCAGACGCCCTTCCATACTCAAGTTACGGACAGCTGAACCGGCATATTCCACGAAGTATCCAGTAGCACCACTGGTTGTCATCTTAGACATCATATAAAGAGCCATGTCTTTTGCCGTCACTCCTTTACCCAGTTCGCCATCAATAGTGATACGCATGGTTTTCGGACGAGATTGTAAGATACATTGTGAAGCCAACACCATTTCTACTTCACTGGTTCCAATACCGAAAGCAACAGCTCCCATCGCACCATGGGTAGAAGTATGCGAGTCACCACAAACAATTGTCATCCCCGGCAAAGTCAGCCCTCTTTCCGGACCTACTACATGAATAATACCATTTCTTTTATCCATCATACCGAAATGAGCCAAACCGAAATCTTTGGCATTCTTTGCCAAAGTATCCACCTGCGTTTTAGAAACCGGATCCTCAATCGGTTTGTCCTGGTCATGTGTCGGAGTATTGTGATCCGGCATACAATATACATGATCCGGACGAAAGACTTTCACCCCGCGTGCGCGCAGTCCCGCAAAAGCCTGCGGACTAGTTACTTCATGACAATAAAGCCTGTCTATATAAAGCTGAGTAGGTCCGTCCTCAACCTTTTGTACCACATGGGCATCCCAAATCTTATCAAATAATGTGTTAGCCATTTTACGTATTATTATCTTTTAAACTTGTTGATACAATCAATATATGCTTCTACTGATGCAGCGATAATATCTGTATTCGCTCCGAAACCATAGTACATCTGTCCGTCATATTCCACCTGCATGTGTACTTTACCCATATCATCACTACCTTTACTGATAGCCTGGATCGTAAATTCCTTCAACACCATGTGGCGGTCAATAATTTTTTTCAAAGCCTTGATAGCAGCATCTACCGGTCCATTTCCACTGGCAGCAGCTTCAAAGTGCTCTCCTGCAATATTCAGCCCTAAACTTGCCACCGAACGAACTCCCACTCCGCTTGTTACCTGCAAGTAATCCAGTTTAATATGGTTATTAACACTTCTATCGGCACCTGCCAATACCAGAATATCATCATCTGTGATATCTTTCTTCTTATCAGCCAGTTTTAAGAAATCCTCATATACCTTATCCAATTTGTCCTGCTCCAGTTCGACTCCCAAAACATGAAGACGATGTTTTAACGCAGCACGTCCGCTACGAGCAGTCAAAACAATAGCATTATCATCAATGCCCACATCCTTCGGGTCAATAATTTCGTATGTTTGTACGTTCTTCAAAACACCATCTTGATGGATACCGGATGAATGTGCAAAAGCATTGCGTCCCACAATTGCCTTGTTCGGCTGAACCGGCATATTCATCAAACTTGACACCATACGGCTAGTCGGATAAATCTTCTGAGTATTGATATTTGTCTGAATATTAATATCATTATGGCATTTGACAATCATTGCCACCTCTTCCAAGGAAGTATTACCAGCACGTTCTCCAATACCATTGATAGTCACTTCTACCTGACGTGCTCCATTTAACACACCACTAATCGTATTAGCAGTAGCCATACCCAAATCATTATGACAATGAGTAGAAATAATAGCCTTATCAATACCATCTACATGATCTACCAAATATTTAATTTTCGCCCCATACTCTTCAGGCAAGCAATAACCTGTAGTATCAGGTATATTCACTACTGTCGCTCCCGCTTTAATAACAGCTTCTACCACACGAGCCAAATATTCATTATCCGTACGTCCTGCGTCTTCCGCATAAAATTCCACATCATCTACATAGCGACGTGCATATTTCACAGCAGCCACCGCACGTTCAATAATTTCTTCACGAGTAGAATTGAATTTATATTTGATATGAGAATCTGAAGTTCCAATGCCAGTATGAATACGTTTGTGCTTGGCAAACTTCAATGCGTCAGCAGCTACATCGATATCTTTTTCAACTGCACGAGTCAGCGCGCAAATGGTTGGCCAAGTAACAGCCTTAGAAATTTCAATTACTGAATTGAAGTCCCCCGGACTTGAAATAGGAAATCCTGCCTCAATCACATCCACTCCCAAAGCCTCCAACTGCTTAGCCACCTGAATCTTTTCCACTGTATTCAACTGACATCCCGGAACCTGTTCGCCATCACGAAGAGTGGTATCAAAAATAAATAATCTGTCACTCATAAATTTCAATTTTATACATTATTACATTCATAAAAAAAACCTTTCACACAAGGAAGTGAGAAAGGCTTTCGTATATCATTATTCACACATACTTTTATGCACAACACTCACTTCCTGCTGACTTTGCCAGTAGAATAATAATGCCGCATAGCAAAATATGTATAAATCCTTGGTTCATTGTTTATCTCTTATTTTATCTAAAACGTTGCAAAGGTAGAGATTATTTTCTAAACACAAAATAAAAATGAAAGTTTTTTCATAATATAAACTACGATTTTTTATTTATTCTATTTTTAGAGTAACAGTTTATAGGAAGATATACATCTACAAGTATCTCTATAGAAGTGTATCTCCAAAGTTATAGATCACTTTAGATATAGAGGCCCAATTGAATTGACACAAATTAAACTCACTTTATGACATAGACATGAACATTGCCCGCTACAGGGCAAAACTTCCGGGGTTGCTTCCCGCCGGAGAAGGAGCATGGCGGAGCCAGCCGGGCAGGCCCGGGGAAACAGAGCCAGCCACACGTGGATGTAAATTCACACGTGGATACAAAAAAAAAGCCTCCGGAACTTCTTCAAGTCCGGAGGCTT